>Ga0183097_10004_pt1 | contig 1236240 bp, 1035 predicted proteins | sample BioMet8_FD_128883 | JGI IMG/M metagenome (GOLD analysis project Ga0183097, IMG submission 128883) | Microbial communities from bioreactor (seeded with sewage sludge) at Lawrence Berkeley National Lab, California, USA - Biofuel... | ecosystem: Engineered > Bioreactor > Anaerobic > Unclassified ... | reverse complement strand
AAATGCAATCGAAATTTACAATTCTAAGCGATTGCATATATCTTTAGGGTATAAAACGCCGAATATGGTATTTGAAAATGCAGCTTAATAAATTGTTTAACTTGTAGCCATATTTTAGGACAAGACATTTTAGGACGACAGTGCTAACCATTAACAACAAAACATAAAATCAAGTAAACGACAAGATGAACATTCAAAAAATCATAATTCAAAATTTCAAGACACTTAGGAACTTTGAAATTACTCTAAATAAAGAGTTGAACATAATTGTCGGAGACAATGAAGCCGGAAAATCTACTTTGTTGGAAGCAATAAACTTAGTGCTGACAGGACAACTTAACGGACGAAATATTAATTATGAAATTTCTCCTTTCCTTTTTAGTAAATCTGCTGTTGATGAATATCTTACCAAATTAAAAGCTGGTTTGAATCCTTCTCTACCGACAATTTTAATTGAAATATACCTTCACAATAAACCCGAATTTGTAAAACTAAAAGGGGCGAACAATTCAAAAAGTGAAGACACTTATGGAGTTTATTTAAAAATTGAATTCAACGAAGATTACAAAGACGAGTATTCAAAATACATTTCCGACCCAACAAATATTACAACCCTTCCCACAGAGTATTATAGTGCAAAACTTTATGACTTTGCAAACAAACTTATTACACCAAGAAGTGTAGAGCTATATTCTACTTTAATTGATACCACGACAATAAAACTTCAAAATGGAGCAGACTATTACCTGCAAAGAATTATTGAGGAGAGTTTGGACATTAAAGAGAGGACTGGACTGTCTTTAGCTTTCAGAAATCTTAAAGAATCTTTCAAAGAGCAAAACTCGCTTAAAGCCATTAATGAAAAACTAAAAACCAATAAAGGAGAAATCACAAACAAAGATTTATCTGTATCTATTGATATATCCCAGAAATCAAGTTGGGAGAACAATCTTACTTCATACATAGACGATATTCCATTTCAGTTTTCAGGGAAAGGAGAGCAGAACTTTATCAAGATGTTACTGGCTTTGGACAAAAACATAACTAAGAGTGATGTAATTTTAATTGAGGAACCCGAAAACCATTTATCGTTTTCGACTATGAATGCTTTAATTAAAAAAATGGCTGAGAAATGTAAAGACAAACAAATCATAATTACAACTCATAGCACATATGTTTTAAATAAACTTGGACTTGACAACCTGATTTTATGGGGAGAAGACAAGAAAACTATGAGCCTAAGGGATTTAAAACCTGATACACAGGACTACTTCAAAAAGTTAGCAGGATACGACACATTGAGACTTGTTCTTTCGAAAAAATCAATTTTGGTTGAAGGTCCTTCCGATGAATTAATTGTTCAAAAGGCTTATTATCTTTCAAAAGGTAAATTACCAATCGAAGACGGTATCGATACAATTTCCGTAAAAGGTTTGTCTTTCAAAAGGTTTTTAGAAATAGCTAAACTCTTGAAGAAAGAAGTTAGCGTTGTAACTGACAATGATGGGGATTACATTAAGAAAGTAGAAAAGAAGTATGTAGATTATATCGGAGTCAGCAACATAAAAATCTGTTATGACAAAGACAATACTTTAAGAACTTTGGAGCCACAACTTGTTGCTTGTAACGACTTAGCAACCCTGAATAAAATCTTTAAAACAACTTTGCCTGACAAACAAGCGATGGTTGAATTTATGATTGATAACAAAACAGAGTGTGCATTGTCAATCTTCAACACAACTGAAACTTTTGAATTTCCAAGCTATGTCAAGCAATCATTCCAATAAAATAATTGTTGCTTCGGCTGGTTCAAGAAAGACGACTTATATCGTTAAGGAGGCACTTTCAAACCATACTGATAATATTCTTATACTGACTTATACTATTGACAACATAAATCAAATTAGAAATTACATTATTCGAGAAAATGGATTTATACCAACCAATATCACAATTCTCAGTTGGTTTTCTTTTCTGCTTCAAGAGTGTGTAAGACCATATCAAAACTTTGTTTATTCAGATAAAAGAATTGAAACTGTTTACTTTCCACCTGATATTGGAAAGTTCAAAATTGATAGGCGGTTTATAAAAAAGGAAAATATCAAAAGCTATTTCCTCGTTGGTGGCAAATACATAATAAATGAACATATATCTGAATTTGCTTGCCTTTGTAATGATAAATCAAACGGTAAGGTAATCGGAAGATTAGGAGAGATTTATTCTAAAATATTCATTGATGAAGTTCAGGACATTTCAGGATATGATTTTGACATTGTAGAACTCTTATTAAAATCAAAAATCCAATGTTACTTAGTGGGTGATTGCAGACAAGCAACTTATTTCACAACCTGTTCACCTAAATACAAAAAATACAAAGGGAAGAATATTATCAACCTCTTTAACGATTGGCAAAGCAAAAATTTATGTTCTGTTGTTGAAAAAAATGACTGCTATCGTAGTAATCAAATTATATGTGATTTTGCGGACGGTTTTTATCCTCATTTGAGAAAAACACAATCGTTTAATAATGATGAAACTGGGCACGATGGCTTGTTTATAGTCAAAGAAAGTCAAGTTTTCAGTTATATTGAAAAACATAATCCAACAATTTTAAGATGGAACAGGAACGCTGACACTTTTGGACTAGAAGCAAAAAACTTTGGAACTACAAAAGGACAGACATTTGAAAGAGTTTTAATTTTCCCTACTGAGGGATTCAAAAAATATCTAGCTGATGGAAAACTCACAAAAGTGACAAAAAAGAAAAATAAGAAAACCCAAGTAATGACAGAAGAAATTAGCGACACCTTTGATTTGGCGAAATTTTATGTTGCAATTACTAGAGCAAAATATAGTGTTGCAATTGTATTTAACGGAAAGAGTATATTTGACAAACTAATTCTCTACGAAGAATGAGAAAAACAGCCGATAACACGCAATATACGTAAGCCGGGGGATTGTGAGTATTTTTAAGTTTAGTACATTTACTCAAAATCACAACGGCTTGACAGGTTGGAGCTTCGAAATCCCGGCCTCCGCATATTGCCACCGTTGTAGCGCATATTGCCCCGTCCTAAAAAACAACCACCTCTATATGCTTTTCAATTTGTCTTGGTATCTTCATGCCAGCAAATGTAGCATGGCACGCAACGCATAAGCAACAGAGTATGGTAGAAACCGAACGACTTCTTATAATACCGCTCACCTACGGGCAGCTGGTTAAGTATGGGCAAAACGATGGCTCGCTGGAGCAGGAGCTATGCCTGAATATTTCTCCACGGGTAATTTCTGCTGAGCTGGCCGAGGCGCTGGAGCAGGCCATACTCCCTCGCGTAGCCGATACCAGCCAAAACTACCTTTACTCCACGCTTTGGAGTGTAATTCTAAAGGAGGCGAACCAGATGGTTGGCGACCTCTGCTTTATGGGCGAACCCAACGATATGGGAGAGATAGAGATTGGCTATGGCACATACCCTGCCTTTCGAAACAAGGGCTATATGGCCGAGGCGGTGGGAGGCATGGTTGGCTGGGCCGCGGTGCAGCCCGAGGTGAGGGCGGTGGTGGCCGCCACCGATAAGGACAACCCGGCATCCATGGCCGTGCTGGTGAAAAACGACTTTGTGAGAACAGGGGAGACGGATTCGCTTATTCACTGGAAAAAAGAGGTAGCAAGTTAACAGTTATACAAAAAATACCACCCAATGGCAACATCCAGCTACGACGAGGATTTTTTAAGCGCAATAACCTTTGAGCCCTTGAGGCGTAACAATTGGTCGAAGTTTGTTCAGCTCTTTGGGGAGCGGGGCGCTTGCGGCAGCTGCTGGTGCATGTACTACCGTCTCAAAAAAGCCGATTTTGTGGAGGGCAAAGCTGAGGGTGGAAACAAGGCCGCCATGCAAAAGCTTGTAATGGAGGATAGGCCAACCGGAATGCTCGCCTTTTATGAGGGCGAACCCATTGCCTGGTGCGCGTTTGCGCCCAGGGAGCACTTTATGAAGCTGGAAAAATCACGGGTTCATAAGCGCATCGACAGCAATCCCGTTTGGTCAATTCCCTGTTTCTTTGTGGACAAACGGTTCCGCCGTCAGGGTGTTTCGGTGGCCATATTGAAGGGGGTTATTCAGTATGCAACGGAGCAGGGCATCCGCATTATTGAGGCCTACCCAACCATTCCCACCAAGGAGCGCTTGCCCGATTCGTTTGCCTGGATTGGTCTGTATAAGTCGTTTGAGCGCGCAGGCTTTGAGGTTGTGGACCAAACCTCCAAGAACCGACCGATGGTGAGATACTATACCGATAAGTAGTGAAGCAGAGCCATGTGCTTTTACCTTTTTTGGCGTTCTCCTAATTTTGTAGAATTACGTTCTGAAAGAACGTGATGTAAAAGCACAGGGTGAAACGAAGTGAAACCCTGTGCTGTCGTAATTGAAGTTCCATAAGGGCTGAAGGCCCATGATGCGATTAAACCGGGCCAATGACTGACTGATTGGTGGAGTGTCGCCAACCGCTTTTCAGCATACACCACTTTGATTGGTCCAATCCCGCCTTTTTGGTTTTGTTACCTCCCCCATCTTTCATACATTTACTTCAAATTCTAAAGAATTAAAACAAAATTGTCAACTAACCATTCAACATAATGGAAAACAACGATCTTAGAGTAAGCATCAACCTGGTATGGGTTCTTGCCATTGGTGGCATACTATTGATTATTGTGGGTGCCGAGGCTATGCTGCATCATTGGGGATTTGAGTATTGGCCGTTGCTGGTGGGTAGCTTCCTTTTTATTGCCACCTGGATTGTGGTGATTAGCGATATGGCCCGAAGCAAAATCTACAACAAGACCTTTTGGATAATGTCCATGTTTATTTTTATACCAATTACGGTGTTAGTTTACCTTTTTCATCGCGATAGGCTGTTGAAATGGGGGGCAAAACTTAATAGATAGGTTGTCAGTTTTAAATGGGATTGGCGGTGGAAAGGGTTTGACTTATGGCTACCAGCTTAAACATTCTATTTTCTACTGTCCTATCCTGCACTTACACATATTGTTTGCCTAAAACAATTTAATTTTGGTTGAATTTTAAATTTGTGCAACCTATCTGTCTTTCCGTTTGGAATAAATTCCCATTTGAGTTTGATTAAATGGTAATTATCTTATTGAATTACTAAGGGCTACACGTTTAACTCAACCATTATGACGCATTCATTTTTTGAGGGAGGACATTAAAAAACCCAACTTACGGTTAGGCAAGTTGGGCTATCGTAACATATTAATCTACTTTTTATATCGCTTCCGACTCCACTATGGTTACGCCATTGCCAGCCTCACTGACTACCTTCAGCATAGCAGCTGCCACATCGGTGGCCTCTACTGCTCGGTAGCGTCTCAATTTGCCGCACAGTAAAAAGTTGAGAACCTTAACCATGTGCTTGCCTATTTCCTCTCCGAGACGAAACTCTTTTCGTTTGCCCAGCAGCATAGATGGACGAAGTATTATCGTTTTGTCAAACATCTGTTCGATGAGCAGGTTTTCCATCTCCCCTTTGGTACGTAGGTAAAAACTGTGGGATTGGGCATTGGCTCCCAAGGAGGAGATAACAGCAACTGTTGAAACGCCATTCTTTTTGGCAAACTCTGCCACTTTTGCAGGTAACTCCAAGTCAATACGGCGGAATTCTGGCTTACTGCCAGCTGCTTTAATGGTTGTGCCAAGACAAATGTAGAGATCATCGCCCGTTAACCGATCGGATAAACGCTCTGGGTTCCGCAAATCACCAAGAAAAAATTCAACCTTATCGGTTGTGAATTGTGGCTTTGAACGTCCAAAAACCTTTATGTGTGAGTATCTTGTGTCCTGCTCTAATAATGATAGAAGGTGAGAGCCAACCAACCCGGTCGCTCCAAATACAATGGCTGTTTTCATTTCGGTATTCATGCAGTTTTCATTTGTATTTCCCTTGCCATGCAATTATTCTGCCAAACCATTGCTATCCGGCCATTTTGCTACAACTTTTTGGCGAAGGTTGGTTTAAATAATGGAAAGATGACATATTTCAGAAAATTGTAGAGCCTAACCTATGCCATTACTTCATGTTTGGGAAGGAGTGAATAAAATCATCTAAAAACAATTAATACCTTTATGGCTCGTAATCGTTTATGAATACTGGTTTATGATTAAGAAATTGAACTTTTTATTTTTTCTACTATTCGTAATAGCTGAGGTAACTTTTGGTCAACGTAATTTTGATATCGCCACTGGTTGTTATGTCGCTAACCATGGTGCAGCAAGTTCTTCAGCGCTTTACCTGAAGTCCGACTCCTCATTTACCTTTCGTTGGACGAGGGAAGGGGTAACCGGTAACACTTCGGGATCGTGGAGGTTGGTTGGCACGAATGTGGAGATCACCAGCTTAAACCTGTCTATTCATAATGTAATGGAGGAACGCTCCGAGCATCTCGACTGCATAAACATCTCCATTTTTGACAGCGACAACTCTCCTGTGGTTGGAGCTAGGGTGAGCCATAAAACAACAAACGGATGGCAACCCTTTGACGCGGTGACCAACGTGGATGGGGTGGTTCAGCTGTCTAGGGCCGATATAGACGACCACGATTCTCTTCGTTTCGATGCTTTTGGTTATGGTTCCATAGCCTTCCCATACACTAGCCCCGATAGCTACTTTCGCATCACTCTACCTGATGCAGCGGATACGCTCGTCACCTTCAATCACACCACTCTTCGGTTGAGGGGAAGGAGGTTGCTTTTACCTCGTAATGCGGTTATTGATGGAATTCCGGTAAAGATGAAGAAACGGGAGAACGGTTGTTTTTACTAAGTTAGCAACCATGTTGGTTAGCCTCTACGGCTCACCTCTGCTAGCATGTCGCGGTTGAGAATGGTGACCTCCTTCTCGTCGAGGGCAATGAGCCCATCGCGGGCAAAGCTCTTGAGCAGCTTCACGGCACTCTCGGTGGATATTCCAGCAAAATCGGCAATATCCTTGCGCGAGAGGAGCGGAAAAACATCCTCGTTGGCAAAGTTTTCGGAGCTAAGATAGAGTAAGGCGTCGGCCAGCTTGCCCGGCATCTGCTTGTATATAAGGCTGCGGATGGTGTCGTAGAGCTCGGCATCCTGCTCGCAGTAACGCTTGGTGATTTGGAAGGCAAACTCACCGTTTTGCTTCATGAGATTGGCAATAACCTCCTTCTCGATAAGGTAAACGGAGGTCTCCATTAGCGCCTGTGCCGAAAAGTTGAAGATGGAGCGGTTGAACACGGTGGAAAGTCCCAAGAAATCGCCCGACTTCAGTAGGCGGATGTTGAAGTTATGGATGCCATCGCCCTCCACGTAGTGCTTCACCAAACCATTGCTAATAAAGAGAACGTAGGAGGCGTAGGCTCCCTGCTTAACAAGCGTTTCGCCCTTTCGAAAAAGCACCTGGGTACGGCTGGTTTTCACCAACTCCACCTCTCCGGCGGTAAGCTTGGCAAAGCATGGGGCCTTAATGTCGCAGCAAAATTCCTTGTCGGAGTCGGTAATGGTTTTCATAATCGGGTAACAATTGTCGCCCAAAGTTAGGATTTAATTTTTTAGAAGATAAACAGGAGTTAAACGGGAATTAGAAGAAGTTATTCGGAAGTTAAACGGGAGTTAGACGGGAGTTAGACGGGAGTTAGAAGAAGTTAGAATAAGTTAGAGGAAGGTAGATGAAGTTAAATGAAGTTTTAGCGAAGCGGAGATCCGGCCATTGATGGATTAAAGGATTAAAAGAATTGAACAGAATGTAGAGACACACGATCGTGTGTCTCATTTTTAGCGGTAAAAGAGTTCCGCAACCTGCAGGGACGAAATGTTTTTCGCCCCCATATATTGCTGCGCATAGAATTATTGAACGGCAACCCCGGAGGGGTTGCATCTTTATAGCCCACGGCTTTAGCCGTGGGTGGTTGATTCCACCAGCGCGAGCGGTGCACGGCAGTTCGGTTAAAAAATCTACCTGCGCTGCCTGCACCGCAATCGCGAAAGGGGAATAAGGAAGAAGATAAACGGGAGTTATTCGGAAGTTAGAATAAGTTAGAGGAAGGTAGATGAAGTTAAATGAAGTTTTAGCGAAGCGGAGATCTGGCCATTGATGGATTAAAGGATTAAAAGGATTGAACAGAATGTAGAGACACACGATCGTGTGTCTCATTTTTAGCGGTAAAAGAGTTCCGCAACCTGCAGGGACGAAATGTTTTTCGCCCCCATATATTGCTGCGCATAGAATTATTGAACGGCAACCCCGGAGGGGTTGCATCTTTATAGCCCACGGCTTTAGCCGTGGGTGGTTGATTCCACTAGCGGGAGCGGTGCATGGTAGTTTGGTGTAAAAATCTACCTGCGCTGCCTGCACCGCAATCGCGAAAGGGGAATAAGGAAGAAGATAAACGGGAGTTAGAGAAGTTAAAGGAGTTAGAGTAGTCAAAGAACACAGCCGATTGTTGGGACGAAAAATCTTATGCCTTAAATCCAATCGGATAGGGTTGAACCAATTGATGGGCATCAACAACGCCAACCGGATGGGTTTGGGCGTACCGTAGGGCTCCGATTCCATCAACCGGATGGGTTTGGGCGTACCTCTCCTTAATTTACCGGTAAAAGAGTTCCGCAACCCGCAGGGACGAAATGTTTTTCGTCCCCATAATCATTTCAAGAGCAAGCATAGCCCACGGCTTTAGCCGTGGGTTAGAGGTCAGACCAAGCGCACGCGGTGCACGGTAATAGGGTGCAAAAATAACCCTACCAACCACTGCACCGCAACCGCCCAACGGTTTAAAAATGGTTTATCCTTTTCAAATCTTGCCGGCTCGCCTGTTGTTTCACACACCGCCCAATTTTTTAATTGAATTGTCCAACCCCACCTGCCTCCTCCTTACCATGGGATTGGGGGAGGTGTATAAAAAGTTCATGGGAGCGCAATGCTATTCCTTTTTTTTTGTAAGTTTAATATACCCGCAAGTGGCAAATATGGGATAAATCAACCTTGAAAGTGGCTCTTTGCCGCCCTTGGTGCGACGAGAGCTTCAAGGAAAAAATATTTGCCTAAGGCGGAAATAACAACTATAGCTGCGTTTATACGCTCGTTGTGCACAAGCAAAGGAAATCGTGCCACAATACTTTAATGACATAAAAACATAACTATTGGTCATTACGATATTTAATTATATCTTTGAAATAAAAAGATGTTTGATAGAACAATAGAACAAACAATAAAGGAAAAAATAAACGGAGGGAAAGCTATCGTTGTTGTAGGTGCACGACAAGTTGGAAAAACGACCTTGTTAAACGATATTCTAAAAGACAAGGACTTTTTATTCCTCGATGCCGATGACCCTTCAACAAGAAGTCTTTTACAGAGCCCTACAACAGAGCAGATTAGAACATTCATTGGAGATTATAAATATATTTTTCTGGACGAGGCTCAGAGAATACCGGGAATCGGTTTGACTTTAAAAATCATCACTGACCAATTCAAAAACGTTCAGTTGTTTGTAAGTGGTTCTTCATCATTTGATTTAGGAAATGAATTGAACGAGCCTTTGACAGGTCGAAAATGGGAATATGAATTGTTTCCAATTTCTTGGGAGGAATACGAAAATAAAATCGGAATTATTAAATCTGAACAACAAATAGAAAACAGATTGCTTTATGGACTTTATCCCGAGGTGATTAATAATCAAGGAAAAGAACGAGAGACCTTAAAGAACCTTGTAAATAGTTACTTGTATCGTGATATTTTAGCATTTTCTGACATTAGAAAACCAGAAGTCCTTGAGAAATTATTGCAGGCATTAGCTTTACAAATGGGAAGCGAGGTCAATTACAATGAATTATCCGGGCTGATTGGTATTAATAAAATTACAGTTCAAAAATATATCGATATTTTAGAAAAAGGTTATATCGTTTTCAGATTAAATAGTTTTAGCCGAAACATACGAAATGAAATAAAACAGAATAGGAAAATTTATTTCTATGACAATGGTATACGAAATATGATTATTGGTAATTTCAGTCAATTGGATTTAAGAGTAGACAAAGGAGCTTTATGGGAGAACTTTTTGGTGTCAGAAAGAAGAAAGCAAAATCTTTATAAAGACACTTTTGCTAAAATGTATTTTTGGAGAACAAAACAACAACAGGAAATTGATTTTGTAGAAGAAAGTAATGGGCAAATTGTTGGATTTGAATTTAAATGGAATAATAAAAAGTCTAAATTTCCTCAAAACTTCATGGAAGCATATAAAGCTGAGGGACATGTGATTGACAGGAATAACTTTAGAGAATTTGTGAAAATATAGGAATGCCAGTGCACAACACACGGTAAAAATCATTGCGAGGAATGTGCTATATTTGGCAGCATAGCATTTAATCAACGACTTAGCGGTTTGATAAGTCAGAGCTTCGAAGTTCGCAACGCTTCCTACCGCAATCCGTTCGGGCTATTAGATCGGTAAGCGCTTCCGTCCGTATGCGCTTGAGTAGCCACCGAGTGCAACCACAAAAAGCTATTTAGCTGCGCAACCATTTCCAAATTGGCATATTGTCTCATTTTTAAACTTTTCTCTATCCCACACAAACCTAATTTTGATAGCGTCAGCCTTACACATCTCAGCGCACTTGCCGCAAAGGATGCATTCGGAGTTGGTTATTAGGCCACGGTTGTTCCAGATGTAATGCAGCATGGGTATTCTTACAAGGCAATCCTTTTCGCACTTGCCACACAGCGTGCATTTGCCGGTGTCCACCACCGGAATTAGGCGGGAGTAGCTGGCACCTGCCGAGCAGAGCGCTCCCATGAGACAGAGATTTTTGCAGGCCCATCTTCGGTCGAGCAGCAGGCCTAGGGATTAGGGCCGACATTACGTCTATGGCCCACACCAGCTGGTAGTGTGGGCTAAAATCCAACTTCAGAAACGACGGGATTACCGCAAAGCCGTGCGTTATTCCTTACAATTTGGAGAGGCTACGGGAAATGGGAATGGTGATATTAATTTTTTTTAGATGGAAGCAGCACTGCCGAGCATTTCCCTCTACCATGCCAACCATCTTAAGATTTACCATGTAGGATTTGTGGCACCTCACCAGGTCTTTTGATGCAATTTGCTGCTCCACCTCTTTCAGCAAAATTCTGATAAGCGCTTTCTTTACCTCTCCATCCTTCTTGTAGCAAAAGGTGGTGTAGTTTCCTTCCGATTTCAGATACCAGATGGCGGCAAGTGGAATGGTGAAGCCCTCGTGAACAAACTGTTTATCGCTTTCAGGCTCATTTGTCATACGTTGAAATTGCTTGCCGGCAGCCAATGCCAGGCGGTAGTGCTTCTTGTAAAATTGCTTCTCCAGTATGAAGATGAACAGAAGAACAGGGATTACTGCAACAATAACGGTGTAGTAAATTACATGCAAAAGGAAGGGGAGGAAGTGCTGGTTTTCGGAGGGGTTGTCGAAGTAAAAGGCGAACAGTGCGTTGGCTGCGCCAATGGCAAGCAGCTTTACACCGGTATATGCAACCATCTTTCCAATGTTCCATCTATTCACATGAAATAGTGATGGAAAAAGGGGAGGGATCGTTGTGTTGAACGTGGCCGCGGTAATGAAAGCAATAAACACATAGACCAGAATTTTGTATAACTGGATGTGTAGCTGTTCCGCGTTCCGCGATGGGTTGAAGAGTATCAGAATGAGCGCAATGGATAGCCCGATGTAGAGCGGGATGGTTATCTTCTCCCTCATGTTTGTATAGAAAGGGAAGGGCCATTTTAACCAGATAGCAATACAGCTTTCCATGGCTAACACCTGCTAGGGCAGAAAGTTTTTGTTTAGGAATTCCTGAAATTTCTCCTTGTAGTTTTCGCTTATGGGAATGTAAACTTTGCCGTCGAAAATTATTCGGTTACGCTCAATGGTGGTGATTTTTTCGAGATTGACGATGTAGGATCGGTGCACGCGCATAAACTTGTCGGTGGGCAGAAACTCCTCTAGCTTTGACATGCCTATGAGTGACATTACCGGGTTTTGCCCTACCATGTGAATGCGCACGTATTCGCGCATACCCTCTACATAGGTGATGTCACTAATATTGATGCGGATAATTTTGTATTCCGATTTGATAAAGAGAAATTCGCTGTTGGCTTCCACCCGGGTAGTTTTTTGCTCTCTACTTTCGAACCAATCCCTTGCCTTCTCTGCCGATTTTAGAAAGGCAGGGTATCCAATGGGTTTTAGAAGATAGTCAAGTGCATTTACTTGGAATCCTTCGAGGGCGTATTCGCTGTATGCGGTGGTGAAGATAACTTTTGGTGGATGGCTTAGCGATTTTACGAACTCCATTCCGGTTAATTCCGGCATGTTAATATCCACAAACATCAGGTCTACCTCGTGTGATTGTAGATATTCAATGGCCTGTAGCGCACTTTCGAATTGCCCTTCCAATTCTAGGTGGGGCGTTTGGGTAATGTAGATCACAATCTGCTTCAGCGCCAGTGGTTCGTCATCTATGGCAATGCACCTTATCATATTGGTAAATTAAGGGTAACAGTAAATTCTTTTTCGCCGTCTAATATATCAAGATTTTGGCTGTCATTGTAGAGTATGTCGAGTCGTTTCTTGAGATTTATGATACCAATGCCGGAACTTTGCTGCTTGTTTTCCTTTTCAACCTTACTGTTGACAACCTTGAAAACCATGGTGTTTTCTGAAAATAATACTGATATATGAATGAAGGAGGCTTTGCCATAAGTAATGCCATGTTTGAAGGCATTTTCTAAGAGTGAAGTGAAGAGTAGTGGTGGAATTGTTTTGTTCGGAAGCACTTCAGGAATATCAAGGGTTATGTTAACATTTTGCGAAAAGCGCAACCGCATGAGTTCAACGTAGCTTACCACAAAGTCTACCTCTTTTTTTATGGGAGTGGTCATGCCATCCGATTCATACAGCAGGTGTCGCATGAGCATCGAAAGTTTTATAATGGAATCTTTTGCTTGTTCCTTGTCGATGTCGATAAGTGCGTGGATATTGTTGAGCGTATTCATGAAGAAGTGCGGACTTACCTGATTCCGTAGAAAGGCCAGCTGTGTTTCGGCATTCTCCTTTTCCAGCATAATGCGTTGCTGTTCAGATTGTGCCCACTTAACCGATGCTTTTAATCCGGTGTCGAAACCAACAATCAATATGGAAAGTACTAGCATGTTAATATAGGGAGGGAGAGGCCCTGGTTGTCGCTGCTGCTGGGGCCGAAAACTCTTGTCCATAGTTTCTGGTGGAGGCATAAAGGGAAGTGGTCGCCCTTGGTCGTTTAGAATATTGGTGCGATCTTGAGCGCTTTCGTTAGTAGAAAAGTAGCGGCCAGCAGTCATCAGCAAAATTATACTGCTTACCGTAATCAAGTAGGTCGATCGACGATTACGAAAGAAGAGGAGCGGTAACAGTACAAAACGGTTTAATAAGAACAGTAGGAGGAAAGGCAAAAAATCTTTCCACACATTTAGTATATGCAACCAGCCCTGGTTACTGTTGGATTTCCCGAAAATGAATGGCGACGAAAATGCCAGCAGCCAAAAGGCCGTAATGGTTATGGGTTCAAGTATGCGGAGTGCGTTTTTATGTAGTTTTATGGTTTTCATGCGGATAGCAAGTTGAGGTAGTTTATCTGTTTTCAAATGTAAGTTTTGCGATGGCGTTGCACAAATTTTGTTGCTCTTAATTTCATTTGTGGTATTCACTCGACCGATGGTTTCTGATGCATTTATACCAAGAGTAGTAAAAGAATAGGGCAGGGGACAGTATCGTTGTTACTGTCCCTAGCCTTCATTCTCCCTAAACCAAAACCTATATTGATCAATCAGCGTTTTTTGGCTCTCCTACTTGTGGCCCATCATGTTTTTCATTTTTTTTCATTGGGGGACGACGGTTTTGCTGAACCTTCTCTAGTTCGGCCTTTTGCGTATCGGAAAGCTGCGCATTAATCGCTTCCTCGAATTTCAGTTTAGATGCATCCATGGTTGCTCTCTCCTTTTCGTGATTAGCTCGGCTTTGCTCCATCAGGGCTTTTACCTGGGCAAAGTGTTCAAAATGCAGCTTGGTGATAACGGCTTTTTGTTCGGGCGACAGCTTCAGCTGAGCGCTTAAGGTGTTCACCATTCTTACAATTTGTGCTGAATCGGGAACCATCCTAGGCTGTTGCTGTTTCATTTGTTGTGGTTGGGCTGCCAGCTGAATATTGGCAGCGAGGGTCAGCATAATTGCTGCCAGGGTAATTTTTAATGTTCTAACAATGTTTTTCATAATACTTGTTTTTAAAGGTGATTAATCGGTTATTTCATTTTAATACCTTTCGGTAGTTGCGGTGCATGGTAAGGTTAATGCCTTGAATAGGGCAAGCAGCGTGCACCTCTCTCGCTAGAGGAGACCTCTGTCCCATGGCTAAAGCCATGGACCATAGTCGTTTTAGTGTTGTTTTTAGAGTGAAATATATTTTGTCTCTTCATACAGCTACATTCTTTAACTTCTCTGACTCCATTAACTTCTTTGACTTCTTCATTCTTCTTCTAATTCCCGTATAACTTCTGAATAACTCCCGTTTACCTCCTTTTTTCTACTTGGCATCTCTAACCAGCCTAACGTAGTTGTAAATTCGAACAGCATCGCCCTGTGGCCCGCGTCCGGTTGGGTAATCTGCAGGATTGCCAACCATTATATCGGACTTTTGCGAGCCAGCACCATGAACATCTACCCACGCATTATTCCAATACCCCATTGCACGACCGAACGAGATGTAAATGCCAGAGGGGAATGGTCCGCCATCAATCAATACCGAACTTGTCCAGAAATAGGGGTAATCGGCTTGGCCAGCTTCATTTGTAATGGAAGTCGTGTTGAAAAAGTTTACATCTATTGCCGGAGAGTTTGTTGTTGAGGGAGACCGTGTGTAGTCAATTATACTTTGCATCTCCTTTGCATCAGGAAGCCTCCAGTCGTTATGGCCAAGGTAATTTGCGGCATTTTGAGTTTGAACCCAAGCGAGTGCAGCAGGCCAGTCTAGCCCTGTTTTACTATCATCCTTCGACCACATAAGATTTGTTGCCAAATCGGTTATCGTGTTGTCGTCATTATCTACGAAGCTATTTATTCCATAGCTCGTGTTACCTCTGACATAACGAGCATACAATTCATTCTCTGTGCTAGAAGTTCCAACAAATTGGTTATACCCTTTGATTCGACCGTCGGCGAAGTTAACACCGAATATCGCGCTCTGACCGTCCATCACCGTGCTAACATACTTGTTTGCCGACCAATCCTGACAATCAATAATGCGTTCTCCAATATTCGTCGATGTACCAGGTCCATAGGTGAATCCAAAGTAAGTGGTGTCAATGAAGGGAATATAGCCTGCCGTGCTGGTGTTGTCCGAGCCATTCACTCCGCTGAACCGTATTAGTGAATAGAGTTCTTTGATAGTTGGCATCCGCCAGTCTGAATATCCCCCAGTGCGATTGGTTGATGCATCGGTAACAGCATCGGACCAGGTAATCTTTGAACCACGAGCCTTGACCCACATCAGTCCGGTTACATTATCTGTTATTGTTCCGTCGCCATTATCGGTATAGCTTGGAACGTTCCCTTGATGGAATGCATTTTGACCGTAGTATGGGTCTTCAGGTGCCGGAGCGGTAATCTCCCCCGTGTTGTTGTAAAACGTGGTTTGGTTCGTTCCAACAATAGGGTAGCCTGTTATATTTGGTAGGTTATTCGTGGTGGTGCTATCGGTAGTGGTGCTATCTGTTTTATCCTTCGAGCAGCCCATCAGGCTTATGAGCATTAACATGACGATTCCCGCCAGTTGTATCCCTTTTTTTATATTCGTTTTGTTTGTCATGGTAGTATGATTTATATGTTGTAGTATGATTTATATGTTTTATGCAAAAGAATAGTATGCCACTTCGTTTTGCAAATTCAATCAACCAATGGTGGAGTTTTGTCAACCAGTTGGTCTATTATCGGTGCGAAAACGAAGGATACAATGGGTTGGCTTTGGGGATATCTTGGTAATACCTCTATTTTGAAATAGAAGAATTGCTAAATATCTTTTATCCATTGAGATGCTATTTTAGTTGAATGTTATTAAAAGTGAATATGATGAGCACCGTGCTTGATTGGTATAGAAAAGATTACCCCGTCCATAAGAACGGGGTAATTACGGTTAAATGAAATGTCTGTTTTAGATATACACTAAGGGGTACCTATACCTTGGACTGTAAATTTTGACTTCCACACTTACTTATTTCTAATTTACATCTCTTACCAGACGTACAAAATTGTAATACCGTTCTCCGCCTTCCCCTAATGGGCCATTCTCCTCCTTAGTGTCAAACCGGACAGCTCCTGCGCCATGAAAATCTTTTCCCTCATCATTTACAGCTCTACCAAAGGCAACATACCACGCGTAATAGAATGGCTCGCCAGCAGAAAAATGGGCAGAAGTACTTGTCCAGTAGTAACCATAATCGCTATCACCTGCTTCGTTGACAATTGGAGTGCAGGAGAACATGGCGTTTATTGCAGGGCCAACGTCGGATGGGTCGGTTGCCGAGGGAGATTTGGTATAGTCAACTATGCCTTGTAGTTCCTTTACATTTGGTAAGCGCCAGTCGGAATGGCCAGCTAATATTGAACTTTCGGCATAGGCTAATGCATGTTCCCAGTCAAGCTGTTGACCATCGTCACCCTGCGCCCACATCAACCCTGTTGACATGTCGGTTATTGTGTTATCGCCGTTATTTACAAAGGCATTTACACCATACTCGTCACCTCGAACTGCTCGCACATAGTTCCCAGCAACAGGTCCTTCACCTTCGGCTGGGTAAGCTTTAATATGTCCGGTAACGTGGTTTACACCAAAGGCTGCTTTCGATCCGCCTTCTACCGTAACGCCTACATAGTAATTACTGGTCCAATACTGCTCGTCTTTGGTAATTTGGCCACTGGCAAGATGGAAAAAGGAGGTATTCAAGTAAGGCCATCCTGATTCGAAATCACTAATGGAAAATAGCTCCTTGCAGCTGGGTATACGCCAGTCGGAGTATCCTCCTAATTCTAAGTTGTTGCAATAGTCCACCGCTTCTTGCCACGAAAAACTGTTTGATGAGGGCACTTGCTGCCACATCAAACCTGTATTTAAGTCGGTAACGGTCTTGTCACCGTTATCTTTAAATGACATCTTTTTGCCTTTTAAATAGTTGGCATCTTGACCATAAAATGGATCTCCAACGGAAAGATTGGTAACAACTTCACCATTGGCATTGTATAGAATCGTTTGCCCAGTAGCAATCATCAAGTAGTTATTAACTGTCAACGGTTCTGTTGTGGTATTGGTGGTGGCTGAACTATCATCCTTGCTACAACTTGTGCCGGATGAAAGTGCTAGTAAAACGGCTAAGGCTCTGAGCGCAACCGCAAATTTATGTTTCATCATTTGGTGAAGTTTAGAAGTTTTATGCTGGTAATTTATTTAGTAAACTACCTCTCTTTTATGTTTTTAAAAAGAGAGGTAGTGAGGAGGCTTCTATTCGCTAGTTATTTCGAACTAAACGAACGTAGTTGTAAATTCGAACAGCATCACCCTGTGGTCCATACCCAGAAGAATAAGTGCTTGAGGTCGGATCACCCGACTTGGGATCACATCGCTGTGCTCCGGCACCATGAACGTCAACCCAACTTGTTGAGGAGTTTGAATCGGTTGAGCCCGGTAAGGGGTTTAATGATTCATTACCCATAGCCCGGCCAAAACATACATAAATACCCCAGCCACCTTGTCCTTCAACTGTTCCATCATATTCAGCGTGGGTTGTACTTGTCCAGTAGAAAGGATAATCTACTTGTCCTGCTTCATTGGTGATTTGGGTGCTTTGAAATAGTGGATCGATTGCTGCCGATGACGTTGTTTCGGGCGAGCGTGTATAATCTACAATGCTTTGGAGCTCTTTTGCATTGGGTAATCGCCAGTCGCTGTATCCTGCATAGGTGAAATTTTCGGCATAGCTAAGGGCATCTTTCCAGTTCATTCCTGATTTACTGTCCTCCTGCATCCACATTAATCCGGTTGCGGCATCGGTAATTGTTCCATCACCATTGTCTGAAAAGTTATTTTTTCCATAGTTTGTGTTTCCACGAACTAACAGATAATTGAATTTCTTTGATTGTCCCATCATGGTTGTTCCATAGCCCTTAATTCTACCATCGGCAAAGTTTACACCGAACACCATTGGGGTTGTACTGCCTACAAATAGTGTTGTAGAAGCGCACTGCACATCAATAACTCGTTCACCAGCATCGGTATCGCCGTAATTAAATCCAAAAACTTTATTGTCGATAAATGGAGTTAATACATCGGTAGTTGTGGCGAGGACGGAAGGATCTAGTCCGTTAAACAGAACCAAGGAGTATTGCTCTTTAAGAGTTGGTACACGCCAATCGGTATGGCCACCGGTGGTACAGGTTGATGGTAGCGCTAGAATCTCATCATAGGTTAACTTGTCGCTATAGTTAATTAATCCATCGCCATTATGATCTAGCGTTTGTTGCCACATTAAACCAGTTACATTGTCGGTTACCGTTCCATCACCATTATCGGTGTATGAAGGTGTGGTTCCCGGGTAGGTTGCATTTTGACCATAATAATCCTGTCCTGCTGTAGGTGCTGTAATAGCTGCAATATCATTGTAATAATAATTCTGATTAGTTCCAACAATTGGATAATCGCTTATGTTGGGTAGATTATCGGTGGTGTTATTGGTGGTAGTGCTTTCGGAACTGTTTTTTGTGCAAGATATTAGGCTTATGAGCATTAGCGCGGATATTCCGGCCAACTGTATCCCTTTTTTTAAATTCGTTCTGTATGTCATGGGAGTATGGTTTATAAGTGTTCTGCAAAAGAAGAGTATGCTTCTTTGCTATGCAAATAGAATCAACCAGTGGCGGGATTTTGTCAACCAGTGGGTTGGTTGTTCAGTCGAAAGACAATTGGACAATTGGACAATGTGCCAATGGGACAATGTGTGAATTTGAAAATGTAAAGATTTGAAAATTGAGGTGCCATTAAAGACCTTTTTGTGATTGCGGTGCAGGCAACGCAGGTAGATTTTTACACCGAACTACCGTGCACCGCTCTCCCTTGATGAGGACATTCTTTCCATGAGCTAGCCGTCCATGGCTATTCATATTAAACCTCTTCGAGGTTGCCATTCAATAATTCTATGCGCGGCACTATATGGGGGCAAAAAATATTTCACCCCTAGGGTTGTGAAACTCTTTTACCGGTAAAAAGGAGACACACGATCGTGTATCTCTACATTCCGCTGCGTTTCATTAATTCTTTGACTTCTTCTAACTTCTTCTAACTTCTTCTAACTTCTTCTAACTCCCGTCTAACTCCCGTCTAACTCCCGTCTAACTCCCGTCTAACTCCCGTCTAACTCCCGTCTAACTCCCGTCTAACTCCCGTCTAACTCCCGTCTAACTCCCGTCTAACTTCTGTATAACTTCCGACTAACTTCTTTTCTCCGTTCTACCTCAATAAAAAAGCTGTGCTATTTCAGCTCTTCGCCTGTTGCACGAAACTGGAAACAGGTAATATTTTTGATTTGCCCACCATACCTTTGCTGCCGAGCAATAAGGACCATTTTGCGATGGTCATAAAAACAGAAAATTTTTAAAAATTTATACCATGTTGTACACAAACTTAAAGCACATTGAGAGCGCTGAAGCGCATCAGAAATTTATTAACGAGCATGAGAACGTGATGATTTGCTGCGGACGAATGGGACCTATGTGTATTCCCGTTTACGGTATTATGGAAGATCTTGAGGATCAGTATACCAACGTAACATTTGCCGATATGGAGTTTGACCATCCAGAATCACACGTAATTCGTAATGCTCCCGAGTGCCGTGGCTTTATGGGTCTACCTTTTACTGTTTACTACAAGAATGGCAAGCTTGTAAAGGCAACCTCCAGCATCCAGAATATGGATCAGGTTACCACCATTCTCGACGCCAATTTTGGTAAACCATCTAAGTAAGGAGTATGGAATCCAATAGTCATTTTGACGCTATTGTAGTTGGTGCAGGGCCTGCCGGACTTACGGCAGGCATCTACCTGTCCCGTGCTAGAGTGAAAACGCTTATTCTGGATGAGGGCACCGTTGGTGGACAAATGATTCTTACTCACGAGATAGCCAACTATCCAGGAGTGGAGAGCATTAGCGGTTTTCAGTTGGCCAACATCATGAAGAAGCAGGCCAAAACTTTTGGCTGTGAAATCAAATCGAACGTAACCATTGCCGACCTGCAGCTGCAGGATGAGGTGAAGCAGGTTACGCTGGCCGATGGCAAGGTTTTTACCGCCCACGCCGTGATATTTACCTCGGGTGGGAGACCACGCAATTTGAATGTTCCCGGTGAGAACGAGTTTAAGGGTAAGGGCATTTCATACTGTGCTACCTGCGATGGCGACTTCTTTACCGATAAGGAGATTGTGGTGGTAGGTGGAGGTAACTCTGCACTGGAGGAGGCAGTTTCGCTCACCAAGTACGTTACCAAGGCAACGATTGTGCACCAGTTCGACCATTTTCAAGCGTTTGACTATGCCGTGCGAGAGGCCGAGGCCAATGAGAAGATTAACTTTGTAATGGAAAGCACCATTGCCGAGTTCTACGGAAATGAGAAGTTGGAAGGGGTTGTAATTAAGAACCTTACTACCGGTGACGAGAGGAAGTTTGCCACCGATGGAGTTTTCATTTTTGTGGGCTATGTTCCCAATACCGAATTTTTGGTGGGGAAGGTGCCACTTAACAAATACGGAGAGATCGTGGTAAATGCCGATATGGCCACCGATATTCCCGGAGTGTTTGCTGCCGGCGATTGCATTGCCAAGCGTTACCGTCAGGTTACCACCGCAGTGGGTGAGGCCACGGTTGCCGCATTGGCTGTCTCAGGCTACATTCATCAGCTCAAGCATAAGCAGTCGGCATGACTTTAATCGAAAGTAAAAATGAAAGTTCAAAAATATTTTGCAACAATTCTGCTTGCTACAACGATGGCAATAAGTGGATGCGCACAACAATCGAGTAAGAGCACGGAGGTTGCCTCCAAGAATGGCATTGTGCACCTCGACGTGAAGACCTTTGCAGAGCAAACCAAGTCGGGCGTTACGCTGGTAGACTTCTGGGCACCGTGGTGTCCTCCTTGCCGCATGATGGCTCCAGTGCTTGAGGATGTTGCCAAGGAGGTAAATGGTAAGGTTACCGTTGCCAAGGTAAACGTGGATGTTGAACAGAACAAGCAGCTGGCTGCCCAATTCCAAATCTCCGGCATTCCAACCCTCATTCTCTTCAAGGATGGAAAGGAGATTAACCGCTTTGTGGGACTTCAAACCAAGGAGTTTCTCATTCAGCAGCTATCGCAGGTTAAATAGCAGTCACTACTTAAAAAGAGTATTATGTCAACAACGTTGATAGTTATCCTAGGAATTATTGTAGTGGTGGTGGGCTACTTCTACCTTGCGCTACGCCGCATGAAAAAGTCTGACGTGCCTACAAGCACAAAGATAAAGATCCTTACCGGAGGTAATTTTAAGCATCAGGTAAAGAATGGGGTAACCCTAGTCGATTTTTGGGCAACCTGGTGTATGCCCTGTAAAATTATGGTGCCCGTGCTCAACGAGCTGGCCGATGAGCTCGATGGTAAGGTTACCATAGGAAAGGTGGATGTTGACCAGAACAAACCTTTGGCCGGCGAGTTTAAGGTGCGTAGCATACCTACGCTCGTGCTGCTGAAAAACGGCAAGGAGATTAACCGCTTTGTGGGCGTAAAGGATAAGAAGTTTCTTCTAAAACAGCTTAGTGAGGTGAAGTAATTCTGTCGGACGGAAATGTCCGACGGGCTCTTTGCCAAACAGTTTGCTTTTAACCGATTTTTCATGCGGAAATTATTGAAGCTATTGGTCTCCAAGCGGACCATTATTCAGGCGGTTATAGGGATTTCTCTCTACATTGCTGTAAGCCATTACCACATATCTTTTTGGTGGTTGCTTGTTCCCGGAGCCATTACGGGAATGATTTTCGGCAAGGTTTTTTGTCGCTGGATGTGCCCACTTGGCCTTCTAATGGAGCTCATGATGGGCATGAACTCCGACCAGAAGTTCAAGCAGATGTATCAGTATCACAAAATTGGCTGTCCCATTGCGTGGATGCAGGGGTTAATGAACCGCCTGTCGCTGATGAAAATAAAGGTAAATGCCGATACCTGCAGAAGCTGTGGAGTTTGCGATAGAGAGTGCTACATTGCGGCGCTGGAGCCAGCAAAGTTCAGCCTCTATAAGCCAGGGAAGAAAAACCCGAGCAACGCCTACGCCTGCTCCAAGTGCCTTGGCTGCGTGTCGGTTTGTCCTAACGGCAGCTTGACATATAAGCCGGGGCGATAGCTTCACTCGTAACAAGTTGGAGCGGAGATCCCGATTTATCGGGGTGACGGGAAAGTGACGAGTTACAAAAAAGTTCGGAGTCGGAAGTCGGAATACCGAAGTTGTGCGGCAGCCACCTATATATAGCCTTAGCGCCTCTGTGTAACTCTGTGAAAACACCGTGAAACTCTGTGCAGCAAAAGAGTCGGAAGTCGGAATACTGGAGAAAAAGTCGGAAGTATTGTTAGAGAGGGAATAGGCGCAGGTCGTTCCTAAAAGATACCTATTTGTTTCTCCAAACCGAATTGTTGCCCTTGTGGCAGCGGTTCGGTTTTTTTGTGGCGCGTGAATGAAGAGTGACAAGTGACAAGTGACAGAAAAGACCGGAGACCGAAGTTGTGCGGCTGCCACTTACAGCTGTAACTTCTCCGTGTAACTCTGTGAAAACACCATGAAACTCTGTGCAACTAGAACTGATCCGGCAGTTGCCGGAGAGCTCAGCGGAGTTAAATTAGGAACTCCTACCACCCTTTCCCTAAATCCCTAATTCGCAAATCTCCTAATTTTCTACAACCCTAACAACAGCTTATCCGGTCGTCGTCCACCCAGCAGCATCTGCTCGGGGTTTTCCAGCATCTGCTTAACGTTTACCAGAAATCCCACAGAATCCTTGCCGTCGATAACGCGGTGGTCATAGCTGAGGGCAATGTACATCATGGGCCTGATTTCCACCTTACCATTCACCGCCATGGGGCGTTCAACAATGTTGTGCATACCCAAAATGCCCGACTGTGGTGGGTTAATAATGGGGGTGCTCATCATGGAGCCGTATATGCCTCCGTTGGTTATGGTGAAGGTTCCGCCCGTCATCTCCTCCAGAGTAATTTTTCCCGAACGAGCGCGGTCGGCCAGCTCGGCTATCCGATGTTCAATGTCGGCAATAGATAGGGTTTCGGCATTGCGAACCACCGGCACCATAAGCCCTTTAGGGGTTTGAACGGCAATGGCAATGTCGTAGTATCGAGGGGTAACAATCTCCTCACCGTCAATCATGGAGTTTACGGAAGGGTGCTGCTTAAGCGCCTCCACCACCGCCTTGGTGAAGAACGACATAAAGCCCAGCTTCACGCCAAACTTCTCCAGAAACTCCTTACCGTAGGTTTTACGCAGCTCCATCACCCGGCTCATGTCCACCTCGTTGAAGGTGGTGAGCATGGCTGTTTCATTCTTTACTGTCACCAGCCGTTGTGCCAGCTTGCGGCGGAGGGAGCTCATTCGGTTCCTATCCTCCTCGCGGGTGGCTTCCAGTGGTTGGGAAATAATGGTGTTTACTGTCTGGCTCAAACCCGATTTGGCCAGATCTACCTCATGCTTGCCAATGCGTTTTAGCCCGTTAATGATATCCTCCACCGAAAGGCCTTCCTCCTCCATCACCTTGCGGGCAACCGGTGAAATTTTAACCTTGGATTCGGTGCTAGTTACCGGCTCCGAGGCAACTTTAGGCTCAACTCTTTTCTCGGGTGCAGCAGCTGGTTCTACCTTAGGAGCCGGTGCCGCAGGTTTAGCTGCGGGTGCGGTTCCCGCTGCCTCAGTGTCGATGATGCAGGCAACGCTTCCCACCTTAATTGGCGTATTGGGCTTTGCTAAAATTTTGAGTTTTCCACCTTCTGCAGCAAGAAGGGGTAGGGTAGCCTTGTCGCTCTCCACCTCAGCAATCTCCTGATCTTTTTCTACTGCCGCACCGTCCTCAACGAGCCAGCTGGCAATCTCCACCTCGGTGATGCTTTCGCCTGGACTGGGAATTTTAATTTCTACTATCATGATTGGTTATGATTTAGCTTTAGTGTTTAAGGATTAGAATGGATAAGTCGGAAGTCGGAAGTCGGAAGTCCGAAGAGAAAAAAGTCCGAAGTTGGAAGTCAGGAGTCAAGAGACCGAAGACCGAAGACTTGAGTCTGAAGACCGGAGTGAGAAAAGGCATGGCAAGTGTTTTTATCATTTTATTTTCTCCTTAAATGCGGTCGTCATATTCATTAGGTTAAAGGCAAATTCGTAGTGCGTTGAGAATTCATCTTCAGTAATGTATTCTCTTCTTTTGGCTTTATGAAGACAGGAAACAACTTCGGCCAATGATCGAATGGAATAGCCTATAAATTTTTTAAACTCCGTATTGGTTTGCCCAATTGAGCCTTCCGAAATATTCAATGCGATGGAATCTACCGCTCTTCTCATTTGTGATGAAAGATTATAAAGTTCCTCCTGTGGAAATCTATGGGTAAGTTGGTTAATGCTCTCTCCAAAATCCATAGCCTTTTGCCAAATAATGAGCTTCTCAAATTTGAATTCCATGGTGACTCTATTCGTTGCACATCTTCTGACTTCCGACTTCGGTCTCCCGACTACTCTTCCTCAAATATAACGTCTCTTTCTACCTTAATGTTCTTTCGGGCACTGCCAACCTTGCACTGCAAGCCGCAATACTTGTTCTTGAGTTCGCAATCGCATTTTCGGAAAACCTTTCCAATGATCTCCTCCTGCTCCAGAAAATGCAGCTTGCTCAGCCCTACAGCCGGACTACCGCTGGCCTGTCGGGTCACCGGTTTTATTTCTAGCCTAGGCAGTTGGCTATTTACAAAGTTCCAAGCACCCATGTTTTCCGGCTCCTCCTGAACCCACAAATATTGTATGGCGTTGGGGTAGCTGGAGAGCGCGTTTAGCACCTGCTCCTTTGGGAATGGATATAGCTGTTCAATCCTTATAATTGCAATGTCGAGAGCTTCAAGTTGCTCCTTACGGGCAAGCAGGTCATAGTATATTTTGCCGGAGCAGAGGACCACGCGAAGCACGGATTCTGGGTCGGTGTTGGGGTCGTTAATTACCTCCTGAAATGCTCCAGTGCTAAGGTCGTGCATGGAAGATATGCACTTGGGGTGTCGCAGAAGACTTTTTGGTGTGAGCACCACCAGTGGTAGCGTAAACTCCCGCTTCACCTGTCGGCGGAGTAGGTGGAACATATTGGCAGGAGTGGTGGGGTTCACCACCTGCATGTTGTTGTGGGCACAGAGGGTTAAGAATCGCTCGAGTCTTGCGCTGGAGTGCTCCGGTCCTTGTCCTTCATATCCGTGGGGCAGCAGCAGTGTCAGTCCGTTGAGTAGGCCCCACTTGTCCTCAGCCGAGCTAATATACTGGTCGATAATGGACTGTGCCACGTTATAGAAATCGCCAAACTGTGCTTCCCAAATGGTGAGGCCATTGGGTGTACCGAGCGCATAGCCATATTCAAATCCCATTACTCCATATTCGGAGAGGTGTGAGTTGTATACGTGCACTGGCGCTTGGTTGTCGGCGATATGCTGTAGGGGAAAGTATTTCTCATCGGAGTCCTCCACGTTGAAGGCGGCATGGCGGTGGGAAAAAGTTCCCCGCTCGGAGTCCTGACCGCTTAAGCGAACAGGATGTCCTTCGGCAGCAATGCTGGCGTAGGCAAGCAACTCCCCAATGGCCCAATCGAGCTTGTCGTATTCCACCATCTGCTTGCGGTCGTCCATTAGCTTTACCAACTTCTTAAAGAATGGCTTGCCATCGGGCAGCGTGTTTATTTTGCTGAAAAGTGCATGAAGGTTTTTTAACGGAACACCGGTGGTGGGAGAGGTGTTGAAGTCGGTGGCAACGGAGTGCCGGAATCCTTTCCAATCTTCCTCCAGAAAATGTTTAATTGTAACCTTCTTGAATGTTTTTGCCAGCTCCAGCTTGGCGTCCAAATCGTCATCATACTCCTTTTGAATCAGCTTCGCTTCATCGGCATTCATAATGCCCTCCTTCATTAGAAAGTTAGCGTAGATATCGCGCGGGTTGAGATGCTTGGCAATGGCGTCGTAGAGCGTAGGCTGCGTAAAGCGAGGTTCGTCACCCTCGTTGTGGCCATACTTCCGGTAGCAGAGAATGTCTATAAATACATCGGTGTGGAATGTTTGCCTGTACTCCACCGCTAGTTTTATTGTGTGGATCAGCGCTTCGGGATCGTCGCCGTTAACATGAAAAACGGGTGATTGGGTTACCTTGGCCACATCGGTGCAGTAAGTGCTGCTGCGGGCATCGAGGTAGTTGGTGGTAAAGCCCACCTGGTTGTTTATTACCAAGTGGATGGTGCCGCCAGTGGTGTAGCCTTTTAAATGGCTCATTTGGATGGTTTCGTACACTACCCCTTGACCGGCAATTGCAGCATCACCATGAATAATAATTGGGGCAACCTTGTTAAAGTCCTTGCCATAACGGTGGTCGATTCGGGCACGAGCAATTCCTTCCGCTACTGGGCCAACAGTTTCTAAGTGCGAAGGGTTTGGGAGCATGCTCAGGAAAACCTCTTTCCCTTTGTCGGTAGTGATTTTGTTGTCGTAGCCGAGGTGGTATTTAACATCTCCAAGGGCAATGTTCTCGTCGTAGCGTTCACCCATAAATTCGGCAAATAGTTTTTCGGCCGGTTTTCGGAGTATGTTGTTAAGAATGTTTAGTCTACCTCGGTGTGGCATGCCGATAATGAACTCCTGTATATCCAGCTCTGCACCATGTTCGATAACGGCATCGAGCGCTGGAACCAGCGCTTCGGCACCTTCGAGTGAGAATCGCTTTTGTCCCACAAATTTTTTGTGGATAAATTGCTCGAATCCAACGGCATGAACTAGGTGCCAGTACACATGCTTGCGCTCTTCCGGAGTATACTTGGTTAGGTTTTGGGTCGACTCCATTTTATACCGCAGCCACTCCACAACATCCGGTTTGCGGATGTAGGTATACTCCACACCAACCGATGCACAGTAGGTCTGCTCCAGATGGCTAACAATTTGATGCAGTGAAGCAGATCCAATACCGATGGTTTTGCCTGCCTCAAACACGGTATCTAGGTCTTCTTTTGAGAGGCCAAAGTTGTCGATATCGAGGGTGGGAGAGTAGGTTCTTCTTTTTCTTACCGGGTTGGTTTGGGTAAAAAGATGTCCCCTTTTGCGGTAGCTATCGATGAGGTTGAGCACCTTAAATTCCTTGTCGAACTCGCCGGTAGGCTTATCGCCATAGGCTTTACGTGCCAACTCAAATCCCTTAAAAAAGCTGCGCCAACTTTCGTCAACGCTGTCAGGGTTCGATAGGAAGCGCTGGTATAGCTCATCAATGGCTTCAATTTCAGAATTGCCTACAAATGAAAATTTATCCATACTGTTTTACTTTGATCGTGGTAAAGACTTCTCAGCCATGTAGCCAAAAAGTTTTTTGTGTTTTATGGCGTCCGAAACATATTTGGGAACCATAGTCTCCCATTCGGGATCGTTATGGTGAATTTTTTCCAACACCTCATGAGGGTGTATGTGAAGCCACTCCTTTTTTGCCTTAGTTATTTCAAGAATTTTTCGGTTGGCCTTTAGGTAGAGGTAAAGAGGTGCAATATCATCGGGAAGTTTGAGGTCGCCGGAGTGAACCAGTTCACCAGTTTCCTCATTTAATTCTGGGTAAACGTATACTTTCGTGTTTGCTGGAAAGAGCCGTCCAAAGGCTTCCAGTATTCCACCTTTCAACCCTGTATAGTATTGCTTATCGAATACCTTTCTAAAGGTGGGTATGCCAATTACAATGCGCAACTTCTTTATTTTGAAGCAAGAGAAGTATGTTACTAGCTTATAGTATTCGCGATAGTTGGAAATCATCACGTTTTGGCCCATGCCGTTGAGTAGGTTCACGCGGTCGAGAAAGTCGCGCTCGTCAATTTCTCCTTCGTTCATCAGGTTGTTGAGCGTTATCTCGCAGAGCGATAGCGTACTGTCGCGTGAATATTCCGGGTCGGATTTGAAAATGGCGTAGCTGGTTTTGAGCATGTCGAATCCAACATAGGTGATGGGGCGAAAGAAACCTCTGAAGGCCAGTACGTTTTTCTTGTAGAGCATGTCCGATGGTTGCCGCACCTCGCCGTGTCGGTCGAATATGGTGGCGGTGGTCATGCCATTCTTCACCAGCTGCACTCCCAGCAGCTTATTGTCTACCCAGGTGAGGTCGGGTCCACTCATGCGTATCATGGTTACCTCAATACGGTCGTTGTCGAGGTTGTCCATGAGCGACTGCAGAAAGGTGTTGGGCTTATCGATGCAGTGAAAGCAGGCCCAAATAAGATTTACTCCCAACGTGCCGAGCGTATACTGTTGCAGCAGGTTATCTGTTTCGAAAAGGTTAACGTGAATTACCACTTGGTTGGCGTTGCGTTGCTCGTTCATTTGGAATCGAACTCCAAGCCAACCTTGCCCTTGGTTGGTTTTGGCGAAGTTGATGGTCTCTACCGTATTGGCAAAGGCGAAAAAGCGGGTGTCGGGGTCGTGCTTTTCTCCCAGTAGGTTGATGAGCTCCGTGTATTCGTGGTTGAGCATGCTCTGCAACCGTTCTTCGGAAACGTAGCGGTCGGGCATCCCCTCGTTGTAGAGGTGATCGGAGAAGGTTTTGTCGTAGGCGGATATGCTTTTAGCAATGGTGCCCGAGGCGCCACCTGCCTGAAAAAATGCTCGCGCCACCTCCTGACCGCCGCCAATTTCGGCTAGCGTGCCGTAAATGGTACTATCCAGATTTATGTTGAGCGCCTTGCTCTTGGTGCTTAGAATTTCTCGTTCCATCGCTCTTGCCTGCTTTGCCTAAAGGTAGTAAACTTTGGCCAATGCTTGCCACTTTTTGCTTATTTCCTAAGGTAAACAAGCTTGTGGTGCAAAGGTTTTGGAAAAGTGAAAAAATTGGAAGAAAAGGGAAAAGAAGTTAAACCGGAGTTATACGGAAGTTAGAAGAAGGTAAATGAAGTCGTAGCGAAGCGGAGATCCGGCCATTGATGGATTAAAGGATTAAAAGAATTGAACAGAATGTAGAGACACACGATCGTGTGTCTCTCTGGTACCAGCAAATAGAATCATCAACCTGTAGAGACGAAAAATATTTCGCCCCTTTTATTTCGATGGAAGGTATTGTTGAATGGCAACCTCGAAGAGGTTTAATATGAATAGCCATGGGCGGCAACCCATGGAAAGAATGTCCTTACGCAGAGCGAGCGGTGTACGCTGTTTGCGTTGTTCAAAGAATAGAGTCAGCCATGCACCGCAATCTCCGAAAGGAATGAAGAAAGGAGTTAGAGGAAATTTTAGGAAACTATAAGAATTCTATCGTTTGTAGGGACGCACGGCTGTGCGTCTCTTTTGTGTTTCAATTATTAAATGCTGTTACTTTTTGCAACGAATGATTTTTCGTCCAAAGACCAATCCTTGAAGGTGCATAGCCCATGGCTTCAGCCATAGGGAAAAGGTCTCCTCTTGCGTGATCGGTGCATGCTCAACAGTTGTTCAACGAAATGGAGATGCCATGCACCGCAATGGCTGAAGGGTTCTTCGCAGTATAGCCTTTATTTATAACTCTTTCAAAATTTGCCAACCTATCATTTTGTGGCCAACACAACCTATTGAAAAGTGACAGGAATGGTAAATGCAACAGCAACTGGTTTCCCTCTTTGCATGCCAGCTTTCCATTTTGGTGATTCTGAAATTACCCGCAAAACTTCAGCATCCATATCTGGATTTACACTCTTAGCAATTGTTGGGTTAATTACTTTCCCATCTTCATCCACAATAAAATTAACAAATACTTTCCCTTGGTATCCTAAATTCTTACAATAGATTGGATATTGTATGTTTTGTTGAATGTATTCGCTAAATTCAGTATAATCTCCATTGTTGAATGTGGGCATATCCTCTACTAAGAAGAAAATTGTCCGGTTACCATCATTTGGCCTAGGTTGGTCAATCTCTTCGTTACTCTCGTTGCTATTGTATACTGGAGGTAGTAGCGAAAAGGTCGATTCGTAGTCGAGCGTTTTAACAACTGCATTATCCTTGTCGTAGTATATCCATTTACCACATGGCCTATTGTTGCGATAATATCCAATGGCTTCCAGCTTACCTTTCTTGTCGAAAAACTGGAATTGTCCCTCTCGAATTTGGCTACCTACCTTGTATGACCCTATGAAGTGAGCTCTTCTACTTTTCCCTACCATCTTTGTTTTTGTTAAGGTTGAAGCGGAGTCGGTTTTGTTTATTTCCTGAGCAGCTACGTTTAGTGTGAATAGTGAGATTACAAATACGAAAGGCAGGATTAGATAGGTTTTCATTTTTTTTGTAGGTTATGGTTTGAATACCAAAGTTATTAAAATTCTTTATTCATTGTTGCCCGATTTTCTTTTATCTATCCTATTGCACTTGATCTTAAGCGTTAGCAAATGTGAATGAGTCCATCACAATCCTTTAATTGAGGTTGAAAATGAATGGGCAAATCCATCTTTGAAGTCATTGATTTGGCCATTCGTCCCTCTCCGTAATCGTTTGCGCACTTTTTGACCGTATTGCCATTTTCAAAGAAATGCTGGCTTGCCCATTTTGCTACCTTTGCCCTTATCGAACTTTTTTCAACCTAAAATATTTATCATGCAAAGTGGAGCAAAACTGATTTTCACCTGGCTAGGAGTGGTGGCAATGCTCTGGTCGGGTTCACTCAGCGCCACTGGCCATAAGCCACTGGCCATCTCTTCGCCCTCGGGTGATCTAACGGTGGAGTTTATGCTGCTTGCCAAGGGCGAGCCGGCCTACCGAGTTGTTTATAAAGGAAAGCCCGTTGTGGAAACCTCCACTCTGGGTTTCGATTTTAAAGGGGCTCCATCGCTGAAGGCGGGCTTTAAAATTACAGGTCAGCAGACGCGCGAGTTTAACGAAACGTGGACTATGCCCTGGGGCGAGCAGCGCGAGGTGGTAAACCATTATCGCGAGCTGCGGGTTAACCTGCAGGAGCGTAGTGGGTTAAAACGGCAAATGAACCTCGTGTTCCGCGTTTTTGACGATGGTTTGGGATTTCGCTATGAGTTTCCAAAGCAGCCAAGCATGTCGGAGATGGTGATTACCGATGAGAATACCCAGTTTCAGCTTACAAGCAACCCCATGTGCTGGTGGCAGCCCGGAGACTGGGACAGCTACGAGCATCTCTACAGCACCACTCGCTTTAAGGATATCGATGTTGCTAAACGATTGAAGGATGGCAACCTAGCCATCTCCTCCATTAAGGATAATGCGGTGAATACGCCCATTACAATGAAAACCGATGATGGCGTTTACCTCAGCTTTCATGAGGCCGCCCTCTACAACTATCCTGGCATCACGCTACAAATTTTTCCTGATAAGCTGATGATGATGAGCAAGCTTGTTGGCACCGACTTTGGATACCGTGCCAAGGTTGCGGCACCGTTCAATACTCCATGGCGCACAATTCAGGTTACCGACCGCGCAGGGGAGCTCATTGAGTCGAAGCTGCTGGTAAACCTCAACGAACCCAATAAGCTGGGCGATGTATCGTATGTGAAGCCCACCAAGTATGTGGGGATATGGTGGGGAATGCACCTGGGCATTGTTACCTGGGACATGGCCAGCGGTAGGCATGGTGCCACCACCGAAAACGCTAAGAAGCTCATCGACTTTGCGGCCAAGAATAACATTGGCGCTATTCTGGTTGAGGGTTGGAATGAGGGCTGGGAAAAGTGGGGCAAGGTTGCCGACCGTGAGAGCACCTTTAGCTACGTTACTCCATACCCCGACTACGACCTTAAGGAGGTGGTGCGCTATGGTAAGGAGAAGGGCGTTAACCTGATTATGCATCATGAAACTGCCGGTACGCCACGGGCCTATGAGCGGCAGCTGGATACGGCCTATGCCCTCATGAAATCTCTGGATATTCATGCTGTAAAGACCGGTTACGTGGGAAAGATTCTTCCGGATGGCGAGTATCATCACGGACAGTGGATGGTAAATCACTACCAAAAGGTGCTGGAAACCGCAGCAAAGTATGGTATTGCAGTGGATGCACACGAGCCCATTATGGCAACGGGTATTCGCAGAACCTACCCCAACTTTATTTCCCGTGAAGGGCTGCGCGGTCAGGAGTTCAACGCCTGGTCTGCTGATGGAGGAAACCCACCGGAGCACCTCACCATCATTCCGTTTACCCGGATGCTTGCCGGGCCCATCGATTACACCCCTGGCATTTTCGACTTAAAGTTAAAACCCTATAAGCCACACAATCAGGTTAACACCACCCTTGCGCAGCAGCTGGCCCTCTATGTGGTGATTTATAGCCCCGTGCAGATGGCCGCCGACCTGCCACAGAACTACGAGCAAAATCCGGCATTCCAGTTTATTCGCGACGTGCCGGTGGATTGGGAAACCTCCAAGGTTTTGGATGGGGAGATTGGCCAATACGTCACCATTGCTCGGAAGGAGAGGGGTGGAGAGCGCTGGTTTGTGGGTAGCGTAACCAATGGCGATGCCCGAACGCTAACCATAAAGCTCGACTTTCTTGACCCCGGAAAGCATTACTTAGCCACCGTTTACGACGATGGCGACGATGCCGATTGGGACAAGAATTCAACTGTATTTAAGATAGAGAACTTTAGCGTGGACAACAGCTCAACACTTACCCTAAAGTTGGCTCCCGGCGGCGGTGCTGCCATAGCCATTGTTCCTAAGAAGTAGTTCTGTATGAATTTACCATAGAAAAAGGGAGGCTTTTGCCTCCCCTCTTTTTTATACTAATTCAAGTTGGTCTTTACTTTTGGTTTGTATGGTAGTGTGAAAAAGAATGTAGTGCCTTTGCCAAGAGTGGAGGTTAGCCACATTTTGCCGTCCAGTAATTCGACATAAGCCTTTGAAATGGATAAACCCAAACCAGAACCTCCATATAGCTGTGGTATATCTGATTTAACTTGACCAAAACGTTTAAATATCTCCTCGTGCATTTCGGGTGCAATTCCAATGCCGCTATCCTCTACAAAAAATTCAAGATAGTCCTGCTTCCAATTACATCCAAAACGAACGAATCCATGGTTGGTGAATTTTAATGCATTCCCTATCAGATTGGTGAGGATTTGAACTAGCTTAATTCTATCGGAATAGATGTCTGTTTCAATATCTGTTTTCAATTCTGCTAGCTTAAGCGATATTCCTAATTCTTTAGCTTTAATCTGAAATTGATTGAAAAGAAGAAGCAACGTGGAGTTGAGATCGAAATGTTCGAAGTGAATTTTTTCTTGTCCTGCTTCTATGGTAGAAATACTGATGATATCGGAAATAATGGAGAGTAATTGTTCGCTACTTTTTACAATTATGTCAGCAAAGTTGTTTCGTTTTTCGGCTGACAAATCTTCTATGTTGATGAGTTTAGAAAAGCCAACAATGGCATTCATGGGTGTGCGGATTTCATGAGAAATATTGTGAAGGAAGGCTGTTTTAAGCCTATCGCTCTCTTCTGCCTTATCTTTAGCAAGCAGGAGTTCTGCTTCATATTTTTTCTTTTCGGTGATGTCTTCTTTTACTGCTATAAAGTGGGTTGTTTCGCCTTTGCTATTTTTTATTCCTGAGATGGTGGCTGTTTCCCAAAAGAACGATCCATCTTTGTGCTTGTTGTAGAGTTCACCTCTCCATTTGCCTCCTGATGTAATGACTTCCCAAAGTTTTTTGTATTCTGGAATAGTTGTATATCCTGATTTTAAAAATCTTGGATTTTGGCCAATGACCTCTAAACTTGTGTAGCCAGTTTGCTCCGTAAATCGCGGATTTACATATTCAATATTTCCCGATAGATCAGTAATTATGATCGACACGGGACTCTGCTCCACTGCTCTTGAAAGTTTTCGGAGTTGGTCCGATGCTATCTTGCGATCTGTGATGTCTCTTGATACTCCCAATATCCCTGATGGCTTATTATTGGAATCCAGCAATAAAGAGGTCTTCACTTCAGCCCAAATGGTATTGGAATCACTTTTCATCATCTCCAATTCCATTATTGGTATGGAGATTGAAGTTGGGTCAATTAGGTCATTGGTAGTTAGCGCATTTGTGAGATTATTAACGAATATTTTGTGAGATTTTGGGGTCAGTATTTCAGATAACTTCTGCTTAATAACCTCCTCTGGATCAAAGCCACGTTGTGTTTTAACGGCGGGGCTTATATAGGTTATGTTTAGGTTTTTGTCAAGAGTAAAAATTACATCACCCGAGTTTTCAGCAAGTAAGCGATATCGCGCTTCGCTTTCAATTAAAGCATCTTGTTTCTCTTGTAGCTCGTGCTGTTGAAAAGCATTTATAACTATTGAGGGTAACCGGTTAAGATACTGTTCATCTTTTACAAGATATTCATTTGCGCCCAAGGTAAGCGCAACCATTGCTATCTCTTCGTTACCTTGGCCTGTTATTAAAATTATCGGAAGGTTGAGCTTTCGTTCTTGGCGAATTATTTTTATAAACTCAATTCCATTAAGTCCGGGTAACCTATAATCGAGCAATAAAACATCATGTTTCTTTAGCTTTCTATTTTTGTATTCTAAAATAGAAAGCGCTTCTTCTGCCGAATGAACTATCTCTAGCTGAATATAGGGTGCAAATTGTTTTATATGGCGGATAGTTAGGTTGATATCGGCAGAGTTGTGCTCAATGTACAGAACATGTATCTTGGTGGCTGTTTTCTGTAGATTGCGTTGATGGTTACGAAGGGTTGATTCAATTACATTTGGTAGTTTCAATATATACTCATCTTGCTTTACCAGGTAGTCGTTTGCTCCTGCTTTGAAAGCAGCTACTGCCGTTTCCTCATTACCTGAACCGGTGAGCATAATTATAGCCATATTCTTCCCCGTTTCCCTAATTTCAATAAGTAAATCCAACCCATTACCATCTGGCAACTTCATGTCTAGCAATGCAAGATCGAAGGCGGTTCCCGATTTAAGTAAGTTCCTAGCCTCGTGAAGTGTGGGGGCAACGGATATCATGAAATTCGGAAAAGCATTTAGCAACCCTCTTTTGGTAAGGCCTGCATCAATTTCGCTATCTTCAAGGAGTAATACGTTCATGGTAATAGGTATGTAATTATAGCTATCTATAATAGCTTATTTAAAACAGTCCAGTAGAGTTCAATCTCTTTGGCTATATCAATAAATTTTTCAAAATTAACAGGTTTTAAAATGTAGGAATTAGCACCAAGATGGTAGGCTGAATGCATGTCAGCCGATTCTGCCGAGGAGGTTAATACCACCACCGGAATAGTCTTGAATTTGGGGTGTGCTTTAAATGTTTCTAAAACCTCGAGCCCACTTATTTTAGGGAGTTTTAGGTCTAGTAGAATTACTACGGGCAGTGATTTTCCATTTTCCCACAAGGGTATAAAACTCAACGCCTCCTCTCCATCTCGCGCTACTTCAATGGGGTTTGCTAGCCTCCTCGAGGAAAATGCTCTCAATGTTAGATCTAGGTCCAACGGATTATCCTCAATAATTAAAATTGGATTTTTATTAATGTCAGATTTCATGCTTAATAAGTTTTGGTATTTCTATGTAAAAGGTTGATCCTATATCGAGAGCACTCTCTGCCCATACTTTTCCGCCCATTCTTGAAATTGCCTTTGCCACCATAGCTAGGCCAATGCCAGTCCCAGGAAAATTCTCCGATCTATGAAGTCGCTGAAAAATGTCAAAGATTCGATCATGGTATTTCATATTGAATCCAATTCCATTGTCGCTTATGCTTAACTGCCATGTTAAGGGGTTTTCCTTCAACGCGATAGTAATTATAGGGTTTGCTCTTTCTTTAGTGAATTTGATGGCGTTTTGTAGCATATTACGCAATGCTATGGATAATCCCTTGAAGTCGGCCGTTATCTCAATGTTTGACACATCAACGTTGACCAAAAAATTCCCAGACTTAATTTCGTCACTAAATAAATTTAGACAAGTGCTTATTATATCTCTAATTTTAAATTTATCATTTTGAATAATGCTCCGCTCCATTCTTGAGTATTCCAGCAAATCCTCAATGAGTTGGTTCATTAGGCTGGTTGAATCACGAATAATGGTCAAGAACGATTGTGCCTCATCATTAAGATTGCGTCCGTAGATGTCAAGTAGTAGCTTGCTATAGCCATCAATGCCCCGTAAAGGTGCTTTAAGATCATGTGATACCGAATAGGTAAATGTTTCTAGCTCCTTGTTGGCAGCTTGAAGCTTTTTTGTTCGCTCTGTAACTTTTAGCTCTAATTCTTTGGCGTGCTCGCTAATTTGTAGTTGATATTTGCTTTGTTTAATGGCTAAGGCCATTTGTACTGCTATGGTTTCTAGCAATTGTTTGTCAGCCTTTGTATAGGCATTTGATCTGATGGTTTCCACATTAATTACGCCCAGAACAGCGTTGTCTACCATAAGTGGAACACAGAGCTCTGACTGGATTCCTTCTCGAAGTGGTATATACCGTTTATCATTTTTGATGTTACCACTACAAATACTTTTGCCGTGTCGAACTACCCATCCTGTTATACCTTGATCAACGGTGATCTCCTTGGAAACGAGGTAGTCTTGATCTGATTGTGTAAATTTCCCCCCTTTTTCCCGATAGCTGTAAGCAAATGGTATTAACTCATGGTTGGACTCATCGATGAGCAAGATGGCAGCATAGTCATAATTTAGAGTCTGCTCTAGAATGGAGATTAGCTCATGCGAAAGGTCCTGTAGCTCAAACCGTAGTTGTAATCGCTGAGCAACATGGTTGAGTATGGTGAGGTCGCTGAGTTGTCGGAGAATAGTGGCCTCTGCTTTTTTCCTTTCGCTAATATCGCGGGTAATGGAAAGAATGACATTCTCATTATTTATCTCAATGAAGGTGGCCGACATACTTCCAATAATAATTTTCCCATTTTTGGTTACAAATTCTGCCTCGAGATTTTCGCAGGAGCCTTTCTCTGTAAGATCGGTGACAAGTTTAATTCGATCTTCAGGGTTTTTCCAAATATTTAGCTCAACTGAGGTTTTGCCAATAACTTCATCGGAATGGTATCCAATAACTGACTCAAACCCTTTATTTACTTCTATATACATGCCATCCGAGATACGGTTGATGTTTATCGCATCGGGACTTGTTTTGAAAGCTTTCCTGAATTTTTCTTCACTTTCTCGCAGTGTTTTCTCTGCCTGTTTTTGGTCGGTAATATCCTCCACGCTCGACCAAATGAACTTTTGTCCGTTTCGTTCAATGAGTAATCCTTGTAGCCTAACAGGTACAAGATGACCATCCCGATGAATATACTCTTTTTCGTATGGTCCATACCGGCCAATTGTGTTTAGAAAGTGAAGCTGTATTTCCTCTTGTTGATTGTAACTTGATGGGGTTATGTCCCAGTATGTTAATGTTTTACAACCTTCCGTTGTTCGGCCAATGATGTGAGCAAATTTTGGATTTGCATCAACAATTATTCCATCCATATTGTTCACCACCAATCCAATAGCCGATTGGTTAAACAGCATTCGGTTGTAGGCTTCGCTCTCCTGAAGAGCTTCTCTAGCCATCTTTTGGTTGGTAATAACCTCAGAAAATAGTATCACACCACCTATTTCGTTGGGTTGGATATGCCAAGGGTGAATCTCCCACCGAATCCAATCAAGGGTACCGTCGGCTCGAGGAAATGGGTCTTCATCTTCTTTTTCAATAGCACCAGCTAAGCATCGGCGGTGGACGGCTTTCCATCGATCAGGAATATCTGGAAATATTTCGTAGTGCGATTTACCAACCACTTCTCTATCACCCAAATCATAATCGGATAGGAATCGTTTGGAAGCTACGATGTAGTTCATGTTGGTGTCGAACATGGCTATGGCGGCAGGGGTGTGCTCAATAAACAATTTCAGTAATCGCTCGTTGGTGTGAATGGCAATATCTGCCATCTTTTGTTTGGTAATGTCGACGCAAATCCCCAACAGTCCTATTATGTTTTCGTTGGTGTCGCGTAAAGGTATTTTTGAGGTAGCAACCCATCCTTCCTCTCCTTCTGCGTTGTGAAATTGTTCTTCAAAGTTTAGCTGGGGAATACCAGTTTTAATTACGAGTAAATCATTGTTTCGGTATTCTTCTGCATGGGCTATATCGCGCTTAAAGTCGAAGTCTGAAAGTCCAACAACATCGCTGGTTGATTTTAATCCAACAACATCTGCAAATGCCAAGTTGCACCCTAGGTAGTTCAGGTTGATATCTTTCCAGAATATTTGATCTGGAATATGGTTGATCAGTAGATTTAAAAAATGAGCCTGCTCAACTAGCTGCTGTTCTGCCCATTTTTTATCGGTAATATCGAAAACGGTGGTAATGAAGTATTGGGGCTTGTTTTGGTTATCTCGATGAAGTGCAACACTTATTTCTGTCCAAACAATGGACCCGTTTTTATGGATATAGCGCTTGGTGAAGTTGGCCGTATTTTTTGTCCCTTCAAGTATGGAATCAAGAATGATTTGAATGGTATTTATCTCTTCCGAAGGTGTAATCTCTTGCCACTTTTTATTTTTTAATTCTTGCTCTGAATATCCGATCATGCTGCAAAATGCTTGATTTACAAACATCTCCCCAGTAACCATGGTGATTGATTTGCCCACGTTGGCATCTTCAAATACATGCTCAAATTGTTCAAGATGTTGAATCGATTCATCTGTAATTACTCGGTGAGGAGCAATCTCCTGTGAGAGAATTACTACTCCGAGTGGGATTGGTTGAATGTTAAATTTGAATTGTTTTACAGTTCCATCCAATAAGCTAAAAACTTCTTCTAAATTGTGTGATAGTTTCTTTTCAATACATAGGTTCATAAACCGTAGCAACTTGCTACCAGCTATATCTGGCCAAACCTCTATAAACTTTTTGCCAACTAATTTTTCCTTCGAACAACGATATTGAATTTCTGCTGTTTTGTTTACATAAATGTAGCAACCATCAGGACCAACTATTTGACATCCTTCGATCAGCTGGTCGAATACGATACGAAAGGTTTCTTCAACTTCAGTTTCTTTCATGAGTTAAAGCCATATTAATTAGCTATCCCGTAGCGAAATGTACGCTAAAATTGGATGCAATGCAATTGTCTTATCTATTTTTTATTAAAATTGTTATGTAAGGTTGGTGCCAGTAAAATATTGTTTTCAAGAGTATTTGGCATAAATAGTGCCAGCCGCTGATGTCCATAATAGCTTTGATGAATGCGCTTGTTGAGTTTGAATATTTAAAAGCAGCGTTCATTTGCAAGTCCAAGGCATTTTGTTTACCCCTGAATACTCTTTACATTAACGTTTTAAAAAACTATTCTCCATGACGATTTTAATCATAGAAGATAAACCAAAGGTTGTTGAGTTTTTGAGAAAGGGTCTGGAGGAGTTGGGCTTTGTTGTTAAGGCAGCGTTTGATGGTCATATTGGGGAACGACTTGCACTAAAAAATATTTATGATCTTATTTTGCTCGATGTGATTTTACCTCATGTAAGGGGGAATGGGAAAGATGAGTTGGCTCGATTGGCAATGACATTTAATGGAATGCTTCGGCGCATTGCAGAGGCATTTACTATTCAGAAAAATTTTATTGCTAATCCCTTGCATGAGCTCAGAACTCCATTGACGGCAATTAGTGGGCAACTTGAGGTGATTCTTCTAAAAGAACGAAGCCAAGAGGATTGTCAATATACTCTGAAATCGGTTCTTGAGGATATCAAAAATCTCAACAGCCTGTATAATAAGTTGCTACTACTTGCTCAGGCTAGCTCGGATGTTGTCGATTTATTGTTTTTTCCAATTCGGATTGACGATACCATCTGGAATGCCCGTGCTGAGCTAATAAAGGCGAGACCAACCTATAGTATCAATATCGTGTTTAGCGAGAATATCTGCGATGAGCATAGTTTAGTTGTGATGGGAATTGATCTGTTGTTGAAAACAGCCATCGGTAATTTAATGGATAATGCCTGTAAGTATTCTAACGACCACAGGGTAGATGTTAAAGTTGACGTTAAGAATATGATGCTTTTATTGAGCTTTGAAGATAATGGCGTGGGTATTTTGGCCGAGGGTTTAAAAATGATTTTTGAACTATTTTATAGAGCAAAAAATGCAATAGGTGCCAAGGGCCATGGCATTGGGTTATCGTTGGTTTATAAAATTGTACAGCAGCATAAGGGTGAAATTTCGGTTTTTTCACAACCCAATAGAGGAACAACTTTTTTGGTAACCTTGCCTTCCGCTACCTAAAATTAATTGCATCTTAATCCTATTCTCATTTCGCCTTAATTTTTGTGGGCTTTGTTTGCATTACAGAGAAAGCACTAACCATTTTAAAAGTTTTGATATGCAAACGATAAATAGAAATAGGGCATTACTATTTGGAGGATTGTCTGCGGCAATAATCTTTTCTGGGGGGATGATTTTGAAAAACAGATCGTTGAATAAAGAGATGATAGGAACAAAAATTGTTTCAGAAGCTTTGTACTCCGAGAAGTTGAACCTTGATAAATCAGTTGCACGGTTTAAAAATGATCTAAATGCAGCTAATGGAAAAAATGCTGAACTTGATAAGAAAATTGCCGGTTTCAATCAGCAGTTGGATACAAGGCAACGAGAACTAAACAAGTTAATTGCTGAAAATGTCTCGCTGCGATCAATTAAGGTAAAAATGTCTGAGCTTAAACAACTTTACAATAAGCTTAATACTGATTTAATAACTCAGAGAAGTGATTACGATAAGCTTAAATCAGAGAATTCCAACTTGTCTGGACAACTCGCGCAGGTTTCAAAAGATAGAGATGAACTTGTAGCAAACAATAAAATTCTTAGAGCGTTGAGTAGCAATAATCATAGGATTGAGGCTGTGAGAGGGAAGAATAATAAGTTAATGGTCCGGGCATGCAGAGCACAAAAACTTATTCTATCCTTCGACTTACCTGGAAATGTTGCTGGTAATTTAAGTTTTAAGATTGTGACTCCCGATGGCAAGCAAATTACCACCAGAGACAATAAGTCATCATTGGTTAATATTTCTGAAACAAAGGATAACTTTTTCGCCCAAGTTAAAGAGTTGGGAGTCGTGGGAACCAAACAGGTGGAGTTAGTTTATCTCCCCTCCGAAAAGTTAAGTAAAGGTGTCTATAAATTTGAAGTTTATAAAGATAGTCAATACATTGGAAGTTCAGCGGTTCGGTTAAGGTAGAAGGTTAAAGGACCCGCACTTCGTTGCGGGTTCATTTTTTATCTTGAAATGATTTTCAATTAATTTCTGCATTTATGCGAACAGTCCCATACATTGTTCTCTGCCTCTTTACTATGGTAGGCTGCCAATCGACACGAGAAGTTGCTTTTAGTGAATCGAGTAAATCGATTGTTAATTCACAAGTTGTAGAATCTGCATCCCTTGAGCCAAAACAACAAGAGGTGCTTGTTAGGCAGGAGGATATGAATTCTATTTCTACAGCAAATTTGACGCTGCCAAGTGAAATATACTATGTGATAGCTGGGCGCTTTAAAATTCATGCAAATGCCCAAAAATTTCAGAAGCAATTGATGAACGATGGATTTCATTCTCAGTTACTTCAAAATCAACAGGGGCTTTACCGTGTTTCAATGAAGTCGTCTGATATCCTTGAAGATGTTCGTTCTGAGGTTTTTCGAATAAGGAAAAGTTACAAAAGATATGGGGATGTATGGCTACTACGGAGTAGCGCTTATTAACGCAGGTTTTTTAAAAATTACGAGTAGTATTTTAACTTACCTTCTCTAATTTTGGTTTTAAATACGATGCTGTGTAGGATTCTTTGCAGCTGATTAGTTGTTCTGGCGTTCCAGCAAATACCAACTTGCCACCATCTTTTCCACCCTCTGGCCCAAGATCTATAATGTAATCGGCGCACTTGATAACCTCAAGGTTGTGTTCCACTACAATTATGCTGTGGCCATTCTCCACCAGCGCATTGAAGGAGTCGAGGAGTTTTCGGATGTCGTGAAAATGAAGTCCGGTTGTGGGTTCGTCAAAGATGAATAGGAAAGGACCGCCAACATTTTCCTTTCCCAGAAAGGAAGCCAGCTTTACGCGTTGGCTCTCACCACCCGAGAGGGTGCTGCTACTCTGTCCCAGTCGTACGTATCCCAAACCAACATCCTGAAGTGGTTTTAGCTTATCGGCAATTTTTCGCTCAGTGTTTCCTTTTTGAGCGCCAAAGAGTTCGATAGCTTGGTCTACGGTTAATTCTAACACATCAAAAATGGAAAGTCCTTTGTATTTTATCTCTAATATATCGTCTTTGAACCGTTTCCCATGGCAGCTTTCGCACACCAGCGTTACATCGGCCATAAACTGCATTTCCACTTTAATAATTCCTTCCCCTTGACACTCCTCGCATCGACCTCCCTCCATATTGAATGAAAAATGAGATGGTTTTAACGAGTTGGCTTTTGCCAATGGCTGATCCGAAAAAAGTTTCCTAATTTCTTCATACGCTTTTATATAGGTTACCGGATTGGATCGTGTGCTTTTCCCAATGGGATTTTGATCTACCATTTCCACACCCTTTAGCCGATGGTAATCGCCCGAAATACTTCCATGGCGTCCTGCCTTTTCACCATACCCGTTAACTAACTTGCTGAGGGTAGGGTAAAGGATCGATTTTACCAAGGTGCTTTTGCCCGAACCACTCACACCCGTAACCACCGTTAGCGTGTTCAATGGGAATTTAACGTTGATTCCTTTTAGGTTGTTCTCGCGTGCATTTTTCACCTCAATAAACGAGGCCGATTTTCGCCTGATCGTTGGAACAGGGATAACCTCAATACCGGTGAGATATTTTGCAGTTAGGCTGTTTTTTGCTTGCTCCAGCTCATCAATTTTTCCTTGAAATATAATTTCACCACCATGTTGTCCTGCATAGGGACCAACATCTACAATCTGGTCAGCGGCACGCATTATTTCTTCATCGTGCTCTACCACTACCACTGTGTTGCCAAGTTTTTTTAGATTTTGCAGCACGTTGATGAGCAATCCTGTATCACGGGAGTGTAGTCCAATGCTGGGTTCATCTAGAATATAGAGCGAACCAACCAGACTGCTTCCTAGCGAGGTAGCCAGGTTAATACGCTGACTTTCACCACCAGAGAGGGTAGATGAAAGTCTGTTTAGCGTAAGATAGCCAAGCCCAACATCCAGCAAAAACTTAAGTCGATTGATGATCTCTATTAAAATTCGGCCTCCCACCTTTTCGTCGTGTTCCGAAAGCTGTATGTTGTTGAATATAGGTAGTAGCTCATCTATGGGTAACAGCACTAATTCCGCAATATTATACCCCGCAACTTTAACATATCCGGCCTCTGGTCGTAGACGAGAACCTTTACATACGGGGCAAGTGGTTTTTCCCATGTAACGTGACAGCATTACACGGTATTGAATTTTGTATTTTTTTTCCTCTAGGTAGGCAAAGAAGGAGTCGATGCCGTCTACCCCTTTTGCACCGTGCCAGAGCAAGTTTACTTCTTCTTCGTTGAGTTGATCGTAGGAGCGATGAATGGGAAAGCCTTTTTTGGCCGACTGCTTTATAAACTGTTCTTTATAGGCCTGCATGGTTTCGGTTTTCCATGGTGCAACGGCATCTTCATAAATGGAAAGGCTGCGATCGGGGATCACCAAGTCTTCATCAATACCAATTACCCGGCCGTAACCTTCACATTTTGGGCAGGCGCCCAGTGGGCTGTTGAAGCTGAAGAGGTGAACGGATGGCTCCTCAAAAACTACTCCGTTTTCCTCAAAACGGTTAGAAAACATAGTCGATCTTGGCTTATTTGGATCGAGGTAAACTTTCACTAGACAGCTACCATTGCTTTCTGAAAAGGCTGTCTGAACCGAATCGGCACAGCGCCCGGCAAAATCAACTTCCTCGCTAACGGATAATCGGTCAACAACAAGGTTGACGGTACATGTTTTAGGTAATTTTGTTTCTTCCGAAATTAATTCTTCAACTTGAAAAACCTCATCACACGCTTCAATACGGGTTATGCCTGATTGTAGTAGGGTGAGTAACTTGTCGGTGGTTGGGACTTTTCCCTCCGATTGGTAAGGAGCAAGAACCATTATACGGGTGCCAAGTGGAAAGCCGCTGATAAAATCAACTACATCGGTCACCGAATGGCTCATCACCTCTTTCCCACTAGTTGGCGAAAAGGTATGGCCTATGCGCGCAAATAGCAGCTTGAGGTAATCATATATTTCGGTTGAAGTTCCAACAGTGGAGCGTGGATTTCTCGTGTTCACCTTTTGTTGTATGGCAATGGCTGGTGGAATTCCTTCTATGGCATCCACCTCAGGTTTGGTAATTCGTCCTAAAAATTGACGCGCGTAGGATGAAAGACTTTCCACGTAGCGTCGTTGCCCTTCGGCATATAGCGTATCAAAAACCAGTGAAGATTTGCCTGAACCGGACAGGCCAGTAACCACGACAAGCTTGTTCCTAGGAATGTTTATTGATACGTTTTTGAGATTGTGGACTCTGGCTCCACGAATGATGATATGTTTCGACTTGGTTTCTTCGGACATCGTTTCTGAAATAATCGGTAAAGTTAACAGTTTTTATTCATTGTAAAGGAGAACCACTTCTCCTTATTTTAGGACGGTTGTATGGATGGGCGTTGGTTCCTTTTTTAATGTAGATTATCACTTTTTGGTGAACATGTCCGTCATCTTTTTAAACAATTACGATGCAGATAAAAAATAATTTCTATATTTGAACCAACATCACTAACCTAATACAACACTTGCCTATAGTAAACATTCTACACTGAACTAAAGCATACGGAGGTAGAATTGGAAGATTTAATTGTTTCTGATCAGGAACTTGTTAGGCAGTTCGTTGATGGTAGCCAATCGGCATTTGAAGCTCTTTTAAATCGGCATAAGCAAAAAGTATACTCTTACATTATGATGGGGGTGCACGATCAGGATCTTGCTGATGATATTTTTCAAGAAACGTTCATAAAAGTTGTTCGTTCCTTGAGGGAGGGGCGTTATTTTGAAAATGGAAAATTTGTCTCTTGGGTAATTCGAATTGCCCATAATCTTGTAATTGATCACTATAGACGTGTGAAGCAACTTGGTACAACCAATGCTGGCTCGTTTGAGTGGGATGTGTTTAATTCGGCACAATATTCTGATCAAAACGTGGAGGAGGAGATTATTAAGAGCCAGATTCTAAATGACGTTAGAACACTCATCGATTTTCTTCCGGAAGAGCAACGTGAGGTGGTGATTATGCGCCACTATTTAGATTTAAGTTTTAAAGAAATTGCCGAAATAACGGATGTGAGCATAAATACGGCCTTGGGTCGTATGCGATACGCCCTAATAAATCTGCGTAAATTGGTAGCCGATAAGCAAATTGTGCTTACTCCATAGCCGTTTTGAAGCATCAGTATTAAATGCCTCTGCCCAATAGGGTCGGAGGCTTTTTTTATGCCTCATTTACAAGAACATGATAAAAATGATGGACCTTCTGAAATAATTTGAAGATCAGAATCGTTTTACTGTAAATTAGTATTAAAGGTGCCTATGAAAAAATTTTCTACTCTACTTATTATGTATGAACATTATCCAATAAACAAATTTGATTCAACTGATCTCGAGCGTAAGCTGGTGGAAAAGGTGGATGCTGAGTTGAAGAAACTTCTTGGTCCTCGATTGCCAATGATTAATCCAAGTGAAGCGTTGGTGAAAAGGATTTTGGAGATTGCTAAGACGAAATTGTAAGCTTGTTTTTGAAACTGGCTTCGTCAATCTTAATGAACCATGGGAATTTGGTAGTCTCATTCTATTTGGATGGGCATGATCGAGCCCTACGTTCATATTCAAAATTTATGGGTTTGTAGTTTCAGTTGGGTTACTACCTTTGTAAAAAAAGATTAGTTGAGGTGACCTTTATTCTACGTCGGTTTATAAGCAGTATTGCAATTTTGTTTGGGGTTGTTACATTGCTTTTCTTGCTTTTTAATTTTGTGCCAGGCGATGCTTCTCGAATGTTGGCGGGGCAACGGTCGGATAAGAAGTCAATGGATATGATTCGTAAGGATTTGGGCTTGGATCAGCCTAAGGTGGTTCAATATCTTGGTTTTCTGAACGATCTTTCCCCTGTTTCTTTTCACTCAACCAGACCTTCTAGCTTTTTCTATTTCGATCAAGTAAAATATGGTAAGTGGCATGGCTTTCGAATTGGAAAAGTTGAAGTGGCATTTAAGTCGCCCTATCTACGTCGAAGTTACCAAAGCCAAAAGCCGGTTTCATCCATAATTGCCGAAACATTTCCCAATACATTTGTGCTTGCTGTAAGCTCCATGCTCTTTGCAAGTGTCCTAGGGATATTTCTTGGACTTGTATGTGGACTTAAAAAGGACAGCTGGTTTGATAGAAGTGCACTAGTGTTGACCTCCTTTGGTATGTCGTTGCCATCTTTTTTTGCTGCCATTCTCATTGCCTGGTTTTTTGCTTTTAAGATGCGAAGTTTCACTGGTCTTCCTCTTACTGGAAACCTTTGGGAAATTGATGACATGGGAAATGGTCCATTCCTGCAGTTGCAAAATTTAATTTTACCGGCATTAACTCTTGGTATTCGACCGCTGTCGGTGGTTACTCAACTTACCCGCAGTTCCATTATTGATGTGCTTTCACAGGATTATATTCGCACAGCAAAGGCGAAGGGTTTGTCTACTCGGAAAATCATTTATCGCCATGGATTGAAGAACTCTTTAAATCCTGTGATCACTGGTATTTCAGGTTGGTTTGCCTCCATGATGGCTGGAGTAATTTTTGTGGAGTATATTTTTGGATGGAAGGGGTTAGGCTATGTGGTGGTTGATGCCCTTAACTCATACGATATGCCCGTGGTGGCCGGATGTGTTCTAACTATCTCAATCATATTTATTGTGGTTAACCTATTGGTCGATTTTGCATATACCTTGATCGATCCAAGAGTCAAGTTGAGCTAATTGCCTACCCCGCCGAAAATTCTACTTTTATTCTTATTCTGGTTGCTTTTCGGCCATTTCGCTATCGTTTGAGACTATTGAGAACTGTTGGATGGAAAGAAATATTGGCATTGCATTGTTTTTTTTCGGTAACTTTGGGTCATAAAATAGATGACCATGAGAAAGAAAATTGCCGCCGGAAATTGGAAAATGAACACACTGCTTGATGCAGGTGAAAATCTTGTAATTGAAATAGTTGAAAAATCACAGGAGGTTGACCCTAGCGTGGAGCTGATTGTTTGTCCTCCCTTCACCCATCTCTCTACCATATTGCGCCGTACACGCAGCTCGCGAGTAATGGTTGGCGCTCAGAATTGTTTTTGGGAAACTGCTGGAGCCTATACCGGTGAAATTTCGGTAGAGATGCTTAAAGTTATGGGAGTTACTCATGTTATTCTTGGACACTCAGAGCGTCGTGAGTATTTTAATGAATCGGATGAGATGCTCCTGAAAAAGGTAAAATTGGTATTGGATTCTGGATTAATCCCTATTTTTTGCATTGGCGAGAAGTTGGAGGACCGTGAACACAGTAATCAATTCGATGTGGTAAAACATCAATTGTCGAATGTGGTTTTTAAACTCACCGAATCGGAAATTAAAAAAGTTATTGTTGCTTATGAACCCATCTGGGCTATTGGAACTGGTAGAACTGCCACTCCAGAACAAGCACAGAAAATGCATGCATTTATTCGGGAGTCAATTACGGTGAGCTTTAGCAAGCATGTATCCGATATTATTCCTATTCTTTATGGTGGCAGCGTAAAGGGTTCAAATGCAAAGGAGATATTTTCGATGCCCGATGTTGATGGTGGTCTTATTGGAGGTGCATCGCTTTCATCAGCAGAGTTTATTCAAATAGCTAAGTCGTTTTAATTATTCTGCATGAAGTACATTGAACTTAGCTGTACCATCGACAGCCCATCGTACGATATTTTTGATATTCTTGTAGCCGAGCTCGCTGAGCTTGGCTACGACTCTTTTAATACAGAAGGTAATACCTTAAAGGCTTATATTCCGGCAGCAAAGTTTGTGGAGCAGGTAGCTAAGCAAAAGCTTAATCAATATTTGGGCCAGTCATCAGCTAATATCGATTGGGTTGAAATGGCTGATAAAAACTGGAATGAGGTTTGGGAGTCTAACTTTGAACCCATTGTTGTAGATAATTGCTGCACCGTGAGAGCTCCATTCCATAAAGGTTTACCTGCTACTGAATATGAAATTATCATTGAACCGAAGATGTCGTTTGGAACAGGCCATCATGCAACCACTTATCAAATGATTGAGTTTCTACTTCACGTGGATGTTGCTGGGCTTAGGGTGTTAGATATGGGTTGTGGCACAGCCATACTTGCCACGTTGGCAGCTATGAAGGGGGCTATAAGAGTAGTTGCTATCGATAATGATGAATGGGCATATTCCAACGCTATCGAGAATGTTGAACGAAACGTATCAGGCAAGGTTGAGGTGTTGTTCGGTGATGCAGCTCTGCTTGGAAAAGAGAAGTTCGATATTGTTTTAGCAAATATAAACCGTAATATCTTATTGACCGACATGGACCAGTATGTTGAGGTGTTGGCTGAAAATGGAATGCTGTTCCTGAGCGGAATTCTTCCTGAAGATATAAAAATTGTTACAGATAAAGCCCTTAGCACTGGACTAGAGGTATTGGAGACAAAGACTCGTAATAATTGGGCTGCCTTGTCATTTAAAAAATAGACACATGACCATTCCAAAAAAAACGAAACTTCTTCTTTTTGTTGTTGGCTTGGTTGCCTCCCTAATGTTGGTTAAGGCTGAACTTATCGGCTTTGATAAATTTTCTGCCGATCCAGCATCCTTTGGTCCTGAGCTGCTAACCTACTTTGGAACCGATCTTCAGACTGAGGACAAGAAGAATATTGAGGAGTTTATTGTTTTTTGGAATACTGGCACATACCTTACCGATGAAGAAAAGAAGCAAATAGTTGTTTTAGCCAACAATTTTTTGGAGCGGAAATTATTGGCTGTTCCATACATGTCCAATTTTCTTCATACTGTTCTAATGTTTGGTAAAACGAACCAACCTAAGGATAGCTTTGGTGCATGGCTTAAGGGATTGGCTAATGTTAAGGAGCTCGTGGATGCGAGCCCTTCTCAACTTTATCATCTTTTTTTGAACACCCAGGTGCTGCTCGATTCCTCCAACGTGATTTTTGAGACGCCGGGTCATACATGGGAAATTTATCCGCGTAGTTTTAAATTTGTTGCAGATAAAAAACTGCTTGTCAGTGTTGCCAGAGGTACTCTGTTGTGTAAAACGAGAGTGGATACGATACAGGTAAAGGAGACAATGGGAAATTTCAATCTGCTAAACGGAACATGGGTTGGAAATAGCGGTTTGGTTACGTGGGAAAGGAATGGACTTGCGGCTAATGAGGTGTATGCTAGGTTGCAACGTTATACTATTTTGTTTGACAGAGATGGCTTTACAGCAGATACCGTTGCCTACTTCAATCGCATGTATTTTAAGGCAAGCTTGGAGGGACAGCTTTCCCTAAAGATCGAGAATGGGATTAGCGGTGATCTTATGACCTATCCTCGGTTTAAAACTTATAAACAGCGCTATTCTATTGCAAACCTATACAACAATGTTAATTTCGATGGTGGCATAGAGGTAAAGGGTGCTCGATTGTTGGGTTTTGGCTCTCGTGAAAATCCTGTCGTGGTGGTATTTGAGAAGGCAAATGCAAATGGTAAAAAATTTGATTTTATTAAAGCGGTAACGCGCACCGTTATTATCAAAAAGAATGAATTGCGTGCTTCCAATGCACAGGTAACCATTAATTTAAAAGATGATTCCCTCTTCCACTCTAACATCGATTTGATTTATAACGACGCCAAGCAGGAGGTAATTCTTGTTCCCAATAACGTAATGATTTCAAATAGTCCATACTACGACTCTTACCATAAACTCTCCATCTCGACCGAACAAATTGGCTGGAAAATTGGTAGCGACCAGCTTGTAGTATCCGGTGGTTTTGGAGTCTCACTCAATAGGGCAAGATTTGAATCGGAAAATTTCTTCAATATTGACTATTTCGATAATCTGATGGGACGCGATCAGCAACATCCGGTGTTCGCGTTGCGCAACTTTGCTAAGAAAATGGGTGATGCACCTATGACTGCCCAGGGTTTTGCAACCTTTCTTCGTAAAAATATTACTGAAACAAAGATGCTCCTCATGAATATTGCACAGATGGGATACATCTTTTATGATATAGAGGCCGAAGAAATTACCTTAACGCCAAAACTGCGTGAAGCACTTAAGTCTAGAATTGGACAAATTGACTACGATGTAATCCGATTTGCCTCTCAAACTAATGGCTCAACGCCTAATGCCACCATAGACTTGAATAACCTTGATATGAAGATTTTTGGCATTGACAATATCTCGGTTAGTGATTCGCAAAATGTTTTTATTGCTCCTCGAGGTGGCGTAATTGTGATGAAGAAAAACCGAGATTTCTCTTTTGATGGGCAGGTGCAGGCTGGTTTTTTCACCTTCTTTGGAAACGGTTTTACATTTAACTATGATGATTTTAAGTTTGAGCTCAACAAGGTCGATTCCTTAAATATTGATGTAAGAACCAATACCCGTGATGCGTTGGGTCGTAGAATGCTTGCTAGAGTTGGGAATACGCTTGAATCAATTTCTGGGAATCTGCTTATTGATGAACCTAATAATAAATCGGGACTAAAGCATAATTCACAGTATCCAATCTTCCAGAGCACTCAGGAGTCCTATGTTTATTACGATTCGCCAGCAATTTATAATGGTGTTTTCAATCGTAAAAAATTCTTCTTCCGCATTTATCCATACACCATTGATAGCCTTAACCAGTTTGAGAAGGCGGATTTAAAGTTTACAGGGCAGTTTGAATCGGACGATATTTTTCCACCATTTGAGGAGACTTTAGTTGTTCGTCCTGACAATTCGCTCGGTTTTGTTCACAAAACATCCCAAGAAGGCTTAAGGGCCTATAAGGGGAAGGGCGTTTTCTATGAAAACTTAGACATGAGCAACCACGGGCTGATAGGGAAGGGTGCCCTTACCTATCTTACCTCGCGCACAACCTCGCCAGGTTTCTTTTTCTTTCCCGACTCCATGGTAGCTATTACCCATCAGTTTTCGCTTGGCGAACAGGTTTCCGGAATTCAATTTCCTCAGGTTACGGGTGTGGGTAACAAGCAGAAGTGGTATCCGCGGAAGGACACCATGCTGATATACAATGGCGAAAAGCCATTTACCATGTTCAATGGCCTGAGCACTCTAGTCGGCGATTTGGTTCTCACACCCATTGGCCTAATTGGTAACGGAACCACCAAGGTTGAAAATGGCCAGCTGGTTGCCAAACGATATGCATATGACGCACGGAAGTTCAAGAGTGATACAACCGATATCACTATATTTAATAGAGAGCAAGTAACTGCTTTTGCGGCAGATAGCGTAAAAGCAATGGTTGATATGGATAGGCGGGAGGGACGGTTTAGCAAAAATGGTGCCTTTATACAAGCGTCATTACCGGAAGCAAAGTATACCTCATTTTTGGATGAGTTGGTGTGGCACATGAACAGCTATGAACTTTCCATGACTGCTTCGCGAGCTATGCCACTTGAAAAAATTAGTATTGTTAAACGGAACCAGGTTACACCCAACGATACGGTTTCTACCGGTGCTCTCTTTGTGTCGAATAGGGCCGATCAGGACACCCTTAACTTTGTGGCTCCAATGGCTACCTACAGCATCGATTCGGCAACCATTGCTGCCGCGAAGGTAAAGTATATACTTGTTGCCGATGCACAAATAATGTTAGATGAGGGATTGGTGAATGTTAAGCGGGGCGGACTATTTCAGCCATTTCACAAGGGCGAAATATTTGTTGACAGACGAAGCCATTTCCATCGTATCTACGATGCTGATGTTTCTGTAGTAAGAGGTATGGATTATAAAGCTAGTGGTAAATACGATTACGTAGATGAGGATAAGAATGTGGAGACTATCTTTTTCCAGGATGTGAATGTGGATAAATCGAAGATTGAAACCTACGCCAAGGCTACGCTCACCGAACCGGATACCTTTAAACTGAGCCCTCATTTTGATTTCGTTGGATCGGTGGATTTGAGAGGTCAGAACCATTATCTTGTTTTTTCTGGCGGGGTTCGGCCCATTCATGATTGCCCCGGAATTGTAAAAAGTTGGCTTCGATTTAAAACTCAAATCGATCCCGACAGCGTTGTGATTCCTTTTGGTACACCGGTGTTCGATATTAATCAATCACCGTTGTTTACAGGCACCTATTTAGCCTCCGATTCGGTTCATATCTTCCCTGGATTTCTTAGCTACCATAAGTTTTTTATGGGTGATCCTTGGATTACAACTTCTGGCTATTTGTATTACCAAAAGATGCAGCATCGCTTTATTGTCACATCGCCGGAAATGTATGGCCATGCCGATACTACGGGCAATGTGATTATGCTGAATAAGGACTTTTGCATGCTAGAGGGGTCGGGTAAATTGAGCTTGGCCTCCAATTTTGGGCGAATGGAGGTTGATATGGCCGGAACGCATGCTTTTAACTTAGAAGCAAACAAGGCCAAAATGGATGTGGTGATGACCATGGACTTTTTCTTCAACCAGCCTGCTTTGCTTGCTCTTGCCACCGACTTGAATACAACTGATGGATTGAAACCAGTGGATATGTCGCGAAAGTCATTCATTATTGGACTCGAAAACTTGGTTGGCTATAGGGAGTCGCAGATATTGCTAAACGAAATTAATCTCTACGGCAAGGTGACTACCATTCCTGCTGCGTTAAACCATACTATTGTACTTACTGATCTTACCTTGGAGTGGAATCAGGATACCAAGAGTTTTATATCTAAAGGCGATATTGGCATTGGTATTGTTGGCGGTGTACAGGTGCACAAAAAGGTAAAGGGATTTGTGGAGGTTGTTAAGCGTCGTTCAGGCGACCTATTCACGTTATATATTGAACCAGCCGAGGGCAAGTATTTTCTCTTCTCCTTTATTCGTGGAACAATGCATGCTACCGGTTATTCCGATGCCTTTGTGGTGCCAATTCGCAACGAGAGTTCGGGGAAGAGAACACAAAAAGGTAAGAGAGGAATTCCGCACTATAACTATGTGTTAACCGATAGAAATGTGCTCGGTGCAGCTCGCAAGCGATTTGCTGAGATTCAACAGGGTGATGATCCGGTCAATCAACCTTCGGGCAAGTAGTCAACAATTTGACGCCTTGGCCATTCACCAATCTCTAGATCTTTAATCTTTTGTCCATCGATAGTGAGGCGTACTGCAGTTCGAACGGTATGAAATCCGGAGAAACCTGCTGCGCCAGGGTTTACAAATAGAAGATCGTTTTTCTTGTCGAATATAACCTTGAGAATATGGGAGTGTCCTGCCAGAAATATTTTGGGTTCTTGCTGCGCTATTAGCTCACGTGCCTCGGGGGTATAGCGTCCTGGATAGCCACCAATGTGCATGAAAAGTGTTTTTACCTTTTCTGCCTGAAATGACTGATACAAGGGGTGCTCAATTCGTATGTTTTGTCCATCGATATTGCCATACACTGCAAATACAGGGGCAATATTTCTTAGCTTCTTAATAACGTTGGGAGAACCAATGTCGCCACAGTGCCAAATTTGATTACAACTTTCAAAAAACTTGAGCACCTTTTCGTCAACCTGTCCGTGCGTATCCGATAGAATTCCTACCTTAATCATTCGTAATGTTTAGCTAAATTTGTCGCAAGATAACCATTTATCACCATGCATATTTTTTACACCAATCAAATAAACGGGAGCATTGCAACTCTCTCTGAGGAGGAATCTATTCACTGCGCGCGGGTGCTGCGACTTAATTGTGGCGATAGAGTGAATCTTATCGACGGTGCTGGTGGGTTTTATCTCGGCGAGGTTACCGAGGCCCATCCTAAGCATAGCACGGTTTCAATTCTCGAAACAACCACTGAATATGGTATACGACCCTACTCGTTGCATGTAGCCATAGCTCCCACAAAGAACATTGATCGGTTTGAGTGGTTTTTGGAAAAGGCGGTGGAGATTGGTGTCGACGAAATTACGCCAATACTATGCGATCGTTCCGAGCGCAAGGATGTTAAGCTCGATCGTAGCTTTCGTGTGGTGCTAGCCGCAGCCAAACAGTCGATGCACGCCTACCTGCCCAGGGTTAACCCCATGACCCCATTTAAGCAGCTTATGGCCATGGATAACGATGGGAGCAGAGCCATTGCATACTGCGAGGGCGACGCCAGACCATTACTGCATCATTGGCTCAAACCCGGTGCATCGTGCACCGTGTTGGTGGGACCCGAAGGTGACTTTTCGCCGGCTGAGGTAGAGCTGGCCTTTGGTAAGAATTTTACTGCCGTAAGCCTTGGTAGTAGTCGTTTACGGACCGAAACCGCTGGGGTGATGGCTGCCGCTGCCCTTAGCTTGTTGAATTGTTAGGGCGAGAAAATTCAGAAGTTAGACGAAAGTAATATGGGAGTTAAAAGAATGCAAGAAAGTCAAACGGAGTTAGAATAAGTTGTAGCGAAAATTCGGCCATTGGTTGGTTATAGGAAGTTAAAGAATACAGCGCAAAGTAGAGACGCACGACCGTGCGTCTCTAATGTATTCAACGTATAAAAACGTTTTGTGTCCCTTGAGTCTTTGCGGCAGCTATCAAAATTCAATAGCATCAGTTTATTACGACCGACGGCCTCGTAGAGGCTATACATTGGTAGCCGAAAATGGAACGAAATACCGTAGCGCGCCGTAGGTGCGCTACATTTCAGTTCTAGCGCTTTCCACCGTTTAGTTGCGCACCTACTGCGCGCCAATAGTTGTTGCTTGTTTCTTCTACCAACGTTTGGCTCCTACGGAGCCGCTGACCAAATAACCGTTTGTTGATTGATGAGCTCTTTGTTTTATTGCATTTGGAACTTCACGTATTTGGTGGGAACCTCAATGTTCAATAGCATCAGTTTATTACGACCGACGGCCTCGTAGAGGCCACACGTTGGTAGCCGCCAGCAGAACAACAGAGCATAGCGCTCCGTAGGTGCGCAACATTATTAGACATACAAAAAAAGCGAAGCTCAACGCTCCGCTTTTTCATTTGAAAGGCAATAGGTGTTATTCCACCTTTTTATTTTCGTTATTGTCGCTAGATTCCGTGGTTGGAATTCGTGAGCGACCCACCTCCTTTAGTGCCTTGTCTATCATCCATTCCAGCTGCCCATTGGTACTCCTAAACTCATCGGCAGCCCACTTTTCAACGGCCTTTAACGTGCTTTCTTCAATTCTGAGAACAAATGCTTTTTTTGCCATATTAGCTGTAAAGTGTTCCGGTATTTATCACCGGTCTGGCGCTTTCGTCGGAGCAGAGAACCACCATCAGATTGCTTACCATGGTGGCCTTCTTGTCGTCGTCGAATTCCAAAATTTTCTTTTCCGATAGCTGATTTAGGGCCAGCTGCACCATGCCCACGGCACCTTCCACAATCTTTTCGCGGGCGGCTACAATGGCCGTAGCTTGCTGGCGACGCAGCATGGCACCGGCAATTTCCGATGCGTAGGCAATGTAGTTGATGCGGGCTTCAATAACGTTAATACCGGCTATGTTGAGACGCTCTCGGAGCTCCGACTCCAACTGCTCATTTACATCCTCGCCACCAGCACGCAGGGTGATTTCGGCGTTCTCAATTTCGAAGTTATCGTAGGGGTAGAGGCCGGCCAACTTGCGGAGGGCGGCATCGCTCTGCACCACCACAAAGTGCTGGTAGTCGTCCACGTCGAAAGCGGCGCGGTAGGTATCCTCCACTTTCCACACCAGCACAAGGCCAATCATGATGGGATTGCCCACCTTGTCGTTCACCTTGATGGGCTCGCTGTCGAAGTTCTTGGCGCGGAGTGAAATTTTCTTCTTCACGTTGAGGGGGTTTACCCAGTAGAAGCCGTTCTCCTTAATGGTGCCCACGTAGCGCCCAAAGAAGATGAGCACCCATGACTCGTTGGGGGCATTTACCACAAAACCGATGGTGAAGAAGATGGTCAGGATGATAAACACCACAAATGCAAGCACAATCCCCATAACAAGTCCACCAATGGCTAGTCCAAGGCAGAGTAGTACCACTGTAACGCCCACCCATCCGGGGGTTGGCTTAATTGTCTTTTCACTTTTCATCTGTATGTTTTTAGTTAACGGTAAGTAGTAGTGATATCAATATGATATTATAACGACTGCAATATAGCATACGAAAATGGGTTTGTCAAGTTTTTTCGTACCTTTTTTGACCAGTGGAGATGGTGGCACTAATAGCGAGAGTAAAAACATTTTTCTGTAATTCAATACGCATAGTTAATTCGCCTTAAGCATACTCAATAGCGCTTAATACTTATGTGCGCAGGGTGCAGTTATTCGCTTTTGTGGGATTTTTTTGTTTTACGGTTTGATCGCCTTCAGCTCCCACTAAAGTAAGTGCAACCCATTGGAAAGGTCAATGCCGCTGGGTTTACCTTTTTTGTAGCTAGAAAACTATTTTTTGCCAACGGGTTCCCGTTGGACAAAATGATTGCAGTCAACAACGTGAACGGCTAGCCGTTGGGCAAAATGTACAAGTACAGAAATGTGAACGACTACCCGTCGGGCTTAATGATTGCAGTGGGTAGCATTTTTCTTGGATACATGGCATCTGCTGATAGGCACCAATGAAGACATCTGCACAAGAGTGGCTACAAGGGTTTCATTAGCGCCCGAAAAATATGAAGGAATTAGCTGGTGGATTTAGGTAGTAAACCCTAATTTTGGTTGGTGTAAGAAGTTGTTAGAATCCCAATAAACCCACGTTGGAGTTTGTAATAGGGTTTTGTAAGATATGAAAATGCAAGGACGAAGAAAAAAATAAATAATTAAGAGCGATGAAAAGGTATATACTATTGATAGTTCTAGCGAGTTTGGTTGTGGAATCGGTGCATTCTCAGTCAACTTTTCAAGAAAAGATTAAAGGTTACGATGATATATGTTTTTGCAATGTAGGGTTGGCTCATCCAATGGAAATACTTGGTTTGGATAATAATATGGAAATTTTATTCGCTTTGAAAACTGGGCAAACACTCCATGGCCTTGATAATATTGGCATTAAGTATACTAGAAGTCAGCTAAAGCTAATGGTCCTTTCAGGGTTAGTTGAGAAAACGGACTCAATATACCAAACAAGGATTCCTATCCTGTCAAAAAATGAAACTATTCAATTGCGAGACGAGACTTCGAAGATTGCGAAAGAAATTGTTCCTCTATTGAAGGAAGATAATGATCGCCTATTTAAGACTCTAAATTCACAAGGGTTACAAAAAAACAGCTATTCTTTGTTTTTTGCATTTGTCCTTGACGGATTGGTGTGGGACATATTGGAACAAGATAATGATATTGAAGCAACTTATATCGCTGAAGATAAGCCATTTTGGAATGGCACATTCTGGATGATAGAGCCGAAGCGAGAATTTTCGTGTGGAACAAACAGCTTATCCTCAGGTGATTTCTCAATTAGTGTGAATTGGAGCGATAATTCTAAAATTTCAGTTTTGAGCTACAAAATGCTCAGGGAATTCCTTGACGATTATAAGTTAAACGGAAGGGTTACAAAACCAGAAATATTTAAAGCATTTGAAAAAAATGATTTGTTCAGTAAAACCGGAGTGCTTCAGATTCCAGTTATAAAGGCCGATAGTTCAAATGTGATTTATATGCAATCTAAAAGTATTGCTCTTAAAGTGGTGGATTATTTAGAAAATAGAATTGATTACTCACTAATTCTACCTGATTATAGCGGTTTAACTAAGGGACAGAAAATTACCATTTTATACCACGAAATTATGTGGGATATATTAGATCTTATGGAAGAAAAGGGGCAGATAAAAAAGCCAATTGCATTTAGCGATCCAGAAGCAGCAACCTCCGAAGATCTTAAAGACTTAATATTTATTGTAAAAGAGTAAGTTTTTAAAAAATATAGTCTTACTAGAACGATCTTATAGTCCATTACCACCTACACAGCCATTGGTGAGATGGTTTGGATTTTATATGGTTAGCGATAATCGTTGTTCAATACCAGTGCAGACGCACGGCCATAGGTCTTCACATGAGAATCCAATTCTTTTAATTCTTTAACTCCTTCTAACTTCTATGTTTCACTTTAGCTTCCTTTATAAATTCTTAATGTCCGCTTAGCTTGCCGGTGGAGTGCTAGCCCTACATTTGTTCCTCAGAAAATAGGGGTTCAACAAAAATAATCAAGTGAGATTATCGCGTTAGAAAAAAGTGTAAATTCGTGGTCCCTGATATTGAACCATTCAGCTAATAAAATCAATTTTTAATTTTTCAGATCATGGATACATCAACCGAAAATGTAACAGTAATGGCCGTCGTTATTAACGACGTTTTAAAAAACTACCAAGACAAGAAACAGGATTACCCAGAGCTATTTCACCTTGCCAGCGGTTACGACTTAGGTAAACCTACCAATAAAATCCCCATCCAAGTTTACAGCAAAATGTGCGACTGGATTGAGGCTAAGTTGGGTAAATTTAACCTTACTCGAATTGGGCGAAATATTGGGGAATCTACCTACGAAACGATGCTTGCCAGCAAGCTAATTGAAGGAAAGCCTACCCCTGTTGAAGTTATGAAGGCTCTTATAATTACTGCTCAGCATGGAGTTCAGGATCCTAAAAAGCGTGGTTGGGAGATAGTAAACCATACCGATAAAACCATTCTGATGCGTAAGACACAGAATTTTAATGCTGTTCTTCAAATTGGATTGCTCGATGCCCTTGTCCGAAAAACAGGGGTGGCTGGTGTTAGGGTCGATCTTAACAGCGAGGTAAAAAGAGGTGCAGAATATGACCAATATTTGATTTCGTGGTTATAGCACATTTACCATGTGTACGGCATTTGGCCATAAAAATAGAGGGACGCAAATTTTTGCGTCCCTCTATTTTTCGCCATGCTTTGTCATTATATACTTCAACAGTGATCCTGTCTCCGCTTCAACTCTTGGTAAATTCCTTTTACTCCATTTTTTGCCTTTTTGTGCTTTCGGTATAAGGCTGTTTGTAGCTTTTCTATATCATTTGGTGCATACACCGCTTAGTTATTTATTCCTTAACCTTTAGCTTCTTCGATTTCTTCGACCTCTTTTTTTTCTTTAGATAAAGGGTGAGAAGGTAACCCGTACTTAGCAGTAATATTAGGCTAATGATGAGGTTATGAGATTGTTTTGCCTGATTTTCCTCTATACAAAAGGAGAGGAAATTTTGGTTGGCCGATTTAAACACGGGCATGGTTCGCCAGCTCCATTTACCAATAATAGTTCCGTTGTATATCAGTAGTAAACCCGGATTTGACCGAACAATGGTTTTTAGCATTATCTCATCGCCTTGGGTAACGGTAATGGGTAGGTCCAGCTGATTTTCAAAACTCTTAATCTTATCCCAGTCGGATGAGGTGGCAACGAAAAAATTGTGACCGTTGGCAATGCAGTAACCATCTAAGTTTTGGATGTATTTTAGACGACTTAGATTGGCCTTTTCCAGCTTTGGTGCCACCAGTAGAAAGGAATAACCTGTTCCATCAATAATGTGGGTCGAAACATCGTTGCCATCCTTGTCAATCAGTGAAAAGTTGGAAATGGATGGGGTATATCCTTTTTTAATTAGCACCGACTTGCTATCTACATATTTCCATGTCGTATCTTTCCATGGATAGTTGGTTTCGTCGAAGGTCTTTTTCACCCCATTTTTCTCGTAAATGAGGGTTGTTTTGTAAATATCGGTAGGTGCTCCAGCTGGAATTTCCATGGCCTCCTTAAGGTTTACCCCAACTCTAAATGGTCTGAAATCGATGGGGGGAAGGTAGGCAAGGGATATAATGGAAACGGTAATGGTTGCCATTGCCAGTATTGATGCGGTAATCCAGCTGCTTATGGCTTTTTTGAATCGCTCCTTAATGGCATTGCGTTGCCATAGTATGAGGTAGGTAATGGGCAGGAATATTAGATTTTTGAAGAAGGTTCCCCAGTTGGTAAGAATAATGGCGTCGCCAAAGCATCCGCAGTCCGAAACCGGATTGTAGAGAGCCAGTATAAAGGTGAGCAAGGTAAAAAATGCCATGAATATAAAGGCAGCCCATGCGGCTAGCTGCACTCTTACCTTAAATAGTAGCATGAGCCCAATGAGCATTTCTGCAGAGGAGAGCAGAATGGAGAGTGGTATGGCTAAGGGGCTGAAGAATGTGAGATGAAATGCCTCAAAATAGTCTACTAATTTGTATGTGGTCCCCATCGGATCGATGCCCTTAACAAAACCGGAAAAAATAAATAGAGCAGCTATTATAAGAGTCGCCACTCGAAGTGCAATGCTTGTAATCTTTTTCATTGTTTTAATCGTTAATAATTTCTTTTGTAGCAAACGCTATATAATGGTTAAACGTATTTTTGCTTTAGTGCATTTGGGGTACAGCCGGTTGCATTAAACAATGCCATGCCTGGCCATCTCTTTGGTAATTTGGTGAAATATATTTTCTGGTGTATCAATGGTTCCCTCCGCGTTGGCGCAGCTAACTAGGTCGATATCCATTTTTAGCTTGCACATGTCGAGGTATTCTTCACGCACCTGCTCCTGAAAACTAATACTTGCCTCGTGAATGTCGGCTTTGCCCATAAGGTAATCGCGGTCGGGACCAGTTCGCTGCTCTGTCAATTTTTTCTTGGTAAAGCTGAGCGGTACATCGAGAAATAGGTTTATATCGGGTTTTGGAATATTGAAGTAGCCAAACTCCATCTCCAGAATCCAGCTACGGAGCTTTGACCGTTCCTCCTTGTTCTCCAATTTGGCGCATTGGAAGGCAATGTTGGAGTAAGCGTAACGGTCGAGGATTACTGCTTTACCTTCGTTGAGCCAGCCACGTATGATGGTGGCTGCATTGTGTCTGTCACCTGCATAAATGAGTGCAATTAGATAAGGGTTTACGGACTCTAGATTTCCCAAATCGCCTCGTAAAAAGCGTGCAATGAGCTCGCCAAAAAGAGGAGAGTTGGTGCGGGGAAAGTGCATAAATTCACACTCTATTCCCTTAGCATGGAGAAATTCTTTTAGTAAATTAACTTGTGTGGATTTACCGGCACCATCGAGTCCTTCGAATACAATTAACATGGATAGAGCTATTTTTTCGAAAAAAATCTTCAGTAGTTAAAGCCGAAGCATTATGTTTGTTAATTTTGAAGCAGTAATCAAAATTGATGCAAGATAGTAAAAATGGAAAATAGAGCTTCCATGTTCCTTAAAAAAGCCACGATATCCTGTGGCGGGAAACTACTAAATTTGAGTAATCCCGTGGTAATGGGAATAGTAAACGTTACCCCCGATTCTTTTTATGGTAGGAGTAGATCGTTATCGGTTGATGATGCGAGGGCAAGTGTATTCTCAATGGTTGAGGCGGGTGCAACCATTATCGATGTAGGAGCCTATTCCAGTAGGCCCGGAGCCAAAAAGGTTGGTTTAAACGAGGAGTTGGAAAGGCTAAATCCTGTTTTTAAAATCTTGCGTAAGGATTTTCCTGATACTATATTCTCTGTCGATACCTTTCGTGCCGAGGTTGCGGCAAGGATGGTTGAGGAATTTGGCGTTAACATTGTAAACGATATTTCGGGTGGGGAACTAGATGATAGGATGTTTGAGACGGTGGCTCGTTTGCACGTTCCCTATGTATTGATGCACATGAAGGGTTCTCCCGAAACTATGCAGCAGGATCCTGCCTACGATAATGTGGAGCGGGAGCTGTTTCTCTACTTCTCCGAAAAATTAAAGAAGCTGAGTTTGCTGGGTGTGAACGATGTGATTCTTGATCCCGGATTCGGCTTTGGCAAAACGCTCGACCATAATTTTGAGCTGCTTGCTAGGCTCAACGATTTTCGAGTTTTTGATCTACCTATTTTAGCTGGCTTCTCCCGAAAATCGATGGTGTATAAGCTGCTTGAAACCACACCGGAAGGAGCCCTCAACGGTACTACGGTACTCAATACGATTGCTTTATTGAAGGGTGTTTCCATTCTCAGGGTGCACGATGTAAAAGAGGCAATGGAAACCATTAAAATAATGGAGCAGTATAAAAAGTATAGAAACTTTTAATCATGGTTGAGCTTGCCTTTATTACTATCCGTGTTCTTGATGTTGTTGACATCGTTCTAGTAGCACTGCTGTTTTATCAAATTTACATGCTCATTAGGGGCACTGCCGCTATCAATATTTTTGTGGGTGTATTTGTGCTGTATGTGGTTTGGCTTATTGTAAAGGCGTTGAATATGGAGCTGCTTAGCTCCATTTTGGGGCAGGTTATTGGGTTAGGTGTTATTGCGTTGCTCATCGTATTTCAGCAAGAAATACGTCGATTCTTACTCTACATCGGCAATCGTTACTTCTCACGTTACAATTTCTCGGTTGAAAAGTTGTTTTTTCCCGGACGAAACTTGGATGAGAGGAAATTTAACGTGGATGCGGTGGTGAAAGCGGCGCGAAATATGTCCGAAACAAAAACTGGTGCTCTCATGGTTATTGCCAGACAATCGGGTTTGGAGCTATATTCTGAAACAGGCGATATTGTTGATGCCGAGCTAAATCCTCGTTTATTGGAAAACATCTTCTTCAAGAATAGCCCTCTTCACGATGGTGCAGTAATTATAATTAACAATAGAATTCATGCCGCTCGTTGCGTGCTACCGGTTACCGAGAGCTTAATGTTACCGGCACATTACGGCATGCGTCACCGTGCAGCCCTTGGTATTACCGAGCATACCGATGCTGTTGTGGTAGTTGTTTCGGAGGAGACCGGCAAAATTTCTTTTGTGAAAGATGGTACGATAAAGTCTAAGCTCACTGCTGCTGAGCTTACCACCGAAATTGAGATTGCCCTAAGTAGCAACGATTAGTCATGGTGCTTTTTGCCGTAGAAAAATCGTGACTCACTACCTGTTTTCAACCGCTGAATATTTTTGCGGTGAGTAAAGAGAATAAATAGTGAAATGATGCAGGAAAAGGCTATTAAAGAAAAGGTTTGTTCGTTAAAAACAAATATTACTAAAAAAGGAAATGCTATTCCTGCTAACATGGAGCCAATGCTAACATAGCCTGTTAGCAAAAATGCCAGTGCAAAAATTACAAAGGCAGATAAGGTTGCTAAGGGATTTAGCGCGGTACATACACCGGCCAACGTTGCAACTCCTTTACCTCCTCTAAATCCGGCAAATATGGGAAACACATGGCCAAGAAATGCGCAAACCCCAAGTGTTAGTTGAAAAATTACGTATAGTTCAGTCCCCTCAGCAATGCCGGAATACCTTGCAAAGTATAGCGCAAGCCAACCCTTTACTAAATCGATAATAAAAACGGGTATACCGGCCTTTGCACCCATTACTCGAAAGGTGTTGGTGGCTCCAGCGTTACCACTTCCATATTCACGGATATCTATTTTGTAGAAAATTTTTCCAACCCAAATCGAAGTAGGAATTGAACCGAGGAGGTAGGCCCCCAATAGTGCTTCAACTATGTGTAATGCTTGCATTTTGTCTATTTCTAATAGGGCAAATTTGGGAAAAAAAAGAACCATTTCCATTCTTCTCAAAAATGAAGTGCATTTTCTTAGTTAATTACTTGACCTCTTTTCCCAATTGCCTTATATTTCCTAGCCGGTTGTCAACCTACTTTGCATACTACATTATTCATTAATTGAGGCGTAAGATGAAGACAGGTAAGCATTTTTTTGTGGGAACGGCTCTAATGGTTGGATTATTTTATCCTTATGCAGTTACGGCTCAAGTGGATTCGACCATGCTTCTAAATGATCGTTTCTACGATTTGTCGTTGGAACAACTTATGAACATTCCTGTAGATGTGTCTTCAAAGAGTTCGGTTAATATTCGCGAAACCCCTGGAATAATTTCTGTAATTACCCATGAGGAGATGCTTCGAGTGGGGGCTCGTGATATGGTTGATGTGCTTATCCTTTTTGTTCCAGGAATGGGGTTTGGAGTTGATGTGGAAGGTGTTGTTGGTGTTGGATTTCATGGAATTTGGGGCAATGAAGGTAAGGTGCTACTGCTAGTCGATGGTCAGGAAGCTAACGAGGAGTTGTTTGCAACGTTGCAGATGGGAATGCACTATCCGGTAGATATGATTGACAGGGTAGAGGTGATTCGTGGACCGGGAAGTGCAATTTATGGAGGGTATGCAAGCCTTGCTGTTATCAATATTGTTACCAAGGCTTCAGGCAATAGGGCGGGATCTTATGGGGCGTTTCTATCTTCCTTTTCTCGCGATGCTGCTACCCATAGCGATTTTTCGCTTGGCGTTACCCAGCCTTTCGCCAACGGCGTTGTGAATTTTAGCGCAACGGAAGGAACCGGAACACGCGCAACAAGAACATGGATCGATGCCGCCAGTTATCCGGTGAAGTTGGTAGATAGATCGAGCATTGAGGTTGGCAACTATAACTTACATGTTGCCTATAAAAGCCTTTCCATAAGAGGAGTGCTCGATAGCTATCGGTTGCAAACGGCCACGCTGTATGGTACTGCATTGAATAACGCTAAAACATATGATCAACGGTTCGATAGCTACTTTGGTGAGGCAACCTATACCTATGCTGTAAGCGATGTTTTAAAAATTGTTCCCAAGCTGCAGTATAAGCAGCAATACCCTTGGCAGCTGCAGGTTCCAACTTTAGGGTATTACAATAAGCGGTATAGCAAAAAGGTAAGCTTCGATCTCAGCTCGACCTATAAGTTAGGTGGTGGTTCAAGTATTTTGGTTGGAACCTCCATTTCACGGTGTAATATATTGGGTGTTGCCAGTGATAATCTGACAATCAATAATGATTTTGGTATCACTAATTTTTCAGCGTATGCTCAGCTGCTCCTGTTTTCAAGATGGATAAATATCACTGCCGGTGCACGATACGATTACTATAACCATATTGGTAAATCGTTGGTGCCCCGCATAAGTATTACACGAGCGTGGAAATCTTTCCATTTTAAAACCATGGTAAGTCAATCTTTTAGGGTTCCGGGGGGAGTTGTTTCCATGCGAAACTTTAATGGAGGAAAAGTGCTTGAGCCAGAAAAGGCAACCAACTTAGAGGTTGAACTGGGGTGTCGCCTTTTTCAGTCAGCGTGGCTTACCGTCAATGCTTATCGTGTATTTTTTGATAAGGCTATTGTTTATACATCCGATCCGGCAACCGGTGTTGGCCTTTATGCCAATGTCGGTAAGCAGGGTGCGTATGGGTTCGAAACCGATCTTCGGTATAGCATTAAGTTTGTAGATATTCGAATTAATTACTCCTCCTACACTGCCTTTAATAATAGTGTGCAATATTTTTATGTGGAGCAGGATAATGACGCTTACCCAGGATTTGCTAACCGACGGGTTAACGGTATAGTAGCGATTAATCTCTCCAAAAGCATTGCTCTTACTCCTTCAATTTCTTACTATGGACCATGTTATGGGTTTACTGTTGATGGGTTAAACTCAAAGGAGTATACCCAAACAGCGGTTGTAAATGTTACCCTTACCATGCGCAATGTTGGCATTGATGGTTTAAATCTCTATCTTGGTGGACATAATATTTTCGATAAAAATTTGCCCATACTCCAACCATATAATGGTAGTCATCCACCGCTACCGGGCGAATCGGCCTCTGTATTCTCTCGTTTAGTTTTCAGCTTTTAAGCTACTCTGCGTTCCACTCCCGGTAAAACTGGGTTAGAAATTTCTCCATAAACGCATGGCGTTCCTCGGCAATGGCTTTGGCTGTAGGTGTGTTTATTCTCTCCTTTAGCAGTAGCAATTTTTCGTAGAAGTGGTTGATGGTGTGGGAATGGTTGGTTTTGTATTCTTCAAATGAATGGTGCAGCGTGGGGGCAATATTTGGTTCGTAGAGGCTTCGGTTTTTTGAACCTCCATAGGTAAATGCGCGTGCAATGCCAATGGCTCCAATGGCGTCGAGCCTATCGGCATCTTGAACGCACATGCTTTCGATGGTGGTGGTGGGGGTGGCCACCTCTGCACCTTTAAAACTTATCTGCTCAATAATGTGGAGTATACTCTGTTTATCTTCTTCCGGAATGCCCAACTGTAGAAGAAATGCTTCAGTTTTGTTGTTTTTGTTATCGCCTAATTTCCAGTCATCAATATCGTGTAATAGGGCAGCCATTTCTACTAAGTATAGGTTGGCTTTTTCCTCAACTGCTAACTTTTTAGCTGTTCGAGTTACCCGTTCAACATGCCACCAGTCATGACCGGTGGTGTCGTGTGCATGAAACTGCTTAACAAATTGGTGCGTCTGTTCAATGGTGTTTTGCTGGTAATTATTCATGGCTCTATTTTTAGTTGATCTAAAAGTAACACTTGTAGTTTAAAAATTGTGTAATCGGAGTTGGAGAAATTCTAGTTGCGTAGCTGTACTCTGCTGATTAAAATTCTGAGTCTTAGATTTGAATTGATCATAATCTCTTTTTTAGATATGGTATGGAAACTTCTGATAAATTTGTGCAATAATTAATGCTGATATGGAGCTATTGATAGTTTTAAGACTTACTATCCGTTATATGTTGTATTCAAATGGTATTTTCTCGTGATGTTTAAAAAAATTCTTTTCAAATTTCCTCGGTTGCTGCTACTTGCAGCACTCTTGGTGGCAATAGCCTATGTGCATGGTAATAGAACGAATTCCAAAACAATAGCTACTTCGTCAGAAAGTAGGTTTGGTTTTCATTCTACCTTTTCGCTATCCGAAATAAAGCAAATATTTCCCAATGCTGCTCATGCAAAGCCTAGCGCTGTTGATTCAACGTTAGTTTTTGTATATAATGCCGATAAGGTTCTTCTGGGTAAGGTAATATGCTCAAGTCCTGTTGCCGATAGCATTATTGGGTATGCAGGTAGAACGCCGCTTCTCGTTGGTTTAAATTGTGGAGATACCGTGGTTGGTGTTACTTTACTTCAAAACGTGGAGTCACCAGGGTATGTGCTTAAGGTCGAAAATAAAGGTCTCTTCAAAAGTTGGAACAACTTACCGGTATCTGTAGCTTATGGCAAATCGGTTGATGCAAGTTCGGGAGCAACCTATAGTAGCACGGCGATAATTAAAAACATGAAGTTGTGCCTTGGTACATATCTTAATAAAGGGAAAGTGCCATCAGAATCCTTGCCGGGAGATAGTCTTCGTTATATTAAATTAGTTGCTTCGTTTGTAGTTGTTCTGTTTGCTCTATTAAGTTTCTTCTTCACTAAAATGATGCGAAAAGGGCGTAGTCTGCTTCTTGTCTCTTCCATCCTGATAATTGGTGTATGGGGTGGTTCATTCCTCTCTGCGGCATTGCTGTATGGCTGGTTGGTGGATGGTATTCCATGGGCTGCTCGTTTTCTGCTATGCGCTATTTTTATACTAGCTGTATTGTTGCCCTTGGTTACCGGAAAATCGTTTTACTGTAATTACCTATGTCCGTTTGGTGCTTGCCAGGAGTTGGCAGGGAAAGTATGGTCTCAAAAATTACCTATTCCCCGTTGGATGCGGTGGCTTCGTCCACTGTTTTTTGGTATAATATTGATTTTGCTTTTAATCGGGTTTTCTGTTGATTTAACGGAGTTGGAGCCATTTACTATTTTTTCTTACCAAACAGCTTCGGCTGTTGTGATGGTAATGGCCATATTCTTTCTTATTACCTCATTGGTTATTCCTAAACCATGGTGTCGATTTTTTTGCCCAACAGGAGAGTTGCTAGAGTTGTTTCGAAAGCAGGGCGATTTTTGGTCTCGATTTCAAAAGAATAAATAAATAAAAAAGGCTGCTTTAAAAGGCAGCCTTTATTTTTTAATATTCATCTTCATTAAAGAAAAAGTCATCTTTGCTTGGATAGTCAGGCCAAATATCCTCAATACTTTCGTAAATCTCACCCTCGTCCTCTACTTCCTCTAGATTTTCGATTACCTCCATGGGTGCACCTGATCGAATAGCAAAGTCAATAAGCTCCTCCTTTGTTGCCGGCCAGGGGGCATCTTCAAGTTTCGATGCTAGTTCAAGTGTCCAATACATAGTGCTCAGTTTTATATTTTGAATAATTATACTTTACTTACTATAAAGCTCGCAAAAATATAAAAATTTTTTTCTTAAATGTTTGGCTGCCATAAAATTTCTTTCACTTTTAATTTTAAAGTGAGGAAACGCGCTAAAACAAAGAGATAATCTGATAGACGATTTAGGTAGCGAATAACATTTTCCTGAACAGGGGTATTTTCGGCTAGCTTAATGGTGTTTCTTTCGGCTCTTCGGCATACATTTCGTGCAATGTGACAAAAAGAAACGGTGGTATGCCCACCTGGCAATACAAAAGAGGTTAGGGGTGGCAGTTGGCTATCCATGGCATCCATCTCTTTTTCTAGTGCTTCAATGTGTTCATTGGTGATTTGAGGAATATTTACTTTGCAATTCTCACAATCAGCGGCCAGAATGGAGGCACAGGCCATCAGTTGATCTTGTATAGCCACTAGCACATCAAACGTATGCTGGTCAATGGATTGATCACGAATTAGACCTAAGTAGGAAATCAACTCATCTACTGTACCGTACGCTTCAATTCGGGGGTGGTATTTTGGTACACGAGTACCTCCAATAAGGGAGGTAGAGCCCTTGTCACCTGTTTTTGTGTATATTTTCATGGCGAATAAAGTTGAACAATACTTTCGAAACGTAAATTTAGTGGAATTGTTCAACTTTTCTTGTGCCTACCGGTTCTGGATTTACCTTGTCCGATTCAATAAGTCCATCGCGGAGCCTAATTATTCTTCTTGCATGAAGGGCAATTTCTTCCTCGTGGGTTACCAAAATAATGGTATTTCCAAGATTGTAAATATCTTCAAAGAGGTTCATAATGTCAATGGAGGTCTTGGTGTCGAGGTTTCCGGTTGGTTCATCTGCTAGAATAATGGATGGTTTGTTAACAAGCGCTCTTGCAACAGCAACCCTTTGGCGTTGACCTCCCGATAGCTCGTTGGGCTTGTGATCCATCCTATCTGCAAGGCCTACATTGGTGAGCGACACTTCTGCTTTCTTCATCCTTTCTGCTTTTGGGATTCCGGCATAAATGAGGGGAAGCATTACATTTTCAAGTGAGGAGTACCGTGCAAGTAGGTTGAATGTTTGAAATACAAATCCAATCTCCTTGTTTCGGATATCTGCTAGGTCATCATCCGACATTTTACTAACGTCGGTGCCATTCAGAATGTAATTTCCGGAGGTGGGTGTGTCGAGGCATCCGAGAATGTTCATAAGTGTTGATTTTCCCGAACCGGATGGTCCCATAATGGCCACGTACTCGTTGGACGACATGGATATGCTTACTCCATTAAGCGCCTTTACTACTTGGGTACCAACCTTGTAATATTTGGTGATTCCTTCAATCGAAATAAGATCCCTTGCTGACATAATTCTCTATTTTAATATCGAACAATATAGTTTTGTTTTAGAAACTTTTTGTTTGTAAACACGATACCCAAACGAAAAAGATCCATTGATATTCGGCATTGATCGAGCTGTTTGATATTTTCCCATGCCTGTTCCATTTCGCTACTCCAGTGAATATCATCGAAGATAAAGATAGCATTTTGGGTTGAAATATCGATGCAGCGATTAAAGTTGCTAATGGTTGCTTCAAGCGTGTGATCTCCATCGATATAAAAAAGTCCAAACTGTTTCTTCTCTTTTTTTATTTTTTCAAGCCCCTCTTCAAATAAACCATTTATAATTTCTACATTTTCTAAATTGGCATTATCCAATTCCTGCTCAGCCAGCTGTGCGTAGGGTTGATGACCTTCAATGGAGATCACCGTGCTGTTTTTAGCCCCAGTTGCGAGGTAAAAGGTTGACATTCCAAGCCCTGTACCCAACTCTAAAACTCCCTCCGAACCAAAATGTTTTGACAGCAAATAAAGCAACTTACCATATTTGGAGGAGATGGATGATTGTTTCATTATTTGTTTCACCAATACCCCTTCATCCTTTCCGCTTAATAACAACGTTCCTGCACCCCTTGTGCTGCGTGGTATAATTGCGGTGCTGTTCATAAAAACCAATCTGTAGCTGCGGGCCCCATCTATTAACTCTTTTGGCACTTTTTCCCTTAACGTTTTATTTAAAAGTGTGAAGGTAAAAGGTGAATGAATGCCAAACCCTTTTCGGTGCTTTGCGACTAGTTTATAGACAATATACTTTCTTAAAAGTTTAATAGGTGTTCGCTTTTGCTTCATACCATAAAATTTTGCTCAAAGTTAAAAATTGAAATGAACATAAGTGTGCAAGCGAGTTATTAGATAAAATTGAGGGCAAAGGAATGCTCTGGTTCAAAAATCCAACTATTTTTGTTGGGTGGATAAAATTCTTGATACTGAACTTAAATTTTTACCCGGGGTTGGACCTAAACGGGCCGAGTTGTTGCAGAAAGAGTTGCATCTGGTTACTTTTCGCGATTTACTGTTCTATTTCCCATTCAAGTATATCGACCGTTCTAAGTTTTATGCCATAGCGGAGATTACTGAGGACCTTTCCTATGTTCAGGTTCGAGGAAAAATTGTTGGCTTTTCTTTTGTGGGAGAGGGACGAGGAAAGAGGCTTGTGGCATCATTTACCGATGGCAAGGGTGTAGTTGATTTGGTTTGGTTTAAGGGAATTAAGTGGATTCAACCCAAGTTGAAGGTTAATGTTCTTTATGTGGTTTTTGGAAAACCAAGTATGTTTAACGGAAGGGTGAATTTTGTTCATCCCGATGTGGAGGATGCACTTAGAGGTGATGGTGTGGCAAATGGTGGACTACAAGCCTACTATAACACCACGGAAAAATTAAAATCCTCCTTTCTTAGTTCCAAAGCCATCTTAAAATTGCAGGAAAATCTTATCCGAATAGTGGCCGATAAAATTCACGAGAGTTTGCCACAACAGCTAGTTGAGCAGCTGAAACTTATTCCTCTTAATTTTGCATTGGTGGCAATTCACTTTCCTCAGAGCGCTGACGACCTACGTAAAGCTCAAATAAGATTAAAATTTGAGGAGCTTTTCTTTATTCAACTTAACCTGCTTACTCAAAAGAACTATCGAAAACGTCAGTTAAATGGTCATGTGTTTTCGAAGGTAGGTGATTATTTTAACTCTTTTTATAGCCAGAACTTGCCATTTGCTCTAACGGAGGCTCAAAAACGCGTTCTACGCGAAATTAGACGTGATCTTGGTTCGGGAAAACAGATGAATCGACTGCTTCAAGGCGACGTGGGAAGTGGCAAAACGTTGGTTGGACTTATGTCTATGCTTCTTGCAAACGACAACGGATATCAGGCTAGCATTATGGCGCCTACTGAAATATTGGCCACCCAGCATTTCCAAACAATCTCATCATTTTTGGAGGGGTTAAATGTTACTGTTCGATTACTTACAGGGTCGACAAAAAAATCGGAGCGTAAAAAGCTATTTGCTGAGCTTGAAAATGGTACCATCGATATTTTAATTGGTACTCACGCTTTATTGGAAGATACGGTCAAGTTCCGTGATCTTGGCTTGGTTATTATCGATGAGCAGCAGCGATTTGGCGTTGCCCAGCGTGCTAAGCTTTGGGGAAAGAATACCAATCCACCACATATTTTGGTGATGACAGCTACCCCAATTCCACGCACGTTGGCCATGACTGTTTATGGCGACTTGGAGGTTTCGGTGATTGATGAGCTGCCTCCCGGCCGAAAGCCAATTAATACTATTCACTACTACGATAATAAACGGTTAAAAATGTTCGGCTTTATACGGGAACAGGTGCGTATGGGGCGTCAGGTATACGTGGTGTATCCGCTCATTAAGGAGTCGGAAAAGATGGACTATAAAGATTTGCAGGATGGTTACGAGGGTATTGTTAGGGAGTTTCCACCTCCCAATTATGTGGTTGTGGTAGTCCATGGTCAAATGAAACCCAAGGAGAAAGATTTTTCTATGAATCTTTTTGCTGCGGGGAAGGCTCATATTATGGTTGCAACTACCGTAATAGAAGTGGGCGTTAATGTGCCCAATGCCTCGGTTATGGTAATAGAGAGTGCCGAACGCTTTGGCCTTTCGCAGCTACATCAGTTAAGAGGGAGGGTAGGGCGCGGTGCTGACCAGTCGTATTGCATTCTTATGACTGGCACTAAACTTTCATCCGATTCACGCAAGCGGATTAGCACCATGGTAAATACCAACGATGGTTTTGAAATTGCAGAGGTGGACCTTGCATTGCGTGGACCTGGAGATATGGAAGGTACCATGCAGAGCGGAATGGCATTCGATCTCAAAATTGCTAATATTGCCAAGGATGGTCAACTGCTCAGCTGGGCTCGCAATGTTGCAACCGATGTGTTGGAGGAAGATCCTTTGCTCGAATTGCAAAAAAATAGTATCTTAAAATCCGAATTGCAGCGTTTTAAAGTGCATGACAATTACGATTTTAGCAAAATTAGTTAAGTATGAAACATCTCTCCTTTACTTTCTTAATTGTATTTATAGTCATGTCGTTAGTTGGCTATTCGCAAACTGTGGCAAAAAAAGCATTACCCAAAAATACCTGTGTGGAGCATAAGTTTTCTCAAAGTGCATTTGCTTCAGGCGAGCAGCTTACCTATGCCATGAGCTATTCGGTCTTGTTTATGTGGACCGACGTAGGGGAAGTGCTATTTACGGCAAATGATGTCGATTTTAATAGAAAGCCTGCCCTTCACATTAGAGCCGAAGGGAAAACATACCCTTTTTATGACAAGTTTTTTAAAGTTCGAGATGTGTATGAGTCTTGGGTTGAGCCAGTGACCCTTCGTCCAATATACTTCAACAGGGAGGTGGATGAGGGTGGTTACACCATTAAGAATATATACACTTTCGACTGGCAATCGAATAGGCTTATTGCCTATGTAAAAAGGAAGAACCACCCGGAAAAAACCGATACATTACAAATTCTACCTTGCTCCATCGATATTGTAAGTATTTTATACTATAGCCGAAACATTGATTACTCAGAGGCAAAAATCAACCAGCGCTTTCCCGTTTCTCTTGCCTTAGATGATGAGCTATATACTGTAATGTATAGGTATATGGGTAAGGAGGAAATCGACGTAAAAAATCTGGGGCGGTATCGGTGTATGAAGTTTGCAGTAAGCCTAGTGAAAGGAACTGTTTTTTCTGGAAAAGAAGAGCTTACGGTTTGGATTACAGACGATGCAAACAAAATTCCTATTTATATCGAAAGTCCAGTAAAGGTTGGAACAGTAAAAGGGCGAATAATTAGGATGAAGAATCTTCGCTTCCCCCTTTCTTCCAAAATACCTAAAAAAGATTAGCTGTTACCTTGTCAATGGCTAGTTGAATTCTTTTTTAGCTGCCAAATTCAAACTGGCGTCATTTTCTTGGTCGACTTTGGGATAGACGACTTCGTTACAAATGAACTTTTTATGATCTATATTGAAGGAGATGCTTGTTGTGGGGTATTCTATGGCAAGCTGTTTGTTATCGATTAGTTGTCCTATGGTTAGGGAAATTGCATATTTCCAATCACGACGTTCCTTCTGTGGTACCTCTGTATTGACCTTATACCGTTTAATTACCATGCCGTTTTGTTCAACAGTTACAATGTAGTTGCAGTAAAGATTTAAATGAAATGATGTTGGCGCATGTTCTTGAGTAATTTTACTTTCCACAAGTTCATAGCCGTTGTAAATGTTTATGGTTAGCTGTCGATACCTACCTTCGTATTCAGATTGGTGATCGATAATTAACTCCATGCTGCAATTGTGATTGAAGGCAAAGGAGGGACGTTGGCTGAACAAAATAAGTGAGAATATCAGCAGAATTATTTTTTTTGTCATCAATTGTAATGTGATATTTAGTCACAGTAACGTCTTTCCATTAAATTGTTTCGGGTTAGTTTGACTAATTGCTAAGTGGCTGTGACCAGATTGCGTCTCTTGTTGATCGTTATATTAATAACGATAACTGAATTGATTGTCATGGCATTACTCTTTTTTAATGGTGATTTGCTGATTATCTTGTGGTTGTCTCGTCCGGCTTATTTATACTCATAATAAATTAGGTGGAGCACCATTAACAGTAGCCCAATTCGGAATAAACTAGTCTAAAGAAATTTATTTTTGTTGTAAATATTTCTAATTGTTCAAATGGTTACAACTTCTGGAAAAACGTTTGAGCACCTTGGCCGGGTGGTGGAGGTAACACATAATAGCGTTCGTATTACCATTGAAGGTATTGCTGGATGTGGCTCTTGCCAAGCAAAGTCGGTATGTGGCATGGGTGATGCAGTAGAAAAGGATATTGTGGTTGAAAACACAAAGCTTGGGCTAAATCTGAATGACCAAGTTAGAGTGGTATTGCAGCAATCATTGGGCATGAGGGCGGTTATGTTTGGTTACATATTTCCATTGGTTATTCTGTTAGGTGTTCTCATTTCAACCTTTCAAATTATGGGTAGTGAGGTTAAGGCTGGACTTTGGACCATAGGAGCGGTTGCAGTATACTATCTTATGCTGCGAATATTTCGAAAGAAGTTAGAGGCAAAATTTGTGTTTACAGTTGAAAAGATTGATTAGAAATTCCTAATACAATGAGTTCTACTATTATCCTACTTACAGTTGTTACCTTAAGCTTGCTGGGGGTGGTATCTGCCATTGTGCTATACTTCGTGGCTCAGAAATTTAAGGTGTTTGAAGATCCTCGAATCGATGATGTGGAAGGCCTTCTCCCTGGTGCCAATTGCGGTGGTTGCGGATATCCCGGCTGTCGTGGTATGGCCGATGCATTGGTGAAAGCTGACGACCTATCTTCGTTGTTTTGTCCGGTTGGAGGTAATGAAACGATGGGCAAAATTGCTCATTATTTGGGAAAGACTGTTGCAGAGAAGGAACCCCGAGTGGCAGTTGTTCGTTGCCAAGGTTCTCCTGAGCATCGTAAGCCAACCAATGTATACGATGGTGCTATGTCGTGTGCAATTTCCGCGTCCCTCTACTCGGGCGATACGGGTTGCCAGTATGGTTGCTTAGGATATGGCGATTGTGTATCGGCTTGTAACTTCGATGCCATTCACATTAATTTGGTTACCAAGTTGCCGGAAGTGATTGATGATAAGTGTACGGCTTGTGGTGCGTGTGTTACGGCTTGTCCAAAAAACATTATAGAACTACGTCGAAAGAGACCTAAGGATCGAAAGATTTTTGTATCGTGCGTGAGCATGGATAAAGGCGCCATTTCGCGCAAGGCCTGTAAGGTTTCTTGTATTGGTTGTGGAAAGTGTGTTAAGGTATGTGCGTTCGACGCCATTACTCTTCAGAACAACTTAGCCTATATCGATGCGCAGAAGTGTACACTTTGTCGCAAGTGCGTGGAGGTATGTCCCACCAATGCCATCCTTGAGTTAAATTTCCCTCCTCGAAAGAAGACAGAAGTTGCAGAGGGCGAAGTTTCAGGTAGTTTATAATTGTAAAAACTTAAAATAGGCTAAACCGTGTTGAAAACATTTTCAAAAGGCGGTGTTCATCCACCAGAGGAAAAGATGTCGGCCTCGGCCGCAATTTCAGTATTGCCCATTCCAAGTGAGGTTTTTGTTCCATTTTCTCAGCATATTGGTGCTCCATCAGAACCAGTAGTTGCTATAGGCGACAAGGTAAAGGTGGGCGATATTATTGCCAAAAGCACCAGCTTTGTTTCTGCTAATATTCACTCTTCGGTTTCGGGAACCGTGGCTGGCATTGAATATATTGTTGATGCCAGCGGCTACCCTCGGCAAGCATTTAGAATCTCAGTTGAGGGCGACGAATGGCGTCCGGAAATTGATCGATCATCGGCGTTTGTTAAGGGCAATGGCTACGATGCTAAACAGATTTTGGAAATTATTCAGAGTTCCGGTATTGTGGGGCTTGGCGGTGCTACATTTCCTTCGCACGTTAAGCTTGTGGTGCCTCATGGCAAAAAGGCTGATGCGCTCATTATTAATGGTGCTGAATGTGAACCTTACCTTACTGCCGACCATAGACTGATGCTCGAAAAGGGACATGAAATATTGGAGGGTACTCGCTTGTTGATGATTACCTTGGGCGTTACAACGGGGTATATTGCCATTGAAAACAACAAACCCGATGCTATTGCTCACCTGAAGACGTTGGTGAAAAACTATGAAGGGATTGAAATTGTCCCCCTCAAGGTGAAATATCCTCAAGGTGGAGAAAAGCAGCTGATTAAGTCGATTATCGGCCGTGAAGTTCCTTCTGGTGGACTACCCATCGATATTGGTGCCGTAGTGCAGAATGTGGCTACTGCCTATGCCGTATATGAGGCAGTGGTCAAGCACAAACCTCTTTTTGAAAGAGTAGTTACCGTTACCGGTAAATCGGTTAAAAATCCACGCAACTTTATGGTTAGGGTGGGCACTCCAGTTTCATGCCTTATTGATGCCATTGGAGGTCTACCCGAAGATACTGGAAAGATTATTAGTGGTGGTCCCATGATGGGAAAAGCTCTGAATAGTGTGAATTCTCCGGTAGCAAAGGGAACATCAGGTATTCTGCTTGTTCCCGAAAAGTTGTCCAGACGATCTCAAGAGGCCGTTTGTATTCGTTGTTCAAAGTGTGTAAGTGTTTGTCCAATGGGTTTGGAGCCATATCTACTTTTTAAACTAGGCAAGAGAGGCTTTTACGATCGCATGGAAGTTGAACATGTTCTCGATTGTATGGAGTGCGGTTCTTGTAGCTTCACCTGCCCAGCAAAATTACCACTGCTCGATTATATTCGACTGGGCAAAGGAGCTGTGGCCAAAATGATTAAAAATCGTAAGAAATAACCAACCCAAAAACTAAAATAGCTGATGGAAAAAATATTCACCGTATCTCCTTCTCCCCATGTATTTGGGAAGGAGTCCGTCAGAAAGTTAATGTTCGACGTAACAATTGCACTGCTGCCCGCGCTGCTGATTTCTCTCTTCTATTTCGGCTTGGGTGCGCTTATTGTTACGCTGGTTTCAGTAGCTTCCTGTCTGTTTTTTGAGTATGTAATTCAGAAATACATCCTTAAGGTTAAGCCTTCTATAAATGATGGTTCCGCGTTGGTTACCGGGCTGTTGCTGGCGTTTAACCTTCCTACCAACATACCTATCTTTTTGGTTGTAATTGGTGGTTTGGTTGCCATTGGCATTGGTAAGATGAGCTTTGGTGGACTGGGAAACAACCCATTTAACCCCGCACTGGTGGGACGTGTATTTTTGCTCATCTCGTTTCCGGTTCAGATGACCAGCTGGCCCAAGCCCATGCAATTTACGGGCATTGGCAACTTTCTGGGTTCTCATATGCACTATGCTGATGCTGTTACAGGTGCAACGCCACTGGCTGCCATGAAGGAGGCGCTTAAGGCTGGCAAACCCGTTTCCGAAGTTTTTCATTCGGGAGTGATTCCTTCCTATGGCGATATGCTCATGGGAAATATGGGTGGAAGCCTTGGTGAGATTGCTGCATTAGCGCTAATTATTGGTGGTTTGTACCTGTTGTTTCGTAAGGTAATTACCTGGCATATTCCCGTTGCCATTTTGGGCAGCGTTGCTGTGTTTACTACTCTCCTCAACCTCGGAAATCCAGAACGTTTTGTCGGTCCAGCTTTTCACCTGTTAACCGGTGGTGTAATTCTTGGTGCAATATACATGGCCACCGATTATGTTACCTCTCCCATGAGCCACAAGGGAATGATACTTTACGGTGTTGGCATTGGGGTTATTACCGTACTTATTCGCGTGTTTGGAGCATATCCGGAAGGAGTTTCCTTTGCCATTCTTATTATGAACGGCTTTGTTCCTTTAATCAACATGTATATGAAACCTAAACGCTTTGGGGAGGTATTGAAAAATGGCAGGTAAAGAGTCCACGTTCAAAAATATGGTGGTAACACTGTTTGTAATAACATTTGTTGCCTCAGCCGCTCTTGGAGTTGTGTACGAGCTAACCAAGGGACCCATTGAGTCCGCTCAGGTGGCTAAGATTAACGATGCCATTAAGTCGGTAGTGCCACCCTTCGACAATAACCCCAGTGCCGAGGGATACCTTGTTGCTTACGAAAAGGATAGCCTCAGGATGTATCCGGCCAAAAAGGACGGAAAGTTGGTTGGCGTTGCTGTAGAAACATACACCGACAAGGGTTTTGGTGGACATATTGCTCTTATTGTCGGTTTCCTCCCCGATGGAACCATTAACGATGTGGCCATTATTTCGCAGCACGAAACTCCTGGCTTAGGCGATAAAATGGAGAAGAAAAAATCGAACTTCACTGTACAGTTTATGGGAAAGAATCCCAAAAATTTTAAGCTGATGGTGAGAAAGGATGGAGGCAATGTGGATGCCATTACGGCATCGACCATTAGCTCACGGGCATTTTGCGACGCCGTTGATCGGGCCTACAATGCCTTTATGAAAGGAGGTAAGAAATGAATGTTTTTAAAGAAATAGTTCGCGGAGTAGTTAAGGAGAATCCCACCTTTGTGCTACTGCTTGGGATGTGCCCCACGCTGGCTACCACCACTTCTGCCATTAACGGTATGGGTATGGGGCTTGCCACGCTCTTTGTGCTGGCCATGTCGAACATGGTAATATCCATGGTAAAGGATCTCATTCCGGCAAAGGTTCGTATTCCCTCCTTCATCGTTATTATTGCATCCTTTGTAACCATGGTCGACCTTTCCATGGCGGCTTACCTGCCCGGGTTACATGCGCAGCTGGGTATCTTTATTCCGCTTATTGTGGTTAACTGCATTGTGCTGGGCCGTGCCGAAGCTTATGCCTCCAAGAATGGCGTTTTTGCCTCGTTTATGGATGGGGTAGGTGTTGGGCTTGGATTTACCCTTTCGCTTACCTTGTTGGGTGCTGTTAGGGAAATGCTTGGTAGCAAAGCGGTGTTTGGCTTTAAGTTCGCTAGTGGCGACGGCATGCTCATCTTTGTGCTGGCCCCCGGAGCCTTTCTGGCATTGGCCTACCTCATGGTGCTCTTTAATAAAATGAAACGCAAATATTTTAGCAACTAGCCATGGAATATATCATTATAATTATAACCGCCATATTTGTCAACAACGTAGTACTCTCTCAGTTTCTTGGGATATGTCCGTTCCTTGGCGTTTCCAGTAAGGTGGAAACTTCGCTTGGCATGGCCGGTGCCGTAACCTTTGTTATGGCCTTGGCTAACTTGGTAACCTACTTTGTGTTTAACTACATTCTTCTGCCGCTGCACATTGGCTATATGCAAACTATCACCTTTATTCTGGTGATTGCTGCGCTGGTGCAAATGGTAGAAATTATTTTAAAAAAGGTGGCTCCTGCGCTCTACCAGGCATTGGGAATCTTCCTTCCGCTTATTACCACCAACTGCGCCGTGCTGGGTATTGCCTTGCTGGCCATTCAGAAGAACTACAACCTTGTGGAGAGCGTGGTGTTCAGCACCGCTACTGCCTTGGGCTTTGGATTGGCCTTGGTGATATTTGCTGGACTGCGCGAGAACCTTGAGCTGGCAGAGGTGCCACGCGAGATGAAGGGAACTCCCATAGCGTTGGTAACCGCCGGTATTCTTGCCATGGCATTCATGGGATTTGCCGGTATTGTAAAGTAAACAAGCTTACCCTCAATAAGCAAAGGCTTACCTAATGGTAAGCCTTTGTTGTTGTAGAGGTATTGAGGAGGTTGGGTGCATCTGCATAGCAAGTTTTCTCTATGTTTGCTCTTTGCAAGGTTTCGAGCACTCCTAACATCATGTCCGTGCGATTGGGGGTTTTATTAAAGAAGTTGAGAAATTCCTTAAATATTATATTTAGAACTTAACCTTAGAACAGCTAGAACTTAATTTTAAAGGAAAATTGTAAAATGAAAAATAAACGTTTATTTTTTTGCATGACAGGTGCCTTCCTATTTTGGATTGTAGGTGGGTTTAGAAAAAATTTAAATGAGGAGTTGGCAGATACTTATTATTATAGAAATTTAATTACAACAGTTGTTGTTTGGTTTCTCTTTGTTTTTCTATGTAGATCTTGTTGAATTTCACCAGTTCGCCTTTAGATGTGCTGTCCGTGTGCTGTAAACCATTGCCAATGCCGCTAACACTGTCGCTTTGCAGTAAGGTAGCATAACCGCCGCTGTTGGCGGGCTGAACAGTTTGACCGACTATTTCGACGGTTTCTCTTCAAACATATTCTCATTTCCCAAGGCCGCTTTTTTGCCAATTTGGCTACAATGATTTTACTATATTTGCTCTTGGGTTGGGTTGGTGCACATGCATAACGATATCGTACCGGCTGGCTTTAGAACCCCATAATTTTATTGTAATTTTATCGACATAAAGATTAATAATGGCCAATTATTTGCGATATTTATTTTATCGGCTCAGCCTTTTCGGACTTTTCCTTTTATTCTCGGCCCGATTAATTGGAAGTCCCAATATTCTCATTCTTAACTCTTATCACCAGGGGTTGTCATGGACCGATAGCTTGGTGGCTGGGTTTACAAGAACCGTGAAACACGATTTACCTCATGCACAATTTTATATTGAGTATTTGGATGCCAAACGCATATCTTTTTCTGGTTTACTAGTCGACAAAACGACCGCCTTTTTACAATCGAAATATGAATCAAAGTCCATTAATCTTGTTTTTTTAACCGACGATGATGCGGTAATATTTTGGATGAAATATGGCAACGAAATTGCACCAAACGCAAATGTCGTTTTTGCAGGTGTAAACATGCAGTATAACTTTCCACCAAATTTTGCAGGATTGCTTGAACGGGTAAATTTCGTTAGAACCTTCGAACTTATAAACAAGTTACATCCCAATGCAGCGCACATTTACGTTGTAAACGATACTACCACTACCGGTAGAATTTTGAAGCAACAACTTCTTTTAGCATCCATAAGCAAGGAACTCATTCAAAAGGTGGTGTTTATTAGTGATCTTTCATTTTACGATCTCAAAAGTCAAATATCAAAAATTATTTCTCCCGATGTTGTTCTTTTTTTGCTTTACAATCGGGATTCCCAAGGAAAATACTATGATTTTGAGGATGTACTTGATACCATCAGTAGGCATGCAACTGTTCCAATTTATGGAACGTGGGAGTTTTATCTTAACCATGGAGTGGTGGGTGGAAACCTTATCTCGCCCGGTTTACATGGACGGGAGGCTGGTGAAATCACAAACCGTATTCTTAAAGGAGAAAATCCTTCGCAAATTGGTGTAAGCTATGGTTCTACCCGCAATTTTTTTGATTATGTAAAGCTAAAAGAAGCAGGATTATCAGTGCAGTCTGTTCCTAACGATGCCATCATTATCAATTCTCCCTATGCCTTTATTGAGCGCCACGCTACAACCATAATTATTCTTTTTGTTATCTTCATCATGCTGGTGTTCATAATCGCGGTTTTAATTGTTACAAATCGCTTTAAACGAAATCGTATCTTGCGCGAGGAGACGTTGATGAAGGAGCTAAACGAGAGTTATAAAAAGTTGGCTGAGGAGAAGTTGAAGGCAGAGGATGCTAACCATCTCAAGAGTGCTTTTTTGGCTAATATGAGCCACGAAATTCGTTCCCCTATGAATGGCATAGTGGGTTTTTCTAACCTTCTACGTAATTCGGAAAAGTTGTCTGCCGAAAAGCGTAAAAAGTATATCGATATTATTACTGCCAATGGTAATGCTCTACTGGCATTAATCAATGATATTCTCGATATCTCAAAAATAGAGGCCAACCAACTCGTGATTCATCGGGTCGCTTGTCCTGTTAATCAGTTGTTGTCCGATCTTTTTGTCTTTTTCAATAAGGAAAAGTTACGCCTTGGTAAGGGTGCAATAGATCTTAGTTTCACGCAAGGTGTTTCAGCAATGGATTTTGAGATATTTTCCGATAATGAGCGACTACGACAGATTTTGGTAAACTTAATTGGGAATTCGCTGAAGTTTACCGAGCAAGGATATGTTGAATATGGCTATATACTGGAGGGTGATAAGCTTAAATTCTATGTAAAGGATTCCGGTATTGGGATTGATCCGGTATTGCAAACGAGGGTGTTTGAACGTTTTTTACAGGATAGCAAAATGGCCATAGAGGGTCGATCGGGAGGGGTTGGTTTGGGATTGGCAATATGCAAGGCTTTGGTGGAGCGTTTGGGTGGTGCCATTTGGGTGGAATCGGAGTTGGGAATAGGATCTACATTTTACTTTACCATACCAGCAGAAGGAGTACCCGTAGAACTTTCCAAATAGTAGCATTAACCCATATTCTCTTTAGGTATTCCTTTGCTGAACCTATTTCGGCGGTTGTAAATTTTGTAATTGACGCAAACTTTGATGGATTTCCACTTAGGGAATCATCTCAATTTTGCCTAAATTTGCCTATTATTTACTGATATGCGCTAAACCTTTAACTCCCAATGGTTAACTTCTTTGCAAAAGATGATGGGGTTTTTTTCGCGGTAGAGTCCACGATTGTCCCCTCGCCTCAAGACATAAGTAAGCTGCAATGGCTCTTCGACAAAGCCGAGTACCTCAATAAAGAAAAGGTGCCCGGCTTTTTTGTTGGACCCCGCATTGAAATGGTCACTCCCTGGAGCACTAACGCGGTGGAGATTACCCAGAACATGGGCATCGCTGATATTACTCGTATTGAGGAGTTTTTTGTGGTGGAGAGCGACCACGCTCGGTTCGATCCCATGCTTCAGATGCTCTACAAAGGGCTGGATCAGCACCTATTTAAAATCAGCAAGAAACCTGAAGCGGTTTACCATATCGAGAGCATTGCCGAATATAACAAGAAGGAGGGCCTAGCCCTTTCCGATCAGGAGGTGGAGTATCTGGAATCCCTCAGCCGTAAGCTGGGACGAAAGCTCTCCGACAGCGAGGTTTTTGGTTTTAGCCAGGTGAATTCCGAGCACTGCCGTCACAAGATTTTCAACGGCATTTTTATTATCGATGGGGAGGAGAAGCCCAGCTCGCTTTTTGCACTCATAAAGAAAACATCGAAGGAAAATCCCAACCGAATTGTTTCGGCCTACAAGGATAATGTGGCATTTGTTGAGGGACCAGAGGTGGAGCAGTTTGCCCCTGCCACTCAGGATAAGCCCGACTATTTTAAGGTAAAGAATTACAAAAGCGTAATCTCCCTCAAGGCGGAGACTCACAATTTCCCTACAACGGTAGAGCCCTTTAACGGGGCAGCCACCGGTAGCGGTGGTGAAATTCGCGACAGGATGGCTGGCGGAAAGGGCAGCTTACCCATTGCCGGCACGGCGGTTTACATGACCTCCTATCCTCGGCTCGAGGAGGGGCGTAGCTGGGAGGAGAAGATTACACCTCGCCCATGGCTTTATCAAGCCCCTGCCGATATTCTTATTAAGGCATCAAATGGGGCCAGCGACTTTGGTAACAAGTTTGGGCAACCCCTTATCTGCGGAAGTCTTCTTACGTTTGAGCACATTCATAATCAGAAGAAGTTTGGCTTCGACAAGGTGATAATGCAGGCTGGTGGTATTGGCAGTGGCAAAAAGGTCGATAGCATTAAAGATACACCAAAGGCCGGGCAGAAGCTGGTGGTGATGGGCGGCGATAACTACCGTATTGGCATGGGCGGCGGTGCTGTATCGTCGGTAGCTACCGGTGAGTTTTCCAACAAAATTGAACTGAACGCCGTGCAGCGTTCCAATCCCGAAATGCAGAAGCGCGTTTCCAACGCTGTTAGGGCTATGGTGGAGAGCGATATAAACCCTATTGTGTCCATTCACGACCATGGTGCGGGTGGTCACCTCAACTGCCTCTCGGAGCTGGTGGAGGCTACTGGGGGAGTAATATACCTCGACAAGCTACCGGTGGGCGACGAAACGCTCTCGGCTCGCGAAATTGTGGGTAACGAGTCGCAGGAGCGCATGGGGTTGCTCATTGATGAAAAGAATATTGACCTGCTTAACGCCGTGGCGCAACGTGAGCGTGCACCGCTTTACCTGGTGGGAGAGACTACCGATGATCAGCACTTAGTATTTGTTGACTCTAAAACTGGAGAAAAACCCATCGATTTGCAGCTGGCCGACATGTTTGGAAATCCTCCGGCAACAGTCCTTAACGACAAAACAGTTGCAGTTGAGCCGGAGAATCTTGTATACGATGCCGCCCATATTGAATCCTACTTAAGGCAGGTGCTACACTTGGAAGCCGTGGCTTGCAAGGATTGGCTCACCAATAAGGTTGACCGTTCGGTAACGGGCAAAATTGCCAAACAGCAGTGCTGTGGCGAGCTGCAGCTGCCACTCAATAACGTTGGTGTGGTTGCGCTCGACTACCAAGGAGTAAAAGGAATTGCTACCTCCATTGGCCATGCACCAATCGCTGGTATGGTAGATGCTGCAAGAGGAAGTGTGCTTTCCATTGCCGAGGCTTTAACCAACTTGGTTTGGGCTCCCATACAGGATGGACTGCGGGGTGTTTCGCTGAGCGCTAACTGGATGTGGCCGGCAAAAAATAGTGGTGAGGATGCGCGGCTCTACAAGGCTGTGGAGGCTGCTAGCCAGTTTGCCATTGCGCTGGGTGTGAATATTCCAACCGGAAAGGACAGCCTTTCGATGACCCAGAAATACCCCGATGGCGAGGTGGTTTACTCTCCAGGAACGGTTATCATTAGCAGTGTGGGAGAGGTAACAGATATCCGCAAGGTGGTGGAGCCGGTGCTGGTAAAAGATGTTAACTCTCCAATTTACTATATCGACTTTTCGGGCGATGATGAGTTTGATCTCGGTGGCAGCTCGTTTGCTCAGGTGCTAAGCAACTTGGGTAAAATAGCGCCAACAGTTTCTAATCCGGCATATTTTGCCAATACGTTTACCACACTTCAGCAGGCTGTTGAACGTAACCTGCTTGCTTCAGGCCACGATGTTTCTTCGGGTGGCTTAGTTGTTGCTTTGCTCGAAATGTGCTTTGCAAACGTGGAGTTTGGACTTAACGTTGATTTGAGTGGCTTTGCGGAAAATGATTTGGTAAAGTTGCTTTTTAGCGAAAAGCCTTCAGTGGTTGTGCAGGCTACAGATGCTGCAACATTTGAAGAGTTGCTGTCGGGTTCAGGTGTTCGTTTTGTGAAGTTGGGTGCTCCCTCCGATAATAGGCTAATAACTATAAAGCATAGTAGTCGAACGTTCACTTTGCATATTGACGATCTACGTGAACAGTGGTACTACACCTCCTACCTGCTCGACCAAAAGCAAACTTCAAAGGAGCTGGCGCAAATGCGATTCAATACCTATAAGTTTCATGCAATTGCTCCAAAATTTCCATTGGATTTTTCTGGAAAAGGTATCGATCTTGGTATTGATATAAAAAGACGCTTAGACAGTGGCGTTAGGGTTGCCATTATTAGGGAGAAGGGTGTAAATGGCGACAGGGAGATGGCCTGGAGCCTCTATATGGCTGGCTTCGATGTGAAGGACGTGCACATGACCGACCTTATAAGCGGGCGCGAAACTCTCGACGAGGTCAATATGATTGTTTTTGTTGGTGGATTTTCCAACTCCGACGTGCTTGGCTCTGCAAAAGGTTGGGCTGGAGCTTTTCTCTACAACCCGAAAGCTAAGCAAGCTCTTGATGGCTTTTTCAATCGTCCCGATACGCTCAGCCTTGGCGTGTGCAATGGCTGCCAGCTTATGGTGGAATTGGGTTTAATTTACCCAGAGCATGCTGTTAAACCAAAAATGCTTCACAATGATTCCCATAAGTTTGAGTCGGGCTTTGTTAATGTTGACATTTCTGAATCCAACTCCATTATGCTTAAGGAGCTGGTAGGCTCGAGGCTTGGCATTTGGGTTGCCCATGGAGAAGGCAAATTCAGCTTTCCTTACGAATTAAGTGACTACGAAATACCAATCACCTACTCCGGTTGTTGCTATCCGGCCAATCCCAATGGCTCACCGGCGGGTGCTGCAGCAATTTGTTCTCCCGATGGTAGGCACCTCGCCATGATGCCCCATTTGGAGCGTTCAGTCTATCCATGGCAGTGGCCATACTACCCTGCCGAACGGAAGAGCGATGAGGTAACACCTTGGACCATTGCTTTCCGCAGTGCATTCAGCTGGATAAAGAAGATGCAGAAATAGTTCTTTATTAGAATATATTGAGGCGGTTTGAAGGTTTTCAGACCGCCTTTTTTGATTTTAGTTAGGTGCGTAAGTATTTTACAATGGCTCTCTGTATGTTGATTGCATTCATCTTTTTCAAAATATTTTTCTTGTAGTATTTAACTGTGTTGGCTGAAATAAACAACAATTCGCCAATTTGATGCTCCGTAAGTCCTGTTGCCAGCATTTGTATAATCTCCTTTTCCTTTGTGCTTAACTCAGCTGGTTTTTGCTTTTCAAATTTTTTTGTTTGAGCATTGAAAAGATATTCACACCACATTTTATTATTCTTTACAAGAATATTGAGATCTCCAGTTCCAATTGGATTAGAAATTGAGCAAAGTGAAAGCCAAATATCTCCATCGCTGTCTAGTGTTATTGGAGTCTGGCAATGTCTTATCTTTCTATTTGCTCCAGCTCTATTTACAATATTCATGGCATACTCGATCGAGTATTGTGTCCTCTTTTCTAGCGGAATATTTTGAAAATACTCGATAGCTATTTTGTTTATCGTTTGGAGTTTTTCAAATTCTTCAGCCCTTAGTATGTTACAGTAATGCTTCCATCCAATCTGTAGGACTTCCTCCTTTTTAAAGTCACACAATATTGGCGAGTTGTCTGGAATGTAGGCAAAGCCCTCTACTTTGTAATCAATAATATAGTAGTTTGATCTGGTAATATTCTCCATGGCTTTTATTAGTTCCGCGTAGAATGCAATTTGCGCAATATGCAGTTTTCCATCGGTTGATGGTTTTTGAACCATAAATAAATGCTCCACAACAAAGTTTGTTAGTCAAACAATAGGATGATTCGTCAAATATAATGGATTTTTGATTGTTGAAAAACTATCCCAAGGGGTAGTTTTTAATGATATTTTTTTTGCAATCAAGAAAATGAAAAAATTGAATTGTGGTTTTAATGTTCAGAAATATAGATTCGTATAATTAATTCTAAAAACTACTTGAAAAGGTGATCCTGCTATTAGTAATGAATATTTACATTTGAATATGTTAAACTAAATACTAATGCTCTGAAAAGATTGATTTTAAGTGCAATTTTGTGTTTATCCGTAGTTTGGATTGCGAATGCACAGGCAATTCAAGTAACCACCTCATGTGGAACAGCCTATTCCGTAACGTGTTCTGGATGTTCAATGCATGATCTCATGATTGTTGTTAGTACACTTGAAGCAAGAGATTGCGGTAATTAGTTATCTGAAGATGGCAGTAATTGTAGCTGCCGTCTTTTTTTTAAATTTGCAAGATTCAACTCACAAATGCAACTTGGGTTAACTGATTGTATGTTAAAAGGGGAGAGATAAACCCTAGCCTTTTTCTAGGCCGACTGTTAAGAATATCTTCTACCCACTGAACTTGCTCTTGCGTTATCGTTTTAAAGTCCGTTTTCTTCGGGAAATACTGCCGTACCAACCGATTTGCATTCTCATTTGCGCCGCGCTCCCAGCTGTGGTATGGCCGTGCAAAGTAAAAACTTATTTTCAGCTTTTCGGCAATAACCTGATGTGCGGCAAACTCTTTTCCATTATCGGCAGTAATGGTATACATTTGATGTGCCAAGGGCGATAGCGCCTCCACGGCAGCGATGGTTACCACCCCCGCCTCCTTGGAGTCCACCAACCGGAGCCGAAGCAGCCCCGTTTTTCGGTCGTTCATGGTAACAATAGCCCCTTGGTGGTTCCTACCGATGACCGTGTCGATTTCCCAATCGCCTACGCGCTCCTTTTGGTCAACAACCGCTGGGCGCAGGGAGATGTCCACCCGGCCAGGGATAATGCCCCGCTTATCCTTACTCGCCCCCCGTTTACGGTAACGACGCCCCCTGTTTCGGAGGTGCGTATGCAGGTCTCCGCCTTGCTTTTTATCCCGCCAAACGAGCTGGTAAATCGCTTCGTGCGATGCGCAGGGAATGCCCTGAACCCTTGCCTCCCCCGCAATTTGCTCCGGGCTGAGGTCATCCTTGAGCCGATCCTTTACGTTGGTTAGGATGGTGCCCGTAAACTTGCAGAACTTAGGCTTGGTATGTAGCCGCCGCTCGTATGCACGCTGCGCCACGTTGCTCTCGTAAACGCCCGTTTTGGCATCCCTGTTCCTGCGAATCTCCCGGGATATCACGGAAGGGCTTCGGTTGATAAACAGGGCTATTTCTTTTTGTAGCTTGCCTTGCTGTAGCATGAGGGTAATTACATACCTTTGCTCTTGGTTGATGTGCGCCATTACAACTTATTTTTAGAGGACTTAGGGGGTAAAGAACCACATTTTTTCCATCGGAGCAGCGAAGGTGAGTAATTCTCATCTTCCTGTTCTGAAAAAATGCAATTCCTTTCTCTCCAATCAATCCTATAAGTTGCATTTGTTACTTGAATTTAGGTTTCTATTCTAACTATATTCGACCATGAATAAACGAATATTTCTCCTTGGTTCCGTCTTCTTCCTATTAAATATGGCTGGAACCAGTTAGGAGCTGGATAAGCAGGTGTTGAGGTGTCAGTATAAGCATAGCTACGTTAAAGATACAACTCAGCCAAATAAGATTTCAGAGGATTTAATGATACTTGAGCAAGGCAAGAATTGTTCTAAGTTCTATAGCTACTACACCTTTCTGCACGATTCATTGGTAGATGCTGACACCAAGGCAGGTGTTCCAGATATGGTAATGTTTACCAACAGGGCAAAGTATGGTATAATACGTTCAACTTATACCGTTTATAACAATTGTCCCTCAGGCAATGTAACCGTTGTTGATATGATTGGAACTGGATACTACTGCTACAAGGAGCCTGTAATTGTTCCTCAATGGCAGGTTAAGTCTGAATATGATAATATTCTTACCTATTGTTGTCAGAAGGCTACCTGCACATTTAAGGGTCGGCATTACGAAGCTTGGTTTACTACGGCGATCCCTGTGAACGGTGGGCCTTGGGAGTTTTCGGGTCTTCCCGGTTTGATTTTAAGTATTAAGGATACACGTAACCAATACTCATTTCAATGTGTAGGGATAACATTATCTAATTCTCCCATAGTTTTCGATCAGCGAGAGATGTTCAATGTATCTAAAAAGGAGTATGATAAAACCATTAGGCGCTATTTCTCTGATCCCATTGGCTTTTTGGAATCGTCAACTGGAGCAACAATTGAGGGTGGAAGAAGAACTTCCGATCCCTATAATCCGATTGATCTCTCACATTGATGCGACAAATTCTTTTAGCATTCACATTTTTAAATCTGTTCTTGGGTTACCTGGCGAATGGTCAGGTGGTTATTAGTGGACGAATAACTGACAAATCAAACGGCGAGGGTGTTCGTAATGCTACTATTACTCTTAATACTTTCCCTTCGGGAGAGATGATTGCTTATGGTATAGCTGACAGCATTGGGCATTATTCCATTGCAGTGAATCAAAAGGTGGATTCAATGCTAGCCATTTTTTCCTGCCTTGGTTTTACCACTCAGCAACATTTATTGAAAGGCAAGTTAAAATCATGGGATGTAGCTATGTCTCCCGAAGCAATTTCAATACATGAGGTTACTGTAAAGGCAAATAAGGTATGGGCTCGTGGCGATACCATAAACTATGCCGTGTCGGGTTTTGTGAGTAAGCAGGATAGAACTATCGAGGATGTTATTAAAAAGTTGCCAGGTATCGATGTTGCTAAAAATGGCGTGATCTACTATGCGGGAAAGCCAATAAGCGCTTTATACATTGAAGGGATGAATTCCATGGATGGTAAATATTCTCTTGCAACGGAGAATATTCCAGTAGATGCTATTGCTAATGTCCAAATATTCGAAAATCATCAGAATATTAAGGTGTTGGAAAATTCTTCGTTTTCGGACCGGGCGGCACTAAACTTAACTTTAAAGGAGGGGGAGAAGTATCGCTGGATAGGCAATGCCCAATTGGGGACAGGTCTCCCTTTGGCGCTTTGGAATGGTAACTTGTTCTTGATGAATGTGTCGAAGAAGAATCAAGGCATAAACATTTTAAAGACGAATAACGAAGGTGTAAATATTGGAAGCCAGTTGAAAACTATTACGCTTGAGGATTTGTTGAACGAGAATACTGGTAGCGAGAAGGATGCAGATCTATTTAGTTTGCCCGATATTTCAATTCCATCCTTGACGGATAAGCGTTTCCTGTTCAATAAAACGTTTCTTGCAAGTACCAATAATACTTGGTTGCTGAACGAGGATTGGCTCTTTCGACTAAATATCAGCTGTTTGAAAGATCGTGTTTCTCAAACCAGCAGCTTAATTAATACGTATTTTTTTCCGAACGACAGTTCACTTGTTGTTGATGATGAGCGTGTTGCTGTTAAAAATCAACTCTTGCTTGATGCTGGAATGACACTTTCTGCGAATACTTCGACCCTCTACTTTAACGATGCGCTTAAATTTGTTGGCGATTGGGATAGCAGTAGTGTTAATGGTAGTGGTTCAAGCAACTATAATGAGAAATTTGAAACTCCTACTCGGTCAATTCAGAATAGCCTCCGAATGATAAAAAAATAGGGAACCGTTAATGTTAGTTTTTACAATTTTAGCAAGTTTACATACCAACCTCAACAGTTAAATATTGCTCAAGATATCCCTGATACCGTTTTTGAGGGTCGATTGAATTTTTCTAATCTTGTTCAAACAGCAACAAGTTCAAAATTTCTATTCAACACGGCAGCTTCTTTCACTCTTGCAAAAGGTAAATGGTATCTTGAGAATAATTTTAGAACTCGGCTGCGTTACGAGACTTATACTTCTGGTTTAAAATCAAGTATGATTTCTGATGCTGCCTTTTCAACCCATTTTAAATGGGAACGGTTCCGCACTATTTTCGCTCCTAAACTTGGTTTTAATGGAAAAAGTTTTCGGATGGAGTTAACTTTCCCGTTGAATTATGATGTGGCAGCCTTTAACGACGAGTTAGTTGGTAAAACGCTCCACTTTGAAGGGCTTAACTTAACGCCTGAACTTAATCTGCGTTATAAGATTAGTAAGAAACTCGAAATATTTTCTCGATTGAGTAGTGATAATAGTATTGATGAACCCACTAAGTTCTCTGCAGGATATGCTCTTGTAGACTTCAGAAATATTGTTCAAGGCAGTTCTTTTATTTCAGAACAAAAGAGCAAAAGCTATATGGTTGGGTTCTTTTACCGAAATCCAGTAGCAGGACTTTTTATAAATTCTGCAGTTAGCTATAGTCCTATGCTATCGGAAACAAGCGTTGTTCAAACTATTCGTGGCATTTATATTGTCAATTCAACAGTACTGCGTAGCAATAGTAGAAACCTATGGCTGGTAACTAGCAGGGTAAGTAAATCTTTAGATGTCTTTAAATCGACTGCTTCTTTGGAATTTTCATTTAGCCAAATGTCCACTGCTTTGTTGCAAAATACTACACCAATCCAATATCGTAACTTATCATACACCATCAGTCCTAAAATAAATGCCCGTCCGTTTCTTTGGCTTGAGGTAGATTATAAGGGACAATTATCAACAAGTCAGCTGCAAATTGACTTTTCCAACGTCAGCCATCAGCCATATCTCTACCAAGTTTATCAGGATCTTACCATTGCAGTAAACCTTTGGAAAAACACTCAGATAATGTTACAGAGTGAACACTTTTACAATGAACTTATTGCTGGTAAATCCCCATCTCTCCTGTTTTGTGATTTAAGTTTTCGGATGAAGTTCAACCGCTTCGAATTTATGTCAGGTTGGAATAATATTTTTAATAGGAAAGCATACGCCTATTCATCATACGGTAGTCTGAATTCAACCTTCAATAGCTATGTGTTGCGCCCAACAAATATCACCTGCAGTATCTCATTTAAATTTTAATTCTGAATTCTTTCTCATTTCTGTAGATTTTAATTGTAACCCAAGTTAATTGAGGACTTCATTTTTGCGAAGTGATTACAGAGGTGTTGCTGTTAATTGATTTCCTATTTACATGGTCACCTCAGCCAAAACTTACAATAGTTTTTTCGGTGGTATAGACAGATATTTGTTTGTCATTTTTCCCAATGAAATGAATGTCTTAAAAAATTTCATCTCCTTGCTGGTATTTTTTCAAATAGCATTATCTTTATCCCCCTTTTAAAAAAAACTTAACGAGTATGGGAGCATTTCATGCGTATGATATCCGTGGCATTTATAACCAGGATTTTAACAAGGATGATGTTTACAAAATGGGCTTTTTTCTGCCTGGTCTACTGGGTGTGAATAAAGTTTTGGTTGGCCGCGACGTGCGGGTTTCTTCTCCAGAGATCTACGAATACCTCACCAAGGGTATTACCGATTCTGGTGCTGACGTCCATACCATTGGCATATCCACTACGCCAATGGTATACTACTCCACCGCTCGCTATGGGTTTAAGGCTTCGGTTCAAATTACCGCATCGCATAATCCTCGAGAATATAACGGCATAAAGGTTTCGCGCGAAAATGCTCTTCCCGTTGGCTACGATGCCGGACTTGGCGAACTTGAAAAGTTGGTGAAGAGCGGTGAGGTTAAGGTTAGCGAGAAGAAGGGCCAAATTATCGAGATGGACGTTAGAGAGGAATACCTCACTTTTCTAAAGAAATACTTGGAAGATTATTCCAACCTTAAGATGGCCGTTGACTGCTCCAATGGTATGGCCGCATTCCTAATAAAAGACCTGCTGGGCGACGCCCCTGTTTATATCTACGATGAGCTCGATGGCACTTTCCCAAACCATGAGGCAAACCCTCTTATTCAGGAAAATGTGGCCGATTTAAAGGCGCTTGTGAAGAAGGAGAAGTCCGATATTGGCATCATTTTCGATGGCGATGCCGACCGTGTAATGTTTGTGGATGAAAACGGTAGGTTTATCTCCCCCGACTTAATCATAGCTCTGTTGGGTCACTATTTCTATGAGGAGAGAGGTCTTAAGGGTGATGTGCTTATCGATATTAGAACTTCCAAGGCTGTTCCGGAATACCTAGCACGCTTTGGCGCAAAGGTGCACATGTGGCGTGTGGGTCGTGCATTTGCTGCCCCAAAACTTCGTGAGCTAAACGGTTTATATGGTGGTGAACTGGCTGGTCATTACTACTTTAGTGAGTTCTTCTTTTCCGACTCTGGATTACTCGCAAGTCTTCTTGTGCTTAACGTGGTAAGCAAAATGAAGCGTGAGGGTAAATCGCTTTCGCAGGCCATTGCTGCCATTGAGGCTTATGCCAACTCCGGTGAGATAAATTTCAAGTTGGACCGGAAGCAGGAGGCAATGGACGCAGTTAAGGATTACTTTGATAAAACGGAGAAGTCAACCGCCTTTTTCGACTTCGACGGTTATCGGGTGGAGTTTGCTGACTGGTGGTTTAATATTCGTCCTTCCAACACCGAACCATACTTGCGATTTTTAGCCGAGGCACGTACTACAGCTATGCTGGATGAGAAGGTTGCCAAGGTCAAGGAGATTATTGGAAAGTTTATGTAAAAAATATTTTCATAGAGTGTAATAAGTCGCACAGCGCCGATCAGTAATGGTTGGCGCTGTTTTTTTATATATGGCTAACGATGCTACTCTAATGGTTCGATTTCGAATTTTGATGGTTTATATAGATGCTAGCCAAATATAATTCAATAACATTTTTCAAGTCATGGAAAAAGCGTTTCTTTGCCATGGCATTGGTTCCTGAAAAGGAGTTAGGGAATCCCGTTAGAATCGGGAGCTGTACCCGCAGCTGTAAGTCGTGTTATCAATCGTTGGAAATTGCCACTGTTTGCCGATAGGCCAATGGGAAGGCTCCAACGATACGGCGAGCCAGAAGACCTGCTAGTGCTATAATGCTTTCGGGAATAAAAGTGAGTCATGAAAAAGGTATTGTTTCTACTTATTGTTGCTGCTCTTGCAACCTTCTCGCTCTCCTCGTGCAACAGGGGGCGTAAAGCTAATGTATCCAAAGAACTCGTTGAGGTTCCCTTGCAGTACGCCAAGTTATTCCGACTTTATAAAGCTGCTGGTTATACCCGTTTGGATGTTGTTAATCCGTGGGATACCGCTTTACTGCTCCAGCGTTTTTATCTTGTGCCAAAGGATGGTGGCGTTTTACCACAAAACAACGATGGACAAGTTATTCGGGTGCCTGTTTCGTCCATGGCTTGTGCGGCATCCACCGATGTGTGCTACGCGCAGCAACTAGGATTGATCGATTCCATAGTGGGTGTTGCTGAGCCTAACTATATCAATAACGCTGATATTCACTCGAGACTGTTGGCGGGTAGAGTGGTAGATTTGGGCCAGTCCATGGAGATTAACAGAGAGCAGCTCATTCGGGTAAACCCCAATATCTTTTTTGTGTCGCCATTTAAGGATAACAAATACTCCTCTGTAAAGGCTTCGGGGATTCCCCTTGCAATGGTGGCGGCCTACATGGAGGAGCATCCGCTTGGACGGGCCGAGTGGGTTAAGTTTATGGCACGCTTCTTTGGTAAGGAGCAGCGTGCCAACTTTTATTTCGATTCATTGGTTAACTGTTACCAAAAGCTTGCAAGGGTTAGCCAATCTGCCAAAACGAAACCAACAGTTTTCTCTGGAAAGCCCTACCAAGGAATTTGGTACGTTTCACCGGGTAACAGCTATATGGCAAAACTTTTTGCTGATGCAGGTGCGCGATACCTATTTGCTGACAAACAGGAACAGGGTGCCATACCGCTCGATTTTGAAACGGTTTACAAGAAGGCTGCCAATGCTGACTTTTGGGTTATGATCGAAAATTATGAAGGGCAATACACCTATTCCATTTTGCAGCACGAATATGCCCCCTTTGGCGATTTTAATGCATTTAGAAATCGACGAATAGTTTTTTGCAATACAAACAAGTCGACTTATTACGACGAGGGTATGTTGCAACCCGATAGGCTGCTTGCCGATTTTATTAAGGCATTCCATCCTGAACTTTTGCCGGATTACAAGCCTGCTTACTTTTCCATGCTCCAAAAACGAGAATAATGAAGAGGGGAAATCTACTCATGTTCTTGACTTTGTTAATAGTAGGGCTTTTTGCATTAAACTTAAGCCTTGGGTCTGTTTCCATTCCGTTAAAGTGGGTATTGTCGGCTTTGGCTGGTGGCCATTCTACGCCGGAGGTTTTTTCCAATATTCTGATCAAGTCGCGATTACCTCAAGCAATAACTGCAGTATTGGCTGGTGGTGGTCTTGCCATTGCCGGTTTGTTGATGCAGACTCTTTTTCGGAATCCACTAGCTGGTCCATCTGTACTTGGAATTAGTTCCGGTGCAAGTTTGGGGGTTGCAGCGGTTATGCTTCTGGCCGGAGTGGGTGGCTTATTGGGTGTTTCACTCTATGCCATTTCGGTGGTTGCTGCCTTTATTGGTGCATTTCTGGTTTTACTTCTCATTACATATTTTGCATCGCGGCTGCACGATAATGCCATGCTGCTCATCCTTGGTCTTATGCTGGGCTACATAACTTCATCGTTGGTGGGTGTTTTAAATTTTTATGCTACTAGCGAAAATGTGCATTCCTATACCCTATGGGGTTTAGGCTCTTTTTCCAGTGTGGGATGGGAACAGATGCCTCTCTTTTCAATATTAATTATTGTGGGGGTTGGAATTTCCTTGGCAATGCCAAAGTGGCTTAACATGCTGCTGTTAGGCGATAATTACGCTAGTAATTTAGGATTAAATGTGAAAAGAGCACGATTGGTTGTGATTCTTAGTGCTGGGCTAATTACGGCTACCATCACTGCTTTTTGTGGGCCAATTGCCTTTTTAGGTGTTGCTGTACCTCAGATAGCTCGGCTACTTGTGGGGAAGAACGAACATTCTGCACTTTTGCCGGTTACGCTTCTATCGGGAATGGCAGTTTCATTGCTCTGTAACTTATTGTCGAGGCTTCCTGGTCTCGATGGTGCCCTTCCCATAAATGCAGTAACTTCATTTATGGGTGCTCCAATTGTGATTTGGGTTGTGCTTGATAAGCGTCGTCAACGGATATCTTTTTAGGAGAAATAGACATGGATGTTGTTTTAACGGCGAAGGATTTAAAGGTTGGATATAGTCGCAAAGGTTGCGAAAATTTTGTGGTGCAGAGCAATTTGAATTTGCAGCTAAGGGCAGGAGAACTTACGTCGTTGATGGGACAAAATGGTGCCGGTAAATCAACGCTTATACGTAGCCTTGTTGGTTTTACTCATCCATTAGACGGTCAGGTATTTGTTCATTCAACGCCTGTTGGTAGCCTTACCGAAAAAGAACTTTCACGACAGATTGCTGTCGTGCTTACCGATAACCTTTCGCAGGTTGGATTAACTGTTTCCGAACTTGTATCTACTGGACGTTATCCTTATACCGGTTTTTTTGGTCGGCTCACTGGTCAAGATAGACGCATTGTATGGGAATCGTTGGTGGCTGTGGGAATGGATCATTTTGCTGGAAAACTTTTGAGGGAACTTAGCGACGGTGAACGCCAAAAAGCGATGGTGGCCAAGGCGCTTGCACAGGAAACTCCCATTATTGTACTCGATGAACCCACTGCTTTTCTTGACCTTCCGAGCCGCATTGAAATGATGCAACTTTTGCATCGGCTTGCTTCCGAGCGAAATAAGGCAATTTTGCTCTCTACTCACGATTTGGAGCAAGCTCTTCGATTTTCCGATACCATCTGGCTCATCGATGGCGATAAACAGGTGGAGTGTGGATCGCCGGAAGATCTTCTCCTACATGGCGAGATCATGAAGTTTTTTGGTCGTGATGGAATCGTTTTTGACGATCTTAGCGGAACCTTCAGAGCAGAGAATATAGCCAGTTGTGAGGTCGAACTCATCGGTGCTGGTATTGTTCGTCATTGGGTTGCTAACGCACTTTACCGTAATGGGTTTACCCCTTCTGCTCAACACAACTTACCCATCTGTATCGAAATAAAATCGGGTTTGCCAACGGAATTCATCCTCTCTAAACCAGATTCCGCTCCAGTTAAGATGATGAGCGTGGAATCGCTTATGCGTAAGCTGAGAGCATCATAACGGAGCGTTGCTAGCCCAGCATATTCATAAATCCCATTAGTTTCCTTTTTTCTATCCTGAATTAGATAGTAATAAACCTTGTGTTGTATAACTATTTCTACCCTGATTTTTGTAAGGTAGTGTCTCATTCAAAGCCCCTAGTTTTGCCGCCGATTCCTAAATAGTATTAGATGTTTTAGGAGCAGCCATATTTTGATAATTAATAAAACGGGTTACATAATGGGATTAATAAGTAAAATGAAGTTTACTCACAGGCGGAGCTTGGAAGCAGTAGTCTTTTTGGCGGTTTTCTTTGGATTCTTTGGATACATGGGCACAGTAATGGGCACAGCCAATATGCTCAATACCCTTATGCGTACCTCTTGGGATTTGCTTATGAATACCGTGTTTTTTATTATGGGCATTACAGTCCTCTCCGGTGCTTTAGGTAAGTTGATGATCGAATTTGGGGTAGTTCGCTTATTGGAAATGGTGCTAGCACCTCTAATGCGCCCGCTTTACAACCTTCCGGGTGTGGCAGCGTTAGGTGGCTTAATGACTTTCTTTTCCGATAATCCAGCCATTATTGCGTTGGCAAAAGATAATAACTTCAATAAATATTTTAAACCTTTTCAACTCGTTTCGCTCACCAATTTTGGAACGGCTTTTGGCATGGGGCTTATTGTTCTCACTTTTATGTCGGGATTGGGCCATTTTGCTCCTGCTATGTTGGGGCTATTGGGGGCGGTTGCCGGGTCTATTGTCTCTACTCGGTTGATGCAACGATTTTCGAAGAAGGCGTTGGAAAATGTGAAGGAAAATGGAGTTGGTGGTGATGAGCAGCAAATTTCCTTTAAATCTGAGGGTGGTGTATTTCTACGTTTTTTGAACTCCATCCTTGATGGTGGAAAATCCGGCGTTGATTTAGGACTTGCTATTATTCCTGGGGTGTTGGTAATTAGTACTTTAATTATGATAATTACCTTTGGACCAAAGGATCCTTCTATTGGTTATCAAGGTATTGCTTATGAAGGTGTTCCTATTTTGCCAGAAATCGGTAGCTATTTCAGTTGGCTTTTTGATGCCCTTTTTGGCTTTAAACATCCTGAATTAATTGCCTTTCCAATTACTTCATTAGGTGCGGTTGGTGCTGCTCTTTCGTTGGTTAAGCACTTTGTATCTGAAGGTTTTATCACGGGTAACGAAATTGCAGTATTCACTGCAATGGGTATGTGCTGGAGTGGTTTCTTAAGTACACATACTGCCATGCTCGATTCGCTTGGTTACCGAAACCTTATTTCAAAAGCCATTCTTGCCCATACAGTTGGTGGCCTAGTGGCTGGGATATTTGCACATTGGCTGTTTGTCTTCTTTTTCTAAGTGTATTACAGCCTACGTTTGTGCCGATACTTTTACCTACTGCTCTATTCATTTTGATGAGTTGTATTTTAAAGCTACACATTAACAGTTTTGTGCGGTGGTACGGCTGTTGTCAATTTAGACCTCTGAGTTTTTAATACTACAACTTTGTTTACATATTTATAGATAGAGACGCATAGCTTTGCGTCTCTATCTATTTTTATGAATCAAGTCATCTCAAAATTCTACTTGTTTTCTTAATCTCCATTGTCTTCACCATCTCTCCATTCTTCCATTAGTTAGTAAGGAGATCAAACCTTTTTTCTTACCTTTGATATTCGACATTTGTCGATCAAAAATATTTCCAGAATGGCAGAAGCAATTATTCGTAAGCATGTTGAGCTTATTGCTCAAATATTAAACATTAAGGATTGGCAGGTTGAAAACACCATCGGTCTATTTCTTGAGGGTGCAACAGTTCCATTTATTAGTCGCTACCGTAAGGAGCGAACCGGAACTCTCGATGAGGTGCAGGTTGGTGCCATAAAGGAGCAACATGCCAAGTATGTGGAGTTGGAAAAGCGGCGTGAATCTATACTTAAAACTATTGAGGAGCAGGGCAAACTTACCGACGATTTGAAGGCTAAAATCTCCGGTACTTATGATATTGGCGTCCTTGAAGATTTATATCTACCATACAAGCCCAAACGCAGAACGCGTGCTACTATTGCTCGCGAAAAGGGGCTGGAGCCACTTGCCACCATCATTATGCGGCAAGATAGGGTCGATCCAACAGAAAAGGCGTTGAGCTATCTCAACGACGAGGTAGCCGATGTGGAGGAGGCGCTGGACGGTGCACGCGATATTATTGCCGAATGGGTAAATGAGAGCGCTAAAGCCAGAGGTTCTATGCGTCGAGTCTATGGCCGTGATGCCATTGTTTCATCAAAAATGGTTAAGGGCAAGGAGGAGGATGGTGCAAAGTATAAGGATTATTTCGACTTCTCGGAGCCTCTTCGGCGTTGCCCATCACATCGGTTGCTGGCCATGCGCCGTGGACAGGAGGAGGGCTTTCTCAAAATCTCCATCGATGTGGATGGAGAGATAGCTAACGAAGAGCTTTTCAAACTCTTTGTAACAGGAAAGGGAGCCTCCAGCGAGCAGGTTAGTCTTGCTGTAGAGGATTGCTTAAAACGACTTTTAGGTCCTTCCATGGAGACGGAATTTATGGGTCTGTCGAAGGAGAAGGCCGATGAGGAGGCCATTCGAGTATTTGCCGACAACCTAAGGCAGCTGCTGCTGGCTTCACCGCTCGGACAGAAACGCATCTTGGCCATCGATCCGGGATATCGCACCGGCTGCAAGGTGGTGTGTCTCGATGCTCAAGGAAATATGTTACACAACGAAACTATCTATCCTCATCCGCCGCAGAGCGAATCGGGTATTGCCATGAAAAAGGTGGAGTCGCTGGTGGATGCTTACCGCGTTGATGCCATTGCCATAGGAAATGGCACCGCCAGCCGCGAAACGGAGCATTTTGTAAAGAAGATAAGGTTTCCCCGGGAGCTACAGGTGTTTGTGGTTAGCGAGGATGGTGCCTCCATCTATTCTGCTAGCCCCGTGGCTAGGGAGGAATTTCCCGAGTATGACGTTACCGTTCGTGGGGCCATATCCATTGGTCGCAGGCTCATGGACCCCCTCGCAGAGTTAGTGAAAATCGATCCAAAATCCATTGGTGTGGGGCAGTATCAGCACGACGTTGATCAGCCAAAGCTCAAGCAGAGCCTGGATATGGTGGTGGAGAGCAGCGTAAACATGGTTGGGGTTAACCTCAACACCGCCAGCAAGCATCTCCTTACCTATGTTTCGGGATTAGGACCTCAGCTTGCCCAAAATATTGTGGACTATCGCAAGGAGCAGGGAGCCTTTGGTTCGCGTAAGGAGCTTCTTAAGGTTCCTCGTTTGGGCGCAAAGGCGTATGAGCAATGTGCTGGATTCTTGCGCATTCCGGAGGCGAAAAATCCGCTCGACAATAGCGCTGTTCACCCCGAGAGCTACCATATTGTAGAGACGATGGCCGTTGACTTGAATTGTAGCGTAGCCGATCTGCTTTCCGATGAGTCGCTTCGAAAGAAAATTGATATTAAAAAGTATGTGACTAAGCAGGTGGGGCTGCCTACCCTGCAGGATATTGTGAACGAGCTTGCTAAACCAGGTCGTGACCCCCGAACCGCAGCCAAGGTGTTTGAGTTTGCCGATGGTATCTTCAAAATGGAGGATCTATACGTGGGTATGGAGCTACCGGGCATTGTTACCAACATTACCAATTTTGGTGCTTTTGTGGATGTGGGAGTGAAGCAGGATGGCCTTGTGCATATATCTCAGCTGGCTAACCGTTACATTAGCAATCCATCCGATGTGGTGAAGCTCCACCAGCATGTAAAGGTAAAGGTTATTGAAGTTGACCTTCCCCGAAAGCGAATACAGCTTAGTATGAAAGATATCGAGCAGTAGCTCATGGAAAAGACCAGTCGAAAGCTGGTCTTTTTTATTTTTTTTATTTTTTTATCCTCAATTAAATCGATTGCGCTGCCAATTTTGACTGTTGCCATTCTTGTAACACTTTGAAGTTGTTCAAATTGTGCATATTTTTGCAGTGAAATTTGATTTTATCTCTTCAACATTTTATCTCAAATATTGTGTTGGCTATTTTGATGCAACATTTAAGAACATTAAATTTTGTTTTAGAGAAGATTGAGCCAAATCAAAAACAATAATTTTCCATCCTTCCAAAAAAAGCGGAATAAATTGTTTTGTTTAGGACTGAAATCAAAAAAAGTGTTCGATCAATTGGGTAGGAATTTTTCATAGGTTTTTTTTATAGGTAGGTGAATGGTTTAGTTTATTAGGTTGATTGTTAAGTTGGTTTATTGATTGAAAGAGGTAGGGGAAGAGTGAAAATGTGGTACTACAACAGTTCTACATCACTTGTTCCCCTTGCTTTTTTGCTACATCACCGCTTTTTTCATTGAGTTAACTGCTTACCTTTGGGTCGCTAGCTTAAAGGCAATAACAACATAAAACAGTTTAACCTATGGCATCAACACCTGTAAACACCTCCAATGTTCACGCTGGTGGAACCGTTTCCAACTACCGTGGCCCACTCTACTTGCTAACCACCCTGTTCTTCATGTGGGGCTTTATTACCTGCCTCAATGATATTCTTATCCCCCATTTAAAGGCGCTTTTTGACCTTAACTACACCAAAACTATGCTTATACAGCTGACGTTTTTTGGTGCTTATGCTTTGATGTCGATGCCGGCAGGATTTGTGATTGGCCGCATTGGATATAAGCAGGGAATAGTGCTTGGATTGGTGGTTACAGCGGTTGGTGCACTGGGATTCTATCCTGCCTCCATTGTAATTAGCTATGGACTATTTTTAGGTAGCCTTTTTGTATTGGCAACCGGGATTACGATACTACAGGTGGCAGCCAACCCCTACGTGGCCATTTTAGGCCCTTCTGAATCTGCTTCGGGACGGTTGAATATGACGCAGGCTTTTAACTCGCTAGGCACAACTATTGCCCCTATTTTTGGTGGCATACTTATTCTATCTGGTTCCACAACAGGTGCAGCAGAAAAGGCAAGCGCTGTGCAGTTGCCTTATATAGGAATAGCCGTGGTGCTGCTTGCTATTGCAGCGGTGTTTGCTCTCGCAAAACTTCCCGAGATTAAGGCTGGAGGCGAAGGTGCCATTGCCACGGGTAGCGCTTGGCAATACCGTCACTTGGTTTTGGGTGCCATTGCCATATTTGTATATGTGGGCACCGAGGTTTCCATTGGCAGCTTCCTTATCAACTTTTTTGGCTTACCCGAGATAGGCGGTCTACAGGAGGCCGATGCCTCTAAGTATGTGGCACTTTACTGGGGTGGCGCTATGATTGGCCGGTTCTTTGGAGCCATTTCGTTAACGCACTTTTCAAAACCTGAAAATCGCTACGGTCTTTACGGTGCCATACTCGTGGGCTCATTTGGGTTAGCCTACTTCCTTACCAAGGATTTGCACCTTGCTTCGCTGTTCCTCATATTTGTAGCCGTTAACCTTGTAGGTTTCTTTATTGGAAAGAATAAGCCCAACCGAACGCTGGCTATTCTTGCCGGTGCTGCATCGCTGCTGGTGCTGGTAACTGTCTCCACCACCGGGCACTTTGCCATGTGGCCCATTATTGCCGTAGGACTCTTCAACTCCATAATGTTCCCAACCATATTTACTTTGGCTATCGACGATTTGGGACCGCATACCAGTCAGGCATCTGGAATTCTCTGTATGGCCATTGTGGGTGGTGCCGTTCTTCCGTTCATAATGGGCATGTTGGCCGACCACTTTGGCGTTCACCACGCATTTGTGCTGCCCATGCTTGGATACCTCTATATCCTTTTTTATGGTGTTAAGGGCTATAGGAAAATGCAGGTTAAACACCATAACAACCTCTAAATTTTCGAAAACAGATTCAATTCTTTACTTGCGATGAATATATGCACAGTCTAATTTCAAACTCACAATAAATATTAGGTGCTTCAATTAGGTTTATTTTGATTGTTAGGGCAGACCTTTGGGTCTGCTTTTTTTGCACTGCTCGCAGCCATATTTTGTTTGAAGCGAAGTAATTTCTCTAATATTCGCTATTTTCGTAACCGTTAAACCATTACTTCTACATCGATGGCATTGCGAAAAAGTCATATTCTCCGAGGAATTTCTATTGTTCTACTTGTGGTGCTGATTGTTTGGCTGGGCGTGGGCTACTACTTTGCCCGCGTGGCGGTGGGGAAGTTCAACACCCGCACCTTCTACACTTCACTGGAGAAGCAGCGTCACGACTCCACCTTTAACATTGCCCGGTGGGATACGCTGATTAAGCAACCGCTGGTGCTAAACTCCCACTATGGCTATCAGCTGAATGGTTTGCTGGTGGAGAATGCGCGCCATGCCGATACCACCATTGTTATCTGCCACGGCATTGGCTGTAACAAGTGGCTCATGATGCGCTACGCCGATCTCTACCTCGACCTAGGCTTTAACGTGGTGCTCTACGATCAGCGCGCACATGGCGAGAGTGGCGGAGCCTTTTGCTCCTATGGCTACTTCGAAAAGTACGACCTGCAGCAGATGGTGGACACCGTTGCCGTTCTTGAGCCGTGCGGAGTGATTGGTGCCCATGGCGAATCGATGGGGGCAGCCACGGTGCTGCAGCACGCCGGCATGATAAATGCTAACCTGCCCGATTCCCTACCGCACGTATCGTTCTACATTGCCGACTGTCCCTACTCCGATCTTAAGGCGCAGCTTTCCTACAGGCTAAAGGCTGAGTATCACCTGCCCAACATTGGCTTTGTGGATATGGCCAGCCTTTGGTCGCGGTTGCTCTATGGCTTTTGGTTTGGCAACGTAAGCCCCATTGCCTACATACAAAACGCTAAGGTGCCCATCCTATTTATCCATGGCGATTCCGACACCTACGTGCCCACTTATATGAGCAAGGTGCTCTACGCCAAGAAACCCGCCCCTAAAATGCGCTACCTCTCACCCGGCGCCAACCACGCACAATCTTACACTGTAAACAGGGCGGAGTATAGGAAAAAGGTGAAGGAGTTTTTGGGGAAGAGGTGACGAGTGACGGAAAGGTAACTGAAAAGTGACGAGTTACAGATGAACCAATCAGGAACAAGGAATCAGGAACTATAACCGACCGAAGGGAGTTCAGCGGAGCTAAATCAGAAATATAACCCATACCATTCATTTTTTTATTAATATTACTTAACATTAAATTTTCACCCCATGAAAAACATCTATGTTGAGTTAACCGATTCTGATGGCGACAAGTTTCTGCTAAACGTCCTGCACGTGGCTTGGATTGAGCCAAATAAAAAGGGTGGATGTATCATTAAGTCCAACTGGCTACACAACTCTCTCAACCGAAAGGTAAAGGAGTCATATGAGGAGATAAAGGCGCTAATAGCCTCCCTCGATAACGGGAACTTGCCGTAACCAATCATTAAGTTACATCGAAAGATGCTCTTTTATCTAAAATGGTAAAGGCTGTGCAGCTATTAGGAGGAGGGAATCTCTATAAACCGTTGAAATGGTTTGGACTTTCCACCGGTGCTTTGTACCCACAGTTAAAACTGTGGGCTATGTATTGTAGTCGACATGGTCTATAGAAGAGTAATCTAGGCTGCGCAGCTGGGGACCCTTAGGTTGAAGGTTCTTTTCCATCGACGGCCTCGTAGAGGCCCAACGTTGGTAGAAAAGCAATTCAAATGAAGCTAGTTCTCCGTAGATGCGCAACAATTAGCCATGAATTGCAGGACAAAAGAATTTATTGCGCACCTACGGAGCGTCAAAATAATACCATCTTTTTTTATACTAACGTTTGGCTCCTACGTCACCTAGTATTTTCTGTGCTTATTCTTCCAACGCACCATATTTCTGGGACGCATTATTTCCCCAAATCATCTTAAACTAAATAAGGCCAGCCATTGTGGCCAGCCTATATCGTTATGCCGTGCAATGCGGCTGTGCTACTTACCGGTAAGGAATTCTTTGGTAGTTATTATTTTGGCGTAGCTCTTTAGGGTGGCAAGCGTTTCTGCTTGCACTAGCTTTGCCTTTACTTTAACACCGTTATAAACTAAATTTTTTGTGGCGCACGCGTCGCTAATGAGCGTTACCTCATATCCCTTGTCGGCTGCGGCTCTTACGGCAGCCTCTACACACATTTGTGTTTGCATTCCGCAAACTACTATCTTACCGGCGTTGAGTTCCATGAGCATACGTTCAAGGTCGGTACCCTTAAAACTGTTTACATCCGTCTTCACAATAACCTTTTCGTCTTCTACTGGCTTTACTAGCTCGTAAATATCTCCACCTGGCTCAAATTTGTGCTTGATAAATATCACAGGTTTTTTCTCTTGTCTAAAGTTTAGCAGTATTTTTTGTGTGTTTTCAGCAGCTGGAATTGGATTTACCAACTCTGATTTACCACCGGGAAAATAAAAGTATTGCTCGTCGATAATGAGTAAAACCTCCGTCTTGGACTTTTCCTGTGCGAAGGCTGATGCTGTAACCAACATTGCAACAAGGAGTAGGGTTAGCTTGTTTTTCATCGTCAAAGGATTTTAAGTTGTATGTGCTGTAAGGTAACGATAATTACTCAAATTATTTAAAACAATTTGTGTTATGGCTGCCCATGCTTTCCCTTAATTAGTGTGGCCGTAACAATTACAATACCCGTAATAATGTTCATTATAACCACTACTCTTTTGAACTTCTCAGGATGGATTTTTATCGACCAATTGTTTCCCCATCGTGAACCAAGCAGCAGGAGTGGGGTACAACCTATTGCCAGTATCAGTGATTCGTTGGGTACAAGATTCTTAGCAACGTATGCCGCTGTGGTGAATAGTGCCGAGAACATGCTAAACCACGCTAGGGCACCACGAAATAAATCTTTCCCGTAGCCTTTGCGGGTCATGGCAATCACAATGGGTGGTCCTCCAACCGAAATACTCGTATTTAGAATTCCACTCAGGAAGCCGGCAAAAACAATGGGCATATTCTTAAATCGTTTGGCAAGGTTTATTTTGCCCAACATCTTAACGGAGAAAATGATTACCACTATGCCGGTAATAATTTTTAGGGTAAACTCATTGATATATTCCAAAAAGTAAATGCCAAGAGGTATTCCCAATAAGCTGGCGGCAAACATGGGCACAAAGTAGTGCCACCGAATTTTTTCCTTCAGCTTCAGCACTATCATCAGGCTCGTGAACATGTTAAAAATACTCATAGCCGGTACCAGCACACTCATCGGAAAAATGAGCGATAGCACCGGTAAGGCAATGAGGGCAAAGCCAAAACCGGTAAGTCCTTTTAGCACAGAAGCCGAAAGAATAATTAAGGCACTTAATACCCAAAGGTATACTTGAAGATGCGGCATTAAATTTAACTCTCTTTGGTTTTAGGCAAGGTTAGCTCTGCTAGTACTCTTGCCGTTATTCTAATACAAGGAACACATTTGAGCTCCGAAAGGTTCTTCATTTTTACTAATTTTCTATCATCTGCAGTTTTTAGTGATGACCCACCCAATATTTGGCTGCAGGTAGTCCCACCGAAGGTCTTTTCCATACGGTCGAGAAAGAGCTGGGCAAGAGCACTTGTTTTTTCCTTTGCCTCTTTGTCGTTGGCGAGGGAATTGCCAAAATGAAGCCCAATTACCAAATTTCCGGCATTAAAGGCACCACAAATTTCCTGTTTACGTCCAATGCCACCTCCCATGGCAGCACTTAACCGAAGAGCTATGGCTGGCTCAATTCCATATTGAGAGGCAAAAACCAAAAAAACCGATTGAGCACAGTTCATACCCTTGGAAAAATTGCTTACCGCCTGTTCTTCGGCACGGGTAGCTGGGTCATCGTTTGCTATCATTACACTTTGTGGATTGATTGTACCGTTCAATGGTTTTACGTGTTAACATTATAGTTTAACATATCTTAATGAGCTTAAGATCTGGCTGCAATTTATGCTCAAAACAACCAATTTGATGCTTAATAAAAGTTAAAAATGGTAAATTGTTTTGAACCGTTCAGTAAAGTTAGTAAACCGATAGAGCTAGGTTTTGGGCGAAGGTTTAATGGTACTAATCTAAAAGTTCAACCTTGAATATTACTCCCGATTTTGGGGCAATGTGAACCTTTACGTGTTCTCCTTTTTCAACCTTTAGAAACATTGTCTTTTCAACTTCTATTAAATCATCACCAATTAGAAAGTAGTGCTTCTGCATACCTAGATCGGTGGGTATGAATGTCGGGTTTTCTGTTAACCCAGTCGATTCGGATAGGTTGGCTATGGGTTCTTCCACCAATTCCTTGTCGGTTATAGTCTCCTCCTTTATCTCCTTGTAGCCCGCCCGGAGGTCAGCGTTCACCTTTCTATTAATCCACATCGATACAAGGTAGCTTACAGCAACACCTACTACAATGTTAATTGCGATGTAAAAAGCATAGTTAAGTTTACCCAACGTAATGGAGATGGCTATGCCTGAAATGGCAAGTAGAACTCCAATTGCAGTGCCAAATACCTTACCCGTTTTCTTCTCCTTTTTTAGGGACTCAATTTCGGATGTTAGTAATGCTGTTGTCATGGCTTATATTTTTTGTAAAAGGTACAGCGATAAACAGGCCATGTCAAGTTTTATGGGAAATAATTCATGAAAAATGTGTTAAATTTTGTGACATGATATCCTTAATTCGTATTATTCGCATTAATGTGTAAAACAAGAGGGCTGCCAATATTTTGGTAGCCCTCTCTGATTTATAGTAACGCAGTTGTTTTTAGATTTCTGGTCCTGCTGCGATTAAGCGTTTGCCAGCATCGTTGTCGGTGAAATTTTCAAAGTTCTTGATGAACTTTTCGCCCAGCATCTTGGCTGTTTCGTCGTACTCAGCCTTGTTGCTCCAAGCGTTGCGAGGGTTGAGAATTTTGCTGTCAACACCCGGAACGCTTTTGGGTATTTGAAGGTTGAAGACTGGCAGGGTTTCAAAATCTGCATTTTCAATGGAACCGTCGAGGATGGAGTTGATGATAGCTCTAGTGGAGGGCAGATCGATACGCTTTCCAACACCATACTTGCCACCAATCCATCCGGTATTTACGAGGTATGCCTTGGAGCCATTCATTTCCATCTTTCTTACTAATTCGCGTGCATACACTGTAGGGTGAAGAAGGAGGAATGCTTGGCCAAAACAGCTGCTAAAGGTTGGTTGAGGCTCAGTAACACCTACTTCAGTTCCAGCTAACTTAGCGGTAAATCCACTAAGGAAGTGATACTGTGTTTGATCGGGAGTAAGTCTGGAAACGGGAGGAAGTACTCCAAAAGCATCGGCCGTAAGGAATATTACCTTTTTGGCATGACCTGCTCTTGAAATAGGCTTTACAATATTCTTTATGTGGTAAATGGGGTAAGAAACCCTCGTGTTCTCCGTCTTTTTCTTGGAAGAAAAATCAATGTTGCCTTGTGCATCAACATCAAGGTTTTCAAGTAGCGCATCGCGACGAATGGCAGCATAGATATCTGGCTCCTTTTTGGGGTCGAGGTCAATGCACTTTGCGTAGCAACCACCCTCAAAGTTGAATACACCATTGTCATCCCAGCCATGCTCATCGTCGCCAATGAGTTCGCGGTTGGGATCGGCGGAAAGGGTAGTCTTTCCCGTTCCTGAAAGGCCAAAGAAAATGGCTACATCACCTTTTTTACCAACATTTGCTGAGCAGTGCATGGCTGCAATGCCTTTTAATGGTAGGAAGTAGTTCATCACCGAGAAGATTCCCTTCTTGTTTTCGCCACCATACCAACTTCCACCAATTACCGACATCTTTTCGCCAAGGTTGAATACCACAAATACCTCTGAATTCATACCCATTTCCTTCCAGTCGGGATTAGTTATCTTGGAGGCATTAAGTGAAACAAAGTCGGGCTCAAAATCTTTTAATTCTTCTTCGGTAGGACGAATAAACATGTTTTTTATAAAGTGTGCCTGCCATGCAACTTCCAAAACAAAGCGAACCTTTAGTCTAGTGTCGGGGTTTGCTCCCGCATAGCAGTCAATAACGTAAAGCTTTTTTCCGGAGAGTTGCTTTGCCGAAAGTGCCTTAAGCTTCTTCCAGTTTTCCTCGGAAAGTGGCTTGTTGTCGGAGCTCTTCTTGCCTGGTTGTGCCCACCACACGTTAGCCTCCGATGAGGTCTCCTTTACAATAAACTTATCTTTTGGGCTTCGACCTGTAAATCTTCCAGTATCAACGTTAATGGCGCCTAACTTTGTTAATATGCCCTTCTCAAAACCCTCCAGTTTTGGGTCTGTTTCGTGTTCGAATAGTATGTCGTAGCTAGGGTTGTAGTAAATTTCCTTTACGTCTTTTATTCCATAGCTTTGCAGCGCTTTCGTTAATCTTTCCATAATTTGTTGTTTTTTGAGAAATATAATTAGGGTAACATATACCCTTAATAATTGTTTGCCAAAATCGGCTAAAACTGTTGATTGAATTGTTCCCGGAGCGTAAAATGTTCAAATTTGTTACAATCATATTTGCTGAAAATATTTTCAAGCCTCTCCGGAATTTTGCACTGTTTAATGCTCTAACTTAAAGTTGAGTTATGATGTAACTAACCTCAAGTATGGTCATTGTTGGTTCTTCTAAACATAAGTGAATGGCAATTTATTGTTAACATTTCGATTATTCTAGGTGTTGTAGACGACTAAGTAAGTTGATAAATACTTGGGGGTGATTTAGGTGGCGCGGAATAAAGAGGCGATCTTTAAACCATTTTTCCAAGGGATGAAGTCAGGAAAATCACACGAGCCATTATTTATTTCGTTACGTTGACCATCGTCTGCGATACCTCTTTTTGGTATTTACGGTGCAAAAATAACTATTATTTTTTTTCATCAACAATTATTGTTAACAAAATAACATTAAAAATTAAGCAAACGTTTTCGGATAAATATTACTGTGAATTGGGCGTTTTTCGAAGATTTTGGTTATGGGCGTGATTGCAATGCTTTGGGTGTTGTAGATCAGCAAGGTATGCTCTATGGCACTTTGTCGCTTAAGGTGGAAGTTGAAGACGAGTCACCTTCTTTATCCCGTTTGCAAAGGATGGTCGTTGGTTTTGACGAAAGGTTAGTTATAAAGCAATTGTTGGAATTACTTCGATCAAGGGGCGGTTGAGTATAACTTCGCCAAGCGTTATGGGGCTGAAAAGATCAAGAGGAGCATTATCGGTACCGCAGGTGTTTGTGACGTTTTTTTGCATAAACGAGAGGAGCCGTAGCAATAGGCCACGGCTCCATTCTTCTATTTGAAGTACTATTAAATGTGGATTACTTCACCGTAAGCAGCGGCAGCAGCTTCCATAATCGCCTCGCTCATGGTTGGGTGAGGATGAATGCTTTTGATTATTTCATGACCGGTAGTTTCGAGGTTGCGAGCAACTACCAATTCTGCAATCATCTCGGTTACATTGGCGCCAATCATGTGAGCTCCTAGTAACTCTCCATATTTTGCATCGAATATCAATTTAATGAAGCCTTCTTTTGCACCGGCAGCACTTGCCTTTCCGGAGGCAGTAAAGGGAAACTTGCCCACTTTAATTTCATGGCCGGTTTCAATAGCTGCTTTCTCGGTCATTCCAACAGAGGCAATCTCCGGAGTGGTGTAGGTGCAGCCAGGAATGTTGCCGTAGTTGATGGGGTGTGGTGATTGTCCAGCAATTTTTTCAACGCAGGTAATGCCTTCAGCCGAAGCCACGTGAGCTAAGGCCGGTCCAGGAATAATGTCGCCAATGGCATAGATGCCTTCAATGTTGGTGCGGTAAAACTCATCAACCTTAACCTTACCTTTTTCCATTGCAACACCAAGTGCTTCTAACCCAATACCCTCAAGGTTGGGGGCTATTCCTACCGCGGAAAGCACAATTTCTGCTTCCTCTTCAACAACACCCTTCTTGGTTTGGATCTTTACCTTGCAGGTTTTACCGGTTGTATCCACCGATTCCACCGATGCATTGGTCATTACATTAATGCCAGCTTTCTTGAATGAGCGCTCGAGTGTTTTGGAAACCTCCTCGTCTTCAAGTGGCACCACATTGGGAAGAAACTCTACTAAGGTTACCTTAGTGCCTATTGCATTGTAGAAGTAGGCAAATTCACTTCCTATGGCTCCAGAGCCAACAACTACCATCGTTTTTGGTTGCTGTGGCAATGTTAATGCTTGACGATAACCTATTACTTTAACCCCATCCTGAGGTAGGTTGGGTAGCTCCCTAGAGCGGGCGCCTGTAGCTAGAATAATATATTTAGCTGTGAGGCTGCTTTTGGTACCATCGGCAGCTGTAACTTCAACCGTATGATTGTCGGTTAACTTTCCAAAACCGAAGATGGACTCAACCTTATTCTTCTTGAATAGGAATTGAACACCCTTACTCATGCCATTGGCAACTTCTCGGCTACGCTCAATCATCTTAGCAAAATTGGGCTTTGCGCCTCCTTCTATGGTTACTCCATAATCGGCAGCGTGAGAAGCATATTCATACACATTAGCACTCTTAAGAAGTGCTTTTGTGGGAATACAACCCCAGTTGAGGCATATTCCACCTACGTTTTCCTTTTCAATAACGCCAACTTTTAATCCTAGTTGACTTGCCCTAATGGCGGCAACGTACCCACCGGGTCCAGCACCTATAACTAATAAATCGTAGTTCATCGACTTTGTGATTAGGTTATTATATTTTGGTTCTATTATTCTGTAAGTTGATTAGCATTTAAATTCTGTTTCATGCTTAAATACATGCGAATGGTGACAAACAGTTTTGCAATGGCAAATACTAAAACTTGCACAAATACAACGGCTGCTCCACTTGGAATGTTCAATTCAAACGCAAATATAAGTCCAGCGCTAATAGAAATCATATTAATTGCAATGGCTATTAGGGCTATGGTTTTAAAGCGACGAGTAAATAGGTTAGCAGTGCTGGAAGGCAGTGTTAAAATGGAAAGCAGCAGAATTATTCCTACCATTCTTATACCGGCAACAATCGTAATAGAAACAAGTATTAGCATTAAGCTGTTCACTAAGTGAACCGGAATGTTTTGTGTTTTTGCAAACTCTGCATCAAAGGCGCTGTAAAGTATCCATCGGAAAAATGCGCCAAAGGAGAGCAGTACGATAATGTTAACCGCAATAATTACAATAAGATCAAATGTTGTGACCGTAACAATGCTGCCAAACAAGAATCCCATTAAGTTGGGTGCGTAGCCGGGAGTTAGAGCAATAAAGATGATGCCTATTGCCATGCCAAACGACCAGAGCATACCTATGGCGGAATCTTCGCGCAATTTTCCTCTGGTGGTCGCTAGGTCAATGCCCAGTGCCGAAAGAATACTGAATACGAAAGCACCCCAAATTGGATTGATGCCCGCAAAGTAGGCCATACCAATGCCGCCAAAAGAGGCATGTGTGATGCCGCCTGTGAGAAATACCAGTCGTCGGGCAATAATGTATGTTCCAACAATCCCTGCCGCTATGGATAAAAGCAAACCCGCTATAAATGCGCGGTAGAGAAAAGGATAGCTGATGATATCTTGAAAAAGTTGGTTCATTTGTGGTTGTGAGTTTTAAGAACGGTGTGGGGTATCGGTCCGTGACTAATTAGCTGAATGGGACAGTCGTACACTGCCAACTGTTCCTCCGATATGATGTTGGAATTGTGGTAGTTGAGGTTTCGGTTGACACAGGCAATCGTTTTCACGTAGGAGGTGATGGTGCCCAAATCGTGTGACACCATCACTATAGCCATCCTTTCGTTCATTTCGCGGAGCAAGTTGTAGAGTTCTTTTTCAAACTGACTGTCAACAAATGTATTGGGCTCGTCTAGTATAAGAACCTGTGGATCGGAAATAAGGGCTCGACAGAGGAAAACACGCTGCAGCTGCCCACCCGAAAGTTCGTCGATAGTTTTGTGCCGATAGTCGAAGGTGTTGGTTTTGTGTAACAGATTCTCTGCCTTTTGCTTATCCTCTTTAGTGAATTTTATTTTTAAATTCTTTTGCCCCATAAGTCCCGATAATACCACTTCCAAAACGGTAATGGGAAATGTTTTATCTATGGTATGCACTTGTGGAAGGTAGCCAATGGTTCCTCTATCTTTCGTGGCGGAGAGTTTATTTATTACCTCTCCGGAGAAGGGTTTGATTTGCCCCAATAACAGTTTCAAAAGAGTTGTTTTTCCACCGCCATTGGGACCAATTATGCCCAGAAAATCGTTTGGTTTTATTTCGAGGTTGATGTTGCGTAGGATTATAGTATGTCCATATCCTGCTGTAACATTCTTTACCTCAATTAGTTGGTTTGTCATGTTGGTTAATGTTATTTGTCTGTTCAAATTGGCTGACTATGTAGCGAATACTATTGTTCCAGTTATAGCCAAGTGGATCTAACTTAACTACCGAGGCTCCAATTTGTCGAGCAATTATGGTAGCTCTTTCGGTATCAAACTCCTGTTGAACAAAAATGATCTTAATTCCATTGGTTTTGGCAACATCGATGTTGGTCTTCATCATCTTTGGTGATGGCTCTTTACCTTCCGATTCAATGGCAATTTGATTAAACCCATAGTCGCGTGCAAGGTAGGAGAGTATCGGGTGAAATACCATTACTGATTTTATGTTATGTCTTTTTACCGCATTGGCCATCATGCTATCCAGACTGTCAATTGAGTTGATAAACTTATTGTAGCCAATTTTAAGCGAATCAGCATAAGTTGGATCAACTTCTATTAATGATGAATAGATGTGTTGTGCAATCACCTTAACTGTTTTTGGGGATATCCAAATGTGTGGGTCAATGGCGTGGTGGTGATTTTTCTCTTCCTCGGGTTCAATGCTGCTAATTAGGTTAATGCCCTGGGAGCAATTAACCACCTTTAGGTATGGAAAATTGTCATTTATTCCCCTAAGCATCGTGTTTTCAAAGTCGAGGTTGCCAAGCCTGAAATAAATCGTGGCCTGTGAAAGTTCCGTAAGTTGACTTGCCGTAGGCTCATACGTTTCAGGACTTGATCCTTGAGAAACCATCACTAGAACGTTGTAATGGTTACCGGCAATTTGGTCGATAAAATACTTTTGAGGAAGGATGCTTACGGCAATGGTCTTTTTTAACGACTTTTTATTTTGGGAGGTACAGCCACTCAAACTCCCAAGCAGAATTACGCCCAACGTTAGGTAAGCAATAATTTTCATGAGTCAATTTTTGATTTATTGTTTGTTATTTTGAACGGAATAGAATATTCTTTATGCCTGAATTGAGTGAAAGGTTTGTGAGACAATTCACTCAACAACTGAAAAACAATAATATTCATGCTTAATATCAAGCAAAGGTATGGAAAGTTTAGGTATTCTAAAATCATAAAAATGCTTTATCCAGTGGGATTCTTAAACAGCTCTCTCTTTGTTTTGTTCGCCATCAAACTTGAGCTGTCGACCAAAAAAATATAAACTATTAGTGTGTAAGTGCTTTTATTGTGGCGTAATTATTAAATTTGCTTTGAAGCAAAACCCCTAAAGCATGCGTTCTATACTACTACGTATCGTTCTACTGGTCATTTCTGTTGTCAACATGGGTAATCTTTATGCCCAAGAAACTCGTGTCGACAGTCTTTTGAATTTGCTAAAAACGGCAAAGGAGAAGGTGCGTCTAAACGTATTAAATGAGTTAACCCCAGAAATCCTTGATAGAAAGGATGCGGAGGTTTATGCAAAGGAAGCACTTAACCTGGCTAAGCAGTTTAACGCTGAAGAGGCAGAGGTAGATGCCCTCGATAATATGGGCATGGTATACAGCTTTAGAGATAGCTATAACGAAGCTGATAAATACTTTAGGCGTGGGCTTGAACTCTCGAGAAAGATAGGATACTTCAAAGGGGAGATGAATGTCCTTATAAATATTGGCCAAAATCTCTATCTGCAAAATAGTATTTTGGAAGCGGAGAAAATTGCCAAGGAAGTTCTGGCTAAGGCAAAAATTCGGAAGGATGAAGAGTTTATTGCTTATGCGTATCATGAATTGGGTCGTTATAGCCTTGCTCGTGGGAGTTTAGATAGCGCCTCAATGTTGCTCCAGAATGCATATCGCCTTCGCGAAAAGCAATCCGATTTACGGAAGTTGGCTCGAACAGCAGACAATCTAGGAGAGGTATACTATCAGTTGGGAAAATTTGATAGTTCGCTGACATACTATACGCAATGCTTAAAGTTGGGTAAAAAGCAGCACGATACCTATGGCGCTGCTTTTGCGCTTTTTAATGTTGGTCGATGCCAAGTTAGGCAGGGTAATTACCAAGCGGCTATTAAGCCTTTTCAGGATGCTTCAACCTATTTTGAGAAGATTGGGGAGAGAGTTCTCATGGCTAACTGCTTATTCCACATTGGCACAGTTTATGAAAACATGGTGCAAAGCGAACTTTCCGTGGAATCGAACAGGTTAAACTTCAATAAAGCACTGGAATACTATCAAAGTGCTTTAAGTATTTTTAAGGCGAACAATGAACAGCAGGCCATTCCAAATTGTATGGTTAATATTGGCAATGTGTATACTCGGCTTGCAACCTTGGAGTTTACCACTCGTTATGGTGAAAATTGGGAAGATTCCATTCAAACAATTTCAGAGAAGGAGATTGAACATGCCTTTTTAAAGGGTAAGGAGGCATATAATCAGGCGCTGCAAGCCTACCAAACCATTGACGATACCCAAAACTCGCTTCTAGTTTATATTAATTTGGCGAAAATTGCCAGCTATGAAAGGCAATATAGTCGTTCGGTCGACTTCAATATTAGAGTTTTAAAAATCGCACAGAAACTTGGCTTAACCTACCAAATGGCTTTGGCATACTATGGCTTGGCTGAAATAAATTATCGCCGAGGTAACTTTGAGCAGTCCATCGATAATTACAAGCAGAGCCTCAAACTTGCCAAACAAAATGGCATGCGAGAGCTGAAGCGTTTTATTTATCAGCGTTTATCGCTCGTATACGAAAAGTTGAATGAGCCAAAGGAGGCGCTCAACTACATGAAACTTTTTATTGCCGTTAAGGATTCCATCTTTTCAGAAAAAAGTCAGAAGGATATTTCTGAGTTACAAACTCGATATGAGACCCTCAAAAAGGAGCAAGCCATAAAGCAGCTTAATACGGAAACAGCGTTACAAAATAGTGTTATTCAGCGTCAACGCTTAATGATATTAACTTTTGTGGTTGGCTTCCTGTTAATCTTGGGTTTTGTGGTTCTATTATTTAAACTCTATCGCAAGATTAAGTCGGCAAATAAATTGTTAAATGAGAAAAATTTGTTGATTTCACAGCAGAAGCAGGAAATTACAGATTCCATTCGTTATGCAAGCCGCATTCAAACCTCTGTTTTGCCGCCACTCGATCGATTTAGCCGGTTGCTACCGTCTAGTTTTGTGCTATTTCTCCCTCGTGATATTGTGAGTGGTGACTTTTACTGGATTACGGCGCGTGATGGAAAAACCATAGTGGTGGCAGCCGATTGCACTGGACATGGTGTTCCTGGCGCATTCATGAGTATGCTGGGTGTCTCCTTTCTTGATGAAATTGTGATGAAGGAGGCCGTGGTATCATCCAATTTGGTGCTCGATCATCTTCGGGAAAGCGTTAAGCGAACGCTGTCGCAAACCGGAAAAAAGGATGAGCAGAAGGATGGCATGGATATTTCCATCTGTATTATAGATCCTGCAACAAAGACGGTGGAGTTTTCTGGAGCGTACAATCCTCTTTACTTAGTGAGAAATGGTGAACTGTTCGAATATAAGGCCGATAAAATGCCTATAGGTATTCATCTCTCCGATACTGAACCTTTCTCGTGTCAGCAAATCGACTATTTACCCGGTGACTCGCTCTTTATATTTTCCGATGGCTATGCTGACCAGTTTGGTGGACCGGATGGGCGTAAGTTTATGACAAAACCATTTAAGAGGCTGCTTACCGAAATTAGCCCATTGCCCATCGAAAAACAGTATGAAACACTGTTGAAGTCGCATGAAGACTGGAAGGGTAGCAACGATCAGGTGGATGATGTTCTGGTTATCGGGTTTAAACTTTAATCTAGGTTGAGAAATAGAAAGAGCGGTTATGAAAATCTTAACCGCTCTTTTACATATAACCTTTTAAATATTTAGACAGGTTACGGTTTTTGCTGTTCCACCTTACCTGGATTAAAAAAGTAGTTTTACCATAGCATTGGTTCCTGTGGTGTAATTATTTAGCTGTTTTGTCATTAAAAATGTGTTCAAATCATATCTTCGTCATACATTTACCGTAAATACTGTGAAATAAGTAATTTGTAGAGTTGAAATGAATAGACTGATAATTACACTTTTCTTCATCGCTACATGCTTTGGTGCTGCAGGCCAGAACTGGAATAAAATAGTTATGGATGAGCGGGATGCAGAGTATTTGATGGCAGAAATGCAATATGATAAGGCAGCTGAGGCGTATATAAAGATACTTCGACAAGTTCCGCAAAGTGCGAGTATAAAAAGTAAAATTGGTTATTGCTATCTTCAAACAGACGATAAGCAGCTGGAGGCCATTCCATTTCTCAAGGAGGCAGCGGAGCACGTTTCCAAAAAATATAGTGAAACTTCAACAAAGGAGGTTGACGCTCCCATTGAGACCTATTTTTTACTGGGAAGAGCATATCAAATTGCAGGGGAGTTTAACAATGCCATGGATGCCTATAGCAAGTATAAGGAGATGCTTAAGGCTGATGATCCGATGCAGAATTTGGTAGATAACGCAATTGCTGCCTGTAAAAGTGCACCAAACTTTACGCAAAATCCCGAAATGGTAAAGATGGTTAACCTAGGTAAAAAACTAAATAATGAGTTTTCTAACTTCAATGCAGTGCTTTCGGGCGATGGGAAAACGATAGCCTATACTACACAAACTAAAGTGGGTTTTGATGTATATGTGGCTAGCTATATTGGAGATAGTATTTCTGTGCCTCAAAAAATAACAAGACAGTTGGGGGGCGATTTTTTGAAGACATCTAGCTTGTCATACGACGGCAAGGATCTTTACCTTGTTAGTGTAGATCCTGAAAATGCCGATATATATGTTAGTAGCCTTGCAGGAAGTAAGTGGCAGCAGGCTGTAAAACTACCAAAACCCATAAATTCTAAAGGGAACGAAACACATGCAACTATTACGAAGGATGGGAAAGTTCTCTATTTTGTTAGTGACAGAAAAGGCGGTATAGGAGGGTTAGATATATATAAATCGGTATTGGGCGAAAAGGGTAAATGGTTGGATCCTGAAAATCTTGGATCTGCCATCAATACCCCTTTTAATGAAGATACTCCATTCCTATCCCCTGATCAAAAGTATCTTTTCTTTAGCTCAGAAGGGCATAACGGGATGGGTGGTTATGATGTGTTTTATGTGAATTTAGATGGACCACCATCGGTTATCAATTTAGGATATCCTGCCAATACATCCGGCGACAATAGGTTCTTCTTCCCTTTAAATAATGGGAATTCAGGTTTTTTGGCCATGGCAAGGCCTGATGGGTTTGGCAAAAACGATTTATATAAAATCTCGATAAGCCGAATGTTTACTTTAAATGGTAAGATACTGGCTGCAAACTCAGGTGAGATAGAGGGTACAACATCCATTATTATTGTTGATGCTGCTACTCACGATACAATTGCTCGTACTTTGGTTAATGAGTCATCGGGTAATTTTATCCATAGTTTGGGAGCAGGTAGCTATGTGGTTTCTGTAATGAATAGCCATTTTGAAACCACTTCTCAGCAAGTGGATATTTCGGAAAACTCTGGCAAACGTGTTGTTGATTTTACGGCAACGCTGAATCCTTTGCCACAGTTAGTGGCCTTGGATGTACCTACAATTGTTGCTGATTCAATTAAGAGCAAAGTCATTGCGCCTCCAGCAGAAATGAATGAGGTTGCAGTGGAAGAGGTTACTAAACCTGAAACTGTAGAAAAAACAGTGTTGGTGGCTGAGGTTCCTGCAACCAAAGCAAAGGAAAAGGATCCTGTAATTATGCCGGAGGCTGTTTCCCCTGTCAATAGATCAGCGGGGATGCAAACTACCTATTCCATTCAGTTGATGGCCTTAAAGCGGCTTATTGGGGTTGATTATTTTAAAGGGGTGTCAGGCGTAGAAATTACCACATCGCCTGATGGCTTTTACCGTTACAGTGTTGGGACTACAACTTCTCTATCCCAGGCCAATGAAACGCTTAAACACCTGCAGGATAACGGTTATCCAAATGCATTTGTTCGGATCGATCGATTTGAAGCAACTTACACAGTTCAGCTGATGGCACTGAAGGTACCGGTTGAGATCAGCTATTTTAAGAACTTGGAATCGGTTGAGGTAATCAAAGGGTTGGATGGTTTTTATCGTTATACCATTGGAAACTTTAATTCATTTCAGCAGGCTTCATCTGCACTGAAAGAGATAAATGCAAAAGGATACAGCCAAGCATTTGTTAGGTTTGTTAAACCTGAATAATTCTTGTCTCATTGTCATTAAAAATAAAAAGCTATCCCAGCGGGATAGCTTTTTAAATATCATACGGTGAAGAATTACTTAAGTAGTTCAATAACCTTAGCCTTCAATTCATCACCACGAAGGTCGGTGGCTGCAATTTTGCCATCTTTTCCAATAAGAACAGTGTGAGGAATGGAACTTACGGAGTAGAGTTTAGCCGCTGCGCAACTCCAAAACTTAAGGTCGGAAACTTGAGGATAGGTAATACCATCGTCTTTAATTGCTTTAACCCAGTTTTCTTTTTGCTTGTCCAATGATACACCAAGAATTTGGAATCCTTTACCTTTTAACTCCTTATACATGGCAACTACATTGGGGTTTTCTTGTCTGCATGGACTGCACCAGGAGGCCCAAAAATCAACCATAACAACAGTCTTACCATCTATTAATGATGAAAGCGAAAGGTCTTTTCCATTGGGATCGGGTAGGGTAAAGTCGAGGTAAGGTTGGCCAACGGCAGTTTTCCGAAGCAATTCAACCATTTCCTTTAGTTTAATCACGTATGGCGACTTGGCCAAAGATGAGTCAAAACTGGCAGTAATCTTCTCGAGTTTTGAAAATTCAAGTGAATGTGATAAGATTCTATAGGTAACAAAGGCTGATACAACACTGTTTTTGTTGTTGGCGACAAAGTCAGTTAGAAATTTCTGCTGTTGATTCTGTATAGAGTCATATTCTATATCTAAGTTTTTCTCAACTGCTGGAGTAATGGCATTGGCCATTTTTAAGGAGTCAGCTTTTTTATAAAGTTTTTCCATTTGACCACGGAAAGGAAGCATGCTCTCATTTAACTTTATAAAAAGATCTTGCGTTGCTGATCCTTTAACTTCAACCTTATCTAATGAGTCAAGGTTAACTTTAACGTTAATTTTTGCATTCTCAACAAAGAGTTGAATTGCTTGGCCTTGTCCTATACGGATGAAATAGAGATCGGGGACGTCAACTTTTCCCTTAAATTCGACTTTGTAATCTTTAATAGCAGCACTGTCTACTGTGATAAAATCTTGATTGTCAAGTTTTTGTAGGTAGGCCATTTTGGCCGTTGGTTGACCTTCAAGCTTAACCTTAATGTCGTAGCTAGGTACTTTTGCACAGGAAGCTAAAGCTAGAATGGGAAGTAGACCCAGGAGTAGTTTTTTCATATTTTATTTTTTAGGTTTTATAGATTAGGTAAGTAACACGCTTACCCCCGTTTTAGTTGATCGAAATATTGGTCTAACAATAATTTTGCGGCTGAAAACGAGGTGATTTCATTGCTAAGCACATCGCGTTCTGCTTTGGCTATCATTGCTTTAATGGTCGGGTTGAAGTAGAAACTCTCTTTCAACGCTTCGTTTACCGATTCAAACATCCAGTATTTTGCCTGAAGTTGTCTTTTCTCGGCAAAGTAGCCATTGTTTTTTGTATGCGTTATGTACTCCTCAATGGTGTTCCATAATGTAACGATGCTCGCTTTTTCAAAAGCACTGCAGGTTAATACATGAGAATCCCAACCCGAGTCTGCCGGTGGAAAAAGGTGAAGTGCACCTGCGTATTCAGCCCTAGCAATTTGTGCCTTCTGCACATTGGCACCATCTGCTTTTGTGATGGCTAGGATGTCTGCCATCTCCATTATTCCACGCTTAATTCCTTGCAGTTCGTCGCCAGCACCAGCTAGCATAAGAAGCAGAAAGCAGTCGACCATAGAGTGTACTGCGGTTTCTGATTGTCCAACACCCACTGTTTCAATGAATACAACGTCGAAACCTGCAGCTTCACAAAGCACAACAGATTCCCTCGTTTTACGGGCAACCCCACCAAGCGATCCGGCTGACGGGGAGGGGCGAATAAAGGCATTGGCATCGCTTGAGAGTTGTTCCATCCGGGTTTTATCTCCCAAAATACTGCCTTTTGATCTTTCGCTTGATGGATCAATGGCCAATACTGCTAGCTTGTGACCTTTCCCCGTAATTTCCACACCTAATGACTCAATAAAAGTGCTTTTTCCTACCCCAGGAACTCCTGTAATACCAATGCGAATAGATCGTCCAGTGTGGGGGAGGCATTGCTCAATAACCTGCTGTGCAATGGCGTGATGCTCGGGTAGTGAACTCTCAATCAAGGTGATTGCTTGGCTCAGAATAGATATGTTTCCATCAAGAATACCTTTTACGTATTCGTCGACAGTATATTTTTTCTTTTTTGTTCGAAGTATCTGATTTGCTGCATTGGGATTAACTTGTGGAGGTTGAACTATTCCACTGTTTACCTTTAATGCACTTGTTTGGTCTCTGTTTTTCACTTTAATGCTGATTATTTTGCAAAGGTAAGCATTTTATGCTATCTGGATTAGTCAAAATAGGGGTGAAAAAGCTGAATGTTTTCACTAGCAATAAAAATTAAGAGTAGTATTTACGAGCAATACCATTTGGCTTAGATAATGAGACAACTACCTTTTGAAAACATGATTTTTTAATAATAAAAAAAACGGAAGCGCTTAGTGTCGCCTCCGTTTTTTAATATTGTTATTGGAGTTGTTTCTAATTATTGTTGTGGGTTTACATTACCAGTAAGTCTTAGAACAACATTTGGATTCTTTGGGTCGTTGCTGGTGATTGTTATGGTTTTTGTTTGACGTCCCGAATAGTGGTCGGTACGAAAGGTGGCCTTTATGTTTGAACTTTGGCCAGGTTTGATAACACTAATGTCGGGTGCAACGCTGGTACAACCACAGGAAGCTTTTACCTTTCTGATGATTAAATCTGACTTACCATTGTTGGTAAATTTGTAAACATGATCAACTGGAGTTCCTGCTACAATGTCGCCAAAGTCAAAAACCATGTTTTCGAAGTAGATGGCTGGTGCATTAGCCAACTGGCTGGGAGTAAGATTAGAGAAATCCTCCATTATATTGGCACTTACTGTGAGCAAGTTATTTTGAACTTTTTCTCCGTTAAGTAACACTTCAAAGTTATCAGTTACAAAGCCCCAGTCGTTTTTCTTTGTAGCATCATAGGTAATGAGGATATTTCCCTTTTCACCTGGCTTCAAAATTTGTGGAACAGCTTTGATGGTGAGATGCGATGGAATGAACCCAAAGGTGACGGTTAGAGGCTTGGTGCCTGCATTAACCATGGGTAGTGAATCGGTTTGTTTATCATTGTTGATTAGACGAATAAAGGCCTTATAGGAAGACTGTAGTCGTAATTCGCCCAGCTGACGAGGGTAGAGGTCGGCAAGCGTTTTAGCATGTTCCTCCACAGAGCCTTTTATCCTTAATACGACAACGTTCGGTGCTTGATTATAATTTATGGTGATGGTTTTCTCAAATGGACCGGGCCTATTCTTTGGATCGTAGGTAACCTTAATGGAGCCTTTTTGGCCCGGTGCTACCGGAGCCTTTGTCCATTCGGGTGTTGTGCATCCACAGGAGGCTGTTACGTTATTAATAATGATTGGAGTGGTTGCCTTATTAACAAATTCAAAAATGTAAATTGCAGGACCTCCATCCTCTTTGATTTGTCCAAAATCGTGAACTGTGCTTGCAAAGTCCATGTTAGAGTTGGGTATTTGGGCAAAAATGGTTGTCACCATCAGCATAAAGCTCAGCAGTGACAGGTGCTTAAGAATGTTGTTCTTCATGATTCGTGATATTTTTTTTCAAAGTTATGCTTTTTTGAATTTTATGTTCTAATTATTCTAATTATCTTAAGGTATTAAGAAACTTTAACTTTATAATGTTTTAGAAGGGAAGTGGACCGATTTAGATTAATGTCCATGGTTAGTTTACCTCTACAGAGATGTGTTCTTATGAAAACTCTTTATAACTTTACGACTTCTGCGGCCTGCCGATATTGTTAACACTATGGAATCGCATGAAAATTTTGTACAAACCCGTTTCTAGTAAGATTAAAATACATAGTCGTAATGGCTTTTGGTGGTGTATTCATGCAAAATTTGCAGGAGTGATTAGGGGCGTTATGCCGATAAGATTGCTCTTATTATTGTTTATGATGTCTGTGAATGTGGCAGCAAACGGACAGTTTTATAATGGGCTGCAGATGAGCTTTGGTAAAAATAGGCTTCAGTTCAACAACTTTCATTGGACATACTTACGTTACGACCGTTTTGACGTTTATTACTATCAGGAAGGTGAGGAGATTGCTCGATATGTGGCTCGTGTTGCCGATAAAAAACTTGGTGACGCAGAAGAATTGTTCTACAGCCCACTCGATAGCCGCCTCATATTTATTGTTTATAGTCGTCTTTCCGATTTTCGTCAAAGCAACATAGGCCTTGTTGGCTTTTCGGATGAATATAATATTGGAGGAACTACCACCATTATCGATAATAAGGTATCTATTTACTTTGACGGAAATCTCGATAATCTTGAGAAGCAGGTGTCTGAAGTGGTTGCTGCGGTAGTTATAAAAAACATGCTAACCGGTTCGTCGCTTAGGGATAAGCTGACCGGCGATTTTGGAATCGACCTACCAGAATGGTTTCAAAAAGGGCTTGAAAAATATACGGCTCAGGAGTGGAGCGCCGAAACAGATGCACGCTTCAAGAATGGGTTTCTTACGGGAGGCTACCATCGATTAATCTCATTAACCGGTGACGATGCTGCATTGGCAGGTCAATCATTTTGGTATTTTATTGCCCGAACCTATGGCAAGGGAACAATTTCCGATATTCTCTATCTTACTCGGATTAACCGTGACTTTAATTCAGCATTCTACCAGGTTTTAGGCACTAAAATTAAGGGATTGGTTCATGATTGGGAAACTTTTTATTGCAATCGATTTAGCGATGACAGTACAAGGGTTGACCCAAGCGGAACACTGGTAGTAAAGCATCCCAAGGTGGGTAGAACCTATATGCAGGTGAAGCTGAGCGGTAACGGTAAGTATTTAGCATACGTAACCAATGAAATGAGCCAGCAACGAGTTTGGCTATACGACATACAGCGCAAAAAGACAAAAAGGATTTTTTCACTTGGCTATAAACTTGAGCAGATTCCGGATTATACTACTCCCGTATTGGCCTGGCATCCAAACTCCATACTGCTTACTTTTACGGTGGAGGAGAAGGGGTGGATATATATTTACTTCTATAATACTGAGACGCGAGAGTTAACTAAGCGTATGCTGCCCGACTTTAGAAAGGTGCTTTCCTATTCATTTTCACCCGATGGTGCTAAGTTGGTGCTCTCTGCTGTTACCCATGGACAAAATGACCTATTTGTTTTTAAAATGGCCAGCGGTGTGGTGGAGCAAATTACCAACGATCCTTACGCGGACTTAGATCCTCGCTTTATACATCGTGGAAGTGCAATTCTATTTAGTTCAAACCGTCCTAGTGATACTCTTCAGGTCACCGATTATGAACATTATAAGCCACTTCGAGCAAAGGCTCTCTTAACTTTTGAATACCCCGTTGTTGCAAAGCCAATCATAGCAAAACGGCTCGACGATTTTTCTTCCTCAGCGAAACGTTCTATGGTGGAACTTCCCAACGATCGTTTTGTATTTACCGACGATAAAAATGGGATCAATAACTGGTATTTTGGTGTAGCCGATAGTTTGGTGAGTTTTGTTGACACATCCATTCACTATCGATATCAAATGAATGTGATACCACAAAGTAACTATAAAGGGTGGGTGTCTTCATTCGATTATAATCCAGTACGGTCTACCTTTGCTCAGGTGGTGATGCAAAATGGTAAATTTAAAACTTACCTCGATGAGGCTCCTGCTGATCTTAATGGCTTGTTGGTAAAGTCTTTACGGCCAACAGTGTTTAAAACGGAGGAACTTGTAAAGGAGCATATTCAGGATAGCATTGCCGACATTACTTCGCATACAGTAGTTATACCTATGGCTGTTGCCGATAGCGTTGAACTGGCCAATGCGCCAGCAAACAACGCTCAGGTGGATGTTAATAGCTATGTATTTGAAGATGAAAAGTTGAACAGTTTTTTTGCCAAGGAATATGGTGATAACTTCTACATTCAACGACCAGAGGCAGATAGTATGACGAGAAAAAAGGTACATATATATCAAACCACTTTTTACCCTCATTCCCTTGTTAGCCAAATCGATTTTGGATTTTTAAATTCATCATACCAACCGTATACCGGTGGTGCGGTATATTTTAATCCAGGATTGAATGTGCTTCTGAAAATTGGCACGCGTGATCTTTTTGAGGATTATCGCTTGGTTGGTGGTGTTAGCTTTGCCAGCGATTTTGCTAGCAATGAGTATCTGCTCAGCTTCGAAAACTTGAAGGGTCGATGGGACAAACAGCTGGTTTTTCATCGGCAAGCCTTTAAAAATGAAACGGTTGATAATATTGAAAAAGTTCATTCACACGAGCTCCTCTTGGCGTTAAAGTATCCATTTACGCAGGTCTCTGCCTTTAGAACTACCTTTTCTATAAGGCACGATAGGCAGGTAATGCTGGCAACCGATTATCAAACACTTGGTGCGTCAAATACTAATAAAATTTGGAGTGGCGTAAAGTTTGAATATATCTTTGACAATACTATTCGTCGTGGGTTGAATATACTGTATGGTACGCGCTACAAATTTTTTGAAGAGTCATACGTGCAGGTCAATGGAAAGAACCCTGATTTGCATGTAGTAGGCTTTGATTTTCGGCACTATGCAAAAATTCATCGCGATCTTATTTTTGCATGGAGGTTTGCCACGTCTACCTCGTTTGGTAAAGCAAAGCTTGTGTATTACCTCGGTAGTGTAGATAACTGGATAAACTTTAGCAGTGCAGTTCCAACATTCAACAACAATATCCCAGTGAAGCAGGAGACTTCCTATGCATTTCAAACGCTGGCAACTAATCTGCGTGGCTTTCCGCAGAATGTAAGAAACGGCAATACCTTTGCCGTTATCAACAATGAGGTTCGATGGCCATTTATACGTTATTTTGCCAATCGATCGCTTAGCTCGGGCTTCTGGGATAATTTGCAGGTATGCCTTTTTGGTGATGTTGGCTCTGCATGGACTGGCCTTAATCCTTATGGTGGTGAGAATGGCTACGATAAGCGAACCGAACAGAAGGGAACCATAACGGTGGAGGTGGAGACAAACCTAGATCCCATTGTTTACGGCTATGGATTTGGGGTTAGAAGTAAGATTTTGGGTTACTTTATGCGTTTCGATTGGGCTTGGGGTGTTGACTCTGGGGTGAGACAACCTCGAATTTTCTACTTCTCGTTGAGTACCGATTTTTAAAAAGGTTTAGCAATTGCCAATTTTGAAAGATCATATTTGCACAAATTGCAATTGTTTGTCTTATATTGTTTTTGAAAAAATTGTGCCATGGTAAACGTAGATGATTTGTTGAAGGCGGCGCGTCTGACGCTACCAATTATGACAAAAATTCGGCGAGAAATTCATCAGTATCCAGAACTCTCTTTTCAGGAGATTACGACTTCTGCGTTGATAAAGGAACACCTAAAACGGTTGGGTATTGAATCCCATACCGTTGCAAAAACTGGTGTGTATGGTGTTATCCGTTGTGGAAAGGCCAAGGCTGAACTCATTGCTTTACGTGCCGATATTGATGCATTACCGATAACTGAAGCTACTGGATTGCCATTTGCTTCTTCTGTTACAGGAGTAATGCATGCCTGTGGTCACGATATTCATATTGCGTGTCTTTTAGGTGCGGCTGAGTTGTTGCTTATGCACAAGAAACAGCTTAACCAAGATGTGCTGTTACTCTTTCAGCCTGGAGAGGAGACGATACCAGGGGGAGCCAAACAAATTATAGATGAAGGACTTTTCGATAAGTTTAAGCCAAGGGCCATTTATGCTCTGCACGTGGACCCCGATTTACCAGTAGGTAAATTTGGATTTCGCCCAAGTTGGTATATGGCCTCTGGCGATGAGATTTATTTAAAGGTAACAGGCAAGGGTGGACATGCTGCACTTCCACATACTATAACGGATACGGTTTTGGCTACCGCCGAAATAATTGTTTCATTGCAGCAGGTGGTGAGCCGACGGGCTCCGGCCGGTATTCCAACGGTGCTCTCTTTTGGAAAGGTTGTAGCCAATGGGGCTACCAACGTTATCCCCGATGAGGTTGTGGTGGAAGGTACTTTTCGCACCTTTGATGAAACATGGCGTACTAAAGCTCATCAGGTGATTTCCGAGGTGGCCGTGAACATTGCTAAGGCCCATGGGGCGCAATGTAAGGTGGAGGTAAAACATGGTTATCCGGCGCTTTACAATAACCCCGAACTTACCCAACACTCCATTGATATGCTATCGAAACTTTGGTGTTGCGAAAATATTAATGAGTTGGAAATTAGAATGACTACTGAAGATTTTGCATACTATTCGCATCTTTTTCCATCGGTGTTCTTTCGGCTAGGTGTAGCAGGACAAAAGAGCGTTGGAAGGCTTCATTCGGGAAATTTTGATCCCGACGAGGAGGCTCTTTTCTACGGATCTGCCAGCTTAACATGGTTAGTTCTCTCGTTGTCGTGAGGTTTATGTTGTTGTGATATAGTGCGTTGAAACTTTAATGAAAATTTTAGTTTAAAATGGTTCTATTTAAGATATTATTTTTTTTATATTTCGAATTGAGATTAAATTTGCAAGGTCTAATTGACGTTTAACTAAAATTTTTTAGCAATGGCTTATAAAATTGGTGAAGATTGCACCGCTTGCGGTACTTGCATTGATGAATGTCCTGTTGAGGCTATATCATCAGGTGATATCTACAAGATTGATCCAGAAGTTTGCACAGACTGTGGATCATGCGCTGATGTTTGCCCAGTAGAGGCTATCCATCCTGCATAAGTAATGCAACAAATGCACAAGAGCCTTCTCGCCTAGCGGGAGGGCTTTTTTATTCTAGATATGCAATGGCAGTGATAATACGCACCATATATTGATGTCCTCATTGTAGGTGTGCGAGCGTTAACCAGTTTTAGTGCAAATCCGCTGGATTGTTCTGCGGTGAGCTATGCTATAGTTAAACCGTTATAACGTATAGGTGGATATGTTGTGTGTATGCTATGGGTCAACACTACTGGAGAAACAGGGAAAAAAGGGTTTTGCAAACAAAGGTAGCGGACACGGCTGAGAATATCTATACCGACTAACTTATTTTGTGATTAGTACTTTGCTCCATGTTAGGTAGCGTAGATAATTTGTGATTTGATACGATCAATTCTACTCCATTTTCGTGTATTCATAAGTGTGAATTATGTAACTATTACACAGAAATATATAATGGTTTCTTTGGTTAATTGGCTAACCTTTGTGATGTAAATTTTTACTCACTAATGTATTGCCATTTACAACAATTAAAATGACACAAAATGGAAACCTCTAAAAAGTTGGGTATATGGATGGATCATTCCACTGCTCACATAATAGAATTGAAAAATAATTCGATTACATCAAATACAATCGAATCCCTCTCTTTGCAAGGCGAAAAACAAGACTTCGGCAGGGATGAAAGCCTTAAAAATAATACTGAACAAGATCAACTTTCAGAATTTTTCAAGAGGATAAGTGCTGTTATTATGAACTTTTCTGATGTAATACTATTTGGGCCAACCAATGCCAAAACGGAATTGGCTAACTTATTAAAGGAGGATAGTCATTTTAATAAGATAAAGATTGACATTGAAACAACTGACAATTTAACGCAGAATCAGATGTATGCTTTTGTAAAAGAGTATTTTGAAAAAAAATAGCTGACCACAAAAAGTAGGAGCGCTGTTACTAGTCTGAGTCCTGATGAGTTCTATCGCAAAACTTGATGGTAGAGCATAGCTACAATAGGTATGGCGTAAGCACCTAACCCGTAGGTGGAATTCTTTTTTACGTTAGAGTTGGTTGGCAACCTGCTCCTTTGTGGAGTGTTAAGCCTTTTCCCTTTTCAGCGTTATGGAGTTGGACGAGCTGAATTCAGTTGGTCGTTGGTTCTCAAAGCTAATGGCAAACTCCATGGTGTCGCTATCTATAAATTTGGCGATGCACAGCAGCCTATGTTCCTCACCCGTCTCCAGCTTGGTCACAATTAGGTCGATTTGGATGGGGTCGGTTTTGCTGTTAATCTCATAGGTCATCTTTCCCTTCTTACCGTTCATGGTAAACTCCTTGCCTCCAATTATTTGACCTTTGATCTCAAAGTAAGCATATCCTTCACCATCGAAGTTGATGTAGCCAAATTCGCTTTTGTCTGTTCCAATCCATTTTCCTATGAATTGGCTGTTGTCGTTCTCCAATGCAAATGAGAGCAGCGGAAGGGCCAGTAGCAGAATTAAAAGTTTTTTCATAGGTTCGATGGCTGTTTAACGCCTGCTGCTAAATTGTCGGACGGGATGAAGACGCCCGCGTCTTTGTCCCGCGACAATTTAGAACCAAGGTAGGAAAAATTTCGCAAAGCGAAATCTGCCCGGCTGAAATTTAGCAGCTGTTATGTGCAGCAAATTCATTCTGTCTCTATTTTATTCTTCTGACAATAGTCAGACAATTTAGCGTGAAAATCTTTAAACTCTTCAGTTGTCAACCAAGAGAAATCATAAGTTTTCACAAAGTCATTATATGTAATTTCAAGTTTTAGGGGTAAGGTTTTCAAATGTTGGACTTTCTTAAGATATATTATTAATTCTGTTTCAAATGATTTCTTGATTCTAATAGCATCATTGTCTATTTTCAGTCTATATCGAGTCCAGAAAAGCTTACGTCCTATTATGCTAAATATTATTATTAAAATACCTAACAAAGCATAAGCTACATTAAAAATTGCTTTTGTATTCTGCATCGAGAAGCCATGTTCAGAAATGTTTACCAATCCTATCGTAACAGCAAATATTCCTAAAATCCAGTTATAAGTCTTTCTCCCGTTTCCAATTCTTTCTCTTATTCTTTTGTCTACCAAAAAATCATTCTGTTCCATAGTTTGTTTCATCTAATATTGATACCCAAATTTTCTCTTTTGTTGCACATAACGGTTAGTATAAGAATAGTAGCCGATTGCGTGGCACTTTCCTGTCAAGTTACAAGAAAGTTGAAGCGGACTACAACCCTTGAAATTACTACTGTCTCGGCTATTATTTTTATACATTGTGTGTGCCTTGAATGGTAAATATAGTAAAAGTTCTTTTAAACGATTCGTTTTAGGAGCCAGTCCAGAGGGTGCAAGTCCCTTGTGCGCGGAGTCGTGTCCGAACGGCGAAGCCCTCACGACCGGAGGGAGTAACCACTAGCAAGTGGCAAGGTGGTTTATTCGCTCCGCTCATGAGATCGCTTCGCTAAGTTGGGGTGACTCATGCACTGACCCGGAGCGCAGCGGAGAGCACGACCAACGGGAGTAACGAAGCCAACCGGCAAACGTCTGAGCTGACGAACAGGAACGGGATATGAGGCATTGCCGCTCGGGTAAGCAACCACACCATTGCAAAGCCCAACGAGTACCAAAAGAACGGCTATGTAGATCCCGCAGGGTTAGACGGAAGGACATTTACCTTACCAAGGGAGATCTCCCGATGCTCGTGAGCATGTAGGGAGAAGTCAGCAGAGGCCGTAGTAGCTGGCAAAACGAGCCGCCATTAGAGAGGCGGAGGTCTCAGCGCGCCAGCGAAGGGCCGAACATTAGGATGTTCCCAATGCAGCAGGGATGCTACGCTAGCCCTGCTATAGGCGGAACAGCGCAAAAGAAGTAAACGAAAAAATGGATGATTGAGCAGGTAGTAAACCGAAGGAACATGATGCGGGCGCTCCGCCAGGTGGTGTCGAACAAGGGTTCGGCAGGCGTGGACGGAATGCCCGTAGCGGAGCTATACGCGCACCTGACCAGCAACAGGGAGCGTATAGAATCGGAGCTGCGCCGCGGAACCTACCTGCCCCAAGCCATCCTCGGGGTAGCGATACCCAAGAGCAGCGGAAAAACCCGCCTTTTGGGCATTCCCACCGTTACCGATCGGCTCCTGCAGCAGGCGGTTGGGCAGGTCCTAGCCATCAAGTTCGAGGTAGAATTTGAGGATTACAGCTACGGGTTTCGCCCCAACCGCAACGCCCAGCAGGCGGTGCTCAAGGCGCAGGAGTACATCAACTCAGGCTACCGCCACATAGTGGACGTAGACCTGAAGAGCTTCTTCGACGAGGTTGACCACTGCACCCTCCTGCAGCTGCTCTACCGCAAGGTTAAGTGCCCGCTCACGCTGCGCCTTATCCGCAAGTGGCTACGCGCGCCCATGCTCGTAAATGGGAAGCTGGTCAAGCGCAGGAAAGGCGTGCCGCAGGGCAGCCCACTCAGCCCGCTGCTGTCGAACATCATGCTCCACGAGCTGGATAGGGAGCTGGAGGCGCAGGGTCTCCGCTACGTGCGCTACGCCGATGACTTTAGCATCTACGCTAAGAGTGACCACGCGGCGCGCAAGGCGGGGAATCACGCCTACCTGTTCCTGCGGGACACGCTAAAGCTCCCCATCAACCGGGAGAAGAGCGGTATCCGCAAGCCTGTAAACTTTACGCTGCTTGGGTTCGGATTCGTGCCCACCTACGTAAAGGGAGAGCGGGGGAAGTACCAGCTGGTAGTATGCGATAAGAGCTGGAAGACGCTCAAGCAGAAGCTCAAAACCATTACGCGAAAGACTACACCAAGCACCTTCGACGAGCGCATCCAAAAGCTAAAAGAGGTGCAGCGGGGCTGGCTCCAATACTTTCGCATTGCGAGTATGCAGGCCAAGCTCAAGGAGCTCGACGGCTGGCTGCGCAACCGTTTACGGTACTGCATCTGGCACCACTGGAAGAAACCCGAACGGAAGAGAAAAAACCTTATCCAGCTGGGGGTCGACTATGATTATGCCTATGCATGGAGTAGAACGCGAATGGGGGGCTGGGCTGTTGCCCAAAGCCCTATTTTGGGAACGACTATTACCCTTGAACGCTTACGCAAGAGAGGGTATGAGGCGATGCTTGGATACTACGAGAAAATTGCGCCACATCTTAATGAACCGCTGTATACGAGACCCGTACGTACAGTGGTGTGAGAGGCTCTCCCCGTCAGCTTAGCTGGCGGGGCGGTCTACTCCTTTAGATTTGCAATTGTTATTTGCTATCAAATAGGTTAGTTTTATAGTTAACCGAGAAGGGTGGAAGTGAACTATGGTCTACTCCAGTCCATTGAGGGCTATCAATCGAATTAGTCTTTCACTCTTTGCATTGAAAAGCACCAATTAGAATCTTAAGCTACCAGGCTTACTAAAGGTATTAGTTTTTTTCAATGTGTCGGGTAATTACTAACCACTAAGCTGTAGGATTATGGATTTTAAATGGTTTGTTGGAACGGATGTTTCAAAAAAGACGCTGGATGTGACCCTGTTTTTTCGGGAGCAAGGTGATAAATCGCCCCATAAGCAATTTGGCAATGACGATGGTGGGTACCGGAGCATCCTTGGGTGGCTGGAAAAGCAAGGTGCCAATCCAAAGGAAGCGCTGTTCTGCATGGAGCACACCGGTGCTTATAGCGTTGGCATGGCTGAGTTCTTGGAGCATGCTGGCCTTGCTTATTCCCTGGTTTCCCCCTTGCATATGAAGCGCTCACTGGGTCTTGTGCGGGGCAAAAATGACAAGGTTGATTCATACCAAATCTCAAGGTTTTGCTACCTACACCGGGATGAGCTGCCTCCAAAAACGCTACCGCTAGCGACCATAAGGCAACTCAAGGGGTTGGTCAATGAGCGGGAACGGCTGGTTAAAATGCAAACGTCGGAGAAGATTGTTTTCAGCGAATTAGCGAAGGCCAATACGGACAGTACGATGAAGCGGGTAGCGGCTAGAATCGCAATGTTCTCAGCAGATATTGCTTGTATTGAGCAAGAGATGGAGCAGGTCATCGGCTCCGACCCGAGCATTGCGGAGCGCTACAAGCTGATCCGGAGTGTAGTCGGCATTGGGTTGGTGAATTCGGCCTTGTTTATTGTATACACGTGCAATTTTCAGGCGTTCACCGATGCAAGGAAGTATGCTTGCTACGGCGGGATCGCTCCCTTTGAGAACCTTTCAGGAACAAGCGTTCGCGGCAAAACTAGGGTTAGCCATTTAGCCAATAGGCGAATTAAGGTAAGCTTGAGCAATGCAGCACGCTCCGCCATACAGCACGACCCTGAGCTACGGCTATATTACGACCGAAAGGCCAAAGAAGGGAAGGAGCATGGGGTGATAATGAATGCGGTCAAATTCAAGCTGATTACGCGCGTTTTTGCGGTTGTGAAGAGGGGGACGCCATTCGTTAAAATGCGTCTAGCAGGCTAGCATTCTTCGGGCAATACGAACCAGAGGGAGCTGTTCGGCTCCTTTTTACAGGTTCGATACCTGTAAAAAGGAAAAGTGCGCTTATGCCAGCACACTTTTCCAAGGACCTTCGGTATAATCATCACCATCGGTTGTTGTTCGGCAAATGTAAATTTAGAAATTTTTCTCTTTAATATATTTGGTCAGGTCTTAGAATTCGATTGCCAGCAGTGTTTTCTTTCGTTTGTGTCTATTTGTTCACATATTTGAAATTTTTCCCTCCGTTTTGAACTTCAATTTTTGTAATGTCTTTTAATTGAATTGTCTTACTCATAGTCGGAATAAAACGTGATTGAATGAAGGTTACAAAACTATCTGAAACGAAAACTCTGTCAAAATAGCCAGATGTTCGTTTATTATTTTCTCCATAAGTGAAACGGATTTCAATTTTGGGACTATTGTCAAGTTCGGCAGGATTACCTTTTTTGTCTTGACATTTAATTTTAGTTAAAGGATTTGCTAAATATTGTTCAGTAACCCAAAGGTTCCCACCGCCGGTCATTTCAACCATTTTTAATTTAGTTGAGTCAATCCCAGCAAATTGTTCTTTAAAGCTGTCAGTGGAGATATAATAAGTTTTACAAGAAGTAAAAAATAAAAGTCCGATTACTAAAATTGTCAAGATTCGTTTCTGTCCCATAGTTGTATGACTTGATATTCGTTAATTTATGATTCAAATTGTCGTTTCATTCCGGTCTTTTAACATTGCTGCTAAACGAATGTATAAACACAGCTATGGTTGTTATTTCCGCCTTAGACAAACCTACCCTTTTTAGGAAACTCGTGCGTTCCATGCGCGGTAAAAGGCTTGTCTTGGGGTATATTTACCACATTGCTGCCACCCATTCCTATCCAAACTTACAAAAAATAGGAATGCCCCTGCTCTCCAATGAACTTTTTATTAACCTAAAGCCCCCTATTGGTAGGCAGCTTAGCAGCAGCATAGTGTTTATTCCCTCCACAGGTTGGATAAACACCATAGGGGCGCATAGCTTGCGGAAATTATTCTAACGGTCTTGCCGCTTTTAATCCTTGCGTAGGGCTCCACCTTTCAGGGGGAAATGGAGCGTGCAGGCGCAGGCAGAGCAGGCCTGTTTTTGCACCTGATTACGGCACACCATCCGCATTGTGGAAACCCTACCCACGGCTAAAGCCGTGGGTTATGCGTGTTCTTGGAACAGCTATTAGGGCGAAAAACATTTCGTCCCAGCGGTTGTGGAACTCGTTGGCTGATAAATAAGGAGACAAACCATCGTGTGTCTCTACATTCCGCTGCGGTCCATTAATTCTTTGACTTCTTTGACTTCCTCTAACCCCGCTATCGCGGGATCTTCGCTTCGCTGCGACTTTTTTTACTTCTTCTAACTTCCTCTAACTTCCTCTAACTTCCTTTTTGTTAACTCCTTCCTCATTTTTTCATTCTCGGATCGGGTTGTATTTCCAGCTTGGCCATCTTGCTTACGGTGATGCTGGGTTGGCCAAACTCCTCGGTTACGGTTCCCTGCAGCAGGTATACGCCGGTTCCCTTGAAGGGCCAGTGCGAGAGGGTGTCGGGGAAGTGCAGCGTGTCGAAGTATTGGCCGTCGAGGTCGATAAAAGTGCCGAAGTGCATCAGCTCACCGCGCTTGGTGCGCACATACTTAATGTGAACCAGCACGCCGAGCATCTTCACGGTTTTACCTACAAGCATGGGTAGCTCTCTTGCTCTGGGTCCGCCACGAAATTTGGTTTTGAGCAGCTCAAACCAGGAGAGCGTTACGGGAAAGCCCAGCAGCTCAATCTCGTCGAACACATCCTCCAGCACGGTTTGCTCCAGCTGGGGCAGCGTAAACTGCTTCTCCGGAACACGGAAGAGGCTGTTCGCTTGTGGCTCAGGCTTTCGCTTGTCGAGCAGGGCATGCACCTCCCACAGCAGCGCGGCCTTAGCTTTCCCCGTGAACCGAAAGGCGTTGATGCGGATAAGGGTAATCATCTGCTCAATGCCGGTGCCGATGCGCCTGGTGAAGTCGGCTAAGCTCTGGTAGCTGCCGTTTTTTTCTCGTTCCGCCACAATGCGTTGGGCCAGGTCGGCTTCCAGGTTGGCTATGTGGATAAAGCCCACGAAGATGTTGCTTCCGTAGATGCACGTTTTGTAGGCGCTCTGGTTTACGCAGGGTAGGTTAATGGTGGCACCCCCTCGTCGGGCTTCGTTAAAGTAGACCCACGTGCGGTAGAATCCGCCGAAGTTGTTGATTACCGCCACCATGAACTCCAGCGGGTAGTGCGCCTTGAGGTAGAGGCTCTGGAAGCTCTCCACAGCGTAGGAGGCGGAGTGGGCCTTGGAGAAGGAGTAGCCGGCAAACGACTCCACCTGCCGCCACACCTCCTGCGCAACCTCCTGCGGTCGTCCAAGGTCCTGCGCCCCCTGAAAGAAGTGCTCCTCAATGCGCTTGAACTCTTCCTTTGAGCGAAACTTGCCGCTCATGGCCCGGCGTAGGATGTCGGCATCGGCTAGGTCGAGTCCTGAAAAGTGGTGACACACCTTGAGCACATCCTCCTGGTAAACCATCACACCAAAGGTTTCCCCCAGCTGCGCCTCCATTACCGGATGAATGTATTTGAATCCCTTGGGGTTGTGGAAGCGCTGGATATATTCGCGCATCATGCCGCTTTTGGCAACGCCGGGACGGATAATGGAGCTGGCGGCTACCAGCGTGAGGTAGTTGTTACAGCGCAGCTTCTTCAGTAGTCCACGCATGGCGGGACTTTCAACGTAGAAGCACCCCACTGTTTCGCCGCTCTCCAGCTGCTCCTTCACCTTTGGGTCTTTCTTAAACTGCTGCACGCGGTGGGCGTCGATGTCGTCGCCCCGGTTTTTTCGGATGATCTCCACCGCCTCCTTGATGTGTCCAATTCCGCGTTGGCTCAGGATGTCGAGTTTTTCAAACCCAATCTCCTCGGCCACATACATGTCCCACTCGGTGGTGGCAAACCCTTTGGGTGGCATTTCGAGCGAGGTGTAGGTGGTGATGGGCTCCTCCGAAATGAGCACTCCTCCGGCATGGATCGACCGCACATGGGGAAAGTCCACCAGCTGGCTACCGATGGTGAATATGCGCTGGGCAATGTGGTCGCGCTCCTTCTCAGCCACCTCGCCGTCGGCAATCTTGTCTATCTCCTCCTTGGGCAATCCGTATACCTTGCCCAGCTCCCGCACAATGGAGCTGCCCTGAAAGGTGACGGTGGCGCCGAGCAGGGCGGTGTGTCGCTTTCCGTAGCGCTTGAAGATGTAGTCCTGAACCTGGTCGCGATCTTTCCAGCTGTAGTCGATGTCGAAGTCGGGAGGGGAGGTGCGTTTGGGGTTTAGGAATCGTTCGAAGTAGAGGTTCAGCTCAATGGGGTCGACATCGGTAATGCGGAGGCAGTAGGCCACCACGCTGTTGGCACCGCTACCTCGACCAACGTGGTAAAAGCCACGGCTCATGGAGTAGCGGATGATGTCCCAGGTGATGAGGAAGTAGGCAGAGAACCCCAGGTCGTTGATTATCTTCAGTTCCTTCTGCATCCTGTCCAGCGCTACCTTATCGTGCCTACCGTAGCGGTAGTCGAGCCCGTCGAATGCCAGCTTCTCCAGCAGTAGGTAGTCGTCGTAGCGGCTGCCGGTAAAGGTTTGCTTGTTTTTGCTGCCTTTGAGGTCGATGGATAGCGAGCAGCAATCGGCCAGCAGCTCGGTATTCTCCAGCAGCAGCGGTAGCGACGAAAACTGTAGGCGCAGCTCGTCCGAGCTCAGGGGAACCTCATCCGAGGGGGCGAGCATTTCGGGGGTGAGCTTGCTCAGGAGCGTGTTGGCCTCCATGGCACGGAGGTGGCGATGTACCTCATAGCCCACGGCATCGGGAAAGGTCACCGGTGCCAGCGCCACCATCTTGCGCAGGTCGCTTCCGGAGGCGTTTACCAGAACGCGGTTTACATTGGCAGGGTGAACGGTTATCAGCTCTCCGTCGCGAAGCTTCGATGCTGTACGTGAACCGTAGGGGTAGAGCACAAACGCATTCTGAAAGCGATAGGCTTGAGCCGTCTCCATGCTCTTTTGCTCCTTGCACTGGGTGAGCAGCTCGTTGATCTCCCGAAAGCCCTCCACATTTTTGGCAATGGTGGTGAAGAGCAGCTGGTTTTCGTCTCTAAATTCAACGCCGGCCAGCGGTTTGATGCCGCTTTGCTGGCACTGCTTGTAGAAGTCCATCACTCCCTGTGAGGTATTGATATCGGTGAGGGCTAGGCTCTCCAACCCTTGCGCCTTGGCCATCTCCACCAGCTGCTCTACGGTGAGCGTTCCGTAGAGCAGGGAGTAGTACGATTTAGCCGTCCACATTGTGCATCGGTTTTGGTGGTTGCTGTGGCACTGAAATGCCGCTAGCCAGCCTAACGGCCTTAACGCTAAAGCGGTGGCGCAGGTGGTCGAGCGACTGGTAGAGGTGAACCATTTCGCTGGTATCCTCAAACAGGTCGAGCTGCTGCGTTCCCTGAATAAGGCCGCTCAGCTTAACACCAATGAGCCGGATTAGGAGGCGGCGCTGGTATAACTTTTCAAAGAGAGCCTCCACCACGGGTCTCACCTGATGGTCGAGCGAGGTGTAGGATATCTGCTTCTGCATGGTGTAGGTGTTAAAGTCGGAGTAGCGCAGCTTTACGGTAACCACCGAGGCCAACCGTTGGTCGCGGCGGAGCTCGTAGCAGAGCTTTTCGGTCATGCGCACCAGCTTGGCGCGGAGCATGGCCACGTCGGTGGTATCCTGCTCAAAGGTGGTTTCGGTGCTAATGCTCTTGGCCTCGGAGTAGGGCTCCACGGGGGTGTTGTCGATGCCGTTGGCCTTGCGCCATATCACTATGCCGCTTTTACCCAGCACGCGCTCCATCATGTCGGGTGAGATGTTGCTTAGCGTGTCGATGGTTGCCACCCCCATGGAGCGCAGCAGCCGGAATGTGGTGTCTCCTACGCCCGGTATCCGCGCAATGGAGAGCGGGGCCAGAAAGGGTTTTACCAGCGGAAAGGGGACGTCCTTTTCGCCGTTGGGCTTGGCCTCTCCGGTGGCAATTTTGGCCACGGTTTTGTTTACCGAGAGCCCAAAGGAGATGGGTAGCCCTGTTTCGTTGATGATGCGCTGGCGCAGCTCGTGCATCCAGGTGTAGCAGCCAAAGAAGCGATCCATCCCCGTAATGTCGAGGTAGTGCTCGTCGATGGAGGCCTTTTCAATCACCGGCGCCTTTTCGGAAATAATTTCGGTAACCATGCGGGAATATTGGCTGTAGCGGTCCATGTCTCCACGGATTACCACTGCATCGGGGCAGAGCCGCAGCGCCATCTTCATGGGCATGGCCGAGTGAACGCCAAACCGCCGCGACTCGTAGCTGCAGGCAGCCACAACGCCCCGGTCCGAAAGGCTACCCACTATTACGGGCTTGCCATTCAGGTCGCTTCGCAGCAGTCGCTCCACCGACACAAAAAAGGTGTCGAGGTCCATGTGCGCTATGTGGCGGTCGGTCTCCATTTTTTTATTCTAGATTTCTCTGTTTATCATTTTCTGGAGTAGGTTCATTTTCTCCATTCACGGCTTCTGTCTTCGGACTTTCATCTTTTTTATTGGTCAATTTTTTATTGTTGAATTGGCATATTGTCTTATTGCTTTTTTATCTTTGCTTAGATAATAATCAATATTGAGATTACAATATAATCTAACTAAAAGCAAAAAGCAAGATGTTTTTTAGTTCGAACATGAAATTGTTGAGGAAGAGAAGGGGCAAAACGCAGGAGGAGCTGGCCTCTATTCTGGGGCTCAAGCGTCCTACGCTCAACAACTACGAAAATCGCGTTGCCCAGCCCACCATCGATGTGCTCATCTCCTCGTCGGCCTACTTCAACGTCTCCATCGATACGCTGGTGAAGGTGGATTTGGAAAATCTGTCGGAAAGCCAGCTGCGGCAGCTGGAGCGAGGGTTCGATGTTTACCTAAAGGGGAGCAACCTGAGGGTGCTTACGGCCACCGTGGGCAGCGACAATGAGGAGAACATTGAGCTGGTACCCGAAAAGGCTAAGGCTGGTTACCTGACGGGCTTTGCCGACCCGGAGTTTATTAGTCGGTTGCCGGTATTCAGGCTCCCCTTTCTGCGGAGCGACAGGAAGTATCGCACGTTCCAAATCAGCGGCGACTCCATGCTGCCCATTCCCGACGGAGCCTTTGTTACCGGCGAGTTTGTGCAGGATTGGACCACCATTCGCAGCGGCGAAGCCTTTGTGGTGCTCACCCTCGACGATGGTGTGGCCTTTAAGGTGGTGGAGAACCGGCTGGAGGAGAGTGGTGCCTTTCGCCTTATCTCGCTCAACACCTTGTATAAGCCCTACGAGGTGAATGCGTCCGACGTAAAGGAGATGTGGCGTTTTGTGCACTACATCAGCGATGAGCTTCCGGCGGGTAAGGTGGAGCGCGAGGAGGTGCTGCAAGCCATCGATAAGCTGCAGCGCGACGTGGCATTTATTAAGGGGAAGATGGAGTAGGAGCGTGTGTCCGTATTTTTTTCTGGTTTCAATCCAAGCGGTATAACGTGCTTGTAGGAAGCGTATTGTTAGGGCACGTGCGACCTCAGTCGGGGTCGAATTTTTTTCTGCTGTGGATGTTCTACAAGCATATAACCTCTCCGAGGTCAATGGGTCATTTTATTGCATCTGAACTATTTCTGGTTGTTTTTTCTTGGTTCTAATATTCTTTCTTTCAATCCCGGAGGGATTGCATGTTTGTAGAAAGCCTTCGAGAATGAATGTGCGACCCCATCCGGGGTCGAATAAATTAGGCTGGTGTTCTTTCTACAAACATTTGACCTCTCTGAGGTCGTTTTCTTTTGGTACTGTTTATTTGTGTTCCTCAATCCATTCAAAAAGATATTCGCTTTTAAATTTGATTTCAAAATTCTTCAAAAACGTGAGATACTCGTCTTTAAAACTTTGTTTTTTATGATGTTGCTTTTGGTTGTTAATGTATTGAATAACCTCTGTTAATTGTGAATGACTGTATGAAAATGCACCAAAACCTGCTTGCCATTGAAATTTGTAAGGAGTGAGCCGTTTATCATTGATAAAAGCGTTCGATGATTTTTTTATTTCACGAACCATGTCTGATAGGCAACATTCTGGTTTCATCCCTATGAAGAGATGGATGTGGTTGGATGTGCCATTGATGGCGAGCATCTTTTGTCCCTTGTTTTGCACTATACCAGTGATGTATTTGTAGAGTTCTTCTTCCCATGCTGGCAGGATGAGTGCATTGCGATTCTGCACGGCAAAAACGGTTTGAATGTGGATTTGTGAAAAGGTATCGGCCATGGCATTTGTTGTTTTGGAGGTTTGTAGAAAGCGTTCGAGAATGAATGTGCGACCTCATTCGGGGTCGAATGTTTTTCTGCTGTGGATGTTCTATAAGCATATAACCTCTCCGAGGTTAAGGGATGATTTCATTTGACATCTTTTTAGGTCGTTCTTTTGTTCTTTATTTTAATGTATTTATGCCCTTCGGACTTTTGCCTTAAAATTAACGCATTGGTTTTAGAAAGTCAATGCGTGCGATTTTTATGTTGTTGAAAAACAATTATTAACAACTCGTGGTCAACCTAACTCTAAAAACCACTTTCTCTGAATGGAATGTTGTTGTAAACCTAATACCTAACTTTATGCATAAAAAAATGTCGGAGCAAATCCGACATTTTTTTATAACTACTCCACCACGGGAAGCCACCCTTTTCGGGTAATGAGGCCTTGCCACATGGGATCGGGAATAACTAGTTCTGCTTGCGCTTGCTTGGATAGGGTGGTGCGGATATCGTGCTCCTTACCCTCCTTTACCATGGTTAGCCAGTCGGGCTCCATGAGCAACTCTCGCCCCAGTGCCACTAGGGGAATACCGGTATTTAGTACTGTGGTTACCTCTTCAGGGTTGTGAATGGATCCAACACCAATAATTGGAATCTTATGACCTACAAGGTTTTGTATGAGAAGAGCACGCGGGGTTGTATCGTCGCTGTTGCGTAGTGAACCACCAGCGTAACTCATTGTGGAGATGTGTAGGTAGTCGAGTTTTGTCGATGTTAGCGCATCAATAAGATGTAGCGTGTCGCTGATGGTTATGCCCGGTTCCTCCACCTCCTCGGGTGAAAGGCGGTAACCCACGGCAAAGGGTGCTTTGGCATGCTTTGCTGCTGTAGCTGTTACTACTTCAACTATTGCCAGTGGAAAGGTCATTCTCTTTTCGATGGAGTCGCCCCACCTGTCCTCCCTGCGATTGGCGTGAGGAGAGAAGAACTGCTGGAGCAGGTAGGTGTTGGCTCCGTGAATCTCTACACCATCGAATCCGGCTTCAATTGCTCTACGAGTTGCCTCTCCAAAGGCAGCAATGGTCTCCTCTATCTCCGCTTCCGTCATGGGGTGGGGGATGGGGGCATTGCCGTAGGTGGCTGGAATATTGCTTGCGCTTAACACCTTACCGTTGGGCACCTCCTCGGGTGGAGACATTCTTCCCCCATGGTAGATTTGCAGAATAGCCTTGGCACCATCCTTCTTAATTGCCTCGGCTATCCTTTTAAGGCTTGGAATCATGGTGTCGGAGTGAACACCAATTTGTCCGCGAAACCCCTTTCCGTGAGGGATAACATAGGCGCAAGCCGTCATTATGGTGCCGGCCGCCTTTGAGCGTCGAGCATAGTAAGCTACCTCTGCATCGTTGGTGGTGCCATCGGGATTCCCAGAATAGGTGGTCATGGGAGCCATCACCACACGGTTGGGCAGCATCAACCCCGAGTGGGGCAGGGTGAATGGCTGAAACAGCGCTTGGTATTTGTTGTTAATCATCATCTTGTATGCAAAATTTAATCATTGTCTTTTTTAATAGCTGCTGTTATGCATTTATGAACTTCATACCGGATGCATCGTAGCGTTCACCATGAATATTCTTCATAATGTTACCAATGCGGCTTATCTCGTCGTTGGTAAGCGATATGTTGACGGCTGCGATGTTCTCTAGTAGGTTGACTACCTTGGTGGTGCCGGGAATTGGAACAACCTCTTTTCCCTGTGCTAGCAGCCATGCCAGTGCTAGCTGAGACGGCTTACAACCCTTGTCGGCGGCAATTTCTTCTACCAACTTTAGCAGCTGTAGGTTTTTATCGAAGTTTTCCCCCTGAAAGCGTGGTGAGAAGCGTCGAAAATCGTCCTTTGGCAAATCATTAAATTTCTGGAATCGTCCGGTGAGAAATCCTCGGCCCAGCGGACTGTAAGCTACAAGGCTGGCCCCAAGTTCACGAATGGTTGGTAGGGTGGTTTGCTCCACGTCCTGCGACCAGAGCGAATATTCGCTTTGCACAGCGGTGATGGGGTGAACGGCATTTGCACGGCGAAGCGTTTCTCCCGAAACCTCCGAAAGACCAATGTAGCGAACCTTTCCCTCCTTAACCAGCTCGGCCATAGCTCCAACGGTTTCCTCGATGGGGGTGGACTGGTCTACCCGGTGCAGGTAGTAAAGGTCGATGGTTTCGCGACCCAGCCGCTTAAGGCTGGCTTCACACGCCTGCTTCACATATTCGGGTTTACCGTTGATGCTCCGGTTGGCTGGGTTTTGCTTGTCGCGAACGATGCCAAACTTGGTGGCGAGAATTAGCTTATCCCACTTACCATTAAAGGCCTTTTGTAGCAGTTTCTCATTCTCTCCGTAGCCATACATGTCGGCCGTATCGATTAGGTTTACCCCATGCTCAATGGCGGCGTGAAGTGTTCGAATTGATTCCTGTTCGTCGGCTTGCCCGTAGAAATCGGACATCCCCATGGCGCCAAGGCCAATCGGGAAAACGTTTAGATCGCTTTTCCCTATTTGTTTTTTCATTATAATTGCGATTATATTACGATGCTATTATTCCCAATCCCATTTAAAGCGGGATTGGGAAAATTATCCTTTTATAAAAGTTTCATCAAGGCCTTTGCGGCAGCTTCCGATGAGGCTGGGTTTTGTCCGGTGATAAGTAATCCATCAACCTTTACATATGATCCCCAATCGGCACCCTTGCTGTAATCGCCACCCAACTTTGTCATCTCGTTTTCTAACAGAAATGGCACTACCTTGGTTAGCTGCACAGCCTCTTCTTCGGTGTTCGAAAAACCGGTAATTTCCTTATCCTTAACTAATGGTTCTCCGTTAGGCAGCTTGACGTTTACCAGTGCTGCGGGTGCATGGCACACGAATGCAATTGGTTTTTTGTGGTTGTAGAAAGCTTCAATAAGAGCAATGGAATTTTTATTGGTAGCTAAATCCCATAACGGTCCATGGCCACCGGGATAGAACACCGCATCATAATCGTCCGCGTTTACCTCACTGAGCTTAACGGTATGTGACAGCTTTTCTTGTAGGACTGTATCCTTATTGTAGCGACGTGTTGCTTCTGTTTGAAAATCGGCAAGTTCGCTTTTAGGATCGATGGGGGGTTGACCACCTTTGGGCGAGGCAATGGTTATTTGCACTCCTGCATCGGCCAGTACGTAGTAGGGCGCCGCGAACTCTTCAATCCAAAATCCTGTTTTTTCTCCGGTATTGCCTAAATCGCTATGCGATGTTAAAACAATCAATACTTTTATTGTTGTCATCATTTTTGTAAGATCAAAATTAGTAACTCATTTCAACAATCTTCTCTACATCTGATGGAGTAATGGCTTGTCGTTCACCTAGTCCATTCCATCCACGTTCGGTAAAACGGCTCGAGATTTTTTGAGCTGTTCCTTTATAAACATCGGTGTAGTCTGAAAGTTTTGTTGCAACATCCAATGAATGGAAAAACTCCACAGTTCTTTTGATTGCTGCTTTTGCTTTTTCTTCTGGCGTTCCAGTCGTAATGCCCCAAATCCGCTCACCAAATTGGACCAACTTCTCCTTCTTGCTTTCCAGGTTGTAGCTGTAGTGATTTGGTGCAATAATGGCCAAGGTTCGGGCATGGTCGATGCCAAATTGAGCGGTGAGTTCGTGCCCAATCATATGCACTGCCCAATCTTGAGGGACACCACTTCCGATTAGTCCATTCAACGCCATTGTGGCACTCCACATTAGGTTCGACATGGCCTCATAGTTGGCAGGGTTGGCGTAAGCTTTTGGCCCTTCTTCTACCAAGGTTTGGAGGATCGATTCGGCAAAACGATCTTGTAGTGGTGCATTTGCTGGGTAGGTCATATACTGCTCCATTACATGCATAAAGGCATCTACCACACCATTTGCAACCTGACGTTGGGGCAGGGTAGCTGCAGCATCGGGCAGAAGGAATGAAAACTGGGGAAACGTTAGTGGGCTCATAAATGAAAGCTTCTCATGCGTGGTCTCGCGTGTGATCACAGCACCACTGTTCATTTCGGAACCGGTTGCTGGTAGGGTTAGCACTACACCAAATGGTAATGCAGCATTTACGTGTTTGTGTTTCGCTAGGATATCCCAAGGGTCACCTTCGCGATACAAGGCTGCAGCGGCAATAAACTTGGTGGCATCAATCACTGAGCCTCCGCCAACGGCCAGTATAAAATCAATTTTTTCGGTCTTGATTAACTCTACCGCCTTCATGACCGTTTCGTATTTAGGATTTGGTTCAATCCCTTTAAATTCGACCATGGTATAGCCATTCAATGATTTCTTAATAGCTGCATGTACGCCATTTTTAAGGATGCTCCCTCCACCATAAATCATTAATACTCTTTTGTTCTCGGGAATTTGGGCAGATAACTTTAACAGTTGGTCTTTCCCAAAGATTATCTTAACCGGGTTGAAAAATTCGAAATTGTTCATTATTAATGTTTTTAGACGTGAATACTATTGTATTTCTACAATCAGCTTACCTGTATTTTTTCCTTCAAAAAGACCGATAAATGCTTCAGGTAGCCGATCAAAACCTTTGAAAATAGTCTGGGCATACTTTAGTTTGCCTTCCGCTATCCAAGCTGCCAGCTCTTTTAATCCTTCAGGAAAACGCTCGGTATAGTTGCTTACGATAAAGCCTTGCATCAGCGCACTACGTTTTAGAATGGTAGGCTGAATACGTGGCCCCATCGGTTGTGTAGTTTCGTTGTAGAGGGCAATTTGTCCACAGATTATAATTCTAGCATTTTTGTTGATTTTAGCCACAACAGCATCGGAGATGTTACCTCCCACGTTGTCGAAGTAAACATCAACACCAGAGGGACAAGCCGAAGCAATAGCCTCATCGAGGTTGGTTGTAGTTTTATAGTTAATTACCGCATCGAATTGAAGTTCGTTAAGCAGATAGTTAACCTTGTCATTGTCGCCGGCAATACCTACAACACGGCAACCCTGAATCTTAGCAATTTGGCCAACCACCATACCTACGGCTCCCGCTGCACCCGAAACCACCACGGTTTCCCCTTTTTTTGGCTTTCCAATATCTAATAATCCAAAATAGGCTGTTAGCCCGGGCATTCCAAGTATGCCGAGGTAGTAACTTAGTGGAGCAGTGTCCTTGTTAAGTTTTGTTACCTTTTCGGCAGGCACCGTCTGAAGCATTTTCCACTGTAGCATGCCAACCACTATATCGCCGGGGATAAAATGTGGGCTGCGGCTTTCCACTACCTCTGCAACTGCTCCACCTTCAACGGGCTTTCCAACCTGATATGGCTCAACGTACGATTTTGCATCGCTCATTCTTCCACGCATGTAGGGATCCACTGAAATGTAACGAGCCTTAAGAAGCAGGTCGCCATTGTTGAGCGATATGGGCTCTGAGTTAACAATCTCAAAGTTTGCCGCCGTGGGCTTGCCCACTGGTCTTGATTTTAGTAGTATTTCTTTATTCATTGTCGTTTGTTTTTAAAATTAGGAAAGTAGAAGTAGCTCTACCTCAATGTTGTTTCGTGTGGCTTTGGAGTAGGGGCAAACCTTGTGTGCTGCTTCCATCAACTTTTGTCCGGTTACTTGGTCCACTCCTTCTATTTTAACTAGCAATTTAGCCGAAAGGCCAAGTCCACCCTCCTTAACGGGACCAAGTGTTACTTCAACGGTGGTTTGGCTGGTTGCAGATAACTTTCGTGCTCCGATTACCGAGATCAGGGCGTTGTCGAAGCAGGCCGCCCAGCCGGCGGCAAATAGCTGCTCGGGGTTGGTATAGCTTCCTCCCTCACCTCCAAAATCTTTAGGCACCGAAACCTTTAGGTCGAGAATGCCATCGGACGATTTCACCACTCCATTTCTACCTCCCGTGGCGGTGGCAATTGCAGTGTATTTTCTAACTTGATTTTCCATATATGATGAAATATTTAAAATGAACGAACATTCAGAGGGGGAGCAAAAAAGATTACCGCTTAATTGCATCCCACGAAGCCTCAAAGGCGGCATTAATGGCTTCGGGACTCAGCTCTTTTCCCGCTTTAATGTAGACCCGTGCTACGTATATCATAGGGAATAGCGAGAAGGCGTAAAGCATTGGTATACAAAGTGGTTTGATGATTCCTTCCTGCTGTCCACGCTCCCATAAATCGAAAAGTGGCTGAACGGCTTTTTGTCCTACCTCACGGCTCGAATCCGTAACCATTGGAGTATTATCGCACTGTTCAATAAAGGTTGCCTCGTCGGGTTCGCTGAGCTTGTAGCGGAGAATGTTATTCCAAATAATCTCAAAACCCTTCTTAACCGGTGACTCAGGTTGGAAATTTTGGAGTGCATGGCGCGAAAATTTAGCTTTTAGTTCACGGTAAAGAGTATTTACCAAATCCTCCTTGTTCTGGAAGTAGAGGTAAATGGTACCTACCGAAACTCCAGCCTCCTTGGCAATTTTCGACATGGGTGCTGCATGGAATCCGTTGCTGTTTACCAATCCTAGCGTGGCCTTCAGTATTGCTTCACGCTTGTCTTCATTTTTTTGCCTTACCATTTTGTTGGTGTTGATAATGCAGTAAAAACAATGAAAATGAATGATTGTTCATTTAGGTTTTATTTTTCTAAAAATATTGTTCATTAGCATTCTGGTGTAACTCAAACATTATGGAAACAGTTTAACGTCACCATTGGATTTTCTTCGACTCAACAAAATATTGCATTCAGCGGGATCTCGATTTTCTTAATTTAATAACTTGCCTCTGTAACTATTTTGCACATAAGTCATGAATCTATTAATATTAGGTGGAGCCTCCTTCGACTCCATTGTTTACCTCAATGAATTTCCAGAGCCCACTCCACAGACCATTCACGAGTCGGTTTTTGTTGAAACGGTTGGTTCTACCGGAACGGGAAAGGCTGCCAACTGTTGCTATCTGGGTTTCGATACTACACTTCAGGTGGTGCTGGGCAACGACATGTATGGCCAGTGGATAAAAGATTTCTTGGCTTCAAAGCCCATTCGTGCAATTTACGATATCGACCCCAACGGAACCGAACGCCATGTAAACATTATGGATAAGTTAGGCAGGCGGATTTCCATTTTTGTAAACCCAACTTCCAATGAGCCACCAATCCGTTATGCCGACATGGAACCTGAGATTAAGAGGGCCGATGTGGTGGTGCTCAACATTGTGAACTATTGCCGCAACTACATTCCCTTCCTGAAAAAGCATGGGAGCGAGGTTTGGACCGACTTGCACGACTACGATGGTGTAAGCAGCTACCATCAGGATTTTATCGAGGCATCGGATTACATCTTTATGAGCTCCGACAACCTGCCCGACTATAGAAAAATCATGGTCGAAATTATGGACAAGGGTAAGCGATTGGTGGTGTGCACACATGGTAAGGCAGGAGCAATACTCCTCACTCCTGATGGGAAGTGGCTCGACGCGCCTTCGGTGAGTAATTATCAGCTGGTGGATGCCAATGGTGCCGGAGATGCATTTTTTTCAGGCTTCTTATATGGCTACAAGCACGAGTATGAGCTCTCCGATTGCCTGCTTCTGGGGCATATACTGGGTGGTCTTTGTATCTCCTCACCCCATATTGCTGCCGAAGGTTTAAGCGTTGCAAAAGTTGAGAAAGAATTTGCAACGTTGCGAAGAACCAAGTAGAACCGATTTGTGCGATGAGAGCATCGCTATAAAAGAAGCCGCCCCAAAATGGAGCGGCTTATCTATCTAATGTAATCAGCAATTACTTCTTTCTGGAAGCTCTGATGGACGATTGTGCTGCAGCTAAACGTGCAATTGGCACGCGGAATGGTGAGCAGCTAACGTAGTTGAGACCGTTCTGGAAGCAGAACTCTACCGAAGCAGGGTCACCACCTTGCTCACCGCAAATACCAACCTTGAGGTCCTTGCGAGTGGAACGTCCCTTTTCAACACTCATGGTGATAAGCTGTCCAACGCCATCCTGATCAATGGTCTGGAATGGGTCAGCAGCCAACAGCTTAGCATCGAGGTAATTGTTCATAAATCCGCCAATATCGTCGCGGCTGAAGCCAAATGACATCTGAGTGAGGTCGTTGGTTCCAAAGGAGAAGAATTGGGCAGTTTTAGCCATACGATCAGACAGCAAGGCGGCGCGAGGAATTTCGATCATGGTACCATATAGGTAATGAATTTCCTTGATGCCAAATTTGGCAATAACTTCGGCGTATACGCGGTCAACAATCTTCTTGGTGAAGTCGAGCTCAGAAACGTCGCAGGTTACAGGAACCATAATTTCTGGTTTTGGACTCTTGCCTTCCTTTAGCAGTTCGGCAGTAGCTTCAAAGATAGCCCTTATCTGCATTTCAGAAACTTCGGGATAGGTTACGCCAAGACGAACTCCACGGTGCCCCATCATTGGGTTGCTTTCGTGTAGACCTTCGCCACGCTTTGCAATGGCTTCAACAGAAATGCCTAGAGCCTTAGCAAGTTCAGCCTGCTTTTCAGCGCCTTGAGGAACAAATTCGTGAAGTGGTGGGTCGAGCAGACGGAAGGTTACAGGCAGGGTATCCATTGCCAATAGGGTAGCCTTCATATCCTTCTTAACAAATGATGAAAGTTCGTTAAGTGCAACAATGCGCTCTTGAACTGTTGAGCTGAGAATCATCTTACGGAGAAGGAATAGTGGTTGTTCGGCACCTACACCGTAGAACATGTGTTCGGTACGGAATAGTCCAATACCTTCGGCACCAAAATCGCGGGCAATCTTTGCATCAGCAGCAGTATCGGCATTGGTGCGAACACCCATTTTGCGATTCTTGTCAACTAACTTCATGAATTCTTGGAAGCGTGGGTTTTCAGTGGCATCCATGAGCTTTAGAGCACCTTGGTATGCATGGCCCTTAGTTCCATTGAGGGTGAGGGTGTCACCTTCTTTAATCACTATGTTTGTTCCAACAACTTTTGCAATTTTGGCATCAACATCAACATGGAGCGAACCGGCACCAACGATGCAGCATTTACCCCATCCACGGGCAACAAGAGCAGCGTGAGAGGTCATACCCCCACGGGCAGTAAGAATACCCATAGCAGCACGCATACCTTCAACGTCTTCAGGGTTGGTCTCTTCACGAACCAAGATTACCTTTTCGCCTTTGCGGAACCAAGCTACGGCATCTTCGGCGGTAAATACTACCTTACCAACTGCAGCACCTGGACCAGCAGGAAGACCCTTCACAAACGGAGTGGCATCCTTTTCGAAAGCTGGGTTGATAATGGGGTGAAGGAGTTCGTCGAGTTGAGCTGGGTCGAGACGCATTACGGCGGTTGGTTCGTCGATAAGCTTATCGTGGAGCATGTCCATGGCCATGTTAAGGGCAGCAGTTCCGGTGCGTTTACCAACGCGGCACTGTAGCATGTATAGCTTGCCATCCTGAATGGTGAACTCAATGTCGAGCATGTCTTTGTAGTTCTTCTCCAGCGTTGCTCTAATCTTATCGAGTTCCTTATAAGTTCCGGGCATTGACTCCTGCATGCTGTGCAGGTGCTTGTTTTGCTCGTTCTTTGTATCGTCGTTTAGTGGGTTTGGAGTGCGAATACCAGCAACTACATCTTCACCTTGAGCATTTACCAACCACTCTCCGTAGAAAATGTTATCGCCAGTTGCAGGGTTACGGGTAAAGGCAACTCCGGTAGCAGAACTGTCGCCCATATTACCAAATACCATGGATTGAACGTTTACTGCTGTTCCCCAATCGTCGGGAATACCTTCGATACGACGGTAGGAAACGGCCTTCTTTCCGTTCCAGCTCTTAAATACTGCCTTTATACCTCCAACCATTTGCTCTTTAGCATCATCGGGAAAAGGTTTACCAAGAACTTCCTTAATCTTTTTCTTAAATTCTTCACCAAGAAGTTTCAGATCATCGGCGCTCATGTCGGTATCGCTCTTGTAACCCTTGCTGTGCTTGAACTTATCGAGCATGCCATCGAGTTGCTTACGGATTCCGCCACCAACAGGCTCAATGCCTTCAGCTTTTTCCATAACCACGTCGGCATACATCATAATAAGACGACGGTAGGAATCCCATACAAATCGTGGATTGTTGGTCTTCTTAAGTAATCCGGGAATGGTTTTAGAGGATAGACCAATGTTTAGAACGGTGTCCATCATTCCTGGCATGGAACTACGAGCACCAGAACGGCAGGAAATTAATAGAGGATTTTCAGAATCATCATATTTGGTTCCCATAACTTTTTCAACGTTCTTCATGGCTTCCCATACCTGAGGCATGAGATCGGCTGGAAGCTCTGTACCGTTTTTGTAGTAGTCGTTGCAGGTGTCGGTGGTAATGGTAAATCCTGCAGGAACTGGAAGTTCCAATAAACACATCTCGGCCAAGTTGGCTCCCTTTCCACCAAGCAGATTCTTCATGTCCGCTTTTCCTTCAGCAGTCTTGCCACCAAAGGAGTAAACGCGTTTTACTTGCGTCATATTACTTACTCTTTAAGTTTGAATTATAGTGTATTGTATTTTAATTCATAACGAATTGCCACAGCCTACAAATCTACCAAAAAAAATGATAAAGGTTTTTTGGTCATTTTGTTTTTTTTTGAATAAAGTGCAAAAGGTCTCAGTTTTATAATATGCAATCGTTTGAGATAATTTGCACGATTTGAACGGTTACGGGTATTGTTTACCGAAAAGCTATATGTGGAAGTTGATGTTAGGTTGCATTTTACTTTTAAATGAAATTAGCAGGATGGCACATATAGCGGCAACAGTTCCCGATATGGCAAAAACGGCACCCGGTGAAATTTTTTCCCAAATAATACCTGCGGTGATGCTGGCAAACAGAGTTGCTACGCTAGATAGAGCCGTAAAGAAACCAATGGCTGTAGCCGAATCTTCCTTGCGACAAAGATTGGTAATCCATGCCTTGGAGACTCCTTCGGTGGAGGCTGCAAAGAGTGCGTAAATACAGAACAAAATTGCAAATTGCCAAAGATTATTGGCGAAGGATATACCGAGGTACGCGGTTGCAAAGAGCATTAAGCCAAAGGTGAGCACACGTCTCATGCCTAGTTTGTCGGCTAAAATACCCATAGGCCAAGCTGCAAGGGCGTATATAAGGTTGTAAAAAATGTAGATGCCTATCATGTTGAGATCACCCATTCCGGCTTGCTTTACTTTTAGAAGCAAAAAAACATCGCTGCTGTTGAATAGCGTGAAGAGTAGCAGTATGGGAATTAAGGTCTTGAAGCTAGGACTAGCCACTTTCCAGTAGGAGAGGAATGAAAAGAAATTTTTTCCCGATGGACTTTTCTTTGGTGTTGAAGTGCCCTTCGACTCTTTTACAAGAAAGGTGAGGCCTACGGCCACCATGCCGGGTATAAACGCCAGCACAAAAAGGATACGGTAGTGACCGGGAAAAGCTGCGAGGAAAATTAGCGCCATAAAAGGGCCAATGGCTGCACCTAGCGTATCCATTCCTCGGTGAAAGCCAAAAACTTTACCCTTGTTTTCTGGAGTAGATTCGTCGCTTAGCAGTGCATCGCGGGAAGCGGTTCTTACTCCTTTTCCAAGCCGATCCATAAAGCGCGCGCCAAATATCCACAATGGCATGGCGAACAATGCCATTAAAGGTTTGGAGACAGCGCTCATGGCATATCCCCATTTTATGAATGGAACACGTTGACCAATTCTATCCGATAGCTTACCAAAATATCCTTTACTGATGCCGGCCGTGGCCTCGGCTATTCCCTCTAAAAGTCCAATCAAGGCAACCGAAAAGCCAATGGATTCTAAGTATATTGGCATTACCGGGTATAGCATTTCGCTAGCTATGTCGGTAAAGAGGCTCACAAACGAGACGAACAGGATTGTTCTGGTAAGGTAACGCATCGTTTTTTTTACAAAGGTAACGGAAAAATAAAAAAAGGAGTTAGAAGAAGTTAGAGGAAGTTAAATGGAGTTAGAGGAAGTCGCAGCGAAGCGAATATCCCGCAACGCGGGGTTAAAGAATTCAGAGAATTGAACAGAATGTCGAGACACACCATCGTGTGTATCCAATACATCAAAAGGCAATTCATAGTATACGTAGGGGCGAAATGTTTTTCGCCTCCATTTTTTACAAGCAAACCATTATTGCACGATAAACCCCGGGCAGGATAATAGCCCAGGGTTGGCAACCCCCGGTATCAACGGTTCCAAAGCGTGAGCGGTGCACGCACAAGTGGCATGAAATTCTACCGACCTCCTATGCACCGCAATCGCCAAATGATTGCAATAGAAACACAACGATATTATGAGGTGCTCGAAGAATACAACCGATTGCATCGCCACACTGTAATACGCCTCGCTTGGTTAATTAATCGCTGCCCACCATTTACCTCCTACGAAAAATAGCGCTACCTTTGGAATACCAAACCAAAAGTAAAATAAGGTAAGCACATTAAGGAGAAATGATAATCTGTTAATGGTTGAACTTGTAACAATTATTTAAAACGAAACACTATAATACCCTTTAAAACCTCATGAAAACAATGGATACATTAAATTTAATTTACTATTCACCAACCGGAACAACACAAAAAATTGTAAAAGAAATTGGTCACGCACTTGACCTATCGCCAGTAGCGGAGTATAACATTTCATCAACAAAGACCGATTCGGGATGTGAATTAGGCAATAGCGGTTTAACCGTAATTGGTGTGCCCACATACGGTGGTCGATTGCCAATAAGTGCTGTTGAAAGATTAAAAAAGTTTCATGTCCAAAATACACCTGCAGTAATAGTTGTGGTTTATGGTAATCGTGCGTTTGAGGATGCACTATTGGAGCTAAAGGAGATTGTTAGCAATTGCGGTTTCAACATTATTGCCGCCGCAGCCTTTATTGGAGAGCATTCATACTCATCGGTAGACAAACCTCTTGCTCAAGGAAGACCGGATAAGTTAGACTTAATTAAATGCCTCGATTTTGCCCGGTTGATTCAGTCTAAAATGGTGCAGCTAAAGAGTAAGATTGAGATGGCAGAAATAGAGGTGCCTGGAAACTATCCATATAAGGAGCGAAAACCATTGGACGAGCTAATTTCTCCAGAAACCGATTTTTCAAAATGCACTAAGTGTGGAATTTGTGTTGATGTTTGCCCTACCAATGCCATTACAATAAACGATGAGGTAGTCACAAATAAAGAGCTGTGTACATGGTGCTGTGCCTGTATTAAGCGCTGTCCGGAGGATGCACGTTTTTTCGACAGCCCAATAATTAATGCCACTAAGGAAAAATTGCTTTCCCTATGCACAGAGAGAAAAGAGCCAGAGTTTTTTTTGTAGGTTGCTCGACCATTAAATGGCAATTAGACTTTGTAGGTTGTAGCTGGACATGGTAATTTTTTGAGCATGCTACTCTTACCTGTATTATGTCATTGCTTAACTTCTAAATGTTGTCTACTTTAGCTTTCGGAACCGCAAACCGTAAATAATTTTACTAACAATTTTAATTCTATGAAGAAGTTATTCTTTAGTATCGGCATTCTTTTGCTGTTCGCGGTGAGCACCTTTGCACAAAAGCAGCTAACCAACTTCAACGACCTCATGGGTGCGCTTAACAGCGGCAAGCACGTTCGGATGGTATTCTACTACAACAAGTGTAAGCTAATTAGCAATAACGAGGAGGCTGAAAAGGTCCCGGATGCCATTGGTGGCATGGATATGGGGGTGTATGAGTATTTTGCTGCCGGTGCGGTTCACAACAAGTTGGCGTTTGTGGTAACCTCGGAATCCAAGTTTATCGAGAATCCCATGGCCGATGGCTTTGTGCAGAACTATGTAAAGGTGAAGGTTTCGGAAGATGGCAAGGTTGTTATTTCGGCCAAGTATATAGATGCCAAAACCTTTGATATAACCATGGATGAGAAGTTCTTTACCGAGATAAACAACGGTAAAAACGACAAGGCCGCCTACTTCTATACCGAGTAGCGGGTCATCGCAGCGCTGAGCCTCTCCTTGGCTGCTTCATTGGCTGGAAAGCAGTCGCCCAGCAGCGCGATGCTGGCCGGAAGAACCGTTGCCGAAACCGGTGCAAACCCAGGAACTTCGCCATCAACATCGAGCGGAATGGCTTTTTCGCCGGCGGCAATGGTTACCTCTTTGGCAGTATGGTAGTGAACTTTTGGGTGAATAATGGGTTTGGCTGCGTGCAGCGAGCGCATAAATCGTAGAAAAAGGAGCGCCGATACATTCTCCACCACCACAATGCTCAACGTGCCGTTGGTGATGCTGGCTTGTGGCGCAATGCCCAGCCCGCTGCCAAAGTAGCGGCCGTTGGCTATGCACACGCACTTAATCGTTCCCGAGTAACTCGTATTTTCGGCTTCCAGATAGATAGGTTCCGGTTTAATAAATAGTAGGGAGTGAATGGCTGCCAGTGAAAAGGCTACTGTTGCGCCGAGCCACGTCGACATTTTTGCTGCTGCAATTATGGTATTGGGACCAATGCCCACATCGGCAATGTTGTTGAAGTAGCGGCTGGCGCTGTGGCCGTCGTGGTCGATGTAGGTAACCAGCCCAAGGTCGATTAGGCCAACCCGGTGCAGCTCTATCTGCTCCTTTAGCTGGGCAATGGACGAGGGCACTCCCAGCGTTCGGGCAAAGTCGTTGCCGGTTCCCCACGGTAGCACACCCACAATTACCCTGCTGCGTTGCTCTGCCGGTGTCAGCATAATCCCGTTGATAACCTCGCTAACTGTTCCATCGCCACCCACGGCAATAATGTAGCGAAAGCCCTGGTTAGTGGCCTGCAGAGCCAGCTGTTCGGCGCTGCGATGGCCGTTGGTTACCAAAAATTCCACGCGAAAGGCTGGCGCAAAGCAGCTGCTCACCTCCTGCTGAAACTGGTTTAGCTTGGTTTTCTTCGAGTTTACTATGAAGCAAATGCTGTTCATTGGAGCAACTTAGTGCAGCAAAGGTAGGGGAAAATGTGAGTTGTGAATGGTGAATTGTGAAAAGTGAACCGAGCTTGCGAGCTCGCCGAAGGCAAAAGTGAGTTGGATGCGGGACGGTAACTTTTTTGGTTGGTTTAGGTGGAGGAACGAGGAGGAGGGCTCTCCCCGTGAACCTAGCTGGATAGGGCCATAGGAACAAGTGGGGCAAACGCGCTGTTAGTGGTTTGTATTAATTTCTCTTTAAAATATCACTGGTTACCTAATGAAACCTAATTGTCTCATAATAGTAGTTCTGTCATACACCTGTGTGTGACCACAAATTTTTCCATCCTTAAAATGATATATAGTCACTCCATTTGCTTCTATCGTTTTATTTGTCGCTGGTAATTCCCCCTATTTTCCCTGTGTTTGTTCCTGTCATAACCCAAGTTATTGCAACAAGATTCCCGTTAGATACAGCAGTTTTAATGTCAAAGTGAATGTCTGGGAATGAATTGAAAGTGTAGTTTAACCGTGTTTCAAATTCATTCCTATCTAAAGTCTTTCCTTCCCAAGGGTCAGCATTGTCAATATGCACGGTGTATTCGCTTGCTAAAAATTTAGAAATGGTTGCAACATTCTTTTCGTTCCAAACACTTTTCATAAATTCTCTTAATGTCGTTTCGTTGTTCATTATTTTGGTCTATTTAAGTTTGGAGTGTCGTCTTACAATGACCGCCAACTCGCTTATTTATGCTGCAAAACCGTATCCTACCCAAAGCTACAACTAATTCATAGACCATCAAACGGCGACCTAACTATTTTAGGCATTGGTTACCTACATGGGTATATACCTCGGCAGCTTGGTAGCCCAATCGGACGGCTTTCTACATGGTTCTGGTTGGGCCGAAAGGGCATGGGCAATGCCCATGAGCTAAGCTGGTGGTTGTGGCCACCTTCGTTATAATCACCACCATTGGTTGTTGTTCAGCAGAAGTAAAAATACAAAAGAGTCCCTGAGAAATTTGGTCAAGTCTTAGCGTGCCACTATGGCCAGCAGATTTTCATTCTATCGTCTTTCGGTATTTATCAATTGTTTCATCAATATGATTGAGTTCGATAAACCATACAAGCAAATCCTTGTCAAGCCACTCAATCCCTTCAATAATTTGAAGTTTATACGAATTAAGCACAGCTAAATTCCAGGTTATCGCCTCGTGATGAAAAATCCTATTTCTCAGTTTTCTAATGCCATTAAACTTGGCACTCATCGTTTTGCGCTTTCTTATTTGCTTGGGGCAATTTGGAAACGCTAATCGAAGATTTTTCCACAGGGTCATTTCAAACTTCGTGTCAAACAATGAAGTCCAAAATCCAAAGGATAATTCAGAAATTATGCGTCCAGAGGTAATCTCCTTTTTCTCAGACATTATGTTTGTTCGAGCTTCAGAAATTCGATTAATCTGAAATCGAGATGCAATCTTAACAAACTCAATATTATCATACCATTGTTTATCATTGAAATGTTTTGACAATTGATAGTCAATTGAGTTTCGCAAGCCTATCTCCAGAATCGCAAGCATGGGATAAAATGCTTCTGAAATGAGAATATTGCTTTTATAGTGAGCAATCGCCTTCTCGAAATCATTCTTATGATGCTTTAGATAAGGCTCTAACCTTTCCCTTGAAATAATCCGCTCAAGTATTGCTTTACTATCCATTTAAGTATTATCTTTGCGCCGTAGTCCCGGTAATTCCTCTCCCAGTTTCTATGCTGGTGATGAAGCCGGGTTCTTTGTTTTATACTCTCAAAGAGAATTTTTTCTGAACTTTCTTTTCACACTTCCATTGTTACGTTAACCCCATATCCTACCCAAATCTACAACGAATTTATAGAGCGTCAAGTGGCGACCTAACTATTTTAAGTTTTGGTTACCTACATGGGTATAAATCTCGGCGGCTGGTGAAGCCCAAACGGACGGCTTTCTACATGGTTCTGGTTGGGTAGAAGGGGAGGTGATTCTCCCCGCAGTTTAGGTGGCTGGACACTCTACGATTAGCAATTGTTTCTATTTTATGCTCAAGTCGGCAGGGTTCTGTCTACAATCCCAAATAGAATGGACAATAATTTTCTCCTTGTCATATTCGTAGAAAAGGATATAATCGTCAACGATTAGGCCACGAACGGATTCAATTTCTGTATTCAAGCCAACGTTGGGCTGCTTTAGTAGGATTTTAAGCTCTTTGTTTAACCGTTGGTATAGCTTGGCGGAATAGGTTCTACTCTTGTTTCTTTTGGCATAAAACTCAAGAATCTTGAAGAGCTTAATCTCTGCTCTATGAGACCAAATTATCTTGCGTTTAGCCATTTCGAAACTTTTTTATCGAGAAGTTCCTGCTCAAGGTAAAAACCTTGCTCAATCTCTTTCTTCGATTCAATAATTTCGTCTCTTTGTTCACTGGTCAAGGAAAGAACCTCCGTCTCGGTTTTTGATTCGAGAATAGTCTTCAACGCTTTGAGGAATGAAACGTCATTTATCTCAGCTATGCGTTGAATCAAGACTTTCTTAAGTTCAAGCGTTGTCATGGCTATTCCTCTTTTTCTTACAAAGATACACATATTTTGGAGTCAGGGGAAATGCTTTTTTTAGGACGTGTAGGGCAATGCCTTCGTTCCGCTGCCATTCATTCTCAACTGAAATAAAAATGATACCTTTGAATTTAAGAGAAGAGCACATTACGCACAAAATGGGACACTACCAATTTTGCAAAACCTGCAAGCCGTTCTCCTGCATGGCAATTTCTTCCAAAATCTTTGTAACTTGCTCTTGTGTAAAGCGTAGGTTTTTCATCTCTTAAATTTTAAAGTTTTGCAACCTTAAATTTAGAAAAATCTCACTTTACACACTTTTTGGGACAGTATCCGGGCAATACGAACCAGAGGGAGCTGTTCGGCTCCTTTTTACAGGTTCGATACCTGTAAAAAGGAAAAGTGCGCTTATGCCAGCACACTTTTCCAAGGACCTTCGGTATAATCATCACCATCGGTTGTTGTTCGGCAAATGTAAATTTAGAAATTTTTCTCTTTAATATATTTGGTCAGGTCTTAGAATTCGATTAGCGGCATGTGCTTTATTTTTAATACATTGTTATTAATCTTAATTTTTTCTTCCTAGGTTTATACTCGAGAGCAACTAATAATTTCATCAATGATTTTGAATCCATCCTTGGTATTTCTATTATGATATTAAATTTAAGCGTATTATGTTTCTCAAGAAATGATAAATTATAAATGTAATTACTTTCTAATTTTTCTTTTATAAGTCCCTCTAATTCTTCCAACGATAAATTAACCAGTCCTGCTCTTTCTATATTGTCTGCTTTTTCTTTAAGTAAATAATTAAGTTTAGAAGGTTCTATTTCAATATCACAATCTGTTAGATCTATAAAATTGCCACTTAATGTATTTAACGAAAAACGGGTATCGGATTCAAAACTTGGTAAGATTTTCCGTTCTATTTTATAACTAAGAAAAATGTGATAAAATGAAGAATGTATATACTTACAAATAAAACCTAACTCTTCATAATCACAGACAGAATCTTCTATTTCATCAATTATACTTGTTTCAAATGGTTCTAATGCAATTAAAAATGAATTGTGCTTTATAAATTTTGGGATAAGAATCGTGGATAAATATGTTTTTATTATATTCGAATATGTGACATCAAAGTAGCCAGTAAAATAATCGTTTTTTTGCAATCCTTCAATTAAGTTCTGCACCATTTTTTTCGAAAGATTATTTAAATAAACCAAAAAAAATTGGTTGTGATATTGATAATCTGTAGGATTTACCTGATTAATATATTTATAAAACAAGGATCGCAACTCTACCTTTCTATCATGTTCTCCAGTAAAGTCACCAATCAAGAAACTATGGCTACTTTCTTTATCTAAAATTGAAAGGATTTTTGTAAGAATATTATATCCATACATAGAAAATCCACTTTTCTCAATATCAAAAACAAGAGCAATTTCTTTTCTTTCCCTACTCGGTATTAAACAGTTTTTAAGTTTTTTATAATCAACTCCTTTTAATTTCAGAGAATCAATAAATAAATCAAAGACATTATTTATTTCTTCATGAATTTTTCCAGGAGGTGAATCCATATATGAAACATCCAATAAAATATTGTCTCTTGCGTTTAAAGTAAATATTGTGTCATTTTCTTTCATGCTTGCAAGGTGTATTTAGCATTGCCGCTAACGGTCGGCGGTATGTGCCGTAGGGGATTTCGAAGCTGCATCTGTATCACCCGGCACAAACCTTGATGCGAGCTGAAACGCTTGATATATCACTAAAACCCCTATGGCGTATGACCGCTTGTTAGCAACTGGTGTTTTTATTTTATCTGATTAAATATCATCTATTTAGCTCTAGAAAATCTTATCAACCTGCACCAACTTATCCACGAAGCACAAATTTATTTTGTTTTTTTGAGCGTTGGACAAAATGGCTTTGCCAAGGTGCGTTGTAAAGGCGGAAGCTCTTTTGCAAGCTTTTGGTTTGAGCGTTGGCTCGTGTGGGCTTGCAAATGTGCTTACGACTGTGCGTAGGCTAAATCGGTTTCAATCCTAACTCTTTTAAGTATTCATTGTGTTTCTCTGTATTTGTTTTTATGCTTTCATTTATTGAAGTCAGTTTATTGTTTACATCTTTCAAGTCAATTTGCACTTCATCTTCTGATGTGCTGACATACCTTGAAATATTAAGATTGTATCCGTTCTTCTCGATTTCGTCCATTGAAACTCTACGAGCATATCTTTCAATGTGTTCGGGGCGATATTTGTAAGTTTCAACTATTTTTTGAATGTCGTTGGGCTCTCCGTTTTCTCCTTCTCTTAACGTGTTTTGTCTTTTGCCTTGTTTGTAATGTTCCGATGAATTGATAAACAATACATCATCGTGTTTTTTGCATTTCTTCAAAACCAATATGCAAACAGGAATTCCTGTCGAGTAAAATAAATTGGAAGGCAAACCGATTACGGTGTCAATGTGGTTATCTTTTAGAAGTTTAGTTCTAATTCTTTCTTCTGCTCCGCCACGAAATAAAACTCCGTGAGGTAAAATAATCGCCATTGTTCCTTCTTTACCCAAGAAGTGAAAACCATGTAATAAAAAAGCAAAGTCTGCTGCTGATTTAGGTGCTAAACCATAGCTTTTAAAACGAAAATCTTCTGCTAAAGTATCATTGGGTTCCCAACGCAAACTAAAAGGCGGATTGGCTACAATAGCATCAAACTCTATCTTCTTGCTTGGATTCATTTCGTTGAGCAATGACCAACTATTTTCTAAAGTATCACCGTGGAATATCTCAAACTCGGTGTCTTTCATACCATGCAAAAGCATATTCATTCGTGCAAGGTTGTAGGTGGTGATATTTTTTTCTTGACCATATATTTTTCCAATAGTGCCTTTGCTTTTCGTTTGTTCTTTTAATTGAGTACGAACATTTAAAAGAAGTGAACCAGAACCACAAGCCATATCTAGTACTTTATTCAGTTTTTCTTTTGGGCCAGTAGTTGGGTCTTGACTATCAAGTATTACAATCTTTGATAGAATGGTAGAAATTTGTTGCGGTGTATAAAACTCACCTGCTTTTTTGCCCGAACCTGCTGCAAATTCGCCTATCAAATATTCATAAGCATCGCCAAGCGTATCGGAGTCGGCAGAGAATTCCGCAATACCTTCTGCAATTTTTTGAATAATGGTGCATAGTTTCTTGTTTCTTTCGGCTGATGTTTTTCCGAGTTTTTCGGAATTCAAATTGATTTCGGAAAACAAGCCTTGAAAGGCACTTTCAAACGATTCGTTCTCTATGTACCGAAAACCCGATTCCAGCGTTACTAATAACTCTGCATTTTGGGTACGAGCCATTTCGCTGATATTGCTCCACAAATGATTGGGTTCGATTACATAATGCACTTTTCTACGCATTTGTTTTTCAAACTCAACTACTTCATCTATATTAGAAGCATACCATACTGAAAGTGGCGTTCTCTTGTCGGTTGAAGGCAAATTGGGATAGTCCTTTCCCAATTCTTTTTTTGCTGCTTCTTCATAGTTGTATGACAAATACCTAAGGAAAAGAAACGAAAGCATATAATCACGGAAATCATCCGCATTCATTGCACCACGTAAATCGTCTGCTATATTCCAAAGGGTTTTACCCAGTTGTTGTTGGTCTTTATGTGTCATAACTTATAATGAAAATGGAAATGAAGTCGTTAGTTTTTTAAAGACTTTGATAAATAAATCTTTGTTGTCTTCGTTCATAGGTGCTAACTTTTGTGTATAAATTTTCTCATGCGATAACGAGTTGATAATATCTGACTTGACATTGGCGTCTTCGAATTCCAATTTATCAAGCACATAGCTAAATCGACCTTCACCCAAAAATGATGCAATGCTTTCCAAAATTTGTCTTAGCAAAACAAAATGATAAGTGAATAACTCTTTTCTAACTACAGCGTCATTTACAATTTGAAGCAACAAAAGGTGGTATAAAACAATGCCTTTCTTTTTCCCTACCAACTTATACTTATTGTTTTCGATTTCTAAAAATCGAACTACGTACTTATCTTCAAATATTTCTTTAACATAAATTTTATCACCTCGTTTTGTTTCTTGATTTCGCTTAGATTTAAACTTTTCTCTGTTCTCACCTTTGGATAGCCAATCCTGTAAAATTGAGAAAAGTCCCATATGGTGAGTACTTACGATTATTTTCTTTGTATCACAATGCTTTTCAAACAAATCAAGTATTAAGCGAGCAGTTATGTAGACATTGTTATCATCTAAACTTGAAACAGGGTCATCAATAAAAAAATGTTTGTTCTGCACATCAGAGAAACCTTCAATTTCAAATAATGCTAGAAAGAAACACCAAACAAAAATTCTTTCTTCTCCTCTTGATATTTTGATTTGCTTTTCAGGTTCATCAGATTTATAAAATTTAACTGAACCAAACCCAAGCTCTGGATTATCCGCTTTTTTAGGAATTAATTTGAAATCGAATTTAGGCTTGTAGGATATCAATTTCTCACGAATCGGGCTTTCATCATTGAACTTTGTAATAAAATCGTCCAATGAACTTTCAACAATCTTTATTTGAATATCCAGATTATCATTCGGCTCATCATTTTCCCAAACAAATAAGTCCTCACTATATGCATTGTAATAAACTCCAGCGTGTTTGCCTTTATTTAATTTCTTAGTGTAGTCTTTATATGCAACTGAAAGTCGGGTTTTACCAGTTGAGTTAAAAGCATAAAGAAGAATAATGTTCTCTTTTGTCTTTTCTATCTGTTTTGCAATATCTTTTTCGTTCATATACGCTAATCATTTATTTTAGGAAACAACCCCTGCATCAACCCTTTTTTATGCAACTTCAATTGCTCTATCTTCTCCGCTTGTGCGGTGATGATTGAATCTAATGAAGAAAGACATGTGGCGATTTTTTGTTGTTCTCTTTCAGATGGTAGATTAATCAATGTTTCTCGGATTGATTTTAAAGAAAGATTTTTAATTGTCGAACCTGTTAATTCTGAAAAGAAATAATCGATTATTCTGGGCGACTGTAAGGAATAATATAAGAAAACATTATTCAATTTTTGACTTGGTGTAATGTAGCAAGCACTTTTGCCCAATACTACCATTTCATTGTTATAAAAAGCGAGATTGCCAATCGTTCCATTTATAGATAAAAAAATTGTTTTTTTAGTCAAGTGTTTTTTATGTATTTCAAATTCTTCAGATGATACTCTTTTAGTTTTCTCGTCAACAACAATTTTACCTTCAATTAAATTATTTCCATTTATAAAGTAATATTCACCCGATGGGTCATATTTAGGTGTAGTGTGAATACCATCACCAATTTTAACAGTCAAATATTCAAGACTTTTCTTCATCCACTCACCATCATTCTCAAACTCCTTAAACCGATACTTCGGCACTTTTTCTCCTTCTTGCGGAAAAAGGTTTTGCATCAAGCCTTTTTTGTGGTCTTTGAGTAAATACAACTTTTGGCTGTGGGCAGCTATTACTTCATCTAAGGAAGAAAGGCAGGATGCGATTTTTTGTTGTTCTTTTTCTTTTGGTATTGGAATTATAAGGTTTCTTATATCATCACTATTTACAGCGTCAAAAGTTCCTCCTTGAGAGATTTTAGCCCAAGATGATTCGTAAGAGAATAACCATTGATAGATATATTCTTGTGAATTTGGTTTTTTCGCCCTGAGAGAAGATATACCCCTACCAATACAAGCATTGTGTAAAGATTTTGCAACTGTTCCAACTGGAGCTCTTACACTCAATAAAATATCTCCTATTTCACATTCTTTGGTAATTTCCGTAGTATAAAATCTTGGAGCTGATAGTCTATTTTTTATATCTGCGTTTCCTTGTAATAAGGGAAGTCCAATTTTATTTTCATTATATGATAAAGAACTAGGTGACGAACCCATAATAACATCGGAAACACTTGACAAGGTAGGTTTATCCCATTTTCCCTCATTTTTAAAATCAGGAAAACGCAATTCGGGTATTAATTTTTCTTTACTCATTTGTCTGAATCAGGATTTGCAGGATTATAGGATTTCAGGATTTTGGAAGGGTATTTTGGATTAAATACCTTTTTGAATTGAAGGCTTGTGCTTCCAAAATTGATAAGCAAACCAATAGGTTTATCGTAAGCAACAACGTAGTTTTTGGCTTGGGCCAAATGCACATCTTCTAAATTGATGAGTGCTTTTAATTCAACCACAACGCTATCCTCAATAATAAAATCGGCTCTTCTTGTTCCCACATCAATGCCTTCGTAATAAATGGTATGGGATTGTTCTCGCTCAAATGAAATTCCGGCTCGCTCCAATTCAATTGCCAAGCAGCGTTGATAAATCAGTTCTTGAAATCCATTGCCAAGCGTATTGTGTACCTTCATTGCACAACCGTTTATTTTATATGTCAAATCATCCAAGTTCATCTCATCTCTTTTTTAATCCTGCTCATCTTTTAATCCTGCAAATCCTGATTCAGACAGTGTAGGCATTTAATCCGCTTATTTCTCTATCTCCTGCAAGTTTTTTTAATTGGGGTACTAAGTCGGTCATCAATGCCAATTCTTTTACCCTGCGTTCTTTCCAACTCAACTCCAATGGCTCTAAAAGGTCGGTGAGTTTTTCACCATCAAAAATCATTCTGCTCATTATGTTTTCTACAAAGTTTTTCAGTGCTGCCGTTTGCAAACCGTGTTTGTGGGCAATGGCAGCCAGTTCTTTGTTGTATTTGTCGTCTTTAAAAGTGTCGTAACCTATGCGAAGCGATTCTACATCTTGTCCGCTGTTCCAATCCAAACCATTAATGTATTCGGTTAAATCTTCTTGTTCGTCCATCAGGTTGGCATTCGAACTCAGCAAGCTAATTACCTGTGCTTTGGTCATTTTTTGCTTAGCAGGTTTTTGTTGCGTATTGTCGGCAATCAGGTTCATGATGTAATCGTAATCAATCACGGCAGAAGCAAACAACACAAATTCAAAATCCAGTTGCTGTATTTCGGGCGGTGCTTGGTCGCCATCTTTCTGCTGTATGGCTCTCAATTGTTTGGCAGTTTCAATGTATGAGCTTCGGAACTCCTGCAAAGTTTCGGTTGGCAGAATAGCTTCAATTTTAGTTTTTTGCTCTTCAGTAATGTCGGTGTATTGGTCAAGCTGTGTTTTCAATCGTTGCACTTCCTTAAAGTTTTTCACAAAAGCAATTCGTGCCGCATCGCCTTTCAGGTTATACACTTCTTGCGGTTCGTTTACCAAATTATGTTCTTGCATAAATACGCCCAAAGCTTCTACCGCTTGTTTGTATTTGTCAATAACTACAGGAGCAGGGTCAACCAACCATATTTCTTTAGCTTGACCCTTATCTTCGCCTGAATACATTGCAATAGCCACGTTTACGGCCTCCTGTTGCGAACGGAAATCTAAAATATTGCCATATGGTTTCGTATCGTTCAGTACCCGGTTGGTTCTTGAAAACGCCTGAATCAAACCGTGATTTTTCAAGTTTTTGTCTACATACAGAGTGTTCAGGTATTTGCTGTCAAAACCTGTGAGCAACATATCTACCACTATAGTTATGTCAATTTTATTCTTGTGTGGATAGTCTTTGTTGCTGTATTTTTGGTCTTTGATTCGTCTTTGCACATCTTGATAATACAGGTCGAAAAGATATATATCGTGGTTAGTGCCAAACTGTTTATTGTAATCAGCAATTATGGCTTTGAGCGCAGCTTTCTTTTCTTCGGGGTTCTGTTTGTTGTCCTCTTTCTCCTGTACCAAATCTTCTTGTATTTGTTGTATATCGCTATTGCCTTCGGCAGGTGGCGAGAATACGCAAGCAATGTTTAAAGGAACAAAATCAGGATTTTCGGTTTGTTTCTTTTTCTGAATTTCTTTGAAAAGGTTGTAATATTCTATGGCATTATTTATTGAAGCCGTTGCCAATAAGGCATTGAAACGTTTTGCATTCGTTGCAGCAGCGTGTTTCTCTAAGATGGCTTCAACAACTGCTTGTTGGGCAATTGCCTCTCCAGGTTTAGCTTGGAGCGTACCTTTGCCTTTGAAAAAATCTATATGAAATTTCAGAACATTTCTATCATCTATAGCATGTGTGATAGTGTAAGTGTGAAGTCGTTGTTGAAAAACGTCCTCAGTGGTTATGAATGAAGCCTCATCTCCAACTCGTATTTGATAACTTGCGTTTTTATCAAATATGGGAGTTCCAGTAAACCCAAATAATTGAGCATTCGGGAAAAACTCTTTAATCGCTTTGTGATTTTCACCAAACTGCGAACGGTGGCACTCATCAAAAATGAAAACCATCCGCTTGTTACGAAGTGGCTCTAATCGTTCCTTGTAGTTTTTTTTGTTTGTGCCATCCAAAGCCAATCCTAATTTCTGAATGGTGGTAACAATAACTTTGTCGGCATAGTCGGTCGATAATAAACGCCTTACCAATGTTTCAGTATTGGTATTTTCTTCTACGCTTCCTTCCTGAAATTTATTGAACTCTTCACGGGTTTGTCTGTCAAGGTCTTTACGGTCAACTACAAACAAACATTTTTCAATTTCGGTAATGTCTTTTAGTAAAGTAGATGCCTTGAAAGAAGTTAATGTTTTACCGCTTCCTGTTGTGTGCCAAATGTATCCGTTGCCACGGTTTTGTTGTATGCAATCAATAATTGCCTTAACTGCATAAATCTGATACGGTCGCATAATGAGCAACTTCTGCTCACTCTCTACCAAAACCATGTATTTGCTTATCAATTCACCAAGAGTACATTTGGACAGGAACTTTTCAGCGAATAAATCAAGGTGGGTTATTTTCTTATTGCTCTCGTCAGCTAATTGATAAATGGGTAAAAATTGTTCATCTGCATTAAAGGCAAAATGTTGATTTTTATTATTGGCAAAATAGTACGTGTTGGTGCGGTTGCTAACAATAAACAACTGCATATAGCAAAGCAAAGAATTTCCGTAACCGTTGCCCGCTTCGTTTTTGTAATCAACAATTTGCTGCATTGCTTTTCGTGGCGAAACATCATGCTTCTTCAACTCGATTTGCACCACAGGCAAGCCATTAATCAACAAAATAATGTCGTATCGTTGATGGCTGTTTTCGGTATTGATGCGTAACTGACTAATTACTTCATAGTCGTTTTTGCACCAGTCTTTGTTGTTTACGAGTGTATAATGTAAAGGCGTTCCATCTTCACGTTGAAAGTATTGTCTTTCTCGCAAGAGCTTAGAAGCTTTGAACACATCAGGTTCAATAATTAATTCTCTCAATCTTAAAAACTCATTATCTGACAAGCGAACACGGTTTAGTACTTCAAACTTTGTTTTGAAGTTTTGCTCAAGCGTTTTTCTATCAACTATGTCGGGGCGATGCGTGTATTTCAGCCCCTTTAGTTGCTCAATTAGATTTTCTTCTATTTGAAACTCTTTGCTCATTATTCTTCTTTCAGTAAATCTTTAGGATTAACATCCAATATTTTTGCTATCTCATAAAGTACCTCAAGTCTTGGTTGCTGTCTATTTTGAACATAAGAGTTTACCATATTGTAACTCTTACCCAATTTCTCAGCTAACCAAGTCTGCTTGATGCCTTTTTCTTCAAGCACCTCTTTAATTCGATTCATTTATATCAAATTATTTTCGCTAAAATACATATTTATCTCAAAAAACAAGATATAATTATCAAGTAGTTCGGTGTGCGTTGGCAAAATTACTCACCAATATTATATTTTCTATGGTGTTCGTGAGCTCCCTTCGGTCGGTTGCACTCTTTGGCAAAGCTTTGGTTTTAGCGTAGGCTCGTGGGGCTTTGGCAATGCGTGCAATGTGGGTGGGGTTTCCACGTTTCTTTTTTGAGCGAGGGAAGAAAAAAACAAAATAAATCCATCCAATTTGCACTGTTCTATCTAAGAGCTAAATTGCGCTTATCAATACGTCAATTTCGCAGGTATCTATTGAGCTGCACGTTTTTTTACACTTGTTGCTAACTCGTTTATATATGCACCTTTTTCCAAAAAAGGTGCATATATCCACCCCATATTGGAAATATTGTATACCTTTTTCTCAACTTGGTGCATTTTATTTCTCCTAAAAATAATTATTTTTTGTTGTTACATGCCATCAAATGGACTTTTAATTCTTTGCAAGCTCTTTGTAGAAACATGGGTATATATTTCTGTTGTCTTGCTGCTTTTGTCTCCCCGCAGTTCCTGTATGTAACGCTATTCGGTACCACTTTCCAGCTTATGCATAGCATGCGAGAGGTGCAGCCAGCCCTTCAAATAGCCAAGCCTGAGGTCGGTAGGCTTTATTGTACTCCTTCTGCAGCCCCCAACCCCTTAGCTGGCGTGCCCCTTGCAAGTTTTAACACCTTCTTAGCGAAGGTTTGGGCCTTCTTAGGCAAGGTTTGATCGTTTTTAGCGAAGATTCGGGTGTTCTTAGCGATGGTTTAGGCGATTTTAGCGTTAGTTTGGGTGTTCTTAGCAATGGTTTGGGTGTTCTTAGCAATGGTTTGGGTGTTCTTAGCAATGGTTTGGGTGTTCTTAGCAATGGTTTGGGCGTTCTTAGGAATGGTTTACCCGTTCTTAGCAAGTTTTACCCGTTCTTAGCAAGTTTTACCCTCCCTAGTAAAGGGGTTCAGCGGGTTGCTAAAAAAAAGCGCCACCGCAAAGGGGTGGCGCTGGGTGCTACCGAGCATGAACTACTGCTCCGTGGTGCTCTCCTTCTTCGATTTCGAATGTTTACGGATATACTTGCTCGTGTAGCCCCGCTGCCGCTCGTCGTTGCGCCAGAATATATACTGGCCCACGCGACGTATTTCGTCCATGGCCTGCTTGAGATAGGTGTAGGCCTTGTCGCGGGTTACCCGCAGCTGGCTGTCGTTCATGCGCTCGCCGTTGCAAAACATAGCCCACGGTTTCAACCGTGGGTATAAAGTACCAATTTAAACAAAAGGGTAGGGCTTACAGGTTAACGAAGCACACCGGGCTGGCTGCTCCTTGTGGGGTTAAAAAATTTATTTAAAACCCTTTAAAAATTGGCCGGCAGTCATAACGAGCAATTTCGCTTTCTGAAAATCCTTCAGGTTTCGGGTTATAATGGCTTCTGCACCATTCTCTAACGCTGTATAGTACTGCAGTGCGTCCTCGTAATCGTTAAAGTAGCTATCGTTAAGCGATAGCGCTACAATTTTCTCATCAAGGCTCAAAACCTGCACAATCAGCTTCAACTTTCGAAGAATAAGCTTGGCCTCATCAGGTTTCTTCGATTGTAAAAGAATGTAGTTCGTATTGGCAAATGTAAGGGCAGAAACGCTTAAGCGAATCTTCTTCTTGTCGGCAAGCGTGAAAAGCCTTGCCGCTTCATCGTAGAATGGCTCTCTTTTGGCAAGAAGGTCAATCACAATGTTTGTATCAATAAACAGCCTTTTCACCTATACTTCTTTGTTAGGTAGCTGGAGTATTCTTTCTTGAAGTCAAAGTTTTCATCGAGCTCAACAACCCCGCTCAAGCTCTCCACAAGAGGTGAAATTTCTGTGGTTGATACGTTTTGGCTGGTGATCGATTCCAGATAGGATTCAATCATTCTGGAGAGGCTCGTGTTTCTATCGTGAGCATAAGCCTTGGCTCTATCTATAACTCCCTTGTTTAGCCTTAATGTTAGTTTCGTGTCCATGACCTATCCGTTTACGTGCAAAAATACAATTTCTATACGTCAAAGTCAAGGATTTTGTTATGGCCTCCGAACCATCGCCATTGAAAAATATAGCCCACGGTTTCAACCGTGGGTATAAAGCATTGGTGTAAAAGAACCGGGCGTTCAAGAATGGAACTGTGGCTCAATTTCCTTTTTCCTTTTCCCTTGATGGAAAAGGAAGAAAAGATCAAGCCTTGGCTGCTCGCCGACCCTTTACGGCCTCGCGAGCTAAAACGGCAATACTCGCTTCGCTCAAACAGCCGCCGTTTTTGCGCTCCCTTCGGCCTAAGGGTCCCCGGCTGCGCAGCCTAGGGCGCTCGCCTTCGGACCATCGCCATTGAAAGTCATAGCCCACGGTTTCAACCGTGGGTAATAGAGCATCGTTGAAAAGTCCAAACCGTTTCAACGGTTTATGAAACTGTTTTTAGAATTTACCGTCCTTGGCCTTCTTTGTTTCAAACCTAGTTCACGTATGGGTATATCTCCAATCGGCCGAACCTGTTTTTTACCACCAGCGCATTTAATCCTACAGCTACCACCACGCCAACCTTTTTTCGTTCGCCTTTCCCAACGTTATCGCTAATGTAGTAGTACTCTTCCCCAATTCGGTAATCGCGGTACGATCGGTTTAGCGTGTAGATTTTTGAAATGGAGACCTTTTTGGTGTAGGTGGAGTCATTTTTGGTGTAGGAGAGTGTAACCATGTCGTTTGGTTCAATGGAGATAATCCTGCCATAGAATTGAATTTTGTACAGAACCACATCGCCCAGCTGAAAGAGGTTGGTGGAGAGCTTGCGTTCTCCTGCCATTTGCGCTTGGTGCTCTTGGCTGGTGGCGTTGCCAATGGCTTTATCAACCATTTTTTTCACGTCAGCGCTATCAGTTACCGTGGTTTGCTTCTGGAAGGGTGCTATGGAATCAGCGCTGCTGGGCCGGTGGAGGTTGTGCGTTTCTGTGGTAAGACAATAGCTGCCGGCGGACGAGGACCGGTTGGGGGCGTGAGCCGTTGCCAAGGACGAACGGTCGTTGGCACAACAACGGCAATGCACCAGCGCTGCGCCGTTGGCTATGGAACAAAAGGGGAGTGCGATTAGGAGTGCTAAGGTTTTCATGGTGGCAATTGGTTTGGCAAGCAGGTGCGGTTCGTATGCCGCTTTTTTCTGACCTAAAATAGGAATAATTTCCCAACGAATTGCGGTAGAGGCTACAATAAATGCTTACCGCTGGTTTTGTCGTTGAGGTTATTTGGGGTGTGTGCGATTTTGTTTTCGTAGGTAATTTACAATTTGAAAAGGCTGGTGTTGCATTCACCCTTTTGTGGTTGCGGTGCATCGGTAGCAGGCCTGTTTTTACCACTAATTACCGTGCACCGCTCGCGCTTAGAGACCATCTTCTCCGGGGGTACCACCCCAGGCTACAAACATACAACCCCACTGGGGTTGGGTATGGGGGCGAAAAATATTTCGTACTTACGGGTGGTGGAATTCTTTAACTGGGAAATAGGAGCCACACGATCGTGTGTCTCTACATTGGCTTGAATTCCTTTTCATTGCGACTTCCTCTAACTTCTTCCAATTATCTGCTCGTCGTTATGTAAAGGAATGTAAATCCTACGCCCTAGGGTGAAACTGCATAATGGTTTCGCGCAGGTAGGTGGTGTCGAGGTGGGTATATATTTCGGTGGTAAGGATGGATTCGTGGCCCAGCATCTCCTGCACGGCCCGGAGGTCGGCACCACCCTCCACCAGGTGTGTGGCAAAGCTGTGGCGGAAGGTGTGTGGGCTTATGGTTTTCTTGATCCCAGCCATTGCAGCCAGCTTCTTGGTGATGGTAAAAATCATTACCCGTGTCAGCTTTTTGCTGCTCCGATTCAGAAACAAAAAATCCTTGTTTTCATTATCCGGCTCTTTTTGGTTACGGTCGATGAGGTAGTAGCCAATCTCGGTAATGGCCCTCTTGCTTATGGGAACCAGCCGCTCCTTGTTGCCCTTGCCCGTAACTTTAATGTATTCGTCGTTGAAGTGGAGGTCGGAGAGCTTTATGTTTATCAGCTCCGAAACGCGCAGTCCACAGCTGTAAAGGGTTTCCAGCATGGCCTTGTTCCTATGTCCATCGGGCTTGCTCAGGTCGATGCATCCAATTATTGCATCAATCTCCTGCACGCTAAGCACCGTGGGGAGTTTTCGACCAACCTTGGGTCCCTGAAGCAGCTCGGAAGGATCGTTCTCAATGGACTCTTCCAGCTGAAGGTAGCGGAAAAAACCCTTGATGCCCGATAGCACCCGGGCTTGGCTTCGCTTGTTGAGTCCGCTCTCCTCTAGGTGTATTAAAAATTGCTCCACATCCTGCTGATCGATTTTTGTTGGCGATTGTTTCCCCAGCGTTTCGGTGCAAAAATTCCATAACTTTACCATGTCGTTATTGTAGGCCGAAATGGAGTTTGCCGAAAGACCCTTTTCGAGCCGAAGAAAACTGTTAAAGTCTTTAATTGCATCGTTCCAACTCATTGCTCGAAGCTAATATTAAATTATTTTTAAGTGGTAGGGTGATGAATTATTTTTGGTTACTTTGCATCAAATTGGCCAAATGTAGCTTGTTTTTGATCATATTATCCAAAAACATTAAAATACAAAACATATAAACTATGGTAAAACGTACAAAGATTGTTGCAACAATTAGTGACCGGCGCTGTGAAGTTGATTTTCTGACACGATTGTATCAGGAGGGTGTAAATGTGGTGCGGCTCAATACTGCCCATCAGTCCCCTGCCGAATCCGTAAAGCTGATTGAAAATGTTCGGAAGGTCTCGGACAAAATTGCCATTCTTGTCGATACCAAAGGTCCCGAAATTCGCACTACTGCCATGGACGATTCTGCTGGCTTTGCGGTGATTACCGGAGATAAGGTTGTAGTAAAGGGGGGATCAGATGAGGTTTCGTCGCGCAGCTGTCTTTATTTATCCTACGCAGGAATTGCTAAAGATGTAAAGGTTGGCACCAGCCTCCTCATTGATGATGGCGATATTGCCTTGGATATTATACAGATAAAGGGCGATGAGCTGCTATGTGAAGTCAAAAACGACGGAACCATCAAGGGACATAAGAGCGTAAATATTCCGAGTGTCTCCATACAGCTACCATCCCTTTCAGAAAAAGATATCGATTTCATTCACTTTGCTGTAGACATGAAGATCGATTTCATTGCCCACTCGTTTGTTCGTCGCAAGGAAGATTTGATGGCAATTCAGACCATACTCGATGAGCGTAAGAGCCCCATTAAGCTCATTGCCAAGATTGAAAACCGCGAGGGGGTGGATAACATCGACGAAATACTCGACTATGCCTATGGCATTATGGTTGCCCGTGGCGACCTGGGCATTGAAATTCCGGCCGAGCAAATTCCGGTAGTGCAGCGTCAGCTGATTCGAAAATGCGTGTTGAGCAAGAAGCCGGTAATTATTGCCACGCAAATGCTCCATTCTATGATTGAAAATCCGCGCCCCACCCGTGCAGAGGTGAGCGACGTAGCTAACGCCATTTACCAACGTACCGATGCCATTATGCTAAGTGGCGAAACGGCGTATGGTGAGTATCCAGAGGAGGCAGTAAAGGTGATGACCCGAATTGCCGACGAAATTGAGGCCCATCTCGAACCCGATGCTGAAATTAATTTTATCAGGGTTAATAATGAAATTACAGCGATCCTTGCCAAGTCGGCTGTGCGGGCTACCATGCAGCTCCCCATTAAGGCGGTGGTAGTTGACACCCTTTCGGGAAGAACCGGTCGCTACATTTCAGCGTTCAGAGGGTTGGTGCCGGTATATGCCATGTGCTATAAAGAGTATGTTATGCGCCAGCTTGCCCTTTCGTTTGGCGTTGAGGCAATGTATCTGGAGCCACGATTTACTAATAAGCATGAGTTTGTGCATGAAGCCATGCGGATGCTACTCGAGCAGAAAAGACTTAGTTTAAACGACACTGTTTTGGTAATTGGAGGTAGTTTTGGCCCAAGCAACGGAGCTACGTTCATGGAAATAAGTAAGGTGTCTAACATGTTGCATCTGGGAAAGGTGTAAGTATTTGACACGATGCTCAAATTAGGGGTGACGTTCGCAAACTTTTTGGATTAGCTTGGTGTTTTCTTCCTAAATTTGCGTAATTCTGTCAACCAATTTTTTTATTTATGGGATTTTCAATCCTAAATATAGTTGTTGGCGGGATGATGAGCATGATGCTCCATCCCGTGCATGTTTCAGTAACTACGGTCGATGTTAAGACCGATAGTGGAAAAGTTTGTGTTCAGATCAAACTTTTTACCAACGATATTCAGCAGGTGGTGAATAATTTCGACTCTGCCAATTTGCAGTTGGGAACAAAGGCGGAGCAACCCAAGGCCGATGAACTCATTGCCGATTACTTAACAAATCGACTTTTTATTGAAATTAACAAGAAACCTGTTATCTTGCGATTTGTTGATCGAAGAATGAACGAGGAGTCGGTTTGGATCTCATTTGAAGGCGATTTGGCCGATTCCAAACATGGAGCGTTTGTAATAAAGTCAGCAATAATTGAGAATACGATACTCCTTGATCTTTATGAAGATCAAAGTAATCTTTTGATTTTTGGACAAGGTAACGGTACCGAAAAGGGCTACATGATGAATATTGGTAACGTAAAGCAGACGATTGAGCTGTAAACAATGAGGAAATATTTACTCTTTTGCTTAACATGCATTCTTCCGCTATTCAGCTTTGCAACCCACAACAGAGCAGGAGAAATAACATATAGGCAAATTTCAGGACTCACATACGAAATTACGGTAGTAACCTATACCAGCTCACTTCCAGGGGCAGCCGATAGACCAACTCTTATTGTGACTTATGGCGATAACGTTTCGAAGGAGGTGCCCCGCATGGAATTGGTTTACCTTCCCAATAACTACAAACGGAATACTTATAAGTCTGAGCATACTTTTCCCGGGCCTGGTGCCTACGATATTGTGGTGGAAGATCCTAACCGAAATTATGGGGTAAAAAATATTCCTAACTCCGTCTTTACCGTTTTTACCATTAAGTCTACCCTTGTTATTAATGCAGAGTTGGGCAACAATACCACCCCCGTTCTTCTTAACCCACCCATTGATATGGCTGCGGTTCACCAACTTTTTGTCCATAATCCCGCGGCATACGATGCCGAAGGCGATAGCCTTTCCTACGATTTAACAATGTGTCTTGGTGAGGATGGTAATGCAATCCCCGGATATACTTTGCCTCCTGCTTCAAAAAGTTTAACGGTTAATGCGGTTACTGGCGATTTGGTTTGGGATTCTCCAACCGATTCGGGTAGCTACAATGTGGCTATAAACGTTATGGAGTGGCGCAATGGCATTAAAATTGGAAACATTGTACGCGATATGCAAATCGATGTGAGGAACACCACCAACCACCCACCGGTGAATGATCCTCTTCCAGCGCTATGCGTGGAGGCAGGCAAGAAAATTTCATTGCTGGTAACATCGCGCGATCAAGATAACGATCCTCTATCGCACAAGGTCATAGGCGGTCCTCTTGGGCTAGCAACTAGCCCGGCAAAGAATTTACAGCTTATTTCGGCAAGCGCAGGGACAATTACTTCGCTATTTACTTGGCAAACTGTTTGTCAGCATGTTCGAAAACAGCCATACGAAGTTATTCTAAAGGCAGAGGATAATAATCCACACATTAGCTTGGTGGATATGGATCCAATTATCATTGATGTTTTAGGTCCTGCACCAAAAAATGTAACCGCCGAACCGGCTACCAATGCTGTTACCCTTAAATGGGAATCGTGTGGCTGCAGCAATATTAAGGGTTACAATATTTACCGTAAAGTCGATTCCTCCAAATTCGTGGTTGATTCCTGTAGAACAGGAATCCTGAATTCTGCCGGATTTATAAAAATTGGGTTTGCTGATACCACTCAATCAAATTCCTTTATTGATAACAACCAAGGTGCCGGTCTTACCCAGGGTGAACTCTACTGTTATCGTGTAGCTGCCGTTTTCGATGGCGATTTGGAAGGCTATCCATCGGAGGAGGTGTGTACTCCACTGGTTCCCGGATTGCCTTTTATTTGCAATGTGAGCGTTGATTCAGATGCTGAGAATGGAGAAATATCACTTGCATGGCGCATACCAACCAACTTTGATGCCACTCAATTCCCCGGTCCTTATCAATACTATATTTCGCGGAGTAATGACCTTTGGGGAGGAGACTTTAAGCTTATCAACTCCTCGCTAACCTCAATAACCGATACCACATTTGTTGATACCCCAATCAATACGCTTGCCGGACCTTATTCCTACATGATTGAGCTTTTCGATGTTTCGAAAGGTATGCGTGTTGGATATCCAGGTATTGCCTCTACGCTGTTGCCCGAGCTAACTCCCACCGATCAACGGGTAGGTATTCATTTTTCTAATAATACTCCATGGCAAAATAACAGCTACGATATTTACCGAAGCGAGGAGGGGGGGGCATTTGTTCCTGTTGCTACATCATTTTCGAAGGATTATGATGATAAAAATTTGGTAAATGGACATAGCTACGATTACTATGCCATTAGCCATGGAACATATAATTACAACGATATTCAGTACTCAACGGTTAACCGTTCGCTTTTGCGCAATATTAAACCTTACGACAATGTGCCGCCATGTGCGCCATCCCTGTCGGTAACGGTTAGCTGCGATAGCCTCTTTAACGTGTTGCACTGGGCTCTTCCCAATGGTTCATGTGGTTCCGATATTGCTTCTTACATACTATTTTACTCTAATTTAGTGGATAATCCGCTCGACAGCTTGACCACCATTCCGCACCACGATGTGTTTAGCTTTAAACACTTTCCTTCGCTTAACCTTGGCGGGGCATACGGCATTGTAGCAGTGGATTCGGTTGGAAATAGAAGTGAGATGATTAAGGCTATTGCTGCCGATAGCTGTAGCCTTTACGATTTGCCCAATGTTTTCACCCCCAATGGCGATGGCATTAACGATCTCTTTGTTCCGGTTAAGAATACCTACCAGTATGTTGAAAAGGTCTCGATGAAAATTTTCAACCGTTATGGGGTTTTGGTGTTTGAGACGGAAGATCCTAAAATTCGTTGGGATGGAAAGATGATGAATACTAATAAATTGGCTGCTCCGGGCGTTTACTATTATATTTGTGATGTTTGGGAACGTCGTTCTGTTGGCGTTTTTCTTGGGGCACCCAAGGTCGGTTTCGTTTACCTGCTAGCTGATAAGCAGCATAATAAAACAGATTAATTCAACTATCGATTACTATGCTTCGTTTGTTTTTTGCTTCGGTTATGGTTATGTGCTGCTCTGTTTTACAAGCACAACCTGACTATTTGACTAGCTACTTTAAGGCAAAGGGAGAACTTTTTCAGAAGCACTATGCTGAAGCTAATGCCATGCTCGATTCGGCTGTAGCAAAAGGAATACCAGAAGTTAATGCCATGGTACTTAAGGGCGATATTGCATTTGCTTCTGGCGATTTATTGAGCGCGGAGAAAGACTACCTGCGCGTTGAGGCGCTTAAGTCGGGAATGGCTTGTCTGGGATTGGCTCGGCTCTACGCTATGCAAGGAAACGACTCGGTGTCGTGCGAGTGGTTGTATCGCTCCCTAACATCTAAATATAAGGAACTCCAGAGCACCTATCTTCTCGATAAAACTTTGCAGAAGATGGAGGATTCTCCGTTTTGGCGACGGTTATGGGATGGCGACTACTACAACAAGAATGAGCAGCTGGAGGCCGATATGACCTACCTTATCAATAATGGGAAAAATACTGAGGCGCTAGATCTTGTTCAGGAAAAGGCAGAAAAGCATAAGCTTCGACACCAGCAGGAGGCCTTGATGGGTAAGGCATACTACCAGTTGCAATCGTATGGTGCTGCTATTGACGAATACTCTAAAGCAATAGTGCGAAATTCCCGAAATGCTGGATACTATTATCTACGGGCTAAGGCATATCTCGATTATGGCAAGGATGCAAGGGCACTGGACGATATCAATAAAGCCATTGAGATTGATCCGCTTAATTCTGATTTCTATTTAATAAGAGCTAAGGCTTCTGTGGGAGCTAAGCTGTTCGATCAAAGTAGGGCCGACTTTGCCCTATATATATTGGCCACTGGTGAAAATTCACAAATTCTTTACGATTATGCAGTGGCCATGTATGAAGCGGGCTACTACATGGAAGCCTTGCGCCAGATTAATCAATGTATTCAGCTAAAGGCCGATAATGCTTCCTACTATATTGCGCGAGCGAATATTTATATGAAGACCAACAGCTTTAAGTATGCTGTTGACGATTATGCCATGGCACTTGACCTTGGTCAGCCTCGCGCCGAAGTATACCTGTATAGAGGGTATGCGCGTTCAGCAAATGGCGATGTTAAGGGGGCATGTTCCGATTGGAAAAAGGCAGCATCGATGGGTAATCTTGATGCCCAAAGTTTAGTGGCACGCAATTGCCATTAACGCACTTCTACCTAGCCATTTTTGCAAATACTGTCGAGCCTTTCAAAGTCGAGAATAATACGCTGTTTGCCATCAATCTTGATTATTTTTTCCTTCTCAAATTCGGAGAGAATGCGCGACACCGTTTCCCTGGAGGTGCCAATAAAGTCTGCTGCCTCGTATCGAGAGAGCGGACAGTTAAATGTTTCACTTAGGTATATCTCCCTCGAAAAGTAAAGTAGCATTTCTGCCATTAACCCTCTTACGTGCTTTTGCGTTCTATACAGGCTGTATTTAAAGCATTGTAGCTCATCTTTACATAGTCCAACAATAATCTCGTAGGAGAAATTTTCGTTGGCGTGCAGTAGGTCGTCAAAGCATTTTTGGTCGATAAAGCAAACCGATGAGTCTTCGATTGCGGTAACGGAGAACTGGTTAATTTTATCGCCAATACTGGTGGGGAGACCGATGTAGGCTGGCGCTTTAACAAATTTTAGTATGTGGTCCTTTGCCGTTAACCCGTTAATGTGAACCTTTACCAACCCTGTTCGGAGGTATACTATATTTAGCGAAAAGGCGCCCTGCTTTATAATGATCTCTCCCTTATCAAAATCGGCATTGATGGAGTTTAAACTCATGTATTTTACCTGATCGGCACTAAGACATTTGGCTGCTGTAGAATGGAATTGGCATTCAATACAGCTGTTACAGGTTGGTTTGCTGGGATTTATTGTTGAGTTAAGTGTCATGCTAGTTGAGTTTTACAATTCACGTGTGATTACAATCACAAAAAAAGCTGTTGAGGTTTAGGTCTCTAAAAAAATATATAGTTGGATGTTGACATATCTTTGTTGCAAAGTTACTAAAAACTGTTTGCTATGGATAAAAAGAAGTTGTGTTTAGCTCTTTACTCTGGAAGCGTTGATAAGTTAACTGCTGCAGGAGTAATAGTGAGCGGTGCAGCTTCGGAAGATATGTCCATTGAGATTTACGTTCTATTTCAAGGTGCCAGAGCCTTTAAAAAGGATATTGGCGACGATGTGAGTAAACTGGAAATGTCCGAAAATGCTGATTGTAAGGAGGATTTTCTTGCATCACTTACCCGGTTAAATGTTAAATCATGGGTGGCTTTTTTTAGAGAAGCCAAGTCAATTGCCGATGTTAAAATCCATATTTGTGGATTAGCGGGAAAAATTTGGCATGGCGATAATATAGAAGACTTTATTGATATCGTCGACGATTTTAGTGGTATTAGTGCATATATCCAATCAGCACAGGAGGCTGATCTTCACATGTTAATATAAAACTATTATGAGCGTAGATTTAGAACAGCAGATGGTAGATCTGCAGAAGAGAATGTCCAAGTTGGAGAATAGAAATAATGATCAGCTCTCCATGGTTGTTTTCTCGGGTGAAATGGATAAGATCCTCGCCGCAATGATTATTGCTACAGGTGCCACCGCCATGGACTCGAAGGTTAAAATGTTTTTCACCTTTTGGGCTATTGCTTCTCTTCGCGATGCTAAGAAGAAGGCCAAAGGCAAGGATTTCATGTCCAAAATGTTTGGTATGATGCTTCCTCACGGTCGCAATAAACTTAAATTGTCGAATATGAACATGGGCGGCATGGGACCGGCTATGATTAAATCGTTGATGAAGAAGAAAAATGTGGCTTCACTCGATGAGCTTTTTGCAGCAGCAGCAGAGCTTGGTGTTGAGATTTGCATCTGCGAAATGTCCATGAACCTCATGGGCTTTAAAAAGGATGAGATGATTGACTATCCTCATCTTTCATACTGTGGCGTTGGAACATTCTTGGCCGATGCCGACGAGAGTTCAGTACAGCTATTTATTTAATCATTTAATATCTTACTATCATGACAACAGAAGAATTGAAGAATTTGAAGGCAGATAAAATTGTTGACGCTCGCGGAACCTCTTGCCCAGGTCCACTTTTGGCCGCTAAAAAAGCAATTGGCGAAGTTCAAGCAGGTCAAGTAATGGAAATTCTTTCGGCCGATGAAGGAACCAAGAAAGATATTCCTAAGTGGTCTGCTAAACAAGGTTATGAATACCTTGGTGATGTTGAGGAAAATGGCTATTTCAGAATGTTTTTAAAGAAATAGTTGATGAGTAGCAATACGAACCCCAAGATTTTGGTGTTTTCAACTGAAAAGATATCCGACCCTGCCATCGATTTGGCAGGGTTGCTTAAAAAGCACTACTCTAGTCAAGTTTACTCTATTAGTGTTCCTTGCTCCAGCGGAATCAAACCTCGTTGGATAATGAGAGCGTTTGAAAAAGGGTTTAGTGGTGTTTTTATTGCAGCTGACGGTACCGATTGTTCCTTTGGGGAGCAGTGTGTCGATCGCACTTCGGATATTGTAAAGGAAACCCATGAACTAATGGTTGAAAAAGGGTTAAGACCCAATCAGCTGAAGATGGCTGCAATCTGTTCTGTTTGTGCTGAGCCGTTTGTAAAGCATATTACAAACTTTATGAATGAGTTGGAGGCCCTCAAAAAGGCTTAATTCTAAACTTGAACTGTTCTTTAACACCAAATTGGAGGGCTGCAATTCCTGTCGATACTCAAACTGTGCTCTTGCTTAACAGTCAACATATATACTCCTAGAGTTTTTTACATCTTTAGTAACGAGCTGGAGGAGGGTTGCCATTATTTAGCGAGAGTAGCGCAGTAACACCGGAATAGCTCAATGTTTTCTCATGTATTAAGAACTCAATTATGTCAACAAATCAAGAAATTGATCAAATAACGGATTTTGACGTTTTAGTTGTCGGAGCGGGTATCGCAGGCGAGGAATCTGCTCTAAAGCTTGCCGATATGGGTTTTCGAATATTACTTATCGAGAAGGAACCATCGATAGGCGGAAAAATGATACTCCTAAGTAAGGTTTTTCCTACGCTCGATTGTGCTGCTTGTATTACTACCCCTAAAGTCTCCGAAACGGCTCGCCATCCCAACATTACTATTCTAACTCTAACGGAGGCAGAAAGTATTATAAAGGAGGATAATGGGCTATTCTCGGTATCCTTAAAAAAGCACCCTCGTTATGTGGTAGAAAAGGATTGTACTGGTTGCCAAGAGTGCGAGAAGGCTTGCCCTGTTATTGTTGAAGACCAGTTTCAGTTCAACTTAGTTGCGCGAAAGGCAGTATATATACCATTTAGTATTGCCAATCCTCGTATTGCTCTCATCGATATTGAAAACTGCATGTTATGCGGTGCTTGTGAGCAAAAATGTCCTTCTAATTGCATCGATTTCACTCAGAAAGAGGAGCTAATTCAGGTGAAGGTAACGGCGGTAATTGTGGCAACCGGGTTTAACCTGTTCGATCCAACCTTAATCCCTCGGTATGGATATGGCCGCTTTAAAAATGTAATTACCTCCATGCAGATGGAGCGGGAATTGGCACCAACTCGACCGTTTAATAATGTTCTTCGTCCTTCCGATGGAAAAACACCCGATAAAATAGCCTATATTTTCTGCACCGGTTCACGCGATCAAACGTGTGGAAATGCTATCTGTTCCCAGGTTTGCTGCATGTATTCTACCAAGCAATCGCAGCTGTTAATGGGTGCACTTCCCATGGCCGATATCACAATGTATTATATTAATATCCGTGCCTTCGGTAAGGGATATGATGAATTTTACGAGCAAGCAAAAGATATGGGTGCTCGCTACGTTAAGGGTAAGGTGGCTTCTGTTACCGAGAAGGAGAATGGAAACCTAATATTGCGTTACGAAGATATAGCAACAGGAAAGGTTACCGAGGCAGAACATGACCTTGTTGTGCTTTCGGTTGGGCTTCTTTCAAACCCTGCAATTGTGAATGTCTTTAAGAATGCAACCCTCGAACTGGATGCTTCAAACTTTATAAACCAAACCAACTTACTGCAAAGTCCAGCGCTGACCTCTATTAAGGGTGTATTTGTTGCCGGAACAGCAACTGCTCCTATGGATATTCCTGATACTATTATGTCGGCTGGGGCTGCTGCTGCTGAAACATCTGGTTACTTAAAGCTACAATCATGAAGAAAAAAATAGGAGTATATGTTTGTCATTGTGGCGGAAATATTTCCGATTATGTCGATATCCAAAAGGTAAAAGATGCCGTAAAGGATGAGGCCAATGTTTATTTGCTAAAGAATACCCTTTTTGCATGCTCCGATTCTTCACAAAAGGAGATGGTTGAAGATATTAAGACCAGCGAGCTGGATGCAATTGTGGTGGCCTCCTGTTCGCCAAAGCTCCACGTTCCTACGTTTAGGGCAGTGGCAGAAAGAGGTGGTCTTAACCCTTTTAACTATGTTCAGGTTAATATCCGAGAACAAAGTTCCTGGGCTCACTCCGACAATCCAATTGGAGCAACAGAGAAGGCTATACTGTTAGTTAAAGCTGGAATTGCTCGAGCTTCGGAGTCAGAGGCTTTAACTTCTGCAAAAATTCCAACTACTAATTCGGTAGCTGTAATTGGTGCTGGCGTTGGCGGTATGCGCTCTGCAATTGCACTCTCAGATATGGGTACAGAAGTGTATTTAATTGAGAAGGAGGCTTCTGTTGGTGGTCATACAGCCACCTACGGCGAGCTATTCACCTCCAACGTTAACGGTGTGGATTTAGTGGAGAACCTTCATAATGAGATTAAATCGAGAGGTAATATCAAAGTTTTCACCAACGCTCAACTTTTAGAGAAGAAGGGAAGCATTGGCAATTTTGATATTAAGGTTAAAGTTGGTAGCGAAACATTGCCTTTGCATGTTGGGGCATTAATTGTAAATACCGGTTTTGATTCCTACGAACCAACTAAAGGGGAGTATGGCTATGGCGATATAGATAATGTTATCACTTTGCCTAGGTTTAAAAACCTGATCGATTCTACTGAGGGTGAGCTGGTTTATAATGGAAAAACCATTAAAAAGATAGCCTACATTTACTGCGTGGGTAGTCGCCAGGATGAGGGTGATAACAAGTATTGTTCACGGTACTGCTGTACGGCAGCAATACACTCCGCCTTGGTAGTCAAGCGTAAGTTTAAAAATATTACCAATCTACACTTTACGCGTGGAGTTAGAACCTACGGTAAGCAGGAACTGCTATATGCCGAATCTTCCAAAAGTGGCGATATCTACCTGCAGTTTGCTCTTAATAGTATTCCACAAATTGAAAAGAAGTCCAATAAAACCTTTGTTAAGGTAAAGGATATTCTTTCGGCTGGGAGAGAAATTGAGACGGAGGCGGATTTGATTGTTCTTGTAACGGGTATGGTTCCTCGTCAAAACGATAATTTGACGCATACGTTGAAAATTCCGGTTGGACGAGACCATTTCTTTAACGAGATACACATGAAGCTACGCCCAGTTGAGACCGTTATTGATGGTGTTTTAATTGCAGGTACCTGCCAAGCACCGAAAAATATTCTTGAAACGCTCAACTCTTCCATGTCGGCTGCTGCAAAAGCTAATTCCATTCTCACAAAAGGTGAAATTGCTCTTGAACCGACGCTTGCCATGGTAAACCCTGCTGCCTGTGTGTTGTGTGATAAATGCTTCAACGTTTGTCCGTTTGATGCTATTACAGAAGTTGACTATGAAGGCCGAAAGGTTGCCAAAATCAGCATTTCTAATTGCAAAGGATGTGGTATGTGTACACCTGTTTGCCCTACTGACGCCATCGATCTCGCCGGTTTTACCAATTCACAGATTGAGGGTATGATTGATGCACTTTCTGAATCTTAAAATCTTTAGCGATGGATGCCAAGACAAAAACAATTAATATCATCAGGGAAACACGAAAAGTGCCGGCTCACGTTCAGGAAGGTCGGAAGAAGTATGTTCGTATTCGTAAGGCAATTCTAGAGGCGCTGCACGAGGAGGGTAAAACAATTCCGCAAATTGCTGAGGCTACGCAGCTACCATTGGATGAAACCACCTATTTCCTTATGACACTTCTCAAGTTTGGAGAGGTCGAGGTGGATGGAATCGATGATATGGACGAGTATTATATCTACAAATTGGTAAAATAATGGCAACGATAAATCCAGAATTCGGCAAAGAGTTAAAAAAGTATGGCGCTTTTGATTATAATGCTTGCTATAACTGCGGCACTTGTACTGCTATTTGTTCTCTATCTACCGAAGACAATTCTTTTCCCCGAGAAATGGTTCGACTGAGCGTTTTGGGAGACGAGGAGGGTATCAAAGGCTCTTTAAAACCATGGCTTTGCTACTATTGTGGCGAATGTACAACACATTGTCCTCAAGTGGCAAACCCCGGCGAATTAATGATGTCTCTTCGACGGTGGCTTACTGCTGCATACGACTGGACTGGGCTTTCAGGACTCCTATACAAGTCGTTGCCAATTAGTATTATCGCATTTATTCTTACTGCGGTAGCGGTTATCGCGTATGGTGCTAATGAAGGTTTTAATCTTGAAAAGATGATGACCGTAGGACATTATTTTGAAATGATTGCTATTGGGTCGGTTTTTGCCATAATCCTGCTCCCCAATATCGTTAGGATGTGGTGGTTTGTAATTGGTAAACCAAAGGTGAAGGTGCCAATTAAAAGATACTTTTCTGCTACGGGTGAGCTGCTAGTTCATATGTTTACACAAAAGCGTTCCTTGGGTTGTGATGATAATCAATTTCGCTGGTTCGAACATTTCGTTCTAGTTTTAGGATACCTATCGCTTTTGTTTACGACCGTTTTCCTAGACTGGTTTGCAACAACTAGTATGTTTGTTATTGTGCTGGGCTATGTCGAGAGTATTCTTATTTTCTTAGTTACCGTTGATTTTGTATCAAGCCGTATTAAGAAGAAAAAAGAGGTAAGTAGCCATTCTCAACCTTCTGATTGGTTTTTTGTAATTTGGCTACTGCTAATGGGGCTTACTGCCTTTGTTGTTAGACTTTTTATCGATATCGATATTCTTGAGCAGAATAAGTGGATGTATTTGCTTCACATGATTGTGCTGGTTCAGTGGGCTTTAATTATTGTTCCATTTGGAAAATGGACACACTTTTTATATCGCTCTTTTGCCATGTATATGGAAAAACTCAAGGGTAGCAACTAGACTTAATCTTGTCGGAACCAAGCAATTGAGTGCCGACAATTTTTTTATTTCATATCATGATTAAGTAATATTGTTCTTGCTCTCATTCGTTGGTTAAATTTTCGAACACGGCTATTTCGTGACGTATTTATATCGGAACGGAATAGCCGTTTTTTTTCGATTTTTTTTGGGTGTTGTCAAGGGAATCATTCGCATGGTTCTTAGCTGATCGACCGAATTGATATTGTTCTCAATTATTGCATAAAAAAATGCTATTGTACAACATGCAAAGATTTTACGGCATGCCGTAATCTTTGTGCAACTTTGCATTGTTAATATAATAACAGTAATTTACATTTACCCTTATGGCTAAAAAGATATTAGTGAGAGATGTAACACTCCGAGACGGTCAACAATCGCTCTTCGCAACACGTATGACCCAACAACAAATTGATAGAGTATTACCGTTATACCGTGAGGCTGGTTTCTATGCCATGGAGGTTTGGGGTGGCGCCGTTCCCGATTCCATTATGCGTTACCTCAATGAGGACCCATGGGTAAGGTTAAAATTGATTAAAGAACAAATTGGAGAAGTATCGAAGCTGACGGCGTTATCGCGTGGACGTAACCTCTTTGGATACAATCCATATCCGGAGGAGGTTATTGAAGGTTTTAACCGAAATGCCGTTCAGTCGGGAATTTCAATTATGCGAATTTTTGATGCACTTAACGATACGGCAAATGTAAGAAGCACCATTAAATATGTAAAGGAGAATGGTGGTATGGCCGACTGTACCGTTTGCTATACCGTTGACCCAAAATTCTCAAACAAAACGAAAGTATTGTCAATGCTTAAAGGCAAGCGTTTACCTTCCAATATTTTCACTATTGAGTATTTTGTAAAAATGGCAAAGGAGCTGGAGGAGATGGGTGCCGATATGATTACTCTCAAAGACATGGCTGGTTTAATTCCTCCTTCAAAAGCTGGTCAAATTATTAGAGCACTCAAGAGCAACGTCCAAGTTCCCATCGACTTTCATACCCATTGCACTCCGGGATATGGTTTAGGTGCATTTTTGATGGCATTGGTTAATGGTGTAGATATACTCGATACAGCTATTCTTAATTTTGCAGGTGGGCCAGCTGCTCCATCATTCGAAATAATTCAACTTTTTTGCAATAAGCTGGATATCGAAACGGGAGTTAACTTAGATGCTGTTGTTAAAATTAATAAAGAGCTGAAACAGATTCGACAGGAGTTGGCAGAAGTGGATAGCTATAAGCTTTTCCCAATCGAGTTTGATATTACTAAAGATAAATTACCTTCTGCTATCGAGCAGCTATTTGACGATGCCATTATAGCCGCTAAGGCAGACAAGGAGGAGGCTTTGCTCAAGGCATGTCTTGCTATCGAAAAATATTTTAACTTTCCTATGCCCAACATGGAGGTTAAACGAGCAGAAATTCCTGGTGGAATGTATACCAATATGCTGGAGCAACTAAAACAGCTGCATTTAGAGACGTTATTACCGCGTGTTTTAGAGGTAATACCAACAGTGAGGGTTGCCGCTGGCTGTCCACCACTAGTTACTCCAACGAGCCAAATTGTGGGCGCACAGGCAGTGAATTGCGTAATAGACGAAAATAAGGGATTGCCTTTTTATACTAGTAAATCGATACAGTTTGTTAACTTGGTTAAGGGCTCTTATGGTAGAACACCTATTCCGGTAGATCCAGAATTCAGAAAGGCTATAACTGGTTCTACTGAAGAGATTCCCTATAACACGGCAGCATATCAACGGCAACCAAATCCTACGCTGGTTCACTACGAAAATGAATTACTAGCAAAGGGTGAGCAAGAAGAGTTGCTCCTAGAACTTTTTCCCACGGTGGCGAGCAAGTTTTTGGAAGAACAAATTCGTCGTCGCATTGAACAAAAGAGACTAGAAGTGGATAGGGAAAAGCAACAAAAGATAGAGGAGGAGAGATTGTATTTTGAGGCCATGTCGCAGGAAGATCGCATGGAACGTTTATTGTCAGGACTATACAGTATGTAATTTAAATACGACTAGTATTATATTGACTTAATTCAAGGAGTGAAAGCTCCTTGAATTAAGTTTTTTTTATCCATTTTATTAATTAGAATGCACCTAAAAAGATGTTCTCCTTAATCGTAGACAAATCTCCAAGATCCATCTCGTTGTCTTTGCCATATTGTATGGAAAACGCCCTCGGTTTCAACCATTTTTCCAAATGAATCCATGCCGGAAAAGTGATACTTCCCATAGGTATATCCCAAATCGCCTTTTACCGATACTCCTATAAAATCAGGAGTCCATTCCAACCTAACCTTTTGTAAAACATTGGGCTTACCATAGTATGCGTAAATGGCGTTTTTCCCTTTAATAATATTGTCTCCACGATTTATAACAGCACTGTCGGCGGCAAAGTAGGTAAATGCAACTTGCAATCCTTGTTCCTTTGCCATTAATTCGAATGCCTCTTCAGCATTGGCTATTTCTTTTTTATAGACTTGCTCCTGTTTCTTCGAATTATTTCCATTGCATCCGCTGAGTATAAGAAGCAATATTGCACAATAGGTAATCGCTTTTGCCATAGCTTATATGTTATAAATATTCAACTTAATTATGAAGTTGTATTAACGCAAAATCTATAGTAAAGATAGTAAATACGGATCACTAACGAATAGCAAATAGATGAATTTTACTTTCCAAGCAATTCAATTAGCTTAGCTTCCAATTGTTCGGGTGTTGTTGGTTTCGAAATAATGGTGAGATTTTTGTCCACCAACACCATTTTTGGTGTACCTGTCACGTTGTATCGTAAACAGATGTCATTTTGCCAAGATTGGTCGGCAAATGAATTGGGCCAATCAACCTTATACGTTTTTATGAACTTGGCATATTCCGATCTGTCGTAATCTACTGAAATACCTATTATTCCAAATCCTTTGGATTTAAAATTATCAAAAATCTTTTCTATGATAGGTAGTTCGTGAATGCAGTGAGGACACCAGCTGGCCCAAAAAAGAACAAGCGTATAGTTAGCACCAGAATTTGAAAGTGTCAAATCTCCTTTGTCGGTTGAGATGGAAAAATCGTATGCTTTTTTCCCGACAGCCGTTGCTTTTATTCTTTCAATATCGGCAGGTGAGGTGGTTTGCTCATCATTTTGGCTACAATGCGATTGGATAAAGGCATCCCATAGATATGTTGTTAGCCCGTCGTAATCGGTTTCTGTAAATGTATTGAAGAGTTCGTTTGCCCAAAGCAGTATGAGATTCTCTGCAATATCCGATCGTCCAAAAAGATTGTTTAACGCATCTTTAAATATGGTTTCTTGAGTCTCTTTATCGAGATTGGTGTTGAAAAATAGTTCGAGATAATTCCAAATTAGATTACTACTTACTTCAGTATATTCAAGTCTTGGGTCCGAAAGGTCAACATTGTCAAAGAAATGTTGTTGTTCCCATTTTATTTGTTCTGGAGAGGAGAGGGAATCAGGGGGGATAACTTTAATGCTTGCTTTTATTATGGTGGATGCGAGTAACCCTGGATTTCTTTGGGCCAGACCAAGGCTGTTGGTTGAATATTCCTTTTGCAGTTTCGTCAGTTCCGTTAGGTTGGCTTGCTTCTGTTTCCTGTTTTTGGATGTTTTTATTGCGAGTTTTTCTAGCTCCTCTTTTTTTGTAGTGAATAGCTCCTTTTGATAGTTAAAGGCACTATATATATTGTTTTCTAGAGAGTTACTAAACACTACCGATTTAGTCAATGCGCTGTCGTTTGCTTGAACCATAAAGGTTGAGCCCGTATATAAGAAATGAATTTCATCATTTCCCGGTAGTTCGAAAAGGTATTCTCCTTCGGTAAAGGATGAATCTGGCTTAAAGATGAATTTTGAGTTCTTTTGCAGTATGGAGTCCACTTTTTCAGTTTTGCTTCCATGAATACGAAAGATTTTAGCGAATGCAGCTTTGCTGCCATTAATGGAAAAGGTTATCTCCTGAGAATACAAGCTGCTGGTTAATAATGAGATGAGTAGCAGGGTAACTAACTTCTTAGTCATATCAGTTTTATTGACAGATTATTAAGATATTTATTAATGAGTAGAAGTAGATTTTGAAATTGGGCGGTAGAAATAGATACGTCCCTTAACCATGTTTTCGAGATTGAATTCGCTAAGGCCAACTTTACGTCCCGAAAATCCTGTGTTTTGGTGTGCTAGTTCATATACTCCGGTTGAAATTACTTTGTATACAATTGCTGTATGGTGGGGCATCATTTCAGTAGTGGTTGTGTTATCTTTTTTGTAAACCACTTTAACATTTTCAAACTGGATAATATCGCCTGGCATAACAATGTCTTTCTTAGGGTCAATACGTCTCCCATATTTGTATTCGCCATCCCAATCGGCGTTGTTATCGGTAAGTGCTCTATTAGCAAGATCCCAGCATTCCCCTCGATCTACTTTTTTTCCTATTACGGTGGTTACATAGTCGATAATTTTCTTGTTGAGAGGTGGTAACTCTTGGCCGAATGCACTGTTAGCTGAAATAAACAACGTAACGATGACGAGTAAAGTGATTAGTCTTTTCATATGGAGGAAAATAAGTGGTTATACATTGCCAATCCCTTACTGTTCGTTTAAATTTGAATGGGTAAATGTTTCAAAGTTCTTTATTTTTTGAGCCAGTAAAGAATTTTTTCTTTTAGTTCCTTTGGGTTAAACGGTTTAATTAGAAAATCGTTCATTCCAGCATCCTTAATTCTAGCCTGAATGTCGGGGAGTGCTGATGCCGTAAGGGCAATAATAGGGATGGATTGGCATGTAGTTTTATTAATCCTTCTGATATTCTGTGTGGCTTCATAGCCGCCCATTACTGGCATTTCAATATCCATAAGTATGCTGCTGAATTCGTTACCTTTTACCATGTCGATGGCTATCTGTCCATTTTCAGCATGAAAAAATTCCGCACCCCATTTTGTGAGAAATTTCTGCGTGATGAGCTTGTTAATTTCATTATCCTCAACAACTAAAATCTTGTAGCCTTTGAGTGGCTTTTCGTTTGTATCGTTGTCGCTTGTTCTGAAATTTTGTCGTTGTTCTTCCTGCTGAGAAATGGGAAGCCACAAATCGAAGAAGAAAGTGGAGCCTTCGCCAGATTTGCTCTTGATTTTAATGTCGCCACCCAGTATGCCTACCAATTTTTTGCTGATAGCGAGGCCTAAGCCCGTTCCACCATATTTTCTGGTGATGGCATTGTCGGCTTGGGTAAACTCTTTAAAAATCTCAATCTGTTTTTCTTTTTTTATTCCAATACCCGTGTCAACGACTTCAAAGCGCACGAGAGTTTTATCTTGCTTTTGCTCAAGCGTTTTTAATTTTAGGGTAATGGTACCTTCTGGGGTAAATTTAATGGCGTTACCCACTAGGTTAATTACAACTTGATTGAGTCGAAATGGATCGGTTATAATTGTTTGAGGAAGAGCTTTATCAATTTTTGTTACGAAGGTTAGTCCTTTGTTGGCGATGGCAACTTCAAAGGTTTTGGTAATTCGTTGAGCAAAATTTTGAAGATTTACTGGTCGCTGCTCAATTGTAATTTTACCTGCCTCGATTTTACTAAAGTCTAAAATGTCGTTGATCAAGGCTAGTAGGCTTTGTGCTGATGTAAGAAGGGTGTCGAGGTTTTCTTTTTGATCGATACGTGGTTCTTCTTGTAGCATCAAATTGGCAAGCCCGATTACTGCATTTAAAGGGGTTCTAATCTCATGGCTCATTACTGAAAGAAATTCCTCTTTTGCTTTCGAGGCTCTCTCTGCTGCCACTTTTGCAGCCAACAATTCAATTTCCTGTTTTTTTCTTTCCGAAATATCGATGAGCAGCCCACGTGTACCGGCACATTGTTCATCTTCAATAATTGGGCTAAGGTGCATTAGAATAGGAAACTCGTCGTTTGAACTTCGCTTTGCAATGAATTCGCCAATGGGAGACTGCTGGTTTTTAATGACAGCTTGAAAAATCTCCTCGAATCTTACTGTATCTTTCTTGCTGACCAATTTTTTCAGGAGGAATGATGAAGGTTCTTTCTTTTGGCTAAATTGTTTATATAACAGATCGTTGGCATAGGTTACTTTGCCTTTTAGATCGGTTTCAAATACTGATTCGGGAAGTTGTTCTGCAAATTCTCGGAATTTTTTTTCACTTTTACTTAATAGTGCTTCTGCTTGCATTCTCTCCATTGCAGAAGAGAGTAAGTTGGTAATTGTTTTTAATCCTTCTATTTCAAATTTTTTCCATGAACGATACTTTTTAATCTCCTCAAAGCACAGCACACCTTGCAGTTCGGAATGCTGAACTATTGGCGCTACTAAAACCGATTTCGTTCCTCGATGGATTAGAAGTTGATGCCAACTTTGAGGTAGTTGATCCAGCGCATTGTCTATAGAAAGTATTTCACCGGCAGTTAATGAAATATTGAAGTCGGCAAGGGCGCTCAGGTCTATTTTTACGGCAATCTCCTTTTTTTTATTCACTTCCGAACTACACCATTCATATTCTAACTTTACAATTTGCTTTTCCACAATTCCAAGATAGAAAATTCGTGAAAGGCTTAAGAGTTGTCCAATCCTTGCAAATTGTGTTTCTAGAATGTTCTGGTAGTTTGGGCTAGACGCTAAGGTGAAGGAGAAGTCTGTTAAACATTCCTGCCATAGTAAGTTATTCTCTCGCTCAAGTTGATATTGTTTTTGTTCGGTAATATCGCGTGAAATACCCGTTGTTGCAATTACTTCCCCTTCGAGGTTCAGTACTGGCGATTTAAATGTTTCCCAGTGAATTGTCTTGCCATTGATCTCCTCTGTTGTTTCAAAAAATAGCTTTTGTCGTGTTGTGGCAACCAATTCATCGTTTTCTTTAAAAACAGTCGCCTTTTTGTATGGCCAGAATTGGAAGTCGGTGAAACCAATTATTTCTTCTGTGGGTTGGTTATAGTGATTAGCAAAGGCATCGTTAACAGCAAGAAATTGGCCTTTCGTGTTCTTGATCCAAGCCAAGAATGGGAGGTTGTTAAGGATGGAGGAGAGTTGGGCAGTGCGCTCTTGAAGTGCATTTTCAACATTCTTCCGCTCGGTAATATCGTTGATGGCCGAAATGATACAATCTTCCCCAAGAATGTTGATAATTTCCCCAGAGTAAAGTACTGTTGATATCTCCCCGTTGGCTTTTCTTAAAAGTATCTCTTTGTTTTCAATGCGGTTAATGATGGGTAAGCTATCTCGAATGCTTTGCCCGTCAGTTGGTTCAACATAGAAGTTGATCTCTGCTGTTGTTCTGCCAACAATATCTGCTTTTTTAGTATAGCCAAAAGTTCTAATAAATGAATTGTTAACATCGAGGAATAATCCGCCTTCAATGGTGTTAATAATCATGCTAATTGGGCTAGTCTCAAAGGCCTTGTGAAACTTTTCCTCGGAAGCTTTAATCGCCTTTTCAGCATTAATTTTGTCGTTAATGTTTTGACTAAAGAGAAATAATACGGGGCGGTCACTCCACGTTCCTCTCATGATGGAGGTTTCAGTAACCAGTGCCTCACCATTCGATTTGTAAACATCGGTTATGATAGCCCTATTGTCTGGTAAGCGGGGATCGTCAAAAAGTTCTTTTGAAAGGGCCGTAATGTCGGCTGAGTGAATTTCCTTAAGTGGTTTGAAAAGAATTTCATGCTCTTTGAATCCTAAGACTCTAAGTGTAGCATTGTTGGTTTGAATGATGTGTAAAGTGCTGTTGACAATCAGGATTAAGTCATCAATGCTATTGTACAATAGTCTGAAATTTTTCTCCTCTTCAAGAACAACTGCCTCGTTTTGTTTTTGCTGTGTAAAATCAATTGCGCTATCGAGAATGGCAATTTCCCCTTTCCATTTAATAATGGCAATATGCGATTTGATCCATTTCATATTGCCTTCTTTGTCTAGTATGCGATATGTTAAGGAGTTTCGTCTTTTGTTTTTAATCTCCGGAAAATCTTTGGCAATTAAAATACGGAGTAGTTTTTTATCTTTTTTGTGAACGATGTCTAGTAGTGGCTTGCCACTTAAATCTGAAACATCATAACCACCAATACTCGCATAGTTACTGTTACAAAAGCATATTTTTTCGTTTTGAATAATTGCAAAGCCGGTTGGTGTGTTGCTCAATATATTCAGCAATTCATCATGGTTTAGCTGTGCAAATAAATTGGAACGATCTTCTTCCATTTGTCTAGTGTATGCGACCTGTTGATTGAGGTAAATATAGGAAAAGTTAGGCCATTTTAGCCATTGTGTTACCTCCTTCTTTTTAAAACTACGTTATAGCGTTTGTTCGATTATGGCTCTTTCTTCTGCTGTCACAATAAGCCCGGCAGTTCGCTTTAAGCTCAATTCATTTATTCAATTGCTTATAATATTTGCATATATTGGTAAGTCCGCATTCATCGCATTTTGGTTTTCGTGCTATGCAAACGTAGCGTCCATGTAGTATAAGCCAATGATGGGCAATGGAGAGCAAATTTTCAGGAAAAAAGGTCACCAGCTGTTTTTCCGTATCCAGTGGGGTTTTCGAATTTACCGTAAGGCCAATTCTTGCAGCTACCCTGAATACATGGGTGTCGACAGCAAGTGCTGGTTTATTAAATACCACAGAGGCTATTACGTTTGCTGTTTTTCGTCCTACGCCAGGTAGCTTTTGTAGCTCTTCGATGTCGGCAGGCACCTCCTCCTGAAACTGATCTACTAACATCTTTGCCATGCCCGATAGGTGTTTTGCTTTATTGTTGGGGTAGGAACAACTACGTATGGCTTCAAATATCTCATTAACTTCTGCTTCCGCTAACTTCTTTGGAGATGGAAACACCCGAAAGAATGGAGGGGTAATTTCGTTTACACGTTTGTCAGTACACTGAGCGGAGAGTATAACGGCAACCAGTAATTCGTATGGTGATCGGTAATGGAGTTCTGTTTCTGCGATTGGCATCGTTTCCTTAAAGTAGGTAATAACCTGATTAAAGAGTTCTTTTCGGGTCATTTTGTTTTTGCCTCTAAGGTAGCACTTTTCATTATCTATCAATGTTGTTAAAATATACCTGCTGATTTGAGGAATTGAAGCTACCTTTGGGAAATTTTATGTGTATGGCTTCTTTCTTGCAGGTTGAAGGGTTGGGTAAGTCGTTTGGTGATTTGGTTCTCTTTTCTGATATTAAATTCTCTGTTGACCAATATCAGCGTATGGCATTGGTTGCAAGGAATGGTTCTGGTAAGACAACTCTATTAAATATTATTGCCGGGAAAGATAGTGCTGACTATGGATCAGTGGTGTTTAGAAATGATCTTAGAATAGGATATCTTGAACAAGATCCTGCTTTTGCAGAGGGATTAACAGTTTATCAGGCTGCGTTTGCTTCTTCATCTCAAATGGTGGAGCTAATACGCAACTATGAGTTGGCAATGAAAGGCCATCCGGGACTTGATTTGGGAAAGTTAATTGAGCAAATGGATCATTTCAAGGCTTGGGACTACGAGGTGCGTGTAAAGCAGATTTTAACGCGTTTCAAAGTCGATTTTCTTGATAAAAAAATAGGTGAACTTTCGGGGGGGCAGCGTAAACGGGTGGCTCTTGCCAATGTGTTGATTAATGAACCTGACTTGCTGATACTTGATGAGCCAACTAATCATCTCGATTTGGAAATGGTGGAGTGGCTGGAAGAGTATCTGTCCGGAACATCCATTACCTTGCTTATGGTTACGCACGATAGGTACTTTCTCGATCGGATTTGTACCGATATTGTGGAGATTGATGAGAAGGCAATTTATCAATATAAGGGTAACTACTCTTATTTTCTCGAGAAACGGCAAGAGCGGATTGATGCGCATGCTAGTTCCGTGGAAAAGGCCACCAATTTACTGCGACGTGAACAGGAGTGGATGCGTCGGCAGCCACAAGCTCGAGGAACAAAAGCTAAGTATCGAATTGATGCGTTTTACGACCTTAAGGATAAGGCTGGAGCAGGACGACGTGATTCATCAGTGGAAATTAACTCTTCTACTCGAAGACTTGGTGGAAAAATACTCATGTTGGAGGGTATTAAAAAGAATTTTGGTGATAAGGTTATTCTCGATGATCTCACATATACATTCAATCGCTTTGAAAAAATTGGTATTGTTGGTGATAATGGAACTGGAAAAACAACATTCCTGCGAATTGCAACCGGCGATTTATTACCCGATTCCGGAACAGTTGATGTAGGTGAAACGGTTGTATTTGGTTACTATCGACAAGATGGACTTGTATTTGATGAAACAAAAAAGGTAATAGATATAGCGCGTGATATTGCGGAGGTTGTAAAGGTTGGTAAGGATAAAACGTTGGGCGTTTCACAATTTTTGACCCATTTCCTTTTTCCTCCCGATATGCAGCAGAACTTTGTATATAAGCTTAGCGGTGGAGAAAAAAGGCGTTTGTATTTGCTTACCATTCTTATGAAAAGCCCAAATTTTCTAGTGCTTGATGAGCCAACCAACGATCTCGATATCCTCACGCTAAATATACTGGAGGATTACCTGCGTGATTTTTCCGGCTGTGTAATTGTTGTTTCCCACGATCGATACTTTATGGATAAGGTTGTGGATCATATTTTCATTTTTGAGGGTGAGGGTATTATCAAAGATTTTGTTGGTTCATACACCGAATTGCGAGAATGGAGAGGTTCATGGGAAAGGCATGATCGCAAAGAGAAGAAGGAATTAAAGCCGGCGGTTGAGGGCAAAAAATCAGATGTGGAGCGTCCAAGGAAGCTGTCCTTTAAGGAGCGGAAGTCGATGGAACTCCTTGAAAAAGAGTTAGCGGTGCTTAATGATGAAAAGGACCTTGTTGAGAAGGAGTTAAATTTTGGTTCTCTTTCTACTGTTCAATTAGTTGAAAAATCGAAGCGGGTAGCCGAGCTAATTTTGATTATAGAGGAGAAGGAGTATCGCTGGCTTGAATTGAGCGAACTTGGAGAATAATTAGTCGTTCTGCATTTGAAATATAATGGCAGGTCCAGTTTTTCCATGCTTGCGAAATTGCTCACTAATTCGTAATCCCAAAATCCAGGCAATTTTATTTCCCGATTCGAGAACATAAATTGTGGATCGCCGGTGGCTATCTACCTTTATATCAGTGAGAAAGTCGCTAATCTTCTTGCTTCCTTTCATTCCCGATGGGATAAAAGTATCTCCATACCTCCATTTTCGCAGTGTTAGGGGGAATGTTAGCACGTTTGGGTCAAAAATGGCCATGGAGGATTGGCGTGGCAAGGTTTTTCCTGCAAGAACTTTCGATTCCCAACTCATTTTAAATGGAAGATCAACTTTTCCCTCAAGTGATGTAAGGGTTATTCCTTCGCTATTTTGCAAATGGTTGTGTTCAACAACGAGATTGTCTCTATTTTTCCAGAGGGTATGTGTGGTCGATTCAATTCGCTTTCCCGTTTGTGCTGTAGTTAGTGTAGCCGCAAGTTCAACTTCACCTACTGTAAAGCCATACTCCGTGAGGATTTCAAAGAGAATACTTTTCCAGCCTGCAGTTTTAATAAGTTGAGCTATGTGGATGTGCAGTTCATCGGAGATTTTTTTTGTGAAGTTGGTTTTTGCCGCATCAACTTGATTCTCTATCATGGCTTGATAGCTGTTAAGCAGTGATATATTTTGTGCCATGGTTGATGCAAAGGACGGATTGAGCTCTTCGAACAGGGGAATAATATTGTGTCGAATAAAATTACGGCGGTAAATATCGGTGAGGTTTGTGCTATCTGTTCTATAGTTGAGGTGATTTGTGTTGGCATAGGTTACTATTTCTTCTCTACTTACGGTAACTAGTGGCCTTATAATTGTTCCGCTAATTGGTCTAATTCCTTGAAGCCCTTTTATTCCGGATCCTCTTGTGAGGTTTAGAAAAAATGTTTCGATAGAATCGTTTTGGTTGTGGGCAATGGCAATAAAATTTGCTGCATGCTCCTTGCTCAGCTCTTCAAACCAGGTGTAGCGTAGCTCTCTAGCGGCCATTTCAATGGATATGCCTTGCTTATTGGCAAAAAGTTCGGTTTGAAATCGTTTAACAAAATAGGGGATCTGATGGTTGTCACAGTAATTGGATACAAACATTTCATCCTCATCCGACTCATTACCTCTGAGCTGGAAGTTGCAATGCGCAACGCTAAGGTTATAGTCATTTGCTTTTAATGCATGGAGAAGTACCATGGAGTCTGCACCACCACTAACTCCAACAATTATTTTTGAGTTGAGTAGGTCATGCTTGGTGAAAAAATCGGAAACAGTTTTACTAATTGTTAACTTCATGGCATTGAGTAAGTGTATCTATTATTGCCTTAGCTTTAACTAAGCATTCAGCGTATTCTTTTTGTGCATCGCTAAGCATAGTAATTGCACCGCCAACGGCATACGAAAGATATCCATTTGTGTGGTTATAAACAAGGCTTCTAATTACTACGTTGAAATCAAAATCTCCATTTGGTGCTATATAACCAACGGCCCCGGAGTAAATACCTCTTTGAAACGATTCATGTTCGTCTGCTAATTGCATGGCCCTTAGTTTGGGAGCACCAGTCATGGAACCCATGGGAAATGTTGCTTCTATTATGTCGTTAAAATTAACTTCCGGTTTAGGTATGCAGGATATGGTGGAAATGAGCTGGTAAACTTGTGGAAATTGGTATGGACGGCAACATTCCAGAACCTTAACGGAGCCTCTTGCTGCAATTTTAGAGAGATCGTTTCGTACCAAATCAACGATCATTACATTTTCAGCAATCTCTTTTTTCGATTGGAGTAATGCTTCTAGATTATCGCGGTCTTCTCTATCACTGTTGCCTCTTGGGCATGTTCCCTTAATTGGCTGGCTAAGGAGAAAATTTCCACTTCGTTTAAGGAAGCGCTCGGGACTGGCGCACAGCAGGTAGCTGTTGTCCTGGCGAAACCATGCAGAAAATGGAGTTGGCGAAGTTGTCTTTAACTTAATAAATAGTTCAAGAGGGTTTATATGCACGTTTTCTTGTCTAAATTCTTGACAAAAATTTACCTCGTAGATATCGCCTCGTTGAATATGTTTCTTCAAAATATTTACTTTTTCGAGATATTCATTTTTTGAAATAATTGGTACAATGGCGATAGGCCTTTCAGAAATTGCATCTTCATTTTTTCTGATGTTATTTGTATTGGTAATCTCTTCAACTAGCCAGTCCAATTTATCCTTTGGCAATAGGCTGTGGATCTCAATTATATTATTCTTTATTAAGAATACTGTTTCTGGTTGAAAAAAGAAAAAATCGGCAAATCCTGACTCATTTATATGGTTGGTCGTTAACGGGAAAAATTGATTTTTAAGATTGTAGGAGAGATAACCAAAAAACCAATCGGCTTTTTTGGCATGGTATTGGCTAAATGTAGTAAAACTTTGCTCCTTTGAGGTGAATAGTGCAACGGAATTAGCCGCTGCTACTAGCTCATATTCCTTAAAATGATAGTTGTTTTCGTTTCTATAATGGAAGTTGTTAGTGTCATAGTATGCTGAATGCTTAAAACTAGCACAGTAACTTAATATCCTCGATTTAAGTCGTGTTATACTTAATTTTTCTGTTGTAAATGATATGGTTCTTCTCACGCTTCAAAGTTAGCAGTTTGTTGATTAAAGAAAAAGACCCGGGATATACCGGGCCTTTATTGTTTTCTTCTGCTCACCTTATTTGTTAGATAGGTATTCCTTTACTCCATTCTGAGATGCCACCATGGCTTTTTTTCCCTTTGCCCAGTTGGCGGGACAAACTTCTCCGTTTTCTTCAAAGTATTGCAGTGCATCAACCATCCTCAATACCTCTTCAATATTGCGGCCCAACGGCATATCGTTAACTACTTGATGTCGCACGATACCCTCCTTGTCGATTAAGAACAAGCCTCTATAGGCCTGTGGTGTTCCCTTAAATTCTACTATGCCGGATTCGCTGTATTCATAGTTTCCCGCTAATACATCATAGTTTTCGGATATCGTCTTGGCTTGGTCGCTTACCAATGTAAAGGTAACGCCTTTTATTCCACCTTCGTTTAATGGCGTTTGCAACCATTTCCAGTGCGAAAACTCAGAATCAACCGAGCATCCAACAAGGATTGTGTCTCTTTTCTTAAATTCCTCAATCTTGTCTTGAAAAGCAAGGATTTCGGTGGGACATACAAAGGTAAAATCTGCTGGATAAAAAAAGAATACAACATATTTTTTCCCTACATATTGCTCCAGAGAAAAGTTGTCGGCAATCTCACCGCCATTTATTACTGCTTTTGTCTTAAAAGCAGGTGCTTTTTTTCCTACTAATACAGCCATGATGTTAATTGTTTAATGTTTTTATTTCTTCCATGAAACACCCTGGCTTTGGGTTTTGTTTATAAAACAGCTGTCTTTTTACTCAAACTTAACCTGCTCCGGTGGGGTTGGATAAAAGTTTTCAAAGTGGCTACCTTGAATTCCCGAAATGTTGATGTAGTTAGGTATCGATCCAATAGGGAGTCGAGGATAGTATGCTAGCTGAATTTGGAGGATGCGAAAAACTAAATTTTCATTTCGCATTCGAACTCCAAAACCAAGCCCTGAGTAATAAGAGCCCTTAAAAATGTTTTGCGATGGTTGTCCAAGCAGCCCCATGTCAAAAAATGTGTAAAGGGCTACGTGAAAATCCATTGGAGTATATGGGGTGAAACAAACTACCTCTGCATTAATGTTGAGCCTTTTCGTTCCTGAAATTTCGGGCATTCGGAGACCCCTTATACCATCATTGGATGAAAGAAGAATGGTTTCTCCTTCTCCATAAAATCTGTTGAATCCTTCTGTATATGTTACATTTAAAAATTGTCTGAATTTAACCGTTCTAAACCGCCATAAGTTTGAAAATTGGCGGAAGTCAATCCTTGCGGTTCCTTGTTCCGGTTTTCCTCTACGAATGTAAGAGCCTATGGTAAACTTCAGCATGTTGTATCCTAAGGAATGCATTCTACCTATACTGAATATTGCGCCTAAGTATGTTCTTTCATTGTATTCTCCTTTTTCATAGCCACCGTTGAACTCCAACTTTAACCCTTGAGAAATATCTTCAGTTTTACCATATCCATAAATAAGGCTGTTTTGGAAAAACCGCTGGGTTGAAAATGTTATGCCCCCTAGCAGTATTGTTCTGGAATGGAACCCTGGATTATAGGTCTTATCCGTTGGTGGTATGCTTCCAAAAGAATAGTTGGTAAGTCGTGTCGAAAAGGATAGCTGATTTTTATAGTGCGCAAATTTATTACCCCTATTGAGAATGAAGCTACGACCTATCCATATATCTTTGGTTTGTGATTGAACCACATAGATGCTGTCAAAATCAAATATAAAAATTGGCTGTGTACGAATATTGTAGGATGTTCCCCCTGCATATTTTAATCGAGTTTGGTTGAATGCTCTCGTTGCTGATAGGGTAAGGTATTTGTCGCCAAATGCGTCATGGTAGTTAGCGTCTCCATTAATGAACTTGCCAGAAATATTGTTGATTTGATAATCGCCATCGAACCCCATATTGTTTACCACATTGTAGTTGTATAATATGGTGGCCTGAAATTCATGCCCTAGCCCAGCAATATTTCTGTCGTAAACAGAAAATTGACCTTTTTGTGGATCTGATACCTCAAGATGGAAGGCGTTACTCCATACATCTCTAGTTGTGATAACCACATCCACCGAATCATTGTTATGCGTTTTTTTTGCGATGATTTGCGCGTCTGCAATAAAGGGCAAGTTCCGTAAAAACTGTTCATTCTCAACTGCAGCATAAGGATCAAAAGGCTCGCCATTTTTTAGCAAGGTATTATTTTTGAGAATGTATTGCCGTGTGTTGGAATGCAGCCTATTACCCCATTTTTTTAACTCTCTCTGGTTTGAGGACGTATCATTAGCGTTGATGGTAAACACTGGGTTTTGCACATATCGAATACTTCTTATGGGTAATCCCGAAAAGGGTGCAAGCTGATCTTCCTTGCTCGAAATTTCTCCTTCTGTAGGTGCTGTTGGCGAGCTATTATTGCTCAGCAACAGCTGGAATAGCTTATTGGTTATCCCTTTTTTAGCGGCTTGAGTTCTTAGCATATTATACAGCCGATCTCCTTTGGCATCATCCCTTACAACAACAAAGTCGACCGAATCGGCTAAAATTATGGTGGTGTCGTTTTTGATTTTAAGTTTATTGGTCGAGGTAACTAGTATTTGACCTTTTTTTATATTAAGAGTGTCTACACTGGAATTGATTTTTGCCGACAATCTAAATGGAAAAAGCAACCAAATCATTATGGTTGCTGGTAAAATAATATGGTTTAATATGTCTTTACCTTCCATTATTTGTCCATAGCTATGGAAAGGTATAACGTGTTTTGTTGAGGTTAATTTTCCTTTCCGAATTTTTTCGAGTTTATTTCTACTTTGAGGATGAAAAAGTAATTTTTTTCATCCAATTGCAAGAACTGGTAATTTAAAGGTTCCCCAATTTTTCTGGCAATATCAATAAGGCCAAGTCCGGCACCGCCCTTATCCGAGAGCTTGCCTTCGCGAATCTGTTTGCGATACATTTGGTTGAGCTCTTCCTTTGTGGCCGCATTTACTTGATTTAGAGCTATTTCCAATGGTTCTTTATGGTGTTCTGCTACTTTGTTAGATGTTATAATGTAGTAGGTATCCTGCTTTTTCCCGATTATGAATAGGCCATTTCCAATGTTGCTCTCCTTAATCTCATCGGAATGCTTGTTCATGTTTTGGAGCGTTTCAACCATTACGTGGTATACCTTGCGTTGTACAGCTCTTTCTTCACTGTTTTTTTCCATGTCCGACTCTGCCATTTGGGTAAACATTTTGGTTATATCATGGCTAAATTCTCCAAGGTATACCAACGAAAACCCGTTTTCAATCATTTCGTCGTAAATGTTCGATACGGACTTTATAAAGTTAAAAGTCAGATTCATAAGGGGGCAGTGATATTTAGTTAATTTTTATGCTGCTAAAACTAGTAATTTATTTAGGCATTTGCAAGTTGTTCGTATTTGATGGCACCATTGAAGGTTGTTATTTCTGATCAAAAAGATTGATGAGGCTAATAAAATAGATTTACTTACTTTTCTTCCAGAACATCGTCAGAATTGAACTTGTAACCGAGACGTTTTCCTGTTTGTAACTTTGAATTAGCCATCTTTTCTGTAACTTGAGCTACGGAAGCAATTTTTACATTGTCGTATGGTGGTACTAGAAGGTCGAATTCGAGGGTGTAAAGCATGGATGTCTCCACTATTTTCCGAAGGGCAACCTTGTCGATTATAGCAGAACCAAAATTGCTGTAAAGAAATCCCATTTGTCTTTTTCCTTCTACAAAGTAGTGCATGTCTTTGTTCACAAATATTCTGCCAATGAGGTATCCTAGGTCGTCAAACCTATTGTATTTAAACGAGTCGGATAAAAAATTGTAAACGTTTATGATGCCACAGTAGCTTCTCATTTTATCCTCTTCTACGTAGGAGAGTTTCCAAACGCTGTGATCTCTGTCAAATTCGAATATGTTTGAATGCATACTAAAAAACAGCACATCGCCGGCCATCCTCATTTCCGCATCGAACTTGCCTCTGTCAATGTATTCGAGTTTCACTCTTTTATCGAGACCTTTGATGTTTAGGTTTATGTCGGTAGTAATTTCGTGTAGAACCTCCTTGAGTTGGTCGAACACTTCTAAGGTGTTGTCGTAAATGTTTTGTTTTAAACTAGCTTTATTCGATAGCGTTTCAATAATTAATTCCTTCGCTTCGATATGCTTTTTTTCTGCCATTTCGTTAGTAATTTAAAGTTCTAAAGTAAAAAAAAATGGAACACGCTGACTACGGTCCCATCTTTTTTATTCTTCAGTTCGGTGAAAGATTTAGTAAGCTCTAGCAAAAATCACTCTTTGGTGTGAAGGCTTACCGGTAACCATACATTTGCCTTCCTCCAGGGGTGCATTAAGTGGTATGCAGCGAATGGTGGCCTTGGTTTCCTCTTTAATCTTTAGTTCTGTTTCGGTTGTTCCATCCCAATGAGCAAGTAGGAATCCACCCTTTTCATCAAGTAATCGCTTAAATTCATCGTAACTATCTACCTTAGTTATGTTTGCGTCTCTAAACTTAAGCGCCTTTTGGTAAATGTTGTCTTGAATTTCGTTTAGTAGTGACTCTACTTTGTTGGCAATCCCTTCCATTGGTAACGTCTCCTTGCTGAGAGTATCACGTCGGGCAACCTCTATGGTTCCATTTTGGTAATCCCTAGGCCCCATGGCTAAACGTAATGGTACACCTTTAAGTTCGTATTCAGCAAACTTGAAACCTGGTTTCTGATTGTCACGGTTATCAAATTTAACGGAGATACCCTTTGCCTTTAGTTGTGCCGTTAATTCTTTTACCCTTTCTGTAATTAGGTCAAGTTCTTGATCGGTTTTGTAGATTGGAATTATAACTACTTGAATAGGTGCTAATTTAGGTGGAAGTACAAGTCCGTTATTGTCAGAGTGAGCCATGATTAATGCGCCTATCAGACGGGTAGAAACGCCCCAGGAGCTGGCCCAAACATACTCTAATTTACCTTCTTTGTTGGTGAATTGAACGTCGAATGCCTTGGCAAAATTTTGACCAAGAAAGTGCGAGGTGCCCGATTGCAGGGCCTTACCATCTTGCATTAGTGCTTCAATAGTATAGGTTTCTAATGCACCTGCAAAGCGTTCGCTTTCCGACTTCACGCCTTTAATAACAGGAAGCGACATCCATTTTTCGGCAAAGGTTGCGTATATGTCAATCATCCTTTCTGTTTCTTCCAATGCCTCTATTTTGGTAGCATGAGCAGTATGCCCTTCTTGCCAAAGGAATTCGGTTGTGCGCAGAAAAAGACGGGTGCGCATTTCCCAGCGAACAACATTCGCCCATTGGTTGCATAAAATTGGAAGATCGCGATAGGAGGTAATCCAGTTTTTATATGTGCTCCAAATAATGGTTTCCGAGGTAGGTCGCACGATTAGCTCCTCTTCCAATTTTGCATCAGGATCAACAACCACTCCTTTGCCATCAGGAGAATTTTTTAATCGGTAGTGGGTTACCACTGCACACTCCTTGGCAAAACCTTCAACATGCTCGGCTTCTTTGCTGAAAAACGATTTTGGAATAAAAAGGGGGAAATATGCATTGACGTGTCCAGTCTCCTTAAACATTTGATCGAGCGCTTGCTGCATCTTTTCCCAAATGGCATAGCCATAGGGCTTAATTACCATACAGCCTCTAACCGCGCTATTTTCTGCAAGGTCTGCTTTGATTACAAGATCGTTGTACCACTGAGAATAATTCTCATCTTTGTTTGTAAGTTCTTTAAGTTCTTTGGCCATTTTTAATCTTTGGTATGATATTTGCAATTTTTACATCAGAAATAACAATTGCAAAGTAAGTAAATATTACACTTTATTCATAAAAATTGGGAGGGAGATTACCATGAAAACTAAACTATTAACCATGTTTTTGGCAGTGGGGATGCTATCAGGGTGTTCCTCTGCTTTCTACCTTACGTCTACCGATCCGGGAGCCGATGATGTATACTACAATCCAAATAGAACCTACACTGCAGCATCCACGCAGCCGGAGATGAATCCTATAAACTCCAACGATCCTCGTATTTCTGAATTGCAGAAAAAAATGAATACCTCAATGTCGGATGCTGTTGCTGATACTGATTTTAATGCCGATACCGTTAGTGTGGAGCAGCAAAATGAAAATCCTTATGACGCAATTCTTGCCGATAGCTATCAGGATGCACAAAGTCGTAGAGATGCGGCTCGGACAGATCCTTCATTAAATTATAGCGATCTTCAAACGTCACTATGGTATGCTTCGGCTTACGATCCTGCATTTTACAACGTGATAATTTACGGTTCACATGTTTGGGTTGAACCAAAATATATGTCTACCGGTTGGTACAAACCTATGTCCAGTCTCTCGTTCTATGGTGACTATGGATATCCATATTCTTCCAATCTTTATTTTGGTTTTGGCTATTCTGCTTTCGATTATGGGTTTTATCCTTTTGGCTTTGGATTTGGACTATCGTTTTATAACCCATATTATGCCTGGAATGACTGGGGTTATGGTCATTATCCTTACTATAACGATTATGGCAATGAGGGCAGAAACCATCGACCATACTACTATGGCATGAGAAACTCTAATTTTGGCTCTGCTGTATCACCAAACGTCCTGCGTAGAAGTAACTCAACTTCATTGCGACGTTCAACAACTCCGAATAGCGGTAACTCTTATGCTCGTCGACCTGCCACAACTACTGGTAATGTAAATAATTCTCAGAGTTATAGTAGACGACCTGCAAATACCTCAAATTCATACACAAGGCCATCGTCAGTAACTACAGGTAGAAGGTCTGGAACAACGAGCAACTATACTCCAACCTATACTCGACCTTCTAGTGGATTGAGGCAGAATTTTAATACCAACAAGCCTGCAACTACAACCCCTGCTAGCAACTATTATCGTAGGCCTGCCTCAAATAGTAGCACTATACCGGTTGCCCCCCAAAGCAATCAAAATAGCAATACTTATCGTCGACCTGCATCTACAGGGTCGGTGGGTACCAGCAATTCAGGTAACAGCAATTCCGGCAGTAGTAATTCAGGTACTACACGAAGAAGAAGGTAATTAATGGTTGAACGCTTAAAACTTAGTACCATGAAACGTATTAGTATAATTATCCTTGGCTTGGTGGTGTTTTCAGCCAATGGATATTCGCAGAATTTTCTTGATGCCTATCGCTATTCGGCCAATATATATTCTGGAACTGCAAGATTTACAGGGATGGCTGGTTCCTTTGGCGCTTTGGGGGGCGATTTTTCTACTTCCAGTGTAAACCCAGCTGGTCTTGGTACTTTTAGGGCAAACGATTTTTCATTTACGCCCACTTTTAGTTTCAATAATGCCACGTCTAAGTATTTAGGCAATAGTGGAACGGATAACCGATTTGCTTTTGGAATTGGTAATATTGGTTTGGTAACCACCTTTCGGGGAACAGGCCAATCAGATAAAACTAGCCTGGTAAACTTTAACTTTGGTGTAGGCTATAACAAGTTAAGGGATTACAACTCCAATGTTTACACCACTGCACTGAACACTACTTCTTCCATTACGGATCAGTTCGCAGCAGATGCAAATGCTTTAGTTCAAAGTTATGGATTAACTAGCCCCGACATGCTTACCATTCCCGATCCATATAATAGTAACTTGGATCCATTTGTTAATTACGGCACCGGAGCATGGCCAGCCATATTGGCATGGAACTCCTTCTTAGTTGATGCCTTAACCGACGGTTCATTTACTAGTCCATTATTAGTAGGAGAAGCAGTTTATCAAAGTAATTCCATCTCAACTAAAGGTTCGTTAGGGGAGTATACGCTCAGCTTTGCAGGGAATGTGTCCGATAAATTTTACTTTGGTGGGACCATTGGTATTCAGGATTTATACTATTCCAAAACTTCTGAATACACCGAGGATATCGTTGGCTCAAGTGCGAGTGGTTTTCAGAACCTTTTATACCGCCAAACCTTGGAAACGGTTGGAAGTGGCTATAACTTTAAGTTGGGTTTTATCTACAAGCCCATTCAACGTTTGCGCGTTGGTGTAGCCTTTCATACTCCCACCTTTTTCGATTTAAAGGATAGCTACAATAGCTATATGAGTTCTCAGTTTGATGTAGGTTATGCAGATGCTTATTCACCTAATGGAGAGTACGATTATAGCCTTATTACACCTTACCGTTTTATTGGAAGTGTAGCCTATTTATATCAAGATAAGCTGGCCATAAATGTTGACTATGAGAGGGTAAATTACCCTTCTATGAAACTTAGAGATGGTGGTGATGGGTATTCGTTTCATGTTGAGAATAATGAAATTACTCAAACATTTAACGCTTCAAATAATATTAGGGTAGGGGCTGAATTTCATCAGGGAGCCCTCTATTTTAGAGGAGGATATGCATTTTACGGAACCCCTTATAAATCTGGTTATTATAATGATAATGCAAACACAACTGTAATTGCTGCAGGTGTTGGACTTAGATCTTCCACGTTCTATATGGATTTTGCCTTTAACAATATTACTAGTAAAAACGAGTCTTTCTTGTATGGAAATCAGGATGTTGTAAAAGACACCTATAAGCAGAATCAGGTAGTTTTTACCCTAGGATACAGATTTTAGTCGTAAAATTGCACGAGTTAGCTCTTAAGAACTTATGGCCTAGCATTATTATTGTTAGGCCATTTTTTATATGGTTTTTCTCATAATATCTACGGAGAAAAGCCCTTCGTTGCAAATTAAATCGATGATACTTAGATCTGGAACAAATGGTTGCTTGTGAGAGAATACTTGGTAGTATGGAACACAATTAAAGGAGTATGCTTTATTTTCATGTTTTGGACTTATGCCTCGAAGGTCGATATAACCTTCTGGATAATCGTGCGTAAATTCTTTCGTTGATTCAATGTTGGGCCTAATTTCAAGAAAATCAAGAAGTGTGTCGATTAGTTTTTGGTTAAGGTCGAATAGATATTTAGTCTGTTCGTAATAGAATGGTCTCAGAGAATCCTCAATATGCTCAAAGTAGGGGGAACTCTTGTAGGCTGATTCTATTGCTTTCCAGTGAATCTTTTGCCAAGGTGTGGCGTAGTCTATGAGTACATCTTTAATGGGTATTTTGATCCCGCTATTCTTCACTATTGGGACAATAAGATCGAGTGTGCCATTGGCTCCAAGAATGGTGCACCTATTCCGATATGTCTGTTTTGTGTAGTTTTCGTGCTGTTCCAATAGTGTTTTGTCATTGAAAACTAGTGGTGCAAAGAGTTGAATAGGTGGCAGGTATGCGGTGGAGAGAATTGTAGCTTCGAGATTCATTTATTTGTTACTTGCAATTTATGACGTTTTGGAATGTGGTTTCGTTTCCATCATTGATGGACGGTTGAATGCCTAGTAATTTAGCCATAAGGTCATATAAATCTACATTTTGGAATGAGCATAGGGTTGACCTTGAGATAAAGCTGGGTCCTGTTGCATAGAATATTCCATGCATGTCTCTTATCTGGGGGTCGAAGCCATGGTTACCGTTAGAAGCATAATTGAGAGTCCCAAATCTAATGGAGTAGGATGAGTCGGCAACAACAAGATAGGGTAATATTCGTGAATTTGAACCAAAATGTAATTGGGCTGGAATGTTGTTTGTGGTATAAAACTTCAATCCTTTAACTGCGCTGAGCGTTTTAAGTTTAATGGAATCGCTGGCATTTTTCAACCGGAAATTTAATACCGGTGAATTGCCTTGTATGTCAGCAACTAAATCTTTGGAGATGTATTTATCAAGGTTTATGTAGTTCTTTTTTGGTGTTGAACTCATACCGTGATCAGTGGTGATTATGACGTTAACATCTTTTGATAAACCTAGCGATTTTATTTTAAAGAAAAGGTAGGTGAGTGTTTGATCAATATTTTCAACTGTATTCTCAACCTCTTTGGAGTTTGGTCCAAAGTGGTGTCCTTGTCCATCCGGTTCGTGATAGTAAACCATTATTAGGCCTGGACGCTGATCTTCAGGCAGTGTTAACCAGTTGATTATTGAATCCATTCGTGCTTGATACGGTATGTTTTGTTGGTATGGGTACCAGCGTGTTGCATGTCTACCATTGATGGGAGCCTCTGAACCTACCCAAAACAGAACGTAACTTTTCACACCTTGTCTTTCAGCTGTATTCCAAATAGGCTCGCCACCGTAAAAATCAGGATTTTGAACCGATGATTTTTCGTTACTCCGATAGTTTAAGTTGAGGTCGTTAGCAAAGAACGAGTTGAAGATTATTCCATGGTGATCGGGTGTTAATCCCGTAGCTAGGGTGTAATGGTTAGGAAAGGTTTTACTTGGGAAGGAAGGAATAATTTCACTTCTAAGGCCAACAATTGCAATTGAGTCGAGCGTGGGAGTGTTGGCATGTTGTGGATAATCCCAACGGAAACCATCTACTGATAAAACAATAAGTGTTGGTCGTTGCTGGGCAACGAGGTTTGTTGTGCTTAGTAGGATTAATGCTACTAGGATTAGATGATTAATTAAACGGTTCATTACTTTACGATTAACATTAGATAAGCAACTACTTGTCGGTTTGCCCAAAACAATGGAAGTTTACTTCTGTGATGGCAAAAATAGTGGATTAATTTGAGACCAATTGGATTAAGTTGCTATTTAATCATTACGTTTAATGTAGGCGTTGACATCAAATTTACGCTTTGCCCCATTAACGTTCATATAACGAATTTTTCCAAATACTGGTCGTTCAAACCAAGCTCGGTCGTGAAGGCCTCCGATTGCCCAGGAAATACCCGCATAGCCATTGGGATCACGACCATCCAATGAGTAGGTGTCGTTTAAGTAGATGGCAATTTTCAATGCTTCCTCGGGTGAACTTGTCCACTCTAAAATCTTCTTTGCCCAATACATGCGCAGGTAACCATGCATTTTTCCCTTGTAGTACATCTCTTTTTGTGCTGCATTCCACAAAGGATCATGCGTTATGGCTTTTTCAAAGACTTCCAAGGGATAGGTGTAGTCCCGCTCATCTTGTCTGTGCTGGTTTAGTGTGGCCTGTGCCCAAGAAGGAAGGCCAAGAAAGGAGTCGTAATTTTTATTGTAGTAGCAATAGTTGTCTGCCAATTCACGTCTAATAATCAGTTCTTCCAGAAATGCGTCTTTGTCTCTTACGTCATTTTTGTTTTTTTGAATCTCGAGCGCTACCCGTTGTGCCGATAGCATTCCAAAGTGAATGTAAGGAGATAGATGCGAAAGCCAGTCAAGTTCGGGAAGGTTTCGTTTTTGGGCATACCCATCAAGTCGTTGAGCGATGAATGTTTTTAAAGTTTGTTTGGCCGCCTTTTCACCAGGCGCTATCCATTCTAGGGCTGGCATATCAACCGTGCTTTCGAGGTGTATTGCATTCCAACTGTTTTTAATTGGTGGAAGAGCATACTTCTGGATTTGAAGCATGGGAAATTCCGTTAGGTAGTTTGGTAGGTGCTTGTGGATTTTTGGCCGAAGGGTATAGGCCCCAAATTCCTGCTTGTTGGAAGCCGCCCAGCATGGCACAATATTATGTGCATCAACAGTCACTACTGGAATCATTAATCGTTGTGATACCTCTTTTTTCCATTGTTGCTTTAACCTTACGGGATCAAAATCAGTAACCAGCATACATGCACCTCTTGATTCAGCAAATGCTACAATTTCATCGACCGTATTTCCGTATTTAAGATGAAATGGGATGTTGTATTGCTGCAATCCTTGCTCCAGCTCTTTTAAACCACCAATCATGAAATTGTAACTTCTCTCAGAGGCATTGAGGAATGAACTTGAGAGGCCAAATATAACTTCAATATGTCTATTTTTCTCGATTGCAATTTTTTGGCTGTAAAGTAGCGCCCAGTTGTCGTTTAAGCGTTGATCGCGGCTCATCCAGTAAATAACAGGACCATCCTTTTCATTTCCGTCCTGCTCAATCTTTAATCGAGTTTCAAACATCGACATTAACTTAGTATTTTAAATTTAAGGAAGATTGTTGAGCCTATCGTTTACCACAAGACCAAAATCATGTTTCTTGTATTCTGAAAATTAATAAAATTGTAGTCCTTTGTATTATGATTGTGTTGGTGTCGATTGATATTTAAAACTTGAGGGTGTTTCGAAAAGAAAGACCCTCCAGTTTTTATTCCATTTATATAAGTGCTTTTTGCTTTAGTAGATATTCTGCATTGAGCAGTATGTCAACGTATTGCGATCGTTGGTATGCAAATGGGAGGTTGATATTTTTTTTGGAGAGTTTTCCTTGAAAATCTAGTATGTTTTGATATCCCTTCCTCTGCATCCACATTTCCAACTCTTTAATCATGGTTGACGCATGGCTTATTTTATTACGATAGAATGCACTTACAACCTGTACTGCTGAGGCACCTGCTAGAACCATTTTTGCAATATCTTGACCGTTACTAATTGCGGTTCCACCACAAATGTCGGCTGTGATATGTCCAAAGAGTAGTCCGGTAAACTTTAGTGGAAGGAGCATTTCGTCGGGTGTGCTTAAGGTAATCCGTTGAATGAGTCGCTCTTCTTCTACATCGATGTCGGGTTGAAAAAAGCGGTTGAAGAGTACCACTCCATCTGCTCCAGCCATGCTCATCTGTGATATAACTTCGAGTTGGTTAGCGTAAAATGGGCTAAGCTTTACGCTAATAGGAATGGAAACTATCGATTTTATTCGTTTAAGAATATCTAGCTGTTCTTCAATAACTACGGAGCCGGCAACGCCAAAATCTTTTGGGGTGTGATAAAAGTTGATTTCAATGGCATCGACGCCTGTTTTTTCTACCTTTTTGGCATATTCAACCCATGAATCGGAATATACTGCGTTAATGCTTGCAATGAGTGGGATAGAAACAGCCTTTCGAACTTCTCTAATCATTTGGAGGTGTACCTCTGGACCTGCATATTTTAGGTTGGGAAAGAGGCTAATCATTTCTGCATGGCGCTCATTATAGGCTTCCATTTCCTGTTCCATCTCCATCTCCTCGAGCTGAATTTGTTCTTCAAAGAGAGATTTAAACACGATAGCTCCCACTCCGGCTTTTTGCAACTTGGTAATTTTTTCAACTGAATCACTCAAGTTGCTTGCTCCTACAATTATTGGATTCTGGAGTTCTAATCCTAAATAGCTAGTTTTAATGTCAGTCATGGTTCAAAGTATTACTGTTAGTAGTTTGTTCTTTGAGCGAAAAAGCACAACAGTAAAACCTCGATTTTACCTCTTTTGTTCAAGTATTTCCATGAGGCGATTTAGAAGTCGCTCTGGTCCTGGGATAGGAAATGACTTGTAATAATTGTTTGAGGTAATGGCAAATACTAGATTTAGTGACGGCACAACATAAATATATTGGTCGCCCAAACCTGCAGCAAATGTCACCTGATGATTGTTTATATCCTTTTGCCAAAAAAGATAGCTGTAAAAAGTTTCGTTTCCAGCATTTACCTTTGGCGTGAATATCTGGTCTACCCACGCTTTTGGAATAATATTGCTAGTGCTATTTTTTGATTCGAGTATAAGTTCTCCTAGCCTAGCCAGTTCACGCACTTGTAGTGTAATGCCGCCCCAAGATGGATGTCCATTTCCCTGATAGCTATCCCACGATTTAACCCTAATACCTGCAGGAAAGAAAAGATTTTTGTATACAATTGAGTCTAACGTTGTATGGCAGGTTGATTCCATTACATCTTTTAAGAGTTCAACAGCGGCACTGTTATAGTTGAATCGCACACCTGGATTTGTCTCCATCGATTGCTCAAGAGCAATTGTGCCCCAATCTTTAGTCGATTTTTTAAGCACGTTGAGAACGTTGTAGGAATATGTGTAGTCTGGATACCATTCCTGCCAAGCAAGACCCGTAGTTTGGTTAAGCAAGTCGGATATTCTGATTTTTTGTTTTTGGGGATCTGCATTAAAGAGGGAATCGTACTGTGGTAAATATTGTTGGATGTAGTCAGTTGTTTTAAACTTGCCTTGTTCTACACAAATGCCGCAGGTAAGTGAAACAATACTTTTTGTAATGGAATTTATGGGGAAGGGAGTTTGACTAGAGAATAAACCGTAGTATGCTTCTCCTAGCATTTTGCCGTTTTGCATTATCACCATGCCGTTTACATCACCATAGGCGTTGCCTCGTGCATCTTTGAAAATGGAAATTAAGGAGTCCTTTAATACTTGGCTGTCGCTATATATTCTAAAGTTGAAGAGGCTGTCAGTTCTTCCATTTGTGCTGGCCTGTATGGTAAACGTCGCTGAAAGTAAAAGGGTAATTACTAGTATTTTTTTCATGTTATTATCGGACTTTTATAGCATTAACTATTCGCACCATGGCATCTTTCAGTAGCGACCTTGGACATGCTGCATTGAGTCGCATAAAACCTGCGCCTTGTTTTCCATATATGGTGCCATCACTTAACCCAACGTTTGCTTTCTTAATTAGCAGTTGATTTAACTCTGTTTGATTCATCCTCAGACTTCGAAAATCAATCCATGAAAGATATGTCCCCTCCACATTGCTAGTGAATATTGGGAGTTGACTTATCTGTATAATTTCATTAATTGAGGCAAAATTACCATAAAGGTAACTATTTAAATCTTTTACCCATTTATCTCCGTGTGTATAGGCTGCATGCATAGCGGTTATTCCAAATATGTTTCCCATGCCAATATGAAGGGCATTGAGTTGGGTATCAAATTTTTTTCGTAGGTCGCTATTGGGAATTATGGCTACTCCAGTTGATAGTCCAGCAACGTTGAATGTTTTGCTTGGTGCTATAAAGGTAATGCTTTGTTGTGCCATTGCATCGCTTATAGTTGCAAGTGGAATATGCCGATGATTGGGCATTATAATGTCCGAATGAATTTCATCGGAAACAATAACTACCCCATAGCGTATAGCCAGTTCCGCTAAATTTGCGAGCTCCTGTGAAGTAAATACTCTTCCCACGGGGTTGTGGGGATTCGAAATGATGAGCAGCTTAGCACCTTTAGCAAAGAGCAACTTTAGGTGATCGAAGTCTATTTGGTAGTAACCATCTTTATTGGACTCAAGGGGGTTTTCCACCATTATTCGCTGGTGATCGTTTATGGCATTAAAAAAGGGGGTGTAAACGGGTGGCTGTATAACCACTTGCTCGCCTTGGTTGGTGATGGCCAAAATGGCAATGTTTATGGCAGGAACAATGCCAGGACACATGGTTATCCATTCGGGTTTTACCACCCAGCCATGCTGTCTTTTTACCCATCCAACAACGGCAAGTTTAGCCTCTTCCGAAAGTATGGTATATCCCAAAATAGGATGTGCCAATCGTTGCGAAATGGCATCTCTTACAAATACTGGCGTTGCAAAGTCCATGTCGGCAACCCACAAAGGAGTTACGGCCGAATTTCCAAATGTCTTTTCCCTCAGATCATACTTAACACAGCTTGTATTTTCACGAGGGATAATCTCATCAAAATCTTGAAGCATGGGGGAGAGTAAAAATAAAGAAGCCCCAAGTGGTGGGGCTTATGCTTAATTAGTTCTTGCTAAGCTCACTAAGCTGCTCGAACTGCTTATTTACATCATTTACAAGGTTTTCAAATAAACCCTTGAAGTATGCTTTGCTTTTCCTCGAATTTTCGAATTTACCGCAGTTGTGAATCTTGTTGATTAAAGAAGCACGAAGATTGTCGGCATCTAGCGCAATTTTTTCTGCGGAATCCGTTTTCTTCCCTGGATTGAGATAGATGTATACGTAGCAATCCGAAATAACCTCGTCGGTTAAAAATTGAATATCCTTTTTCAGTGATCTAATGCTTGCCATAACTGTTTCATTTTAATTGCCAAAAGTAGCAAAAAAGTTTAATATTGGTGTCCGATTTTAATTGGGATGGAAAATATACACCAGCTTGCTATTTTAGCAACGAATTTAAGAGGAGGTGTATGATGTATTAAATTGAGAATTAGATGTTGTCGACGGCTTCAAAACGATGCGTAAGTTTTATATCCGGCAGCCCAAGCAGAACTTGACCCTCTTCAAGTAGATCTTCATCGTCGGTTTGATACTTCCAAACAACCTCTATTTGGAACCCTTTTTTATGGAAAACAGTTAGTTTACGAAGAATTTCACGAAGGTATTTGTAGGATGAGGAATTTATGTAGCGAAATGAAAGCTCCATGGTAACAACTCCAAGTGTTGTTTGCTGGTTTCTTTCAAAGAATTCATCAAGCCAAATCAATATACGCGTATAGAATTCTTTGGCATTTTCAGGATGAGAAATTCCCGATATGGAAAAAAAGAGCGATTGAGGATCGAAAATTACCTCTGGCGTATCAATAGCACTTTGTATCTTGAGCGTTTCCAATATCCTTATTTTTACGCAAAGTTAATAAAGTCTCACTAAGATGTATAACAAGTTTGATGAACTGATTCTTTTGGTAGGTCATAATTATCTGTTGATAGATGATTTGCTTTAAAAGTAATCTTTTTCATAACCCGCAGCTAGATAGAAATTTCTGTTTTGTGTTTACGAATACCCTGCAGCCGAAATAGTTTGTAATTCATAGTTTTATGCTACTTCACTTTTTAACTATAAAACCGATGGTGGTTTGCCTATTTTTTGAAAATAAAATAAACTGCTAGGACAAGAAATACAAACCCAATGATGTGGTTTGTTCTAAATGTTTCGTTTTTAAAAACCACGAGGGTAAATATGGTAAATACGCAGAGCGTGATTACCTCCTGAATCACCTTTAATTCTACTAATGTAAAGGGCCCACCGTTTCCCTTGTAGCCAATTCTGTTTGCTGGAACTTGAAAGAAGTATTCAAAGAGTGCGATGCCCCAACTGATAAGTACAATGGCGATGAGGCCTAAGTTTTCGAACCACCTCATTTCCTTGAATTTTAAATGACCATACCATGCAAGAGTCATAAATGTGTTTGAGAGAATGAGCAATAGAATGGTGTATAATGCTTTCATGTTCGATGTTTTGGAAAACAAAGCTAGTGTAAAAGTTCGCAAGTAATAATGGTGTTCAAAAATTTTTGTGAATCGAACTAATCTGTTCGTAATATGTTGATTGTTTGATAGTGTAGAATTTGTATCGTATTTTCTGGATCAACCTCAGTTTATAACTTTAACCATAAGGATAATGAAGAAGTTTAACTTGGTATTACAAATTGTGCTCGGCGTATTTTTGCTGATAATGGGCTTAAATAAGTTTTTTGGATTTTTGCCCGCGATGCCGATGCCTGCTGCCGCTGATAGTTTTGGTGAAGCCCTTATGGCTACCGGCTATATGATGAAAATGGTCGCCGTGGTTGAGGTGCTTGTGGGTGCCCTTTTGGTCTTAAATAAGTTTGTTCCGTTGGCATTATTGTTCCTTGCGCCTATCAGTGTTAACATTGTAGCCTTTCACCTTTTCCTCGATTTTTCTGGCATTGGTGCAGCGGCAGTGGTTGCTTTGTTAAATATCTATTTCTTCTTCGTCTACTTTTCTGCATACAAGGGTATTCTAAGGGCTTAACATTAATTACAAATCGACAACGGAAGGAGTTTTATTTTAAAAAAAATGAACTCCTTTCTTATTTGGGGTGAAGTTCATTTGAATTCGAAAAAATGCCTTTTTACCTCAAATAATCTAGGTCGATAACCCATTGATAATTCTGCATAGTTCAACTCTAAAATTCTTTATACTTTTGCTCAACTTGAATAATGGATAAATAATGATAAAAAAATTAGGACTTATTGCGTGTATTGTATTGATTAACTTCCATGTTAGGGTTATGGCACAGGAGGCAGCCACCATACCATTGGTGATTGATACCGATTGTGCCACCGACGATTTCATGACCATTAGCGCAATTCTTTCGAGTAATGATTTTAAAGTTCTAGGTATTGTTTGTACCGACGGTGGTCTCTCGCCACAAACTGGAGCTGCCGCTGTTCGCGAATTAGTTAGGCAGTCAGGGCTTAATATTCCAGTTGTTGCTGGTGCTGAGTTGGGCCAGAATCCAATGTGGCGTAAGGCTAGTGAACAGATATGGGACATCGCCGAGTTACCAGCTATTGAATTAACGGCCTATTCCGATTCGCTTACCCGATGGTTTGATGGGAACAAGGAACAGATTACTTACGTGTGTCTTGGACCAATCAGCACTCTTAACCGTTGGATAAAGAAGCACGGTGAAGTGGCTAATCTTCGTCGTGTAATTTGGTTCTATGGTGGAGGTAAGGCTAGCTACAACCCTGAGGTGAGCGGTGCCGATTGGTCTGAACTACAGAAACGCCCAATAAATATTCACCTTGTTGGGCAGCCCACAGAGGATTATCCAAAATTAACGGAAAGTTTGTTGGATAAAGTTTATGAATCAGGTCTACCTCTGGCCAAATTGATATGGCAACGTATGCAGATTGAGTTGTTACAACACCAGCTAGAGGCAGGCCACTTTGTGATGTGGGACGAGATGATACCAGTGTATCTCGCCTTCCCTTCGCTATTCACCGTTCAGCCCGAGGTGCAAAATCCTCGCATAGCAAATGTACATATTGAAGATACCTCCATGGTTGCAGATGGATTTCTGAAGCTCTTCACCGATCAAGGTACTGCCTTGAGGGGAATTGTTCTTGAATATTTTCCCGTTTCGCCTGATGTGCTCTCGCCCGATGTGGCTCCCGTGGCATTGGAAATTCAGAAGCGGCATGGAATGGAGGAGTGGAAGTTGGCAGTGCTAACCAATGAAATACACCAGCATTTGGGCATTTACTCCATTGTGGGTGCCAAAATGGGCCTCTTTGCCCGTGAATACTTCGGCGTTGGGCTCGATAAGATGAAGGTGAAGTCGTTGGCCGGATTTTATCCGCCTGTTAGTTGCCTGAACGATGGCCTTCAAATATCCACCGGGGCAACGCTTGGTCGTGGCGACATTGAGGTGCTTACAACCCCGCCTTCACTACCGTCGGCTATTTTTACGTGCAACGGACGGAAGGTGCAGGTAACCTTAAAATCAGAATATTCTAAACAGGCCGCTAAAGATATATCGGATGGTATTGTAAAATATGGGAATCTTACCAATGGATACTGGAACATGGTTCGCGAACTTTCGATTAAGTATTGGTTGGAGTGGGATAGAAAGAAGATGTTTGACTATAAAGAGATAACCCAATGATTTTTGACAAAAAAGAGAGTTTGTTAATGTATCGAAACCTCCTTCCGGGGTTGGACTTGGTTAACGACTATTTGGCTAAAGGTGTGTTTGACTATGAGGCAGGTCCAATCTATCTGCAAGGCGAAAAACTTTTTGTAAGTCCTTTCAGTGGCGTGGGCAAGGCGCGTCATGAGGCAAAGCTAGAGGTGCATAGGCGTTACATCGATTTGCAGCTGCTAATGGAAGGTAACGAGGAAATTGGATGGTGCCCTTTTTCGATGTGCCATCAGGAAACCACACCGTACGATCCGCAGAAGGATATTGCGTTCTACCGAGATTCACCTCGTGATTTTTTAAAATTGACCCCAGGGTACTTTGCCGTGTTTTTTCCCAATGATGCGCATGCTCCACTTATTGGGGAGGATATTAAAAAATTGGTGTTTAAGTTTTTAGTTGAGTAGCCATAGCGGCAGGCTTCGGGCCGACTCTACCTCGTTTTCTACCGAGTCGGGTAGATTTGGGTAGAGGTCGAGTCCAGTGGCTTTTTCTACGCTGTCTATAGGAACGGCAAAGGCTGATACGGGCTTTGCCGTTTCTTTATTTGGAATGATAAAACCAATGGCCCAGAAGCGATTTTGCGAATAGAGCAGCAGTGTTTTGAAGAAGCGGGAGGGAACAGTCACCTTGTCGGGTCCAATATATTCTTCAACCTGACTAAGGATGGGGCCGGTGGTAATGAATATGGTGCCATATTGTTCTCCCCATTTTCGGGTATCCTCTTCCAATATCTTCCAAATCCCCCTATTAAACTTAGGCCGTTGTGGCGTAATGTTGCTAAAGAGAAACGATTCCTGCAGTGCTTCGGCATCGAACGACATGTCGGCGGCAGGGGCAAGATGACCACGGTCATAGCCGGAGTGCCGATAGTCTTCGTTGGTAGCGGTGCCGGTGGTGATTGCTGGATCTGGTTCAAACCTGTCTGAGCGTTTGGCTCTCTTTACATAGTTGCGTGTTGATAGCTCGTAGGCAACCCATTTTGGCTCTTCATCTTTTTTGCTGTAAACCAGGGTGAATCCCCTTTTGATTACCGGGTGGTCGTCAGGTGAAAGAGCTGGTAGTTCAAGGGCCGATCCAGCTATCTCTGTCATCCTTTTTTCTGATTGTACAACTTGTTGCATTGATGGTTGTTTGCTGAACAGGAAGAAGAGTGCAAACGCAATTATTACTATCAACGTTAGTGTTATGAGATGGCCACGTTTCATTCGGATTGTATGTTGTTGGTTAATTATAGAATTGTGTTGCGAAGATACAGCTTTACTGAAATTGTTGAGGGAGGAATTTTAGGCGACGCTGGCAGCAGAGAGGACTTTTTTAGGTCTTAAGGAGATGCGATTAAGTGAACGATACCGTGTAGCGGTTTTTATTTCGCAGCTGGATGAGATTGTTTCGAGTGTTTTCTCCATCCGGTATGAGAAAATCCAGTATGCCTTTCTCTTTACTTGAAGTTTCCGTTCAAACTTCGCTGCATTTTTGCTATTTTTAGGTGGCCAAAAATCATGCAGAGATGAATGAATCGATACTGAAAGTGCTAATGCAACTCTTCGCCTTTTTGGTGGATGTGGAGCAGAATGGATCAAGAAGAAATGCCCGTGAAGTTGTACAAACCTACCTTGAAAAGGAGTTTGGCGATGAGCAAATGAATGTGTTTTTGGCGCAATTTGATGAGATGCTTAAGCTGTTTCACCAGGAGGCAAAGCATCTGGAGGAGAGGGAGGGCACCTTTGTTTTTTCTCAAGCCTTAAACGAAATTATAGATCATATAAATCATGAGCTTGAGCAGTATCATAAAATGTGGTTGGTGCTGCAACTTATTGAATTTTTGGACGATGGTGAGGTGGTTACAGAAAAGCGGCTGGAGCTAATTCGTGCACTCGCTGCTAGCTTCCGGATTAGCGAATTTGAGTTTAATAATGCTCAGCAATTTATTCTGGGGCAGCAGGAGGAGGATATGCCTATCAACGAAAAGTTGCTGCTGATAGACTCCAACGCCAACTTTTCGCATCCAAAAATGAAGCACCACCTGAGTGAGAAACTCAAGGGCAAAATATATGTGCTGCATATCGACAGCACCAACACCTTTCTTATTAAGTATTTTGGAGAGAATAACCTTTTTCTTAACGGTCACAATATAAAGGTTGGCCGGGCCTATATCTTTGGTGTGGGATCCGTAATTCGAAGTCCAAAAACCGACCCCATATACTACTCCAAGGTGGCCTCCAAGTTTATCATTGGGTTGGCTAAGGAGAAAATTCGCTATACTGCCTCCAACATATCTTTTCACTATAGGGGAACCGATAATGGTATCTATCCATTCAGCATACAGGCGGAGAGCGGTCAGCTGATTGGTATTATGGGCAACAGTGGTGTGGGCAAGTCTATTCTGCTCAATGTGCTCAACGGTAATCAGAAACTTCATTCGGGTCAGATTTGTATTAATGGGTTCGATATTCATCAAGAGCGAAGAGAGATAGAGGGGCTTGTGGGTTACGTTCCACAGGATGACCTTCTTCTTGAGGAACTTACTGTTAATCAAAATTTGTTGTTTAATGCTCGTCTTTGTTTTGCCAACCATTCTGAGGCTGAATTGCGGGAGGTGGTGGATCGTAGTCTACTCGACTTCGACCTTGTGGAGGCACAGGAGCTTAAGGTGGGGAATCCGCTCAACAAATTTATCAGCGGAGGTCAGCGTAAGAGGCTCAACATTGCGTTGGAGCTGATGCGCGAACCTGCCGTGCTTTTTGTTGATGAGCCTACCTCTGGCCTATCGTCCAACGATTCAGAGAAGGTTATGCTGATGCTCAAGCGGCAAACCATTAAGGGAAAGCTGGTGATGGTGAATATCCATCAACCCTCGTCCGACGTGTTTAAGCTCTTCGACAAGCTGCTCATTATGGACCACGGTGGACGCATTATTTTTCAGGGAAACCCTATGGATGCTGTAGTTTACTTTCGCACTGCAGCCCACTACCTAAAGGCCGACGAGAGCGAATGCTACGCCTGCGGAAATGTGAATACCGAGCAGATTCTTAAAATTATTGAGGCTCGCGTGGTGAATGAGTATGGCCGACTTACCCGTAAGCGTAAGCGAAGTGCCCGTGAGTGGTACGACATTTACCAAAAGCGGGTGGAGCCAAAGCTAAAGCGGGTGGAATGTGGACAGAAAAGCCTCTTGCCTTCCAATGCATTTAAGATTCCCAACCGTGCAAAGCAGCTGGTTATTTTTATGAAACGGAACGTTATGGCCAAGCTGGCCGATCGTCAATATCTTGCCATTAGCATGTTGGAGGCACCTATACTTGCCTTTGTTATTGGCTTTTTTACCCGCTATGCTACGTCCACGTCAGGGGTGGCAACTCGATATATGTTTGGTCTCAACGATAATATTTCCGCGTTTCTTTTCATGAGCGTTATTGCTGCTATTTTTATGGGGCTTAGCGTGAGTGCCGAGGAAATTATTAAGGATCGTCGTATACGAGAGCGCGAGAAATTTCTTCACCTTAGTCACTTTAGCTACATTAACTCCAAAGTTTTGGTGATGCTGGCCATCTCCGCCATTCAGGCGCTGCTGTTTGTGTCGGTGGGAAATGCCCTGTTGGATATCCGTGGCATGTTTTTTAGCTACTGGCTCATATTCTTTAGTACCGCCTTTACCGCCAACATGGTGGGGCTCAATATATCTGCTGCACTCTCCTCGGTAGTGGCTATTTACATTACCATACCGCTTATATTGGTGCCGCAGCTGCTCTTTAGCGGTGTAGTGGTGCCATTCCAAAAGCTGCATCGCAGCGTAACTTCACAGCTTTACGTACCGGTGATTGGCGATTTAATGATTTCGCGCTGGTCGTATGAGGCGCTTATGGTGCAGCAGTTCCGGTCTAACCGTTTTGAGCGTAACTTTGTTGCACTTGATCAGGAATTGAGCTGCTGCTCCTACTACTTCAACTACCTTATTCCTGCGTTGCAGCTTAAGGTGCAGGAGCACGCTCGACAGCTCGCGCTTGTTACCTCGCCAGAGATTGAATATCATAACAGGCAGGTTATTACCAATGGTATTCTCGAGGTGCAACTTCATTTAAAAGGATTAGATTCTCTCGAAAATGTGAATGTTTCGCCGTCCCTTAATGGGAAATTGCTGCCCGATTCTTTGCTCCGGTACTTGGCCGATTGCCGCATGGTGTTTAGTGCCAAATTTGATAGTACTATGCGTCAGCGCGACCGAGCTTACCATAAATTGGAGGCACGGTTGGGCGGAAACGACCGAGTGCTACTACTAAAGCAGCAATACCACAACGATGCTCTTGCCGACGTTGTGCTGAGCAATAACGACCTCACAAAAATTGTGGAGGACAACGACCGCTTTGTTAGACGTAAGGAGCCTGTGTTTACCATACCCGATAATCGCTACGGCCGAGCGCAATTTTACGCCCCAGTTAAGCGCATTGGAGGTTTGTTGATACCTACATACTGGTTTAATACTATGGTGCTGTGGCTTTTTGGAGCGGTGCTATATACGATGCTCCTCTCTAACGCCTCACGCAATCTTGCACGTTATTTTGAGGTGTTCAAGTTCCGCCGGTTGGCCCGCCGCATTTCGCGCTACCTGCCCCGCTAGCATACCGTTTGGCTACGCTGGCCAAATCAACTCATTCTTTATGCAACCGCCACTCCATATTGGGGTGGCGATTGTGCTTTAGGGAAACTTAGGGGTTGATTTTATAGTCTGAAAAGGTATTAAGCAAAACCTAATAATTAAATTTGGTTGGTGAAAATACAATTATACCAGAATTACTTGGGCTTATGAAAAAGAGTTTTAAGTTTGGGTGGGTAATAGATTAATTATTGTAAATGATTCTGTAGTTATTGATTGTTTTGTAGCAGGTTTAAAATATCCATATTCTAGCAAATAATCATTATACAATGAAGATTATTAAAAATAGATATTTCATTGTTGTATCAGTTATTGTATTATTATTTATAATTTTCAGTTTGTTGCAGCAAAATGACCTATAATGAATTCAATGACCCAGAAAAACCTAATAACTAAAATATGATTATGATACCAAATTTGTATGTTAAAATTGGAAATTATATTGTCCAACGCCTCGATAAGTATGAGTTAATACTGGCCGTCATCTTTTTATTGGCCATGATTTTGAAGATCGTTTTTCATGCCAATGTTAGCGTAATTATAATGTTGGATCTTACTGCCTTGTCAATTGCATACTTCTTTTCTGCCTTCGCGGTTATTGATGAAACACGCGTAGGGGCAATCGAATCCTTTGTTGTTAAGTTGGCCTTCTGGAGTTGTTCGGTTGTTCTAATGGGCATTCTCTTCACCTTGAACCATTGGACGGGATCTGCTACAGCAATTAGGGTGGGAGGATTTTCTCTTTTAATCTCACTGGTAGTTATGCTGTTTTCAAATTACAAAAAGCCCGATCTCAAATTTTTCTCCTTTCGCTGGCTTCTTCGAGTTGCCGTAATTCTTATTTTAGGATTATCATTACACTACGCATCTCCTAATGCATTTGCAAAGGTTGGATTGATAAAGAAGGTGGAGATCACAACGATGGAGTAAGGGGGTAATTATGCAAAGTATCACCATGCTTATATCCCGATTTGGATATTGACGGGTTGGGTTTTGTCCATATTGAAATTTTGTCGTCACATGAAAACATTTCGATTGTCATTGGTTGCAATTGCCACATTTCTTTTGGTGGTAATAGTTGTAAATATGGATTTCAGCAATTTGAGTTGGAAGAACAACCATTCTGATTTTATTGGGATTATATCATCCCTGTTGTTAATAATTAGCATGCTGCTGTCTAATAGAAATGACAGAAAGGTCTAGCACTATTGGTCGCAAGCAGTTAGTTTAGAGGGCTGAACTCCAAAGTATATTGTAATAATTGTTGAATTATCATGAAAAAGATTGCAACTCTTTTATTTATAGTTTTTGGTGCTGTTGGCGCTTTTTCTCAGGAAATTAATTTTCCAAAAGAGAGGCTCGAATACTTTCGGCTGGTCAATAGAGCAGAGCTCGCTATTTGCAGCGGCAGCTATGGCAATGCCATCTCCTTTTACGATTCGGCCATGCATTGTGTGAAGAATCCGGACTACCGCGATTTATACAACCTTGCCATCTGCCAAAAGAACAGCGGAAATAGCAAGGTCGCTGACTCCCTTTTTGTGCTTCTGCTGAGCAAAGGGTATGGAACCGCATACATAGGACAATGCGTCGATACAATTACGCATCCCATTTCCAAGGCAAAACAAATAGAGGTTATGGGTAAGAATCTTGATGAGGTAGTGAATGGAATATCAGAGGAGGATCAAAGGGCAAATAGAGCTCGTGCAACGAACATGGAAGCTTATGCTCAGGTAGTAGTGGCGAATGCAAAGACCATCATGTCCCTTTCGCACGAAGTTGATAACTTATTTCAGCTGGATGTTGGTGGAAAATTGTATTTTCCAATACTCCATTTTTTTCAATTCAAAGCATATAGCGAGAGGGTAAAAAGTGATTCCGTGTTTAGGAACCATTGGTATGCGTTTCAGTTTCTAGCAAAGTGCGACTTTAATACCATTGGGTTCACCGATTTTATGAAGGAGCAGGTTGCCAACGGCAACTATGATCGTTATCGATTTGCAGATCTACTCGCGTATGGTGGTATCGATTACGGGGTACCTGTAAGACAATTTAATAGCTACATTGTAGTGGCAAGCCCTGAATTGGTTTGCAAGGATGAACTACAGAGCATAAATAGGGCTAGGAGATCATGTGGGCTTGAGTCCTATGAGGATTTCTTTATAAAAGTTCGCTTTGCCGATTCGCTACTTACCGATGGAAAACCTTTTAGCTCAATCCCACTTGATAAGTATCCTGAAATGATGGATGATTATCATAGCCAGTGTAATTTTAAACTAGCAGATTACTACCGTAAAATGTACGATTATAGAGAACTGGATGATGCCAAGAAGGCATACGAAAAGGCGCTGGAGAGCTTATGCGCTAGAAAGGATTCCATTGAAAGTTCTTCACTGAAATAGGTTAACCTAAAAAAATCAACAATGAATATTGTCGCTTGAGCCGGAGGTACTCGGTTGGATTGTTGACAGAGGTCGTCTCGACCGATTGGCCTACCTCTCCTGCAGTGCCGGAACGCTGGCAAAAAACCTTGCTGTGTTAACGGAGCATGGCTACCGGGTGGCGCAGCTCATTCCCTTCGACTTTTTCCCGCGAGCCATTCACGTGGAGTGTTTGGCGCTGCTTAGGAGGGGAGATTAATAGACAAAAAAATGGAGTATGTTGCCATACTCCATTTTCAATTTTAACAAAGTTTGCCTTTAAATTTCTTGATGGCAATTATATCGCCTTCGTCTTTTCGGCCAGCCACTCCTTTAGCTCAGGTACCAGCCTTGGCGATAGCGTATCGTAAACCTTTTGGTGGTAGGCGTTGAGCCAGTCCAGTTCAGCCTTGGAGAGCATCTCCTTCTTTACCGGTTTAAGGTCAATGGGGCAAAGGGTAACCGTTTCCCACTTCAGAAAGCTGCCAAAATCGTTGGTTTCGGATGGAACACAGGCAATGAGGTTTTCAATGCGGATGCCGTGTTTGCCAGCGCGGTATACCCCCGGCTCATCGCTGCAAACCATGCCCGGCTGAATGGTTACCGAATTCTCCTCCAGCCTGATGCTTTGCGGTCCTTCGTGAACGTTGAGGAAGAAGCCAACGCCGTGTCCGGTGCCATGACCATAGTTGAGGTGGTGGGAGAGGAGCGGTTGGCGTGCCAGCATATCGAGGTTGGAGCCTCGGGTATTGCGCGGAAAAACGGCCATGGCCAAACCAATCATGCCCCGTAGCACCAAGGTGTAATCAACCATCTCTTCCTCGTTGGGCTTGGATAGGTGAATGGTACGGGTGATATCGGTGGTACCATTGCGGTATTGGCCGCCACTATCGATGAGCAAAAAACCTTTAGGTTGTATCTTTGCACTTGTTTCAGGGGTAGCGGAGTAGTGCACTATGGCGCCATGGTCTGCGTAACCTACAATCGATTCGAAGCTCTCACCTATAAATCCGGGCTGCTTGGCTCTGCACTCTTTGAATTTTTCTCCAACGGAGAGCTCGGTGAGCGTGTTGCTGGCTACCGTGGTTTCAATCCAGTGGAGCGCCTCCACCAGCGCCAATCCATCGTTTACCATGGCGTCGCGAATGCCGGCCAGTTCTGCCTCCGTTTTGCACGCCTTTGCCATGGTTACCGGCGAAAGTTGCCTGATGATTTTGCAATTTTCAGGAATCATACCCGCAGTGGCATGGCTTGTACGAGCAGGATCGATGAGTACGCGCTCTTTTTTTGAGAAGTTCTTCACCACATGACTCAACTCTTCATACTCGAAGATGTGAACCTCTGCTGCTTTCAGGGTGCGCAGAACCACGGGGGGCAGCTTGCTTCCATCCACGAAAAGAAGAACCCGGTCGAGGTAAACAACTGCGTAGGCATAGAAAACTGGGTTGAATGCCACATCCGATCCTCGTAGGTTAAAGAGCCAAGCAATATCGTCGAGTGCCGAAAGGATGGTGACAGTTGCACTAGTATTTTCGAGTTGTTTTTGTAGCTCGGTAATCTTAGTGGTGATTGGTTTTCCCGCAATCTCCTCGTCGTGAATATATATGGGGTCTTTGGGTAGGCGTGGACGGTTTTCCCAGTCTTTTGTGCCAATGTCGGCAATATGTTTTAATGAAAATTTCTTTAATCGTAGTTTTTGTTTCATGCTCTCCAGCTGGTTTACGGAGAATAGGCGGGCGTCAACGCCAATTTCGGCCTTCTTGGGTAGCGTGTTTAGTAGCCACTCTTCAATGGCTGGCGTACCGGCAATGCCCATTTTAAATAGCTCAATTCCAGAACCCTCCAACTCCCGCTTTGCCTGTAGAAAGTAGCGCGAGTCGGTCCATAGCCCTGCCTCTTTTTCAGTAATAACTACCGTTCCTGCCGAGCCGGTGAAGCCCGATAGCCATGCACGTGTTCTCCAGTGCTCAGCAACATATTCGCTCAGATGCGTGTCACCCGAAGGAATTATAGCTGCTGAGATGCCCTTTTTTTGCATCTCTTTGCGGAGTTGCTTAAGCTTTTGTGCTGTTTCCATCGTTTCAGGTATTGGTATCAGGATTCATTGTTTTACAAAGTAAGCTAAAACAACAAAAAAAATTAACTTGTGGAGGTAAAAATGCACCATTGGAACAAAATCGTTTTCTCAATTAACTCTTTAGCTATGGTGTTTGGTTTTTGCAATTGTTGATTTTTTTGTTTTTTAGGTTGTGCCCTTGTCGATGCTTTTTTGTTATTTCATTTATAGACTTGGTGGTGATTGTTGCATTATCACTATTTTTACTGCTTAATTGTGTATTTTAGAGTATAGTCAATATAGCTTGGTGCTTATTTCTAAATACTGTTTTTTGAGAAACTAATTATTGTAAAATATGAACAGCTTCGAATTTTTTAATCCGGTAAGAATAATTTTTGGTATGGGTAAAATTGCTGAATTACCAAAGTATATTTCTAAAGATCATAAGGTGCTGGTTACCTATGGTGGCGGTAGTATTAAAGAGAATGGTATTTACGATCAAGTTTTTGATGCACTTAAGGGGTATTCCGTGTTTGAGTTTGGTGGAATTGAGGCTAATCCTAAGTATGAAACCTTGATGAAGGCTGTGCAGCTTATTCGTAAAGAAAAGATCGATTTCGTTCTGGCAGTGGGTGGTGGCTCTGTGCTTGATGGAACCAAGTTTATTGTGGCGGCAGTTCCTTTTAAGGGTAACGAATGGGATATTCTTGCCAAACACTTACCCATTAAGGAGGCGCTTCCATTTGGGGCAGTGCTTACCCTAGCAGCTACCGGTTCGGAAATGAATAGTGGAGGAGTTATTTCTAAAACGGAAACAAAAGAGAAGTTAGCGTTTGGAAGCCCATTGCTATTTCCAAAATTTTCTATTCTCGATCCTGCAACCACCTACTCTTTGCCGTTGAACCAGGTTGCTAATGGTGTTGTTGATAGCTTTGTTCATGTAACGGAGCAGTATCTCACCTATCCTACCAATTCACCTATTCAAGATAGAATGGCAGAGGGTATTCTTAAAACCTTGATTGAGGAGGGACCTAAGGTGCTGAGTAATCCGCGCGATTTCGATGTTAGGGCTAATTTAATGTGGTCGGCTACCATGGCGCTTAATGGACTTATAAGCTGTGGCGTTCCTACCGATTGGGCAACTCACATGATTGGACACGAACTTACCGCCTTTCATGGCTTATCGCACGGTGTAACACTTGCCATTATTCTTCCCTCGTTACTCCGCATTATGATCGATGATAAAGAGGTAAAGTTGGCTCAATATGCTGAGCGAGTTTGGGATATTAAAAGTGGAACAACTCGTGAAAAAGCCTTAGCTGCCATCGATAAAACGGAAGTCTTTTTTCAATCGATGGGAATTAAAACTAAGCTTACTGGTTATGGCGTTGGTGCCGAAAATTTTTCGAAGATTATTAAACGTTTTGAGGATCGTGGCTGGGTTGGATTGGGTGAGCGACGTAGTGTTACGCCGGATAAGGTTCTCGAAATTCTTAAAAACAGCCTATAGCCTATTTTAAATGCTGATAAATAAAAGAGCCCTTGATGAAGGGCTCTTTTGTTATACGACTATTTCTTGTCGAAAATTTTTGAAAACTCTTTTTTTGTGCGCTTTTTCCAATCGCCCTTATGCCAGAGGTAGCTAATCATGAGCGGAATAACTGTTGTTGCTTCAGCGTAAACCATCTGCTCGTATGTGGTATCTACCTTACCCCACGACGAAGCTTCTTTTAGGGTAGAGGAGGAGCAGGCCCCGTCGCGAACATCGGCAACGGTAATTTGAATGGCATACTTGTGCATGGGAACATTAAAACCAAGGCACTCTGCGCATACAACGGTATCTTGGGTAAAATTCTTTGGAACACCACCGCCAACCATGAATAGACCGGTAACCTTGGCTTCTATCTTGATCATGGTGAGTTCACGAAAATCCTTTACGGAGTCGATAGATACGTGTGCGTCGGGACGCTCCCATTGATGCATTACCAATCCAAAGCCAGCGCTAGAGTCGCTGAATGCAGGGCAAAAAATGGGCACATTGTGTTCGTAGCATACCTGGATGAGTGAATCTTTCTTTACGGAGTGCTTAACAAGGTATTTACCCATTTCTTTGATGAATTCGCGGGAGGAATATGCACCGGGTTTCATACCATCAGCAATCGTCTTGATGGTTGAGTCGCAGTTTTGGAGTTCCTGCTCATCTATGAAGGTATCATAAATGCGGTCGATGTAGTTGTCGCGAAGTACGTTGTCGTTTACGAACTGAGTTCCTCGGTAGTGTTTAAAACCGAGCGCTTCAAAAAAGTCCATGTCTACAATGGAGGCACCCGTAGCTACGATGCAATCCACCATGTTGTTCTTTACCATATCAACATATACCTGCATACAACCGCCTGCGCTTGTGCTACCTGCAAGGGTTAGTATGTTGGAGCACTCCTTGTCGTTGATCATCATATCATAGATGTCGGTTGCGTTTGCCACTTCGCGTGAAGTGAACGACATTTTGCGCATGCTATTGATAATGGGGGTGGAGTCAAACGATTTGATGTCCACGTGCTCGATAGTCTCTTTTAAGTAATCTTTCTTTTCCATTTGTTTATGTGGGTTTTTAATCAAAGCAACTTAGCACCTTTTTTGCAAAGGTATATCAGTTTACGGTAATGTTTGATAAACTCAATTAATTACTTCCTAAAGGTGAATAGAGTTACAACGAGTAACTCACCGCTGGTTTCTATTTCATGCTACGATGCCCTTAAAATGGGATAGTAATAGGATGTGAAGCAAAGCGCGACGAGTGCTGTGCCATATTTTTTTTGCGGTATGAAACTCTCGGTAAGAAAATGGATGTCCTTTAGTTGATAATCGTCGGAGAATCCATTAAAGTAAAGCTCGTCGAGGCTCGCTCGTAGCAACGACTTAAGTTCAACAGGTTCGTAGTTCCCGTAATGTTCACAAACCAAACCACCAAATTTCTGGTTGGTTTTGTTGTTGTAAAGCCAGCCATAAACAATGCCAGCCGAGGCTCTTTCACCTTTATCGGCAGTGCAAACAGACATAATTGATTCAACAACAGCCCCATGCTCAATGGTGTTTGGGCGTTCAACCTTGTTGGCAATGCCAGGAAGTATGGATGAGTAAGTCATAATATTGGCCATTTCAATATTGGCCGCTTTGAGTGCTAGGTGGTAGGAGCCGGCGTGAATAGCTATGTCGCTTTCGCCAACGCCACCTGTTTCGAAGTAGTCCTTTGGAATTCTATTTCCAACCAGAAAACCCTGTGATTCTTTCTTTACCTCTGTCGAAGGAGAGAAAGAGCGTAATGTAGTTGTTTGTTTGGTCATCGTCGCACATAAAATTGATGTTGGTTAATACTCAAGAAAATATTTTTGTAGCGCTCAAAGGCTGCTCAAATATTATTGGTGGAGAGGGAATTCGCTTTGCTGAATGATGAAGATGCAAGAGGTATTCAAATTAGTCTTACCCCTTAATAAATTCCCCAAATAGTAATCAAATCAACCGAATGGTTAGGGATTGAAGGAGCATATAGAGGATGTGGTTTCGAAAAAACATCCTGGCGTAGTAATCTCTTTTTGCCGCTTTCGACCGAGAGTTAAGATAAAGTTTCATTTCAATGGGCATTTAAAATAGTTTGAAATAAACCCTCTTTCTCTACACCCTCCTTCACATGCACTATTTGCATGCTCTAGATTGCTTGTGTAATCGAGTGAGTTAAGTTAAAATGTTTCGCTTAGAAACACCTTAAAATATTTTGCAAGTTTATGAAAATAATTGACTAGTTGCAGAGTATCCACAACTTTTTATCGGTTTTTTTTGAGAGTTGGCTTTGTTCTCTTCAATAAGTTTAGCTAGAGTAAGATGTTCCGCTCTTATGGAAGAATATGTTTTGTGTATTTGTGTTAAAAAAAAGAGTCAACCGTTGGGTTGACTCTTTACCATATGCTTTGGTGGATACTACTTTGTAGAATCGGACTGTGCATTCATGAATTGACCTCTGTTTTGTCGTTGTGCATTCATGCCCATGCCATTACCGTTTCTCATTCCACGGTTTTTTTGCATATTTCCTTTGTTCATCATCCCCTTGCCTGAGCCAATGTGAGCATTAAAGTAAACCTTTTGCTCATCGGTAAGGATACTTCTAATTTGGTTCTGATGTGCTATGCGGGATTTCATTAAATCACCATTAAGCTTGGAGATTTCGTCGATGGTCTTGTTAACATCTACCATGTCGGGCTTATCAGTTGAAGTGATGGTATTCAAGTGGGCTTTTTTCTCCTTAATTGCATTTTGGATAGGAGTAACTACCTTCATGTGATCAATCCTAAACGCTTGAATTTTTGCCTTTTGATCTGTTGTAAGATTTGGTATCTTATTTTCTATACCAACACCTTTTTTTGCTTTCATCTGGTTCGAATTCATTGGTTGTGCAAATAGAGTTGCCGAACTTATTAGAAGGGCAGCAATAAACATGGTAGCTGTGTAAAACGACTTTGTTTTCATGACATTTAGTTTTTATTACGTGAAACATTTAGTTACTTAATTTTGTTGTTGGCCTCTTCGTCCACGATTGTTTTGCGTTCCATGCATATTCATGCGTTGCATGGGATCGTCAAATTGGAGAAGTAGCTGCTGCTGTTCGGGTGAGCAAAAAGGTTTCATTTTCAAGAAGTGCTTGACCGTTTGTCCTTTCATATTTGTATAGGTCACTCCAATCCGATTTAGCAATATATTGATGTGGATGGAGTCGGGTTTGTCCTTAAGCAATTCCTCGTGCAGCTGTTGGTGTAAAGTTCGCATGCTGTCCATTATGGCATGGTTCTCGTTCATAAAACCATGTCTAACCTGCTTCATCATCTGCATCTGGTTGGAGGTAAAATTGCCATCTCTTAGTTGTTGATTCATTGTTTCTCGCGATTTTGACTTAACGTTCCAATTTCCGTCGTACGGGTGAAAAAAGATGGTGGCAATGGTGGCAATATTCGTGGCTATAAGCACAATCACGGTGATGGTTAGTAGCCGTATTTTTTTTTCGATTGTCATGGCGTTATTTTTTTACTGATCGTTGTTCGCAAAAATGAAGTCATCCATTGGTGTAGAGTATGATTCCTGCTGTAATGCTATTTCAGTGCTGTTTGTTGCACTTACGTTAAGGTAGGAGGAATAGGTAGCACTGCCAATTAGAATGCCAAGCATTACGCCTGCTGCGATAGATGCCGCTGCAGTATACCAATGTATTGGTCGAATATGTATTGTGTGCTTTCCTTCACTAATTACCGTGTCCATTATTTTTGATTTAATGGAGCGAGGTGGAGTCATATTCTTTTCCTTGTTAATTACACTCAATAGCAGCACAATTCTATTATACTGCTTGGTGCAGAAGCTACAACTCTCCATGTGCTGGGTAAGCTTTGGAGATGACAGGGTGATTCCTGTTTCCAGCATTTTTTGTAGCTCGTTACTAAATTCTTGGCAGTTCATTGTGTTGATTTTTATTTTTAGACACTTTCATTTTCAAAAACTTGCGCTTCTAGACACTCTTTTTTATTGTATCCACAATTTTTTTTCTAGCACGAAATATTAGAGACTCAATGGCGGAGATTGAAAGTTGCATTATTTCAGCAATTTCGGCATAGCTGAGTTCTTCATATTTACTAAGGGTGAACGCTATACGTTGGTTCTCTGGTAGCTTGTTGAGGGTAGCTTGTAGAATTGCAATTTGCTGTTGTTCTTCCATGTTTTCTTGGGCATTAGGACTGCTGTCCTGTAGCTGATCCGCCGGATTTTGTTTTCCCTGGACAAGGTTCTCCATACTTCGTAATATATTGGAGCGTTTGTTTTTCTTTATAAGGTTGAGCGACTTATTTACCGTAATTCGATATAGCCAGGTGGCAATACTGGAGTCGTTTCTAAAGCTGGAGAGTAAGCGAAAGGCCTCCAAGAATACATCCTGTGATATGTCTTCGGCATCTTGACTGTTGTGCAACATTCCAAGCGCGGTGCTGAATACTCGATGCTGATGTTCATCAACCAACAGTTCAAAAAGTTCTGTTTCACCCTCAAGTATCCTTTTTATCAACAACTCTTGCTGCATAAAAAAAACAATTTATCATTTAGACTTCCAATTCAGAAAAAACTTGCGTTAAATGGTTCTCTAATACAAAAAAAATCCTGAAACTTGTGGTTTGGTTTAAAATCACGATAATTGCATTTGACCATAAATGTAATCTTTATCTAGTTTCAACGATTATTGTAATGCTATGGGGATAAGAAATAAAATATTGAGCGGCTTTGTTCTTATGGGCTTCATTCTGCTTATTTCAGGGGCTATGTCAATGTACATGCTTACCTCCTTGGGGAAATCGGTGTCGGGATTGTTACAAGATAACTATAGAAGCATAGAAATTTCGAAGCAGATGCTTACCGCGCTTGAGTCGGAGAATTCTGGCGTGTTGGCAGTAATGACAGGAGATGTTGATGAGGGAATTGCTCAACTAAATAGCGGATTAGAGCTATTTGATGCTGGTATTAAGGCAGCAGTGGGAAATCTTACTCTTTCGGGTGAGAAGGAGTCGGTGGATTCTATTCGAGCATCTCACCAAAAGTTGGCCATGCTTTATACCAACTTAGCGGAAAGGGCTAAGCGGCAGGAACTCGATCGCACATGGTATGTAAAGGAGATTAACCCCGCCTATAACGAGGTAGCGAAAACGGTTAAGGTGCTTATGACCATAAATGAGGCTGCCCTTTTTACTAATGCTTCCAATCTAGAGAATGGTGCTTACAGGGCAATAATGCCAGGGATAATTGCTATTATCGCTGGAATTTTTCTTACCATCCTTTTTAACTTCTTTATAATCCACTATTTTGTGGCACCAATTATACGGATTACGCGTGGGGTGGATGATTTTGTAAAACTCAAGATACCATTCGATGTGCCCGTAGAAACTAAGGATGAGATTGTTAAACTGAGGGATGCGATAAATAGTTTAATTTCTTTGGTTAAAAAGGTTCAGAATAACTAGCGTAAGTTTTTTATGAGGTGGCATATTGTAATTCGAACCGTAGGTATGGTGCTGCTGTTTAACGCAGCTTTCATGATAATCTCTTCCTTAATTTCACTCTATAATCACGACAGCGGTTTCTTCCCACTGTTGTTGAGTGCACTTGTTACCATTGTTGTTGCCGTGTTTCCGTTGGTTTTTGTTCCCTACACTACCGATTTGAACAATAAGGAGGGCTATGCCATTGTGGTGCTCAGCTGGATATTTTCTTGTTTGGTTGGGTTATTGCCTTACGTACTTTGGGGTGGCGAATTTACGCTGGCAAATGCATGGTTCGAAAGTGTTTCTGGTTTTACTACAACTGGCTCCACTATTTTGAACAATATTGAGGCACTACCTCCGGGTTTGCTTTTTTGGCGTGCCTCTACGCACTTTATTGGCGGTATTGGGGTGGTCCTTTTTGCACTTGTGGTTATGCCTGCTTTTGGAAAGCTTAAAACATCCCTTTCTAAAATTGAACTTTCTCCACTGGCCAAGGACAATTTTCGGTATAGGTCCAATAAAACTATGCAGATTATTTTTATGGTCTACATGGGACTTACCATCAGTGAGTCTCTTCTTTTGAAGTGGGCTGGAATGTCGTGGCTTGATGCAGTATGCCATGCTTTTGCCACTATTGCCACCGGAGGATTTAGCACAAAAAATTTAAGCGTTGCGTTCTACAATAGCCCTACCATTGAGCTTATTATTATCATATTCATGTTTCTTTCGGGGCTTCACTTTGGATTGATTTATGCTACGGTGATGTTACGGCGAAACAATCTTTTTCACTCATCGATTGCTCGTTACTACTTTTTTTCGATGATTATTGGGGTTGCTGTAGTCACCATCAATGTGCATAGTAGCGTTTATCAATCTTGGTTTGAATCGCTACGCTACTCTGCATTTCAGGTCGTCTCGGTGGGTACTACCACCGGTTTTGCCAATGCCGATAGCTCCATTTGGCCACCGTTCTCTATTCTGGTTATGCTCTTCTTTATATTGCAATGTGCCTGCTCTGGTTCTACTTCGGGCGGTATTAAGGTGGATCGCGTAGTCATATTCTTTCAAACTCTGAGACGCCAGGTGAAAAAACTTCAGCATCCAAACGCAGTTATACCGGTTAGGGTTAACCACATTACCCTCGACGAGGATTTGGTGTCCGGAACGGTGCTCTTTATCGCCCTTTATATACTCATCGTTTTTGCCTCCACTGTGTTTTTATCAGTATTGGGCGTGGATATTCTTTCTGGATTTTCTGCTTCGGCTGCTTGCATGGGAAATGTAGGTCCCGGTTTTGGTATCGTGGGCTCTATGACCAACTTTAATCTCATACCCGACATTGGTAAGTGGGTTCTTTCACTCGATATGCTCCTTGGCCGTATGGAGATATACGGATTGCTGCTACTATTCCTGATAAAATCGTGGAAATAGCTATGCAGTTGTTTATTTAGATTCAAAATTTCTGTTCTTCATTCTTTATTTTGGATCGATTATACTTTTTTACGATATCATTGCCTCTGGCGATGATATCATTGTGGCTTTTACTCTATTTTCTACCTTAATTCGTTGCGGTGACTTCATCCAATCGACAGTAAAAATCGCTCTTATTTTAGAGCGAGTATTTCTGACGCTAATATTTACATTATTTGTTCTCTAAATTCTAATAAACACTAAACAAAGAGTCGGGCATCACTGTTTAGCCTTGTATAAACATAAATCGACAACAGTGTATCAACTTAACTCTTCTCTATCGTCACATTCTGAAGAATTTCAGAAAAACTTTGCTGAGAATAATTCTGTAGCTGAAGACTTTCGCAATCGATTAAGAGCGTTGGTCTTTCGAGATTCTGATAGGGCGGTAATTCGGCATAAGGAGCGCGGCAAATTGCTTGCACGAGATCGAATTCAATTGCTTATTGATGAGGGAACAACTTTTCTCGAGCTGTCGGCAATGGCTGCCAATGGGCAGTATGATGACAACTTTCCTTCGGCTGGGATTATCACGGGTATTGGTGTGATTCATGGTCGTGAGACGGTGGTGGTAGCCAATGATGCCACGGTTAAGGGTGGCACTTATGTTCGGGAAACCATAAAGAAGCATCTGCGCGCACAGGAGATTGCTGTTGAGAATAATTTACCCTGTGTTTACCTGGTCGATTCGGGTGGCGTTTTTTTACCCGAGCAGGATCGTGTGTTTCCAGACCGCGATGATTTTGGCCGCATTTTCTACAACCAAGCTCGACTTTCGGCTCAGGGAATACCTCAAATATCGGTGGTTATGGGCTCTTGTACTGCTGGTGGTGCATACATTCCAGCCATGAGTGACGAAACTATAATTGTCAGAAATCAGGGAACCATATTTATTGGTGGTCCACCATTGGTAAAAGCAGCTACTGGAGAGGTGGTTACGACGGAGGAACTAGGCGGTGGGGTTGTCCACACTACCATATCGGGTGTAGCCGACCATTTGGCCGAAAATGATGTTCACGCCATTGAAATATGCCGGAATATTTTTGAGAGTTTACCGGCACCAAAACGACAAGTGATTGACTGGCATGAGCCTGAACCGCCTCGTTTTTTAGAGGAAGAACTCTACGGTGTTGTATCATCCGACCTAAAGCGTGGTTATGATGTGCGCGAGGTGATTGCTCGCATGGTAGATGGTAGCCGATTTCATGAGTTTAAGGAGAATTATGGAGTAACCTTAGTTACTGGGTTTGCTCGTATTATGGGTTATCCGGTTGGAATTATTGCTAACAATGGATTTTTGAATTCCGAAAGTGCGCTCAAAGGTGCACACTTTGTGGAGCTTTGCTCTTGGAGGAAGATTCCCATCATCTTTCTTCAAAATATTACAGGTTTTATAGTGGGTAAAAAGCATGAACATGGTGGTATTGCCCGCGATGGTGCAAAGATGATACACGCGGTGGCCAATGCTTCGGTTCCGGTATTTACCGTGGTAATTGGTGCCTCGTATGGTGCTGGTAACTATGCCATGGCAGGGAGGGCTTTTAATCCAAGATTGCTGTTTATGTGGCCAAACGCAAAGATTGCGGTTATGGGCGGAGAACAGGCTGCCAACGTTATGGTTTCGGTGAAGGAGGAGCAGCTAAAGTTGCGCGGATTAGAACTGCCAACGGAGGATGCCTCTGCCATACGCAACGAAATTTTACATAAGTATGAGGTGGAAAGTTCTGCATATTACAGCACCTCTCGACTATGGGACGATGGGGTAGTTGACCCAGCTGATACTCGTAAGGTGTTGGCTTTGGGTATTGCCGCCTCGCTAAATAAACCTTTTGGTGATCCTCATTTTGGAATTTTTAGGATGTAACGTTATGGATACTATGATTGAACGAACACAGAATGGAGCCGTTTGTACTTTGTGGTTGAACGAACTTGACTCCCGAAATGCACTAAGTCCAGCCTTAGTTCACCAACTAACTCAAGAGTTAGAGTTGGTAATAAACGATAATACCGTCCGGGTATTGGTTATCCGAGGTAGAGGTGATGGATTTTGTTCCGGTGCCAACCTTTCGTCGTTTGCCAAGACGGGAAAGCCTGAAATGGAGTTGGAGGTATTAAAGGAGAGCCGGGCACTTGCCAACCTTTTTTATCAGCTAAATCATTTGTCGAAACCTGTTGTAGCGGTGATACATGGTTTTGCTTTTGGTGGTGCAATTGGCCTATTGGCTTCGTCCGACTATGTTTTGGCTGAGTCAAAAACGGTGATGTCGTTTAGTGAGGTGCGGCTTGGACTCGTTCCGGCAACCATAATGCCCTATGTTGCACAGCGGCTAACTGCTGGGAAGATGCGTGAACTGATGTTGACTGGACGGAGATTTTCCAGTGATGAGGCGTTTACGCTTGGTCTTGTTTCGGAGGTGGCGACTTCTGATAAAATGGAAGACCGGTTGAGTAACGTGCTGAAAGACTTGCTTGCAGGTGCTCCCAACGCTCAAACTACCTGTAAAACACTTATTTCTGAAACACGCTGTAACCATTCATTTGTTGAGATGGCTGATGCTACTTCACGCATACTTGCCGAGATGCGGTTAGGTGAGGAGGCACGAGAGGGGATTAGTGCGTTTTTGGGGAAGCGAAAAGCTGCCTTTAATTGTAGCGATGAACTTTAACAATAAAGAATGGTTTCATAAATCTATGGTAACAAAATTGCTAATTGCAAATAGGGGTGAAATTGCTCTTCGGATAATAAAAAGTGCAAAAGAGATGGGCGTTTCCACTGTGGCTGTCTACTCTAACGACGAAGGATACCCTCTTCATGCTAAGCTGGCCGATGAGGCCTATTCACTAGGTGGTGGTACGCTTGTGGATACATATCTAAATATTGAAAAAATGTTATCAATAGCCTCTAGGTGTGGTGTTGATGCCATTCACCCGGGGTATGGTTTTTTGTCGGAGAGTGTTCTTTTTGCCGAGGCTGTTGAATTGGCGGGGATCACTTTTATAGGTCCCACACCTTCGGCGATTTCCACGTTGGGCAATAAGGTGGCTGCAAAGAATTTGGCCAAGGAGATTAATATTCCAACGCTTCCTTCTGCTTCTGGAACGCTCGAAGAGATCCTTACCATAGCCGATAAGATAGGTTACCCCATGCTGGTTAAGCCTGCCGGTGGGGGTGGTGGTAAGGGAATGCACGTAGCCATCGATGAAGCGGCTCTTCGTGAGCACTTTGAACAGGCAGTTCGTGAGGCCAGCTCTTCTTTTGGTAACGCTCAAATTTATATTGAAAAATTTGTTCCAAGTGCACGTCACATTGAGGTTCAGGTTGTGGGTGATGGCAACGGTAATATCATCCACCTCTTCGATAGGGAGTGCAGCATACAGCGTCGCTACCAGAAGATCGTGGAGGAGGCTCCTTCTCCTACCTTGAACAATTACCAGAGAAATAAAATTATCGACTATGCCATTGCCCTTGCTTCAGCAGTTGACTACCGAAGTGCAGGAACAGTAGAATTTATCCTCGACCTAGAGGGTAATATTTACTTTCTGGAAATGAATACTCGTATACAGGTTGAGCATCCCGTTACGGAGATGATTACCGGGGTGGACATTGTTAAAATGCAGCTTGAGGTGGCCATGGGACTTGGCCTTTCAGTGGCTCAGCAGCATATTAAAATTGAAGGATGTGCCATCGAGATACGGCTCTATGCAGAAGATCCCGAAAACGACTTTACTCCTTCTACCGGTGTAATATCCGGATTCAAGTTTCCATTATTTAAGTGGCTGCGACTCGAGCATGCTTTGCAGCAACAGGATACGGTTACCGGCTTGTTCGACCCCATGCTGTGTAAAATTATTACCCATGGAGAGAATCGAGGTGTGGCTATTGCACGCATGCAATCTGTGCTAAGGGAAAGCTACTTGCATGGTATTACCAGTAACCTTGGTTTTCTGAGTCACATTCTACATTCCCCGCGATTTATTTCCAATAATATTTCGGTTGAGAGTGCCGGCTTTATGGCTATTGAGTATGCAGCCGAGCGGTATCTGCCAGTTGAGGTTGTGCTGGGCTATACCATTGTACAGCTGTATGGACAATCAATCGCATTAAACTCTACCAAGCACAGCCAATCGGTTTGGAGCAGCTTTGGTGGTTGGGCGGCGATTAAGCGTTTGTCATTTTATTACAACGATCATTACATGGAGACTTTTCCAATCTATCGGGCCGATAAGGTTATAAGCATACGTATTGACGACAAATTGATGTCGATCTCTTCCTACATTTTCGAAGAGGGTTCAGCATTGTTGTTAACGCTGGATGGCAAAGTTGCTAAAATGCGTTACACCCTTCATTCGTGGGGTATTTCATTAACATATAAAGGTCGTCTTTTTAGAATTATGCATGCGTATCACCTATCTGAGGGCAATCGCAAACCAAAGGCTACGCGGCTCGAAACCGGAGAACGTGTGGTTATTTCGCCACTTCATGGTAGGGTTATTAGGCTGCCGGTTAAGGAGGGTGAAGTGGTGGAGTCGGGCTCAACTTTAATGATAATTGAGGCCATGAAGATGGAGAACTTAATTGCATCGCCCCAGCGTGCACGAATTGGCAGGGTATTGGTTCGCGAAATGGATCAGGTTACAGATGGTTCAGAACTTATTGTTTTAGAAAAATTGTAGCATATATGGAATATCAACTTACAAGTAAGCACGAGGAACTTCGTGAAAAAGTTAGACGGTTTGCAGAAGAGCGCGTAAGGCCACTTGCCGTTCAGCTCGACGAGGAGGAACAATTCTCGGAGGAGTTAACTAAGGAGATGGGACGACTTGGCCTCTTTGGCATAGTTGTTCCCAGGGAGTATGGTGGCCAGGGACTTGATTACATGGCTCTTGTTTTGGCTGTTGAAGAACTTTCAAAGGTAGACAGTTCTCAGGCAGGTACCTTGGCTGCACATAACTGTCTGGGGGTGAATCCAATATACTACTACGGCACTGAGGAGCAGCGTAGAAAATACCTTCCCATGCTGTGTAGTGGTGAAAAACTTTGGGCCTTTGGACTTACCGAGCCCAATGCCGGTAGCGATGCTTTGGGAGCAGAGACTACTGCTGTTCTTGATAATAGTGAGTGGATAATTAATGGACATAAGATATTTATCTCGAATGCCACCAACCCTATGTCGGCCGGCATTACCCTGCTGGCCCGCACCGGTGAAACCAATGGACGTCGTGAACTTTCTGCCATTTTAATTCCTCGTGAAACGGGCTATGCTACCGAGCGCATTGTTAAAAAGCTAATGTGGCGCGCAAGCGACACGGGCAAGCTCATCTTTAAGGGAACTAAGGTGCCAGAATTGAACCTACTTGGTGTAAGAGGTAAGGGCGGACGATTGATGCTAGAGACTCTTGATGCCGGTCGATTGAGCATTGCAGCAATGGGACTCGGGTTGGCCGAAGGGGCTTACGAGGAGTCGCTTGCCTATGCCAATACTCGGCATCAGTTTGGAAAACCCATTTCGAGTTTCCAATCTATCTCTTTTAAGTTGGCTCAAATGGCCACGAGGATTGAGGCGGCACGTCAGCTGCTTTACCATGCCGTGTGGCTTAAGGATAATGGTAAACCCTATGCTAAGGAGGCAGCCATGGCTAAGCTATTTTGTTCCGAGGTGGCTACCGAGGCAGCCACGGAGGGAAGTCAGATACATGGTGCTTACGGATTAATTAAAGGCACTTTAGTGGAGCGTCACTTTCGCGATCAACGAATACTGCACGTTGGAGAGGGAACCTCAGAAATTCTAAAAATGGTAATTGCTCGTCAAATTGGTTGTAAACTATGAGCCAATGATTGGCGTGTTATTCTAAATCGCTATCTTTAGTTGGTAATTCAAAATGTTGATTGTAACGGAAACGCCTCAAGGTTTACATAATTGCTATATTCATGGAAGATAGGAAGAAAGACCACATCGACTTGGCATTTAATTCGCAGGCAAAGGCTGTTGAGGCCGACCGTCGGTTTTACTATGAACCATTGATGGGCTCTCATACCCGCGGCAGGTTGGAACCTTTTACGTTTTTGGGAAAGACAATGCGGTTGCCCGTTTGGGTGAGTAGCATGACTGGTGGTACTGCTTTGGCTAAAACCATCAATACCAATCTTGCTCGGGCTTGTAATGAGTTTGGAATGGGAATGGGATTGGGCTCTTGTCGTATGTTGCTGGAGAATGAGGCGCATTTTGCCGATTTTGATATGCGCGATATTATTGGCGACGATTTGCCCTTTTATGCCAACATTGGCATTGCACAGCTTGAGCAGATGCTAGAGAACAAAAGCCATGAGCGACTACTGGCATTGGTCGATCGCTTGCGTGCCGACGGGCTAATAATTCATGTGAACCCTATTCAGGAGTGGCTTCAGCCCGAAGGCGATTTGTTACATCATGCTCCATACAGCATTATTGAGGAGTTTCTTTCATTGGCAAAAATAAAGGTTATTGTGAAGGAGGTTGGACAAGGTATTGGTCCGGTGAGCCTTAGAAAAATAATGTGGTTGCCGATTGAAGCGCTGGAATTTGCGGCATTTGGAGGAACCAACTTTGCCCGCGTTGAGCTTGCTCGGTGCGAACCCGTTCAGCAGGAACTGTATGAACCACTTTCGCTCCTTGGCCATAGTGCCGAGGAGATGCTTAACATGGTGAATGGGATGGTTCAGCAAAACCAACCGTTAAAGTGCAAGCAGCTTATTATATCGGGCGGTGTAAAGTCGTTTCTCGATGGTTTTTACCTGCTCAACCGTAGCAAGTTGCCTGCCATTTACGGCCAGGCTTCCGGGTTTTTAAAGTATGCTCGTGGTGACTATAATCTGCTTAAGGCTTACGTTGAGGGCCAGGCTAAGGGACTGCTCTTTGCAAAATCGTTTCTTCAAGTTAGAGATTAATAAACCATTTTATCATGACAGATGAAATTATCAATGGATTCTCCTCTCTTTCCAGGGAGGAAAAGGCGAAGCTGGTAACACTTCCACTTGCTCGCCCCGAAAAGTTGATGAAGCTTTTTGATTTCTCGCTCTACCAGTCTGAGGATATGCAGAAGCAGTTTCTTGAAATGAGTGAAAATACCTTGGCCAGCTACCATTTACCCTACTCGGTGGCACCCAATGTAATGGTTGATGGAAAGGTTTACCACGTTCCAATGGTTACCGAGGAGAGCTCGGTGGTTGCAGCTGCTGCCTACAGTTCAAAGTTCTGGGCGAACCGTGGTGGGTTCAAGGTCGAAAATATCGCTACCACTAAATTGGGTCACATTTATTTTTTGTGGAACGAAAATCCAATGGATTTAACTTCCAATTGGCCTTTTCTGCGATTTGTGCTGTTGGAGAAGATAAAACCATTGATAAAAAACATGGAGGAGCGTGGAGGTGGTATTGTTTCGTTGGAGATAGAGAATTTAACCTACTCGGTTCCCAACCTTTTTCGCATAAATACCGAGTTCGATACCGTTGATTCCATGGGCGCCAACTTCATCAATACCTGTTTGGAGGAGATTGCGTTAGAGCTTAAGCGCTACTATTCTGTAAAGGTGGATAATAGGAAAAAGGAGGTCCTTCAAATTGTAATGTCCATTTTAAGTAACTACGTGGATGGTTGTACCGTTACCGTTTCGGCTCAATGTAATATTGGTGATCTCGATGGCGTAGAGAAAGGACTTACCGGTGCCGAACTGGCACACCGAATACAAACAGGTTTCGATATTGCCCGTGTTGATATTTACCGTGCCACTACCCACAACAAAGGAATAATGAATGGGGTTGATGCCGTACTTATTGCTACCGGAAACGATTTTCGCGCAGCAGAGGCCGCTGCCCATGCTTTTGCTTCGAGAACAGGGCGATATACTAGTTTAAGCAACTGCACGGTGGAGAACGATGTGTTTAAGATTTGCCTTACCATGCCATTGGCTGTTGGAACAGTTGGTGGAATTACCAATTTGCATCCTATGGCTAAGGCGTCGATGGAACTTCTTGGCCATCCTTCCGCCTCACAGCTTATGGCCATTGTGGCCTCGGTGGGGTTGGCCAGTAATTTTTCAGCCGTAAAGAATCTGGTCACCACCGGAATACAGCACGGCCATATGAAGATGCATCTCTCCAACATTCTCTCCTCATTGGGTGTGGACAACGTTACTCGCGAGCGAGTGCTCGAATATTTTAGGAATCGGACTGTTAGCTATAGTGCAGTTAAGGAATTTCTTGATCAGGACTAATGCTGCTAAGGGCCAATGCAAAACTTCTACTTACTGGTGAATATCTTGTGCTTAAGGGTGCAAGAGCCATTGCCATGCCACTGCATTTTGGTCAGGAGTTAACCCTGTATAAAGGGATACCCAATAAAATCGTGTGGGAGAGCATCGATCCTAAAGGTTGCTGGTTTTCGGCAATATTCGATGCACTAGGAGATGAAATGCATAGCAGCATCAGTAGTACTGCAAAATTTGTCTCCACTCTGCTGAAGAGTGCCGAGGTGCTGCATCCGGGTTTTTTGAGCATGCTGCTTGGCCAAAAGGTGGTAATTAATGCCGACTTCGACTTGCAATGGGGATTAGGAAGTAGTTCAAGTCTTATATCACTGGTGGCCCAGTTGGCTGCTGTCGAGGGCTATCTTTTGCATAAAATGGTGAGTTCGGGTTCGGGCTACGACGTTATTGCCGCGCAACAATCAACCCCTTTTATCTTTCAACTTGTCGACGGTATGCCAAAATATTCTCCTGTTGCACTTCCTCTATTCCTTAGCAAGCACCTATTCTTTGTCTACCTTGGCAAAAAGCAAGGAACGGCCTCATGCGTGAAGGCGTTTTTGGACTCTTCATCATTGTTGCTTAAGGAAGATATCAATCATATTTCGGAATTGTCACTTCAACTTTTGGCAGCCATAAATGTTAAAGAAGTTTGCCGTTTACTGGAGCAGCACGAAACGGTTATTTCCAAAATATTGGGTGTGGATTCAATAAAAAAAGCTAGCTTTCGTGACTTTAATGGGTGTGTAAAGTCATTGGGTGCATGGGGTGGCGATTTTGCCCTTTTCTGTAGCGAGGAGCCGGAATTGTATATTCGCTCTTATCTTGACCGCAAAGGATTATCGCCCGTATTTAGGTTCGACGAAATAGGAATGAGTTATGGTAAGTAGATTGCTTTTTTCAAATAGTGTTACGCCCGACGTGCTGAAGACCGTAGGTAGCGTTAAGTCCGGATGGAAAGCCCCATCGAATATTGCCATTGTAAAGTATTGGGGTAAGCGGGAGAACCAAATTCCGCAGAACCCTTCGCTCAGCTTTAGCCTTACGGAATGCTTTACCGAAACGACAGCTGCTTTTGCATATGATGATAATGGATATGGTTTGTTGGTTAATGGTGATGGTAACCATCCTTTTTGTGAGAAGCTCAACGATTTTTTTGGTAAGGTAACCCCTTTCTTTCCCTTCTTGGCGCAGGCACGTGTGGAGATAGAAACGAAAAACAGCTTTCCCCACTCGGTAGGGATAGCCTCATCTGCTTCAGCCTTCGCTTCGGTGGCACTTTGCTTATGCCACGTTGAGCAACAGCTGCTGGGCAACGAGGGTTTTGGATCTTCGTTTCTCCAAAAGGCATCTTACATTGCTAGGCTGGGTTCCGGTAGCGCCTCGCGATCGGTATTTGGGGGCTGGCAGGAGTGGGGCCATTTGGCTGAGCTACCCAACTCCACCAACGATTTTGCCATTCCGGTTACTCCCAATATCGATCCGCGGTTTCTTGGGATGCGCGATGCTGTGTTGGTGGTTAGCACTGAGCCAAAGGAGTTGTTGAGCACCCAGGGGCATGCGCTCATGGTAGATCACCCCTTTGCCGATGCCCGGTATGCGGAAGCTAAGCTCTGCCTCAACGCCATCCTTAAAACCCTGCGCAAGGGTGACTTTCCCAAATTCTTCGCGCTATGCGAGAATGAGGCGCTCACCCTTCATGCGCTAATGATGAGCTCTAAATCTTCGCCCATATTCCTGAAGCCGGAAAGCCTTTCTATTATTGCGGCCATCCGCAACTTTAGAACCACTTCCGGTATATCCGTAGGTTTTACCATCGATGCAGGCCCCAACATTCACCTGCTTTACCACGAGGATAACGAGGTGGTGGTTAAGGCATTTGTTGAATCGGTGCTAAAGCGCTACTGCGAAAAAGAAATGGTGATTTACGACCGCTGTGGGGCGGGACCAGAGAGAATATTGTAACATGGTTGAACTATTTTAAGGAGTATCTGTTTTGTATAGGGAATATGGATATGTGTTAAACAAATACCCGTTTTCTCTTTAAAGGGAAATACCCTCGAAGGTTATGGTGAACACGGATAAATTTTATTCTAAAATACTACTCTTTGGTGAGTATTCTGTGCTGCAAGGATCAATGGCCTTAAGCATTCCCTACAGCCACTTTCAGGGCGAGTTGAGCTTTATTCACGAGGACAAATACACTGACTTGGACTTTGCTCGCAGCAGTAATACGTTGCTTGGTGAGCTGCACCAGTATCTAGAAAAGAATTCAGTTAAGAATGGAATATCGGGTAGGTTGAACCTGGAGAAGCTGGAGTCCGATATTCGGCATGGGCTTTACTTTGAGTCGTCCATACCGCAGAGCTACGGCATTGGAAGTTCAGGTGCCTTGTGTGCAGCCATATATGCGAGGTATACCACCGAGTTAATTCCACCCTCTGGCAGCATAACGCAGAAGGATATTAAGGAGCTTCGGCATATTTTTTCGGGCATTGAGTCATTCTTTCACGGTAAGAGTTCCGGCATCGATCCGCTGAGCTGCTACATGCGCTACCCGTTGCTCATACAAAAGGATGGGGAGATTGACCTGGTGGGCATTCCCCGTAACCGCGACGACAAGGAGAGCGGAATTTTTCTCCTCGATAGCGGCACCTCGGGCAAGACCGGGCCGCTGGTGGAGTCGTTTCTAAAGCACTTTGTTCCCAACGGGGTGCTGAGCAATTTGGGCCAAGAACTCATTAGGTTAAACGACGCCTGCATTCAGAATATGGTGGCGGGTGAATATATCCTTTTTTGGAACAATCTGAAGGAACTCTCCGTTTTTCAGCTGGAGCACCTTCGAGCCATGATTCCATCGCACCTTGTTCCCACGTGGGAGCAGGGGTTAGCTTCCGACACCTACTACCTTAAGCTGTGCGGCTCGGGTGGGGGTGGCTTCCTTACAGGCTTTGCCAAAAGCTACACCAACTTCTCCAAAGCCATTTCATCCCAGCGCCTTTCCCATTTCCCCGTCTACCTTTCGGGATTGAGTGGTGAGCAGTGAAAATAGGGATGGAGTTAGAAGAAGTTTGATGGATTTAGAGGAAGGAAATTACCCTGTGTTTGGGGTTGGTAATTCTGATAGAGGATAAAGGTCATCGTAATTTTCCCCGCACTTTAGGGCGGGGTTGGAAACCCGCTCCACGCGGCAGCGGCGCACGCTGAACGGTATTAAAATCTACCTGCCCTTTATGCACCGCAACCACCAAGGGTTGAAATTGGTTGCCGGTATTAGCCCAATATTTATCGCCCTAATTTAAGTCACCTATCCGAAACTATTTTATATTTGTGTATTACATGGTTAAAACCGCACAATAAATGCCAGTATGGGTGTGTATATACGGTTTTATCGTTTATATAAACGAGTTGTAGCCAATTAAAATGAACGAGACATACAGAAATATAGCTGTTGTAATTGAGATTGAAAATTCAATAAAGTATCTCAGAAATGGATTAGCGGAAATTCAAAAAATATCTGCCGCCAATGACTTTTATGACCCACCGCTAATTTATCTTTCTGGAGGACTTGAACGATTGTTTAAATCAATGTTATGTTTAAATTTCAAGCATATTAATGGAAGACATCCTGAAACAAATGAAATTTGGAATAACCGAAATGGACATGATATAACATTCCTTAAAGAAAAGATTGAGAAAATCTGTATTCCGATTAACCGTCCATTTGCTAAAGATGATTATAAAATAATAACTGAGAATTCAATAATAACTGAGATATGTAAGGTGCTTTCTGCTTATGGAAGCAGAGCTCGCTATTTTAATTTAGACGCAATACTTGGAAAAGAGCAAGAATTTGATGCCAAGAAAAAGTGGGAAAAGATTGAGGATTATGTTTTGAAAGAATTCTATGGAGAAAAGAAGTTTTATAAAATGTTAGAGAATCCAAAATTACTGGATGACATTTATGCAAAATCGAGTGAATTATTAGTGTCAGAAATTGAACTGTATCTTAGAGCAATTACAAGACAGTTTATATTCGGCAACTTTTCGTCTGACTCAAAAACATATCTTTTTCAAATAGAAACATTTACTGCCATTGAAGATAACCAAATAGGAAAAATAGATTATAGAAGATTTGAAAATCATGAAACCATTAGAAGAAAATGACAGCAAAAGAATTTCAGGATATAATCAGACCACAAATTGAGACAAAACTTGAAACTTTAGAAGTTATAAGTGAATGGCGAGCATTTGAAAATATGCCATACCAATATTCTCCAAGAGTTGATATTGCAATTGGACCTTTTAGTGTACGACCTGGACGAAATAGAACAGTGGAATATAATCAACTTTTAAGACAAGCACATATTGAAGAATTTTTCAAAAAAATATACGATTTTCATATTGAGAATATCGGTGAAGAATGGTTAAATGAAATTCAAATACCAGAGTTCGATTTCTTAATACAAAAAAATCAGAATGCGAGATGTTTTTGTGCTCTTGAGATTGAGAATACAAGTACAAAAAAACATATAATGGGAAGCATGATAAATGCAGCATCGCTTGGTAGAATAGGAATTGGGATAGCTTACAACGACTCTGTTAAAAGAACTTTTGTTAGAATTCTAAACTACTTAGGTTTTTTAAAGAGAGTTGAAAAAAACACATATGATGCAACCAACTTTTTAATTATTACTAGAGTTCAGATAGAAAGCATTTTGAATGAAGAATAACTGGCTACAACACGCAATAAAAAACATAGGGCGGAAAGTGCTAATTTTGAACGACATAACATTTAATAAATGGTTCAGTAAATTGATAGGTAAGAGCTTCGAAATACCCTACGTTTCTTATTGCCATCCGTTAGGCAACATAATATTATTTAATGAAATATAGAAATTGCAACTTGGTTTTTTATTGTAAATAGAATGTTTAGAGATAGCTTGGTGCGAGAAGAAGGGGCATAAATGCCTTGTTTTCTCCTTCGACGGATTTTTTACTGAAGAGCAGGCTACTCAAGCGAAGAAGAGGTGGGTTGAGGAGTTCGCCACACAATTACAACCAAACGAAAAGGTTCCTATCATCTTCAACTGCCTAAAAATGACAGGATACGATACAAATGCTCGGTTAATTTGGCAAAACAGTATTGGTGAACTTAAGGCGCAAATTAGTACCATATGGGTTGTCAGCAACAACTCTTTGTTTACTATTGCAGCAAAAACTATGGGTTTCATCTCCAAGTTTACAATTAAAACGGCAAAGTCGGAAGATGAGATTTATCTCTAGTTAATCTTGGAACTCCCATTATGATCGGATATGCTCTTTCGATAAAAGAAAGCAGCGTGTCCGCGTAACTATTTCATCATATCTCCGGGCAAGCAAGGCGCACTCTTCACCCTACAGCACCGAACAAACCGCCTACCTTTGCGTTTGATATCTGTCCTTCTCATTTTGTAGTTAGCGGTTAGCTGTGGCGTGCTGCCAGCTTCATTGCACCTGCAAAATGTGCGAACAAACAGCGTATATATTGCCATTTCAACATAAAATAGAACTATCATGTCCAAGCTCTTCACCCCCCTCACCATTAAGGAGGTAACCCTCCGAAACCGAATTGCCGTTTCGCCCATGTGCATGTACTCCACCACAGATGGCTTTGCCAACGATTGGCACCTGGTGCATCTGGGTAGCCGCGCCACTGGAGGGGCGGGACTTGTTATAGCGGAAGCCACGGCGGTGTCGGCCGAGGGGCGCATCTCACCCAACGATTTGGGTATATACAAGCAGGAGCACGTCGGAATGTTGGAGCGCATTACCTCGTTTATCCATCAGCAGGGTGCGGTGGCGGGTGTTCAGTTGGCCCACGCCGGCCGCAAGGCCAGCTGTGCTCGTCCGTGGGAGCGCGGAAAGCCGCTCAACGGTGAGGCGGGCGGTTGGGCTACGATGGCCCCATCGGCCATTCCGTTTTTTTCGGAAGATGAGCCACCGCAAGCCTTAACCATTGAAGGCATTCAGAAGGTTGTTTCCGATTTTAGAGTGGCTGCCATGCGTGCGCTCAAGGCCGGGTTTAGGGTGGTGGAGCTGCACGCAGCCCACGGTTACCTCGTTCACCAGTTCCTATCGCCGCTGAGCAACCACCGCACCGATGGCTATGGCGGAAGCTTCGAAAACCGCATACGGCTGCTGCTGGAGATTGTGGAGGCGGTAAAGGAGGTTTGGCCCCAAACGCTTCCGCTGTTTGTTCGCATCTCCGCCACCGATTGGGCCGAGGGTGGTTGGGATGTGGAGGAGGCGGTAAAGCTCTCTACAATTCTTAAGCAGCATGGGGTGGACCTCATCGATACCTCCTCGGGAGGAATGGTGACCCATGCAAAAATTCCGCTCGGTCCGGGCTACCAGGTTCCCTTTGCCGAGCGCATTAAGAGGGAGTCGGGCATTATGACCGGAGCTGTTGGCCTCATTACCGAGGCGCAGCAGGCCGAGGTTATACTGCAAAAGGGGCAGGCCGACCTTATCCTCATAGCACGGCAATCGCTTCGCGACCCCAACTTCCCACTGCATGCCGCCAAGCAGCTGGGCGACGATGTGGAGTGGCCGGTTCAGTATGTGAGGGGGAAGTAGTTTACCTCCGTTGACTTGTCCGGCCATTGACGGAGCTTCCTTTGTCCGGTTCTAGTTTCTAATTTCTAGTTTCTAATTTCTAATTTCACAACTCATAACTCAAAATAGTCTCCGGTTATGTATCGACGCAAAACAAAAGCTATCTTGCGGCGCAAATAATGAAGGTTGGAATGAAGTATTTTTTGCTGGTGCTCACTACGGTTATTTGGGGCTCAACTTTTTTCATCATCAAGGATACGGAAGCCACGGTGAATGTCTACTACCTTGTCTTTATTCGGACGTTTATTGCCGCGGTTTCCATGCTTATATTTGTCTACTTTAAGGACCGAAAAGCACTCCTCAACCGAACAAATCTGCTTCGAGGAATGGTGTTGGGTGCTCTGCTGGCCACCACCTATATTTCGCAAACCATTGGACTAAAATACACCAGCAGCGGGCACAGCGCATTTATAACGGGTGCGGGAGTGGTTATTATTCCTATCCTGCTTTTCGTCTTTTATAAGCGGAAGTTGAAGTTCGAGGAGATCATCATTCTGTTTGTTGTGTTCATTGGGCTATACCTGCTTGCCTACGATAGCCAAACGGCCTTGAATATAGGCGATTTAATTACCCTTGTTACCTCCTTCTCGCTGGCATGGCATCTTATTCTATCCGGGCGATATGTTCGGAAAACCGAGGTGTTTTCGCTCATTGGATATCAATTCCTATTTGCTGCTATTTTGAGTTTTGTGCTATACGTCTCTACCCAGCCCATTTCGTTTGCGCTTTCGGGTGGCAAAACCATTACCATGCTCTATCTCGGATTTATAGGAACGCTTTTTTGCTACTTCGTTTCGGTATGGGCACAAAAAAAGGTAGATACCGTTACGGTGGCGCTGATTTTTACGCTCGAGCCGGTTTTTGCTGTGCTCTTTGCATGGATTTTTGCTTCCGAGCTGTTAAGCTGGAGAGAAATTTCTGGCGGGCTTGTAGTTCTTGGTGGAATTGTTGCCTTTCAACTCATCTCAAACCGAAACAGTAGCGCAAGCAAAAGAGTAGCAGAACTCAAAATTGCCGACTAGCCATCGTCTGCTCTCGTTCTCTTTACGCGGTTTTAGGAACACAGAGTAACGTGTTGAAAACGCCGTGTCACTGTGGGTAACCCGTAACTTGTCACCTTTTAGTCGCTACTCCAAGGTAATTACCACCACCTCCGGTCTATTTCCGGTTCTAACGGGTGGTCCCCAGGTTCCGTAACCGGTGGATACGTAGTAGCTGGTGTTGCCCTTCTTGTAGAATCCTCTACTTACCTCAAAAATGGCTTTTGTGATGTAGCCAAAGGGCCACATTTGGCCGTGGTGCGTATGTCCAGAGAGCTGCAAGGTTACGCCATTCTGCTCTGCCTCTTCAAGGTGGAAGGGTTGGTGGTCCATAAGCACAATGGGAAGTTTTGGGTTCGCCTCCTTTACAAGCTCGTCCAGCGGCTTCCGTTGCTTGTGCAGCATGCTTATGGATTGTCGGTCGTTTCGGCCAATAATGTTTATTAAGCCATCCACCACAACAGTGGTGTCCTGCAGCACCTTTATGCCATGATCTTCCAGGTATTTTACGGCCACCGTTGGATTGCCGTAGTACTCGTGGTTACCGGTAACGGCATACACGCCCAGCTTAGAACGGAGCATTTGCAGCTGCTGGCCCATGTTGTTGCGGATTACCGGACCAAGGTCCTCGTCGAAGGTGTCGCCAACCAGCAGAATAATATCTGGGTCTTGAGCGTTTATGAGCTTCACCATTCTGCTCAACCTTCCATTGGCAATGATGGTTCCGAGGTGAACATCGCTAACTGCCACTAGTTTGAGCGGATGAGCGAGTTCCTGCGGCTTTTCAATGGGAATGGTTAGCCGGGTTATGACTGGGCTGTTGGCGTTAATGTAACCGGCAACTACTGTAACCAGCGCTATTGCATAGGTAATGGCAACGGTTACATTACGGCTCTCCTTAACAAACGATAGGAACGAAAGCCCCGTAAAATGGTAAATTACCCTCAGCAGGTCGAAGGCCAAAAAGCCCAGAATAAGGTAAATCATGGTGGCCAACCACAGCGAGCCAAGCTTAACCACAAAGGTGGGAGAGTAGGCCTGCAGGGTGCTCTCCAATATTCGTCCAACGGGGTAGGCTAGCACCAGCATCCAGAACAGCACAATAAAGATTGTGCGGATTGGCTGACCCTGAAACGCTATGGCTGAGCGGTTGTAAACGTACAGGTTTATGCTGAAGTATATCAGCATAATTAAGGAGAAAAAGATAATGAAAGTGCTTTTCACTGTAATTGGCTGTATTGGTGGATAAATAAATTATGACTCAACTTTAGGCACTGGTAAGGTCATTCGAAGCACAATATAGCCTATTATTCCCGCTAGAATTGAACCCACAAGAATACCTATTTTACCACTTGCAAGCAGATCGACGTCGGTGTAGGCAAGGCTTTCGATGAATAGCGACATGGTAAAGCCAAAGCCCCCCAGAATAGATACTCCAACAATGTGCTTGAAGGAGATTCCTTTGGGCAAGGTGGCAATTTTGGTTTTTATGGCCAACCAGCTAAAAAGTGATATGCCCACAATTTTTCCAAATACCATCGATTCGGCTAAGGACACAGAGAGCGAAAAGTTGGAGTCGCTAACGCTACTTAGTGAAATGAAAACTACTCCAGCGTTGGCTAGCGCAAAAACCGGCATAATAAAGTAGGCCACAAAGCTATGAAGACCGTTTTCGAATCTTTGCAGCATGGGTTGCACCTGCCGGTTGAGGTATTCAATGGATTCAATGGCATTCAGCTGAGTTTTGGTTAGAAATTGAATGGGAACTTTTTTGCACTCCAGCAGCGTTGCCTTTTCTTGCAGTTTCTTATAGTATTTGTTAAGCCCAATCTTCTTGTTAACCGGTATGGTTAATGCAACAATTACACCGGCTATGGTTGGATGAATGCCCGACTTTAAAAAGAGAAACCATGTGGCCATTCCAGCGATAACAAAGAGCCATCGCTGATTTACATTGAGCAAATTCATAAGGATGAGTAGCATTATGATTCCAGCAGCAATTGCCAAGTATATCCAATAAATTTGATGGCTATAGAAAATGGCAATAACTAGTATGGCTCCAAGGTCGTCTACAATGGCAAAGGCGGTAAGAAAAATCTTAAGGCTCAGAGGTACCCGCTTGCCCAAAAGTTGAAGAATCCCGAGGGTGAATGCAATGTCGGTTGCCATGGGTATGCCCCAGCCATCAATTCCGGGCTGGTTGAGGTTGAGTATTACAAAGAATAGGATGGGAATAACCATCCCGCCTATGGCTGCCATTATGGGCAATGATGCTTTTTTAATTGTTGACAGCTCGCCCGCTACTATCTCTTTCTTAATCTCCAACCCAATTACAAAAAAGAATATGGCCATCAAGCCGTCGTTTATCCAAAGTATAAGTGGTTTCGCTAGTGTCCAATCACCAATTCCAAAGGAGAGGTTTGTGTCCCATGTGGAAAAGTAGGATTGTGAAAATTCCGAGTTGGCCCAAAAGAGTGCAATAAAGGCTGCGAGAAATAGAATGATGCTACTACCCGATTCGAGGGCAACAAAACGCTGGAAGGGATTAAGAAATTTCTTCATTATGCTATAATCGTTTTTAAATCACTAAATATGCTATAGTAAACAATTTATTAGTCGGTTGTTTCGTGTTAACGAGTCTTTGCTGTTTTTTATAGTGTTTATACCTAACAATAAAACATGGTTTTTGATCACTTCATCCTTCGAATTCATATGTTTATCGTTAGCAAATATACTTTTTATAAAAATAGAGCTACATCTAACCCATATTAAATTGGCATTTCCTCCTTTTTTATTCTGAATGTTTTATATTTGACAATCACAATTTTAGCATGCCAATTACCCTGTTTTTAAATGTTCTATCCATGATATTTAAAAGGTTTTTGATCATACTCATCTTTACATTTTCGTTAGGGTTCGTATTTGGTCAAACAGATAGCGTTATTGAACATTTTTCTACGCTAACAAATAGTCCAGAAAAGATAAGGTATTTATGTGAATCGGCAGGCAAGGTTGTTGCCGATCAACCAGCGCTTGCCGACAAATATCTTCTGTTGGCGGAATCTACCATATTACCAGGAGACTCCTGCTATTTGAAAGCAATGATTCGACTTGGGTTTGTAAAAGTATATCGCTTTCAGGGAAAGTTGGATGATGCGTTGATGGAGTCCAATAAAGCTCTGTTGGACCTCAAAACTTGTGAGAACAATCGTCTAAAGGCCGATATACTGTTGGCAAAAGGAGGTATCTGCTTCCGGTTAGGGAAAAATGATGATGCTGTTGATGCTTTAGAGGAATCTGAAAAATTAATGCAAAAGCTCTCTTTAGATAAAGAACTATCGAGCGTATATAATCTTTTGGGTGGTGTGCAATGGGCTCGTGGTAATTATCCAAAAGCTATTGAGACATTTCTGAAAACGTTGAGGTTGAAGGAAAAAACAGACGATATTATTGGTATTGCTAATGTTTCAAACAATATTGGTATAGTTTACGACGATCAGAAGGACTATAAAGATGCTATTATTTGGTATCAGAAGGCTCTGTCCATATATCGATCTCACAACTTTACTTCAGGATTGCGAAATGCTCTTAACAATTTAGGTGTCGCCTATAAAAATATGGGTGAACTCGATAAGGCATACCTTGTTTTGCAGGAGTCGTTGTTGATGGAAAAAAAAGCAGGTAATCTTTCTGGAATTGGATATTCTTCTAACAATATAGGGGAGGTGCTTCTTCAAAAAGGTAACTATACAAATGCGGCAACTTACTTTAGCAAAGCACTCTCCTCCTTGAATGAGTGTGGCGAAGAGAGTGGGCTTCCGGCTTGCTATATAAACCTTGGTCGTGTATATGCTAAACTTGGCGAGCGTAGTAAGGCAATGGACTTTTTAAACAAAGGTATGACCCTTGCCATAAAGTCCGAAAATGTTGATATGCAGAAGGAGGCCAATTACTGGCTCTATACTATTGAAAAATCGGAGGGGAATCTGAAGCAAGCTCTTAGCAATTTTGAGAAGTTTCATTCGTTAAATGATTCGTTGAATGGAGTAAAGGCAAAAAAGCAGCTCAATGAATTTATGGTGCAGTATGAATCGGAAAAGAAAGAGAATAAGATTCAAACGTTGGAAAATGAAAAAATATTCCAGAGTACGCTTCTTCACAAAAAACGGAATGAACTACTGATCGTTTCCACTGCCAGCTTTGGGCTGTTGCTGTTGACCCTTTTACTTCTTTATACTTATAATCAGAAAAAAAGGGCATTTAAAACATTGGCATTAAAAAATGGGGAAATTGAAGAGCAAAAGGAGGAGATTGCTTCGCAGCGCGATGAAATTAGTAAGACGAATATTCGCATTACCGATTCAATTTACTATGCTAAGACAATTCAAAATGCACTTCTTTCAAACGTTGATTCCATAAAGAATTTCTTTCCATCGTTTATATACTTTAATCTTCCAAAGGATATTGTAAGTGGCGATTTTATCTGGACTGGTGTATACCAAAGAAAAGTGGTTGTTGTGGCAGTAGATTGTACTGGTCATGGAGTGCCTGGTGCGTTTATGAGCATGTTGGCTATTACGTATCTAAACCAGATCTTTGCTGATTTGAAGGAAGTAAACCCTGCTGAAATTATTACACAAATGAAGAATAAGGTGGAGCAATCATTGCATCAAAAAGGGCATTTGGATGATAGCCACGATGGATTGGCCATTAGTGTTGCACTTATAGATGTGGAAACTCGTCAGCTCGATTATGCTTCCGCTGGAATGAAGGCGTTGGTTGTTCGTAAAACCGACAATGGAACGGAAACCATTCGCCTTAAAGGAAACAGAACGGCAATCGGTTATTACCTTGGACGATCTGAATATAACATTATAAGTTTGAATCTTCAAACCAATGATCGGTTCTTCCTGTTTTCCGATGGTTATGCCGATCAATTTGGAGGTGACGATGGTCGACGATTGCTTTATAAGGGATTTGTTAGTGTTATTTCTGAAAGTTCATACCTGCCGCTACAAAAGCAGCTAGAGGTGATTGAGAACAATTTTTACCAATGGAAGGGCACTCGTGAGCAGATTGATGACGTAATGGTTTTTGGCTTGTCGGTATAATACCTAATTTTGTATTTCTCATTAAGTCGTAATGGTTGGGAATTTTTAATTCCATAATTGTGATATGGGTGCAAAAAAAATTATTGTTGACGACAAGGTTCCTTTTCTGGAGGGTGTTTTAGAAAACCATTTTGAGGTGGTTTATAAACCTGGTAACGAGATTGTTCGGGACAACTTGGCTGACGCTGATGCCTTGCTTATACGCACAAGAACGGCTTGTGATAGAAATCTGCTTGAAGGATCTTCGGTAAAGTTTATCGCTACTGCAACCATCGGATATGACCATATTGATACCGAATTTTGTCGGTTAGCTGGCATTGAATGGATGAACGCACCCGGCTGCAACGCATGGGCAGTTCAGCAGTATGTGGTTACGGCAATTTTGGAGTTAGCTGTTAAGTATTCATTACCATTAGATCAGCTAACGTTAGGAGTAGTGGGCGTGGGTCATGTTGGCTCTAAGGTGGCTGAGGCGGTAAGAGCGTTGGGGTTACATGTATTACTCTGCGATCCACCTCGAAAACGCAAGGAAGGCGGCAATTTTGTTTCCTTGGAAACCATTACAGCGGAGTGTGATATAATTACTTTTCATGTTCCATTAACAGTGGATGGCGAGGATAGAACTTACCACATGGCCGATGATTTCTTCTTCGCAAAATTACAACGCATGCCTATTATAATAAACTCATCGCGAGGGGAGGTGGTTATGGGTGATGCTCTAAAACGTGCGTTGATAGCGCGAAGCGTTAAAGGTGCTGTATTGGATGTGTGGGAGAAGGAACCAGGTGTTGACCTTGAACTTCTGCGACTGGTTGACATTGCTACTCCTCATATTGCGGGTTACTCTGTAGAGGGAAAGGCAAATGGCACTGCCATGGCAGTTAGGGCAATTAGTAAGTTCTTTGGATTAGGAATTGATAAATGGTATCCGGAGCGAGTGCCAAAACCAGTTAATGCGGTATTGCCTTTGTTGGGTAGTAACTCCTTCGAAAGTTTGTGCGGGACTGTGTTTAGAACATATCGTATTGTGAATGATGACCTCAACCTACGAATGACTCCTGCGGGGTTTGAATATCAGCGTTCCAAGTATGTTTTTAGAAACGAATTTTCGGCTTATACGGTCAATACCCAAGGAGGGGAATTGAATGTAATGCAGATAGACCAGCTTCGACGCCTAGGCTTTAAGATTAATTAATTCGCTAGAAGTTAATTACCCACATTGTTCGTTCCTCTGCAACACATTCTTCACAAAGATTTATGAGCGACTGATTGATTTGAATTAGTTTACGTGCATAGGCTCTCCAACGCGATTTCCAATTCTTATCGCGACGCTCTAACTCTTCAAATAGATTTTTTCCAAGGAAGATGCTTGACAAATATTCGCGTAGCTCTTCTAGTGAGTTGATATTGTTTATTTTATTGAGGTTTTCTTTTAGTTCGTTGATAAGAGGAATAAGATTCCTGGAGTTAAATTTAGTGGCACCGTAGAAGTCGTAAAGGTGATTGCTCCTTTCAAAACAACCAACAAATATGTTGAATAGGTCAATGTTTAAGAACTTCGATTCACTATCACATTTGAAATAAATCTCCGAATTTCCTGTTATGTTGAATTCAACAAAGTTGAAAACCTCTTCGCGGTTTAAAAGTCCAAGCTTCATAGTATTGTAGAATATCAAAATTTACCTTTACCGTTCTTTTCCTGCCCAATATTTATACAGTTAATGGTTGAAAAACGTTAAGAGGCAATGCCTTATTGCAATCAAGAACCATAACGACAATAATTATTGGTGAAAATGCATAGGTAAATTTATGCATTTTTTTACTAATGGTTAGAGTTAATATGGTCGAGTGAAATATTTCCGTCGAAATTACTGCTATTTTTGAGCAGATAAAATGATAGTATGATAGGAACAATCGTAAATATAGTGGCAATATTGATAGGTGGAGTCATAGGTATGCTCTTTCGGTCAAAATTTCCGCAAAATATTAGATTAATCGTTTTTCAAGCCATGGGGCTGTTTACTCTGGTTTTAGGAATATCGATGGCCTTGAGGTTAAATGAGATATTGTTGGCCGTGTTTGCTCTTATTTTGGGTGGTGTTACCGGTGAGTTGCTGCGATTGGAGTCACGAATGGATAATTTGTCCATTTCGTTGAAGCGGAATTTAAAGCTGGGAGACGATCGTTTTTCGGAGGGCTTAATTACAGCTTTCCTGATGTTTTGCATGGGATCCATGACTATTTTAGGAGCATTGCAGGAGGGAACCGGTGGATATCCAACCCTTCTTTATGCCAAGTCGCTTATGGATGGGATTTCGGCTATTGCGCTTACAACGGCCTTTGGACCCGGCGTTATTTTTTCTGTAATACCACTGTTAATATATCAAGGTGGACTTACCCTGCTTGCTCGATACTTTGGCCATAGTCTTCCAGAACCTGCCATTACCCAGATGACGGCGGTTGGGGGTATTCTGTTGATAGGTCTTGGTATTAATATTTTAGATATCAAGAAGATTAAAATTCTCAATTTATTGCCAGCATTGGTTTACATCGTTTTTTTGGTGGTATATTTGGGTAAATATGTGAAGTAGCCATGGCATTACCTCAGCTGGATATTATCAACGCTCTTGCGTTATCGCATTTTGGTGTGATCCCAACCTCTGTTGTCCCTCTTGCCTTTTCCGGTTCCAATCGGCGTTATTTTAGAATAGGGATTAGTGGAAAAACATTCATTGCCGTGGTTGGTGAGGATGTTGATGAGAATAAGACTTTTTTATATTTAACCCAACATTTTACTGCAAAGGGAATTGCAGTACCAAAAATAGAGACTGTAAACCACGATCAATCGGTCTACATATTGGAAGATTTAGGGAAGAGAGATCTTTTTTCTATCATCACCGACCCGGAGGTGGAGCTTGTCACAAAAATTTCGTTGTTGAAAAAGGCCCTTAAAAAGCTAGTTGAAATTCAGATTGATGGTGCAGTGGGTCTCGATTTTTCACGCTGTTATCCGTTGCCTTCGTTCGATGTTACTACGGTAATGTGGGATTTAAACTATTTCAAATATTGCTTCTTAAAACCAGAGGGAATACCATTTAACGAAGCACTACTTGAACAAGATTTATCTTGCTTTGCCAATATGCTCATCGAGGAGAGTGGGGATTTTTTCCTTTACCGAGATTTTCAATCACGAAATATTATGGTTAGCGATTCCGGAGAGTTGATTTTTATCGACTATCAGGGTGGACGAAGGGGCCCATTGCTATATGATCCAGCATCATTAATTTATCAAGCTAAGGCAAAATTCTCGCCTAGCCTTAGAGCTGAATTGTTTGAGTACTACTTGGAGGTTCTGTCGACAAGAATAACGGTGGACAAACAGAAATATCGTGAGCGATTTAAACTCTTTGTTCTTTTTAGAACGCTTCAAGTGCTTGGGGCCTATGGTTTCAGAGGTTACTTTGAGCGCAAGCCTCATTTCCTTCAGAGCATTCCTTTTGCTATTGAGAATCTTCGTCAACTGCTAAAGCAAAAACTTCCCCAGATTCCCTATCTTGCTGAAGTGCTTACAAATATTACTTTAAAAGAACCTACTGTTGAACAACTTGCTGTTTATAGTGGTTTAACCGTAGAGGTTTGGAGCTTCTCTTACCGGCGAGGGGTGCCGGACGATCTTTCGGGAAATGGTGGTGGTTTTGTGTTCGACTGTAGGGCGGTATACAACCCTGGACGTTCGCCAGAATTGGCTAGCTTAACGGGTCGCGACAAGGAGGTGGTTGCCTTTATCGAATCTTCTTCGGAGATGGCAAATTTTCTTGATGAAACCAATAAGCTGGTAAATAAATCGGTTGAGCGCTATTTGGAACGTGGGTTTACAAACCTTATGGTTTCATGTGGATGTACGGGTGGTCAGCATCGATCGGTTTATGCTGCCGAGGCTATGGCACATAAAATTAAAAGCAACTATCCCGAGGTTAGGGTTGTGCTCCATCACCGCGAACTAGGAATTACTGAAACAATGTAAATCGATGGGCAATACATACTGCAAAAACGACAAAAAGGGAAAAGAGCAGGGTAGCGACGAGGCTAAATATCGCTGTAAGCGATGTGGTCGCTATGCCAAGAAGGAGGAGAAGGTATGTAAACCCGAAAAAGTAAAGCCATGAAAGCAATGATTTTGGCAGCTGGCATGGGCACAAGGCTTAAACCTATTACCGACCATACACCTAAGGCGTTGGTTGAGATTGGCGGAGAGCCATTACTTGGCCGGCAGTTAAAAAGACTTGCTCATTTCGGTTTTACTTCCATTGTGGTGAATGTACATCATCATGCCAATCTAGTAAAGAGTTTTCTTTCCAACTTTAAAATTACAGGGGTAGAAATTACCATTTCCGACGAGAGTGATATGCTGCTCGATACGGGTGGTGGTATTTGGAATGCTGCACCATTCTTTAGCGATGGAGAGCCTTTTCTGGTTCATAACGTCGATATCCTCTCAACCGTTGATTTGGGAAAGCTATATCAACAGCATAAATCCACCAGCGCACTGGCAACCCTGCTAGTGAGCGAGCGGGAGAGCAGCAGACATTTTCTGTTCAACAAAATGGGCCAGCTTCGGGGCTGGGAGAATGTGAAAACGGGGGAAAAGAAACTGCCTTGCCGATTGGAAGAAACCTTGACACCGCTTGCTTTTTCTGGTATTCATGTTATTAACCCCACAATTTTTTCATTGCATCACCAAAATGGCACATTTTCCATTATCGATGTATACCTTCAGCTTTGCTGTCTCAACTCAATTGTAGCATACAAAGTTTCTCCCGAAACAATTATTCACGATATCGGTACACCTCAAAAGTTGGAGGAGGCAAATAGGTTAGCCTTGGAGGGAAAATTTAATTACTAACTTATTCTCACCATTGACAAGGCAGTATTCCGTTGCATATATCTAATGTTAAGTTTTGATTGTCGTGTATTACATCCTTCCTATTTTATGAAACCTGTGCGTCCAAAAAGATAGAATGAGGATGATTATTGTATCCTGTTTTTCTCTTGCTTTGGTTGTGGCGTACCTCTATATGGCTTTCTATTTTCATTCGATTTCCATGGTAGGCGACCATTCCGGTCCGAATACTTTATTATGAAGTAGGTAATGGCTAAGCCCAATAGCATGGCCGCATAGGGGATGAGATCGCTATTGGGTTGCTTGGCTGAATCCCAAATAATTACCTTTCGGGCAATGGCAATTATGGCCACCAACACCACAATTTCCACATGAACCATGTTCTCCTTCAAAAAGGCTTTTACTGTTTCGAGCAGCTCTATTCCAATGAGAATTACTAAAAATAGGCTAAAGAGTTCCATCAGATTTTCGGCTTGGACAAAGTAGGGGGGCGCGAAGAATTTTTGGGCAATGGTTATTACCACATCGACGGTGGCAAAAAGAAGGATTATGGTGATAATGGCTATCAGAATAAAGATTATACCCTTCTCAAGAATTCGAACATAGTGTAGCATAGGAGTATTTTTTTTAGAACAAAGGAATAGTTGATAGGTTCAATAGCACAAGTTACAATAATCACTTTTTACTACCTTTGTTTTTTGAAATAAAAACAGTTAAAATGGAATCTACAATTCAATTCATGGAGTTCTTAAAAGCGTGCATAACCCCAGTGGCATTAATCTCTGGAGTAGGCCTTATTCTTCTTACTGTGGCCAATAGGTTGGGACGCGTAATTGACCGAATTAGAATACTGGTAAATGAAATTGATCGCGATGCGACGAAGCGTCGACATGAAAAGGTGAGAGAAATAAGGATCCTTTTTCAGCGTGGTCGTTACCTGAGAACTTCCATTGCCCTAATTATGGTAAGCGTTATTGCCAGCTGTTTGATGATTCCGGTTATGTTTGTAATGATGCTACTTAACTTCGATCTCAAGGTGCTGGGTTACCTGCTTTTTACCCTATCTACCCTGTCTATTTTAGTTTCGGCTATATTCTTCTTTATGGATGTGTTACTTGGTCTTAAAGCACTGCATTTGGAGGCCGATGAGCATTTAGATGAGTAATTCAACAAATCTTTACTGTTTTGCCTTTTTTCAGTAGGCTTAGTTGGTAGATTAGAATTAGAAAATAATTGAATAATATTGAAAACCTTAAACGATTAACAGAAGACGATGGAATTGACCGACAAGAACCTTACGCTATTTACATCCTATCGCATAACTTCGGCCGACACCGATATGGATTCAAGGCTCAGACTTGGTGGATTGGTTAATCTTTTTATTCAATCGGCCATTAGTTCGGCCGATAGCTTCGGCTTTGGTTTTGGAGGTATTAAACAGCAGCAGCTGTTTTGGGTTCTCAGTCGCATGACCATTGAAATAACACGACCACTCAACTGGTATGAGGAGGCCGTGGTGGAAACATGGTTAAAGAATATTGAGGGTATTATTTATCTCCGCGACTTTATTGTGCGGGATAAGGCCGGTGAGATTGTGGCAATGGCTACTTCCGCTTGGCTTGCCATTGATTTAAAAACGAAACGACCAAAACGAATTGAAGGACTAGATGCTGATTTGTTTGTGCTGCTGAAAGATAAACATGCCTTAAACGAGACTCCCGAAAAGCTTATGGCCACGCCTGAGGGTGACAGCTTCGAGGTAAAAGCTACCTACTTTGATATCGATCTAAATAAGCACGTGACCTCAACACGCTACATCGATTGGATGATGGATTCGCTGCCGCTTGAATTTTGTCGGGCAAACTATCCAAGGCGATTTGCCATCAATTATTTGAAGGAGACAATGCCTGGGGAAGTTATTCGTTTTGTGTGCAGTAAAGAGGAGCCTAAAAATGTTTTTCACTTTGAGGGTTCTAATCTTACTAGCAACACCAATGCATTTAGAGGGAAAATTGAGTTTTAGTCCCAGCTCTACTACATTTTTTATGCTGTTGAACTAACTTAAGAATTATTACTTTTGAATTGTTCAATGTGTATTAGACTATTGTAAGTAAATGGTTGAGGTGTGCTAATATATTACTGCTAGAAAATATCTTCCATTAATTTTTGAATCTATTCTGATATGAAAAAAATTGCTCTTTCTCTAATTTTATCCTTGTTAATGGCGGTGGCTGGCTATAGCCAAGAGGGGGATGTCCCGGCTTTCGATTCCACCGATTTTGCCGTTAAAGCTAAACTTGCCGAATGGTTGGTAACCTACGACCAAGTTGCGCTAATAACTGCCGATAGTCTCCGCGATCAAAATTCAGCAAAGTTGTCGTTGATTGGCAAGGAGTGGTTCTGCTTTCAGGATAGCAATAGAGCTTGGCATGCGGTGTATGGAAGGTTTAGAAAAGGAAACTACAATGTTCTTTTTCATTACATTGTAAATAGCAACAATGCCGCATTTCTTGCAAAGGCACGACTCGATAGTTCCATGGTTACCGAATATGCAAGGGCGCTGTATACTGCTGGTAAAATTATTAAACCACTTCAGGATTCATTGAAGTTGAATTTTGTTCGTTTTGTTCGGCGTAATGACGATAAAACACTTACCGTTTGGGTTTTACCCGGTCTTCAACCGCAGGGATATGCCATCTATGGTGGTGAGTTTGTTTATACCTTTAGTGCCGATGGAAAAAAGATAATGGGGAATAATAGCTACTTCTCTGGTAAATTTCGTGCAGTGCAGGTGGATCGTCCACAAGAAATTACGCTCAACTATGAAACCTTGATGCAACCTACCGTGGGGTCGCTATACTTTGTATGGTATTATAAACCCTACTTTACGCGTATCAATATTCAAAACATGTACTACACTACTACCGCCATTAATGGCGGTGGATCCTTCTATTGGGCACATCTTAAGCGGAAGGCCAAACTTAAATAGTTAATTTCAATCAACTATAGTTAAAGTTTTAACATTTAGCTTGTTGCGCGTCAAACTCCTTTGCTATGGACATGTAGAAAATGATGTTCTGCAGCCATTTTGTGTAGGGCGGCTTTATTGATACTTGTCTCTTTTCGTAGAACGATATTTTAATTTATAACGATAATTATTTTTCAGCCTGAAGTATATACGCTACACGCATTCTAGTCTCTCGTGTATCGCAACGCATTGAAGTTCTGTGCTTTTTTATCCGTATATTTACTGCTTAACCATAAAACCTATACCTATGAGAGACTAGGTAAATCTTTTTTTGAGAGTTCTCAGCAATTTCTTAATGAAATTGCATCTGCTCTACCTAGGATTATTGGTGCAATAATTATTTTAATTATTGGATGGCTGTTGGCAAAACTTGTGAAGCGGCTCTTTGTAAAATTCCTTCAGCTGATTAAGATTGATTACATTACTGAAAAATCGGGAATTGAGAAGTTTCTTAAAGATGGTGGTTTAAGCATAACATCCATTGATATTATTGGAACCTTAGTTTATTGGTTCTTGATGTTAATTGTTATTATGGCCACCTTGAATAGCCTAAATCTAACGGGCGCCTCCGTGCTATTCAACGAGGTACTACTCTATATTCCAAACATCATTGTTAGCATTGTAATTCTGATAATTGGAATCTATTTGGCAAGGATGGTGTCGCAAATCCTTAAAACATCCCTCATGGGCATGAAGGATAAAACTTCGAAGCTCATCAGCCAAATTGCCTACGTCTCCATTATTATTCTAACAATATTTGTAACGCTCAGCCAGTTGAATATTGCCACTGAAATTGTTACCAGCGCATTCCAAATCATTTTTGGGGCAATTTGTTTAGCCTTGGCACTAGCGTTTGGACTAGGTGGGAGGGATAAAGCCGCTGAAATAATCAATGATCTTATGAAAAAGGACTATTAGCGTCTATTGGCTATTCCCTTTTTTAATCAATAATAGAACGGCCCTCACTACCCATTTGCATTGGGAGTGAGGTTCGCTTTTGAATACCCATACTTGTGATTTATGAAATTTGAGGCGGTGGGTGCAGGTTTCCAACAGGGTCAATTTAACCATCGAGCCAACATCACCCGATATTGTAATTCCCCCCAAAAAAAACATGGCGAGCATAGTTGTTGGAACCAACTTTGTGCTGCTGCTACGCAATGCGGGGATCACCACCGTTGTAATTTTGGGTATTGCCACTGAGATTGGCGTGGAATCAACGGCTCGGGATGCAATTAACCGTGGGTTCTTTCCGGTAGTTATTACCGATGCGGTATCGATCTACAACCAAGAGGCACATCTTCGCTCGCTCGAAAACATGAAGAGTATGATGATTATCCTCACAACGGAGGAGCTTGCTTTGGAAGTAATTGACGTTTTTTTTGTTATTAACTTAAACAAAAAAAAGAGGCTACCCGCGGGCAGCCTCTCTCTTTATGTATGTGCTATCGGTATTAGTTTCGCAGCAGCTTTAACGTAACTGTTCTGCCGTTCATGGTCATACGTAGGTAGTAAACACCAGCTTGGTATCCGCTAAGGTCAACGTTGTAAATTCCCTCGCTTCCATCAGCTGTTTGGCTAAGCACCTTTGCGCCGGTAACCGAGAACACGTCCATTTGGATTGTTCCAGAAACCGGTGTGCTAAACTTAACGTTGAACTGCCCATTGGAAGGGTTAGGGTAAACATTGGCGTTAGTAGCAAGCGTATTGTCTGCTATTCCGCTGAGAACGGTAACCGTTACTGTCCAACCTTGAGCTGTAACACCATCTTGTGCCGTTACGTTGTAGATTACAGGGTTGGTAAAGTCGTTGGCTGTTTGGCCGCTAACTTGATTTACGGTGCCCACCTTGGCTGTAGCTCCATTGGAGAGGGTAAACGTTGCTGCCAAGTCGGTAATAATTGAGTTGGCGGGCATAACTACAGCAATGGTTTTGTTCGCTGCATCTATCGTTGAGCTGTTTTGTCCAGGTATGCTGAAGGCCGTAATATCGTTCTCAGGAATATTAACGGTTACCGTCCATTCGTTGGAAGTTAGTCCATCCTCGGAGTTAACCGAGTAAACAACGGGAGCGGTAAAGTCGTTGGCGGTAACACCACTTACCTGTGCCGTTGTACCAACCTTGGCAGCTGCTCCGGTAGAAAGATAGAATGTTGGAACAAGTGCTGAGCGATCGGTACCCTTTGCAACATATACCAAAATGGCCTTGTTGGCCTCGTCGAAGGCCGGTTGCTTGGTTTGTTGATCGAGGCGGAAGGAGGTGATGTCGGCATAAATGTTTAGCACGGCACCCTCCACCAGGGTTACGGTCCAGTCTTGCGATTCGCCTACTTCCGATAGAATGGTATAGGTTACAGAATTGGTGAAGTCAATCAAGTATTGTCCTGAATTTTGCAGAACGCCACCTATGCTTGCAGCTGCATTGGGTGAGAGGCTGAATCTTGGAGCGAGGGCAGTTACATCGGTTCCAGCAGTAACGCCAACTGTAACAGTGTGATTTGCCATATTAATAACCGCATCTCCCAGCTGGTTATCAACAAAAAATTGGATAAAGCTATTCCCTGTACCAAGAGCACGCGGTGTAACCGTAACCACCCAATCCTGGGTAGAACCATCCTGTGCCATAATGGTGATGGGAACGGGGTTGGTATAGTCTACATTAGTATTGTTCAATACCTGGGTAGTTCCGGTGTATACCTTTGCTCCAGTGGATAGGTAGAATTTTGTTTGGAGGTTCGATACATCGGTGCTAGAATTAACGGTGATGTTGACGGTGTGGTCTGTGGCATTGATCACCGGTTCGCTCATCATTCCTGAAATCCACCAGTAGTAAAGCACCTTTTCGGAGCTAACGGGGTAGGTGGTGAGGTGCCAGCTGTCGCCCTGGATGTCCTGCCAGTAAATAATTACCGGAACGTCAGCCTTAACGGCATAGGTGTCTTCGTTACCGCACATCATCCAATCACTTCCAATTTGCGTAGAGCAGTCGGAAAAGATTTGGTATTCTTTCTCAGAATTTCCACAGTAGGAGAGACCAATAATGCCATCCTCGGCTGGCGTGTAGATGAAGTACTGGTTGTTGAATGCATTGTTGGCGTGATTTTCGCCCACAACGGCTACTGTTGGGTTGCTGCAGTTGTCGCCAGCTACAACGGCGTTTTGCACCACGGTAACCATCCAATTCTTCGGTGTACCATCCTCTGCAGTAATGGTGTAGGTGAGCGGTGTTGTAAAATCGTTACTATTACTTCCGCTATTCTGAGTTACTCCACCTATTGTGGCCGTTGCATAGGGTGAGAGGGTGAAATCGGCCTTTAGGTTGGTAATGTTCTGGTTAAAGGGAGTATAAATCGTAATGGCGCGGTTTGCGGTGTCAAATTTTATGGAATCGGTAGGCTCCTCAAGGCTGTAAGTTAGGATATCGTTACCCGAATTCTCGGCACTGGCGTTGGTAGCGGTTACCGTCCAGTTGGTTGCGGTAACGCCATCTTCAGCAGTTATGGTGTATACTACCGGTGACGTAAAGTTAATTCCATGGTTTCCGCTTTCCTGCTCTACAAAACCAACTGTGGCTACAGCTCTATCGGAAAGGGTGAAAGTTGGATATAGCCAGGAAATATCTTCATTCTTACCAACAACAACATCTACCGTATGGTCGGTAGCGTTAATAACACTACTTAGTGTTTTTTCCGGAAACTCAAATGAGAGCATTTCGGTGGCAGTGCTGTATTGGCGTAAAGAAAGATTCCAGTTAAAGGTTCCGGATGTATAGTCATTTTTCCACTTAATGAGGTACGATTGACCATGCACTACTGGAAAATCCACAGTTGTTTGATATCCGCAGTCGTCATCGTTATATGCAATGTAGCCGGAGGCACAATCCTCATAAACCTCCACGTAGGTGTCCTCCTGTGTTAAGCCACACGTGGAAATGGTTACAATACCGCTGGTGGAGGGGGTGTAGGTAAACCATTGATTGCCTCGTTCGTTGGAGGCGCTGTTTAATCCAGCTGTGGCTGGAAGCGGTGAGCTGCATATTTCCCCTAGTATTATGGACCGAGGAGAAAAGGTGAGCTGCCAGGAGTGGATGTCGGGATTGTTACTAGCGGGCCAATCAATGAAATAGGTAACGCCTGCTGTAAGGAAGATTGAACCTTCTCCAAGATAATTAGATTCTGCAATTTGATTGTAGTCGCTACCATCCTGAACATAAAGATTGTAGAAGTAGGAAGTATTAGACTGCGCGGCTGGATTGGTTATTGTCATTTCACCATTTACATTGGGTGTAAAGCTGTACCATTGATCATTACTAATGCCGTAGTGATTGGTGTTGTTGATGCCCTCCTTTGCTGCAATAGCGGTTTGAGGAGTTTCTCCAATGGCATAAACGGTATGCCACGCTATTAGCCATGCAAAAAGAAGGCTAATGGTGAGTAAAGTTTTTCTCATAGCACAATAACTTAAGTTTATAAAGTGAAAAAATGTACATTACAAAGTTAAATCAAAAGTATAAAATGTGTGCTTATTTCGAGTAAGCATTAATGAATAATTATTTTGCGGTAATTTGAATTTCCAATGAGTGCGTACTATACTTAGTTTAGCTATGCCCGTTTTTATTTGATATTTAAACTTGAATAGCGATGGAGAATCATATTTTGTTTGGTCGCTATTGCTGATACGGTATCGTTCTATAACGCGGAGGCACGTTTTCGCTCGCTCTAAAATTTGAAGCGTATGATGACTCTTTTTGCCACCAGGGAGTTGTGTTTGGTTCGGAAGAAGGAAATAATGGTGGAAGTTGCCGTAGCGCGAAAGTGTGGATTTTACTACTAACCAGTAGTTTTTCGCGTTCTTCGTTGGTAGTCCATTTTTTTCTTTAGTCCAAGGCTGTTTACCTCGTCAGAGTTTGGGCCATACTGAGCGCGCACCTGCTGTTTGCACTCAGTAATGGCGTCGTGGAAGTCACGCTCGGCAAGGGTCGACTTGTCGCGAAGCGCATCTAGTGTATGTTCCTGTATTGCCTCCTGATCCTGTGCTGCCTGCATTTCCTGCTCCAGTGCCTCTACCTTGCTTACCTCCACCTCCTTGTTAAGAGGGGTGTAGTCGGCAATGTTCTTTAGTGCAAGGAATGTTTGCCTATCGTCGTCTATCATTGAGCGCGATAGCCTTTTTAACGAATTAGCCATAATGTTATTGTTTAAGTTTAAAAAATAACAACCTCCACCATTACGATAAAATTAAAACTAAACATCTAAAAAGTCAAGATGCTGAATAATAGCATCGTAATATAATATTTAACTACAAAACTCATGAACTCCCCATGCTCGTAGTAATTCGTTGGTCACACAAAATGGTTTATTGATGTAGAAATATGCTGTAAAACATATAATATTGGTTCTGTCACACCATGTAGCTGCTTGTGCTAACTTTAAATGAGCTTATTACGCTTCATAGGGCACTTATCATCCATGTTTTGCTTCATATCACGCATCGTATAGCTCATATCACGCAACGTTTGCTTCATATCATACATGATATGGTTCTTGTGGAGATTGATATTCTTCCTGTTTTGTAAGATTATTCACTTTGCAGATAGAGATTGGTCTAAATTAGATTGCTCTGTATCATTTATGCCAAATATCTTTATTTATATTTATTACAATAGCCTAGTTTAGAATAAAAAATGTTGTTTTTAAACCATTAACTGTTGATAACTTTACCGAAATGTTTGAACATGTTATAAATTCTGTATCTAAATTTGATATGCTGAAATTAATTTAATCATTAAATAGTTGGCACTTTATTTATTTAGAATCAGTGCTATGGATTTATGTTTTGCTTTTTCTTCGTATTTAACCAACCTAATAGTTAACTTAAATGTATTGAATTATGAAAGCTAGAATGTTTTTTATGCTTGCGTTGGTGGCGGTTTTAATGTCATCGTGCATAACCACCTTTTACCAGGTTTACAAAACTGTTCCCTCTAACAAAATGGAGGTAAAGAATAACCTGCTGGTATATGAGGACAATAGCTGCAAGGTGTCCTATAATTTTTGGGATAATGGAGGGAGTATGGGCTTCGATTTTTACAATAAAACCGACCAAAATATCTACCTGAATTTGGAGCAAAGTTTTTTTGTTATCAATGGCATGGCCAATGATTATTATAAAAATCGTGTATTCACAAAATCTATCAGCGCAAGTGCTTCTAAAGCTGCCGGATTGAATATTTCGGGTTGGACGCAGAATAGCTATGTTTCGGCAACAAATGTTGCCGGTATAATGGCAACCAGTGCGTTCTCGGTTGCTTACAACGAGGAAAAAATAGTGATTATTCCTCCTAAAACGGCTAAAAACATAACGGAGTACAGCATTAATACAACGCTATACCGCGATTGTGATTTGCTTAAATACCCAACGGTAAGCCAGGTTAAAACAAAAACATTTACTAAGGATAATAGCCCCTATGTTTTTAGCAATATGCTGGCCTATACACTTGGCGAAAATAGTGAGCTCGTGCGAATTGAAAATCAATTTTACATCTCAGAAATCACCAATTATCCCGAAAATGTTATCACGGAGCAGAAGGCTGATGAGTTTTGTGGTCAAAAAAAGGAACTCTCGATTACCGTTTTTAAGAGCATTGGACCCGACAGGTTCTACATTAAGTATGAAAAGGGGCAGGATTACTGGAAGCACTAGTCTTTAACCCTAACATTGCAAAGGAGTGGCAGCATAGTCGCTCCTTTGCTTTTAAAATATGAATTAAGGCTGAGGTTTTAATGAAAATTTATGTTATCCTTAGATTCTATTAATAGATGGTTAAGAAATAATTGATCATATTCGGTTATCTGTAATCTATCTAAGCCATTTTAGTTGGTCTTGAATAGCAATTTTTTGGCACTGGCGGTTAAAATATTTTTATAACGCTTGTGAAATTCCATATTTAAATTAAATTTGCTTACCATTTTGAAGAATTAAGAAATTAATTCTTGATTGAATGCACAGTGAAAGATTTACCCGTGATTTTATTTCAAATGTTGACAGATAATTTTAAATACTTTACCTAAAATAGAATTTCTCTTTCTACCATTACAACCTAACGAAAATGAAAAAAGGCATTTTAACGCTTTGCATGCTGCAAATGGGCATCCTTGTATTTGGGCAGGACAAGAATGAAGTTCCTACCATAACCCAAACTCCAGAAAATGTTTCCTCAACCACCGATGGGGAAAGTAAAAGGTTTGGAGTTACCCTACAGCTAAATAGCCCCAGCAACGACGATATTCATGTTGGCTGGTTTAATGTGGATAATGAATCTGTTGATAACTACAATTTAAAGCACCAATCCTTTTCGGCTGGTCTTGTGCTGAATTATAAAGTTCAGAATGAAACTATGCTTCGATTTCGGTTTGGCGTAACAAGTATTTCGATAATTGAGAGTCAAACTCCAGATTATCCTGGTGAAAACGTTAATAAGACTACGGGAATGCAAACAAAGCTGCATTTTGCTCCAGGAATTGTTTGGCAGCTAAGTAGGAATAAGTTTAGCCTCTATGGTGGCCTTGAAATACCAATTAACCTACATGGAAAGTATACGCTAACTCAATTTGTCCCAATATATTCTCCGAATTTAATGATATCAAAATATGTGACAACTCTTCCTCGCGGCTACTCATTAGGACTTGGCGCAATTCTTGGATTTAGCTATGCTCCCGCTAGTTGGTTTTCGGTTGGAGCCGAGTTTTCACCATCCATGCTCTATGCAAAGCTTTCGGGTACAACAACGGTTGACAATCCATATAATAATACAAACTTGCCATATCACACAAATGATGAGGACAAAGGGTATACCTTTTATGATCAGCGATTTTCGTTAAACGTTTCGGTTTGGTTTTAATGAAATTGGTGAGTGTTGATAAATTCAAAACAATGAAAATACGATATAGCCTACTGATAATCTGTCTCCTCATGATGAGCGTTAGAGTCTACGGACAAGAACAGAAGGAGATGCCAATAAAGCAAATAGGGATTGGGATTCAACCAGTTAGCCATGAAAAGAGGTTCGGTCTCACTTTTCAGATTAATACCCCTAGTAAGGATGATGTTAGAGACGGTTTGTACAATAAGAAAAATGAATCGATTGATGATATCCTGCTAAAACACAAATCATATTCCGTTGGACTGTTGGTTAACTATAAAATGCAGAACCAAACCATTCTGCGATTTCGATTTGGGGTAACACGCAACTTGGATGAGGCAAATTTTAATTTTGACAATTATTATGGCATCGCAATAGTTGTTCCCAGCAAAGGTACACAAACTAAATATCATTTTGCTCCCGGGATAGTATGGACAATAAACGACAGTAAGGCTAAGTTTAGCTTATATGGTGGATTCGAAATTCCCATAAACCTACATGGACAATATAAAATTACTGAAAATGTTATTCTTGCCGATAATTATGCAGAGCCTTTATTCGTAACTAAACTTCCCAAAGGATATTCTCTGGGTGTTGCTGCTATTTTTGGCCTTAGCTATGAGCCGTGTAATTGGTTCTCTGCTGGCGTAGAATTTTCGCCCTCCTTGCTTTATGCTAAGTTGTCGGGTAAGACAACTTACTATTTCAATGCTTTTGAGTCTTTCCAACACCATTCAAACGATGAAGATAAGGGCTATACCTTCTACGATCAACGCTTGTCGCTTAATTTGTCGGTCTGGTTTTGATAATTGTGTTGTGAATATAAAGTATGAGGAGAGACGCGATTAATTGCGTCTCTTTTTCATTGATGATCACCAACGGTGCTTTTATGGACTAATTCAATAAAGGCAAAACATTACCTTTACCATCAGCTGAATAAAAACCATTTGGCTTAAGAAGAATGAAATACTTTTCCATAGTTGCCTTTAACCGATTGTTGTTTGCCGGTATAGTGGTGGCAATGTTATTCTCTTCCTGTAAAAAGGAGAGCAGCACCGTTCCTATTCCAGTGAAGAGTAGTTATGCATGGGATAAATTTTCCATGGGTGCCGACCTGTCGTATGCCACGCAAATGGCCAACAGTGGCTATACCTTTCACGATTCAGGAAAAGTGAAGGATGAATTCATCATATTTAGGGACTATGGCTGCAACACGGTGAGGATTCGGCTGTTTGTTAACCCACAAACTTGCGTGAATGGTTCGGGTGGAACGGATGTTTATGCTCGGTTAGCCAATGTGGAAGCGCTAATTGCACGAGCCAAGGCTCTGCATTTGGCGGTTAATCTCGATTTGCACTACTCCGATTGCTGGGCTGATCCGGGAAACCAGTATACACCTGCCGCTTGGCAGAGCAGCAATGGTGATGTGGCTACCATGTCCGACAGCGTTTATGCCTACACCACTAGAATACTGAATGAGCTGAAGAACAAATCTCTAGTTCCCGAAATGATTCAAATAGGCAATGAGGTGAACAACGGTATGCTTTGGCCCACAGGAAAGGTTGTTAATGCTGATTTCACCTCGCTTGGTCAGCTGCTTAACGCTGGCATTAGGGCGGTTCGCGATTTCTCACTCACATCAACCATAAAACCCAAGATAATTCTGCACTGCAGCAGCTTAGATATTTCTGACTGGTGGCTTAATGGCATTACGCAAGCTGGGGTTGTCGATTTCGATATGGTTGGTTTCTCTTACTACTTCAACTATCTTGACTCAAACTCCCAGCTAACCAATATGAATAGTGTAGCTGCCACCATTCGGCATATTACCGAAGCATACGGCAAGCAAGTAATTATTGTGGAAGTTGCCTACTACTGGTCCGGTGTTGATGCCACGGGCTACCCAATCTCCTTCAATCCAATAGTGGAATATCCCTATACACCGTTAGGGCAATACCAGTTTATGAAGGACTTTACCCAAGCGGTAATCGATGGGGGCGGAGTGGGTGTGCAGTATTGGGCTCCCGACTACCTGAATACGCCATGGGGTGGCGAAATGGAGGCACGATCCCTGTTCGATTTTAATGGAGATGCATTACCTGCGTTAAATTTTATGAATAGCAGCTACAACTTTTAGGTTATTGCAGTTGCCGATTTAAACCGAATAGGTTGCTTATTTGTTGTATAGCCAATATGGCTCTAGCAGTATTCCTAGAGCATTAAATCGTTTGGCAACATGAACTTATCAAGTGATTTTAAAGCATCGATGCTCCTTACTGGCAATAGCGGAGGAACAATCTTGGTTCGGCTGGTGGTTGGAGCGATTTTCCTATCCGAAGGTATTCAGAAGTATCTTTTTCCAATGCTGGATGGTACTGCAAGGTTCCTGAAAATTGGGTTTAGCCATCCAGCGTTCTGGGCCTACTTTACAGGGGCGTTTGAAATTGTTTGTGGAATACTCATTCTTCTTGGACTTGTAACGCGCTTGGCATCCATTCCATTGCTCATTGTTATGGCAACTGCGTTTGTAACTACCAAATGGCCCATACTAGTTGGTCAGGGATTTTGGCCCATGGCCCATGAATACCGGACCGATTTTGCCATGACCGTTCTCCTCGTCTATCTTCTCATTTACGGTGGAGGACGATGGTCCATCGATATTGTAATTGCAACGAAATCTAGATCCTGAGCCATGTCTTTTAAAAAGTGGAGATTTTCTCTTTTAATCAGCCTGTTTGTGCTGCTTATAACCACGCTGGGCTACGCTGGGCCGCCATTCAATACCGATGATCCAGAACCTGTCAATTTCAAGCATTGGGAATACTACATTGCCTCCATTAATACCTTTCAGCGCAATGAGTGGATGGGTACTGCACCTCATGTGGAGGTAAACTATGGCTTGGTTCCAAATGTTCAGGTTCATCTTCTGTTACCAATGAACTACAGCTACATTAGGCATGAGGGTACTAACTTTGGTTACGGCTATACCGAGTTGGGCATGAAGTATCGCTTTGTGCAGGAGTCGGACGATAGACCTCAGATTGGCGTTTTTCCCATTGTTGAGGTGCCAACGGTGAAAAATCAGGAATTTAGTAACGGACGAACACAAGTCTATATTCCTCTGTGGATTCAGAAATCGTGGCGTAAACTCACAACCTACGGTGGTGTTGGCTACTGGATAAATCCCGGAGATGGTAACAAAAACTGGCTTTTTGCCGGTTGGGAAGTGCAATACGATTTTTCGCCAACGATAACTCTAGGCGGAGAGCTCTACTATCACACAGCCAATACTGTCATTGGTCAATCGTCTACTGCATTCAATGTTGGAGGGTCAATTAACTTTAGCTCAACAACGCATTTCATCTTTTCAGTGGGTCACAGCTTGGATAACGATAGCTTTACCAGTTCCTACGTGGGTTTGCTATGGACGATTTAAATGGTGAATGGTAATTATGAGTAGTGAATTGTGAATAGAACCGGGAGTTATGTGCATAGAGTTAAATGGTGAATATGAGCTTTCCCACTCTGGCATACAGCCTACTGTCGTTGGGGTCAATTCTAAACCCGAACTATTCATTTTTCGATTTTACTTCTCTAAGCCTTAACAAACATTCTTTATTCTTAATTTTACCGAGGTATTTCTTTATGATTTGTTGTTCTTGCACTATTTATAATGTATTGTATTTCATATTGGTGCATAAAAATATGATTCTTAAATAAAGATTGGTAAATGCGATATGCTCGGCTTCGCTTAAGCATGCCTTCGGGGCTAAAGGTTACTTTTCGTTCGTTAAAGTATAAGAACTTTCGTCTCTATTTTAGTGGACAGAGCATGTCGCTCATTGGAACCTGGATTCAGCGAATTGCTACACCGTGGTTGGTATATCGCATAACCGGTTCCACCTTTCTGCTTGGAGTTGTTGGCTTCGCCGGACAAATTCCCACCTTTCTGCTTGCGCCATTCGCAGGGGTGCTGGTCGATCGTTGGAATCGTTACCATATACTCGTAGCTACCCAGATTTTGGCAATGCTGCAGGCGTTTGCTCTGGCCATTCTATTCTTCATGGGGATTATCCAGATATGGGAGATTATTGCGCTAAGCATAGTGCTTGGGTTGATTAACGCCTTCGATTCGCCTGCACGGCAGTCGCTTTTGGTGCTAATGGTTGGAAAAAAGGAGGACCTAGGGAATGCCATTGCCCTTAACTCAACTATGGTGAATGCTGCTAGGTTGCTTGGACCCTCCATTGCCGGTGTGCTCATTGCCACCACCGGAGAAGGAACCTGCTTCTTTCTAAATGGACTGAGCTACCTCTTTGTTATCGTGTCGTTGCTCTTTATGACCATCGATTTGTCGAAGTTGGAGCAAAGGAAGGGCAATGTATTTAAGTCGCTCAAGGATGGCTTTAATTACACATTTGGATTTGCCCCCATTAAGTATATTATTTTGCTGCTTGCCCTGGTAAGCTTCATGGGCATGCCCTATACCGTATTGATGCCTGTTTTTGCCAAGGAGATACTGCATGGTGGAGCACACACCTTTGGCTTTCTTATGGGGGCATCGGGCGTTGGTGCACTCACAGGGGCAATATTTCTCGCTTCGCGGCGTAGCGTGCTGGGACTTGGCAGAATTATCCCTGCTGCGGCAATTATCTTTGGCGTTGGCCTTGTCTCCTTTGCCTACTCACGATTTCTGTTCCTCTCCATGGCGCTAATGGTGGTGGTTGGTTTGGGTATGATGCTCCAGATGGCTGCCAGTAACACCATAATTCAAACCATTGTGGACGACGATAAGCGTGGACGCGTAATGAGCTTCTACGCCATGGCCTTCATGGGCACTGCACCATTTGGTAGCTTTTTTGCTGGCAGTATGGCAACCATGTTCAATGTTCCGATAACCATTATGGTTGGCGGCGTTGCCTGCATCATTGGTGGATTGGTTTTTGCTAGACAGCTGGGTAAGCTAAAAACCATGGTTCGTCCTATTTACATTAAGCTGGGTATTCTTTCGGAGTTGGGTAGTGAGTAATACTGCACTCAAATTTACTATTACGATCGTATCTTGTTTATCTAAGAACTATTCTAAATTATCGAGAATAAGAATAATTCACTGAGTTTGCTTGTCACCATTTGACACTTTGGGGAATATGAGATTAAGATATTACCAAACCTAAGCTAAAAAATAATTGAACGAGCAAGTTAAAATGTTTAATGCGGTTAAAACTCACCGCTTGAATGTACTGAGAGAAATTCAATTGAAAAAAAATATTACTCAATTTATAATGGTAAAAAGCCAATATTTAAGAGTTTAAAGAATTCATAATAATCTTACATAATTTTAGGGTTGTTTCATTTTCCCTGTTTAACGTATCGTTTTCACCTCTATCTTTGCCAGCTCTTACTTTTTCTATTAATACTATTATGAAGATATTTAACCGTAAGTTAGCCAGTAGCTTTCTGCTTTTGGCAATATTGGTATTGGTTGGTTTTTCTGGCTGCATTCATCAGCATCAGGCAAATCCAATCCCCGGGTTAACAACCATTCCTTCTGTGGCCTTGTTGATTCCTTGCAATGCTAATTCTCTTCCAATTGCAGAGAAGAATGACCTAACATCGTTAAAGTCTGTGCTGACTATTGCCGGTATTCGCTTTACCGAAGTATCGGATAGCGCTCTTAAGGCATGCTCACTTTCCGGTTACAATTTAGTGGTTGTTCCTTTTGCCTCTGCCAAAATGCTCGATGATTCATCCATGCAAATCATTCTAAAGAGTGTTAAGTCGGGTAATCGGATATTTACCGATGGACCTTCTACCCTTGCCTCTAAGCTGGGCGTTACGTTTATGCCAACAGCTATTACCGTTTCGCATATTCGCGATTCGCATTTTTCAGGAAGCACTCTTTACTGGACTACTCCAAGCGTGGTGAACCCTATTGATACAGCTGCAAGTGTTAATACGGTGCTATCTTTTGAGGAGGAAACTCATCAACCTATTGCTGTTAGCGGCAACTATGGGAAAGGTCGGTTCATTACCATTGCCACGTTATTCGATCCTAACACGATAAAGGGTACTTCGCGCTTTCCGTTCCTTATTGAATGGTTGGAGCACAATCTTGGGCTATCACGAATTGCTGAGAGAGCTGTGGTGGAGATGTACTTTGACCCAGAAAACTACAATGGAGATATATTACCGATTGATTCGTTAGCTCAACTTTGGCGCGAGCGAAAGATAAAGCGTATTTATGCTGCCGGATGGTACTACGATGTTCCATACAATTATAAGGCGCTAATTAAGGCTTGTCATGCAAACGGTATTCAGGTATACTGCTGGCTCGAAACGCCTGAGGTTACTAGTAAAATGTGGGATGAGCATCCCGAATGGCGAGAAAAAACTGCCACGGGAAGAGATGCCTACGTGGACTGGCGCAAGTTGATGAATATGGCCGATGACAGCTGTCGTAAGCAGGTTTTTAAGGAGATGGATGTATTGCTGATGCAGAACGATTGGGATGGTGTAGATTTTGCCGAAATGTATTTTGAGCCCGACCCTGATGGTTTTAACAACCCTGCAAACTTTACGCCAATGAACAGGGTAATACGCAACGAATTTAAGCAGCAATCAGGTTTCGACCCGCAGGAACTTTTCAATACATCCAGTGCCCATTACTGGAAACAGGATAAGGTGGGATGGCGTAAGTTTGCCGACTATAGAAAAGAGTTGTCGTTTAGGATTAAGAATCAATTTATCAGTCATTTAGCTGGAATTCAACATCGCAAAGGTAGCTTTGAGGTGATGCTTACCGGTATCGATGTAAGCATTAGGCCTGAGGATTCTGATAACATTGCCGAAACAACAGAGAATACACTGGCGCTCTTCAAAAAGTACGATATCACTCTTCAAATCGAAGATCCATCCACATGCTGGAGCTCTGGACCAGAACGCTACGAGCAGCTTGGCCGATTGTATCGTAAATCCATACCAGATAAGGATCGTCTCATTTTTGATTGTAACGTTGTGGTAAGCCACGAAAAAGGCTCTGGCGGATTTCCCGCGGAGCAGCCATCGGGCGAGGAGCTAAGACAGATTACCTACAATATGGGTTTGCACAATATTCGCCCTGCTTTCTATTCCGAAGATGCCATAAATGGTTCCGATTATCGAAACATAAGCACGGTGCTTGCAAGGGAGGCCTCTATAAAGGTTGTGGAGCCCGACCTATGGGAGATATCTACTCCTTACACCTTTACCGTAAACGTTGGCCTTGCCGAAATAGGCCTTAGCCTTGATGGTAAACCATGGTTTGCTCGTAATGGGGCAGAGGTGATAATTCCTACTGGGAAGCACTTGCTTTGCTTTGATACAAAACAATCTTTGCTTGTAACTATGGCAATGGAGGGCATTAGCGGGGAGCTAAAGTGGGCAACTTTTTCCAAAAACAAGTTGGAATTTGCCTATAACGAGGCAACAACACCTTGCTATGTAATACTAGACAAAAAGCCATCCACCGTAAATGTTGATGATAAAAAGGTAGACGTTGCGTTGATGGGAAATGGCGATGTTGTTCTAAAACTGCCACAGGGCGAGCATACCGTTACAGTTTGGGGGAATTTGAAGCATCGATAAATGATCGATTTAGGTTGAAGATGTTGCTTCTTGATAAAAAAAACAGCTACATTTGCTCTGCCATGAACAGAAAAGCGGAGATAGTAAGTTTTCTTGGAGCAGCCATTTTTATGGTGCTGTTCTTCTTCTTTGCCGTTTCATTTGCAGGAAATGTTAGCAGCAGCCATAGATTTATCCAGCAGCACGAGCAAGTTGCAGTGTCCCAAGTTCATTCCATCAATGCTACGGCAACCCTGGTTTCTCCAACACCTTTGGTTCATGCTAATTTTGATCTGCCCGTTAAGACGCCCTTCTCAATTATCGATAATAAGTTCAGGGCCATTGCCGAAAATCGTGAAACAGCTAGGCGTATCCTTGCCATTCAACAGGTAGAAAAGTCGGCAATTCCATTGAGCAGACTTCAGTTTTACTACCACCTATTTTCAGCTAATTCGCGGGAAATCCCAGCGTTGAGCTAATATCACTTCATCCATTCTTATTTTGTCAACACCTCTTCAACAGAAGAGGATACCGTTATTAATTTAAAATTTTACAACAATGAAGACACTATTATATTCAATCATTGCGATTTTTGTGCTTGGCATCTTTATGGGTAGCTGTAACCTTCAACCCCAAATGAAGAGCGTTTTCGTTCTCCAACCAGCAGAATCAAATGTATCAGCCGATATGCTGTCACAAACCGCCTCCATTATTTCCAATAGGCTGAAGTTTGTAAATGCAGCTCGGTTTGAAGTTGCTGTTATACCTGACCAAAGTGAGATTAAGGTTTCGCTGGCAAACGGTTGGGACTCTACCTCTGTGCAGCAACTCATTACAGAAAAAGGTTTTCTTGGTTTTTACGAGACTTTTAATCACCAAGCTGTTCTTGATTTAATGAAGGGCGATAACCAACTTTTTGAGTTGCTGAAGAACCAGCAGTCCAATCCTCAGGATGCAATTTTGGGTTACGCCACAGCTGATGATACTGCTGCAGTGAATAGCTATATTAAAACAACCCCGCTGGCGAAGAGTATCAACTTTCAATGGTCGGAGATTTCTGAACGTCAGATGTTCTGTCTCTATGCCTTGAAAAACAATCCGATACTTACTGATGCCGATATTGAGCATGTAAATTGCAGCAATAATCAAGTGGGCGGTGGCTATGCCATTGAAATGATGTTTAAAAAACCGGCCGTTGGAATCTGGGCTGATGCAACCAAGCGGAACATGAATAAGGCCATTGCCATTATGCTGGACGGTAAGGTGCTGCTTGCCCCGGTTGTACGATCGGAGATAACCGGTGGGCGTTCTTCCATCACTGGTAATTTTACCCAGCTCGAGGCAAAAAACATTGCAGCCATGGTTGGTAATGGTGAACTTCCTGTAAACCTTCAGGTAGTTAAATAGATCATTTTGCTGAATTTTCATAACCAAATTCAAAAGGAAACGCCCAAAACAATTTGTTATGGGCGTTTCTGTTTGTTGAAAGTGATTTACTTCTTTTCCACCGCTATTCTATTGTCGTCGCTATCGCGGTCGATTAGCTTGTTCATGGGATCAATGCCTGCATACTCAGGCTTTTGGTCCACAATAATCTCAAAGGTGTTCTCGCCGGAATGCACAAGGTGTTTTTTGAGGTAGAGCACCTTGTCGTCTTTGCCATTCTTGGCGAGCACTCCAATGTCGATGTAGTCGTTGAATGGTAGCTCCTTTTCAACACCCTTTTCGGTTGACCTAAACTTCTGTGCCATCACCGTAAGGTTCACCTTATACTTGCCATCGGGAAGTGACGTGTAGGTTGCTTTGACTGCCCGGTTTGAATATAGGGTAATGGTTTTAAACATGTCCTCAATTAGGTATTGCAAGCTGTCGGGCGTTGCTTTGCTCAGGTATTGCAGGAAGGTAGTTGAGATGGGAAATGGTGGTTCCTTGAACGCCCAGTCATGGTCGAAAAGGGCGAGCGCTTTGTTGAGGTTAGCCTCTCCAATATAATCGCGAAGACCATACATCACAACACTTCCCTTGTTGTAGTGAATGTAACCTTGATTTTCATTGAGGTATAGCGGATTTTCCTCTTCACGCTCAAATTTACGAGAGCCAAGATAATGATCGAGCTCATATTTTAGAAATTTTCGCATCTTATCGCGACCATACTCCTTTTCCATCACCATAAGGGCCGAATACTGTGCCAGCGACTCGCTCATTAGGGTTGCACCCTGCACGTTGGCGCCCACCACCTGGTGTGCCCACCACTGGTGTGCAATTTCGTGTGCCGTTACGTAAAAAACGTAATCAATGTCCGTTGTATCTCTTAAATCGGCGATAAAACCAATAGCCTCAGAGAAGGGAATGGTTGTTGGAAAACTTTGGGCAAAGGTGGCATATCGAGGAAACTCCACAATACGCAGGTTCTTGTGCTGGAAAGGGCTGAAGTTTGCTTGGTAGTAATCGAGCGATCGCTTCATAGCCTTCAACATGTTGGGAACATTAAATTCATGCCCCTTATAGTAGTAAACTTCAAGTTCTACACCTCTGTAATTTTCTCTTTTTACTTGATAATCGGCTGAAAGGAAGGAGTAGAAGTTAAGCATCTTGCCATCCACCTGGTAGCTGTAGTAGTTACGATTGTTTTCTGTCCACTGCTTAACCAGCCTTCCAGGTGCCAACGCCACCTGATCGTGGGCGGTACTGACTATTGCTTTAAAGTGAATCCAGTTGCCGTCGTTTCCTAGGTAAGTGTTGTTCCACATGGCTGTATCGTTGATGGGGGCCATGCGCTTACGCTCAGGGAGGTCATACTTCTTACGCTTATCCTTGTCGGATAGCTCAAGACCTTCGTTGTAACCAATGGTGGGGAATACCTCCTTGTTGTTAAAAAAGCTACCATTGTTTACAAGAAAGGTTTGCGGATTACCGTTGCTGAAACCTTTTTCTCGATAGCTATAGTGAAAGTTAAGTGGAATGCTGTCGCCTGGTTGTAAGCGAATTGAGAGCACTGCACGGTATAACCCGTAATACTTATCGACGATTACAATGCTGTCATTGCCTACTGTAAACTTATTAATGGTAAGCTTATCCGAAGGTATGTTGAAGTAAATTGTATCGATTGGTGTGTGTGCAAAATTTTTCAGGTAGAAGGTTCCAGCAAGGTCAAGCTGCTTTCTGTGAGGGTAAATGTCCACTTTTACATCAGCATTTATAATCTTAGGTTGTGGCTTCTTCTCTATCCATTTGTAGGTTTTTTCATACTTTACGGCCATCTTTTCCTGATGGTTCGATGTTTCGAAATGATTAATTACATGGGTATTGTAGAAGATAAATCCACCAACACATAAAAAGGCTGTAACAAAAACACCAACCCCAGCCTTCATTATTGTGGGTGAAAGCCTTTCTTTTGCACGTCTATAAGCAGCTTTTGGGCCCGATTCTGCTCCACGTTGCCAGAAGAGGTTCGAAACCAATGCGAGTATTGCAGCAAAGAGTCCCCAGTATAAGGTGAACCATAATACCGATGTAAGAAAGGGCCCATAGCCATTTATGTCGGAATAGGTGTAGGATGGGATGGCATTGGGACGGAATAACCCATCTTCCAGTCCAAGCTGGTATAGAACCGATATAATGAGATAGTACGACATCACCATTACAAATCCCACAAACTTATTCCGAGAAACTACTTGGATAAGCATGATGAGTGAAAGAAAAATGGCGTATTTCGTAAAGTTGAAAATAAAGAGTTGCTGTAGGTATTGTCCAATTTCGAAGTGGTAGTATGAGTGTTCTATTTGAACGGCAATACAGGTGAGCATAATTATCGTTAGAACCAGCAAGGTAACCAATAGCATGGCTATATACTTCGACATAAAGGTGACCCAGGATGGCACCGGTAGCGCATCATAAATTTGGTTGAGCTTAACGGAGCGCTCCTTCCAAACTAACTCACCGCTAAAGAAGGTGAGAATAATGATAACAAAAAGCACAAAACTGCCACCAATCGATTGCAGCATGGAGTAGGTAACCGGATAGTATTGAGTATCGTACATCGAACCAAGGCTAATACTCCCGGAAGCCACAAGTCCAATGCCAGCTACCATTATGGCAATAAAGGCAATGTCTACAATAATGCCCTTGAAGTAGAGCCAAGACTGTTTTATACAAAGCTTCAGATATAGAATACTGTTAAAGGTTGGAACCAGTCTAGGAAGAGCAATCATTTTCGATTTTTCGTCCGCACCATTTGTCGCCTTTGCCTTATGAAGTGAAGATGGTGTGGTAAAGGAGAACTTTCGATAGGTAATTATTACGGTTATGGCTCCAATTGCAACCCATATAACTCTATTGAGTATAAAATAGGTATCTGCAGTGACTAACTTGGTGTTAAATTCTGCGATGGTCCAGTAGCGCGACATTTCACCAAGGGATGTAAGACCAAAGGGATCCAACAGGGCAGCTAGATGGTGGTTGTCGAGGTTACCAAGCAAGTTTACAGCAATAATATATCCAATAAGTAAAATGACATTTCCTAAGTAGCTGTATACCATTTTTTTAGTCGCGGTAGCAAGAGAAAAGAAAATGGAACCTGAAAATAGAATGTTAGGAATGGCAACCCATAGAAATGGTTGAAAGTATGCCCAAAGGCTAAATGGCCCTAATTTTCCAGGATGCAACCCAAATAGATGTGCTGCGGTAATACCAATCATTGCACCAATGGGGATAGCCAAGAATACAAGAATGGTCATAAAAAGGGAACCAAAGAATCGTCCACCTATGTATTGCCACTTAGTAATGGGCAATGTGTAAATAAAGTGATACGTGTCGTGGTCATAGTCGCGGATGATGGGCGTGCTCATCATGGCGGATGTTACCATAATACCAAAGGCACTGAAAATTCCGGCTAGAATGGCAAAAACGTAGGGCGCATTTTTATTTGCACCGGCTGGTATCATCCCCATGGATACATTTTCGCTCACCAGCATGGTAATGGTGAAAAACAGAAAGATGCCAAAGTAGATGTAGGTTGCCGGTCGTCGTAACCGGTAGTTTATCTCAAATAGAAATATTTTTCGGAACATGATTTTCGATTTAGTTGGAGTTGCGGATGTTCGAGAAGTAAACGTCGTCAAGCGATGGTTCTGCAGAGTTGAATCCATTGCCGGGATTGCTCTCGTTTATCACGGTAATTTCCAATTTTCCTCGCAAAAGTTTGGTGGAAATTACGTCCATTGTTCCGTACTCTTCCAATGCTTGTTTGTCGATGAGCTTACGATACACTTTTCCGGTTAGCGTGTCGATAATCTCCTCTGGTTTGCCTTGCAACAAAACTTCTCCAAAATTTATTATGGCCATTTGGTTGCAGAGACTCTTCACGTCTTCGATGATGTGGGTGGAAAGTATAACAACTACGTTTTCTCCAATTTCGCTAAGCAAGTTGTGAAAACGGTTACGCTCTGTTGGGTCAAGTCCAGCTGTGGGTTCGTCCACAATTATAAGACTCGGACTTCCAATAAGTGCCTGAGCAATTCCAAAACGTTGCTTCATTCCACCTGAAAAACCTCCTAGATTTTTGTTTTTATGTTGCCATAGATTGGTCTTCTGCAGAAGAGTGGAAACCAATTCTTTGCGTTCGGTTTTTTGGCTTATGCCCTTCATCTCCGCTATATGATTTAGCAGCGTTTCGGCAGTAACTTTAGGGTAAAGTCCGAACTCCTGAGGAAGATATCCCAATATTTTTCTCACCTCCGGCTTATTATGCAGCATATCGAGATTGTCGAAAGAAACGCTGCCATTGTCGGCCTCCTGTAAAGTGGCAAGCGTACGCATAAGTGTAGACTTTCCAGCTCCATTGGGACCAACCAGCCCAAACATACCAGTGCTTATTTCTAGGTTTACGTTTTTCAAGGCCTGAACGCCATTGGGATAGGTCTTGCTGAGATTTTGAATCTTAAGTAGCATAGTTTTGCTTTTTGTTTTACCTGATATGTTAGTCGACTAAACAGGTAAAAAGTTACAAATTGATTGTGGATTTAATTTAATAGCTAGATTATCTGCTAAAATATTCAAGTGATTTTAGAAATATGTGCTTGGTGAAATATGAATATTCTGATTTATTTGAATCGATTCATAAGCATTCTTTTTGGTAAACTGATGATCGCACACTTTACGATGTATTTATCCCAATTCCAATCTTGTTTTTTTTGCAAGGTTAGACGGATGTATTTAAAAGCGGATTATTGCAATAGCTGTTTAGTTTGAAAAATAAGTATGGAATGTTTTGGTTCATCTTACTTTAAGCTTTAAATTGCACATGCAATACTTATAGTTCATAGATTCGTAACAAGACCTTATTTCATTTAGTTCTAACTATAAACTACACACCATGTCGATGTTTTGTAATCAATGCCAGGAAACAGCTAAGAATATAGCCTGTACCATCAATGGAGTTTGTGGAAAAAAAGAGGCAACAGCCAATCTTCAAGACTTATTGATGTACGCATGTCAGGGACTTGCTGCTGTTGCTATTGAAGCCCGCAAAAAGGGTATTAATACTAATGCGGAGAGTAAACACATCGTTAACTGTTTATTCATGACTATTACCAATGCAAATTTTGATGATAGATCAATTATTGAAGCAATTAAAGTTTGCAATGGTTTTCGCGATACTCTTAAAGGTAAAGTGAACTATAAAGGAACGGAAGATTTGGTTCGTTGGAGTGCAACTTCTGATGCCGAGTTCCACGAAAAGTCCACACACGTTAGCACCCTTAATTTTGATACAAACGAGGATATTCGATCACTCAAACAGTATGTATTATTTGGTCTAAAGGGAATTGCCGCTTATGCCGAACATGCGTTTAACTTGGGGTTTGAGGAGCAAGATATTTACGACTTCATTGAGGAGGCTCTTTTAAAGATTACAAAACCATCAGATTTAAGTAGCATGCTCGACCTAGTTCTGCGAACTGGTGAGTATGGTGTTAAGGTTATGGCGCTGCTAGATAAGGCTAACTCCACCTCTTTTGGAAATCCTGAAATTTCAACTGTCAATATCGGGGTTGGAAAAAATCCTGGTATATTAATTAGTGGTCATGATTTAAAGGATTTAGAGCAGCTGCTTATTCAAACCGAAGGTAAGGGGATCGACATTTACACTCACTCTGAAATGTTGCCGTCGCATGCTTATCCAAAGTTGAAAAAGTATAAGCACCTCGTGGGTAACTATGGCAATGCTTGGCATCGACAGTTGGAAGAGTTTGAAACTTTCAATGGGCCAATCCTTTTTACTACAAACTGTTTAGTTCCTCCACGCAAAACTACCACCTACAACGATAGAGTATTTACGACTGGTGCAACGGGTATGCCGGGGTGGAAAGTTTTGGATAAGAAATTGCCAAATGGGCATAAAGATTTTTCTGAAATTATTGAGTTGGCAAAGAAATGTAAGCCACCACAAGAAATTGAAAAAGGGGAAATAACCATTGGCTTTGCTCACAATCAGGTTTTATCTCTGGCCGATAAGATTCTTGAAGCCGTAAATTCTGGTGCGATTAAAAGGATGGTGGTGATGTCGGGATGTGACGCTAGACAAAAAACGCGGGAATACTATACTGAGTTTGCAAAGCACCTACCCAAAGATACTGTAATACTTACCTCCGGTTGCGCAAAATATCGTTACAATAAATTAAACCTCGGAAACATTAACGGAATACCAAGAGTACTTGATGCAGGACAGTGCAATGATTCTTACTCATGGGCATTTGTGGCTTTAAAGTTGAAGGAAGTTCTTGGTTTGGATGATATCAATAAGTTGCCAATCATATTCAATATTGCGTGGTATGAGCAGAAAGCAATAATTGTTCACTTAGCACTGCTCTATCTTGGCATTAAGAATACGCACATTGGCCCAACACTCCCTGGATTTTTAACACCGAATGTATTAAAGATTGTTCAGGAAAAATTTGGTGTTCAAGTAAGCACTACTGTAGAGGAAGACATGAAAATCTTTGAACTAAATTAGTAGAATACCATGGAACAAGATGAGCTCATTTGCAGCTGTAATGAAATTTACAGAAGTGAAATTGTGAAAGCCATTAGGGAGAAACACTTAAAAACCGTTGATGAAGTTGGTGAGGCAACTACAGCAGGAACTGTTTGTGGGCAATGCCAAGACGATATCCAATTAATTCTTGACGAACTGAATAAGTAACAATGGAGTATCAGCTTTAAATTATTGGAGGAGTGTGGTTTAACAGTTACTTAACATCGAATATATTTTGTGTTAGCAAAGTGAGTGTTTCGCCAGCTCTTCTAATGATTTATATTACAGAATGTTCTTTGATTTTTTCAACTTCAATTTTTTCCCCAGTTAACTGATACAAATTTGGACATTGTAACAAATGTTACAGTTCGTAATTAGGGATTGTGCCACCTTGCAGAATAAAACCTTATTTGAGTATTTTTAAAATGGAGAATTTTACGGTTAAGGGTTCACCCAGCCAAGGGCTTTTGGGAACTACGCTTGGTTTCTTTTTTGGATTTGCAGCAGTTTCACTTTATGGTCCAACTGCCATCAAGTTTAAGGAGGCAATGGAGTTAACTCCTGCCATGATTGGGCTTTTGGTTGCTATACCTGCCCTTTCTGGTTCCTTACTAAGGATCCCTTTTGGAGCATGGGTAGATACCACCGGCGGTAAAAAGCCATTCCTTATACTCATGATACTCTCGGTGATTGGATTGGGAGGTGTTACCATGCTGCTTAATTTTGCCTACCCAAACAATATGCACGGTTTGTATGGGCTCATACTTTTTTTTGGTTTTTTGAGTGGAGCGGGCATTGCAACCTTCTCTGTCGGTATTGCGCAAACTTCATACTGGTTTCCAAAAAGTAAGCAGGGGATGGCTCTTGGAACCTATGCTGGTCTTGGAAATCTTGCTCCTGGTCTCTTTTCGGTAATTCTCCCCTTTTATCTTCAGAGTTTTGGTTTCATTTCAGCTTATTTCGCATGGTTCCTATTTTTAGTCCTTGGCACCATTACCTATATATTTCTTGGCAAGAATGCCTACTATTTCCAATATCTCAAGGCAGGAAAAAACAAGGAGGAGAGTAGGAAATTATCCATCGCTCTTGGTCAGGAAAATTTCCCTGCTGGCAATGTTAAGGATAGTCTTATTAATTCGGCCAAAGTCAAAAATACATGGGCATTGGTGGCTCTCTATTTCACCACTTTCGGCGGTTTTATTGCATTAACTGCATGGTTCCCTGTATACTGGAGTCAGCTACATGGATTCACCGTGCTAAAGGCGGGGCTGTTTACTGCAATATTTTCAATAACTGCTTCGCTTATTCGTGTATATGGTGGAAAGTTTGCAGACAAGATGGGGGGCGAAACGGTTAGTCTCATTTCACTATTGATGGTTCTATTAGCATCAATTATTCTTTCCTTCGATCAATCGGTAGTTGTTGGCTTTTCTACCACCTTGCTGCTTGCAATAGGAATGGGAATAAATAATGCGGCAGTATTCAAGTTAGTTCCCGAATATGTGCCCAAGGCAATTGGAGGTGCGTCTGGTTGGATTGGTGGTCTTGGAGCATTCGGTGGATTTGCCATTCCTCCAATTATGGGTGCCATTGCCAGCGCAAATGGAAAAGAGGGATATGCAATGGGATTTATTGTATTTGCTGTATTGGCAAGCATAAGTATTGCAATCGTTCTGGTTTTAAAAAGGCAGCATCGTCGTATTATAGCATAAGGGTAAATCCTGTGTGGCAGAAACCATAGTCTGAAGTTAAATCTAAAACGTACATCATGAGCCTCTTAAACAAGTTGTTCTATTTTAGCAGTTCGGTGGGTAAAACGGCTGACAACTATGTGGCAATTACTGACGAAAATCGTAGTTGGGAGCGTATGTACCGTAATAGATGGCAGCACGATAAGATTGTTAGGTCCACACACGGAGTTAACTGCACTGGATCTTGCTCATGGAAGATATTTGTGAAGAATGGGCTGGTTACGTGGGAAACCCAGCAAACTGACTATCCACGCACACGACCTGGTATGCCCAATCACGAACCAAGGGGATGTCCTCGCGGGGCGAGCTACTCATGGTATCTTTATAGTGCGAATAGAGTAAAATACCCAATGATTCGTGGTGAATTGGTTGCTGCCTATAAAGAGGCAAAGGCTCGTCTTTCTGATCCGGTAAAGGCATGGGAGTTTGTGGTTAACGACCCAAGTATTTCCAAAAAATATAAAGCAGCTCGAGGATTGGGTGGTTTTGTACGTGCCGATTGGGAGGAGGTGAACGAAATTATTGCGGCGGCCAACATATATACCATTAAAAAATTTGGTCCCGATCGGGTAGTTGGATTCTCTCCAATACCCGCCATGTCGATGGTGTCGTATGCTGCGGGTACACGATACCTCAGCCTAGTGGGTGGAACAGTTCTCAGCTTTTATGATTTTTATTGTGACTTGCCACCAGCTTCACCGCAAACGTGGGGCGAGCAAACCGATGTGCCGGAAAGTGCCGATTGGTATAACTCTTCATTTCTTATGCTCTGGGGCTCTAACGTCCCTCTTACTCGCACGCCCGATTCTCCTTTTTATACTCAGGTGCGCTATAAAGGTACAAAATCGGTGGTTATTGCACCCGATTACAGCGACGCAGTGAAATTTGCCGATTTATGGATAAAGCCTCGACAGGGAACGGATGCTGCACTGGGTATGGCAATGGGGCACGTGATACTCAAAGAGTTTTATCTCAATAAAAAAGTTCCATATTTTGAAAAGTATGCTCGTCAGTACTCCGACCTACCCTTTTTGGTTAAAATAGAGGAAAAAGATGGAAGGTTTTTGTGCGGCACCATTCTTAGGGCCAGCGATATGGAAAATAACCTCAATGCTGGTGATAATCCTGAATGGAAACCAATATTAATTGATGAAGTTTCTGGAAACTATGTGGTACCTAATGGCACCATTGGTTCAAGGTGGGAAAAGAAGCAGAAATGGAACCTAGAACTTAAGGACAGCAAGTCTGGGGCTAATATTACCCCAATGCTTTCCATAATTGAAAAGCAGGAGGAGGTTATTAATGTTCAATTTCCCTATTTCGGTGGTGAGACATTTAAGCATGAACATTTTTCTGCAACCGACCATAACGATATCATAGAGCGCAAGGTTCCGGTTCGTCGGTTGATGACACGAAAGGGGGAGGTGTATGCCTGTACCGTGTTTGATCTAATGCTCGCTAATTACGGGATTGATAGAGGACTTGAAGATTCCAATGCGGCGAAGAGCTACGACGATAATCTTCCTTTTACCCCGAAATGGCAAGAGTTAATTACGGGAGTTCCTTCACAGCATATTATTTCTACGGCCATGCAATTTGCCGAAAATGCTGCTGCAACCGAAGGTAGGTCGATGATTATCATTGGTGCTGGCGTAAATCACTGGTATCATACCGATATGATTTATCGTAGCGCCATCAATATGTTGGTCTTTTGCGGCTGCGTTGGTCAATCTGGAGGGGGGTGGTCGCATTACGTAGGTCAGGAAAAACTTAGACCGCAAACGGGCTGGCTTCCATTGGCTTTTGGTCTCGATTGGAACCGACCTCCAAGACAGATGAATACAACCTCCTTTATGTATTTGCACACTGACCAGTGGCGATATGAGAAGGTAAAGCTAACCGAATTACTTTCACCTCTTGCGGATAAGCCGGAGTGGGATAAACTATCAATTGTCGATTGCAACATAAGAGCAGAACGAATGGGCTGGTTGCCAAGTTCTCCTCAACTAGGTAGAAATCCGCTACAACTTGCCAAAGAAGCGGAGGCTGCCAAGATGTCTCCTCAAGATTTTGTTGTTTCGCAACTTCAGGCAGGCAGGCTTGCAATGGCCAGTGAAGATCCTGACGAGCCTTCTAACTTTCCGAGAAATTTATTCGTTTGGCGATCGAATCTACTAGGATCGAGTGCCAAAGGGATGGAGTACTTTATGAAACACCTGCTGGGTGCTCAAAATAGCATCCAAGGAAAAGACCTAAAAGAGACAGAGCTAACGTTGCCTGCCGAGGTGAAGTGGCACGACCATGCTCCGGAAGGAAAGCTCGATTTGCTTGTGACCCTTGACTTTAGGATGTCAACCACAGGTCTCCATTCCGATATTCTACTACCGGCTGCATCTTGGTATGAGAAAAACGATTTAAGTACCAGTGATATGCACCCGTTTATTCATCCTTTTTCCAAGGCTATCGATCCGGTTTGGGAATCAAGATCCGACTGGGATATTTTTAAGGGGATTGCAGCAAAATTCTCCCAGCTGACCGAAGGGCATCTCGGCAATGAGACCGATGTTGTCTTACTGCCGCTTCAGCATGATTCGCCAATGGAGTTGTCGGAGACCACGGATGCCATCGATTGGAAGCGTTCTGGCAAGGATATAAAGCCTGGCGTGAATTTTTCAAAAATTGTAACACTAAAACGCAATTACCCCGAAACGTTTAAGCGATTCACCTCATTGGGACCACTAATGAAAACCATTGGCAACGGTGGAAAGGGTATTGACTGGAACACCGATGCGGAGTTAACGCTTTTGGCACAGTTAAACCACACTGTTTTAGAAGAGGGTGAAACAAAAGGTTTGCCAAGAATTGACACTGATATTGATGCTGCTGAGGTAATTCTTACGCTGGCACCTGAAACCAATGGGGCTGTGGCAGTGAAAGCATGGAAGGCGCTGGAGGCCATCACTGGACTTAAGCATGCACATCTTGCCTTATCGCGTGAAGATGAGAAAATTCGTTTTCGCGATTTACTCGCACAACCACGAAAAATTATTACTTCCCCCATATGGAGTGGAATTGATTCTGAAACGGTTTCGTACAACGCTGGCTATACCAACGTTCATGAGCTTATTCCATGGCGAACGCTCACTGGCAGGCAAACACTTTACCAAGATCATCCATGGATGGTTGCTTTTGGCGAGAATATGGCTACCTATAAACCGCCCATTAACACAAAATCAATAGCGTCGGTGCTGGATAAACTTAGTGATAATGAGGATTATCTGATAATTAACATGATGACGCCTCATAATAAGTGGACCATTCACTCCTCTTGGTCCGACAATCTAATAATGCTTACGCTTGGTCGTGGTGGGCCAGTTGTTTGGATGAGCGAAACGGATGCTGGTAGTATTGGCCTAATTGATAATGACTGGGTGGAGGTGTTTAACACAAACGGAGCCACTGTTGCACGACTAATAGTTTCACAAAGAGTGCCTGTTGGTGCCTTGATAATGTACCATAACCAGGAGCGCACAGTAAACATGCCGGTAAGTCAACTTACGGGCAACCGTGGTGGTGTTCATAACTCGGTAGAACGGTTATGTCTAAAGCCTACCAACATGATTGGAGGTTATGCTCAGCTGGCGTACGGATTTAACTATTACGGTCCGGTTGGTTCAAATCGTGATGAGTTTGTGGTGGTTCGTAAGATGTCGAAAGTTGAGTGGAAGGACCAAGAAATTGTCGATTAACCCATTAAAATTACTGCTATGAAAATTCAGGCTCAAATTGGAATGGTTTTAAACCTCGATAAGTGCATTGGTTGTCATACTTGCTCGGTTACCTGCAAAAACGTTTGGACAACACGAAAAGGGGTAGAATACGCCTGGTTTAATAATGTAGAAACAAAGCCGGGTATGGGCTACCCAATCGGCTGGGAAGACCAAGAGAAATGGAAGGGAGGATGGGTTATAGATAAAGAACGACTTCGTCCACGCATGGGAAACAAACCCACCATTATGACGAATATTTTTTCAAATCCTTTCTTGCCTCAAATTGATGATTACTATGAGCCATTTTCGTTTAACTACAGTATTTTACATTCATCGGCAAGGTTTGTAACCCCACCCTCTGCAAGGCCTTACTCTATGATTACAGGCCAACCAATGGAGAAGATTGAAAAGGGGCCGAACTGGGAAGATAATCTTGGTGGAACTTTTGAGGAACGTAGCAAAGAGAAGAATTTCGATGAGCTTGACAAGGAGATGTATGCCAAGTTCGAAAATGTTTTTATGATGTATTTGCCCCGGTTGTGTGAGCACTGCCTCAATCCAGCATGTGTGGCAGCATGTCCCTCTGGAGCAATTTATAAGCGCGAAGAGGATGGCATTGTGTTGGTTGATCAAGATCGCTGTAGGGGTTGGCGTCAGTGCGTTAGCGCTTGTCCATATAAGAAAATCTACTTTAATTGGAAAACCAAACGGTCAGAAAAATGCACCTTTTGCTACCCGAAAATAGAAAATGGGGAACCAACCATCTGTAGCGAATCGTGCGTTGGGAGAATAAGATACATCGGTGTTTTGCTCTACGATGCCGATAAGATAATGCAATCGGCTTCTTCAATTAATCCAACAGATCTCTACCAATCTCATTTGGAAATGTTTTTGGATCCAAACGATCCCAAGGTGGTGGCTGAAGCAAAAAAGCAAGGTATACCCGAAAACGTTATACAGGCTGCAAAAAATTCGCCGATTTATAAAATGGCAGTTGAGTGGAAAGTGGCATTTCCGCTGCATCCGGAATATAGAACGTTGCCAATGGTGTGGTACACACCTCCATTATCACCTATCCAGGAGCAAGTTGAGAGTGGAAGAATAGGTTCAAATGGTATTATTCCTGATGTTGATATGCTTCGAATTCCGGTTAAGTATCTTGCCAATATGTTTACGGTCGGGAAAGAAGAACCAATCAGGGAGGCGCTGGTGAAAATGTTGGCTATGCGGGCATATATGCGCAGTAAAACAGTGGGAGCCAATGCTGATGAAGGAGTGCTGCAAGACACAGGACTAACACCTCAAATGGTTGAGGAGATGTATCGATACATGGCTATCGCCGATTTTGAAGATCGCTTTGTAATACCCATCTCTCACAGGGAGTATGCGTATGATGCATTTGGTGACAAAGCTGAGTGTGGCTTCTCCGACGGTGAGGGCTGTGGCAGCATGGATAGTCGTCTGAAAAATCTTTTTGGAGGAATGTGAGATGTTAAAGACCTACAAAATAATCTCTCTGCTGCTTTCCTATCCTAATCAGGAGATTTATGACTTTCTACCGGAGGTTAATTTTGCCCTAAAGGAGGAAAAGTTGCTCAATTCTGATGAAATTCAAGGGATTGACTCTTTTATAGCGGTTTTTAGTGCGAAGCCGTTAAGCCAATGGCAAGAGTTTTATGTTCAACTGTTCGATTATTCGCGCTCTGTTTCGCTTTACCTATTCGAACATGTGCACGGAGACTCCAAAGATAGGGGACAGGCAATGGTAGATCTGATTGATTCTTACTCAGAGATGGGCCTTGCTCTTACCCGTTCAGAATTGCCAGATTATTTGCCCGTATTTCTTGAATTTTTGGCATTGCAACCCAAATCAAAAGCCAGTGAATATCTGGCTGATGTAATCGACATAGTTGGGTTTATTCATAAAAAGTTGGATGAAAAAGAAAATCCATATAAACACCTTCTAAATGCACTCCTTCAACTTTCGGACCGTAAGCCTATTGTTGATCGTATTAAAAAGATGGAGTTGAACATGCCTGAAACCAATTTGGATGAAGCATATCAGGAAAAACCTGTGACATTTGGCAATGATAGCCCCTGTGTAAACTGTAAATTGTAGAGCCATGGATCAATTTATTAACAATCTGTTATTTACCTATTTGCCGCATATTGCTATGACACTGTTTTGGTTTGGCGTAATTACTCGGATTGTAAAAACATCCAAATCATTGCAGGCCGAATCGAGCCAGTTTCTCAGAAAAAGAGGTCAGCGCTGGGGTGGTAACCTATTTCATTATGGCATCATCATGGTTTTTGTGGGCCATTTTGTAGGGCTTTTTACCCCCGAGCGCCTCTATCACTTAATTATGACAACCGATACCAAACGGGCTCTTGCGCTCACCTTGGGCTCCATTTTCGGTACAGCGGCCGTAATAGGCATCACCATTCTATTAATACGCAGGCTAAGAGACGGGCGGCTCAGAATAAACGGTAAACCGCAGGACATTCTTTTGCTTGTATTGTTGCTTTTTGAGATGTTATTGGGGATGTCCTCCATTTTCACGACAGCCACTTCATCAGTTGAGAACTATGCAACACTGGGTATTTGGGCACAAAAGATAGTTACTTTTCAACCCGATGCAGGAGCTGTAATTGCTGGCCATAGCATTATTTACAAGCTTCACATTGTTACTGGCCTCTTCATTTTTATGATATTCCCTTACACTAAGCTCATGCATATGTTTGTGGTTCCAATTGCCTATTTTTTCAGGTCAAGTTACCAAATGGTGCGCCGAGGTTTTACTAAAAGGCCGATTTAATAGAAAATTGAAATCTAAACGAAGGGGTTATTGTCTTAATGTTGCTCAATGCATTTAGCGATAACCACGATGGTGAAAAATGGAAATATCATTTACTGAACCCCTGTTTATGGCGAATAGAGGCTAAGTTTAAGTCTTCTATTTAGCCTTCATGTTCTTGTAAATGCATGTTGCAATTTCATCGATACTGTCCTCTTTTAAGTTGAAGACAAATACATTTCCAACACTCCATTTTCTAATAACAACATTTACAAGTCGTTCCCTTACAACCCAAAGATGGGTCGATCGAGGTTGGTTTAGCAAGGGCGGAATTGCCTGAGCCCATCCCTTGTCGTTTATCTCCAAGGGGCCAATTTCGTCGATAACAGTCAGGTGGTTTGGTTGGAGAAGCGCCTTCTCAAGAATGTGAAGGCCATGGTTTAACCCCTCTTCGGAAAAGAAGAATCGACCCGATTTAATGTTCCCCTTGGCTGGTTGTGAAGAGCAAAGTATTTCTTTCGAACTGGTGGTAATATCTTCAACGTAATAGCTTTTCCCTTCTAAATTGTCAGTTGTAATTGAAAAGAAGCCCTGAGTATGAATACCTCTATTTTGAAGGTCTGATATCACTTGTTTTGCAAGCGTTGTTTTGCCTTCATTCACCTTTCCACTGAGGATAAAAACAGTTGGCTTGTTGCTTTCAATCGTTACAAAATTCTCTAACAATGATTGTGAGCTGTTTAGCATAGTGTGGGTTAATTTTTTGAATCCAAAGAATCTTGAGGTATCGTTTGCAAAGGCCTCCACCAATTCAGGTAGGGCAGAAAAGCTCAACTCCAGCGATTGGTATAAATTCTTTAAGCCTCGCCTGTAGAGGATGTTCTTAACAATAGGACTTTGAAGTTCTCTACTAATGGCCGAAAAGGCAGCAAGTAGAATCATGGCTCTAAAAACCATCTTCCATCCAACTATCCATCCTTCTGGTTCCAATATCCCATTGATCGAAAATCCGTCGTAGAAAATGGCAGAAAACAGTAAGATTAATGATAGCTGTATCCAGATGGCTCTCTTCTTTAAAAATCTCATGCTTTGTTTATAGCGAAAGCTAATGGAGACTAAAAATAGAAGTGTAAATGCGGCAGAAATGAGAATGTTGGTTTGAGAAATGATAATCATGCCGGCGATTAGCATGGGAATAATTAGTTGGAGTAAAAGGGAGGAGTGATTCTGGGTTGAGGAGTATTTGAACAAATCACTCCCTGCTTTACCTTTAATCAGGGGTGAACTCTCATTATGGTTTTGTTTAAGGAATTGTTGCCCGGAAATGTATCCCAATATACCTGCAAGGTAACCAATTGTTAGATAAATTGCGGCAACGATAATTAGTATACTTACGGGTTCTAACTTGGTAATATTCAGTTGATTCGCTGCATATAAACAGATGTTTTTTAAGATGATCACAAAATCCCATCCATAAAGAATGAGAAGAGAAATCGTTTTGTGTATCAGCGCACTAAATACGGTAAGTGCACCGCCGATGCCATAGGCAAATATATTCTTCCCAAAACTTCGAATGATAATCTCTAATATTAATGCTTCTGAAAAAATGCCGAGCATTGGGCCAAGTATTATGGAGCTGGGTGCAAGCGACTTCATGAGAGCACAAATGAGTCCGGCACGCCAAATTACTCCATCAAGCTTCCAGAGCTGAAAGAAGGCAATGATTAGGTAAACTGTGAAAAATGACAAGATGCTTCCGGCAAATGGGACCTTCAAATTATGTAGTAGGCTTCCTAAAACAATTTCAACAACAGCCCATAAGCTACCTATTACTGAGGCTTTAAGCCATTTTTCTGATAGAGGTTTGTAGGGTATAAATGTGGTCATTCCCCAATTCTTTTATGAAAGTTGATATCCGCTTTGGTGTTAATATTGGTAAAGAGGTTTTCTGAGTAGAAGGGCATGCCCACAACGTCGAGAAAAAGTGTTTTAAGTGGAACAATGGCATCGAATATTTTAAGTTGATTATTGTGCAACGCTTTTTCTAGAATTGGAATACTGCTGCTATGAAAGTAGCTAGCCATGCTCTCTTTCAGTCCATTGTGTATTGGCATTATAACTTGATAGCCCTCTTTATGCTTGAGCAATGCACGAAATAAGTCAGGATGTAGTTCTGGTAAATCACATCCAATCACCAAATTGTCTGAATTTTTTGATGTAATTATGCCAGAATGAATACCTGTTAATGGACCAAGGCCTTTATGTAAATCCTCAACAAGTTTTAGTCCTGTGAAAGTATAATCTTTAGGATTATTGGTAATTATAAGCAACTCCACACATAATGGGCGTAAAAGTTTAATGGCATATTCCACCATCGGTTTGCCACGATATGGATACAATGCCTTATCAGTCCCGAAACGACTGCTTTGACCTCCAGCAAGTATTATTCCGGTAACCTGTTTTGTCTTCATATTAAATTGCTCCAGTTTAGAAATAACCTGCTATCAAACATTCAAAATTAGCCAAAATGCTCTGAATTAAAAGGGTTCCAATAAGAATCATAATGCCGTTGCAACTCTTTCTACAGTTACACTTCACTTTTTTCAAGGGCGTTTTTTCATTTCATGAAGTTTTATCTTTCTAACTGCCTGATATTTTTGTCAAAAAACATTTTCTATTTACTAATTAGTAAGTATATTTGTACCGTAATTTTTGGAGTATAAATAATGTCGTTAACTCGGGAGAAAATAATGGATTTGGGTGAAACGTTGATTCGCACGCGCGGATATAATGGCTTCAGCTATAACGACATCTCTTCTGAGTTGGGCATAAAAAATGCCGCGGTTCATTATTATTTCCCTTCAAAGGAGAGCTTAGGCACTGCTATTGTTCGAACCAATCTTCAGCGATTTGAGGAGATGGTGGAAAATATTCAGAGCAGAGAGTTTGATGAGCTTAGGCAGCTCGATGCTTTCTTAAAGATTTATATCAGGAGTAATCGTGAAAAAAAGTTGTGTCTTGTGGGTGCCATGAGTCCAGATATTAACACGCTCAATGAATCCACTGCTTTGGAACTGAAGAAGTTGGTGGAGTATACCTCCGCTTGGCTTACAGAATTGCTTGATAAGGGTCGTCAAAAGGGCATATTTGCATTTTTTGGAGAAGCACGAGATAAAGCTATGGCTATATTCTCGAGCCTAGTATCTGGGTTGCAGCTTAGCAGAGTGGTGGATAATTTCGATTTTAAATCGCTCTATCGATTTATTCAAGCAGATTTAAAAGCATAATTATTGTTACGATATAGCTCCAGGTAATAAGTATTTGTGGTGCTTCTAATTATTGATAATATAAAAAATCAAATAGTTGAGTTATGGAAAAGTTGAAGAGAGTGGTTGTAACTGGGCTGGGTGCGTTGACTCCTATTGGAAACAACGTTGAAGAGTACTGGAACAGCTTGATTGCAGGGAAGAGCGGTGCTGGACCTATCACCCATTTTGACGCTACACCATTTAAAACACGATTTGCGTGTGAGGTTAAGGGGTTTGATGCTTCCTTGCTTATACCAAGGCAGGAACTTCGTAAAATGGATCGTTACTCCCAGTATGCCATAGCCGTAGCGGAAGAGTGTATGGTGGACTCCAAACTTAATCTCGCAACAGAGGATACACGTAGAATAGGTGTTGTTTGGGGTACTGGAATCGGTGGTATCGAAACCTTTGAGGAGGAAATAATTTCCTACGCTAAGAATCCTGAAATGCCTCGTTTTAGTCCATTCTTTATAACAAAGATGATTGCAAATATGGCTTCAGGGGCCATCTCTATTCGTTATGGATTGCGTGGAACAAGTTTTACCACTGTTTCGGCATGTACATCTTCTAACCATGCTATTGGCGAGGCATATAATACCATTAGGTTGGGTAAGGCCAACGTTATCCTAGCAGGTGGTTCTGAAGCTTCAGTAACACATTCAGCATTGGGTGGCTTTAGTTCGATGAAGGCAATTAGTGAGCGCAACGATTCTCCCGAAACGGCTTCAAGACCATTCGATGTTTCACGTGATGGCTTTGTAATTGGCGAGGGTGGTGCTGCATTAATGCTTGAGGAACTTGATCATGCTTTGGCTCGTGGTGCAAAGATATATGCTGAGTTGGTTGGCTATGGCTCCGCTTCGGATGCCTATCATATTACCGCCTCACATCCCGATGGTGACGGTGCTGTTCAGGCTATGCAGGAGGCCATGGATGAAGCTGGAATAAAACCATCACAGGTTAACTATATCAACGCGCATGGAACATCAACACCGGTTGGAGATATAAGCGAGTGTAAGGCAATTTCTCGTGTATTTGCCGAAACGCTTCCAACTGTGGTGGTAGGCTCTACGAAGTCTATGACTGGTCACATGCTTGGTGGTGCTGGTGCTGCGGAAGCTATTGCAGCTATTTTGGCTATTAAGAACGATATTATTCCTCCTACAATCAACCTTACTGAACTTGACCCAAAGATTGATTCTGCAATTGTTTTTTCAAGAGGAAAGGCTATTAGTAAGCAGGTTGAGGTGGCTATGAACAATACTTTCGGGTTTGGTGGCCATATTGGAGTAACGCTCTTCAAAAAGTTTAAGGGTTAGTGAAATAAAATTTCGCTTTTGTATAGCCCTCCTGCTTTGTATTTTAATATTTAGTGCTTCTCAATGCTTGGGAAGCACTTTTTTTTGTATGATAATGAGTTTTGTCAGAAATTGATTGGTGGTTTTAAACTAATTGGATGGAATGGCATTCAAATGTTCAATAATCCATAAAGTGTTAGATGCAGCATTGGCTATTGATCACCGTTACTCATAAGTTAATGAGATTATTCCCTATGAGAATTTCAATTGTACTATTCCTGCTGACATTCTTAACACTATCAGCATTTTCAAAACCACTCGAAAAAAGAAACACCATTATCCATAGGGTTGTGGGTACGCCTCCGGTGGTGGATGGCCAGTTGACCGATTCAGCATGGACCCGAGTAAGTTGGATTTCAAGCTTTACGCAGTTTCGCCCAACGGAGGGAAAAAGTCCTACCCAGAAAACAGCCTTTAAATTGCTTTATGATAATGAATTTATTTATGTGATGATATGGGCTAAGGACTCCAGTCCTGATAGCATTTCCTACCGTCTAAGCAGACGCGATCAAGGAGATGGTGATGCCGTTGGAGTTGAGTTTGACAGCTATAACGATCATCGAACCTCATTTTCATTTTGGGTCAATGCTGCAGGAACTAAGGTCGACTATACCGTTTCCAACGATGGTAATGAGGATGAAACATGGGATCCTATTTGGTATGTAAAGACGTCACACGATAGCACCGGTTGGTATGCTGAGGCAAAAATACCACTTACCGAGCTGCGATTTAAAGCTGACGATGGCCAAGTTTGGGGTCTTCAAGTTGGTCGAATTATTTTCCGGAATCAGGAAACGAGCCTTTGGCAACCGGCCAGCAGGGAACAGTCAGGATGGGTTTCGCAGTATGGCATATTAAATTGGGATGGCAAAGTGAGTCCACATCGAACGGCTAGCTTCACACCCTTTTTTGTGGCCAAAACCGATCGCTATGCAACAGATGGAGAGGATCCGTTTTTAAAATTGGGACATAAGGAAACGGCAAAGGCTGGATTTGATGCGCGTTTGGGGTTGACTAATAATCTTATCCTTGACATGACCGTTAATCCTGATTTTGGCCAAGTGGAGGCTGATCCATCCCAGCTCAACCTTTCAGCATTTGAAACTTACCGCAAGGAGCAACGACCATTTTTTATTGAGGGAAAGAATATTTTTAATTTTCCACTTGTATTTGGCGATGGTGATTTGGGCAATGAATCACTGTTTTATTCTCGACGTATAGGACGGAGTCCGCAGAACGATCCAGAGCTAGCCGATGGAGAGTATGTCGATAAGCCAAACTTTACAAATATAATAGGGGCTGCCAAGATTACAGGAAAAAGCAGCAATGGCTTGTCTGTTGGCATTTTGGAGAGTGTTACCGACCGAACGAATGCTACCATAGACTTGAATGGAAGTAGGAGGCAGGTTGAGGTAGAGCCTCTTACCAATTATGCTGTTGGAAGGGTTGAAAAAGATTTAAATGGTGGAAATACACAGATTGGTGGCATGGTTACTTCAACCATTAGAAACATTGATAGCCCTCAAATTAACTCTTTACATCGATCTGCACATGCAGCCGGCATCAACTTTAACCACTCATGGAAGGATAAAAAGTGGTATTTTAGTTTTAACAGCTACATGAGCCATGTCGAAGGCGACTCCTCGGCCATTGTCTCTACACAGGAATCATCTGCTCACTATTTTCAGCGGCCTGATGCAGCTAATGTTCGACTTGATTCGTCGCGACGGCAGCTTACTGGTAGCGGTGGAAAGTTGGAGTTTGGAAAATCTTCGGGAAAATTTTTGTTTATGCTCGCTTCTGCATGGAAATCGCCACAGTTGGAATTGAATGATCTCGGATTCATGCGTCAGGCAAACAGCATTTTGGAGGTGTTTTGGATGGGCTATCGAATCAATGAACCATTCTCTATTTTTCGAAATGTGGGACTTAATTTTAATCAATGGAATAATTGGGATTATGGAGGTACATTTCTGAGCTACGGTGGTAATATTAACGTGCATGCAACTTTTAAAAATCTATGGAGTGCAGGTTTTGGTTCCAACTTTAATTCTGATGAGCATTCGTTATCGCTACTTCGTGGTGGACCGACCTTTATTACACCTGCGAACTTAAACTACTGGCTATTTATTGAATCAAACGAGCAAAAGAAGCTGGTTTTTTCTGCCAACTATTACCGACAATGGGGCATTAACAGCAACTTCATATTGGAATGGGGTTTGAATACTTCCATTACATACAAGCCATTTAGCCGGGCATCCATCAGCATCAATCCAGAATATGACGAAAGCTACAATCAACTTCAGTATTATGATACCTACACATTGGAGACTGTTTCACGTTACCTTCTTGCAACTATTCACCAAAAGTTATTCAGCCTTTCGTTTCGATTAAATGTATCCATTACGCCTGATCTTTCCATTCAATATTGGGGGCAGCCCTTTGTAGCCGCCGTGAAGTATGACCAGTATAAAGTTGCCACTAACACCAATTCAACAAATTATAGTGAGCGATTTCATCTTTTGACCAATCAGCAGCTGGGCTTTAACTCAGCAGATAACACCTATGCCATAGACGAGAATGTCGATGGAACCGTAGAATACCCCATGGATAATCCTGATTTTAACACAAAGGAGTTTTTATCCAATTTAGTTATTAGGTGGGAATATATTCCCGGTTCAACCATATATTTGGTGTGGTCGCAGTCGCGAGATAGCTATGCGGAAACGGGTAGATTTAACTTTCGTCCAAATATGAAGGATTTGTTTAACGACCATCCCCGTAATATCTTTTTGATTAAATTTTCTTACCGGTTTAGCCGATAGTGCTTCGAAAATCTATCTCAAGTTGAAAAGAGTTCTGTGCATTGGGATTGTGTCTCTATTAGTGCAATTTTTCCAGTGTTTTTCAAATGCAACAAACCTTGACGTATATTGCCAAGGTTCGTTTTTTGGGTAATTGGATAGAATGTATTGCTGACGCGAATTAATCGCATATCGATGGGGGATTGTTCTTCTACTTTTTCGGCTTCAAGATTTTAAGAAAAAAGTATATGGTGAAGAAGATTACCACACCCCAAACAAGAATCATGGTTATTAGTGCTGAAGTATTCATCTATTTACTTTTAAAGATTGATACTAGTTGAAGTCGTTGTTTAATTTACGTTTATGATAGGCAGCGTATACCATTACACAAATAAGAGCAAATAGCGATAGCAAAAGAATTCTAGCAAAATCGGCATAAAAAACATTGTTTATCACCTTGCCTGTAAATAGCGGAGTTCCAATTTTAATAGGCTGATTGGGTTGAACAGATACGTTAAATCCATCTTTTATCAAGTAGGATGTTGTATTTCCGTTGGGTTGTAATATGTTTAAATAATTACGCTGATTTTCGAGCATCACACCTTGAACGGTTCCTTCCACTTCACTTAAGAACTGGTGCGCAAAGTAGGCTTTGTTTGGGCCGATTCCTTGATGTCTTATTTGGCCAAGAATACTTTCGTTGTGAAGTGACCAGCCAGAGAAGCTGAGTTTGCTCCAGTCATCGTTGGCGGGACGGATAAGGGAGCCAAAGAAAACAATAATTAGAATAACCGGTGTTACGTACTTCAAGATGTATTTAAACGCTATGGGCAATCGAATGTCTGCTCCTCGGGTTATCTCCTCCCAACCCTTGTCGAGGCCGAATACCCAAGCAAACATTATGGATTCCAACATGGCAAATACGAAGAGAGCAACGGTGCCGCCCCAGTAATCGTACTGGTCGAAAACTCCCTCTTGGAAGAATAGCACCGTAGGGATTCCAAAAATTAAAATTGATACGCCAAAACCTAACGCGGCATATCCCTTTTTCCACTTAAACTCATCCTGAAAGAAGCCCATTACTGGGGTTCCCATGGCAAGCGAGGAGGTGATGCCAGCAAAGAAGAGCAAACCAAAAAATGCAACTCCTGCCAAGGCCGACATTGTTGGTCCCCATTGCGAAAAGAGGAAGGGCATTGTTCTAAATCCAAGTCCCAGACCACCTAGGTTGGTTAGCTCTATTACCCGATCGATGCCAAAATAGCCAATGGCAATGGGAATAATGATGGAGCTGCCCAGCACAATCTCCACAAACTCATTCATAAATCCCGCCGACATTGAGTTGCATGCAATGTCGTCGTTCTTTCCGACGTAGGAGGAGTAAGCATGTACGCAACCCATTCCAACGGAAAGGGTGAAGAATATTTGACCTGCTGCAGCAAGCCAAACCTTTGGATTGGTGAGGGAGGTGAACTGTGGTGTCCAGAGAAAGTTAAGACCCTTTAATCCATCGAACATTGCGCCGTTGGTTCCTGCTTTTAGAGTAATACCTTTAATGGCAAGAAACACTCCAAAAATGATGAGTAGCGGAACCCCAATCTTGGCTGCCTTTTCAATACCACCGCTTAAACCTTTGCTGAGAATCCATGTATTAAGGGCAAGGCAAAGCAGAAAGAATACAATTGCTTCGTAAGGGAGTCCCGTAGTCGAAACAGTTACGTCGAGGTAGCCATTAAAGAATGAGGCAACTTGGTGTTGATTCATTCCATTAAACGTTCCAACTACCGAGTGGTAGACGTAGGACATGGTCCAGCTTTCCATGTAGCAGTAGTAGGAAGCGATAGCAATGTTGCTAAAAATACCAAAAACTCCCACATACATCCAAATCTGCTTTTTCCCCATCTTTTTGAGAATAAATGGGGTAGAGTGATAGCCATATGTGCCACCATAACGGCCTGTCGACCATTCTATTAGCAAAAGAGGTAGGCCTAGCAGCACGAGGCTTACGAGGTAGGGGATAATGAAGGCACCTCCACCGTTCTGAACGGCTTGAACTGGAAATCGTAGGAAATTGCCAAATCCGACAGCGTTACCTGCCATGGCCAGAACTAGTCCAAGTCGTGAACCCCAGGAATCGGGCAAGTTAAGGCTTGGTACAATTGCTGTTTTTTTCATGCGTTGTAGTAGTAGCTTTGGGTGTGTTATACATTAAAATGGTATTACTTGTTGTTGTGTTAAATAGCCATTGAATTGTTAAATTATGGTCTTAGTTATTAGCCGACTATGAGCATTGAATTTTACAAATCCTCAACAAAATAGTGAATAGACCTTTACGAAATAAAAAATTGCAATAAAAACTTTCAATCGTTACTGCAAGTTTTAGATATTCAGATAAATGCGTTACTCGATTCTTGTATGAAAAAAGGCGAATACAAGTGTATTCGCCTTTTTGTAATAAATGATAATCGAACCTATTTACCCATTATATCATTTTGGTCGACAAGGTAAACCAGTGCGGCGTTGGTTGCACACCCAATTTGGAGCTGGCGCAGGTCAATCTTGTCAAACGTATCTTTTGCGTTGTGGTGAAATTCGAAGTAGCGCTGTGGGCTAGGGATTACGCTCATGGTTGGAACACCAAGCGGTTTTAAAAAGCTAACATCGGTACCACCACCGCCATTGCGCACTTGATAAATATCGTAGGACTGAAGCACCTTTATCACTTTAGTAAATACTGCAAATTGTTCAGCGGAGGCCGATAAGCCTACGCCCTTGGGTATGTCAGCACCACTATCTGATTCTAAGGCAACGTATATCTTTTCGCCCTTTTCCTTTACACTTGCAGCGTAGGCTTTTGCTCCAACTTGATGCATCTCCTCGTCAATGAATAGAACAATACGAATAGTTCGCTTTGGTGTTATGTCACAGCTTTTGTAAATTCGAATGATGTCCATTACGTGCATTAAGCCTATTCCGTCATCGTTTGCCCCATCGCCTAATTCCCAGCAATCGATGTGTCCCCCGGCTGTAATTATTTCATTTGGTTTTTCACTCCCACGTAGTTCTGCTATCACGTTGAAGCTATTGATTGGTGGTAAATCTTTGCTGGTATTGCGAACGAATATATATGTTTCTGGATTTTCTTTTAGAAGTGCCGATAGCTTATTTGCATCTACCGTACTTATGGCCAAGGCTGGTATCTTGTTTGACGTATCGGAATAGTGCATAATACCAGTATGAGGAAAGGTGTCTAGCTGATTGGTTACCGACCGCACAAGGGCCGCAACCGCACCATACTTTGCTGCTTCAGAGGCACCTGCAACTCGCTGGTAAACAAATTTACCGTAACCTTCGCCTGGATTGAAAATGATGGGATCAATGGCTGCATTGAAGAAAACAATTTTCCCTTTAACCTTATCGGGTCCAAGTGTTTTGAGCTCATCAAAACTTCTAACTTCAACAATTTGCGCGCTTATCCCGTTGGGTCCTGTTCCAACTGAACCTCCAAGTGCACAGGAGTGCATGGGAAATTTATCTCCATTCTTAAGGGTTGCATAAACAACCTCCTTTTCACCCCTATCCCAAGGATATGCCGTAACTGGTTGCAGGTAAATGGTGTCTGGATCGAAGGCTTTCAGCTGGTTATAGAGAATTTTAATGGCCAAGAAGGAACCTGGTGAGCCAGCCAATCGCTGGGGTGCCTCTTTAGTTAGTATTTGAAGGTTTTTGTAGGCGGTTGTGCTGGTAAGGGCAGAATTATACAACTGACTGATGATTAATGAGTCGGTTGTCTGACCGTTACTGACTGTGAAGGAAACTACTAGAATAGAAATTGCAATTAGTTTTTTCATGGTAGCGATATTGGGAATCTCATTATGATTTGGTTTAGCATCAATAGTTTAATTGATCCTTATTTTTTGAGTTAAATGCCAATGAATATACTACTTTGAAGTATTTTACCTACATTTGGTTTACAATCAATGGGCTAACAGAATTGATCTAAAACTTTTAAATATGAAGAGAGTAGTTTTGGCGTCACTCGTTGTCTGTATGATGGTAGCCTGCAATATGGTAAGGTTCGAGGTTCCACAGCCAAATGGTGTTCAAAATCTCACTAAAATTTCTGATAAGCTAACCGGAATGTTTATTGGAAGCGATCACGATACCCTTATGGTAGACGTGGGATGGTTTAGCTTTAAGTCAACCAAAGGAGATATGAATGTTGATCTGAAACTTTCGGATAGCACGGTAATTCGTCAGTATAAGGGCTACTATTTTTTGAGTAATCAAGAGGCCGATGGTTGGAATGTGGTGGCGATGGAACCGAAGAGTGGTGATAGAGTTACGCTGCTAATGCTATACGTGGACAATGCTGACCGATTGGCCCGTATTCAAAAAATAGTTAAGCTTAGGGAGAAGAAGAGGGATGGTGAGACCGATTGCTATTTGGCAAATCCTACCAAGGAGGAGCTAATAAAGTTGTTGGAGCAGGGGCTGTTCGAAGAGATTGTTACTTTACAGAAGCCATTAAAAGACTGAGTTTTCGATGTTGACAATAAGTTTGAACACCCTGATTTGGCTTTTCCCTATAGCGTTTATGTTGCACGAATTTGAGGAAATTCTATTTTTGAAACCTTGGATCAAGAATAACAAATCGACTATTACAACTCGATTTCCGTTTTTTGCTTCAAGATTTAAAACGTTTACCAAAGGATTTTCAACTCGCAAGTTTAGCTTGATTGTTGCGGAGGAATTTGTGCTTGTGTCTGCAGTAGCATTTGCTGCAGCGGAGTGGGAATGGTACAACCTATTGGTGGGTGTCCTTATGGCCTATGCTTTTCATCTACTGATTCATTTGGTTCAGTTTATAGCATATCGGCGGTATATCCCTGCAATAGTTACAACCATTGTCACCGCTCCATATGTCATCTTTGCTATTTTTTATATGCTAGCGAGCGGTATTGCTCAGCTAAACCTCAGCGTAATTATTGGTGTTCTTGTATTTATCGCAATTGCAGCAAACTTGGTTTTGAGCCATTGGATTGTTCGAATAATTAAGTTTTAGAAATGATCCGTGTTAAAGTATGATGCATTGGTAGCATTTTTGAATCCAAGTTGGCCATACAATTTGGGGCTTTGGCGTTGGGATTATTTGGGCAAATGCCAAGCGGCCCCGTGTTATTTTCGATGAGATGATTGCCGAAATTGCTGCTGCTATTCCACCCTCAATAGCCAGTTTTTTGCTCTCCAGCGAAATGTTTACATCGAATATTCTAAACCACTAACACAAGGTTAATACCAATACTATTCAACTAGTGGATGACGTGTGTTACAATTGCTACTCCGAATTAAGGGCAGCTTTGCCAATGGTTAAGTTGGTTCAGGTAATTCATGTGATCAATGAACGGTAAATTGATGTGGTGAAGGCAATTGCTTGTTTTGTGGTTGCTATTTTGCTCGATAGCGGAAATCCAAATTGGGAAGTGAAAGTGTTAGGAGGAACAGGTAAGACTCATAACTGGGGCATTAGCCGTAAAATTGTCGAGGCGGTCTCAGTTCCTGTTTTCTTGGTAGGTGGCTTAACCCCGGAAAATGCTCGAAGGGCAATTGATGCGGTTAATCCCTTTGGGCTCGATGTTTGCAGCGGCGTTAGTATTAACGGTAAACTTGACCTTGAAAAGTTGGAAGCCTTCTTCAAGACCGCTGGATACTAATAGTTCCGCGTATTCTCTTCACCTTTCAAATTTCAATTCAATTCTCTCTGAAATCGTTACCTTTGCGCAACATTTTTGCATAGGAGTTTTTGATGAAGAAGAGAGTTGTTGTTGGCCTTTCGGGTGGCGTTGATTCCAGTGTTGCGGCCTACTTGCTCAAGCAGCAAGGTTTTGAAGTTATTGGGATGTTTATGAAAAACTGGCACGATAACACTGGCGTGCTGCATGGTGATTGCCCATTTGAGGACGACAAGATGTTTGCCGAAATGGTTGCCCGAAAGTTGGATATTCCATTTGAATATATCGACCTGAGTGTGGAATACCGGGCAAGAGTTGTGGACTATATGTTTTCGGAATACGAAAAGGGACGGACGCCAAACCCAGATGTGCTTTGTAATCGGGAAATTAAATTTGATGCCTTTATGAAGGCTGCCATGCGCCTTAATGCGGACTTTGTGGCAACTGGCCATTATTGTCGAAAAGAGGAGGTTGTAAAGGATAACCATACTTACTATAGACTGTTAGCGGGACTTGATCCCAATAAGGATCAAAGTTATTTTCTATGTCAACTTTCCCAGGAGCAACTAAAGCATGCTCTATTTCCCATTGGCCATCTTCAAAAGCCGGAGGTACGTCGAATTGCATCTGAATTAGGACTTGCAACTGCTGAACGTAAAGACTCTCAGGGCATTTGTTTCGTGGGCAAGGTTGATTTGCCTGTTTTTTTGCAGCAAAAGTTAAAGGCACAGAATGGCGATATTATTGAAATTCCAAAGGAATATTATTGCTCACTTCCCAATGTTGGTGCGGATGATTTGGAAGCAATGGCTAAGCCACTCATCTATTCATCCAACAATGGTTTTGTGGTTGGAAAACATGTTGGTGCACAGTTTTATACCATTGGTCAGCGTAAGGGGTTGAACGTGGGAGGGAAGTTGGAACCTCTTTTTGTGATTGCCACCAATATTGAACAGAATGTGGTTTATGTTGGGCAGGGGCAATCGCACCCAGGGTTATACCGTTCTGGCCTATTCATTGCAAAGGATGAAATTCATTGGATAAGACCCGATTTGGAGATGCAGGTTGGTGAGTCGCGAGCCTACCAACTGCGAATTCGCTATCGTCAGCCGCTGCAGCAGGGAAAAATACACATGCGGAGTGAGGGACTTTACTTTACTTTCGATGAGCCACAGCGTGGTGTAACGGCTGGTCAGTTTGCTTCCTGGTACGATGGCGATGAGCTGCTTGGCTCCGGTCCAATTTGGGAATAACTTGTAACCTGGGAGTGGTGTAACAAGTATTTTATGATATTTCGTTTTTTTTGGCTGCATGGTTTCTTGGCTGATTCGTTATGCAGACAATATATCCTGTTAACTTTTCTTACTCTTTTAGCAGAAGAAAAATGCACGGGCGCTTGTGCAGTTCTGGTAGCGGTTTTTTCCAGCTGCTGATGGTTTTGGTGAGTATGTATTCCGATTCAAGAGTTATGTCCGCGGCAATGCAAAGGTAGGTGCTGCCGCTGCAGGTGGTGAGAATGTCGTTCAGCAGCTGCATGTTCCGGTAAGGTGCTTCAATAAATACCTGAGTTTGTTTTTCTTTGTGGGAGATAATCTCTAACTCTCTTAAACGTTTCTGTCGTTCCGGTGGTTTTACCGGCAGGTACCCTTGAAAGGCAAAGTTTTGACCATTGAGTCCTGAGGCCATGAGACTTAGCAATATTGAGGATGGTCCAGTTAAGGGGACAACTTGAATACCTTTGCTATGAGCTAAACGTACAAGGGGGGCACCAGGATCGGCCACTGCCGGAGCTCCTGCTTCGGAGAGTAATCCGATGTTGGTTCCTTTTAATGCAGGTACAATCATGGAAGTGACCGTGGTTAAGTCAGTGTGCTCATTTAACTCAAAAAAAAGGAGCTGATCGATGGGAGTATTTATGCCTATCTTACTCAAAAACCGTCGAGCACTTCGCAGGTTTTCAACTACGAAAGTGGTGAGTGATCGTGCCACTTCCATTGTGTGCTCCGGTAAAACATCTGCCGGATTGCCTTCGCCCAGGGTGGTTGGAATAAGGTAAAGCTTGCCGTTCATAGGAATATTTTGCACAAATGTAACTTTTTCTTCGAGCACAACCATCTCTTCCGTATAGTGAATAAACTTAATCTATTTGTTTTTCATCCACGAGATTCTAGGTATATTTGACATGCCGCTTTTAACCTTATTATTTTGGTTCAGTTAGGCTTTACCTGCAAATAATTACTGAATGCTACTTTTGAAACGTCTTTTTCTTAATCGAAACTCAATACTCGTTTTTGCTGTTATTGCAGGGCTAATTGCTGGAGATACCGCCTCCATATTAAAGAACTATACTTTTTTAGCATTAGCAATCACCATGGCATTTTCGATGACCGGTATAAGCATGAAATCTTTGGTTAATCCCGGTAAAATGCTTGTTCCAATGTTTGTGGGGGCGCTTCTTAACTATGTAGTTTTTGGACTTTTACTTATCGCTTTGGCGTGGCTTCTGATGCCAACAAAGGAACTTTTTTATGGCTTTGTGGTAATAGCGGCAGCACCTCCAGGAGTTGCAATAATTCCTTTTGCCACAATTCTTAAGGGTGATGTTGAATATGCCATTGCTGGCGTATTGGGCGCCTTTCTAGCTTCTGTTTTTGTGGCTCCTGTTTTTGTAAACCTCTTTGCTAATCAGCAGGGCGTTAGCTCCTATAGCCTTTTTATTATGATGGTGCAGCTGGTTGTCGTTCCACTTATTATTTCACGGTTTTTTCTTTACAAGCCGCTATTCCGTTACGTTCATCCAATCAGGGGAAAGGTGGTGGACTGGGGATTTGCCGTGATGATATTTGTGGCAGTCGGAATGAATCGGCAAGTATTTTTTTCTAGCCCAAAGATCCTTTTAATTGTTAGTTTTGTCTTATTATTAATGACCTTTGGTATTGGATATTTGTATGGGACGATGGCCAAATCATTTCATGTTGCAGAATCAAGAGTAATAACACAGACGATGTTGACCACCATTAAAAGTTCTGGATTCTCTGTGGTAACGGCACTTACACTTTTTGGACGTGAGGCGGCTATACCCTCAGCGGTACTGGCGGTGGTGGTGCTTATCTATCTAATATATTTATCAGTTAAAGTTGATAAAGTTAAAATAGAGTTGTGAAACTAACTTTTTTAGGCACAGGAACCTCGCAAGGTGTGCCAGTAATTGCCTGCCCCTGTCCAGTTTGCCAGTCAACTGACGAACACGATAAGCGGTTGCGTACCTCCGCACTAATTGAGGTTGATGGCGTAACTATCCTTATTGATGCTGGTCCCGATTTTCGGCAGCAGATGCTTCGTGCCAATGTGAAGAAGCTCGACGGCATTTTACTTACCCATGAGCATAAGGATCATATTGGAGGGCTCGACGACGTTCGTGCATTTAATTTTGTGAACAGGAAACCAATGGATATTTATGCAGAAGAGCGTGTTCAAGATGCTTTAAAACAGGAATATGCCTATGTTTTTGCCGATCAGAGATATCCTGGTATTCCAGAAATGAACCTTTTCAACATCGATGGTTACCCTTTTAATGTTTGTGGCATTAAGGTTCAGCCTATTCGATGTTTTCACTATAAGTTGCCAATTTTTGGATTTCGGATTGGTGATTTAACCTACATTACCGATGCTAACTTTATTTCGGAGGAAGAGAAGGAAAAAATAGTTGGATCAAAATACTTGGTTATAAACGCTCTTCGTAAGCAAAAGCATATATCCCATTTTAGCTTAAGTGAGGCATTGAAGTTAATTGAGGAGTTAGGTCCCCGAAAGGCATTTATAACTCACATTTCGCACCAGATGGGATTTCACAACGACCTGAAAGCTGAACTTCCCCAGAATGTTTGTTTTGCCTACGATGGATTGGTGGTTGATATATAGTTACGATTGGATTTTAATGTGTAGAATTATCCAGTTCCATTTTCCTTTTGTGAGCATGTATAATAAATAAAACATTAGTGCAATAGCAAAAATGACACCGGTGTACTTTATCGCAAGCGCCTCGGCAAAATGATTTGTCACCAAGATTAACACGAAAAAAATTGCCGCTCCAGCACCTCCAATAATATTGTAGGCAAGGTTGCCTTTTGCAAAAATATGGTAAAACTGAAAACCAGTGGGTAACGTAATTTCTTTACTGCCACTCCATGTCATTATGATTTTCACCTTGTCGTTGGCGCAAACTTCAACGCTGATCTGTTCTCCTGGTAATAGCTCAGCTTTTACTTCCCCATTAATTACAATTTTATAGGGAATATTGGCGTTCATTCGTTCGTTAGCTCTTAATACTGTGAGTTGGCTCATCGAAAAATAAAGTATGTTCAGCAGCTAAGGTAGTCAAGAAATGATTATTGCGTTCCATCTTCATTTTTAATACCTTGCTATACTAATTATTTGTATATGAAGGTAAAGATTTTACTGATTGCACTGGTTCTGTTTGCAGCATGTAAGCATACATTACAGCCTGGCAGCTCCTCCTTGGGCAATGCAGAACAGCAACAAATATTGCTGATGCACCCAACCGTAGCGAATCTCAAGACCTTTGAATATTTACTTGCAAATGGGATTTTTCCTTTGCCTTCTGGATATAAGGTGTTGGGCGTTTACCATGCTAAGGAGGAGTATGACTATCGGCAATCTGAAAGGTTTGTAAAGAAGAATGGTTTAAAAAACGTTACTCTGCTTCGAATTGATACTTCAATACTTCCCGATTGTTTATACTGCACCAATGGGGTTTCGCCACTTTTTAAACAGCTTGTGGCCGATTCGCGCGGTGTGATATTATTCGGTGGTCCTGATATACCTCCAGCAACTTACGGAGAAACAACTAATTTGCTAACAGTTATAACCGATCCCTATCGTCACTACATGGAGCTGTCGTTTATGTTTCAGCTACTTGGAGGAAATCAAAATCCAGACTTCCGACCGCTGCTAGAGGATAAGCCAAATTTTGGAATACTGGGAATTTGCTTAGGAATGCAAACAATGAATGTTGCCACTGGAGGAACACTTTATCAGGATATTCCCACTGAGATTTATGGCATTTCCACTGCTGAGGGAGTTTTGAAGCAGGATGCCAACAACCAGCATCGGAATTATCGAACCAACCTTGCCGACGATTATATCCTTTTTCAAGGCACCTTTCATCAAATTAGTCTGGTGGAGGGTGGCAAGTTGCAAGATTTGGTTACTACAAAAGATGTTATGCCATTTGTTCTTAGTAGCCATCATCAAAGTGTTAAGACTTTAGGTAAGGGGTTAATGGTTGCCGCTTGGTCGGTTGATGGAAAAGTGGTCGAGGCCATTGAGAATATTCGATATCCCAACGTTCTGGGGTTGCAATTTCACCCTGAACCACGTGAACTGTATGATTCCACCATGAAGTTGAAATTTGAATCAGACCAGGTTGCAAAGTGTTCTTTCCCAGAGCACTATCCAGGCGATAAGGGCGAAAATTTTAATCGGGCTGTTTGGCGTTTGATTGGCAAGATTTACGAGAACTGAATAGGAAAAGGCGCACGAGGCGCCCTTTCACAAGTTGTTTTTTGCAGCTATTTAAAAGGTTATGCCGACCTCAAACTCGATTTGATTCATCTCGATTTTAATGGTTTGTTGACCTGGTATTTCCATTGGGTTTGGACCACTAACTGAGTTGTTCAATGCATAGTTAAATGCAAAATTTAGGGCGGTACCCTTATCATTTAGCTGTTTGGAGCAGCCCAGTGCAAGGTGGCTCTGGATTACTGCAGGGGCGAGGATGTTGAACATCACCTCGCTCGAAGGAATGGGCTGATTGTTGAAGGAGTAACCGGCACGCAGCGTCCAAGTCTCAATTCCGGAGTAGCTAAGCGCAAATTTGTAGGCGGTAACATCTTTCCAGCCAAATCCGGCACCGTTGTCAGCACCAAGTGGATTCATTCCGGTGGAGGTCATCATTGGATTGGCAACAGCCTTGGATTCACTGTAGTTGATCCGCTTTACATCAGCAATGGCAGTTAAAGTGGGGGTGAGGTTGTAGGCAATACCCACGCTCCAGTTCGAAGGAACCTCAAACTTACCCTGCTCTGCAAAAAGGCCGGCATAGTCTGAAAACGATTTTGAATAGATTTTGCTCTGATACTTGGCACCCAACCAAAAACCATCAAAAAGTTCACCAAGGTAGCCAATCTTCAGGCCAAAACCAGTGCTGTTGTCGGTTCCGTTGCCACTCAACTTAGTTGGATCGGACGACATCATCCCAAATGAGGCAAGACCTTTTGCACTAAAGTATTGATAGGCAAACAGACCACTCACACCAATGCTGTGCTTTTCTGCCAATTTGTAGGAGTAAGCAACGTCTAAGAACATCTGGGCGAGGTTCACTCCGGTTGATGATGAGCTGGGATCGTAGAAAGTGGCGGTAGGGTAGTTGCTGTTCATTCCCCCATTTCCATAAAAGGCAAAGGTTAACGCACTTTTGTCGTTAATTTTCCAGTTTCTGCCAACGCTAGGCATGATAAAATATTTGGAATCGCTCTTCACCGTTCCTGGGGTTAAGCCAAATGTTCCAGGCATCATCGATGGGTTACCAGTGATGGTGTACTGCCTGTTTGGGTTGAAGAGGGCGGCAGCCAAGTTCCATTGGCTGGAGTTAAAAACGTTGCCTGCTGGGTTTCCACCAATTAGTGAGGCCTGATAAAAAGCTGTTCCTGCGCCAGCTAAACCTTTATTTATGGTGCCATAGCCAAGGCTAAAGTAGCCGTCGGTGGCCATACTTGCGGTGCTCATTCCAATTAAGCATAAGGTAATCAGCACTTTTCCTAATAATTGTCTTTTCATGGTTATGTATTTAAATAACGGTGTTAAAGTATACATAAATACAATAATATCAATATAAGGAGGTGTGGATATATGGATGTATACAGTTGTATCTGTTTGTTCTGTAGTAGTATGCTTATTTATATGATTATTGTCAGATCAAAACATGACTACTTCAACGCTACATTTTTTGTCTTAATAAATTCTGTTCATTAGGTATGTGTGGTTAGAAATTGTGTATCTATTTTGACTTTACTAAATTTGCTTTGGGGGATTCTAATTTTTTGTCTTAGCGTTGTTACTGGACTTGGTAGCTCATATCATTATTTATCTGTTATATCAATGAACTATTCGTTTATATATTTGCTTTAATTGTAAGAAAAATACAACTTAGCATGAGAAAGTTTGCTATTCCATTAATTCTTCTTTTTACTATGATAAGCTCGTGTAGTAATAAGGTGCATGCACCACTTCCGGTGGTCGACAGCGTGAACATTAACCGCTATTTGGGCAGGTGGTACGAAATTGCACGACTACCTAACCGGTTTGAGCGGGGACTTACCTGTGTTACTGCCACCTACACCTTAAAGACCAATGGTAAAATTGAGGTTTTAAATGCAGGCCGGAAGCTGGAGGATACTCAGGTTGAAAGTAAGGCGAAGGGCGTGGCCTGGATCCCAAACCCCAAAGTCCCCGGTAAGCTTAAGGTTCGGTTCTTTTGGCCCTTCTCCGGAAAATACTGGATTCTTGCCTTGGATAAGGATTACCGGTGGGCAATGGTGGGCGACGATTCCCGAAAATACCTATGGATTCTTAGCCGAACCCCAACGTTGGACCAATCGACTATTGATATGCTGCTCAAGCAGGTTCAGCAGCAGGGGTTCGATGCAAAAAAGATGGAGTTTATTGACCAAGGATGCTTCAAAAACTAGCAACCCTTCCACTTACAGCCTAGTTTAAGTAGGTCCCTGTATAATGGTTCTTCGCCACTTTGCTAGGCTGTTTTACTGTAATTATAACTTTAGAATCTCGGGCTTCCCAACTTCCGACACTTTTGTTACACAGAGTTTCACAGAGTTTCCATAGAGTTCCTCAGAGTGATTGAGGATTGTGGCTGCAGCATCTTCCGATTTCGGATTTTACCTCCACAATGCCACATTTTGATTGGTTATCTGCGCTTTTTGCGATTCAACACTGCTTGCTGCGAGGGAATTAACGCTTGCTTGCGGTTTAAATACTCAATGCGAAGCATAAGGGTGAGCAGCAGGCCAGTGCAGGCCATGGCCCGTATGGCGTAGATGTTTGCCAGCGTTCCCTTGTTCGAGAATAGCGAAATACCAGCCACGGCAAACATGGCAAACCAAACGGTAAAGGGCTCGGTGTTCTTGCGCTCTGTGAGCATTCGTTTTACCACCGGAAAGTAGGCAATTACCATGATGGCTTGCACGGCAAGGTTGGTAACGAAATGGTTTCGGGTAACAGCCCAAAACACCACTATGGCAAGCACCGCGGCCAGGCATCCCTTATCGAAGCGGGTAAAGCGCGAGCTGGCGTCGCCGTGGAACAGCACATAGAGCATCACTACCGACACCATCACCAGGTCGGAGGTGTTGAGTATGTTGTCCATGGGGCTGAAATTGCCGTTGGCGAGGTAGGTGGAGAGGCTTATGGCCACGGCCACCACAAAAAATAGCCACATGGCCAGCGCGGGTTTTATCTTTTTTGTGTAGACAAGCCAGCAGTAGCGCAGGTTTATACCTACGTTGATGGCCAAAACAGCGAACACCGAAATGCTCATAAAGCAAGAGGGTTAAAAGTGCCTCAAACTTACATAATTTAATCAGATGATTCGCCGCCAGAATTTAACCTTTTGTTATATTTATGCCACTGAACATTATAGAGAAATTGTAAAAATCAGGTTAATTATAATCGCTAATCTTTTTAGAATATTAGAAAAGGTGGAGGATATTCTATTTGCGAAAAGACCATTAATGCTCTATGTCGGCATTATATTGGTATTCCTAGTATTCATTTTTCTCCTCTTTAAAGATTGGAGCATTGCGGAAGATCTAGTTTTTTCTACAATATTCTGCATTATCTATTACTATTTACTTCTTCGATTTTCTTGCAGAATTTTCATCAACCAAAAAGGGCTGAAGATATTGTATGATGCTCCATGGCTTTCTGAGAGATTAATTAACCTGAATTCCATGCGAGATATAGATTATATGGTTAGTTTTTGGGATATGAATGAATCTTACAAGAAGTCTAGAAATTTCAAAAACATATGCTTTGATACCTTAATTGTTTATTTAAAAGACGGAAGTGTTGAAGAGATCAACATTAACACCAGAATGTCGTTTTTTCATAAGGCCATGCATTATATTAATAACGGAATAATATCACATTGAAAATGATAGGCCAACATTTGGGCTTATGCTTTTATGGTCATATCGGGTTTCCTTAAGAGAGGCGTTTGGAAGATAAATGGGCTTAAAATTAATGGCTTATGGCAAAGTTTTTTATATTTGTATAAAGTGTATTGCTATCACACAATACAGATCACCAGGAGGTAGATAGTATGATTTAATCATGCATATAAACGAGTTGAAGACCATTATAATAATACCCTGTAACTAACTTTAAACATAAGCAATGAAGACAATTTTACTTGGATTTTTAGTTCTGCTTGGACTTTATTCATGTTCTCAACAAAACAAAGGGAATAACCTGATCGATATCACTTCTAAAATTGACAAGTCATCTGGATTTATTGATTTAACGTTAAACATAATTGACACAAAGGAGACAGATTCATCTTTTGTATACCTTGCAAAAGGACTGTATAATGCTGACACCGTCGGAATTCAAATTTCATTGAAGAAAGGACTGAAAGCAGGAATAGTAAACGGAGAGATGAAAAATGTTTTTGTGCCGTTCGGTATTTCGATTAATTCTGTGGGATTAGCTAGTGATAGACTTTTAAATGCAATGACAGAGTTGTATACGATTGATTCGATTAATAAAGTAATGCGTAATGATTTAATGATTTTGACATGTGCAAATTTAAATCAACGAGATATAAACTACAATTCCGGAGAATACAAGTTTAAAGTTTTCATGGAAACTGACGAAGATAATGCTGAACTTTTTGTAGATTTTGATTTTACAAATAACTTGATTCTTCTGAATGAAAAAGATATAGAATACAGAAAAGAAATACTCAAATATCTTATGAAAAAATAATGGCTTACAACAGTATGTATAATTCATAAGGGTTTCAGATGTTTTCGAGTGTTATAACCCGCATCGATTTTGGTTGGTAAATTGAAAGGTTTGAAGCCCATAATCCTTTACGAAATATTATACTAAACGTTACTGGATCAATGATACATCTAAATAACAGACAATAGTCATGAAAAAGACAATTGTAGTTTACTACTCCCGAAAGGGCAGCAATAGATATTTGGCCGAGAGGATTTCGAAAAGTTTAGGCTGTGAGCTGGAGGCAATCAGGCCACGGTTCAACGTTTTTCTTCTCTTCCTAATGAATATCCACTTGGGTATTCGGCCACTCAGGAGTCATATTGGGGAGTTCGATACCGTAATTTTATGCGGGCCAATTTGGATGGGCAGGTTTGTTCCACCGCTGCGCAGCTTTGTTAGGAGGTATCGTAACAAGATTGGTCGGTTGGTTTTTGCTACCTGCTGCGGTAGCACATATGCCCGGAGAGATGAGAAGTTTGGACATGGGCTGGTGTTCAAAGAGGTGGAGAGTCTGCTTGGCGATAGGTGTGTTCTTTGTCAGGCATTTCCCATAGGTCTTGTGATGCCCGACGGTAAAAAGGAGGATACCGATGCCTTTATGAAGACCCATTTGAACGATGAGAACTTCAAGGGTGAGATTCAGGAGCGATTTGAGGAGTTCATACGGCAGGTATCTGCAATTTGAGGCCAATGTGCCCATTCGAAATACCCAAAACAGCGAGAGCCCACATTTTTGCAGGCTCTCGTTTGCTTTAGCACAATTTTATTTTCCCCACTGCTTTTCGCCCAGCTTAAAGGCTTGAATCTGTTCGGGGGTGGCGGTTGCCTTGCGGTGACGGGCCTCCAGCGTTCGTGCCACGTCGTCGAGGCTTAGGCTGCGGGAGGCCAGCAGCACCTCGAGGTGGTAGATAAGGTCAGCGGATTCGTCCAATAGGCGTTCGTCGGTGCCGCTTTCGGCTTCCAGCGCAACCTCCACCGCTTCTTCACCCACCTTTTTGGCAATGAGCTTTGGCCCTTTGGAGAGCAGCTTGGCGGTGTAGCTCTCGTCGGGGCTATCGGCCTTTCTGGCGGCAATCACCTCCTGGAGGTAGGCCAGAAAGGAGAGGGGTGAGCCATTCTCCTCGCCAAAGCAGGTGGCGCTGCCCGTGTGGCAAACGGGTCCGTCGGGAAGGGCCTTCACCAGCAGGGTGTCGCCATCGCAGTCGGGAATAATCTCCTTTACCCGCAGGTAGCGTCCGGAGGTTTCGCCCTTGGTCCACAGCTGATGGCGGGTTCGGCTGTAGAAGGTGGCCAGCCCCGTTTTTTTGGTTATCTCCAGCGATTCCCTGTTCATAAAGCCAACCATGAGCACGGTGCCCGTGGCTGCATTCTGGATTACGGCCGGGATAAGACCGTTTAGCTTTTCAAAATTTAGTGATGTCATGGTATCTGTTTTTTTAAGTTTAAATATTTGCATGTGATGAATGATGACAAGTGAAATAGTTGCCTATAGCCTAACGTTGAGGCCCTTGGCATTGAGGTAGTGCTTTACCTCGCCTATGGTGAATTTTTTAAAGTGGAATACTCCTGCGGCCAGCGCGGCATCGGCTTTTCCGGAGGTGAGCACCTGGTGAAAGTGGTGCAGCTCACCGGCACCACCGGAGGCAACCACGGGAATGGTTACGGCATCGGAAACACCGGCGGTAATATCGAGCGCATAGCCCTCCCGGCTTCCGTCGGAGGTGAAGGAGGTGAGCAGAATTTCCCCAGCACCCCGTTCCTGCGCCTCCTTGGCCCAGCGCACGGTATCGATACCCCTAGACCGGGTTCCGGCGTGGCTTACCACCTCCCATCCGTTGGCAGTGAGCTTGGTGTCGATGGCCACCACCACGCACTGGTTGCCAAAGCGGTTGGCCAGCGCGGTAATTAGTTCAGGGTTGAGTAGGGCGGAGGTGTTCACCGAAACCTTATCGGCACCCGCAGCAAGCAGCGCTTCCACCTCGCTGGCTGCGGAGATGCCACCGCCAACCGTAAAGGGAATATTGATGCACCGCGCCACCTCCCATACTACGTTGAGAAAGGTTTTTCGCCCCTCCAGCGTGGCGGTAATGTCGAGCAGCACCAGCTCGTCGGCCCCCTCCTGCGAGTAGCGGGCGGCCAGCTCCACCGGGTCGCCAGCATCGGCCAGGTTGCCAAAGCTGATGCCCTTAACGGTGCGTCCGTTCTTTACGTCGAGGCAGGGAATTATTCGTTTGGTGAGCATGCTACAAAGTTTTTAATGTCGTTAAGGCTCATTGCTCCCTCGTAAAGGGCTTTACCCACAATGGCTCCGTAGAGCGGAAGGGAGGAGAGCCGTTCCAAATCGGTTATGCTCGAAACACCGCCGCTAGCCGTGAGGTTAAGCGAGGGGAACTGCTGGTGCAGCTGCTGGTAGAGGTCGAACGCCGCACCGCTAAGCATGCCGTCTTGGCTGATATCGGTAACGGTGAAGTTGCAAAACCCGGCTTGCAGCAATAGGTTGATGGTTTCCTCCAGCGATAGATTGGTGCTGCTTGTCCACCCGCTTGTTTTAACAATGCCATCCTTCACATCGAGCGCGGCAATAAGAAAGTGGGAACCAAAACGTTCGATGAGCAATTCACGCAAGCTTGCACTCTGCAGAATGGCGGTGCCAAGGTTTACTTGGTATGCTCCCGCATTCCTGGCTTGCTCAACATTTTCCGCGGTTCTAAGTCCTCCACCATAGTCTACCCTCAGCTGGGTGCTGGTGGCAATTGCCTCTAAAACCTTCATATTCTTTGGACTACCTGATTTTGCTCCATCTAAATCGACCAGATGCAAGTACTCAATGCCGGCATCTTCAAATAGTTTGGCTTGCTCAGTGGGGGAGAGCGGGTAGCGGGTTACCTGCTCAAACAGGCCCTGGGTAAGCCTTACGCACCTTCCATCTATTACGTCTATTGCGGGTATAATCTTCATGATGTTATAGCTTTAAAAAGTTTTCCAAGAGCTGCATTCCGGCATCACCACTCTTTTCGGGGTGGAACTGCACCCCAAAAAAGTTGCCCTGCTCAACGGCTGCAGCAAAGGAAAATTCGTAGGTGCAACGTGCTGTGGCGGTTGGTATTACCGGAACGTAGTAGCTGTGCACAAAGTAGAAGTAGGTTTCCGACGGAATGCCATCGAAGAGCTTTCCCCTTGGTTCTTGAATGGTGTTCCACCCCATGTGGGGTATTTTAAGGCTGACGTCGAAGCGCTTCACTTCAAAGTTGAGCGCGCCAATTCCGGTGGTGTTGCCCTCTTCGGAGCGTTTCCCCAACAATTGCATGCCCAAGCAGATTCCAAGCAACGGCTGCTTAAAGTCCCCAATGGCTTCGGATAAGCTACGCTCTTTTAGCATGGTCATTGCCTGGGTGGCGTGTCCCACTCCCGGAAAAATAACCCTGTCGGCAGCAAGTAGCTCATTGGCGTTGGTTGCGATGACGGCGTTTGCGCCAAGCCTCTCGAGCGCGTTAACAACGGAGGCTAGGTTTCCTGCTCCGTAGGCAGCAATGGCAACTTTACTCATAGCAATCCTTTAGTTGATGGTAAAACATCGGTCCCGTTTTGTTTAATGGCGCTGCGCAGCGAGCGGGCCACTGCCTTGAAGATGCTCTCAATGAGGTGATGCTCATTTATACCCTCTGCTTTCACGTGCAATGTCCACTTGGCTGCATCGGTAAGCGAGCGGAAGAAATGGGAAAAGAGCTCGGTGGGAACGTCGCCAATACGTTCGCGCTTGAACTGAACATCCCACCGCAGATAGCTGCGTCCGCCAAGGTCGAGGCCAACGAGCGCGTTGCTGTCGTCCATGGGAAGAAAGAAGCCGTAGCGCTCAATTCCTTTCATGCTGCCTAGCGCATCACGAAGTACCGTTCCTAGCACGATGGCCGTATCTTCCACCGTGTGGTGTTCGTCTACCTGTAAGTCTCCTAACACGGTAACGTTTAAGTCGATACCGGAGTGACGTGCCAGCTGCTCCAGCATGTGGTTAAAGAAGCCCAATCCCGTATCAATATTGGCTATGCCTGTACCATCAAGGTTTGTCCAAACTGATACGTTGGTTTCGTTGGTTTTTCTCTGTACCGTAGCCTGCCTTTTGGGTTTAAGAAATTGAAAGATGGCCTCCCAGCTCTCGGTGGCTAACGCTGCGTTGGTTTCTTTTGAATTTGAAAAGAGGATTCCCTTGCAGCCCAAATTTTGAGCGAGCTGCAGGTCGGTTTTTCTATCGCCAATAACATAGGAATTTGCCATATCAACATTACCGCTTGAGTAGGCAGTAAGCATCGCTGTGCCAGGTTTTCTGGTGGGGAGATTGTCGGCTTCAAACGACCGGTCGATGGCAATGTGGCTAAAGCTGATTCCTTCTCCTTCAAGGGTTTTGAGAAGCAGATTTTGCGGTCCTTGAAAATCTTCTTCGGGAAAGGCTTTTGTGCCAAGGCCATCCTGATTGGTCACCATCACTAGCTCGTAGCTCAGCTCGCGGGCAATGCGTCCAAGCCAGGTTATCATGCCCGGAATAAATTCCAACTTCTCAAAGGAGTCAATCTGCTCGTCTGCGGGTTCGCGTATCAGCGTGCCGTCACGGTCGATAAAGAGTATTTTTTTCATAGCTCACTGTTTTTTATGTTGCTCCACGCATTTACCAGCGCGCTGTTTTCATCGGCGTTGCCAACCGTTACGCGAAGGCAGTTGCCACATCCCGGCTGAGAACTTCTGTCCCTTACCACAATTCCATTGGAGATAAGAGTTTGGTAAATTTTTGCGGCACTTGCCGTTTTTACTAATAGGAAGTTGGCTTTGGAGGGATATATACGCTCGACTCGCGGCATGGAGGAGAGCTGTTCAACCAGCCACTCCTTATTTGTCTTTGTTTCTGCAACGCGCTGCTGAAGCTCTTCGACTTTGCTCAGTGCCTTTTCTGCAAGAGCAATGGCAGGTAACCCCAAGTTGTATGGGAATTTGACCTTGTTCATAGCGGCAATAATTTTGCTGTTGGCCAGGGCAATTCCCAATCTGGCGCCAGCAAGTCCCCACGCCTTCGAAAAGGTTTGCAGCACAACAAGGTTGGGGTAGGTGTTCAAGAGGGGAACCGAGCTCTCTTCGGCACAAAAGTCGATGTAGGCCTCATCAACCACCACCAGCCCGTTGAACGATTTGGCAATCTCATCAATAGTGCTTCGTTGCTGAGTGTTTCCGGTGGGATTGTTGGGGTTGCATATAAATACCAGCTTGGTACTGTTGTCGACCTTTCTCCAAAAATCATCGAGGTTAATGTTGAAGTTTTCATCGAGCTGGGAGGTCACGACCTCAACCTGATTGATGGCCGCACAAACCTCGTACATGCCGTAGGTGGGTGGAAATACCACAACGTTATCCAAACCCGGATTGCAGAAGCAGCGGAAGAGAAGGTCCACCGCCTCATCGCTACCGTTGCCAAGGAATATGCCGTTGGGCGCAACGCCTTTTAACTTAGCCAGCTTTGCTTTGACCGTTTTTTGCAGTGGGTCGGGGTAACGGTTTATTCCCTTTGGAAGGTCAACCATGGGAGCAGGGCTCTCGTTGGCATCCAAGAAAATGCTACCGTCCCCCTCAAACTCATCACGTGCGGAGGAGTATGGCTTTAGCAGCCGTATGTTTTCCCTTAACAGGCTATCTATGTTAACGTTGCTCATGACTGTTTTTTTGCTGAATTGAGAAACTCATCTCTGATCTCTATTGCTCTGGCGTGTGCCTCCAACCCTTCGGCGCGGGCCAGTGCAGCAGTTGCCGATGATATGGCGCTAATACCTTCCTTGCATAGCTGCTGAAAGGTGATGCTCTTCATAAAGCTAAGCGTGGTAATTCCGCTCCAGCTTCGGGCGAATCTGCTGGTGGGAAGGGTGTGGTTGGTACCGCTGGAATAATCTCCTGCCGATTCGGGTGAGTAGTGTCCAAGAAAAACGGAGCCGGCACTTTTCACCTCTTGTGCAAGCTGCTCGGGTTTGGCAACGGCTAATATGAGGTGCTCCGGTGCATACCTATTGCTAATGGTCATGGCTTCAAACATTGAGTTTACCAAAATTGCAGTGCTATTGGCAAGCGTTTTGTCCACAAAGGTTTTGCGAGATAGTGTAGCCGATTGCCGTTCCATCTCCTCCAAGGTTTGGCTAAGAATTTTAGATGAGGTGGTAATGAGCACAACCTGGCTATCGCTGCCGTGTTCCGCTTGCGAAAGCAGATCGGCTGCCACAAAAGCGGGATTGGCTGTTTCATCGGCCAGCACTATTACTTCGGAAGGACCAGCAGGCATATCGATGGCAACGCCCTTCCCGGCCATCTCCATTTTTGCCTCGGTAACGTAGCGGTTGCCCGGACCAAAGATTTTATCCACCCTAGGTATGGATTTGGTTCCGAATGCCATGGCTGCAACTGCTTGTGCTCCTCCAACGGTAAATACTCTGGCGTTGAAAAGTCCGGCGGCATAGAGCAACTCGTTGGTGGGGTTGGGTGGAGTGCAAATTATAATCTCCTCACAGCCAGCTACACTTGCCGGAATTGCAAGCATTAGCACGGTTGAGATGAGCGGAGCTGTACCCCCCGGAATATAGAGACCAACTCGCTCCAGTGGGAAGTATTTCAGACTACAGGAAATGCCCGATTGGGTTTCCACCACGATGGGCGAGGGGAACTGCGCCTTATGGAAGGCCTCTATATTTTTGTAGGCAAGAGCCATAGCACTCTTTATTTCGGTAGAAGTAGCCTTGCCTGCAGCAATTACCTTGTCGTGCGATACCTCCAGTGAGTTACTACTATAGCCATCGATGGTTTGGTTAAGACGAATTAGCGCTGCATCGCCCTCAATTTCTACCTGTGTAATTATTTGACGCACCTGCTCGCGAACGTCGTCATTGCCGTTGGTAGGTCGTTGCAACGCAATGCATAATTCTTCTTTGGTGGGATTTATCAGTATCTTCATTTTTTGCTACTGTTTGAGTTTACATTACCATTTTTTCGATGGGAATAACCAGTATGCCCTCTGCGCCGGCATCCTTCAGCTGGTCGATAACCTCCCAAAAGTCGGTCTCGCTGATTACAGAGTGGAGTGAACACCAGCCCTTCATGGCCAGCGGTAGTATGGTTGGGCTTTTCATACCCGGAATTAATGCGGTAATTTGGGGTAGTTTATCCTCCAGAGCATTCAGCAGAATGTAGCGATTCTTTGCTGCCCGCTGTACCGCTTCAATACGAAAGATGAACTTCTCCAGCAGCTTTTGCTTGCTCGGGGATAGGTTTGGCCTCGCAACCAGCACGGCTTCGCTCTGCATGATGATGTCAACCTCCTTGAGGCCATTGCTGAGTAGGGTGCCGCCGGAACTCACAATTTCGAAGATTACGTCGGCCATGCCAATGCCCGGGGCAATTTCCACCGAGCCGGTGAGGGTGTGGATTTCTGCCGTAAGACCATTCTTTGCTAGAAAATCTTCCAGAATTGCCGGGTAGGAGGTGGCAATCTTCTTTCCGGCAAGCCATGCTCTGCCACCGTAGATATCCTCGCGGGGAATAGCCATGGAGAGACGGCACTTGGAGAAGCCCAACGGCTTTACCACCTCAATATCCTTTTTCTTCTCCAGAACCTCGTTGAGTCCGAGCATACCAATGTCGGCAACGCCATCGGCCACATATTGCGGAATGTCATCATCGCGCAGCAATAGTATGTCAAGAGGAAAACCTTCGGCAGCGGCCTTAAGATGGTTACCACCGTTAGTTACCTTAATGCCACATTTTCTGAGCAGCTCAATGGAGCCTTCGCTCAGTCGCCCGCTCTTTTGGAGAGCTAGTGTTAGTCTTTTATTTTCCATTTTATCTAACGTTAATGATTACAATTAGGCACAAAAAAAGAGGGACTCGCCGAATGGCAAATCCCTCTTTGTGATAGCATATGTATAAATTACGTCAGCTTATACCAATAGTGGATCACCATTCCGGGTGGATTGGGATGGTGTAGATGAAGAGAGGTAAAGCTCGAACGTATCATTTATGTCGTCTGAATTAGGAGTGCAATATAGCCATTATTTCAAAAATAAAAATTTCATCATAAATAATTCCATATTGCTGTCAATCAGAATATTTAAATTGCACTACGACCATTTCATTATGGAAATCTTTTTGAATAAACCGTCATTATTTGCATCTCATTTTTGTGAAATCGTCATTTACGGCTAACTTTATACTCAATTTTGAACACTAATTTTATAAAATATAGAATATGGAAAGTCTTAAAGGAACTGAAACAGAAAAGAATCTTCTCAAAGCCTTTGCTGGTGAGTCACAGGCAAAAAATCGATACACCTACTTTGCTGAAATTGCAAGTGAAGAGGGGTATGAACAAATAGCCGATCTTTTTATTGAAACAGCTTTTCAGGAAGAGCAGCATGCTAAGGTATTTTTCAGCTATCTTGAAGGTGGTGCAGTTGAAATTACCGCAACTTACCCAGCAGGTGAATTGAGTACAACAGACGAAAATCTTCGTGCTGCTGCTATGGGTGAACACGAGGAGTGGAGTGAGCTCTATCCTCATTTTGCAGAGATTGCTGAGAAGGAGGGTTTTAAAAAGATTGCCACTGCTTTTAAGTTGATTTCTAAGATTGAGGCTGAACATGAGGCCCGTTACCTTAAACTTTTAGAGCGAGTTGAGGCTGATAAGGTTTTTGAACGCGACGAGGAGATCGATTGGGTTTGCACTATTTGCGGATTTGTGCACCATGGAAAAAAAGCAATGAAGAATTGCCCTGTCTGTGGTAATCCTCAGGATTATTTTGCGGAGAAGGCTGTTAATTACTAGTGCTGATTGCTCTATAGATAAAAATTGAGGCCCCATTTTTGGGGCCTCTTTGGTTTATACTAGAGCCGAAAGACTACTTAGTAATATTTTTGGACTGGGGAGCAAATTACGGGAACACATTTTTCAGTAGTAATCAAAATTAACGATACACTTTTTTGTTTGTATTTAACCTTGTTGTCAATTTAACTTTTACTTTAACCTTAACCTTGATTTTGATAAACTCCCTTTTTGCGTCCTTTATGACAGATAAAGTAGTTTTCTACTCATGATGCAAGTTATGACGGTAGAAATCCAAAGTCAAGTTTTTATGGCAAAAAAACACTTCTATCCATGGAATAAATTGTTACCGTTTGATCCTTAGTTTTTTAGATGGGAGAGAAAAATATGCCAATTTAGTATTGCTGATTTTTTCATGGCAAACTACTATTTTTAATGATATTGCTTATCAAAAAAGAATCATAGCATCATGTCTATAATACATTCTGGAGTTCCTGAACGTCCATATTTACTTAGATACACCGCTTTTGCACTACGAACTTTAGCCTCTCAATCAGTCTTTGACCATCGTTACTTTCCCACCACCAAATTCTCGGCAGTTGGGAGTCACACTTTACCTAGTAGTAATGAGGTTCTTTCCGATGACATTGTGATCAATTTCAGTGAAGGCAACATGCCATTAAGTGAACTTCTAACCTCTTCTGATACACTCTCTTTTTTGGTGATAAAGGATGGCAAGATTGGCTATGAACGTTACTTCGGTGATGTGGATAGCCGAACAACAATTTTATCTTATTCTGTAACAAAGTCCTTTGTTGGATCACTGTTAGCCATTGCTTGCAACGAGGGGTTAATTGCCCGCCTCGACGATCCTATTGGGAAGTATTTGCCTGAGTTGCCCAGTTTTGTTCATGAGAGAACAATCACGAGTTTGATGAGTATGGAAACGGGTATTCGTTATACCACCGGAAAGTTGCCCAATACCGATATGGTTAAAATGTGGTTCTACAGCGATATTAGAAAGCTGGTGAGACGTATTCAGCCAGCCACATCGCCTTCAGGAATGTTCCTTTACAACGATATGCACCTCCACCTGTTAATGTATCTCTTGGAACGATTAGTGGGTAATGTTTCGAACTATTTCACCGAAAAATTGTGGTTGCCGTTGCTACCGGAGAATTCAGCCGAGTGGATGATGGATAGCACTCGCTCGGGCTTTTTAAAGGCGGATGGGGGATTAGCACTTACGGCTCGAGATTTGGCTCGGTTTGGCATGCTATACTTGAACGGTGGGTTGGTCGGGAAAAATCAGGTTTTAACTGCCGAATGGTGCAACCGCTTTGGCCAGCTCGAGGATAGTAGAACCGATAAGGAATACTTTGATCTCTACAGGCAAATGGGGCATCCGTGGTACAACCAATGCTTCCTGCAGGAGCGAACCTTCTACCGAGATTTTTGGTGGAACATTGATCAAGGAAAGCCTCGTAACGATTTCTTTGCCATGGGAATTTTGGGTCAGTTTGTTTATGTTTCACCTTCGACAAATACCGTAATTGTAAGACAAGGTAACCGCTGGGGGATAAATGCTTGGTGGCCATCCATATTGGAGCAGCTGGTGGCTAATGAGTTAGTGGCGGTAAACGTGAAGCATTAAAGGATGATTAAGCGATTGTAAGATACACCTCCCATAACCTTCTAATGGTCTACAGTCTAATAGCCTACAACCTTTTTGTTAACACTTCTCCTGCTCGCACCTTTCGGTGGGAATCTCCATCTCTAGGGTTACATGGTTATAACCTTTTTCAACTAGCATATTTTTAAGGCGATGTTTTAGTGCAATTCGCTGCTCCGTCGAAAACTCCGTTTTCATAACAACGTGTAGCGTAAGAACAATATATTCACCATCGAGCGACCAGATGTGAATATCGTGCGTATCCACAACGCCCGGTTGACCATTAACCAACTTTTCTATTTTGGAAATAGCATCGTTTTCAGGAACGCCTTGCAGAAAAACCTTCATGCCGCTTCGTAGGTTGCGGTATACATTGTATAGCACCCAAAGGGTTATGCCAATGGACATGATGGGGTCGAGCATGGTGTAGCCTGTGAACTTCATAATAATTGCACCCACTAGAACTGCTGCCCACCCAAGTACATCCTCTAGCAGGTGCAAACGTACCGTTCGCTCGTTGAGCGATGAGCCTCGAGCCAGTTTGTAGGCTGCGGCACCGTTAACCAACAAACCGAGAACTGCCAGCCATATCATCCCGTTTGCAGAGGTCGCCTCTGGCGAAAAAATTCGTGGTATGGCCTCCGATAGGATAAAAATGGAACCTAAGAGTAAAATGATGGAGTTCACCATGGCCGCAAGGGTGGAGAATCGTCCATAACCGTAAGAAAATTTGCGGTCGCGACCACGCAGTGAGAGATTTTGAAAATACCATGCTAGCCCAAGAGAAAAGGAGTCACCGAGGTCGTGCAGAGCGTCGGAGATGATGGCAATACTGTTGGTATAAAATCCACCTACTATTTCAACGATAGTGAAAAATAGGTTTAGCCAGAAGGCTAGTTTTATATTCTCGGTGGTGTGACTGTGGCTATGGCTATGTTCGTGTGATCCCATTTCATCTTACTCGTTTAGTCGCTTACCAAAACAGTTGATTTTGATTTTTGTTTTATGCAGTAGACGTAGACTGGCTTTTTCTAATTTCATTTACTTTTACTTAATTTGATTGGCTAGCAATCACGTTCTCTATTTGCATGGAATTCCATATCTTTAGGCATTAAATAGCAAAGATGTCTAAACTCATAGTATATAAAGCATCGGCCGGCTCCGGTAAGACATTTCGACTGGCTGTCGAATACCTCAAGCTGGTGCTTATCAACCCTCTTGCTTACCGTAGAATATTGGCTGTTACCTTTACTAACAAAGCTACAGGTGAAATGAAATCGCGTATTCTTGGCGAACTTTTTTTACTGTCGATAGGTGAACCATCGGGTTTGGCAAGGGAGGTAAGCCATGATCTAAATCTTTCGCTTGGAACTCTTTCTGAGAAGGCGAAGGTGGTGTTGGGATTTATTCTACACGACTATTCTCGCTTTTCGGTATCTACTATCGACAGCTTTGTGCAGCGTGTAGTCCAAGGATTGCTTTGGGAGATTGGACAGGAGGGTAATTTTGACTTGGAGATGGATGAGCAAGCGGTTTTGGAAAAGGCAGTTGATACTATGCTCGATTCGGCTTCCTCTAATCCTACGCTTCTGGAGTGGCTTTACCGTATGTCGCGTGGTAGGGTTAGCGATGGTCAGTCATGGGACGTTCGCGATACACTAATTGATCTAGGTCGTCAGCTCTTTAACGAGAACTTTCGCACCATGGATCAGTCAGAAGTTGCAAGTTTTACTGATCGCGAGAAGGTTAATCAGCTACGTCATGAGTTGGAGGTGATGTGCCGAAATGTGACTCATCAGCTAAACGTCATTGGCAATAGTGCGGTTGATGCCATTGACCGCAGTGGACTGAGCACATCGGATATTGTTCGTGGGGTTCAAGGACCGTTTACTTTTTTCCATAAGGTTGCAGCCATTTCTGAAAAGGATGAACAGCTTCCTGAAATGAATAGCTATGTTCGGAAAATACTTGAGGAATCTTCAATGGAGGCTTGGTGCTCTACTTCGATTAAAAAAGATGTTAACCGCAAGGGATTGGTGATAAGTCTTGCCGAAGGAGTTCTTAAGCCTTCACTAATACAGATAAACGATCTCTATACCAAGCATGAACTTGACTGGCATAGCGCTCAGCTGTTGCTAAAGAATCTGGATACCTTGGCCCTGCTGGGTGATATTTGGAATACCATTCGAGTACAGTCGAAGGAGGAGGGATTTCTGCTTATATCTGATACGGCCATGCTCCTGCGCAACTTTGTGAAGGATTCGGATACCCCGTTTGTGTATGAGAAAACGGGCATGCGTTACTCCAGCTACATGATTGATGAGTTTCAGGATACTTCGGTGGTTCAGTGGGAGAATTTTTTGCCGCTAATTGTCAATAGCCTGGCAGAGGATGAATTTAGCATGGTGGTGGGCGACGTGAAGCAGTCGATTTACCGGTGGCGCAGTGGTGATTGGCGCATACTCTCGGAGGGTGTTGAGCGCGACCTTGCTACCTTTGGTGTCGATGTGCGGAATATGGATCGAAACTTCCGCAGTTTACCGGAGGTGGTGAATTTCAATAACCAATTTTTTACCAGAGCGGTTGATTTTGCCAAGCAATACCTTATGCGGGAGAATAATAATATCTCCGTGGAAATTACAGAGCAATTTGGATTTGAGCTGGAACGAGCTTATGCTGGTTTATTGCAGAAACCGGCAGTTGCATCAACCGATTCCAACGGGTATGTGAGGGTTGATTTCTTACCGGTAATGGGAATTAAGAATACCGACGAGGAGGTTGCCCTGGAGTTACCGCTGTTGATAGAGCAACTGCAGCAACGTGGTTATGCACCTGGCGATATTGCCATTCTTGTTCGTTCAAATTCTGATGGACAAAAGGTGGCCAATATGCTGCTAGCACATAAGCGAGCTAACCCAAACTCTCCCTACCTTTTTGATGTGGTGAGTCAGGATGGTCTTCGCCTTTCCGCCTCACCGGTGGTGAGGCTTTGTTTGGCGGCATTATCGCTAGTGGTAAACCCAGCCGACGGTGTTGCAAAGGGTGTGTTGCTTCGTGAAATTTCCACCATGAATAGCACCGTTGATGGTGAAAGGGAGTGGCATGGCAGCTTTACTAATATCGATTTTGGACAAATTTTAGCGTGGCTTATTACCCTGCGAACACTTCCAGTTCAGGAGGCTCTGGAGGAGATGATTAACCACTTCTCGCTATTTCAGCTAAGGGGCGAACTAGCCTTTTTGGCCGAGCTACACGAGCAGGCTACTAACTTTTCGCGCAAGGGACGTCCTGATATTGCTCAGTTTATTCAATGGTGGAAGGAGAAGGGTGTTACTGTTGGTCTTTCTGTTCCAGAAAAGAATACGGCTATCACCATTCTTACTATTCACCGCTCTAAGGGGCTGCAGTTTCCAGTGGTTATCATTCCTTATTTCTCCTGGCCAATCATGCATTCCTCTGGGACTTTTCTTTGGGTAAGTCATTCGGAACCTCCGTTTAATCTTATTCCGAAGTATCCTATAAAGACAATAAAGTTGGCTGAGAAAAGTCACTTTGCTGCCGCTGTTGCTGAGGAAAAACTTCGGGCGTTAGTGGATACACTTAACTTGATTTATGTGGCCTTTACCCGGCCAGAAAGGGAACTTTACGTTTTTGCACCTGCGCGAAGCGAGGATAAAAGTGGGCGTAATGGCGCTGTAAAGGATGCCTTTCAGTTGCTCGACGAGGTGCTATTTTCCAGCGCCGATAACCTTTGGAAGAAAAATAGTGGCGTTACGCTTTCGGGCGAGGAGATTACCCGCTTTGAGGTTGGTGAGTTGCAGCCGGTGCACTTTCAGCGGGATTCTGCCGGCGAGCATAGCATTCCTATGACCACCTATCCAACCGGCGCTGTTCCTCGTGGCATACGCCTAAACTTAGAGGCCATCGACTTCTTCCTTTCCGAACCTTCGGAACGCTCGAAGGTGGTGGGCTATGGAAAGCTGATGCACGAGCTGCTTGCCTCCATTGAAACAGTTGCTGACCTTCCGGAGGTTATTGACTGCTTTGTGCGCGAGGGGCGACTTTCGGAGCCCGAGAAGCGGGAGCTGCTTCCACGGTTCCAGTCGAAGTTGGCGCTGACTCCGTTCGCCCAATGGTTCTCAACGGAGTTTCAGGTGTTGAGGGAGACCACCATTCTCACTCCCGATGGGAAGAGCTACCGCCCCGACCGCGTAATGGTGAAGGGTAACGCCGCCATCGTGGTCGACTTTAAGTTTGGGCACGAGGATGCCGCCCATGCTGTTCAGGTGCGCCGTTACGCCACGCTGCTCATGAAGATGGGCTACAGCCCCGTTGAGGGTTTTATTTGGTATGTGGATGGCGATAAGTTGGTAAATGCGATGGGGTAGACGTGAACATTATCACTTTTACTCTTTTCAGTTTTTATAGATGGGAGAGATGACTGCGTAGTGCGTGATGGATTAAAGTTGTTTACTTAATTAGAATTGAACTCATTAAATATTATATTTCCGTAATGATAATTTGGAATATACAACGTATTGTTCTCAAAATATAAATTTAAATATATATCACAGGTTACATCTTCATTATTAATTCTAGCAGACTCAAAGTCAGTAATGTTAGATAAATACTTTTTAATATCTAGTTCAATTATTTCATTATTGGAGTATACAGAAATGTTTTTTACTTGATTGTTTTTGTTAACTTCAAATTGAATGAAACACCAGAAAAAATTTATTTGATTACTTTTTATCACTTTGGATAAGTGGTTTGAAAAATCCCAGGAGAATTCTTTTTTTAAGTTTGATGAGGTTTTGTATTTAAGCGGTAAGTTGTTAGAACTTGATGAATTAAATGAAATACTGGTTGCTATTTGATTACCCTTAAAAGCAAAGGGTATTCCCTTTAATGTCATATCTCTTTGGATACTTTCTTGAGGCAAGGTGAAAAAATCAAAAATATTGACGTTTTCATGCGGGTCAAAGCCTGTGATTGAAATAATTCTAGGGTTCTTAAACCCATCATTCAACCCATAATTTTCAGTTCTGACGTATTTGCCGTTGCTGTAATATTCAATCCCTTGAGCATAAGTTCCAGTCCAATGCCAGGCCCCTTCCATTTTACCATTAACAACTTTGCCAGTAATAGTACATTCAAGTGGGGCGTCACTATATAATATTTTACTTATATATCTACCATTTCCATTATTAAAAACAACCTTGCTATTTCGTTTATATAATTCTTTAATTATAGGTATACTATCCATGAATTGAATAACTTTTTCAATATTTCCATTATCATAATAGTATGTCCAAACACTATCTTTGTTATAGTTATTAAAATGACCGATATACTGCAAATTTCCATTGGAATAAAAACATCTTACAATACCATTTAGTTCCTTACTGCTAAAGTTACATTCGTATGCTTTTTGATTGTTTATAAAATAGTCGGAAACAGTTCCGTTGTAATTAAAAACTTCCTTATCAAGGATCGCTTTTCGATAAAAAACGGCATTTAATTTTGTGGTAATATTGCCACCTGCATTGAAGTAAAGTACTAACGTATCATTATTTGTATTAAAAAAAATATTTTCATCTTTCTGTTGTGAAAATGCTGGAAATGAAAATGCTACTAGCAAAAAAAATAGTAAATATTTACTCATCTCATTTAATTTAAATGATTCTTTCTAAATTCCTTTTGTAATGTAAAGGTAAATTGTTTTCTCAATCGTCGATTGATTTAAGACTAGATATTTTTGTTGAAAATGTATGCCTTTTAGCAAAAAAGAATAATGGGTTACAATTTTTCGTGTTGATGCTAACTTATTTTTTTTGCTGCTTATATATAAAGGTTTGTAGGTAAGTTTTGTGAATATCTATCGTTGCACCGAATCCGGTTGAACTAGTTGATCTGCATCAATATATCCAACCGCATACGGTGGAAGAAAACGCAGCCCATCAATTGGTTCAACCCCAAATAGGTTAAGTGGCTTACCGCTCGTGGACTGCAATGTTGGCCATCTGCATTGGTCATTGTTCAATCGCTGAAAATTCTGAAATTCCTTTTTATTTTATGAGGAAGGTTGTAGTATTCAATTGGCGATGTTATTTTATCCTTTACTCTTTAGTTGATAAAATATTCCTCTTTCCTGCTCAATGGTTTCTATTTTATTTTCTGCGTCTAGCACATCAAGGTATTTATTAATTTCACTGATGTGTATTCCCAATATTTTAGCAAGGTCGTCGAGTGTGCATGGTCTTCGTGCTATGGTTTCCATAATTGCTGTTTCGGTATCTTTTCTATAGGAGAGCACACTCTTCCGTTGCAGTGGTGCCGCAATGATTTCAACATTGTCAATTTGCCAGAACTTAACCACCTGTTCTAGCTCAGCTCTAGTTGCTCCTCTTAAATTTGGCAGGGTGCCAGGCCTGTCGAGGGTGTTTAACTGAACCGAATCGGGATTAATTCTTAGAATGGCTTTTTTGAGTTCTGCCAGCTCATGGCTGTTGTCGTTATATTCGGGCAAAATAAATATTTCCAACCAAATTTTGCCTTTAAACTCTTTTCTAAAATCAATTAATCCTTGGATATACTTATTAATATTTAAATCCTGTTGGGGGCGATTGATTTTTTTGAAAACATCTTCGGTGGCAGCATCAAGAGAGGGAAGAACAACATCTGCATCTATTAATGCGTCTCTCACTTTTTTGTCATAGAGGAGTGTTCCGTTTGTTAAAACTGCAACGGGAATACTTGGTCGGTTTTGCTTTATAAACCGTAGAATTTCTCCTATTTGTATGTTCAATGTTGGCTCTCCTGAACCGGAAAATGTTATGTAGTCGGGGTCAGGATTGTTGCTGAAGTAGTGCAATAACTCTTTTTTAATTTTTTCGGATTTGATATACTCTTTACGGTCAATTGTTAGCTTGGTTGTTTTGCCTACTTCGCAATAAACACAGTCGAGGGAGCATACTTTTTTTGGAACCAAATCAACGCCTAACGACATACCCAATCGCCTTGAAGGAACAGGTCCAAATAGGTATTTATACATGCTGTAATGTTTTAATTTGTTTGCTTTCTAAATAGAAGAAAACTTCAGTTTTATTGTTGGTAATGTACATAATAATTTCTTTTATGCAAGGGCTGTGTATCGCCAATTCGAATTGATGAATGAGTTTGGAGTGTATGTGGTATATTGTTGAGATTGTTTCTTTTCCAGGTGCTTACGCCCATGGCTATTCATATTAAACCGATGCGCGGTTGGTTTTTGAATGGAAAATATTTTGCAACAAACGGTAGAATTCAATTTTTGGTAAAAAAGAGACGAGACGCACCGTCGTGCGTCTCTACAATCGGCAAATTCTTTTAATTCTTCAACCCCTCAATCGCGGGATCTTCGCTTTGCTGCGACTTCTTCTCACTTTCTCTCACTTCCGAATTACTCCCGTCTAGTTCCCGATTATCTTACGTATATTTTGGTATCTTTGCGGCTTAATACCGTGTTCTGCATGAAGTTTGAAAGCTACCACATCCTGAATGAGATAAAGCGAAGCCTTGCCCAAATGGGATTCAACAGGCCAACTGATATTCAGTTTAAGGCCATTCCACCCATTCTTGCAGGGGAAGATGTTCTAGCCATTGCTCAAACAGGCACTGGAAAAACGGCAGCATTTGCTATCCCGGTAATTCACAACATTGGTTCTCGTAAGGCACAGGCTACAACTGGTGGCATAAAGTGCGTGGTTATGGAACCTACGCGTGAGTTGGCACTTCAGGTTACCCAAGTTTTCCAGGAGATTGGACAGTTTACCAAAGTTAATACTTTTTGCGTTTTTGGAGGGGTGGAGCAGGATCCTCAGATTGAACAGCTCCAAAACGGTGTTGATATTTTGGTAGTAACACCAGGTCGTATGTTCGATTTGGTGAGCCAAGGCTTCATCAACCTTAATGTGGTAGAAGTGCTTATTCTCGATGAGGCCGATCACATGCTCGATTTAGGTTTTATTAAGGATATCCGTGATCTTATTCGCTTTCTTCCTAAACAACGGCAAACACTATTTTTTTCGGCCACCATCGACGAGAAAATCAAGCTGCTGGCATACTCCTTGGTGCGCAGAGCCATCCGGATTCAAATTTCGCCCAACGATCCGGTATCTAAAAATATAAACCACTCGGTTGCCTATGTAAAAATGGACGACAAGCGCTTTTTCCTTGAGCGTATTATTAAGGAGCATATCGACAGCAAGATTCTTGTTTTTGTCCGCACGAAGGTGCGTGCCGAAAGGGTATCGGCAGCTATGCAAAGGGTGGAGATTCCAAGCGAAACCCTTCATGGCGATAAGTTGCAGGTAGATCGTATAAGTGTTCTTAAACGTTTTGGTTCTGGTGAGGTAAAGGTGCTTGTGGCAACCGATGTGAGCGCTCGTGGCATTGATATTCCAGAGGTAGACTACGTGATAAACTATGATCTGCCCGAAGTTCCCGAAAACTACGTGCATAGGGTTGGACGAACGGGTAGAGGTGTGAGACGAGGAATTGCCGTATCGTTTTGCAGCGAGGAAGAGGAGCCATTGCTAAAGGAGATTGAGAACTATACCGGGAATGCCATTAAAGTGCTCGATATTTCAAAATCGGAGTATGTTGAAACCATTGATTTTAGTGCAGAGGTAAGCAATGACTGGAAATCGCTGATGAAGGAGGCTGAGGAGCTGGAAGCAAAACAGAAGAAAAGTGAGAAAAAGGCTAAGGCCAAAAAGTTGAACAAGTCGAAGAAAAAATAGATTTATCGTCCATTTGTTAGTAGACCCACGATCAGTTCTATTTTTATTAAGCGAGAATGATATTTCTACAAAAAAAAGCTTCACGATTTCGTGAAGCTTAAGTAAAAAGTTCTGCGGGGTAATATACTCAGCTTATGCTAGTTTCACATTTACCGCATTCAACCCTTTTTTGCCCTCTTGAAGTTCGAATGTTACATCGTCACCTTCTTTGATACGGTCGATAAGACCTGTGGCGTGAACAAAATACTCTTTTTCTGACTCATTGTCCTTAATAAATCCAAAACCTTTAGACTCATTAAAGAATTTTACTTTTCCGTTTTTCATAATGTGTAATTAAAATCTATGGTCAAATATAAGGCAAAATAAATCATCAATCACAATTTTATCAAAAAAAATATCTGATTATCAACTTGTCCACAAAATAGTTTTTGTGCTAAGGCATTAAGAAGGTTAATTAATTCCATATTGCTTTCTTTTTGTTACTTAGTTTACTCCTCTGTATCGGGGCCGAAGATGGTAATCCGATACTTATGGTAGAAAAAGGAAACAACCAGCAGGAGCACTCCTAAGGAGACTAGCACAACTGTTTTTGCAATTGTCGATAGGTGAGAAATGTCGTAGAAGAAAAATTTTAACAGCGTAATGGAGAAGAGAACGATGGCACCAATTCTTAGATGGCGTTTCTTTTTCCACATACCAATCACTATTAGCATAAAGGCATATAGTCCCCAAAGAATGCTTAGTCCAAGTTTGTAGGAGTTACCGTAACCACTTAAGCTTAGCCAGTTAATGAGTTCGCTGCTCAGAACCCACAGAGCCGACAGGGCCACAAAAAGCTCTGCAAAATTTATAAACTTTGTTAGCCAACTGCGTTGCTTAATTTCATAAAAAAAGAGGTGTAGCATGGTTGCGTAGAGGGCAATGGTAATGTAGCGCAAAAGGTATGGTGTCGAAATTGATGATGCCGCTCCAATTGAACTATCGCGCAGCTCGCTGAGGTTGTAAAGTCCAGCCACAAGAAAGTTTAAAGCCGTAAGCAAGGCGATAATTAAGAAGGTGGAGGTAAGTATGGTAGATACTATTTTTTTTCGGCTTAAAGCAATTACAGCCGATACAAACAGCATTGTGTAGTTAAGCAACCAGATATCTCGAAATCTAAGGTTTATGCCAGCTGAATTATGAACATCCATTACACTGTTCTGGTTCGTAGGGTAGATGTTGTGAAGCAATGCAATAATTTCCACATGGAAGGTGAAAAAGGTTGTAATTACAACAATAGTTGGAAGAATAATTGCAAAAATCTTATCGATTTCATTTTGCAAAGTGTGGCGGACTTTCATAAAAAGCCAAAGCATGGCTCCAAGGGTAGCGGTAAGAAGTATAGAACTTAAACACTGGATATTCAGAAAGGGTGTTAGAGTATTCTCTTGGCTGTAGATGGTAGACAGGTAGCTATCCCAGTCATGAATAACACTGAAAAATGCCAATATGGCTAAGGGGTATGCTAGGCGTATGTAAAAAGGTTCATTACCTTTTTTGCCTACCCATAGTAATACTAACGCTTCACCTGCCCAAAGCAGGGTAACCCAGTTTCCCTTGAGCTGAACGGGAATAGCTAGTGTGATAAACAGCAGCCCCAATCCTTGAAGTAATCGTAGGAGGTTTTTGTCGACCATCCGCTTTTGATAAACCACCATGGAAACTGCAGCGTGTACCAATCCATTGATAAACGTGAAGAGGCCAAGGAAGTTTTTTCCGGTCTCATGACCTTTTAAACTAGCGTATCCAATACTGAAGAAGATAAATGAGTTGATTAGCAGCACTGCAATATCGTTAAACGAAAACTTCTCCTCCCGAAGGAGTTTGTAGGCCAAAAAGGTGAGGTAGAAGATTATGAAGAAAATGGTCGAAAACAGTAGCGATATTCCGAAGTGATAATCTACGTTATACTTGATGGTAAACCACGAGAGAAAGATAAGCCAAGTAATGCCAAAGGCGGTGTTGTATAGCGCTTTCCAATATTGTTTAAAGGCAATTGCGAGAATACCAATGTTAATAATGGTCATGTAGGAAAATAGAACAGCTACCTTGCCTGAACCATCGCTCAGAAGGAATGGAACGGCATACGCACCAACCATCCCAATGTGCGCAATTACCTGATTTTTATAGGATAGAGCTGATGCAACGGTAAGAATGGTAAAGAGTACCATTAGTCCAAAAGCTACTGGCTGCGGGTAAAGTGCGTAGAGGCTGTAGGCCAAAAAGCTAATAAAATACATTATGGCCATAGCTCCACCTAGCAACACTGCGCTGAAACTCTCAAATTTACGGCGAAGTTTGATGGAAAATCCGAGGAGAATGGCGCCGGCTAGATAGCCAAGCACAATTCGCATTACCGGGCTTATGAGGTTGTTTTCGATGATATATTTTGCCCCAATGCCAACTCCAATTACGGTGATGGCAATTCCGATCTTATTAATCAGGTTTTCACCAATAAACCGTTCAAAATTGTTGTTGTGTTTTGAAATTTTCTGTTTCTCCGATGGCTTGAACTCCATCTTCTCTACAGGCATCTGCACTGCGGTAGGTTGCTGTTTAATATTCACCTGCTCAGGCGATGGAGAGACCATTTCTTCTTTTGCTGTTAATCGAGATAGCTCATTCCTCATCTGCTCCAGTCCATGTTGCATTTGGTCCAGTTGCTTTTTCAACTCTTCAATACGGATGTCTCTTTCTGCCATGATGCTTTTTCGTTGAATAGGTATTTAGGAAAAGGATATCGGGAGTAAATGTAGTAAATTGAAACTGTTTAAGGTATAAAAGGCAGCGGAGACCAGCCTTCGCTGCCTTTTTCTATGTATTGAAAACTTCACTGTTAGTAATCGAGCGTTAGTATTCTTCCTTTGGTAAAGTTAAAGAAGGTTTCCTTCTCTGCTACCTTAATGCCGGGCATAAGGTCATCGGCAGTTTTGCCAGCAGCTTTCATACATCCAGGACATGCAAAAACGGTAATACCTTTGTCTAGTAGTATCTTTATTGATTCCTGTGCCGAAGGGAAAGTGGGGTAGGTGATGTCTTTTGCATTTTTTAGTAAGACTTCAATTCCTTTGATATCGAAGTATACCAACACATCTTTGTCCATCGACATCATGGTGGCCATCTTAAGCGCCATCACTACGCGGTGTGGGTCGTCGTAGCTGTGTGAGATGTGAATAAAAATACCATCCTTAACCTTGGTGACGGCATGGGTGCTATCCGACATGTTCATAGCAGACATTTCGTGAGGTTGCTGTTGGGTGCATCCGAATGCAGCAAACACTAGTAGTAACGAGAAAATTAATCCTTTTTTCATAGCTAGATTGATTAGATAAATAGATATTTTGGTTTAAATTTTCAGGTTTTAAGGTAATGCTTTTTGTTGTAGAAGTCAATATTCGTTCATGCTCTTTAACAATTATTGAAGCATACTTGCTGGTTTTTATTCATCTCCTTATCCTATTTAATAGCCTTTTACAATGATAGTTGGCAAGAGTATTTAAATGCGATAATTAGAGTATGTCTGTATTCCATGACTTTTGAATAGGGTAAGGGGAAAATATTTATTGGCGAGGATTTTTGTTCAGCAGACAATTTCTGTTCAGCTAAAAACTGGCGTTTTGTTGACGCTATTATCCAGTATGTTCTCATGAAGTAGCAAAAAAAGACGAATGGGAATGCATAAAATGTGAACTATTCACCCATTTTTGTATAGTTGAAGTAATCTTCGTTTTAATTACGGGTCAACGAAGAATTTTGCGAACGAAGGCTACGGTAAAGTAGGCCATTAGAAAAACGCCCACAAAACCCTCTACGCCACAAACAATTCGGAGTGGACCGGATGGGTAAAAGTCGCCATAGCCAATGGTGAAAAAGGTGATGGCGCTATGGTAGAGCGACCGTTCCAAAACCGAAAGAGTGTCGGGGTGTATGCTCGATGGAATGATGTTACCGAAACCGACCGATATAAACAGCATAAAAACTCCGCTAAAAAGGAGGTAAACACTTATCATACTTAGGAATACGCGTGATGGGCGTGTGGCGTAAAGGCCCATGAGGTCGTAAAGAATCAACTTCGACCAATAGCGAGGATAGGCAGTTACTCTGTCTATCCACTTTCCTGCTCTTTGTCGCTGGAATTTGGCGCGTTGCTCGCAACGGCGGTATTCGACGTAGGCGCGATCCTCGTCTTCATACTGCCCTAGTGCATTGAAGTTTTCCTTTAGAATGAGAAATTGCCCTGCTTTCTTGATATTGCACGAATCATCTTGACCATACACTAGTTGCTTAACGTTGTTGACCTGCCAATCGATGTAGATTCGGCCGAGCATTTTGAGCCCTGAAATATTCAGTATTCCAATGTGCTGTGTCTGTTCATGGGGGCGAAAGTCTACGATGTCGCGCACAATACTGTCCGAAATATCAATGGACTCAGCGTAAGCCACCTGTAGGTTTACACGGTCGCTGAAAAGACAGGAGGAGAGGGTGAGATTTTTAATTATTGCGCCTGAAAATGAAACCCTACCCTTTTCGAAGTCCACCTTTTCGAAAATAATTTCTGCTTCTTTTCCCTCAAATATTTCAAAGCTAACCTGTCCAATGCCGAATACTGTTCTTCGAAAGAGCAATTTCCCTCCGTGGGAGTCTGCTCCCTCAAATGTTACTTCCCCATTGCCAAAGGTACAACGGTTAAAGTTAACCTTTCCACAGCCAAACTCCACTGTTCTAAAATCGGTTCGCCCAATGCCAAAGTCGGTGCGTTCAAAGGAGATATCGCATTCTCTGAACTTGGCAAAATGGAAATCAACCTTACCATAACCAAACTGTGCCACTTTAAATGAGGTGTTGGCATTGGCAAATGTTGCATTTATGAAAGAGATGTCGCCATCACCAAAATCGGTATTGATAAACGAAACCTCGTTGTTGTTGAATTTGGAGTCCTGAAAATCTTTTTCACCAGAGGAAAAAACCGCGTTTTTAAAATTGATGTCGCCTTGTGCAACACTTGTACGGGTAAAGTCGAATCGCTGAGTTTTAAATACAACATTTTGAAATTTTGCACCAGCACCCATGAATTGGCTGGATCGAAAGGAGACCTCTTTACACACGAAGATGGCCCCCTCAAATTCGGTCCGTGTTCCTGTAAAATCAGCAATGGAGAAGTCAACCTTCAAGTTGGATATAAAGAGAGAACCTTTCGCAGAAAAGTTTTTGAGTGTCAATCTTGCGTTTTTATCTTGTAGAAGGTAACGACGACAAGCGGTGAGCGAAAAGTTGTAAACAAGGCAATCATCAATGTCGATGGATGATGACTGACCAATTCGATCGTATAGCTCGGCTAGGGTTATGTAACCGTAGTTTTTTTCGAGCAAAATATCGCCCCGTTCATCCTTAAATTCTGCTCTTGCTGTATGGGGAAATGCCACACCATCACCTCTCACAAAGGGGCTTTCATAAAGTTGATATTCAATAGAGTGGAAGCTGTATAGCATAGTTTAGGATAATTAGCTTCCATCAAATTTATGGAAAAAGCGGCAGGTTGAGAAATTTTCTTGGTTTTTTAGGGTATTAACCGAGCAGGGGGTTCAATGAACCAATTATTGAATTCGTAAGTTCTTTCGTGCATTCAATACGCGGTTTAAGGCATACCCGCTCATTAGTTATCGTTGCTTGGTTTACTATTTGTTTGATTATTTATTTGAACCTATCATTCTACTTTATCTTTTCCAAGGTTTCACTGGGTTGTATTCCATACTCCCACATATAATTTCTTCAGAACTTTCGACTTACCTTGCACAAATATCCTTGTAGGGACATATATTACAGGTATCTAAATCGGTAGTTTGAGTAAAGGCTACTTCAGGGTTAAATATCTCTGTAAGCAGCATGTCTAGTCCTTTTTGAAAATCGGTAGCAAAGTCGGAGTAAGCGTCTACCGTAACTTCTGTTTTGTCTTTTTTGATTGCCACATTGGGCCGGTAGGTTGTATCCGTTCTTCTTACAAACCAAAGTGCGGGTTGTATTTTTGCATTGGGATGGTTTTTTAGCAATACTTCGCAATAGGTGAAGGTTTGAAAAACCTCCTTAACATCTCCAATTTTTTCAGGGTTAAATAGTTCCTCAACGCTCGTGAAAACGCCTTTGTTTTTGTTGTTTTTTTTGAATCCTCCTGTTTTATAATCCACTACCACTAATGTCTCGTTTATCTCTTCAAGTCTGTCTATCACCCCTCCAATGGTTACATGTTGTTGGCCGAATTCGCCAAAGCATATTTTTGCCTCATATTTTTTTTCCAATTCCATGACCTTTAACGGTGCACGTTGGACATCAACAAGGAGCATTTTTATGGTGAGCTGTTCAATGGCATCCTTCACTATGAGATTGCGCCCCATCAGCTGCAGCTCTTCATCGTTAGAGGCTTCATCCTTCAAAAATTCGATGCGAAAGGCATGGGTCACTGTTTCCGATATTAACCGTTTATTTCCGGCCAAGGTTTTCAGCATTTCCGATGTTAACACTTTGCCTTGATAATCCTGCAGGAGCAAATTCATTACCTGATGGAGAATGGAACCAAATAGTGGTAGGTCTACCTCTTCTGTTGCCTCTTCCAACTCCTTTAGTCCGAGAATATATCGGTAGTAAAAGCGTAAAGGGCAGTAGATGTAGGTGGTTAGTGCACTTGGCGAAAGATATTTTGAAGTGTTTTCTGAAAGATAGCGGTTGAGTATCGCCATTACTTCTTTCCCTTTTTCAACATTTATGGCTATTGACTCAGGTAGGTTAATGTCCATCTCCAGCGTCTTTTCGCTCATTTCCATTCTGCCTTCCAATCGGAGCTGACGTATGTAGCGACTCTCTTCTCCGGTTTGAGTGCCATCGGTACGGTTTTTATAGATGAGGTAAACGTTTTCGGCGCGTTGTATGAGCCGGTAGAAGTAGTAGGCATAAATGGCTTCCTTGTGCTTATAGTCGGGCAGTTGAAAGGCAATTCGTAATGATGGGGTTATAAATGTGGCACTATGCTGCTTTCCGGGGAGCACATCGTCATTCATGGAGAGAATAATGACATTTTTAAAGTCGAGTGCTCTGGTTTCGAGAAATCCCATCAGCTGCAGTCCGGCTAATGGTTCTCCCTTAAATGATACTCGTTGCTGTCCAAATACCTTGCGCACTAGATGCCCTGCCACTTTTAAACTTATTGCTGTTTTTTCACCGGAGAGGATATCGCTGAGTCGTGTAATGCTTTGGTATAGAGAATAGAGATACTCAATGTCCATGCGCATGCTCTCCTTAGCTTCGTCGCCTTGTGCAATGGTGGCAATTTGTTTGGTAAGCATCATCGTTACATTTCGCAGGTAATCGAATATACCAATGCCGTTGGAAATCGGGGTGAAAATGAGTTTTAAAAGTTCGTTCTTATGTAGATATGTTGCGTTGGGATAAATTCTGTTTTGGTCGGCAATTTTGTTCATCAGTTCCTTTGCCACACTTCCCGCAACAATGCTGATGTAGGGGTGACTAAGTAGTGCAAGAACGTCGCGATGATAAAATCGAGTTGACGTTTCTGTGGTTTTGGCACCCAGCTGCAGCTTCATGAGATAGTCTACAAGCGTATAGGCTGGAGTCTCCTTTATGGGATAGCCCATTGTAATGTTGAGCCTTTCGATGTCGTTGGGTAAGGAGCGTAATACTGGAAGGAGGTAGTGCTCCTCCGGAAAAATTATGGCGCAAGATTCATCAAGTATACCTCCGCGAGTTTTTATTTCATCTAGAATCATGGGTACCAACTTGGCTTGTGCCACGCCTGTTGGGGTATTTATAACGGTAAGTTTTCTTTTCTCCTTAAAGTTTGAGAAATTGCTCGCCGCAATGGCGTTGGGGAATTCTTTGAGGTTGGCTCGGATAAATGTACCTGCCTCCTGCACCTCATCTTGTGTGTAGTAGGTGTCATAATCCCAGTAAAAAAGTGCTCTATCCTCCCTTTTGAAGTAGCGGAAAAGTGCCTTTTCGCAGCCGTTGAGCGCGTTAAAACCGATAAAGGCAAAGAGGCCATCAGGAAGTTTAATGGTGTTTTCACCATCAAATTTTTCGGCGGCGGCGCGATAGGCCATACCTTCGTAGGCCAACTTTTTATTCTCCAATAGACTCTTAAACTCCTGATATATGGATCCTAGCACTTCCCATATGGTAAGAAAGTTGCTTCGAATAGGGGTAAGATCTTGCTTGTCGAACAGGTTGATAAAGGCGGCAAGGGCCTCCTTTTGCTCTGGAGTGATGGCTTCAAATTTTCCCTCCAGCTCCTTAATGGCTTGAATGTTACGGAACAGCATGGCATGGTCGACGCGATATTTATCTACCAAATCGAAATCGGTGAGCATTACCTCGCCCCAGAAGTAGAAGTTATCGAATGTCTCCTCTGAATTTTTAACCTTGCAGTAGATTTTATGCAGCTCTAATATTAATGAGAGTTGATCTGCGGCCTTGTAGTCGGTGACCATATACATAAGGTCTGAAATGGAGTAGACCTTAGGATGCCACAGTGGTTTATCGATGAGCTTGGCTAGGTGTCGGGCAAAGAAAAGTCCAGCTCTTCTTGTTGGAAAAACGAGATTTATCTTGTTTAATTCCTCACCATAGCGTGAATGAAGATCTTGGGCAACTAAGCTAAGAAACGGTTCCATTGGCACACCTACTTAGTTGTTGGAGTTGATTTCCATGCCAGTGGGATTGCCATAGACGTGAATAATTTCAATCTTGTCGGAGCGTGAGATACCTCCGGGATTAATACCCGGTTGTCCTTCGGGGACTGGAACATGCATGCCGTCAAAATAGCTTTTCCACACAGGAAAAATGGTAATGGTTGCGGGGTCGTTGTAAGTCATTGGGGAGAGGGTGAACAGAGAATTGCCAAGAGAATCTTGGTAGGCGAAGTAAACTAACTCGCTGCAGTAGTATGCCTGATTGCTAATGTTGTAAACCGTGTCGTATGGTTTGCCTAGATAGGTCATGGCTCTTTTCACGGCCTCTTTTTCAAAGCGGACGGCATTTGGTATCTTGAGTCGACCAACAATTACTTTTGGGTTGTGGGTTGTGTCGGAACTTCTATTTAAAAAGCTATCAAGAGGAGTAAGTGAAACGCCTCGTGAAATGGCCTCGAGTACCTTTATGTGACCTGTGCTGTCGATAACTACTATACCCACATGTGAGAGTTTGGCGCCATGCCAGCCGTGGGTAACGGTCTCAATGGCGGTGCACATTTCGCCACAGTCTAGATCTTGAAAAAGAAGATCGCCCGATTGCAGCGCAAATGGTTTTTCTGCAGGTTGATGGCTGCATGCTAGTAATAGCAATCCAGCCATACAAGTCATTGTGAAATTTAGTTTAGTGGAGGTCATGGCAAATATGTTTGGTTCATGCGTGGTTGCAAGTTAGCCATTTCCTGAGAAATTTTTAGAGAAGAAATTTGGGGAGAGTAATGGGTTGTATGCAATACATTCGACATCGGAATTCCTACCCTTTTGTCTCACAGCGTTGCACGGTGCTTCACCTTGCAATTTTTAATAATAGATTATGGATGAGTAATAATCTTGGAACCCTGGTTCGTTGATCATTTGTAGCTGTAAACTTCAAACTATTGGTCACTCCTAACTAAATTTCTTCCCCTGCCATGTATTTCTTGCTTCCAGTAGTTTTTCGAACATTACGCCCAGCTGGTCGGCACGGTAGCTACCCCAATTGGGAGCCACGAGGAACCATGGTGGAACTTCATTTACAAATCGCTCCACTACGATGTTGGGGTTGAATTTTTCGAGAAAGTTGGCCAGGAAAGAGAGGTATTCCTGTAGTTCAAAGAGTTGAAACTGCTCCGGATGGGCTAGAAAATCCTTCTCCATGGTGGTATCTGTTACAATTTGCAGCTGGTGAAATTTTACCGTATCGAGTGGCAGCTGGGAGATGATGGCAGCCTCGCTGAGCATTTGTTCGCGTGATTCACCGGGTAGTCCAAATATGAGGTGGGCACCGGTTCGTATGCCTCTCTTGGCCGTTTCGCGGATGGCCCATTCGGCTTGTTCGTAAGTGTGTCCCCTATTGATGCGTTTCAGCGTTTGGTTATGGCAGCTTTCGATGCCATACTCCACAATAACGTAGTGGTGCTGTGCCAACTCGGCCAAGTAGTCGAGCTTAGCCTCGTCGATGCAGTCGGGACGGGTACCAATAACTAGGCCAACGACCTTTGGATGGGCGAGGGCTTGAGCATAAATCTCCTTTAACTTTTCGAGTGGGGCATGGGTATTGGAAAAGGCTTGAAAGTAGGCTAGGAAATTTTCGGCGCGACGATACCGATTGGCGTGAAACTCAATACCCTCCTCTACCTGTTGTAGAATGGGCTTTACCGAATTGCAGTAGCTTGGGTTGAAGGCATCGTTGTTGCAGTAGGTGCAACCGCCAGTGCCTACTGTTCCATCGCGGTTGGGACAGGTGAAACCTGCATCGATGGTGAGCTTTTGAACTCTACCGCCAAAGGTACGGCGGAAATAGCCAGAGTAGGTGTTGTAGCGACGGCTATCGCCCCATGGATATATAGGTTCGGTGCTCACTTGCCGTGATGGAGTTTAAAAGAGATTGGTTCTTTTTGGAGGTTTGGAATCGGGACGCTTGGCTGCTTTGCCAAACTTTGGATTACGCTTGCTTGGTCCACCAAGGTTCACCTTTTTATTTTTTTCTTTCTTTTCTTGGAAAGCACCCTTACTGCTCTTGTTTCTATTTGGGGAGGTCTTGAGGTAGTTTTTATCGAACAATTTTGGATGCTCCTCTTCGGTATAGATAGAGGAGATAACCAAATCCGCAGGAAGGGACGTAACGGGAATAGGCTTTTTCATCATCCGCTCAATATCCATTTGGTATGCCTGCTCAGCTTCATTGATAAAGGTGATGGCCATACCGTCTTTATCGGCTCTACCTGTTCGGCCAATACGATGAATATAATCGCCGGGAACGTCGGGTGTGTCGAAGTTCACCACGTGGGTAACGTCCGACAGGTCGAGACCACGGGCAATAATATCGGTGGCTATAAGTACCCGAATGGTTCCCTCTTCCAGCCTTTTAAGAGCATTGATACGCTGATTTTGGGCCTTGTTGGAGTGAATTACGCCAAGTTGATCGGGGAATTTCTCTTCCAATTGCTCATATAACCTATCAGCCAATTTTTTGGTGGCTACAAACACCAGCACCTTGGTCATTTCCGGTTCATTCTTGAGTAGCCATTCCAGCAGGTTAACCTTGGTAAAAAAGTTGGGAACGTGGTAACCACGCTGGATAATCTTTTCGAGCGGGGTACCATGAGCCGCTATTTCAATGGTGATGGGGTTTTCGAAAAAAGCATTAATAACTTCGCGTACCTCGTTGGTGAGTGTAGCCGAAAACATGAGATTTTGTCTACGAGGTGGGAGCGAGTCGAGCAGGTTCATGAGCTGTGGACGGAAGCCCAAATTAAGCATCTCATCAACCTCGTCAATAACCAATTTCTGAATGCTTTTAAGCCTTAGTAGGCCGCATAGTGCTAAATCTACTAAGCGACCGGGAGTGGCTACTAGCACATCAACACCGTCGTAGACCTTTTGTTTCTGGGTGTTGATGTTGGTTCCGCCATAAACGCCAAGGAAGCGTACGGTCATGTATTTAGTAATCCATTCGAGCTCCTTTATTACCTGTAGCACTAGCTCGCGGGTGGGAACTACCACCAGAATGCGCGGATGCCGTTGCTCGGAGTAACTCATCTGCCGAAGCATGGGTAAAAGGTAGGCTAGCGTTTTTCCTGTTCCGGTTTGCGCTATGCCCACCACATCGCGTCCCGACATGATAACTGGAAACGCCTTTACCTGAATGGGGGTAGGGTTTTCGTATCCAACGTCGGCAATGGCGTTTAGCAGAGGCTTGGTGAGGTTAAGTTCGTCGAATGTCACGGTTTTCAATTTATTAGCCTGCAAAGATAGGAATAAAGTCGGAAGTCGAGAGCCAGAGAACCGAAGTCGGGAGCCTGAAAGCTTAAATACAGTGAAACACTGTGAGAGCATGGTGTTACACTGTAATAGTAAATGCGAGAGAAGATTATTTTGCCTGAAAAACTAGACATGTCGCTGTAGTTAAACCAGAAACCACCTAAGCAAACTCAATTAAGTTTATTCTGTTCAACTATAAGCTAGCTTTAAATGCTTTCGTACGTTTAATGATTGTTGTCGCTTTTCTAGTTTATACGAACCAAATTTGCCTTCCAGCTTTCGGGAATGTCGCTGTAGCTCATTACCTTCAGGGTTGGCGTTGCCAATCCTGTGGAGGATTTTACAAGCGTTTGGTTAATATACTTTGTATCGAGCTTCCACATGGCACCAGTTATGGGATCCACTATAAGCCAACCTATTAAGCCACCTACTGCAATATTTCCAAATAAATACCATCCATCAAGAGAGAAGTGAACTGGCACGGTTACTGGTTCGTAGCCAGGGAGTTCGAAGGTAATGGTATAACCAGCCTTGGTAAAGTATCCATTTCCTGCATAAAGCGTAAAGGTTGCGGGCGTTTTTGCTGTATAGATATTAACACCATTCAAATTCATGATGGTTATTTTTGCACCCGATGGGTTGCTGGATATGGATATGGGATAGCTGCTTTTGCTAACAATCGTGGCGCATCCGGAAAGGATTAAAAATGCTGTAGCTATAAGTGTTTTGGTACCTAGCTTGTGGAGTGAACTTTTCATTGATTAGGGAGTTAAAAGGTTCCTACTCATTAGGCTTTTCGGTTACGCCCTGTTTTTTATAGTGGGTTGCTGACTCCACTTGAGATGGGTTGATAGGATGAGATTGTCCTTGATACCATTTCATTACCAAATGTATGGCATAATGAATTAATTGTCAATGGGCAATGGACTAATTTTTAGCCATTTTGTTTAAACATGGAAAAGAGGGGATGAAGGAGTGTGCTAATGTGCCAATGAATAATTTGAGAATTTGAAAATTGAGGAATCACTATTGTCCGGTAACCATTTGTTGATCCCCTACAGGGAACTTACATAAAATATTGGTATGCTGTTTTACAATACTTTATCCGCTACGCGGAAAATTCTCCGTAGGAGCCGTCGACGGCCGGCCAAGGATTTAGTTTTGTAGAGAAAGTAACCCCTGTTTTTTACATACCTCATAGAGGTTTAACAATTTTATGCAATACCGGAAAAATTAAGTTTTTTCCCCGGACAGTAGTGATTGAGGAATTTGAGAATGAAAAGATGGAAGTGTGTCCAATGAGACAATGTGGCGTATGATTTTGGAACTTTAAGGTTTGAGAATGAGACAATTAGTCAATGTGCCGTTACCAATTTTAACGGAACCTTAGCTGCAGAGTGTTACACTGTGTTGCTAAAACAAAGCAAAGCCAAACCAGAACCGAGCTTGCGAGTTCGCCGACGGCAACCGACTGGAGGGAGCTCCGTCAATGGCCGGACAAGTTAGCGGAGCTAAATCAGTAACTAGAAATTAGTAACTATCTAATCCTCGACGTGATGGATTCAGGAAAATCTTTATTTAGCTGTTTCCGGTCTGTGAACCCGGCATTAAGTGCTTTTTGAAGCATGGCAATCGTCGCATCATTCTCCCCTTTCCATAGGTAGGTGAAGGCCGAAAAGTATAACATATCGGGGTTCTGTGGCTCCAGCATGCGGTAGATGGAGAGTATCTTATTCAGCGCATCCGCATTCTGACCATCTATGGCTTGCTTGCAAAACGAGTAGCTAGCAATTCCTAGGAAACCTTGTATTCGCCGGTAGGTATCCTTTGCGTAGGGATCTTGCTCCGTATTGATCTTTTCTGCCAAGGTTTTGATCTCGTTTTTCCACCATAGCGTATCTTTTGTTTGAAAGGCATTTAGGTAAGGTTGACGCACGCTGATTTCAAACTGAAGATACTTTTCCAATCGGGTTAGCTGGCTTGTATATTCTCGATTGCTCTTTAATTTGTTGTAGGAGGCAGCAAAAGTCTTGTCGTTATTAAACGGCTCCGTTGTGGTCATGTTGCGGGCAACCAGCGCTGCTTTCAGAAAATCACCATTCTGTTGTAACGAATCGATGCGCAATTGCTGACCTTGACAGTACCGCTCCAGCTGCGATTTTGGTAGCGAGGGAATATCCTCAGTTTGGCACGATAGGCGGAGAAACCCCAGCTCATTTGCCAACATTAGGTTATGGGGCCAGCCGTGGGAGTCGTTGGTCAATTCAATTTTAAGGTTGGTTGGTGTTTGCTGCTCCTGAAACAGGTATTGTGCGGTCTCCATAAAGTTAAAATCGTCCATGCCGGAGATGGAGATAACGGAACAGTGGAGTGCATTAATCTGGTCCGAATTGGCCAGTGCACCACAAAGGATTAGGCCGTTGACAGGATGGGTCAGCGCATACTCCAGCACCATGCGAGCACCTCCGGAGAAGCCAGCCACGAAGATTATATTTCCCACGGGATACTTTTGGCGCACATCGTTAACTAGGGTTTGGATGGCTTCTACGTAACCTTCAAAATCGTTTTTAACAAGATTGGATGCAACGAGCAATGTTGGATACCGGTTGGCTCCCTGTTTGAATTTATCGATGGTAAACTTACCATTACCGTGTGCGTCGATGATTACAAGGAGAGGTAGCTTTTGGTCGGCATTACCTCTTTGGGGCATGTATACTTCGTAGGTATTTCGCGAATCGAGCTTGCAGGAGTCCGTTTTTGCAATGGCCTTTACCGTTTGGCTCGACTTACCTGCTTCGCTGCAGGCTACCAGCCCGCAGAGCAGCATGGCGCTTATAAGTAGAAACAGCCTATTCATGGGGATGTGTTTTTACAAATATAGAGAATTGTTGGTGTGGAGTAACAGAAGTTTGGTAATAAGTGACGGGGCAGGAGGTTAGAAGACGGAAGACAAAATTGATGTCGCTTACCTCGGCGTGATGACATGTTTATAGTCCATGGCTTTATCCATAGAATATAGAATTGCATCCTAACGCACACTGTGCACGCTTGCCCGATGTAAAATGCAATGAAGCTGCCATGCACCGGAATCACCAGAGGTTAACAGAACCACCTGCTTGCCGCAGCTAATGATCGATTATATGCCTTTCTTTGAGCTAGAAGAGACCCTCTTCAAAGGCGGTGATTAAATCGCCAGAGATGCTTGCGCTGGAGGCATGGGGTGGCAGATTTCCTCGCTCAAACCAGCCTGCTTCTTTTATCTCCGTTTCATCAACTACTATTGGTTGGGTATCGTCGGCCTCGGCAGTAAAACCTAGCATGAGTGAAGCGGAGAAGGGCCAGGGTTGGCTTTTGTAGTACTTCAGATTCTTAATATTCAGCCCAACCTCCTCTTTTACCTCCCGAACCACTGTTTCTTCAATTGATTCGCCAACATCCACATAGCCGGCAATGAGTGCATAAAAATCGCCCCTGTAGTGCAAGCCTTTGGCCAGCAATATTTTATTGTTGCAGGTGATGGCTACGATAACGGCGGGTGCAATGGAGGGAAAGGTAACCAGGTTGCACTGGGGACAAACGGTTGCTCGCTCTTCCTTTTTCAACTCTGTTTTGGAACCGCATCGTCCGCAGTATTGATGGTTGCTATGCCAGGTCATTAGCTGATGACCTACAGAGCCCATCCAAGCAAGCTCCTTGTTTTTATGGTTGCGCAAAGTAAAAACATCCTGATACTCCAAGGAAGCATGATTAGCTTGAGGTGTTGCCAACCCAAAGCAGTGGTGGGAGTTGATGGAGAAGAGGTATATGGGCGGTTGGATGCTTCCAGCAAAATCGCTTCTTCTCGGAATCTCATATTCATCGCCCGATTTCTTTAGGAGCACTTCATTGTTGTGGTAGCAGAGCAGAAAATCATTATCGGCAATCACTTGGTTTTGAACATACTTGTTGCTGAAAATGCTTGGGCCTATTTCATTTAACATCTACTTTAAGTTTAAAAATTATGGAACAATCGTAAATGGGCTGCCGATTTAGCTGGCTGGGCATCTCGATATCAAACATATTTATTTTACCTCTAACTCTTAATGTACGGAATTGTAAAATAAAAAGATGAGCCTTTGCCTAATTCGCTTTCTACCCAAATTTTGCCTCCATGCTTCTTAATAAATTCACTGCAAAGAATTAAGCCCAATCCGGTACCCTTTTCACCATCAATTCCTTTTTGAGTATATTGTTCGGCGTCAATTTTAAATAGTTTTTCTTTCTGTTCCGGCTTCATACCGATGCCATTGTCGGAAACAGATACTAGCAAATTATTTTCCATAATCTGGACATCAACCTCAATTTGTCCATCCCGATTTGTGTATTTTGTTGCGTTGTTTAAAAGGTTGGTGATGGTCGTTTTGATCATATTTGAATCGAAGTTGTAGATACAGGACTCGCTGCATTTGTTGATTATCTTTATATTCTTGCTCGAGGCTTTCAACTCCAAAATAGCAATAGACTCATCAATAATGTTTTTTAAATTATACAATTCGGGCTTATATATTATTTCCCCTTTTTGTGAGCGTGCCCACGTCAGCAGGTTTTCTAAGAGTGTAGATGCACTTTGAGCGGCAGTTGTTAAAACTGTAATAAATTTGGATAATTCCTGGTCCGAATATTTTAATATTTTATTTTGAATTATCGTTGAAAAAGATAGAATACTGCCAACTGGCCCTCTTAAGTCATGGGCAATGATTGAAAAAAACTTGTCTTTTGTAAAGTTTGTTTCTTCAAGCCTTCGATTTGTTAGCTCCAGCGTTATTTTTGCAGCTTGTATCTCTTCTTTTTGTTGTTGCAACACTTCATTTAATTTTTGCTGCTCAATAAGTGTATTTGTCAATTGATTTTTTTGTTCGTTTATTAAAACATTTTTTTCGTGCAGCTCCTTGTTTTTCTCTTTCTTTATCATCAGTCGGCTATAGGTAAGAATTATGAGCATGGTGGTCATTAGTAGCGAAATCAAAAGAAATATGCGCTGAGTATTATTCTTTTTTAAGGTTAATTCCTTAATTTCAATATTCTTTTGTAGCAAACGATTTTCGTGAACTGCATCTTCTAAATTGTATCGGGCTTGCATTTCGATTATGGTATGAATTTTATTATCGTTAATGATGCTGTCGTTTAGCTGCCTGTAAAGCTTGTAATACTCGAGCGCCTTTCTATAGCTATTTATAGCAGCATAGTATTCGGAAATATTTTTATACGTTTCGCTTATGTTCTCTTTTGCATCTACTTCTATTGCTAGTTTAAGCGCATTAAAAAAAAACTCATTTGCTTTGGTATAGTCCTTTTGTTGCAAATAAACCTCACCAATGCTGTTCAATGCTTGAGCCTTTCCAAGGGTGTTGCTAAGCTTATTGCTTAAGTTTAGGGACTTATTAAAATATTGTAATGCTAATTTATTATCGTTTTTCTTTTTATATACCATGCCTATATTGTTGTAAAGCCATATTAAAAAAACTTTATCGTTGGACTTTTTGCTGATTTTTAAAACCAATAAATTTAGCTTTAAAGCGCTATCCAGATTTCCTGTGATCATATTTAATTCCGCAATGTTATTTTGAATTTTTGCATACTCCATTGTATCGCCTAAATTTATAAGAATGCGTGACGATTCCGTGTAGGCTTTTATGGCTTCTTTGTAGTTTTTTAAGCTCGTATTGACCATTCCAAGGTTGTTCAAATTATAGGCACAAATCCTTTGATCTTGAAGTTTACGGGCTATGGTTAATGATTTTTGATAGTATTGAATTGCATTATCATAAACTCCCATAAAATAGGCATTTACCCCTCCGTACAATAATGCTATTGCTTTTTTATGTTGCTCGTGGTATTTTTCGGCTAGCATAACAGCTTCATTGGCATAAACAATACCTTTACTAGGTGAAATTGTCCAATATGCCTTACTTAGCTGTATTAGAATATCTATTTTTTCTGGTGTGTTACTTTTGTTTAATTGCACTTTTAAGCTATCAATACTTATGGCCCAAAGTGAATTTGATAGTATTAAGAAAAATAGTAATAAATATAGCTTCGTTTTCATGATAGATACTTTAGTATAAAAATATTACTAAAGTATGATATAACTGTTTCCGAGGGAAACATTTTCTGTAATTTATTATAATATTAAATTATTTGTTGTTCAGAATGCTGTTCGTTTCTTAAGTTTTAAGGTTGCCATCTGACTTGTATAAACAATAAAATTGTGACACGCATTCCATACATGCACGCAGTGTGCAGCTAAGCCACACGCCATTCACCAACGATAATTTAAGGTGATATGCATAGTAAAAAGCAGAAACTTAATTTGCTCATAATTTATTTGGTAGCCATTGTTTTTATTGTTAACACCAAACGGATGTGGACTTGAGGCCCATGCTACCGCTTTGCGATTTAGGGTAGGCGACGGTAATTACCTCTTTTAGGCTAGGTGCTTGAGCCTTTCTGTGCGGTTCTAGTGGGTTAGCTAGCACAGACCAGAACGTTAGTGCTAGTGGACGTTGGAAGACCGAAGTTGTGCCGTAAGGGAGCTATTGATGAGTTATGAGTTATCGGTTATGAGTTGTGAGTGATGAAATTTTCTATACCATAAACATCGAGGCAAAAACCACAGGTTGACGCCTTCGATGCTAGTACATACACTTACCATTCACTGAACCGATAGGAGGGAGTTTTGCGAAGAAAAGCTTTCATGGACCACAATGCCATGAATTGTGCACGCCTATTTTTTTGTCTTTATATAAACAAGCTTTATCGATGCTCTTTCTGTCATCCGCTCATCAATTTCAAAATGGCTTTTTAATGATTTAATCAACGGAGTAAGTTTGTCAAATCCATAGTTCCTTGGGTCAAAATCAGGTTTTTTCTTAATCAGTAGATTTCCTACATCGCCTAAGAATGCCCATCCATCCTCGTCCGCAATATCATTTACTGTTGACGAAATGAGGGATACAATCTTCGTATCAATTTGCTGTACGGTCTCCTCTCTGGATTCTTGTGGGCTTTCATGTTTCTGTTTACCGGTTGCATCGGCGGTAGCCGGACTCTTTAATATCTCAAGATAGATAAACTTATCACAGGCAACAATGAATGGGTTGGGTGTCTTCTTTTCACCAAATCCAAAAACTTTCATTCCCGATTCTCTTAGTCTAGTTGCAAGTCTTGTAAAATCACTATCGCTCGACACTATACAAAATCCATCTACTTTACCTGTAAATAAGATGTCCATTGCATCTATAATCATTGCAGAGTCAGTTGAATTTTTACCGGTTGTATATCCATACTGTTGAATCGGGGTAATTGCGTTTTCAAGAAGTATATTCTTCCACCCTGCTAAGTTTGGTTTGGTCCAATCGCCATAAATTCTTTTAAACGTTGGAATACCATATTTTGCAATTTCCTCCATCATTCCTTTAACATTTCCGGAAGGTACGTTGTCGGCATCAATTACAACGGCAAGTTTTAAGTCCTGTTTTGTTTCCATAATCATATTTTATATGATGGTTTCAGCTTTGGTATAGCTGTGCGCAATTTGTTTGCTTGTATGATAAAATTACACTTTACCCCAAATGTAGTAAAAAGCGACATACAAAATTAGGAACTGGGACAATGTGCCAATGTGCCAATGTGCCAATGTGCCAATGTGCCAATGTGCCAATGGGGCAATGTGCCAATGAGACAATTAGCCAATGTGCCAATGTGCCAATGTGCCAATGGAGGAGGGGTAGGGTGCTTTGTGCTTATATGGCTAAGTGGTTAGCTTTTATTGGTTGGTAGTGGCTGGGGCAGATGGCAAAGACGTCCACCCGAGCAGCTATTCTCAAATTACGCAACACGGTTTATTAAAAATATCGAACAGCATGCACATAATATAAAACACTTTTAGAAGTTGTATTACTAATACCACTGTTGAAGTCGATAAATACTGCTGTATTTAACTGATATTCAGTTGAAGTCCAGTAAGTATTGCCGGTAAAACCACCAATTACATCTTTATTCGGATAAATATTGATCAATTCAATGTAGCTTGGTAAGTGCCAGTCGCTATATCCACTTAAAACTAAATCATAACACAGTTTTGCTGCATAATTTCCATCTCCCTGGCTAGCAACAATAGTATTTGTGTTTGTAAGTCCGGCTCCAAATAATACAGATGTTGCGCCTGTTACTGTATTATTGCCATTGTTCCATTGTATGCCCGTGCTTTGGTCGCTTGGGGCAGCTATTAGTCCATGAATTTCTCCGGCGATATAACCATCTTCACCTGGTTTTAAAATATATGCAATTATGCCTCCTTGATAATTATCACCTAATGTAGGTTCTGATGTCGTAAATGACATAGCACTTCCATAACCAGTACCGGCACTATTGGTTGCATAAGCCCTTACATAGTAGGTTGTAAAGGGGGTTAAACCGGTTATTGAACTCGTAAAATCTCCCGCACCTGTTCCGTCAGATGTTTTACTATCGGAAATTGATAGTGTTTGTTCAGTGCTCCAACAAACTCCTCTTGCAGTTACCGTTAATCCTTCATCGTCTGTAATATAGCCTCCACAGGTTGCTTTTGTTCCTGTAACACCGGTAACCGAAGATGTGGTTAATAATGGTACTTGTCCTATTGGAGTAATAACATTATTATCATTATCATTATTATCTTTCTTACAACTGTTTGTAAGAACTAGTAAAACTCCCACCACAATTAGAGGGAAAATCTGCATGTAGCTTTTCGTTTTCATATCAGATTAATTTTTACTGTTAATACTTATCTCTAAGTTCTGGTTTCTATATTTATTCAAAGAACGCTATCTCGTTTATAACCCCACTTTTTGGGGTAGTTGGTTTTTCTCCAATGTAGTGATATTTTTGCAAGATGTCAAGTAGGAGCCTAAGTATGTAGACTTTACGGTTTGCTTATTCCTGCAATTATGGTGCAATGGAAGGTGAATGTGTGGCAACTAGCCAATGTGCCAATGTGCCAATGTGCCAATGAGACAATTAGCCAATTGTTTAACGGGCTTATTGTTTTGCACCTTCGTTTCATTTATTGTATGGGCTAGTGGACCAATAAATAAAACCATCGTTAGCCGATTTGAGAAAAAAGTTACTTTTGATGTAAAGGATGGCTACCGTAAGACCTATGCAACAGAGAATGGGTGTATATAGATGATTTTGTAAGGACTATAAACGAGCTGTGCGTAATAGGTTTAAAAAGAAACCGTTAACTTGAACTAAAGAATATGAAAATAGCGATCATTGGAACCGGAGGAGTCGGTGGATACTTTGGTGCAAAACTGGTCAAAGCAGGATTTGATGTGACATTTTTAGCACGGGGTGAACACCTTAAAGCAATTTTAACCAAAGGACTTGTTGTTAAGAGTATTCTCGGTGATTTCCGGGTAGAAAATTTGAAAGCTACAGATAAGATACTTGAGATAGATAAGCCAGATTTGATCATAATTGGATTAAAAGCATGGCAAATCAAGGAAGTAAGAGACGATTTAAATGCAATTTCTAGCAAGGATTGCATGATATTACCGCTTCAGAATGGAGTAATGGCAGCGGAGGAACTTTTGGAGAAGATTGATAAGCGGAATATTCTTGGTGGATTATGTCGGATTATTAGTAAAATAGAGTCACCAGGAGTTATTAATCATTTTGGTGTAACCCCAACAATTGTATTTGGAGAATTGGACAAGCTTCAATCGGACAGAACGAAGAAATTATTGAGCGTATTTGAATCGGCAGGAATTGACGCACACTTATCGGATGATATTGATGCCGATTTATGGAAGAAGTTTATTAATATTTGTGTGGGTGGATTGTTAGCAGTTACAAAAACTACCTATGGAGAACTTCGGGAATTAAGAGAAACGAGACAAATGATGATTGATTTAATTACAGAGATTTACGCTCTTTCTCAGAAAATAGGGGTTAGAATAGATTCAGATATCATCGACAAGACGGTTTCTTTTATTGACTCATTCCCTTACGATTCAACGTCATCGTTAACAAGGGACGTATGGGATGGGAAACCATCTGAAATAGAATATCAAAATGGAACGGTGGTTAAGCTTGGCGAAAAATATGGAGTTAGCACACCGATTAATAAATTCGTTTATACTTGTATCTTGCCGAATGAATTAAAAGCAAGAGGATTAAAATGGTAAATCTTCTACAAAATTAGGAACTGGGACAATGAGACAATGTGCCAGTTAGCCAATTAGCCAATGGAGGAGGGGTAGGGTGTTTTGTGGTATTACGGCTTAGTGGTTAGTTCTTATTGGTTCGTGGTTTAAGGCAGACGGAGAACACGGCATGACTGGCCTGTTTGATGATTTCGCGCCAGAGGGGATAATAGATTTTCACCAAGATGAGAAGCCACATTCATTGCTTCTCATAAAGGTTACAAGCAATTATTATTTATGTTTTTTCGTATTGTCAGATTTTCTAAGGCTGCTTTTAACTTTATTTTCTATTGCTTTTATTTCTTCAATATCTTTAATATCTGCAATTCTGGCTTCGTAAACTTTCCTTAGGGCATTAAATTCTTTGTAAATTTCGTTGACCTTTTGCTCCATCAAGGCATTAGAAACTGATCCGGGACCTGTAAGTGCTTTTTTATCACTAAACTGTATAATCCGGTCAACATTTTCTTTCCAAAACGATATGTTTATATCCATCCTCTCTTTTGCCCGCAATTCGGCTGTTTCTAAGAATATAATCACCAACCTGTTCAGTGTATCTATCTCGTCTGCAATGAGATAATTCTTTGCAATGTAAATATCTTGTTTCCTCACAATTGTACCTTTCCACGAGGTAAGGGCCATATTCTCTTTGGATGCATCGGCCCTTGATAGAATTATTTCGGCAGCAGTTTTTCCGGTTACGGCATAGAGTAGCTTATTTTGCGTGTCTGCAAAAAACATTTGGGTTGCTTTATCGGATGGGTCGTAATCGCTACTTAATGCAAACAACTCGCGCACTTTCTGGTAAAATCGCTTTTCTGATGCCCGAATATCACGGATACGTTCAAGCAATTCGTCAAAGTAGTCGGGACGACCATCGGGATTCTTCAGGCGCTCATCGTCCATAATAAAACCTTTAACCATGTACTCTTTCAGGTTTTGGTTGGCCCAAATACGAAATTGTGTCCCACGTTTGCTACGTACCCTGAAACCAATTGCCAAAATCATTTCAAGCGAGTAAAAAGTAACTTTGTAATCTTTGCCATCGGTTGCAGTTGTTAAGTAATCCTTAACAACTGAATTTGTATCTAATTCACCTTCTTTCAGTATATTAGATATATGCATACTGATATTGGGCTTAGAGGTGGCAAAAAGTTCGGCCAGCTGGTTCTGATTCATCCACACCATACCGTCTTTGGCATAAAGCGAAACAGAAGCTTTGCCATCCGCAGTATTGTATATGATTATATTTTTATTCTCGTTTTTCATGCTTAACTCTCCAAAATAGGTTTAAGAATCTCAGGCCTTGGCATGGCAAGCGGTTTTATGCGGTTGCGCACTTCGCTATCGGTCTACTTCGCTCTTATTTGCTGGTATCGGTTTACAGCAAAGGAACCACGCACCAGCCCCAGCGGAGTAGCTCCGCCACACCTTACCCCAAATGTAGTAAAAAGCGGCATATAAAATTAGGAACTGGGACAATGAGACAATGTGCCAATGAGACAATGTGCCAATGAGGCAATGTGCCAATGTGCCAATTTGAGAATCCGGCAGTAGCCGGACAAGTTTTGGAAATGAGACAATTTGAAAATTGAAAAATGTATCAGTTAGCCAATTAGCCAGTGTGCCAATGAGACAATGGAGGAGGGAGGTGGTTTGTGCTATTGCTGCTTAGTTGTTAGTTTTATTGGTTGGTAGTGGCTTGGGGAGGAGGGAGGAGGGAGGAGGGAGGAGGCGATTGGTTGAGCGAACAGCATATCCACCATCGTTGCATTTTAAGGCTAGGGCAGTGGAACCAAAAATAATAAAACTATCGTTTGACGATTTATAAAAAATGTTACTTTTGATGTAAAGGATGACTTTGATAGGTCTTAAAACGGGTTAGCAAATATCAAGAGAAACCACACATAACTTAACGCGCATGAAAAAAGAAGATGTAGAGCTCATCATTCTGAAAGTATCTGCTGATGGACAGATGCTATCCATATGAAGATTTATAGAAACGGAACAACTTGTCGTTACGGTGTTGGCGGATTGCCAAAATTAGGAATAGGACTGATGACCTTCGTTGACGATTCAAGGTATTTTGACCCTTTGATTGCAAAAGTCCCTCAAGAGATTCTTGACCAACCAATTAATAAAGAAGAGCCTCAAACGCCCAATGGATATCTTGAATATGTGCTTGCCTTTTATGGCGACTCAAAAAATGGAGATACTGGAGAAGGAGCTGATTGGAATCAATCTACAGGAATAAGAATTAAGCTCGATCAACAATCGAACTTTAATCATCCTATTATGGGATTGCTAGATGGATTGACAATGGAAGCAGCAGAGCTGACCAATGAATTGTACTTTGATGTAATTATGCTTGCAAAATGGAAAGCAAAAAGTTCGACTCTTCCCGATCAGACAATCATTACCCAACCTAAAACGGAAAAGGAAATTGATGGAGATTATGAGAATTATATACATCAAATGATTGGAAGTGCTCGTAAATGGGACATGAATCAATACATTAAAAATAAGACTTACGAGATTGAAGGCAATAAAACAATTTCAAAGATTGATATCGATAACAATAGTTTTGGAATTAGTTTTATACCTGTTGAAAATGAATCATTTAAAAACATTTCGATTAATACTCAGCTGGATGAGAATATATCCAAACAGAAAAAACCTTGGTGGAAATTCTTATAATAACATTTGCTAACACATTGTATAGTGCTTGAGGGGTTTTGATGTTTTCGAGCGTTATCTTCTCTGAGTTTCTTTCAGGCGGGTGTGGCTAGTATAAAAGTCAGTGTGAACTGACAGGAAAGCAGCTCGCAACCCCCAACGATTTCATACCGCAAAACGTTGTGGCTAATAACATGAAAGATGAAAATCATTAGACAAGTATCACTACTACTATTAATTTCACTTATTGTTGCGGAAATCGATGCTCAGCAGCGATATAAACTTGACACAATTCTAGTCCAAGAGTTCTTGGAGTGGAAATTTAACAGCATGTATCACGGGAATGGGAATATTTGCAATAATACATTACCTGTTGGGAGTGATTTTTTTGATTGCACACCAACAGAATACTACAATGGGAAACCTACAATTCCACCTGTAACAAAAGGAATAGCGTGTAGATATTTGAACAGCAAGGATCTAATGTATATGAAGGGACAAATAAATGCCACAAAAAATGTGCGCCTTGATTCGTTCGAATATCTAAAGAGCAACTTTAAACTAATTAACTGTGATAGTATTACTACACGAATAGTAACTCATCAATTTTCAATTCCACTCTTTTCGATAGATAAAAAAACAGCATTACTCGTTTATTCTGATGAAACAAGCAACAGTGCTGGCGAGTCGTATCACATAGAATTATATAAGAAGGATGACCAAAATAAATGGCGCTTTTTTGTAGAATTATTTAGATCAGAAAGTGATTAAGAAATTGCTGGCTATGAACTTCCGCATGGTGCATACACTCGTAGTTGGTTGTGGCTTGTAGCATCGATCCATTGCCATCGGGCCAAAAAAATAGCACCACCGTATAACGATTCGTAAAAAAAGTTACTTTTGATATAAAGGATGACGCCCATCAGACCTATACAACCCAAAATGGGTGTGTAAGGATGATTTTGTTAGGCCTATAAACAAGTTAGGGCACATATTTATAGCTGACTGATACTAATATTTAAATTTTAAAATATGGAACAAAAATATACTGATAAGAAACAGAATGTAAAAAATGACACAAGCATTTCAACATTATATAATCCAATATTTATTTTGTTAATTGGGTCTGTTTTTGCAGTATATGCTGGAGCAATTTTATTTGCATTGAATTTTTATCGATTAGACAAAAAGAAATTAGCATGGATTATTGTTCCTGTTTCAATGATATTTTCTGCTTTAGAACAATTAGCATTAAATTATTATGGAATAATAACCACTCCCATGACTTTCCCTATAAACTTATTGGGAATATTTTTACTCAAAAAGTTTTTCTGGGACACCACTGTTTCATCAGACTTGAATTATAAAAGTAGAAATATTTGGATTCCATTGATAATTGCTCTTATTATTTGGGGACCTTGGTTTTACAATATATTTACTAAATATGTATTATAGAAGCCTTATTTATAAACAGATAAAGCAAGTATCGTTGATAGGTTTTAAATTTCAATCATAGAAGATAATACGCGCCATAATATTACACCAGAAAAAATGCGGGGTTCAGTGGTTTTTTGACATTTTTAATTATCGTTAAACTTTACAACGGCGGATAGGAACGCTGGGCGGAAACCCCGCACTTTTTCTATGCAAAGACCGTCGTTAGCTGTGATTTGGGCCAGAAGGATAACCCCACTTAGGCGGGGTTCTTTTTTGGGGGAAGTGGAAAAAGGTTTACTATTGGTTGCTGCAGCAATGCGCTTGGAACAGATGGCTGGCACAGCATGATCGGCCTGCCTGACAGTTCCGCGCCAGTGGGGGGATCGACTTGCTTGGCCCATTCGTTCACCGGCCACACCTTTGACTTCAGAGGCAGTTGCTAAGGTACGGTTTCCATCCGTATTGCCGCCTAACCACCTGTTATGCTATCTGCTCCTATGAAACTGTGCTCTTGACCATGCTCCGGGTTGCGCCTATCCATCCATATAGCGGAATAACAACTATAAGTGACCATAACAACAACTACCTCTTTTGTTCCGGTTACCTTTTACTTATAGCCCTTTTGCTGGATAGGAGCATAAAGGCTATCCATTCCAAGCCGATATCAAAATAGGGTATGCAGCAAAATTAACTGGTAAGGGTGAGGCGAAGAGAAAAAAAAAAGGTAAGTTTGGTATGGTAAATAAAGGGAGTATAGCAGCAATTTGCCCGAAGAGCAATAATTACTCTGCCTAAAGCTTGCAAGCAGCAGGAATTAAGGTTTGCCTAAGGTGGAAATAACAACTATAGCTGTGTTTATACACTCGTTAGCGGTAATTATAAGAATCGCACCACTTATAAAAATTGAGCTATGAAAAACGAAGAAATTGAAAAACTAAATGAGTCTATTGTTGAATTGAAAGAAGCCTATGATTCTAAAATAGATTTTTTAGAAAAAGAGTTAGAAAACTTGAAATCGCAATTTTCTGAATTGGAAGACTACGTTGTCAATAGTATTAATGCAAGATTAACCAGATTGGAATAAATACTAACTTAAAATGAAATGTATGGATACTAATGTAATGATTGGAATTATTTCAATTATTGTTGCAATAGTTATTGCAATAGCTCCGTGGATAAAAAAGAAATTTTTTACTCGACCTGAATTGACCATTGAATTAGTTTTTGACAGTGGATTAAATGCTAATCTTGGTTTAAGTTATAAAAATGATTTATCGCTGGGTTATATTGAAGGTGATAAAGCGATTCATGTCTGGAGTCTCACATGGAAAATGAAACTAATAATTAGAAATAACTCTGATATTACTGCTCATTATCCTGAGATTTTTTTGAAGAACGATGCTTTATACTTCACTAAAATAGATTCATTAAATAAATTAAAATCAATAACTAATACAAGTGAGATTGTTTTAAATTGTGAATATCAGAAATATTCTGAAAGCACGCCAGATGAAAGGCCAGAATTAGGCGGATTTCCGCAGGAATTTGAAGACCTTAAAATATTATTACAGTATAAAAATTCAGCAAAAATGAGATTTTATACGTTGTTTGACTTTGCTGATAAAAAGGAGCATAATAAATTCAAAGGAATAAGACCCAAAGGATTTAAAAAATAACTACCGCTAACATCGCATATATTTTATTGGGGTTGCAGTACTAATTTCAAAGGTTTTGCTACTATTTAAGTTTTGTGTACCGTGCTAGTGAGGCGCTCCGTAGCTCCCCAACAAAACATATGCGCAACGTTTGGCTGCGGCTTGAGGCAAATGGAGAACCCCGCCTAGGCGGGGTTCTTTTTTTGGGGGAATGGATATAGGATTGCTATTGGTTGCTGAAGCAATGCGCTCTTGCCCAACTTGGCTTATGGGCCACAGACCTGCCCGCCCACTGGCGGGCCAATGCTACCGCTTTGCGATTTATGGTAGGCAGCGGTAGTTACATCTTTTAGGCTAGGTGCTAAGGTTTATGTGCATTGCACTGGTAGGTAGGCACGGACGAGGACGTCCGCTCCAGCGGGGGCACTAGTACTTATTTTATTTGGTTTGTTGGCATAAAACCTAATGTTCTTTCAAAACCTCCGAATATAGAATCACTGTAAGGGAAAACTCGACCTTTGACTAATTCTATTTGCTGAATCTTGCTATCCAATAGAATGGTATCATCAATTGAGCTTATAAATGTAGCTCCACCAGTTGAGCATTGATCTAACTGTATAGAATTTGCATAGGTCATTTTAAACTTCTGCTTTAATACTTTACATAATCCTCTAGTTTTAATTTCTTTAACAGGAATTGCGATATTTAAAAACTCTCCTTTAGATACACTATTTGAAAAATCAATATGAGTTGTTTGATATGAAATCCCATCAATATCATCCCTTTCTCTAACCCATTGAAGCAATAATTGAGGAATAATGTATTCAGGCTTAAAATCATCCTCGATATTCTTTACTTTCACAGAACAAGCTAAAACTAATGGCCAAATCATTAAATACTTATATAATTCGTATGGGGAAGTTTCAGTGCTCTTTGGTGGTGATAAATCAATTACTTTTATTTCATCAACATTATTTAATCGTACTCCTTGGAATTCATTAATATCAGGTCTATTAAGTTCTTCCCAGCAAACGTAAACTGATGTTCCTAGATATAATGAAGGGAATCCTGGTATACTAAATCTTTGTGTTTTAACTTTTCCCCTTTTATGAAATGGAATATGAAAAAACTCATCTGTATTGAGTACATAATTTTCTTTACATATCCTAAGTCTATAAAAATTTGAATCTTTTGTGAAAGTTTTTACGTTTAATAACTCATCAAAATTTTTGACATTGCTAGATAATCCATTGTTAAGACTGTTAAATGCTTTAGCTGGTTTTCCATCGTAATAATCATTCAAGGATTCTTTTATTTTTTGCACTAAGTGATTCTGCCTAATCAATATAGAGTCTATTGAGAAATTAATATCATCAAAGTAATTGATTTCACTTTTTAAGTTTTCTAATTTATTAACAAACTCGTCAAGTTCTTTGAACAAATAAGTTTTAAAATCATCTTTTTTATATGATCTTGGTAAAATAAGAAAACTATCATTTGCAAAATCCGAGATTTTCATATTTTGAGTTCTGTATTAATGCCAACGTTTTGCTTATTTATACTGTTTGGGTATTTGAAAACGTTTTCTTATCTCACGATAGTAAAGTTAGCAAAAAGTGTTGATAACTCCAAATGTGTCTCTGCCTATATCCATATACAATAAATAAATAAGCTGTTAGTAATAGTTGCTATCACTCAATTTTACTCTTTCTAAGTAATTCAATGGCGTCCGTAAGTTCTCTGTCAAGGTCGTAATGTATTTTGTCATTCTCAAAATCAAAACTTTTATGAAAAGTCTGAAAAGCTGCAACCTTTATAAAATCTGCACTGTCCTTGAAGGAAACATCATAATTAGTTTCCTTTACAGTATAAATAGTTACAGCTTTTAAATCCAGTTTTTGCAGCACTAAAGAATTAAGAATTGCAATGTTAGTCACTTTATGATCTAGTTTAATGCTTGGATAACTAATTGATTCGACTTTAAAACCGTTAGAGTCTGGGGCAGCTTGAAGAAAACGTGACGAAATAATGCTTGAAAACAAATAATTGATTTTCTTATTCTCGTCAACTGGTTTCATAAATTCCTCCGCGAAAAACTTCATTATTTCTGTAAATATTGGAACTAAGGCTGGGCTGATGCTTTTCTTAGCTAGTAAATGTGCCTCATAAGTGTCTCTACTTTCTTTACTAAGATTTGTTTCTGTTGGATGAAACACAAAATGATTATTAAGTCTTTGCCCTGACTTTATTGTCCATTCGCTTACTGTTATATAGTCGTCCTTTTGTGGTTGAGTTTCCCATAGTGCAGTTTTAAGGTCTAATGAAGCATAGAAAACACTTTCGCCCATTAAATTACATCTGTTAATACCAGTTCGTCCTGCAGGTGGTCCTATTAAATTAGAAATTTTTTGAAGTTTATATTGCGTTGTCCCGTTAATAAATTTATTATTTGTAACACGAAATAACTTAGTTGGATAAGTGTCAGCCCAAAAAGTGAGGTTTAAGTTAAAGAAGTAATTGAACTCTTTCTTTAATTTATCAATTTCAAAATCAGAAAGTTTATGGAGTCCGTTAGCACTCAACTGTCGATAATAATTTAACTTTTCAACTACGTCTGGAACACTCTCGAAAGTATGTGTATATGGGTCTCTAACTATTCTGTCTATCATTTGTCAATATGATGAGTTCTTCAAGCAATTACTGATAACTCGTTTCTGTGTGTGATACATTCATACACTACACCAAATGTAGTAAAAATAGAAATGCAAAAACGGCAAAGTGCTTAACATTGGTTTGTCGGAGTTGGCTTGCAGCAGAAGAGTGACAGGACTTGGTCAGCTTTTTGACCGTTGCGCGAGATTGTTTCATTTATTGTCGAGGCTAGCGGGTCAGTTCATAATCTACCGTTATTGCACTTGCCACCCAGCTCTGAACCTAACTTAATATATACCTGGCATTATCTGCTTGCTTTTATTACGTTTATTAACTCTTTGATAATTCCAAACTCCTTAATGTCAAACAAATTTATTGATCCTGATGTTGCTGTTCTAGTCAACATATTGCTCTGGTCTAATGTTTTTATCATAGGTAGTATTTTTGTTGTGTAGTTATTGAAAAATCTTATTAAGTCTGCTTTTGAACAAGGTATCTTATATCCATTTTGAGAACTTACAATTAATATCCCATTCTCTCTCAATGAACCTATAACATCTTTTGTAAATACTCTGCGTGAAAGAGTAATGCCCCTAACACTAATCCTATCAATTATCTCATCAGCAAAAATATAAGCGAAAGGATTATTTCTAAATCTAAATACTAGATAGTGTAAACAAATTAATTGATTCTTTATTAGATCATCTGTTTTTTTCTCATTTGAATTAATAAATAAAGATATTTGATTTAATACGAAACTCGAAATCTCATGATTGAATTGTTCATCACTATCAGTGGAAATATTTGTAGCATTTATTATAGTTTCTGGCCATTCTCGTAAATGTAAAATATTCTTTTCAATTATATCTAGAATTAGATTTGGGTTTTCAATTCTTTTTTCTGGATCATAACATCTTGCAAGACTCCCTGAAATGAAGTCGGCTAATTGAATAAGAACTTCACGCTTACTATCCCCGAACCTAAATTCAGGTTTTCTGAAAAGTTCAAATTGTTTATGTTGTGTTTTTACATATTCGATGAATCCATTCATAAATTTTGCAGAACCATGTTCGTCAGAAACTATTTCTAAGTATGGGAAGTAACGATAAAGGTCCGAATCAAGTAAGTTATTGACGTATTTAAAAAATGATTCTCTGAATCTCAATCCACTGTTTTCAAAAATTTTTCTCTTATCTACAATAACACTATATATTTTAAAGTCAAGTTGTGCCAAATCAGTAAGAAACTGTATCCTTTTGTTTATATCTTGGAAGGCCTTTGAACTTGATTTAATCTCAGGAGCTTGAGTGTATTTTGCCGTGAGTTCTTTGACTGCTTGCTCAATTTTCTCTAAATCAGCTTTATCAATGATTATCGCTGTAACAATAAAGTATATAGATACACCACTTTTTTCAAAATGGATACTTTTATCTCCATATTCGTCAATGTATCCTATTTTATTGGTTTGTGTCATTTTATTTAATTAGCGATAACTTATTTGTCTTAAAAAGTCATTCTCATATACTTCTTTGGGATTGTATAGGTCAACACATAATCCTCAAATCCAACCCAAGTTAACTTTTTATTTATCCCATTGTAACTATTTTATTGAAATATTTTAATTGTGCTTTAAAATATTAGCGTGTATTGTATGAAAACATGGTGGCTATAAACCAGCACGGGCTGTAAAACTCCTAGGAGAATTACAGCCCGCGTAAATGTTTGGCTAGTGGCTACCTACCTTCGGTCGGAGCTTTGGCGCTCAATCATCCAGCCGGGGTATTCGGGCGCGAGCTTGCTTACCTCGTCGAGCGTGGCGAGCTCGTCAATATTGAGCTGCACGGCCACGGAGCCAAGGTTGTCGGTGAGCTGCTGCGGCTTGTTGGCGCCAATAATTACCGAGGTTACGGCGGGCTGGTGCAGCAGCCACGCTAGGGCAACTTGGGCAACGGTAACCTGCTTGGCGGTGGCAATGGCCCGCATTACATCTATCACGTGGTAGACCTTCTCCTTGTTTACCGGAGGGAAATCGAAGCTTACGCGGCGCCCCTCCTTGGTTTCGGCATTGAGGCTATACTTTCCGCTTAGCAACCCACCGGCCAGCGGGCTCCATACCATAAGGCCCATCTTTTGGTCGAGCAGCATGGGAACAATTTCGCGCTCGAGGTCGCGGCCGGCAATGGTGTAGTAGGCCTGCAGCGATACAAACTTGCTGAGGTGCTCCATGGCGGAGATGCCCCGCGCCTTTACTATTTGCCAGGCTGCCAGGTTGCTGCAGCCAATGTAGCGCACCTTTCCGCTCCTAACGAGCGAGTCGAGGGCCTCCAGCGTTTCGTGCATTGGGGTGGCGGGATCGAAGCCGTGTATTTGGTATAGGTCGATGTAGTCCATCTTGAGGCGCTGCAGGCTCTCGTCGGCCTGCTGCAGAATGTGCTTGCGGCTGAGCCCGGTGTTGTTGGGCCCTTCGCCCATCTTACCGCGCACCTTGGTGGCAATAACCAGATCGTGGCGGTTGAGCCCGAGGTCGCGAATGGCCTGCCCGGTGAGCTGCTCGCTTAACCCCTCGCTGTAAACGTTGGCGGTATCGATAAAGTTAATGCCGCCATCCACGGCCTGCTTTACGAGCTCGTTTACCTGCTGCTGCGGCAGCGATCCAATGGCGGTCCACATGCCGCGTCCACCAAAGGTCATGGTGCCCAAGCAGAGCTCCGACACCTTTAATCCTGTGTTCCCTAACGAATTGTATTTCATGGTTTGTGCATATTTGGTTCAACAATGTTTGCAGCCGTATGGTGCGTTTTTTTGGAGCCGAATGCTACGTGCAACGGCTAAAATACCCTTGTAAGTAACACGGTGGGGGAAGATTGGTTTAGGGAGAAGCGGAAAGAGGGGAGTGTGCCAATGAGACAATGTGCCAATGAGACAATGTGCCAATGAGACAATGAGACAATGGGACAATGAGACAATGAGACAATGGGGCAATGAGACAATAAGACAATGAGACAATGGGGCAATGAGACAATGAGACAATGGGGGCTAGAAAATCAACTCGAAGGTGGTGGTTCCTCCGTTGCAGCTTACGGATATGGTTCCTTGGTGCAGCTGCATAATCTGCTTGGAGAGGCTTAACCCAATACCCATTCCATTCTCCTTTGTGGTGAACGAGGGAACAAAAATGCTGTCGAGATATTCTGGGGGTATGCCGCCACCACTATCGGTAACCTGAATGGCTGTTTTGCCATCGATACGGGTTGCTGCGGCTAAACGAATGAACCCTTTCGAGCTCGATATTGCCTCAATGGAGTTCTTCACAAGGTTTATCACCACCTGCTCCACGAGCTCCTCATCGGCCACGAGCTGCAGGGTGGGCGGTGTAACGGCTATATGGAGCTGGATTGCCCGCTTTTTGAGCTCCTTGGCGTAGAGGGTTCCAATTTTCTGAAAGCAGCTCTCCACCGAGAATGTGCCAATGGTGAGGGCTGGCGGGTTGGTGAGGCTCTTGAACTTTTCAACGAAGGCTATGAGCGCCTTGCTTCGCTCCTCAATTACGTCGGCACTGGTCAGGGCATCGTTCACGTTTTCGAGGCTTACCAGCTCCATGGCTTTGGTATCGCCGTTCCTCGTAAAGTTCCTTCGAATGGTGGTGGTGAGGGTTAGAATGGGCGTAATGGAGTTCATTATCTCGTGCCGAAGTATGCGAATGAGCTTTCGCCAGGCATCAATCTCCTGTGCCTCCAGCTCGCTTCTAATATCGTCGAAGCTCACCAGCGTAATCTCCTCGTCGCTAAACCTTAGGATGTTTTTTTTAACCGCCAGATGAACCAGCTGGCCTTGCTTTACCAGCTTAACGAGGGTGGGGGTGGTGGCCGAGCTGCTGCTGAACACCTCCACGAGCTCGGGGTATTGATGGGTTAACACTGAGATATTCTCCGTTCGATTCACCCCAAAGAGCTCCTTGGCCGCTCTGTTTACAAGATCGATTTTACCGGTGCTGGTATAGGCAATTAGGCCCACGCTCACCTGCTCCACAATGGCATTGATGTAGTGCTGCTGCTGCGCCTTTTCCACGCCTGCTTGGTGCAGCTTCTTAACAATCCTATCGAGATCGATTATGATGTTGCCAAAATTCTTCTCCACCCGCTTTTTTGAGTAGGCAAGGGTAGTATCGTCCTCCTGGAGGTAAACAAGAAAGTTGATGAGATCGCGGTTAACCCTATTGAGGTAGTGAATTAGCGAAGCAAGCTGAAGGGCCAACAGAATAACGAGGAAAAGGATGGATACCAATCGGTTGGTTTGCTCCACATACCAGATGAGCGCAAAGCAGCTGAACACCGTTGGTTACGTCTTGATCAACCAAGATAAGGGCAACCGTGGAGACGGCCAAGGCACCTACCGTTATTAGCCCCTTTTGTGACACGGTTCGTCTTCCAAATTCGGCCCAATCGCGCGGGAGGTTTTTCCCAAATTCATAGATGCGGGGCGCATGAAAGGTGGTTTGAATGGTGTCGAAGGTGTAAACTGAGTAGCGATGTCCCAGACTATCAACTCCAGCGGAGTCCTTTGCACAGGCCGCATAGGTCGAATTAATGGAGCATAGCCAGAGCATGGCAATGCCAATAGGTAATAGACGCATTTATCAGTCTTTGTTGGGTTAGCGTTATTTATTTTGGAAACAAATGAGGCTGCAGATTAGGGGCTACAGCCTCTGTTACCTATTTCTTATCTACTTTGTTTAGGCCATGAACAAACATATATTCGGCGGTTTGATAGTATGTTACTGCATTGTGCTTCAGGGTGGTGTCAGCATTCATTTTAGTCTCTTCTCCCGTATAGCGATCGAATTGGTAGAAGGAGAATCGCTGTTGGGTGCTGAGAATGGACAGCTTGTTTCCCTTAAGGTAGCCTAGCTTTTGGTAGGTACCAACAAAGGCGCGCTCCTCGTCGGGAGTCATTTTCATAATGTCCTTACCGTAAAAGGTTGATTCGTAGCTCCAGTTAAGGATTCCTAGCAGGGTAGGTGTGAGGTCGATTTGGCTACAGAGCTTATCCACCTTTTGGGGTGCAATAATTCCGGGGGCATACATTACAAGTGGAATTTGATACTCCTTAATTGGAATTTCGGCTCGACCAGCGCTACCACCACAGTGGTCGGCTACTACCACAAAAATGGTATTCTTAAACCAAGGTTTGTCTTTTACATGGTTGAAAAACCAGCGTAAAGAATAGTCGGTATACATTACGCCACCCATTCTGTTCTTAGGAAAATCTATACCTACGTTTGGAAATGTGTATGGTCGATGGTTGGAGGTGGTCATGATGAAGTTAAGGAATGGCTCTCCTTTTTCAAACGACTTATCGGCCTCCTTAATGGCTCTTGCATACATGTCCTGATCGCAAACCCCCCACACATTGGCAAAGGTGATTTCGTTATCAGCAAGTTTGCTACGGTCGACAATTTCAAAGCCATTGTTACTAAAGAACTCATTCATATTGTCGAAGTAGCCGTATCCACCGTAAAGGAACTTGTTGGTATATCCTTTTTGTTTGAAAATGTACCCCAACGAGAATAGGTTTTCGTTGTTAGGTCTACGTACAACGCTATTTCCCGGGGTTGGTGGAATGCTCAGGTTGATGGCTTCAAGTCCACGAACCGTTCTGTTTCCGTTGGCATATAGGTTGGTGAAAAAGAGCGATTGGTTGGCAAGCGAGTCCATAAATGGCATGGTTATACCAGAGTGATTGGGTATGTAGGCCATATATTCACCGCTGAGACTTTCTACGGTAATTAGAAATATGTTGTAATGCTTCTCCTCCCCACTTGCTGTGTTCCTGCGGATGGGATTCATTACGTCGGACGAAATAAAGTGCGAACTGCTGTCGGCCAATAGTGTTCGGAGATAGGAAAAAGCCTCCTTATGATCTTCGATTAGGTAGAATTGCTCATAGTCGAGCTGGTTATTCTTAAAAGCCTCAAAAAAGGAGTAAACGCCATTTTTAGAGAGCTCCTTGTTGTAAGTGTTGCTGCTAATTTCGCTCCAGCGCTGCGTTACAAAGAGTAGTCCAAATAGAGGAATAATCATTAATAACCCTGCTGTTTTCAGCCGTTGTAGAAAGTTTTCCTCGCTTTGCAATGCTTTAGTTAGCCATCCTTTTCGGGTTACAAACCATATTATGGTGGCTGTAATGGCAAGAATACCAACTATCAACATGGGGATGTTGTACGATTCCCAAATGTTACCTAGCACCTCGTTGGTATAGATGAGGTAATCTACCGCAATAAAGTTGAACTTAACGTTGAATTCGTCCCAGAAGAAGTATTCGGCAAAGGCCGTGTAAACCAAAATAATGGTAGCCAGGGTGTAGAAGGTATAGGCTAGGTATTTAGAGATTTTTTTCGAGGCAAGCTTGTGTGGCACGAGCAGCGTAACCAGCACAAAAGGTATCATAAAGTAGCCAAAGGCAATGGTGTCGAAGAAGACGCCTACGGTGAAACTTTTAATTAACTCCCATGGACCCCTGCTAAACTGTGAAAACGAATAGGCAAGTAGCACAATACGGGTAATAAACGAGATGGAGATAAAGATGAGGTAGAGCATAAATACTCCACTAAATCTACCGCTAAATAACTTTTTCATTCTAAGCAAAATTATGTTTTGTGTTAATGCTCAATAGCTTAGTTGTCTATGAACATGAAGATTATAAAATAGCAATGCACACAATTTCAAAAAAAATATGTCGCAATGTAAAACTTGTTTCCCATTTTTATGCGTAAATTCATTCCTAATTTTATGGTAATAATTGTTAAAATAGTGAATCATTGCAGCCGTATTGGGTTTAATTGTCTGGTAACGTTATTGGGTTTATATGGTCCATGTAGTATAACGTTAGGTGATTCATCTTTATTTTTATGATAATTCAGCGCTATCTTGCAACTGTAAACGTTTCACTATGGCTACAACAATTACGGTAAAACCTGCAAAGCATTCCATGATGGTAAATGCTGGGGTTATGTTAATACTCTATAATCTGATAGTTTTTGTGGGAACCTCAAGATCGGCATCTTCTAGTATGCTTATATTAGGCAATGATGCTATCTCATATTGGGATGTTGTTCAGGGATTGGTAGGCATTATAGTGATTATTGGTGGAGCCATTTGGTGTGGTATAGTGGCTTCAAGTTTAAACCGGAATGTTCTGTTCTGGATAATTTTTGGTGCAGCGTTTACCCCGTTAGCATTGATTATTTTAGGTTTACTCGATTATAGGCTTGTTGATCCGGAGGCACAGGAGATAATGATGAGGTTACGATCTCGGTATTTGGAAGAGACGGAGGTATTAAACCAACGCTACAGGAAAAGCGAACTTTCTTGGGAGGCCTGTCGGGCATCGGTTGCCCAAATCAGAGAGAAATATGACACCATGCTGCATGCCGAGCTGGACCGGTTGGATCGCGTTGCCCAAAAGCGGCACGACTTGTCGATAATTGAGTCGGTGGAGGGCGATGGAGTTCCGGTTGAAGTAATAGATACATGCCCAGCCTGCGGGGCCAAGTTGGCTGAGAACGATAATGTTTGTCCTGATTGTGGGTTAAATCTGGGATAGAAACGAAGTGCCTGTTTCGGCTTGTAATTCTTTTACCTCAGGCTTCTCTTTTTTCACCTTTTAGTTATTGCAGTGCGGGGGATGTACAGTGCATTGAACAGCATGTGTGCGCGCACCGCTTGTTCTTGGTGGGTTTCTTTTCGGGGGGGGCACCCCCGGCTACAAACATATAACCCCTCCGGGATTACGTTCTATTGTTTTGAGGTGAGATTAGAAAGGAAGAAATGGTTTCTTCCATTCATACGGCTGAATTCCTCTAACTCCATCCGCTACTTCTCCTCGTTCTCCTCCTTCAACAAGCCGGGTCTTAGCCGTTGAGTGCGCTCAATGGCTTGCTGCATCTGCCATTTCTCTATTTCGGGGAAGTTACCCGAGAGCAAGATTTCCGGAACCTTCCAGCCGTTGAACTCTGCGGGGCGGGTGTAGGCTGGAGGGGCAAGCAGGTTATCCTGAAAGGAGTCGGTGAGGGCCGAGGTTTCATCGGAGAGCACACCGGGGATTAGGCGTACCACAGCATCCACAATAACTGCTGCGGCCAGCTCGCCACCGGAAAGAACATAGTCGCCAATGGAGATTTCTCTTGTAACCAAATGCTCGCGAATGCGATGATCGACCCCCTTGTAGTGACCACAAAGGATGAGTATGTTTTTTTTTGTGCTAAGCTGGTTGGCTAGCTGCTGTGTGAGCGGCTCGCCATCGGGTGAGGTGTAAATTATTTCGTCGTAGGTGCGCTCTGCCTGAAGCTCGTTTAGACACTCAAACACAGGTTCAATCTTCATAACCATCCCGGCATCGGGGCCAAAGGCGTAATCGTCCACGGTTCTTCGCTTATCGTGCGTATAATTACGCAGCGGGTGCACCACAATTTCGGCCAGGCCCTTTTTTTGTGCTCTTCCCGGGATGGAGTTGTTGAGCGGGCTATCGAGCAGCTCGGGCAAAACGGTTACAATATCTATTCGCATTGGAAAATAGTATGTTTTTTCTGATGCATGCAGTTGGTACAAAAGTAATACCCTTTCGCGTTACAGCAAACCTGATTTAGTGATAATCCGAAATCATTTGGGTTTGTTTGCCTGTTTTTTCCAAAAAACTTTGAGTATTAACTCACAAATAGTTAATTTCGTCAGCTGAATGTTGATCCCGGGTTCACAGGGTTGGTGCCGAGTAAATAATGTTTACTATGACTCCTTACCATCTGTTTACCCGCATTATTGTTATAAAGCTTGCCTCATGGAAACTAACGAAATGAAAAACTCTGTTCCTGAAGAACAGCCTGGTGAAGAGTTCAATACCACCGGGAATGTGGAGACTCCTGCAACTTCTGAATCTTCTGCTGAAGTATCCTCTGAGCAGCCTGTAAAAGAGGCTGTTAAACTACAAAACGAAGATCATCAAGACGAATCGGTCCAGGATGAGCATGTCGACTTCTCCGATGAGGAGGCGAGCATTGCCAGCTCTGCTCTCGACGATGATGAAAGCGAAGAAGAAGAAGATCCGACCCCTTCACATCAACAAGGAACGGATTACTCTGGATTATCGAAACCTGAGCTCGTTGTAGCGCTTCGGGATTTGATAGAAGCAAACACGGCATCCCGTATCCGGAAGGATATTGATGCTATTAAAATTGCCTTTTACAAAAGACACAAAATTGATGTTGAGAAGGAGCGCAAGGCTTTTATTGAGGGCGGTGGTGTTCTTGAAGAATTTCAATATACCGTAGATACTTACGAAAACGACCTGAAGGAGTTTTTGAAGAAATATCGGGAAAAGAGAGCGAAGGAAAATTTCTCACAAGAGCAAGAGAAGGAGAAAAATTTGGAGATCAAGCTGACCATTATTGAGGAAATAAAAACCTTGGTGGAGAGTCAGGAAAACTTCAACGAAGTATATAGCAAGTTTAGAGAATTACAGAAGAAATGGCGTGATTTGGGCCCAGTTCCTCAAGCACGAATCAATGATCTTTATGAAAATTACAACTTTGCCGTTGAGCAATTTTATGATTTTTTGAAGATTAATAAGGAGCTGCGTGAAATAGAGTTTAAAAAGAATTTTGAGGCAAAAACGGTCCTCTGTGAGCAAGCAGAAGACTTATTGTTGGAGCCTAACGTAATGGAGGCTTTCAAAACCCTTCAGCGTTATCACGAATTGTGGCGTGAGATTGGTCCAGTAGCAGCAGAGGTTAAGGAGACCTTGTGGGATCGTTTCCGTGAGGCTACCGTTACAATTAACAAGAAGCATCAGGACTATTTTGAAGGGTTACGATCTGAACAAAAGAATAACCTTGAGGCAAAAAATGCGCTATGCGACAAGGCCGATGAACTTGGTGCAATGGTTATTACAACTCATAAGGAGTGGAATAAACGTTCGAAAGATCTTGTAGAGTTGCAGAAAGTGTGGAAATCCATTGGGTTTGCACCAAAGAAGGAAAATAATAAGATTTATGAGCGTTTCCGTAAGGCTTGTGACCAGTTCTTTGCAAATAAGCGCGAGTTTTATCTCGAGTTGCGCAAGGAGATGGACAATAATTTGCAGCTGAAGAATGATCTCTGTATTCAGTCAGAAAGTTTGCAAGATAGCAGCGAGTGGAAGAAGACAACCGAAGATCTTATTAATCTTCAAAAGCGATGGAAGGAGATAGGACCAGTTCCACGTAAGCATTCCGACGAAATATGGAGACGATTCCGAGCTGCCTGTGATAAGTTTTTTCAACGTAAGGGTGAACATTTTAGCTCCATCGACTCTAAATATGATGGAAACCTTAAGCTAAAGGAGGAGTTGATTGCAGAGATTACTGCCTTTGTTCCAAGCGAAAATCCTGATGAAAACTTCAGTAAGCTGAAGGATTTTCAACGTCGTTGGTCCGAAATTGGATATGTGCCAATTAAGGATAAGGAGAGAATTCAGAATGAATACCGTCAGGCGTTAAATGTACATTTCGAAAATCTTAAAATAGACGAATCACAGCGAAATCTTATTCGCTACCGGACCAAGTTGGAGTCGCTACAATCCCAACCAAAAGCAGAGAAAAGAGTAAGGCAAGAACGTGATAGATTCTTCATTCGCATTAAGCAGCTGGAGAGCGATATTCAACTTTGGGAAAACAATATTGGTTTCTTTGCAAAATCGAAAAATGCCGAGGCCATGATTCATGATGTAAAGGCAAAGGTGGAGAAGGCAAAGGCTGAGATTAAGATGTTGGAGGAAAAGGTTCGGCTGATTGACGAAATAGATGAATAGGCTGGAATCAATAGATACAATATAAGATGGGCCAATCTACCAAGTATATTTTTGTAACAGGAGGTGTTACCTCGTCGCTGGGAAAGGGAATAATATCTGCATCGCTTGCCAAACTTTTACAGGCACGGGGTTATGCAGTAACCATTCAAAAGTTAGACCCTTACATTAATATCGACCCGGGAACACTAAATCCTTACGAGCATGGTGAATGCTATGTAACGGAGGATGGTGCCGAAACGGATCTCGATTTAGGTCACTATGAGCGGTTTATTAACCTACATACCACTCAAGCAAATAATGTTACAACCGGTAGGATATACCAAACGGTAATTAATAAGGAACGTAAGGGGGAATACCTGGGTAAAACGGTTCAGGTTATTCCGCACATTACCGACGAAATTAAACGGCGCATCAAGCTGCTTGGCACAAAGCATAAGTTCGACATGGTGATCACCGAAATTGGTGGTACCGTGGGCGATATTGAGTCACTCCCCTATATTGAGGCGGTTCGTCAGCTGAAATGGGAGTTGGGACCAACTAACGCATTGGTTATTCACCTTACGTTAGTTCCTTATCTTTCTGCCTCCCGAGAATTGAAAACAAAGCCTACGCAACATTCTGTAAAATCTTTGTTAGAGCAGGGAATACAGCCTGATATTCTGGTGCTAAGGACAGAGCACACGTTGCAGCCCGACCTGCGAAAAAAGGTGGCACTTTTTTGCAATGTGGAAAGCGAATCGGTGGTGGAGTCCATAGATGTCTCTACCATTTATGAGGTTCCGCTGTTAATGCTCAAGGAGAATCTTGATAAAACAGTGCTGCGTAAGTTAAACCTACCCTTGGGAGAGGAGCCACAGCTGAAATCGTGGAAGCAGTTTATTGCCAAGTTGAAGAATCCAAAGCAGGATGTAAAAATTGCACTTATTGGGAAATATGTGGAGTTGCCTGATGCATACAAGTCCATTATCGAGGCTTTTGTGCATGCTGGAGCCGCCAATGAGTGTAAAGTAAAGTTGGAACTGATTCATTCCGAAAAGTTGGAGACAGAAAATGTTGACAATTTGCTTAAGGATATGAAGGGAATTTTGGTTGCTCCCGGTTTTGGACATAGAGGCATTGAGGGAAAGATAATGGCGGCCAGGTATGCCAGAGAAAATGGGGTTCCTTTTCTAGGTATATGCCTGGGGATGCAGTGTGCGGTTATTGAGTTCGCCCGCAATGTGTTGGGTTATGCCGATGCCAACTCCACCGAGATGGTACGTAATACCAACTATCCGGTAATCGATCTTATGGAGGATCAAAAAAATGTGACCGACAAAGGTGGTACCATGCGTTTAGGTGCCTATCCTTGTATCGTTTCCAAAAACACCAAAGCGTTTGACGCGTATGGAGTGGAAGAGGTGTTTGAACGTCATCGTCACCGGTATGAATTTAACAATGCTTATCTCGAAGACTTTTTGGGCGCTGGCATGATTGCCTCCGGCATGAACCCCGATACCGGTCTTGTTGAGATGGTAGAGTTACCAAAGCATCCGTGGTTTGTGGGTGTTCAGTTTCACCCCGAATATAAAAGTACGGTGGTGAATCCACATCCCTTGTTTGTTGAATTTGTAAAGGCTGCGCTGAATAAGTAGCTTATATTACAACTTGTAGTTTGGGGGATCTCGCTACTTTATTCCCCGCTAATTTGTTAAATCGGATAATTACTGGAAATGGATAAGAATACAATTTATGGACTTGTCGCAATTGGGGTAATTCTAATTGGATTTAGTATTTATAACGGGAAGCAGGAGAAAAAGTATGCTGTGGAAAAACATCGCATCGACTCCATTGCAGCTCTAAATGCTCCACAGAATTCACCTAATGCAATTGGCGATACTAGCCTTGCTGTTGCAACTACAAAAGCCACCAATACTGCTAAGAACGATAGCGTTTATAAAGCAAGTATTAGCCAAAATCTTGGTGAGATGGGTGATGCACTTACTGGCGAAGAGAAGTTTATTACTCTGGAAAATGATTTGGTAAGGGTTATTTTGTCGAATAAAGGTGGGAAAATTTATTCGGTTGAGCTTAAAAAGTATAAAACCTATGGAGGAAAGCCACTTATTCTCTTTCGTGGTCAGAGCCATGAGTTTAGTTTGAATTTGTTTTTAAAGGAGTCGGTAGAGACAGGCAACTTTTACTTTACACCCGGAACAACAGCAAACCTTATCACTGTTGAAAAGGGTGATAGCGCTAAATCGGTGGAAATGCGCCTGAATATTGCATCGAATAGTTACCTGGAGTATAAGTATACCTTACGTCCAGGCAGTTATATGGTCGATTATCAGGTAAACATGGTTAATCTGGAGAAGTTTATTTCACCTCAGACTACCGGTATCGATTTAAAATGGCAAGCAGACGTGTATCAGGAGGAAAAGGGTGCTGAAAATGAGAATAACTACACCACTCTTGGCTATATGTTTACCACCAATGAATATGAGGAGATGAGTGGTCGAAAGGCAAGTGATACTGAAACCCTCGCTACTAAGGTTCAGTGGGTTGCCTTTAAGCAGCAGTTCTTTTCATCTATCATTTTATCTGATGGCGGTTTTAGTAATGCTATTGTAGGCTATACTAATAATCCTTCGCTTAAAGATAGTGTGCTGAAGCATTTTAAGGCAAATCTGACCATCCCATTCAATCCACAAGATAAAAAGCCAATTAATTTACAGTTCTATTTTGGTCCAAACAGCTATAAGACTTTAAGGGCCTATGGTCACGATTTTCAAAAGGTTGTTCCCATTGGTAGCTGGATTATCCGTTGGATAAATCGCTATGTTGTAATTCCTTCGTTTGATTTCCTAGGACGTTACTTTGTTAGCTATGGTCTTATTATCTTGCTGCTTACACTTGCCATTAAGCTGGTACTTTTTCCATTAACCTATAAGTCATATCTCTCCTCTGCAAAGATGAGAGTGTTGAAACCTGAGGTTGATAAGATAAATCAGAAATATCCGAAGAAGGAAGACGCGCTTAAAAAGCAGCAGGAGGTGATGGGGTTATATAAAAAGGCTGGAGCCAGCCCACTTGGCGGATGCTTACCAATGGTGCTACAATTCCCTATCCTTTTTGCCATGTTTCGGTTCTTCCCTGCTTCCATTGAGTTGCGGCAGCAGAGCTTCCTCTGGGCCGATGATCTTTCTTCGTACGATTCGGTGTTGCACTTACCATTTAATATACCACTTTATGGTGACCATGTAAGCTTGTTCACCTTGTTGATGGCGGCTGCTCTTTTTGTTACCTCTCGCATGAGTTATACGCAAATGGGTGACACCAATGCTCAAATGCCCGGTATGAAGTTTATGATGCTTTACCTTATGCCGATCATGATGATTGCATGGTTCAATAACTACTCTGCCGGTTTGAGCTACTACTACTTCTTGTCAAATATGGCTACTTTGGCTCAGACCTACTTCATTCGTAGATTTGTGGACGACGAAGCACTGCTTGCTAAGCTAAGAGAGAACAGCAAAAGGGTGGTGAAAAAGTCTAAATTCCAGCAACGGCTCGAAGATGTTGCTCGTGAACAGCAGAAGAGAAAAAAATAGGGTGAATTATTGATATCTGCAAAGAGGGGGTGCCGATTGGTAGCCCCTCTTTTGCGTTAATCCACTAGGTAATATTAAAATATAAAAGAGACGCAAAATTTTGCGTCTCCACTATTGATTGTATCCTTTAATCTGGCAAGGCGGCCAGATTCCCGCTTCGCTACGACTTTCTCTATCTTCTTTAAATATTATTCTTCAACCTGTTTCATGTTGTGGAAAACATTGGTTACATCCTCATCATCCTCAAAACGGGCAAGTAACTTTTCAATATCGGCCATTTGTTCTAGATTTAGTTCCTTGGTGTTGATGGGGATGCGCTCAAATTCCGCGGTCACTATTTCAAACCCGTTATCTTCTAAATACTTCTGCAATGGACCAAATGCCTCGTAATCACCGTAAATGACCATGTCACCGTCTTCAACAAAAAGTTCCTGAGCACCAAAATCTATAATTTCAAGTTCCAACTCTTCGGGGTCAATATCCTCTTTGCCCTTTACCTTAAAGTAGCACTTGTGCTCAAACATAAAATCGAGACTGCCAGAGGTTCCTAGCGAGCCATTGAGACGATTGAAGTAGCTGCGAACATTGGCCACGGTGCGGGTTGGGTTATCGGTGGCCGTATCCACAATAATGGCAATCCCGTGCGGACCATAACCATGATAAGAAATTTCCTTATAGTCTTCCTGCTCTTTCGATGATGCTTTTTTAATGGCACGCTCTACATTCTCCTTTGGCATGTTGGCTGCCTTCGCATTTTGAATCAGCACTCTCAGTCGTGGGTTGCTGGCTGGATCAGGTCCACCTGACTTAACGGTCATGGCAATCTCTTTTCCCAACTTTGTGAAGGTTCGCGCCATGTTGCCCCACCTTTTTAGTTTGCGTGCTTTGCGATATTCAAATGCTCTTCCCATGGTTCAAATTCAATTTCATTGATAAATTTGGTGCAAAAATAATTCAACTTACCATAAGTTTATAAAGAATAGACAAAATCTTTTCTCCTCAATAAAAAAAATGAGAGCCACCCTTCCGAGTGGCTCTTAACCCTAACGTAGTTAACCTAATCAAAAAAAACTATTCATATTTCAATGTTATGGAGGGGCTAGTTCGTGCGGCCTTGATTGTCTGGAAAATAACGGTGGCCACTGCAATTGCATAGGCGATTAAGGAGGCTGCAATAAATGGCCACGGCGATAGGTCGATTCGGAATGCGAAGTTGTTGAGCCAGCTATGCATTAAGAAGTAGGCAATTGGCCATGCCACAATGGTTGCGATTATAAACAGCTTATTTATCTCCTTTAGTAGCAAGAATACAATGGTGGAAATTTGTGCACCCATTACCTTTCGAATGCCAACTTCCCTTGTTCGTTGCTCTGCCGTAAAAGAGGCTAAACCAAATAATCCAAGTGCCGCAATAAAGATGGCTAAAATGCTAAATATGGTGAAGAGGTATCCTGCACGCTGATCATCTTTGTATTGTATGTCGAGCATTTGATCGAAGAAGGTGTAGTCGTATGGGTCAACCGTACCGGCAAACTCCTTCCACTTTTCCTCACCCGCTTTAATAATTGAATTTACATTGGCACCATCGGCATATTTCAGCGTTATATAGTTGGCGTCATTTTTATTAAATAGGATAGCTAATGGATTGATTTTGTTGTGTAAACTCTCGAAGTTGAAGTCTTTTACAACTCCAATAACAGTTAGGTGCTGAGAGGTATTAACAATGATTTTGGTTCCCACAATGGGCTCTTTTAGCCCCATGGACTTAACCGCTGCTTCATTTATTATCAATGCAGTTGAGTCCGATGCAAAGTCTCGGCTAAAATAGCGACCTTCAACCATCTTTAGGTTTAGTGTTTTTGCAAAATCCCAGTCTGTGTTAAATACACTGAGCACATTCGTTTCCTGTGAGGGTGATCCTTCCGGCAGAAATACTGTAGAGCCAATTAATGTTGACGGTAAGGCACCCGAAAGGCTTACGGACTTTACTCCGGGAATAGCTGCAAGTTCCTTTAAAAATGCATCTCTTTTGTCGGATGGAACGGTAAACGCTCGGTTAATGATTAGCCCATTGTGTCGATCGAATCCAAGATCTTTGGATCGGGTGTAGTGTACCTGGTTATACACCACAAATGTGGATATGAGTAAGCCAATGGTGATAATAAATTGGATTACTACCAATACGCCCCGAAGCCAAACGCCGGATGCGCCCGATCGAAGTTTTCCTTTTAGAACTTGAAGTGGCTGGAAGCGAGCTAAGAAAAAGGCTGGGTAACTTCCGGCTAAGAGTCCAACGGCAACGATGATACCTAGCAAGGTTACTAAGGTAATCCCAACAGGTAGGGTTGTGATGGATAGCTGTTTTTCTGCTAATATATTGAAGTATGGAAGCACTAGGGCTACTATGCCAATGGCTATTACCAGCGAAAAAAAGGTGAGAATGATTGATTCGGTGAGGAATTGGTATATAAGCTGCGATTTTGTGGAGCCTACTACCTTTCGAATTCCAACCTCTTTTGCTCTTTTTGCGGAACGTGCCGTGGCAAGGTTCATGAAGTTGATGCTGGCTATGGCTAGAATAAAAAAGGCGATAATCATAAATACGTATACCATAATTAGGCTGCCACCGGGCTCAATCTCAAAGTTTTGCTGGGAGTGAAGGTGGATATCTTTTATGTTTTGCATGGTAAAGCCATAGACGTTATTGCCTTTTGAAAACTGCTCCTGCGAAATTCCCAAGAATTGTTCTACCTGAGGACCAATATATTTCTTCACAATTTCGGGAAATTTCGACTCAATGATTTTTGCATCGTCCTTATTTTCCAATAGGATATAGGTGTAAAAATTGTTGGAAATCCATACAGTGCTGTTGATAAAGTCGCTACCCATGGAGTTCATTGAGGCGATGAGCTCAAAGTGAAAATGTGAGTTTAAGGGAAAATCTTTGGCTACACCGGAAACTTCATAGGCTGTTTTTTCATTACCCATATAAACCGTTTTGCCAACAGGGTTTTCATGGCCAAAGTATTTGTTGGCAATTGATTCGGTGAGCACTATGGTATGGGGGCGGGTAAGCACCTTGGATGGATCGCCCTGAAGTAGCGTTAGTCCGTTAAATACCTGAAAGAACGTGGAGTCGGCAAAGGTGATATGACGCTCAACAAAGCACTTCTCACCAAATTTAATAACTGGAGTGCCGATGAAATTGAATACCCTGCAATAACTCTTTACTTGCGGGTAATCCTGCATCATAGCAGCTCCCATGGGGGCGGCGGTTATGGGCCCGGAAAATTCGGTGCCCATCATTTTTGCGTTGAGACCAAGCCGGTAGATGCGATCCGTGTTGGGATGATAGCTGTCGTAGCTAAGCTCGTCCGTGACGTAGAGCATAATCATTAGGGCCGATGCAATACCGATTGCTAATCCAGCTATATTAATGAGGGTGTAGCCTCGCTGACTTATTAAATTTCTTAATCCAACCTTAAAGTAATTTTTTATCATAGCCTAAGTTGTTGTTCAATTATAATTCGGTGCCATTATCTTTTATCAAAGTATGTTCCATAAATATTAACGAATTGGAGTTTAGTGACATGATGTGTCATATTGGCGGAATGTGTTGTTCGGTTTTATGTCACTTGTGTTCGTTTTCGAACACGCTTAATATAATTCTTCTCGGTAATTTAAGTAATGGATTTATACCATATCAAATGTGATTTGGCATAATAGTTCCTATTTTTGGTTGTACTATTATTATGGCAATGAACGATAAAATAAATCCACAGTTGGAGGAGAGTTGGAAAAACGTTTTGGCGACGGAGTTTGAGAAGGAATACTTTGGTCGGCTTAAGGATTTTTTGGTTACCGAAAAGCAGCAGCATGTCATTTATCCACCTGGAAGCAAGATATTTGCGGCGTTTGAGCATACACCCTTTACCAAAGTAAAGGTGGTATTGCTTGGTCAGGATCCTTATCACGGACCAGGTCAAGCGCATGGATTATGCTTTTCTGTGCCAACCGGAGTGCCAAAGCCTCCATCGCTTATCAATATATTCAAGGAGCTAAAGAACGAACTGAATATTCCCATCCCGGAAAGCGGTAATTTGGAACAATGGGCCGATCAAGGCGTTCTTCTTATTAATGCCACACTCACCGTAAGGGCTCATATGGCAGGTTCGCACCAGAAGAGGGGCTGGGAGGAGTTTACCGATGTTGTAATTAGAACTATATCTGAAAAACGAGAGGGTGTCGTGTTTTTACTTTGGGGAGCCTATGCTCAAGCAAAGGAGAGCCTAATTGACACCTCACACCATTTTGTGCTTAAGGCTCCACATCCTTCACCACTCTCTGCCAGCCGTGGTTTCTTTGGATGTGGACATTTTATTAAAGTTAATGAGTTGCTCCATGAGCAGGGTTTAACGGAGATTGATTGGCGCATTGAGTAGATCGGTTCTGCAGGATTGAATTAATGTTAAATCGTGTGAAAAGAGAAGGTGATCCTAAACCTTTTCCTCTTTTAACTGTATTCTTTGTGCATAATAAGGTATTTTTGATGCCCTTAACTCAAAAAGTAATTATGAAAAGAAACATACTATTCATTTCTCTCTGGCTCCTGTCGCAGCTGGCGTTTGGTCAGCAGCCCCAAATGGAGCTAAAGGTGCTTCAAACATCTGATGTTCATGGTGCAATTTTTCCCTTCGACTTCATAAACAATAAGCCGCTTGATGCCTCACTTGCACAGGTTGAAACCTATGTTAAAAAGATAAAGGCCAACGGTGCACCATACATACTGCTCGACAATGGCGATATACTGCAAGGTCAACCAGAATCCTACGTTTACAACTATGTAAAAACCGATGTTCCTCACATCATCTCTCGAGTATATAATTTCATGGGCTACGATGCTGCCGAGGAGGGAAATCACGACATTGAAGCCGGCCATCCGGTATTCGACAGGGTGGTAAAAGAGTCGAACTTTCCATGGCTTGGTGCTAATGCAGTGAAGGAAGGGACACATGATCCATACTTTAAACCATACGTAATCATTAATCGTGGTGGCTTAAAAGTAGCGATACTCGGTTTAATTACTCCGGGTATTCCAAGTTGGCTACCAAAGGATTTGTGGTCTGGAATGGAGTTCGACGATATGGTTGAAAGCGCACAGCACTGGATGAAGATTATTAAGAGCAAGGAGAAGCCCGATGTTATCATAGGTCTTTTTCATAGCGGCACCGATCCTGCTTACGGACATGTGGATTCTTTGTCGAATAAAAACGAAAATGCTAGTGTTATTGTGGCTATGAAGGTGGCTGGATTCGATGCCATTATGATAGGACACGACCATCTTGCCACCTATAAAAAGGTTGTCGGTCCAACGGGTGATTCTGTTGTTGTTCTGAATCCTGGTTCGGGCGCACGCTATGTTTCCGAGTTAACCATTAGTGCCTATCGTGATAGTAATGGAGAGTTGGTGAAGCACTGTAGCGGAAAAATTGTTCCCATGCAGGGTGTTCCCGCCGATCCTGAATTTATGAAGATTTTTGCCAGCGACTACAAGGCGGTTAACGACTTTGTGTCACAACCAATTGGCACATTTGCCAAATCGGTGTCCACCAAGAATGCCTACTTTGGACCCTCAGCCTTCATCGATTACATCCATGCCATTCAGATTAAGAATAGCGGTGCCGATATTTCGTTTGCGGCTCCACTTTCGTTCGTAACAGAAATTAAGGCGGGTACAATTTATGTTCGCGATCTTTTTAAGCTATATAAGTATGAAAACCGGTTGTTTACCATTTGGCTAACAGGTAAAGAGATTAAAAACTATTTAGAATACTCCTATGGCGATTGGTTCAGTACGATGAACAAAATAGATGACTATCTTATCCTCTTCGAAACGGATGCAAAGGGTAATGTGGTTTTGGATAATCGTGGACGAGCAAAGGTGAAAAATCGTTACTACAATTTCGATTCGGCTTATGGTATATACTACACCGTTGATGTAACAAAACCCACAGGTGAGCGCATTACCATTTTGAAGATGGCAAATGGTGAGCCATTTGATATGAATAAGAGGTATAACGTTGCATTGAATTCATATCGCGCTTCGGGTGGTGGAGGTCACCTAACCCTCGGCGCAAAAATCCCCGAAAATGAGCTCCCTAGCAGAGTTGTCAAAATGGGAGATACCGATTTTCGCATGGTTATTCTTAAAACAATTGAGGAGCAGAAGGATGTTATCGATCCGGCTGCAGCAGACTTTTGGAGAGTAATACCTAGTGACTATTTGAAGGCAGGAATGGAAAAAGACTTTCCATTGCTATTTGGAATAAAAAATGATGAAGAATAACATGTTAAAAGTTGATCTATTTGAAGGGGGAGGTAAGCTTCCTCTTGTGGAGGATTTTTATACAATACAAGGCGAGGGCTTTAATAGTGGTAAGCCTGCTTACTTTATTCGATTGGGTGGTTGCGATGTGGGTTGTAGCTGGTGTGATGCCCGCTATACTTGGAACCCAAAGCTTTATCCTCCCGTCGATATTGATGATATTGTTGCCAGAGCGGTCTCTTTACCTGCTCAAGCAGTGGTGGTTACGGGGGGTGAACCCACCCTTTATCCGCTCGATAAACTATGTAATAAGTTAAAGGAGAAGAATATCTTAACTTTTATTGAAACGTCGGGTGCACACCCGCTTACTGGAACGTGGGATTGGGTTTGTCTATCTCCAAAAATTTACCAGCCACCACTTCCGGAGGTATTTGCTCGGGCAAGTGAGCTGAAGGTAATTATTAACTCGGAACGTGATTTTGAGTGGGCGGAGGAGAATGCTGCCAAGGTGCTGGATACCTGCATGCTTTATCTGCAGCCGGAGTGGAGCGTATATAACCGCATGATTCCACTTGTGGTTGAATATGTAAAGGCGCATCCACGGTGGAATGTATCCATTCAAATTCATAAGTATATGCATATTCCATAGCTGGTATAACTTGCAACGTGTCGAAAATGATGCAGATGAAAGGTTTTAAGTATTGGTTTACTATACTCGCCTTGGTTGTTGCCTTGGGAGTTAACAATAGAGCTGGGGCCCAAGAGGTGCTTTCCACACGCTCCAAAAAAGCTGTAGAACTTTACCATAAAGCGCAATACTTTTACGATCGGTATAGCTATGCCATGGCTATACAATCGTTGGAACAGGCTGTGTTGGCCGATCCAAAGTTTGTTCAAGCCTATCTATTCCTCTCACAGATGCATCAGGACATGTTGCAGTTTCACAAGGCCATTGAATGTGGCGATAAAGCCTTGGCAATTAATGATAAGATTTACCCGGAGATACGCTATTCCCTTGGACAAATGAAATTAATGTTGGGTATGTATCGTGAAGCCTTATCCGATTTTCAACAATTTAAGGAGATACCTAAGATTCCACACCCAAAATTGATCATCGCCGATTCCCTTATTGTGCGTTGTAATTATGGAATACAAGCAATGGAGCATCCTGTTCCTTTTAATCCCGTAAATCTTGGTGATAGTGTTAATAGTGAGTATGACGATTACTGGCCCAGCATTTCGGCCGATGAAAAAACGTTGGTGATAACATCCAATATTCCCCGCGACACCTTGATTCCATATTCAGAAAAGAACCGGCAGGAGGATTTCTTTATTTCAACACAAGAAGATGGGCATTGGACTGACCGTAGGCCACTAGGACCACCAATCAATAGTGAAATTAATGAGGGGGCGCAATCGCTTACCGCCGATGGTAAGGCAATGTATTTTACCATTTGTAGCCGTAATTGCAACCTCTTTTATTCCAAGAAAACAGGAGGCAAATGGGGGATGCCGGTAGCACTTCCCGAACCGGTTAGTTCAAAATATTCAACTAAACAACCATCCATTTCACCCGACGGACGAACGCTCTACTTTTCTAGCAATAGACCAGGCGGTAAGGGCGGGTTTGACTTGTGGCTTTCGCATTTGCTCGACAATGGACAATGGACAGAACCATTAAATTTAGGCGACAGCATTAACACAAAGGGAAATGAGTTTTCACCATTTATCCATTTTGACAATGTAAGCCTTTACTTTTCCTCCGATGGACACATGGGGATGGGGGGACAGGATATTTATGTATCCCATAAGGTTGGAGCAAACCGTTGGAGCACTTCGGTGAATGCCGGTTATCCAATAAATACATACCAGGTAGAGGATGGCTTGGTGGTGAGCGCTAAGGGTGATCATGCTTACTTTTCATCGATAAGGGAGGGGAGTAGAATGCGCGATATTTATATGTTTGAGCTACCTCAGGCAATTCGTCCTACTCCCGTTTCCTATATTAAGGGTATTGTAATTAACTCCAAAACGAGTGTGCCAATTGCAGCAAAAGCGTCACTCATAGATTTGGTGGACAATAAAGCCCTAATGGAGGCAAGTTCTGATCCAGAAACGGGTGAGTTTTTGGTTTGTATTCCAGCACATAAGAGCTATGGCTTTACCGTAGAACATCCGGGCTATCTTTTTTATTCCGATAATTTTAAGGTCGATGGCGACTATGATATAGAGCATCCTCTAGAGCGGATCATTAAGCTGGTGCCAATAAAGGCAGGAGAATCGGTAATTCTTCGCAACATTTTTTTTGCCGTAGACTCGTGGCAATTGCTTCCTGAAAGCCATCCTGAACTCGAAAAGGTATTGGAATTGCTAAGCCAAAATCCAACAACAAAGATAGAGGTAAGTGGACATACCGATAATACGGGGACGCTGGAACATAATCAATCTCTTTCTGAAAATAGGGCTAAAGCTGTGGTGGATTATCTTGTATCCAAAGGGGTGGATTCATCGCGGCTCACCTTTAAGGGCGATGCCGATACCAAGCCTATCGCCGATAATTCTACTCCGGAACATCGTGCCATGAATCGGCGTACCGAGATGAAAGTGCTCGAGTAGCATTGCTAATTCCACTCACAATGGTTAACGGCTTGGTTGATTTTGGATTATTGGCAATGCTATAAATAAAAAGCCCAAGTCGAATGACTTAGGCTTTATGGAGCCGGTGATGGGAATTGAACCCATGACCTCTTCCTTACCAAGGAAGCGCTCTACCCCTGAGCTACACTGGCCAATAGAGCGGGAGACGAGACTCGAACCCGCGACCCTCAGCTTGGAAGGCTAATGCTCTACCGACTGAGCTACTCCCGCTTATTGATTGTGTTGGTGGGGAGAGCAGGATTCGAACCTACGAAGGCGTACACCAGCAGATTTACAGTCTGCCCCAGTTGGCCACTTTGGTATCTCCCCGGTATTACAAAGAACTAATTGCTAGAAAGCGTTGCAAAAGTAATTTATTTGCCCGAAAACAAAAGGTTTCCAAAGACATTTTTCAGAAAAAAGTTATTAACATCTGAAACAGATTTGAGAATCAAACCCTTGTGCAACTAAGCTTCTGAAAAGTCTTCCAAATTTCGTTGCAGATTTACCATCTTAATGGCAGTTACAGCTGCTTCGTCGCCTTTATTACCAAGTTTACCACCGGCTCTCTCTTTAGCCTGATCCTGTGTGTTAGTGGTAAGTACACCAAAAATGAATGGCATGTTGTACTCCATATTTAAGGTTGTAATTCCTTGGGTTACACCTTGGCAAATAAAGTCGAAATGACGTGTTTCTCCTTGTATTACACAACCAAGGCATATAACTGCATCAACCTCTGCGTTTTCGGCCATCATTTGTGCTCCAAGAGTGAGTTCAAAGGTGCCGGGAACGGTAACCTTTACAATGTTCTCCTTTTTTGCACCGTGTTGTAGCAGGGTGTTGTAGGCACCCTCACCGAGCGAATTTGTAATTTCGGAATTCCACTCACTAACAACAATGCCAAATTTCATATCGGCGGCGGAGGGAATTGGGCTTCCCTCAAATTTGGATAGATTTTTTTGTGTTGAAGCCATGGCAACATGTTTTAAAAAAAAGGAAAGTATCAATAACCGTTGATACTTTCCTTTTTATGTTATAAATAAATTATCGAGGTTATTTTGCCGACTTTAAAGTAGCACGAGCAATGTATTTGTCGATATCTCGTGCTTCGGCAGTTTTACCATATTTGTCTTTGATTATATTGTATACCTCAAGAGCATCATTATACTTACCCTGAGCTTCATAAACTCCGCCAGCTTTCATGAGTGCTGTAGGTGCAGTAAACTCGTTGTCGTTTGCTTCAGCAGCCTTGCGGTAATATTTTGCACCATCGTCAAGCTTATTCATCTCTACATAGGCATCACCAACTCCGGTTAATGCCTTTGCACCAAGCATCATGTCGTTGCCATCGTAACTTTTAAGCAAATCTATAGCAGCCTGAAAGTTGCCAAGGTGTAGGTTGCAAAAACCTGCATAAAACTTAGCTAAATTGCCAGTTTTTGTTGAGCCATAGTTGTCAATAATCTGCTTAAATCCGAATGCATTGCCATCGCCATTGAGTGCCAACTTGAATGAGTCGCGGTCGAAAAATTGCTGTGCCTGATAAATTTGCTTTTCAGCCTCCTTTTCCTTCGGGGCTAGAATTAGATACTTATAGCCAAAGAACAATCCAACTACAATTGCAATACCTCCTAATACATATAGAAAGCTTTTGTAGTGTGTTTCAATGAACTGCTCGGTTTTGGAAAGTGATTCCTCAATCAGCTCGATCTTCTCTTCTGTACTATTGTTTTTCGTTTTTGACATAATGGCTCTGTTTTCAATAAACCTTGGCAAAAGTAACCTTTTTTGATAAATTAGGAAATAATTCGTTATCTTTTTAAACTCATTTGAATTCCGATGCTATTGCCCTAACTTTACACCCAAATATATTATGCTCATGCGGCTCGACCGTCTTTCTCTATTGAATTTTAAAAACTTTGAGGAGGTAAGTATTAATTTTAGTGCTGGCCTAAATTGTTTTGTTGGTGCTAATGGTGCTGGTAAAACTAACTTGCTCGATGCAGTATACTACCTCTCCATGAGTAAAAGTTTTCTGATGGCCGCCGATATTCATTGCATTCGTCATGCAGAAGAATTCTTTGTACTCCAAGGAGACTTTTTTCGCGATGGTCGCGAGGAGAAGATATATTGTGGTGTAAAACGTGGAATGCCCAAAACTTTTAAGCGCAACGGGAAGGATTATGAGAAACTTTCGGACCATATTGGATTATTACCTGTTGTTTTTGTCTCTCCTTACGACACTAATTTGATTGATGGTCCGGGTGAAGAGCGAAGAAGGTATTTGAATAGCGTTATCTCGCAGCTCGATTCAGCCTATCTCACGGCAATGATTGATTATAATCGGGTGCTGACTCAGCGAAACCGGTTTTTGAAACAGGCTTGGGAAAAACGTCATCTCGATGAGGAGGTTTTGGATGTGCTCGATATGCAGCTGTCTAATCTAGGAGCCTCGGTATATGCTCGCCGTAGGCAGTTTGTCGATGAAATTGTTCCTCTTTTTAATAGCTACTACCAATTTGTAAGTGGTGGAAAGGAGCGGGTTGAGTTGGGGTATGAGTCGGGTCTTGCAAAGATGTCTTTGGTGGAACTGTTGAAGTTGAATCGTGAAAAGGATCGATTCCTTCAGCATACCTCGGTGGGGGTTCATCGGGACGACATCGACCTGCTGATTGACGACTATCCGGTAAAGCGGGTTGGATCACAAGGCCAGCAGAAAACGGTGCTTATTGCGCTTAAATTGGCTCAGTTCGATTATATTAGCAGGGCAACAGGATTAAAACCACTCCTGCTACTCGATGATATTTTTGATAAGCTCGATATGCAGCGTGTGGAACAGCTAATTGCGTTGGTAGCGGGGGAGGGATTTGGTCAAATATTTATTACCGACAGTAATAAAACGCGACTCGATGGCATTTTACGTCAAACGATGGGGCAGCATCGTTTATTTAAAGTTGAGGATGGGAAGGTAATACCAGTGGACGATGAGAAATAGCAATAGTAAAACAATAGGGGCCATTTTAAAGGATTTTATCAAAGAGCAAAACCTTCAGCCCGGCCTCGATAAAGCTAGAATTATACTTGCTTGGCCCGAAGTGGTAGGCCTTAATGTGGCGCGAGAAACGCTGAAGGTTTCGGTGCACAATCGTGTGCTCTTTGTAAGCTTGCGTTCGGCCATCGTACGCTCGGAACTTCTCATGCTCCGCAAGGACATTGTGGCAGCCATTAACCGTAAGGTTGGCTACAGCGTTATCGACGACGTGGTGCTGCGTTAGACTGGACTAAATATTTCCCTCTGCGAAAAAAAGAACTCCATCTCTATTTTTGCATTTTCATCGCTATCGGAACCGTGAACGGCATTCATTGTTTTGCTTGTAGCATATAGCTTACGTATGGTTCCATCTGCGGCTTGAAGCGGGTCGGTACTACCCATGAGCTTGCGGTAGTCTTCAACAGCGTTACTCTTTTCCAATACGAGGGCAACAATAGGTCCGGAAGTCATGAACTCCACTAGTCCACCAAAAAATTCTTTTCCCCTGTGAACCTCATAAAACCGTTCAGCTTCCTCCTTGGTGAGCTTCACCATTTTGATCGCTCTTACGTAGAAGCCTGCATCGGTTACCATGTTGAGAATGTGTCCAATGTGGTTGTTTTTAACGGCGGTTGGTTTAACCATTGAAAATGTGAGTTTTCCTTTCATATTTTATCATTATTTGAGTTTTAAAAATAGCTGTTTTTATATTACTACTTACCTGTTGGAGCTAGAATTGTGTAATAAACTCTTGCCAATCTTTAAATCCGTGCAGGCGAAAGTGTGATAACCTTCTCGAACTTTTACCATAATGTTGTATCTTTGAACTTAATTTAAAACTGTAGGATTTTGATTCTAAATGATAAAGTTCGTTTTGTAGAACTGCTGAGTCCAATACTTTCCAACTCGAAAAATATTTGCATTATTTCGCATGCCAATCCCGATGGTGATGCTATTGGCTCTTCCTTAGGCCTTTTTCACTTGCTTAAAAGCAACGAAAGAATTGTTAATGTTTTGTTGCCTGATCGATTACCAGAATTTTTACGCTGGCTCCCTGGTGGTACCAACGTGGTGGTTGGTTTTGATCAAAAGCCGTTGGCAGCAAAAGTGTTAGCCGAGGCTGATTTGATAATTTGTCTCGATTTCAATCAGTTAAATAGGGTAAACGGATTAGAAGAGGGCCTTACTAACGCCAGTGCTAAACGAATTTTAATCGATCACCATCCGGAGCCAGATGATGTTTTTGAACTAGGTCTTTCGGTTACTACGTCCAGCTCCACTTCGGAGCTTGTTTACGACGTTGCCGAAGGGTTGGGCTTAACGGTCAATCTTGCCAAGGAGGTAGCCACCTGCATATACACCGGAATAATGACCGATACCGGCTCCTTCAGCTATGGCATCTCAACCGGTAAGCCCTTTGCTGTTTTGGCTCACCTAATGGATGCAGGTGCGGAAAAGGAGCGTATCCATGCTGCCGTTTACGACAGTTTTTCTGAAGGAAGGATGCGGCTCATGGGTGTATGCCTTAAAGATAAGATGGTGGTATTTCCAAAGTTGCGAACAGCATACATATCGCTAACTGCCTCTGAAATAAAGCAGTATAGCAATAGAATTGGAGATACTGAGGGATTTGTAAATATGCCTCTCTCTATCGAGGGGATTGTATTTACTGTGCTATTTGTGGAGCGCGATGGCCAGATTAAGCTGTCGTTACGTTCGCGTGGAAATTTTGCTGTTAATGTTTTTGCAAAAAAACATTTCAATGGCGGTGGACATAGGAATGCAGCTGGTGGAAAATCGAATAAAACACTTTTAGAAACTATTGCCGATTTTGAAACACTTTTGGTTAGTTATGAAAAGGAACTTCTTAATGCATAGACTTTCTTTTTTTGTATTGTTGATTGCTGGATGTAGTCAGCCTCATGAGCAAGTTCAACTGCCGATGGACGCATCCGCTGTTAACCATAGGATTCAGCGTGTGAATATGGAGCTGATTAACGAGGATAACCATCATATAGTTAGTTATTTCGAACGTAGAAATTGGCCGTATAAAGCTACTGGATCTGGTCTTTATTACTATATTTACCATCAAGGGGGAGGCAAAATGGCTGTTAGCGGTAGTGATGTAGCCATCTCCTATAGCATAAGTTTGCTTGATGGCACCTCATGCTACGGGGGAGATAAGCCAGTTGATAAAACAATTGTTGCAGGAATGGGCAAGGAGGTGTCGGGATTGGAAGAGGGAATATTGCTGATGAGGGAAGGCGACAAGGCAATTTTGATTATTCCTCCACATTTGGCTCACGGCTTGCTGGGCGATGACGAGAGAATACCTGCTCGATCAACTATTGTATACAATATTTCATTAGTAAAGGTGTCTCAAACAAAGTAACCATGAATAGAGTAAATATTTTTTTACTGTTGTTACTTACAACCATTACTTTGGTTGGCTGTAAAAAATCGCCCTATCCCGGATATGAGGCTAAACCCAATGGGATATACTTTAAGCTGTTGGCCATTGGTGAGGAAGACAAAAAAGCCTCGCCTGACGATTATATTACAGCCGATATTGCTTATCGCTCTATGTCGGATTCCACTTTTTTTATGGGGCGTAGACGATTTCAACTTTCTGCTTCTCATTTCCCCGGTTCGGTGGATGAGTGCTTTGCTATGCTGTCACAAGGAGATAGCGCCTCTTTTATCATCTCTTCCGATAATTTTTTTCAGAAAACATTGGAATCGCCCAAGCCATCATTCCTCAATAATCAACCAAGTATGAAGGTTGAAATACGGCTTGTGGAGGTTCAAACACAGGCAGATTATAGTAGAGAAAAGGAAGCCTTTCTTACTTGGATTGAGGATTTTGGTGACTACGAAAAGGTGATATTGAAGCAGTTTTTGGAACAGAAGAAGATTGCTGTTAAACCAACAGCTACCGGCATGTATTTTATTCCACTAAATCAGGGCCATGGATTGGGCGTTACCGCCGGTGATACCGTAGTGGTCGACTATGAAGGAAAGTTCTTGAATGGGAAATTCTTCGATTCAACTAAGAAGCGCAATGAGCCTTTTTCCTTTGTTCTTGGTCAGAAATGGCAAGTGATAGATGGACTGGAAGAGGCCATTGGATACATGAAGGAGGGACAAAAGGCGTTAGTTATTTTGCCTAGCTCAATAGCTTTTGGGCGCGATGGTTCTTCCACTGGGATAATTCCCCCATTTACCTCCGTGGTTTTTGAGGTAGAACTTCTGAATGTACATAGAGGCCATGGATTGTCCATGACTGCTAAAAAGGATTCGTTGAAATAGTCTGTTTTTTTCTGAAAATATTTGATCATAAAAACCTTGTGAAGCTTAATATTCGAATAATGAAAATTTGGTTATATCTATGTACCTTTGCAGTTTTAGTCTCCTGCACCCCAGAAAATGGTGATGTTATTACGTCCCAAAATACCACGTTGCAATCATATTTGAGTTCCAATAATTTTACATATGAGAATATTGGAAGTACCTATCATGTTAAAAAAACAAAAGGATATGGTTACAAACCTACGATTGGTGATACGGTAGTTTTTAACTATACTGAGTATCTCTACAATGGAAGTACTCCTTTTATGTCGAATGTGCTCGATACAATTTTGCAAAACAACATTGATACTACCTTTTTTAAACCGATATCAACCACTGTAATACTTGGGCAAACCAATTTAATAGGTGGCCTCAGAAATGGTTTGATGATGTTGCAGCAAGGCGAGATTGGCGATATCTACTTCACCAGCGATTTAGGTTACGGAACGAAGGAGGTAGGCCCCGTACCTGCAAACTCTATACTGCGCTTTCGTGTTCAAATTCTATACGTAAATGGAGTAAATATTCAAAACGAGAAAGCAGCTATCTCGAACTATATCAGCTCCAATTCCATTTCATTTTCTACTCAACAGGATCAAGGTTACTTTTTTATACCAATAGTTCAACACAACACCTTAGTAACCGCTTTGGGCGATACCGTTTATGCTCATTATAGTTGCTATAAGTTAGATGGCACTTCAATTTCTTCTCTTTCGGTAAATAATGGTTATTCCTCTACCTTTGTGGTAGGAAAAGGATTGCCCGTGCAAGGTCTCGATTTGGCTTTTCTGCTTATGGCCAGCAAGGATACGGCAGATGTGATTTTACCATCATGCTTGGCATACGGTAATGGAGGTTTAACTGATATAGTCGATCCATTTGAGTCATTGCGTTATACTGTTGTTCTGGATAGTATTAAGGGGCGTTGATATTAGGTTGATAGCCTTCACCATTTGCTGGAAAACCTTATTCGTTACATGGCGAAATTTTACTTAGTGCAATCGCGAGGTTGTTGATGCTTTTGTCATTGGAGGGGTAATTCCGTTTGCTTATATCTAATTAACCTTCATGTTTGTGAAATATAGAAAGTATGGTTCTGATATGATTTTAACATCAGGCAGGGAGTCGTTACTTTATACTTTCGGATTAATTGTCTTCTCGTAAAATAGCTGGATTTATACGTCTCTATAACTTACTTTATATTTTTATTCCTATTTTAGGGAATCATTATTGAGTACCCAGCAATATTGTTCTGGTTGCCTTTTTGTGAATTTAAAAATGCCTCTATGAAAGTTGAATGGTTACTGAGCTTCAATCCGGTTTTATTAGCTCTCTTTGCGACTCTTTTCACTTGGTTTGTCACTGCCTTAGGGTCATCCATGGTTTTTTTCTTTAAAACTATTAATAAGCGATTGTTAAACTCCATGTTAGGATTTGCTGCTGGAGTGATGATTGCAGCAAGTTTTTGGTCGCTTCTGAAACCTGCTATCGAAATGGCCGAAGAGCGAGGTGAAACTCCGTGGTTACCAGCCTTGATTGGATTTTTGGCTGGAGGCGCATTTTTACTACTTGTGGATAAAATTTTACCCCATCTACACATGGGGCTCTCCACCGAAAAGGCGGAGGGTATAAAAACCCGTTGGCAACGAAGTGTGCTGCTGGTATTGGCTATTACGCTTCATAATATTCCGGAGGGGCTTGCAGTTGGAGTTGCATTTGGAGCACTTGCCAATAGCCCTGAAGTCGGTACGCTTGCGGCGGCCGTTGTTTTGGCTATAGGAATTGGATTACAAAATTTTCCGGAGGGTGCGGCAGTCTCCATTCCTTTGAGACGGGAGGGCTTTTCTAGACTTAGAGCGTTTAATTATGGACAGCTTTCGGGAATTGTTGAACCCATTGCCGGTGTTATTGGTGCTTATCTCGTTGTGGCGATTACGCCACTGCTTCCCTACGCGCTGTCGTTTGCGGCAGGTGCAATGATATTTGTGGTAATTGAGGAGCTAATACCTGAATCTCAGACAGGCAATGAAACCGATTTTTCAACCATTGGTGCAATGCTGGGCTTTGCAACCATGATGCTGCTCGATGTTGCGCTAGGCTAGCTCAAACTTTAGAATGGATGCAAGGCTCTTTGCCAGTATGTCCCACCTAACCCTTCCATAGTCTTTATGGTTGAGTAAGGTTTGAATTATTCTAAACTAGCGCCACTCGTTGCTTGGCATATACGCAACAATAACCCCTTAAAGATTAATTATTATATTGGGGCTGAAAGTTAGTTATGCACAATATTGTCGCATACAAACCATAATTTGATAATAATGAAAAAGGCAACTCTAATTATTTTGTTTACAATAGGACTGTTGAAAATTTGCAATGGACAGACTGAAACACATATAATTGAAACAACTGGTGTTTTCAGTGAGATTGAAGTTACTAAGCATAATGAAGCAATTAAATCCTTGCAAGGGAAAGACAAAAATCAAAAAAAGCAAGCCGTTGAAACTATAGTGAATAATCCGAATGACTTTAATCCGCCAGTTCTTTATTCATTATCACGAGAACTTTTCCTACAAGGGGACAAAGACAATGCAATATTTTGGTTTTATGTTGCTCAACTACGAGCAAGATATGACGCAAACTTGTGTATGGACAATTCTGCAAAACAGGCAGTTTCTGTATTAAATAATGAATATGGTCCTGACATTAACAAATATGCATTCCAAGACATTGACAAACTTGAAAAAACAGTAAATAAAGTTGTTGACTTTGTCCGTTCAAACAATGAAAATTATGACCACAGATGGATTAATCTACATGGAATGTGGGCTGTTCAATTAGGACTTAATAATGAATCCGAAACTAGAGAATTAAGTAAGCCCAAAGTTGAATGGGAAGCCATAAAGAAAAAAACAATCGATGACTATTACAGCGGATTTATTGAATATGTTAAAAAACAAAAGAAATAAAAATGCTGTGCATAACAATGTATAAAAAACATAAGTCGCTCAGCGGTTTACGGAACTTTAGAGCATTTAATCAGCTCCGCCAAATCTGCGATTTGACGGGTTGTTTTAAAACATTAAATTTGTGTCTAATCGCAAATTTGGCTCAGTGTAAACTGACAGGTAAGTGCCTCGAAATCACTTACGTTTCTTATACTAACCGTTATGCACATAGTTGATATTACCATTTTTGTCCTCTACATGCTGGCCATGCTTGGTGTTGGTCTCTACTTTTTAAAGCGCAATAAATCGCAGGAAGACTACTATGTGGGGAGCAGAGCAATGTCTCCTTTGCACATCGGTTTATCGGTGGTAGCTACCGATGTGGGCGGAGGTTTCTCCATTGGACTTGGTGGGCTGGGTTTTTTAATTGGCCTGTCGGGTAGCTGGATGCTGTTTACCGGTATTCTTGGAGCCTGGATTAGCGCCATTGTGCTCATTCCCAGAATTTATCCGCTGGCGGCAAAGCATAAGTTTTTAAGTTTTCCCGAGGTTCTGAACCATTACTACAATGCCAAGGTTGCTCTTATTGCGGGCATTATTTCGCTAATTGGCTACATCGGATTTACCAGCTCGCAGGTGTTGGCCGGGGCCAAGTTGGCAGCAGCCACCTTTCCAGCCATAACCACGGTGGAAGCTGTTCTGCTTATGGGAGTAGTAATTATTGGGTATACCGTGCTGGGCGGCCTAAAGGCGGTTATCTATACCGATACCATTCAGTGGATTATTCTTATGTTTGGCCTAATTGTTATTGGCATTCCCTTGGGCTATATTAAAGTGGGAGGGTGGCAGGCGATAGTGGCCTATTTACCCGACAACTTCCTGAGCCTTACCAATATCTCCTTTGTGCAATTTTTCAACTGGCTCATCACCATTCTGCCAATTTGGTTTGTGGGAATGACCCTGTACCAAAGGATTTATGCAAGCAAAGATGAGAAAACAGCCAAGAAGGCGTGGTTCATAGCCGGCTTGTTCGAATGGCCTGTAATGGCGTTTATGGGGATTATTCTAGGGCTGTTGGGCAGGGTAGCGTTCGATCAGGGCATGTTTACTGCATTTGGCTATGCTCCCGGAAGTTCCATTGATGAGGAGATTGGCCTGCCACTTCTTCTGGCGCATATTTTCCCAGTTGGATTGATGGGGCTGCTTATGTCCTCCTACTTCTCAGCCATCATGTCTACCGCCGATAGCTGCCTGATGGCGGCATCGGGTAACTTTACCACCGATATTTTAAGGCTCTCCAAGCATAACCCTCGAAGTATAAAGTATTCGCAGCTGGCAACCTTGGTAATAGGAGTTCTGGCAATTGTTCTGGCCACCAAGATGCAGAATGTGCTCAACCTGATGCTCTACTCTTATGCATTTATGGTTTCTGGCCTGTTTGTGCCAGTTTTGGGTGTCCTCTTTTTGAAAAATCCTTCGTCGAAAGCTGCGCTATATGCAATGCTTATTGGTGGAGTCACCACCTTAACCCTAATTATTAGCGAGCTGGTTTTGCCTTTCGGTTTGGATGCCAACTTCTTTGGCATAATGCTTTCGGCAATCGTGTTTATTAGCATTCAAACGCTTCACCATCGGCAGTTAGCGGGAGTAGCCTGAAGAGGCACCAAAGCGGAGGTCGGTTCATTAAATGATTAGGGGTATGGCTATCCATAACAAGGAGAGGTAACGTTCTACTATGGGAAGAGGTAGTTCCCTGTTACCCCATTGCTGTTTGTAACAACAGTTATTCTCCTGCCTTGTATTTGCGAAACGTGTACATTGCTATGCCTACATTTTTTTATTTGAGACAGGGCTTCTTATGTAATCCATGGGCTTAGTGGTAAAGTAAAAACTACAGTAGTTTTCTAATTTAAAATTAAATCATTACTAATTACCTCTACAGTTTTTAATTTTAAAATGGCTGAGCTGAAGATTTGAAAGTAATTACTATCTTCGTTTTTGAATCACGTGGAATTAAAATAATTATGAAAAAAATTACAATCAAAGATAAAATTGGAGCAATTGTATTAACAATAGTATTTTCGGTAGCGGCAAAAAGTTGTATTACTGAGTATACTAATGGCGGTGACAAAACCGCAATAAGCAATTATGAACAAATTGTTACTACTAATACACATACGACAGCTACTTTTCAGTCGGAATATGAAGAGAAAATCATAAAAATAGCTCATATCCCAATGAAATTATATCATTTCAAATATGATTTCACCGTTGATGGTAGAGGGTATACAGGTAAAGTAACTTTAAGTAGTGTTCCAACGCAACCTACGATTGAAGTTTATTATTTACAAATGGATCCCAATTTTAATTGCACCGATCCAAAAAGAGAGTTAGAAAAAGAAAAGGAAAAAAACACATCTAAAACAGATTTATATTTCGGAATTTTTTGGAGTATTTTAGCGCTGTTAGGCATTGTAGCCATTGTAGGATTATTCATAAAGGAAAAGGAAGTTGTTACAATTAAAAGCGTAGTATTAAAAAGTGGTGATACATTAAAAAACGCCTACCAAATTCATCACCTTAAAAATGAATCCATAATTCTGGATATAGAAACAAAAGAGAATATTAATAGGATGAGCAAAGAAGAGGCAGTCTCATTTTGTTGTAAACGATTCAAATTAACGATAAAGGAGGCAAAAACATTTGTTCGCATTTCAAAATCGCTTAAATAAGATTGGAATTGTCGCGATGAATATTGTTTTGTTTTTTTCTAATACATGATAAAAATTTAAATATTTCGATATTATATTGATAATAAGAGCTTATCGGTACAGTTGCAATGTAATTTAGGCCATATTTAAAAATGCTTTTGGCTAGATTTTCGTGCTTGTGGACCTTGATCGGTTTGAAGTGTTGATGTAGGTATATGCCGACTCGGCAGGCCTAGGTAAAAGCGATTATCACTAACGCAAACAGCGTTTCAATTATTAGATGAAATTTAAAAACGAAACGAGGGACAATTGCTGACTTTAGAAATAATCATTTAATATAGGAAGACGATGAATTGTATGACTAAATCTACTAATGCCAATAATTAGGCCTCTTAGCATTCTGCTCCACCGTGCGATGAATCCAATCCGATAGTGGAATGGTCACAAGGGATGACCATTTTTGCTTATGTCGTGCAGAGTTCTTGCAGGCTAAAGCAAGAAAAATGAGTAGGGTGTAGCTAATTTATCTGTTCTACTCTTTTATTGGACCGCAATGAAAAATGCATATATTTAAAGCACAATTTTTTCGAGCATATTTGTATGGAGTCGCACGGTAATCGTACAATATTTATTGCGATTGGAATTTTACTGGCCATAATTCTATTTGGAATTCTAGGATTTATGCGTTTAGAGGGCTACTCATTTGTCGAGGCGCTCTACATGACAATTATTACAATTAGCACTGTTGGGTTTAAGGAGGTTCACCCGCTCTCGAATGTGGGAATGTGGTTTACCATAATGCTCATAATTTTCAGCCTTGGCCTTTTTGCTTTTTCCATTTCGTTAATAACCAAGCACCTATCAGATCGACTTCTCAGTATTTATAATGTCAAAAAAAAGATGGAAAAACAGATATTGAAACTAAAGAACCATGTAATTGTGGTTGGGTACGGGCGGAATGGTTCACAGGCGGTGGACGAATTGCTATTCAACAACATTCCGGTTGTGGTAATTGAAAACCGGCCAAAGGTTATCCAGTTCATGCAGGAGAATCCAAAAATAATCTATATTGATGGCGATGCCACCGAAGATAGCGTGCTGCATAAAGCGGGGATTAAGGATGCTAAGGCGCTCATTAGTGCATTGGCAAACGATGCCGACAACCTATTTGTAGTTATAACTGCCCGTGAAATAAATCCCGACATGATCATTGTTAGCCGGGCATCAGTCATGGCAAACGATAAAAAGCTTAAGCTGGCTGGTGCAACCAATGTTATTATGCCCGATAAAGTTGGGGGACAAAAAATGGCTACGCTTGTTATACAACCTGATATTCATGAGTTTGTCGAAAAAATAATGCTCCATCGGGTTGGCGGTGTTTCCCTTTTCGAAATTTCATGCTCGGGGATTCAACACAACACCTACAAGACAATTGGAGAACTGCAAATTAGAGAAAAAACCGGTGTAAGCATCCTTGGAATTAAGCAGGAAAATGGTCAGTATATACTTAACCCATCATCAGATACCATTCTAAAAAAAGATATCATGCTCTTTGTTCTAGGAAATAAGGAGCAGGTGTTGATACTTAAAAGCATTTTGAGTTGATAAAGTCTAGAAAAGGTAGAAATAATTGCTATGTTTTACGCACGTTAGGATCAACTTCTAAAAGTCAGAATTTCGATAAAGTTACTAAAGACCATACTCCAGTTTTTCCTTGAATCCTGATGGAACCAACCTCAGCTGTCTGTTTTCCTATTCATCCTTAAAAAATTCACCACCGCCACCGTCTCCAGAATGGTGAATATGCCACCAGCTGCCATCAGCGCATGCATTAGTCCAAAACGGTCGGCCATCCATCCAAAGAGCGGCCCCAGCACGCTAAAGAATATGCGAATCACAAAGTTGCGCACCGAGAGTATGGTGGCGCGCGATTCCGATAGCGATATTCTATTTATGGTGTTTTTGACACTACCCTATGAACTCAGGTGGAATACAAAAGCAAAGAAAATTACCTTAAAGTAGCAAGCTGTTGCATTCCCGTCAAGGTTTAGCGCGGCTCGGTAGGGGCCCAATGTTGGTAGATCATACATTTCTGCAATTTTTTGCAGGTTGTAGGTGCGCCACTATCATTTAGTAATTGGAGCGAAGGGGGTAAATAAATAGTTACTATTTGGTGAATAATCTCAATTTAGGTGGGTGGTGGAGATTTTAGGTTACTTATAAACGTGTTAAGATATAATTTATCGATAGCTAAAACGTTTTTGGTAATTTCGAAACAATTACTGACCTTTGGCGTTACTAGTGTAATTGGAAAGCAATGATTGTTTCATTTGGTTCTAACGAAACTGAAAAGATTTGGGATGGTGAAAGAGTCAAGAATCTTCCACCAGAAATTCAACAGATTGGAAGACGAAAACTTAGAATGCTGAATAATGCTCAATCAATTGGAGACTTGAAAATTCCACCTTCAAATCGTCTTGAAAAGTTGTCAGGAATACGGAAAGGCTATTATAGCATTAGAATCAATGACCAATGGAGAATAATATTCTTATGGGAAAACAATCAGGCTAAAGAGGTAGAGATTATCGATTATCATTAATGAAAGGGGAAATTATGGAGAGGCTAGAGAACATTCACCCGGGAGAAATTCTAAATGAGGAATTTCTTTTGCCCATGAATATTTCCGCATATAGGCTATCAAAGGACACTGAAATTCCACAAACTAGAATCTCACAGATTATCAAGGGAAAAAGGAGCATTACTGCAGATACCGCGCTTAGGCTTAGCCTTTACTTTGGAACAAGTCCAAAATTTTGGCTTGGCCTTCAAGCTGATTTTGATATCGAGGAGGAGCGTAAAAGAATGTCAGAAGTATTGATGCGGATAAAAGCAATTGGAAAGAATGCGTCGCAAAATGTGGCTTAGCTCATTGGCGTTGCATAGCTTATCTTTTTTGTTTCGACCTGATCATATAATTAGCATCTTTTCTTAGGTTTCTGTTTCCCTATTCACCCTTAAAAAATTCACCACTGTCACTGTCTCCAGAATGGAGAATATTCCGCCGGCGGCTACCAGCGCATGCATTAGGCCAAAGCGGTCGGCCATCCATCCAAAGAGCGGCCCCAGCACGCTAAAGAATATGCGAATCACAAAGTTGCGCACCGAGAGTATGGTGGCGCGCGACTCCGATGGCGATATTTTGTTTATGGTGTTCTTGAACACGGGCGTGGCTATACCACGAGCAAGGTAAAAGGCCAGCAATACACCGAGAGTCCAAATGGAGGGGAATAGCCCTAGCAGAATGTAGCTTATTGAGAGCACTGCAGTTACCATTATTACCGTGCCGCTTAACCCTAGCTTCTCCTCGATGCGATGCGCCCTGAAGGAGGTGATGCCCACCGAGAGGTTGAGTACCGTCCATACCACCCCAAAGGCGGCCAATGGAACGCCCACCTTTTCGAAGTAGGGCTGCGCAAACCAGGCCATACTGAGTGTACTTGCGCCGGTTATTGCCGATAGCAGTATGTTCCAGCGCAGCTGCTTGCTATCCACTAGGCTAAACTTCACTATCTTCAGAATATCGGCCATGCCAACCTTTGCCTGCATTCTTATGATGGCTGGTTCGTAGAGCCAAAGGGCCACGGGAATGGCCGTTAGGGTAACAAGGGCCTGCCCGATAAAGGGGGCACGGAGGCTCAGCCCGGCCAACAGACCGCCTAAAATTCCGGCCAGCGCTTCGGAGTAGTTGCCAAGCCCTGCTACTTTTCCCTCCTCCCGCAGGTATCGCTTCTCCTCGCCAGCTTCGAGCAGGGTGTCGTAGAGCAGGGCGGAGTCGGCTCCCGAAATCATGCTTTGTCCAAAACCCATCACCACCTCGGCGACTAGGAATCCCCAAAAGTTGTTGGCAAAAATATATACGCTAAAGCCGATGAATCCAAGAATATTCCCGTAGAGCAGCGAGTTCTTTCGTCCAATAATGTCAGCCCAGTAACCGGAGGGAATCTCGAGCACTACGATGGCAATACTGTAAACGCTCTGAAGGAGGAAAATTTCCTTCATGGTGAGGCCATGCGATTGGAAGAAGATTACCACCACGGGCATGAAGAGCAAGAACCATCCTACAATTTTTAGATAGTAGAGCTTGTAAACATTACTTTTCCACGATGGCATGGCTTATTGCTTTTTAATTTTATCTGAAAGCCAAAAAACGCTTGCAATTTGTGCAAAAATTGTCAATTTTACCAACAATAGAGTAGCAAGCTTATCCATTTTGATCGGTATAGAAAAAACTAGATTTCTAACATATAACCATTAACTAACTACTACTAACTATGGGAATGACCTTAGTTGAAAAGATTATAGCCAACCACTCCAAGCAGCAGGTTGTTAAGCCAGGCGATATCATCGATGTGCTAATGGATGTGAGGGCTGCCCGTGATTTTGGTGGGGCTAACGTGGTAAAGAACTTGAAGGATTTTAACCTTGGGGTGGACGATGCTTCAAAGACCTTCTTCACCTTCGACTGTAACCCTACAGGATCGGACCAAAAGTATGCAGTAAACCAGCACATCTGTCGTCAGTTTGCTCGTGAGCATGGTATCAAGGTTTACGACATCGATGCCGGTATTGGTACCCATATTCTGGTGGCGGAAGGGCTGGCATGTCCCGGTTCAACGGCTGTTACCACCGACTCGCACGCCAATATTCTTGGTGCTGTTGGTGCGTTTGGACAGGGAATGGGCGATCAGGATATTGCCGCTGCTTGGGCTAACGGAAGCGTTTGGTTTAAGGTTCCCGAATCGGTTAAAATAACGCTTACGGGCAAGCGACCAGCGGGTGTTACGGCCAAGGATATTGTGCTCAACCTGATGACCACCTTTGGCGCCAATAAGCTGCTGGGTTACTCGGTGGAATTTTATGGAGAGGCGGTAGACGAGCTCACGCTCGATGAGCGCATCACCATTGCTTCTATGGGTACCGAAATGGGTGTCATCATTTTGCTCTTTACCCCTAACAAGGAGGTGATGGAGTATTGCCAGGCAAGAGCCGGAAAAAAACTTCCGCTTGTTGCTGCCGATGCCGACGCTCACTATGCTCAAACCTTCCAGTTTGATGTGACGAAGTTCGTGCCCATGGTTTCCCGCCCCGGTAAGCCACACGACACCGTTGATGTGAATACGGTAAAAAAGGTGAAAATTGATTCAGCCTTCATTGGCAGCTGTACCAATGGACGCATGGAGGATATGCGTGCTGCAGCTCAAGTTTTGTGTGGGAGAAAGGTTGCGCCCGGGGTAGTGCTAAAAATTGTTCCTTCCACCGACGCGGTTTGGCAGCAATGCCTTGAGGAGGGGTTGATTAAGATATTTAAAGATGCAGGAGCTTTGGTGTCCAACGCTGGATGCGCCGGATGTGCTGCCGGACAAGTGGGGCAAAATGGGGCAGGGGAGATCACCATCTCCACCGGTAACCGAAACTTCCCCGGCAAGCAGGGAAAGGGCGAGGTTTACCTTGCTGCACCTGCTGTTGTGGCAGCCTCGGCTGTTGCTGGATACATCACCACGCCCAACGACATACCGGACAAGCCTGCGCTCTTTACCGCCTCCGACATTAAGGCGAAGGAGCATCGAATTGCTGCTGCCGAAAAGGTGAAGAGCGATAAGCCAACCATTGTGGAGGGCCGCGTGTGGTTTATAAAGGAGGACAACATCGACACCGACATGATTTTCCACAACCGCTACCTTGCCATTACCAATATGGCCGAAATGGGTCAGTATGCCCTCGATAACCTCAAGGGATACGAGGACTTTGCCAAGAAGGCCAAATCGGGTGATATCATTGTAACACAGAAAAACTTTGGTGCCGGTAGCTCACGCCAACAGGCAGTGGACTGCTTCTTGGCGTTGGGCATTAGCTGCATCTTGGCCGAGAGTTTTGGTGCCATCTACGAGCGTAATGCCATCAACGCGGCTCTTCCCATTATGACCTACTCCTCGCTCGATGGACTTTCGCTTGCTGAGGGTGATACCATTCGCATAAACCTCGAAACAGGTAAGGTGGAGAATGTAACTAAACATGCCACCATCAATGCTAATCCGTTCTACGAGGTGCAGATGGAGATCTACCAAAAGGGTGGATTGTTTTAATTATTAGTGGCATTTTGATAGGGATGATTCAGATTATCTAAAAAGAAAACGTCATGGCAAAAACATTCATAGAAAAGGTGCTGGGTGCCTCCGAGGGTGCCATTGTGTTCCGTAAGCCCAATATTGTGCTTACCCACGACAATACCGCCTCCATTAAGAAGACATTTGAAAAGATGGGAGGCTCGAAGCTTTTCGATCCAAACCAGCTCCTGGTGGTGCTCGACCACAACGCACCACCAACGGACAGCAAGCTGGCCAACGATTACCAGTCCATTCGTCAGTTTGTGCAGGAGCAGGGCATCACCAAGTTTTACGATGCTGGACGGGGCATCTGCCACCAGCTAATGAGCTACCACGCTCGCCCGGGGATGATAATTGTTGGTTCCGATAGCCACACCTGCACCGCAGGAGCATTTAATGCGCTGGCTGCAGGAATTGATAGGACAGAGGCAGCAGGATTGTATAAGAGGGGCGAGACATGGTTTCTCGTTCCTCCATCCATGAAAATAACCCTTCGCGGCAAGCTTCGCCCCGGTGTTTATGCCAAGGACATTTCATTGTGGATAATTGGCAAGATAGGCACCGATGGCGCCAACTACATGAGCATAGAATACCATGGCGAGGGAGTAAAGACGTTATCCATCTCGGAGCGCATGACCCTGGCAAATCTAGCTTCGGAAATGGGAGCGAAGAATGCTGTTTTCCCTGCCGATGAGGTGTTGGAAAAGTTCCTTGGCAAGGAGATGCGGCCAGGAGTTTGGGCCGATGCCGACGCTAAGTATGCCGCAGTGCTCGAAATCAACCTCGACGAACTCTTTCCCGTGGTGGCAGCACCGCATACGGTTGAAAATATCAAGGCCGTTTCGGAGGTGGAGGGAACACCCATCCAGGAGGCAGTTGTGGGCACCTGCACCAATGGCCGTCTCGACGACCTTAGGATTGCTGCAGAGGTAATGGATGGTAAGCAGGTGGCTGCCGGCGTGCAGATGTTGGTAATACCCGCTTCAAAGGAGATATACATGCAAGCCATTGAGGAGGGGATTATTACCAAGCTGATGAAGGCTGGGGCAACCATTCTCTCCTCATCATGCGGTCCATGTTTGGGAACTGGGCAGGGAATTCCCGCCGATGGCTTCAACGTGATTTCTACCGCCAATCGAAACTTTTTGGGACGCATGGGCAACAAGAACTCCTCGGTATACTTAGGCTCTCCGGCTACTGTGGCCATGAGCGCCATTGCTGGAAAAATTACCGACCCACGAGGAAAGAGCGGACACGATGTATATAAAACCACAATTGCGACGGCTACCACCATCTCCATTCCTAAGGGAGAGAACCGGAAGTTGGGCAATGTGTGGAGCTATGCCGACGCCGACAACCTCAATACCGACCAGATGTTTGCGGGTAATCTTACCTACAGCGTTCTCAGCTCCGATGCACCAGCCATTATGCCCCACCTGTTTAAAGGGTTTGATGAGGCTTTCTCCGACAATGTGAAGGCTGGAGATATTATTGTAGCTGGCGATAACTTTGGATGTGGCAGCTCGCGTGAGCATCCTGCTGTGGGGTTGGCCCATGCCGGTGTTAAGGTGGTATTGGTGAAAAGCGTGAACCGCATTTTTTATCGTAGCTGCATTAACCAGGGATTGTTGCTTATTGTGCACAAGGAGGCTGTTGAGGCCTACAAGCCCGGTGATAACGTGGAGCTTGACTTCAAAAATGGAAACATAACCGTTGGCGGAAAGCAGTTTCATTTTGAACCACTACCAGAAGCCTTAATGGGAATTATCGAGAAGAAGGGACTGGTAAACTATATGAAAGCGCTATAGCATTTCATTCAATGAAATAGGACGAGCCGCAATTTTCGCGGCTCGTTTTGCATAGTGTAACGAAATGGGTTTACACAAAATCACTTCTAGTTCGGACAAAAAATGAGACGCTGGCGTGGAACCGCTAGTCAGGCCGATCGGGCTATGTTGTTCGTGCCAACATACTACTGTCATTGGCTAGAAATTTTAGCGTTTGGCATAAAGTTCAAACAATGGCGACCGTCCAAAAAGCGTAAAGCGGTAGCATGGGCCAGCCAGTGGACTGGTAAACCTTTGGGCGGAACGCCCCCTGAGATAAGCCGTATTCCTTTGCCAAGCCTGCTACATAGCCAGCAGGCTTCTGGTTTTTGCTATATTTGCTTTTGGGTTGGATTGGAGCGCACGGACAGCATGTCCGTGCGAACTGAGTCTGAAGATAAAAACAGTGGTGATGTTCCAATAATGTTGCAAGGAGTTGAAGGAGCAAAATGGTAATTTAATTATAAAAAAGTGAAAGATAAATTTATTGTTATTTTATTGTTTGTTTCTTGTGTTTTGGGTGTCATTCTATACCAATATACCCGTTATGTAAAGATAATGAGCGATCAAAAGGTAACAGTTTGTAAAACTGTTAAGTTAACCGATAAATACTCTTACTATAAATTTGTGGTTGATTCAATTGAATATGAATCTAGAATTGGTGTAAGAGACCCAAATACTACAAATAAAGTAGGGACATATTATCTTCTTGTATATTATCCCAAAAATCCTAATATTAATTCTATAATGTATCAAGAGGTTCGTGATTCAACTTACTATGGAAAAAATATTGATTATCCCTATAAGGTAAAAGTTTATTTTTGGAGGTTTTAGACTAACCTGCAAGCCCGGACAAAAAATGAGATGCTGGCACGGACAACATGTCCGTGCCAGCATTCTTTTGTCTTTAGTGCTAGGTGTAAAGTTCAAACAACCGTGGTCGGACAAAAGGAGCAATGCGGTAGCATGGGCCAGCCAGTGGGTTGGTAAACTTTTGGCCCGAACGCCGCCTGAGATAAGCCGTATTCCTTTGCCAAGCCTGCTACGTAGCCAGCAGGCTTCTTGTTTTTGCTATATTTGCTCTTGGGTTAGATTGGAGCGTACGGACAGCATGGCTGTGCGAACAGAATAAAGTTTATATTTGATTTGGGGAAAAAGTAATGATTAATTATATGGTTCGTCTTTTTTTGTTTTTATCTGCTATAAGCGTCATGTTAACATGGTCTATAGATGGTGCTTCACAGAACAACACTTTCAAAGGTAAGGTTGATCCACGAATTGATTCTGCACTAACTATGATGCACGAAGGTGATAGAAAAACAGCAACGGTTATTATTGATGAGATGCTTGATGAGGATTCTTTAAATGTATACGCATTGGTATTACTGGCTCAAATGGATAATGAATTTGATCAAAACTATTCAGCAGCCCTTCTCACATTGAAACATGCATATGCTATAGACACAAACAATTTATTAGTTGTTAAGGCTTTATCACAACAGTTGCTTAATATGGATAGAGGTAAGGAAGCAATGAGAATACTTGAAAACTGTGAGATAAGTAAATGGGATTCCGATATGATTATTTTAATGGCTATGGCGGTGAATAGTGATAGCAGTCTCCGAACAAATAAATCGGCTGAGCATCTACTTGCCACTGCGATAAGAGATAGCGAAGAAAATAGACTTGAGTTGATTCAGCCATTAGCTTCCATGTATCTTACAGTCAATAAAGATAGTGCTCTATACTATTATCATATGTATATTGCTCTTATGCCAGAGAGTGCTGATGGATACCTCAGTTTATCAAATGCCTATACTCAGTTAGGTGAAAGCGGAAAGGCCAAGTCTGTTCTCTACGATGGGTTGGAGAAGTGTTCTGAACCGGATAGGCTTTACTTTAAACTTGCACAACTATACTATCAGGAAAATGATTTAGGATATTGTAGCCATTTTCTTGAGGAGGCTATTAGAATAAATAGGAGAGAGGAGTACGTTGCTTTTAGGGGAGAACTTAATTATTCATTGGGACTTGAAAAACTTGCTCTTCCTGATTTACGTGAAATACTATTAAAAAAACCTTGGAATTTAGAATATTTGCGCACGGTGGCTAATATTGAAATTAACGAGGGTAACAATGATGATGCATTAAGCATAGTATTGAAGTCTGTTAGGTACAATAATTCCTTGGCCGATTCCTGCGCATCATTGTTAATGAAACTTTATTTTGCTGAAGCAAAATTTGACAGTGCATATTATTTTCTTAAAAAATTCAATATTTCTAATTCGCTTGCCTTTTCAACCAAATATATCTGTGCTGTATTGCTTAGCGTTAATGGTAGGGTTGATGAAAGTTTGCTATTGTGTAAGTTATTGGTAAGTGGTAATATGAATTTGAATAATGAAGAGGTGTTTAATTTGAAGGGGCTAATGGCCGTGATTTATTTATGGAAAAAAGATTATTCAAAATTTTATGAAATAACTGATGATCTTTATAAGCGTTATGGTGCTTTGTTTATTGAAAGTTTAGTTTCTGTTCCAGCAAAAATTAAGAAGGGGGAGAGATGGGAAAGAAAAATAGTTATAATTCCTAAAGGTAATTCTGAGTATGTTGTAGCTGTGGCTACTGACGAAGTTGAACGTAAATTAATAATGAGGAGGTATAAAAATTAATAAGTGAAATAAACTCGTTTTCCCCTACACTGAGGAGGTAGGGCCCCGCTAGCTCAGACATAAGATGAGACGCTGGCGCTGAACCGCTAGTCAGGCCGATCAGGTTGTGTTGTTCGTACCAACATACTATTGTCATTGGCTAGAAATTTTAGCGTTTGGCATAAAGTTCAAACAATGGCGATCGTCCAAAAAGCGTAAAGCGGTAGCATGGGCCAGTCAGTGGACTGGTAAACCTTTGGGCGGAACGCCCCCTGAGATAAGCCGTATTCCTTTGCCAAGCCTGCTACATAGCTAACGGGCTTCTGGTTTTTGCTATATTTGCTCTTATGTTGGCTCAACTCGCACGGACATGCTGTCCGTGCGAGCTGATAGACGTGATATGAAGGATGACTTTACTAATTTTCCGGGAAGTTCTCCATCTGATTTTTTACAATATAGAACCTTGGTTTATAGAATAAGTGTAAGAATCTCTCAAGAGAATAGCGAGCAATTAAATCGCAATCAAGAGTCAAATTGCACTTTTTGGAATGTTTTGTGGGAAACGCTAAAGGCGGTACAACTTAATGCAAATAATAATTAATGGGGATATTATATGAAGAAAAGTTTTTTTTTAATTCCTTTTCCTTTGGTCGCATTAGCATATATTTCTATTGCATTTAGTGGCCTCTTGTTTTACATTCATCGAATTTCGCTATTAATATTCGTTATGACTGTTGTAATTGCTTTAATTATCATTACTCTTAAGTTAACTTATAAATTGAATGTCAATTTACAACAATTGGTGATTTATAAGGAAGTATTATTTATGCGATTTAATCTCATAATAATATCTCCTAAAGAAGTTTTAATTTCTACAAAAGCGATTATGTATAGTAGAGTTGATGCTAAATATGGTGGTGGTGGACTATTTGATACACGAAATAGTAATTGGTTAATTCTAATTGATAAAAGTAATGAAGAAGTTAAATATGAAAAATATGGTTCTTCTGAAACAATTGAAGATTTGGCTAATTTTATTAGTAACTCTCTCAATATAGATCTCAAACGAAATGTCATTGCTAAAGATTTGAGAAAGGATATATGAGGTTCAAACCCGCGCCGACCTAGACAAAAAAATGAGAAGATGGTGCGGAACAGTCAAACCGGCCGGTCAGGCTATGTTGTACGTGCCATTATGCTTCTATTTACAGGATACATTAGCGCTTGACATAAGGTTCAAATAATCGAGGTCAGTCAAAAGGGGCAATGCAGTAGCATGGGCATATGCCCCATAAAAGTGTAAACGCATTCAGTATGCACCACTTGACACTGATATGGTTTTTATTAGGTTGACAGTAATAAATACACCTTTAGAACTAATTTGGTAGTACACCTCGCTGTCAATGGACTTTCGAACTACCTCTGTCCAGCCATAGCAAAGAGCTTGGTCAACATACTGGCTCCATGTAATACTCCGTTTTTCCATTTATTCATTCAAGAGTAAACTTCTATATTTGCATTGTGATTGCTGCAATGAGTAGGGCAAATGATTAAGCGTGACGTGAGGAACTTATAACTATTGCTATATTGCAGCGTTCACATGGCTGGCTTTAGGCAGCTGGTTTATAGAGCCGGATAGCTGCTAAGGTGGTGAGAAGAAAATAACGTTTGACAACAAATAGCAATTAACCATGAAGAAGTTTCTTGTTTTAGCAATGGCACTCGTTGCATTGCCCATTCTATTTAACTCCTGCCAGAAGGACCAAAACACCTCCTTTGATGAAACCTTGCTATATGGAAAATGGCAGTCGGGAACCGTTTTCTATAAGTATGTTATCGGTTATACCGGAACAACCTGGGATACCGCCGACGATCAAGTAGATGGTGAAGGATTATCGTTTACATGGAGTCTGGATAACAGCGATCTTACCCAAATCTATGTATTGGAGCTTGGTGGCTCGGTGCCAAAGGTGTATACGGTAACCGTTCTTAACGCCACTACGTTAACCTACCACGACAGCTTTGGTAAAAGCTACACCTTTACCAAGGTAAGCAAGTAGGACTTACCGTTCTTTTGCAGTAAAGTGCCAACCTATTTGTTCCAATTAGGTCAGGCGCAAGACGGACATCGAGCACAGATTGTCCAATGATTTCTGCCGTCCAGCAAAAATAAAATGACGTTCCAATGAAGAAGTTTTTTAAACGATTAGCCATTACACTTTCGCTGCTGATATTTTTGGTTATTGCCGCCATTGGCGTTTTAGTTTGGTTTGTATTTACTCCATCCAAACTTACCCCAATTGTTCGGACACAGGCAGCTAAGTATATCACCTGCCAATCGGAGATAGGAGAGGTGGAGCTAACCTTTTTTAGCACATTTCCCCACTTTGGATTAAAGGTGAACAGTTTTGCCTTGATCAACCCCTCAGGGCATGGTTCGTCCGATACCTTGGTGAGCGTGGGTGAATTGGTTGGCGTGGTGGATGTGGAGGCATGGTGGAAGCATGACGAGATAGTGCTCAACCAGCTGCACCTTAGCAATGGAACTGTAAACGTGTTTGTTGATAGCTTAGGGCGGGCTAACTACAATATAGTAAAGGTCGATACCACCGCAGCGGTGGATACCTCCCAGTCGACCATGAAGCTTAACTTCATAAATATTGCTGATGTATCGCTAAGGAACATCAATCTTTCGTACGACGATCAGGTGCAGAAGATGCAGGCAGGTGTTCGTAACCTGTCGGCTCAGCTTTCGGGATCGCTGAAGTCCGATACTGTGCTGACCCATGTTCAGGTGAGCGATGGCGTGGTTTCGTTTAGCTATGCAGGAGAGCATTATCTAAATAATGCAGCGGTTAAGCTTAACATTCCAGCGCAGGTTATTCTTTCGAAGCAGCGCATTCAACTTACAGATGCCAAAATGTCGGTTAACGACCTTGCGGTTGAACTTACTGGTTCAGTTGAGAACGATACCATTAACAAGCGGGTTGTAACTGATTTTAGCTATGAGTTTAAATCGTGGTCCATTCCAACCTTGTTGGCACTTGTGCCGCCATCATTCCGTTCTTATCTGGTCTTTGATGCCGATGGGGAACTCTCATCGAATGGATCCGTTAAGGGAATCTATTCCAACACCTCTATGCCGTTGATGGACATTCACCTTTATCTAAAGGATGGATCTTTGAAGAATAGTAACATTCATTTGCCACTAAGTCACATCAATGCTGATGTTGCCTTCTATTCCGACATGAAAAACGATGCAATATCCTATGTCCACATTAATAATTTTAGCGCTAAAACTCCCCGCTCCTCCATTAGCACAAAGGGCACAATAACACACCTTTTCTCCGATATACATATCGACTTAGCATCAAACGCTAACCTTGCCTTGGCCGAGTTTGCGCCACTGGTTCCAAAAAGTATGAAGGTGAGGATGATCGGAAATGTTTCGGGCAAAATAAAGTCGCGCTTCACAATGTCGCAGGTGGAGAGGATGCAGGTGGAGAAGATGAATCTGTCCGGTTCGGTGGAGCTTGCTAACTTCGATGTTGTCTACGATAGCTTAGCCATGAAGACCGATTATGCCAAGGTTGACTTTGCGCTGCCAAACCCCAATCCCACTTCGGCAAGCACCCGGTTTGTGTATGCAAAAATCAGCACAAAGAGCTTTGAGGCAAGTAAGCTAAAGGCCTATTGTGCCTTTCTTCAAAATGCAAATATTGAACTTTCAACATCCGATGTGCGTGATACCACCAGAATTCCTGATGTGACCTGCACCTTTTCGCTCGATACTCTTTCTGCTAGCATGGACACCATGAAGATTGCTCTACAGAAGCCAGCAGGGCAATTTACCATGATGCCACGAAAGGGTAAGAGAATGGAACCTAAAATTGTGCTGAACTATACCGGCGATAACCTTTTGGCATCGGCGGGCGCAACTATTGCTAGTGCTAAAAGGTTACAGTTTAAAACTGATGTTACCAACGACCAGTCGCAAAAGGATATTTTTCTGCAGTGGCTGGTAACGGGCTTTGTCGACATGGAAAACGGAGTTGTTATTCTACCAACCATGAATCAGCCTTTCCAAATCTCTTCCCTCAAGATGGATTTCGACCCAGAGGTGTTTCACATTAAGGATAGCCAACTCAAGATTGCCCGTTCTGACTTTAGCCTTACGGGAAGCCTAAACAATATACTTTCACATTTTAGGAGCGACTCACTCCTTCGGGGCGATTTCACCTTTGTAAGCAGCACTACCGATGTGCTGCAGCTTATGGGCTTAACAAGCGGTATGGGCGATAGAACTGTTAAGACTACCCCAGAACCCAGTAGCGAATCTTCCGGACCATACATGGTTCCCAAGGGAATCGACATGGTTTTGCACACCAGTATTAAAAATGCAACCATCGGAACAGATACCATCAAGGCCATAAAGGGTGACGTAACCGTAAAGGATGGCACGCTGCTGATGGATGGCCTACAGTTTGTTACACCAGCCTCCAAAATGCAGCTAACGGTGCTATACCGAACACCTAGGAAGAATAACCTCTTCTTGGCCATGGACTATCATATGTTTAACGTGAAGATAGAAAAGTTGCTGAGCATGCTGCCCGATATAGATACCATTATGCCCATGCTGAAGTCGTTTAAGGGAACGGGGGAGTTTCATATTGTGGGCCAAATGAATCTCGACTCGCTCTACAATCCCAAGAAGTCGACCATTTTGGCAGCCTCCTCCATTCGTGGACAAGACCTTGTGCTAATGGATGGTTCTACCTTTAGTGAGATTGCCAAGACATTGAAGTTTAACAAGAAGACGCAGAACAAGATCGATAGCCTTTCGGCGGAGTTTACCATTTTCAAGCAGGAAATCGACGTATACCCGTTTCTCATTGTAATGGATAAGTATAAGGCGGTGGTGGAGGGGCGCCACAATTTCGACCTCACCTTCGACTACCATATTTCGGTAATCGACTGTCCATTACCCATAAAACTGGGGTTGGACGTGTCGGGCAATATCGACGACCTAAAGTATAAACTTACCAAGTGTAAGTATGCCGACTATTACCGACCAACATCACGGCACACCCTAGCAAACCAGCAGCTGCAGCTGCGCAAGATGATTCATGATGCGCTGCTTAAGAACGTTAAACCGGAAACTGGCGATTAGGGTGTTAGGCAAATAGATTTTTAAAGTTATCAGAAAGCAGTGTGGCTATTTTACCTAGTGGTTATTATGCTGGCAACAGAGAAAAAGGTGGTATAATAATCTTTATTGGTTATAAGGCTTGTCTTTTTAGCAAAAAGATGACCAAACTGTTTTGCATTGCCCATAATTTTTCTACTTTTGCGCTCCGTAAGAACTGGTTCCGTAGCTCAGTTGGATAGAGCAACAGCCTTCTAAGCTGTGGGTCCCGCGTTCGAATCGCGGCGGAATCACCAAAAGGTGCAAGGAGAGATAACGAAAGTTGTCTCTCCTTTCTTGGTTTTATGGTGATTTTACACGATGATCATGAACTTTTCGCGAACTAATCCAGGAGGTATTGCATTTTTATAGCGCCATGCTAGTGTAAAAAGCGTTCGACCCCGGATGGGGTCGAAGGGTGGGGTGGCAATACCCACTTTCAATAAGGGGTTAGTTTATTCTAGCAAGCGATTTCTGGCTGATGATATAAAAGCAACCCCGCTAGGAGAGGACCGTAGCGGGATATAGAATAAGCTTTTTGATTAGAGAATATTTTGTTCTACAATCTCAATGTTTTTTAATAGGTCCTCTCTTAATGGAGTAAGATTAAAGGTTGGTATGGTTACCGTTTGAATGCCTGACAGGGCAGTTAAACTAGAGATATATGCTCTGATGTAAGGGAAAAGTATGGCAGGAGCATTTGTTACGAAGTAGCTATTCTTATATTCTTCAATATTTGCTTCCTTAGGAAATTCAAACATTCCCAACGATTTAATTCTGATTTTAAAGTTTCCCTTTGATTCCGTGAGGTTAATCTCCAGTTCAAGATGAAACTGATTCAGTTTTGGAAGAATTATCCCTTTGGGTTTAAAGGTCACAGTAACGCTGTTCAACTCAGGCCCAGACACTTTAATGTGAGATTCCTGAATTGCATAACCAAGAAAACTAAAAGAGGCATTGTTAGGTTTGCTCATGCTGCTAAAGCGTAATTGTTTTCAGAAGTTACTTCTTCATACCTATTGTTATACCCTGAGTATAACTTATCTGGTGAGTTTCCATTAGATATAGAGCCAGAATACTCTGCTGAAATCAACTCGTCTACAGTAGGTCCTATAAAGCCTAGCGCTTCTATTTCCTCCCACTCTTTTATGAACTCTTCATGGCTTACTGAAGCTAAGTGAGATTTCAATTGGTCGGTTAAAGAGGATTTCATAACTTTTATTGCTTGTAAATTTCTGGGTATACTACTTTAAAGGTGCGCAAAAGTAATCTTTTTTTCTCCATCACACAAACTTGAACTCTTGGTGCTGCATACATAAAGTTTTTATACTCAGTGGAAAAGTAGTAAATATTTCTTGAATCTGGATTATCTGCTGCCCGAATTGTAAAGTATCTTTGAAGAAAATCCGTGTGTCTTTTAAGATACTCAATTATATTAGGAACAGTTATCTGTGAAATTGGTTTAGTCCTTAATGCATCTTTTAATGCGGATGCCGCTTCCGATAGGATTATTTGATGTGAAACATCACCATGTATATCGAACATGGTAGGATCTCGGTTGATATCTATCTCAAAAATAACATAATTATCGGCATCATAAGTTGTCTTACCCCAGCTATGTGCCCATTCAATATTGGTATCCCAAAAGTAGTATCCAAGGCCAAGCCATGCTCTAGAATGCGTACACTTAATTGGACCTGATTCTTCAATCGTGTCTACATTGTCGCGCTCTTTTAAAGTATGATATCCTTTTGTAACAACCATACACAAATTTAGGCGAACTTTTGAAATATTAAAATAAATGTATCCTTCGCTATCGCCAGAAATTTCTGGTTGATGATATAAAAGCAATCCCGCTATGGGAGGACCGTAGCGGGATATTAAGGAGTTAGTTAAACTTTGTATTACTTAAAACGAAACCTGAATAAATACTCTGTTCAGGTGCCCATTCTTTTCTATTTGTTTTACCTTTATTTTTAACCGGTTACCGTTTTTTTTGTGAAACACTCGGTTGTGAATTATCTTAACATACCCCAACACACTATCACCTTTGAAAACCTTAACTGCATTTTTGTCATGGGAATTCTTTGGTTCCACTTCCCAACGCAATTCATCACCCACTTGTATTGTTTCCGATGGAATACTGCGTGAGGTTAGCCCACTTATTTCGGTAATAAAGCATAAGTCTTTTACAGGATGAAAATCTACTAGAAACTCAAAGTTATCGGTCGATAGCATTCCTTGGGTATGCGCAAGCATGTAGTATTTATCATCCTTAAACTTTGGGTTTATTGCCCAGAAATCTAAGAAACGATTAATGTCAGAACGGTCTGTCTTAATTAATCTTTGTCCAAACACCTCAAGTACATTATCGGTGTAAGTTTTATCTATTTCAGGAAAATCGGTATAAGGCGAAAATCCTTCCTTGTATGCCTCCTGTACTGCCTCCAAGTTATAGTTAAAGCGAACACTACTGCTGGAACCGCGACGAATAGTTCCAACAATTTTTCTTCTCTCTCCTTTTCCCTTTCTCCAAGTTAAGAATATGTTTCCTAACGCTTTCACTGTCTTAGTCCTTTCAGTTTGTTGAACCGCAAAGTTATCATTTTTGATATTAGCTCCTTCCTCTCAACAGGCAGTTTATGAATATTTAAGTTTTCAGGGAGGTTTCTATCTATATTACTAACTATTTCACGAAGCCGTTGTTCATTAAAACGGTTAGATACTACATCAATTATCGCATTTACTTCTGAGGGGTATTCATCCTTAACCTTCTCAATTAATCCAAAGTGCGAGAGGTGCTCATTTTCCCAACGTATCTCTGCCTTTCCTCTGTTTATATATGCATCAAGCATATTTCTATCGCTAAGCATTTTGGATACACGATCATCTTCAATCTCGCGCCCCAAGCAGCTGCCGCTATCATAAATTGGGGAAAAGGTTGATGGCATAATTAGGTCTACATTTTTGAAAACCTTATGTAAATCTTCTTTTTTTGTCTTATTAATTACGGAAACAAGCAGGATGCCTAGCTTACCAACAATTGTTTTTCCAATGTCAACACCTGTTTTTCTTATTTCAGCAATAATGTCGTTGTATTCTGTAATGAAGCCCCAGTTTTCTTGGTGTCTATCACTATTCCCGATAATACTGTCGAGAATGATGACCCGTATTATCTCTCTGATTGAATCTTCAAATCCAAATAATTTTAACGCCTCTCTAATAAATTGAAAAGTATAGGCGCTATACGATTGCTTATCTTGGGGGTTATAAGTGTTGTCATATCCTGAGAGATAGCGAATTCCTTCCGTAAGATTGTTTTTACCCTCAGTAACCATCGATTTTGAAATACACCCAATTTCTCCACTATTGTATGCTATATCATATTTGAGCATGTTAAAGCCAAGGTATTGACCAACCTCCGATGCTATTATCTCCGACCAAAATTCAAACTTATAGTCTAACTTTTCTTTTTTTAACGATGTTTTAAAAAATTATCGCTCACCTGTTTCCGGGTGCGATACCACTATTTTATTACGTGTTCCTCCAGTTTGAAACTGAAGTTGCTGATTCCATTCTGATACATCAACGTAATTGGCCATGGCACTATAACTTATAAATAGGCTTATCTGTATTATGTCTCCAACCTATGTAAATTCACATAGAATGAATTACTCATCCTCTTCATCATCTGAAGAATCAATAAATTGCCCTTCTTCATATATTGCCTGATCTCTCGCAATTGTCTTTCCCATCGCTTGCTCAATTCGATTAAGAATTTGGTTTTTACGGTTGTTAAAGAAACCGCTAGCGCGGACATGCTGTCCGTGCGCACAGTCCTACCCAAGAGCAAATATAGCAAAACCTCGGTAGCCTTTTGGCAAAAAAGCGGCCTTGCCCAAAGTGCAATGCTGTCAACAGAACGTTCCGTCCGGCTGCAGCAGCCTGTAGTAGTAGCGCTTGGCCAGCTTAGCGTTTGGGCAACATGCCCATGCCATTGCTTTATGCTCTATGCACAGCTACGGTTATGCTACCTTCCGGTTAAATGCCAGCTTTGCTGCACTTGCATTGGTTTGCAGCGCACGGACAGCATGTCCGCGCGAGCGGGTTAGGTATGGTTCAACTGTACGTTGGCTTGGATTGTTTTCCCAAAATTTTTGATACGAAAAGGTAATTTGAAGTCTATTATTTACTGCATGCAACAACCCCAATAGATTCTCAGTGCCTTGGGGTTTTCGCTTTTCAAGTTGGATGGACTCTGAAAGGTTTTCGGTCAAATTGAATGCATTGAAAACATCCAAGGCTTCAAATATTCTCTCGTTGGCCTCCGCGCGATCATCTTCTACAATAAAGTACTGATTGCTGGTGTTGCACTGAATGTCGATGCTATATATCGACCGTATATCTTCTAGGTCACGCTGAAAGGTTCGTTTTGATATTTCAAAGTTGTAACCTTGCAGTTCTGATTCCAATTTGAGGTATTCCAATATCTCTTTAAATGTTGCTAGTCGCTTCCTAAGTAGCTTAATTACTAGGTGATTCCGAAGAAATGATTCTCTTTTCGACATTACTAAAATCTTTAGTCTATTCTACTGTAAATTATTGCTTTGAACTTGTTTACGGCTCTATCCTATAAGTTAAGTTCATTGATTGTTGCTCCATTTTTCAAGTCTTTCAAGTACAGCAATGTTGCCTTTAACTGGCGCTTGCTGAATAGTTCGTTTATTTCAACGATTTGATGCCGTAATACTTACAGTCAAAATTGACATTATTACTAATTTTAAATTGCACATCAAGTTTTACTGTTCTACGATACCGTATGTTTGCAAACTTAAATGTCCATTATGCCAAACCATGTCGTAACCACATGGTTTTACTTACAGTTTGGTAATTACTAAACAGAATGATGCTTTAGAGAAAGTTGCGGCAATGGTAATTCCCTTTTGCAGTGCCTAAATTAGCATTTGTTTTAAGCCCTAGTATTATGGTCGGAAAAAATTGTTAGCAATACTTCTCTAGAATATTGTAGGAAATTAGGTTTGTTCACTGGAAAACGCACCATTTCAACGCCTCTCTGTTGGCAATTAGCTGAATTACAATTGTTATATATGGTTGCAGCAACCTGTTTTGGCTAGTATCAACAGCCATTCAATGGAATAGTTTCAGCAGCTGGTAAAGCATACCTCTACTATCCTTGTTTTGTCTTTAATTCTACTGTCCTAATTTCTTCGCCTATGCAAGCTTTCCCCTTACCCAGCTGTCGTGCTGCTGTGCCCAATACTCCGAAAAGGTCCCAAGGCGTGCAGCGGTTCTTGGATGGCAGAGTGGAATTACGGAATAGGGTTTGTTGTTTATATTGATTTTATGCGGCACACCATATTTCACCTTCGTGTTTATAAGCTGCGAAAGGCTTGTAAAGCTTCTGTCGTAATGGTTTATAAACCATCGAATGGGAATGTCGCCCAAAAGAATAATAGTTTTAGCCCCCGATGCCTCCAGCTCGCTAGCTATCTCCTTGCAGCGGATGTCGGCATTGTTTTTAATCTCATTTTCGTTGAATACCGGAACAGTGGCAGGAGCGAGGTTATACTTTTCAATAATCTCTTCGGTGTAGTGCTTCTTCAAAACGTAGCTTTGGCTTGGGTTTACGCGCGATTCTGGCAATAAATCACAAAGCCATGCTTGGTCTCGGCTTACTCCTAGTGGATTGAGGAATAGCTTGTCGAGGGCAACGCTAGAGGGGCCATTCAACGAGTTGTTTGTTGGTATTTCGAGCCTCCCCAGCTCTGCTGGAATTTTTATGGACGAAATAATTTGTTCGGCATCGTCGCCTTTCCAAAATATGTAAGGTTCGCTAGCCACAGCCATGGCTTTTACCTTTTCTATGTTGTCGGCACCAATCCATCGTGCATGAACTGCGCTGGCATAAACCCCAAGAACAAAAACTTCTTTGTTGGGTGCAGTGTCCGTCTGCTGTACTCTAGTCAATTTTTCGCCAAAGGGGAAGTAGTAGTCTGCCATTATCTTGTTTTTTGTTAAATTTCTTGCTCTATTGCCCGTGAAATGTGCATTTAAAGGTAGCTAAAGCCTGTGGCTATTCAAAAAAAACAACTATCAGCTACTACAAAAACGTTGAATTGGCCTTTTTTTAATTTTTTCATTCGTCAAAATTATTCACCCAACAGGCAGCTGCTCAATGTGGTGTGGCAAACTGCCGTAATGCCCATGTATTTTAGTGTTTGGGAAAGTGGAGCTGTTTGTGTGAAAATAGTTATTTGTTTTGCCTATGGCAATTTCTTATGCACAAAACTTGACTTTTGGTTTTGAACGTTGTATTTTACTGCTAGTTAACTCTCACAGTTTTATTTATTAATTTTAAATTTATGTGATATGAGTAGCTCAACAGAATCGGGGATTTTAAATTGTTTGGATGGGTTTACTAAGCTGGTGGCAATGATCTTAAGCTTTGGTAGCAGCTACAACCCAACGCCGGCACGTTTGAAATCTGAGAATCTTCAGAACAGCCTCAATCAGGCCAAAACCATCGTTGCCGATGTTAACTCGGCATACAGCGCCAACAAAAATGCCATTGCCGCTCGGAAAGCTGCATTTATCTCTCTCTCCAAGCTCTTTACCCGCGTAGTAAATGCTTTTACCATAACCGATGCCGATGCTAACCTTAAGGCAAACGTAAAGTCGGTTGCCGCCAAAATGCACTCGTCAAGCAAAAAATCTTCTGCCTCCGAGGCCGACAATGGCAACTCTCCCGATACCGGTCAATCGCATTCCAGCGCGCAAACGGGCTATATTAATAAGGTTGGACACCTCCGTCGTATTATTGCGCTCATGCAAACCGAGCCATCCTACCAACCGGCCGAGACCGACCTAACCATTGCCAGTCTCACCACCTTTGCCGACGAGCTGGAGCAGCTCAACCTTACCGTTATCGAAACCGAGAATAAACTTGCTAGCGTTCGCGATCAGCGCGACGATATTTTTAACAATAAAATCACCGGTCTTAAAACCATCGGACAGGAGGTAAAAAGGTATGTGAAGTCGGCCTACGGTACCGACAGCAGTGAGGCCCAAAATATTCTTCCTATAAAACTCTCATAGCCATAATGTTGTTTTTGGTGTTTACCTTAGGGGGGCGGATACTGGTAGTCAATCTGCCCCTCTTCGTTTTTTGTTACTACCATTTGGATTGAGGCTGTTGCTGCACCAGCTTTGTTCTACTCCTTACCGTTCCGGTTTTACGTTTACTTGGTCTTTTATTCGCAAATCGATATCGAGCTATACCATAGCTTAATTGAACCATGCTTCATGCTTGTTTCAATATTCCAATGCTTTATCGTAATGCCCTAGGCTGCGCAGCCGTGACTCCATAGGTCGCTGTTTGGTGGGGGTCAACAACAAAGGGGAGCCACAATGCACTGCGAATTTGCGAACCATGGAATATGTTGCGCACCTACCGAGCGCCAACAGCACGCTATTCCACACGCTGCCAACGTTCCACTCCTTCGGTGCCTCATGCCATTAATTTTCATCATGGGGGCAAGGACAAAGGCAATTGCACTATAGCTTGGGTTTCCAAGCTACACCGAACAAAATGGTATCAAATCTTTCACAGCACAAACCCTTGCTTTCCCAATTTCGGCTATGCTCAAACCCATCGTTGCATGCTCCTCCTTCCACGTTGCATATTGCTATCCAATGTATGGTTATAACCAAAACATTTATGATAAGGGCAATTGAATCGTTGCATACGTTAAGCCGATAGTTGCATATCACAACTGCACCAATGCAATTGTTGCAGGCATCCTTGCCCACGCCACCATCATTAATGCCTTATGCAGTATAATCGTTGCAAATCCTAAAGCCTTTGCTGCAAATGGGGAGCAAATCCATGCATGCGCCACACACATCGATGCAAATGGTGCAAGAATCGATGCACACACCATCGTTGTTCAAGCATCGAGCATATATATTCCACAAACGTAAGGGGATGGATGTATTATCTTATGCAATGAATTGCTTCAGCATATAGCCAAATTGTGCAACTCGCGTATTATTGTTCTATTTGTGTGTAACAACCTAACAACCGCATGACTGTTGTATGCCTCAATCGTTTACTTTTGCCACTCAAACAAACAGGGTCATGGTATGCGGCAGCGAATTGAGGTTATTCAGGTTTTGCGTGGGGTAGGGGCGCTGCTGGTCTGCTTTTTCCACATGCGGTCGTTGCTCAATACCGCCTCCTTTGCCTATGGCAATTTTCTGTTTGGTAGTGGCGCCATTGGCGTTCCGCTATTCTTTATTATCAGTGGATTTGTGCTCATCTACACCCATCATCCTGAGAAATATGGCGTAGGTGCAGCGGTAAACTTTTCGCTTAAACGGTTGATACGCATCGTGCCGCTCTACTTTATACTTACGCTGATATACATTGTTGGGCTGTCGCAGGTATCCTACTATCTCCATCACACCGACGCGCTGGTGCGCACCTTTACCTTTTTGCCGCAGCTTACACGCACTACGGCGCCATCGTTCGGGTTTCCACCCATTGTGGTGGGCTGGACGCTTACCTACGAAATGCTGTTCTACGCCCTCTTTGCCGTGAGTATTCTACTGAAGAGGGGGCAGCGCGTTTTTCTACTTGCCGTTTTCGCGGGGCTGTTGCTTATTATGCCACTTGTGGTTATGGGGAGCATTCACTTCGACTTCAACTATGTTTACGGCTTTAGCTACAGGTACTTGGAGGTGATAACCAATGGTGTTTGGTATTACTTCATTGCCGGGTTGCTGCTGGGCTATTTATACCGTAGCTCGTTTTCGGTTCCTCGTAACGTGATACTCTACGGGTTGCTACCGCTCTCCATCCTGCTTTTTATGGTAGTTTACTTTGGTGCCCTGTTGCCTTTTAGTGGCGTGTGGAATAATTTGGTGGCATGTTCCTTGCTCTTCTTTAGCCTCGTGTGGCTGCATCGGTATAAGCCGGTAGCGGTTGCAAAGCCCTTTATATTCCTGGGCGATATTTCCTACTCGCTATTCCTTGTTCACCCCTTGGTTATTGTGTTCCTGGGTCGATTACTTCGCTTGGTTGGCCTCGAGAGCTGGACATCGGGTTATGCCTTCTTTATCCTCTGCATGGTGCTAATCCTTGGAATTTCTTACCTCTCCTATAGCTTAGTAGAGCAGAAGCTGCACCGTTGGCTTTCAGCAAAATTGCTATAGCCTTAGGGTTGTTGGTGCATTGCAACGGTGTAGCATCTGTTATCACATACCCTTTTTAATATCGACCTCCTGCTGTGTGGTGCTGGGGGCTCCTGTGTAGTGCACGTTAGATTGCCACGTGTTTATGGCCTAATGGATAATTTATGTATAATTTCGTTCAAATAAGTTTGAACCACCATTCCAATTCATTACTTTTAATTTACTTTTAATATAACATCCGATATGAAAATTATTTTTCGATTTATTGGTATTCTACTATTTGCTATCAGCATAGGTGTAGCTAATATTGATGCTCAAACGCTCAGTGGTTTGGTGTTAGATGAGCATGGCGATCCGGCCATTGGCGCCTCTGTTTATCTCGATGGAACATCCATTGGCTGCAGTGCCGATGCCAATGGGCGTTACTCCATAACGGTGAAGAAACCCGTGAATACCAATTTGGTGGTGAGCATGGTTGGCTACCAAACGGTAGTTGTGGCAAACCCTTTTCAGCATCCTGTTCTAAAATTTGTGCTGCAGCCCTCTACCGTCGAAATTAAAGCCGTGGTTGTTACCGCCGATAACTTTTCACGAAAGCAAAAGCTGCATATGCTAAGAGCCGAACTCTTAGGGATTACTCCAGCAGGACGACGTTGCCGCATAGTAAACGAAGATGTAATTACCTTTAGCTATAATAAAAGAGATAGGATATTGGAGGCTTCGGCCGATAAGCCGCTTGTTATATTAAATCCATATTTGGGCTATACGGTTACTTTCGATATGACTGCATTTCAGGTGAAGATGCAGGATAATACGTTGAATCTCTCGAGCGTTTATGAATCGCTCTTCCTAGGAACGATGTTCTTTTTGGATACAAAAAGCCCAATGGGCAAGGAGGAGCTTCGTAGAACGAAATGCTTTGAGGGTTCTTCTTTCGATTTTTTCCGAGCATTGCGCAATAGCTCATTAAGTGAGCGCAGATTTCAGCTCTTTTCCAATGGCGCATTAATTGCACCCGACAGCTGCTTTAGTATATCTGATAGCATTGGGTTCAAAAAGGTAACCGTGCATCAGACAAAGCAACCCTCCATTTTAGTAAATGGTCGTGTGGTGGAGCCACCCTTTTCCAAGAGAATTGAAATTCTCTATCGAAACTGGAATCAATCGTATGTGGTGTTTAGAACAAAGACCTTTTACCTCGACAGCTACGGCAACAACTCCGATACAAACTTTATATTATTTGGTGGCGATATGGGAGCAAAACGTTTAGGCGATATGCTTCCCCTCGATTATGTGGAGCCGGATATGCCCGCCATAACCAAGTAGGTGGGGAGGTAGCTGAATGTTTTTTCCATGAGCGCAAAACGCTTATGGGAACCATTAACCATAAATAGGGCTATACGCCGTTGGCGTTTTACCGCAAATATTACCATACCTGTCGGGTGTAATTTACCAAATGGTTCCTTTTTAGTTACCTCTCGACGGCCAAGTTTTGCTGCATCGCTGTTGGTTACCAGTTAAGGTATTACAGGTTATGGAGTCGCCGCCTCGCAAGTACAAAAAGGCACACTCGGGCTATTGCAAAAGCACCAAGTAGCTATCGAAATGGAAAAAGTAAGCAGTATGCTACAGCTCAAATAACTTTGGTAGCACTTGCTGCAATGTTTTTCTAACCTCCTCGTTGGAGGCTGGTTCGCGGGGAATAATTAGTATGGTGTCGTCGCCGGCAATGGTGCCCGCAATCTCCTTGGAGCGGAAGGAGTCGATGTAGATGGCCACGCTGCTGGCAAATCCCGGGATTGTTCTTACAATTCCAAAGTTGTACGAAAATTCTAGCGACACAACACTCTCGGTTGGAAGGTTCAGCGAGGAGGGCATCCGCTCGTGCAGGCCCATCTTCTCGGGCAAAACGTATATATAGCCCTTTTCGTTATCGGGCATTTTGGCTACTCCAAGCGATTTTAGATCGCGTGAAAGTGTAGCCTGCGTTAGCTCATAGCCCAGCTGCCGTAACTCCTCCAGTAGCTCATCTTGGTTGGAAATTTTTAAATTTGAGATGAGCTTTTTGATGTCTTGCTTCCGACTACTCTTCGCCATGGGGGAATTGTGTTTTATTGTAGTAGCAAGTTTATGCACGATTTTGCCGGAAAGCAAATATTGAATCATTTTTTTGAATGGATGGGAGTAATCATCTGTCGATTTCGACCTCATTTCATCCTTCTAACCCCGCTATATCAGTATCTTCACTACAACTTCTTTAACTTCTTCAACTTCTCTGACGTCTTCTAACTCCAGTATAACCCCGCTATCGCGGGATCTTCGCTTCGCTACGACTTCTTTAACTTCATATCTTGAACCATTACCTCGTTGAACATTAGTGGCAGTCGACTGTTTCTCTTCAAAATTTATAGCCATGAGTAAAATAGCGCTTAAAACAGAGTGGAAGGGAAATATGAAATTCGAGTCCGATGTTTACGGACATAAGGTGGTGGTTGATGCCGACGCTTCGGTAGGTGGCGAGGACAGCGGCCCACGACCAAAACCACTGATGCTGGTTGCTCTTGCCGGCTGCACCGGAATGGATGTGGTATCTATTCTTAAGAAAATGAAGGTAGAGCTTGAAGGCCTTAATATTATTATTGAAGGGGAGCAAACGGAGGAGCATCCCAAGCACTATTCCGAGCTAAAGGTTATTTACGAGTTCAAGGGTAAGCATTTACCCATGGATAAATTGGAGAAGGCCGTTAACTTGTCCGAAGATAGATACTGTGGCGTGAATGCCATTTACAAAAAGGCCATAAAAATGAGCTACGAGATTAGAACCGTGGATTAGCTGCGGTTATACATTTTATATAGAAACAAAGAGCGCGATGGTTAGTCGCGCTCCTCTTTTTTATTTTAATGCGAAGCCCCTCCTTCGGGCAGTTCGAATTTGGTTCCGGTCTCCTTCACCAATTGCTTTAGCCACCACTCAGGGTATCCGGGCTGGCTAGGGTTGGGAACAAAGCCGTAAGGGTTCTTCTCAAATACGCCATCCTTCTCCTTCTTTACATTTCCGTCGATATACTTTACCAGCAAAAAGTGGAATAGATCATTCCATTGTGTTACGGTATTGTTGGCAGTGGCAACCGAAAAGGTGGAGACAAAGTCTCTGGCTCTTTCAGGGTTCTCACTGTAAATTTTAAGGGCCGTTTTATCCACATCTGGAATCAGAGCGGCATACTTATCCTCCAGCGCCTTTTGAACCTTCTTTACATCCTCTACCATGAGATTGTAGCGTAGGTAGGTAAAGTTGGATACCTTGTTGAATGTCCAAAATGCCGATGTTTCGGAATAGGTGAGCATATCGCCGTTGCCTTCAGCATACGATTCGGGTGCCTTACGTATTCCGGCGTAAATTGGAACGTAAACGGTGGTGGATGCATCATCTACGCCTATCCAGAATATGCCTCCAATGGCGTCGGGCATCCAGCTGCGTAGCTGTGCAATAAACGAAAAAGCGGTTTGCTGTGTGGCTGTTGCACGTTCGTTGAAGTATTCCTTGCCATCTACCTTCCAGGTAAGTGGGCGCCAACGGTAAGGCATGCCAAATGGTCCTGCTCCGGGGTCTTTGCTCATATCCAGCTCGGTTCCTTCCAGATGATCACGGTAGTTGGCCATTAAATCTTGTGGGGTAAGCTTATGGTCGGGCTTTATGTAGAGTGGCATCCGGTGCGTTAAGTTTTCGCCCTTTGCATAATCAATGTAGCTCCACATATCTTTATTCACATTTTTAAACAGGCTCCAAACGCGAATTTCGCAGAACCGGGCACCTTCAAAGGTCACCGGGTTGTATGTATCGGAGAAGCTAAACTCTGCATCGTTCCCTTTAAATAATCCCTTTTCCTTGGCAAAGCTGATAACGTCGCTGGAGTACACTACCTCTACCTCTGGATTAAAAATTTTGTCGAGGTTTTTACTGCTGATCGATCTCTTGCCGTTTGCCAACGGGAAGGTGGTAATTCTGGCTTGGTTGGCGTGTGCCGAAATGTAACCGTCGGGAATGCGGATGGCAACCCACACGGCGCCCCTGTTTTTGTTGTACGTTTTGCCGGTTTTTTTATCGGTAACCATTTGGGTTCCCTTGCCTACCATCTCAAATATCCACGCTTCGTTGGCATCGCCAACCGAAAAGGACTCTCCACTGCTGTAGTAGCCGTATTTGTCTACCAATTCGGCCATTACCTTAATGGCTTCTCTCGCGCTCTTTGCCCTTTGAAGTCCAAGAAACATGAGGCTGCCATAGTCAATCATTCCGGTGGTATCTTCCAGTCCTGCTACGCCACCAAAGGTGGTTTCGCCTATGGCCACCTGATGCTCATTCATAAATCCAACTACGGTATAAGTAAGCGCAGGTTGTGGAATTTCTCCCAAATACTTTCTGGTTCCTCTATCGTAAATCTTATAGGTCGATCCGGCGGGCTGTACGCCTCCCGGTATATAATAAAGTTCACCATACCGTATGTGTGAGTCGGCTGCATAGCTAATCATCACCGATCCATCTGCCGAAGCTCCTTTGGTAACAATGTAGTTGGTACATGCTGCAGATGGATTGTAAATGCTTATGGCTGCGACGAGAAATGTCAAGATTGAGATTCTTTTCATAAGGTTATTTCTTAGGTTCGAACAAATATAGCAAAAGCAATTTGTTTTGACTTTTGGTTATTTACCGCTGATTGAACCGAATTAGTAATTGCTAAAGTCCAAATTGGATACCAACGGCTAGCCTTGGCAAGTCGGGTAAATCTGAATTTTTCAGAAGATCGCTAATACGATAATGGGCAAATACAATCAGCTTATTCCTACCAATTCTTCCGGTTAAACCATACTCATTGCGTTTTTGCATTGGGTCGTATTGGCGGGTATACTTCAGCTCCTCGTTGTAGCTAGACCTGTTGTCGACCGCCCTAAATACTGGAATAAAATTCCAGGCAATATAGCCACCAAGATCTATATATGTTCCCAGGTAGTTTCCTCTTTTTGGGGTGAGGTTAAATCGCAGAAATGGGGAAAATCTAAGCTCATTCTGAACTATGTTAGCTCTGTCGTGTACCATTCCGTCATACACCTTTTCCATACCGGAGTGGTTAAGTCTATTTCCTTGAATATAGTAGGATACATCAAACCCTGTGTTGAAAAAGTTGGACACCCGGTAGCGGTATCGGTAGCCTAGCTCAAACAGCAGCGATTTACCAAAGATGGTATTGTCGCTTTGGGCACCAACGGGCATTACGGCACCAAATCCTATGAACCAATGACCATAATTTTTAAGGTTTGGACCATTTGTCTTAACCTCGTAGGGCTCCATGGGACTTGCATCCTGCATGATAATGGTTTGAGAAAAGCCGGTCAGCGTAAATAGCAGGACAGCAATTAGTAATATTGTCTTTTTCATGGTTTCGGTCTATAGGTTTGCGGTTATTTCATGATCAACGGGCTCTTTTGCGCCCAGCTCATAGGTGGCGTAGTAGTTGAGATAGCGAACATTTAGTTTGTAGCCAACCTTAAAGGCGCTCTTTTTAAAGTTAAGCGCTTGTTCTTGATAAACTCTTGCGGCGCCATATTCGGTAATAGTTCCATCTGGCTTTTGGATGTTGTAAAATAGTATGGAGGTATTGTAGCCCGACAGCAGCTTCACTAGGCCATAGGAAATGAAAACCGAAAAGTAATCCCCATTTTCAATGAGTGAGAATGTTGAATTTACACTGTCTTTGTTAGCATATAAAAAGTATCCTGCCTGTGGTACTCCGTAGCCATGGGCATAGTCGAAGTAGGGGTAGAGATCGGCCGATTTTTCAATTTCTTTCAGCATTTCCATGGCGGTTTTTTCCTTAGCAGCTTGCCATGCGCAGGCAGCAAAGCCTGCCACGAGCGGAGTGGCAAACGAGGTGCCAAAGGCAATTTCAACATTCCCTTTTGTATTTGCTACCACTGCTTCTCCAAAGGCCGAAACGTTTGGTTTCATTCTTCCATCGGCGGTGGGGCCATAGGAAGAGAAGTTAATGTGTAGGTTAGTCTCGGGCGATACACCTCCAATGGTAAGAATGGAATCGGCATCGGCAGGGGTGCTAATAACTTTCCATTCGCTGTCGCCATCGTTTCCGGCAGCGTTAATAACCAGCATCCCTTTTCTTGCTGCCAAGCTGGCGGCCTTTACAACAAAGCTTTTTTTACCGTCCATATCTTTTGTGAAGTAACGGTTGTTGGTGTATCCCAACGAGCTGCTTATGATATCGGCACCATTTTTATATGCCCACTCCACGGCAGCAAGCCAGTTCTCCTCTTCCGAAAAGGGTTCACTGCTTACCTCTGTAATAGCAAGCAAAAAATTGGCTCCTGTCGCTAATCCCATGTCCGTTCCTTCATGAATTCCGGCAATGCAGGAGAGAACACTCGTGCCATGAGAGTTTCCACGGAACACAAATGGTCGATTTTTAGTAAAGTCCCACGTAGCTATTATCCTACCATCCTTCCGAATATGTTCAAAGGCAGGATGGGTGTCTACCGTGGGAAAGCCGGCATCGAATATGGCAATTCTTACACCTTTACCATTGATGCCAGAATCACGAAAGTATCGTCCTCCCATACGCTCCGTTTGTCGGTATAAAATATCCCACAGCTTATCGTTGTTGTCGCTGCTGCGTTTCTTTTGGTTGAGTGCCGTTGTTGTCCACTCACCTTCTATGGCTACTACCTGCTTTACAAATGGCAATTGCTTAATTTGTTTTACCTCATTATTGGAGGCTGAAATCGCAATTGCATTGAGCCATCGACTCTCCTTACCCATTCTTTTGGCAATGTTCGATATTGTTGCAACGTAGCTATCGTTTAGCGGAAAATCAGTTGAGTCGGCAAGTAGATTAACTTCATCGACCCTTTTCTCCATCGTCTTTGAGCTGAAATAGTTCCGAGGATTAAATGATGTGCCATGCTTATCGGTAAATTGAACCCAATAGCGCGATTGTCCAAAACCTAGTGTAGGAATGGCTATTACAATAATTAAGATGGTGGTTAGCCGTTTGCATTTATTCATAGCGGTATTGTTGTTGTGCGTTTAATATTCTGTTACTAATTGTAGTCAAAGTTATAAGCTATTCTGTCTTGAGTAATTCAACTTACACTAAGCTAGTTTCTATTTTGATAATGCACTTCAATTAAGTTTCTGTTGCTTTATCAAATCCTAGCAAAAGTATGGAATATTTTTAGTGTTTAGTGGCTTGCATGATGTAGCATCTACTCAACTGTTACATCCTATATGTTAATAATTAGACCTTCTTCGGCTGTTTTTAAGCTATCGGGAACTACCTGCACAATCTCTTTCTTAAGTGCATCGAGCAGGCGTTGCTTTACAAATTCACGATGGCTAACTAAGCTTACCTCTCTCAGGGGAACTGGTGATTCAAATGGTCGAACATGATCGAGCTGCTCTTTCGTTAGGTTTTTTGTCGCCAGTTCAGGAATAATGGTTATACCGCCACTGCTTTCAACAATCCGCATTAACGTTTCAATGCTTCCCGCTTCATACTCCAAGTTACTCTTGGTGTCGGAATTTCGTTTTAGCTCACAAAGCCTCAGTATTTGTGAACGGAAGCAATGGCCCTCTTCCAGTAACCAGAGGTGATTGGGGTTGATATCGGTGGAGAGGATATATGATTTGTCAAACGCAGGTTCTTCGGACGAGACGTAGGCATAAAATTTCTCATAAAAGAGTGGATACTCCTTTATTTTTGTGTCGAGAATTGGTGTAACTAGTAGTCCCGCATCTAGCTTGCCCGATTTCAGATCCTCCACGATGGCCTCTGTTACCATTTCAGTAATTTTCACCTTTACCAAGGGATAATTCTTCCGGAAGTTATCCAGGAAGAGTGGAAGAAGATAGGGTGCCAGCGTGGGAATTATTCCAATTTTAAGGGAACCACTAACGAACCCTTTTTCACCATTGGCAATTTCACTAATCTCCTTTATTTCACTAATGGCCCTTCGAGCTTGTGCCACTATCTGAATTCCTACCTGGGTGGGGACTACGGGCTGCTTGCTACGGTCGAAAAGCTTTACGCCAAGCTCTTCCTCTAGCTTTTGCACCATCATGCTCATTGTTGGCTGAGTTACAAAGCATGCTTCTGCTGCTTTTGCAAAATGCCGATAGGTATCGATGGCAATAATATATTCTAGCTGTTGAATATTCATTACTCTTTTAATGTTAAAAATGATTGTAAATATATGGTTGTTAGTAGATATAAACAACATCTATAACGTTATAAAAAAAATCAGTTTGACAAATGGTTTTTTGTACCGTAACTTTGCTTTATAAAAATATCAAACAGTTAAATTATTAAAATAGAACAATATGATTACAGATAAATCAACAATTGGGTTAGACAAATCGCAGTCGAAGTTGTTGTCGGAAAAGTTGAATAATTTATTGGCAGCCTATCAAGTTTTTTATATAAATATCCGTGGATTTCATTGGAACATTAAGGGCGATAAATTTTTTGAGCTTCACCTTAAGTTTGAGGAGCTATACAACGATCTTCAGATTAAAATAGACGAAGTGGCTGAACGGATCTTAACTCTTGGGTATACGCCATTGCATAGCTACTCTTCCTACCTGAATATTTCATCTGTTGCCGAAAGTACCAATGTTTCCAATGGGGTAAGGGCTGTTGAGCAGATTCTCGAGTCTTTTCAAAAGATAATTCCTCTTCAACGCGAGCTTCTTACTCTTTCGGCAAATGCCGATGATGAAGGTACCAACGCATTAATGAGCGATTACATTAGGGAACAGGAAAAATTGGTTTGGATGTATTCATCATTTTTAGGACAATAATTGTTTTAAGTAATTTAACAGCTAATTATTTATATTATGGAAAATCAAGAGGTTTACAGTATGCCACGAATCGGCGATATGGCTCCCGATTTTACGGCATCAACAACAAAAGGCGTCATCAAATTATCCGATTACGCAAAGGATAAATGGATTGTTCTCTTTTCACATCCTGCTGACTTTACACCTGTATGCACAACCGAAATGAGCGGTTTTGCGGTGAGAAAGAAAGAGTTCGACGCCCTTAATGCAGAGCTGATGGGGCTAAGTATCGATAGCATTCATGCTCACCTTGGATGGGTGAATAATGTTAGGGAAAAAACCGGAGTTTATTTCGACTTTCCCATTATTGCCGATCTCGATATGAAGGTTTCCAAAATGTATGGAATGTTGCAACCCAACGAAAGCGAAACCGCTGCCGTAAGGGCCGTGTTCTTCATTGATCCTTCGAAGAAGATTCGTTTGATTATGTACTACCCGCTAAATGTTGGTAGAAACATGAACGAGATTCTTAGGGTTCTCAAGGCAATGCAGGTGGCCGATAAGTTTAAGGTTGCCCTTCCTCTCGATTGGGTTCCTGGTGACAAGGTGATTGTTCCACCGCCCAAGACGCTCGATGAGCTAACCGCTAGAAATGCTGACAATACACTCGAGAAGGTCGATTTTTACCTTGCTAAAAAGGATTTGAAGGTATAGTTTGCGAAAGGATAGATGATAGGAGGCAGCATGGCGCTGCCTCTTTTTGTTTGCTCAAATGCTAAAATTCTGCTTTCTTCGTTTTACTTTCGCAACGCATATTTACGGCATAATGTCAGTCTGCAGATTATTAAAATGGATTTTCTTGTTTGCTGAATTGGGCTTAACCACTGCCATTCATGCACAGCCCAATACTTTAAATCCTGCCTTTCAAGTTGGTGAAACACTTCGCTACAAAATCTCCTACGGATTTCTCGATGTGGGAAATGCGACTATGAGGGTTTATCTGGCAAATAATGGCGATTATCCTGTTTACTTTGTGAAGGCTGAAGCTCGCACCGATGCGCTTGCCGATAAGCTGTTTACAATATACGATGTATATGAAAGCTATATCGATATCTCAACGGGACTTCCGATAAAGTCTATTCGCGATATTGCTGAAAATAACTACCGCTACTACAACGAGGTGGTCTTTATGCGAAGCACAAAGCAGGTGTTTAGCTCTCGAAGTGGTGTGCATGCAGTTCCCGATTCTATCCTCGACATACTTTCTGCCTTCTACTACGCTCGTCGATTTACTTTTACAAAATTGAAGGTGAACCAAATGGTTGGTTTTAACACCTACTTCTCCGATGAGATTTTCAAGTTTGAAATGGTATACAAGGGGCTTGAAATGGTGAAGACATCGTTTGGTTGGATTGAGTGTCAGAAGTTTGTTCCGGTAGTGGAGTTGGGTCGTCTCTTCCGTAAAAGAAATGCAGTGGTGTTTTACATTACCAACGACGACAATAGGTTACCCGTTAAGATACAGCTGAAAATGTTCTTTAGTAGCGTGGAGGTGAATTTAGAGGAGTTTTATGGTCTTAGTAACTCCATGTCGGTATACAAGAACAAAAACAGATTAAACAGCCGTAAGAATATGCCATCTCAGCTTAATAGCTCCGATAAAAAGTCAGAATAAAAATCCCCGGAATCTCCTAAGAGAAACCGGGGCCCTAAAGTTCCATTTGGGAGGGAACCATCTTGGGATTATTTAATTTCAACCGTAATTTTTCCGTTCAATAGCTCCTTAAACTTTTCAGCATCGGCCATGGTGCCTTCGTAAAGTCCAAAGTGAATTGGAATGGCAATACTTGCTTTAACATCAAGTGCTGTTTCAGCTGCCTCTTCCACCGAATTCATTGTGTAGGTTTGTCCTAGCGGAAGCATTACTATGTCGACGTTCAAGTTCTTCATCTCCGGAATTCTTTCCGTGTCACCAGTATGATACACCTTTATTCCATCGAGAGTTAAAATGTAGCCAACCCACCTGTTGCTTTTTGGATGGAACTTGGTCTTTACCACATTGTAGGCTGGCACTGCCTCTATGTGAATGCCATCTATGTTGGTGATGAATCCAGGGATAGAGGCAATTTTCTTTTTGGCTGGCAGATCGGTCGATTCATCTAGGCATGCCTGCGGTGCAATAAGAGTGGTTTTACTGGTAATTATCTTTTTGATGTCACTCTTTGACCAGTGATCCTGATGGGAATGGGTAATTAGAATAATATCAGCTTTTATACTGTCCTTGAGCTGATAAGGATCGATGTAGATGATTAGGTTATGGTAATGTATTCGTACCGCTGCCTGTCCTAACCAATCTATGTTGTTGGCAACTTTCTCTACTTTAGGATCAGCCGTTTTCATTACTATGCTACTGAATAAAACTAGTATGGAAAATAGAATTTGCATGGTATCCAATTATTAATGCAAGCTACTACAAATAATGGCACACTGCAAGAGCTTTTAGCTAAATAGCTATAAATGCAACCATGTAGTTCGAATGTTACGATGGTGATTATGGATGCTTTATTTTGCATTTTTTTATTGGCATCGAATTCGTATTACATGATTTTAGCTGTAAATTTGAGATGAATAGGTTACAATTACGATGTTCCCATATCGCTCTGTTTTGTATTTCAAAAGCAATTTGCCGTTTTAATTCAACGGTGGCTGAAAAAAATTGAGTCAATGGCTAAAACTTACATTTTTCCTGACATTCATGGTTGTGCTAAAACCATTAGGTATTTGCTGGAGGAGGTTGTTGTGCCTAGTAGGGAGGATAAGCTTATATTTTTAGGCGATTATATCGATCGTGGACCAAATTCGGCCGACGTGATCAAATTGCTGCTTTCTTTGATCGATTCAGGTTACCAAGTTATTGCGCTTAGGGGAAATCATGAGCAAATGCTTCTCGATTCCTTGTGTGATCATTATGCATATACAATTTGGAAACTCAATTCAGCGCATAATACGATCGGGAGCTATGGTGGCAATATAGAGGAAACGACGTATCAAGAAGTTGCAAGCTTAATTCCACCATCACATCTACAACTATTACAGAAGATGCCCATACTGTATCGACAGAGTAGTAACCTTTGGTGTGTTCATGGCTGTATTCACTTTCCCATTGAGGAGAAATCGCTACAGCAATATCTCTGGCTTCGTCCGTGGGAGTGTGCCGACTCTATTTCGGAAGGAGTTACGGTAATCCATGGCCACACCCCAATACCCTTGAAAGAGGTAGAACGTCAGGTTGCTCTTTGGGGCCGACTGGTGAATATTGATGCTGGCTGTGTTTATGCCGGAATACAGGAAGGCCTTGGCAATTTAGTCTCTCTTCGCCTTGACGATCGTAAACTTTTTTACACTAGAAATTTGGATAGGTAAAAAATAAAGCCCTCAAGAGTGTTGAAGGCTTTGTGGAATGCGCTTAGCTAGCGTCTCCCGCCCATGTACAGCAATACTAGATAAATTAAGGTAGCCATGGAAGAGATAGCAGCAATAAAGTAGGTGTAGGCTGCCCATTTAAGCGCATCAAATGCGTTTTTCTGTGTTGAAGGAGTAGTAATTCCCGAAGTTTTTAACCAAGCCAAGGCCCGTCTACTCGCATCAACTTCTACCGGAAGGGTTATGATGCTAAATAGGGTGGTTGATGCAAAAAGAATAATGCCAAAAAGGAGCAATTGCGGAAAAATGTTGACCATTAAGATTCCTGCTAGGAGAATCCATTGCATCCATTGTGAGGCAAAATTAACAACCGGAACTAATTGCGAACGGAGATTTAGCATGGCGTAAGCTTTGGCATGTTGAACGGCGTGTCCACATTCATGAGCCGCTACCGCTGCCGCAGCAATACTCTTTCCATTGTATACCTCATGGCTAAGGTTTATAGTTTTATTTACCGGATTGTAGTGGTCGGTAAGCATTCCTGAAATGGAACCTATTTTAACACCTTGAATGCCATGATCCCGCAGCATTTTTTCAACTACCTCTTTGCCGCTCATACCGTTTGCCGTGGGTATTTGTGAATACCGTTTAAAACGATTCTTTAGTGAGTTGCTGATTAACCAACTGACTAGGGCAAAGACCCCAAAAATTAGGTATAATCCAATCATTTTTAGAAATTTTCATTCACTAATTGCAATTCTTGTGCCGTTTTTTACCCCTGCATCTTTGTCATTCTTTTACTAAAACTACTAGTTGGTCAACTAATTGACTAATTTATGTTAAACCGCTTGGCTTTTATTTTTGAAGCGAATATCTTTGACTTTCCTCATTTATCTCCATCGGTATGAAGAAGAAGTTTATTACAATATTTTCTGTGGTGATCGTTTTGGCAGCGGTTATGTTTTTTATTGTTAAGTATATGGGTAATGCCAATAACAGTGAACCCATATCTGTAACAACCGATTCCGTGGTGTTTAAAAAGGGTTGCTACGCTGCCGATTCTTCCTGCCTTTATATAAGTTTTCATTATCCTGTTGTTGACAAGGATAAAGATGGACAGCTCTCTATGCTGCTAAATTCAGATTTCTTACAAATGGTTGGTGATAGCATAAAGCAAACAACCGTGGGAACTATAAAGGAGCACCTAGGTATGATTGCACAACAATACGACAGTTCCTTTATTGACTATAATGGAGCTTTTCCCGGTGGAACTGTAAATACTTGGTATTTAAAAGTCCGGTATAACATCCTAATGAATGATGGGAAAATGCTTTCGATTCAATATTTCTCCGATGATTATATGGGTGGTGCTCATGGAACCTACCGCTATCACTACACAAATTTGGATTTGAAGAACCCAAGTTCATTGACGATTCCCGACATGGTTACCGATTTAGTCGTTTTTGCTGAAAGGGCAGAGGAGGCTTTTAGGCATCATTTTAAAATTCCGGAAGGCAAAAATTTGGATAATTTTTGGTTTCCACAAGGTAAATTCATTCTCCCTACTGAATATGGCTTTTCGCCCGAAGGAATTATTTTACATTACAATGTGTATGAGATAGCACCATATTCCGACGGCGATATAAAGGTTCTTATTCCTTATTCGAACATCAAGGATATTCTTAATAGTAAATGGAGCTATCTTGCGAGGGTTAAATCTTAATTCCAAGAATTAACATATCGTCAATCTGAATATTGTTACCTTTCCATGCATCAAAGGAGCATTCCAAGATATTCTTTTGTTGCTCTAATGGTTTATCGCCTATCTGTAAAAGAATATTTTTCAATCCTTTTACTCTAAATTTTTTCCCTTCTGGGCCACCAAATTGATCTGAAAATCCATCGGTTCCCAAATAAATACAATCATCTTGCATGAGCGGAATTTCCTTCGTGGTAAAAGGATCCATTATGTAGTAATAGCCAATAGGCATTTTATCACCATAAATCTCGATTAACTCCGATTTTCTTACAATGAATAGGTCTGAGTTAGATCCACTATACAACGCTTTTTTTCTCTTTTTATCGACAAATAGCACGGATGCATCCATGCCATCATTGTTAATCGGGTCCTTGGAACTTTGGTGTAAAGAGGTAATAATTTTTGCACGTAGCGAGTTTAAAATATCATGGGGTTGCGGATTATTCTTCTGGCTTATAATCTCATTTAGAAATGCGACACCGAGCAAACTTATGAAGGCCCCTGGAACGCCATGTCCGGTGCAGTCGGCAACAACGAATATGGAGTAGTTTTCCGTTTCTCTCACCCAGTAGAAATCGCCACTAACTATTTCCCTCGGTCGGAAGAGTGCGAAGAAAGCAGGGAGGTGCGATTGGTCTAAATCTCTCGATTCGAGAACTGCACGCTGAATTCTTGCGGCGTATCGGATGCTGTTGGTTATCTCCTCCTTTTGGTTCGATAGCTGATTCTTTTGCAGCTTGGCAATGTCGCGTTGCTTTTTGAGCTGTTCCGATTTCTCTTCAACTTCGAGCAACACTCGTTCAAGATGTAAGTTCTTTTCCTCAATCTCCAGCTGTTTTATCTTAAGTGTACTGTGTTCATTCTTTTTAGTTTGGTAGCGTTTGGCTAATATGATTAGTAATCCACCTAGTAGTATTACCGATATTCCCAGTAGAATACCAATGTAGGTTTGCAACTTTATTTTGGTATTTTGAATTTCCTGATTGTGGCTAAGTGTTTGTATCTCTTTTGCCTGCTTCGCCGATTCGTATTGTTCTTCAACGTCCTCAATAATCCGCTGCTTATTTTCTGAGAATACAGAGTCTTTAAGATCCGTGTAGGCTATGTATGCATTTAGTGCATTTTTAAAATCCTTCTTCTGCTGAAAGACAAGAAACTCAATCTCTAGATTTTCAATTTTGAGATCGGGTGTTCCAACTAAGTTTATCATTTTTTGATTGGCAGTGGAGATGGAATGAGCAATGGTTACTTTCCTCATTTTTAAATAAACCTTGGAGAGGTTATTCAATGTGTTGGCTTCGCCCCATTTATCCTTTTGCTGACGATATTGAACAATCGCTTTGTTGAAGTAATCAATTGCTTTATTATATAGGTTTAGCTCTGTGCATACAAGACCAATATTGCTTAAGGTATTTGCAAAATTACCATTAGGATTGAGGTTTTGTTTCAATTCCAATGCTTTCTCCAATGATTCAAGTGCTGGTACATTTTGTCCCATTTTTAGGTAAGCAATACCAATATTGTTCATTACTTTGGCCAGACCGAAGGTGTTGGTTTGTCGATCATAATATTTTTTTGCTTTGGAGAAATATTCCAATGCTCTAGGGTAGTTTTTTGTGTTTAGATACAGAAATCCAATGGCATTGTTGAGATAGGCTATGTCGCCATGTTTATTTTTTGGCTCATAAATGGTGAGGGATTTTAATAGTAGTTGTAGTGCTTGATCATATTTTCCCATTTCTCGGAGCGCAACCCCTAGCTTTTTATAGCCATCTGCCATGCTTAATGAATCGTTTCTATCTTCAAAGAACATAAGTCCTTCTTCTATTTGTAGATATCCTTTTTTGAGATTTCCGGTTGAAACCTGAGTCATTCCTTTAATAAGCAAAATGTGTGCTTCCAAATCATCCCTATCCATCTCCTGAAATGCTTCGGGCGGAATTGAGTTTAGTAACTCCTCCGATTTGCTTGGCGTAACCTCTGCAAGGCTATCTGCGTGTGTTAGCAATTTTTTTACTTGTATCCCGATAGGTGTCTCCGCCTCATTATTACTCCTATGATTTTTTGTTATAGTAGTCAAATACACTATTGCTATCAGCAGCGTGATTACGGTTACTATAAGATAGTTGTATCTTTTTTGCATATTTAATCTAATTGCTACTAAGATATAATCATTTTTGCACTAATTCAAAACATCATTACCATTTTTTTTGGCTGAAATGTCAATTATTACAATGCAATTGTGCGTTATTGTGCTGATAACAAAGTTGATAGAAATAGCTTTACTTGTGACAATCGAATTAAATATTAGGATGTATATTTGAAAAAAATAACGATTATGAGTAATTACAGTGGTCTTAGTGCAAGTGAGGTCATCGATAGTAGGATCAAATTTGGAGATAACCTTATCACTCCACCACAGAAGGTATCGGCATGGAGACTTTTTTTTGAAAAATTTGATGATCCGATTATTCGTATTTTGTTAATTGCTGCTGCCATTGCTATTTTAGTGGGAATGCTCGAAGGTCATTATGCCGAAGGCGTTGGAATAGTAATTGCTGTATTTTTAGCCACCTTCCTCTCTTTTCTTAATGAGCATAAAGCAGGAAAGGAGTTTAGCCTTTTGAACAAGGCAAACGATGAAGTCGAGGTTAAGGTGATTAGAGAAGGTAAAGTTTCCACCATTGGTCGAAAAGAGGTGGTGGTTGGTGACGTTGTAATCCTCGATGTTGGAGATGAGGTTCCAGCTGATGGTGAACTATTGGAATCGATCAATCTTCAGATGAATGAGTCAACATTGACAGGAGAGCTTGTTTGTGGTAAAACATCAAATAAATCTGCTATTGATAGCAATGCAACCTACCCACCATATATGGTTCTTAGGGGTACAACGGTGGTTGATGGAAATGGTCTGTTTTTGGTAACCGCCGTTGGCGATCAGTCGGAAGTTGGAAAAACACAGCGTGAAGCTACTGTAGAAACAAATACCATTACGCCATTAACACGTCAGCTTCATAAGCTAAGTAAAATAATCGGAGTTGTTGGCTTTGGTTGTGCAGCTTTGCTCTTTATAAGCCTATTTGCACGCGATGTTGTTAGAGGAGATTTGGTGTTTTCGTCACTTCAATGGTTAAATTTTTCAGGCTTAGTCGCTTTCGGAATTTTGGCTCTTTCGGGTGTATGGGTGCCCATTTTCTTTGATGGGGTGGAATTGTTCCATTCAAAAAGCAAAAGACCTCAATGGGCTGAAAATTTTGGTATTGGAAATTGGTTAAAGGCCATTGCTGTGGGAGTCGTAATTTATCTGGTTCTTGCAGGCATTGTATGGTTAAAGGGGGAGTCTTTTTTTATTCCTAGTGCGTGGTTTTCATTAAAAATTGCCGAACGAATATTGCTCTACTTTATGGTGGCCATAACACTTATTGTTGTGGCGGTTCCTGAGGGATTGGCAATGAGCGTGACCTTAAGCTTAGCCTATAGTATGCGTAAGATGTTGGCCAGTAATAATTTGGTAAGAAAAATGCATGCAACGGAGACGATGGGGGCAATAACTGTGATTTGTACTGATAAAACAGGAACGCTTACCGAAAACCAAATGAGAGTGCAGCAACTCTTTATGGAGGGTGATGGTGAAATTTTGAATAGACTAGTCGCTCAATCATTCTCAATAAATTCAACGGCCCATATTGATGCTAGCGATGCAAATAATTTGAAAATTGTTGGAAACCCAACAGAGGGTGCATTGCTGTTATACCTAAAAAATAAAGGCCTTGATTATCTTACTATTCGGCAAAGTGGAGTTATAAAAGAGCAAATGGTGTTTACCACGGAGAATAAATTTATGGCCACCCTTGCCGAAATCAAGGGGGAACTCATTCTATTTGTCAAAGGAGCACCTGAAATTGTTTTGGATCGATGTGATAGTACAGCAAGTGATTCAAACGAAAAAATTGCTATTAACTCTAAGTTGGATGGCTTTCGTGATCAACTTTCCAGCCAACAGCAATTGGCCATGCGAACGTTGGGATTTGCCTACAAAACGATTGAGCGTATACCGGTAGCTCCCTTTAATTTAAAAGACATTTGTAATGGACTTACATTTATTGGGTTTGCCTCAATCTCCGATCCTGTTAGAGAAGATGTACCGCACGCTATTGCAGAGTGCATTAGTGCAGGCATTGAGGTAAAAGTTGTTACAGGAGACAATGCTCTTACTGCAGGTGAGATTGGCCGAAAAATTGGCCTTTTTTCTACCGAAGAGATGATGCACCGTGGATTGATTACTGGCTCAGATTTTTCTATGCTATCGGACGATGAGGCATTGAGGTTAGCACCTGAGATTAGGGTAATGGCTCGTGCTAAGCCAGGTGATAAGCTGAGATTAGTAAAGATTTTACAGCAGCTGGGCAACGTTGTTGCTGTTACCGGTGATGGTACAAATGATGCACCAGCAATGAACTACGCCGATGTTGGCTTAGCTATGGGGTCGGGGACATCGGTTGCGCGTGAAGCAAGTGAAATTATTTTGCTTGACGACTCCTTTATTAGCATTGTTAATGCCGTTCGATGGGGGCGTTCGCTATACTTAAATATTCAACGATTTATCCTTTTTCAACTTACCATTAATGTTCTGGCATTGGTGCTTGTGTTGGCAGGTCCCTTCCTTGGTGTATCATTGCCGCTAACCGTAACGCAGATGCTTTGGGTTAACCTTATCATGGATACTTTTGCTGCGCTTGCATTGGCAACCGAACCTTCGGATCCTAATGTGATGAATCAAAAACCTCGAAAACAAAATGCCTTTATCGTAACCAAAGGAATGGCTTGGCAAATTTTTATTACCTCATTTGTTTTTCTCATTTGCAGTATAGTGTTGCTGTCTTACTTAAAGCATGATGGAATTATAACGGTTAAGGAACTTTCTCTTTTCTTTACCAGTTTTGTTATGCTTCAGTTCTGGAACTTATTCAATGTTAGAAGCTATGGTACCAACAAGTCGGCATTTTCGGGCTTGTTTACCAATAAAAGTTTCCTGTTGATTGCAGCTGTTATTTTTCTTGGGCAAGTAATCATTGTTTCATTTGGAGGACAGTTTTTTAGAACAGTTCCACTAACCATATACGAATGGCTTATGGTTGTTGGGATTACCTCCTTAGTGCTTTGGTTAGGTGAGGGAATGCGATATTTCTCGCGAATTCGTAGAATTGTGTTAAACTAGGTTTAGGTCTAGAAGAAAAATTTGTTACAATACTTTTTAGGGGAAACTTTTGGCCAGTCGTTATGTAGTCCTAAGGAATAGAGGAGTTTAACCTTTTGTGATATTGTTGCCATTGGCGTTTTGGCTCTCTTAAAACTGTTCATTTGTTAGTGGAATAGGTGTGTTAGACTTAAACTCTGTTAAAATTTCTTTTTTTTTGACAATAAAATGTAAAAGTAGTTGCATTCACTCCGCTATTGTCATAACTTCATTGCAGCGATTTTGATGATAAATTCATGCTTTTTTTAAACTAGACTATGTCGAGTATTCGTGTCATAAAGAAAGATGTTAAAGCGATTATATACCATATAAAACAGGAGTGTTACGCTTCGCTTAACTATGCACATCCTCTTTATTATGAAAAGATATATGAACTCCTACTTGAGACGGAGGCAATGGAACGTGAGTTTGTAAAAAAAACGATTAGCTGTCCCAAACAACTATCTTCTAGGGAGAAGAAGGAATACTATAATGCCATTATGAAGGATTTGATGGAGAGAACTGTTAATTTGGTTGATTACTTATCAAGTGCTGAATCCTAGAATATCCTAGTGGTATAGCTTTTCATCTCCTTTGCTAAACTTTTTGATTTGCCACCACAGTGCAGGTCAAGCAATTTCCAAAATCCAGGGCCATGGTTTTTTTCAATAGTATGGCAAAGTTCATGAAGAACTACATATTGGATAAGGTGGTCGGGTAGTAATACCAAATAGATGCTAAAGTTCAAATTGTTTTTTGAAGAGCAGCTCCCCCAACGTGAATGGATGTTTTTAATTGAAATTTGCTTAAACTGAAATCCATGTTGTTGTGCCATCATTGAAACCATACACGGTAATAGCTCTTTGGCTTCAACCATAAGCGTTTTTGTTATGGCCACCTTTAATCGGTGCTGTACCTCTTCCGATTCAACTTGCAACTCACTTGGAAAGTGAAACAGTATTGAGTCATCTGTAATGGTTGTTCTAAAGCTCTTGCGCGATTCAGGGAAAAGAACAAGGGCGTGTGATCGGGTTTGTTTACCGGCATGTATTGGAAAAATTGGATGCTCACGCTTTTTAGCCCTAATATGAAGGAGCGATTTTTGAATCCAGTCGAGCTTGGCAGCAACAAAATCAAGGCCAGTTGAAGTGGATACACTATATGGCATAGAAAGAATTACGCGTTCGTGCTGATCAATCCTAATGGATATCCGCCTGAGTCCACGCTTTTTGCGTAATGTAATAGCACCTATTATAGGATGTTCAACTGTTTTTTCCACACAAAAAAGGCTGATTTTAATCAGCCTGTAAAACTAGTAAAGATTGCTTAACGAGCCATAATCCAACCCGAACCATTTTTCTTTTTGTAACTTTCTAGTGATAGTTTGGCTTCCTCTTTAGTTTTATGACCACTAATTACAACAGAGTTTAGTCCATTGTTGCGTTGCATAACTATTGGCTGATAGCCTTTTGTTTCCAACGTAGTTTTCATTGCTAACGCATTTGCCTTGCTGGTAAAGGAGCCAACGACTACAAAAAACTTATTGTCAGGATTGTCTATAACTGGTTTAACATATACCGGTTGTTGCTTCGTGTTGTTTCCTGCTTTAATGCTAGGAGCAGTCACTGCTTTGGTCGTGTCTTTATTGGTTGTATCCACAACACTACTTGTGGTGTTGTCAATCACCGGTGATGAATTTGCTGATGGGCCAAAAATAGTAACAAGGTTATCATATTGCCATACTGCAAGGGCAAGTATTATGATTAGTGAAAAAACTAGTATTAACCAATTTCGTCCCGAATTACTTTTTATTGTTTTCTTTTTTGAACTAATTTTTGGAGGCATGGATTTGTTCTCGTTCGTGCTTGTTTTTTCAATTTCTTTCTGCTCGCTCTTCGGCATAGCAGGTTCTGTAGCACTAGTGGAAGTTACAATATTCTCTTCTTTCACTGGGGCTATTAATTCAGGTTCTTTTTTCGGTTTCCGCTTTGTTGGTGATACCTTGGCTACTGTTTTTTTTGTAACTTGTTTCTCTTGCTTTTCAACTATCGGTTGTTCCTTTATTGGAACCAGATTTTCCTTCTCTTTTGATTGTTCGATTGGTTTATCTGCTGGTTTCGATTTGGTGGAAGGAATTGGAGTATCTCCTAGAATGTCAACGGTAAATTGAATGGCTCCCCTGGTATCTTGTGAGAAATATCCTAAACCCGGAAGTAAAACTTTTTCTCCGCTTTCTACTCGGGATTTCAGCTGTTCTACATATTCTCTAACCTTTATCGAGGCATCTGATTTTGTGAGCTGCTCTTTTTCGGATAGAAAATTTTCAACTAAGCCATCGTTGTAACGCAGAAAAGGGCTAAAGGTCGTATTGGAAATATTTCTATCATCGCCCGTATCTTTAACTAGAAATGCTCCAAAGTCTGGGATAATTACCCTGTTATGTTTTTCTAGCAGTTCCTTAAAATAGTTCTCAAGCATGGCATATTTCTTTTATAAAGCGTAAAAATTTACAAATAAAATATGAGTTGGCCAAAAAAATGGTAACCTCTTGGTGCACTTGTTTTGTGTTTTAAACTTGACAACTGTGTTCAACAACTCGCGATATCTTCTCAATTGAAAATGGTTTTGTGATTAAGTCAGTGAAACCTATATCCTTGTAGTCGGCAAAGAAATTAATAGGGTTATGTGCTGTAATGGCAATAATTGGAATTTGATTTTTTGGATAAGAAAACTTCTCCCGTATATATTTGGTGGTTTCAATACCGTTCATTACAGGCATTTCAATGTCCATAAAAACGGCATCAAAATTTTCTCTAATTAGCCAGTCAATGGCTATTTTTCCATTTTCTGCTTCAACATAGGTTGCCGGAATTTTTTTTAGAATTTCAACGAGCAATAGTCTGTTTACAAAAATGTCATCAACAACAAGAATACGGTACGACATGGTTTCTTTTTTGGGGTTATCCTAATTTACTAAGTGTTTCAATAATTTGCTGGCTAACAATGGTAATGTTTTTTCCTTGAACTGTTATCAATTTATCGTTTTTGAACTCTGTGAGTGTACGGATAAGGCTCTCTTTAGTTGTCCCCGAAAATTCGGCAAGCTCTTGACGTGAAATGGGCAGGTTAAAGGAGTTATTCTTGAATATCTCTTGCGAAAAGTATAGCAGTATATCGGCCAATTTGCCCGGTAACTGTTTGTAGGTTAGGGCGGCAAGCCGAGAAATTAAAAAATGGTTCTCTTCGGTAAGATATATCATAATTTTCTTTGCAAAATCATGATTGTCTTCTAGTAATTGCAAAAAATATCGAAGGTCGATATAGTATACCGACACAGGAGTTACTGCAGAATAGGAGCAAAAGTTTGTTTTGTTATTGAGTATTTCATCAATTCCAAGAAAATTTCCACCCTTACATAGCTTCACAATAATATATTTTCCCTTTCTAGTCTCCATGTGCATCTTGGCAATACCTTCGGTAAGGAGAAGGATTTGCGCACTGCGACTATTTTGCTTAATAATGAGATCGTTATTGGCAAAGATGGCTTTATTTGTATGCTTTGTCAACCCTTCAAGCTGATGGGATGTTAGGCATTGCAGCCAATTTGCTTGTTTTGTCAAGTCTTGATACATAGAGAAGTATTGCGGTATCTTTAAAATATATTTCGAAAAGTAAGAAAAAAAACAATATTTGTTGATCAATATCACCAATATCGTGGTTAAAAATCTCTTTTGAGTTGGCTGTTAATTATTAAAGATTCCCTACTTTTCACAAGTATTCAAAATATAGGACTGTGTCGAAAAATATTCTTGTTATTGACGATTCTGAAACAAACCTTGTACTGCTCGAAGCTGTGCTTGGAGAGGATGGGTATAAAACAATTCTTGCTCGGAGCGTGGGAGAAGGACTTAAGCTTATGAAGGCGAAGAACCCCTCTCTCATTCTTCTCGATATACTAATGCCGAAACGTTCTGGCCTTGACTTTCTTACTGAGATGAGAAAGGATGCTTCATTTGATCAGATTCCGGTGTTTGTTGTTACGGCTGCAAACGATGAAATAAAGCCGAAGGTGATGGCGTTTGGTATAGCAGACTACTTTACAAAGCCCATCGACATAATTTCAATATCCGAACGAGTTAAAGAAGTTCTTCAAGATTAATTATTCAACCGTAATGCAAATGGGTGATTAAGTTTGACAAGTATAATTGTAATTTGCAATGGGCATACTTTGCCATGCCATTTTATCTTGTATTGCTATTTTTCCTTGTTGAAAAATTTTACTTAGCCATTTCCATCCTATCGCCACAATATTTCATGTTCTTATTAGCTTTTGATTTGTATTGCATAGAATTTCTATTTTTATTTTTATTTTTTTAAAGTAGTTATCACTGAACTATAAAATAATTTTATGAGGAAAACTTTTATCCTGATTACCTTTATGCTTTTCCTATCCGTTTTTAATACTGATGGACAAACGAAAGATTCACTTAGCTACTCGTTTTCGGGTTTTGTCCGTTTTGATTATTGGAACGATACTCGAGTAAATGATGAAGCGGTAGAAGGACTGTTTTCGCTTGTTCCATCGCAAAAGGTTTTCGATAGCTATGGAAATGATTTAAATGAGCGCTCAAGTGCAAATGCGTTGGCTTTAGCCTCGCGAATTAAGCTGGTTGCCGCTGGGGTAAAAATTTTTGGTGCCAATACTAGTAGTTTTTTGGAAGCTGATTTTACAGGAACTTCAGGGAGCAGCAGAGTCCGTTTTCGTCATGCTGCAATAACGCTTGGCTGGCAAAACTCCTCCTTGTTAATAGGCTTGTATTGGCATCCAATGGTGGTAACAGGAACATTGCCGTCTATTATTTCACTCAATACCGGAGCTCCATTTCAACCGTTCAACCGGAGTCCCCAGGTGACATTTACCCATAATTTTATTGGCTCATTTGGATTGGCTGCTTCCGCTTCATGGCAGAGCGATTACACCAGCAATGGTCCAGTCGGTTATTCTAGTTCCTACATACGCAATGCTGCATTGCCCGATTTTACTTTTCATCTGAAGTATGCTAACGCTGGTCTTGAAGTTGGAGCGTTAGGCGATATTTTTGTTATTCAGCCTAGAACATATACTGTATCCCTGTTGAATGGGAATATCAGGAAAGCAACTACCACGCTTACTTCATTATCCTATCAAGGATATATCAAATATACAAACAAGCAGCTATTTGTGATTGCCAAGGCCATTATGGGTCAAAACCTGGCACATCAGCTCCTTATTGGTGGGTATGGAACTACTTCCATTGATAGCCAAACTGGAGCGGAACGCTATACTCCATTTAACGATTTGAGCACCTATTTAAACATTGGTTATGGGAACGCAGTAAAGGCATCAATATTTCTTGGCTACGAGAAAAACCTTGGAACCAATAAAGTGCTAGTAGGTAGCGATCAAAATATATATGGTAGAAGTCTGAATATTGCATCATTGGTTCGAATAGCTCCGAATATTACATGGACCGTTAAAAATTTTATGTTGGGATCCGAAGTTGAGTATACCAATGCAGAGTATGGAACATTTGAGTTTCCATCAAAGGGAAGGTTAACCAATTGTTACCGTGTTTCCAATACAAGGTTATTGTTTTTGGCCATATACAACTTTTAATAATCTGTGTTTCTTAATAATGTCATTATTGTTAGATCGTTGCACCAAGCTATATGACGCCGGGGTTAGCAATGGCAATTTTTAAACAAGGATGAACACTCTCTTTTGTTTTGGCCGATTTAAGGCCATTCTTTGTTGAATTGTCAAAAAGCGATTGAAAAACGGTTGGAATGGAATTCCAGAGTTGGTGCCACAAAAAAAATGTTTACTTTTAAGGGATAATTTTTCTTCCACAGCATATGAAAGGCGAACTTTCCAAATCAAAAGCTATTAGATTAGCTAGTAACGGATTCCTTGTGGGTTTAGTGGCATTGCTGCTAGCCTTTTTTGTTGAGGCATTTAGAACCAACAACGCCATATCGTTCTCTGGTTTTGTTGATGTACATCGTAGTAATCCACTATTTTTCTTTTTAGATGTAATTCCCTTCTTCTTCGCATTTCTAGCGTACTCTTTTGGCGGAAAAGCAGCGTTGAAAATTGCTGATGCTGAACGATATTTAGAGGAGGATGAATCAAGGAAAAGAAGGCTTTATCGATTTGTAGAGCGCATTCGAAATGGAGAGATTGATGCCGATTTTGAGGCTGATGAAGGAGATGCATTGGGAAAAGCAATTGTAAACCTTCGAGACAACTTAAAATCTAGCAAGATAGAGGAAGCGGAGCGCAAAAAGGAGGACATGCAGCGTGCTTGGATGGCTGAAGGTCATGCTCTATTTGGAGAGATTTTACGCTCGAACAATGATAGCATGGAGGAATTATCATACGGGATTATAAGTCAGCTGGTAAAATATGTTGGTGCTATTCAAGGTGCATTTTATTTGCTGGAGGACGAAGACGAAAATGATAAGCACTTTAGAATGACGGCTTGCTATGCCTACGAACGAAGAAAGTATGCCGAAAAGAGGCTGGAATGGGGCGAGGGTATGGTTGGTGCTTGCGCATTGGAAGGCGAAACCATTCATCTTAAAAAAGTTCCAAGTAATTACCTTACCATCACTTCGGGATTGGGAAATGCAACACCCGATAACCTTCTAATTGTTCCGCTGAAGATTAACGATCAAATTCATGGAGTAATAGAGGTTGCTTCGTTTAAACCATTCGAAAAGTTTGAGATTGAGTTTCTTGAGAAAATTGCAGAAAGTAGCGCAACCACAATTTCAAGCGCAAAAATCAATATTAGAACAGCCCGGCTGTTAAGAGATTCTAGCGAACGTGCTGAGGCTATGATTGAGCAGGAAGCTCAATTACGGCAAAACATGGAGGAACTTCAAGCTACTCAGGAGGAGGCCGCTCGTCAAGCAGAAAAGTTTATCAGCTTTACTAATTCAGTAAACCATACTCTGATACGTGCCGAATACGACGTGAGTGGCATTTTACTTTATGCAAATACCCAATTTTTAAATAAGCTAGAATACACAGGCAATAGTGAAGTCGAAGGTCAACCCATATCCATATTTATTAATAAGAAAGATCGAATTTGGTTTGACGATTTATGGCAAAGTCTGGCCAAGGGTGGTAAGCATTTTGAAGGCGACATGAAACTTGTTACCAAGAGTGGTAAAGATTTATGGACCATAGCAACCTATACCTGCGTTCGAAATGCGACTGGAGGAGTTGATAAAATTCTATTCCTTGCCATTGAAACAACTGAACAAAAGAAACATAGCCTTGATTTTGAAGGTCAGGTTAATGCATTTAATAGGAGCAGCATGAAGGCTGAATTTACTCCTACCGGAGATATTATTGATGCTAACGAGAAATTTTTAGTCGCGCTGGGTTTTACCTCTTCTGAGGTTCGAAATAAAACTGTTTTTGATTTTCCGCCAGAGGTGGAGCGTAAGTCGCTTGAAAAAGTTTGGGACGATGTTACCCATGGTATTCCGTACGAAGGTGCCATGCGAATGTTAACCAAAGAGGGCGAGGAAAGATGGATAAGGGGAACATTTACAGCGGTTAACGATATGTATGATGAAATTGCCAAGGTAGTATTTATTGGTCATGACATTACACGTGAAAAATTGATGGAGCTGGAAACTCGGAAACAGACTGAGATTTTGCGTAAGCAAGAGGAGCAGCTTCGTCAAAATGAGATTGAATTAAACCGTAAACTGAGGGATGCTCGCGAAGAGGTTAAGAACCAATTCCGTGAAGTGGAAAAGATAAAAGTTAGGAACGAAAAAACGCTTGAGGGGGTACTGGATGCGGTGGTCACTATCGATCAAGAGGGGATGATTGAGCTCTTTAATAAAGCAGCTGAACATCTGTTTGGATACCAACGAAATGAAATTTTAGGGAAAAATATTCGCGTTCTTTTTCCTGGTGATGCTGCCAAACGAGATGATTTCATTGTAACCTTTATTGATCCTGATCGACTAAAAATTATTGGTGTAAGAAAAGAAATTGTTATTGTAAATAAAATTGGTGATGAGATACCCGTTTTGATCTTGCTCTCTGAAGCAAGGGTGGGTAAGGAGTATACCTATACTGCTTTTATTCAGAACATTTCCGGTGACTTGTCTTAAATTGCGATAAAATACCCTAAAGCCCCAGCAGAATATTTTATCAGCTGGGGCTTTTTCGTTATCTTTGCTTCATATTGCATATAATGTTTTGCTGATGGATCACTTTATTGTTTCGGCTCGAAAATACCGCCCATCAACCTTTGCTTCGGTGATAGGGCAAGCCTCTATAACCACTACTCTTAAAAATGCAATTCAACGTAAGCATCTCGCGCAGGCTTACCTTTTTTGTGGTCCACGTGGTGTGGGCAAAACTACCTGTGCCCGAATTTTTGCTAAGACCATAAACTGCCTCAATTTAACTGCCGAAACTGAGCCTTGTAATGAATGCGAATCCTGTAAATCTTTCAACGATAATCGATCACTTAATATTCATGAACTAGACGCAGCATCCAATAACTCGGTTGAGGATATTCGAACCTTGATTGATAAAGTGAGAATTCCTCCTCAAGTTGGCCGTTATAGCGTATACATTATCGATGAGGTTCACATGCTCTCCAATGCAGCATTCAATGCTTTTCTTAAAACGTTGGAAGAGCCACCTGCCCATGCTATATTTATTCTGGCAACCACGGAGAAGCATAAAATTATACCAACCATTCTTTCTCGCTGTCAGATTTTTGATTTTAATCGAATAAAAGTTGAGGATACCGTTAAGTATTTGGAATACATTGCAAAAGCGGAGAATGTTGCTTATGAGGTAGATGCATTCAATATCATTGCTCAAAAAGCTGATGGTGCAATGCGTGATGCTCTCTCTATCTTCGATCAGGTGGTATCCTTCTCGGGAGATAATATAACGTATCAGAAGGTAATTGAGAACCTTAATGTGCTCGATTATGAGTTTTATTTTAGGCTCACCGATTATTTTCTCCAAGGTAAATACCCCGATGCAATGCTGTTGTTTGACGAGGTCCTATCAAATGGTTTTGATGCTCACAACTTTATTAAGGGATTAAACGGACATTTTCGTGATTTGCTGGTATGCAAGGATCCTAAAACCATTTCATTGTTGGAGGTAGGTGCCTCAATAGCCGAAAAATATAAAATACAAGCAACAAAGGCTAGTCCCGAGTTTCTATTCTCCGCAATGATTATTACTAATCGATGCGATGTTGGCTATAAAAATAGCAGTAGTCAAAGGCTTCACGTTGAGCTAGCCTTGGTAGAGCTCTGTAATATATTGGCGGAAAAAAAAAAGTCTACTAGCGAGGTAGCCGAGGGTAGTTCCAAAATTTCTTATTCCGAAAATTCTCCGTCCAAACCGGTTGCTTCTTCAAAAAATGTGACTGCCGAAGTGACACAATTGGAATCGAAACCGATAAGCGCCAGTGAAACGTCTGTCAAATCGACACCCAAACTAGGGAATTCTGTAACAAAAGTTGCTGGATTTTCATCGATCTCCATTAAGCATGCAGTTTCAGCTAACCCACCACAAACAAATAGCGCAGAAGTTTTAGATAAACAGGATGAGAGTGATGCAGAAGAGGAACTCGAAATTGAGGGAGAGGAGTTGGTTGATAGGCCAATTACAGCTGTTGAACTTAGTAAGGTTTGGAGAAGCTATGCCGAAAGGGTAAAACAAAACAAGTTTAGACTTTACAATGCCATGCTTTCATTTGAGCCAAACCTAATAGATGGTTATAAAGTAGAGTTTTTGGTAGCCAATAATCTTCAAAAAGAAGAGGTGGAGAATGTATTTAAGGAATTACAATACTATCTCCGAAAAAATTTATCTAACAGGCAAGTTGAACTAACGGTAGACCTTTCCGATGTGGTGCAAAAATCGATTATTTACACGCCTGAAGACAAGTTTAAGCATATGAGTCAAAAAAATCAAGCTTTAATACTGCTTCGTCAGCAGATGAACCTAGATTTTGAGTAAATTTGTTTTTCGATCTATTGCTTATAACCAAAAAAAATAGAGCTATGCTTACAAAAAAAATGGAAGATGCACTATGTGCCCAAATTAATGCCGAATACTGGTCTGCTTACCTGTATCTATCCATGTCGGCGCACTTTGTTAAGGCAGGATATCCTGGCATGGGAAATTGGTTGCGTATTCAGGCAAAAGAGGAAAATACCCACGCAGCTAAGTTCTTTGACTATGTACTTGAGCGGGACGGCAAGGTATTATTAATGCCCATTGCAGCAGTTCCTCATAGTTGGGAGAATCCGTTGGTAGCTTTTGAAGAAGTTCTTAAGCATGAGCAAAAGATAACTTCCTTAATCAATAATTTGATGCAGGTGGCTGTGGAAGAAAAGGATTTTGCCTGCCAAAGCATGCTGAAATGGTTTATTGATGAGCAGGTTGAAGAGGAAGGTAATGTTAAAGAAATTTTGGATTCAGTTCGCATGGTCCAAGGTAATGGGAATGGAATGTTTATGATTGACAGAGAATTGCGTCAACGAGTGTTTGTTGATTCAACAGTTTCATCTGCCACGTAAAAATAAGGAACGTTATTTGAGTAGTAATATTCCGACCTTCCGATTGAAATCGGTATAGGTCGGTTTTTTATTCTAAATTCACTGTAAAACAAAATTTTTTAGGATAAAATATTCAGCTAATTTTGTTGGCAGTTTAAAATTATAGGAAATGAGCATTGTAAACGCAATTCTTAAAGGGATCTTCGGCGATAAATCCGAAAAAGATATAAAGGAAATTACCCCCTTACTCGAAAAAATTAAAGAGGCTTATGGCACGCTCCAAGGGCTCACTAACGATGAACTGAGAGGTCATACGGCCAATCTCAGGAAAATTATTAGTGATCGAACGGCTCCTATAGAGGCTCAAATAGCTGAACTTAAGTTGAGAATGGAGGATGATAGTATAGATATACATGAAAAGGAATCGGTATATAATCAGATTGATAAGCTAACCAAAGATTTGGATGCAGGCATTGAAGATGTGCTGCTAGAGATTCTTCCAGAGGGTTTTGCCATTATGAAGGAGACCGCCCGAAGGTTTAAAGAAAACGAAGAAATTAGGGTTTCCGCTTCCGATATGGATAGAGATCTGGCTGCAACTAAAGATTTTGTTCGTGTAGAGGGAGATACTGCCATCTATTCTAACTCCTGGGTGGCCGGCGGCACCAAGATAACCTGGGATATGTTGCACTACGATGTGCAGCTGCTCGGTGGTATTGTGCTGCATCAGGGAAAAATTTCGGAGATGGCTACCGGTGAAGGAAAGACCTTGGTTGCAACGTTACCTGTTTTTCTTAATGCGCTTGCGGGAAAAGGTACCCATATTGTAACGGTGAACGACTACCTAGCACGTCGTGACTCTGAATGGATGGGGCCACTTTATGAATTTCACGGTCTTTCCGTAGATTGTATCGATAAGCACCAACCTAATTCCGAGGCTCGTCGTCAAGCTTATAACTGCGATATTACCTTTGGAACTAATAACGAATTTGGTTTTGACTACCTTCGTGATAACATGGCTCTGAGTCCAGAGGATTTGGTTCAACGTAAGCACCATTATGCCATTGTGGATGAGGTTGACTCCGTATTGATTGATGATGCTCGTACTCCATTAATTATCTCTGGACCAATACCAAAGGGCGAGGACCAACTCTTTGAAGAGTTCAGGGGACACGTTGAAAAAATTTATAATGAGCAGAAGAATCTGGTTACCCAAATTCTTACCGATGCTCGAAAGTTGGTTTCTGAGGGAAAAGCAGAGGAGGGTGGTCTGCTCTTAATTAGAGCGCATAAAGGTTTGCCTAAGTATAAACCGTTGATTAAGTATCTCTCCGAACCAGGCAATAAAGCGTTGATGATGAAGAGCGAGAACTTCTACATGCAAGATAATAGTAAAAACATGCATGTGGTAACTGATCCGCTCTACTTTGTAATTGACGAAAAGCAAAATTCTATCGAGCTTACCGATAAGGGTATCGATTACATCACCTCGTTTGTAAACGATCCTAAATTTTTTATTATGCCCGACATCGGTTCGGAGATTGCTGAGATAGAGAAAAACTATTCCGATCCCCAGAAACGGTTGGAGGTTAAGGATGCTTTGCTGGCCGATTATTCTGTTAAATCGGAACGTATACATACTGTAAATCAACTGCTTAAAGCATATTCCCTCTTCGAAATTGATGTGGAGTATGTGGTTATGGACAATAAGGTGAAGATTGTGGATGAGCAAACTGGCCGTATTTTGGAAGGTCGACGCTATTCCGACGGTTTGCATCAAGCTATCGAAGCCAAAGAGCGCGTGAAAATTGAGGCAGCAACACAAACCTTTGCCACCGTTACCTTGCAAAACTACTTCCGTATGTATCATAAGTTGGCTGGGATGACCGGTACCGCGGAAACTGAAGCTGGTGAGTTTTGGGAGATATACAAGTTGGATGTGGTAGTTGTTCCAACCAATGTTGTAATTATTAGAAAAGATATGAACGACTTGGTTTATAAAACCAAGCGTGAAAAATATAATGCAGTAATCGATGAAATTGTAAGGTTAGTTGAACTCAACAGACCAGTATTGGTAGGTACCACTTCGGTGGAAGTTAGTGAGTTGCTAAGCCGTATGTTAAAGTTGAGAGGTATAAAGCATAATGTGCTTAACGCCAAGTTACACCAAAAAGAGGCTGATATTGTTGCAGAAGCCGGTCGACCAAAAACCGTTACCATAGCAACAAATATGGCAGGTCGTGGTACCGATATAAAGCTTACACCTGAAACGAGAGAGGCAGGCGGTTTGGCCATTATTGGTACTGAGCGACATGAATCTCGACGTGTCGATCGTCAGCTTCGTGGTCGTGCTGGTCGTCAAGGTGACCCCGGAACATCTCAATTCTTTGTTTCATTGGAAGATGATCTGATGCGTCTCTTTGGATCTGATCGAATTGCTCGGTTAATGGACCGTATGGGACTAAAGGAGGGTGAAGTTATTCAGCATTCGATGATCTCTAGTTCCATTGAAAGAGCGCAAAAAAAGGTGGAAGAGAATAACTTTGGCGTCCGTAAACGATTACTGGAATACGATGATGTAATGAACTCCCAACGTGAGGTTATTTACACACGTCGTCGCCACGCACTTTATGGCGAGCGTATTCAGCTTGATGTAGCGAATATGCTTTACGATCTTTCCGAGACTATTATCTCTGCCAGCTATGGTAATATGGAGTTCGAAGACTTCAATTTGGAGTTGATTCGAGCAATATCAATGGAGTCACCATTTACTGAGAAAGAATTTGTTGAAAAGAAGGCCGAGGAGTTGATCGAAATTCTCTTCGATAGCATGATGGACAATTATAATCGCAAAATGGGAACCATTGCCCAACAGTCTTATCCGGTTATTAAGGATGTTTATGAAAAGCAAAGTGGTCAATATGAGAATATTGTTGTTCCAATTTCCGATGGTCAAAAGGTATTCCAGATTGTAACTAACCTTAAAAAATCATACGAGAGCAATGGGCGAGAGCTGGTGAAATCGTTTAATAAGGCAGCCATTTTACTGTCTATTGACGAGAACTGGAAGGAGCACTTGCGTGAAATGGATGAATTGAAGCAAAGTGTTCAGAATGCAACCTATGAGCAAAAGGACCCTCTATTGATTTATAAATTTGAGTCTTATAACTTATTCCGTAACTTAATTGAACAGGTTAATAAGGAGGTATCATCGTTACTACTAAAGGCTCACATTCCATTGCGCGACTCCTCTCAGGTGAGGGAGGCTGAGGAACGTCGTAAGTTGGATATGAGCAAGTATCAAACGTCTCGTTCCGATGAAGTACCTTCGGGAGGTGAGGCACCACACCGTCCCGATCCTGTAAGAGTTGAGAAGAAAGTTGGACGAAATGATCCATGCCCTTGTGGAAGTGGCAAAAAGTATAAAAATTGTCATGGAGCTAACGAAGCATAAAACTGAAGCGCATCTACTAAGGTGCGCTTTTTTTTATTCCAGTTCTTTAGTTTGCACTTAATGGATTACCTTTGCATCCGGCATAAAAATGGGTCATGCTTTTATTTATATGATCGTTTTGCCGTGATGTTATGTTATATAGATTGGTGAAAATTGGAAAAGGTTATGAATCTCGAAAGTTACTTCTTTGAAAAGGTTGCTGAAGCAATCAAGGTGCTATATGGCTTGGTGGATGAGAGAATGGTTCAACTTCAGAAAACGCGAAAAGAGTTTAAGGGCGATCTTACATTGGTGACCTTTCCATTGCTCAAACTTTCCAAAAAAAATCCGGAGCAAACAGCTCGTGAGCTGGGCGAATATTTAACCGCTAATGTGAACGCTGTTGCTGAATTTAATGTGGTTAAAGGTTTTTTAAATATCTCTTTCTCAAATACATTTTGGATTGATCAGCTAAATTGGGTGGCTCAACAGGATAACTTTGGATATGCTGCTCCCTCTAGTCAAACAACCATGGTGGAGTATTCTTCTCCAAACACCAATAAACCGTTACATCTTGGTCATATCCGGAATAACTTGTTGGGTGCTTCGGTGTCAAGAATTTTAAAGGCGGCTGGCAAAAAGGTTATTCAGGTAAATCTTGTTAACGATCGTGGCATCCATATTTGTAAGTCGATGGTAGCATGGAAACGATTTGGTAAGGGAGAAACTCCTGCAACTCACGGAAAAAAAGGCGATCATTTGGTGGGCGATTACTATGTAGCTTTCGATAAAGCTTACAAAATCGAAATACAAGAGCTAATTAATTCCGGCAAAAGCAAGGAGGATGCTGAAAAGGTAGCTCCATTGATGCTGGAAGCACAGGATATGCTGCGGAAGTGGGAGGCGGGCGATACCGATACCATAAATCTTTGGAAAACAATGAATGGCTGGGTTTATGAGGGTTTCGCTAAAACTTATCGTGATCTTGGAATTTCCTTCGATAATACCTACTATGAATCAAAAACCTACCTTCAGGGTAAGGCTATTGTGAAAGCTGGATTGGAAAGGGGCGTATTTTATAAGCGAGATGATGGTTCTGTTTGGGTAAACCTTACAGACGATGGGCTCGACGAAAAATTGCTTCTGCGTGCAGATGGAACTTCAGTATATATGACTCAAGATTTGGGAACGGCGGTTCAGCGTTTTACCGAGGAAAAGTTGGCTGAGCATATATACGTAGTTGGTAATGAACAAAACTACCACTTTCAAGTTCTTAAACTTGTGCTCCAAAAACTTGGATATGATTGGGCACAACATATCTTTCATCTTTCATACGGGATGGTTGAACTTCCCGAAGGAAAGATGAAGTCGCGTGAGGGAACAGTTGTGGATGCTGACGATTTGGTTGCAGAGATGATTTCTACGGCAATGGAGATGTCGAAGGAGTTGGGCAAACTCGAGGGTAGAACCTCAGCGGAGGCGGAGCAGGTGTCGCGTATGGTTGGCTTAGGAGCTCTTAAGTATTTTATTCTTAGGGTAGACCCACGAAAAACAATGACCTTCGATCCACGTGAATCCATCGATTTTAATGGAAATACTGGGCCATTTATTCAGTATACGCATGCTCGTATAAAATCGGTTTTGCGAAAGGCTGAAGAGCAAGGAATTGAAATTACAACGTGCAAGAATACTGGCTTGCGGCTTGTTGACAAGGAGGTTTCACTCATAAAGTTGGTAAATGATTTTCCAACCATAATTACTGCAGCAGCGGCAGATTTAAGCCCTTCCGTGGTGGCCAACTACTGCTACGATATTTCCAAAGAGTATAACCAATTCTACCATGAGCTGAGCATACTCAAGGAGGAGGATGCCGCCATTCGTAACATGCGTCTAATACTCTCTGCACAGGTGGCCAAAGTGATTGCTACGGGCATGAATTTGCTGGGTATAGAAGTGCCTAACAGGATGTAAGTGGATTTATTCCTTAGTATTTTTTATAGATTTGTATCTTCAATTTAAGAGACTATAGCATATGTTTGAGAACTTATCCGAAAAGCTGGAGCGGTCATTTAAGCTACTGAAAGGCGAAGGTAAGATTACCGAGATTAATGTGGCTGAAACGCTAAAAGAGGTTCGTAAGGCTCTTTTAGATGCCGATGTTAACTATAAGATAGCAAAGAGCTTTACCGATGAGGTAAAGCGGAAAGCCCTGGGGGCGAACGTTCTTACGGCCGTTAAACCAGGCCAAATGATGATTAAAATTGTCCACGAGGAGTTGGTCTCACTTATGGGTGGCTCCATGTCCGACGTCGACATAAAAGGTTCTCCTGCAGTTATTCTTATTGCGGGTCTTCAGGGTTCTGGTAAAACCACCTTTTCGGGAAAGTTGGCAAACCACCTAAAATCAAAAAAAGGACGTCAGCCATTGCTTGTAGCCTGCGATGTGTACCGTCCTGCTGCTATTGAACAGTTAAAAGTGCTGGGTAGTCAAATAGGCATACCGGTATTTACCGAAGAAGGGAATAATAATCCTGTAGCTATTGCCAAAGCAGCCATTGCCTATGCCAAAAGTAATAGCTACAACGTGGTTATTGTCGATACTGCTGGGCGATTGGCTGTGGATGAGGCCATGATGAAGGAGGTGGCCAATATTAAAGATGCCATAAAGCCTCAGGAAATTCTCTTTGTGGTAGATTCCATGACTGGACAGGATGCGGTAAACACGGCCAAGGAGTTTAATGATAGGCTGAATTTTAGCGGGGTGGTACTTACTAAACTCGATGGTGATACTCGTGGTGGTGCTGCGTTGTCTATTCGTTCCATTGTGGAAAAACCAATCAAGTTTGTGAGCTCCGGCGAAAAGATGGATTCGCTCGATGTATTTCATCCCGAACGTATGGCCGACCGAATATTGGGCATGGGCGATATTGTTTCGTTGGTGGAGAGGGCACAAGATCAGTTTGATGCGGAGGAGTCGCGTAAGCTGCATAAGAAGATTGCAAAAAATCAATTTAACTTCAACGATTTTCTCTCGCAGATTGGCCAAATTAAGAAGATGGGTAATCTAAAGGACTTGGCCGGCATGATTCCAGGGATGAACAAGATGATGAAGAATATCGATATTGACGACAATGCCTTTAAAAGCATTGAGGCTATTATCCACTCCATGACTCCTGCCGAGCGCGAAAATCCGGAATTGTTAAACGGTAGTCGTCGTAAGCGTATTGCTTCCGGTAGCGGTACAACAATTCCAGATGTAAACCGTCTTCTAAAACAATTTGAGGAGACCCGCAAGATGATGAAAATGATGACTGGCGGTGGAAAAAACATTGCCCGCATGATGGGAAATTTCCCCAAAAACTAAACTACCATAAACCGTTATACTATGGAGTTAATCGACGGAAAGAAGATTTCGGATGCTGTAAAGCTGGAGATAGCCCAGGAGGTAGATACCATTAAAAAGAGTGGTGGAAAGATACCACACCTTTGTGCCATTTTGGTGGGCCACGATGGCGCTAGCGAAACGTACGTGGGGCACAAGGAGAAGGCCTGTGCACAGGTGGGTTTTAAATCTACCGTGCTAAGGTATGAGAATGGTATTTCGGAGGCAGAGTTGCTAAAGCAAATAGCGAACATAAACAACGATTCTGATATAGATGGGTTAATTGTCCAGTTGCCTCTTCCAGCGCAAATTAATGAGCAAAAAGTTATTGAAGCTATTGATCCACGTAAGGATGTGGATGGCTTTCATCCCATTAATGTTGGTCGCATGGTTATTGGACTTCCATCTTATGTTTCGGCTACGCCCGATGGCATTATGGAGCTTATTCGTCGCTACAATATTCCTACTTCGGGTAAGCGCTGCGTGGTAATTGGTCGAAGTAATATAGTGGGCCGTCCTATGGCCAACTTGTTATCGCACAAGGGTTATCCGGGCGATTGCACTGTTACTATTTGCCATAGCCGCACTCAGAATTTAAAAGAGATATGCCTTGAAGCCGATATAATAATTGCAGCTTTAGGAAAGCCCGAGTTTCTTACTTCCGATATGGTTAAGGAGGGTGCAGCCGTTATCGATGTGGGTATTACCCGTGTAAAATCCGAAACCACCAAGAGTGGATGGAAGCTGCTGGGCGATGTTAAGTTCGACGAGGTGGCTCCTAAGTGCAGCTACATTACACCTGTACCGGGTGGTGTTGGTCCCATGACCATTGTTTCACTAATGAAAAATACGCTATTGGCAGCAAAAAAGGAGATTTACGGATAGTAACTCCATTTCAAAATTACAATTGAAAGCCCTCCATGTGAGGGCTTTTTTTGTGAGAGCAGGGGATGAATTGTAATTCGAATGTTAATAGTAACCCTCTTGACGGTTGAAAAATATCATTTAATTATTTGTATTTAAGAAAAAAAGTATAAACTTTATTAATCTAACGAAAACTGATATTCAATAGTATGCTTGAACAGATAGAGGTTTGATTTTGGAGTAGCATGGAAGGAGGGAAAAAATACCCCCGTATTGAAAGACGAGGGCGGCTTAAATGTTTTCACAACGGAATAATCCTTATTGTGAATTGCTTCAGATTGTAATGCAAATATAACATATAAACTTAAATGTCAACATAGCCATGAAAAAAATTTTAGGACTCGATTTAGGAACCAACTCTGTCGGTTGGGCTCTCATTAATCAGGATGAAAGTAAGAGCGAAGTAGTTGGATTGGGAAGCCGAATAATTCCTATGAGTCAAGACATCCTTGGCGAGTTTGATAGAGGAAATTCGGTGTCTCAAACAGCAGAACGCACAGGGTATAGAGGTACCCGACGACTAAGGGAAAGGTATTTGTTGCGTAGGGAACGGTTACATAGGGTATTAAATATACTTAACTTTTTACCTGAGCATTATGGTAAAAGCATCGATTTTGAACAACACTTTGGAAAATTCATAGACGAATCAGAACCCAAAATTGCCTATAGGCGAAATGAGGTAACTGGTAAAATGGAGTTTGCTTTTATGAATTCCTTTAACGAAATGGTTGCAAATTTTAAGCTGACTCAGCCCCATCTTGTGGGTGAAGGACGACAAGTTCCGCATGATTGGACAATATATTATTTACGAAAGAAGGCACTAGCTGCGAAGATAGAAAAAGAGGAGTTAGCTTGGATACTATTAAACTTTAACCAGAAACGAGGTTACTACCAACTAAGAGGTGAGGAGCCGGAGGAGGAACAAAAGAAACGAGTGGAATTTTATTCATTAAAGGTTGTTAATGTTGAGGAGGGAGAGGAATCTAGAACAAAGGGTGAAAAGTGGTATAGTGCGACTCTTAAGAATGGTTGGGTTTACCGACGCACAAGTAAAACGCCTTTAGATTGGATAGGTAAGACCAAAGATTTTATTGTAACTACCGATATAGATGAAAATGGTGAAGTAAAGAGGGATAAGGATGGTGTTGAAAAACGCTCCTTTAGGGCTCCGCTTGAAGATGACTGGACTTTAATAAAGAAAAAGACTGAGGCCGATGTGGAGCATAGCAATAAAACAGTAGGAACATATATATACGATGCTTTGCTGCTCAACCCAACCCAGAAAATTAAGGGAAAACTTGTGCGAACCATCGAACGCAAGTTTTACAAGACAGAGTTGGAAGCAATTCTCACAAAGCAAAGAGAGTTTCATAAGGAACTTAATAGTAGAGAACTGTATCAGGCCTGTCTCGAAGAGTTGTATGGCAACAACGAAGCACATAGGAATTCTCTAGGTGCAAGAGATTTTACCCATCTTTTTCTCAACGATATTATCTTCTATCAACGACCGCTGAAGAGTAAGAAATCGCTTATTAGCAATTGCCCATTTGAGTTCAGAATATACATTGATAAAAGTACCGGAACGGAGGTTAAAGAGTCGATTAAGAGTATAGCAAAGTCACATCCATTATACCAGGAGTTTAGATTATGGCAGTTTCTTCAAAATCTGAAGATATATGCTAAGGAAAGAATTGTTGATGGAAGAGTTGTTGCCGATGTAAATATTACTCAAGAGTTGCTTATAACAGAGGAGGATTGGGTTGCACTATTTCGTTGGTTGAATGATCGCAAAGATGTTGACCAAAAAGCATTGTTGAAGTATCCTGCCTTCGGCTTAAAAAAAGAAATTGATAAGTATCGTTGGAACTATGTTGAAGATAAAACCTACCCATGTAACGAGACCAGAGCACTCATTAGTTCACGGCTGAACAAGGTTGCCAATGTTCCAACTGATTTTCTTACAAGAGAAATAGAGGAGGCCTTATGGCATATTCTATACTCGGTAGAGGATAAGCATGAAATTGAGAAAGCACTTAAGCATTTCGCTGTACAACATCAACTTGCTGACGATTTTGTTGATAATTTTAAGAAGTTTCCTCCTTTTAACAAGGATTATGGTTCCTATTCTGCAAAGGCAATAAAGAAGCTGTTGCCCCTGATGCGCCAAGGAGAATACTGGAGAAAAGATGCTATTGATGCAAAAACACTTTTGAGAATTGATAAGCTGCTAACAGGGGAGTTTGATCCAACAATTCGCGACAGGGTGAGGGAGAAGTCTATAAACCTTAAGTGCCTCGATGATTTTAAAAACCTCCCCCTTTGGCTTGCCAGCTATGTGGTTTACGACAGGCATGCAGAAGCCAATGATATCAAGCGTTGGGAAAAGCCAAGTGACGTTGAATATTTCTTGCATAATGAGTTTAAACAGCATTCCCTACGCAATCCAATTGTTGAACAGGTAATCACGGAAACGTTAAGGGTTGTGAAGGACATTTGGACCCACTATGGAAATGGTGCGGAGAACTACTTTAGTGAAATACATATTGAGTTGGGTCGCGAGATGAAGAATCCTGCAGAAAAGCGTAAGAGTATGACCCAAAAGATCTCTGAAAATGAGAACACCAACCTTAGAATAAAGGCGTTGCTTGCAGAATTTTTGAACGACAGCTCCATTGCTAACGTGCGACCAAACTCACCAAGTCAGCAGGAAATACTAAAGATTTACGAGGAGGGTGTAATTAATGCTGAAAATGAGATACCGGACGATATACAAAAGATTTCGAAGTTGAGCTTGCCAACAATTTCTGAATTGATTCGGTATAAGCTTTGGCTCGATCAGAAGTATCATTCGCCTTATACTGGCGAGATGATACCGCTGGCCAAGCTCTTTACCTCGGCTTATGAAATTGAGCACGTGATTCCTCAGTCGCGCTACTTCGACGATTCTCTTTCCAACAAGGTGATTTGCGAAGCAGAGGTTAATAAGGATAAGGACAATGCTACTGCCTATGAGTATATCAAAAACAATTCGGGCAAAAAAATTGAGCTGAGTTTTGGAAAGGAGGTTACGCTTTTTACGCTTACCGAATATGAGGAGAATGTAAAGCGCAGCTTTAGCCGAAATCGCGGTAAATTGAAGAAGTTGCTCATGGAGGATATTCCCGATGAGTTTATTGCCCGGCAGCTTAACGATAGCCGATACATTAGCAAGGTAGTAAAGGGATTACTTTCTAACATTGTGAGGGTTGATGATGAGCAGGAGGTTACCTCTAAAAATGTAATATCTACAAGCGGAGCAGTTACGTCTATTCTTAAAAAGGATTGGGGTTTGAACGACGCTTGGAATGAAATTATCTCCCCTCGCTTCGAACGCTTGAATCAGCTAACCAATAGCACAAACTTTGGCCACATGCGCAATAATCTATTTGTGCCCTATGTTCCGTTGGAGCTACAAAAGGGGTTTAATAGGAAGCGTATTGACCACCGGCACCATGCAATGGACGCGCTGGTTATTGCCTGTGCTACCCGTAATCACATTAATTACCTAAATAACTCTTATGCGATGGCAGGTAAGCGCGACCTTCGTTTCGATTTGAGAGCGAACCTCTGCTATAAAAGTCCCAATGACGATGGTAGCGAAGGATACCGTTGGGTGTTTAAGAAGCCTTGGAACACCTTTACTCAGGATGCTAGGGAGGCTCTTTCCAACACCGTTGTTAGCTTCAAGCAGAACCTCCGAGTTATTAATAAATCGGTTAATCGCTACCAGAAATGGGAGGTAGATGAACATGGCCAGAAGCAAAAGGTGGAGGTAAAACAGGTTAAGGGCGATAGCTGGGCAATAAGAAAGCCGATGCATAAGGATACCGTTTCTGGTAGGGTAACGCTGCGTTTCCAGAAGGCAGTGAATCTTTCTGTGGCTATTGATACACCAGAGTTTATTGTCGATAAATCCTTGAAGGCAAAGGTTAAGGAGCTATTGGCTATCCCTTACGATAAGAAGCAGATTGCCAAATATTTTAAGGAGAATGATAACCAGTGGAACGGTAAGCCGGTTTCAAAGGTGGAGGTTTACTACTTCGATGGGGAGAATGCAGCTTCGCGGATAAAGGTGGACGAGACTTTTAACTCCGAAAAGATTAAGAAGATTACCGATACCGGAATACAGCGCATACTGCTGAACCATTTGCAGCAATACAGCGAGAACCAAAATGGGAAGGTGGTAGAGCATCCGGAAATTGCCTTTACTTCCGATGGGTTGGAGGCCATGAATCGAAATATTCAGAACCTAAACAATGGCATTTACCATCAACCAATATATAAGGTAAGAACCTATGAGCCGATGGGGAGCAAATTTGCGGTTGGAACAATAGGTAATAAGGGTACTAAGTTTGTGGAGGCGGCCAAGGGTACTAACCTCTTCTTTGCTATTTACCTAAGTCCATCTGGTAAGCGAAGCTATGAAACGGTTCCTCTTAATGTGGTTATTGAACGAGAGAAGCAAGGCCTTTCGCCCGTTCCGGAGCATGATGAGAAAGGGAATGCCCTGCTATTTTACCTTTCACCAAACGACTTGGTTTATATTCCAACACAGGAGGAGCAGGATAGCCCGCAAAGCGTTGATCTTGAAAGATTGACTAAGGAACAGGTTCTTAATGTTTATAAAGTAGTAAGTTTTACTGGGAATAGAATGTATGCAATACCTGCAAATGTGGCTCAGTCAATTGTGGATAAAGTTGAGTATACTCAATTGAATAAGGTTGAATCTGATGTTATACTCAAACGATCTATCAAAGAAATTTGCTGGAAGCTAAAGGTAGATAGGTTGGGAAATGTGGTGGATGTGATACGATGATAATTAGCAGAGTCACGGGGTGACTCCAAGTCACCCCGTGACTACTAAAAGTTAAATGCCATGGAATTTGAAGTAGGTCATTTGTACCATATCTACAATCAGGGTAACAACCGCCGGAAGGTGTTTTTTGTGCGCGACAACTATCTCTTCTTTCTCAATAAAATGAAGCACCATCTTTTACCCTATGCCGATATACTGGCGTGGTGCCTTATGCCCAACCACTTCCATATTATGGCGCATGTAAACCGTGTGAACCTTTCGGTGCCCATTATTGACGGGGTGAATACTGACGGGGTGACTCCAAGTCACCCCGTCAGTAAAGAGAGAACCTTAAATGAATCCATTGGCATTATGCTGCGCTCCTATACTCGTGCTATCAATAAAAGGTATAATCGAAGCGGAGCATTGTTTCGAGAAGAGACCAAGGCCATCTGCCTTACCAAGAACGATAAGCTATCGGCAGCATGGTTCACCTCATTGGGTGTTACCAACCTGAATGTGGACTCCCCCGAATCTCAATACCCTAACCAATGCTTTCGATACATTCTATCTAATCCCTTACGGGCTGGCTTGGTGAAATCGGCCATCGACTGGGAGTTCTCCTCCTATGCCGACTTAGTAGGCCAAAGGGATGGGCAGTTAATAAGTAGGGAACGAATTAAGGAGTTTGGGTTAACCCTGTAAATTAGTGTCGGGGTGACTTGGAGTCACCCCGACACTTAAACTGAAGCTAAATGATTAAACGAACCCTTTACTTTGGAAATCCTGCCAAGCTGAGCTTGCACAACCGACAGCTGCTGGCGGAGGTACATGAGATCGATCAGGAGCGACGGGTGGTAACCGTTGCGGTAGAAGATGTGGGAGTGGTTATACTCGACTCGCCGCAGCTTACCGTAACGCAGCCATTGCTGGAGGCATTGCTCGAAAATAATGCCGCAGTAATTACCTGCAGCAATAACCACATGCCCCATGGGCTGCTGTTACCGCTTGAGGGCAACACCATTCAGCAGGAGCGGTTCGACGACCAGCTGGCGGCTAGCTTGCCCATGAAAAAGCAGCTGTGGCAGCAAACCGTGGTGGCTAAAATTTCGAACCAAAAACGGTTACTCGATATCCAAGGCTTCGATACCGAGCCCATGAACCACTGGATACACAGCGTAAAGAGTGGCGATCCCGATAATTTGGAGGGTCGTGCAGCCGCCTACTACTGGAAAACGCTCTTTTCGCGCGATAATGTGGATGCCTTTGTTCGAGGTCGATACGAGGATGAACCCAACAACCTACTCAACTATGGCTATGCCATATTGAGAGCTGTGGTTGCCCGCAGCTTGGTGGCCACAGGATTGCTTCCAACGTTGGGCATACACCATGCCAACCGTTACAACGCCTTTTGCCTTGCCGACGATATTATGGAACCATACCGTCCCTTTGTAGATAGGGTGGTGGTGAAAATTGTTAGGTCAGGCGAGAGCTATGCCGAGCTTACCCGTGAGCTTAAGGCCAAGCTGTTGGTTATACCTGCGCTCGACGTAAATATTGAAGGGAAAAGCAGTCCGCTTATGGTAGCTATGCAGCGCACCACTGCATCGCTGGCTGGCTGCTTTGCTGGCTCTGCCAAGCGCATACTTTACCCTACTCTTGAGTAGCGTTAATCGTTTATCGGAATATAGAGTTATGTGGGTGCTGGTGCTATTCGATCTTCCAACCGAAACCAGGAAACAGCGGAAGCAAGCCGCCCAGTTTCGGAAGGAGCTGTTGCAGGACGGATTCACCATGTTCCAATTTTCTATTTACACTCGCTGCTGCCCAAGTCGTGAGAATGTCGATGTGCATATAAAAAGAGCAAAGCTAGCCCTACCCACCGATGGCTATGTGGGTATTCTTTGCATCACCGATAAGCAGTTTGGCACCATGGAACTGTTTTACTCCGCTAAGCCCATGGAGGCGCAACCAGGGCCACAGCAGCTGGAACTTTTCTAAGGTTCCCTGTTCTTTGCAAAGTAAGGGGGGGGACTCATTGGTGGTAAGTCAGGGGGTGACTTTTCGCTTCCGTTTATTAGACACCCCCTGACTAAATCGTAGTCTATATTTGACGAAACTCACTTTTTACTTGACTGGTATTGTTCTGTTTCTTAAATTTATGGAATGCTATAAAACGGGCAAAACTTTATTTATTTACTCAAAAAAATTAGTATTATGCCAATTAAATTTAAAGCAATAGAAAAAACTCAACCAGGTGTTGCCGGGGGTGGCACCAAGAAGTTCTATGCCCAAATTGTCTTTGGTGATGAAGTTACCGTTGACGAGCTGGTGAAGGAAATCGAAAAGTTTAGTTCTCTCTCTGAACCCGATATTCGGGGGGTAATTATTGCGCTGGAGAATACCATCCAGAATAAGCTTGGCGAAGGTCGGATTGTTCGGCTGGAAAAGTTGGGTAACCTCTATCCATCAATCAGCAGCAAGGGTGAGGAAACGGCTGAAGAGGTAACAACTCATTCCATTAAGGGTATCGGTGTGAATTATCGTGCCGGCGCTCGTATTCTCAGTGCACTTGAGGCCGCTGGCTGCAAAAAGGTATAAACCAATTAACTCCGTTTTATAGCTATACAAGCCCCTGCTGAGTACAGGGGCTTGTTCCATTGTAGTATAGCAGTATGGTCAAGCTTTATTTGTGAACCATGTAAGAAGTTAATTTCTCTTTTTTTGCTAGTTAGGCATTGTATATAGTCAGGGGTTGACTGTTTGCATCCGACTATTAGTCACCCCTTGACTATGAATTCCAAGCTAGGTTTTGCTCCGAACCAAGCTATGTTTTGCTCCGAACCAAGCTATGTTTTGCCCCGAACCAAGCTATGTTTTGCCCCGAACCAAGCTATGTTTTGCTCCAAACCAAGCTATGTTTTGCTCCAAACCAAGCTATGTTTTGCTCCGAGCCAAGCTATGTTTTGCTTCAAACCAAACTATGTTTTGCTCCGAGCAAAGTCAGTGTGCCAAGTCAGGGGGTGACTTTTATCTCCGATTTATAGCCACCCCCTGACTGTTCAGACAAAAAAAGCCGGCACTGTGGCCGACTTTATACCTATGGATGCCTGCTTTTTTTCTTTGAGCAAACCTCTTTAACTACCACATAACTAATATTTAAGCCCTAGGTATGTTGTGATCGGTATGTCAAAGATACAATCTGAAAGCAATTCACAACCGCTTAGCAGGTTTCCCCCTGCCGCCTTTTGTTGTGATCGGTATGTCAAAGATACAATCTGAAAGCAATTCACAACTAATACTTCTACAGAGGTGTTCCCCTCGTTGTTGTGATCGGTATGTCAAAGATACAATCTGAACCGGAGCGAAGCGGAGTTCGGCGGAGCCAAAGCAATTCACAACCGGCAGGGTTGGCAAGTCAGGGGGTGACTTCTTGTTTCCGACATATAGTCACCCTCTGACTGTTTCGAACCATGTGGCAGCTATGTCTCCGTGGGCTAGTTTCTTTTGAGGTTGAAGCTACAATCTGAACCGGAGCGAAGCGGAGTTCGGCGGAGCCAAAGCAATTCACAACCGGCAGGGTTGGCAAGTCAGGGGGTGACTTCTTGTTTCCGACATATAGTCACCCTCTGACTGTTTCGAACCATGTGGCAGCTATGTCTCCGTGGGCTAGTTTCTTTTGAGGTTGAAGCTACAATCTGAACCGGAGCGAAGCGGAGCTCGGCGGAGCCAAAGCAATTCACAACCGGCAGGGTTGGCAAGTCAGGGGGTGACTTCTTGTTTCCGAGATATAGTCACCCTCTGACTGTTTCGAACCATGTGGTAGCTATGTCTCCGTGGGCTAGTTTCTTTTGAGGTTGAAGCTACAATCTGAACCGGAGCGAAGCGGAGCTCGGCGGAGCCAAAGCAATTCACAACCGGCAGGGTTGGCAAGTCAGGGGGTGACTTCTTGTTTCCGACATATAGTCACCCTCTGACTGTTTCGAACCATGTGGCAGCTATGTCTCCGTGGGCTAGTTTCTTTTGAGGTTGAAGCTACAATCTGAACCGGAGCGAAGCGGAGTTCGGCGGAGCCAAAGCAATTCACAACCGGCAGGGTTGGCAAGTCAGGGGGTGACTTCTTGTTTCCGACATATAGTCACCCTCTGACTGTTTCGAACCATGTGGCAGCTATGTCTCCGTGGGCTAGTTTCTTTTGAGGTTGAAGCTACAATCTGAACCGGAGCGAAGCGGAGTTCGGCGGAGCCAAAGCAATTCACAACCGGCAGGGTTGGCAAGTCAGGGGGTGACTTCTTGTTTCCGACATATAGTCACCCTCTGACTGTTTCGAACCATGTGGCAGCTATGTCTCCGTGGGCTAGTTTCTTTTGAGGTTGAAGCTACAATCTGAACCGGAGCGAAGCGGAGTTCGGCGGAGCCAAAGCAATTCACAACCGGCAGGGTTGGCAAGTCAGGGGGTGACTTCTTGTTTCCGAGATATAGTCACCCTCTGACTGTTTCGAACCATGTGGTAGCTATGTCTCCGTGGGCTAGTTTCTTTTGAGGTTGAAGCTACAATCTGAACCGGAGCGAAGCGGAGCTCGGCGGAGCCAAAGCAATTCACAACCGGCAGGGTTGGCAAGTCAGGGGGTGACTTCTTGTTTCCGACATATAGTCACCCTCTGACTGTTTCGAACCATGTGGCAGCTATGTCTCCGTGGGCTAGTTTCTTTTGAGGTTGAAGCTACAATCTGAACCGGAGCGAAGCGGAGTTCGGCGGAGCCAAAGCAATTCACAACCGGCAGGGTTGGCAAGTCAGGGGGTGACTTCTTGTTTCCGAGATATAGTCACCCTCTGACTGTTTCGAACCATGTGGTAGCTATGTCTCCGTGGGCTAGTTTCTTTTGAGGTTGAAGCTACAATCTGAACCGGAGCGAAGCGGAGCTCGGCGGAGCCAAAGCAATTCACAACCGGCAGGGTTGGCAAGTCAGGGGGTGACTTCTTGTTTCCGACATATAGTCACCCTCTGACTGTTTCGAACCATGTGGCAGCTATGTCTCCGTGGGCTAGTTTCTATTGGAGCATTACCCGTTTTGTAATTTTACAGTCGTTGCCAAACGCGGTTCTATAGATAGCAACAATTTCCATTTGGTGTGAATCTTCAAGCTGTAATGCATAGATTTCCGTTATGCCTACCCCATCCTTTACTTTTATTTTGGTGTAGGGTTGGGTCTCGGAAATGATGGGATACTTGCGGTAAAGCCGAAAGCGGTAAAGTGGTGGGTCGAGGGAGGCCGTGACAATAAATTTGCCCTGCGTTAAAAGTTTGTTTGTAACATGAACTACTAGCCGAGAGTTTGGTATAGTTTCACCTTGCTCGGTATACTCCTTTAGATCGCCATTACTTACGTTCATTTTGAACGTTTGAATCGATTTGAGCTTACCTGAAATGTAGTATTCCTTTTGAACGCCATCTTTTTTACCCATAAAGTAATTTATCTCTCCCGACGGTTCACCGGTTATGTAGTATGAAATGGAGGTGCTATCCTTGAGTCCATTTACGGCTTTGGTAATCTCCTTTACCTTACCATTGGAGTAGTAGTTTATGATTAATCCGTTGGGAAGGCTATCCTTGAGTGGTATGAGCATGGTGAGGTTGTCGTCGGGTCCATACACGCGCTTAATACCATCTTTAAGAGTTCCTTCGAGCAGTATTTTGCCTCCATTAGGAAGGTATTCTATCTGAACATCTCTACGGCAGAACGATAGAAGTAGCGTAGCGAGTATAATGAGAACGATCTTGAATGGTTGTTGCATAGCGTATACTTTGATGTTTAACAAATATAGGAATATATGCAGGCATTCCAAAGGTAGGTTGATTAGCGATTGGGCAACTATTGGTTTTTGATTGTTCGCTAATGCTTATCGCTAGCTTGGTGATTGCTGAGGAGAATTTTAACCGCTAGTTTAAATTACAAAATAAGCAATGGACAGCCATTACGACCATGCATTGCTGGGGTTTATTGCAGAGACGCTGTGAATCCAGCCGCACTTGTCCCCATCTACCCCAAAGGTGTTGGCTCATGCTTAACCTCCTCTGTTTATAGTGCAAGTATATAGTTCTTTATGGCTAATGCTGTGGTAGTAATTTTAAATGTTTTATGCGAAACTGTAAGGGTATAGGCACATTTACTATTGCCAATTTCTGGCATACTAAATAATGATTGGACCTTTGTGTTTTCGATTAACCGCTATTTTTTGATAATTGACGTTGATACTATTTAATTGGGCTACCGGTAGCTGTTCCTAAAGCTGGATTATCGAAAGGGGTAGTAAAGCCTTGGAGTGGTCCATTCCAATAGTTGGTGCCGTATGGTGGTAAACCTGACGACCATTGAAACTGTGCCGAGATGGTTGTGCGTGGCGATACTCTGTAGCTAACGCCCACAGAAATGCTCTTAAAATCGTTATTTACACCGTATGGGTAGGCTGCGTAACTCCCGCGTCCATATAAACTGTTGCCAAAGAGGTTAACCCTGTCGGTTAGGAAGTAGTTGGCTCCAGAATAGGCTGCCACTGGCGTAGCCTCCACGATTACGTCGTTGTTGTTAAAGCCGTAGGCGTTGTTATGTCCAAGATAGGCACCAATGTACATTTGTAATTTGCTGGTTGGTTGAAATGTAATGTTTGGGGCCACGTAGGTTGATAGCATATTTTTTCCGCTTCCGAAGGAGGAGAATGCCGTGCCCAACTCAAAACCAACATGCGCATTTTTAAGCAAGGCCGGTTTAAAAGGACTGTTGTTTGTAGTATGCTGTATGCCATTTCTACTAGGTATAAATACCGATTCAGCTGGTATTTGTTTGGTGGAATCAACGAGGTATAGGCTAGGAAGGTCTGAAATTAGCTGTGAGAACCCCGAAATACTCAGTATTGAAAGAAGAATAAGCAGTGCAACATTTTTCATAGCATGCGTAGTTTTAACGATAAGCAAATCTACAATAATTATGCCTTAAATCGATTGTGCTTTGTTCTGAATTTAAACTGTTAAAACCTTATGTTCTTCAGCATTTACGCGATGTCCATTCTTCAATTAAAATACCTTTGCACCCTGATATTTCACTAGCTGGGTGATTGTCCTTTGTGGTTTGCTAATAATTGGTTGGATTTAATAATTATTGAATATGCTTAAGCCAGTAAAATTTGTTTCGGCCGAGGAGGCCGTAAAGGTTATTAAGTCGGGAGATAGGATTCATGTTCACAGTGTTGCTCTTGCTCCTCAGAAGTTGATTCAGGCCATGTGCGCAAGGGGCAGGTCGGGTGAACTTAGAAATGTGAAAATTCAGCATCTTCATACTGAAGGTTCTGCGCCTTACGCTGAGGCAGAATTCGAGGGCGTTTTTTTCCTCGAATCGTTTTTTGTAGGTCATAATGTTCGTAAGGCGACTCAGGAGGGATTTGCCGACTATATTCCTGTCTTCCTTAGCGAAACGCAAAAGTTAATTCGTGACAATGTGCTGCACGTAAACGTGGCCATGGTTCAGGTTTCTCCTCCCGATAAGCATGGGTATGTATCCCTGGGCACCTCGGTTGATGCTACTTTGGCCGCGGTGGAGTATGCCGATACCGTCATTGGTGTTATTAACCCCAATGTACCTAGAGCCTTTGGTGATGCAATGATTCCAATGGATATGATTGACATCTTTTGTGAAGACAATACCCCACTTATTGAGGCAGTGCCTTCAGAGCCCAATGTTATTGAGAAAACTATTGGAAATTATGTTGCCGAATTAATTGAAGATGGCGCTACCCTTCAGATGGGTATTGGTGCCATTCCTAATGCTGTTTTGGGCATGTTGGGAAATCATAAAAATTTGGGTATTCATACTGAAATGTTTTCTGATGGCATATTGCCACTTGTTGAAAAGGGTGTGGTAAATGGCGCCGAAAAGAATATCGATCGAGGAAAGATTGTTTCAACCTTTTTAATGGGTTCAAAGAAAGTTTACGATTTTATCGACGATAATCCTGGTGTGCTCATGATGGATGTGGGATACACCAACTCCATCGATATTATTAGCAAGAATCCTAAAGTTACTTCTATCAATTCTGCACTACAAGTTGACCTCACGGGTCAGGTTTGTGCCGATTCTTTGGGAACAAAGTTTTACTCGGGGGTGGGTGGCCAAATCGACTTTATTCGAGGTGCATCATGCTCCTTGGGTGGAAAGCCAATTATTGCCATGCCATCGGTTACCAATAAGGGCGTTAGCAAAATTGCATCTGTGCTCAATTTAGGTGCTGGCGTTGTTACTACCCGTGCCAACATGCATTGGTTTGTTACCGAATATGGTGCGGTTAATCTGTATGGAAAATCGATGCAGGAGCGTGCAAAAATGATCATTAGCATTGCCCATCCTAATCATAGAGATGCATTAGATAAAGCTGCTTTTGAACGATTTGGATCTCATTACCACTATATTGGTTAAGTAAGGATAACGGGTTATACACCAAGTTAAATTAGGCGACGCTGGATATATTCTGGTGTCGCCTTTGTTTTTACAAGGACAAAATTAATTTATTAGGAACAAGAACCGACCGGATGAAGTTCAGCGGAGCTAACCATAACCCCAAAAAGCTAGGATCTTCGCTGCGCTCCATCTCATCACACATCACTCATCACTCAAAAATCTACCTATTCACCCTAATGGCTCGTTGAACGCCTTTTATTTTTAGCAGTCTACTGAGTAGATTTCCCAACTGGCTAGAGTGCTCAATAAACACCTTTAGCGTACCAACAAAGCTGGAACCTTTAGATTCAATGGCAATGGCGCGCATGTTGAGCTGCATTTCCTTCGATACAACTTCGGAAATACGGTTTACAACACCAAGATCGTCGTAGCCCACAATTTTTATGGTAACCTGAAAGGCACCGGATTCTTGCTGTTCGCGCCATTTAGCATTTAGTATGCGGTAGGAATAGCGTTCTCTGAGTCTGTTGGCATTAGGACAGCTGTTTCTGTGAATTTTGATGCCTTCGCCTATGGTAACAAAACCAAAAATATCGTCACCAGGAATTGGGTTGCAGCACTTGGCCAGCTTATAATCCAAATTATCGAGCCGTTCATCGATAATTAAATAGTCATCGAACTTGTGATGGTGGTGCTCAACAATCTTTTTAGGTGGTGGTGGTATAAGGTCAGCTTGCTTATCATCATCGGCTATGAGCTGCGATTTAATGGCACTAAGGTCTATCTTCTCTTTAAAAATTGCTGTATAGAAATCGGTGGCATCCTTTTCTTTAAAATGTTTTATCAGGTTGTTTACCACTTCATCGTCGAGGTTTATCTTCCAGTTTTTGAGCCTTCGTTCCAGCATTTCTCGCCCAAGGTTAGCAACTTGAAGCTCATTTTCCTTTAGACTCTGCTTAATTTTCGACTTGGCTTTGGAGGTGACCACAAAGTTGAGCCAATCCTTCTTTGGCTTTTGGTTTTTAGAGGTGGTAATCTCCACTAAATCTCCATTCTTTAGCTCGTCGCGGATGGTTGCGTTCTTTTGGTTCACCTTTGCACCAACACAGTGGTAGCCAACCTTGCTGTGGATTTCAAATGCGAAGTCGAGAACGGTAGAGCCAACGGGTAACTTCTTGAGGTCGCCGTTGGGGGTAAATACAAAAATTTCTTTACTATGTAGGTTAAGTTTAAAGGAGCTTACCATCTCCTCCGGCGTAATATCTGGAGTTTCAATGATGTTTCTAATTTGCGAGAGCCACTCATCAATGCCGGCCTCCTGCCGAATGCCTTTGTAACGCCAGTGTGCCGCTAGACCACGTTCAGCAATGTCGTCCATGCGGCGTGAGCGTATCTGCACCTCTACCCATCTGCCATCTGGTCCAATTACGGTAGTATGTAACGATTCATAACCATTGGACTTTGGAACGGAAATCCAGTCACGCAGTCGATCTGGATTTGGTGTGTAGTGATCAGTAACAATGGAGTATATTCGCCAGCAGTCTGTTTTTTCTCTTTCCAGCGGCGAGTTTAGGATGATACGGATGGCAAAAACATCGTAAATTTTTTCGAAGGGAACGTTCTGCTTCTGTATCTTCTTCCATATAGAGAAAACGGATTTGGTACGTCCCTTGATTTCAAATTCGAAATTTTCTGCAATTAACTTTTGCTCAATGGGCTCCATGAACTCCCGAATGAACTTGTTGCGGACGGCGGTGGAGTTCTTTAATTTTTTTATTATGGATTTATATTCCTCATTTTCGGTGAATTTCATGGCGAGATCCTCCATTTCACTTTTCACCTTGTAGAGCCCTAGCTTGTGAGATAAAGGTGCATAGAGGTTAAATGTTTCTCGCGCTTTGGCAACTTGCTGCTCCTTTGGAAAATGGTTGAGTGATCGCATTATCTCAAGACGGTCGGCTAGCTTAATAAGAATTACACGAATATCTTCCGAAATTGATATAATTAGATTTCTGTAGTTTTCGCTCTGGTCGTTATCTTTTGAATTGTTAAATGTGGCAATACGGTTAAGGCTGGAAATCAGATTAGCAACATCTTTACCAAATTTAATCTCAATTTCAATAAGCGGAACTCCACCAAAGCGGGTTGTGTCGTGCAGCAATGCTGCAATGACGGAGGTTGCTCCAAGACCAATTTCTTCTAACACAATGCGAGCTACTGCAACTGGATGGAACAAATATGGTTCTCCAGAACTTCGACGCATATCCTTATGGGTTTCTGCAGCCAGCTTATACGCCTCCTTAATCAGTTGGATGTCCTTCTTATCCAGAATGTGAGCGCCTGCTTTGAGGAGTGCTTTAAATCTGTAAATTACCTGCTTGCGCTCTTTAGGTGCTGTTTCTTCCAATGGTTCGGATTATGATGTGATTTGCACAAAGTTAAAATCTTCAGATAAACATACACTGTGTTTGAGACAAAATGTTCAGGTGGTAATAGCCCGTTATAACTCAAACCATGTTTAAAAATATGTATTAAAACGATTGTTGGTGGAAGAAAAAAAATTACTTTTGGCACAGTTTGGTTCTCCATAATATTTGGAGCGAAGAGGGAATCAGGTGTGAATCCTGAGCAGTTACCGCTGCTGTAATCTCTATTAAAACTTTTGTTACCATCCAAATGCCACTGTTCTGATTGAAGTGAACGGGAAGGCCGACAAAAGAGAGAAAGTCAGAAGACCTGCCAACGAATGAACATTTATAGCTTTCGGATAAAAGGCTTATTGTAATTTCTTTACATTATCACTTTTTGTTTTAATCCGCAGGTTATAGATGATTGAATCTGAACGATTTTAATCATTTGTAACGCATGTTAGTAGAAGTATTCGTATTTTTTGTGCTTTCTGGTGTTCCTCATGAACCAGTCGCTTCCGATAAGACCGTGAAGGACACTGCTATCACCTTAAAGGAGGTGGTTATTCAAAATCGCTTGCAACGCTATTCGAGGGAACTTAGCGTGTTGCCTATCTTTAAAAAGGATATTAAGGAATATGCCCAAACGCAACTCGATCAACTGCTGTCGAACCAAGGTGGAATTGTGATCAACACCTATGGTCCTGGGGGAGTTAGTGGTGCATCAATCCGAGGGTTAGGTACAGACCATACTGCCGTTTTGTGGAATGGTTTTAATATACAGAGCCCTATTAATGGAGGGGTTAACCTGGCCATTCTGCCCACCTCCTTCTTCGATCAAGTAAGTATTCAGTATGGAGGCAATGGAGCCCTTTTTGGCAGCGGTGCGCTTGGCGGTGTAATTCATCTGGAGAGCAAGCCCGATACAAGTCAAGGTGTTAACCTATCGCTGCTTCAAACTTTAGGTAGCTTTGGAAAGTCGTTTACTGGTGCTAATATAGATGTCGGTTTCGGCAAGCTGACATCAGGAACTAGATTATACTATACTGAGGCAAAGAATAATTTTTTGTTTCATAACACCTCAAAAATAGGAAAACCGTTTGAACATCAGGTAAATGCCAATGCTGCTTCTTTTGGAGTGATGCAGAATTTAACTTACAAATTGAAGCCTAACCAATCTGTAGCGGCTTCTATTTGGTATCAGGATGACTTTTCGCGGCCACAGCCCATGATGGGAGCCTACACCAACCACGAATCACTTAAGTGGACATCGTTAAGGAATGCCTTGGTTTGGAACACTGTAAATGGCAAGTTCACTTCTAGTGTAAGGGGTGGATATTTCTACGACCAAAATATTTACGATAATCCGGGAGTGGAACATTCAAATCATAAATTTTACGTGCTTACAGGTGAAGCCGAGAGTGTATATGAACTGGGTAACGTTAGTTCATTTGAAGCAGGCCTAATATACGTTAATGAGCAAGTTAAATCCACTAACTATGCAGGCCGACCAACAAGGGATCGGGGCGCAGGAAGAGTGGCTTACCGTTTTACTACGCGCTACCTGGAAGGTTTTGCCAGTGTCAGAAAAGAACTTGTTAGTAGCGAGTCTAATCCGTTCACCTGGAGTGCAGGTGTAAGGGTAAAACCAATTAAGTTAATTGCCATTCGTGCTAGTATTTCAAAGATATATAGATTGCCAACGTTTAACGAGCTCTTCTGGTCCAATTGGGGAAATCCTAACTTGAACCCAGAAAAAGGGTATTCCTCCGATGCTGGTATTGAAATCAATTCATTACTCAATTCCACAACTTTGCGATGGGCAATGAATGTGTTCAATAGTAATGTAGAGGATTGGATACTTTGGATGCCTGTGTCGGGAGGAAAGTGGAGTCCCATGAATATTAATAAGGTGTGGTCGCGTGGTAGCGAAACACAGTTCTCAATATCGCATAGAGAGGGAAAGATGAATGTAGGTATGGATAATACCTGCTCCTACAATGTTACCACCTTCAATAGTGGGGTGGCTAAGGGTAATCAACTTCCCTATGTTCCTAAGTTTAGTGGAACAACATCACTCTTTGTCGAGTATTCCGGTTTTCGACTAAAATATTCGCAACGCTTTTCGGGAAAACGTTTTATTAACGATGCAAGTGTTGGTTATGTGGATGCATATACCGTTGCAAGTATAATGGCAGAAAAGCAATTTCTTACACACGATTTCACTCTACGTTCCTTTTTGCGAATCGATAACATTTGGAATTCAGAGTATCAGGTAATGAACAATTACCCAATGCCACTGCGATACTTTGAACTTGGAATTGGTATTAATTTTTCAAAATAACTTAACCTAAAATTCATTACAGAATGAAAAATCAAACATTTGCTCAAAGGCTTTTGCTCAGCTTTGGCGTATTGGCCGCATTTTCTTTTGCTTCGTGCCAAAAGGATAGTTCCGAAAGCAGTGTGACTTATACTTTTACTAACACGGTAGCCATTGCCAACGAAGGCGCATATGGTTCATCCAATGCGACTCTTTCGCTATACTATCCTGCAGGCGATAGTGTTGCAAATGGAGTGTTTTATAGAGTTAATAACCGTCTCCTGGGAGATGTGTTTCAGAGTATTGGATTTGCAGGCGGTAAAGCGTTTTTAATACTCAACGGGTCGAACAAAATAGAGGTAGTAAAAACAGCGAGCTGCGAAGAGGTGGCTACCATTGAAAATATTTCCAGTCCAAGGTATATGGCTACACTAAACGCTTCCAAAGCTTACGTTTCGCTTTGGGGCGATGGGGGGCATGTGGATGTAATAGATGTTGCTACCAACTCAATTACAAATACGATAAAGGTTGGCACCGGTCCCGAAAAGATGGTAATTGCATCCAATAAGTTGTTTGTGGCCAATAGTGGTGGCTGGGGAACTGACAATACCATTTCGGTAGTGAATACTCTAACCGATGCGGTGGATGCAACCATTACGGTTGGTGATAATCCTAAGGACTTGGTGGTGGATAAGAATGGTAAGCTGTGGGTACTTTGTGCCGGAAACATCGTGTATGATGCTAGCTACAGCGTGGTTTCCGAAACACCTTCAAAGTTGGAGCGTATTGACCCCTCTACAAATGCGGTGGAGTTTAGCATCGATCTTGGTGCCACGTATCACCCTGCTCACCTAGCAGTGAACACTAGTGGCGATGTGCTATACTACGGCGGCGATTATACTATTGCTGGAATATTTACATTTTCTATCGACGCTACTACCACCATGTCAACACCCCTTATTAATGATTATTTCTACGGATTTTCGGTGAATCCATCCAGCGGTGAGATTATTGGGTTGCTTGCTCCAACCTTCACCCAGCAGGGAACCATGAACCGTTATACCTCTGCCGGAACATTTATAAAGAGCTATACCGTTGGTATTGGTCCAAACAGTGCCTATTTTAGCAATTAGTTTTCTATCGTTATTGACAATGGCCGGGTGGGTATTCCATCCGGCTTTTTTTGTAAAGAGCTCTTTTGTTGGCTAGTACTTTCATTGCAAGAAATGACAAAACACAAAGGCAAAGATAAATTAGGTCATTAGTTTCTACAATGCAGCTTCTCTTTCAAATTGCATATTAATCAATAATTGCTTTCCTCTTCGTATCTTTATTGCAAATTCAATAGCTGTATGACCCGCGAAGAAGCTAAGCAACGAATTGAACTGCTGCGTAAATCGCTCGATGAGCATAATTTTAACTACTACATAAAGGCTAATCCTATCATATCCGACTTTGAATATGATGTGCTTATGCTTGAGTTGATAGGATTGGAAAGTCGCTATCCAGAGCTCTTCGATCCAACGTCACCAAGCCAGCGGGTTGGAAGCGACCTGTCGGAGGAGTTTGTGCAGGTGAAGCATCGCTACCCAATGCTTTCGCTTGGAAATACCTACTCGGAGGATGAACTTCGTGACTTTGACCAGCGGGTTAGGAAGTTGCTGGTGAACGAAACCCCAGAATATGTGTGTGAGTTAAAGTTCGATGGCACAGCAATTAATCTCATATATAAAAATGGCGTCCTGGTTCAAGCGGTTACCCGAGGCGATGGTATTCGTGGCGACGATGTTACCGCAAACGTAAAAACCATTCGATCTATTCCGCTCAAGTTGAAGGGTGATGATTATCCTCTCGATTTTGAGATGCGAGGTGAGGTTATTCTTACCCATAAGGCTTTTCAGAAAATGAATGAGGTTAAAACGGCAAAGGGGGAGCAACCTTTTGCCAATCCTCGAAATGCAGCAGCTGGAACTCTTAAGTTGCAGAACTCTGCAGAGGTGGCACGACGAGGGCTGGAATGCTTTTTATACTACGTGTTGGGTGAGGAACTTCCATTCGAATCGCATTATGAAAATCTAGAAAAGGCTCGGGAATGGGGCTTTAAAATATCTGAACAGAGCAGAAAATACAGCTCGATTGAAGAGGTTTTTGAATTTATTCATCATTGGGACAGTGCTCGTAAGGATTTACCTTTCGATACCGATGGTGCCGTGGTAAAGGTAAACTCATACAGCCAGCAGGAGCAGCTTGGTTTTACCGCTAAAACTCCTCGTTGGGCTATTGCATATAAGTTTAAGGCAGAGCAGGCTTATACTCGCCTTTTATCCGTTGATTTTCAGGTTGGCCGTACCGGTGCAGTAACACCTGTTGCCAATCTTGAACCTGTTTATTTGGCCGGAACAACTGTGAAACGTGCCACGCTTCACAATCAAGACCAGATAAGGTTGCTCGATTTGCATATGGGCGACATGGTTATACTGGAAAAAGGTGGTGAAATAATTCCAAAGATTGTTGGTGTTGATATTAAAAAGCGTCCGCTTTCAACTGCTCCGGTAGAGTTTTTAACTCACTGTCCCGAATGTGGCACAGAGTTGGTTCGACTGGAGGATGAGGCCCGCCACTTTTGCCCCAACGATCAAGGATGTCCTCCTCAAATTGTTGGTCGCATAGTGCATTTTATTAGTCGCGATGCCATGAATATAGATGGCCTTGGTGAGGAGACCATCGTTTTATTGTATCGGCAACACTTGATTACTACCCCTGCCGATTTGTATAATCTCACCATGGAGCAGCTGGTGCCTTTGGAACGATTGGGCGAAAAATCGGCACAAAATATTTTGGTTAGTCTGGATACTTCCAAAACAGTTCCCTTTACACGCGTGCTGTTTGCTTTGGGTATTCGCTATGTGGGGAAAACAACCGCAAAAAAATTGGCAGAACATTTCCGAAGCATTGAGGCGCTTGAAATGGCTACATTTGACGAACTTTGTTTGGTTGACGAGGTTGGGGAAATTATAGCAGGCAGCATACGTCAGTTTTTTACCGACCAACGGGCATTGGAATTGATAGAAAAGCTAAAAAAAGCTGGATTGCAAATGATTCTTCCTCAAAAGGTGGATGAATCTATTTCTCAGAAGCTGAAAGGTTATACCTTTGTAATTTCTGGTTCTTTTCAATCTATTTCGCGAGAGGATCTCAAAGAGCTGATCGAAAAACATGGAGGTAAAAATTTAGCTGCAGTGAGTAGAAATGTTAGCTATCTTGTGGCAGGGGAAAAAATAGGCCCTGCCAAGTTAAAAAAGGCCACCGAACTGGGAGTGACCATTGTATATGAAGATGAGTTTTTTAATTTGATAAAATAAAAAACATGTTCAACAATTTGAGGTATAAATCCGGATTAAAGGGTATTAATATCCTTGAAAAAAGGATTAACAGGAAGAAGTTTATCTACAATTTGGATACTGCGCGTAAGGTGGGTGTCATTTTTGAAGGCTCTGTTACAGGGATACCTGAGGAAATTAAGGAATTTGTACTATACTTGAAAAAGAAGAACCTTGACGTACATACCATTGGATATGTTGATATAAAAGAGCTGTCGGTTGGGTTGGAACAACACCCCACTACTACTTTTTTTTCTAAAAAGGAACTGAGCTGGAATGGCATTCCTAAAAGTCAGAAGGTTGCTGATTTCACCGAAATTAGGCTTGATATACTTATCGACTTTACTCGTAGAGAACTAATGCCTGTGAGAAGTGTGGTTGCTCTTTCGCATGCCAGCTTTAAGGTGGGATTTCAAAACTATTATCACAACCCATTCGATTTTATTCTTTCTGTTAAAGAATCGGAAAGTCTTTCATACATTATTGAGCAGGGCAAGCATTATCTTATGGCAATTAATAACCGACACTACCAAGTTGCGGGTGAAGAGGATTCCAAACTAAAAGGAGATTCAACGTCGATTTAATTGATAGGAAACAATAGATTGAAAGCTAGTCTGGCTAATTTTGAATTCTATATTTGGTAACCAGTGATTTATAATAACATCGATATGAAGAAGTTCGGTGGAACGGGGATAGCAATGGTAACCCCATTTAATGAAGATAAGAGCGTGGATTTTGGGAGCTTAAAAAAGCTCATTAGCTATATAACTGAGGGTGGCGTTGAATTTTTGGTTGTTTTGGGAACAACGGGAGAAGCGGCTACGTTATCGGCAGAGGAGCGACACAAGGTTGTACGATTTGTTGTGGAGCAAAATGGAGGTAAGCTGCCCGTGGTTGTTGGAATTGGCGGTAATAACACCATGGAGGTAGCCAAAACCATGAAGTCATTCGACCTTTCGGGTGTTGATGCCATATTATCGGTAACTCCATTCTACAATAAGCCAACGCAGCAAGGCCTTTACGAGCACTTTAAAGCGCTGGCAGGTGAATCGCCACTTCCCCTTATTATGTATAATGTTCCGGGGAGAACGGGCATTAACCTAGCTGCTGAAACGACTTTGCGTCTAGCGCACGATTTTAAAAATATTGTGGCAGTTAAGGAGGCTTCTGGAAATTTGAATCAGCAATCCTACATCCTACGCGATAAACCAACCGATTTTCATGTCCTTTCGGGCGATGATGGTCTTGCTCTTCCACAAATGGCGTTGGGTCTCGATGGCGTAATTTCGGTAGTGGGAAACTGCCTACCACGGGAATTCTCCAATATGGTTCGATTTGCTTTATCTGGCGATTACACTAAAGCAAGGCCGCTACACTACAAGTTGGTCGAGCTGGTTGATGCGCTTTTTGTGGATGGAAATCCTGGAGGAGTTAAGGCTGCACTTGCAGCTAGGGGGGTGGTGAAAAACATACTTCGGTTGCCTTTGGTTCCCGTTAATGCAAACGTGCATGCCAAGTTAGAAAAGTTAATGGCCGGATTCTAGTATAATCCATTGTTATAGCTAACTATTTAAGAGAGGTGTTTTCACCTCTTTTCTATTCTCAACCATATGAAGCATGTCATTTCTATTTTGATTGTTACCATCGGCTGGTCCCACGGCACCTTGCTTGCTCAGGAGCCTGCTCTTAAGAAAGTTTACCAAATTGGGAACGACATCCAACTTAGAATGTTGATACCGGGAGTCTATCTCCATCAAAGCTTTATGAATGTGCCTAGTTGGGGCAGAGTTGGGGCAAATGGGCTGGTTGTGGTATCTGGTAATGAGGCTTTGCTCATCGATACGCCGTGGAACGATTCCTTAACATCGATGCTTTGCCGATGGGGTGATGACAACTTGCATGTGAAGGTGGTGAAGGCCATTGCCGGCAATTTTCATGATGACTGTATGGGCGGTTTTGATTACCTTAATGCACAGGGGGTAGAAACCATTTATGGAACGAGAACACTTGCTATTTGTACGAAAAAAGGTTTGCCCATTGCCAAGACCACCTTTGCCGACTCGCTTAACTTGGACTTTAACGGAATGTCCCTGTTGCTATACTATCCTGGTGGCGGTCATACCGTTGATAATATTGTGGTTTGGCTGCCATCGGTAAAAATATTGTTTGGCGGATGTCTAGTTAAGGAACTGCACTCCACTAGTATTGGTAACACTGCCGATGCCGACCTTGTAGCTTGGCCCAGCTCCATTCGTCGTGTAATGGCTCGGTTTCCCAATGCGGAAATTATTGTTCCAGGACATGGTGAAACAGGAGGAAATGACCTGTTTACTCGTACGTTGGAACTCTGTTCTCCTAATTGGTGATTTTTTTTACTTAAAGAATATTTAATTTTATTGGCAAAACATATCGATAATGAAACAGACAGTTGATGGTATTTTTCCTTCACATGAGGAAATTCCGGAGCAGTATCGGCTAAAATCGCCGGTGGAACAATCGGAATACCTCATCAATGGGGAGATTTTTAGTTGGACAGGGGAGAAGCAAAAGGTTTTTTCCCCAGTGTTAATTCGTAAGGGCAGTGATTTTGACAGCTACATTGGTAGCTACCCATTGATGGAAGAAAAGGAGGCCATGTTGGCGCTTGATGCCGCTTCCGTGGCTTACAATTCTGGCAAGGGTGAATGGCCGTCCATGGGAATTGAGAAGCGTATTGGATGCATGAAGAATTTTGTTTTCTATATGAAGGAGCAGCGGGACGAAATTGTAAAGCTGCTTATGTGGGAAATAGGAAAAAGTGCTGCCGATTCGGCTAAGGAGTTCGATAGAACTATCGACTACATTCTCGATACCATTGATGCGGTTAAGAATCTAGATCGGGACTCTTCCCGCTTTGTAATTTCGCAGCAGGTTATTGCTCAGGTTCGCCGTGCGCCGCTTGGGGTGGTGCTATCCATGGGACCATTTAACTACCCGCTCAACGAAACCTTTACCACGCTTATTCCTGCGCTTATTATGGGGAATACGGTAATATTTAAGCCTCCACGAATGGGTGTGCTGCTGCATCGTCCGTTGCTTGGTGCTTTTCAAAAGGCATTTCCGAAAGGTGTGGTGAACACCATTTACGGTGATGGCAAGCAGATTATTACGCCTCTCATGAAGTCGGGGAGGGTTGATGTGCTAGCGTTTATTGGAACTAGCCGAGTTGCCGACATTTTGAAGAGCCAGCATCCCAAGCCACACCGGCTAAAGAGCATTCTTGGCCTCGATGCTAAGAACCCAGCTATTGTATTGGCTAATGCCGATATTGAGAATGCGGTGAAGGAGTGCATCATGGGTTCACTTTCATTCAATGGACAGCGTTGCACTGCACTTAAAATTCTCTTTGTGCATAGAAGCATTGCCGATGCGTTTGTAAAGCGCTTCAGCGAGGAGGTTGGCAAGCTAAAGTTGGGAATGCCTTGGACCACGGGCGTGGGAATTACACCACTACCGGAGCCCAATAAGTCTGAATTCTTAACCGGTCTTATAGTTGACGCCACGTCAAAAGGCGCAAAAGTTACAAACCCATCCGGCGGATACTATAATCGCTCATTCTTCTATCCTGCAGTGCTTTTTCCTGTAAACAAGAACATGAGGGTTTATAAGGAGGAGCAGTTTGGCCCAATTGTTCCCATTGTTCCGTTCGACGATATCAATGAACCGCTCGACTATGTGGTGGAGTCGAACTACGGGCAGCAGGCCAGTATCTTTGGGCAAAACCCCGATACCATTGCAACGCTCATCGACACATTGGTAAATCAGGTGTGCCGAGTAAATGTAAACTCACAGTGTCAGCGTGGACCGGATATTTTCCCATTTACGGGTAGAAAAGATTCTGCCGAAGGAACGCTTTCCGTTTCCGATGCACTGCGGGTATTCTCTATTCGAACGCTGGTAGCAGCAAAGGAGAACGATGAGAATAAGAAGATAATTACCGAAATTGTTCATGAGCAGAAGTCCAACTTCCTCTCAACAGATTACTTACTCTAGAAGCATTAATAAGCATAATTAATAAGAGCCGGAATTTTTTCCGGCTCTTTGCTTTTATAAATCTGTCAAAGGGGGGCACTGGGTTTTCTCTTCTAATGCGTTTCGGTGGTTGCGGTGCATGGTAATGTAAGGTGTAATGAATAGTTATGGTGCCTGCACCTGCCTGCCTTCTTTTCTATGGGCTGAAGCCCTGGGCTATTCATGTTAAACCGTTTGCAGTTAGGTTAGGGTTGAAACATTTCGTCTCAACATACGGTTGGATTCCTTTATCGAAAAAAAGAAGACGCACAGTCGTGCATCTTTACATTTGTTGAATTCTCGTAATTTTTTTACACCACAATCGCGAGATCACTACTGCGCTAAGACTTCTTTCTTTTTATTTCGCCTTTTCTGCAAGCAACTTCTCCACAAATGCGGTGGTTTCGTTAACCAACGTGGTGTAATGCTTGCCTGTTCCGGGACCGGAGAAACCGGTGTGCAGCTTAACAATATTTCCATTCCGGTCAATAAATATGGAAGTTGGGAAGGCAATCATTCCATCGAGGTTGTAGAGCACCGTATCTATTGTTGCTTTGCCGCGTGATCCGGCATATAGGAAGGTAAACTTAGCGTCGTTTTGACTGGCAAAACGCTCAATGCCTTTTTTCGATGATTCCAAATCCTGGTTTTCGAAGCAGAGGGCAACGATTTCCAACCCTTGCGATTTGTACTTGTTGTAAAGCTGGCTGTAGAAGCGAACTTCATCCATGCAGTTGGGACACCAAGACCCCGAAGCGCTTACAATAACCACCTTATTTTTAAATCTACTATCGCTAAGCCTTACGGTATCACCGTTAAGGTCAACGCAGACAAATGAAAATTTGTTGGTTGCTCCCTTTTTAAGATGGATGAGCGACTCAACCGGAGGCAGGTCGGCATTGTTGTTTCGAACGGCAGTCCATACCGATTTCCACCGGGCACTTCCAAGAAACTTGCCGTTCACCATCTTGTCGGCTGAGGGAACTTCGGCGGTCATAATGAGGGTGTGGGCACCATCCACTGCCGATAGCATAAGCTTATTTCCGGCAACTTTGCCTTGAAGATAGCGCATGTCGCCTCCGCTGTTTAGCCACGTGCCGATCACCGTTGCACCGGTTTGTGTAAACTCACCTACCATGTCGTTAGAGTTGGGTGTTCCCGGGTTTTCGGTAATTTCCCAACGACCCGAAACGTTAACTTCGGGTGCTTCTGTGGCATTTGGGAAGCGGTCGGTGATACCCTTAAGCGCATAAAACTTGTAGCCGTGTCCATTCTCTTTTCCTTTGGGAAAATAGTGTCCAACCAGCGAATCGGGGTAAATTCTGGCAACGATTTCACTCAAAAACACAGGAAACTTCATATCGATGGAGTCTCCTTTTATAGCAATCTCGGTAACCTTTATGGTTTCGGTGGCATTGAGGATAGAAATAACGTAGCTGTTGGATGAATCCTTAACAACATTCATGGTGAACGGAACCTCCATGCTTATTTCGGTGGAGTCAGGAACGAGCTTGCCAAGCCAAGGGCCTTGAGCAAGTTCCGTATGGGTGTTGTTGCAGGAGATGGCGCCAACAATGGCCAATACCACCAACGGTATGGTTTTTAAATTCATCACTATCCGTGTTCTTTGGTGAGTGTTAATACTTAGGTTACTGTTTGTTACGGTGAAAAAGTTGATTATACCATCTTCGTCCATTAATTGCAAGGGAAATTGCTAGTGCGCTAAATGCTACTCCTGCAATAATTCCAAGAATGTAATAAATTGACATAGCTTCTATTCTTTATGTTTTTCAAATGTATAAATAATCATTGTTGTCCCGAAAACCTATATAACCAATGAGCTGCTTTTTGTTGTTAAACCTCTACGAGGTATGCATTTATCTGGGGTTACATTCTCAACAATACTAAATCCTTGGCCGACCGTCGATGGCTCCTACGGAGAATTTTCCGCATAGTGGATAAAGCATTGCAGAAAAGTATAACCACCTTTGATGATAGTTACCTGTAGGGGATCAACAAATATTTATCGAACAACAACGATATATAATCCAATTTCGCTATCGATAAAGTGACTTTAAAGCAAACTTAGAGAGAGCCTTAATGTTACTTTGTAACGATAAACTCTCTTAGGTTCGAAACCAAGATTTTTTCCAACTCAACCATATTTTCTACTTTTGTTTCAGCAAAAAGGAAGGCAAAAACCGGGTATTTAGAATAGTCAATCTTCCGTAATTCCAATGGTTTTTCAAAATGCGTAAGTAGCTTATCGTAGTCGAAAGAGGCAATATCTGAAGCAGGATATCCGGAGTTATTGTCTAGAATAACTATGCTGTAAACCTTACCTGCCTTATCTTTTAAGATGCTATCCCAGTCTGGTACCTTTTGTTCGAAGAAGCATTCATATTCATTAATCCCGTATGCATGAAAGGCTAAATCGCCGGTGGAGCACCAGCCGCCAAAGCGCATGGGGTTTACCTCTATGGGGTATACGGTTCCAGACTTGTCTATTCTAATCTCAATATGTGCTGGAAAGTTGCGCAGCTGTGCTAGCCTAGAAACGTTAGTGAGAAATGTCTCAATGCGAGCAATGTTTTTTTCAACAATCTCCTTCGAAGTAAGGTAAACACGGTCGCTTACATCTTTTCCCGAACCAAAAATATGCTCCAGAATGTTGAGCACTACGGGTTTTCCCTCACCGTTAAAGTAGCAGTCGATGGCAAACTCATCGCCTTCAATGCAATCCTCAATAATGAAGTTGGTGGCATCCATTACCTCTTTAGGATAAAGATCTTTTACCTCCTCAATTTCGAGAGCAATGGTTTCGCGAATGGCAATCCACTCCTCATCGCTATCAACCTTATGCACACCCATGCTGAAGAACCCAATAGCAGGTTTAATAATAAACGGCTTGGGAATATTGTGCGACGACAGTGTTGCCAGCTCCGCAAGCGGAACACTTTTGAAGTAGAAGTTTGGAAATAGGGGCTTTACCATCTTCCTAAATTTCACCTTATCCTTGAATAGGCCAATTGTATGTGGAAGGGTTGAGAAGGGCAGGTTTTGTTCTATCCAGCTGATGGCGTTTTCGGAGTTGGAGTAGACTAGCTCTTGCGAATTTTGGCGAACATGGTTTGCGGCTTTCTTTTCGCTAATGAATTTTACTCCTCCTTTGCTAGTGAAAAACTCTCTTGCAATGGCTGTGTCAACTACAGGATATTGATTTCGAATAATTGTATCTTCTAAAAAAAATGAAACGTAGGGTTTGTCGAGCAGTATCATTTGATTGATTAATTTACGATGATGTGAGTTATTGTAAGTTGTAGTGCATTAAAATATTGTCCTGTGCACTGCCAGAACTTTCCTCATTTGCCAACTAGCAAAAGGGTACAATAGCACTTTGCCAAGGTGGCTCAGTGCTATTCGATGGTAAAATAGCCTTATGGTTTAAACAAATTGCTTAAATCAATCTCGATTAGAGAATTGTCCTGTGCGTAGCGTAATGTTGTTCCCGAAAGCACCGCGTTCGATGGAGCATCGAAGATGGCGATGGCCTCTCCTTGCTGGTTGGTAACAATGGTGGAGCTACCTTTAACTAGGAAGTTTAGACCTAGAGTGCTGAGGTAGTTTACATAAATTTCGGTAATATCATGTTGTGCATCAATTTGCAAATTGTCGCTGATGGAGAGAATACGACCAGTGGAGGTGTATAGAAAATGGTGTGTGGTGTCGGTGGCATTGAGGGAGGTAAAGGTGGAATCGATGTTTTGAACATACGCTTGATTACCAATGAAGTAGGTTAGCTCGCCATAGAGGTTTTCGGTCATTGGTTTTTCGTCGATTAAACTTCCTGCTGAAAGGTTGTAGCGGGCTAGCTTATGCGGGAAAACAAGTATTAAGTTGTTATTGTGAATGTAGTAGGCATTTATTTGATTCTCCTTCTCGAACTCGGTCATGTAGCTCTGCTGCCCATTTATGAGATTAAACGATGCAATAAATGGCTTTCCAAACTCCATTAACCGGTTGTTTTGGTATGCAAATCCCCTGTTGATGAGGTAAACAACGTCGTTTTCAACTATAAGTGTAGATTTGCTTGTTAACTTTCTTGGTAGGCTGGTTTGCCATACTACGTTACCCTTTAGGTCGATGCAGGCAATGCTCTCCCTGGAGGCAAAGTAGAGCAGGTTGTTCTTTGCTACTAGGTTGGAGGCAATATCGTGCACTATGTTTTGCCCAGTAGGCACAAGCATTATGCCCGTGGCCAAGCCTAGGGTAATGCCGGCGGCCAGTGTTGCAGCGTTGGCTGAATACTCCTTAACACCTGTTATGGCGGTATAGTCCCAACCATGGCCGTTGGAAAAGTTGAGACGGTGCAATCCCGACGATACAATGAGCTTGGAGGTATCGTTCATGGAAATTAATGAATTCCATCCAAAATCTCTATTAATCTCGTGACTCCATAGGGTTGAGCCGTTTTCCATGTTGATACCCATTAAGGTATTTACGTTGCTGGCCGATGGGTTAACGATGGGGTAAGCCAACCCAATTTTTGTTTTTGGATCGACATAGTAAATGGCGGTTGCGTTTTCCCAAACCACCTTTCCGGTTTCGGTGCTAAGCCGCTGTGTATTATTCCCCACCCGTTGAAGAATAGCGCTACCACTCAGCTTAATATCGAAATTTTTGGTTTCCTGAGCCCAAATTATCGATTGGCCTTTTGCGTTGTAAACTCCTACGAAGCCCTTATTTTTAAAATACTTTCCGTTGCTTGTTAGGTAGCGAAGCTGTAGTAGTATGTTTTGGCCTGTGGTGTCGCCTTGCCATTGGTATACAAAGCAGGGAAAGGTGATTTTGGTAGCGTTAATATTCTGGTTGGTTATCAGGTTTTTACCAATGGTAATATCCTGGCGTGTTGGCTCTATGTTGCCATTCTGGGCAAAGCTGCTAATGGAACTAACCAGCGCACATACAAAGGCGATTGTTCTACTCATGGTTTTATTTGGAATCAATGTGAGGACGATGTTTATAACTCTATTGTGACTTAATTATTATGACGCGTTAAAAATAGACATAAAGGTAGGTTAATTCTTCACTTGATAAAGTATGAAAGCACCCTTTTTGTTTCTTCTGGAGGAAAATTGCTTCTCCCATCATGTTTTTGGGTAGTGTTCAATTTTGCGTGTAATGTGCTCTTCTCTTAAATTCAATGATGTCGTTTTTTTTAGCGAGCGTGAATGGCTGCTCCACCTCGGTTACACCTTCGTTCCGCGGCCATTCATTCTTGTCTTATTTTCAATAGGCCATTTTTTCTAATAGCTCTTTACAATTTCGGAGACCACCTCTGTTGCAGGTTTTTCAATGCTATGTTTTGCAATTCGGGTCATTCTTCCGCTGTTTTATTGGTTGGGTTGAATTTATTCTCATTCCATTTTAAAGGGTTGTTCATAATGTATTCCGATATGGTTTGAAACGATTGTTCGTTGCGTATGATGTGGTCGTAAAAATGCAATTGCCATGCAAAATTGAACCCCAACCGGTGTGCGTGTTTCGATACCGCCGATTTGTATGACCGGATAATGGTTGGCAACGATTTTGATTTGGGCGAAATATTATCCGAATTATGGATGATAATAATGCCGTGCACGTGGTTGGGCATAACCACAAATTCGCCCAAATCGATGTTTGGGGTGTGGTTTTTAATTTCGTGCCATAAAATGTCGGCAATAATACCCACGCCCGATAAATTCATTTTTCCATTAACCACATCACCCAAATGGTTTTCCCTGCCCTTGGTGCAAATGGTTACAAAATAGGCCGCAGGTTGCCCATAATCCCAATGCTGCAATCGGGTAGACGGTATGCGGTATTTATTTTGAAATTTGTCCATATTGGTTTTTGGTACTCACGAACGAGCGTCTACACGCTTGTTCGTTAGCTATTTATTGGAATAAAATTACCCCATATACAAATATAAAAATCTTTACCACAACTCTTTTAAGAGCGGTTGAGCCATTTATGAAGTTTTTCTTTGGCTTGCTCTTTTGTTTTGATTCGACCATTGGTTGAATCATCCAATCCCTTCTGAACTTTCTCTAAAAATATTAATTGATCAATTAACTGATCAATTGTTATATTTTCAGGCATTTTATCTAGGGTATGAATCAACTGGGTTTTCGTTATCATGACACAAATATTTTTCTAAAGATAAAAAATTCCAGACTAGAATTCCAGCACCTGTAGGTGGAGATATTTATGCTTGAGCCTAACGAGCGTATAAACACAATTGTGTTTGTTTCGCCATGTGGTGCTCCATTCGTTGTTGTTTGCACATTCAATGGTGATGCACCTGCTACGGTCAACTTAATATGACTATCTTTGCGCCTTCAAAAAAATTGGTGCAATGATTACAGTAGACGGACTTACGGTGGAGTTTGGTGGGACAACCCTTTTCAAGGATATTTCGTTTGGCATAAACGATAAGGATAGAATTGCCTTGATGGGGAAAAATGGTGCGGGTAAGTCTACCTTGCTGAAAATTATTGCCGGTGCTCGAACGCCCACCCGTGGAAGAATCTCGGCACCCAAGGATGCTGTAATTGCCTACCTACCACAGCACCTTATGACCGAGGATAACCGCACCGTTTTTGAGGAGACGGCACAGGCTTTTGCCCCCATTTTGGAGATGGAGCGCCAGATAGAGGCCATGAACAATGAGCTGGCAACCAGAACTGATTATGAATCGGAGAGCTACTTTCAGCTGATTGAGCAGGTGTCCACTCTCTCCGAAAAGTACTACCATATTGAGGCCATCAACTTCGATGCAGAGGTGGAGAAGATCCTGCTTGGGCTAGGGTTTGTAAGGGCCGACTTTACTCGACCAACCAGCGAGTTTAGCGGTGGCTGGCGCATGCGCATCGAGCTGGCCAAGATACTGCTGCAAAAGCCGGACCTCATTCTCCTCGACGAGCCTACCAACCATCTTGATATTGAGTCCATTCAGTGGCTTGAGGAGTTCCTTACCAACAGCGCCAATGCGGTTATCGTGATTTCGCACGACAGGGCCTTTGTGGATAATATTACCACGCGAACCATTGAGGTTACCATGGGACGCATATACGACTATAAGGTAAACTACTCCAGCTACTTGGAGCTGAGGAAGGAGCGCCGTGAGCAGCAGCAGAAGGCCTTCGACGAGCAGCAAAAGATGATTGCCGATACAACGGTGTTTATCGAACGGTTTAAGGGAACCTACTCCAAAACGCTACAGGTTCAGAGCAGGGTTAAAATGCTGGAAAAGCTGGAGATTGTGGAGGTTGACGAGGAGGATAACTCGGCACTTAGGCTAAAATTTCCGCCATCGCCACGCTCGGGAAGCTATCCGGTAATACTCGATGGTCTTTCAAAAAGCTATGGTAGCCACAACGTATTTGCCAACGCTTCGCTCACCATTGAGCGGGGCGAACGGGTTGCGTTTGTGGGGAAGAATGGCGAGGGGAAATCGACGCTGGTAAAGGCCATTATGAGTGAAATCGATTTTGACGGAACGCTCACTATAGGTCACAACGTAATGATTGGCTACTTTGCCCAGAACCAGGCCTCCATGCTCGACGAGGAGCTCACCGTTTTTCAAACCATCGACGATGTGGCAAGGGGGGAGATTCGCAATAAAATACGGGACTTGCTTGGAGCCTTTATGTTTGGTGGCGATAATTCGACCAAAAAGGTAAAGGTACTATCGGGTGGGGAGCGAACCCGGTTGGCCATGATTAAGCTGCTACTGGAGCCCGTTAACTTTCTCATTCTGGACGAGCCCACCAACCACCTCGACCTTAAAACTAAGGATATTCTCAAGAGCGCGCTGATGGATTACGATGGAACGCTTATTCTGGTATCGCACGACCGCGATTTTCTCGATGGCTTGGTAACAAAGGTGTATGAGTTTGGCAACCATCGGGTAAAGGAGCACTTGAGCGATATTCGCGGCTTCCTCGAAACCAAGAAGATGGAGCACCTCAACGAGCTGGAGCGGAAGTAATCCAATCTCAGTCAGGGGGTGACTTTTTGTATCCGAAAAATAGTCACCCTCTGACATTGGTAAAAGTTCTATTGGTTTACCTCGGGGTTTACATTTTCCATAATTTACTACATTGGGTTCGCACTTGTATGGTAGCAACGTTCTTCAGGAAGAAGTTCTTGAACATGTTTTTTAACCCTGTCAGGGATTGTTGCGAAGCTGGTAGGACCAAGTTGGCTTTTCTGTACTAAACACCATAGCCCTGACAGGGTTATCGAAAAATGGCAATTCCGCCAGTTAACCCGGTCAAACAACAAACCTCTCGGGCTTAGTTGGATTTTTTCTCCACCCCCCAAAGAATGCCCATTTGCCACCTAGCAATTGTGTTTTTGCTATATTTACGCTGACAACTGGATAGTGGGCGTGGGGATTGGGATCTCAATGTCTTTGGAGGAATCACTGTATCGGCTCGACAAGGCAACTGCTTTTTAAAACGTAAGGTTATGATAAGGTTTATGGACTTCTTTTATTTGAAACTGTTCGATACATTATTTCACTTTGGCATGAATGAAAGCAGGGCAAAACATAGTGCGTTTCTTTATTTAAGTGCTTACCTATCTCTATTAATAATCTCAATTGTAAGTATATTGGGTCGTACGATAAATTGTTCTTTGAGCCAACAAATGGGTCATCCTTCTCTCGCTATCTGGGTGATGATTTTTATTGTGAGCCCCATATTATTAAGTTTGCGCTATTACCGTCATTTTAACATTGCTTCAATTATTGAGTCCTACAATTCCATTGGGAGCAGTAAACAAAAACTTATAACTGCAAGCTATTATGCAATAGCGGTGGCAATACCCGCATTAACGTATATTTTATTCTTTTAATTGTCAATCCTGAAGGGGATCCTCCCGCTGGTCTAAACAACCAACCAAACGTTCGACCTGAACTAGATTTCAACTCCTATCCCAAGGTAATACTTGCTTGCCATGGCTATGCAGCTCGCATTTATCTACCCAACGCGATTGGTATCTTAACAAATACAGCCTAGAAAACTGATTTTGCAAACGCTGACTTTGAAACCAGCCATTCATTAGTTGACTAAGAATCTAAATATGTGTGAATAATGTAATTAATCGTGAGAGTTATGTAACACAATGCCTTTGCACGATATCTACATTTGCATTATAATTATTCTAATGTAATTTAAACACATATAAGATGAAAAACTCCACCGAATTAAAGGGAAATTGGAATGAACAAAAGGGCAAGCTCAAGCAAAAGTTTGCAACACTTACCGACAACGATTTAATGTTTGAAGAGGGCAAAAAGGAGGAGATGCTTGGACGACTTCAAATTCTTTTGGGCAAGAGTAAAGAGCAATTGCACCAGATTATTGAGGCACTTTAGCAACAATAATTTACCTGAAGTCATCGCTTGTCGATATTCGATGAGCGATTATTACTTGTGTGCAAAAACAACATAAGAGTTGAGCATAGAGAATTTTGTCCACAATTATATGTTGAATTCAAAGTCAACTGAATCATCTTATCTAAGCATGAAACCCGCTAGCTCGGATATAAATTGTAAAGCTCGTGGTTCCTATTTAAAGGACTACAATTTTGCTTTGGCTGCTATTTTGGAAATGGAGCTGCAGTGTTTATGCTTTATCCGCTAAAGCGTTGGTTTGGTGCATAGGAACAGTTTATCGAGCGGGAGGTAAAAACAAGCAGATTTTCAGAATCACTTTGGTCACTATCAGTCCTTGTGTAGCAAATTATTATGGCAGAAATGACCTACTCAATTCATGCAAAAAAGGCAACAGAGAATGTGGTTCAAATCTATTTTCCTTTTTCTTGTTGTTTCGCTACTAGCAGGTGATCTTGCCACTGCACAGGTATCAACAAAGACAGATTCAACTCAAGTTTATAAGGATATCCAGACCTATTCAAAACGGGGACCCTTTAGAAAATTCATGTACCGAATATTATTTAAGCCAGTTGCATCTCCACCACAAAAAAGAAACAGAAAAAAGGATAAAGGGAAAGAGGAAAAGAAATCATACAGGTCGTTTGACGGGAAGATAATTAGAAAAATCAACATTATTACCCTTGACCCATTCGGCTATTCTATTAGTGATACAAGTGCTAAACCTCAAAACTTTGTATACAAAGCAGGAAATAGCGCACATATCAAAACAAGAGAAATCACTATTCAAAACTTACTGCTATTTGGCAATAACGATAAATTCAACTCTCTATTGGTGAATGAATCGGAGCGATTAATTCGTAGTCAAACCTATATCCACGATGTTTCCATTACTGCTAAGATGGATCGCAGCTCATCCGATTCTGTTGACATTTATATTCGAGTATCCGATATTTGGAGCATTACTCCCGATGGGTCAATTTCAACTTCCAGCGCTAAAGGCGTCCTAACCGACCAGAATTTTTTAGGAACAGGGCATGAATTTCAAAATGCCTATGCGCGAAACTATGTCGATGGAAGTAGCTTTTTTAGCACAAAATACTACGTGCCAAATATCAAGAATACTTTCATAAACTCGACATTGCATTACGAAATTGATGGTAGTAAGAGCTATACCAAAATGTTTTCCATCGACCGTCCATTCTTTTCACCTGTTGCAAAGTGGGCTGCAGGAGCAAGTTTTTCGCAACAGTATAGCAACGACTCCATTTACACCAGCAACTCGCTATCCATCTTACAAACCCTTAAATACAACACTCAGGATTACTGGGTCGGCAACGCAATACGATTATTTAAAGGTAATACAGACTTTTACCATGTAACAAACTTTATCACTACCATACGCTTCTTAAGGATTCGCTACATTACCAAACCAGATGAAACGGTGGATTTGGATCATTCATATTTCGACGAAAATATGTACCTCGCAAGCATAGGCCTTTCCACAAGAAAATACATAAAGGATAAATACATCTTCAAGCAAGGAGTTACGGAGGATGTGCCCATCGGAAGCGTATATAGCATAACAACGGGTTGTCAGATAAAAAACAGCATCGAGCGCCTATACTTTGGTTTTCGCATTTCTATGGGGAACTTATACTCCTTTGGCTACCTCAGCACTAATTTTGAATATGGCACATTCTATCGTGCATCCACGGTTGAACAGGGGGTTATATCTGCCGGCATTATCTATTTCTCTCCCCTGGTAGAATTCGGTAGGTGGAAATTTCGGCAATTTGTAAAACCGCAGGTGACCATCGGCATACAACGATTCGCCTCCGATAGCTTGACGCTTAAAAACGGTTATGGCCTCGATTCGTTTAACAGTTCTGACTTATCGGGCACAAGTAAACTATTATTTACTCTACAAACGCAATCATACGCTCCTTGGAATTTTTACGGATTTCGTTTTGGACCTTATCTCACCTATTCCATAGGCATGCTTAGTGATGCAGTAGCTGGATTTAGAAAAAGTAAGGTCTACTCCCAGCTAGGGCTTGGAATCCTAATCAAGAACGAAAATCTCATTTTCAGCACATTCCAAATTTCTATTTCCTACTACCCTATAATTCCAGGTATTGGACCCGATGTCTTTAAGCAAAACGTTTATAAAACAACGGATTTTAAATTTCGCGATTTCAATATTGGAAAACCTGAAACAGCTGCATACCAGTAAAGCAATAGTACTTGCTAATTTATAAATAGCAATTTTTATTTTGAATGTGTGAAAGATGTAACTCTTTCCAATAGTTGTGTAACGCTTTCACAAACAAGGAGTCTCACCTTTACAGTATTCAATTACCACCGTAAAGAAGACAAGAAGTCATGAAAAATTGTGAAAAAACAGCTGATCGAACCGCAAGGTTGAAGCAGAAAACTGAAGCTACAAGCATTGGTTTGAAATACATTGTTAGCAAGCACTTGAATAAAATTATTGTAATCTGTTGTCTTGGAGGATGAGGAATACTCATCACATCATGCGTTCCTCCATATATTGAGACAACCCCAACAACAGTTGTATATGTAAGACCTGCTCAACCAAGTAATCTGCATATTTGGATCGAAGGAGATTGGTATTGGAGCAATCAAAGACGTACTTATGTTCAGCACAACGGCTATTGGTCCTTACCGCGCAATGGTCGCACATACCAAAAAGGATACTGGCATTCTACCCCACGTGGACAACAGTGGAAAAAGGGTGAATGGAAGCATACCCCTTCAAAGGGTGGTAACCGTCATCGATAATTCACTAGACCAATGTGAAATAGCTGGACAAATTTGAAAAAAAGAACAGCGATATAAGAAAGAAAATTGATGAACCTAAAGAAGGAGGTGTCAGTAAATGAAATGTTTAGAGTTGAATTTAACCACAACAGGAGTAAATTCGGAAATGCGGTTGCAGAATTTACAGCATAAAATGTCGAATATAATCATCATTACAATTCAAAATGAACCTCGATTGATAGATAAGAATGAGTAATTCATTTGGAATAAATGCATTTTAACTCACAAAAATTAATCAAATGAAAAAAACAATATTTATGGTTGTGATAGCCACACTTGTTGGCAGCACAATTAAGGCTCAAAACAGTGGAACAGACACACGTGATGCTCTTCATTTTGGTCTCAAAATTGGAGCCAACTATTCAAACGTATATGACACCAAGGGTGACGAGTTCAAGGCTGATCCAAAATTTGGGTTTGTTGCAGGAGCGTTTGTCTCAATTCCCATAGGTACTATTCTTGGAGTGCAACCCGAAATCCTTTTCTCTCAAAAAGGGTTCAAGGCAACGGGTGTAATACTAGGCAACTCCTATGACTTTACTCGCACAACAAGTTACATTGACATACCCCTACTCATTGCGATTAAACCAACCCCAATGATCACCCTACTCGCTGGACCACAATACTCTTACCTAGTTAAGAGACATGATAAGTTCACCAGTGGAACTACCACAATTGATCAAGAGCAGGAATTTGAGAATGATAATATAAGAAAGAACCTTTTCTGCTTTATTGGTGGCTTGGACCTCAATCTCGATCCCATGGTTATTGGGGCAAGAGTTGGTTGGGATATAACCCAGAATAATGGAGATGGTAGTTCAGTAACTCCTCAGTACAAAAATGTTTGGTATCAAGCTACCATTGGGTTTAAATTCTAGCTTCAATATGCTTCTCAACAAATCATCAACTGTGGCATCAAAAAAATGCACAGTTGATTTCAACGAGGAGGATAAATTGATGTAGAGTAATAATTAAGGAAACAATTTGGATGAAGATAATATACTATGTGGGGTTGGCAGTGATTTGATTCAACCCCGCATAGTCCATCCAGCTAATCGTTTTCTAATCCAAAAGGTGATGAACGGTTTAAAATTAATTAATGGAGGGCTCTGGCACTTACTTGCAGAGATCGCTGGCAAGAAATCATTTCACCTTTAATCGTTTTATTATAAACAGTTTAACAATACAAAACAATGGACTCAGGAAAAGTATTTTTAGGTGTGCTAGCAGGTATTACTGCTGGTGCTTTGCTCGGTATTTTATTTGCTCCGGCAAAAGGATCAGAGACTCGGGAAAAAATTGTACGAAAGGGAGAAGAAGAGGCCGGCGCTTTACGGGAAAAGTTCGACAAATTCGTTGATAGTATTTCAGAGAAATTTGAAAAGATTATGGAAGAGGTTTCAGAACTTACCCAAAAAGAAAAGTCAAAGGCCGAAGAATCCGAAAAAGAGGTAAAATCACATTAGGATTAAAATTTTCTTTGGATAGCATTGGGTTTGACTCGAATATTAGGTTTGGATGGTATCCCTGTCAGGGTTTTATTTAAAAATAGTAAAGCAGAGATTTAGGTTTGATAAGGTTAAGTTAGGTTTAGTAAGGCAAGTTTGACCCTGACAGGGATTTTTAGGATGTTAAACGATACATATACAAGCAATGGATAGAGTATTAGTTAAAACGAAGGCATCTCTTTTCAATGCAGTACCGCTCACCTTCGATTTGTCCTCCAGAATAGAAGAGTTGAAACTCACTCCCTTCTGGATTCCAGAAGGATTTAAAGCAATAAAATCTAATCATGGAAGATAAAATAAAGCTAGTTGAAACGTTGCTGGAACGAGCTACCGAATTGGGAAAAACCAGCTTTGAACTGGCAAAACTTAAGGCACTGGACAAAACATCGGATGTGGTATCGTCGATGATTCCACATCTCCTTGTTTTGCTATTGGTAGCATCATTCCTGCTTTTTTTCAACTTGGGAGCAGCACTATTGATTGGCAAAATTTTTGGCGAAATCTATTGGGGATTCCTGGTGGTCGCCACCTTTTATCTATTTCTGGCATTGGTGATATATTTCTTTTTGAGGAAATGGTTCAAGAGAATAATTGGAAATTTTATTGTTAAACAGGTACTTAAGTAAGTGTAATGGAAAAAATAACCTCTACTTCCGAACTTAAAATAGCCATTCAACAATTAGAAGGTAAGCAAGCAATCGAAGTTCAGCGACTGAAGGATGAGTTTCATAACGTTCTTGACACTACCTTAAAAAGTATACCCACATCACCATATCTGATTGAGAATATTATAAATACAGGGGTTGGTTTAGTTACTGGCTATGTCTCAAAAAAGTTAATTGTGGGCACGTCAAGTAACAGCATTAGAAAAATCTTAGGTTCAATGCTCCAATTTGGCGTCACAAATGCAGTAGCTCAGCATTCAGGTGCGTTTAGATCAGTCAGCCATCTCATCTCTAATTTCTTTCTCAACCATAAAAGAAAAGAGAAAGAGTGCAACAGCCAAGATGGACAATAAAGTAAAATTGCCGTTCTATGCTAAAACAAGCATAATACTGGCAGGGCTTCTTATTGCCTTTACAATGCTCTATCTTGCCCAAGAAATAATTATTCCGCTGGTTTTTGCTACCATTATTAGTATAGTACTCCGTCCGATTGTTCAGTTTCTCGTTCGAAGGGGAATAAACCGAGTCCTATCCATTATTCTTACACTTTTTCTCACATTTGTTGCTATAGTTGCAGTTGGAACCCTTCTAGTTACCCAAATGAGTAATTTTAGCGAATCATGGCCCACATTGGTGGATAGGCTAACTACAATGCTCAACGAATCAATCACATGGGTATCTGGATATTTCGATATAAATCAATACAAAATTCTTCAATGGATTACTAAGACTAAAGGTGAACTGTTAAATATAGATAATACTATAATTGGACATACGCTAGTTTCTGTAGGAAGCGGAATAATGGTGTTGCTCTTGGTTCCGGTTTACACGTTCATAATCCTTTACTATGAAAGGCTCCTCATTGAGTTTATCCATAGGCTTTTTAGCGAATCGGTTCAGCCCCAAGTGAGCGAAACTCTGACTCAAACCAAAACAGTTATTCAACGATACCTAATTGGTTTAATTATCGAAGCGGTGCTGGTAGCAGCATTAAACATCACCGTTCTACTTGCTCTTGGGATTGATTATGCAATCCTACTTGGTGTTATTGGTGCTCTACTAAATGTAATCCCATACATAGGCGGGATTGTGGGGGTAGCACTACCAATGATGGTTGCGTTAGCCACCAAATCGACAGGCTGGTATGCCATATATGTTCTAGTCTTATATTACATAATCCAACTAATCGACAACAATTACATTGTTCCAATAATTGTGGCAACGAAGGTTAAAATCAATGCACTGTTCTCCATTATTGTTGTAATTGCAGGTAATGCATTATGGGGCATCTCGGGAATGTTCCTTTCCTTACCCCTCCTAGCAATTGTTAAACTGATCTGCGACCATATTGAACCCTTAAAACCGTGGGGCTTTTTATTAGGCGATACCATGCCTCCTTTGCTTAAAATGAAATCGATTCGTCTTTTGCGATCAAAAAAGAGATCCACACACTAGGAAGGATTATTAAGTATAATACAGGTGTAAATCAGATTAATGCTCGGCCTGAACAGCCATGGTGTTGTTAGTCAGTATAATATGTTTGCTGTATACCTTTGCCATTGCGATAAAGAAAAGCGGGGTAAGAGGTTAAAATTTCATTTTAAACGTTGCCCCTTCACCCTCCTTTGAGGTAGCGGTAAGTGTTCCTCCATGTAGGCGCATTATCTGTCGCGACAGGCTTAGGCCAATGCCTGTTCCACTATCCTTTGTGGTAAAAAATGGGGTGAATATTTGATCTACATTTTCTGATGAAATACCCACTCCGTTATCGGAAACGGAGATGTATTTGCCGTCAGCGTTTTCCCCTGCCCAAATTTTAATTGTGCCGTTAGGTATATTTGCCAGCGCCTCTATTGCATTTTTTGTAAGGTTTAGCAATACCTGAATGAGCATTTTTTCGTCGCCATTTACCACCAACTGGGCAGCAGGAGAAGAGGTTTCCATTGCAATGTTACTGAACTCTAATAACGGTTTTGCAAGTTCAGCATGCGTGGCGAGGAGGTGAGCAAGGTTAATTGGTTCAAAAACAGGCTTGGGTAGCTGGGTTAGGCTTCGATATTGCTCCACAATGGTATTTAATCCCTTTCCCAATTTCTGGATAGTATGCAGACCTTTTAGCGTGCTGTCCACCAAATTGGTGGTTACCAGCAGAGGCGAAATAGGTTTTTTATCTGGTTCATACTGGTTTATCAACCCCGATGAAATCAAGGTGATGGGGCTTACCGAGTTATGAATTTCATGGCGAAGAACTCGAATGAGCTTTTGCCAGGCATCGAGCTCGGTTTGGTCCACCTCGCTTCGGATATCCTGAAACGAAAGCAGCTTAACGTATTCTTCCTCTAGCATAAACTCTGTTGCCTTTACCGCAATTTTTTGAGGACCGTTTACTGAAATGTGGCTTAAGAGCTGCTGTTGTCCGGCTCGTATGTCGCCAATGAGCCGGTAAAGCGAGGGGATCTCTGCTTTAATTGAAGAAACGTGCGATATCTCATGCATGCAGAAAAGACGAAGAAATGCTTCGTTGCATAGCAGCACTTTCCCCGACGCAGATATGGCCAATATTCCTGTGGCCGAGTGCTCAATGGTTCGGCGGAAAAAGATAAAATCCTTCTCCTTTTCAATTAGCACTTGGCTAAAGGCTTTTATTACTCCGTTGAAGCTCTGGTGTAATTTTCGGAAGGATGGGGCATCGTTATTACTGGAAAATACAAGCGTGGAGTCTTTATACTGGAATGCAGAAAAAAAGTGCGCGAGATCTCTGTTCGTTTTATTGATGTAGTAAATTAAGTAGGCTAGCACTGCAGGCCAAAGTGCTATCAGAGAGTAAAACGTAACCACCATATAGCTTCTCTTCCAAACCCAAATGGCGGCAAGGGGAATGGTTGCCAGGAGAACGGCAAGCAGCACAATGGTGATGTAAAATCGTTTATATACCATGCCTTTTCATTTTATCGTAAAGGGTTGAGCGGTTGATGCCCAACATTTGTGCAGCCTTAGAAATGTTGCCACCACAGCTCTCCAACGCCTTTACTATGAGAATACGTTCGTGGTCGGTTAGCGAGAAATTGTTAGGTTCGAGCAGCTCACCGGTGTGACTTCCCGATGGGAGAATATAATCGGCTGTAAGCAGATTTCCGCTGCAAAGGATGGCCGCTTTTTCCATGACATGCTGCAGTTCTCTCACGTTTCCCGGCCAGCTGTGGGCCAATAGCTTCTTTTCGGCTGCAGGGTGCAGCTCCAAATTTCCTTTTTGGTAGTGGTCTGCATACTTCTGTAGAAAGAACTTTGCTAGCACAGGAATGTCCTCCTTCCTTTCTCTCAAAGGCGGTAGTTCAATAAGAATGGTATTGATTCGGTAAAGCAAATCTTCGCGAAAGCCACCCTCGGTAACCATCTTGTGAAGATTTTTGTTTGTTGCCGAAATCAACCTAACATCTATGCTGGTAGGATGGTTTGCTCCCAATGGGGTAACCTCTCTATTTTGAATGACACCCAGCAACTTTGTCTGAAGGTGTGTGGATATATTGCCAATTTCGTCAAGAAAGAGTGTTCCACCTGTGGCAATCACCATTCTTCCAACTCTATCATCGTGCAGGTCGGTATAGGCTCCCTTCTTTGCTCCAAACAGCTCGCTTTCGAATAGCGTTTCGCTCAACGATCCCACATCAACGCCAACAAATAGCTGATCTTTCCTCTTCGATAAATGATGGATTGCCCGTGCAACAACTTCCTTTCCCGTACCGTTTTCGCCGGTGAGCAGAATGTTTGCATCGGTGGAGGCAACTTTATGAACTGTCTCCATCACCCGTTCCATGGCTAGCGATTTGCCAATTACTAAGGGAAATCGATTATCTATCTGGTTGGTTAAATGCTGCTGGCTGCTCCTAAGCCTTTTGATTTTCATCTTCGACTTACGCTTTTGGTAGGCCGATAGAATGGATGAAAGGATCTTTTCCTCATCCCACGATTTTTGAATGAAGTCGGTGGCACCTTCTTTTAGGGCATTTACGGCAAGTTCAACATCTCCGTAGGCGGTTATTAGCACCACGCAGGAGGTTGGATCGCGCTCTAAAATTCTACTCATCCAGTATAGCCCTTCGTTACCCGTTTGGGTGCCAGCCTTAAAATTCATGTCGAGCAGAATCAGGTCATAGTCATCCTTTTCGAGCTGGTTAAGTAGCTGCTTGGGAGATTTCAGTATATCTATCTTTTTGAAATGGGGGGAAAGGTAGAGCTGAAGCGCGTATAGAAGCTCCTCGTTGTCGTCAACAATTAAAATCTTTCCCTGAGGTAGAGGCATGGTTACTAGTTGTTGTTCACCCTTCAAATCTCGTTATTATGTCGTTTTTTTCCACACGCACTGTTGGAAATCCCGACATAAATTTAGATGATTATTTGTAATTAACTGCTAATAAGTTTTATGCATCTGTGGCACGCTCTTGGCTATTTTTAAAGTAATAGAGGTCCATTTAGGAACTCATAACCTATTTCAATATCTTTAACTAATCATTATATTCTATGGTTTGGTTTAATATTAGGCTTACTCTAAGAAGTTTACAAAGCAACCTGCTCTACTCCCTAATTACCATTTTGGGGTTGGCGGTTGGTATGGCTGCAACTATTTTGTTATTCATTTATGTGCAGCACGAGTTTAGTTATGATAAATTCAATACTCGTGCTCCACGAATATACCGGATGGTTTCCATATTGGGTCAGGATAAGTCCTGGACGGTACCCATTTGTACACGATTTAACGATTCTACCTTTGCAAGCCAAATCCCGGAGGTTGATCAGGTGGTGCAGTTTTATGCAGGTGGGTCGACAGAAGTGGTGGTAAACAACCAACGCTTCAAAAATATGGATTTGTTGTTCACCGATCCAACCATTGCAAAGGTGTTTACGCTAAATTTTCTGGACGGAAATCCGGAAACAGCCCTAACTGATCCTTCCTCGATAGTGATGACCGATGTTGTGGCCAAAAAATTATTTGGCAACACCAAAGTAGTTGGCAAGGTACTTTTCATCGACAACCATACTCTAACCATTTCTGCAGTAATTAAGGCATTACCTTCTACTTCACACTTTTCCATTGAGTTGCTTATTCCCATGAATAGCGTGCCATCTTTAAATCAGATGGGAGGGCTTGAGTTTAACACCTATATCTTATTCAAGGAGGGAGCCAACATTCCGGAAGGCATAAAAAAGTGTGAAGCGTTATATTCAAAGCACCTTATAGATAGATTTAAGGAGAGTGGATATACAACGGGCTGTTTCATGCAGAAGTTGACCGACGTTCATCTCCACTCAAATTTCTATTCGCGGCTCGAGCAGTCTGGAAGCATTGGCAGGGTATATGTTTACTTTGTGTTGGCGCTGCTTATTCTATCCATTGCCATCATTAACTTCATCAATCTGCTTACCGTTCAGTATGAGGGAAAGACCAAGGATATTGGAGTTCAAAAGGCGCTTGGTGCTTCCCGAATGGCAATTGTGAAACAGTTTATGGGGAAGTCGCTCACCTTTTCGTTTATTGCCCTTGTTATTGCTGCTATAATGGTCGAACTCACCATTTCCGGCTTTGGCCAGCTGGTAAATAGTAACCTGATAGTAAGCTATACCGGTAACCCTTGGCTGATATTGCTCCTGCCGGCTTTGGCAGCACTGGTTGGAATTGTTTCCGGTATTTACCCTGCCTTCTATCTTTCTCGATTATCTACAATTAAGGTGCTTAAGGGAGCGGTAAACCGTCCGCGCGGGACAAACCAATTTACAAGAGCACTGGTGGTATTTCAATTTGCTGTTGCCATGGCCTTGATTAGCTGTATCACCATAATCTACATGCAAATTTCCTTTATGAAATCGGTTGACCTTGGCTTTCATCCGGACAATGTGGTGGGGGTAAGCAATCTAAACCGAAGGCTGATAGGTTCATATCCAGCCATAAAGGATGCACTCTTAAAGATGCCCGAAATTACCATGGTTAGCGCTGCCGATCATTTCCCAGGCGGTGGGGCAAGTGGTCAGGGAATTCGAGTTGCGGGCACTGATGCCGACCTTTCAATCAACAGCTACCGCGTGCAGCCCGACTACTTCAAGGTCCTTCAGATTCACCTTCTTATGGGACGACCATTTTTGCAAAGTGCTTCGGCCGATTCCAACGCTATTATATTAAATGAGGAGGCCGTTCGCAAGCTGGGTATTACTAATCCGCTAAGTGCCGATATTCTTTACAAAGGCAGAAGGGTAAATGTAGTGGGAGTGGTAAAGAATTTTTATTATACCTCATTGCAGGAGCCCATTGCACCGTTGGTTTTTACTCACGAGTCTTATAGCCTCAGCTATTTTCTGGTAAGGATGGCCAATGGAAGTCTCGAAAAGGGAATCAAGGACATTGGAGCTGTTCTGAAGCAGTTTGATCCCGGCTATGAGATGGAGTATAAGCTGGTGGATGATGTTTGTAGAAACCGTTACAATAGCGAGGAGCAAACGGTGGAATTAACAACGTATGCCTCGCTGCTCACCTTGCTGCTTGCACTTCTTGGTCTCTATGCGCTTACCATGTTCATTGTGAATAAAAGGACCAAGGAGATCGGAATTAGAAAGGTTATGGGTTCAACCAGAATGCAGGTTGTTGTGATGCTAATCGGCATTTTTGTAAAATGGATTACCGTTGCCTTTATCATTTCCACACCATTGGCTTACTATATTATGCAGCGATGGCTGCAGAACTACGCCTACCATATAAGTTTGAGTATTTGGCCCTTTCTGATGGCGGGATTAGTTGCTCTTCTCATTGCCGTGCTAACTGTAGGCTGGCAGGCGTTTAAAGCCGCCTCTCGCAATCCCATTGAGGCACTGCGGTACGAATAAAATGATTGAAAGGAGGGGGGGTGACTATTTTTCGGATGCAAGAAGTTTTCCCCTGATTATGATAAACTTGTCAAGTGCTAAAACCAAGACAATGAAAGTTAAACCATTACTTGCCCTAACTCTTTTTTCACTTATTCTTCAATCGTGCACACTTGTATATCGAGGTATTCACTATGGTGATGCTGATATTGACGATTCAAAGGTATTTGTGAACTATGAGCTAAGTAAAAGCAGCAATCCATTTTCGTTTAAACAGGCGGACAGCACTCTTTTCGATCGAATAATTGCCAGCAGCAAAGACACTTTGGTAAAAAGGCTAAAAGATACTTTAACGAAAACGACTACTAGGGCCTTTCTTGTGATTCGCAATGACACAATTCTATTTGAGCACTACTACAGAGGATATAAGCGTAGCGATATATCAACCTTCTTCTCCGTTTCAAAATCGGTAACTTCCTTGCTGGTTGGTATTGCGGTTGATGAGGGCTACATATCAAGCATTGACGATCCGGTTACCAAGTATGTTAAGGAGCTTAATAGTGCCGACCCAAAATTTCAAAAGTTGACTATTCGCGATTTGCTAAGTATGCGTTCGGGACTAAAGTTTGACGAGAATTACTCCAATCCCTTTAAAGGAATGGCTCGCCTATACTATGGAACTAACCAGTTGGGGCAGATAAGGAGAATGAAATTTGAGTGTGATCCTGGAACCAAGCATGAATATCAAAGTGTATCAACTGCTTTGATGGGCATTGTTTTGGAAAAGGCGACTGGCATGACCTTGGCACATTATTTTAAGGAAAAGGTGTGGAGCCCATTGCGGATGGAAAATAGTGCTTCATGGAGTTTAGATGATAGACGGCACCGTTCAACGAAGGCATACTGTGGGTTGAATGCCACGGCCATAGATTTGGCAAAAATTGGACGGCTCTACCTCAATCATGGCCGTTTTGACGGTAGACAAATTGTTTCGGAGAGTTGGGTTCAAAAAACCTTTACTCCAGATACTGCAAACTCAGGCTACCAATTTCAATGGTATAGCATTACTGACTTTGTAATAGATTCCTTAGGGCATATTATGTTTTTTCCTGATTCGTTAAGCGCTCTCTCATTTAAGCATTCTAAATTGTCAAATAGCTATTCTCTCTTTTCAAAATCGAATAGGAGTGGGAGATGGTACATTGAAAGGTTTACCAATCAGTTTTTTGCATGTGGTATAATGCAACAGTTTTTATTTATCGATCCCTCAAAAAACTTAATTATTGTTCGCTTGGGTGATAATGGGGATATCGACTACTTGCCTCTGATGTGTCATTTAGCCAATGTGCTGTAAGAAGTTAATTCTAGCAGCCTAGAACAGATTGGTAAAGATAGGTAAGAATATCCAACGTAACTCCCATGAACAACAACTAACTTGAATATCTAGGGTTATAATTGTAAATTCGTTGGAAAAGGAGAGTAATGCAACGTCTGCTGAAAGATAATATGGAGAAGATAAGGGCATTGTGCTTGGCTTACAATGTTAAAAACTTGTATGCATTTAGTTCAATTTGCACCAGCCATTTTAACGAGAACAGCGATGTTGGCCTTTTAATCTCTTTTATGCCATTACAGTACGGTGATTATGCCGATGCAAATTTTGACCTAGCCGAAAAATTTGAAGAGTTCTTTCAGCGGCCTGTTGATCTAGTTACCGATAAGTCTCTTAAAAATCCATATTTCATCCAATCGGTTGATCAAACAAAGACCCTTTTGTATGGAGAATAACATTAAATAATACCTGTTTGACATTCAGGAATCTATCAATTCAATTGAAAACTATCTTGGTGAAGAACGTGATTTTAATGCATACTTATCAAGTAAGATGTTACGCAGGGCAATTGAGCGTGAATTTGAAATAATTGGAGAAGCGATGAGCCGACTCGAAAAGTTCGATTCAACCATTACTAAAGGCCGAGATAGATCAGCTGCTGACCACTTGTTAAAGTAAAAGTACAACCCCCTTAGGGAATTTTTCCATTTCAGCTGTTTAAAGTTTAAATGTAAATACTCATCATTCACTTAAACAAATCTATTGCCATGCCCGAAATTACAACTAACTATCTAGGTATTAAGCTTAAAAATCCAATTATCGCCTCAAGTTCAGGACTTACAGATACCGTCGACAAGCTGGTGGAGTTGGAGAATGCAGGAGTGGCTGCCGTAGTGCTCAAGTCCATATTCGAGGAGGAGATTGTGATGCACACGCAGCGATCACTCGAGAAAATGTCTGCTTCTGGATTTATTTATCCCGAAACCATGGAGTATTTCGAATACGACTATGAGGAAATTGAGGATCCGGTGCAAATCTACCTTAAGCTAATTACCGATGCCAAGAAAAAGCTCACTATTCCGGTTATTGCCAGCATCAACTGCCTTTCGCATGGAGGTTGGGAAGATTTTGCTCTCAAGGTTGAAAAGGCTGGTGCCGATGCGCTGGAGCTGAACGTGTTTTTGCTTCCCAGCGATACCAGCCGCAGTGCCGAGGAATTTGAGAAAGTATACTTCGACGTGGTAAAGAGCGTGGTTGCTAAGGTGAAAATACCTGTGGCGCTCAAGATGGGCCCCTATGCCTCCAACCTTTCATCGCTAATCGAGAAGTTATCGAAGACTGGAATAAAGGGCTTGGTGCTTTTTAACCGCAGCTACAACACCGATTTTGATATTAACACCTTGGAGTTTACCAACTCCTCGGTGCTTACCTCCTCATCCGATATGTACCAAACGCTTCGGTGGATTGCCCTTTCGGCCGGAAAAGTAAATTGTGATTTAGCTGCTTCAACCGGGGTGCACGATGGTACCGGAGTTATAAAAATGCTGTTGGCCGGTGCTAATGCCGTTCAGGTGGCCTCCACGCTCTACCGCAATGGGAACACACAGGTGGCTAAAATGCTGAGCGACTTAACTGAGTGGATGGATGCTCAAGGCCACAAATCGTTAAAGGATTTTGCCGGCAAAATGAGCTACCAACAAACCTATAATCCTGCGGCCTTTGAACGGGTTCAGTTTATGAAGCACTACCGAGCATATAATGGATAGATAAAGTTGGACGGGTGCCATTGCATTGTTGAGACGCAAATTTTTGCGTCTCTTTTTTATACACTAAAGCACAGAATAATCGATGATTTTTGCTCTGCATCCTATCTAAAACATGAAAGTATATAATTGACTGTTTTGCTTATTCTATGCGCTAGTCCATTGATTTTTTGCTCATCCAATCTTTAGTATTCTTCGGAGGATTGGGGTTAATCCGGCAAAAAAGAATTCCACGGCAATTACCATTACAATGAGTCCCATAAGGCGCATCATAATTTTGTTGCCGGTTTCACCCAGCCATGGCACCATTTTTCCTGCACCTAAAAGGGCAAGAAGTGTAAGAAGCAATACGCCTGCCATCACACCAAGCATTACCAGCTTTAAGGTAGGAGTGGTGGCATCGGCCCAAAGCACAATGGCGTTGGTTATAGCTCCTGGGCCACAAATCATGGGAATGGCAAGGGGGGTAATGGCAATATCGCTACCATACTGCTTTATTTCCGATGGATCATCCATTTTAACCCGAACAATTTTGGCCTGCAGCATGTCGTAGCCCATCATAAAGAATATTATTCCACCAGCAATACGCAGGCTGTCTACGGTAATGGAAAAGAATCTAAATATGAGTTGGCCAGCTAATGCAAAGATGATAAGGGCAAAAAGTGAAACCAGAATGGCTTTTATGGCAATTCGCGATCGATCCTTTGGCGATAGATTACCAGACATCGACATAAATATGGGCATTACCCCAAGTGGATTTATTAAGCTGAAAAAGGAGGTGAAAACCATCACGCTGAATTCAAATATTCCCATGTTTTTTGTGCAAAGGTAATGGTAATTGCGAAAAATTTAAGCACAGCTTTAGTTTCCGCTGATTCAGTAGGTTGAAAACTTGTTGATATATAGGTGGTCGTTTATTTCCCTTCATCTATTTTTTGTGCTAGTTTTGCTGGTTGTAATGCAAACTTTCTTTTTAATTTTAAAGATTGGCTGCAGATGGTCAATAATATCAGAGAAAATGCTGATTTATTGTCGCTAGTTTACGAGTAAAATCGGTTTATGAAGGAAGAAAACGACTTTATCAAGGGGGGGGAAGAGGATACTCGTGAAATTATTCGCCGTTATGAAGGTATGCTACGCAGTAATGCCATTTTATATTTCGACGTATACGAGTTTGAAAATATTATAGAATACTACCTCGGTCAACAAAGCTACACCGATGCTGGTCGTGCCATTGAAATAGCACGTCAGCAACATCCTTATTCCACCGATCTTCAGCTAAAGCAAGCAGAGATCTTGGTTGCCCAAAATAAATTAAAAGAGGCTGTTGATCAGCTCGATCTGCTTTCGCGGATAGAGAATAGCAACTCTCAGGTGCTATTTCTGCAAGGTAAGGTGCTTGTTGGCATAGGAAACCCAACAAAAGGAGTAGACTATTTTAATATGTTGCTCAACTTAACGGTGGAGAATAGGATTGAAACTATTGAGGATATTACTGCCGTTTTACTCGATGCGGGTGAGGCTGAGTTGGCGCTTCCTTTTCTTGAAATTGCTGTTTCGGAAGATCCAGATAACGAGAATCTCTGGTTCGATATTGCATACTGTTACGATAGGTTGGATAAGGTTCCGGAGGCAATAAAAGCCTATACACGATACCTCGATTTCGATCCCTTCAACGATTCAGCTTGGTATAACCTTGGCCTTATATACTCTCGCGAGAGTGAGCACGAAAAAGCGCTCGATGCCTTTGAATATGCAGTGGCAATTAACGATGATATGTCCATCTATCTCCTTAGCTTGGCTCACACCTATGCTTCTCTCGAAAACTATCCTAAAGCAATTAGCCTTTTCGATGAGATGTTGGAGAATGATGAAAACAACACTAGCGCGCTTTGCTCCATTGGTGAGTGTTACGAAAAATTGGAGAAGTGGGAGGTCGCTTCCGCATTCTATGAAAAGACCATTATTCTGGATCCTGAAAATTCAGAGGCCTATTTTGGGCTAGCGGTAGTACTAATGGAAACGGGTAAATTGTTTGAAAGTCTGGCCCATGTGAAAAAGGCCTTAAAGTATGATGAGGTAAATTCCGAATATTGGTATGGACTTGGAAAAATTTACCATAAGCTTGGTTCCAACAAGGAGGCGATAGAGGCGTATCAGAAGGCGTTGGAACTGGAGGAGGATGATGTTGATTCTATGGCAGGGCTTGCCTATATTTACTTAGAAACGGGTGAAAAGGAGTTGGCATATACACGTTTTTTATCGTGCATTGAGATGGCTCCGGAAGCTGAGTTTCTCGTTCAGGCGGCAATTTTAGAATATAGGAAAGGACAGAAAAATAAGGCGATCGACCATGTTAAAAAAGCGATTGCATTAGATGCCGAAGTGGGTAATAAGTTTTTTTGTGAATGCCCTGAGGCGAAAGAGATTATTGATCATATTTAACATACTACTCATTACAATCTAAAAGTATAGCTCATGAATTTTGACCTTACCCACATGCCGGACCGTGCAGCTGAGCCTCGCAATTCAGGCATTACCATGGTTATGGACAAGGGGTTGAGCCTCCGTGAGGCTGAGGATATGGTGGACGCAGGCGGCCACTTTATCGATTTTGTAAAACTTGGATTTGGCACGGGCATGATAACCAACCGTGTTGAAGAAAAAATTAAGTTCTACCAGCGTAACAACATAAAATGTTATTTCGGTGGAACGCTATTTGAGGCATTCGCTATTCGTAATAAATTTGATGATTATCTTCGTCTTGTTGAGAAATTTGGCATGGCTGCCGCTGAAGTTTCCGATGGTTCCATGGTAATGGATCATAATAAAAAGTGTGAGTATATTGCCAAAATAGCCAAGGATCGAGTGGTCCTTTCGGAGGTTGGTTTTAAGGTAGCCGGTGTTACCATTAATCACGAGGAGTGGGTACGAAGAATGAATACCGAGCTGCATGCCGGTTCTTTTAAGGTTATTGCAGAAGCTCGTGAAAGTGGAAATGTTGGCATATATAAAGCCGATGGTTCTGCAGATACTGACCTTATTGAGGATATTCGCAAAAAGGTTAAGGTGGAGAATATTATTTGGGAAGCACCCATTAAGAGCCAACAGGTTTGGTTTATAAAGTTACTCGGATCGAATGTTAACCTTGGAAATATTGCAGTTAATGAGGTTATTTCGCTCGAAACGTTGCGACTTGGATTGCGCGGAGATACTTTTTTCTGCTTCCTTCCGGAAGAGATGAAAAAGGGGCATATATTAACTCCAGATAGCGAATAACATTAGGTAAACCATAAAATATTGGGTCGTTAGGGCCCATCGAGCTGCATCAAGGGGGAAACATCTTTCCCCTTTTTGTCGCTCAATTTGTCTCCAAACTGTAAACATTGTTCTTTTACCAATAGCGTTTTCCCTATTTATGAAGAAAATAGTTGCCACTATAATTATTACCGGTTTTGGATCATTAGCTGCGCAAAATGTACAGCTGCATTACGATTTGGGCCGGGCGCGCGATAAAGCTGCCATGGACAGAGGATACTTTACATCAACTGTAGAAATGTTTAAACCCGATAAGTGGGGCTCTAATTATTTCTTTGTTGATATGGATTATAATGGCAAAGATGGAAATATTTCAACTGCTTACTGGGAAATCTCACGCGATATAAAACTTTGGAAACAACCTGTAGCGCTACATGTGGAATATAATGGTGGCATTTTTGTCGATGACAATAGCTTTTATGGCAATAATATTAAGAATGCTTATCTTTTTGGCTTCTCCTCTACCAAAAAAGTGGGAGCCTTTTCCTTGGGTAGCTATTTTGCCTACAAATATTTCAACTCAGGCGGTAACGAAGGACCCGATTTTCAATGGACCTGTACATGGTTTGGTTTGTTAGCAAATGGGAAAATTACGCTTTCAGGTTTTTTCGACATTTGGACCGAAGATTATATAAACCATTTAGGTATGCCTTCGGGTAAAAAGTGGGTGTTTCTCTCTGAACCACAAATTTGGTATAATATTACAACCAATCTTGCCGTGGGAAGCGAGGTGGAAATTAGCAGTAATTTTGTTCCATTTTCCAATGAATTGGAGATAATGCCAACAATAGCAGCAAAGTGGAACTTCTAAAAGTTTTTGTTAATTTGTTGGGGTCAATAATCTGGCAAAGCCATGATCCGTGCCCTTCTAAATATATTCTTTACCATTGGCCTTTTTGTGAACGTTTTACGTGCTAATGCACAAGAACGCCCATTCCTGTCAGGCGAATCATTGCATTATAAGGCAATTTATTGCTGGGGGCTTATCTGGCTCGAAGCGGGGGAGGTGACATTTAGCGTTGCACCTAAAGTTGTTGGCTGCAAACCAATGTATGTATTACGCTCGTCGGGACAAAGTTTACCTTCGTATGACTGGATTTATAAAGTTAGAGATAGATTTGAATCGATTGTTGATTCGGCAACGCTAAAACCATATTCCTTTGTAAAAGAGAGCCTCGAAGGTGGTTTAAAAGTTTATAATCATTATAGCTTTAACTATAAAACCAACAATTTATTAGTCCAATCTCAAACCTCATTTCGGCGCAAGCGAACAGACACGCTGGATATAAAACTGGGGGTGCTAGATGTCTTGACGGCTGTTTACTATGCACGGTGTCTTGATTACTCTCAGCTTTTCGTAGGGCAAAAAATCTTTTTAAACTTAGCCATCGATAACGAGATTGTTGCAATATATGGGCGTTACTTAGGCAAAGAAAGGCTTGTATTACGCGATGGGCGAATTTTTAATACAATAAAATTCTCCGTTTTAATGGTCGATGGTACAATTTTCAAAGGGGGAGAGGATCTTCTGGTGTGGATTTCGGATGATAGGAATAAGGTTCCTATCATGGTAGAGGCTAAAATATTGGTTGGAAAAGTTAGAGCAATCCTTCAGAAAGCGGAAGGATTAAAGTATAACTTCACCAGTCAAGTCTTGTCCAACTAATGTTTAATCAGATTTCCCGAGCCATTTTTGGTCAATGAAATAGTTGGATTGCCGGTATAAATTATATTACCAATGCTTTCAATGGTTACGGTTAAATTGTTCAACACGTTCACATAGTTATCGCCACTTCCATGGTTGGTAATGTTCATGTTGTTAACAACCAGTTGATCAAGATACATCCAACCTGATCCACGATAAGTTACTGTTGCATTTTCGGCAAAGCCAAATACTCTAAGATCAGATACGCTCGACTGCTGATTAATAGTGAGGTTATTTGTTCTAAGCGTTAGCGATACTTCACCCGACGATTCACTACAATGGTAAAGAAATGAGTTTGATACGATGGTGTCAAGAGCTTGGATCGTTCCATCTCCAAAATACTCTAAATCGGAAAAGTTATTATTAAGGTAGAGCGTAACCTCTTTTTTGTCTTTAAAGCTAGATGTCCACGTGAGGGTATTGGTATTCTCAACCGTAATGGTAGAGTCTGATACCTTGGTTTTAATGCCGGCAATTAGATTCTCTCCTGCGGTTACAATGGCACGTTGCTGTGCCGTAGAATTAATATATATCGTTAAATCCACGTCGTCGTCAACCACAATTTTGGTGATTTTACTATTGAACATGCGCTCCACCGTTTTAGTTTTTCCAGCAGGGTTTAGAAAGTCGAGACCCAGTTCACACGATGGTAGTGTCAAGACGATTACCAATAATAGACAATAAGCTAATGTCGTTTTCATAGTCTAATTCCAAGTCCGTATTCTACATAATCTGCATTACCCCAGTGCGTTTTTAAGGCAATTTGCCCAAAAATGCTCTTCGAAAAAAAGTAGCGTAGCGCAAGGCGTTCGTATAAAGGTCCACCGGTTTTATCGAGTCGGTAAATATACGGACCAATACCTAAGTTAATGGAGGCTTTCCCAACCTGAAATTCGTAGCGAATGTTTGCACCAATTCGGGTAACATCAATGTCGGAATGTACTGGTGTGCCTGAACTTATAAGGTTTTCCTTGTTTGAACCATCATGCATAAAATCGAGACCAACGCCAAATCGTTGAAATGGGCGAGAAGGCCAAGTTATTTCACCCGAGAGGCCCCATACCGGATATCGTTTGCTACCAATGGGATTGTCCTGTTTGGCACCCCCAATGCCAACAATGGTGAATAATCGCTTGTTTATGTTAAGGCTATCGGCGTTAAGTACTGTATGAATTGTGACGCTGGATTGGAATCGATAGCCAATACCCATATAAATTGTTGGCATATTTAGTCCTGCATTGGGTTTCTTAAACGATCCGTTGGAAAGGTGGGTGAGAGCTAATCCTGTTTTAATGTTTAATCGATCAGAAATGGTAAAGCGGTATTCACCAAGAAAGTTAATGGCGGCATTCAGGTGTGTGCTGATTCCAATATTTTTATAGTTGGTAACCCTGTCAAACGTTTTGGTTACATAACCAATTCCAGGTGCTAGTCGGAAGAAAAATGTTGACCGAGAACCGCGGCCACTTAAGGTGAAGTTGAAGCTAGGCATAATGCAGTATGCTTGGCCTAAGTATGTGGGACTTCCTAGGTCAAAATGCATGAAAACAACTCCTAGTTCAGGATAGCCAAACCATTTTGCCCATTGCTTATTATTGCTTGGTTGATGGGTAATTGCAACCTCAAAAGCACTTAAATGGCGCTGTTGCAAAATGCGCATCTCGTTGTGGTGGTAGGCTAAAAAACCATAGTGAGTGCGAAAGGATACCTCAAAAGGATTATTTTCAATGTTCTTTTCCTGTGCACTAAGCATTCCCGTGGTTAGTATGGACAGAAAAAAAACAGCATACAGCTGTTTCAATCGCATGAACAATAAATTAGTTTGGCAAAATTAAAAAAAAAGCCGGCTTAAGATAAGCCGGCTCCAATAATTTGTTCACGATTAATATACTACCAGTTTTTTGGTAATCTGTTGACTCTGTGTTTTCACTTGAATGAAGTAAATACCAGACTGAAGTGATGATGGTAGCTGCATTATCTCGCCATCAGCGATTAATCCATGGTAGAGTGACATTACTTTAGCACCTGAAATGTTATAGAGCGATACTTCTCCCCTAATAGGTGCGGAGGTGGTGATTGCAACGGAAACAGACTCTCCACTTGATGGGTTTGGATAAACATTTAGCGATAGAGTCGTTTCAACAGTTGGAATGATTGGAGCAATGGTATAGGTATCTGCTTGAACAATTTTGGTGTTTGTATACATCCTATACTGACCAGGTCCTAAAGTTATGCTAAGGTTGGTTGTAGAAATATCGACCGAATCTTGCCGGAAGAATTCATACCAACGCCCTGAATTAGGCAAGGTAAGTGAAACTAATTGGGAATTAACGTCGAAGTTGCCCACGATGAAAGCCGTTTCACCATTTTTAGTGAGCCTCAATGTTTTGATGGCGCCAGTAAAAGAAGTGGTGAAATCGGTTGTTGAGAATGGTGCATACTCTTGTTTTAGCCTATTTAAGGTGGCGTAGTGATTGTATAGTAACATCCTGTCGGGATTCTTTTCGTAGTCCCAGTGAATAGGTTTTTCACCAGTTCTACCATTAAAGTTGATAGAAATGTCGTAACCTAATTCTCCAAACATCCATATCATTTTTGGACCTGGCACCGGAATTAAAAAAAGAGAAGCTAACTTTTCTCGATTGAGCGATACGCTGAGACTTCCCTTGATGCTATAGCTACCGTTAACATTACCGTAGGTGAGGTTCTTATACATCGCACGTTCCTCGTCATGGCTCTCTTGATATGCTACAAGATTAGGATTATTCCAGCCTCTGGCTTTATAGGAAACCCAAGATAAATCGGAGGTAGAGACAAAGCCCATACTTGCTTCCAAATAGCTGTTATTCATGTTTCCCCACAGTAAAATACCATAGTTTGCCAAAATTGTCTCCTCTGAATTATCGGAAAGATGTTCAAAAATTACGTAAGCATCTGAACGAACTGCCCAAATTTTGCTGGCCATGCGTTCAAGCAGTCGCACTCGCTGGGTGTCGAGCAGGCTTCCATACGTATCGTCACTGCCGTGCGGGGTGTTGCTGAATCCTTTGGTGAAGTCAAATCGGAATCCATCAATCTTATACTCCGATAGCCAAAAGTGAGTGATACTGTCAACTAAAGCTTGGGTAGAAGGACTGTTATGGTTAAAATCGTAGCCCCAACTCAGGCCTGGATTGGTGAAGTTGGAATATACGTTATACCAAGGATTATCGGTGGTCACCAAGTTGGTATTTTTGTCGAGGTATAGCTGTACAAACGAGGATAAACCGTAGGAGTGATTGAGAACCATGTCTAATACTACTGCTATACCATTCTCATGTGCAAGATCAATAAGGTGTTTTAAACTATCGGCAGGCCCATAGTACTTATCGGGAGCAAAGTAAAAATTTGGGTTATATCCCCACGAATTGTTACCATCGAACTCATTAATTGGCATCAATTCTAATACATTTACCCCAAGTCTTTTGAGGTAAGCAAGCGAATCGGCTACTCGTTCATACGAATGAGCATGGGTAAAATCTCTAACTAGCAGCTCATAAACTATTGATTTCGATTTGTCTGGATTGGTAAAGTTGGTTACCTGCCAGTTGTATGGTTGTGTTCCAGTACAAAATACCGAAACCATTCCGGTAGTTAAATTTGTGGGATATTGCTTTAGACCTGGATAGGTAGAATCAGCAATATACTGATCGTTCCAGGGATCCAGAAATTTATTTGCATAGGGATCCGGAATGGTGATTGTTCCATCCACAATATATTGAAATCCATACTCCTTGGTGGGGTCCAGACCGCTAATGGTGGTCCAGTAGTATTTGCCATCGGGGGTACGATTCATGTAGTAATCTGTCTTTACCTGCCAGTCGCTAAAATCGCCTATGGCAAAGGCGTATTGCTTTTTAGCAGGAGGGTCGTTTAGAACAAGTGTCACCGTTTGGTTGTCAATTATATTAATACCGGGGCGAACTCCTGCCGGTAAATCGGCTGTAACAACGGTAGGACGTACCATAATATTTACAGAATCAGCAGCAGTTTGCGTTCCATTGGTTGCGACAGCCTTAATCCAGTGATTACCGTAGCTAGAGGCAGTATAATCATAGCTGATAGATGTATTTGCAGTGGTCGTAACTTGGCTATTGTCCACAAACAAGCTGAGGGAGGTGGAGCCATTGGCAGCAGCAGCAATGCTAATAACCGAGTTTAGCTCGTAAATGGGTTCTGCTTGGGTGGGATTGGAAAGACTTACTGAGAGCCCTTGGGCATATACAGGGTATAGAATATCGGGAGTGGTTTGCTTAGTGTTATCAGCACTGCGAAAAACGAAGCAGAGGCTATTAATTATTTGGTCCGCCGGAACATTATAGTATGCTCTAATACTTGGCGTAATGGTTAATGTGTAGGTGTTTGTTCCTGTCCTTGTTAGCTTGGGTTGAGTTGAATTATTACCCCACGTGCCAATTACAAAGGTCCATGAACTACCACCATCAACCTTAACACCCGTATGGGCATAAACATCACCAGTATAGTTCATCAATGCTGCATTTCCCTGAGTGGCATCAAAGGTTACCACAACAGCATCTTGATCGGTGGGTAGTGCTGGGGATACAGTAATTATCTGAGCAATAGCATGGCAGGTGAGAAAAAAAAGAATGGCACCTAATGCAGCCGTTTTTTTTAGTAAGATTTTCATCTGTAGCAAATAATATTAATGGAAGTGTTATCTCATGTAATCATTCACTTCTCTACAAAAAGAAGGAGGTTAGAATAAAGCAGAAAAATTTAAATTCATGCCAATTTGGATTAATATTTTTTAATATCACATAAATTTACTTTAAATTAAGATGAACCATGTAGTTAGTAGTGAAGAAAACAAAAGGTATTTATAGAAAAAAGAAGTTACCCAATTTCGTGGGCAACTTCTTTTTTTATTAAAGTAACGAAAACTAGTTCATTGTATAGGTTCCGTTCACAAGATCAATAGTAACAGTGTAGGTTCCAGGAGTTGTTACTGTAATGTTGGCACCACCAAATTCTAACTTAGAAGGAGTACCTCCTAGGCTAATTGTCCAATCGTGGTTGGCTCTAAACTTAAAGTCACCTGCTGCAAATGTTGCAGTAACAGTCCATGTGTTGTTAGCACTTGGTGTCATATCGGTATCAACACCCCATCCACCAACTGCATCACCTGTAATACTCCACTGTGTAACAGTGTAGGTTTGACTAACTGGGGATGAAAGATTCATCATAACGCTATACGTGCCGGCTGTGGCTAAGCTAATGTTATTGTCAACTTTGTAGGCAAGCTTACCATCACCACCATCGCCATAGTTTATGTCCCAGGCAGCGTTAGCTCTGAACTTGAACTCTCCGGCAGTCATTGGTATAGTTGCAACCCATTGCTTGAATGCAGGGCTATAGGTCATGCTTTGATCTGAGTCCCAACCTCCAGCAGTAGCAGCACCAATAACACCCCAAGTAGTCTTGGTGGCGGTGTAGGTCATCAGGTTCAAGTCGAGTGCAAACATGTAGTAGCCGTCAGTAGCAACACTAAGGTTACCTGCATCTGAAGCTGTACTGAGTGTTCCAGCAGTGCTTCCTGCGCCATAAGCTGTTCCATCCCAACCTTTTTGAGCAATAAATTTATATTCGCCAGCTGTTAGGTAAACGTAGCCCTTTACAATTGGATCAGCATCGGTATTCATCAAGGAGTCGCTTGCGTTTGCTGGAACCCAACCCTGGAAGGCACCTACTGCATAAAGCGTCACAATGGCTGCAGGAGTTGTAAATTCAACATCCTCACCATAGGCGGTTCCTGCACTATTGGTAGCATAAGCACGAACGTGGTAGGTAGTAAGGCCTTGAAGGTGAGACAGTGCACTGGTAAAGGTGCCTAGCCCATCACCATCCGATGTTGTACTATCGGCATGTGCAATTGTTGGGTTTGGATTCACGCTATAGCAAACGCCTCTCTTGGTTACAGTTGCTTTACCCTCATCGGTTACTTCACCACCACCATTGGCAGTAGTTCCAGTGTTTGCAGTAAATGCAGCGGTTGTAACTGTTGGAAGAATTGGTAAGGTTGTGAACGTAACTTCAGCACCGTACATTACACTTCCCTCTGTAATTATATATGCACGAGCATAGTACTTGGTAGCATAATCAAGACCGGTTAAGGTTACATTAAAGGTAGCGGTTACACTGTCGGCAGTGTAAACAACCTTATTATCGCTAACAGTAGGCCCTGTTACTGTGTTGTAGCAAACACCCTTTTCGGTGATTCCGCTACCGGTGGAAACAATAAAACCTACTACCGTTGCTGAGTTAGAGGTAATACCAATAGTCTCTGAAGTAGTGAACTTTGCATCCGCCAACTTGACATCGCTATTTTCCTTTGTGCAGGCACCAAATATCATTGTGGCTGCAAACAGAGAAACTAGTGATCCATATCGAATTATATTTTTCATGTGTAACGTTTTAATTGGTTGAATGAAGGCCTGCGTAAACTATCAACAGGGTTTCTTCAAAACGTATTTTTAAACTCAGTTAAAACAAAGTTAAGGTCAACCATCCGGTAAGAACGGTTGACCTTAATCATTAATTTTTAACCACGGTAGCAGAACCCGTTTGCCCGTCTGCATTAATGGTTAGAGTGATGGTGTAGTTTCCAGCAGTTACCGGAATATTATCACCACCTTGAGTTAGGCCAGTAAGGGCTCCACCTAAGTTCCAAGCCCAACCATCATTAAGCCTAAACTTAATAAACCCATCAATGAGGTCGAGGGTGATGTACCAAGTTCCATTAGCTGGGTTGTAGTCCATCTTTGTATCTGGTGAATTCCAAGCGTTAGGGGTTGCATCACCAACTAAACCAATCATATAAGAACTCGTAGAGTATGTAAGTGCTTGGGTATTTACATTCGTCTTGTAATAACCACTACCTGGTCCAGCAATTTCTGCACCATTAACAGCAAGCACACCACCAGCACCACCATAAACGGTACCATTATCAGGATCTACCAGAGTGTAAGCTTTGGCTGCATCAAATTTAACAAAGCCAGAATACTGACCATTACCCAGTGGTGACTCAACCTTACCAACAACCGTGGAGCCGTCCATTACATCTAAGCGAGGAAGACCATAAATGGTTGCATCAACTGTCTTAATATCAGATGTATAAGAAAATGTTTTGGCACCTGTTCCGCCATCGGTAACCATTAATACTCTTATACGAAGATCAATAGTGGATGTTTGGTCTGCCGGAAATTTTTTCAGTAGCTGGCCATTCAAATCACTAACGGTAATCTTCATTGTCTCGCACTGAACATCAGAGTAGAGAGTAACAGGGTCGGTAAAATTGGTACCTGTTGCACAAGCCTCCAAAAAATACTTGGTGGAAGCCTTAAAACCTGCGTCAAGAGGGCTAGCAGTAAATGTTAGCGTATCTAAACCATTTGCTCTTAATAAAGTAAGATCAGGAACGGTTTGAAAATTCGGAACTATTGGATTTTCAAGCATGGTCGCCTTTGTTTCATCCTTTTCGCAGGAAAACAAAACTCCAAGCAATCCGATAGACATTAAATATACTATCTTCTTCATTTTTCAGATTTTTAAAAAAGGTTAGTAACCTGGATTCTGTTTCATGTTTGGATTGGCAGAAACCTCTTCACTAGGAATTGGAAAAAGATCCAAGTCTTTGCTTGTAGCGACACCATTAGCTACGCCACCCTTCCAATCCCACATGTATGTTCCATTGGAGAACTGACCAAAACGGATAAGATCGGTACGACGTTGCGCCTCATAGTAGAATTCACGACCACGCTCGTTGAGAAGGAATGGTAAGGTTAGCTGGGCTGCTGAAATTCTTCCTGAAACAGTTGACGATCCATAGTTTCCATATTGATATGCACGGTCACGAACTTCGTTTACATAGTTAACAGCAGTTCCCATATCACCACCACCTCTAACCACTGCTTCAGCATACATTAGGTAAGCGTCTGCAAAGCGGAAAATGGGGAAGTCGGTACAAGCATAAGAAGCATTGTAGGTTGCTGGTAGTGTACCGTCACTATTTCTTGCAGTAAATTTATATACACCAATACCGTAATCACCGCTCGAAGATGGGCTAGGAATTACCATACTCTTCTTCATTTTCAAGTATACACGTTTATCGGGGCATGTTGAAAAGGTTGGGTCGTTGGTTGGTACCGATACGTTACCATAGGTGGCAAGAGTGTCAACCAAAACATTCATAAACTGCCTTCTCGCTCTGTTACCGTTCCAGTTGGTATTGTTGGTTAAGCCAGCAACATCTTCTGCTCTTAGGTAGGTAGCATCACAGCTTGATTCAATAATAAAAGTTGTTCCAACATACCCTTGGGTATTGGTACCATCTTGTTCAAATCCGAAAATCATTTCAGTATTTTGGTAGCCATCATTATCGGCACTAAAATTCTGACGATAGTCGGTTGCCAATGCATACTTGTGACTATCAATTACCTTTTGAGCATAAATCTGGCAACTATCATATTTAGCCGTTCCTGTGTAAACTTCTGAATTCAAATATACACGAGCAAGAAGCATCCAGTCGGCAGCCTTATTGGCTTGTGGATAGTTTTCACCTGCATCGGGTAGGTTACTTTCAATGCTTTTAAGTTCCGTTACAACGTAGTTAAATAGGTCAGCCCGTTTGATCCGCTTTGGGAAAAACTTACCGACACCATCAGCTTCGGTGGTAAATGGAGGATTTCCAAACATATCCATGTAGTAGGTATATGCCAACGCTCTTAAATAGCGAGCTTCTGCATTATAGCGCATCATGGTAGGATCCGTATTTCCATTTGTCATAGCAATAAGCTGATTGGCATAGGTAATGCTCAAACCTAAACGTTGGTATAGCGCCGTAAGGAATGGATTACTAGATGTCCATGTTTGAGTGTTTAGGTCGGCAATACCAATATCACCCCAGGCACACATTGCTTCATCAGTGGTAATTTCTTGGCAATTCCACATGGCTCTAAGGGTGGTAAAAAAGTTCCCATCTGTTGCGGTGATGTCATCACCAGCACTGCCACCTTGGCCAGAAATAACAAAACTGGCATATATTTTACCAAGAAATTCCTTTACATATTCTGGATTGTCCGCCACGTTTCCTGACAAAATAGTTTTAGGATCATTGGGCGTAACATCCAAATCCTTCACGCACGATGATGTTACCATCAGCGTCGAAAAGAGAATTCCTAGAATTATATTTCGATTTCTCATATCAATTCTTCTTGAAAATGTTAAAAAGTAAGACTTAAGCCAAGCATAAATACCCGGGGACGTGGATAGAAGTTGTTGTCAATACCTCCAGATACCTCAGGATCGAGACCAGAATACTTAGTTACGGTAAGCACGTTTTGAACGGTGAAACTAACGCGTGCATTCATCTTACCATAAATTTTGTTGAAGTTGTAACCGGCACTTAGGTTGTCAATCTTAAAGAATGATGCATTCTCTAAGAAAAAGTCACTCGTAAATTGACGTTTTACAAACTTTGTATCATCTAATCGTTTGGTGAAATTTTTCCAGTAGCCAATTTGAGACATCTGATCGTAGGAGGCACCAGCTGCAACTAAGTTGTAAACATAGTTACCAATGCTTGCACGAGCAGAACCGGAGATATCAAAGTTCTTATATTCAAATCGGAACGAAAAGCCCAAAAGATAATCTGGTGCCGGATTTTTGTGGATGTATTGATCAGCAGTGTTTTGACTTACAGATCCACCTTGACCTGAAAGATCTGCATATAGTCCTTCAATTGGATCTCCATTTACATCATAAACCTGCTTGTTTAGGAAGAAGGAGTGTGCTGCGTATCCAACCTTGGTTATTTGCTTATATCCAGTCATCGCATCACCTTCAAGAATTCCTATAAAGGTAGGATCGTCAGACAATAGCAATTTGGTAATCTTATTCTCGTTATAGGTTACGTTGAAGCCAACTTCCAATGACATATCCTTTTTGGAGATTGGTCGAGTGTTTAACGAAACCTCTATACCCTTATTCTCTAAGCTACCAACGTTAGTTAACAACCGGTTTGAGTTATTGCTACCCGTTGGAATTGGAACTGAGTTTAAGAGGTTGTCGGTGGTGCGCTTGTATAGATCCACCGAACCAGTGATGCGATCGCTGAAGAGACCAAAATCTAATCCTATGTTTTGGGTCGTTGTTTCTTCCCACTTAATATTTGGATCGTATGCACTTGGACGTAAGGTCGGAATGTATTTTCCATCGATAAAGTAATATGAACCAGGGGAGGCTAATGAGAATAATGCTTGTGCTGGATAATCGCTACCAATGTCTTGTTGACCGGTAACACCCCAACCTAACCGTAGCTTCATGTCGGAAATAACCTTAACATCCTTAAGAAACGACTCGTCCTTAATTTTCCAAGCAAAGGCTGCTGCGGGGAATAGGCCCCATTTGTTATTGATAAACCTGGAAGAACCATCATCCCTAATTGTGAAGGTAAAGAGGTAACGATCCTTAAAGGTATAATTTAAACGACCGAAGAATGAAACAAGATAATTCTCCGTGGTAAATGATGTGGTGTCTGGAACCTCAGAGTTCGCTATTATACCTCTAGTATTGGAGTTACCATCACGTTTAAAATGCTGCCATGAATAACCACCAGTTACATCTACCTTGCTCGAGATTGCACTTAGATCTTTTGTATAGTTAAGGTAGAAATCGAGAAGATTGTTGTAGTTTGTTCCTGTATAGTTATTTAACTTTCCAATAAACCCATCTGACATTTTGATTGGTGCAGTAATAGGTAAATTGTTGTGGCCATCGCTGGTTGTGTAATCGGTTGCTAAGTTTAAGTTGGCGTGTAGCCCTTCAATAAATGGTAATTTGTAATCAAACTGAGCATTTCCAACAAATCTTTTTACTGTCGATTTGTTATCAATATCCATTAGCTGCTCAACGGGGTTGTAAGTTCCAAGGTTTGCATCGTAATTTGACCACTGAAAGTAACCACCAGAGGCAACATTGCCATCTCTAACTGGTTTAGTTGGGTCCATGTTGATGGCAGAACCAATTGCGTCAGAATTACCAAAATTGTTTTTGGAGAGCATTCCTTTTGCATTAACACTAACTTTTAGAGTGCCCTCTAAAAATGAAGGATCGAGACCAATTGAACCGGTATAACGGCTCATATCCGTGTTTTTTAAAATACCATTCTGGTCGGTATATCCAACAGATACACGATAGGGAAGAGATTTGTATGCTCCCGTAACACTTATGTTGTGATCTTGTGAAACAGAAGTCCGGAAAATCTCTTTTTGCCAGTTGGTGTTGTAGTTCCAAAGTTTGGTAAGGCTAGTTGCATCGTAGAGTTCAGGATGACTGAATGCGATGTTTCTTATCTCGTCTCCGGAATAAACGTCGATAAACTTAATGGCACTCGATACTGACGTATTTCCGTCATAACGAATAGTGAGTGCACTGCCAACTTTACCCTTTTTAGTAGTAATAAGAATAACACCGTTGGAGGCTCTCGAACCATAAATTGCGGTTGCAGAGGCATCCTTTAATACGGTAAACGTTGCAATATCGTTTGGATTGATAAACGACAAAAAGTTGCTACTTCCTGATACATCGTTGTTAGAAATGGGAACTCCATCAACAACAATTAAGGGGTCGTTGGAGGCATTCAGCGATGAACCACCACGAATACGAATGGTAGCACCACTACCAGGAGCACCACCAGCATTGGTAATTACTACCCCTGCGCTCTTACCTACCAATAAATCTTGTGGTGAGGTAATTGCTCCCTTGTTAAAATCGTCGGAACTTACAGCCACTACTGAACCAGTGGCATCCGATTTTTTAACAGTTCCGTAACCAATCACCACAACCTCTTGAAGTTGCTGTGTTGAAACAGCTAATAATACATTTACGGTTGCTCCGGTTATAGCCACTTCTTGTGTGGTGTAGCCAACGCTGGAGATAACGAGTGTGCTGCCTTTGGGAGCGTTCAACGAGAACATGCCATCTAGGTCTGTGGCAGTTCCATTTGTTGTTCCCTTAACATACACGGTTGCACCAATTAAAGGTGAACCATTAGAGGCGTCCGTGACTTTACCCGTGACTTTTAGGTCTTGAGCATAGGCCGTTCCTCCTGAACATAGGAGCATACCGGTAATTAGCATGCTGCCTACTAAAGTGAAGAGGTGCTTCATAATAATACTTTTAGGCTTAGGTAAAACAATAAACAATTACTATAAATGTTTGTTAGATTTTCCATCCACAATTTAGGAAAAGATAAGGTAATCTTAACCCAAAGTCAAGGGCTTACTTTATGAAAATCAACGCAATCGAAACCGCAATCGTTTGCAATCAGCCTTTTTTTGAATTAAAAAAAACCTGTTTTTTTGATATTCGTGAGTAAAAATAATGTGTGTTCATTTTTTATATTTTGACTATATTTGAGGAATTACCAAAAATAGAACTATGAAATCGCACCCAATCACCATTAAAGACATCGCTCGCGAGCTTGGTGTTTCACCTTCAACGGTTTCTAGAGCTCTAAAGGATCATCCAGACATTAGCGAGGAGACCCGTCGACAGGTGAAAGAGCTAGCCGATAGGATGAAATATAAACCCAATGCAATTGCCCTCAGCTTAAAAAACAGAAAGAGTAATGTAGTTGGCGTAGTGATACCACAAATTCTCCACTATTTCTTTTCGTCTGTAATTAGCGGTATTGAAGATGTGGCTGGAAAATATGGATATAGCGTAATGATAGCCCAGTCTAATGAATTGTTCGAAAAGGAGGTTGAAGCAATGGCCACTTTAGCCGATGGCCGAATTGATGGTTTACTGATATCGATTGCAAAGGAGACTGTAAAATATGATCATCTACGTCAGCTTAAGGAGGAGGGTATCGAAATCGTTTTCTTTGACCGGGTTCCAGACGAATTTAAGAGTGATAGCGTTGTAATTGATGACTTTCAGGGTGCTCTTAAGGGTGTTCAACATTTAATAGAGCATGGTCGTAGGAGAATTTTGCACCTTGCTGGCCCACAAACGAGGTTAATTGGGAGAAAAAGACTCAAGGGATACTTACAGGCCATAGAGAACAACAGAATACCCTATGACGAAAAGCTCGTAGTTCACTGTGACTCCTTCGATGAAGCACTAAGAATAATACCGGAATTAGTTAATGGTGGTCTTGACTTTGATGCGGTATTTACAGTAAATGATTTTACTGCTGCTGGCGTAATTCAAGCACTAAAAAAGTTAGGTAAACGGATTCCAGAGGATATAGCCGTTGTAGGTTATGGCGATGACGACATTGCTCACATGATAGATCCTACACTTACTACAATACGACAACCCGGCAAGGAAATGGGTATGCGCGCAATGGAATTACTGCACAAGAGGCTTACATCAACAGAGGAAGCAACCGATATTATATCAGAAGTTCTGCAAGCAGAGCTGCTTCCAAGAGAAAGCACCTTGGGGCATTTCCGACAGGAAAAATAGTCTCTATAATAATAAGGTATAAAAAGCGGTGATTGTTAAAATCACCGCTTTTTTTCTATATCCCTTTATTTTTAAGGTTTTTTTAACTTTTTTTTAACCTAACCGCAATCGATTTAAATAAGGTGGAATAGCTGTAAAATGCCTCATTCCTAGGTGCTTCAACCATTTTTAATGCATGTTTTTTCCTTTCTTTTTACCTATTTTTGGACAAAATGAGGACTAATCCTATTCATACCATAACATCATGGCGAAAAAACCTAACCTAAAATTCTGGCAAATTTGGAACCTCAGCTTCGGCTTTTTGGGCGTTCAAATTGGTTATTCCCTGCAAAATTCGAATACCTCTACGATTTTTGAATCCTTTGGAGCAAACTTAAGTCAACTTAGCTATTTTTGGTTGGCTGCGCCCATAGCGGGGTTGATAATTCAACCTATAATTGGATTGTTTTCCGATGGGACATGGACTAGATTGGGACGACGAGTTCCATATATTTTGGGAGGGTCTATTATTTCATCATTGGCCTTATCGCTAATGCCCAATGCAAATATCCTTATAACCTTTGCTCCGTTGGCAATGGGTGCATTGATTTTGTTGTTCATGGATTTATCCTTTAATGTGACAATGCAGCCATTTCGTGCTTTAGTTGCCGACATGCTAGACGATAAGCAAAAAACTAAAGGATATGTTGTTCAAACCTTCTTAATTAATTTAGGTGCTGTCGTTGGAGCTTTCCTTCCTTTAATATTGTCGAAATTGGGTGTTTCCGATGCAGCTGCTCCGGGAACCGTGGCCAAACATATTGCTTATTCCTATTACATAGGGGGTGCTATTTTACTATTAACTGTAATTGTAACCTCAATTAGAACAAAGGAGTACCCGCCTGAAGAATTTGCGAAATACAATTCTGAAACATTGAACCAACCGATTGAGAAAAAATCATTCTGGAAACTATTGAAGGATCTTCCTACGGTAATGCTTCAACTAAGTGTTGTTCAATTCTTTTCTTGGGCTGCATTATTTCTTATGTGGACTTACTTAAAACCTGCCATTTCGGGTGTTGTAATTAGCCATGAAACCGGTATGATCTTGTCTGAAGGACAAACTCAAACCTGGGTTGGAGTTTTGAACGGTATATATCCAATCCCAGCCTGTATCGCATCTTTGTTTATAACGGGTATAGCAGCAAAATATGGCAATAAGCTTATTTATTCTATTTGTCTACTATTTGGTGCAGTAGGGTTTATTGGTTTAAATTTCACCACCAATCAATATGCCCTTATGATACCTATGATTGGAATTGGTATTGCTTGGGCAGGTATTCTTGCCATGCCTTATGCAATTCTTTCAAAGGCGGTTGAACCGAGGCGTATGGGTGTATACATGGGAATTTTTAATTTCACAATCACCATACCTCAAATTGCCATTGGTTTATTGGGCGGCGTTTTAGTTCAGTATGTGTTTGGTTCTAATGCAATGGATATGTTGGTTCTAGCAGGCGTATTCATGTTGATTGCTGCTATCTCCGTCTATTTCGTTAAAGAAAAAAAATTGGAATTAAATGATTAAAGCATGCATTTTCGACCTCGATGGGGTTATTGTCGATACCGCTAAATACCACTATTTAGCTTGGAAAAGGCTGGCGCATGAGCTGGGTTTTGAGTTCTCCATTGACCATAATGAACGGCTGAAGGGAGTTAGTCGTATGACTTCTCTCGATATCCTGTTAGAGGTGGGGGGGCTCTCTTTTTCAATGCAAGAAAAGGAGATGATGGCCGCCAAGAAGAATGAGTGGTACCTTGAGTACATACGTAAAATGACACCTGCAGAAATTCTCCCAGGAGTGAATGATTTTTTGGCTTCCCTTAAATCTAAGGGGGTGAAAATTGCATTAGGCTCGGCTAGTAAAAATGCAAAGTTAATACTGGAACAGGTCGGTTTACAATCTACTTTCGACGCGGTAATAGATGGAAATAAAGCGTTAAAAGCCAAACCCGACCCTCAGGTTTTTCTTCTTGGTGCTCAAGAGTTAATGACTGCTCCATCAAATTGTGCTGTATTTGAGGATGCTGTTGCTGGGGTACAAGCTGCAAAAAATGCTGGCATGTATTGTATCGGTATTGGTTCACCTGAAGTTTTAGGCTTAGCCGATATCGTTATGCCCGGGTTTATGAATGTTACAACTGAAATTTTATCATTATAAGGACTTCAAAACACTGAAAATATGAGCTCCTACTTGAAACATGATGAGTGGAATATTATAGAAGAGGGATTTCATCCGGAAAAAAGCCGTGATTCAGAAAGCTTATTTAGCATTGGAAATGGTCACATGGGGCAGCGCGCCAATTTTGAGGAAAAATACTCAGGCAATACATTGCAAGGCCACTACATTGCCGGGATATACTATCCCGATAAAACTCGTGTAGGTTGGTGGAAAAATGGCTATCCTGAATATTTTGCCAAGGTTATTAATGCGCCCAGCTGGATTGGTATCGACATTAAAATTGATGGAGACCATCTCGATTTGGCCACTTGCAAAATTTTGGACTTTAACCGTACGCTTAATATGAAGCAGTCGGTTATTGAACGTTCATTTACCGTTGAAATGCCATCGGGCGTGCAAGTCAGAGTAAAATCGACAAGGTTTGTTAGCATTGTTGAGCACGAACTTGGTTTGATTCGCTATTCTATTATCCCTGTAAACAAAAGCGCAAATCTTGAGATTCTTCCATACATCGATGCCGATGTGGAAAATGAGGATTCTAACTACGGGGAAAAATTTTGGGAAAAAACCGAAGGCTCTTGTTATCATCACGAGGCCTACATTGCTACCAAAACAAAAAAACTTGATTTCCACATCTGTACCGGAATGCTTTTCGATATTTTTGCAGGTGGAAGTAAGCTGAGTACAAAGGCGCATTTAGTAGAGGAAGATTTGTTGCTAGGGAATAAGGTTTTGTTCAATGCAACAGCAGGAGAGGAGATTGTAGTTTACAAATATGCTGCGGTGGTATCCTCCCTTGATTATCCTGCCACTAATTTAATGCAGATTGCTCGAAAAAAACTTCAGGATGCAAATGAAAAAGGATTTCAAACTATCCTTAACGACCATATCAAAGAGTGGGCTAGAAAGTGGGAGCATTCTGATATTGTAATTGAAGGAGATGTTGCCGCACAGCAAGGTATTCGCTTCAATATATTGCAGTTAAATCAAACCTATACTGGGAAAGACGCCCGCCTTAATATAGGACCAAAAGGGTTTACCGGTGAGAAGTATGGTGGAAGTACCTATTGGGATACTGAAGCTTATTGCTTGCCATTTTTTATGGCAACTGCCGGCGAGAAGGTGGCAAAAAATTTATTGATATACCGTTACAACCACTTGCAGAAAGCTATTGAAAATGCACAAAAGCTTGGGTTTACCAATGGTGCTGCTCTTTATCCAATGGTTACGATGAACGGTGAGGAGTGCCATAACGAATGGGAAATCACATTTGAGGAGATACATCGCAATGGTGCCATAGCATATGCCGTGTATAGCTACATCCGTTCCACTGGTAACGAAGCCTATTTAGCCGATAAAGGTCTTGAGGTTTTATTGGGAATCGCTAGGTTCTGGGCGCAGCGCGTAAATTATTCTGAAACCAAAAAGAAGTATGTAATGCTTGGTGTAACAGGACCTAACGAGTATGAAAATAATAGCAATAATAATTGGTACACCAATACTATTGCAACATGGTGTTTGGACTATACACAAAAGGCTGTGGCGATTGTGAAGAAACAAAACTCTGCACGTTATAAGGAAATTGTTGCTAAAACCTCTTTCGATGAGACGAAGGAGTTGGCAAAATGGAAAGATATTATTGCCAACATGTACTATCCTTATGAGGAAAATCTTAAGGTTTTTCTCCAACAGGAAGGATATATGGATAAAGAGCAAATCTTGGTGAAAGATTTGGATCCAGCTCAGCGTCCTTTAAATCAAAAATGGTCATGGGATAGAATTTTGCGTTCCTGCTTTATTAAGCAAGCGGATGTTCTTCAAGGTATTTATTTCTTTGAAGAGAGATTTGATATGGAAACGATTAAACGCAATTATGAGTTTTACGAATCGAGAACGGTTCATGAGTCTTCGCTTTCTCCCTGTGTTCACTCCATCCTTGCTGCAAAGATTGGTAATATTGAAAAAGCGTATGAACTTTATCTTCGTACCGCTCGTCTCGATATCGACGACTATAATAAAGAGGTTAAAGAGGGATTACATATTACCAGCATGGCTGGAACGTGGCTATCTATAGTTGAAGGTTTTGGTGGAATGCGTGTAAATGATGGGAAAGTCTCTTTTGCACCACAAATTCCCAAACAATGGAAGGCCTACTCTTTTAAAATCCTTTTTAAAGAAGCGGTATTACGCGTTAGAGTTTCGCCAAAAACAGCAGAAATATTTAATGAACACGGAGAATCATTAACTCTTTGTGTTTTCGACAAGGAGTATACCGTGGGCAACGGTGGAAGTATTTCAATCGCGCTAAAGAACTAAAAAACAAAAATCCGGTAGTAGTGTTACTATACCGGGTTTTTCTTTATTTGTTTTCACTTATCTTTGTGAAAATTTGTCATTCATTTTAAATTGTTCATAATGAGTAGTAATCGTTTTCCCACTGGAGTAGTGACCGGTAAGACTGTACAGGAAATATTTGCCTATGCAAAAGCAAATCAATTTGCATTGCCAGCTGTAAATGTAACTGGAACAAACACTATTAATGCAGTTCTTGAAACGGCTCGTTCGGTGGAGTCACCAGTAATCGTTCAATTTTCAAATAGTGGTGCTGCATTTTTTGCTGGAAAAAGCATTTCCAACGAAGGACAACGTGCAAGCATTCTTGGCGCAATTGCCGGTGCCTTGCATGTACACACCTTAGCAAAAGAGTATGGTGTTACCGTCATCCTTCACACCGATCATGCTGCAAAAAAGCTATTACCTTGGATTGATGGTTTGTTGGATGCAGGAGAGGATCATTTCAAAAAAACCGGTTCGCCTCTGTTCAGCTCACATATGCTTGATCTTTCTGAAGAGCCCATCAAGGAGAACATTGAAATTTGCAAGAAATACCTTACCCGAATGAGCAAAATGGGGATGACCCTTGAACTTGAATTGGGTATTACAGGTGGCGAAGAGGATGGCGTCGATAATTCAGGTGTAGATAGTTCTAAGCTCTATACGCAACCAGAAGAGGTTGCTTATGCCTACGAGGAGTTGATTAAAATCAGCCCCAATTTTACCATTGCAGCATCGTTTGGTAATGTTCATGGTGTATATAAACCAGGTAACGTAGTCCTTAATCCAAAGATTCTTCATAATTCGCAGGAGTATATTCAGAAGCATTACAAAACCGAAGCAAAACCAGTAAATTTTGTATTTCATGGTGGCTCGGGTTCAGAAAAAAAACTGATTGCGGAAGCACTTACCTATGGAGTAATTAAAATGAATATTGATACCGATATGCAATGGGCATACTGGGATGGTATCCGAAAGTATTCAATTGTTAAGGGTGAGTATCTAAAGGCACAAATTGGTAATCCAGAGGGTGAAGATTCCCCCAATAAAAAATATTACGATCCTCGCGTTTGGTTACGCGAAGGTGAAAAGGAGATGGTTACTCGTTTGAAAGAGGCATTTACTGATCTAAACGCCATCAACCGCAATAAGTAATAAGCTATTACGTTACCAAATATGAAGGGTTGGCGGCTGAAATTATTCGGGCCAACCTTTTTTTTTACCTAAAACCCAAGTCATGAAAAGGAAATTTACTTTACTAATTATGTTTTTGGCTTTGGTATTCTCATCAACCTTTGCTCAAAAGCCGGAGCGAGTGGAGCCACCATACTGGTGGACCAACATGAAAGATGGGAGCCTCCAGCTACTTATTTACGGAAAAAATATTAGTAAAACGTCGGCAACACTCAACTATGCCGGAGTTGTTATTCGAAAAGAGGTAAGAACGGATAATCCAAACTATCTTTTTGTATACTTAAGCGTAAATCGCGATACAAAACCAGGTAAAATTAAAGTTTCGCTCAATGTCGCTGGAAAAGAGGTTTCTTCGTTTAATTATGAGCTTAAGCAGCGAGTTGACGGTTCCGCGGATCGAAAGGGATTTGGCAGTGAGGATGTCGTTTACCTCCTAATGCCAGATCGATTTGCAAATGGTGATCCATCCAATGACTATCAAAAAGGATACAAAGATACGGTTAACCGCAAGGATCCCAATGCCCGTCATGGTGGCGATATTAAAGGAATTGCTGAACACATTGATTATATTAAAAATTTAGGGGCAACTGCAGTTTGGATTAATCCGCTGGATGAAAACAAGATGGATAGAACGTCTTATCACGGCTATGCCATTACAGATTTCTATAAAACTGATCCCCGATTTGGATCAAACGATGACTATAAAAAAATGGTTGCCCAGTTCCATACCAATGGAATAAAGGTTATTAAGGATATGGTGTTTAATCATTGTGGTAGTAACCATTGGTGGATGGCCGATTTACCAAACAAAGATTGGGTGAATCAGTGGCCTGAATTTACACGTTCAAGCTATAGGGCATCTACTATTTCCGATCCTCATGCAACGGAAATCGATCGTAAATACATGGCAAATGGATGGTTTGATAAAACAATGCCCGATTTAAATCAACGCAATCCATTGCTGGCTGATTATTTAATTCAAAATAGCATTTGGTGGATTGAGGATGCTGGTTTAGATGGTATCAGAATGGATACCTATCCTTATCCCGATGCCGATTTTATGTCGTATTGGGGACAACGAGTAATGTTAGAGTATCCCAAATTTAATTTAGTGGGAGAGGTTTGGATGTCGCAGCCTGCATGGGTTGCCTTTTGGCAAGCAAACTCTCCAATAGCTGGAAAATTTAATTCTAATCTGCCATCGGTAATGGATTTTCCATTAACATTCGCCATTGAGAAGGCATTTGATGAACAAAGTGGATGGGATACCGGACTAATCAGGCTCTATGATATTTTGTCCCAAGATTTTCTTTATGCCAACTTGAACAACATTATGGTGTTTGCCGTGAACCATGATCTTAGTAGATTTTTTAAAACTAAGGAACAGATTGAGGTTAACAAGTATAAGCTAGCCATGACATTTCTTCTTACAACTCGTGGAATTCCTCAGGTGTACTATGGCGATGAGGTTCTAATGTGTGGTGACAAGGGAAATGGAGATGGAACTATACGGGAAGATTTTCCGGGCGGATGGAAGGCCGATACGCTTAATGCCTTTACCCGAGATGGCAGAACATCATTGCAGAACGAAACCTACGATTTCTTTTCTACACTAGCTAATTGGAGAAAAGAATCACCGGCGCTCACAAAGGGAAGCCTAACTCAGTATGTTCCGCAGGACAATGTTTATGTGTATTTTAGAGTTAGTCCGCAACAGGTAGTTATGGTGCTACTTAATTCAGGGAAAGAAACTAAGGAGGTAGATCCTATTCGTTTTAAGGAATCAATAGGAAATTATAATATTGGTATAGATATTTTGACCAAAACGCAGGTTAATCTATCCAAACCATTTACTATTCCAGCAAGAGGTGAAATGGTGCTTCTTCTGCAGCAGTAATATGCTAAAGTAATTAAAAAAGAGGCTGCTCATAATTTGAACAGCCTCTTTTTAATGTTATATATTAGAGAGTTTAATCGCCAAAGCTAATGCCAACTCCCTTGGCGGTAATAACCATATAGCTCGTTGGTTCAACAAAGTTTGGTCTATCAATTGCATCCAGTAGTGGTACGGTGATGATATTGGGGTGACGATACGCAACCATGGTTCCAAAATTGCCGGCCAATACCTCTTCAAACGCTTTTACTCCAAATTGTGTTGCAAGAATTCTGTCGTAGGCGTTGGGAATACCGCCTCGCTGGAGGTGTCCAAGAACTGTTTCTCTCATATCTGCCTCAAAACCTGACATTTTAAGATCTTTCATTAACTTGGAGGCCACACCACCCATTCGGAGGTTTGCATATCCAACCTCATCGGGTTTTTCGGATGTTATATCTCCACCAATTGGCTTAGCTCCTTCGGCAATTACTACAATAGCAAAACCTTTACCACGTGAAAATCTGCTGTTTAATCGCTCTAATACTAGATCAAGATTATAAGGGATTTCCGGAATCAAGCAAACATCGGCTCCTCCTGCAATGGCGGCGTGAAGTGCAATCCAGCCAGCATTACGTCCCATAACTTCGAGAATTAAAACACGGTTATGGCTTGCAGCTGTAGTAACCAACTTGTCAACTGCATCGGTAGCAATTTGAACAGCAGTTTGGAATCCGAATGTAAAATCGGTTGCCGATAAATCGTTATCGATAGTTTTAGGAACGCCAATTATATTTAGACCCTTTTCGAATAGCTGTTGGCTAATTTTTTGCGAACCATCACCTCCAATGCTAATAACCGCATCAACACCAAGATACTGCAGCTTCCGAATCATCTCATCAGAACGGTCAACGGCAGTCCAACTTCCATCATGATTCTTTACTGGCCAAGCAAAAGGACCGCCCTTGTTGGTAGTACCGATTAAGGTACCACCTTGAACGTGAATCCCTGCAACCGCTTTTTCATCCAATACTCTAATTTCCGTAGGTTCTCGTAAAATGCCATCAAAGGATTGAATACTGCCAATCACTTCCCAATCTTTTTCTTGTGCAGCACGCTTTACCACAGCTCTTATCACAGCATTTAATCCGGGGCAATCACCTCCTCCGGTGGCAACTAAAACTCTTTTCATGTATGTTATATGTTTGTTATAAAACTATCAATGCTAGGTTCACAATTTATTCCAGTCTACAAAAATAGCTTTTTGTCTCTAAATCGATAAATAATGTCTAATTATATTTTAAAATTTTATCTTTGTAATCAGTTGATAATAAGTTTTGTAACATTAATAAAAATAGCTATGATATCAATGTTAAAACGATTGCGCTACGCTTATACTACTTTGAGTTGCGCATTTTTGTTAGCCTCATTTGTGCTCTTTACTTCGTGTAATACAAGTAACAATCCTCCAGCTCAAAAGTTCCAAATTGCTCATCCAGAGTGGTCTTACAATGCTACCATCTACGAGGTAAATCTTCGGCAATATACACCAAGCGGGACTTTAAACGAATTTAAAAATCACATTCCAGAACTTAAAAAGCTTGGTGTCAAAATTATTTGGTTTATGCCTATTTACCCAATTGGTGAAGTAAACCGTAAGGGTTCTCTTGGAAGTTACTATGCTGTTAATGACTACATGAAAGTTAATCCAGAGTATGGCAACTTGGAGGAGTTCAAGGAGGTAGTGAAGATGTTGCATGAAAATGGGATGAAGGTTATCTTGGACTGGGTCGCAAATCATACATCATGGGATAACCCACTCATTACCGAACATCCCGATTGGTATAAACACGATTCAACAGGAAAAATTGTTTCCCCGTTCGATTGGACTGATGTAGCACAGCTAGATTACTCTAAGCCAGAATTGCATAAATATATGATTGGTGCCATGAAATATTGGGTTACTGAGGCCGATGTGGATGGTTTTCGCTGTGATGTTGCAGGTATGGTTCCGACTCCTTTTTGGAACGATGCTCGTGCTGAACTCGATAAGTTAAAACCCGTATTTATGTTAGCAGAAGCTGAACAACCCGATCTTCAGGAATATGCATTCGACATGACCTATTCTTGGGAGTTTCACCATATTATGAATCAAATAGCGCAGGGGAAAGACTCCATTCCACAATTGGATTCATGCTTCCAAAAGGAATTGGTAAATTATCCTAAAAATGCATTTCGTATGCGTTTTATTACAAACCATGACGAAAACAGCTGGAATGGTTCTGAATTTGAACGGATGGGTGATGCAGTAAAAACTATGGCTGCCCTTTCTTTCGTAGTTCCTGGTATGCCACTTATTTATAGTGGACAAGAGGTTGGCATGCAAAAACGGTTGCTCTTTTTCGATAAAGACACCATTAACTGGATCGATAATGCATGGTTCCCATTTTATCAAAAGTTGGTGGAGTTAAAGGCAACCAATCCAGCCCTAGCTAATGGTGAAAAGGGTGCCGATATGTTCCGCATAATTTCACTAAACAAGAAGATTTATGCTTTTACGCGAGAAAATGAGAAAGGTAAGGTATTGGCAATCTTCAATTTTAGTAATGAAAAGCAATCTTTTACCTTGGAAAATGAGGCAGTAGCAGGCAATTATGGTGATCTTTTTGCCGAAAAAGCTACAGAAATAAATTTGCAGGATAAGGCGAACTTTACCTTGGAACCTTGGGGCTTCTTGATTTACGTCAAGAAATAATCATTGAAATTATTTGTTGGTTAGGGGATGCTTTGTCATCCCCTTTTTTGTATGCGATTGTTTGGATTGGACTGGATTAAATGAGAAATAAATAGTGCTTTTAAGCATCTTGCATTACAAAACATAATATTGAAGTTGTTGTTTGGTCTTATAATTAGCGCTGGTTTTATATTTTTGTGTGATGAATTAACAACACGACAACATCAAAAATAAATCTTAAATAATATATCGCAGATGACACCACTAAAGGTAAAAGGGAACGTTCACTGGATTGGCGTGAACGACAGAAAAAAACATCTCTTCGAAAACATGTGGCCGTTAGAGCAAGGCGTGGCTTACAATTCCTATCTTATTTTAGATAGCCAAACGGCATTAGTTGATACTGTTGAATTAAGATCGGGCGGTGACTTTGTTAAAAAAGTGGAAGGACTTCTTAATGGAAGAGTGCTTGATTACTTAATTATCAATCACATGGAACCTGATCATTCAGGAGAGATCATGGCAATAATTGATCGATACCCAAATTTAAAGTTGGTGGGCAATCTCAAAACTTTCAAAATTGTAGATGCTTATTGGGGAATCAAGGACAATTTGTACATGGTCGAGGATGGTCACTCCCTCGATTTAGGATATCATAAGCTGAAATTTGTTATGACTCCTTGGGTTCATTGGCCCGAAACTATGATGACCTTTGATGAAACGGACGGTATTCTCTTCTCCGGCGATGCATTTGGTTCATTTGGAACCCTTGATGGTGGCGTTTTCGACGATGAAATCAACTTCGAATTCTACGAGGATGAAATGAGACGATACTACTCCAATATTGTCGGAAAGTATAGCAATATGGTACAAAAAGCCTTTAAAAAGTTGGAAGGGTTACCCATTAAGGCCATCTGCTCTACCCATGGTCCAGTATGGCGTAGCAATCCTGCAAAGGTCTTAGGCCTTTACGATAGATGGAGCAAGTATGAAACGGAGGAAGGGGTTGTAATAATTTATGCCTCAATGTATGGCTCCACGGAGGAATTGGCCGATTATATTGCACGAAAACTTGTGGAAAATGGTATTACAAATGTTCGTGTATTTGATGTTTCAAAAACCCATATTTCTCACTTAATCAATGTAATTTGGAAATACAAGGGTGTAATTCTCGGAAGCGCTGCCTACAATTCGGAGATGTTTCCCTTGATGGAGCAATTTACACGGGAACTGGAGCATATGGCTGTAAAGGATCACCTTCTAGGCATTTTTGGTTCATTTAGTTGGAATGGCGGAGGCGCTAGAGGCTTGTCTAAATTTGCCGAGAGTATTGAATGGGAATTAGTTGCAGAGCCTGTCGATGTTTTTGGTAAACCAAATCAAGAAAAACTTGATAGGTGCGACACTATTGCTGTTGGAATGGCCAATAGATTAAAGGCGTTAAGAAAATAATTTTTTATCTAAATATTTCGGAACATGGCTGATTTTAGTAATATTCCAGTTGGCACTTTCTTTGAATTTTCACAGCTCGTTACGTCGAATGATACAGCAAAAAAATATGGATCGGGGATGGTTGACGTTTTTGCCACTCCCGCAATGATTGCTCTAATGGAGAAGACTTGTATGGATGCAGTGGCACCTTTTTTGCCCATTGGATATGGAACTGTTGGTGTAGCGGTAAATGTTGTCCATGGTAAAGCAACTCCAATAGGCCAAAAAGTAAATTGTATTGCTAAAGTTGTTGGGGTCGATGGTAGAAAGATTTTTTATGAAGTTGTAGTCAGCGATGAGAACGATGAAATTGGGAAGGGAACTCATACTCGCTTTATCGTAGATTTGGATAAGTTTATGGAAAAAACTGTAAAATAAACATTGAAGTACTAACTTACGATAAAAGGCAGGAGACATTTCCTGCCTTTTTTGTATATTTAAGTGCAAAATAATTTAAAAGATAATCCGTATTTTATGTTCCATGTTTATGGATGTAGCGATTGTGCGTTGGATGGTAAATTTTCTGAAGGAATATTGACTATTTATAAAGCCTTTTCATCATCTTTTTAAATTAGAACAGTAAAGTGTTATGGAAAAACAACTTTTTTTTGGTCAGGATAATTACAGTGTTCTTTTGTCTGATGTAGATTTTTCGAGGAGGATGTATGGCTCTGCTATTCTGAATAAATTGCAGGAAAGTAGTGCTCAGCATAACGATCGATTAGGTGTTGGCGATTTGATGCTGAGCGAAAAAGGGTTAGCCTGGTCTTTGAATAGAATAATCATTGAGGTTGCTAATCTCCCACGTTTGGGCGATGCTATTATGGTGAAAACATGGCCAAAGGCTATGGATTCTGTCAATCTATATAGAGATTTTCTATTGCTGGACACAGGAAATGAAGATATGATTATGGCCAAGGCAACGGCCGCTTATGCTCTGTTGGATAATGGAGCTCGTCGTCCACAGAGCATAGAAGCATACATATCATCTATACCTATTGTTACAAGCGAAAATGCAATTGAATCACGCCCCGAAAAAATTGAGGCTTTGCCATGCGCTTGGAATTATTCAAAAGGAGTAGTAAGGTATGGCGATATCGACTTGAATGGTTATGTTAAAAGCACGAAGTACTTAGAGTGGATACTGGATAGCTATAGCTGGGAACATCATCAAAAGAATGTAGTGGAGAAGATAGAACTTAATTTTTTGTCCGATGCCGTTTGTGAGGAAGGGTATGTGGTTAATATGGCATCGAAGGGGAAAGGTCTGTTTTTAAATAATATAGTAAGGGACGAAGATCAGAAAGAATTGGTAAGAGCAAAAATTTATTGGGCAAAGCGTTAACATCTATATCCTATGCAACTTTCCACCAACGATTTGGAACAGCTTGAACAACTTGGCATAACGCCAGAATTACTGGAACAGCAACTTAGTAATTATACCAATGGATTTCCATTTATTAGGCTTTCTGCACATGCAACGGTTGGCAACGGGATTATTACCATCGATAGTAGGACCAAAGGAATTTTGATTGAGCAGTATAAAAAGTATGATGGTAAAAGAGTAAAATTTATTCCTGCATCTGGTGCAGCTACCCGAATGTTTAAGAACCTTTTTGAATGTCTTGAGGAGATAAAGCAAAAAGGAAAAGCACTATTCGATGACAGATCGTCAAACTCGTCCTATATTTTCTTTGAGAAAATACACTCTTTTGCATTCTCAAAAGTATTGAATGCTTGGCTTACGGCTAAAGGGGCCAATTTGGAAACATTACTCAAAGAAAAACAATTTAAAATAGTTTTAGAGACGCTCTTGAATAGCGAATTCATGGACTATGGCAATCTTCCTAAAGGGTTATTGCTTTTTCACTCGTATGGAGATTCTTCTCGTACCGCTTTGGAGGAACACTTGGTTGAAGGAGCACTGTATGCTTGCGAACCCAATGGCAATGTACGTATTCACCTTACTGTGTCATCCGAACATCTCGATAGCTTTAAGCTCCTGCTTGAAAAGGTTGCAATGGTTTACCAAAAGAAATTTGCGGTTACCTTCCTTGTGTCATTTTCGCTTCAAAAGAGATCAACCGATACCATCGCGGTGGATGTCTCTAATCATCCTCTCAGGGACTCTAATGGTAAATTGCTTTTCCGACCAGGTGGACATGGTGCATTACTCCAAAATCTCAATGATCAACTTGAGCCATTAATCTTTATTAAAAATATTGACAATGTTGTGCCGGATTATTTAAAGGCCGAGACTGTTGAATATAAGATGGTTATAGCTGGGTTGCTTCTAACGGTGAAGGAATTAATGCATTCTACTTTACAAAAAGCTGTTTGCAACGATTTGTCTGAATCTGAATTTTTAAGGGTTAAACAAATCATGCTTCAGCAATACTTCATAAAGGTTCCTGAACCTGATGCTTATGAAACAACGCAGCAATGGACAACCGCGCTTGTTGATTACCTTAATAAGCCAATTCGTGTATGTGGAATGGTACGAAATGAAGGCGAGCCAGGAGGAGGACCTTTTTGGGTTGAAGATCGGCGCGGAGAATTATCGCTCCAAATCGTCGAAAGTTCACAGATTAATATGAACGATAGCACTCAAAAGGAGATGTTTAATAAATCAACACACTTCAATCCTGTTGATCTGGTATGTTGGACCTATGATTACAAAAATCATAAATTTGATCTTGATAAGTATAGTGATTCCTCAACCGGATTTATAGCACAAAAATCGAAGGATGGAAAAATACTTAAGGCTCAAGAACTACCAGGTCTTTGGAATGGTGCAATGGCGAAATGGATCACTCTTTTTGTGGAAGTTCCATTAATTACATTCAATCCCGTAAAAACGGTCAACGATTTGCTTCGGAAGGAGCATCAATCTCTATCCAATCCATAGTTGAAGTCTTTTGCTTAATTAACAATTACTTAACAAACAAATTATCTGTGCCTAAGAATTAAGTAACATGGCAGTCATACATTTGTTGCATCTAAAACTGCAAATGAAAAATTTAAAAGCCATGAAAAATATTTTCAAAATTCTTATTATTCCGGTTCTACTAGTTACTTCGTTAACGGTAACAGCTAAAAACGATGATAAAAAGGTGGCAGCAGAGTCTGCTAGTTCCTTAACTTGCTCAATTTCAGGTCAAGTAGTAGATCAAGCTACAGGGGAATCATTGGCCGGAGTGGTTGTTAAGGTTGCCGGTACCGATAAGTTTACTTATACTGATTTTGATGGCAGATTTATATTTGCTGGTTTAGGTCAGGGATATTACTCTTTGGAGTCCACTTTGATTTCATATGAAAATGGCTTAGTAAATAACTTTGAAATCAATGCAGGTGAACAAAAAAGTGTTGAAATTAACCTGAGTAAATCGAATTAGACTTTTTTTGTTTTCTCGATACAGCAGAGAGGAGGTAATTATTACCTCCTCTCTGCTGTATTATTTAGTATGGTCGGTGTTCCTATTAAAAACTAGTTGAGGATACTTTACATCAACCAAAAATAATCCATGAGCAGGTACAGAGCTGCCAGCGGAACCTCTGTCTTTTTCTTCGGCAATTTTCACCACCTCTTCTGGCGAAATTTTACCTTTTCCAACATCAATTAAGGTGCCCACAATTGATCGAACCATATTTCGTAAGAAGCGATTAGCCGAAATAGTAAAGATTAGAGTTTTGTCATTATCCAGTTTCCATTGAGCCGTATACAGACTACAATTATTTGTCTTATTATCGGAGTGTAGTTTGGCAAAACTTGTAAAATCAGTAATTGAAAGCAATAGTTCTGCCGCCAGATTCATTTTTTTGGTATCAATAGGTTGCGTGAAATAGTATGCAAATTCACTATTAAATGGATTTTTGCTCTGACATATGTAGTACCGGTAAGTACGTTCTGTGGCATCGAATCGAGCGTGAGCATTGTCTGATACAGGCGTGATACTAGCGATTGCAATACTTTTTGGTAGCATCTTATTTAGCTGATATGTTACCTTTCTGAGATCAATTATTGTAGTGGATAAATCAAAGTGGGCAACAAAATAGCTCGCATGTACACCGGCATCCGTCCTTCCACATCCAACAGTTTCCACTTTTTCACGAAATATGGTAGTGAGCTTTTCATCCAATACTTGCTGCACACCAATACCATTTAGCTGGAATTGCCATCCAACATATTCTGAACCGTTAAATGAGAGTTCAATGAAATACCGCGCCATTGCTTGTTTTGAAAATATTGAGGTAAAATTACACAATTAGATTAAGAATGCTGAAATGATAGTTGAGTCAACGTTAAAAAATCACAAAACATCAAGATTATTCAGGAAGGTTAATGCTTTTTAACGGTTGTTAACACTTATAGTTTTTTAATAGTTGCAAATTTGTAATCATTATAATTAAACCTTAGAATTCTCAGCACTATGGGGGAAATGGTGAACATTAAAGAGCTCAATGAACGAATCCAACTTGAAAGTTCGTTTGTTGATATTATTACAATGGAAATGAACAAGGTGATTGTAGGACAAAAGCATCTTGTTGAAAGTTTAATGGTTGGGTTGCTTACCGATGGGCATATCTTGCTTGAAGGCGTTCCTGGGTTAGCCAAAACATTGGCTATTAAAACATTGGCAAGCACAATTGATGCCAAATTCAACCGAATTCAGTTTACGCCAGACTTACTACCTGCTGACTTGATAGGCACACTTATTTACAGTCAGAAAAAGGAGGAATTTGAAGTTCGTAAAGGGCCCATCTTTGCAAACTTTATTTTGGCCGATGAAATAAACCGTTCGCCTGCAAAGGTGCAAAGTGCACTGCTTGAAGCAATGCAGGAACGTCAAGTTACTTTGGGCGATCAAACATTTAAGTTACCTGAGCCATTTTTAGTCCTTGCTACTCAGAATCCAATTGAGCAGGAGGGAACTTATCCGTTGCCCGAAGCTCAGGTTGACCGTTTTATGCTCAAGGTTAAAATTACATATCCAAAGAAAGAGGAGGAAAAGTTAATTATGCGACAAAATTTGCTGAACGAGTTTCCAACAGCAAATGCCGCACTCAAACCTCATGATATTGCTAGGGCAAAGAGCGTAGTCAAAGAGGTTTATATGGATGAAAAAATTGAACGTTACATCCTAGATATTATCTTTGCTTCACGTTTCCCTAAGGAATACAACCTTAGTAGACTTGAAGGGATGATTACCTACGGGGGATCACCTCGAGCCTCCATATCGCTTGCACTTGCATCGAAGGCATATGCTTTTATTAAACGGAGGGGTTATGTAATTCCTGAGGATGTTAGAGCTGTTTGTGCTGATGTACTGCGACATCGAATTGGTCTTACCTACGAAGCGGAAGCAGAAAATCTTACAAGCGATGATATAATTTTTGAAATCTTAAATGCTGTTGAAGTTCCGTAACGTTTTATTCTTCTTGTTTTTAGTGTTAAGCATGAGTTTGACATCGACCGTGTCTTGTCAAAATTTCATTGGATTCACTAAGCTGCAAGTAAGAAAATCGGTTCGTGATAGTCTTCCTGGTTTTTACTTTGTAAAAGAGGTGACTAATGGAGATCGAAGTTTTCTGAAATATGAGAATACACTGGAGGAACAAACAATATTATTCATCATCAATCGGAGTGGCGTTTGTACAGCAATAAACCGTATGTATAATTTTATCGAACGGGAGGCTGTAGAAAAGGAACTCTCCACTAAATACCATAAATCATCCAAAAATGTGTGGCGTTTCAGACAAGGTGGAAGGGATTATGTAGCAATTCTCAAGGAGGATGAATGGTTTTTAAAGCTCATTATTAAATCTCGAAAAACAAAATAGAGTGGAAACGGCTGAGCTACTTAAAAAAGTTAGGAAAATTGAGATAAAGACACGTGGTCTTTCGCATCATATCTTTGCAGGAGAATACCATAGCGCCTTTAAGGGTCGTGGTATGACCTTTAGCGAAGTTCGAGAATATCAGTATGGTGATGATATTCGAAATATAGATTGGAATGTTACCGCACGTCTAAATACACCTTTTGTTAAAATATTTGAAGAAGAGCGTGAACTCACCGTAATGCTTTTAGTTGATGTTAGTGGATCCAGAATTTTTGGAACTGCTCAACAGCTAAAGCAAGGGTTAATGACGGAGATTGCTGCCGTGCTTTCATTTTCGGCCATTCAAAATAATGACAAAATCGGGATTATCTTTTTTAGCGATAAGGTTGAAAAGTTCATCCCTCCTAAGAAGGGGCGAAAGCATATTCTTCGAATTATTCGCGAGTTGATTGAATTTACTCCTGAAAGCAACAGTACCAATATTTCTGAGGCGTTGCGTTTTTTGACCAATGGTATTAAGAAGCGCTGTACTGCCTTTATACTTTCTGACTTTATCGACTTTAACGAGGGAGAACAGCCTCTACCCAAGTTCTTCGATGCCCTGCGAATCGCGAGCAGCAAGCACGATTTAGTTGCCGTTCGTGTTTTTGACAACAGAGAAGCAGAACTTCCACCAGTTGGCTTACTGAAGGTTAAAGACGCTGAAACTGGCCAGGAGCGATGGATTGACACAGATAGCACAATTGTTCGTGCAAAATATAGTAAATGGTGGGTCAATACAAGCAATACTATTGGCGAAACTTTCTCAAAATGCAAGGTTGACAATGTTTCTATTTCCACTAGCGAGGATTATGTAAAGCCGTTAATTAAGCTATTTAAAAAACGGTAAAACTGTTTGTTAATCGAAATATTAGATCAATGCAACTTTTTAAAAATATACTACTCTTCACAATCATTACAAGCCTTTCTCAATTAGGAATAGCACAGCAGAACTTTTCCTATAAGGCTATACTTGATACAAATCACATACTCATTGGTGATCATGTTGCCATGAGAATTTTAGTGTCACAATCGCCAAAAATGAAAGTTGGCTTTCCAATATACAGCGATAGCCTTGTTAGTGGCGTCGAGGTGCTTGCCGATGTTCCAGTCGATACTGTTAATAAAGAAAATGGTCAGGTATCGTTGGTTAAAACCTATGTGCTTACCTCATTTGATACCGGTTCATATACAATACCAAATATAAAGTTACTACTACTTATTCAAGGGGCAAAGCCTGATACCATTTCGTTAGAGAAGTTAGTTCTTCATGTGGCCACAGTTGTAGTTGACACTTCAAAATCTGAATTTAAGGATATTAAACCACCAATTAAGGCGCCACTTACCTTCGGCGAAGTAGCTCCATGGTTTTTTGGAGGTCTTGGTGTTATTGCTCTTATTGGACTGATTGTGTGGCTAGTAATTAGAGGTATGCAGAACAAACCATTACTTTCGATGATTAAGCCTGATGAACCAGCCGACATTATGGCATTTCGTTTGCTAGCGGAGTTGAAAAATAAAAAACTTTGGCAGAATGGTCACCTCAAACAATATCACTCTGAGCTTACCGAAATATTGAGAGTATACATTTATAGGGAGTTTGGAATAAATGCCTTAGAGCAAACTAGCGATGAGATACTTCAGTCGATGATGATGCAAAAGCTTCTGACACCTGATATGATAGACTCTCTGAGAACTGTATTTACGGTCGCTGATCTAACAAAATTTGCAAAATACAATCCTGTGCCCGAGGAGAATGAAACAAGCATAAGGTTGTCGGAGCAATTTGTAGAAAAGACAAAGCATGAACCGGAACCTGTTAATGTTGAAAAACCGAATGATAGAGATGCATCACAAATAAATAGTAGCATTTAGCCATGGGAAATTATGATTTTAGTAATCCTGGAGTTCTATACTTGCTGCTTTTGCTAATTCCAGCATTAGTCTGGTATGTTTTACGACAAAAGGATCAGAATGCTTCACTTCAACTGTCGAATACGCAAGGAATTAGTGATTTTGGTAATACGTGGAAAACACATTTTCGACATCTACCAATAGCGTTGAAAAGCTTGGCTTTTATATGCTTAATAATTGCCATAGCTCGTCCACAATCCTCAGAAAGTTGGGAGAACTCAACAACGGAGGGTATTGATATTGTCATTGCTATTGATGTATCGAGTAGTATGTTGGCTAGAGATTTTACCCCCGATAGGATAACTGCTGCTAAAAGTATTGGTGCCCAGTTTATCTCCGGTCGCCCAAACGATAGAATTGGCTTGGTAATATTTAGTGGAGAAAGTTTTACTCAGTGTCCTTTAACAACCGATCATGCTACCTTAATTAATCTTTTAAGAGCAGTGAAAAGTGGAATGGTTGATGATGGCACTGCCATTGGAAGTGGCTTAGCTACTTCGATTAATCGGTTAAAGGACAGTAAAGCTAAAAGTAGAGTAGTTATTTTGCTCACTGACGGTATGAGTAATACAGGTGAAATTGCTCCTATTACAGCTGCAGAAATTGCCAAAACCTACGGGGTGAGGGTGTATACAATTGGCATTGGAACTATCGGAAATGCTCCTTATCCAGTTCAAACACCATTTGGAATTAGGTTGCAAGATATGCCAGTGCAGATTGATGAGGAAAAGTTACAGCAAATTGCTGATATGACTGAAGGAAAATACTTTCGAGCAACCAATAATCAGAGTCTTGAACAGATTTATCAGTCTATCGACAAACTGGAAAAATCGAAGGTTGATATCAAAACATTGAGTAAAAAGGAGGAACGTTTTATTCCGTTTGCTTTGGCTACTTTACTTTTAATTGCCCTCGATTTTGTTGTTAAGATTACCATTTTACGAACAATTCCTTAAATTTTTCAGGCATGTTTCGTTTTGCAAATCCAGATTATTTATACCTATTAATTGCCATACCAATACTTTTGGCTGCATTCTTTCTTGCCATGCGTTTGAGAAAGAATGCGCTAAAAAGGTTCGGGAATTTAGATACTATATCCGTATTAATGCCAGAAGCCTCTACTTCTAGGCCATGGATTAAAGCTTCAATTCTATCCTTAGTTGTATTTTCCTTGATTGTTGCCATGGCACGACCTCAGTTGGGGGCAAAGCTAAAGGAGGTAAAACGTAAAGGGGTGGAGTTAGTTATAGCACTAGACGTTTCTAATAGTATGCTAGCTCAGGATATTAAACCAAATCGTCTCGAATGCGCTAAGCAGGCCATATCAAGAATGGTCGATAAACTTTCCGACGACAGAATTGGCCTAATTGTTTTTGCGGGGGATGCATATGTTCAAGTTCCTGTGACGTCAGACTACGTTTCTGCGAAAATGTTTCTTAATACGATCAACCCTGGGATTGTTCCTGTTCAAGGAACTGCAATTGGCAAAGCCATCGAACTGGGGAGCAATTCATTTTCGTCCCAAAGTGGGAAAAGTCGCGTTATGGTAATTATAACTGATGGGGAAAATCATGAAGACGATCCAGTCGCTGTTGCTAAGGCTGCTGCCGAAAAGGGAATTGTTATTCATACCATAGGTGTGGGAAGTCCACAGGGCGCTCCCATACCGGTAAGTCCAGATGGAAATAGCTTTCTTACCAATTCTGATGGGAAAATCGTGGTTTCGAAATTGGATGAAAATACCCTTATGGGCATTGCCGCTGCAACAGGTGGACGCTACACGCTGGCTACAAATTCAAACTTTGGCTTAAATGATGTTTTTTCGGATATCCGAAAAATGGATAAGAAAAATTTTAAGTCGGTAGCATATTCTGAATACGATGACAAATTTCAATACTTTCTCTGGTTTGCACTAATTCTTTTAATAACAGAGTATTTTATTTTAGAACGAAAGAATCGGTGGCAGGAAAAATTGGAGATTTTTAAAGCCCGATTAAAATGAGAACCATAGTATACATAGCAGCTATTTTATTAATCACCACCAGCGCTTATAGCCAAAATGGCCGTAAAGAGATTCGGATGGGGAATAAACTTTATGATAAGGTGAACTATGTCGACTCTGAAGTTAAATATAAAAAAGCATTGGAAAAAAATCCTAACTCCTTGGATGCAAAGTTCAACTTAGGAGATGCTTTATACAAACAAGGTAGATATGATGATGCTACAAAAGTATTTATGGATTTAGCGAAAGGGAATCCGACTAAGGATCAGCAAAACAAGATTGCAAACTCCTTCTTTAACCTTGGAAATTCTTTTTTAAAAGAGAATAAAGTAAAAGAAAGCATAGAGGCATATGAAAATTCTCTTCGGTTAAATCCTTCCGATATGGATGCAAAATATAATCTAGAATATGCTAAGATGTTGCTTAAAAAGAACAATCAAAAAAGCAAGGATCAAAGTAAAAATGACAAGAATAGTAAGGATAAGGATAAAAAAGATCAAGATAAAAACAAAGATAATAAGCAGGATCAACAAGATAAGAAACAACAGAATAAGGATAACTCTAATCAGAAAAACCAGCAACCCAAGATTTCAAAAGATGATGCTGATCGTATCTTGAATGCACTTCAAAATAGTGAGGACCAAGTTCAGCAGAAGATTAACGATAAAAAAGTTGAAGCGACTAAGGTAAAGGTTCAAAAGAATTGGTAATTTGAGGAGGAAACGATGAAAAGATTATTATTACTCAGCTTATTTCTTGGAGGCATTCAAACAATTTGGTCTCAAGAGGTGAACTTTGAGGCATCTGCCCCCGAGGTTGTTGAAGTAGGGGAGCAATTCCGCCTTATCTTCACGGTTAATTCTCACCCAAGCTCGTTCCAACTTACAAGTGTCGGCGGCTTTAATATTATTGCTGGACCGGCCCAATCTTCAATGTCGAGTACTCAAATTGTTAATGGTCAAGTTACTCAATCCGAAAATTATGCTTTTACTTACATCCTCGAGTCGGATAAGGAGGGGAAATTTAAGATTGGATCTGCGCAGATTAAAGTAAATGGAAAAACCTTTGTAACGAAACCTTTTGAAATTGAAGTGGTGAAAAATAGTGATTCGCCAAATCCAGCTCAATCGAGTTCTAGTGTTAAAGGTAATTCAACAAATTCTGCTGGAGATTTATTCGTTCGGGTTGAAGTAAATAAACGGGCACTTTACTTAGGAGAAGCATTGGAAGCCGAGATAAAAATCTATGTTAGGGGGGTTAATATTCAGCAATTTGAAAACTTAACTTGGCCATCATTTAATGGTTTTTGGAGTCAAGAAATTGAAACTCCATCCCAACTTGTGTTCAAAAAGGAAAATGTAGGCGGTCGAATTTATGATGTGGGGGTAATGAAAAAGTATCTGCTTTTTCCACAGCAAACTGGGACTATAAAAATTGACCCCACCACCATTGATCTACTCCTTGCTGTTAGAAGCAATACCCCACAAAGCATCTTTGATGATTTCTTTGGTGGCAATGTGCAAACCGAAAACAGGCATATTCTCAGTCCTGCGGTTACTATAAACGTTAAATCGTTACCTGAAAATGGTAAACCGGTATCGTTTTCTGGCGCCGTAGGTCTATTTAGTATGCAAGGTGAACTAGATCGGCAACAATTAAAGGCCAATGAAGCGGCTACTTATCATTTAAAAGTTTCTGGAACAGGAAATTTAAAGTTAATTGATACACCTAAAATGGTGTTTCCTCCCGACTTTGATACCTATGATCCAAAAATAACTGAAAACATTAAGACATCTAGCAGTGGTGCGTCTGGATCAAAAATTTTTGATTATCCTATTATTCCAAGGAGTGCTGGAACATTTACCATACCTGGGGTTGAACTTTCATACTTTAATCCAGTTAGCGGCAAATACTCAACCATAAAAACCGCCCCTGTTACCGTAACCGTATCTCCTGATTTATCGGGAGGAGCAACCACTTCGGTAGTTTATGGTGGCGTATCGAAGCAGGATTTAAAGGTTATTGGGAAAGATATTCTATTCATAAAAGTTCAACCGCAGCATTTTACAGATAGAAAATTTCTGTTAGTCGAGTCTTGGATTTATTATCTCAGCTATGTTTTAATTTTGATTATTTCAATTTTCGTATGGCTATTTTTACGCAAGGTTCAAAAAGAACATTCCGACATTTCTCTCTACCGAAATAGAAAAGCAAACAAAATTGCTAGAAGACGTTTGAAAATGGCCGAGGTGGCATTAAAGGCGAATAACAACGTTTTATATTTCGAGGAGATACATAAGTCGATGTTAGGCTATTTAGCTGATAAACTTTCTATTCCATCAGCAGACTTAACATCTGAAAAGATTGCTGAATTACTGAAAGTTAAAATGGTTGATGAACAAACAATTTTAGATGTTGAGGATGTAATTACCCAATGTGAATTTGCTCGTTATTCTCCTTCTGCATTTATAGAAAAGCGGGAGATGATTTTTGAGAAAGCAGTAGTTTTAATAAGCAATCTTGAACAAATAATCAGGTAAAATGAAGCAGCTAATAGTTACATTAGGCTTTTGCCTCTTTTCAGTTCTAAGTGTTGGTCAACAAGTAGCCAATTCCATTTGGAAAGAGGCAAATAGTGATTATCAGAAAGGCGATTTTGTTTCGGCTGAAACAAAATACCAATCCATAATCAATCAAGGATTGCATTCAGCCGATCTCTATTATAACTTAGGAAATGCCCAGTTTAAGCAACATAAATTGGCTCAGGCAATTATCGCTTATCGTCGTGCAATTCGGCTGTCGCCTTCAAATAACGATTACAAGTTTAATCTAGAGCTAGCCAAACTTCAGGTGGTGGATAAGATTGAATCAATCCCACCATTTTTTATGGTTACATGGATTAGTGGTGTTAAACATTTGTTTGGGCCTAATGGATGGGCAAAAGTTGCAATATTTTTATTTTGTCTTTTTAGCGCTTCCATTATTCTTTCACGTTTTGGGAACGGTATTGTTCTTAAAAGAATCGGATTTTGGGGATCTCTAGGAACTTTTGTCATCTTTTGCGTTGCAATATCAATCTCTTTCAGTGAGAGAAGTCAACTACAAGATCGTACCGAAGCAGTTATTCTTTCCCCTGTTGTTACTATAAAGAGCTCTCCTGATAATAGCGGAAAAGACCTTTTTATTCTTCATGAAGGAACTACCATTACGGTTACCGACTCACTTTCGGCATGGTATGAAATAAAGGTGAGTGATGGTAATAAGGGTTGGATTCCATCGATGAATGTGGAGAAAATTTAATAGGTGAACATTATCTTAGATAAAGCGTTTGTTTCAGAAAACATGAATGTTATGAAATCCACACTTTATCTTTTTGCAATGCTGTTAGCAGGAACTGTTGCTAATGCACAAACCAAATCGTTTTACGATTTTACTGTTAAAACCATCGATGGAGCCGATTACCCTCTTTCACAGCTTAAAGGTAAAAAGGTTCTCGTTGTCAATACTGCTTCAAAATGCGGATTTACAGAACAATACGCAGATCTACAAAAACTCTTTGAAACCTATGGTGGTGAGAATTTCATAGTTATTGGCTTTCCTGCTAATAATTTTCTGAGTCAGGAGCCTGGTAGTAATGCGGATATCAAGGAGTTTTGCACGAAAAATTATGGTGTCACTTTTCCTATGATGGAAAAGATATCGGTGAAGGGCAAGGATATAGCTCCACTTTACAAATGGCTCACCACAAAAAGTGAGAATGGGGTTATGGACGCTAATGTAAGCTGGAATTTTCAAAAATTCATGATTGATGAAAACGGAAGGCTCGTTGATTTTGCAAATCCGAAGGATGTGCCTTTTTCCAACAAAATTGTAGATTGGATTAAAGATGATAAGAAATAGAAAGATGGGGGAGACCCCATTTTTTTTGTCATATTATGAAATTTAATTTTAACTGACTTGAAAAAGAAGTTCAAAAGAGTTTCCTTTGCATTAAACCTGATGCAACTATTCAATGAACTTTAACGACTCTAATCTATTCATCTATCTAATTCTCCCTTTAATAATATTCTTTGCACGCATTTGCGATGTAACCATCGGTACAATGCGTATTATTTTTGTTTCAAAAGGTCATCGTAACATTGCTCCTTTTCTCGGCTTTTTTGAAGTGTTTATTTGGATATTGGCCATTGGTCAAATCATGAGTCACTTAAACAATTTCCTCTGCTACATTGCTTACGCTGCTGGATTTGCCACTGGAAATTACATCGGCATGTTAGTGGAAGAGAAATTGGCGATGGGAACGCTTATTATTCGAATTATCACTCCCAAGGATGCAACGGAGCTCCTGGACAACCTACACAATTTGGGGTTTGGAGCCACTAGCATAGATGCAACTGGTCGCGACGGGAAGGTCAACATTATTTACACCATTGTTAATAGGAAACAATTGAAAAATGTTGAGGAGGTTATATTGAAATTCAATCCTCATGCATTTTACTCCATGGAAGATCTCCGCACTGTGAAAAATGGTATTCTTAGCGGGAAAATGTCTTCAGAAATTGGCCTAAACATCAATCTCCTTCGACGCTGGCGCAAAGGGAAATAACCACTATTCCCTTATATAATGAGGCATTTTCAGTGGAATTTCCATCGATAATTCGACTAGACCACTAGTTTCTCCATTTGTGAACCAAGGCGTTTGAAATATCAATTTTTTTATACCCTTCTTCTCTATAGTATAGACATTAGTTTCACTATTGCTCAATAGCTCAACAATTTTAGATTGAGATTTATTTGAATGACAAGCCATGAGATTTTTACCTAATAGGGTTTTCCCTCCATCTTTTGCGAAAGTTCGCTCCGATTTATCATTCATATATAAAACAATACCTTGTAGGTCGCAAACCGTTACAGCAACACCAAGTTCTTTTACCCATTCAAATCCGTCCATATTTTTTTTACAAAGATATTGAAAGAGAAATATAGAATGCATAAATTACTCCAACTCAAGAAAAAAATCTAATGTTTAATAGATGCAAGATGGCTAAATGCTCCTTGCCGGCATTGCGGAAATAATTAATCTTAAAAGATTGTTGGATTTTTTGTGGAGAGTTTGCATTAAGGAAATGGGACGTGTTTTTCGATAAAACGTGTTTGGATAAAATAAGGAGGAGAGATAAATAGTTTTATCTCTCCCCTCAGCTATTAAGTTAATACAAATCGAAGGGATTCCAGAATGTGTCTAAGGCTGATTCATTTCCTGTATTATCGGCAGGAATAAGGCTGAGCACAGGCATTTTTGCCTCATTAATAATATGCTGGGCTACCGCTCCTAAGTATTGATCTGTAGGGGTTAAATCCTGTCGTGCGAGCAACATAATTAAGTCGACATTGTGATCCTCAGAATATTTTAATATTGTTTTGTATGCTGGGATGCTTGTCTTTGGATATAATTTCAAACGTGTAGATATTCCTTGCTTTACAAGCTCCCTCTCAACGCGCAACATTTTTCCGTAAATTCTACTTCTATGCAGAAATATGCCTCCAGTAAGAACTGATACAATATGTATATTGGATTTGAAATACTTACCAAGAGCAATTGCCATGGCGGTTTGCTCTGCAGTTGGTTTTGTTAAGTCAAGTGGTATAACTACATCTTTAAAGTCAATGCGATGCTCAGCACTTTTTAGAGTAATAACAGGGCAGGGGGCACTCGAAACTACATGAATAGTATTGGAACCCATATATTTTCTATGATCATTACTGCTCTTTCCCATTATAATTAAGCGAGCACCTATCTCTTTAGCTATTTCTACTATTTTAATATAGGCTTTCCCCGTTTCGAAACGAGAAGTAACCGTTAATCCTGTTTCTTCTGCAGCCTTATTGGCAAGATTAGTCAATTTGGTTACTGTTTCTGCCGTTACCATAACCAATTCCTCATTCTTGATAAACAAGGAGTGTAGAAAGTCTGGCAGCTCAAACACATGAAGCAGAACCAAATCCGCTTTCAGAAATTTTGCTACCTGGTAACTTTGTTTCAATGCAGCATAGGATTCTTCTTGAAAATCTATGCTGACGAGTATTTTGTTTTTATTTGTTTTTTTCATGGCGTTAGGCTTATTTGGTAAATTTACAAAAATACAACATCTTCACCAATAGTGTTATACAAATAACAGTGTTTTATAATAGAATAAGTGTATAGTTAAATCAGTTGTTTTTGTTTTCATATTTTTTATTTTTGCATCAGACAGTGTAAATGATAGCATAAATATCATCGTAATAATCAAAGATTTTGACATCTTTACACTTCATACTGATTTTTACGTAAACCGACCGATTTCGGTTATCAAACATAGGAGATACTTGTATGCAGAGCAAGCTTCAGGAATTAACTGAAAAGATTTACCAAGAAGGGGTAAATAAAGGGACACAAGAGGCGGAACAAATTGTTGTAAAGGCCAAGGCAGAAGCACAACAAATTCTAGAAAATGCTCGCAAGGAGTCGGAGCGGATTCTTGCCAGTGCCAGAAAAGAGAATGAAGAACAGAAGAAAAATTCAGAATCTGAAATACAACTATCTGGCAAACAATCGCTTAATGCCTTCAAACAGCAAATGGTTAAATTAATTACTGCCAAGGTAATTGAACCAACTGTAAATACTGCATTAAATGATTCTGAGTTTATTAAGCAAATGATTATTGTTGCTATTAAAGCGTGGAATCCAAACGAGTCTACCAAGATTGATCTTGAGATTCTTCTTCCTCATGATATGGAGAAAAAGTTAGCAACCTTTTTTCTCGATACTGCTGAAAAACAATTGCAGAAAGGTGTCGAAGTTGCCTTTAATGATAACATTAAAGCAGGATTCAAGATTGGTCCGAAAGATGGTGGATATTATATTTCCTTTACCGACGCTGATTTTGACAACCTATTTAAAGCATACTTGCGTCCACGTTTAATCGATCTTCTGTTTGGGGGAAAGTAGTATGACTCGAAATTACTACTACCTTATCGCTGGACTGCCTGAACTTCTTATTGATTCTGAAAATAAGGGTTTTAGTATCGATCGATTTAAAGAGGAAGTTCAGAATCATGTTCACTCAAGTGATTGGAAATTGCTCTCTGAAATTTTCCGGCCTTATGACATAGAGAATATTCTTTATATTAGGGGTGTTAGCGGGGTTCAATTCAATAATTTAGGCAATTATACAGAGACCGAATTCTTACAGGCTATCGATCATTTAGATTTACCGCAATTTATGGTAACCTATATTCATTCGATGCTGCCTAAGGAGGTGGATGAAATTGCTGAAAATGAAGCTAAACAATCGCCCGAATCACACCTTTGGACACTCTTTTACGAGGCAATGGAAAAGAGTGCAAATCATTTTCTTCGAAATTGGTACTCCTTCGATCGGGATTTTCGAAATATTCTTGCTGCTTTGGCATGTCGAAACCAACAAAAGGATATTGCCTCATCCTTAATAGGCAATGGTGAACTTGTAGAGTCTTTATCAAGAAGCACGGCTCCTGATTTTGGCATTAAAAAAGAGATAGACTACCTCGAGCGTATTTTTCAAATCGTAGAGCAGTTTAACTTGCTCGAGCGCGAAAAAAAGTTTGATCAACTTCGTTGGCAGGTAGCGGAAGATTATACAGTATACGACTACTTTAACGTGCAATGGCTGATGGCCTTCTTTGTTAAAGCTACAATTGTTTCTCGTTGGCTTAGCTTAGATCGCAAGCACGGTGAAGTGCTGTTTCAAAATTTAGTAAATGAATTAAAATCAAGCTTTGAGCTATCGTCCAGCTTTAAGCAATAGTGTTTTGTAAACCGGAATAGGCAATATATGAAAACAAAAGGAAAAGTGGTTGGTATTATTGCCAACTTGGTTATTGTGGAAGCTGATGGTCCTGTTGCCCAAAACGAAATCTGCTACATTCAGCATAGCGAGGCTAAACTTATGGCCGAAGTTATTAAGGTGAATGGAAAATTAGCTTATGTTCAGGTGTTTGAAAGCACCAGAGGACTTAAGGTAACCGATATGGTAGAATTCGATGGGCATATGCTTGAAGCAACGCTTGGCCCTGGCCTTCTCTCTAAAAATTACGATGGTCTACAAAACGACCTTGCGAAAATGGATGGAATTTTTCTGAGAAGAGGAAATTATACCGACTCCCTTGATTACGATAGCGAATGGGATTTTGTTCCAATAGCAAAGGTAGGTGATATCGTGACAGCAGCTGATTGGCTCGGTGAGGTAACCGAAAATTGGTTGAAACATAAGATCATGGTTCCGTTTAAGTTAGCCAAAAAGTATACTGTCAAAAAGATAGTCCCTGTTGGCAACTATAAAATAACAGATGAAATTGCCGTATTGCTCGATGAAAACGGGAAGGAGCATTCGGTGACCATGGTGCAGAAGTGGCCAGTTAAAATTGCCATCACGGCATTTAAACAAAAACCACGACCTTTCAGAATTATGGAAACTGGAGTTCGATCAATTGATACTTTTAATCCGATGGCCGAAGGGGGAACTGGATTTATTCCAGGACCATTTGGTTGTGGTAAAACAGTTCTTCAACATGCAATTTCCAAGCAGGCTGATGCCGATATGATTATTGTCGCCGCTTGTGGAGAACGTGCTAATGAAGTGGTGGAAATGTTTGTGGAGTTTCCTCATTTGGATGATCCTCGAACTGGAAGAAAGTTAATGGAACGAACCACCATTATTTGTAACACGTCAAATATGCCTGTAGCCGCTCGTGAAGCATCTGTTTACACAGCTATGACTATTGGGGAATATTACCGTTCCATGGGATTGAAAGTTTTACTGCTGGCCGACTCCACTTCACGTTGGGCTCAAGCACTTCGTGAAATGTCAAACCGTTTGGAGGAGTTGCCGGGTCCTGATGCTTTTCCAATGGACCTTCCCGCTATTATCTCGAATTTTTATGCACGTGCTGGTTTTGTATATCTAAATAATGATGCAAGCGGTTCTGTAACCTTTATAGGTACTGTTTCACCAGCGGGGGGTAACTTAAAGGAACCGGTAACTGAATCTACAAAGAAAGCCGCACGATGCTTTTATGCTCTTTCACAGCAAAGGGCCGATTCCAAGCGTTACCCCGCTATAGATCCTCTCGACAGCTACTCTAAATATCTTGAATATCCTGAAATTATTGAGTATTTAAACACAAAAATTCAAGATAACTGGGTTGATCTTGTCATGGAGGCTAAAAATCTAGTTCGAAGAGGTAAAGAAGCTTACGAACAAATTAATATTCTTGGCGATGATGGTGTGCCAATTGATTATCATGATAAATTTTGGAAATCGGAACTTATCGATTTCATCATACTTCAGCAGGACGGTTTTGATAAAATTGATCAATCATGCCCGATCCCTCGCCAGAAGTATATGTTGAATTTGGTAATGAATATTTCGAGGCTAACTTTTAACTTCGAAAATTTTGAACATTGCACTACCTATTATAAGAACATCATCAATACTCTTAAGCAGATGAACTATACCGAATTTGAGTCGGAGCAGTTTATTAAGTATGAGAACGAACTTAACATCATGCTAAACGAAAGAAAGGCGTAGAAATGGAAACAAAAGCATTTCAGCGAATATATACCAAAATTGTTGGTATTACCAAGGCCACTTGTACGTTACGTGCCCAAGGGGTTACCAACGAAGAATTAGCTTTGGTTGGTGGAAAAATGGCCCAGGTTGTAAAGATCATGGGCGATTTAGTAACTCTTCAGATCTTTTCTGGAACAGAAGGCATCGCAACAAATACTGAAGTGATATTTTTTGGTGAACCACCCAAATTGACGGTTAGCGATGATTTAGCTGGTCATTTTTTTAACGCATATGGCAAGCCCATGGGGGGGGGGCATGAAATTGATGGCGAGTCAAGAGAGGTGGGTGGACCCTCAGTGAATCCGCTTCGACGCATGCAACCATCAGAACTAATTGCTACTGGTATTGCCGGTATCGACCTTAATAATACGCTCGTTTCTGGACAGAAGATTCCATTCTTTGCTGACCCCGATCAACCATACAACCAGGTAATGGCCATGGTTGCCCTACGTGCTAAAGCGGATAAAATTATCCTTGGCGGCATGGGACTTTCAAATGACGATTATCTCTTTTTTAAAAATGTATTCGATAATGCCGGAGTTCTTGATCGTATCGTTAGTTTTGTAAACACTACAGACGACCCACCCATTGAACGTTTGCTAATTCCGGATATGGCATTGGCTGCAGCAGAATATTTTGCTGTGGATAAAAATGAAAAGGTTCTTGTGTTACTTACTGATATGACACTTTTTGCTGATGCTTTAAGTATCGTATCAAATCGTATGGATCAAATTCCATCAAAGGATAGTATGCCGGGCTCCTTATACTCTGATCTTGCTCGTATTTATGAGAAAGCAGTTCAGTTCCCAGAAGGTGGCTCAATAACCATTATTGCTGTTACCACCTTGAATGGGGGCGATATTACCCATGCCATTCCAGATAATACTGGTTACATTACTGAAGGACAACTTTTCTTACGTTCTGATTCCGATACCGGTAAAGTGATTGTCGATCCATTTCGTAGTTTGTCCCGATTAAAACAACTTGTGATTGGAACAAAAACTCGAGAAGATCATCCGCAGGTTATGAATGCGGCTGTGAGATTATATTCTGATGCCGCCAATGCAAAAACTAAGTTAGAAAATGGCTTTGATCTGACCGACTATGATGAGCGCACTCTCAAATACGCTAAAGCATATTCTGAACAGCTACTTGCTATTGACGTTAACGTGGATATTGAAAGCATGCTTAATACAACCTGGGAACTTTTTGCAACTTACTTTTCGAAAACGGAGGTGGCTATTAAAGCAGAATTGGTAGAAAAGTATTGGCATAGCAATTAGCCATACTCGTTTTTTAACCATTCAAATTAATTACTATGGCTATAAAGTTTCAGTTTAACAAAACTGCACTTAACGACCTTAATAAACAACTCAAAGTCAGGGTTAAGGCACTGCCTACTATAAAAAACAAGGAGTCAGCACTAAGACTAGAGGTTAAAAAAGCCAAGAAAATAGCTGAGGATCTTAGCGATAAATTAATTCAAAAAATGGCTGAATATGACTTTATGGTTGGTTTGTGGGGCGAGTTTGAGTCAGATTTGATCAAGGTTGAGGATGTTAGCCTTAGGGTTGTTAAAATTGCAGGTGTAAAAATTCCAATTCTTGAGGATGTTATCTTTACGGTAAAGGAGTTTAATGTTTTTTCTAAACCGTTCTGGTTCACTGATGGAATAAAAATATTACAAGATTTAGCCTACATTGGCATTGAGAGAGAGTTTTATCTTGAGAAGATGAAGTTACTTGACTTTGCTCGAAAAAAAACAACTCAGAAGGTAAACTTGTATGAGAAGGTTCAGATCCCCGGATATGAAGAGGCCATTCGTAAGATAAAGCGTTTTCTTGAAGACGAGGAGAACCTTTCTAAATCGGCACAAAAGATTGTAAAGAAACGTTACGAGATTGTGGAGGACGAGCAATGATTATCCCGATGACCAAATTTGCTTTTCTGGTATACCATCAAGAGTATCCGAATTTTTTGGAGAATCTCCAAAATATGGGATTGATACATGTGTCAGAAAAGCACCAGCATATTGGCGAAAAGGAGAAAAACTTGCTAGACTTGATTGCCCAGCTTAAAGGTGCAATCTCTTTCTTGGAGGGTAAACAGCCTTCAGACCAAAATAATTTGAAGGAGTTTTCACTTGACGATTTTCTGGCAAGATTATCTGTAATTCGCAAGGAGAATGAACAACTTGAAAATCAAGAAAAAAAGGTTGAAAAGGAGCTGAAGGATGTTCGTCCATGGGGTAACTTTTCTGCCTCCGATCTCAATAGACTAGCCTCTCTTGGTCTCACGTTGAAGTATTATTCTATTACAGAAAAACGCTTTGATCCAAATTGGATTCAGGAATTTCCTATTGAGGAAATTGCTCACATTGATGGCACCGTGTACTTTGTCGCCATTTATCAGGAGGGTGATGCCGCAATTCATGAGGCTATCGAGATGAAACCTCCTGTTGCGTCATTTTCAGAAAAAACGGAAGAATTAGCACTTATTCGGCAACAGCTGGATCAAATTGTGGCTGAGTATAGTTCCATGGCCAGTCAAAAAGATTTGCTTGAGATGGAACTATTGAAAGCTCAGAATTCTTTAGTTATTCAAAAGGTATGGGATGATACCCTTCTTGAAGCCGACGAGAAAGTTATGTTGCTAGAGGGATGGGCACCAACCGAGCAAAGGAAAGTAATAGAGGAATTTGCCGAAACAAATGGAGTGTATTATCTTGCTAAAGAGGGTAAAGTAGAGGATAATCCCCCAATACTGTTGAAGAATAATCGCTTTGCAAAGCTATTCGAACCCATTGGTGCTCTATTCTCATTACCTATTTATAATGAAATAGATCTAACTTCCTTCTTTGCGCCCTTCTTTATGATGTTCTTTGGCTTCTGTTTGGCCGATGCTGGGTATGGTGTAATATTAATATTAGCAGCAACCATTTTCAAATCAAGGGTTAAGGCTGACTTAAGACCAATAATGTCGCTCATACAGTGGCTTGGTCTTGCAACCATTATCTTTGGTATCATCACAGGCACCCTATTTGGCGTTGACCTTTTAAAACTCAACTTGGGATGGGCCAGTAGTCTTCATAATATTATGCTCGATTCGCAAAAGTTGTTTCGCTTAGCATTAATGGTTGGTGCAGTGCAGATTTTATTTGGCATGGCTATCAAAGCCTTTAATCTTGCAAAGCAGAATAACTGGTGGTATGCTGTTTCTACTATAGGATGGTTTATTTTTATTTCATTTACCGCGGCGTGCTACGCATTGGGAGGTATTGTTCCTGAACTCAAACCATGGGGCCATCTTCACCTGATTGTGGCAGCGGTTACGGGTATTGCCATATTTTTCTTCAATAGCCCTGGAAAAAATCCATTTTTAAATTTTGGTTTGGGAATTTGGGATAGCTACAATATGGCAACGGGTTTGTTAGGTGATGTTCTTTCATACATTCGATTGTTTGCACTCTCGCTCTCAGGAGCAATTTTGGGAGGTGTGTACAACAGCCTTGCATTCGGTATGGCACCAGATATTATTATTGTAAAGCAAATTGTCATTGTTCTAATTTTGGTTGTTGGGCATTCAATAAACCTTTTCATGGGAGGGCTTGGAGCTCTTGTACATCCAATGCGTCTTACTTTTGTGGAGTTCTATAAAAATGCCAACTTTACTGGAGGTGGAACGCTTTACAATCCTTTTAAAAAAAACAATTAACCTATTAAATGTTAAACTTTTATAACTGTTAATTATGGGACCAATCATTTTTGCTTACATCGGAATTGCACTTATGGTCATCCTTTCGGGAGTAGGTAGTTCCCTTGGGGTAACTATTACTGGAAATGCATCCATTGGAGCACTTAAAAAGGAGAGTAGCGCTTTTGGTAATTTCCTTGTTTTAAGCGCTCTCCCAGGAACACAAGGCCTTTATGGCTTTACTGGTTACTTTATGTTAAAAGATTTTCTTGTACCTTCCATTACGTGGTTTCAAGCTGCCGCTATATTTGGTGCAGGGTTGGCAATGGGTACCGTTGGTCTAATTTCGGCAATTCGTCAAGGTCAAGTTTGCGCAAATGGTATAACCGCTATTGGTAATGGACACAAGGTTTTTGGTAACACACTTATTCTTGCTGTATTCCCTGAATTATACGCTATTATTTCACTTGCAGCAGTATTCCTCATAGGTACTTCGTTGGGTGCTTAAACGTTTTTTTTATTGTTTAGGAGGTAGGTGTGTTTGATTAAACGCACCTACCTTTTTTTATGTTTTGTAATCAATTTGTAATGGTCTTTCATTCCTTGAGTATTGGAATTCTTATACCAAAAGAAATAATCACGTTGACGTAATTTTTCCTCTTTACTTCTTGCCACAAAAACTTTTTCGCCAGTATAGGGATCTACTCCGGTATAAAATATGGTTGATGATAATGTCATGGGCGTTGGTGTGAAATCCTGAACCTGTTCCAATTTGAAGTTTAAACTTTTAGTAGTATCGGAAAGATGTTTCATATCCAATTCTGTCGATCCAGGATGGCTTGATATAAAATATGGTATCAACTGATAATTTAATCCGGCATTCCGATTGATCTTCTTAAATTCAACATCCAACTTTTCGAAAAGTTTAAATTCAGGCTTTCGCATTCTCTTCAACACAGCAGAAGCCGTGTGCTCTGGCGCAACCTTAAGTCGTCCTGAAGTGTGGTGTAGAATTAACTCCTTTAAGTATTCCATGTTTTCCTTAATATCTCCAACTCCTTCAGTTAAAAAAAGATCATAACGAATTCCACTTCCAATATACGCATGCTTAATACCTGGTATCTTTGAAACTTGATGGTATAGCTCGATAAGGGGGCGGTGCGAGGTATTCAAATTTTTACAGATCTTTGGATAAATACATGATGGCCGGCTACACTTTTCACAAAGTGATAAGTCATTTCCTTTCATCATATACATATTGGCTGATGGACCGCCAAGGTCTGAGAGATTTCCCTTAAAATCTTCAAGCTCCTTTATCTTGTTAATCTCCGTGACTATGGATTCTGGTGATCGGCTGGTAACAAATTTTCCCTGGTGTGCTGAGATAGTGCAGAAGGAACAACCACCAAAACAACCACGATGGATATTAATTGATGTTTTAATCATTTCATAGGCAGGTATTGGACCTTTGCCGATATACCGAGGATGTGGTAAGTAAGTAAAAGGCAGATCGTGATATGAATCAAGTTCTTCAGTTGATGTTGTGGAATAAGGAGCGTTAACAATAACAAAACCAGAAGGACCTTCTTCTACAATATTTTTAGAATGAATTCTATTTGATTCTTTTTCAATGATGGCAAAATTTTGTCCAAACTTTGTTTTGCTCTTTGTGCAATCTTGAAAGGAATGAAGTTTAATGAAATTTTTCCCTGTATATTCTTCAGTGGAAATACGAGCAGTTTGCGGCACAGAAGTAATGGAACTTACCGGAATTCCATCATCTAACTGCATTGCAATTTCGGTAATAGCTTTTTCTCCCATACCATACACAAGTATATCTGCTTTTGATTGAAAGAGAATAGATGGCATTAAAGAATCTGACCAATAATCATAATGGGAGAGTCGTCGAAGTGATGCTTCAATGCCCCCAATTACAATTGGAACTTCTGGAAAAAGTTGCCTCAGAATATTGCTATAGATGGTTACTGCATAATCGGGTCGAAAGCCTGCCTGTCCATTTGGGCTATAAGCATCATTACTCCTAATCCTCTTATTCGCAGTATAGTGATTAATCATGGAATCCATTGCACCGGACGAAACTCCAAAAAAAAGTCGTGGAGTTCCCAATTTCTTAAAGTCACGAAGGTCGTCTCTCCAATTTGGCTGAGGAACAATGGCAACCTTATAACCATTCCTTTCAAGAATTCGACCAATTGCTGCAATCCCAAATGATGGATGGTCAACATAGGCGTCCCCTGAAAAGAGAATAATATCCAATTGTTCCCATCCAAGTACATCAACCTCCTTTTTTGAAGTGGGTAACCACCTATTCCGATTCTTTGTGACCATCATTAAAATTAGTTTACAATGACTTAAATATCAGTAATTTATATCGTGCGAATATATTATTTATGAACAATGTGCGTTGTTATTCGCACGCGGTTGGTATTAGAAGTGACGAATCACCATAGCTAAGAAATCGATAACCATTGTCCATCGCATGCTGATATACCTTTTCCCAATCTTCTCCAATAAATGCAGAAATCAGAAGTAGCAAAGTGCTTCTTGGTTGATGAAAATTGGTTACCAATGCATTCACCATTTGAAAATGATATCCTGGTGAGATCATAATTTGGGTTGAACCGTCAAAATGCGATAGACCTAAATTTTCACAATACGCAATGATTTGCTCGATAGCTACCTCTGCAGAGATATTGTTTTGCATATCATAAGCCTCCCATTGATTTAAATGGAATTCGCCATTTTTATTTCCCTTGTTGAGCAATCGAATGCCTAACCAGTAGAGCGATTCTAGTGTTCTTACCGATGTGGTACCCACAGCGACAATGTTTCCAATATTTGCCTTAAGCACTTTGAGTGTCTCAACTGGAACGAAAAAATGTTCGGTATGCATAGTGTGTTCACTAATAGAAGCTGCCTTTACCGGCTTGAAGGTACCTGCGCCAACATGGAGTGTCAGCTCCATAATTTTTGATCCTCCGTCTTTAAGCCTATTTATCACTTCTTTTGTAAAATGCAATCCAGCTGTTGGGGCAGCCACCGAACCTTCCCATTTTGAATATACTGTTTGATACCGAGTTTCATCAATAGCCTCTTCATGTCGATTAAGGTATGGTGGGATTGGAATCGCACCGGCTGCTTCCAGTATTTGTCCAAAGCAAATGCTACAACTTTCCCAAGAAAACTTAACGATAAGCCCTTCCTCCAGAATTTTTGTTCGAGTTGCCTCTAATACAATTTTGATGTCCCCAATTACAAGCGGCATCACTAACTTTTCCTCTTTCCATTTTTTGAGATTACCAACAAGGCACTTCCATTCCACACATTTGGTCGAGCTGAACATCTCTTGGTAATCAATTGGAGAAATTGGTTCCAAACAAAAGACTTCAATGGTGGCACCTGTTAACCGTTTAAACAGCAACCGTGCTTTTATAACTTTTGTATTATTGAAAACGAATACTTTTTCTCGTATGAGATTCGGTAAACTTGAGAACTGATCATCCTTAATTTCACCATTACGGTAGATTAAAAGTTTCGACTTATCTCTGTCCTTTACGGGAAATTTAGCTATACGAAGGTCTGGCAGAGAATAGGTGAAATGGTTAATGTCGACAGGAATAAATTGCACGTGATTAGGTATAATGAAAACAATACATTATTTATGGTGCAAAATTAACTATTTTTGCAAACTTAAGTGATTGAAATCAGAACTGAAAAAGTTATGCAACTAAGAGTAGGCGATAAGGTGAAATTCCTTAATGAGGTTGGCGAAGGCACTGTTGTTGAAGTGTTGAGAAACAATCAAGTGAAGGTTGAAACGGCAGATGGATTTGAACTACCCTGCTTGATCAATGACCTTATTCTAATTGAGGAGGAGGAGAAAAAAGTTCAGATTCGGACGAATTCATCTTCTCATTCAAATATCGATGATAAAAGATTGGGTAAGGTTCAAATACCTAATGATTCTGAAATTATTGAAAACAATAATTTTTCTGGATCAAAGGATCCTGAAGGTGAAAGCATACTGTTGTTTTTAGCACTTATTCCAGAAAATCCAACTCATCCAACCGATGGAAAAATGGATATTTTCTTGATAAATGATGGATGCTACAGAAGCCAATATGTTGTGTCCAAGATAGAGGATAACTCTATTTTACTACCGTTTGGTGTGGGAATGCTTGAACCTGATACTAAAGTATTGCTGGGTACAATATCACAATCAGATTTGCCTCATGGCATTTCGATGAACATACAGTTACTATTCTTTAAAAATAGGGAATTCAAGTTAAAACAAGCAGAGCAGTTCAATATTTCTATATCTTCCATAAAGTTGCTTCGACCTGGTGCCTATACTGATAATGACTTTTTTAATGAAAAAGTAATGATAATAAGGCTTACAGAAAATAATTCTAGCGATTTTGTGGAGCCTGAAAAGATTAAGGAGGCAATGTTAACGCCAAAGTTAGTTTCTGACGTAATTTCCAGTTCCGACAAATCATCTAATTTAGAATTGGAGGAGGTCGATCTTCACATTGAAGAACTCATTGATGATTCATCATCGTTGGCGGCAAAAGAGATTTTAGATATTCAACTTGCGCGGTTTACCACAGCGCTAGAAGGAGCTATAAATGCAAAGACGAAACGGATGGTTTTCATTCATGGAGTTGGCAATGGAAAACTAAAGTATGAGCTACGAAAAATGCTCGATACCAAATATGCAAAATTAAGATATCAAGATGCATCATTCAAAGAATATGGATATGGTGCAACTTTGATAATGCTAAGATAAGTTTAATTTGTTAATGCCAGAGAGCAGCTTCACCGCTGTTTGAAAAAACGGAGGAAAGTCCGGGCAACATAGAGCACCATGCTTCCTAACGGAAAGATGTTCGCGAGGGCATAGTAACGTAACAGAAAAAAACCGCCACATCTTCGGATGAGGTAAGGGTGAAAAGGTGGGGTAAAAGCCTACCGGTCTTAGTGGCAACACTGAGAGCCGTACGTCTCATGGGTTGTAAGGCCATGTATACCGGCAGCTGAGGACTGCTCGTCCAATGCCGGGGGGTAGGCCGCTTGAGCTTAGAGGTGACTCTAAGCCTAGATAAATGGTGAGGGTTTAAGTAGCAATACTTGAAGACAGAACCCGGCTTACATGCTCTCTGGTTTTAACAATTTATAAATAGGAGCAGGAAAACGCAATAATTATGTTAAGTTGTTTACGGTATTGTGCGATTAGTGTGGTAATTATTTCATTCCATTCGGTAGTGAATGGTTCACCGAAAAATGAACCCTTAAAAATTTTTTGGTCAACCATAAATAAGCTTCAGACCGAAAATACCATCTCCTTCCAAATGAAATTTTTTGAAGTAGAGCCATCTGGAGAGACAAACTGCAAAATTGGATATTTCAAGGTGCAAAAAAGCCCTTTTGAATTCTACTATAGGCAAGATGTGCCTCAAAAAGGACTGGAACTCCTTTACGCTGAAGGCGCAAACAATAATAAGGTTCTTATACATAAAAATGGTTTTCCGTGGATAACATTCTCCCTTGATCCTCTTAGTAGTATAATGCTGAAAGAGTCGAGGCATCCTATTTTTGAAGCAGGGTATTGGTATCTCGCTGAAGTTGTTAAGTATATTATTGCGAATAATAAGGATGCAAGTCTAACCTATGAAGGTGAGGACTCCAGCCTGGGTGTCGATTGCTTAAAGTATATAGTTGATAATCCGTCCTATAAAATTCAATCTTATAGGACGTTACGGGGAGAAACCCTTTATTCTATTGCGAAATCAAAACGTTTATATTTGTATACTTTACGAGTACTAAACCCTAACATTGATTTTAATTGCATTCCCTCCAATACCCTTTTAAGAATACCAACCAGCTATGCAAGAAAAATGGTTGTCCTTATTGATAAGACTAACCGTATTCCTCTCAAAATCCAAATCTTCAATGAAATAAAGTTAATCGAAGAGATGGTGTTTACAAATGTGAACGATAGTGTTACTCTTACGCCAAGCGATTTTGATAAAAACAATAGTTTGTATTCTTTCTAGCATCCTTTATCTACTTCGAAACTACTCTTCCTCGTGCTATTAAAGTGTAAAACAATGAAAGTCGTTAGCGTTTTACATGCTTATTCCTTGTCATCAACCTATTCGAACGAGTAACAATCTAGAGCTACATATTAAATTTTCAAAGAGCCACAGGATGTCTATTGCTGTTGGTTAATCCTTGTTATTACGTCCAAAATGCCTCTTTTATGTTGAATTTTGCCCTCTTTTAGGATATGTATGGTAAAAAGCTAAGGGCAAGTCTAAATTGAATGATAAAGGGCTAATGATTGCTGTTTGTCTGCCAAGCTAATTTCTGCAGGAAAGGTTGCCTCCACTATTTTTATGTTCCCATATATATTGTTCCTCCTGTTGCAACGAGGGTTACAATAACCATTCTTTACAACTAATTTCATAATGTATAAATGATATGTTTCATTCATTACTTTGCCACATCACGTTCCTTTGGTTTACATATGTGATTGAGCGATATCAACGATGAAGCATTCACCATATCAATGCCATCTATATTCATGTTTATATTGTCATAGTATACTGTATATCAATATTATAAATATTATTATCGTAAATATACTTTAATACAAATGGTTTATATTGTAGCAATAGTCCATATATAACCTGAAATAATCGATATATAACTAGTATATACTATTAATAATCAGTCTGTAAAGTAACATATACAATAATTTACTTTAAGTATTTAATAATACCTATAAACCTGTATTATAGTAATATATAAAATATGGCTATATTATGATGAACTGAAGGATAGTTTACATAAAATATGTTGTAATTACAATTGTAATCACGCAATGTTCTTATATGTAACCATGATGGAGTTTAGCATTGTAAATTAATGTGTATATTTGTAACCTTATTTATTATAGTATGCAGGATAGACTACTTAAATTGCTTACTACAAAGCAACTTTCCGCTACAAAATTTGCTGAAATCATTGGGGTTCAGAAGTCTAGTATTTCTCATATCATCTCTGGAAGGAATAAGCCTTCCTTCGATTTTATAGAAAAAGTATTACAGAAGTATCCTGAGGTAAATCCTGAATGGCTAATACTTGGCAAAGGAGGTATGTATAGACAATCTACACAGGCAACTCTTTTTGATCCACCTCCTATTTTGAAAAGTAATGATGTACAAGAAAGCACGCAAAACATTAACAATTCACCTGACAATCAAGATAAAGTAGACTTTTTGAGTTCTCAACAAGTGGTTGAGAATGCGATAAAACGAAAGGAAGTGGACCGTGTTCTAATATTTTTTAAGGATAGGACCTTTTCAGAATATTTTCCTGAGTAGCAATTTCAATAATTACTACTTTTGTAAAAAATCTTTATGTACAAGAGATTTATTAGGCCAGTTCTGTTTTGCCTTAATCCTGAAGCCGTTCATTCCCTTGTTGCTCGCGCACTTAAAGTGCTCTTTACATTTCCATATCTTCGTATTTTAGTAAAAAAAGTGTTGAGCATTCGTGATGAACAACTAAGCCGTGTGGTATTTGGTATTAAATTTCCTTCTCCTGTTGGTCTTGCTGCTGGCTTTGATAAAAATGCTCATCTCATTTCTGAACTTGATGCTTTAGGTTTCGGTTTTATTGAAGTGGGAACAGTTACACCTCTAGGTCAAGCTGGTAATCCTAAACCACGTAGTTTTCGACTGCCAAAAGATCAAGCACTGATTAACAGAATGGGATTCAATAATCTCGGACTTGATGCCGCTGTATTGCAATTGGCTAAAAGGAAAAAAGGGATTATTGTTGGTGGAAATATTGGAAAAAATACCCTAACTAATAACAATGTAGCAATTGAAGATTACGACATCGTATTTCAAGGACTCTATCCATACATCGATTACTTTGTTGTCAACGTATCCTGCCCAAACATATCTAATCTACAGGAGTTACAAGAAAATGACGAATTAAGCGCCTTATTGTGTCGCCTTACCATGCTAAGGCATAAGCAATCGGAATATCGTCCAATACTTCTTAAAATTAGTCCCGATTTATCGCTTAATGAAGCTACAGCACAGGTGCAGACGGCCATGCAATATGGTCTCGATGGAATTGTTGCAACCAATACCACGCGTAGTCGTAATGGACTTACTACTGATGTTGATAAAATCAAATTGATTGGTAATGGTGGTCTTAGTGGAAAGCCATTATTTGAGAAATCACTGCAACTTGTAAAACACATAACAACCATTACTGACGGAAAGTTGCCGATTATTGGTGTTGGAGGTATCATGTCAGAGGAGGATGCCTTGGCAATGCTAAACGCTGGAGCTAGTCTCATTCAAATCTATACCGGATTTATTTACAATGGTCCCTGTTTTGTTAAAAAAATAAATAGAGCAATACTTAAAGCAGATAACAATGCTTAACTATCAATGGCTGAAAACTGTATAGTTTAGCGATACTATCTATCGACTCTTAGGCGGTTGATTACTTGTGTATAAAAAAATATTAACAGATTATTTTCCCTAGTGCATGAAAAAATTACGTAAATGATAAATATTCAATCAACTACGATATTTTTTATATGCTAAATATGGTAATGGACAATATTCAACACTTCAATTTGCTCGTAGGCCTTTTTTGTCCATTGCCCTTTCCTAAAAAAACGCTTCAATAGGAAAAATTTACAGTTAACTTTGCATCTTCAAATAAAAGCTAGAAATGGATTTAACACACGAAATAAATCGACGGAGAACCTTTGCCATTATTAGTCATCCTGATGCCGGTAAGACTACCTTGACAGAAAAATTATTGCTCTTTGGGGGGGCGATTCATGTTGCTGGTGCGGTTAAGTCAAACAAAATAAAAAAAGCGGCGACCTCCGATTTCATGGAGATTGAGCGACAAAGAGGTATTTCGGTTGCTACTTCAGTTATGGGCTTTGAATACCATGATGTTAAAATTAATATTCTGGATACACCCGGCCACCAGGATTTTGCAGAGGATACCTTTAGAACACTTACTGCGGTTGATAGCGTAATTATTGTTGTTGATTGCGCTAAGGGGGTGGAAATGCAGACTAAAAAGCTTATGGACGTGTGCCGTATGCGCAATACCCCTGTAATTGTTTTTATTAATAAACTCGATCGAGTTGGTAGAGATCCTTTTGACCTGCTCGACGAAATCGAAAAGGAACTCCAGATCTCAGTTAGACCCCTTTCGTGGCCCATTAGCATGGGACCAACTTTCAAGGGGGTTTATAATATGTATGAAAAAAAGCTCAATCTTTTCTTTTCGGAAGATAAACAACGTGTCGGAGAGGAAAATATTGAAATCGATAATATTTTTGAATCCAGCGACTTAGATAATTATATTGCACCTTTTACCAAAACATTTAGAGAAGATATAAACCTAATCGAAAGTGTATACCCTGCTTTCGATAGAGAGCAGTATCTTAAAGGTCGTTTAGCACCAGTGTTTTTTGGTTCAGCACTTAATAACTTTGGCGTTAGAGAACTTTTAAATTGTTTTATTCAGGTTGCGCCAAGTCCCACTAAATCTGTTACAGAGGAACGTGAAATTACCCCTTATGAGGAGAAGTTGACGGGATTTGTATTTAAGATTCATGCAAATATGGACCCAAACCATCGTGATAGAATAGCCTTTCTTAAAATTTGTTCGGGCATGTTCGAGCGAAATAAACCTTATTTACATGTGAGACTTGGCAAGAACATTAAATTTGCCAGTCCAAATGCCTTTATGGCTGATAAAAAATCGATCATCGATTTTGCATTTCCAGGTGATATTATTGGTCTTCACGATACCGGAAATTTTAAAATTGGTGATACCTTAACCGAGGGTGAAATTCTCCATTTTAGAGGCATACCAAGCTTTTCTCCGGAGCTTTTTAGGTATATTGAAAACGCAGATCCACAAAAGTACAAGCAACTGTCGAAGGGAGTTGATCAGCTTATGGATGAGGGCGTTGCCCAACTTTTTACAAGCAAGCATAATGGACGAAAAATCATAGGTACTGTAGGAGCACTTCAGTTCGATGTAATTCAATACCGCCTTGAGCATGAATATGGCGCCTCGTGCCGCTATGAACCTATTAGTCTCTATAAAGCATGTTGGATAGTGAGCAAAAATAAGGCCCAACTTGATGATTTCAGAAAGCGAAAATACAATCAACTCGCAGAGGATAAGCATGGAAGAGAAGTTTTTTTAGCTGAAAGTTCCTATGCGTTGCAAATGGCTCAAGATAAGTTTCCAGAAATCCAATTTCACTTTACGTCAGAGTTTTAGTGCTATTTTTACTTTTTTTTAGTATTGAACGGATAATGAGTCCGTGTGTTTTTGTTACAAGATTGATTTAACGCCTAATAAACTTATTATAAGCATTATACTATTTTGGTAAGTAAATTATAAGTGGCAATGAAAAAGCAATTTAGAAGTTTTGCAAGTGACAATAATTCGGGTGTGCATCCTCGGATTATGGCGGCGATTATTCAAGCCAATGAAGGACATGCTATTGGATATGGCGATGACGACTATACAAGAAGAGCGGTTGCTCTAATCAAGCAACATTTTGGGCAAAAAGTTGAACCATTCTTTGTTTTTAACGGTACCGGGGCCAATGTAACTGGTTTGCAAGTCGCCACAAAAAGTTATAATGGTGTTATTTGTGCCGAAACGGCACACATTAATGTTGATGAATGTGGCGCACCAGAAAAATTCACAGGTTGTAAGCTCCTCACGCTGCCAACTACCAATGGTAAATTGACGCCTGATTCAGTGCAGCAGCATATTCATGATTTTGGAGTGGAGCATCATTCACAGCCCAAGGTAATTTCCATTAGCCAAACTACCGAAATGGGAACCTTGTATTCCCCCGAAGAGGTTACGGCCTTGGCTACTTTAGCCCATAAATACGATATGCTCCTACACATGGATGGAGCACGATTGTCGAATGCTGCAGCTGCCCTTAACTTGCCTTTTAGGGCCTTTACCACAGATTGTGGCGTAGATTTTGTGAGCTTTGGTGGTACAAAAAATGGCATGATGTATGGCGAAGCAGTGGTAATTATTAACCCGGAGATTGGTGCCGATTTTAAATTCATTAGGAAACAGGGGATGCAGCTTGCATCTAAAATGCGGTATATTTCTGCCCAATTCATTGCATACCTTGAAGATAACTTCTACCTCGAAACAGCATCTCATGCCAATAAAATGGCCAAATTGTTGAAATCGAAGCTTGAATTGTTTCCACAAGTTACAATTACGCAAGAAGTGGCTGCAAATGGTATTTTTGCAATTATTCCACATTATGCTATTGAGGAACTTCAGCGAGATTATTTTTTTTACGTGTGGAATGAAGCCCGTTCCGAAGTTCGATGGATGACATCGTTCGATACAACGGAAGCAGATATTGACGGATTCATCGATAAGCTAAAGCAAGTGTTGAAAAAAAATTGACGAATCTTTCATCGGAAGTGACGAATTACATTACAATGTATATCTCACTGAATGTCAGCAATTACTATGTAGCTGACATTCTTATTTAACACAATTTATGTTTAATAAACAGCTCATTGCTATTGAGTTTTAGCATTTTTTATTGCTATTTTAAGCAAAAATTCGTCAATGAACCGCCTCCTTAAATCTATATTTCTTCTTTCTTTTATCCTGATTTTTGATTTCGCTACCCAAAGTCCAATAACTTCAGCAAATTCAGAATCATCAATGGGTAGTGGTTTGAATTCTATTACTCCACGATTTTCAAATGCCGATTTTAGTTCAGAATCCTATAAGGCAATTGACAATAAAGTTGAGCGCTTTATGAGTTATTGGAATTTAAAAGGAGTTTCTGTGGCCATAGCAAAGGATGGAAAGTTAATATTTGCTAAAGGATATGGATTTGCAGATGTTGGTAAGCAGACCCTCGTAGAGCCATACAGTCGATTTAGAGTTGCTAGCATTTCAAAACTCGTAACCGCAGCGGCCATAATGAAGTTGGTGGAAGAAAAAAAGATTACACTCGACCAAAAGGTATTTGGTCCAGAGGGTATATTATCCGATCCAACTTATGGACAACCGAAGGATACTAGAATATTTGATATAACCGTAAGAGAGCTACTCAATCATTCAGGAGGATGGAGTGCACGTTATGGAGACCAAATGTTTATGTCTGACTATATTTCTCAACAACTTGGCGTTCAAAAACCGCTTAAACTAAATGACATTATCCGATTTGTGTTCACCAAAAGCTTACATTTTAATCCTGGAACTCATAGTTCATACTCCAATTTTGGTTATGCACTGCTTGGTAAAGTAATCGAAAAAATTACCCAAATGCCATATGAACGGTATGTTGAAGTAAATTTACTTAAGCCTCTTGGAATCAACAGTATGGCAATTGGTTTTTCTACTCGTGATAGCCTGTTTTCCGATGAGGTTTCCTATTATGAAGTTCCAACAGCAAAAAAAATTGAACCATTTAATAGCAATAGCGGGTTGGTTAGTAAAAGTAATGGAGGTTACGATATTCAAACACTTGGATCGGCAGGTGGTTGGGTAGGAAATTCTATAGATCTTATTAAGTTAGCGCTTGCCCTTGATGGTGATAAATCGGTACCTGATTTAATTCCACAAAACTTAATAGATACAATGATCACTAGACCAAAAGGTTTTTTACCAATTGGGTGGATTAAAGCAACAGAAGAAGGTAGGCTTGTGAGAACAGGAAATTTTGCAGGTACATCTGCCATTTTAGTTAAGGAAGCAGATGGTGTTTGTTGGGTTTTTCTTACCAACACAAGTCCGTGGGTTGGATCTAAATTCCCCTCAAAAATTAGCGTCTTTATGCATAGCGTCTTAAAATCACTTCCGGAGTTAGATTATGCTGATTCATATTCATTTAAGAATGATGATGATTTACTAACGGAAGATTCTGCTAATTGAGACTGAAGTTGTTGTGAAGGAGTTCTTCCTGATCCTTAATATTTGCTTGAAATTTAAGCATTCTTAATAAGTATGCCTCCATGTTCTGCTGATTTTGGAAGGTTGCTAATTTGTATTTTTCCTCTGGCGAAAGAAATAATTTATTAGCGATGTCAAAAATTGCTGTATGGGTGGATGTCGTCATTGTGCCTAGGTAATTATTAATGTTAATTCCTAGCCGCTTAACCAACACCATTATTTCAGGATTATTGGTATATACAGTAAGCTCCTTCTCAAATACATCGCCACCACCGTATAGTTTTCCCGGCAGTTGAGATATATAATTTACCATTTCAAAAAAGCCAATCCCTTTTAGAGTAATTACCATTTCACCTTTACTATTTTCTGCTAAAATCTTTTCCAGCATTACCTCTGTTCCTATTGTTGATAGCCCCTTTTGTGATATAAATGGTATTCCAAAGGTCATGCCCGTCTCTTTAACATCCTTAATCAATTCTTTATAGCGCGACTCAAATATGCGCAGCGGAATCGATTCCTTTGGAAAAACAAAGGAGGGAAGAGGAAACATGGCCATTCTTTTTATTATACTCTGCATCGCTTTTAAATTTTCTGGATAATGAACGAAAAGCTTACTTTTGACGTTATCTATAAGTTTGAAGTAGACTATTGTTAAAACGGATTATTTTATGAAAAAGTTCATTTACGCAAGCATGATATGCTTTTTGTGGAGCGCTTTAGCGACTCAATACATCAATGGGCAAGTGTCCTATTCCAGTAAATTGGCCAATTTTGATAAGGTTGAAGTGTATGGTGATATTTATATTGAGCTTGCTCAGGGCAGTGCTCCAAATATTAAGGTTGAAGGGGAAGGAATATCAGCTGACGATTTGATTGCCAAGGTTGATGGGCAAACCTTAGTGGTTCAGTTAAAACCCAGAATTTACGATCAAGTATCTGTTAAGGTGTATGTTACATATACTGTTCTTAGAGGAATTAAAGTTGGTGCCGCTGCCAGCACCGTTTGTATTGGAACAGTTACTGGCGATAAAATTGATGTGGAGGCAAGTAGCTCTTCCAATCTGCGAATTAATCTCGATGTTACCACCGCAACGCTGCATGCTTCGCTTGGTGCAACAATTTACGCGACAGGAAAAGTTGGCAGCCTTGAACCAAGCGCAATAACAAAGGGAATTGTTGCAGCATACGGGTTAATTTCTGATAGAGTATTTGCCACGGCTTCGCTTGGCGGAGTTGTAAAAGTTAATCCACAAAGCTATTTAGAGGCAAAAGGAGGTACGGGTGGATCCGTTTACTACTCCACTAAACCAAAGGAGATTAAAACAAATACTTCCTTAGGTGGTAAAGTAGAACAGGTGCCTAATATGGATGCCAATCCTGCTGCGGCTGACTCCATTTAAATATTTGTCATTGAATTGTATATCAGTGCAATGACATTTTTTTGCCAATTAATTAACCATGTGGTTAAAAATAATGGTTAAGGTATTTGGAAACAACCTATGGATTGACATATATTTGTAAAGGTTTAACTAATCGGTTAATCTTCATGGTTAAGAACAAAGAATTAAGCACCGAAACAGAAAATAGAATACTTGAGGCTGCTCGCAAAGTATTCATTGCAAAAGGGATGGAGGGAGCAAGGATGCAGGAAATTGCTGATGAAGCTCATATCAACAAAGCCCTTTTACATTACTATTTTAGGAGCAAAGAGTTACTTTTTGAAAAGGTATTTGTGGAGGCAGTACAGCACGCATTTCCCTCCATTGCCGAATTTGTAACTAGTGATAATCCATTTTGGGATAAAATTGATTTTTTTATTGATCGCTACCTCTCGCTAATTCAGGAAAATCCATTCATACCAGCTTTTATCATTCAGGAAATCAATCGGGATCCGGAGAATTTAATTCGGATAATGGAAAGAAACAACGTCAACTTTCAACACATAGCTAAGGTAATTAAACAGGACCTTAGCAAAGAAGAAGACATGCTCATACCAATTTCATCCGAACACTTTGTAATTAACTTAATTGCACTTTGTGTGTTTCCATTTATTGGAGCACCCATCATTAAACATATTCTATTTAATGGCGATGATGCTCAATTTCGCCAAATGTTTTCTGAACGTAAACGGGTGATAATTATGTTTATGAAATCTGCCATGCAAAAGCATAAACCATTATAATGACGTTTTTTACCTCAATTATAAAGTTTGAAGGATGAAAAAGTTTATTACCAGCATGATGCTTCTAATCAGTATCAGCGGAATTGCTCAAGAAAATAGCCTTTGGTTTCTATTACAAAGAACTCAAGAAAATTATCCACTTGCAGTAAATAGTACCCTTATTGATTCGATAACTCGACTAAAGGAAAAAAACAGCCAAATCATGTGGTATCCTCAAGTTAATTTGGTTGGCCAGTCCACATACCAATCTGCAGTAACAAAGTTAACCCTGCCGACTCAATTTCAATCTGCATTGCCTAACTTAAGTAAAGATCAACATAAGATTTACCTTGATATTTCACAAATACTATACGATGGAGGTGCAATATCTAGTCAAAAAGAATTGACGGAGGCTAACGGAATAAGCCAGCAAGCCCAGCAAATACTTAATATGCACGATCTTAAGGCACAGATTACGAGTGCCTATTTTGCCATACTTTTCGCCAACGCCAGTCTGCAACAACAGGAGAGCCTTGCCAAAGTGCTACAAAAGCGTCTTGGTGACGTAAATGCTGGAATAATGAGCGGTACTATAATAAAATCGTCACAATCAACAATAAAAGTTCAGCTATTACAGGTAAATCAGCAAATTGAGGAGATTAACACTGCAAAATCCTACGCCATACAAGTTCTTTCGCAACTTTCCGGCGTAGCTATTTCGGATAGTGCAAAATTTTCTATTCCTGATTCAATACCAATCTACAATGGCTCCATGCCAGAATTAAGCTTAATAGATGCCCAGATTAACCAGCAAGGTGCATTGGAAAAGCTTACCAAAGTTAACCGTCGACCCCAGCTCGCAGCATTTGGTCAAGCTGGTTATGGAAAACCTGGTCTCAATATGCTTGGAACATCATGGGACACCTACTACCTTGTTGGAGCAAGACTATCGTGGAACTTATGGGATTGGAATAAAACAAAGCACGACAGGCAGGTAATTAGGCTTACTCAAAGTCAATTGCAGGCTCAGAAAAGTGCCGTAATGACCAATATGACCCTGAAAATTGATCAGCAAAATTTAAATATTCAAAAACTTAGTAACCAAATCGCAAGCGATCAGCAAATAGTTAATCTCCGCAGTCAAATTTCGGGAGAAACCTTGGTGGCATTGAAATCAGGAACAGTAAGGGAGAGTGATTATGTCTCCGATCTCAATAACGAATACCAAGCACGAGTGGAACTGGAAAAACATAAGTTACAGCTACAACAGGCTAAAGTGCTCAAAGTAATTATTTCAGGCTATTAACATTTTAAAACTACAATATATGAAAGTTCAGTTAATTGCTGTATTCATTAGTGCTGTAGCACTTTCAACTGGATGCAAGAGTGACGAGCCAATATCGGATGCTTATGGAACCTTTGAATCAACCGAAACGACAATTTCTTCGGAAATGCAGGGCAAGTTACTATATTTCAATGTGGAAGAGGGCGAATTGCTGCATAAAGGAGCAATAGTTGCACAGATAGATAGTGTTCAAGCCTATCTCAGATTGCGTCAGCTGGAAGCACAGCTTCAAGCCACTAATTCACAAAAATTAACTATTTCAGCCCAGAGCAATGTATACAGCCAGCAGCTGGAGAACGTGAATAAGGATTTGGCTCGTTTAAAGGTTCTCTATGAACAGAATGCAGCTACTCCAAAGCAGATGGATGACATTAATGGTCAAGCCAAACTTGTAGCAGCACAAAAACAAGCTGTTAACGTTCAGCTTCATGCAATTAAAGATCAGGCCACTTCCATTGAAATGCAAATACTTCAGGCTAAGGACCAGCTATCGCGATGTAAAGTAATCAATCCTATTACCGGAGTCGTTATTGCAAAATTAGCGGAGTTTGGAGAAATAGTTGCTCCTGGTAAAAGCCTTTACCGAATTGCTGACATGGATGAGCTAACACTTCGTGTATATATCTCTGAAAATCAACTAAGCTCAGTGCACATTGGCGATAGCGTCGTTGTTGTTACCGATCAGCAAAATGGTTTGAGGCAGAGTAGGGGCATTGTAAGCTGGATCTCATCGGAGGCCGAGTTTACTCCAAAAATCGTTCAAACTCGCGAAGAAAGAGTGAAGCTGGTTTATGCCGTAAAAGTGAGAGTAAAGAACGATGGCAGTTTTAAAATAGGGATGCCGGGCGAAATACGCTTCATCAAGAAAGGCAAGCTATGAGCATGACCATGGAAAATAGCGTTGTTGTAGAAAAGTTGTGCAAGAGCTATGGCTCCACTGTGGCCATTGAAAACATAACCTTCTCGGTAAATAGGGGGGATATTTTTGGATTAATTGGCCCCGATGGAGCAGGGAAGACGACGCTATTTCGGATACTTACCTCCCTGCTTAAACCCGATAGAGGGAAGGCCCTTGTTTGTGGCTTAGACCCTGTTTCTGAATACAAAAAATTACGATTAAAGTTGGGTTATATGCCAGGTAGATTTTCGCTCTATCAAGATTTATCAGTTCAGGAAAATCTCAATTTCTTTGCCACGGTTTTTGGGACAACTCTCAAGGAGAATTACTACTTAATCAAGGATATCTACAGCCAAATTGAGCCATTTAAAGATCGTCCGGCTGGTAAGCTTTCGGGGGGAATGAAGCAAAAGTTGGCATTGAGCTGTGCTCTTGTGCATAAGCCGGAAATACTTTTTCTCGACGAGCCGACTACTGGCGTGGATGCAGTATCCCGGCAAGAGTTTTGGCAAATGCTGAAACGACTCAAGGAATATGGCATTACAATAGTAGTTTCAACACCATACATGGACGAGGCTAGCTTGTGTGATAAGGTTGCCTTGATGAGCCAATCGAAGCTGCTGGTGGAAGACACGGTTGACCGGATCAATGCCCAATACCCATTTTCTCTGTTTGCAGTTTCAGGTGGCAAAATGAGTAAGATGCAGGAGTTATTACGCAAGGAAAAATATATCAATTCAGTTTACCGCTTTGGACAGGAGCTGCACGTTTCCCTCAAATCTAGCACTGGCATTCAGGAATTGCAGAATGGATTAAGTTCAAGCGACTTTCCCGATGCAAAAATTACCCCCATAGTGGCAAATATTGAAGATTCATTCATGATGCTATCAGAATAATACGCAATGGATAATTCAGATAACAAGGTAATTAAGGCTGTTGACCTAACTAAAAAGTTCGGAAATTTTGTGGCTAACAGTAATCTGAACTTCGAGGTGGAAAAGGGTGAAATTTTTGGCTTCCTTGGTGCCAATGGTGCTGGGAAAACAACTGCCATAAGAATTATGTGCGGGTTATTGGAGCCAACATCTGGAAAGTTGGAGGTGGCCGGGTTTGACGCGTTTCATCAACGTGAGAAAATTAAGCAGTCTATCGGGTATATGAGCCAAAAATTCTCTATGTATCAAGACCTTACAGTAGAGGAGAATATACGTCTGTATGCTGGTATTTATGGTATGCAGCGTAAGGTGATTGCTGAAAGAACCGACTTCTTGCTCAATAAATTGGGAATGTATAGCTCCAAAAAAACATTAATTGCCGACCTCCCTCTTGGTTGGCGTCAGAAACTTGCCTTTTCGGTTGCCATATTTCACCAACCTAAAATTGTTTTTCTCGACGAGCCCACTGGCGGAGTTGACCCCATCACCCGTAGGCAGTTTTGGGACTTGATTTACGCCGCTTCAGATGAGGGCATTACAGTATTGGTTACCACCCACTATATGGATGAGGCAGAATATTGCCAGCGCGTAAGTATAATGGTCGATGGTAGAATTGATGCCCTTGGAACTCCGCTCGAATTGAAACAGAAATATGAGTCCAATTCCATGAACGATGTATTCATTAAAATTGCCAGACCCGATTGGAAATGATGATTTCCTGAAAATTTAAAACTACCAAACGTGAAATATTTCATAGCATTTGTAAAAAAGGAGTTCCGGCATATCTTCCGCGACAGGAGGACGCTACTCATACTTGTTGGCATGCCAATTGCGCAAATTTTAATCTTCGGGTACGCAATCACCAACGAAATTAAGGATGCTGCCATTGCCATTCATGACAAATCAATAGACTACCAAACACGTGAAATTAGTAATAAGTTGACTGCTTCTGGTTATTTTGTTTTAAAAAGTGATATCAATGATATATCCCAGTATGAGGAACTTTTTCGCCTTAATGCGGTGAAAGAGATTATTGTATTTGAGCCAAATTTTGCCAAAAACATAGGTAGAGGAGACAAAGGAAAGGTTCATATTATTACCGATGCCTCAGAACCAAATACAGCAGCTATGCTATCGTCTTATACCAGTGGAATTATCAATTCATATGCTGCCAACAACATATTAACTCAAGACCAAAAAGACCAAGGCATTAGAGCTGAAACTAGGATGCTTTACAACCCCGAACTCAAGGATGTTTTTATGTTTATCCCCGGCACAATGGCCCTAATTCTAATGCTTGTTTCTGCCATGATGACATCCGTTTCAATAGTTAGAGAAAAGGAACTTGGTACTATGGAGATTCTGCTTGTTTCCCCACTAAAACCTTACCACATCATTTTAGGAAAGGTTGTTCCATATCTCCTCCTAGCATTTTTAAACGCGGTGGTTATTTTACTTCTGGGGATATTTGTTTTTGGGCTGCCTATACGAGGTAGCATTCTTCTCTTGCTATTTGAATCGTTGCTATACATTATGCTTGCGCTCTCCCTCGGCATTTTTATCTCCACCATAGCCAAAAACCAAATGATGGCCATGTTTATTTCCATGTTTGCACTCATGCTTCCAACAACGCTACTTTCGGGCTTCATCTTTCCGATTGAAAATATGCCCAAAATACTGCAATACTTAACATTGGTAATGCCACCGCGCTGGTATATCGTTGTTGCTAAAGCGGTGATGCTGAAGGGAGCCTCAATTTTTGTAATCTGGAAGGAAACATTTATACTAATTGCGATGATCTTCACATTTCTAACGCTTAGTATTATCAAGTTTAAGGAACGTTTAAACTAGTCTACATGAAATCACTTCTATTTCTTCTAGAAAAAGAGTTTACTCAAATTTTTCGCGATAAAACCATGCTGAAAATGATGGTGGGCGTTCCAATATTTCAGCTGATTATCCTTGTAAATGCTGCAACATTCGACCTTAAAAATACGAATTTGACTGTAATGGATTTCGACAGGTCCAACAACTCGCGAGAGTTGGTAAAGCGATTTTCGGATTCCCCTTTTTTTACTGCGGTTTTATCCACTAATTCCGAGCAGGAGGCATACACAGCAATTGAAAAGGGGAGGGCTGACGCAATCTTAACCATTCCCCGGAATTTCGAACGGGATATAGCCGTAAATCACAAGGCATCAGTAATGGTCGAAATAAACGCTATAAATGCCTCTGCCGCAGGACTAATAAATAGTTACTCAAACACCATTATAAGCAACTTCAACCAGGATCAACTGTTGCCGGGGCAAAAAGTGACCATGCCCATAAAAGCAGATATTGCCTATTGGTACAACCCCGAGCTGAACTACAAATTTTTTATGCTTCCGGGTATTTTGGTAATCCTGGTAACCATTATGGGTTCCTTTATGGCTGCAATAAATATGGTAAAAGAGAAGGAGTTGGGAACCATTGAGCAGCTTAATGTTACGCCTTTACGAAAGTCCAGCTTTATTGCCAGCAAGCTTCTTCCATTCTGGGTTATTGCCATTATCGAACTCTCCTTTGGCTTGCTAATCGGATTTGTGCTATTCAATCTTCAGGTTAAAGGCAGTTTTTTTGTTCTCTATAGTTTCACAGCAATCTACCTGATCGCTGTTTTAGGGCTCGGCCTTCTGATTGCTGCACTCTCTGACACTCAGCAGCAAGTAATGTTTGTTTCGTTCTTCTTCCTACTTATTTTTATACTAATGAGCGGCATTTTTACCTCAGTTGAAAGTATGCCGCACTGGGCTCAGCAGGTAAACATAATTAACCCAATAGCCTACTTTATGCGCGTTATTCGGATGGTTATATTGAAAGGATCAGGTTTTTATGAGATTCGGCATGAGCTGCTATCCATGGTGATTTTTGCCTTTGCCAGCTTAACCATTTCAATTAAAGCATTCAGAAAAACAGTATCATGAGCGCTCTCACGGTATATGCAGCTTGATGAATCATTGTAAATGTTTTGAAAAAAGTGAAAAAGTATTGAGTTAATTGGGTACTAAATTTCTATATTAGCAACCAATTGACTTGGGTTTTATATGCATTTAAACACAACTTCACGAAAATTAAATATTGCGGCGGCCGCTCTGCTCTTCGCTGGAAGCTTGTTCTTCTCTTTCCAGCTCGATGCTCAGAATGCGGTGCTCTCAATTGGTGGAAAAGTTGCCCTTAAGAACACAAAGCTAAAGGGTGCAAATATTACCTTGGTTAAGGATGGTGCATCACAAACCCCTGTAGAAGTTACAAACTCCTTTGCAATAGATCTTGATTATGGCTCCCAATACCTTGTGAAATTTGAGAAAGAGGGTTTTGTAACCAAAATAATCTCCATTGATACTCGTCTTCCAAAAAACATTACTCCTAAATCCGATTACATCGAATTTGCCGTTGACCTACTTCCTAAAACGGAGGGGGTTGATGTTGAAATGTTCAACAATCCAGTTGGGAAAATTAAGTATAATACCGATGCAGGAACTTTTGGCTACGATACCGATTATTCTATGACTGTTAAGCAGAAAATTGCAGATAAGGAGCTGGAACTTGTTAAGGCGGATGCTCAGAAAAAGCAAGAAGCGGAGCAAAAGGATAAAGATGATGCAAAAATAAAGGCAGCAGAAAAATTAAGGCAGCAGCAACAGGCTGCACAACAAGCCACTTTGGCAAAGGCTCAGTTGGCTGCAGAAACAAAACAAAATGAGGAAGCCAAGCAAAGGACAATAGCTGATTCTCTAAGGAAAGTTGAAGAACAACGGCAGCAGCAAGCACTTTTAGCCGTTAAGGAGGAAGTACACAAAAAAATGGTTCAAGACTCTCTTCGTAGGGCCGAGGAGGATAAGGCTAAAATACTGGCTAGTGCAAAAGCTAAAGCGGAAGCGGCACGAATTGCGGAGGAAACAAAGAAAAGAGTAGAAGAACAAACCCGTTTGGCTACAGCAGCTAAAGCGCAAGAGGAAGCCAGAAAGTTGGCAATTGCCGATTCGCTCCAAAAAGTTGAAGTATTACGGCAACAAGCAATTGCATTTGCAAAATCGCAGGAACAAGCTCGTCAAGTTGCAACTGCTGACTCTTTAAAGAAAGTACAGGAATTAGCCAAAAAACAAGCTGAGATTAATGCAGCGCTGGCCGCTAAGCAACTTGCCCTACAAGATTCATTACGAAGATCTGATGATGCTAAGGCTAAGTTAATTGCCAAACAAAAAGCGAAGGAGGATGCAGAACAAATTGCAGCTGAAACCAAAAAACAGGCAGAATTACAAGCAACCTTAGCAGCGGCTGCCACCGCTGCTGCAGAGGCAAAGAAACAGGCCGTTTCCGATTCGCTCCAACAGGTTGAACTCCAGCGTCAAAAATTAAATATGTTGGCAAAGGCTCAAGAGGAGGCTCGCCAAAAAAGTGTGGCAGATTCGTTAAAAAATGCTCATATTATTGCTAAACAGCAAGCCGATTTAAAAACAGCATTAGCTGCGAAAGAGCTAGCCAGCAAGGATTCTTTAAGAAGAGTCGAGGAAACAAAAGCAAAGTTGCTGGCAGCTCAGCAGGTAAAAGAGGAGGCCGCTCGCCTTACTTTGGAAAATCAAAAGAGAGCAGAGGAGATAGAAAAGATAGCCGCAGAAAACAAGGCAAAAGAGCAAGAGCATCAAAAGACCATTGCCGATTCACTTCAAAAGGTTGAACAAAATAGGCAACTAATCATACAAAACAATAAAGCCTTATTGGTTGCTAAGCAGCAAGCACTTTCCGACTCGCTGGCCAAAATTGATTCCATCAAAAGAATACAGCAAGCGATACAACTGACAAAGGATGAAGCACAAAAAAAACAGCTACAAGATTCGGTAAAAAAGGCTGATGAGCAAAGACAGATAGCTTTAGCTGATGAAAGAAAGAAAAAGGAAGAAGAGCTAAGGAAAGACGCTCAGGATCGTAAGTTAAAGCAACTTGAACTCCTTGTTCATTCCTCGCAACTGAAGGAGGCGAAGGACCAAATTGACGAAGTTGAAAAGATGAATCTTAGCAAAATTTACTCCAACAACAGAACAGAGGAATACTACGAACGGCCAAGAGTCAAGGTAACTCGTGTTATCTATAACAGTCATGGTATAATTACCGTTTTTACTAAGGCCGTTCATGCCTTTGGAGAGACCTACTATTTCGAGGATAATCAATCAATTTCTGAGACCTTTTATAATATTGAAACATCTAAATAATCAAATCATTACAAACTTTACCTAAAGTCTTTAAAAAAGCATAACTATTTTTAGTTATGCTTTTTGCTTATTCAGTGGATGGAAATTTCTAAATAATAGCTAGGGATTTGTGTTGTAGATCTTAACAACGAGTTTGGAAATGCAAAAATGTGAGGCACTATAAAAACCATTCTTTTTTGATATTTTTGTCAATTACTTGATACATTATTGCTTTTTTTCGACAAATAATAAATAATCTTATCATGATAACCGTTGATTGCAAGGGCTTACTATGTCCTCGACCATTAATAGAAGCAAAAAAAGCCTTTACACAGGCACCAATCGGTGAAACGTTGGTTATTGTTGTTGATAACGAAACTGCGGTTTTTAATCTAACCAGCTATTTTACTGGGAATGGAATTGAATCCAACACTAAAATGGAGGGAAGTCTTCACTTAGTAACAGTTACCAAGGGGATCTCTCAGCATGATACTTTGGAAAAATCTAGACCAGAAGAATATTGTCAAATTCCGCAAGAAAATCCACAAACGGAAAACACGGTTGTATTAATTGCAAGCGACAAAATGGGAGATGGTGACCCTGAACTTGGAACCATACTTATGAAAGGTTTTTTTGTAGCATTGGCCGAAACCGAAACTGTTCCCCAAGAGGTAATATTCTACAATTCAGGAGTGCTGCTTACAACCAAGCATTCCGCAATTATTCAATCATTGGAACAACTTAAAGCAAAAGGCGTGCAGATTACAGCATGTGGTACCTGTGCTGATTTTTACGATATAAAAAGGAGTATAGAGATTGCCACTATTTCTAATATGTATAGTATTGTTACCGCCATTAATTTGGCCAAAAAAGTTATAAGACCCTAGGATAATGGAATTATTGAAATACTTCGATAATAGTGCAACGAGCTTTCCCAAACCACCTGAGGTGGGGACATTTATTCAGAACTATTTAGCAGTTGGTGGTACTTATGGTAGAAGTGGCTATCCAAGAGCAGCAGAATCTACCGCGTTAGTGGAGCAGCTTCGGGATAAACTTGCCATCACCTTTGGTATTGATCAGCCGGAAAATATTGCATTTTGTGCAAATTCAACCCAGGCAATTAACACCATTTTACGCGGTATTAAGTTCGGCAAACAAGAGATACTGATTTCTCCACTCGAGCATAATGCAGTGACCCGACCACTAGAAATGATGAGAAAAACGAGAGGCGTTAAATTCCATGTTATCTCTCACCATAAAGATGGGTTAATAGATATTGAGGGGTTGAAAAAACAGCTTAATTCCCGGATAGGCATGGTCGTAGTCAATCATCAGAGCAACGTGAATGGCCTCGTACAGCCTATTGCCGAAATCAAAAAAGCAATAGGTGATATTCCAATCCTGGTTGATGCCTCACAAAGCGCTGGTGGTATCCCCATCGATTGTAATCAATATGGCATTGATTATTTAGCATTTACAGGCCATAAAGGATTACTTGGGCCAACAGGCATTGGTGGATTTTATACACGTGAACCAGAGTCCATTGAACCCCTTATTTTTGGTGGAACCGGAAGTAACTCCAGTAGCTATGATATGCCTACAAGTCTTCCCGATAAATTTCAAGCTGGTACTCCCAATATGATTGGAGCTGCTGGACTTTTAGGCGCACTTCTTGCAAACATAACCGTGCAGCATTCACGCTCCAACTTTGTGGAAATGCTTCAGCATCTTAATAGTATTCAAGGGTTAGAACTATTTTGTGCCACTGAAATAGAGCATCAAGGCGAGACGTTCTCGTTTCGATATACAAATGAAAATCCTGGCAATACGGCATTTAGACTATATCAATTATTTGGAATTGAAACAAGATCGGGATTGCACTGTGCTCCATTAGCTCATGCAACAATCGGTAGCTTACCTCATGGATTAGTTAGAGTATCGCTCTCGCCTTTTCACACGTTAAAAGATTTGGAATATCTAACAAATTCCATTGAGAAAGCAAGGTTAGACCATAAATTCTAAACAGATGACCATTTTATTATTTCCAAACGTTCGTATGGTTATAAAGGCTGAAAAATTTCTTCACCAACTTGGTAAAGCAGGTATGGTTAGACCAGTGCCCACTTCCATATCATCCGAATGTGGTATGTGTATCGAAATTGATGACATCGATTCCGAATTAACGGCTGAGCTGCTGCAAAATGCTGGCTTTAATGTAACGTTAACTAAAAATATAAAAAATTAATGGATATTGATTTACTATCACTGGTGGAATCAGGCGGATGTTCGGCCAAACTTCCAGCCATAGAGTTGGAAAAGGTATTAAAGAATTTTCCTAAAATAACCGACCCTAATCTTCTTGTCGATATTGATACTCAGGATGACGCTGCAGTATATAAGATTTCCGAAAATCAAGCATTGATATTTACCACCGATTTCTTTCCACCAATTTGTAGCGATCCCTTTGAATTTGGTCAAATTGCCGCTGCAAACTCACTTTCGGATGTATATGCAATGGGAGGGAAGCCGATTCTTGCACTTAATATAGCCATGTTTCCGTCAACTTTGCCACTCGATGCATACGCTAAAATTTTGGAGGGAGGCCTTAATAAGGTTACGGAATCAAGAGCATTGCTTGTGGGGGGGCATACCATTGATGATACACCTCCAAAGTATGGCCTAGCTGTTGTTGGAATGGTAGATCCTAAAAATCTAGTCACAAATGCTGGTCTTAAAGTTGGCGATGTGCTCATACTAACCAAGCCAATTGGTAGTGGAATATTGGTTTCGGGTCAAAAAATTGGGCTAGCTAGCCTAGAGGCCTACATTACCGCCCTTAAAAACATGAAAGTGCTGAATAGTAATGTATTAAATGTTTTTCAAATGGGGCAGGTTAGGGGTGGAACTGATGTTACGGGCTTTGGTCTCCTTGGGCATGTTCTCAAAATGGCCCGAGCTAGCAATGTCTCCATTCAAATTACCGCTTCAGCAGTTCCATATCTTCCCCAGGCTTACAGCTTAGCAAATGATGGATGTATTCCCGGAGCTACCTTTAGAAATTTAAAATACGTTGAAAATGAGACGATTTTTGCATCAAATGTGCAATTTGCACATCGTGCATTATTGGCCGATGCACAAACTTCGGGTGGTATAGTATTCGGAATTCATCCCTCGTTAGCCCAAGACGCCATTTTAATGCTTAAAAATAGTGGTGCTGAACGGGCTGCTATTATTGGAAATGTTGAAGAACCAGCTAATCATTATCATATAAAAGTGACTGAATAATAGAGAAATGAAACTGCACGAGGGGGATACATTTACATTTAAAGTTTTTGCGAAGAGAAATTTTGAGCCTAATCCAACGTCAGCATTTTTTATTTTGGAAGGTCCTAATGGCGGAAAATTTTTGCTTCCCTGTGAACCTTACCACGCATATGGGATTGAAATAGGCCAAAAAATACGCTGTAGAATAGACAAAATAAGCTGTTCTGGTAAAATATACATTGAACCGGAGAACCCGTTTTATATGGTTGGAAAAACCTACTTATTTTCTGTTCTCAAAATACAAAGAAACATACTCCAAAATGCAGAAGTAGCCGTTGTGGCTTTTGTACTCGATAAAATTGGCAATACAGTAGAGGTTATTGTTGATAAATCAGTAACTGCAAATAGTTCCATTACTTGTCTAGTAACGCGCATAAAAAAAGGACACCTGTATCTGGAATTTACAGGAGAAAAACCTTCCTTTTATCAATTTGAGGAAAATACATGGTCCGATTTTTTAATTATCGGGGAACACCTACATTCAAATGGAGATAATAATCTAATTATCAAATCAATAAACAATGGAACTCAACACTTTATTCCAATTGAGGATTACAAACATTATGGATTAAGAGTTGGTCAAACCATTTCAGCGTTAGTAACAAGAAGTAGTAAAAACGGCATTTATTATATCGAACCAAAGAATCCACGATACATCCTTGGAGAAAAATATCTTTTTGAAATTGCTGATATTTCAAAATTTACACGACAAGAGGATGACGCAAATATAGTTATTGTCGCGGTAGTAGATCAATTACAACAGAAAACATCGTTCATCTGGGAAAAATGCAATCTTCCTACTATTGGGGAGACTGTTGAATGCAAAGTAGTTGGTTTTAGAAAAGGCAAGCTAGTATTACAATAATAAAAAAAGTGGATTAAACAATCCACTTAATCTTCATCGTATTCATCATAAGAACTTTCATCGGGTTGATCTGCCAGATTATCCGCTCCGGGAACTATATCTTCCTCTTCGCCATAGTAATCTTTTTCATCCTCATCCTTTGACTTGTTATCAACTTTAACATCAACCTTTACTAAGAAACTGGTGTCTTCGTCATCTATTGTAAAATAATAGAAGAATTCGCCATTGGGCTTTTCAAATTTCTTAATAAAATCCCAATAGCCACTGGGATATTTAGCGCGTACCAATTCAAGCTGAACAGAAGTTAGATTCTTGACATTGGTGATAACACGTTTTTTCACTTTTTTTTCCATAGATGAATGGCCCTGATTTTTTTTGCAATTATACGCTAAAAAATGAATATGCAATAGGTATTTTGAGATGAAAATTAAAAAAATGTATTTAGCATAACCATCTTATAAACAAGACGATAATATTTTATGCAATAAAAAAGGCAAAATATCTCCTTCGCAATAGCTCATTTTGTTCGCTTAAGTGGTCATTTTGAAGTTCTAAAAAGGTAAAATTTAAATCCTATAATTAATATTATGTTAACTTATCTTTAAATTAGAAAAAGGGGCATAACCCCTTTTCCAAACTAATTATTAGTTTCCTTTAAGTGCGTTAAATTTATCTTGAAACTCTTTGTACTTTGCCATCATGTCCTCACTATCATTTCTGAAGCGAAAGTATAAATTTTTTAGTGTCTCAGTTACCACCAATTCATTGGGCTGTAATTGATAAGCCTTCTCAATATAGGGTAATGATTTCTTAAAGTATGTATCAGCCTCTGCTAACAACTTTTCATAACCTTTTGAATCTTCCATTGGTAACTTGTTGGCAACTTCAACCTTAGATGCTCCTTGATTGTAATACATAACACCAAGATTAAAGTAAGCATCAAAATACTCAGGGCTGATTTCAATTGCCTTCTTATAAGCACTCTCAGCCTTATTTAAGTCAGGCAATTTTTCATAGAGAGCAGCCTCTGCAAAGTATAATGATGCATTGGTAGAATCAGTGGCAATGGCCTTATTCAAATAATCGATTACTTTGACTGGATTCTCATTCTTAATAATGTAGTAGTTAATCAATGAAAGCATCAAGGTTTTGTTTGTTGGAAACAAAGAAAACCCTTTTTCAATGGTATTTCCTGCTTTTACAGTATCTCCAGTGGCCATATCACAACTATATAGATAGTAATACAGTTCGCCATTGTTTGTATAGTTAATTTCAAGCGACTTTTCGAGATATTTAACTCCTTCATTGCACTTGCCAGCAAGTTGAGCCGTAACTCCTGCATAGTAAATAATTGTAGAGTCTACAATATTTAGCGCTGGATGGCTAGAACAAAGGTGACTTCCTTCGAAGCAGTGAAATGCACTTGCATAATCTTGTTGAGCATAATAGTTCATGGCAGCAATATTGAACTTTGTTACCAAAGAACTTAGGCCCTCACCTATTTTCTTTACTTGTTTCTTATCGCCATCTAAAACATACGCCTTATCAAATGATTTGTATGCATTTTGATAAGTGCTATCCAAAAAAGGATTTGTTTCTTTCCAGAAAATTAACTTACCACCAGATACATAAAGAGTAAAGTAAGGATATACATCCTCCTCGAATGGTTCTTTATTAATTTCAACCTGATTGGTTGATGTAGGCGATCCATACATCAATTTTGTTTCCTGAATGGACATATTTGTCCTAAGCTGATAGTTGTGAACATCAATTGCATCTAAATAAACCTGTCCCCTATTAATCCATACTTTGGGGTTGTCTACCTTTTTTGGATTTTCGATTTCTTTTGTGCTTTTTTCAAAGCTTTTCTTGATTTGATCTGCATTGGGAATTCCAGTAACCTGCCCAAATGCTACTTGGCCAACAAGAGCTATAGTTACTAATAAAAGATACTTTTTCATTGGTGTATCAGATTGGGTTAGTAATAAGATGTTTGTGCAATATTAGTAATTAATTGTTAATCTTCAATTGTGGTATCAACATCAAGTTCATCGGCAACTGGTTGAACAGCAACTTCATCGTCATCACCTTTCTGTACAAGTGCTACCGCTGCAATTTCATCTTGTTTCCTAATGTTAATTAACTTAACACCCTGTGTTGCCCTACCGGTAATACGAATATCACTTACATGAAGACGGATTGTAATACCTGTCTTTGTTATGATCATCAGGTCATTATTGTCGGTAACGCCCTTAATTGCAATAAGTTTACCAGTTTTATCCGTAATATTTAGTGTTTTTACACCCTTGCCCCCCCTGTTTATTATTCTATAATCCTCCAAACTTGAGCGTTTTCCATATCCCTTTTCCGAAACAACCAATATATCTTGGACGTTCTCATCTGTGCAAACCATTCCTACAACCTCATCGATTGCGGAAATACTGATACCCTTAACGCCAGATCCAGTTCTCCCAATGGCTCTCACTTGATTTTCTGGAAAGCGAACGGCTTTACCCTCTTTGGCAGCAAGGAGAATATGCTCTAAACCATCGGTTAACTTTGCTTCAATAAGCTGGTCCCCCTCCTTTATGGTAATAGCATTTACACCCGTTTGGCGAGGTCTTGAGTATGCCTGGAGCAATGTTTTTTTAATTATACCCTTCTTTGTACAAAGGATTATATAATTTGTGGTAATATATTCAATATCAGTTAGTTTTTCAACATTAATATAAGCCTTTACCATATCGTTAGGCTCAATATTAATGATATTTTGAAGTGCTCGTCCCTTGGTTGCTTTTGCTCCTTCTGGAATATCATACACCTTTAGCCAATAGCAACGTCCCTTTTCAGTAAAAAGAAGCATGGTATTGTGCATGGATGCAACAAATATATGCTCTATGAAATCTTCATCACGCGTTGATGAGCCTTTAGTGCCTACACCACCCCTATTTTGTGTTTTAAATTCAGTAAGAGGTGTCCTTTTTATGTAGCCCAAATGAGATATGGTAATAACCACATCCTCATCTGCATAGAAATCTTCTGGATTAAACTCCTCGGCATGTCGAACAATTTCTGTTCTACGTTCATCGTTGTATTTTTCCTTTATCTCAAGAAGTTCGTCCTTAATAATTTTCATCTGAAGTTCTACATCAACAAGTATTTGCTTGTAGAATTCGATTTTCTTCATCAGCTCATCATATTCTTCCTTGATTTTCCCTCGCTCGAGTCCGGTAAGACTGCGCAAACGCATTTCAATAATTGCTCTAGACTGAAGATCAGAGAGGTTAAAATTAGCCATCAACCCTTCACGAGCGATATCAGGAGTTGCCGAAGCTCTAATAAGCGTAATTATTTCGTCGATATGATCGAGAGCAATAACCAATCCTTCCAGTATGTGCGCCCGCTTTTCTGCCTGATCTAGATCGTATCTTGTTCTTCGCATCACAACATCATGTCGATGTTCTACAAAACAAGAGATCAAATCCTTCAAATTTAACTGCCGAGGTTTTCCATCAACCAGCGCAATATTATTTACCGCAAATGAAGATTGAAGTTGGGTGAATTTGTAGAGATTATTAAGAACCACATTGGCTACCGCCTCCTTTTTAAGTATAATTACGATGCGCATCCCATTACGGTCAGACTCATCGTTAATATAGGAGATGCCATCAAGTTTTTTATCATTGATCAAATCGGCTATTTTCTTAATCATTTCAGCCTTATTGACCATGTATGGAATCTCGTTTACAATGATTTTAGCCCTACCACTATCTGTAAACTCAAGTTCCGTCTTTGCTCTAATTACAATACGGCCTCGTCCAGTTTCAAAGGCTTCTTTAACCCCCTGATAGCCATAAATGATACCTCCGGTAGGAAAATCTGGACCTTTGACATACTTTAACATCTCCTCAATAGTAATGTCGCGATTATCGATATATGCGCAGGTTGCATCTACCACTTCGCCAAGATTATGAGGGGCCATATTGGTTGCCATACCAACGGCTATTCCCGATGCTCCATTTACCAACAACATTGGAATTCTAGTTGGTAAAACCGTGGGCTCTTCAAGAGAGTCATCGAAGTTTAACCTAAAATCAACGGTATTCTTATCGATATCGGCTAGAGATTCCTCTGCAATTTTTTTTAATCGCGCTTCGGTATAACGCATTGCTGCGGGGCTATCACCATCTACCGAACCAAAGTTACCTTGACCGTCGACAAGGGGATATCTGAGTGACCAATCTTGAGCCATTCGAACCATGGCATCATATACTGAAGTATCGCCATGAGGATGATATTTTCCAAGCACCTCTCCAACGATACGTGCCGATTTCTTATAGGGTTTATTAGCCATTACCCCCAATTCCGACATTCCAAATAATACTCTCCGGTGCACTGGCTTAAGCCCGTCCCTTACATCGGGAAGAGCACGAGATACTATAACCGACATCGAATAATCGATGTAAGCAGATTTCATCTCCTCCTCAATATTAATCTTGATAATCTTTTCTCCTTCAGCCATAATCCGATGATTTCTCGTTTTCGATTAGCGTGCTAAAGTACTTATTTATTATGGAATTTTCTGGCCTTTATGTCCCAATTTATCAACAAAAATTAAGTTGTATAGCAGAAAACATTGAATTAGTTACGAATTAGAGATTACTTTATGCAATTCGTAGGCAAAGTTTAAACAACCATCCTTAATTTGGGTTTATTGTATTATTTTAGTGCAAAATTTCAACCAAAGGAGTAAGTATGGACTCTAACTTTTCAAAACGAATTAAGGACATTCTCAGTTACAGCAAAGAAGAGGCTATTAGGCTGGGAAATCCTTCCATTGGTACCGAACATCTTTTTCTAGGAATTCTGCGTGAAGGTGAGGGTATTGCTGTTGATATACTTAAATCACTTGGTGCAGATATTCCCGCTCTTAAGCAGCATGTAGAGGAGAAAATTCGTACTGATATGATTATGGATCTTTCTGAATTAGAAAACTTAAATCTCTATAAATCTGCTGAAAGAGCATTAAAGTTGGTATTTCTCGAAGCTCGAGCATTGAAGAGCGAAACCGTTAATTCTGCGCATCTCTTACTGGCAATTTTGAAAGATGAGGGTAGTATGGTTTCTTTAATCCTAGCGGAATCGAGTATCGATTACTTTGTTGTTAAAAATAAGCTCGAAGGAAGTCAAGTCCAATCAAGGGCTGATTACTCTGACGACGACGACGAAAAGGAACAATTTGGTGCCCCGAAGGGTACTCCGCAGCCAGGAGGAAGACCAACATCAGATACTCCGGTGCTAGATAATTTTGGAATTGATTTAACTAAGGCAGCGGAAGAAAATAGGTTAGATCCAATTATAGGACGGGAACGCGAAATTGAGCGCATTGCTCAAATACTAAGCCGTAGAAAGAAAAATAACCCAATTCTTATTGGTGAACCAGGGGTTGGTAAATCTGCCATTGCTGAGGGACTCGCATTAAGAATTATAAAGAAAAAAGTTTCAAGAGTTCTTTTTAATAAACGAGTTGTTGCTCTTGATATAGCAGCAATAGTAGCCGGAACTAAATACCGTGGACAGTTTGAAGAACGGATGAAAGCCATCCTCAATGAATTGGCAAAAACCAGCAATGTAATCCTCTTCATTGATGAAATTCATACGATTGTTGGTGCTGGTGGAGCTACCGGTTCACTAGATGCCGCCAACATGCTAAAGCCAGCACTTGCACGTGGAGAAATTCAGTGCATTGGAGCCACTACTCTTGATGAATATCGTGAACATATTGAAAAGGATGGTGCCTTAGAGCGCCGTTTTCAGAAAGTAATGGTTGAGCCAACTTCACCCGAAGAGACTTATGAGATTTTGAATAATATTAAGGAGCGCTATGAGGATCACCACAACGTATTGTATACTCCTGAGGCAATTGATGCCTGCGTAAAGCTTACGCAACGATATATCTCCGACCGTCACTTGCCCGATAAAGCGATAGATGCCCTTGATGAAGCAGGATCTAGAGTTCATATTGCTAACATTAAGGTGCCTGAGAGGGTGGTCATGCTCGAAAAACAGATTGAGGAAACACGAAACGAAAAACTCAAAGCAGTAAAAAATCAAAATTTTGAAATGGCTGCTTCCTTTCGTGATCGTGAACGGCAGTTTTCGGAGCTCCTTGATCAAGAGCAAAAAAAATGGGAAAAAGAACTCTCTCAAAATCGAGAAACCGTTGATGCAGAAAAAGTTGCAGAAGTTGTAGCAATGATGACGGGTGTTCCTGTTCAGCGAATTGCTCAAGCAGAGGGTGAAAGACTTTTAAAAATGGCTGATGAACTTAAGACCAAAATTATTGGTCAAGATGAAGCCATTGAGAAGATTGTAAGGTCTATTCAACGAAATAGAGCTGGTCTAAAAGATCCTTTAAAACCAATTGGTACGTTTGTATTTCTAGGCCCTACCGGCGTTGGAAAAACACAACTAGCCAAAGTGTTAGCAAAATACCTATTCGATTCAACCGACAACCTCATCAGAATAGACATGAGCGAATACATGGAGAAATTCTCCGTATCGCGTCTTGTTGGAGCACCTCCTGGCTACATCGGTTATGAGGAAGGTGGTCAACTAACTGAAAAAGTTCGAAGAAAGCCATATTCGGTTGTTCTCCTAGATGAGATTGAAAAAGCACACCCTGACGTATTTCACATTCTACTTCAAGTGTTGGACGAAGGGCTCCTCACCGACTCATTGGGTAGGAAGGTAGATTTCAAAAATACGATCGTTATAATGACATCGAATATTGGTAGTCGCGAGCTCAAGGAATTTGGTCAGGGAGTGGGATTTGCCACGAAGGCAAAATCAGACTCACCAAATGAATATTCAAAAAGCCTTGTTCAAAAAGCGTTGAGAAAGACTTTTGCTCCTGAGTTTATAAATCGAATAGACGATATTGTGATGTTTAATTCGCTAGAGCGTAAGGAACTGCACAAGATAATTGACCTTGAACTTAAAGGCTTAATTGACAGAGTTATAGCGTTAGGATTTAATGTTAAGATAAGTCTTGCCGCCAAAGATTTTTTGGTGGATAAAGGTTACGACATTCAATTTGGTGCTCGCCCACTAAAACGTGCCATTCAAAAATATCTTGAAGATCCTCTTGCGGAGGTAATAATAAAAGGCACCTTGATACCCAATAGCACCATTAATGTGGGATATACCAAGGGCAAGGAAGAGCTAACCCTCAAACTTGGCAAGAATAGTTTAACCGATGCTGATGAACAAAACGATTAGCACGATGTTTTAAAAAGCGGCTCAATCACGTGGCCGCTTTTTTTTAATATATATAATTATTATCATGGAAAAAAATAGTACAAAAGTGACCTTTGGAGGTAATCCTGTCACGTTAATGGGCACAGAGGCTAAGGTTGGCCAAGTTGCTCAAGATTTTACCGTTATTAATAGTGCTCTTAAGCCTGTAAAACTTTCAGATTACGTAGGTAAGGTGAAGATCATCTCTGTATTCCCATCGGTGGATACCTCAGTTTGTTCTGCACAAAATCACCGTTTCAATAAGGAAGCTTCAATGCTTGACGATAAAATTCAAATAATTGGCATTTCTAACGACCTTCCTTTTGCACTTGGTCGCTATTGTGGCGCAGAGGGTATTGATCGGATTATTACGCTTTCTGACCACAAAGACTTGGATTTTGCGATGAAATACGGTTTTCTAATTCAGGAACTTCGGTTATTAACCAGGGGTGTGATTGTAATAGATGCTAAAAATGTAATTCGCTATGTGGAATATGTCTCAGAAGTTACACATGAGCCTAACTATGAGGCGGCAATTAAGATTGCCAAGGAGCTAGTTTAAAAAAAAGCGTGATTAATCACGCTTTTTTTAATTTATGATGCCAATAAGGTCATATTCAAGCGAATCGATAATCTCAACTTCATAAAAGTGACCAATTTCTATAACGTTATCACTTTTTTTGACGAGAACCTCTCCATCAACCTCTGGTGAATCGTATTCACTACGTCCAATATAAAACTCACTATCTTCAGAATCGATGAGTACTCGTAAACGTTTTCCAACCTTTTGGGAGTTCAGGTTCTCTGATATTTCTTGTTGCAGTTTCATGATAATACCTGCTCGACGAATTTTTTCTTCCGTTGTAAGCATATCCTTATAATTCTCTGCTGCAAATGTTCCCTCCTCTTCCGAGTATGGAAACACTCCAAGCCTATCAAATTTTATTTCCTTAACAAAAGCACAAAGTTCATCAAACTCTGTTTGTCCCTCCCCCGGATGTCCAACTAGTAATGTGGTACGTAAGGTTAAGTTTGGAATTTTAGTCCTAAGTTGCCGTATCAGCTCATAGGTTTCTGCCTTGGTAATACCTCTATGCATTGACTTTAGAACAACATCACTAATATGCTGAAATGGAATATCGAGGTAGCTGCAAATTTTTGAATTTGAAGCGATTGTTTCCATTAAATCCAATGGAAATTGATAAGGAAAGGCGTAGTGTAACCTAATCCACTCAATACCCTTTATGGTTGATAGGCGGTTTAATAGTTCAGAAATTTGTCTCTTTCCGTATATGTCTATGCCATAGAATGTACTATCTTGAGCAATTATAATAAGTTCCTTTACACCCACTGAGGCTAATTTTTCCGCCTCCTTGACCAGCTGATCAATCGATTTTGAAATATGCTTACCTCTTATTAAAGGTATTGCGCAGTATGAGCAGCCCCATGAGCAACCTTCCGATATTTTAAGGTATGCAAAGTGTGAAGGGGTGGTAATAACTCTTTCTCCCAATAGATCTTCCCTATATTGGGCTCCAAGCACTTTGACTACTGTTTTAAACTCATTTACACCAAAAAAACCATCTACCTCAGGTATCTCCTTTGTTAACTCCTCCCTATATCGCTCAGAAAGGCATCCGAAAACAAACAATTTCTTAATTTGTCTCTCCTTTTTCTGCTCAACATACTTCAATATCATGCTAATGGATTCCTCCTTTGCATCACCAATAAATCCACATGTATTAATTAGCACGATATCGGATTGCTCGTCACTATTATGAACCACCTGAAATCCTGATGCTGTCAATTGTCGCATTACAAATTCAGAATCGACAATATTTTTGGAACAACCAAGCGTAACAACGCTTATTTTCTGAGTTTCACTCATCATAAATCAGATAGTTTTATCGCAAAAAAGAATTTACTAATAGAGCGTAAACCTTTATGAATACTAAAGACAGGCTCTACTTGAAAAGAGATTCTACAAAAGCTTTCCTGTCAAAAATTTGAAGGTCTCCGATACCTTCGCCGAGCCCAATATACTTAACTGGGATTTTAAATTGATCGGAGATACCAATTACGACTCCGCCTTTGGCTGTACCGTCTAATTTAGTAATTGCTAATGCATTAACCTCCGTTGCTTTAGTAAATTGACGAGCCTGCTCAAATGCATTTTGACCCGTAGAACCATCAAGAACAAGTAATACTTCGTGTGGAGCTGTTGGAATTACCTTCTTCATAACATTTTTAATCTTGGTAAGCTCATTCATGAGATTTACCTTGTTATGAAGCCTACCAGCAGTATCAATAATCACGATATCGGCCTTCTTTGTTATAGCCGAAGTTAGTGTATCAAAGGCAACAGATGCTGGGTCGGAACCCATCTGCTGTTTGATTATTTCGACACCCGCCCTTTCGGCCCAAACAACAAGCTGTTCGACGGCAGCAGCCCGGAAAGTATCAGCAGCGCCAATCAACACCTTTTTACCTGCTTCGGTAAACATATTGGAGAGCTTTCCGATGGTTGTTGTTTTTCCAACACCGTTGACTCCTACCACCATAATAACGTAAGGGCCATCGTTGCTAGTAAATTCATTATTGTGCTCAATGCTTGCGTTATTTTCTTCAAGCATAAGCGAAATTTCATCTTTCAAAATGATGTTGAGCTCTGAGGTATTTAAAAATTTCTCCCGAACAACCCGCTCCTGTATACGCTCAATTATCTTTAGGGTAGTTTCAACCCCAACATCCGAAGTAATCAACACCTCTTCTAAGGCATCAAGCACATCATCATCCACCCGGGAACGACCTGCTATAGCACGCGACATCTTCCTGAAAACACTCTCCTTCGTTTTTTCAAGACCCTTGTCAAGTGTCTCCTGTTTACCTGAGAAAATATCGAAAATACCCATTTTAGCAAATTTAATGGCTAGCGATAATAACAAAAAAGCTTCCTTAACAGAAGCTCCTTTTGTTCAATATTCTAAACGGTTTTATTTTTTAGCAAAAAAATCTTTCACTTCTGCATTGAGAACCATTTCTTCTTTAAATACATAGGCTCCAGTCTTCTCGGACTTCACCATTTTAACGCATTTAGTAAAATTTTTACCTGCGCCTTTTTGCAAGGTTGCAACTACTTTCTTTGCCATTGCTCAACTTATTTAATTTCTCTGTGAACAGTTACTTTCTTAAGAATTGGGTTGTATTTTTTACGCTCAATTCTATCTGGTGTGTTTTTCTTGTTTTTTGTGGTAATATACCTCGAAGTGCCGGGCATTCCACTTTCTTTATGTTCGGTGCATTCCAAAATTACCTGCACTCGGTTACCTTTCTTTGCCATTGCTAAATGCCTTTTTTACAGTTTCTTAGTATTCACAAATTAAACCAACACTCTGTGCCCTTTTAATGGCCTCTTTAAGACCAATTTTGTTGATGGTTCGCATGCCAGCAGCAGAAACCTTAAGGGTCACCCAACGGTTTTCTTCTTCAAGAAAAAATTTCTTCTTCTGAAGGTTTGGGTTGAACATTCTTTTTGTTTTTTTATTGGAGTGAGAAACATTGTTTCCTACTCTTGGAACTCTACCCGTTATTTGACAAATCTTTGACATTGCTCGATATTTAATGCTACCATTATTTTCAAAACAGAGCGCAAATTACGCTAATTAATTCCAATAATTCAAATATTTGAATCTTTTTTTTAGACTATTTCGAGACATTTCGCAATATTTCTTCCCTTAGGAGGTTAATAGCTATTGCTGAAGCCCTAAGAATATTCTGCTCTCTACTATTTCCAAAAGTAAACCTTGCCGATTTTGTCCCTTGTGGTCCAGAAATGGCGACCCATGTAGTTCCAACCGGCTTATCGTCACTTCCTCCAGATGGCCCTGCAATGCCTGAGGTAGCGATAGCGTAGGTTGTATTGAATACAGCTCTACATCCATCAGCCATCTGTCTAACTACCTGTTCACTAACTGCTCCAAAAGCATCCAGTGTTTCCAATTTGACACCAAGTAATTTTGTCTTGATGTGGTTTGAATAAGCAACCATAGAACCAATAAAATAGGCACTACTTCCGGGTATCAGCGTAATTAAATGAGCAATATTTCCACCCGTACAACTTTCTGCTACTGAAACAGACATATTGTTATCTTTCAGTAAATTACCAACAACCATTTCAAGTGATTGATCGCCAATAGCAAAAATATTATCGGGTATAATTAACTTTAGTCCGGCAATATGCTTTTCGATCTCTTGCTGGAGTTGCAATCTATTGTGACCATGAGCTGAAAGCCGTAACTTAATTGCGCCCGGGCTTGGTAGGTATGCTAATTTAATATGTGCTGGTAAACTATCCTCCCATGCCAATATCTTCTTTGCCAGCATGGATTCCGGAAGGCCAAATGTCATTACTGTTTGATGGACAATGTCCACATCAGCAAACAGCTGTTTTACAATAGGTAATACCTCATTGCTTACAAGATATTCCATCTCCAAGGGTACACCAGGCAAAGAGAAAATGAACTTGCCATTATTTTTGAATAGCATGCCTGCTGCCGTTCCAACTTTATTATTTAAAACGGTAGCGCAGGATGGAATTAGCGCCTGATTATGATTAAGGTCGTTCATCTCAACACCTCTTGACGCAAGTAGTGATTTCACATGAGATAATACCTTATCATTGAGGATTAAATCGCAATGGAAATATGAAGCGAGTGTCTTTTTTGTTAAATCATCCCTGGTAGGACCCAAACCTCCGGTAAGTACTATAATATCTGCATCCATTCTTGCATTATCCAACGCTTTACATATATGCGTTGAATCATCTGAAACAGAAGTAATTTGATGAATAATTACACCAATAGAACTTAAGGCTGAGGCAATATAAGCCGAATTCGTATCGACAGTTTGTCCAATTAGAAGTTCATCCCCAATGGTAATAATTTCTGCAATCATTATCTTTAAGTATTATAGGATAAAAGGGCGGCCAAAGACCGCCCTTTTATCGGCAAGAGCCTCTCACGGGATTTGAACCCGCGACCTGCTGTTTACGAAACAGCTGCTCTACCGCTGAGCTAAAGAGGCAAAATTGTTGCGCAAAAATAGCTCTTTTTAATAAACCCCAAAGCATGAAACCAATTTACTTAAGCGAATCCAAAAGCTTTTTCGCTTTCAGTCTATCGTTCAGCACTGTTCGATATTCAGTAATATATAGTTTTTTTGGTCCCAGTGAATCTGCCACGTTAAGCCAGCTAACAGCAAGACTGTAATCACCATTAACCTCACTAGCCACGGCAAGATTATAAGCAGCCTTATTCTTTAGATTATTCCTGCCTTTTTCGCCAACCATCCAGCTCCAAATTTTAATAGCCTTGGTCCAATTACCTTCACTTACATCATTCTCTGCCATTTTCATGTATGAATTATTGCAGGAAATAATTTTTCTGTATTGCGTTGTCCATTGAGGTGTAAAAGCAGAAAGACTATTAATGCCAACATCACCTCCTACGTAACTTGCTACATCAACAAATTTTGGAAGGTTATCGATGGCCTCTCGTCTCGATGTTCCAAATGCATCCCATGAATATGCCTTTTTAAAAATATGTTCGGCTTGCACTGTTTGTGAATCAGGACCATAAATACGCCATATACCCAGTGCATTAATGGTAAAAAAGGCATGATATCCATATTCGTTTTGAAAGTCTGGAAGCACCGTAATATCTGGATTCAAGGCAAAAAAATCTAGTGAAATAACTTGCTGAGAATTGGTACTTTCAATAATTTTATCTAGAGAATCCTTCGGTAATATAAAGGTGGAAGAGATGGAGCTATCTGATTTTACTAGGTGTGATGTAACTACATTTGCACGAGACCCAACGGCCGGCGTAGCCAATCCATCTCTAAGAGCATAGGCAGCCGCTTCAGAAGCAATACTATCTAGCTTACTCACAAGAACTTGTTCGGGATCTGTCAACCTATTCGATTCACTATAGGTAAAGTTAACCGTAGTGTTTAACCGTGGTGACATATAGTAAACAGTTGGTGGTTCAAGTGTATCCACCGGAACGCTTACTCGATAGCTACATGAGCCCAACAGTAAGATCAGGAGGATTATTGATAAATGACCTATACGCATAGACATTTTTTTTGTATTGAAAATTACAATATTTATGCCAAAAAAGGCCATCTTTTACGATGACCTTCAAAAAAAATATTTTAATCAGTAAAAACCTTATTAATCTTGCATCCCTCCACAAACAGGAATTGTTTGGCCTGTAACGTAACTTGAAAGATCTGATCCAAGAAAAACAGCCACATTAGCAACATCTTCTGGTGTTCCTCCTCTACGTAGTGGAATTTTGCTTACCCATTCATTGCGAACCTCTTCTGGTAATTTATGTGTCATATCGGTGATAATAAATCCTGGAGCAATTGCATTGCAACGAATATTTCTCGACCCCAATTCCTTGGCAATTGATTTTGTAAACCCAATTATCCCGGCTTTTGATGCAGAATAGTTTGCCTGTCCAGCATTGCCCGATAAACCAACCACCGAACTCATATTAATTATTGACCCATTTTGCTGTTTAATCATATAGCGTTGGGTTGCTTTTGTCAAATTAAAAACAGACTTTAGGTTAACATTAATAACCAAGTCCCATTGCTCCTCAGTCATCCTGAGTAAAAGAGTGTCGCGTGTAATTCCTGCGTTATTGACTAAAATTTCTAACGTTCCAAATTCTTTAATCACGTCGTCTACTAAAGACTGAGAATCAGCAAATTTAGACGCATCCGAAATAAAGCCTTTTGCCTTAATGCCCAATGCTTTAAGTTCATTTTCTGTGGACTTGAAGTTATCGTCTTCAACGAGATCAGTAAATGCAATATTTGCGCCATGCTGAGCAAATTTCAGTGAAATTGCCTTGCCAATACCCCTTGCACCACCGGTTATCAATGCTGTTTTTCCTTCTAGTAGTTTCATTGTATCGCTATTTAGTTTTTGCAAACCTAGTGAAAATATCCAAAATGGGGAAATAGAGATACAATTGTATTTTCATGACCAATTATTATCCATAAAACCCATTTATTCGCTATTTTAGTGCCTTAAAATCACCTTTAACCTCCTATCTAATGAAAATCAGGCTGAAAATACGGACAAAATTACTGCTCTCAATCCTTACCGTAACTGCGATTGTTTATGCATCATCGTTAGGATATCTCAGCTTTAAGTTGCAGGACATTTCGCTCAAACGATCCAAAGATCTTGCAGATGCCTATGCACGAGAAAATGCCAATCTGACAAAGGCAAACTTAAACGTGGATATGGACATGACTCGAGGTTTGGCCCATACTTTTAGTGGGATTAAATCTATTCCAAAAAATCAACAACGTGCTGATATTATTCGAGCTCTAAATGGTGTCGCTATTGAAAATCCAGGTTTTCTGTCGGTTTGGGTAAACTTTGAGTTGAGCACTTTGGATAGTAATTATAAAAAAGGTTTTGGGAGGTCTCGAATCACTTTCTGGTGGGAAAATGGTGAATTAAAGCAAAAGGAGGAGATTCTCAATACCGATGGAGATAATACAGAAAGTGCCTACTACAAAATGAAGGTTTCAAAGCAAGAAACGGTTTTGGATCCATACTTATTCACCTATCTCGCTGGTGGTAAACCAATTCTTGAGACATCCGTTTGCGTTCCTTTAGTAGAAAAAGATAAGTTTTTAGGCGTTTTTGGACTCGATCTTTCTTTGGAGCGATTCCAACCGATAATTGAGAGCATTCATCCTTTTACTAATAGCTATGCCTATTTAATATCCAATGACGGAGCCATTATTGCTCATCCCAACAAATATCTCATTGGAAAAAAATTTGGTGATGTATTTCATGCTCAAGACAGTATTAATAGGGTGACAGAAAACATTCAAGAGGGCAAAGTCTTTAGTTACAATTCTGTTGATTCCTCTGGTGCGATGGTCTACATTTCCTATGCACCTATTACTATAGGAAAATCAATTACACCTTGGTCAATTGCAATTGTCGCCCCTATTAATGTGTTGGTAAGCGAAGCAAATCAAACGTTTAACAACACCATCATTATTGGAATAATAGGCCTTATTATTCTAATGATAGTCATTTGGATTTTAGCCTACAATATCACCCATCCCCTCGCCCGTACAATTAAAATTATTCGAAACTTAGCAAAAGGAGAGTTTGATACCGATAATCTATTGGTGGTTAATTCCGGCGATGAGATTGAAGATATTAGCAATTCTGTTAATACACTTATTCAGGGGCTTAGCAAAACCACTGATTTTGCTAAAGAAATTGGTAGAGGTAATCTCGACGTAAATTACTCCAGCTTGGGTAATAACGATATGCTAGGTAAAGCGTTACTTGAAATGCAAAAAAGCCTTGCCAACGCTAAAGAACAAGAGGACATAAGAAGAATAGAAGATCAAAAGCATAGCTGGGCAACTAAGGGGCTTGCAATGTTTGGTGAAATTTTGCGACAGAACAATGATAATCTCGAGGAGTTGTCATATCAGGTAATAAGCAATTTAGTTAAGTATTCCGAGTGTAATGTTGGTGGATTGTTCCTGGTAAATGACGAACAACGATCTGATGTACATTTGGAGCTTAAGGCATGCTTTGCCTATGAAAAAAGGAAGTTTTTAGAAAAGAGAATCGAGATGAATGAAGGTTTGGTTGGCAGATGCGCTCAGGAATCTGAGACCATTTATCTTACCGAAATACCTGAAAACTACATACATATTGGATCTGGATTAGGAGAAAAGTCGCCTACCTGCTTACTTCTTGTCCCTCTAAAATTGAACGATCAGGTATTTGGGGTCATTGAACTTGCGTCTCTCAGTATAATAGAAGATTATGTTGTAAGTTTTATTGAAAAATTAGGAGAGACAATAGCATCAACGTTGTCTAATGTGAAAGTGAACATTAGAACTGTTCAGCTTCTTGAAGCATCCAGACAGCAATCCGAAGAGTTGTCCTCTCAGGAGGAGGAGATGCGACAAAATATGGAAGAGCTACAGGCAACACAAGAAGAAGCTGCACGAAAGACTGCCGAAATGGAATCGCTTATCAATGCATTGAACGCCTCCAGCTACGTTTTGGAATACAATTTGGATGGCAATATAATTTCTGTAAACGATGCCATGCTCAAATTGCTAAATAAACCAAGAGAGGCTGTTATTGGAAACCATCACTCCAATGATATACTGTTAAGCGCAAAGCAGAAAAAAGATTATGAAAAATTTTGGAATGACTTAAAGAAGGGAATTAACAAGAAGGAGACCACCAAGCTCAGCATCAATAGTAAGGAGTATACTTTTTTAGAAACCTATACCCCTATTTATGATGAAAATCATAAAATTTACAAGATATTGAAGATATCGCATAACATTACGGATTTCATAAAGCAATAAAAAAAAGCGGCTCAAAGAGCCGCTTTTTTTATAATTTAAAATTCAAGGCTATCGAAAACTGATTCCGACGCCACCAGTAATAATTGGGTATTTGGCAACAGTATAATCAAAATGAAATGCCAATAATGCTAACTTAATGCGTATTCCAGCGTTTGCAGCAAATCCATTATTTTTAAATGATAAACTAAGCGGATCTGTCCAGTTGGTATTTCCAGAAACTACAATTTCGCTTCCCTGTTCTTCAAGCCCAACAGGATAATTTCCCTTAAGGTCCATCTTTGTTTTTGTAAAGTTATAGCCAAGGCCTGCATAAACAGTTAAAACAGGAAGAGACTTTGAAATTATAACTCTAGTGGCTAATGAAGTCGATTTAACCTTAAGCTGCTGATCATTGTATAGCGATTCATCGTATGAGGCAGTTTGCGGTTTGTATGAGACATTTATACTGGAACGAAAGTCAGTATATGCAACCATTGCTGAAAGACCAAACGGTAATAGCTTCATACCTGGTATCAACTCTTTAAATTCATTCTTAATGCCAATGCCCCATAAGCTAACATTTCCGATATCGGGAATGCTCACTTTTGGAATAAAACGGCCCATTATCTCGGTATGATACGGGAGACCAATGCCAGCCTGTAATATGGGCATTGGTACCACATTTAAGTTTGCTCCACTAGGGAGATTAAACTGCACATTCTTAGAAGCGATTACTCCACCTCCCATATCAACTTGACCTTGATATTCAACCTGTGGTCCACTACTCGATCCAGCAACTGTTGGAGCAGTGTTACTTTGTCCAGTTACCACAGAAATGTTTGTCAACTTCAACGAAGTTATGTCAAACTTCTTATCGGACGTTGGAACCATAACTGAATTAATGGAAAAAGTTAAATCAAACCCTCCTAGCTTATGTGGTTTACCATTATTGTACCAACTGCCACTTAAACCCCATCCAAGACTTTTACCAAAAGGTTGAAGGTAGGCTTCAGAGAGCTTAACGGCATCTTGTTGGCTGGTCCGCAGCAATAGAACTACATCTTTTTGGGCGATAGAGAATAACGGAATTAGTGCCAGGCATAACGCACCAAACATTTTTTTCACAATTGGGTAGGTTTTCATAGATTTCAGCGTTAATATTCAGTGCGAAATATAAAGATTTCTGAGAGAATTAAAGATTACGAATGAAAGTATGTCTAGTAGACTGCTAGAATTCGTTAAATTTGAAAAAAAAATGGATTCTCAGATACCACTTGCAGAGCGTCTTCGACCAATAAAACTTGAAGATTATTTAGGACAGAAGCATTTAATGGGTAATGGAGCGGTATTGCGCAGATCAATTGAATCAGGAAACTTACCTTCACTTTTACTTTGGGGACCTCCAGGTGTTGGTAAAACTACCCTTGCAAAGCTTATTGCCCATGAACTAAATAGAACTATTTTTACACTCAATGCCATAAATTCAGGAGTTAAGGAAGTTCGAGAAATATTTGAAAAGGCCAAAAAGCTACAGTTTTTCAATACACCAGCTCCAATTCTTTTCATCGACGAAATCCATCGTTTCAATAAGGCACAGCAAGATTCACTTTTAAGTGCCGTTGAGCAAGGTATTATTACCCTCATTGGCGCAACTACCGAAAATCCCTCATTTGAGGTTATTTCACCTTTGCTTTCACGTTGTCAAGTATTTATTCTAAAACCCTTGGATAAGGAGGACCTACTAACGCTACTAAATAGGGCAATTACCACCGATTCATACCTTAAGAATCGTTCCATTAATGTGGTCGAAACAGATGCCATATTACGCTTTTCAGGTGGCGACGCACGGAAACTTCTGAACATACTGGAGATTGTTATTGGAGCTTCTGAAACCGAAGAGGTTGCGTTGACTGATAAAATCGTAACAGAACGATTGCAGGAAAATATCGCCCTTTACGATAAAAATGGAGAACAGCACTACGATATTATAAGTGCCTTTATTAAATCCATACGTGGAAGCGATCCTCAGGCTGCCGTATATTGGCTAGCTCGAATGGTGGAAGGAGGCGAAGACCCAAAATTTATTGCCAGGAGGCTTATTATCCTCTCTTCAGAAGATATTGGATTGGCAAACCCCAATGCATTGTTGCTGGCAACAGCATGTTTTCAGGCAGTTGAAAAAATTGGAATGCCAGAATCAAGAATTATTCTTTCTGAAACAGCCATATACTTGGCCACCAGTCCCAAAAGTAATTCAGCCTATAATGCCATAAATACCGCAATTGAACAGGTGAAAAAGGAAGGAGGATTGCCAGTACCAATGCACCTTAGAAATGCTCCAACTAATATGATGAAAAACATTGGCTATGGCAAAGACTATCGCTATGCTCATAGCTATGAGGGTAATTTTGCCTTACAGGAATACTTGCCAGACAAATTGACAGGAGCAGTTTTTTATAATCCTGGCGAGAATACAAAGGAGCAAGAGATTAAACAAAAACAGAATAGCTTGTGGAACGGCAAATATTCATTATGATTTTTTTATCTTCGCAAAAAAAACATGCTATACGATCTTCCAAACATTCATCATGCCGACAGCGGTAATTTCTTTTTACTAGCTGGGCCCTGCGTTGTAGAAACGGAGGAGATTACTTTTGGTACCGCAAAAAGAGTAAAGGAAATTACCGATAAGTATAAAATTCCCTTTGTTTTCAAAGCATCCTACCGTAAAGCAAACCGTTCAAAATTAGATTCGTTTCAAGGCATTGGCGACATTGAAGCACTGAAGATGCTTGGAAGGATTAGAGCCGAGCTGAAAATACCCATAGTTACAGATATACACAATCCAGAAGAGGCTGAAATTGCGGCGGAATATGTTGATATACTTCAAATTCCAGCATTCTTGTGTAGACAGACTGACCTTTTGATTGCAGCCGGTAAAACGGGCAAAATTGTTAACATAAAGAAGGGGCAATTTTTAAGTCCAAGCGGAATGCGATTTGCAGCCGAAAAAGTCTTTGAAACTGGAAATAAAAGAGTGATGCTAACTGACCGTGGAACCTCCTTTGGCTATCAAGATTTAATTATAGATTACAGAGGAATCCCTGAAATGCAAAAAAGCGGACTTCCTGTAATTTTGGATATAACACATTCATTACAGCAACCAAATCAAGAATCAGGAATTACCGGTGGAAGGCCAGAGCTGATTGATACTATTGCACGAGCAGGTATTGCCGTAGGTGTAGATGGTATTTTTTTAGAAACTCACCCAAATCCTGCCATTGCAAAATCAGATGGAGCTAACATGCTACAACTTGACAAGTTGGAATGGTTACTTGCCCGATTGGTTAAGCTTAGAACTGCAGTTAATAGTCTCTAGGATAGCGAGAATATTCGATTAATCTTACTGAATAGTATTTCTGGATTAATTGGTTTGGTAATTATATCGTTACATCCCATTTCGATATATTTAACATCATCCTCGGGACGTGCATAACTTGTTTGAGCAATTATGGGCAACATGGATTTAGATTTTGTTTTTCTAATTTGAATTGTTAATGCAGACCCATCTATTGTTTCCGGATGCGTATCCATTAATATAAGATTGAGGGAGAGGTTACTATCGCAAAGTTTGATTGCCTCCCCATTAGAACGTGCACGAACTACGGTAGCACGAGTATTAATAAGTAAATCTGCAACAAACTGGTAGTTGGCCTCCGCATTATCTACAATGAGAATTGTTTTATTGGCCCAATTATAATCCTTCTTATAAGCATGATATACTGACATATCCTGTTTAACCTCAATATTTTTAAAAGGCAATGTAAAAAAGAAGGTAGAGCCCTCTCCTTCGGTCGATTCAAACCATATTTTTCCGTCTAATGCCTCCACTATGCCTTTTGCAAGATAAAGACCAAGACCGGTTCCCCCAAAACGACGGGTAGAGCCTTGTTCAACCTGCTGAAACCGCTCAAATATTAAATCATGCTTTGCCTCTGATATACCAATGCCACTGTCTCTTACAAAAAAGAGCAATTCATTAGCGCCTTTGTTTGCGAAACCAAATTCTACTGTACCTTGTTCGGTGAATTTTATAGCATTATTAATCAGATGTGAAAAGACCTGATTAAGCCGTCCTTGATCGGTGGTAATGATATTCACTTCATCGTCGGCAAGGTTGAGATAGCGAAGAGAAATTTTCTTTTTCGACTCTTTAAACAGTTGGGCGTTGAAATGGACATAGAGATTAAAAAGCAGTTCATTTAAATTGAACTCAGCCTTGCATAAAACAAGTAAGCCAGATTCCATCCTTGAAATATCGACTAGATTGTCAAACAGATTAACTAGCTGGTAACCACTATTTATAATAATGTCAATGAATTGAATCCTTTTCTTGGTTGGGATATCTTCATATAGCAACTGCACAAATCCGATAATTCCATTCATTGGAGTTCGAATTTCGTGCGACATATTGGCCAAAAAATTAGCTTTTAAAAGATCTGCTTCATCCCCTTTCGCTCTGGCATCGCCTAACTTTCTAATTAAATCTTTTTTTTCACATTGCAAAGTATTTACCTGCTGTTCCAGTAGCGTATTCATTTTCGTAAGATCGCTGAAGAATTTTTTCCATTTTCTTTTTGCATTGTTATGCAACATGTAGCATGCTCCAATAGACAGAACTGCTACAGCAGTGATACTAATAACGAAAATTAATGTTCCTCCATTAATCTCAGACAAAAAATATGTTGACATGGCCATGAGTGGCAAAGGACTATTCATCTCTACTTATTTATAAAGCAACACTTTACCACAATTGTAGTAAAGTGTTGAATAAGTATGCTTTACTAAAAATAATATGCAATACTTGCCAAGAGTTGGGGATTTCTAGAATCAAAAGATCTCTCTTGTCCTAGCACTTTCACACCATCGCCAAGTTTACTTAAATTTCCTTCGTAGCGAAGATCAAAACCAAATTTCCAAATATCAAGACCAACTCCAACTTGGTAGCCAAAAGTAGCCTTATTGAATTGCTCCTTTTCGCCTGTATAATCTTCTAGTACAGCCTTATCTGAGATGACAATAGAGGCAACTGGTCCAAATCCAATTCGAGCAGGACCAAACTTCCAACCAACCAAAACTGGAATATCTATCTTGTTAAATTTTTGTGTCTTAACTGCTTCTATACTGGTAGATTGATCCACAATCTTAATGTCTCCACCAGTTGAGGAAAAATAAAGTTCAGGTTGGACAAAAAAACCTAAAAGCTGAACCCTGCTTACCAAGCCAAAGTGCATACCGGTAATGGCCCCTCCCTCCTTTGCAACATGATTATTTCCAAGGTCAACTTGACTGAATTTTACACGCGAAGAGCTAATGCCGGCTTTTACACCAAACTTAAACAGTTGGGCATTTGCCATTCCAACTGTTAAGAATACAAATAGAAGAATAAATGAACACCTTTTCATAATGTCAAGATTTGATTTATAGCCAATATAGTAGAATAATTCATAAAATCATTCAAAACTAAAGAAGCGGTGTGAATAATCGAGCAAACGATTCCAAAAAGCTTTTACGCAATGGTCTATCCTCCCACTCCTCTAAAATAATTTTCCTACTAACTTTGAGGTCCGTTAAAAAATGATTTTCCAATTCCATGGTTATTTCAGGATCATAGATAATAGCATTTACCTCAAAATTATCCTCAAAGCTGCGCATATCCATATTGGCTGTTCCAACTGATGAAAAACATCCATCAATCATAATAATCTTGGAGTGGTTAAATCCCTCCTCATACAAATATACATCAATTCCGGCCTCCAGAAGTTCTGATAGGTAGGATAATGTTCCCCAATAAACCATTTTTGAATCAGACCGACCTGGCAACAAAATTCTAACATCTACTCCACTAAGCGATGCCGTTTTGAGTGCCGTTAGTATGCTTTCGTTGGGCATAAAGTAAGGAGTGGAAATGTAAATGTGCTCCTTGGCAGTAGCAATTGCTAAAAAGTAAGCTTGCATAATGCTCGCCCAATCCGAATCGGGTCCACAAGCAGTGATCTGAACTAAATGTTTATCTTGGGTAGTAGTGGCTGGAAAATACTTTTGTCTATCGGTGAATTGTTGTTTTGTAACAAAATACCAATCGATAAAGAATATGGCCTGCAATGAACGAACTGCATCTCCCTCCACTTTGAGGTGGGTGTCACGCCATATTCCAAGTTTTAAATTTCCTTCGATATATCTGTCAGCCACATTCACACCACCAACATATCCAATTTTCCCATCTATAATAACAATCTTCCGGTGATTTCTATAGTTCACTTTACTAGTGAACCATGGAAACTTTACCTCCATAAAAGAGAATATCTCAATTCCATTATCCTTCAATTGTCGAGTGTAACTCTTAGGTAAGCTCCAACTTCCAACATCGTCAAAAATAACTCGAACTTCAACCCCAAGATTTGCCTTCGCAATTAAAATATCCTTTATTTCATTGCCAATAACATCATCACTCAGAATATAATACGCCAAATGAATGCTGCTTGAAGCGGATGAAAGATCAACTAACAGATTGGCAAATGTCTCCTTACCCGAATTTAATACTTTCACTGCATTGCGTTCGGAAAGTAATGCTTTGCTATTATTAAGCAGCAACTTTATAATTTTAATGTATTTGGAGATATTGGGATTATCTGGAAAATCGTTACGATTAAGACGGATAAGTTGAGCGTCACTAATCAGTCCAATTTGTTCAATGTCGCGAAGCCCCTTTCTGCTAAATATTTTTTCCTTTCTGTAATTTTGGCCAAAATAGATATACAAAACGATTCCAATAATGGGTAATAAAAAAAGAACTAATACCCAAGAGGCAGTCCTTACTGGATCTCGCTTTTCGTGAACTACAATAGCTGCTGTAGCGAGTACTGTAATACCATAAATTGCCAGTAAAACCTTAGAAAAGTTTACCTGTAACAGAAAGTCAAATATATGGTTAATGCCATTCATTGCAGCTCCATTTGAGTATGGCTAATTTACAAATTGAATTAACATATATGATGGTTCTAAAAAAAAATACCGCTAAAAATTAGCGGTATTTTTTTCATGTAATAAATATTACTATTTAGAAAAAAATTGACCTTGCGCTGAATTTAAAAAGTCATTAAACTCGCCTAAGATACTACCAAACAGTGTACTTGCTTCAACAGAGGTTCCATCGTTGTAGTAGAACATTAATACCGAAACTTGATCTTGGTTGGTAACATACTTCATTTCACCCATTTTTGCACCAGATGTACTGTAAACGGTTATCTGAATTAAGTTGTTCACATCAAGATATTCTGATTCATCGCTGCTCGATGCCATTTCGATGTGGAAGCGAATAGTTGATACGGTAAGGTTACCCTTAATACTATAACTCATATTACTATCCGTTGCCTTAAAAGAAATATCGTAACTTCCTGCAAGTAATACCTTTGAATTTTTCTTTAATGTTCTGCTTAGATTACCGGAAAAACTATATGCGCTCTCGCTACCTGAGTAAACGAATTTTGAAGTTTCAGTATATTCATACGGAGAGAACTTTAGGGTAACCGTTTGGGAAATAGTAGACGATGAGGAGTTGGTCGACAACGATGAGGTGTAATTTATTGCCCAAATTTCATTACCATCTAGGGTTAAATTAGCCTGATAAGTACCACCAAAATCGTCCATATCCATACTAATGGTATATTTAGAGATGGTAAAAACGGCATTGTTAGTCGTGTTGGTAGTTGGGTATGGAAATTTAATTATCACCTTATCCGATGGAGTGGTGCTAGTTTGATCAAATTCTTGTGTTTGTGCATTATATTCCCAAACGCCAATATTACTTTGGAAATCGAAGTTGTCACTAAAACGAAACGCCTTCCGCATGGAGGAAAAATCTTTACTCTTTACTGCCAACAGCCTTGATGAAAAGGACCTTACGTAGTTCGTAGATGAAAATCCATCTTCAGTTGGTAATGAAAATGGCAAGTTAAGAGAGTTGATCTGGTTATATACTGCTATCCCTTGAGCATTATCCATAGTTGCAATGTCCGCATCATAGGTTGCCAGAGCAGTGCTTACCTCTGTTTGAGCTTCGGTGGTTGTTAGGTCAGGAGTACTATCCTTGGAGCATGAGGCAAATAGAACGGCACCAAGAACAACAGCAGAATAAAAAAATATTTTTTTTGTTTTCATCTTAATTAAAAATTAGTTACATCACAAATTTAAGAGTTTTTCTATCCTAAAGAGATAAAATGAATGGTATAATATAGTTCGTACCTCTTCAATGATTAAAAGTAAAGAAACCTCATTTTAGCGTACAGTTGAAGATTTTAACCGATAGAGATATTTCAGTATTGGTCGGTTTTTGGGATTTACTAGCAAATCTAAAGTAGCAAGTGGAATTTGCCCACTATAATATACCATATATGCATTCCCTTCTGAAATTACCTCAACTATTAAATCCGTAATTATTGACTTTTTCTTTATAAGCCAGACTGTAATGTTCTCGTTATTAGTAGAATATCCCCCATACTGTATAAGTCCAAATCTATTTATACTACGGTTAATGTTGACAATCATTGGGGAAAATTGATTTTTATTAACCTGAGATTCTTCCGAAAAAACGAGAACCTCCATCTTAGAGACCTTATCCAGTAATACTTTTAACTCTTTGCCACCTGGTTGAGTATCATCCACAAAAATTGATGCCATTACAGGATTAATCTCGTAGTGCTGATGAACATATTTTTTCCGAAGTTTTTGAATCAATTGCTCAACATCTTGATGATCAACAACACATGTTGACAGGCCTATAGCAGTAAGTATAAGGAGTAAATACCGAATGGCTCGTATTCTAGACATCATTTCGAATGGCCGTGTTAATAAGCTCAAAAATAGAAGCGGACAATCTTTTCGGTTTTCTACTTGTTGCATCAACTGAAATTAATGTTGTTTCGCCAGTCGTAAGAACCTGATGCCCCTTGGTTACTATATTATAGGTCATCACGATCTTAAGGGGGGTAAATTCGCAGATTGACGTTTCAACCACAAGTAAGTCGTCATACTTTGCCGGAGAAATATACTTAATAGTAAGGCTACTTAGCGGCATGATAATTCCCATTGCCTCCAGTTTTGTGTAAGGTATCCCCAGCTGGCGGAACAATTCAGTTCTACCCATTTCGAAGTATAGCGGATAGGTTGCATGATGAACAATACCCATTTGATCTGTTTCACCATACCTAACTCGAAACTCCGTTCTATTCATCATCTTAAAATTACTTAAGGGTTGAATTGGGTTCCTTGGCCATGTGGTTATAAAAGAGACGATCGAGCAATTTTGGCGCAAAGAATTTTAGAAAAATAGTTGCCTTGCCATCGAAATCCATAACCAGCTGTCGCTTGCGACGAACAACTCCATTTGCAATTTTAATAGCCACCTCTTCAGAGGTCATCATTTTCCCCTCTTCCCTTGGCGATTCACCCTGCGCAGATCCATCGGCCGTAAGTGCGTTTTTTCGCACATTTGAAGCTGTAAATCCTGGTGCTGCAATCATTACATGAAGTCCGGTATTTAAGTTCTCTATGCGGATAGTTTCCAAAAATCCATGCATGGCATATTTGGATGCACTATAACCTGTGCGTGCTGGTAGCCCATGGAAACCGGCAACGGAAGATACACCAACTAAACTTCCTTTTGCTTTTACCAATTCGCTATAAAAATATTTCGTACAATATACTGTACCCCAAAAATTAACATTCATAAGTTGGTGAATAACAGAAAGATCTAGATCATCAAAAATAGCACGCATCGAAATTCCAGCATTGTTAATCAGAACATCAACCTTCCCAAATCGGCTAATAACTTCAGTAGCAAAGCGCTTACAATCATTTTCAATAGAAACATCCACTTGAGAAATCAAGCATGGATATCCCAAGTTGGTCAAATTCACCTGCAATTTCTCCAATTCCTTCATGTTCCTAGCAGCTAATGCCAGTGATGCTCCTCGCTTACCAAATTCATAAGCACAAGCAAGACCTATACCTGAGGAGGCTCCGGTTATTGCTACCGTTTTATTGTTAAAATAGCCCATAATTTTTATCGATAATTATTAGTATTACTATCATTACCTTTTTTTGATTCTATACTTGAGATCAATCTCGTTATGTAGAAATGGTAACTATCCATTTCGAACAGTGACAACAAGTATAGGATACAAAATTAATAATAAAGTATAATTGTTTGAGGGTTAATCCATAAATTGGATGAAATGAAACCCAAATACGCTTTGATAAGAGGAAGAAAAAGTGAAAGAAATAAAATATGGATTATTAGGGTCTTGAAATTCAAGAAAATATCAAATATCTTGAAATTATTAGGAAAATGATGTTGCAAATAAGATATATTTTTGCTTATCTTTGCATCGCCAAATAAAAATGACACGATTTCGTAGCTCAGCAGGTAGAGCACATCCCTTTTAAGGATGGGGTCCTGGGTTCGAGCCCCAGCGGGATCACAAAGCAACTCAAAATGAGTTGCTTTTTTTATTTAACATTAGCCAAATTAACTAACATTCGATAAATAAAATGTTATTTTTCGTATGGAATTGGTACAACCTTATAGACTAAGCTCAAATCCATGAAGGAAAATAGCTCGATACAGGTTTCTTTCATATCTTCATCCTCTTCCTCATATTGCCATTCAACTGAGATGGAAATTCCTGCTTTACTAACTTCATTCATTTTTTGCAACAACATTGCAACATGTTTAAGGGAGGCAGAGTTTAAATAGCGAAATGAGAATACAACCTTAATTTCCTGATTGGGTAACAAGTGCTTCTGTTGGGGTAAATAATTGAACCACTCAAATACCGGATTAAACACCTCTTTTACATTTTCGGGATGACAAACACCTTTAATTAGTAGGATTCCCTCCTTGTTATTGTAGGTAATCGATGGCGAATTTTTGGTGGAAGCTATCTGTATATCTTTCATAGTTAAATGGCCTATTTAGAACTACTATCTACAATTCTTTTTATGGTAAATGGAATGTTGATCACATCGCTAAATTCGGTCCCGGCATCTTCTATTTCCATATCATTTTCGGGATAACTCCAAATTACCTTCACTACCTTACCTTGCTTTTGAATTTCTTTTAGTTGGCTCAATACCACCAGCAACATTTTAGACGAGGCCGTATTGAAATATTCCAACGATACTTCGAAGATCGTTTCGGGGTTTGGTTCTTTTACATACTCCTGTATCCATTCAATTACAGGAATATAAAAAGTTTTAACATCTTCAGGAAATGATTTACCGATGATTTGAAATACACCTTTTATTTGGTCTAATTCGACTCGCGGTGAGGATCCCGATTCTTCAAACAAGAGTGACTTCATTAGATAAGTTTTCGGAGTAAAAATTACAAAATAACGTTGGGCGGTAGATTTTTAACTAAGCAATTATCTGCTGATGACTGATGAATTCAAATGGGACACCCACCATATCAGAGTAATCTTGCCCTGCGTCGTACATGTCCTCGTCATCTTCATGGTAATGCCATTCGATTACAACTTTAAGATTGTCATCCTGAAGTGTTTTTACACGCTCAAACACCTCAAGCAGCATCTTGGATGAAGCCGTGTTGAAATAGTCCATCTTCATTTTTAGAGTAGTTTGGGCACGTGGATCTTCCAAATAGGCATCAAACCATGAAAGGATTGGCCCGTAAAACTCCTTTGCATCTTCTGGTAGTGATTTGCCAGTAAATTCAAAAATTTCAGAATCCTTATCCAATGTCACACCAGGCGTTTCGCCAGTTCCTGTTAAAAATAGTGGGCTCATAGCTATTCTAAGTTTATTTTTTATCCTACTTATATAATTAAACGAAATTAGCAATAAAGAGATTAAATCGCAATACAACTGATAAAAATAGGAAAGTTTCGTCAAAAACTAGTAATAAACGAGTAAGATGCCCTAAACAAATTATTATTTGTTTAGGGCATCTTAATTTTACCACTAACTATGGATCATTTAAACTCACCTGCCAATTGAGTAGCCCAATGCTCAATTCGCTGGTTATTGTCCTTTTGTTGATTTTCAAAATCTAGCAATAGTCCTAAAAATTTATCATCTCGCAGTGCCCTCGATGCTTCAAATTTATATCCAACAGTAGAGGTTAATCCAACTAAGTTGGCACCCATATCGGAAACTATATCTGCCATAATGCCAACTGCGTCACCAAAATTTTCGGAATACTTAAATTGATCTCCATTCCCAAAAAGGGCAACTCTTTTGCTTTTAAAATTTATATCCTCCAACATAGGTACCAATTCGTCCCAATAGGTTGGCAGCTCACCATCAAACCATGTAGGAACTCCGAAAATTAAGTTGTCGTATAGTTTATAATCCTTCTCCCACGATTGATCAACATCAATAGGAACAGCGTTTTCCTTACCAAGCTGATCAATTAACTTTTCAGCAACTTTTGCTGTTTTTCCTGAGTTAAAACTGTAAAATACACCTATTTTTTTCATTGTGATCACTTTTTAATTAAGATGAATGAATGCCCCATGAGGCGCTTGAGAATTAGTAACCAAGCATTTCACGAGCAACAATCGCAATTTTATCGGTCGAGGGCAAAATTGCTGCTTCTAAAATACGATTGAAACCAACTGGAGTATAGGTTGAGCCTACTCGCTTTACTGGTGCGTCAAGATATTCAAACGCTTCGTCGGCTATTATAGATGCAAGTTCACCACCAAATCCGCCAAATACCTTATCCTCGTGCACGACCATCACCTTATTTGTTTTTTTCACCGATAAGAGGATTGTTTCTTTATCGAGTGGAACAATAGAACGTATATCGATAACCTCAATAGAGGCGCCTCGCTCCTTTTCCAATAAATCGGCAACCTCCAAACTCATATGCGTTGTGTTACCATAGGTTACAATTGTCAAATCGGTACCAACTTTTCTAATGCGGGCCTTGCCAAAGGGAACCTCAAAATCTTCGGGGACAAAGGTTGCAGCCTTAGGTGCATTATACAGTGCCTTTGGCTCAAGAAATAACGTAAGTCCCTTACTCCTCATGGCTGAACGAAGCAAACCCGCTGCGTCATCGGCAAAGGAAGGGTAAACTATTCTAACACCGGGTATTGAAGCTAAGGATCCTTCAATATTTTGAGAATGATACAATCCCCCACCAATGTAACCTCCAGAGGCAAGTCTGATGGTTACGTTGGGAACAAATTTCCCATTGGTGCGCCAGTAATCATGCGATGAATCAACATACTGTTCCATTGCAGGCCAAAAATAGTCTGCAAACTCGGCCCCTTCAACAACAACCCTTATTTTATCGTTAAATCGGCTCATTCCATTGGCAGTACCCATAATGTAATCTTCCGCAATAGGCGCATTAAATACTCGTTCTTTCCCAAATTCCTGCTGCATTCCTTTGGAAACATTGAAAATTCCCCCCTTCTCCTTATTAGCCATATCCTGCCCCCAAATAAAGGTATCAGGATTTAACCTAAATTCCTGCTTCAGCGTTTGATTGATGGCTTCAATAAGCTTAATTGGTTCGCCAGTTTCTGAATGAAGCCCATCAACATATCTAACTGGTTTATAGGCTTCTGGCATAACATATTTGAATATGGACTTAGGATCAGGATCTGGCGCCGCCATGGCCTTTCGATGAGCATCTTTGACCTCTGCCTTAACAGCGGCCTCAATGGTAACCAACTCTTCTTCCGTAAAACGGCTATACTTTAAAAGCATTCGGCGAAATTTTGCCAAAGGATCGTGAGATGCAACGTAGCCCAGCTCATTTTCGTCCCGGTAAAGTTCATGTCGATCGGAATTTGAGTGGCTGTGCATTCTTATACAATTTGCTTGAACGATTGCAGGCATCTGATTCTCCATTACCCACAATTTTGCCTCCTCCATGGTATTCATGGAGTCGAATACATCCTTTCCATTACAATGAAATATTCGAAGATTTTTAAACCCGGAAAAGTTGTTACCAACTTTTCTGTTCGCCGTTTGGTCAGCTTTTGGAACCGATATTCCATATCCGTTATCCTGAAAAACAAATATCACCGGCAGATGCTCATTGGATGCGCCATTTATTGCCTCATAAACATAACCTTCCGATACAGAAGATTCTCCCTGCGAACTGATTACAACTCCCCGCTGCTTGTAATACTTAAATGCACGTCCCACACCTGCAGCATGTTGTGTGTGGTTTCCTGTGCAGGAAGAGGTATTATGAATATTCCATTCCGGCTTTGCAAAGTGATTTGACATATGTCGCCCACCACTTGCTACGTCAGTGGCCTTGCTAATACCGTTAAGAATTACCTCCTCGGCCGTGAGCCCAGCAGAAATTGCCGTAAGCATATCCCGGTAGTATGGGAAAAGATGATCAGTCTTTTTATCGAAAGCTTGGCCAATTGCAAGCTGAATACCATCGTGACCCGCATAGGGTGCATGATAGCTCCAGCCAATAGCCTGTTTAAGGTAATTGGGAGCCCTATCGTCGAGTGATCTACCAAGGGTTAGTAAGTGATACCACTTCTGAAGGGTCTCTTTCGAGGTTTGCTTTATTCCGTACTTCTTACTATTTCTTTTATCCATGATGAATGCTTGTTGACTAGATTAATGTTGAAGGGACAAATTGTTCAAGGTAATCGGCAATTTTTCTCAAAAATGCGCCGCCAAGTGCTCCGTCCACAATTCGATGATCGTAGGTTAAGGATAGAAACATTTTTTGGCGAGGAACAATTATATCGCCATACGGCGTTTCCATTACTGCTGGTTTCTTTTCAATAGTGCCAACGGCCAAAATGGCTACTTGTGGTTGGTTTATAATGGGTGTTCCCATCACATTTTTGAATGAGCCAAAATTGGAAATAGTAAACGTTCCCCCCTGAATATTATCGGGCAATAACTTATTCTCACGAGCTTTCTGGGCAAGGGAGTTAATATCGCCAGCAAGACCCGCAAGATTTTTAAGATCGGCATCTTGTACAACAGGAACAATTAGATTCCCGGAAGGTAGCGCAACAGCAATTCCAATATTTACGTGCTTCCTGAGGATTATTTTATCCCCATCCAGGGACGAATTTACCATAGGAAAATCTCGAAGCGCTTTGGCTACTGCCTCTGTAAACATGGGCATAAAGGTTAGCTTCACACCATACCGTTTTTGGAATTCCGCCTTGTTCTTCTCACGCCATTCCACAAGGTCTGTAACATCGGCTTCCACCATGGCAGTAACGTGTGCCGCAACATGCTTGGAGGTTACCATGTGCTCAGCAATCAGCTTGCGCATCCTATCCATTTCTATGATAGTATCCTCAGCACCAACTGAAATATTTACCTTATATGGTTGTGCGGTAGTTGGTGCCGCTATTTTTGATGTGGTAGGTACGGGATTTTCCATAGTTGCCACTACCGGTGCCACCTTGCCTCTTGAATTTAAATAAGCAAGAACATCTTCCTTCCGAACCCGACCATCTTTACCGGTGCCAGAAATTTGCTCAAGCTCCTTAATTGAAATATTTTCCTGATTTGCAATACTTCTAACTAAAGGCGAATAGAAACGGGTTGGTTGTTGATCGGAGGATACCTCCATTCCTTTCTCATGGTGGCCGATTGAATTATCAGCATTAGGTATTACCTCTTGAACTGCTTGGGAGTGAATTTCAACCTCTTCTCCTCCTACTCCTTCTCCGCCCATCCCAATTAAAGCAATTATGGTTCCTACCGGAACAACATCATCCTGTCGATACAATACCTTGACTACAGTACCAGCAACTGGCGAAGGTATTTCAGAGTCAACTTTATCGGTGGCAATTTCCAATAGAGCATCATCTTCTTCAACCGTATCACCCTCTTTTACAAACCACCTTGTAATTGTTGCCTGCTCAACGCTTTCACCCATTTTGGGCATTTTTAACTCAAATTGCGACATTTTATTTCGTGTTTAATAAGCCATATTTTTTAAAACAACGTATTAACAGCTTGCCAAACGTTTTGTTTAGACCAAATAAACACGAAAGATTTCTGAACTTTACTTATATTAAACAGAAGGAGCGGTATTAACCAAATACCGCTCCTTAATATATCTTATAAGTGAACTTATTCTACCACTATATCTTTAAGTTGAACCTTACCAATGCCATCAATTGTTATCTCGAGCACTTTGATTTGAGAAGCTTTATAGGCATTTTTCTCAAAGGAGAAAGTCACTTTTGCTGAAATATTCTCAATTAGATTATAGTATCGCAGGGTATTATCCTGTTGATCATACTCATTGCCCTCATCGTCAAAAAATCGAGCCGTAACTTGATATAACTTCTGGTCTTCCTTCGTATTGGTAACTAAAAAAGTAAATACGAGCTTTTGAGCTACAACTTCCACTTTCTTCAGTTCCAATGTTAAATCGCCAACCTTTACAATTTTTAATGAGCTAACCTTTTTCGCTGGAACAGCTTGATCAGGGGAATTAATATAGACCTTTTTCTCTACGAATACGGTATCGGTAACTCGCTTATCCACCACCTTCTCTTTGATCTTAATCACTGTATCTGTCTTATATATTACTTGGGGATCATTTTTCTTCTGAACATGTGTTATGGGTTTCCCCAGTAACTTATCAGATTGTTCGTTTGCCAAAAACTTAGCTGTAGTGGAATATTTGACAATCATTCCAGCATTTGGAACGATATATACATTTAGTGTAAGATAGCTTTCATTATCGCTAATTACTCCATAAAGAAACGCATCAGGAACCTCGTTAAACTCCCTAAAAATAGATTCACTCAATGCACTATACACTTTTTGATTATCTCGTATGGCCAAATTCCAACCCGAGGCCTTACAAAGTGCGCTTACTCCCAGCGGATCAATCAGGTCAAATTTGGTTCCCTGTTTAAACAATCGCTGTAATTCATCTTGAATATATTGACCCATATTATTTAGCTGCTCGTCTGACATTCGAAAATGCAAAACTGCCAAATTCAGCTTTTTAGAGGCACGTTGACTTGCCTGAAGCTGTGAGGCGACCTCAGCAATGGCCTGATCCAAAAAAACATCTTGAGCGATGCCTGAGAGAGTAATTAAATTGATACTAAGTAGTAGAAATATTTTTTTCATAGCAACACACTTAAAAACAACATTGCTATCAAAGATAGTGAAATAGGACTACTGATGTAATTATCCTATTCAGAAATTAGAATTCGCAAAAGAGTTTATATTATTTGAATATGGCTAAACCTTAGATGGTTTGTAATGTAGGACATTTACCTTTTCTAGAGTAATAAGAGCACCAAACTTTGATTTTGGCATAAATTTTTGCATAGTCTCCAAAAAACCTTTGATTTTTCTCTCCTCGTCAACGAGTTCAACCACTACAGGTAGATCGTTGGAAAGAGTTAGCAGTTTTTCAGTATGCACTACCGAATTAGCACCATACCCCATGATACCTCGAAGTACCGTTGCGCCAGCAATTCCATACCGTTTTGCAGCATATACAATCACTTCATATAGTGGCGTACCATTAATTTTATCAAGTTCTCCTATAAAAACTCTGAGCAGAAAGGACTCACCAGATAATTCCATAACGCAGATTTTTATATCAAAATAGTTTAGAAAGCCAGAAACCAATAAATACAAAAAGCAAACCTAGCACAACTGATCCTATTGCATAAAGTGAAAAGAAAAGCCATTGCCCATCTCGAATAAGGGAGAGACTTTCGAGAGAAAAGGTTGAAAAGGTTGTAAAACCACCACAAAATCCGGTGGCCAAAAATAGGCGTGCTTCAGGAGAAAGAATACTTCCTCGCTCACCTAATCCAAAGAGAAATCCAATGATTAATGAGCCTACAATATTGACAAAAAGAGTACCAAAAGGAAAGGTTAAGTAGAACAGTTTCTGCACAAAAGATGAGGCAAGATAACGTAATATACTTCCAGCAAAACCTCCAAATCCAACTAGGAGAACTATTCTAAGCATGAAAATAAAAAGTTGAAAAACGGATGGCTAAATTAACACTTTATCTACAAACCGCGAATTCATCAACCGAGCAACGCCCATATACGATGGTATGAAGTTTAGTTTATCACCAACCTTATACATGGAGTGAACCTTTCCCACTTTAGCTATTCCGAGATCGAATACTGTCATATCAGAAGTAGTTCCCACAAATTTAACATTACCATCAACAATTGCTAAATCGGAAGCTTCAACGTCGATTAACCCAAAATCGGTAATGGCTCTATAGGTTAACGCTTGCTCTTCATTGGAGAGATCAACAAAATGACCTATATTACCATCGGTAAGTTCATCATCGGGAAAATTCTTTTTTGAAGCCAGTTCAATAATATTTGCTTTAAATTCGAATACCTTAGTCGATAGTGTTGAAAACTTTTTTCCATCCCATGGACTGGTCCCCATAAAAGCAGATTCACCAATACGCAAATGATTAACATTTTTGGGCATTGAGGATTTTCCCACCAATGGTAACACGATAGAACTGCCACCCGAGATAAGCGGAATTTGCTTATTAAACTTTGCTTCTAATAGCTGTTTATAGAGCGAAAGATGCAATAGCTTGTCGTAAGTTGGTTGAACGCCATACATACAACCAAGATTTGTTCCAAGCCCAATTACCTCAATATTTTGCAATTCAAAAACCTTTGAATAGAAATCCACAACCTTTTCTCTCAAAACTCCTTCGCGCAGCTCACCAAGTTCAAGCATGATAATAACTTGATGAACTTTACCTACAGCGGCCGCCGCTTTATTAAGAGCCTCAATGGTTCGTAATGAAGAGTTGAGCGAAACATCAGCATAAGCAACTACCGATTTTACCGTATCCATAGCTGGCGGCTTAATATACATTGTTTTTACTGATGAATTAATCTGCTTTACACGTCGTAATCCCGATATTCTAGAATCGGCTATACTATGCAGCTGGTTGGCAATTGGATGCTTTAATATAACCTCCAATGCAGGTTCGTATCCGGAAAGAATTTTGGTAACCAACGTCCAGCTAAAATTGTGTTTTGTAAGAAAATGCTGAATTTTTTCGAGATTTGAGATTATACGATCTGTATGAATAATAAGTTGAGCCATAATAAGATATAAGTTATCGATTCAATCGCATTTCGGCATACTTAGAGGTAAATCCAAGTCGCTCATACAATTTCTTTGCGGGATTATCATATTCAACGTGGAGCGCAATATTCCCATTACATTCTGCAATAGAGTGATCAATCAACTGACGACCAATCCCTTTTCCTCGTTGACTGGCATCAACAGCTACGTAAACCAAAAAATTTTGTGGAATAAAATCCTCCATTCCTGTTTGATTCATGATAAGTGCGCCAACCATTTGCTTGTCAAGATAGGCTATCATACAAAATCCACCTTTACCAGCCTCAGTAGAGAAGGCATAATCAATACATTTTTGAATAGCGGATGGTGTGTCCCCAAATTTGCCAAGATGTAATTGTAAAAAATCGACAAATTTGGATCGACTTACTTGATCAAAATCTTTTTCGCTGTTAATTTTTTGAAAGGTTAACATGGCGTTTTGTTTAGTTAATAGAATAAGTTCGTGGCAAGCAACGATAATTGGTTACCGAAAGGAATTGAATGAACAAATGCAAATATACAAACAAATAGCTAAAATAAAAAATATAACAACAAGAATATCAATATATTAATTTATTAAATTAAAAATGAGGTTCTTATTTGGATACCTTTTATAGCAATTTTTCGCTTTTTGCTACAAAAATTGAGACCATGGCATCACCGGTAACATTTACCACTGTACGGAGCATATCTAATGGTCTATCGACCGCCAAAATAAGTGCCAATCCCTCTACCGGTATGCCTACCGAATTAAGTACAATAAGCAACATGATAATACCAGCACCAGGAACTCCGGCAGCTCCAATCGAAGCCATAGTGGCGGTAATAACAATGGTAAGCTGCTGAACAAGACTAAGGTGTAAACCAAAAACTTGAGCGATAAATACGGCGGCAACGGCCTGATAAAGGCTTGTTCCGTCCATGTTAATCGTTGCGCCCACCGGTAGCACAAAACTGCTTACCTGTTTAGGAACCTTCAGCTCGCGTTCAACCTGCTCCATGGTAACAGGAAGGGTAGCAGCACTTGATGAGGAGGAAAAAGCGACCAACTGAGCCGGGAAAATACCCTTTAAAAAAGTTAAGGGAGCTATCTTTCCAAAAATGCGTACCAGCAAAGGATATAGTATCAGCAAAACGAAGAGTAGTCCCAGGACCACCGTTATTGTATACAGTCCCAACGAAATAAAAAAGTTACCAGATCCAGCAAACCCCTCCCCTGCAAAATCGACAATTAAGGAGGCTAGTAATGCAAATACTCCAATGGGTGCAAAAAGCATTATGATGTCAATAATCTTGAGAATAATATCGTTTAAACCATCAAAGAAATTAGTTACGATAATAACATTGGCGCCTTTCGAAAGGGTCATGGCTATACCAAAAAGAGCTGCAAAGAGAATTACCTGAAGCATATTTTTATTATCCGAAGCAGCATTAACTATGTTTTCTGGAACCATGTCAACAACAATTGACAATGGCGATTTTTCCTTTACACTCTTTGCTTCATTGGACTTGGACTGGACCGTTCCAGCGTATTTTTCAAGAAGTTCGGCCCTCTTCTCCTGCGGAAATACATTTCCCGGTTTAACGATATTTACAATTGTTAAGCCAATAAATACCGCCAGGATGGTTGTACCTAAATAAATGGCAATTGTTTTGAGCCCAATTCTAGATAATCTGGTTATATCAGAAAGACTGGATATACCCTTTACCAAGGAGACAAAAATTAACGGTATGGCGATTAACTTTAGTAAATTTAAAAAGATAACTCCAAATGGCTTCACCCAGTCGACAGTAAACTTACCCGCACCAATCCAAACAGCTAAAAGACCCCAAAAAAGCCCTAAAACCATTCCTATTAAAATTTTAGCGTAAAGTGGAAGCGATTTTCTTTTCATGGTAAAGATTTGCTGCAAAATATAAAAAAAAAGGCTGCCCACATGGACAGCCTTTCGAAAAAGATATAAAATGTTCTTAGTGGCAGCCACAGCCGCAACTTCCAGCATTTTCGTCATCGCCACAATTTCCACCACCGCAATCACTATCACCACAACCACAGGAGTTTTGAGAATGTATATGGCCATGTTCCATCTCTTCAGCAGTAGCCTCACGCACTTCAACAATTTCACCTTTAAAGGTGAGCCCTTTACCGGCAAGAGGATGATTAAAGTCCATCGAAACAATTTCATCATCAACCTTAATCACAGTTCCCTCAAGATGATTACCTTCAGCATCAACCATAGGCACTACGTTTCCTGGGAAAATGAATTCATTGTCGAATTCGCCCTCTACCATGAATGCCGTTTTTGGCAATTCTACAACGTAGTCATCACGCCTTTCACCGTACGCTTCATCGCTGTTGATGGAAAAGCTAAAGTTGTCTCCAGCAATCATATTGCTAATATTTTCTTCAAATTTTGGAAGAAGATAACCATGTCCAAAAATAAATGACATGGGATTGGTATTATCAACGGTTTGTATAACCTCTCCGTCAACTGTCAATTCATAGGTTAGGGATACTACCCTGTCGTTTGCAATATTCATCAGCGTTAATTTTAATGCCTTTAAAAAAATTTTGTGCAAAGAAACAATTAATAATTCTATCTACAAAATGGAAAAATAACTCTTTAATTGAGTCCGTATCAGAAACTTAAGACTATAACTCAGATACAAATAGAATTATTTATGAACAGAAAAATAGATTCTAAAAATTAAACCCTACTCTAATAACGGGATTGGAATAGGGAGAAATTTTAGGTGGATCTATACTCCATAGAATTAAAATACTAAGAGACGAACGTTCTCCAAGGGGTTGTCGAAGGCCAAAACCGGCCATGTAGTTTGATATCCACATACGGCCACTTTCAGGAAACATGGGATAGTCAAAATAGCGTCGTTCCAAGCTTAATCCATCGTATTCTGCATGGAGAGTAATGCCACCAAGTCCCATTATCCCAATATCATCAAGACTTTGAATAAGAGCGTATGACACGAAGGTATTTAATCCATACATTTGAGTTTCAAAGGTTGGCAATCCATAATTCTCACTATTTGCCTTATAGTATTGGTAATTTAAACCACCCCCTACCGATAACCTTGGAGTTAATCGATATCCAACGATTGGAGCTAAGTCCACTGCAGTGACCGATCCTGCAGCAAGGCCGAAACTTCCACCAAAAAACCATGAACTAGGTTTTTTAGATGACTGAGGTTCATAGTATTGACCATCTACAGTTAAAGTAATAAACATCAATCCAATTATTTCTAGAATAGCTGTGTATCTTTTCATAGCCAATGTTTTTTCTCTATTAATTACGCACCTCTTTATAATCGCACAAACAAATTTACATGTATGTTCGCTAAATCTCACTATTCCTTTAAAGGATTAGCTTTGCTATAAATCGTCCACCAAGGTAATAACAAATTTCATTTCAGCAGAAATTTTCAATTGAAGAAGGAAAAGCCGCCATCAACCCGTTAATGTTTTTTAACAATAAAGAAAAGGTAGTAACAAACATTACCGATTAACAATATAATTGCCATTGAATATAAATTACATACTTTTGTTGCTTGAAAATAATAATCAAAAGATGAATATTTTAATTACAGGCGCAAGTAGAGGTTTAGGCTTTGAATTAGCTTTACGATTTGCAGATACCGGAGATCACGATATAGTAGCAATTTCGAGAAATGAGACTGGACTTAAGGAATTGAAAAATGGATGTATTCGAAAGAATATGAAGGCACATCTTTATCCTGTTGTATTTGACTTGGAAATGGTTGATAAATATGAATCGGAACTACTACCAAAGATTGCACAATACATTCCTCATATAGACATTATTATCAATAATGCCGGTTTATTGATCAACAAACCATTTGAAAGTATTACCCTGCATGAAACGGAGCAAATGCTTAAGGTTAACTTTACGGCGCCTGTTCTACTCAGCAGGCTACTTCTACCATTTCTTCGAAAGAGTAATACTCCACACATAGTGAACATAAGTAGCATGGGTGGATTTCAGGGCAGTCAGAAATTTCCTGGATTAAGCATTTATAGCTCCACAAAAGGCGCATTAGCCGTTTTAACAGAATGTCTTGCAGAAGAGCTTAAAGATTTCAAGATTGCCGTAAACTGTTTAGCTCTGGGTTCAGTTAATACACCCATGTTACAGGAGGCATTTCCAGGCTATCAGTCACCAGTAAGTGCAACAAGTATGGCCAACTGGATTGTCAACTTTGCCGAAACTGGCTATGGTTTATTCAATGGTAAAATAATACCCCTAGCCATAACAACACCATAGCAAAATAGCTCATTAAAAAAAGGCTGCTCGAAAGCAGCCTTTTTAAATTTGACCATAGAAAATTACACCTAGCTGTATTCTCGTGGTTCAATTTCTCCTCTAAGAACAAGCAGGCCATTTAATGCGAGGGCCTGCATTTCATCCTCACCTGGATAAACCAATACCGGCGCAATAAAACGTACCATATCCCTAACATAGTCAACTAAGAATGGGTTGTGTGCAATTCCTCCAGTGAGAATAATGCCATCAACCATCCCCTTAAGGACGGCCGCCATGGATCCAATGCTTTTGCCAATTTGGTATGCCATGGCATCCTGTATCAACTTAGCTCTTTCGTCACCAGCCTTGGCTCTAACCTCCACCTCGTAGGCGTCATTAGTTCCTAGAAAGGCAATTAAGCCACCGTTACCAGTAATCATCTTTTTAACATCTTCCAAGGTATACTCTCCACTAAAGCATAGCTTTGCGAGAGCTAACGATGGTAATGTGCCTGAACGTTCTGGCGAAAATGGTCCTTCACCATTTAGGGCGTTGTTCACATCGATAACTCTTCCTTTGGAGTGCGCTCCAATAGAAATTCCGCCACCCAAATGAGCAACAATTATGTTTAGATCTTCATACTTTCTATCAAGAGACTTTGCGTAGGTTCGGGCAATCACCTTTTGGTTGAGTGCATGAAAAATGGATACCCTTTCAAATTTGGGATGCCCAGAAATACGAGCCACTGCCTGCATCTCATCTACAACCACCGGGTCGGCAATATATGCCTTCGTATTTGGTAACGATTTTGCAATATCATCAGCAATTAAGCCACCGAGGTTGCTGGCGTGCTCTCCCATTACTCCAATCCGGAGGTCCTCTTTCATCTTTTCGCTGACAATATATACCCCTGATTCAATAGGATGAATCAAGCCACCGCGGCCAACTATGGCATTAATGGTTTCAACATTAATATCGGCCGAATCAAGTTCGCGCAAAATGATCTCCTTACGAAACTCAAATTGATCGGTTATCTTGCAAAATTGCTTGAGATCCTCGGAAGAATGCTTAATATTCTTCAAAAAGATTGATTTTGTTCCTTGATATACCGCAATCTTAGTTGATGTGGAACCCGGATTAATTGCCAATACTCTGAAATCTTCCATGTTTTTTTTTTCAGCGTTGGTAATATTTACTTGGCTGAGAGTGCTGCCAAGGCTATCGAATACATTTTTGATTTAACACTATCTCCCCGCGAGGTAAGAATACATGGAACTTTGGCTCCCATAACCATTGCACCCAATTCACCTTTGGCTAGCTTTGTGCAGGTTTTAAAGAACACGTTACCCGATTCGATATTGGGAAATACAATACAATCGGCATCACCAGCAACTAAACCACCAATTTTTTTGATATCAGCGGACTCCTTATCAATTGCTACATCCAATGCCAAAGGACCATCAACTATCGCTCCCTTAATTTGACCACGATCAGACATTTTTGCAATCATAGCAGCTTCGGCACATGCCGGCATTCCTGCCAACATTTGCTCTGTTGCAGCCAAAATAGCCACCTTAGGTTTTTCTATTTGAAGAGTCTTTGCCACTTTGATTACATAGTTAGTAATGGCAATTTTCTGACCAAAATCAGGAGCAGGAATAACCGCAACATCACCGACTATAAGTAATTTGTGGTATGTAGGTACTTCAATTGCAGTCACGTGACTCAGAACTGCCTTGGGGGGCAACAGCCCTTTTTCTTTGTTGAGAATAGCCTTCATATACTTGTCGGAGCTTACCAACCCCTTCATGAGAATGTCTCCTTCGCCTTTGTTGATTAGTTCAACAGCCATAGCAGCAGCCTTCATCTCATCGGCCTCCTGTACAATGCGAAACTTCTTGATATCTATTTTTTCTTCCTCACACACTTTTTTAATGGTAGCCTCATCGCCTACAAGAATTCCATCGATAATACCCATATCTATTGCCATGCTAACAGCCCCAATGGTATGAGCATCATTGGCAAACGCAGCTACTAAACGTTTTTTTCCTTTACTCCGAACAACATCAAAAATCTGTTCTAGTTTTGTAATTGCCATATAATTAGTTTTTAAAGTTGGTTTATTTAAGTTTAGTCACAATGTTACGAGTATCGGTCGCAATAACAAGCTCCTCATTAGTTGTGATTGCCATTACCTTTACCCTTGAATCTGGTTTGGTCAGCAATTTATCTTTTCCCCTTACGTTTTGATTACCTTCAATGTCAAAATCGACACCTAAGTAGGCAAATTTGGTTGACACCTTTTCGCGTAAAACAGGATCATTTTCACCAATTCCGCCTGTAAAGACAATGAGGTCGCAACCTCCCATCACTCCTGCATATGCGCCAACAAACTTTATAACACGATAGTAGTACATATCGAGTGCCAGATTGGCGCGCTCATTTCCGTTGGCTGCGGCACACTCAATATCACGCATATCGGAAGATATTCCAGAAATTCCTTGAACGCCACTCTGTTTGTTAATCAAATCGTTAACACCCTTAAGGTTCAAATTCTCCTTGTCGGCTAAATAGAGTAATACTCCTGGATCAACACTTCCACTTCGTGTTCCCATTATAAGTCCATCTACTGGTGTAAAGCCCATGGAGGTATCCAACGATTTTCCATTTTCAATGGCCGTTACAGAGGCGCCATTGCCCAAGTGACAGGTGATAATTTTCGTGCTGTTAAAATCCAAGCCGAGGATATGGCAAGCCTTTTGGGCCACATATTTATGGCTAGTACCATGAAAACCATAACGACGAATACGATACTTCTCATAAAACTTATATGGAATGGCATATAAATAGCTGTATGCTGGCATGCTTTGGTGAAAGCTGGTATCGAATACTGCCACCTGAGGAACACCAGGAAGAAGATGTTCCATGCTAAGTATTCCTTTTAAATTTGCAGGATTGTGAAGCGGTGCAAGCTCTATACACTTCTCTATCTCTTCCCTAACTTTTGGACTAATAAATACACTCTCCGTGAAGAACTCGCCACCATGAGCTACACGATGACCAACGGCAACAATATCCTTAAGGCTGGTAATTACACCATGTTGCTTATCAACAAGTGCCTCAAGAATGAGGTTAATACCTATCGTATGGTCAGGTATACTTTTAGTCAACTCAAACTTATCTTTGCCGGTTGGCTTGTGGGTTAACACACCATCATTCAGGCCAATACGTTCCACAAGACCTTTAGCGAGCAAATTGTTAGATTCATCATCCAACATATCAATCAGCTGATACTTAATAGATGAACTACCGCAGTTTAATACGAGAATTACCATTTCGTGAAGTTATGATTTGGTTAATATTTTGAAGAGAAAATTTGGAGTAAGTGAATAAATTGCAAGGTAATGCCTAGTGTCAGAAGTCCCAATACTGAAAAATCGGTTACATCGATTCATAATCGAATCATTTTGCATCAAAACTTCTTCAGACGAGCAAGTCATTGATATACTGAATGTTCAAATATTCATTTTTCTGTCGTAAAATTACAGAAAAATGTGGGGTATACTAGAAATTAAACCTTTTTTATAACACATTTTAGAAAAATTGTACCAGATTTGCTAGATGCTTCATTTAATAGCATTTAGAACAGAATCTATGCGAATGAACAATCGTTTGCAGATACTGTTAATGAAAAAATAATCCTAACTTATTCAATAGCATCATGAAGCTTACTCAAATTTATGACCGTCTGTGGAAAGAGTATTCTGACCAGAATCCGTCGTCAAAAGAGATTATGCATCTGCTAACTCAACAGGGAGAAAATGTTGTTAATGATCATATTGCGTTTAGGACCTTCAACATGGACCGCATTGGTATCGACATGATGGCAACCCCCTTCACCCTAAATGGTTATGTTGAAAAAGGACAATATACCTTTGAGCAAAAGCACCTCTTTGCCAAACATTACGAGCATAAGGACAATCCTTTGATGCCCAAGGTTTTCATAAGCCAACTTATTAAGGAAGACTTTAGTCCATTTGTACAAGACATTATTAATCAATCGGTAAAGCAAATTAATAAAAATCGATTAGATCCTGAACTACTGATCTTTGCAGGAAATTTGTGGGGAACTCCATCTTATGAAATTTATCAAAAGCTTAGGTCCGAAAGCGAATATGCCGCTTGGGTGTATGTATACGGCTTTAGGACAAACCACTTTACGGTTAGCGTTAATGCCCTTAAAAAAATCAAAAGCATAGAGGAGCTTGATGAAATACTTATGATGAATGGATTTATGATGAATACCACCGGTGGAGAAATTAAGGGGACAAAAGAAGAGTTGCTCAAGCAAAGCAGTATTATGGCGGATATTGTGGAGGTAGAGTTTATGGAAGGAAAATACAAAATTCCAGCGTGCTACTACGAATTTGCTGAACGCTTTCCATTACCCAATGGTGATCTTTACAACGGCTTTATTGCCAAAAGCGCCGATAAAATTTTTGAAAGCACTAATTTCTATACAAAAAAATAGACGGCTTTCATAAGAACACAGAAAACCGAGGAGAGGTAAATACCCCTCCTTTTTTTATAGTCGAACAGGGTTGGAAATGCTTACTTTGTAGATCCAAAACCATGTTTTTGGCAGAACTCACGATACTCGTCATGAAAGGATTTACGTTGATGTAACACGGACTGTCCTTTAATATACTCCCGAACTTTATCCACGAGCGAATGGCTTACAGAAAATGCCAAATAATCGGTATGCCAGCTAAAGGGAGATTGTGAAAGTTTGTTCAGATTGACGTACGATTCAGATGCCGCTGAGAGAGTTTCTACAACGTAAGCAATACTCTGTTCAGAGCCCACTGCAACCAAGAGATGAAGATGTTCAGCACCACCTCCAACACAATCAACTAAAATACCTTTTTCCATGGCAATAAGACGAAATTGCTGATGCAGCACCTCCTCCACTTTTCCAACGAGTAATGGCTTACGTTCGTCCGTAACTAAAATAATGTGAGTCCAAATTCTAAAATACGGCATTGTATCTGCAAATTAAACAATAAAGCCTATGGTTAATTGGCTTCGAAGTTAACCATTTTTTGAGAAAAATGCGTGCAATAATAAGCTGTTGAAACTATAATTAGTGCATAAAGTTCTAACTTTATAGCCAAATCATGAGTAATGAAAATTGACCATAAAACCACCAAACTTTCGTCTTTGGCCAAGCAACTCCAAGGCGAGGTATATACCGATTTATCAAAACGTATTCAATACTCAACCGATGCTTCGGCCTACCGAGAACTCCCCATGGGAGTAATTATTCCTAAAAATATTGACGATCTAAAAACATCGGTGGCGTTTGCCTCGACCAATAATATACCGCTCATACCAAGAGCAGCAGGAACTTCATTGGCGGGTCAGGTGGTTGGAAACGGATTAGTTGTAGATATTTCTCGCCATTTTGGGGAGATTTTGGAACTGAATGTGGAAAACCATTGGGTAAAAGTTCAACCGGGAGTTATTCTCGATGAACTGAACCAGTATTTAGAACCATACGGACTCTTTTTTGGCCCTGAAACATCCACATCCAACCGCTGTATGATTGGAGGAATGGTGGGCAACAACTCCTGTGGCTCACACTCCTTAATTTACGGAAGCACTCGCAACCACCTTGTTTCTCTTAAGATACTATTGGCCGATGGCTCAGAGGCTGCATTTGGACCTATATCTAATACAGAATTTGATGACAAATGCAAGCTTAATACCCTTGAAGGTAATATTTACCGTAATATTCGCGATATTCTTACACCCCAAACCAATCGGGATGAGATAGCGCAACAATTTCCAGATCAAGCGGTAAAAAGAAGAAATACTGGCTATGCACTCGACATTTTGGCCAATGCAGCACCCTTTACTCACAATGGAGAACCACTTAACCTTAGCAAACTAATTGCCGGTTCTGAGGGAACCTTGGGAATTGTGACTGAGATTAAGCTGAATTTGGTTTCCCTCCCACCAAAAGAGAAGGCTGTGGTGTGCATCCATTTAAAAACTAAGGAGGATACCTTCCGCGCCAATCTCATTGCACTGAAGTATAATCCCGGCGCGGTAGAGATGATGGATAAAACCATACTGGATCTTACACGTGATAATATTGAGCAACGAAAAAACCGCTTCTTTATTCAGGGCGAACCAGGGGCAATTCTCATTGTAGAGTTTGCAAGAGAAAACAGAGCAGAAATTGAACAGCTAGCTGCCGCAATGGAATTGGAGATGCGACAAAACGGCTATGGTTATCACTTTCCGGCAATTTGGGGAGCAGATGTTAAGCGGGTATGGAACCTGCGAAAGGCAGGGCTTGGCGTGCTCTCCAATATGACTGGCGATGCCAAACCAGTATCGGTGGTTGAGGACACTGCCGTTGCTCCTGCTCTTCTGCCAAGCTATATGGATGAGTTTGCCAAGCTAATGGAAAGTCATAATCTCGACTGCGTTTATCACGCCCATATTGGAACAGGCGAGCTGCACCTACGCCCCATACTTAACCTAAAAGATCCAAAAGATGTGGAGCTGTTTAGAACAGTAGCATCTGAGGTTGCCCACCTAGTAAAAAAATATAAGGGTTCATTAAGCGGCGAGCATGGCGACGGTCGACTTCGTGGTGAATTTATCTCCATTATGGTGGGGGAAAAGTGCTACGGCTGGATGCAGAATATAAAAGAATCCTTCGACGCCAAAGATATTTTCAACCCTAATAAAATTGTTCATACCCCGGCAATGAACAGCCACCTGCGCTACGAACCGGGTGTGCCAACCCGAGATATTAAAACCATTTTTGATTTTAGTGCCGACGGAGGAATTGTTCGTGCAACTGAACGTTGCAATGGATCTGGTGATTGCCGTAAAACCGAAAAAGCTGGTGGCACCATGTGTCCCAGTTACATGGCTAGTCGCGAAGAGTGGACAACCACCAGGGCCAGAGCCAATATTCTGCGTGAATTTCTTACCCAAAGCACAAATGAAAACCCCTTCGACCACAAAGAAATATATGAAGTGCTGGACCTTTGCTTAAGTTGCAAGGGGTGCAAATCCGAATGTCCTTCCAATGTAGATATGGCCAAACTCAAGGCCGAATTTTTGCAGCACTACTACGATAAGCATGGGATTCCATTACGTTCCAGATTGGTAGCATACATTACTAAGATTAATGCCATTGGCTCCATCGCACCCGAAATTACCAACTTTTTCCTCACCAACCGCTATGTCTCCAAACTGCTGATGAGGGCTCTAGGCTTTCATCCCGATAGAAACTTGCCTACGCTTTACAAAACCACCCTAAATCGTTGGTTCAAAAAACAGAAGTATAAAGTTGCGGCTTCAAAAGGAAAGGTGCTACTATTCAACGATGAGTTCTCCAACTACAACGATGTAGAAATTGGTATCAAGGCAGTAAAGTTGCTTCAAGCACTTGGTTATGAGGTAGTAATTCCACAACACGGAGAAAGCGGCCGAACGTACATTTCAAAGGGATTGCTGCGTACCGCCCAACGAATTGCCGAACGAAACGTGGAACTTCTTTACGGCAAGGTTACCGCCGAAACCCCGTTGATTGGACTTGAACCGTCGGCTATACTCTCCTTTCGTGACGAATACCCATCGCTTGTAAGGCAAGAACTGCGAGAAAAGGCTACAACAATTTCCACCAATGCGCTGCTGTTCGAAGAGTTTATTGCTCGAGAGGTAGAAAAGGATAACATTAGCCCTGAATTATTTACCGATGCGCACATGGAGATACTGCTCCACGGACATTGCCAACAAAAATCGGTTGCTAGTACAGAGGCAACCAAGCGAATGTTAACCATTCCCAAAAACTTTAAAGTCAAAGAAATTCCATCGGGATGCTGTGGCATGGCCGGTTCGTTTGGTTATGAAAAGGAGCACTTTGAACTCTCCATGAAGGTTGGTGAACTCGTGCTCTTTCCTGCTGTTCGAAAGGCAAATGCCGAAACAGTAATTGTGGCACCAGGAACCAGCTGCCGCCATCAAATTAAGGATGGAACAGGTAGACAGGCCAAACATCCGGTGGAGGTAATGTTTGAAGCCTTAAAAGAGTAACAGAGTAACAGTTAATGTATATCACTTAGGCGCATACGCTTTGAAGAACGGGGGGTATCCATTTTTCTTAACCATAATTTACCCTTTCGGCGCAGCACATCGGTTTCAAAATTGGGTAATGCATCGGTAATAACCATTATTAGCTCTGGCCTTAACTCTGGCAATTGGTTGGCAAACTTTTCCAAGATGTCGAGACAATAAAACTTGTGCGAAGGACGATTGGTCGGCTTCTGCAGAAGGTCAATGCAAAAATCGAACAGCTCACCAGCATTCTCCACGTTGTAGCCGCAACGGCTAAGCACTTTTAAAAAACATCCGCGCTGGCTATGGTGGTCAATGGCAATTGCGGCGGCAATAATATCATCAATTATTGGGGATAACAAGGGTGACTCACAATCGGCCAGATAGCTGAATATCCATGCCGCCCGCCAAGAAATGGGCTGCCGAGTACCTTTTGCCAATTCAAACACCAAAGAAACCAAGGTAGGATTCTTCTCCATGGCTTCGGCCGCAGCAATAATTGGAATCTTTCCGGGGCTAGCCAGTGCATCCTCTATCTCACGAATTGGAGTCACGTTTTTTCTACAAAAATAGAGATTGTAGTCAAAAAATAATAATCGGAACTAGCACAAAAAAACCCCGAAGAAATCGGGGTCATACAAACTATATTTCTTTTGCTACTTCAAAAGCGCTGCCATTGTTTTTCCCAAATCGGCAGGTGATTCTACCACATGAATACCACATTCACGCATAATTTTCATCTTTGCTGCAGCGGTGTCGTCAGCACCACCAATAATGGCACCAGCATGCCCCATACGTCGACCTTTAGGGGCTGTTTGGCCTGCAATAAAACCAACGACAGGCTTTGTTCCATATTCCTTTATCCAACGGGCAGCATCGGTCTCCATGGTTCCACCTATTTCACCAATCATCACAATACCTTGCGTTCCAGAATCGTTCATTAACATCTTAACAGCATCAAGCGTGGTGGTACCAATAATCGGGTCACCACCAATTCCAATGCAAGTGCTCTGGCCTAAACCCTCCTTGGTAATTTGATCTACGGCCTCATAGGTAAGAGTGCCTGATCGAGAAATAATTCCAACGGTTCCCTTCCTATGAATAAACCCCGGCATTATACCAACTTTAGCTTCACCTGGAGTAATTACTCCAGGACAATTGGGCCCAACAAGGATAACATCAGGTTTATCGGCCAAAAATTCTTTAACTTTTATCATATCAGAAGTTGGAATACCTTCTGTAATTGCCACAATCAACCTAACCCCCGCATCAGCAGCTTCCATTATGGAGTCAGCAGCATAAGCAGGTGGCACAAAAATAACCGACACATCGGCTCCAGTCTTGGCAACAGCCTCCTTCGCAGTGTTAAAAACAGGAAGATTCAGGTGTAATTGTCCACCTTTTCCTGGCGTAACTCCAGCAACCACGTTGGTGCCATAGTCTATCATTTGTTGTGCATGAAACGTTCCTTCGGAGCCGGTAAAACCGTGCACAAGAACTTTGGATTGTTTGGTAACCAGTACGCTCATAGCTTAGATTGATGGTGATTTTTAATGATTCAGAAAAAAATAGTTCTGTATATTTCCGACAAGTTAACAACAAAAGATGATTTATGTTTGAAGATTGCCTCTAAAAAGTGAATGTTGACAAAATAGGAACCAGCAATAAAAAATTGTAATTGCTTATGCCGGATGATCAAATATTGCCCTATCCGTTTATCTTATCTATTTTTGTAAAAAATTAATAATGGATAATTCAATTATCACAGCCATAGCAACTCCTGCCGGAAGCGGTGCCATTGCCATAATACGATTAAGTGGCACGGGAGTTCTTGAATTGGTTGACTCCATATTTTCTGCCACAAAACAAGGAAAGCTTCTATCTAAACAAAAAGGCTACACCATTCACTTTGGTAAAATATTCGACAGAGAAGGAAAGCCCATAGACGAAGTGCTTGTTTCCATTTTCAAGGCCCCTCACTCCTATACAGGTGAAGACTCAGCCGAAATCAGCTGCCATGGTTCAGCCTACATTCAACAACAGCTGCTTCAACGATTGGTGGAAGCCGGTGCCAGAATGGCTCAACCAGGAGAGTTCACGCTTAGAGCCTTCATTAATGGAAAGATGGACCTTTCACAGGCCGAGGCTGTGGCCGACCTTATTGCATCCGATTCCGAAGCAAACCACCGTTTAGCACTACAGCAATTAAAGGGCGACCTCTCCAACGAAATTCACAAGCTGCGTGAAAAGTTGCTCAACCTAGTATCATTGCTGGAGCTGGAGCTGGACTTTGGCGAGGAGGATGTGGAGTTTGCTGACCGAAAACAGTTGAAAAACTTACTATTGGAAATTGCTGCCTATGCTTCACACCTCTCTGAATCGTTTGCTCTAGGAAATGCCATAAAAAAGGGCATTCCGGTTGCTATAGCCGGTAAGCCAAATGCAGGTAAATCGACTCTGCTAAACAAGCTGCTTCGCGAAGAGCGCGCCATAGTTTCGGAGATTGCCGGCACCACCCGCGATGCCATTGAGGACCTCATCGTAATTAACGGCATCAGCTTTCGGCTTATCGATACCGCTGGCATCCGCGAGAGCGACGATACCATTGAGGTTATGGGCATAGAGCAAACCATGCGCAAGATGGAGAATGCCTCCATAATTTTGGCGTTACTTGACGTTACCGATGTTATGAATGAGCAGGTTGAGTTTCTAAAAAGCGTGATTTCCAATTCTGCACTTCTGGGAAAGAGCATATTTGCCCTACTCAACAAAATTGATCGTGTGGAACCAGCCGTGGTGGATCAATTCAAAAAGGATATTCAAAGTCAAGTTGGGCCAAAAATCCCAATTATAGCCATCTCAGCCAAAATGGGAAGTCATCTTGAAGAACTTCATTCCGCTCTCACCAACATGGTGACAGATAGCACCAAGCACTTTGGCGATATCCTTGTTAGTAATGCCCGTCACTACGAAGCGCTTCGTCAAGTCAACAAAGGCATTGAACGTTCACTAAAAGGACTCGATTCCAATCTTCCAAACGATCTGCTGTCGCAAGATATCAGGGAGGTGCTTTACTACCTTGGAACCATCACTGGGGAAATTACCAACGATGAAGTGCTGGGTAATATATTCTCCAAGTTTTGCATCGGAAAGTAAAACTTCTGCAGGCATAATGACATCATAAAACTAAATTTCCTTGCCAAACTTCAACCTAGATTGTTTGTCACTTCATTATAAAGTATAAACCTTCTTATATTAATACATTATGGCAAGAGTATTTATCACAGGCTCATCAGATGGTCTAGGTTTGCTGGCCGCAAAGCTGCTGGTTGCCGAAGGTCATAAGGTGGTGCTTCACGGCAGAAATCCTCGACGTGCAGAGGAAGCTATCAAAGCCGTTCCCGGAGCGGAAGCAGCGGTTTTCGGTGATATGGCAAGCATGATGGAGACCAAAGAGTTGGCAAAGCAGGTGAATAATCTTGGCGCATTTGATGCCATAATTCACAATGCAGGGATTGGCTTTCATGGCAACGAGCGTGAGGTTACCAGTGATGGCATACCCACCATTTTTGCCGTAAATTCACTTGGACCATACATTCTTACCTGTTTAATCAATCGACCTAAACGATTAGTTTACGTTAGCTCTAACCTGCACCGTGGTGGCGATATCTCCCTGAGAGACCTGTTTTGGGAAGCACACCCCTGGAATAGCATGAACGCATATAGCGATACAAAGCTGCACAACCTCATTCTCTCCATGGCTGTTGCGCGACTTTGGAACAACGTGTATAGCAATGCCATTGAACCGGGATGGGTTGCCACCAAGCTGGGCGGTGCAAATGCACCCGATAGTCTGAAAGAGGGGTATAAAACGCAGGCATGGCTTGCCACCAGCAACGATAAGGAGGCCATGGTAACAGGAGGATACTTCTTCCACAAACGTCCAAAGGAATTTCAACGGGCAACAGCCATGGTTGAGCTGCAAGATAAGCTGCTACAGGAATATGAGCGTATTTCAAGTATCCCCTTCCCAAACAATTAGCCGCAGAAAATATTGAATTAAGAAAAAGTATTATTCCAATTATAAACAGATGGAGAAGATAAATTTAGGATGGATAGGCCTAGGAAACATGGGCATTCCAATGGTTCAGCGACTTATTGGTGCTGGCTATCAGGTAAGCGTTTATAACCGGACTAAAGGCAAAGAAAAGCTGCTAAACAATGATAAAATAGATGCAGTTTCCTCACCGCACGAATTAGCTATAAACTCAGCCGTCATCTTTATCATGGTGTCGGACGATAGAGCCGTAAAAGAGGTATTTATGGGGGTGAATGGACTGCTGAATGGAGAGAGTAAGGATAAAATATTTGTAAACATGAGCACCATATCGCCCGACACAAGCCGGGAGATGGAATTGCTATGCAAACAAAAAGGGTGTAGCTATCTCGATGCCCCTGTTTCGGGTAGCGTAAAACAAGCTGAGGATGGTACTTTGGTTATTATGGTGGGAGGAAATAAGCTCGCCTACGAAAAAGTTAAACCGCTACTCGACAGCTTAGGAAAACTTACGCTGCATCTTGGTCCATGTGGTGCAGGAAACTCCGCCAAGCTAGCAGTGAATACGCTGCTTGGCATCATCACGCAAGGATTAGCTGAGGTTGTTCTTTTTGCAGAGCAGATGAACGTTAACCCTGAATATTTACTCAACATTTTAGGCAACGGTGCCATGGGAAGCCCTTACCTGAAAATTAAGGGGGAAGCACTATTGGCAGGTAACTTTAAAGCAGCCTTTGCGCTTAAGCACTTGGCTAAAGACTTAAAGTTGGCAAAGAGTAGTGGATTGAACTCGCCTCTCGGAAAACAGGCGGAAAAATCGTTTGATGCGGCCAATGCAACTGGTCATAGTGAAGAAGATGTAATTGCGATTATGCGTTATTTACAATCGACTGATGACTAGTAGAGCGTTAAAATAACCTCAATACCGGAGGTGGAAGCAAAAATGAAAGGGAAAGAGTAGGCAATTACACCGACGCTTTCCCTTTATAACAAGATAAGAATGCATCTCTATTTGATAAGCACCATTCTCTTCGTTTCTACATAGTTATTACTCTTTAGCACCAAAAAATAAACACCGGAACTTAAGGTGGTAGGTATAAAATCTACCGAATACACACCAGCGGGCTTTTGTCCATTTGCCAAGGTTGCGATGGCCTTACCCTGTGTATCCAAAACAAAAACCTGAACATTTGCAGTCTGTGCCAGTGAATACTGAATTTTTGTGATATCGGAGAATGGGTTTGGGAAATTTTGCTCCAAGGTGATACCAGAAGTGGTAACCACATCGTTTATGCCCGTAGTTCTCAGAGATTCATCGTAGGCGGTATAGATTAGCTCCGCAATACAATGCGATGACTCCTGAAATAGCTGTTTTGTAATATCGCCAAGCCTTGCCCACATGGCAGCAACATAAACATCTCCATACGATGTGTCGAGTGCCTTGGCATAGTTATCCGATTTTAAAACGGTGTCAACGTAGGAATGGGTCACATAAATGTAGTCCAATATGTACTGCTGCACATCTGAAATTATGGAAATTGATTCCGGTTGTGAGGGGTAGGCACCATTAAGATTGTTAATGTAAGCATCCACCATATCCGACTCGTAGCGAGAATGAACGCCTTTCTGATCGGTCATAACTCCATCGTAGTTAGCACTGATATGCAGCGGCATGTGTCCATCGCCCACATAGTGTCCAAGGTCGGCAGCAGTAAGGACTGCCTTATCTAGATCGCCACGACGAAAACAGGCCACGAGCGTATCGTAGGTGGTTTTGGTAGCCCAAGGAACAATACCCCACTTGTAAACGTTTGTAGTGCCGTGTTTTACAATGGCTTCGTTCAAAGTTTTGGGTATGGTGCCAGTACTTGTAAACTCGCTATAATATTCAATATCGAGGTAATGCTTTGGTTTTTCATTAGGGTCATAATTTGGGTCATGGCTATCCTTACGATTATCAGCATCGGAAGCATGGGCCTCTAGAGTGGAAGACCAGCTAACGAACTGGCTCATCTCTGCGTTAAAGTAAAGAGTAACGTGTGAGTTAATACTCTTATGCCCTTTGTATCCCCAACTTGCAAGAATGAGAACAAAGGCAACTGCGGCAAACGATTGAATGAGAGTTTTTTTCATTTATGAAAAATTAGGAGAAAAAGGACGACAATTTAGCATTAATTTATCCTTTGAACGGTGAGATTTAGCAAAAGTTTAACCATCGTTGAAAAGTATTTTACACCGACTTACTTAACAATTAGTTAACGTGAAATAAACATTTAGATAACCCCTCAATATTGGTGTTACCTTACTACCTACTTTGTTAAGTAATCGTATTTTTGCTCAATATCGGCCCAATTTCTCACCCGAGTAAGACCATTAGTAATTTGCGCTTTGCTATTCCAAGGTCGGTCCATTAAAGCAACGCTTATCTTTTGTTCCGTTGATAAATATATTGCCGTAGCATAGGAGTCTTCAACGGCCAGTTCAAAATTCATAGAACTTAACGCTGAAAGAGGTTTTGCAATTTTCATGTCCATTTCGGGTCGGTTATACTTATCCACCACCATAAAGTGATCGTAGGGAATAGATAGCCTCTGCAACCATTCGAGCGTTGATTCATAGGCTGCCGTAATACGACCAGTTATAATGGCAATCTCCAATCCAGCTTGCTTCCAAGCGTTTACCATTTCCACGGCACCATCCATCGGTTGGAATTTTAAAATCGCCTCACGGGAGTGAACCAGTTGAAAGAAGTGATCGAACTGAGCTTGTGTCATGCCAAAGGAGACACGAAGATCGAATGAGGTAAGTTCTTCAAACTTACGCTCAATGCCAAACTCACGCTTAATAATGGCGATATAGGAGCGGGTGCTCTCTGCCAGCACATCATCACAGTCAATGTAAATCATAGGTAAAAAAATATTGGGACGCAAAGATAGCGGAAAGAAATAACTTTGATAAAAATAGTATGAAGATGATTATTGACTCCAACTTCCACTAACGTCCTATTAATATTTTTTTTGGTTACGATGCAGATAACATATCAATTCCTTTTCATAAAGGTTTTGACGCATGGACTATTCTCCGTTCGATTATTAACATCCAAACTAAGAAATAGAAATGGATTATATGGCATTAAACCATCATACTACACCTGCCTACATGGCTAAATGCTTCTCAGAAAAGGTTAAATTCCTATAATTCATTGAATTAATTAGGAATTACTCTACACCTATATATGAATTGACATTTTTTCAACCTCATACTATTATTCTATAACCAACAATCTTTAACTCGATAACCCGCTTTTAATACTTTCCTTTTATTATTTTTGCATCGTTTGTGATAAATTGAGTAAATTGTATGCCGATACCGTGGGCTCCCAAACGACCAACCTTATGAATTTCAATTTTCTCAGGAATTGGATTATAGCTATTATTAATTGGTTTTATAAGCCATTCCAGAAATATATCCCGCTCGAGACCTTTCGCTATGCTGCATGTGGTGGAGGAAACATGGTACTCGACACCATGCTCTACTTCGTTAGCTATAACTTCATTCTTAAAAAAGAACCAGTTGATATTGGTATAATGAATATTGCTCCACATATTGCAGCATTCATTATGGCATTTTGCATCTCCTTTCCCACGGGTTTTTTACTGAACAAGTATATCACCTTTATTCAATCGGAACTAAAAAGCAATGTTCAGCTGCTTCGTTATGGTGTAATAGTTGTTGGTTCCATTTTTTTCAACTTCATTCTGCTGCAGCTATTTGTTGAATATTTTGGTTTCTATCCCACTCCATCAAAAATGCTTACCACGGCAATAATAGTAGTTTTCAGTTACTTCTCGCAGAAATATTACTCCTTTAGGACAGATAAAAAGGGGCATATTGTAATTTACGAGCATTTTTCATCGGACGAATCCAACGAGATTATTTCTGAACCACTGGACGGGTCAGTAGAAAAGACGAACGTGATATAGTTAACCTTGCCATGCTTACGGAGTCATTCACCGAGGATAATGAAAAAAAACGACCTGTTTCGGTGTGGTTGCGCGACTTTTCGTCTGAGTTTATATTCAGCGCCTCACGAAGTAGTGGTGCTGGTGGGCAAAATGTAAATAAGGTAAATTCTAAGGTAGAGCTACGGTTTAGTATCATAAACTCGTTGCTGCTTTCCGACGATGAAAAAGTTAAAATGGTTAACAAACTTTCGGGAAGAGTTACCACAGCTGGTGAGCTAATTGTGGTTTCACAGGAGGATCGCTCGCAGCTGAAAAACAAGGAAATATGTATTACCAAGTTCTACGAAATTCTTCAGCAGCTATTCACCCCACGCAAGCGACGACGACCCACCAAACCCTCAAGGGCATCGAAGGAAAAGCGACTCGATCTCAAAAAGGAACAATCACAAAAAAAGGCGCTACGACGGAAAAACGATTTTTAAAATATCCCTGCAAAAGTGGAAAATATTCAACCAGATTCCAAAATACTAATTGAGCTTGCAACCATGCCCATGCCTTTTGGCAAATATAAGGGTTGGCTAATTTGCGACCTGCCAGAAGGCTACCTTGTTTGGTTTAAACAGAAAGGATTTCCACAGGGACGACTGGGCGTATTGATCGAAACAGCCTACGAAATTCAGCTTAATGGGCTGGAATACCTAATTAAACCATTAAAGAAAAGAAGGCAGTAAAGAGATTAGGTTTTTAGGTTAATAGGCTGGTAGGGTTAATAGAAAAGGGCGTTATTGTTAGTTGAGCGATTTCGGTATACCAGCGGTTCTATTTGTTTGTGGATGGAAACCATTGAGACGCACAGCCGTGCCTCACTACATTAGGTAAAGTTTATTAATCCCGTTCGGTGATTGCGGTGCGGGGTTGCTTCAGCGCGTTGAACATCGAGGGAGCGTGCACCGCTCGTGCTAGGTGGGGTTTGGTTTCCATGGGTTATCACCCTTGGCTATTCATATTCAACCGCATCGCGGTTTTACCATGCAATAATGCTTTGCATGAATAGAATAGGGGCGCAAAATATTTTGCCCCTACAGGTTGGGAATTCGTTATCGGCATAAAGGAGATGCACAGCCATGCCTCACTACATTCTTTTGAATTCTTTTAACTTCCGCTACCCTCCTATAACTTCATCCTCTTCTTTTAACTTCCTATACTACTGAATCCTCTTCACCTCTACCGCAACTTCTCCCTTAGCCTTCACCTTCACGCGAAAGGCATCGGGAATAAGGTCGATTTGATCAATTGCCAGCTCGGTAATCTTACCGTTGAGCTCCAAATTAGGTATATTCCGATTCCTAATTAGATTTTGGTTTATCTCCGCCAAAGTTTTGATAAGTTCTTCCCCTACGGGAAAAACCATTGCCTTCCGCATTGATTCCAGAACGGAGCTTTTAAATAGCCACGAAGCCGTACGATGAAGGATATTGCTCGTTTGTAGTTCGTAATCCAAGTTTACCATTTCAACACTACTGGATGCATGGTTGTAACGTGGAATACCCTTAAAGTATATCCAACCATTAAGGCTGCCCTCCAGCTGCGTTCCAATCACCATTTTGTCGCCACTACCATATATACGCAGGCTATCCACCCTAACGGTTCTATGTCCCTGGCTAAACTTTTTACCGACCACCGCCTTAGAGAAAAGCCGCTCAGCCTCCTCAAAGGGAACGTCCACACCAAAGTTGATGTTCACATAGCGGTCGGAACTGTTACCAACAACCAGCTGTGGTTTTGGGGCATCGAGCCAAAGATCTGGCGACTGTTTATCAATTACCACCTCCGATATAGTCTGCAACCCAATTGTTGTAGATACGTAGCTATCGGTGGAGGAAAAGGGCGAAATAGAGACCTTTTGTGGCACCAAAACCAACCAAATGTTGTAGTCGGGGTTAACCAGAATGGGTTTCTTTACAAAAGTTGTGAGTTGATCTACAACAGCTGTAAGGCTAATTCCCTCACCAAAATTCTCGTCAATTTTCTTACAAATATCCTGCTTTGCTCTGCTCATGGCTTTATCGGCAATGTAGGAGGCTGGTAGCTGAAATTTTCCAACTCTTGCTTTAGGGTCCGATAGCCAAGTATAGCTAGTCATGGTCGTTTTTGGTACCATGCTCCAATCCTTGCTAAAGGTAAAGGTGGTGGTGAAGGTCATGGCAAGCTCACCATCCAAATCGGATGAAATAGAGTAGCCCAACATACCTACACTTGCATTTACCCACACCTTTATGGGAACTGTATAGCTAACTGCATTTCCTGAAAAGGTAGCAGTTATGGGCTGAATTTTCCAAACCTTTACCAGCAAATTATCATCGGAGTTGTCGTTATCCTCGTATATAAGCCCGTCGAGCCGTTGGTTGATGGAAGCCAGCAGCTGCGCACGGTTGAACGAAACAGGGATGGCTACCGTGGAGACCGAGGTACCCAGATCGGTGAGTTTATACGATTCGTTGGGCTTTGGAATGTTGGTAGTTACCGAGCAGCCGGCAACCAGAGTAGCTAACATCACACCCAACCACACTTTACCTATGATTGAATTCATTTCCATAAAATTGTAGCACAAAAGTATGGGAGTTCAGGGAAGAATAGTGGTTGATTGAAAATAAAATGCTAAAATTTTGTTTTTAGCATGGTAGTCCAATAAAAATTTGTTGTCCTCAGCTGCGGAGTTTAGTGCCCTAGGCTCCGTAGGAGCCAAACGTTGGTAGCACATTGTTTGGAGAGGCGTTGGCGCTCCGTAGGTGCGCAACAAATTTCGTTTGTCCAGTGATTTGAGTAGAATAGCTGCGCACTTACGGAGCGCTAACATTATATGATTGCTTTTTCTACCAACGTTAGGCCTCTACGAGGCCGTCGTTATCCGTTTGATCCGATTTTGCTCTCGAATAGCTCACCTTCGCCATAGGCGATGAAGTATTGTAGACAAGAGAATCCCATCCGTCCTGCTAATACTCCGTAGGAGTTTAACATTTTAATAATGGTGTATGGCGCTGGTCTCCAGTCTATCGCCATTAAAAAACATAGCCCACGGTTTTAACCGTGGGTCACTAAAATACCGTTGAAAACCCAAACCGTTTCAACGGTTTATCGAACTTGCTGACCCTTAATGGAAACGTAGCCTATGGCACTCCGATAAACACACCTAGTTTTGATGGATCAAAGAGAATGGTTATGTTGAACTCTCGCTATTTTTAGATGCCCATCAAACTAAAGGTTGACAAAACCGTTACTCTTAAAAATTCAACCATGAAATTTTCGAACCCACTAGTGCACGGAACGCTGGTTAAGCGCTACAAACGGTTTTTGGCCGATGTTACCCTCGACAGCGGCGAGGTGGTGGTGGCGCACTGCACCAACTCCGGCTCCATGAAGAGCTGTTTGGAGAATGGTGCGGAGGTTTACCTCTCCCCGGCTGCCGACCCTAACCGCAAAACGCGCTTCACCTGGGAGATGATTAAGATAGATGGCAGCTGGGTGGGCATCAACACCGCTAACCCCAACCAGTTTGGCTACGAAGCGCTGGTTAACAACCTCATTCCCGGGCTACAAGGCTACACCGAGGTAAAGCGCGAAGTGACCTTCGACGACAGCCGCTTCGACCTATACGCACGGAATGCAAGCGAGGAGTGCTTTGTGGAGGTAAAAAATGTATCGCTTAAGGAGGGTAACCTAGCTATGTTTCCCGACGCCGTTACCACTCGTGGTCAAAAGCACCTCGAAACGCTGGTAAAGGTAAAGCAGCAGGGCTACCGAGCAGCCATGCTTTACATTATTCAGCGAACCGACGTGGAGGCCTTTGCTCCGGCGAGTCACATCGACCCGGAGTATGCCCGCAAGCTGAAGGCCGCCATTGCGCAGGGTATTGAAGTGTATCCGCTAATGGTGGCTGTATCACCCACCGAGATTAAAGCCATAAAGCTGCTGGAGTTAAAGCTATAGTCCACCAAGGTTGTTTATCCATTGGCCATAACAGTAAAACAAATATTACCTTTCTGGAAAATTTAGATGGAATGAAGCTCTACATTAAAAATATGGTTTGCCCTCGCTGCATTATGGCGGTGGAACAGGAACTCAACCGAATGGGAGTTACCCCAATCAGCGTCTCCTTGGGCGAAGTTATTTTGGACAATCCGCTCACCGACGAGCAGCGCGAGACCTTTTCGCACAACCTTACCAAGCTGGGGTTTGAGCTGCTCGACGATACACGCCACCGGATTATTGAGCAAATAAAGAACATTGTAGTTGAGAACATTCACTACCGCAGCGGAGTAAACGGGAATGAGAACTTTTCCTACATCATTGCCCACAAGCTCCACCGCGACTACTCCTACCTCAGCAAGCTATTCTCGGAGGTGGAGGGAAAAACCATTGAGAAGTATATTATTGCCCAAAAGGTGGAGAAGGTAAAGGAGCTGATTGTGTACGACGAGCTGTCGCTGAGCGAAATTGCCGATAAGCTGGGCTACAGCAGCGTGGCACACCTCTCCAGCCAGTTCAAAAAAGCCACAGGCCTCACCCCAAGCCACTTTAAGCAAATGGGCAACCAAAGCCGAAAACCCCTCGATTCCATTTAACCATCAGTAGAGACGCACGGTCTTGCGTATCCTGACCCGCTACCCCAGCCATACACTAAACCGCTAGCACGGAACCACAACTCTACTACAGACTTTTTGCTAAATCTGCTTTTGCGCTGGCTTGGTGTGCACTGAAGAGAACAACCGCTCGACCAGAAAAACAATGTCGGCATATAGGATCGACTTATCACGTTTAATTTGGAACAGGAATGGTGAGGTAGGTCGATAGCAAAACGAAAAGTAACTAACCATATATTCAAGTTTATTTTGGCTAATGTCACCCTCCTTCTTTTGCTCCGATTCGGTTATTCCAATACGCGCTGAACTAAAAAAATATCCGAAATTCTTTTTTTCTTGTCGTCCTTATTCTTGATTTTTCGAGGATAACAATGTCGTAATATCCTCCTCAAAATTGCGCCTATAACCGATTGCGAATGTGCGATATAATTCTATCCACCTAAAAGTGCAAGGTCTCTATAATATGATTTACGGTGCGCTTTGATTTTTAGGCGGAACTATTGTAACCATTATTACACTTCACTCTGCATTAAGCAGAGGCCTTTATGCAGTAGCATAAAGAGCCATTGTTATTGGAGGTATATAGTTTATTCGCGGGTTGATTCAGATGAATACCCCCCAGATTTATTAGGGTTTCTATTCTACGTGAGGTTAGTATGGCTTTGTGAATATAAAATTTCAGGATAAAATCTTCCTGATATCGCTTATTCGCAATCCAAAATTGCTCGTAATTCGACCGACCTTTTTCACAGCTATTTTCCAAGCGATGGTTTGAATACTTATGAGCTTTTTAACGTTTTCGACTCAAATGAATTGTGTAGAATATCCGAAATTGGATATGGCGCCATGATACACTATCTATCCTTGTCGGTTTAGGTAAATTATTGCACGGTTCAATAAAACCAAAATATTTTGTAATGTAAACTATTTGCTAGGAGACGGCAAGTTTCTTGCGCCAAATCAAGGGCGATTCGCCGGCAACTTGTTTAAACTGGCGACTGAAGTTGGCCTGCTCGGTGTATCCTACTATCTCTGAAATAGTGGAAATGGCAAAGCCGGGGTTTTCGATCAGCAGCTGCTTGGCATCCTCAATGCGCAACCGGTTTATCCACGTGTTAAAGTTTACTCCCTCTTCCCTGTTTATTAGGTTGGATAGGGTGGTACGCCCAATATTAAGCTTGCCTGCCAACTCTTCAATGTTCACTCCCGGTTCTCGATAATACTGCCGGGTTGCAATTATTTGCCGGTAGGCTGTCCAGTCTGTCTTTATTAAAGTCCGTGTAGGAATATGTGAGGGTTCTAGATTAGCCGCCACAATGGCTGGTTCAATTACGTTATATAGCTTGTTGTATTGTATATATTTCTGGGCAAATCCAAAGTAGAAGAGGGCGAATGTAAGAGTTACCATCCAATCGAATCGTCCGGGGAAAAAGTTGGATACCATGGCAATAATTCCAACGAGCAAGGCGGAAAAAAAAGCAACATGCACCCATCTCATTTTGAGTTGCATCACTTCCGAGAAATAATTCAGCAGCTCTTGGTCGTATAGCCTTACCTCACGTAGAAACAGATAAGTGTAATATCCCAACTGGAATAGGTAGTATCCAAGGAAGAGCATCCTAATCCAAATGGTTGGATGGCTTATGTGTTGCTCTAAATAGTTGAGTGAGGTTAGGCTGGGATCACCGAATAAGTTGTACGATACGAGGTAGAGAATGGTGAAGAACAGGTAGGGTAGCGTGTGGTATATTAGGTTTTTAGCTCGAACAAAGCTGGGGTTGATCAATGTGATTAGGGTAAAGGAAAAAAGGAGGGCTTGCGTGGAAGAGATAAAAACGCTGAAAAATGAAAAATGCTCACGGGCATTGTCGGCGAGGTTGAAGGTGAGAAGAGCTATAGTGAGCAAGCTCATGGTAAAGTATGCGCTGGACAGAACCTTAAGCGAGATTCGATAACTCTTTAATCCTTCCTTTTTTGGGGTGTGTAACGATAAGAATGAGGTTCCCATTGTTACGCAAACAACAACAAAAAGGGCATTGGTTAAAAAGTGAAAGTTAGTCCCCATATTACAGCTTAACCTAGATGGATTTCCTTGTCCGCTAAGATAGCTTGGATGTTTAGATATACCAAGGTATCCGGGGAGCGCTTGAGTTATTGTTATACATTATTTAGTGTGTCGACGTTAATGGTGTCATTTTTCGATATTATCGTCTCTTTTTTGGTAATTGGAAGTTACAATAGTATTTCTAAGGTCATTTTTGTCAATTTTACGTGTCGATTTGTTCAAATTGATAAAGACGATACTGGAAAATTTGCGGTAATTTGTAACAGGAATGAATCCGTTTTGAATTATCTAGAATAGTTGTTGAAGCCATTATGGTATATGTCTTTTTCAAGGTAAGGTGAGTATTTAAAAAATGTAATCTCTACTCGAAAAGGCATGTTCTGTTCAACGTGTATGAAGGATTTATGGGTATTACCCTTAATTACTATATTACCTAATTTTTAATGATTTGACAAAAAACTTTACAATGAAAAAAAACACATTGACGCTTGTATTGGCGTTTTTTGTTGCATTTAGTTCGAATGCACAGGAATACAATTCTACGAGAATGGATGGAGTAGTGGGCAGCACTACTCCTGCTAAGGTAAAGTCCGCCTTAAACAGTGATGTGGAAAGCCCAATAGTCATGCAGCGAAACTTAAAAAGCGCACGTGGCTCTGTTTTTTCGGAAACCTTTAGCAACGGCACCTTGCCTGCCGGTTGGTTAAATGTTGATAATAATGGCGGCGGTAAATGGCTTTTTAGTAATCCGAGCTATAGGACAATTAATACGACTACCGGCAAAACCGGTATTGCAATTTTCGATAGTGAATACTTTGGTAATGATGGAAAAGCTGAAAATGCTGATTTGACAACCCCTGCAATCGACTGTTCTGCATTAACCGTGGTGAAGTTGTCCTTTGAACATTACTACTACTATCTAGGTCCTGGAAATACGGCGAAACTATTTGTCAGTGGCGACAATGGCGCAACATGGACCTTGCTGCAATCGTTCGGTTCAATGGCAAATGCAACAGTTGCTACATACGATATAAGTGCCGTTGCAGCGGGTAAATCCCAGGTGAAAATCAGATGGAGCTGGACGGGTATCTATAATAGTGGATACTGGGCAATTGATGATGTTTTCGTTTTTGATCCCAACACACACGATCTTGCGGTTAAAACTATTAATGCTCCTACAACCGTGTTTAGCGACAGTATTGTTTCTCCTTCTGTTACAATTTCTAATCCGGGCATTTCTACTGAATCGGCTTATTCCGTGATGCTAGCCGATGGAGGCACCTATTCTGAGACGGTAAATGTTACCGATCCCATTGCACCGGGAGCATCATATATTGTCTCCTTCCCTAGCTGGACTCCAACAACGGGAGCACATACCCTAACGGCCACTGTTAATTTGGCTGCCGATATGGATGCGCAAAATAATAGCAAGGCTTTAAATGTTAGCGCTGCGGCTGCAAAGCATGATCTTAGCGCTAATGCAATTATTGTTCCTTCTACCGTTTTTTGTGACAGCTTAATTACTCCGGTTGTTCGCATTGTAAACACAGGGAATTATAAGGAATCGGTTTATGCCGTGTCTTTGTCGAATGGTGCTGGAAAATCTCAGACCATCGATGGATCCATCGAAGTTGCTGTCGGTTCGTATATCGATATTCCTTTTTCTAATTGGAAATTTGGTGAAGGAACTTATACGTTAACGGCAACAGTAACCTTGCCGAACGATGCTGTTGTCGGTAATAATGTTAAAACCACAAGTGTTCAATCGCTACCAGCTGAGCATGATCTTGGTATATACTTAATTGAAATGCCCCAGTTTGTATTGAGCGATAGCGTTGTTAAGCCGGCTGTAACGGTTGTAAACTATGGCAATTACAACGAGATGGAATATTCTGTCTTACTTACCGATGGTGGTACCTATTCTGAAACGGTAAATGTGGCATCGACAATTAATTCTGGAAACGGCAATACCGTGGCTTTCCCGGATTGGATCCCTGCTACAGGAGAGCACACGATGACGGCTACCGTTACCCTTGTGGGTGATATGAAGGGAAGCAACAATAGAATTAGTAAAGCTGTTTCGGTTTCGCCGGCGTCGCATAACCTTTCCGTTAACTCGATTGTAGTCTCAACGGTTTTGCTTAGCGACAGCTTGGTTACACCTGCGGTAGTTGTTCGTAATTCGGGTAATTACAAAGAATCAGCCTATTCTGTTTCGTTAACCGATGGTGGTTCTTACAGCCAACAGGTGGATATTACAACTCCTGTGAATGTAGGCGCAAATTATAGCGTAACATTCCCCGATTGGACGCCTGCTACAGGCGATTATAAATTAGTCGCCACGGTTACACTGGTTGGCGATGCCGTTGAAAGCGACAATAAGGATACCCTCGATGTTGTGGTTGCACCGGCTAAGCACGACTTGGCGGCAACTTCGATTATAGTTCCTTCCGTTATTTATAGCGACAGCACGATTATACCAACTGTTACTGTTTTAAATTCCGGGAATTACAAGGAAACGGCATACTCGGTTTCGCTGACAGATGGTGGTGCTTATAACGAAACTGTAGATGTAACTGTTGCAATTAATGCCGGCTCTAATCAAAGTGTTACATTCCCTGGCTGGATTCCTACTACGGGAGATCATACCTTAATTGCCATGGTTACCTTAACCGGTGATGCCGTTGCAAGTAACGATAAGGATACGTTAGCAGTAACCGCTAAAGCTGCAGTGCACGATCTAGCAATAAAATCGGTTACTAATGCGGTTGAAAGTGGCACTACCGTTTTTCCTTTTGTTTTTGTAAAGAATTTAGGTAATTACCAAGAATCGGTGTATTCTGTTACGCTGTCGGATGGTGGAAGCTATAACCGCACCATTACGGAAACGCCTCCAATTGCTATCGGCTCAACCTTTAAGGTTGTATTCCCCGAGTGGACACCTGCAGATGGACTGCATACGCTAACCGCAACCCTTACCATGGCTGGTGATATGAATGCGGTAAATAATACCTTAACTCAAGCGTGTAAAGTAATTGACCCAATAGTTGCCTATGCTTCCATTTATGATGGTGGCAGTGTGAATGGAACGTTAAATGTTCCATTCGATAAGTTTACAGTGATAGGTCGTTCCGCCTACCAAATACAAAGTCTTGCATGGAAGGATAGCCTTTTGTATGCTGTTACATATGATGGGAGATTTGGGACTGTTAATATCGCCGATGGTTCGTTTAAGCAAATTGGTTTAACGGGGATCACCTGTAGCTTTTATACCAGCTTGCTTTGTGACCCAACTACAGGCAAAATGTATACTACCACCCTTACTGGTGGCTATCCAAATTTTGTCATTGGTCTCTATTCTATCGATCATACCACAGGAGTTGGAACGCTAGTTGCAAACAGCTCACATACGGGAACTGCGGCTCAATTTGCCTTCGACAAGGATGGTAAATTTTATGCCATTGAACACAGACAGGTAATGAATGGTTTGCTATACTCCATGGATAAGGCCACAGCCGAAATGACTTTGATCGGGGATATTGGTGGTATTGTGTCAGCAAATTTCCAACCGATGGTATGGGATTTCAACGAAGGGGTTATGTATTTCCAAGCTTCAGGTGCGGACGCCATGCAGGGAACCTATTTGATCAACCTATCAACCGGCGAAGCGACTCTAGTAGGAGTCCCATGTAAAACACAGATTCTTACAATGGCTTTGCCCGTGTGGAATTCGAACTTGTTGGATTTAACGGTAAATGGAGTGACCGTTTCCGGATTCTCTTCTCTTAGGTATAACTACAATGTAGTATTACCGTCCGGAACAACGGCTATTCCTGTTGTCGATGGTAAGTCGGTTTATTCCAAGGCAACTAAGGTCGTTACTGCTGCTGCTGCCTTGCCTGGTAGTTCAACGGTGGTTGTTACAGCACCTGATGGAACATCCAAAACTTACACCATCACCTTTACTGTTCCTGAAAACACGAATGCTACACTTTCCGATTTGCAAGTTAAAGGTGTAACCGTTGCCAGCTTCGATCCGGCAACCGATACCTACAATGTGCTGCTGCCTTCCGCCTCAAAATCGGCTCCAATGGTTACTGCCACTGCCTTCGATGCTAATGCTACAATGGTTATTGCTGATGCTTCGGCTTTACCCGGCGCAACAACCGTTGAAGTTACAGCACAGGACGGTATTACGAAGCTTACCTATACGGTAAACTTTACCGTGGCTGCCATGACTGAAGCTGCATTGACCGATTTAAAAGTTGGTGGTGTTACTGTTGCCGGCTTTAATGCGGATACTTATTCCTACAACGTTGAACTGCCATATGGAACCACAATTGCACCAGCGGTTACGGCTACAGCTAGGGATAGTAAAGCAGTAAAGACAATTACGAATGCACCTGTATTGCCTGGGGCGACCAATGTTGTGGTTACGGCCAATGATGGTATTACACAGCTGACCTACACCATCAACTTTACCATCGGCATCCAAACGTTTACCGTTAACTTTAGTGTGGTTAATGCAAATGGTACGCTAGCTGCAACTGTTGATGCAGCGGCAATTGCCTCTCCTGCAGCAGTAAATATCGGTAAAGATGTTGTGTTTACTGCGACTCCTTCGGCTAACTACACGGTTAAAGAGTGGAAACTTAATGATGCCGTCGTTGCGGGGAACACAACAAACACCTACTCCTTGAGCAACTTATCGGCTAATTCTACGGTGACCGTTGAATTTAGATCAACCGTTGGCGTTTCTGAAATTGACCAAAACGGTGTAAACATTTACCCGAACCCTTCAAATGGTATTGTTCATATTGAAATGAACATACCAATTAGTAAGGTTACGGTTGTCGATGTGAAGGGTAGAGTTCTTATTGAGTCTGTTCTCAATAACAATACAGGAACTCTAAATACTTCTACTTTGGCCAATGGTATTTACTTCTTACGAATTGTAACCACTTCAGGAGTTATAACAAAGCAATTACAGGTTATTAAATAACTTCAATTCGATTGCAACAAGAAGAGCTGCCCTTGGGCGGCTCTTCTTATTTGCACCTACGTGAATTCCCCTAGAGACATATCCTACGCTGATATGACCGCTAGCCTGAACATAATACGAAACGCTGGAGCGGAACCGTCAATCAGGCCGCTCAAGTTGTCCTCGTCCGTGCCATCCTAACTGGGCAACACGCAGAAACCTTTGAACCTAGCACCAACGAAATAACAACCGCTGCCAATCCTTAAGCGCAAAGCATTACCTTGGGCCTGTGGCCCATACGGCAGGCTAGGCAGAAGCGCATTTACCCACCATCCCTCCTACCTTACTGCAGGTTATTTGCAATATTTACTTTTGGGCTGGGTTGGTGAGCAGGGATGAGTATATCTGCACGATTGGGAGTTTAGGTGCCCTAGCACGTATGGTTGCGAAAGGATATCCTTTATTCGTATTTTTGTAAAAATAGAAGAAGAACCATATGCACACCGTGAAATTGAGAGTTAACGATGGGGTTTACGACAAGCTTATAAGGCTTCTCAGTAAATTCAACAAGGACGAGGTTGAAATCATCCTTGAGTCAGCTGATTTCGCAAAGAATTACAAGAAGTTTACAGCGGAAAAGCAAAGTTTATAGAGATGGACGAGGCAGAGCAGCGGATTGAAGATATCATCAAAAAACATGAAAGTAGTATTTAAGGATACCTTCCCTTCCTTGCAGTATGGCCAAGCGAGTAGGGTATTTGAATCTAGTATTGAAGATCTTTACCCTTACGAAAATATTCTAATATGAGCGCCATTGAATTAAGGCATAATATCAATGAATACCTCACTCATATTGATGATGCATCGTTCTTGAATGCCATTAAGACTATCCTTGAATCTAAGGTCGCAGAGGGACCATATAAGCTTTCTGACTACGAGAAGAAAAGAGTTGAAGAAGGAAGAGAACAGCTCAAGAAAGGTGAAACCATCTCCAATGAATCTCTAAATTCTGAGGTAGACCAATGGCTAAGTACAAAATAGAATGGTCAATTGAGGCAAGGTCAGATCTACTTGATATTCTCGACTTTTACTATCGAAGGAACGGTAATGCAAATTATAGCCGAAGGCTCAACTCTAAAATTAAAAAAAGCATAGCTCTTATTGCCAAAAATCCATCGATTGGATTGTAAACAGACATTGACTCCGTAAGAGCTCTTGTGAAAGGTGACTATCAAATAATTTATGAAATTATTGAAGCTATCATACTGATTGTAATGGTTTGGGATTGTAGACGAGATCCCGATAATAAGATAATCACCTCCCGAACGAAATAATATTCTACTAGCCACATTTGCAAATCAAGGGTGGCGAGTACAATGCTCCTCAAACCTACAGATGACTCCCACCACTACTTCTCGAAGAATATGCGGAGATTACACCCAGCATTCGCCGCAATATGTGCGGAGATTATTTTGAAGTGATGGGAATTTGCCCTATATTTACCGCAAAATGTGCGGAGAATGAAAGTCTACATATACGAAAATAAGGATTGGCCCAATTTCAAATGGGATAGCGAATTGCTGCTACCACTATTGGGAAAAGTTCGTAACCATCAGGGAAAGCTAATAGGCAAAATGGAATCCCTTGGGTTTGAGCTAAAAAATGAAGCGGTATTGGACACCTTAACCCTCGATATCATAAAATCGTCTGAAATTGAGGGTGAACTATTAAATCCTGAGCAAGTACGCTCCTCTATTGCACGCAAGCTGGGAATGAATATTGCAGGTTTAGTTCCCTCCGATAGAGAGGTAGACGGAGTTGTAGAGATGATGCTCGATGCAACACAAAGCTTCAATCAACCCCTGACCAAGGAGAGGCTATTTAATTGGCATTGCTCGCTCTTTCCTTCCGGCAGAAGTGGAATGTATAAGATTATCGTGGGGAACTGGAGAGATGATTCTACCGGACCCATGCAGGTTGTGTCAGGAGCACTTGGGAAAGAAAAGGTTCACTACCAGGCACCAAGTGCAACAAATTTAGGGAAGGAAATGAATTCATTTCTTGAATGGGTAAATAGCAATAACATTCAAGAACCTGTGATAAAAGCAGGTATAGCTCATTTATGGTTTGTAAGCCTGCACCCCTTTGAAGATGGAAATGGTAGAATAGCCCGTGCCATTACAGACATGCTTCTTGCAAGGGCCGATGGAATTCCTCAGCGATTCTATAGTATGTCTTCACAAATTCGAGCCGAAAGAAAAAGGTACTACGGCATTTTAGAGAAAACACAAAAAGGTTCACTTGACATAACAAAATGGCTCAATTGGTTCTTAAGCTGCTTGCAAAACGCTCTTGACTCGTCGAATAGTGAGCTTGAGAAGGTAATCTACAAGCATAAATTTTGGAACAAGAACTCCTCTAAGCTTCAAAATAAAAGACAAGAATTGCTCTTGACTAAGCTTCTTGATGGATTCGATGGAACGCTAACCTCATCAAAATGGGCTAAAATCGCGAAATGTTCTGCTGACACGGCATTACGAGATATTCAAGATTTAATGAGCAAGGGCATTCTTAAAAAATCGGAAGGTGGAGGGAGGAGCACAAGCTACGAAATAAACGAACTTTAGGAATAATAATACCCACTACTTAAGCCATAAATTAAACCGCCGCCTCCTACCTTGCTATCGGCTTTTTGCTATATTTGCTCTTGGGTTGGCTTGGTGCGCACAAATAAGGACATCGGCGAGTGCATAAAGCTCTTGACAATAATTAATGTTAGCTTATGAAAAGAATTACTTTTTTAATCGGATTATTTCTGTTTTCGTCTTTCGGGTTTGGACAGAGTGCAAATAATAGTAGCCTACAAACCATAGAAACATTTCACTCATGTCATGTTCCTTTGACAACCTTCAGCATCACTAAGGATAAAAGTTTTTGGGATAATATCAAGTCAAAATCCCCTGCTCGCGCGGACATGCTGTCCGTGCGCTGCAAGCCATTGCAAAAGCAGCAAAACAGACACTTTGCAGCAAGATAGCATAACCGCAGCTGTGCACAGAGCACAAATCAGCTGCTTGGGCATGCTGCCCATACCGCACACTAGCCAGTTGCTACAAAAAGATCACTACAGCCGGACGGAACGTCCTCGTAACTGTACCGTGCGCTAGGTAAGGCTGCGCAGCTGCAACCTGCATGCTAGCTTTTTGCTACATTTACATCTGCCTGGGCTTGCAGGGCACGGACAGAAAAATGTCCGCGCCAGCGGGGAGTAAAACTTTATTATCTAAATCATTTGCCTCAGTCGACTTAACAATGTATAGCATTGGCATAATGTCATAAAATTAAAATTAGCTATTCAAGTTTCTTTAATAATCTTTTTTTGGTTCTTTTAAAGGCAGTATATTCCCAGTCAGAATCAAAATTATTCCAGAACACCCTTATTTTAGTATCGCCTTGATTTTTATAGATTAAAAATAAGCAGTCCTCATATTTAGTGTATACATTATTATTATCCTGATCTTGACTCAAATAATCGGAGTTTTCATTAATTAACTTCTCTACTTTATTGAGTAATTCAATGGCTTTTGACTTAGGGAAGTTTCTAAATGCATATGATTGATAAATCACTCCATTTTCATTCCATCTATCTCCATAGAATCCCAAAATTAAACCCTCCATATTTTTCTCACTGCATAAATAAACAAGTGAAGTTAATTCACCAGACATTGATGCTGCAAGAGGATCTATCTCGAATCTAATTGAAGAGTCAGACAAACCAATAACATCGTTGATTACGAAGGACTTTGCTTTATACAAGGCGATGTCTTTACTAAACTCTTTAGCAAAAAAGATTCCAGAATTAGTAGAGACTTGTCCAAATATCGATTGACTAAGCAATAGAATAAAGAAAAGCAATTTTAATTTCATGTATTTGAGTGTTTTGGTGTTAACAAATGTAGTAAAATTGTTATTGAATTATGCTGTATGTAAGATTGATATTATTAACAAAGGTCCCAGCTCGCGCGGACATGCTGTCCGTGCGCTGCAAGCCATTGCAAAAGCAGCAAAACAGACACTTTGCAGCAAGGTAGCATAACCGCAGCGGTGCACAGAGCACAAAACGGCTGCATGGGCATGTTGCCCATACTGCACACTAGCCAATCGCTACAAAAAGGTCACTACAGCCGGACGGAACGTCCTCGTAACCGTGCCGTGCGCTAGGCAAGGCTGCTCAGCTGCAACCTGCATGCTAGTTTTTTGCTACATTTACATCTGCCATGGCTTGCAGTGCACGGACAGGAAAAATGTCCGCGCCAGCGGGGTTGGTCATACCATAGGGCTCTGTTTTCTCTAACAGGAAGGTCATCTCAATTGAAGGATAGTTTCTAGGATAAATTGTTGACAACTATTTACTACAAGAAATATGTTGAAATATTATTATGTGGTAAATTGCAAGGAGAACAAATAACTTTACGTCAATGAAATTTGAAGAAATACATGTCGATTTTGGTGACAACTACCTTTGGAAATACATGGATATTCATAAGTTTTTATATTTAATCCGGGAAAAGCAAATATATTTCACAAGATTAGATTGTTTTGAAGATCCAAATGAAGGCGTTTCAGAAAGGCTACTTCGAATACTGTATGAATCGAGCCAATATCAAGATGAACGAGTATTAAATCCTGAACTACTTCCCACTGCAGAATCAAGAAAGAATGAGGTATTGCAAAGAAAGGAAGTTCACAGTTCTGCATTAATAGAAAGTAAATCATCACAAAGAATGCAATTTGCAAGTTGCTGGTTTCAAGGCAACAGGGAATCATATGCAATGTGGAATTTGTATTCCAATCCAGAAAGTGTTGCAATTAGATTCAAGCCCGAACCCCTTTTGCGCCAGGTTGAGAGGTATGTTCAGATTAATTTGTCTCATCCCTATATTGATCTAATCGTTTGCAGTAATGTTGAATACAGGCCTATTTTCCCACCCGAATATGATGGGGCTAAGTATACTAATCCTGACCAGAGATACGTTGGTTTAAGAAAAGATGTAAGTTATGAAAGCGAAAAAGAGTATCGCATGCTAGCAATAGGATATATTAATGCTCATGATTATACTCGCTTTGAATTGAAATTGGATGAATTGTTTGATTTGGATTTTAAAATTATTACACATCCCAAAATGCAGCCATGGATGCAAGAGAATATTGCTTCTGTTCTTAAACCATACGGGATTGAAGATAAATTAATGAAGTCAGAGATTAGGTTAAGGAATGACGGCTGGCGCTAACACGATGTTAAGGCGAGTTGTCAGCAAATCTCCCCCCAAAAACACCATAAATTCATAAACATCATCCACAATTATGTAACGCGGCTCGCGTTGCCCATGGCTACCTTTGCTAAAATTAAGCGTGTAACCATGACAGACACCAATAGCAAGGAGCTGATACTGCCCATCGCCGGAATGCAGAGCGAGCACTGCGCCCTAACAGTTGACCAAACGCTTGCAGCGCAAGCTGGCGTTACTACCCACCGCGTGGAGCTCAACAACAACCGTGCGGTGCTTACCGTTAACAGCGGCAAGTTCGACCTAGCCAAGGCCGTAGAAGCCATTAAGGGCGTGGGCTACGAGGTTCCCACCACCATTAAAACATTTCCGGTAACAGGGCTTAGCTGCGCCTCGTGCGCCCTCAGCGTGGAGAGCATGCTGGGCGCCCAGCGCGGCGTAACCCAAGCGGCCGTTAACTTTGCCGCAAGCAGCGCGCTGGTAACCTACGTGCCCGGCGCCGCCTCCACCTCCGATTTCAAGGCCGCCATTCAGGCCATTGGCTACGACCTGCTGGTGGATGAGGACGAGGCCACCGAGGATATACAGCAGGAGCTGCATCGGAAAAAGTATGGCCAGCTGAGGCGAAACACCATTTGGGCCGGTGTGCTTGCGCTCCCGGTGGCGCTCCTCTCCATGGTTTTCACCCACCTGCCCTACCGCACCTGGATAATGATGGCCCTTGCCCTTCCGGTGGTGTTCTACTTTGGCCGCACCTTCTTTGTGAACGCCTACAAGCAGGCCCGCCATGGCAAGGCAAACATGGATACGCTGGTGGCGCTTAGCACCGGAATATCGTTCCTATTCAGCGCGTTCAACACCCTATTTCCCCAGTTTTGGGAGCAACGGGGTATGGAGGCCCACGTTTACTTCGAGGCCTCGGCGGTAATCATCTTCTTTATCCTGCTGGGCAGGCTGCTGGAGGAGCGCGCCAAGGCCAACACCTCCTCTGCCATTAAGAAGCTCATTGGCCTTCAGCCCAAAACGGTGCTGGTGATAGGCTCCGATGGTCAGGAGGAGGAGATGCCCATCAGCCGCGTGGAGGTGGGTTACACCCTACTGGTGCGCCCCGGCGACCGCATTCCCGTTGATGGTGAGGTAATTTCGGGCAGCTCGTTTGTGGACGAGAGCATGATTAGCGGTGAGCCCATTCCCGTCGAAAAATCGGAAGGTTTAAAGGTATTTGCCGGAACCATCAACCAGAAGGGGAGCTTCCGGTTTAGGGCCGAAAAGGTTGGCGCCAACACCATCCTTGCCCAAATCATAAAGACCGTGGAAGAGGCTCAGGGAAGCAAGGCCCCTGTTCAAAAGTTTGTAGATAAGGTGGCCGGCATATTTGTTCCGGTGGTTATCTCCATTTCGCTGCTTAGCTTTGGCCTTTGGATGGCCTTTAGCGACGCCAACTCGCTAACCCATGCCCTGCTTGCCATGGCTACGGTGCTGGTTATTGCCTGCCCCTGCGCCCTTGGGCTGGCCACTCCCACCGCCATTATGGTTGCCGTGGGTAGTGGCGCCCAGCACGGAATTCTGATTAAGGATGCCGAAAGTCTGGAGGTTGCCCATAAGGTAAACGCCATTATTCTCGATAAAACAGGAACCATAACCGAGGGCAAGCCCCTTGTTACGGGTATGCTATTCGACCAAAACAGCAACGAGGCGCATCTACGGCAGGTTATGCTGGCCATGGAGAGCCAGTCCGAACACCCCCTTGCCGAAGCCATCGTGGACCATCTGCGGAAGGAGGTTACCAAGCCGGTGGAGCTGCAAACCATTGAAAACCGAGCTGGTGAGGGCATTGTAGCGCTACATAACAACCATCGCTACCTAATTGGTAACGGTAGAATGATGAAGAATAACCAGGTAGAAGATGATGCAGCCCTGAAGGCAGAAGTTGAAAAGCTGGAGGAGCAGGCCCAAACCATTGTGTTCATGGCCGAGGACAACCGCCTGGTTGCCGTAGCCGCCATAGCCGATAGGGTGAAGCCCACCTCCGCCAAGGCCATTGCCGAGCTCAAGCAGCTGGACATTGAGGTTTACATGTTCACCGGCGATAACCATCAAACGGCTGCTGCCATTGCGCAGCAGGTTGGCATCGAGCACTTCAAGGCTGAAGCTCTCCCAGCCGATAAGGCTCAATTTGTGAAGGAGCTGCAGCTGCTAGGCAAGGTTGTAGCCATGGTTGGCGACGGCATAAACGACTCGCAGGCGCTGGCAACCGCCAACATTGGTATAGCCATGGGCAAGGGTTCCGATATTGCCATTGATGTGGCCAAAATGACCATTATCTCCAGCGACCTGATGCTCATTGTGCAGGCCATTGCCCTCTCGAAGAAAACGGTGAAAATTATCCGTCAAAACCTCTTCTGGGCGTTTATTTACAACGTAATTGGGATTCCAATTGCCGCCGGTATTCTATTCCCCTTTACCGGATTCCTGCTTAACCCCATGATTGCCGGTGCGGCCATGGCCATGAGCTCGGTATCGGTGGTAAGCAACAGCCTACGGCTTAGAAAGGGATAATTTTTTGGATTATGCATTAAGAGATTAAACGAATTAGTTACCATGTCTCAGTATTTCTTAATGTTTTTGTGCCTTAGTGGCATAAATTCAAGATACAAAGGTTTACAAGCTCGTTTAACTACACTTTGACCGATGACCATGAAAAATGTTTTTCTCATTGATTTTTTGTTGATCCCCTACAGGGAACAGGTATCAAATGTTGCCATGCTATTCTACAATACTTAATCCGCTACGCGGAAAATTCTCCGTAGGAGATTTAGTTTTGTAAAGAACATAAACCTCTCAATTTTAATACCTCGTAGAGGTTTAACAGAGAAAGGTCTTATAAGAGATGTTAGTTCTTTTTGCATACATGTGTCCAAATAAATAATCGCATCATTTCTAATTCTAAATATGTTCTCAACCAACCATTGAATATTCACTTAAAACACAAATACAATGAAAACGCTAGAGTTTAAAACCAACGTCAACTGCGGCGGATGCATAGCCAAGGTAACCCCATTTTTGAATGAAGCCGAAGGCGTTGCCTCCTGGAAGGTGGATACCACCAACCCGCTAAAGATTCTTACCGTGGAGACCGAAAACCTCTCACCGGAAGATGTTCAAGCCATTCTTGCCAAGGCAGGATATAGGGCAGAAACAATGTAATAGAGCCCATAAGCAAAGAAAAGCCCCGAAGAGTCGCATGTCGATTCCCTCGGGGCCTTTTTATGCAATAAGAGTGCTACTCGCCATCGTCACCGCCAACCGGATTATCCAGCAGCGGGCCATCGGTGTTGAACGATGAGCTGTGGGGCTCAAGGGTAAGCTCCTGCAGCAGCATGCAATCGGGAGCAATAATGGAAACCGGCAAACCCGAAGCATTATTGGTCTCCATTCCATACGAATTAAGAAGATAGTTCGACAAGAACTGGCCATCGCCACAACCCAAAATCTTGTTCATGCTACTTAGGGTAATGTCGCTAGCCTCTATGGAGCGAACCAGCGTCTCCTTGCCCGTGGCTAGGTCGAAACGGTAGTAACAAAACGGGCTGAAGCTGCAGCCATCAATTAAGGGTCGAATAACATAGGCATGGTCGAGCCCCTTCGTCTCCATCTCCTCCTTCAACAGCTGCATCATCTCCTCCTGGCTTTTGGGCGCATCGGTGGTAATAAAGGCTACGCCCGGTCCATCGGTAAAGGAGCTTCCAATACCATTCAGATAAATTCGATGGTGACCGTTTGAGGTTCTAACCTTAGGTGTTGGAACCCGATTGCTCATGAGGTTTTTCAGAACGCCATTATTAACCAGCACCAGCTCGTCGGGAGGAACAACCCCCTCCCCATCCACATCGTAACTGCCCAGCAGACCAACTTTTTGGAAATACCGAATGTGTGGCTTCAGCACCACCGAAATATCTTTGGAAACAATGCGCTTACCCAGCTTCAGCTCAATGGAGCCGCTGCTTTGTACAGTCAACTTTTTCGAAAACCCATTCACTAGGGGTTCCCTGTTGGCCACAAGCGCCGTAGAGCCACCAAATAGGGTGGCGCCAAAGGCCGAAGCCACCACCTGCTGGTAAAGCATAACCGGACCGGAATAAGCTTCGGTTTCAACCTTGGCATCCTTCAGCTTTACTAAGTAGTCGGCCAGCAGCTGGGCGTGCTGCTTCATGGTATCGGCCGCGGGCAGCTGGTTGGTAAACCGAGCCACATAAACCAACCTATCGCCAATGGGTTCACCATCGTTGGAATATACGCTTGCACTAATGGTTACCACGGCAAGATTTAGCGGTATTTTAATCTCCATCCCCTCGGTGGTTACCAAGTAGGCAATGGCATTTACTGCTGAAACGGTAACGCCCGAATTGATTACCTGTGGCCGTGTTCTAAACACCGATGAGACATCACGCGCCAGCGATTCCAACTGCTCCAAATTAGGTTTATAAACCTCACCGTGCGTAAAATCGGCCTTCAAAGGTACCGCGGGGGTGTAGTCGGGCAAATCCTTATATTCATCGGGAAGAGTCTTATCCTTGAGCACCTTCAGCTTGTTGCTGTAGGTTTGGGATGCGGAGCGAAATACATTGTCGGTGTTCCACCAGAACGCCCGTCTTATGCCCCAGTAGTTGTCGTCGAGCGGCGTGCTTACGCTTGTGGTGGCCCTAGAGCTGCGTTGAGCGTACGGGTCGTTAAAGTTCTCATCGGTAGTTTGGAAGCTCCCCATAAGCAGCCGCAGGTAGTAATCGTTAAGGCTGTTGGTATTGCTACCCACCAAGGCACCGAGGTAACCGCTGGCCTCTGCATCTGTTCCTCGAAGGAGCATGTAGCTGATGTAGCAGGGCTTTCCGGCCACGTCGCTCTTCAGCTGGTTAAGGTTCCGATAAATCTCATCGTGCAGCGCCTTTACCACCACCGAATCGGAGGCAGCGCTGGCACTCTGTGCCGATAGCGTATCAACAGGGGCAATGGAGGAGATAAACACTATAATAGATAGGACAATTGTTCGCATGATAACCATGGCTATGTATGTTCTTATGGTTTAACTATTGGTGACGAGAGCTGGGGCAGCTGGGCCGACTCCTCTGGCATCTTCTGAGTTTCAATTTTTTTTATAACCAGAGCCGGACTGATGGTGGCAACTGGTATGGAGCCCGATTCGGCAGTGCAAAAGCCGTTGAATACACCACTTTTGTCACCATTGGCCACAATTTCGGAGAACACGGCCAGGGGTGTTCCAATGAGCGTTACACCTCTCACCAGCTCGTCCGGACGGCCATCTGCATATATGCGATAGACCACGGTGGGAAGAATGTTAAACACGTTGGGTGAAAAGCGCATGGTAGTGGTAAAACCGCCATACACCTCCTTAAAGTAGTATCCATATGCTTTCCCCTGCTTGCGGCACTCCTTGATGAGCAGCTTGCGCAATTCGGCATCGCTATCGCCGCTGGAGAACTTAACAAAGAGGTTCGATTGCCGGCTAAAGGGCGCTCTACCCATTTGTGCCCTGCCATGTCCATTCGATTGAGCAATTCCCTCGGTTGGCGTGCGCGACATCAGGAAATTCTTAAGCACACCCTTTTCAACCACGGTAACCGGCTGGCCTAGTACGCCTTGGTCGTCGTATTTGTAGTTGCCAAAGAGCTTTACTCCATCGAGGGTGCTGGCCGTGGGGTCGAATACCACGCTTAACCCGGGAAAGAGTACTTTCTTGCCGATCTTATCCTTAAAGGTTTGACCATCATTCTCGTTGTTGAGTCGCTGTCCCTCCACCCTATGTCCAAATATTTCGTGGAAGAATACGCCCGCCGCCTCCGGCGATAGCATTACCGGTCCTGCATAGGGTTCGGCCTGTGGGGCGGTGCGCAGCTCACCTAGCAGGTTTGCCATGTCGGCAGCATCCTTCATAAGCACCTCGTTCGAAGGAAATTCTTTTAGACTGGTGGCATAGTATGATTTAAAAAGTGGGGCTAGGTTTCCGCCAACGGTTCGCACTGTGGCCATGAGCTGCAACTGTAGCCGTGGCCTATTTTGAACAACCCGTGTTCCCTCGGTATTTAGGTAGTATATTCTCTCATTCATAATCAGTAGAACCGCCTCGCTGTTCACCACGTTGGTATCCCTGGCAACAAATGCCGAAAGCGACCGCAACTCATCCTTCCAATGGTCGAGCTCATCAGCCGTTGGACCAGGCATGGTATCAGGCTCAAAGTATTGCACTGGTTTTTCCTGCGAAAAGTCAGCAACCTTGCCGCCAAGAGTATCACTGGCAGATTGGATATTCATTCCCTTAAACGATTGCCGAGCCTGCTTAAAACCGAGGTCCGACGTAAGCCAAACACTCTGGCTAATAGCCAGCGAATCGTCCTCTATGGGTAGCAGCTGCGGAAAAGAGTAGCCCTGCATAAAGGAGTTTTCGCCATCCTCGCCGGTGGAGTGACTATTGTCGCGCTGGTAGCTACCCACGCGCATGCCCACGGTTAAAACCCTCGTTGCCACGTGCTGATCGCCGGTAAGGCTTCCCGAAGAACACTGCAGCATCCACATCTTCATCTGGTTTACCCTAAAGTCGATGAAGTAAGGAGGCTGGGGTTGCTGTTTAAGTCCATCGTAAACCTTCCCCAGCTCATTTTGAAGAATACCTTCCAGCTTATCCTGTGCCGAAGCACGAAAAGTGACACCGCTAAGCAACCAAACTGCCACAGCGGCTACGGTTAGTTTATGCATTAGTATGTTTTTAATCCAATATTTCAGAAAACGACAAAAGGAGTAAAAAATTCCCTCCATGCAAACTTAAAGCTATAAAAGTTTTTTTGCATTCGAAGCAGCAATATAGGTTTTTTGTTGGAAAGAGGAATGTAGAAGAAGATAGAGGAAGTCGTAGCGAAGCGAAGATCCCGCAACGTGGGGTTAGGAGAAGTTAAAAATTATGAGAAGTCAAACTAATGTAGAGAGGCACGGCTGCGCGTCTCCTTTATGCCGATAAACGAATTCAATACCTTTTATGTGCGAAATGTTTTTCGCCCCCAGAAGCAACCGCAATGCAGTTTATTATGAATAGCCATGGGCTACAGCCCATGTTGAAAAGCCTAACCAAGCGCATGCGGTGCGAGCTCCTCCGCTGTTCAACGGGCTTTAACAGCCCCGCACCGCAATAGCAAAGAGGTTAATAGCTGCACCATTATTTTCAAAACTTGTCCGGCCGCTGCTGAATCTCCAAATCGATTAATTCTCAAATTATTTTCTTTTCGCACCAAACAATTCCTTAACTTGGTATGGATTTTTTAAATAATCGAATCATTACCATACACCGATAAATACTACCGATATGAAAGTTAAACTATTAGCTCTTGCTTTCCTTGTATGCTTTTCGCTAACCACCAAGGCGCAGGTGCAGATAAACTCAAAAATTGACCAGGTAACCGTTTTTGTATCCGGGGCTCAAATAACCCGTTCCGCTCCCGTCGACCTAAAGGCAGGAACCACCCAACTAGTGCTGGCAGGGCTATCGCCCAACATTAATGCCCAGTCCATTAGCGCAGGGCTATCTAACGACGTTACCATACTTTCAGTAACCCAAAGCATCGACTACCTGAATAGGCAGGCTAAAACGGAGGAGATTACCAACCTTCAAACCCAGCTAAAATCGCTGCAGGATAAAGTAACCATTGAGCAGAACAAAATTTCCATTCTGCAGCAGGAGGAGAACCTACTCCACGAAAACCAGAAGTTGGGAAGCCAAAATGCCGGCGTCAAGATTGTTGACCTACGCGAAGCCGCCGATTTCTTTCGCAGCCGTCTCACCGAAACCAGCAACATGAAGCTGGCATCGCAAAACAGCATTTCACAGCTAAACAAAGAAATTGGAAAGATAAACCAGCAGCTGCAAGAGCTTAACGCCCAGCTCGACCAACCCACTGGAGTCATACGGTTAATGGTATCCACAAAAACCGCAACCACCTGTGAACTCACCATCTCCTACCTGGTGAACCAAGCCAGTTGGACGCCTTATTACGACCTTCGCATAAAGGACATTAATAACCCCGTAACCTTTGGATACAGGGCAACCGTAGTTCAAAACTGTGGAGAGATCTGGGACAAAGTCAGGTTGGTGCTCTCGTCTGGAAACCCCACCAGAAATGGAGTAAAGCCTGACATTACCCCTTGGTACCTCTCCTTTTATGAACCTGCACCTGCACCAATGCCCATGAAGATGATGAGCAACAAAGCCTATGATATGGGTGATGAACCGCGTGAAGAAGCAGTGATGGCCACAGCCATGGGAATGAAGCGGGATAAGAATGAGTTGAGCTTAACTCCATCCAACTTACGCAACAACGAAACCACCGCCGAATTCGAGGTTGCCAACCTATCCACGATTCCATCGGACAACAACCCCTACAACGTGAGCGTTGCCGACTTCACCCTACCTGCCACCTACACCTACCAAAGCGTGCCCAAGCTCGATAAGGCTGTGTTTCTCTCGGCCGGGATAACCGGTTGGGAAGCATATAGCCTTCAGGACGGCATGGCAAACCTCTACTTTGAAGGAACCTTTGTTGGGTCAACCTACCTCAGCACCCGCGATGCCTCCGACACCGTGAACATTTTGCTGGGTCGCGATAACGGTATAAGCATAAACCGCGAAAAGCAAAAAGACTTCTCCTCCACCCAGATGTTAAGCTCGCAGCGGAAGGATACCCGCACATGGGTAATCACTGTGCGCAACAACAAATCGCAGAAGGCCGACATCACCGTTAACGACCAAATTCCGCTCTCCACCAACAGCGATATTACCGTAGAACCGGGTGACCTATCGGATGCCAGCTACAACGACAAAACCGGCCTGCTAACCTGGACCTTCACACTACAGCCCAAGGAGACCAAGAAAATTACCTTCAACTACTCGGTGAAGTATCCCAAAAAGAGTAAGGTGATTTTGGAATAGAAAAGAGGAAGAGGAGGAAGTTATAAGAAGTTATAGGAAGTCAGAAGAATAAAAAGGATTCAACCGATTATAGAGACGCAAGATTTTGCGTCTCTATTTTTTTTCCATAAATATTCGGACGAAAACAAACCAAGTTAACCTACACTTCCATTATAAAATTTACGGCCACAGCTCTTTCCACCATGGCACATGGAATAGTGGCATATATTCGTGCCAGCCAAAGAAAAAGGAGAAGAATATGTGAATTGCTGGTCCCATAAGCAATGCCAACGAAACGTAGACCAGCAATTCTCCTTTGGCCATTCGCAATACCAGCGGAGGAAGCACAAACGTAACCAAGGCCTGGAGCGTTAGTACTAAGCAAATGATTTTGTATTCACATTTCCCATTGCCCATAAAGCATCATAACCCTCAATTTTAACAGTGGAACATGAAATGGTATTAACATGGTCTAACCATTTCAACGGACCATTGGCTTTTACTGCCTATTCTTGGAATGGAAAGTTGATAGCAAAAGCAATTCAATGATTATATAAGTTAATAGAAGAATGGCAAAAACAAGTTCTATAAATTAAATTATTCCCATACTAGCCATCAGCAGCTATATTGTGCAAGAGGCTGGCTTGTGAAAGCCGGCCTCTTCTTTTGTTAATTTCGACGTTTTTTTCATTATAAATTTCTCTTTTCCAGAGCAGCTGCATCAAAAAAGCTTTATTTCATTGGCCATTTGGCAAACCGTGAATCATTTTCATATTCGGTAAATTGCAATCGGCAGGCAGCCCATATCACCACAATTTCGTCATCGTGGATGGAGAGATTAAGCTAAAACCGCCACCGATTGTTTCTATAGTATAAAACTTTAAAAAATGACCACCGCCGAATCCATCAAAAACATCAAACCTGCTTGGATAGAGATTATCCGTAAGTATAACTTTCCCGATACCTTTCGCAGCTGGTGGCAGGTAATCAACTCCGTTGTGCCTTACGTTCTACTGTGGTTTCTCATGGTATACAGCCTTCAAATATCCTACTGGCTTACGCTGCTGCTCTCCGTTTTTGCAGCTGGTTTCCTCATTCGAATATTCATCATCTTCCACGACTGTGGTCACGGTTCGTTTTTTAAATCGCAACGGCTCAATACCATGGTAGGCATTCCATTGGGGCTGCTGGTATTTACAGCTTACCACAAGTGGCACCACGACCATAAGGAACACCATGCAACCATTGGTAATCTTGACAAGCGAGGAGTTGGTGACGTAAAAACACTGACCGTTGAGGAGTATCTGAAGCTCACGAGGTGGCAGAAGTTTAGCTACCGTTTCTATCGCCATCCGATCTTTCTGTTCGGCATTGCCCCCATTCTTCTCTTTCTTGTTCAGAATCGCTTTACCAAACCCTACATGAATCGTAAGGAACAGCTATATCTTCACCTCTCCAATCTTGCCATTGCCGTTGAAGTGTTGCTAATGATGTGGGCCATTGGCTGGAAAGCCTACCTGATGATTCAGCTGCCGGTAATTTACATTGCTTCCGTTCATGGTGTTTGGCTGTTCTATGTTCAGCATCAATACCCTTATACCTCATGGGCTAGAACGGAGAAATGGGATTTCAAGACCATTGCACTGGAGGGTAGCTCCTTCTTTAAGTTGCCTCGAATGCTCCAGTGGTTTACCGGTAACATCGGCTTTCACCATGTACACCACCTTAGCCCCAAGATTCCAAACTATAAGCTGGCAAAGTGTCATCGCGAAAACCACCTATTCCACACGGTTACCCCCATCACATTCTTCTCCAGCCTTCGCTCATTGCGATTACGGCTATGGGATGAGAAAAAGCATAAGCTCATCGGTTTTAGAGAGATACGAAGGGGCGTTGTTGGGTAGGCTTGAGTTAGATGAAGTCGTAGCGCAACGGAATTATGAGTTATGTATGAGTTATGAATTGTGAGGGACAGGCTACGGAGTGACAAATAATCCATTAAAAACAAGTTTTCCCGCACTTTAGGGGGGAATAGGTTGGGCCTCTTAGATACTATTAGTGTACGCTTCCCATTACTTCAACCAACAGAAGTTGCCATAACTGCAATGACAGAAAAAATTGGGAAATAAGTACCTAATGACTAAGTAACAATATTTAAATAAAAGTTCACCTCATAACAAACCCTTTCCTTACACCCTTTCAGCAAATGCCATGATATGCCCATCGGGATCGGCGCAGTAGGCCACGCTGTCGCCCCAATCGCGCTGCTTGGGCATGCTCAGCGAAACACCGCCAGCCTTTACAGCACGTTTGAAATACTGAAGCGGATCATTCACGTAGAGGTAAATCTCGCTGCGCGGTATGCCACTTCCCTCTGAAGGGTGAGGAACCCTATCACCAAGCATTCGTGCTACCCCGTTCTCGGGCATCAACCCCAACTTGCAGCCGGGAGCAACCACAAATTCGGTCATGCCAGGAACATCGAGCACCGGCTCAAGCTGCAGCACCTCGCGGTAAAAATCACGGCTTCGTTGCTGCTCAGCCACATATAGAATATACATTACTTTGGTATCCATCGATATACTGTTTTGAATTGGGTAGGGCTAAGGTAAAAAAAAGCCGGGTAACCCCGGCCAAATGTTGTAAAAAAAAGGAGCGTCAACCTTTTAAACGGGTGCCAAACTTCTCGTTAGACGCCGCAATGGTGAGCAGGCAAAGTTTGTAAAGCACCCGTGCTCCCACGTTAGCATCCCAGTCGTTGTCGGCAGGGGAAACCTCGTTGAGGTCGAAGCCAATAATCTGCTTGCCGCTCTTCACCACCATACGCAGCAAATAGTGCGCCTGATTGAATGAAAGACCACCAACTACCGGTGTGCCGGTATTGGGACACAGTTCGGGTTGTAATCCATCAATATCGAAGCTAATATAAACCTTCTGAGGTAGCTGGGCAACAATGACCTCACACTGCTGGTGCCATAGCTTACCGTTAAACGCTTCAGCCTTCAGGTCGTAGTCGTTGAACATCACTACACGACTGTCGGCCTGAGCTAAATCGAACTCATCCTGACAGAGATCGCGAATACCTACCTGCACCAACTTTTGCACCTGCTGCAGCTTAAGCGCATTAAACATGATTGATGCGTGCGAGTAGGTGAATCCTTCGTATGCCTCGCGAAGGTCGGCATGAGCATCAATATGCAGAATGCCAAAACTCTCGTGATGTTCGGCCAGTGCGCGCAGCAGACCCAGCGGAGTGCTATGGTCACCGCCAACGAGCCCTATAATCTTCCCCTTGTCAAGCCATTCGCCAGTTTCCATGGCAACCTTATCCACCATCTCCTGACAAGCTTCATTAACGGTTTTGAGGTGCTGCAGAAACTTGCGGCCTTCCGGATCACCACCCTGCTCCAGATAGCTAATCATGGCCTCCGCTATATCGCGGTTCTTGGAACTAGTAGTATACAAGTCGTCATCAAGGGGAATGGTACCAATGGCAGCCGACCATGCATCGGGCACGTCAAAATCGAAGAGATCCACCTGCAATGAGGTGCTTAGCATTGCTTGTGGTCCGTGCGATGCACCGCCACCGTAGGAGGTAGTTACATCCCAAGGCACTGAGTAAAGTAGCAGCTGCGATTCCTCTAGAGAATAGGGTAAACCAAAGTAGTTACCGTTGGCAATGCCAATGTCGTTAGGGTTAAATTCTTTGCTCATGATCTATCTGTTGACGTTGTGGTTACAATCAATTACTTCTGTAAGGAGGCAAAAGTAACGTTAAATACGCATTTTACAAAAGTGAAATCTAGTCGAGCTGCACGTTGAGCAACTTATCCACCCCCTCATTTTTCAGAATAAGCAGGCCTATTCGCTCGCTAGAAACCCCCTCATGAATTCGGTAATCGAACCGGGGCTTACCATCAACAAGCGTGGAGCTAAAGCAGCTGAACGAAACGGTTGGTAGCGGCTTAAGATCCTCTGCCAGCTCGAGCAGGTGCGACGAAATCACCACCAAACAGCCGGGATTTTGCGCCAACCCCTTTATCACCATCAAGGAGCCATCGTAGGCGTCCTTAATGTTTGTTCCTTTGAAAAGTTCGTCCATAATGAGAAGTACGCGCGGCGTATCGCGCACAAACTGCGCCGCCTTCTTCACTCGCAGCACCTCACTGTAGAAGTAGCTATAGCCAAGTGTAACGCTATCAAGTGTATTGATGCTCGAAAGAATTCCATTCAGCATGGTCATTTTGGCACTTTTTGCCGGCACAGGAAAGCCCAAATGCGCAAGGTAAACGCAGATTCCCAACGAACGCAGAAAGGTGGTTTTTCCGGCCATGTTTGGTCCCGTGAGGAAAACTACGTTACCCTTCTCCCCCATTTTAAAGCTGCTGGGAACAGGAGTTTTCAAAAACGGATGCCACGCTTCCTCCAGCACCAAAACAGGTTTTTCTGAAATTTCCATCACAGGAAATACAAAACCCAATTTTTTCTTAGCATGGGCAATGGCAATGAGCGCTTCTAACTCATATACCTGATTTAGCATTAGCACAAAGCGAACCGATTGCTTGCCACGAAGAAGCCTGTCGAGCAGTAGCAGCGGATAACCGCCAGCCTGTTTTTCGCTTTGAAAAACTGGAGAAAGCAGCTCGTCGGCTAGCGCCTTTTCAATGGCATCCACATAGCCCTGAAGCAACGCAGGTAACTCTCCATTATTCACCTTGCTAAGCCATTGCTTCAGCTTACGTAGGTAGGTAAGCATGTGACGTGTCCCATGAACAGCAACTTCCCGAAACTCGCGGTTGAAGATTCGGCGCAAAATACCTTCGGCCACAGATATTCCACCCGACTGGAACAACAACGGTTTCATCTTAGAAATATAGTAAAGGTTAATACCGTTGGCCACTTGGGGCGTAATGGGAAAGTCCCAATCCTGCAAGTTATTCAAAATATGGTCTATGGCCCGTTGAACCTCTACTACCTTTTCTATGTTATTAAAGGGATTGTAAAAACGTTCCTTTAACTTTAGCTTACCGTCAGGCGTAACCGTCTCATCGAAGAGGTCTAGAATTGTTTTGTCGCCGTGACCTTCAAATATCTGAAGGTCGTCGGTGGTATGGTGGTCCACTTGCAATTTTGTATCCATGACGGCTCAATTTTTATCCTGCTGAAGATAGGAAACTAAAAGAGATTTACCTTATTTTGTGAAAGGTGAGTTTTAAACAATGAATGGTTAACAACGAAAAGTGATGTTGCCAAAAACAGTTGTAGATAAACAACTATAAAGGACATTTCTGAGCTGTAAAATATAGTGATGCATGTACAACCAACAGGCTTAAATCGATAACCTAAAGCACCAAATACTAAACAACTAAAATATAAAGCCATGAATAGATTTCTAAAGATTTTTCTTAAGTCACTGGGTATTTTTCTTGGTGTTGTAATTCTTGCAATGATTCTGATTCCGCTGCTTTTTAAAAGCCAAATATTGAACAAAACCAAGGATGAGATAAACAAGAACGTAAATGCCAAGGTGGAATTTACCGACCTCAGCCTATCGCTCTTTCGCCACTTCCCCAACATGAGCATTTCGCTACACAACCTAAGCGTGGTAGGCATCGACAAGTTTGCAAAGGATACCCTAGTCTCATTCACCTCCTTTGATATGTCGGTGAACTTCGCTAGCGTTGTATCAGGCAACCAGATTAAGGTAAATGCCATAATCCTAAACGATCCAAAAATTTATGCAAAAGTATTGGCCGATAGCTCTGTAAACTGGGATATTGTTAAACCCTCCGAAACAGAAGAAACAACAGTAGACACAACAGCGAGTTCACCATTTAAAATGTCACTAAAATCGTTTATCATCAACCACGCCAATATTATTTACGAGGATCAAACCTCTCAAATTCTGGCTGGCATAAAGAACCTAAACTTTTCAATGTCGGGCGATCTATCTACGGATATTACAACCCTTAACCTAAAATCATCAATCGAGAACCTAGCGGTGATAATGGAGGGCACCACCTACGTACAGAACATGGCCGTGGCCATAAAGGCTCAACTAGGCGCGGACCTCAAAAACATGGTCTTTTCTATCCAAGATAACGAAATAGATGTAAATAAGCTAATACTTGGTGTGAATGGATCGGTTGCCATGCCAGACAGCGACATGGTTTTCAACCTCAAATACTTTGCAAAGGAAACTAGCTTTAAGACGCTGCTCTCCATGGTTCCATCCGTATTTATGAAGGATTACGAAACTCTCAAAACCGATGGCAAGCTATCGCTCAATGGAACGGTAACCGGCACCTACAACAGCAAGGAGTTACCCAGCATTGGCATGCAGCTGTTGGTTAACAATGCACGCATCCAATATCCGGCACTGCCCAAATCAATTGAGAACATCAACATTGACCTAAACGTGAACTTTAATGGTGCCGACGATAGCAAAACGCTCATCGATCTGCGCAAGTTCAACATGACCATGGCAGGAAACCCCATATCGGCAACGGCGCAAGTGCGCACCCCAATGACCGACCCACAGGTGAGCGCAAACCTAAATGGTAAGATTAACTTCAGCTCACTGGCCGACGTAGTACCAATGAAGGACCTCACCATGAAGGGTGTGGTTACCGCAGCAATAAACATGGCGGTTAAAATGTCACAAATTGAGAAGGAGGACTACGATAACATAAAAATGGCTGGCTCCATTGAATTAAAGAACTTCGAGATGAAGACTCCCGATCTTCCTACCGATATTAAAATACCGAGTTCTAAAATGGAATTCACCCCACGTTACGTTCAGCTCTACAACTTCGACTGCCTCATTGGTAAAAGCGATCTGAGCCTGAAGGGACGGGTGGAAAATTTCCTCGGCTACGTTTTCAAGAATGGCACCATTCGTGGCGACTTTGCCTTTAACTCCACCTTGCTCGACCTAAACGAGTTTATGACCGACACCACAACCACCACAACCGCCACCACCGATACCGCTGCCATGAAAACAGTGTTTGTGCCAAAGAATATCAACTTTACGCTCAATACTGGTATCAAAAAGGTGCTTTTTGACAAAATGGAGATGACCAACCTCGGTGGAGCAATGGTAATAAAGGATGGCAAAATTTTAATGAATAAGCTGCACATGGATCTATTCAACGGAAGCATGATGGTTTCGGGAACCTACAATACTACCGACACCACCAAGCCATCGGCTGACCTGGACCTCGATATAAAGAACCTCGACATCCAAAAGGCCACCACATCATTTAGCATGCTCGAAAAGATGGCTCCTATTGCCAAGAATTGCCAGGGCAACATCTCGCTAAAGTTTGCCTTTTTCACTTTAATCGATCAGCACATGAGTCCGGTATTGAAATCCATTGACGGTGCAGGTAAGCTGCAGTCGCAAAACCTGCAGCTGGTTAACTCCAGCACCTTCGACCAGATGAATAAACTGCTGAAAATGAAAGGAACATCCAATACCATTAAGGATCTAAACGTAAGTTTTACCATTAAGGATGGATGGGTAAACGTGGCACCATCGACCCTGAAGATAGACGACATTGCCCTTACCTTTGGCGGTCGCAACGGACTTGACCAAACACTTGACTACAACGTGGACCTGAGCGTTCCCTCAAAATACTTTGGCGATGCGGCCTCCAAGCTGGCCAGCTCACTACTTGCCAAAACTCCATTGGCTGGTAAGGAGGTTAAGCTACCCGAAAAAATCGACGTAAAGTTTAAGGTTGTTGGCACCACCACCTCCCCCAAGGTTACCTTGGCAGGTATGGGTTCCGGCAGCTCCGCATCCTCAAGCACCAGCACCAAAGAGGCCGTGAAAGAGACGGTAAAGGATGAGACCAAGAAGCTGCTTGAAGAGCACAAGGACGAAATTGACCAGAAGAAGAAGGAGGCCGAGGAGAAGGCCAAGGAGGCACTGAAGAAGAAGCTGAAAGGTCTTTTCTAAACTCCAACTATTGCATATAAGAGACGCTATCCAAATGGATGGCGTCTTTTTTTATTAATGCATTAAGGACTAGCATGTTAGAATAATTGGTGCGATTCATACCTCTATTGACAATTCTATAAAACCATTTAACCCAAGTTGCATTTGTGAGTTGAATCTTGCCTTATAATATTGCGATATTGGCGACAAACAGAGCTTAGGCCTGATTAGAACACACAAATCTTAGATACAGACTTTACCACAATTACTTGCCCTACACAACAGTTTAATGAGAATACAACATAGCAAGATTATACAATTTCAATATTTGAAGGATAAGTAGTTTTGTTGTCATAATCAAAACATTACTATTATGAATACAAATTATTTTAACACAGGAAAGCTATTCCTTCATGGTGAATGTGTTGATATTGAAAAATTAGTATGGAATGAACACCCTACGTTTAAAGGTGTATTCCTAAAACACCTTATTAAGGGCGAAAGCACAGATAATCGCTTAAGTTGTCATATTGTGAAGATTAATCCAGGTTGTGAAATTGGACTTCATAACCATGTAGGGAAAGATGAGCTACACGAAATCTTAGATGGACATGGCCATTGCATGATAGAAGAGATGAATATTCTATACAAAAAAGGAGTCGTTGGATTAATTGAGGCAGACAAAAACCATTCGGTTAAGGCGGAAAAAGAGGGTTTGCTGTTACTGGCAAAATTTTTTCCGGCATTATTGTAAATTTGAACCATGAAAAATGCACAGGAAAAGATTATACATTTCGAATTAAGCCCTGGGCAAGAATTATCTGTAACTCATGGTTACAATATTTCCAATGCTTTTCCCGTGCATTTTCATTCAACATATAACCTAGGAATTATTGAATTGGGTAAGCGAGAATTTACCTATCGTGGCATAAAAACAGTTTTAATGCCAAATAACATTTTCGTAATTCAGCCCCTTGAACCTCATAGTTGCAAATCGATAGATGAATTACCTCATAGCTACAAAGTAATCTCCTTTAATTTTGAAACATCATACAACTTTCCTCTATTAATTAATCACCGGCCAAACTTATTGAAGGCCATCAACGATTTTCATGCAATTGCAGAATTCGAAAAATCATCATCCAAAATAATTACCCTATTTGAAGAAATAAAAAAACTTTTAAAATCCTATTCATTAGTAGATAATGCTGATATTATAAGCGTTGAACTTTCAGACAAGATGCATTTAGCTAAACAATTTATTGAAAATAATTGTCAGCTCGAAATTTCATTAAAAGCAATGTCGGAGATTGCATGCCTTAGCGAATATCATTTTAATAGATACTTTCATAAACATTATGGAATATCACCATACGCTTATTACCTTATTTGTAAAATGAAAAAATTGCAAAAGATATTGATCGAGCAAAATTCAGTTTTAGATACTACCTATAGCTATGGATTTTTTGATCAAAGCCACTTTACGAAGCTCTTTAAAAAATATGTTGGAGTAACTCCCGGCAAATATTTAAGAGATAATAACCAATGCGGGTAGCGTATTGATTAAAACCATTCTATTGAATTTCAACAGTCAAATATAAACGCGCCGTTTAGAAGCCACCTCTAGCACGTTTTGAATCCATCATCCACATTCCTATAATCATGCACATGTTGTAGTTATTTACATCTATATTCAAATTACCTACAATTCAATTCTCTGCACATCATTCACTTTTAACCACCCAATCGTCTTTCACAACTATTTTGTCTAACAGTGTGTTTTATTGTTTAAGAATGCTAATTTTAGGTTAATTTTTCATTGCTAGCTTAATGCTTATCAGAATGCGTAAAATACTGCTATTCAGTGCTTTTTGCATATTCACCACCCTAGCCTTTTCTCAGGTGAAGCAAAAAGGCACTCCCCTTATGCGCAACTTTAAGAAGTCTGAATACGGAGGAGGGACACAAAACTGGGGCATTAGCCAAGACTACCGGGGTTTCATCTACGTTGCCAACAACAACGGTGTGTTACAGTTCGATGGCAAATTTTGGAACCTCTTCTACATGCCCGACAGTAGCAAGTTGGTGCGATCGGTGTTGTGTGTGGGCGATACTATTTTTACTGGGTCCTTTGAAGAGTTTGGTTATTTTCTGCACAATCCGCAGCATGGTCTGGTCTACCACTCACTCATGCCGTTGCTCGACAAAAAGGTGATAGATATCGACGAGGTTTGGCGCATATATAAGAATGGTAGTAAAATTATTTTTCAAAGTTTTACCAAGATTATGATACTGGAGGGAGGAAGTGTTACGGCCATATCGCCACCCGAGCCGCTACAATTCTCCTTCTTTATAGGAGAAAACTACTACGTTCAGGGTAAGAGTGGTAATTTCTACCTTTTCAACAACAACCGCTTCACCCCCTTCAACGACCACGGCACTTTTAAGGGCATTCAGGTATGGGCTGTGCTCAAGATGGATGAAGAAAGATACCTTTTTGCCACCATCAACCATGGCGTATGGATATACACCAACAATAAGTTTATCCCATGGAATAACGAAGCCAACACCTTCCTCAAACGAAACCAGATATTCTCGGCTTCGGCAATTCCGGGTAAATACTTCGCCTTTGGCACCATCCAGGATGGGCTGCTTATTACCAAAGAAAACGGCGAGATAGTGCAACACATAAATCATCAAAAAGGAGTTCAAAATAATACTATCCTATGTACCTTCGTGGATATTAACCACAACCTTTGGTTGGGGCTCGATAATGGTATAGATTACCTAGAACTTAACTCTCCTATATCGTATTACAGCGAAGGTCTTGGCTTGCTGGGCGCCTGCTACGCAGTTAACATTTTTAACTCCAAGCTCTACGTGGGTACAAACCAAGGTGTTTATGTTGCACCATGGAATAGCAAGATGAGTATCCTCTCCGACCAACCCTACTTCAAACGAGTGGAAGAAACCAAGGGACAGGTATGGTCACTGAACATAATCGATGGAAACCTCTATTGTGGTCACAACTTTGGCACATTTCTACTAAACGATAATGCTAAAAAAATATCAGAAAAAGAGGGATCATGGCAATTTCTTCGGCTACGAAATCATCCTGACAAGCTCATTGTGGGTAAGTATAATGGGCTTCACCTCTACGAAAAGAGGAACGGTATTTGGCAGTTCTCCAAAGAGGTAAAAGGGTTTAATGAATCGTCTAGAATATTAGTTGAGGATGAATATGAAAACCTTTGGATGGCTCATGGATACAAGGGAATTTTTAAAATTGTACTTAATGAAGCCAAGGATAGTGTAGTGGCCTTCTACCTTTACGACCAAGCTAAAGGATTTCCACAAAAAGGAGGTATGGCTGTAGATAAGATTCGTAATCAGGTAGTATTTATTACAAATCAAGGTATATACCGCTACAACGCTATAACCGACCGCATGGAACGCTATTCGGAGTTTAACCGAATGCTCAAGGACTCTCTGAATATTCGTCGTCTATTTGAAGACAAATACGGTAATATTTGGGTTTTGAAGTTGAACGATATCGCGCTACTTAAGCACGAATCATCCAATACATACAAGCTGGAATCGACACCACTCACCAAATTTGGAAATAGCTTTGTAAATGCCTTCGAGAATATTTTTGTGGAAGATATGGCCAATATTTTTGTGGGTACGCAAGCTGGAATTATTCACTACGATGCAACCATAAACAACGACACCATTCCATACTCCTGCTTTGTAAAAGAGATGCGCGCACTTACTGCCGATGGTCCTATTTTCTTCAGCGATTACTATGACGCAAATAGATCACCTATTAAGGTACCTTTCCGATATAACTCCGTTAGTTTTACCTACACTTCACCAAGGTTTAGCGAGGAAAACCTCCACTACAGCGTTTGGCTCGAAGGTCATGATGCTCAATGGACATCTTACTCCGTAGGTAACCATAAAGATTACACCAATCTTTCTCCAGGTAAGTATACGTTTCATGTTAAAGCCGTTGATTCTGAAAATAATACGAGCAAGGAGGCAGAAGTTACCTTTACGGTGGGTTACCCTTGGTATCTCTCTAAACTTGCATTTATAGTTTATATCCTAATTCTTATTGAAAGCAGTTTGGTTACACGAAGGGTAGTGAAGAAAAAAATTGCCCATGCCACAAGTAAGCTAATCAGCGAAAAGGAAAAGGAGTTGAAGGCACAGGAAGAGACTTATGAACGAGAAGCCCTAATTGCCGATAAGGAAATTATAAAGCTACGCAATGAAATGCTGCAAACCGAGGTGGAAAAGAAAAAGATCGACGTTGATGGCAAAAATCGTGAGTTGGCCAGCATTGCAATGCACATAACGCATAAGAATGAATTCCTGAGTAAGATAAAGGTTAAGCTTGAAGCCGTGGCCAAAAAAATCAACCCAATATCGCAGCGCGAGGTTTTGGAGTTAATTCACAATATTGAATCCGACATTAAGCTCGATAATGAGTGGCAACGCTTTGAACTGCACTTCGACGAAGTTCATGGGAATTTCCTTAAAAAGTTGAAAGACGCCTACCCCAGTCTCACTCCACACGAACTAAAAATGTGTGCCTACCTAAGACTCAACATGACCACTAAGGATATTGCACAAATGCTCAACATCAGCGTACGTGGAGTAGAAATCAGTCGCTACCGGTTACGTAAGAAACTTGGTATTGAAAGCGAAACCAACCTTATCGATTTTATGCTTGACCTTTAGGTGATATTTGGCTGATTAGAAAATGTGGCAAACTTGGGATTTAAGATGCTTTTGACTTTATCCCATATCTTTCTTAGTGGAATGCTACTGTTTCACAAGCAACTTGGAAACTTGTCCAGATTTGTATATTAAAATGAGCATGTGCAAGCCTGAAGGCAAACCGGTAACGTTTACTGTTGTTTGCTTGGAACCCTTTATCGCTATCTCCAACCGTCCAAGCATATCTAACACAACAATCTGTTCTGGCTCTCCTGCACTTTCAGGAGATTGAATTGTAATCATGCTTGAACATGGATTTGGGTATATAATAACCTTCGACAAAAGACTTGGCATAATGGCAGAAGTAGAAATGGGATCTTTGGTAATCTCTATATTGTCGAACCATAGAGAGTCACTTGCTACCTTTCCATAAAAGCCATAGTCGACATAAAAACGAATTCCGGCAATGGCACTTTGATTTATGGTGCTTCCATACACGGGCGTGTTGGAGCCCCAGTTATTAGTAAAATCGAACTGGTAGCAGTGGAAGTCACCATTGGGTAAGGTTGGGGTAAACCTAAAAACTGGGGTAACGTCGGTGTATTTACCATCAATATCGAAAAGGTCGGCCCGCACAACCACCGAATTGCTCAAGTTGAAGGTTTTCATCCAAATAACAAGGTTGGAAAGGTTGCTCATGCTCACCGGGTTAGAAAATGTAAAATCCACATGTGGGTTCACAGATGGGTCAACTATATTATACTTAATAAGCAGGAGCGTATCCTGCTTACTCAAAGTAATAATGTTGGTTCCATTGGAATATGGAGCCCAGCCCTCTGTTCCTGAAGAGCTGAAATCCACTATAGTATATTTGTCGCCAGTTGGTGCAGTTATTACTGCAACACCTTTGGAATAGTTACCTCCAGCATCGGGATGGGTTATTTGAACCTGCACATCCCCAGCACTGGTTCCCCAATTAACCACTATTTGGTTAGATCCATCACCCGACACAATGGTAGCACCATCAGGAACCGTCCAGTGGTAGGTAGCACCCACAATATTTTGAGTTTTGAACACCAAACCAGTAGCATTAGCTGTAACATTGGTAGGACCATCTACCACAATTTGATCTTTAGTAATATACTGGTAAACCCGTGCATAGTCGACCACCATTTGCTGAGGCCAGATATTTGGATCGACACCCTCGGCACCGCCCCAATCGCCACCAACGGCAAGATTAAGAATAAAGTGGAACGGTTGATCGAAAGGCCAAACTTTGTAACCAGTATGCTCATTGGTAAAGGAGAAATACTTCACATCATCTACAAAGAAGTCTATCTTTTCTGTTGTCCACTCAATGGCGTAGGTATGAAATGCCGTTTCGGCATCGGGTACCGAATAAGTGCTCGTTTTTTGCGTACCAATAGTATGGTTATATGCCTCAGTGTGAATGCTACCATGTACATTACCTGGATCGTAGCCCACATATTCCATAATATCTATCTCACCACTCGATGGCCAGCTACCATAAACCCAGGTGGTGGGAAGCATCCAAATGGCAGGCCATGTGCCCTTCCCTCCTGGAAGTTTTGCCCGCACTTCGAAACGCCCATAGCGCCAGTCGCCCTTATTGGATGTTACCAACCTTGCAGACGTATAATTCATACCCTGATACGACTCCTTGCGAGCCTCAATAACGAGGTTGCCGTTTTCACAGCGGGCATTCTCCAATCGGCTATCGGTATAGTATTCTAGCTCGTTATTTCCCCAACCGCTGCCTCCAACATCATAACCCCAGCGAGTTGCATCGGGCAAACCAGTATTGCTGAACTCATCGTTCCATACCATCACCTGAATTTGCGAATAGGTAGGAATACTTAACAGCAATAGAATAAGAAATATTATATAGCTCCGTTTCATCTTCAAGTATATTTTCGAAATCTACAAAAGAATTAAAAAGAAAGAGAACGCCGGGGATAATGAAGCGATATCCCCGACGCCGCCCTATTGAGCCAACCTAAAGTCTAACCCAAGCAAATCGGCAGAATTAGAACCAACAAACACCTTAAAATCTCCAGGTTCTGCCTTAAATTCCATGTCTCTGGTATAAAATGCCAGATCCTGAGCTGTGAGTTTGAACTTAACAGTGGCCTCTTCACCAACCTTTAAAAACATTTTCTTAATTCCCTTTAGCTCCTTAATGGGACGAGTAACGCTACCAACCATATCACGAATATATAGCTGCACAACTTCTGCGCCATCATACTTTCCACTATTCTTAACCTTTACCGAAACCGTAAGGGTATCGTTCATTCCAATGGTAGGCCTACTAATGGCAAAGTTGGAATAATCGAACGTTGTATAGCTTAATCCATAGCCAAATGGATAGAGCGGAGTATTAGGGCTGTCGATATACTTGGAAGTATAGCGCACCGAGTCGATACGAGGCCGTCCTGTATTCTTCTGGTAGTAGAATAGTGGTATTTGACCCGTAGAGCGAGGAAAGGTCATTGGAAGCTTTCCCGATGGGTTATAGTCACCAAAGAGCACATCGGCAATGGCAGGCCCCCCCATAGTTCCAGGAAGCCAAGCTTCAAGAATAGCAGGAACCTGTTGATCCATCCACTCAATAGTTAGCGGACGACCATTCATCATAACCACCACCATGGGTTTATGGAGGGCATTTAGGGCCAGCACTAAATCCTTCTGAACACCAGGAAGATCAAGATAGGCGCGACTAAGTGCCTCACCACTCATCATAGCTGCTTCGCCCACCACCACCACCACCACATCAGAACGACGTGCAACAGCCAATGCTTGTGAAAAATCGGCCTTGGAATCGCCATCAATTTCACAGCCTTTGGCATAGGTAATCGTTGCCTTTGGCAGCTTCACCTTTAGGGCAGAAAGCAATGTAACAACATCCTTCGCGTCACCCATAGCCGACCAAGTTCCCATCATATCGAGCTGATCATCGGCCAGCGGACCAATAACTCCAATCGACTTTACATTTTTGCTTAATGGCAATACACCATTATTCTTTAATAATACAATGGATTTTCTTACTGCATCTCGAGCAATATCCAAATGACCTTGGCTTAAAACCTGCTCCTTCTCCCTAATAGTATCGCAGTAACGGTAGGGATCGTCAAACAGGCCCAGTTTAAATTTCATTCGGAGAATACGCCGAACAGCATCATCAATTTGCGCTTCGGTTATCTTTCCCTCCTTTAGCAACTTGGGCAGCTCTGCAGTATAAATATGAGCCTCCATATCCATGTCGATTCCAGCATTCATAGCCACATCGGCGGCTTCATAAGGATTTGCAACAATGCCCTGTGGCATGAGCTCCATTATGGAGGCCCAATCGGAAACCACAAAACCCTCAAATCCCCACTTTCCCTTCAAAAGGTCGTGAATCATCTCCTTATTTCCAGTTACCGGAACACCATTAAGTTCATTAAAGGAAGACATAAAGGTCGCTACACCGGCATCGAGAGCAGCTTTAAAGGGTGGTAAATACACCTCGTAAAGCGTACGATTCGATATATCAACGGTGTTGTAGTCACGACCAGACATCGTGGCCCCATAAGCCACAAAATGTTTGGCACAAGCCATAATGGTGCTGGTATCGGCCAGATTATTTCCTTGAAAACCGATTACACGCGCTGTGGCTACCAAAGAACCATAGTAAGGGTCTTCGCCTGCTCCCTCCATTACTCGTCCCCACCTTGGATCGCGGGCAATGTCGACCATTGGCGCAAAAGTCCAATGCTGACCCGAAGCGGCAGCCTCAATCGCTGCTACCCTGGCCGACTGCTCAATAGACTGAAGGTCGAACGAAGCGGCTTCGCCAAGGGGTATTGGAAATATTGTTTTATAACCGTGAATAACATCATAGCCAAAAATCAGGGGAATACCCAATCGACTTTGCTCAACGGCAATCTTCTGTATTTTACGAGTATAAGCAGCACCATTAATGTTGAGCATCGAACCAACCTGACCTTTTTTGATAGCCTCCTGATATGATGCAGCTAACGTAATGGGTCCGGTAACCTCTCCATCTCCCGTTAGCTGGTTCATCTGCCCAATCTTCTCCTCTAAAGTCATTAGCTTGAGTACGGAATCAACTTTGTGCTCAATGATCTTATCACTTGAAAAGATGTGCTGTGTGGAATTCTTGTGGAAACCACCACTGCAACCAGCTGCCAGTAATACAGTGCAGAGTATCATCAATTTATTCATTCTCTTTTAATTTTAAGTTAAGGGGTAAGGTTTCCCCTACCCCTTTTCATGAAACTATTTCAGCCCTTCAACGTGAGGTCCAGCAAGATCGTCCATATAGAAGGAGAATGTTCCTGCATTGTTTCCAGGATTGATCATTATGCGAACTACGTTGTAGAAGTTATCATTAAAGCGAGAATCGGTAGTGATATCGCTGGTATAAATTTGACCAGTAGAACTGCTACCCGCTCCAATACCTGCAAAATTGAATTCGGCAATTTCCCACTTGTTCGACTGCTGAATGGTGTAGGTAAGATCGTTGGTGCCAGTAGTCCAAGCATTTCCACCATAGTCGGTATTTTCCATCTTCAGCAGAATTACGTCACCTGCGTTACCATAAACCAATAATTTAAAAGTTGTCTGTAGGGTAAGGTTGAAACGATAACCTGCAGGAAGCAGCGTGTAAGCGTTAGCCCACTGAGCATTAGCCTTTGTAACATGCAACACGTGAGCACTTCTATCTGGATAAAGTGATGCATCAGGATTATCAACAATGCCAATGCTTCCACCACCGTCTGATTGGTCAAAGGCCATAGGAATAAGCGTGGTTTCACCAAAATCGTTATACATAACCATAGCATCTAAGAGGTAAGGAACATAGTCAGGACTATTGTTTTCAACCGTCAGACTATATGTTTTGGTGAAATCGCCATTCGAAGTATTTATCTTAACACTTGTAGGATATACACCCTTACGCATATAGGTGTATGTAACGGCGTCTGAAGTTGAAGTAGCCACCTGGGTTACGCCATCACCAAAATCATAAGTAATAGAGTTGATAGTAAAACCATCAGGTACCAAAACATTGGCTAAAGAAAAGCTATACTCATTTGGATTTGCTGTAGCCACAACACCGTAATCAAAAGTTACAGCGGGTTTGGCATATCCCTTAGGAATGAACTTGTCGTAACGAGCTTCAGCATCGTTGACAGATTTTACATAAAGGTAGTTTTCGTTATAGTCCAACACTTCATATACGCGCTCATGACCAGCATCGTAGCCAAATACAGCGCCTGTTTGGCCAAATTTTATGTAGTAGGTATCACCAACCTTGTCAACCATCCACGTCATATCACCACGACTAGCATCATAGGTAGTAACCACCTCATCGTTGGCATCGCTATATGATGCTACTCCATAGTAGCCAACTGTTCGGCCCAAACTTGCACCAGCAAGAGCAGTTAAAGTTTTACCATGAGTATTAACACTATAGCTAAAGCCCACGAGGTTGAAGTTGAACTCATCATCGTAGATAAAGAAACCTGTTTTGTCCAACGGATTAGCCGACCACCAGGTGGGTGCAACAGCATCTGCTGGTCCTACGCCAAGATGCCCAGCTTCGAGGCTATCAAGAACCCATGTTTTTCCATTTACTGCTTCGGTACCACCACAAAGAGCAATTAGCAATGGATCTTCGAAGTAGGTGTAATCGGTCTTTGTTTGAGCAAAGTCCTGAGAAATGGTTGCCGTTCCACCAGAGGTATAAAGGGTTAGCTTAACGGTATAGCTTTGCGCCAATGGGAAGTAGGCCACAACAGTGTCACCAACTGCCTTACTACCATTTCCAAGATTCCAGTTAGCAATTCCCTTAACATCAGAAGTATTAATTACCTTAAAGTGAAAATCATCACTACCAGGAGCTATTACAAAGTGTAGCTGTTCCGGTGTGGGTGCAGCACCAATTGATGGCTTATCAGTTTCTACTGGCTGACAACCAAACCAGAGAAAACTCATAGCCATGAGATATCCAATCAGAAGAATATGTCTTTTCATAGTTTTATTTTTTTCAATGTTGCGTGTGAATTAATATCCAGCATTCTGAACCAAGCTATTGCCCGAAACAGTAATTTCCGACTGCGGTATTGGCAACAAACCAAGAGTAGCGGGATTAAATGTTTCATCCAATGGTGCAACACCTGCTGCTGCATCAATCTTTTGCTGAGTATAGGTTAAACCACGGCGCATTAGGTCCCAATAGCGTAAACCTTCTCCGGCAAACTCAACCCTACGCTCATGGTAAATAAGATTTAACCCATTTACATCATTGGTAAGCGTTGGAGGTGTTGCAGCAGAGCCAAAGGCACGTGCTCTAACTCTATTATAGTAGGTTTGAGCCTTACTAAGATTATTGTCAAGGTTGAGTTCAGCACCCATAAGCAAAACATCGGCAAAACGAACTACCATCCAATTATTTGGCCAATTTAAATCGCTATTGGTAGAGGCCTTATCAGCCTTCAAGGGCTGAACCTTCATGAAACCATAGCCCGTGTGTTGGTAGCAATCCTGCGGTTTATAGGTAATTCCAAGTGCAGATGGATTAAAGATCGATGCATCATAACGGCTATCACCCGATTCAAATTCACTAGCCAATGATTGTGTTGCAGGTTGAAATCCCCAACCAACATCATAAATAGGGCTATCAACGCCTCTAAACCCAGACATAACAATGGTCCAGTTTCCTTCACTACCGTTTGCCCATCCCCAATCGCCCCAGTCACCTTTTGAAGTATGCTGAACCTCAAAAATGGATTCAATATTATTTTTATTTGCTATGGTAAATAGATCGGCGTAATTTGGCATAAGGTCAGCCCCGCTTTGGGTGATTATATTGTCAACCATATCCTCTATGTCAGCTTCGGTAAAGGTTTTATTATCGGCCTTCAAATCCGAGGTAATACCAAGTACGCCTTTACCATATCCTTTGTGATAAAGATAAACCCTTGCCAACATGGAACCAGCAGCCCATTTAGATACTCGCCCAGCCTCATCTGACGAAATTACAGAAGGCAGGTTGTTGTATGCGTAATAGAGATCACTTGCAATTTGGTTATAAACGTCAGCAGGATCGGCTTGCAACTGCTTGTAGTCGGCAGGAGTTAGAGATTTTAGAATCAAAGGAATGTGACCAAAAAACTGCTCGAGCTGAAAGTAGTAGTAACCCCTTAAAAATCTAGCTTCGGCCATGTATCTTACCTTAAGCAAAGAATCGGTAAAAGGAATATCCACTATTTTTTCAAGAAGCAGATTAGCCCGATAAATTCCAGTATATCTATCTTTCCATAAGCCAAGTGGTTCTTCGTCGGTTGTATATTCACTAAACTTTCCCATTCGAACCAAACCGGGTCTATCTCCTGGTCCTGAACCGCCACAATAGGCATCATCAGAAAGGATATCGGTTACCAAATCAAATGGATGATAGCCACCACCGGTTTGCCACTGCAGAACATCGTAAACAGAAACCAAAGCCTGAAAAGCATCGTTAGGAGTCTTGTAAAAGTTTGCTTCCACCCTATCGGTCAAGGGCTCCTTTTCGAGGAAATCCTTTGTGCAAGAGCCAAGTCCAGCAGCAAGGATAACCAACAGCAATATATATGTTTTCTTCATCATTGTAGTTAAGTTAAAGGGTTAAAAACCAATATTAAGCCCAAAAATAATGGTTCGAGCTTGTGGGTATACATTTCTGTCGATACCAACGTCGAGTGAACTTTTTGCTCCAATTTCTGGATCAAAGCCTTTATACTTAGTAATAGTCAATAGATTATTGGACGAAACGAATATCCTCAACTTCGACATTTTGATCTTTTGGCTGATTGACTCAGGCAAGGTATACCCGAGAGTGATATTTTTAAGCCTTACAAAAGATCCATCGTGTACATAAAAATCAGATACTCTAAAGAAGTTTTGGTTAGGATCGGCAATAGTTACCCGTGGGAATGAATTAGATGACCCTTCTCCTGTCCAACGACCAAGCACTGATGACTCCCAATTTGACATTGGAAGATCATAACGACGGGATCCACTATAGATATCCTGTCCAAATGCGCCATACCAAAACATATTAAAGTCGAATCCTTTATAGGAAGCAGAGAAGCTTAAACCTGTTGTAACTTTTGGATAGGGATTACCAATATTGGTACGATCGTTATCATTTATCTTACCATCATGGTTATTGTCTACCCAGATAAGGTCGCCGGGTTTTGCATTTGGTTGAAGAACTGTACCATCATCGGAGGTGTGTGCAAGAATTTGGGCCTGATTTTGAAATACGCCAGCAGTCTTATATCCCCAGAAGAAAGCAATTGGTTGACCTACCTCTGCCATACAAACGTTATACATACCTACAGCAACATTGGCACCGTATATACGACCTTCGCTGTTGTCGATCGTCAGCACTTTATTTTTATTATAGCCACCAGATAGACTAACATCAATGGCCACATCATGAATATTTGTTTTGTAACCTATCTCCAATTCAATACCCTGATTTCTTACAGAACCGCCATTTACAGTGGGCGCACCACTTCCAACAAATGCTGGAATTGGAGCCACAACAAGCAAGTCTTTGGTATCCTTCCTATAGAGGTTTAATCCAATGCTGAGCCTATCTTTGAAGAAGCGGCTATCAATCCCAATGTTGGTTTGCTCCGATGTTTCCCACTTAAGATCAGGATTGGATACACTAGTTGGATTAGAACCAACGGTAATTGTTTCACCTGAACCAAATGTATATTTGCTTCCTGATCCAATAAGTGAAGTATACTGGAAGGCTCCAATTGACTCATTACCATTTTGTCCCCAACCAAAGCGAAGTTTTAGAAATGAGACAGCAGGATAATCGGCCATAAATGGCTCTTTTGTTAAAACCCATCCAGCCGATAAAGCAGGAAAATAACCATATCGATTGTTCGATCCAAAATTGGATGAACCATCGGCACGTATAACTGCTTCCAAAATGTATTTGTCCATAAAGGCATAATTACCTCTGGCAAAATAGGAAAGAAGTGCATGTTCATCTGCTCCACCCCAAGATTTATAGCTCTCCTCGTCGGTTCCATTATTAATATAGCCATGTTCAAAATCGTTGAAGAGTAAATCATTTTTGCTACCTCCAACATAGTCATGACGGTAGCTATTGGAGGTCATACCAGCAAGTGCCGTAAATGCATGCGAACCAATATTTTTTGAGTATGAAATGGTTGTCTCATTCTGCCAAGTATACCAGCGATCATTGCTTGCGGACGCCTGAGACACGATGGATTTAACATTACCACCAAGATCGTATACGGGGGTAAAACCTCTCGAAAAGCCATTGGCCAAATCAATGCCAAAGGATGATCTTACTTTTAAATTTTTGATGGGCTCCAACTGTGCCCAAACATTACCTACAACTTTATTTTCCTTATACTCTGAGTTAAGGATGCTGAGGTATGCTACGGGGTTCACAACCTCCTGAGTGGCATAGTTAGAATGACCCCAAGTTCCATCAGGATTCTTTACAGGTGTTAGAGGATCCATGTTCACTGCTTTGGCAAGTGGTCCGCTAAATTCTGCATTGGGATCAATTCCTCGGGTTTTCTTACTTGAAAATACAAGATTATTTCCATAGCTGAAAATACCGCTATGATGGGCAGAGTTTATACGGTATGTATAACGCTCATAGTTGGATTTTCCTTTTGCGACAATTCCATCTTGCAGCGTATAGGAAAACGAAGACAGAAATGTAGAAGCATCATTTCCTCCGCTTACTGTAAATTGATGGTTGACAGCGGGAGCGTTTTTATAAAATATCTCTTTTTGCCAGTCAGTTCCTTTTCCCACGGCTGCAACAACTGCATCCACATCCGCAAAAGGTATAGGGCTATTGTCGTTGGCATAGCTCTCGTTCATTATCATGGCATATTCTCTTGCATCAAGCAAGGAGACTTTTTTCCAAGCATTTTGAATACTGTAGGAGAAGTCATAGTTAACCATAAGTTTTCCCTTTTTCCCCTGCTTGGTTGTAATTAGAACTACCCCATTGGCACCCCTTGCACCATAAATGGCAGTAGCAGAGGCATCTTTCAAAACCTCTATGGATTCGATATCATTCGGATTCAAGTAATCAATTCCACCCACCGGCATTCCATCAACAATATAAATGGGGTTGGAATCACCTGTTGTGCCAATTCCACGTATGCGAACGGTAAAACCTTCGCCTGGTTGACCAGAATTTGAAATTACCTCAACACCTGCTGTTTTTCCCTGAAGAGCTTGCTCTACGCGCAAGGGATTTGATTTCGCAATATCCTCGCTCGATACTTTTGCAATGGACGAGGTTAGTAAACTTTTCTTCTGAACTCCGTAGCCAATAACTACTAATTCATCAATTTTTTGCGACGCATCAGCAAGAGCAACATCAATTTTAGATTGACCATTAATGCTTACTGTTTTTGTCTCCATTCCTATAAAGGAAAAGACCAATGTTTGGTCGGTTGCAGCTGTAATGGAGTAGTTACCATTGGCATCGGTGGTTGTACCTTTTCCTGGCAGTTCCTTAATAACTACGGTAACACCTGGAAGTGGACCTCCATCAGAGGCGGATGTAACGGTTCCTTTAACGCTAATGCTCTGCGCATAAAGAACCCCTCCTAACAGAATCAAGAAAGCTGAAAGAAGTGTTTTTTTCATGTGAGTTAAGTTTTAGTTTAGTTAGGGGTTTAAAACGACAGAAAATTACGACCCTAATTACCTGTAAGCACAATTTCATGCCACGTCTTAACCTCAACCAATTTAAAATTGCATAGCACAATCGTTTGCGCAATATAAATTTGTCTACGTCAATGCTACTTCAAAAATGGAGGTGTTATGAATTTAATTATTGATTAACAGCATATTTCATAAGTACTACAATTGCAATTCAAATAGGCAAAATAAATTGCAAATATTCAACCGCTCTTACCCAAAATTTGTCGAATTTGGCAAATTACATAGTGGAAATATGGGTAAAAATGTCCAATCAATGACGTCATAATTGAAAAATGCCACCCAAAAAGAGCAGCATTTAACACCAGAAAACGTTTGCAAAGATGATTTCAAGGACAAGTATCTACTATCAAATGGCAATAAACGAATAATTAAGTATTTAGTTATTGAGAATACCATTTGTCATAAATGGCCATAAACATTACCATTCAGAGATCTTGCTTAAGACATAACTCACTCAGCAAAAAATACGCTACAATCCCAAATCCTCATTAATAAGAACTAGTGTAATCCTCCCCTTTGGAAACGATTTTTCAGTAATCAACCATGAGTTGCAAATTCGATCGGGACTCTTACAATCGCTACAAACAGAGGTACGTTGACAGGGTGTAGAAAAGTTGGGATGTCTAACGGCATTAAGTGGTGCAGTATAACGGCGTATATGCTGGCGGGCATGCTTCACATCATCCATCAGCTTATTTCTTCCCACAAACAGGTAAACACGAGAAGGTCCAAAGGCTATTGGCGCAATTCGGTTTCCTACCATATCGAGATTTACAAGTTGACCCGTGGCAGTAATGGCGTTGGTGCCAGTTAAGAAAACATCGGAGAGCAATGCCTGACGACGCACCGCCAAATTTTCCTCATGGCTTCTATCCGCCCTAAACCCATCGAGAAAGGTAATTTTCTGGTTATTCTTTAATGTCTCAAGTATTCCGGTTTGAACGAGCGTAAGCGAATCGGCATAAGATACCAACTTCCCCTCCGAAATGGATAGTATCTCTGGAAGAATAGCCCCCGAAACCTCCTTCACCTTTTCAACAATCACTACATTAAATCCATTACACCGAAACGCTGCAGCGCATTTAATAAGTCTTTCATTCCAATATTTACTAGTTAAATCGTTCATCGCATTTTTTTGTAAAAGTAAGGATTCCAAATCCCACCTTGTTCTGAAATGCACAAACAATTTGAAAAAAGTGAAGAGAATTTATACTAATTGCTTGATTGTATGTAATCCAAACGAAACGTAAAAGTCTAGTATATGAAAATACTATAAACGGTAAAATATGCACTGGTAAATTCATCTACCATTAATGTACCATCAACGACAATAAATTTAACAATTAACACCCATCCCATTTTACGTTTGAAGCTTTATCCCAAAAATTTGTCGCGGCTAGATTAAACAAATTCTGAATAACTATGGGCAATAGCTATATACTATAGTTAGGCACTAAATCTCGAAGGAAGAGTGAAGCACTTCCTGCTGGTGCACTGCTGCGAAGGACAATACGAAACTCACGCTTAAATGAAATATCCAAAACGGGTATAGCAACAAGGGTTTCATCTTTAAGTTCCCTCTCAACGGCTTTTTCCGATACAATACCAATACAGGAAGAATTCTTTACAAATTGTTTAATTCCCTCGGTGGTACCCAGCTGTAGTAATATGTTAAGTTGTTCTATCTTAACAGAATGCTCTCTTAGCACCCTGTCAATAATCTCAAGAGTTCCAGAACCAGCCTCTCGAATTACCAACGGGGTGGTTAATAAATCAGATAAAAATAACTTTTCGGGCAATGAACCAGCAAAAGATGGAGAGGCAATCACCAGGAGTTCATCCTCGGCAAAAGGCAGATACACCAATCCAACTCGGCTTGAATACCCCTCAACCATGCCAATGTCCGCATGATTTGCTTCTAGCGCATCCTCAACCTCCCGGGAGTTACCAGAAATTATGGATACACGTAAATGTGGATATTGCTCATAAAAGTGGGAAAGATATATCGGCAAAACATATTGAGCAATGGTTGAACTGGCTGCAATATTAAGTTCACCGGAGATGGTATTCTTTAGCAAGCCAAGTTCATAATCCATTTCACCATATATCTTAAAAATCTGCAACAAACGTCGTTTTACGAGCTCGCCTGCTGGTGTTAATTCAATACGGTTCGATTTTCGCTGAAAGAGAGAAGTGCCAACGATAAGTTCCAGTTCTCGAATATGCTTAGAAACTGCTGGTTGAGTAATATAAAGATGTTCGGCTGCTCGAGTAAAACTAAGTTGCTCGGCAACCGCCATGAAAACCTGCCATCGAAAATCATAGTGACTCATCGTACCCATTATAAAATGGCAAAAATCACCAAAGTCTAATTCACTTTCAACTTTGTTCCTATAGCGAGTATATCATTGGCCTTCAACTTATTCTTCTTACAAAGTTCATCCAATGGAATACTATTCTTCCTTGCAATAGAATATAAGGTATCACCTTTCCTTACAGTGTAGGTGTATTTTTTCTTATGGTTTGCAGCTGTTGCCGACGCTTGCTTTTTAGGGCCACTGGATTCAACCTGAGAAGCCAAACTCCCTTGAGGAACAAAAGACAATTCTCCAAGTCGATAGTATACCGTCAATGCTTCTGGTCTTATAGAAAAATCTTGATAATTGAGTAAATAGGCCGGATCAAAATGGCTTCCTAGAAATCTAGTTTCAAAATGAAGATGAGTAGTGGTTGCCCTACCAGTACGACCGCCAAGTCCAATAAAATATCCAGCATTCACCTCTTCCCCCACTTTAACAAGTATTTTTGAAAGATGTGCATACAACGTTTCAAGACCATTGGGGTGCTGAACCACCACCATTAATCCATAACCATGAAACCGTTTCGCCATTCTTACAACGCCATTAAAAGCACATTTAACCGAGTCGCCAGCTTGAAGTTTAATATCGACGCCGGAGTGTAAGTGGTGTCTACGTTTATTACCATAAGGCGAGAGTATGCGGCCTCTGAAGGGAAACGCAAAATCGCCCATTTCAGCAGTCGAACAATTCAAATTAAGCGAATCAGGAATTGCAATACCTCTTTTCGGACAACTAATAGATAAAGAGGAATTGCAATGGCTATAATACTGATTAATATAATCTACATTGGAGGAAGAATCAGTCAAGGAGGTGAAAGCAGCAGAGCTACCGAGGAGAAAGTTCTCAATTTTTGATGAAAAATCTAATGCTCTTGCTTGGTTAAAGAAAAGAATAAGTAGAACTGAAATAAAAGTAATACGCTTTGTGGCTTTCATGTTATTTCATTTTTATACAAAGAAAACGCAATATGAATAAACATCCTATTGCGTTTTAGAAACTTTAACATAAAAGTTTTTCCAAGCTATCTTAATAATTTTTGGATTTCAGCCATTAAAAGTTGAATATTAATGGGTTTTGAAATGTAGGAGTCACAACCGGCGCTCATTACTTTCTCTCTATCTTCTACAAAGGCGTAAGCCGTTGTGGCTATTATCTTCACCTTACTGTTTTTCTTCCTAATTATCTGAGTAGCCTCATACCCATTCATAACAGGCATTTTAATATCCATCAGAATTAGATCTATTTCAGGATGATCTTCGAGCTGTTTAACAGCCTCAGCACCATTTGCAGCCCAATACAGCTCAGCGCCTGTTGTCTTTAGCAACTCCTCAAGGAAAAGGTAATTAATCTCTTCGTCCTCTGCAATTAGAAAACTTTTAGTTTTGTATGCACCTTCAATAGGATAATCTGCTCTAAAATCCATTCCCTAATAATTTACGTATTTAAGTTGGAGCGTTTGTTTCAGCAAAGTTATGCAATTAATCAAAAAAACAACATCAAAACTACCTCGATGCAATTGCATTTACCAAATAATAAAAAAAACAGACCAGTTTATGGTTGGTTACGTACCAAAATTGTTTAAAACTTTTCGATAATTGTTAACTTCTTACTGTTTAAAACAGTATAATTATGAGTTAAAATTGATTCCTTTGCCATGTAGGTTAACCAAACTATATGGCCTCAAAAAAGAGGAAGATTAAAGTTAATAAGATGCTTGCATTACGTGAGCAACATATGAAAAGAACGTATAAAAAGTCTCTTCTGTTCAATGAACCGGAGATGGAGGCTATTAATACATTCTGCCGTAGATATAAGATTTCCAACAAGTCAAAATTCTTTAGAGAAACCATAATTACCACTATTCTAAAGAAGATTGAGCAAGATCACCCTACCCTTTTTTAAATTGGTAATGTAGGTTTTGCTGCAGAGACTGTCAACAATTTAGAACTTTGCCGATAGCTTTATATTTAAGCGTCGGCTTGTTAAATAATTTGGAATGGCCAACATATCGGGTATTCCCTCTTGATTACCCACAGTTCTAACCCAAAGATACGAAACGGTATTATTTATATCGAGTAGGTTAAATACCTCCACTGTAAGCATTAACGATCGGAATAGAGTGGTGAAGTTCTCCACCTTTTTTCTACCGGGATTATCTATCAATACTTTTGTAAATCCTATATCCACCCTACGATAGGTAGGCATACGAAAATAGTTGTCCCACCGATCTTTTTGTGGTGAAAAAAAAGGTAAGCCTGTTCCATATTGCAGCGTAAGGTGCACCCGAACAGTTGGATTGCCTGCAAGGTAATCTTGAAAGAACATGGAAAGATTCAGGCGTTGATCTGTAGGCGTTGGAAAATAACCAGGATGAACCGTGATTCCAGTGCTGGTAATATAGGAATCGCCTATTATATCCTCCTTGGTATTAAGAAAAGAGAGACTTACCCAACTTTCAGCACCCGGAAGCAACTCTCCATTAACCTTAAAATCGGCACCATAAGCATACCCATTTGCCAAATTTAAACCAGCATAAGTAACTTGAATATTATCCATTTTATAAGGCTCAATATTACGAAGCCGCTTATAAAACACTTCCGATGTAAATCTAAATGGTTTACCAAACGCTAAAAAATCGTATCGTGAACCTGCAACAAACTGAATAGACTTTTGAGCCTTAAGGTTAAAATTCATTTTCCCAGTCTCCCCTTGAAGTTCCTTAATAAAGGGTGGTTGAACATATGCCCCCCCGGAGAAATGGAATGACAATGGACTACCATATTCTGGGGTATAGGCAAAAGAAAAACGAGGGCTAATGTTTAATTCACCATTAAGCATAGAGTAGGTGGCTCTTATTCCTGCCGTTAATATAAATTCGGCCTCCCCTATGTCGAACCCATATTTTTCCTGAATGTAACCAGAGTGACGATAAGCATCAAAGCGGTTACGTGCAATTGCCAAGGAGTATAGCGATAAGTTGCTTCCACCTGTAGGAAGGCTGTAACCCGATGAATCAATCATCTGCCACTCACGCACATTGTCAAATACACGTTCACGCTGAAATTTCACGCCCCACTGCAAAGTACTTTTGCCCGCCACAAATATTCCCTTGTGCTCAAAAGAATATACGTAAGCATTTAAGCTATTTCGTGCATGATTCAAAAATGAACCAACGCCAACATTTACAAGGCTATCCGAGTAAGTATCAGAACCCAATGAGTTATCAAGTTCATTGATCCAATATTCGCCTAATATGTCATAAGTCTCCCGTTCACTGGTAATATAGGAGGATGCAATAAATTTCAATGCAACAGCTTCCGAAGGGCGAAAGGAGATTGTCGTTGCAGTTAAACCTGTTTGATAGGTATTATGCTCCCATCCATCATAGTATACTTTGAACCCCAGTGGGTTACTCAACAATCCAAAAGAGGTCTCTCTATTCTCCGGATAGAATTTATATTGATTGCTGGCATAGCTACCCAATAGCGATACGGATACCGAAGAAGAAATATCGTAATTTAAGTAGGTTTGAAAATCGATAAAGGACGGATAATACTCCCCTTTTGTATCTAATGTTCCCAATAAATACTTGGATGTTTTATATCGAAAACCTGAAATATGGGTTAGCTTTCCCTTCATGCCAATTCCCTCTACCGATGCAGTCGTACCCAGTAAGCTTGCCGAGGCCGAAGCCTTAAAACCAATGGGTTTTCTATAACGAATGCTAAGCGCTGATGACATTTTATCACCCTTATCAGCATCAAAACCTCCGGTAGAAAATTCAACCGATGATACCATGTCTGGATTTATGGCGCTAAGTCCCTCCTGCTGTCCACTCTTGAGCAAAAAGGGTCGATACACCTCAATATCATTTATGTAAACTAAATTTTCGTCGAAACTACCACCTCGAACGGAATATTGAGAGCTAAGCTCGTTATTGCTGGTAACACCTGGTATACTCTTCAACATTGTTTCAAAACTACCGCCAACATTTGGCATTAACTCCACTGTTTTTGCATTGAGCATGGTAGAATTACCAATCTGCTTATCCTTCCCAAGAACTGATATCTCGTTTAGTGTGGTTACCTTCGGTGTCATGAGAAATGCAACAGGTTTTGGTCTATTTGTTGTGAATTTTCGCACTATCTTTATTGGTTGATAGCCAACCGACTGAACAAGTAGGGTAACCTCAACCCCAAATGGAACACGCAACTTAAATTCTCCCGCCTCGTTGGCGCTGCATCCACTGCTTGTTCCTTCAATGGTAATAGTTGCAAATGGAATAGCATTCTCAAGCGAATCGCTAACAATACCACTAATTTCTACCTCATTTTGCGCCTGAGCTATGGTTGATGATAATACCAGCAAAGTAAAAGATAAAAGAAAAAACCTCATGAAGAACTAAATTTCAGGGAAAACATCAAATTTTGAGAAATATTGCTCGAAGATACGCATTTACCCAATGCGTGCCTATATTCCACAATGGCTGCTTTTGAAAAAACATATAACTTTGCCAACAAACAGCAATTCTAAAAAGCGATGCAAACAGATAGTAATGACTTGAAAAAAGTTCTCGTAATTAGTGGCAACAATGCCTGCCGAAGCCAAATGGCAGAAGGCTGGATGAACTATTACGGTAAGGGAGCCATTGATGTTAAAAGCGCCGGACTAGTGAAGGGAAGCTTAGATTGGGAAGCCGCCAATGCTATGATGGAGGCAGTAATTGATATTACCAAATACACCTCAAAAACACTTGAGGAGGTGCAAGAATTCAAACCCGACTACCTTGTTATACTAGCAGAAGAGATAAAACCAGAGCAAATTACCATAGGTGGAAATCCACAAATTTTTTACTTTCACTTACCAACCCCACCAGCCGATATCTCCATCCGAGAAGCCTTTTATCGTGCACTTTGCAACGAAGTAGAAAACTACTGTTTCGACTTTGTGCATGAACACATTAAAAAACTCCAATAACGATGGTAACTCAAGTAACTCTAGAATTACCAAAATTAGGTCGAGGCTTTCATCTAATCACCAATATCATTGTAAATGCAATAACTCCGCTACCGGAGTACGGCATGGTAAGCCTCTTTATTAAGCACACATCGGCTGCCCTCACCATCAACGAAAATGCCGATCCTGCAGTAAGAACTGATCTACGCACGTTTATCGATGACCTTATTCCTGACAACTATCCTAAATTCACGCACACCATTGAGGGTCCCGATGACATGTCGGCTCATGTTAAGTCTTCTTTTTTTGGACCAAGTCTCACCATTCCAATAACAAATCGACAATTGGCCTTGGGTAGTTGGCAAGGAATCTACCTTTGTGAATTTAGAAATTACAGCACCAAGCGTACCCTAACAATTACAATTTATTCGTAAAGCACAATTAACAAGATATTACCAATAATTGATTCATTTACTCAAACGCCAAATCCCGTTGCCGTAAAACAAGTAAAATGGCATATCACTAAATTACATTCGATAGTGTAATTTCTTCACCAACAGTGTAAACGCGCTATAATTTCAAATCAGGATAGGCAACATCATTGGTTGAATCAAGACAGCATTCGCTAGCCATCTTGTTACATATTTCCACTAATTAGCAATATTTGGTTTAAATTAATAGCTGTTATGATACATATCAGTTGGAGACATAAATAAAAATACATAATTTTGCTTTCAATCAATCATGATTAGAACTACATAATAAATAAGATAAAAGCTTATGAAAAAAGAGCTTCTGCTAGGAGACGAGGCCATAGCGCAAGGTGCTATCGACGGGGGCCTTTCTGGAATATACGCATATCCTGGAACACCATCCACCGAGATAATGGAATACGTTCAAGGATCAACCCAAGCTATCGAGAAAAATATTCATCGGCAATGGTCTGCTAACGAAAAAACGGCAATGGAATCGGCCATTGGAATGTCGTATGCAGGCAAACGCACCATGGTTTGCTTTAAGCATGTTGGTTTAAATGTTGCCGCCGATCCATTCATCAACGCATCAATCACTGGAGTAAATGGTGGTTTAGTTGTTGTTTCTGCCGACGATCCTTCAATGCACTCATCACAAAATGAACAGGACTCTCGCTTTTACGCCAAGTTTGCCATGATTCCAATTTTAGAACCTTCCAATCAACAGGAAGCTTACGATATGGCTTACACTGCCTTTGAACTTTCTGAACGACTCAACGTGCCCGTAATGATTCGAATTACCACCCGCATGGCTCACTCGCGTTCGGGTGTTGCCACCAAGCCGGCGAAGAGTGAGAATGGGCTTCAACTTCCAAATAATCCTCGTCAATTTGTTCTACTGCCTGCCATTGCACGAAAAAACTATAAATTACTTCTTGGTAATCAGGCAAATATGGAGGCTATATCGGAGGAATCATCATTCAACCAATACTTTGATGCCCCCAATAAAAAGCTCGGAATAATTGCAACGGGTATCTCCTACAACTATCTCATGGAATGCTATCCCGAACGTAACTGTCCACATCCTATTCTTAAAATCAGCCACTATCCACTTCCACGGAAAAAAGTGGAACAAATATATCATGATTGCGATCAAATATTAGTTCTCGAGGATGGCTATCCAATTATTGAGGAGATGCTAAAAGGTTACATCAATACAACTAAACCAATTAAAGGAAGACTAGACCTAACCATTCCGCGAGATGGAGAACTTGATCCTAACATTGTAGCAAAGGCATTGGGTATTAAAACGGAAGAAGGAACACCCATGCCAGAAGAGGTAAAACAAAGACCCCCTGCTCTATGTCAAGGATGTGGTCACCGCGATGTTTACGAGGACTTAAATGAGGCTATGGTTGAGTATGGTGCTGGACGAGTATTTGCAGATATTGGATGTTATACGCTTGGAGCACTAGCACCTTTTAATGCTATAAACTCCTGCGTAGACATGGGTGCCTCCATTACCATGGCCAAAGGTGCTGCTGATGCCGGACTAATACCCGCTGTTGCAGTAATTGGCGACTCCACCTTTACCCATTCGGGTATGACTGGTTTGCTAGATGCGGTAATTGAAAATACTCCAATTACCGTTATTATTTCCGACAACTCCACCACTGGCATGACTGGCGGACAGCACTCTGCCGCAACCGGTAGAATTGAGCAAATTTGCACTGGTTTAGGAGTTGATCCAAAGCATATTCGGGTTATGATTCCTTTGAAAAAGAACCACGAGGAAAATGTTGCCATTATGAAGGAGGAAATTGCATATCAAGGGGTTTCAGTGATTATTCCAAGGAGAGAATGCATCCAAACTTTTGCACGGCGAAAAAGAACCGAAAAAAAGGAAAACTAACCCATCACATCAAACTATAAAACGATGAAGACAGATATTATACTTGCTGGTGTAGGAGGACAAGGGATTCTTTCAATAGCTGCTGTAATTGGTCACGCTGCAGTTTCAAAAAACTTGTACCTAAAGCAATCAGAGGTTCATGGCATGAGTCAACGAGGAGGTGATGTTCAAAGCCACCTAAGAATTTCTGACAAGCAAATTGCATCGGACCTAATTCCCTTAGGAAGTGCTGACCTAATTTTATCGGTTGAACCGATGGAAGCACTGAGGTATTTACCCTACCTTTCGGGGCAAGGAACCGTTGTAACCAATCTAACTCCCTTCAACAATATCAACGACTACCCGAGCATCGACGATCTAAACAAAAGAATTAAGCAGCTCCCCCATTCCATCGCCCTTGATGCTGATGCGATTGCGAAACAGGCCGGCAATGCTCGAGCCTCCAACATCGTAATGTTAGGTGCAGCATCTCCTTACATTCATATTTCCTTTGAAAGTTTGGAAGATGGAATTCGGCAACTTTTTGGAAAAAAAGGAACAGAAGTTGTGGAAGTTAACCTCCAGGCATTAAGAGCAGGAAGAGCTTATACCGAAGCTTACCAAAAATAGCTGATTAATCCTTTTAATAAATAAGAGCCAATCGGATTCTATTCTGGTTGGCTCTTTTACTTGGTTAATTTTATATCCCTTACTTTTTTTACTATTTTGCAACAAGTAAAAAGTAGTAGTTTACTTTTTATAAAGAGGGGAAATCAACCTACTAAAAAGAGCTATACGACAGCATTTAATTCCGATAACGAAGTTCATAATGAAAAAGATTTTTACTCTTTTACTAGCTGTCACTACATTTGTAGCAGTTGCTCAACAACTACCAAAGCCTCCACTACGATACAAACAGGATTTTCTCACCAAATTCGACAACATCTCAACTCATAAAGGATTAAGCAGCAATATAATAATTGATATTTATCAAGATAAATTTGGCTATATTTGGTTTGCTACCGATAATGGATTAAATCGGTACGATGGGCTAAGGATAGTTATTTACAAAAACGCTCCTATCGACAGCAACAGCTTATCAAATGATTTTGTTACCAGTATTTGCGAGGATAAAGTTGGCAATTTATGGATTGGTACAACCAATGGTTTAAACTACTTTGATCGAAAACAAGAAAAATTTTTTCATCCAATTCTAAAACCAACTTCCGAAGGCAACCTCACGGAGTCAGAAATAAATGCTCTTGCTGTTGATGAAGAAGGTGACCTTTGGGCTGAAACAGGAAATGGTGTTTTACATCATTTTAGTTTTGAAACTAACCTACACGAAACCATAAACCACCCAAAAGATTATGCAGCCATCACCAAAAAGCACCTACTCTATATTGATAAATCGGGGTATATTTGGTTCGGAGGATCATCGATGGGTCCATTTCGCTATGATCCAAGAACTCGGAAGCTGATCCAAATTAAAAGATCACCATTCGATCCAACCGGAAAAAAATTGGAAGGCGTTAACGATCTTATAGAGGATGCTTTTGGAACTCTTTGGCTTGCGTCCAATGAAGGTACGCTTATTTTTGACCCGGTGGAAGAAACCTTTTTTAAGGTGTTCTCAACCCCCATTAACACAATGGGGCTCGATTCGGAAGGGATGATTTGGCTTGGGACCTTCGACAAAGGAATATACCGTTTCGATCCGAAGCGAAAATTCTATACTATACTCAACAACAACCCAAACAATGCAATCTCACTAACCGATAATCACGTCAACAAAATATATATCGATAGAGCCGGAACGGTATGGGTTGGAACCAGTGATGGAGTAAGCAAATACAGCCCTAAGAAATATAAGTTTGAGCATTACTTTCACCTTCCTGAAATGGAGAACCTCCTCTGCTCCAACAATACCTCAGCCTTTGCTCAAGATGGACATGGGACAATATGGATAGGTACTCTAGATGCAGGGCTCAGCTCTTTCGACAGGGAGAATGGCATTTTTACTTGCTATTCAACAAATTCCAAATCGCGCATAAAGCTACCGTCTAATAGTATCGCTGCACTTTACTATGACGGGCAAGGTAATATATGGATCGGATTTAACGGATTTTCAGGCCTTGGAAAACTAAACACAAACAATACATCCTTAAGCATATACTACCCTATTAATCGGCAAATAAGCTCCATCAACGGAATTACAGCAGATAAAAAGGGAAATCTTTGGATATCCACCATGGGCGGTGATGGATTATCTATTTTCGATCCAAGAACAGGAAAATTTATACCACATCAGTTTAATCCAACGAACCAACCTTTAGGCAAAATTATTACGAGCCTTACCCCCGATAAAGATCATGATGAACTTTGGATAGGTACTTTTGAGTCAGGAATTTACCTCTACAATAACCAAACAAAAAAGTTCAAACATATTTATCCAATCAATGAATCGACACAAACTTTTGCTGAAGAAAAAAACCAAAAAATTCAATCAGCAGTTTACACCAAGGGAAAAGTTTGGTTTGGAACATCTTCTGGAATTATTATGGTTGACACTAAGTCAAATAGCATAATAAAAATACCAATATTTCGAAAAAAGTTCCCAGTTGCTGTCAATTCAATTACGCCTGACGCCTTCAGTAATATGCTTCTTTTAGGTACCGATGACGGTCCCTACCTCCTGAACATTACGACAAAAAATATAAAACCCTATATTCATACCGACCAAACAATAAACATACTACTGCGTCGACCATGTACCACCTCATACGATTTAACTAGTAATACAGCATTTATTGCTGCAGAAAATCATCTATTCATTTTTAAACCAGGAGATTTCAACTCATGGCGACGAATTAGTCTTGATGATAAATTTTTAATATCAAAAGTGGTAAAATCGGGAAATTTCACCTATGTCTCCACAAATTTAGGCCTATACCTTCTTAACATTAAGTTGCAAAAGTTGGAGAAGGTTCTTGCAAAATCTTCCCCAGATCATGAAAAGCAACCCTTCATTATTAAGGATATCTTTACGTTCGATGGAAAAAGTGGTTGGCTGCTATCCAATCACAAAGTGTATGAGGCAAAAGGTGAAAGCTCAACTGCTATTTTTAATTCCGACCATGGAGAATTTAGCAGTGCCGAGATGCTTTGTGGAGCCTATATGGATGGATTTTTTTGGTTAGGAACCGAAAATGGTTTAATTAAATTTGACCCAGGCCTCAAGAATCTCTACTACTTTAACACTCCAGACTCCCTCAGCATCTATTCAAACAAACTTCATACCGTCTGTTTAATCAACAAGCAGCTCTGGACTGGTGATTCCTATGGAGCAATAAGCATTGTAAACACTGACAATTTGAAGGTAAAACATCTATTTCTTAATTTAGATAATCAACCCTCACAAGGGCTTGTACCCATTTCACAGATTTATCTCGATTCACATCAACGAATATGGGTAGTAAGTAATAATCTTTACTGCTATAACCAATGGGGGCAAAAACTATCATTCCCTTTTATTAAAACGCTACAAAATCAAAAAGTAAAATCCGTTGTAGAAGATTTTGAAGGTCATCTTTGGATAGCAACCGATAATGGTTTGTATAAGGTAAATGCAGATAACAACATCATCATTCCGTTCTTTGAATCCGATGGACTTCAAGGAAACAGCTTCAATCAATGGTCGCAGAGGTTGCTCGATGGAAGCCTCCTTTTTGGTGGAAGAAATGGCTTTAATCTCATTTACCCATCTAAAATTGCCCTTAATGAGAGACCACCGCAGGTAGAAATTTCTGGCATAAAAGTTTTTAATCAGTTACTCAGCAACGATTATACTCAAACCAAATCCATAACACTTTCATATAATCAAAACTACCTTACAATTTATATGGCTTCTTTAAATTTCACCAATCCAGAAAAAGCCAAATATTCATACATTTTAGAAGGACTAAATGATAGCTGGATTAACAACGGCAATCAATCAACGGCTATTTTTACCAATCTAGCATCCGGAACTTATCACTTAAAGGTAAAAACCTCCAACAGCGATGGTCTGTGGAATTCCACACCAAAGGAACTAACCATAATCATTCGCCCTCCCTTTTGGAAATCTTGGTGGTTTTTAACAATAATTACTCTAATCATAGGGTTTGGCATATACAGCTTTATGAAAGTAATACGTGAGCAAATTAAATTTAGGGAAAAGACTATTGAATTGGAGCAACGCCTTCTACTTACCCAAATGAACCCTCATTTCATCTTTAATTCCCTAACCGCCATTCAAAGCTACATCTTTCGCAACGACCCAAAATCGGCAGGAAAATACCTTGCCAGCTTTGCAAAGCTGGTTCGCTTGATCCTCGAAAATTCCAGAAACAAGTATACAACCATTGGTAAGGAGATTAAAACACTGGAGCATTACCTAGAACTACAAGCACTTCGATTTGATGAGAAATTTGAATTTGCCATTGAAGCCGATCCAGATATTGAAAGAGAGAGTATGACAATTCCACCGATGCTTACCCAGCCATTCATCGAAAACGCTATTGAACATGGAATTAATACGGATGCAGGCAAAGGCCATATTATTATTCGCTATTTATTGCACGATGAGATAATTATAATTGAGGTTGAGGACGATGGAATAGGTATCAACAAGGCAATGCAGCTACAAAAAGAGGGCCAGAAAGATCATATATCTCTAGCCACCAAAATTTCAAAAGAGAGGCTTGAAAACTTAAACAAGTTGGAAAAAGGTAAAATTAGTATGGAGATTGTAGACCTTGCTACCATTAATAATTTATTTCATGGAACAAAAGTTACTTTTAAAATTCCATACAAATGGGTTGAAACATCATATAGAATTCCCTAACTTGAACAAAATTTTGGAATATGTTAAAAACCATTATTATCGACGATGAGCTGATGGCAAGAGAGGCCATAAGCAACATGGTGACATTATACTGTCCCAACCTCGAAGTAACCGACACGGCAGATAGCGTTGCTAGCGGCTACGAAACCATCAAAAAGCATAATCCCGATCTTGTGCTTTTGGATATTAAGATGACTGATGGTACTGGATTTGATTTGCTGCAAATGTTTGACACCATCAACTTCAAATTTATCTTCATTACGGCATATGAGGAGTACGCCATTCAGGCATTCAAATTTAGTGCTCTCGATTATCTGCTAAAGCCCATTGATCCAAACGACCTCATAGCCTCCGTAGAAAAGTTAAATGATTCTATCCATAAAGAAGATGAAAATATTAAGCTCAAAGCCTTTATGGCAAACATACAAGGGGTAACACCTGAACTCAAGAAAATAGTTCTAAAAACAGCAGAAAGCATACATCTGGTAAATGTTAAAGACATTATTAGATGTGAATCCAGCTCCAACTACACTCTTTTCTTCTTCACCGACAATACCAAGCTATTGGTATCTAAGACACTTAAGGAGTTTGATGAAATGCTCAGCCCATACGGCTTTTTCAGAGCCCATCAGTCACACCTAATAAACCTTAACTTTCTCGACCGATATGATAAAGCCGAAGGTGGAACGCTTATTTTAAAAGATAAATCCGCCATTCCTCTTGCCGTTAGAAAACGAGAGCAGCTGATGAAAATTTTTGAAAACTTATAACCAACAGTTTTAAAAATCAATATACATAGGTTATGTAGTGGTCAATTAACCTTGAATTAATATTTGTTTAACTAAATAATAATAATCCATATCACCACATCAAGAAGTAGGAAAATTACCTTTGAGCAGACTTAATGTAATCCTTCATAAATGGACAATTTTTACTTAATTGCCGTTTCGGTATTAATCCTACTAGCCATAGTAGACCTTGTTGTAGGTGTAAGTAACGATGCAGTAAATTTTCTCAACTCGGCTATAGGTTCTCAGGTTGCACCAAGATACATCATTTTAATTGTTGCATCACTTGGTGTAATTTTAGGGTCCATTCTTTCCAGTGGAATGATGGAAATTGCCCGTAAAGGGATATTTCACCCCAATGAATTTTTCTTTTCTGAAATCATGATCATATTTATGGCGGTAATGCTCACCGACATAATTCTTCTAGACCTTTTTAACACTTTCGGTCTACCAACTTCCACCACTGTTTCACTAGTTTTTGAACTATTGGGTTCCGCTGTTGCAGTTGCTTCAGTGAAAATTTTAAGCAACGGTGGCTCACTAGCTTCACTAAGCCAATACATCAACACCGATAAAGCACTGGCAATTATTTCAGGCATTCTTATTTCCGTAGTCGTCGCGTTCATAACTGGGTCTGTAGTAATGTATATTGCACGTATTTTATTCTCGTTTAATGTAAAGCGAACATATCCATATTTTGGTGCCATTTTCGGTGGTTTTGCTATCACAGCCCTCACCTATTTTATAATTATGAAAGGGGTACAGGGTACGTCGTTGGTGCCACAAAGCATTATTGATTATCTAAATAACCAAACCTCCTTAATTCTGTTAATTAGTTTCTTAGGATGGACCGTAATTCTACAGGTAATAACCATATTCTTTCGATTCAATATTTTTAGGCTTGTGGTATTAGTGGGAACATTCGCCCTAGCTCTCTCCTTTGCCGGCAACGATCTGGTTAACTTCATTGGAGTTTCCATGGCTGGTCTCAAATCCTACCAAATATTTGCTGCGTCAGGTGTTGCCGCTGACCATTTAGTAATGTCGCAGCTAGCCGGACCGGTAGCAGCAAACACCTATTATCTGCTCATTGCAGGTTTGATTATGGTGGCAACCCTTTTCCTATCCAAAAAAGCTAAAACAGTCACCGAAACAGAGGTAAACCTTGCCCGTCAAGATAGTGGTGCAGAACGTTTTGGTTCATCTCAGTTTTCACGCACCTTGGTAAGACAAACCATGGCTGTTTCGGCAACGCTTGCACGAATTACACCAGGTCCCATTGTCCGTTTTATCGAAAATAGGTTCGATCAAACAAAAGCACAGAAGGTTTACCCTCGCAAAAATGCAGCGAACGCCTCCTTTGACCTAGTAAGAGCGTCAGTTAACCTCACCATTGCCAGTATCTTGATTTCCACCGCAACTTCCTTAAAGCTGCCTCTATCTACCACTTATGTAACCTTTATGGTTGCAATGGGCTCCTCCCTAGCCGACCGTGCTTGGGGCAGAGAAAGTGCGGTGTATCGAATAACCGGAGTGATCACGGTAATTTCAGGCTGGTTTTTTACAGCACTCATTGCATTTACTGTAGCCTCATTGGTAGCCATCGCCATCTCTTTTGGTGGAAAATGGGTTGTGTTTGCGTTAATCGTTTTGGCAGGATATATTCTATTTAAAAGCCACAAGCTTCATAAAAAAAAGTATGACGAACGTCATTCAGTAGAGGTTGACGAGCTAGCCTTTGAAGATTCAAATATTGTTCGCAAGTGCATCAAGGATGTTAAGGAGATGCTCAAAAATTCCATTGAGATATACAATCAAACATTAATCGGACTGTCAACGGAAGACAGGAAACTGCTCAAAAAAATCAATCTTCAAGTTGAAGAATTAAACGCTAACGCGAAAAAATTAAAAAACAATCTTACCACCACACTACAAAAATTCCGTGTCGATTCCATTGAAACCGGACATTTCTACGTGCAGGTTGTTGACTACCTACGCGAGATTGCCCATTCACTAACCTTTGTTACTGGCCCAAGTTTTCAGCATATCGACAACAATCACAAGGGATTCAACAAGGTTCAACAAAATGAAATCAAGGAAATTAACCTTAAAATATCCAAGCTGTTCGAGCAAATTATTAAAATGGTTTCCGACAATGACTTTACTGACATTCCCATAATTATTAACATGCAACAAGATGTTCTAGAAACCATTAATATTGCCCGAAAAAATCAAATTAAGAGAATCAAATCCAATGAAACTGGAACAAGGAATAGCGTGCTTTATTTAGGTATTCTTAACGAATCCAAAAATATGCTGTTACAAACCATCAATCTTCTAAAGGCACAGCGCGATTTTATTCTGAACAATTACGATGAATAACCTTAGCTATATATCCACAAAAAAGGGTGCTTATTGCACCCTTTTTTGTTTCCAATCACCCGTTATCAAGTTGTAACTTATTTGCCTACTTAAGCCCCATCTTAGTCTTAATAACCCCTTGATATTTCTTATCGATAACCAAAATATGGTTAACAAGCCATTCTTTCAGAAACTTCATCATTTCAATTGCCACACCTTCAAAACCGGACTTATGCTTCTGCTGAAACTCCTTGATCTTTTCAATGAATAGTTGATGCTGACTCATATGAGATTCAAGATCGTCATAATTTGCGCTTTTCATCAAAAATTCCTCTCGCCTAAAGTGAGAAATGGTATAGTCCGATAGCTTTTTAAGTAATGGCTCAGTGATTGCGTTGCCTTTTCCTTCTGCAAGAGCACCAATAAGATCATCGATTATTCTCACCAAATTTTGATGATCGCTATCGATACTTTCTATTCCCAACTCATACTTAAAATTCCAACTTGTGTAGTACATATTGCTACCTAAAATGAGCGACAATATTAGGTATTAATTACAAACTTCAATTTATAGAAATGATCCATTCATCAATCAACGAACTTATATCCCACTCCCTTTATCGTTTTGATATAATCATCTCCAATCTTTTCTCTTAACTTTCTAATATGAACATCAATGGTGCGATCACCCACAATAATGTTATCGCCCCAAATGGAGGAGAAAATTTCTTCTCTAGTGAAAACCTTATTAGGTTTGGAGTGGAGTAAGGCAAGAAGTTCGAACTCCTTCTTTGGTAAAACTAAATCTTCACCCTCCTTAACCACCATGTAGCGTTCCTTATCGATAATAATACCTGTAATATCCATAAGTTGGCTTTCTCCTTTCGAATCTACAATATTGCTATCAAGACGTTTTAACATAGCCTTTATCCTACTTACCAACACTTTTGGTTTGATTGGCTTAGCAATATAATCATCTCCACCAGCCTCAAATCCAGCAATTTGAGAGTAGTCCTCTCCCCTGGCCGTGAGAAAGGCAACTAGGATATTCTTTAGCTTTGGATTTTGCCTTATAACTTCACAAGTTTCAATACCATCCATCTCTGGCATCATAACATCCAATAAAATCAAGTGGGGCATTACCTCTTCAGCCAAACGAATAGCTTCCATTCCATTGTTAGCAGTGAATACTTGAAATCCCTCTTTTTTGAGATTATATCCAACAAATTCCAGAATGTCGAGCTCGTCATCGACTATCAATATTTTGTAAACCTGCTCCATATCAAACAATTATTAAACGTTATAAAGCTACCCAATATCTTGTTTCAGCGCATTAAGATAAAGCTAATAATCGATTGTGTCAAGGAAATATTGTCTTAACGAAACGATAAAGCATTCGTAATCAACTTCCTTCCTTTTACTTCTTCCTTTGCATTGAATTATCAAAACAACCTAAGCGTCGGTTCAAAATGAGAATAAAACTATTTAGCATTGGAATTACCCTACTACTCAGCAGCGTTCTGAGTTTAAAGGGGCAAACAGGAAGCATTGAGGGCGTTATTTCAGATAAAAAAACAGGAGAAACACTCGTTGGTGCAACCATAATATTAGCAGGAACAACAATCGGAACTACATCCGACCTTGATGGTAAATACATTCTCGACAACCTCAAACCAGGAACCTACAACATTAGTGTAAACTTTATTTCTTACCAGCAGCAAGCCTTTTCAAATGTGAAGGTAACATTGGGTAAACCCACCAGGCTAAATGTGACACTGGATGAAGTATCACAAAAAATAGACGAGGTTGTAGTAAGTGCCACTAAAAAGACCCACACCGAAGTTTCGATGATTGCCTCCATTAAAAGCAGCCAGCTGGTAGTAAGTGGCATTTCGAGCCAGCAAATAGCTAAAGCACAGGATAAAGATGCATCTGAAGTTGTTCGACGTATTCCAGGAATTTCCATACAGAATGGCAAATTCATCATTATTAGAGGACTCTCACAGCGGTATAATAATGTTTGGATGAATGGCTCTGCCGTACCTAGTTCAGAAACTGATTCTCGAGCTTTCTCCTTCGATATGATTCCCAGCTCTCAAATAGACAATATTACTATTGTTAAGTCGCCAGCACCTGAATTCCCCGCCGATTTTTCTGGTGGCTTTGTGCAAATTACCACTAAAGATCTGCCAGACTCTAGTTCAATAGAGATTGGATGTGGATTGGGGGGGAATGATCAAACTCTGTATAAAACCTTTAAAATTGGTCCAAAAGGCGCACTAGACTTCCTTGGAGTTGATGATGGAACACGGAATATTAAGTCAACAGTTCCTTACCGTTTGAATAATGATATATCAACAAATTCATCGCAAATTAATGAGGTTTCCCAACACGGCTTTAATAACAGTTGGAGCGTAGATAATTATAAGTCGTTTACTAGGCCCGACCAGCGTCTCTCAATAATGATAGATCACAAATACTCCTTAGCCAACAACAAGACCCTGGGAATTTCTTTTGCCACCAACTACAACCATTCCTTTAGAGCCATTCATAACATGGAAAACGCCCTAATTGGTTCATACGATGTAATCAACGATCGTCCAAACTACTTCTTTAAATACACTGATAATCAGTATACCGTAGAGTCAAAACTTGGAACCATGTTTAACCTCTCCTATATTCCAAATAGCAGAACAAAAATTCTATTTCACAATATTCTTAACATAGATGGGACAAACAGGCTAACTAACCGAACTGGATATCAATTCAATAGTGGCTTTTATCAAGAACAACAGGAATATTTGTATAACAGCCGATTAACCTATTCTGGACAGGTAAATGGAAATCATAAGTTGGATGAGAATAATAATCTCGATTGGACCGTTGGTTACTCCTTGTCAAAAATGAATCAACCCGACAGACGAGATATTTCGCGCGATAGAAGTATAACCGATACAGCAGTGCCCTTAACCGTCGATTTCAACGACACAAAGCGACTCTTCCTAAAGTTAAATGAAAATGTATTCTCAGGAACAACAAACTACCAGTTTAAAATTGGCCATTGGACAAATTTTACTCCAACAATTAAGGTTGGCCTTTACGGAGAATATAAAGATAGAGACTACAATGCCCGATCGTTCTACTACATCTTAAACTCCGCTGCCAATCAATCACTCAACTACCTATCGAACGAGGAGGTATTTAGTAGCACAAATCTTGGTATTAACGGTGTGTATGTATATGAAGATACTCGAAACACCGATAGCTATAAGGCCAACAATAGATTGGCAGCAGGCTATGCTGCCATTTCCATCCCTCTTCGTAAGTTCAACATTTATGGTGGAGTACGGTTTGAAAATAACAATATGGCAATAACCAAATATGTTTCACTCGATCCTACCAATTTTACCACCAAGAAGACCTCCTATAACCAGTCTGACATTTTTCCATCCGTTAACGGAAGCTACAGTATCTCCAACAAACAGCTTGTGCGCTTGGCCTATGGTGCGTCTGTAAATAGACCAGAATTTAGAGAACTATCAACCTCTACCTATTACGACTTCGACATTTTTAGCTTTGTAGTAGGTAATACAAACCTCAAAACTGCTTATGTTCAAAACATTGATCTCCGGTATGAAATTTATCCTAAACCGGGTGAAATGATCTCATTTGCCATCTTCTATAAAAACTTTAAGGATCCCATAGAATCAACTTACTATGAAAATTCGGGTGGCTACACCTTTTCCTTCACCAACGCCAAATCGGCCAATAACCTTGGTGCTGAAATTGACATGAAAAAAGGGCTTGAGACGCTAGGGATGAAGCATTTTTCACTCTCATTCAATGCTGCCTACATATACAGCCGAGTAAAATTTGACCAGAGCAACACCTTAGAGCACGACCGACCAATGCAAGGACAATCCCCTTATCTCATAAATACCGGTTTGTTTTACCAAAACAATAAGAATACTCTTACCTGTGGATTACTTTATAATGTTATTGGAGAACGAGTAGTAGGTGTTGGTAGAGTACTTGCTAACAATCCAAGCATTTCAGTTCCCGATATTTATGAACTTCCTCGAAACCTTGTAGACTTTACACTCAATGTAAAAATCAACCACTTTTTAAATATCAGCGGTGCAGTGAAAAATATTTTAAACGACGATGTGGTACTTCAGCAAACGGCAAAATTCAATGACTCAAATGGTGTATCACAAGTGCGAAACCAAACCAAGCAGAAATACAATCCTGGACGAAACTACTCACTCTCCTTGTCATTTAAGTTTTAACTAAAAAAACCATCATAATTTCATTTTAAATCTTAACCATAAAATCCATGAAAATGAAAACTTCAACTATGAACATCATTCTCGCAATGGCGACTGTGGTGACGTTAGCTACTGGATGCAGCAAAAGCAGTGACTCAACTTCCTCGGATCCAGTTATTCCCGGTGATGCCACCACATGGGTAGGAACAACCATTGGTGACGGTTCCGATGCTTTTGAGATAAAGGGTAAATACGTTATTAAAAAAGGCACATACTCACTTAAGGGTTGGGTATATGTTGTAAGCGGCTCTACACTTTATATTGAGCCAGGCACAATAATAAAGGGGGACAAGGCAACCAAGGCAACTCTTATTGCTGAACCAGGTGGCCAAATTTTTGCAGAAGGAACTGCTAATGAGCCAATTATTATGACTTCAGCTCAGGCACCAGGTAGCCGTAAACCAGGTGACTGGGGTGGTTTAGTGGTATGTGGTAATGCTGTTAACAACCAAGGCCAAATGACCATTGAAGGTGGCTTACGCACGGTTCATGGTGGCTCCAATAATGCCGACAACTCAGGTATTTATCGCTATATCCGCATTGAGTTTGCAGGTTATCCTTACGCCACCGACCAAGAAATCAATGGCATGACCTTTGGTTCGGTTGGTAGCGGCACAACCGTTGACCACATTCAGGTATCCTACTCCAACGATGACTCCTATGAGTGGTTTGGTGGCTCAGTAAACTGCAAGTATTTGGTTGCATACCATGGCTGGGACGATGATTTTGATACCGATAATGGCTTCTCTGGAAATATGCAATTTTTACTTGGTGTTCGCGATCCTAAGATTGCCGACCAGTCTCTCTCCAACGGTTTTGAATCGGACAACAACTCCAGCGGCAGCAGTGCAACTCCATATACCTCTGCTGTATTTAGCAATGTTACCCTTATTGGACCTGGACAAGATGCCAACTTTGCCAACACAACCAATTACATCGATGGTGGTGGAATGAACCCAAATAACGGGTCTCGCCTTGGTCAGTTCCAAACTGGCGCACAAGTTCGCAGAAACTCACATCAAAGCATCTTTAACACAGTAATTGCTGGCTATCCAGTCGGTCTTATCGTTGAAAACGACAAGGGCAGCACTACCCAAACTGCTGCCGCGAATGGTGATCTGTATGTTATGAACGATTATTTTGCAGGCATGACCATTCTTGGTAGTGATAAGAATAAGACTTGGTTAGATCAACTTTCCACCGATGCAACTACGCTCGATCCAAACCAGCTCTCCTTTTCTCACACCTTTTTCATGCTTCCAGCAAACTTCAACAATTCTGTTGCAATTGCTGATCTTAAGCTCAACCAGCCAAACAGCACCATTGCAAATCCAAACTATGGTCCAATGGCCGATAGCCCATTACTCAGCAAGGTTGGTATTTTTAGCAATTCATTACTACAGAATAGCTGGTTCGATCAAGTTAGCTATGTTGGTGCTTTCAAGAGCGATGCCGATGCCGATAACTGGATGAAGGGATGGACCAATTTTGATCCTCAAAACACCGTTTATTAGAATTATCGTTCTAGTTAAACACTTTAAATATTGATCAAAACCGGCCCTCCATGAATGTGGCGGACCGGTTTTGATTTCTTAATCAACGAAAAGCTTTAAGTAGCAAAAGTTATTGCTAGGAGAAACAATTAACTTTGACTACTGAATTAAATTCGCTATGATTGCATCAAATCGACACAAGTATGAAGAAATTAATGATATTAATCGTTGCCATAGTTTTCACGTTACCCTTATTTTCTCAAAACATATCGGAGGGAAAGGATGGCCTGTACTACGATAGCCAAGGAGCACTCTACACCGGCACTTACCGCAACTTTTATGAAAACGGTCAAATTAAAACCGAAATTCCACTAATTAATGGACTGAAAAGCGGCTCCATGATGATCTACTTCCAGAATGGTCAAACCAATGAAATTCGGTCATACAAGGATGGAAAAATGGATGGAACTTGGCTCACTTTTACAGAAAAAGGTTCAAAGGTAGCAGAGGCCAACTATGCAAATGGCATTAAGAATGGAAAGTGGTTTATTTGGGACGAAAATGGAATACTACGTTACGACATGACATACGACCAAGGTAAAAAAGTTGGGTTATGGATAATCTTCGATGAGAAAGGAAATAAGCTCTCGGAGCGCAATTACAATGCTACTCCTTAAAACAACCACCAAGGAGGTTATTCTATATAATGCGTCGGAAAGGAATCTCTCTTTTCCGACGTTTTTTTTATTTTTACTAATTATCGTCGAAACATGTATTCACAAAAAATAGGGTTAATAAATTTGTTTATTTAACCATTTCCCCATCTTACTACCCTTAAACAAAAAGGATGTTATTAAATAGGTCATTATAAGCTAAAATTATGATTTCTACTCTTGTTTTAGAACAAAACCTTTACTAGACTTGTGACCATAAAAACAATTAAATAAACCTTATAAACTAACTGAAATGACTAAAATGACACCAAAGCAGTACATGGATAGAGAGGATAAGTTTGGGGCTCACAACTACCATCCGCTTCCAGTAGTACTCGAAAAGGGAAAAGGGGTATTCGTATGGGATGTTGAAGGCAAAAGATACTTCGACTTTCTTTCAGCCTATTCTGCAGTTAATCAAGGACACTGCCATCCTCGGATTATCAATGCAATGAAGCAGCAAGCCGAAATTTTAACCCTCACTTCACGTGCATTTTACAACAATGTTCTAGGTGAGTTTGAAGAGTTTGTAACCAAGTATTTTGGATATGATAAGGTTCTGCCCATGAACTCAGGTGCTGAAGCTGATGAAACGGCCCTCAAACTTTGTCGTAAATGGGCTTACAGTAAAAAAGGCATTAAGGATGGAATGGCCAAAATTATTGTATGTAATGGAAATTTCCATGGCCGTACAATCACCATTATATCCATGAGTTCCGATCCTGATTCCTTTGGCGGATTTGGACCATTCACTCCCGGTTTTATAAATATTCCTTACAACGATATTCCTGCTCTCGAAAAAGCACTTGAAGACCCAAATGTTGCAGGTTTTCTCGTTGAACCAATTCAGGGTGAAGCGGGTGTATTTGTTCCAGATGCAGGCTACTTGAAAAAAGCAAACGATCTTTGCAAGGCTAAAAATGTTTTATTCATTGCAGATGAGGTTCAAACAGGTCTTGCGCGTACTGGAAAAATGCTAGCTTGCGACCACGAAAATGTTCATCCCGACATACTTATCTTGGGAAAAGCCATTTCGGGCGGTGTTATGCCAATATCTGCAGTTCTTGCCAACGATGACATTATGCTTTGTATTAAGCCTGGTGAGCATGGTTCTACCTTTGGAGGAAATCTAGTGGCCTGCAAAGTTGCCATCGAAGCTCTTAGCGTAATTAAGGAAGAAAAGCTAGCCGAAAATGCTGATCGCATGGGCAAGATCTTCCGTGAAGAGATGGAAAAATTCAAGAAGGATACCAACAGTCACATGGTTGATATTATTAGAGGTAAAGGTCTACTCAACGCCATTGTAGTTCGTCCTAAAAAAGGGAAAACAGCATGGGATGTTTGCCTTGCCATGCGCGATTTAGGGCTACTTGCCAAGCCAACGCATGATCACATCATTCGATTTGCGCCACCTTTAGTTATTACCGAATCGGAACTTCGCGAAGCAATCACTATTATTCAAAAAGCCTTTAAACTTTTTGAATAACATAAAATATTGCATTGAAAGCCACCAAATTGGTGGCTTTCTTTTATGTAGTAATCATCTGTTCTCCTAAATTTTTCTGGTCAATTAAACGGTTAACCTCTTTACCTATCTAACGACCATAAATAACATTAAATCAAAAAAATATGACAAAGCATCAACTTCTGATTACTGCAGGTGTGGCAACCTTGCTAGGAGTAGTAGGTTGCAGCAATATTGAGAAAAAACCGACACTGGCTTTTTCTCCTGCCAATATGGATCAATCCATTAAACCCGGCGTCGATTTCTATGATTATGCCAATGGCACCTGGATTAAGAATACACCCATTCCAGAAGATAGATCAAGATGGGGTTCCTTTGATCAACTTCAAGAGGAAAATAACGTATTTGTAAAGGGAATTTTAGAAGAAGCCGCCGCCTCAAAAGATGCTGTTAAGGGTTCTAACCTGCAAAAGGTTGGAGATTTTTATGCATCTGGTATGGATACCATTGCTATTGAAAAAGTTGGTTTTACACCGCTAAAATCCGACTTCGACAATATTGATAAACTCACTAAGCCTGAAGATATCCAAGGTTATATTGCGGAACTTCAAAAATTGAGCATCCATCCTGCCTTCTATTTCTACATTGCACAGGACGAAAGGAACTCAAACACCATGATCGCAACCCTTTCGCAGGGTGGCTTAGGATTACCTGACCGTGATTACTACCTTGGTAACGATGCTCGATCGAAGGAAATTAAAGATGCTTACCTTAAATATATTACTAAATCATTTGAACTTACAGGAGTTGATGCCTCCAAGGCAACACAGTATGCCCAGGATATTTTAAGTATCGAAACTCGTATAGCTCAAGTTTCCATGAGTCGAAAGGAACGACGTGATCCAATAAAAACCTACAACAAAGAAACCATTAAAGATATGCAGAAGTTGGCTCCCGGTATTAAATGGGATGCCTATTTCACCACTCTTGGAATTAAAAATATTGAGTCGTTTATTGTCGATAATCCAAAGTTCTTTACCGAAATAGGTAAAATGGTAAAGGATATTCCTGTTGAGAATTGGAAAGTTTACCTGAAATGGAATATTCTTAACAATTACTCACCCTACCTTAGCAACCAGTTTGCTACCAACAACTTCAACTTTTATGGTAAACAGCTCTCTGGACGTGAAATTAATCTTCCAAGATGGCAGCTAGTTGCTGCTACAGCCAATAGAGCAATTGGTGAAGCAATCGGAGAACTTTATGTTAAAAAGTATTTCCCCGCCGAAGCTAAAGCAAAAATGATTGACTTGGTTAATAACCTAAAAGAATCATACAAGGAACGTATCAAACAGCTACCTTGGATGAGCGAACCTACCAAAGTAAAAGCCCTTGAAAAGCTAGCTAAGATCAATGTTAAGGTTGGCTACCCCGATAAGTGGGAAGATTACACCTCTCTCACCCTCAACAGGGATAGCTATATTCAAAATATAAAAAATGCCAGTGCATTCCATTTTCAGAAGAATTTATCCGAATTGGGTAAACCGGTAGACCGCACCAAGTGGGAAATGACACCCCAAACTGTTAATGCATACTACAGTCCAACCATGAATGAGATTGTTTTCCCTGCAGCAATTTTACGTCCACCGTTCTTCGATTTCAAAGCCGATGATGCACTAAACTATGGTGGTATTGGCTGCGTTATTGGTCACGAAATGACCCATGGCTTCGATGATCAAGGTAGATTATACGATAAGGATGGAAATCTCTCCGAGTGGTGGACACCTGAAGATGCTCAAAAATTTAACGATCTTACCCAAGTTTTAGTAGATGACTACAGCTCATTTGTTGCTATCGATACCATGCATTTAGATGGTAGACTTACCCTTGGCGAAAACATTGCCGACTATGGTGGATTAACCATCTCTTTTAACGCATTCAAAAAGTTAGTTGCCAAAGGGAACGAACCTACCATTGACAAATTTACACCACAGCAACGCTTTTTCCTTTCCTATGCTAACGTTTGGAGACAAGGTATTCGCGACAAGGAACTCATGAGAAGGCTTAAGGAAGATGTTCACTCTCCTGGAAAATACAGAGTAAATGGTGCCCTTTTCAATATTCCAGAGTTTTACGACGCATTTAACATCGACGTAAAAGATCCGCTATATCGCGCACCCGAAAATAGACCAATGATATGGTAACAATATAAGGGTATCAACAGAATGCATAATATTCTCCTATTGAAAAAAATAGAATTGTTTACAATAGAATGAGAATTGTTGAGTTTTCTGTTGATGCCTTATTCTTAAATTTATCATTATAAAAACTAATACAATCTGAAAGGATGAAAAACATTTTGGCAAAAGTTGCACTCGTTTCCTTACCGCTGGTAATGTTTGCCTGTAAAGGAAATGAAGGTTTAGAACAAAAAGCGTTAGACAAGGCAAACATGGATTTGACCGTTAAACCCGGAAATGATTTTTTTGAATATGCTGGAGGAACTTGGCTTAAAGACAACCCAATTCCAGATGACAAAACCTCCTATGGAAAATTCGACAAAGTTTATGAAAAAAGTATTTCTGATGTAAAGTCCATTTTGGAAGAAGCTGCTGCCAATGCAAGCAAAGCTTCCCAAGGAAGCCTCGATCAAAAGATGGGTTATTTCTATGCTTCTGGTCTCGACACCAATACCATAGATAAAATTGGTTATGAGCCAATTAAACCTATTTTTCAAAAAATTGACGCCATTACCACCGTTCCTCAAATACTCAATTTTGTTTCATTCCTTCATTTACATGCCATAAGCAGCATGTTTGGAATGGGTATTGAACAGGATTTAATGAATAGTAAGGTTTACCGTATATACATAAGTCAGGATGGAATTGGACTTCCAGATAGAGATTACTATCTGGAATCAGATGCCCGCTCTCAAGAGATAAGAAGTGAATATATGAAGTATGTTCAGAAACTTTTTGAGATGATTGGTGAAGCTCCTGAAAAAGCCGCTGCCGATGCAAAAGTCATCATGTCTATTGAAACTCAATTGGCAAAAGCATCAAACACTAGGTTGGAGGATCGTAATATGCAGGCCCTATACAACCCAACATCCAAGGCAGACCTAATTAAGAAATTTCCGAACTTGCTCTTTGAAAATTATTTCAACGACATGAGCATCAAGTCCGATGATCCAATTGTAGTTACCCAGCCCAAGTTCTTTGCACAACTCAATACCATGATTCCTGAGGTTTCTATCAACGACTGGAAAACCTATCTTCGCTGGAATGTAATTAACGAAAGTACTGGTATCCTATCCTCTCCATTCGTTAATGAAAGCTTCCATTTTTATGGCACAATACTCTCTGGACAAAAAACCATTAGCCCACGTTGGAAAAGAATTTCTGGTGCAGCAAACAACTACCTTGGTGAAGCCGTTGGACAGCTTTACGTTAAAAAATTCTTCCCACCTGAAGCCAAAGAGCGAATGATTCAGCTGGTTAAAAATCTTCAAGCTGCCTACGCAAAACGTCTTGCTAAAGTTGAATGGATGACCGATTCAACCAAGACCAAAGCAATTGAAAAACTTCATGCTGTTACGGTTAAAATTGGATATCCCGACAAATGGAAAGACTACACCAAACTCGACATTAAGAAAGATAGCTACTATGATAACGTAATGAATGCAAGAGCATTCTTGGTTAGAGAAAATCTCGACAAGTTGGGCAAACCAGTTGATCCAACCGAATGGGGCATGACTCCTCAAACCGTTAATGCCTACTACAATCCTCTCAACAACGAGATTGTTTTCCCTGCTGCCATTCTTCAACCACCCTTCTTTAACCTTAATGCCGACGATGCCGTTAACTATGGTGCAATTGGTATGGTTATTGCCCACGAAATGACTCATGGTTTCGATGATCAAGGTCGTCATTTCAACAAGGATGGCAATATGATTGATTGGTGGTCACCAAAGGATGCTGAAAACTTCAATATCCGTACTAAAGTATTGGCCGACCAATTCAGCGGCTTTGTTGCAGTTGATAGTCTTCACGTAAATGGTGAGCTAACCCTTGGCGAAAACATAGCCGATAATGGTGGCTTGAACATTGCCTATGACGCTTTTCAGATTGCCCTTAACGGCAAAGTGCCTAGTAAGATTGATGGTTTTACTGCCGATCAACGCTTCTTCCTAGGTTACGCTCAAGTTTGGATGGAGAACATCCGCAAAGAAGAGCTTATGCGTCGCATTAAAGAAGACGTTCACTCTCCTGCCCGCTTCCGCGTAAATGGTGCCCTTTCAAACATCAATAAGTTCTATGATGCCTTTGATGTTAAACCTGGTGATTCACTCTACGTTGCTCCCGAAAAGAGAGTAAAAATTTGGTAGAAAAACCTAAAAATATGGAAAAGCACTGTTCTTAGGGACAGTGCTTTTTTTTTAATACTTTTAAGAATTTACTAGGCTAACTAATTTAGAAATAAGCTAATATTGATAACCTCTGCAGAAATTATGTTCACAATAACAAACTAACGCCATGGCAACCTACCACTACGCAAAGATGCTTCCTCTGCCAAGGATAGCCATTGTTCTTTCTTTCTTAATGTTGACTGGATGTGAAAACAAGGAAAATACACCATGTAAGGGATTAACTCAGGTATTGGCCAACGAACGGTTTACCCAAGTCAAAAACGTCTCCTATGGGTTACATTTCACCGTTCCAAACGACGAACTCACGCCAGTATATGGAACTCTCCATCTTAAGCTACAGCTGGCTATAAAAGAAAACCTTATTTTGGATTTTAATGGTCCCGACTCTACCCTTAAGGTTATCGACATAAATGAGACTAAAGACCCAAGTTATCAGCTTGTTAATGGACACCTGATAATACCCAAAAAGTATCTTAACGTTGGAGTGAATACAATTTCTATGACGTTTCAATCCGATTCTCGAACGCTGAACAGAAATCTGAATTACCTCTATACCCTCAACGTACCCAATAAGGCTTCACGAATTTTCCCCTGCTTCGATCAACCCGACATTAAAGCAGTATACAATCTTTCGCTACAGCTACCTCTCAGTTGGACTGCCGTTGCAAATGCCCCAATTTCTAGCAACCAGCAGGATACTAAGCACCGAAACATAACCTTTAGCGGTTCTGATAAAATAAGTACCTATCTATTCGCATTTGCTGCCGGCGAATTCCAAGTAATTGAGCACAAAGCTGCAGGAAGAACCATTTCACTATACCACCTCGAGACTGACTCGCTAAAAGTAAAAAGAAACAGCAACGAAATATTTATCCAGATTGATCGGGCAATAGGCTACATGGAGACATACACCGGTATAAAGTATCCTTTTCAAAAGTATGATTTAGTTGCCATCCCAGCCTTTCAATTTGGCGGAATGGAGCATCCTGGAGCCGTATACTACAAAAGTTCACAACTCTTTTTAGATACACATGCTACAGCCAATGAACGGTTGAATAGAGCTAGCCTTATTGCGCATGAAACCGCCCACATGTGGTTTGGCGACCTTGTAACCATGAAATGGTTCAATGATGTTTGGTTAAAGGAAGTATTTGCCAACTTCTTTGCAGCAAAAATTGCCAATCCTCAATTCCCTCAGGTTAATCACGACTTGCTGTTTATGCTATCTAACTATCCAAAGGCTCTTTCCATTGACCGAACAGCAGGAACCCACCCCATTGCTCAGGAGCTCGAAAATCAAGATAACGCGGCGTCCATTTATGGCTCGATTATCTACAACAAGGCTCCTATTGCCATTAGAATGTTGGAAACCAGTATGGGAATCGATTCTTTCCGACACGCCCTACAAAGCTATCTAAAACACTACAGCTACTCCAACGCAACGTGGAAAAACTTACTTCAGATTTTTCAGCAGCACTGCAATAAAGATCTGAATGCATGGAATCAGGCTTGGATTTACGGAAAGGGGGTTCCTGAAATAGAACTGTCATCAAAGAGGGATACAAAGAATGGACTTACTATTGTTCTACAAAACAGGAATAACCCGCAGAAATTTCCTCAGCCCATCACCTTGGCATTAACAAGCGCTACCAACAATCAGGAGTTTACACTCTCCCAGCTACCCGATTCGTTTCAGGTTACTAATGCCGATTATGATGGTTCATTTATTATTCCAAATTCCAATGGGTTAGCCTATGCAATCTTTCATGCCGAATGGTTACAAAGGCCTATTCCAATAGCGAAGCTAGTATATTTAACTCCCATTGAGCGGGCTTCGCTACTAATTAATCAGAAGGAGTTAGCCATTAAAGAGAGAGCTTCTCGTGTTGAATATCTGCATTTTATATGCAATTTTATTTCGGACGAAATGGTTGAAGAACTCCTGCAACAGGCTGCCAAAGATTTAGAATATTGTTACTGGCAGCTGCTAACCAAAAATGAACGAGAACAGAAGACCCAAATGGTAGAAAATTGCCTATTGAACAAGATGAAATCAGCAAAGTCATCTTCACAAATATCGGTAATCTTCAAATCACTTTCCAAGGTAGCCGTAACCCCTGCAACGCTCGAATATTTATACGGTATTTGGATCAAGAAGGCCATTTCACCGTCCCTTCCATTGAGCGAAAACGACCAAGTAATGCTTTGCATGGAGTTAGCCTTAAAGCAACCGAAAATGGCCACCCATATAATAAACAGTACTCTAAAATCGCTTACCTCAAAAGATCTCATTAAGCAGCTTAACTTTGAAAATCCAGCCATTTCCCAAAATAAGGATACGCTCCGGGCATTTTTTGCTAGGATTAAACAGAAGGAGAATAGAACAAAAGAACCGTGGGTATCGGAGGCACTGAGCTACTTAAATCACCCCATTCGGAATGAGGCAAATATCGAAATGCTAGCACAAGCACTGGCTATGCTTCCGGAAATCAAGCAAACTGGGGATATTTTCTTCCCAAAATCGTGGGCAGATGCCGTTCTTTGGGGTTATCACAGCGTTGAAGCAAAGCAGATTGTAACCGCAGCATTTCACTCAAAAACGTTGACTCCCGACCTAAAATTAAAGTTACAACAGTCAGCCGATCTTCTCTTACGAAAATAGCTTCGGAGTTTATATAAAGAGCAAGGGCCGTAATATTACGGCCCTTGCTTGTTTTAATCAAACTATTTATTGAATGAGCATATCACTTTTTGAGTCCAGACTTCCTTAGCAATGCATCAATTGTAGGCTCCTGTCCCCTAAACCGAATGTAGAGGTTCATCGGATGCTCACTTCCACCCTTCGAAAGGATATTCTTGCGGAACGATTCTGCTGTTGCGCGATCGAATATGCCATTCTTCTCGAAAAGAGAAAATGCATCGGCTTCCAATACCTCAGCCCACTTATAGCTATAGTAGCCTGCCGCATACCCACCGGCAAATATGTGGCCAAAGGCAGTAGAAAAGGCTGTATTAGGAACAAGAGGAAACAGTTCTGTTGATGCCATGGCCTTCTGCTCAAAGGCAAGAACATCACCATTAAATGGTGCTGTAATGGAATGCCACGACATATCCACTATGCCAAAGCTTAGCTGACGAACCGAAGCATAGCCACTTAAATAATTTTTACTTTCAATAATCTTTTGAACAAGTGCTGCCGGAATTTTCTCACCAGTTTTATAGTTTACTGCAAATAGGTCGAGCCACTGCTTCTGCAATGCCCAATTCTCCATTATTTGCGAAGGTAATTCTACAAAATCCCTATAAACCGAGGTACCTGAAAGGCTATTGTAGGTTCCATCGGAGAGCATGCCATGAAGTGCATGACCAAACTCATGCAAGAAGGTGGTAACCTCATAGTGCGTGAGTAATGCTGGTTTTGTCTCCGTGGGCTTGGTAAAGTTGGTAACCACCTGAATAAATGGTATTACATTTTTACCGTTAACCTTACATTGATTGCGGTAGGATGTCATCCAAGCACCTTGACTCTTGCCTGCACGTGGGAATGGATCAAGGTATAGAATGGCTATCAGCTTGCTGGAATCGTTGTAAACCTCATAAGCGGTAACATCTTTATCATATACCGGAATTGACTTATTTTCCTTGAACGTTAATCCATAGAGCTTTCCGGCAAGATCAAAAATACCTTGACGCACCTTGTCAAGTTGAAAATAGGGTTTGAGCAACTCATCGTTTAAGCTATACTTTTCATCGCGCAGCTTCTCGGAGTAGTAGCTCCAATCCCAACGTTCAATTTTTCCAACAAAACCATGCCTATGAGCATAATCCTCAACCTCCTTTACATCAGTTTCGGCAACCGGTTTTGATGCCTTTAACAGGTTGGCAAGGAAGCTATTCACCTTTACGGCCGATTCAGCCATTCTATCTTGAAGTACCAAGTCGGCATAATCCTTAAACCCTAAAAGGTTGGCCATTTCCAACCGGAGGTTAACAATTTTACGAATTACCTCCCTGTTATCCGTCTCCTTGTTTCGTATACCGCGAGTGGAGTAAGCTACATAGAGCTGCTTGCGAAGGTTCCGACTTTCGGCATACTTCATAAAGGAGAGAAAGCTGGGCTGTTGAAGTGTAAAAACCCACCCTTTTAGCTTATGCTCCTTAGCCACCATAGCCGATGCCTCAATGGCACTTTCGGGCAATCCGGCCAGCTGGGTAGAATCGGTAATATGAAGAATAAAGCTGTTGGTTTCAGCCAAAACATTATTGTTAAACTTCAGCGACAACTCGCTTAGCTGGCGGGTAACCTCCCTATAACGAGCTTTTAATGCAGAGTCTAGATTAGCACCATTCTTTACAAAGCCGCGATAGGTCTTCTCCACCAGAGTCATTTGCTCTGGATTCAAACCAAGTTCGTTCCTTGTATCGTAAACTGCCTTTACTCGTGCAAACAACTTTTCATTTAGGTTGATATCGTTGCTAAAATCGGAAAGTATAGGTGAAACTTCCTGAGCAATGGTCTGCATTGTGCTATCCGTATTCGCCTCATTCAGATTAAAAAAGATATTACTCACTCTATCGAGCAGCTGACCTGAACCATCAAGCGCAACAATGGTATTTTCAAAGGTTGGTTTTTCCTTGCTATCGGCAATAGAGTCCACTTCAGCCTTCGCCTGTTTAATGGCTTCGTCGAATGCCGGTTTAAAGTCCTCGTGCGAAATTTTATCGAAAGGAGGTGTTTGGTAAGGCGTGGTAAATTCGCCCAAAAGTGGATTTGTGGAGGATTTAGTACCCTCATTACATGAATTTGCTCCCATAAGCATTAATAAACAATAAATTAAATACCTCGATTTCATCTGATCAATTTTCAGGTTAGATTAGTACACAAAAATAGCTCTTTTCGTTAGTTAACTCGTATTAGAGTTCTCTTCACGGTAAGGGTTTAGCTTTCCTCAATTTGCATAGGTGATAATTGCCATCAAAAGCAATCCATCTTTTGCATTACCTTTGCAGCATGCAAAATATATCAGCGTCGATTCGCGCCACACTCAGCTCAATGGGAATTACCCATCTTACACCAATGCAGGAAGAGGCTCAAAGAGTTTGTTTAACTCCTGGAGATGTAATCCTTCTATCGCCAACTGGCTCAGGAAAAACATTGGGTTTTCTCCTTCCCTTAATTCAAATTATGGATCCCGCTGCAAGTGGAGTTCAAGCCCTTATTCTTGCCCCCTCACGAGAACTTTCGCTCCAAATTGAGCAGGTAGTTCGAAAAACTGCCACCGGATTTAAAGTAACCTGTTGCTATGGTGGACATGCCATTAAAACAGAATTAAATAGCCTTATTGAACCACCCTCCCTACTTATTGGTACTCCGGGCAGAATTGCCGACCATATTCGTAGAAATAGTTTTGACACCAGAAGCGTAAGAACGCTCGTACTCGATGAGTTTGACAAATCGCTGGAATTAGGCTTTCAGGATGATATGGAATTTATTATCGGAAGCCTTCAGCATCTCCATAAGCGCATACTTACTTCGGCTACCCAATCGGACGTTGTTCCAGAATTTACAGGTATTCGAAACCCTACTACCTTAAATTTTCTTGAAAAAGAATCGTCAATTTTGCTTACCACCATGCAGGTTGATGCAGAGGGTAAGGATAAATTCGAGGCCCTATTTCGGCTCATTTGCAAATTAGGGAATGCCCCAACACTAGTTTTTTGCAATCACCGTGAGGCAGTTGATCGTATCTGTGATTTACTCAACGAGAGAGGCATATCCAGCGATGCGTTCCATGGTGGTATGGAGCAGGACGAACGCGAACGTTCGCTCATCAAATTTCGTAACAATAGCCACAACTTATTGGTCACCACCGACCTAGCCTCCAGAGGGCTCGACATTCCGGAAATACAAAACATTATTCATTATCAGCTGCCGCATACCGAAGCAGCCTTTATTCACCGTAACGGAAGAACTGCACGAATGCATGCCAATGGAAATGCATTTCTCATTCTCTCGGAGGAGGAGTACCTTCCAAGTTTTGTTGACCCAAATATTGAAAAATATGAACTTTCGGGTGAGATGGTTGTCCCAGAACTCCCAGAATGGATTACACTCTACATTTCGGCCGGAAAAAAGGACAAGGTAAATAAGATTGATATCGTTGGACTCCTCCTACAAAAGGGGGGGTTGGCCAAAGAGGAGCTTGGAAAAATTGATGTGCTCGACAAGGTGTCCTATGCTGCTGTTAAAAGAGAAAAGGCTAAAATCACCGTTAATCTTCTCAAAAATCAACCCCTAAAAAAGAAGAATGTAAAAATTGAAATATCCAACTAATACCCGCTTCCAAACTTTTTTATACCATTTTTCAGTAAATCAACCGATAGTAACTTTGGGTGATCACGCTACCGTTGTAAAAAATTACGAATCAATTCAAACAGCTCTTTCTGACCAATTGGCTTCGACAAATAAGCATCGCAGCCAACTTTGAGCAACCGGTCCTTATCGCCTCCCATGGCATAGGCAGTGGTAGCAATAATGGGCAAATGCGGACGAACTGCCTTTAGCTGCTTTGTGGCTTCATCGCCACTCATTATAGGCATTTTTATGTCCATCAAAACCAAGCTTATACGGCTATCGGCTGTACCAATATCAACAGCCTCCTGCCCATTCTTTGCCCGAATAATGGTTACACCCGTTTCGTGCATCAACTCATTTAAATAAAGGAAGTTTACATCCTCGTCCTCGGCAACCAAAATCACAACACCTAAAAGATTATCCTTTGAATATCTTGTTGAAGGTTGACTACCCAAAGACGCTGTATCGGATGAAAAGAACGGTATAGTGAAGAAGAAGGTGGAACCCTTTCCAAATTCCGATTCAAGCCATATACGACCTCCTAAAACCTCTACAAAAGCCTTGGATATGGAGAGTCCCAACCCCGAACCCCCAAAATGACGAGTAAGGTCCGTTTCAACCTGCCTGAAGCGTTCAAATACCAACAGCTGATTCTCCGGCGTAATTCCAATGCCGGTATCCTTTACGTAGAACTTAAGTAAATCATCCTCCTTGGAAACTCCAAACTCGATATAACCCTTCAGGGTAAACTTCAATGCATTATTAATGAGGTTAGTTATAACCTGGGTTAGCTTTACCTCATCGGTAACAACATTGCAATAATCATCTGGCACGTCCATTGCTAACCTCAACTCCAACTGTTTTAAGGTTGCCTGTGGATCAAGCACGGCCTTTACCTTATTCATTAATGCCGAAAGGTTAGTATTACCCAAATTCACCTTCACCTGGTTAGTTTCTATCTTCGATATATCAATAATATCGTTAATAATAGAGAGCAGCTGCTGACTCGTTTTCTTCACAATATCCATGTAAAACGCACGCTTCTCGTCCGAAAGGTTTGGAATGCCCAACATCTCCGAGAAACCGAGCAATCCGTTCATTGGAGTCCGAATTTCATGGCTCATATTGGCAAGAAACGCGGACTTTAACCGATCGCTCTCCTCCGCCTTTTCCTTGGCAGTTAGGAGCTCCTCATTAATAGATTTTATCCGTTCGTTGCTTTCGGTCAACTCCTCGTTGAGAATAGAGAAGGCTTCGTTCTGTTGAATTAATTTTTGTTCACTATTGCGCAGTGTATTTTCATACTGCTTGCGTCTTGTAATATTTTCGCAAATCACCACCACCTTAGCCTTGGAGGAGTTGGTGGTATTAATTGGAAAAACCTTGCCTAAATACCACTGAGTACCGCGTCGACCCTCCACCTCAAAGATCAATGAAAAGCTACGTGCTTCACCGGAAAGAACCGACTTAACGCCATCGGCAAATGAATAGGCACTATCCATACCCACGGCCTTAGAAGTTAAGCAGTTTTCAACAAAATCTTGTCCCAAATGAGCCGACTGCAGTATGGCGTGGTTCGCGTTCAATTGATCTTCCCACGACCGGTTAATGGTTAGCACTTCGGCTTTTTTATTTAGCACAACAATTAGTGCCGATAGCGAGTCAAGAGTAGATTGTGCCAACTCTTTAGATTCACGAACGGCATTCTCGGCCAATATTTTCTCGGTAGTATCGTTAATAGATACCAGCCGTGCCGGCCTATCGAAATACACTATGGGGTGCGAAATAAGCTCGACCAAGATAATAGTTCCATCCTTTAAAATATGACGAGCCGGATGCATCGTGATCTTGCCATCGTACAGCTCCTCCATCTTTTGGAAAAGAAATTGAGCATCCTCCTTAGGACGAATATCTTCAAGAGTCATGGAAAGCAATTCGGCATGAGAATAGCCATATTTCTGAATTATGGCCTCATTTACTGCCATAATGCTTAAGGTTTCTAATTCAAAAACCAACATGGGCATCGGATTGCTATCGAAAAGCAGCTTATAGCGTGCCTCTCTCTCCCGAAGAGCAATCTCCGCCTCCTTCTTTTCCGTAATATCGTGAAGCACACAATGGGTCTGCTTAAAGCGGCCCTCCTGCTCGTATGCAATTCGCCCATCAACCTCCAGTATTATAACCGTATTGCCATTCTTATGTAGGAGATTAAAGTCGATTCCTGAGATCACGCCTTGTTCCTTAAATTTAGGAAAGCGCTCCTGAAAAAGAGGAACTTGCTCCGGAACTAAAAACTCAGCGAAGTTATGTCCTACAACCTCCTCTTTTTCATATCCAAGACGATCGAGCCATGCTTTATTTACCTCCACAATATCACCTTTTTCATTAAGCGATTGGTATGGAGCTGGGGCTTGCTGGTAAAGCAATCTAAAGTACTCCTCGCTTTGTTCGAGCGCAACCTGAAACCCATGCTGCTCGGTAATATCCTCAATTACGCCAACAACCCTTACGGCCTTATCCTCCATGTCGTTGTTAAGCTGTGCAATGATGTGTACCCACCGATTGGGCTCCCCATTGGGCGGAACCACCTCAAATTGCATGTCAAACGCCTCGTTGTGCTGAATCAGGTTCTGTAACGCCAGCTGGATAGAATCCCTATCGGACAAACAGTCTAGAATAGCTTCTAGTGTAACGCAGCTATCGGGTGTTATTGCTATCCCATAAATGCGAAACGACTCATCGGAGGCCCACATTATTTTTGATTGTGGATCATATTCCCAGCTTCCAACACGACCAATACGCTGAGCCATTTCCAACCGCTCCTTTTGAACCTTTATGGAAGCTTCAATCTGTAATCGTGCCTGCTCCATTGCATCCACCTCGGTGGCAAAAGCAATGTTCGACGTCAGCTCCTCGAGCAACTTCAGCTCCTCGGCGCTAAAAAAATTGTCGACACCAACATAAACCCCAAGAATGCCTATTGTTTTGTCTTTTACAATAATGGGAAAATAGGCCAATGATCGAATGCCATATTCACAAATATCCAAGGAGCAACCAACACTTTTGTCTTTCCCTCCAATTTGATATTTTCCCTCATTAAAAGCCTTGGTAACAGGGCATGTTTTCAGGTGCAAGGAGGATAAACACGGCATAATAGGTTTTTCAAAAACACCGGCCTTAGCTACCTCCACTAGTGCATTTTTGGATTCATCATAAATTCCAATCCAAATATTTCTATACTCCCCAACATTAACGCCAATATCGCATACTTTTTGGTAAAGTGCATGTATATTACTAATGCGAACAATAGCTAGGTTAACCTCACTAAGAACATTGTATAAGCGGTTTGCCTTTTTTAGCAGAAGTTCACTCTTTTTTCGTTCTGTAATGTCGGTATACACACCAAGTATTCCGGCAGGAGTATCAGAATCGTCCCGAATGGGAGTTTTGGTTATAAGAATAGTACGAATTTCGCCATTTACCTCGTAATCTTCCTCAATATGCTCTGCAACCCCAGTTAAAAGGATTCGGCGGTCATCGGCCTGGTATTTTTTTGCCAACAACTCGCCATGTAGGTCGAAATCGGTTTTGCCAACAATCGCCTCGGGAGCTAAACCGAGATCGGCTGCCACCAATTCATTACACGATTCATAAACTAAATTCTTGTTCTTGAAAAATATTTTTTGTGGAACACTTCGAATGAGCGTTGAGTATAAATCCTCCGTTTTACGTAACTTTCGCTCTGCATCAAATTTTCGTCGGTACCAGTTTAGCTTTTGACCATGTATTATAAGAATAAGCACTAAAATTACGGCCAAAATAAAAATTGCCACCGTAATTAAAAGTATTATGCTTCGTTCCCGCAATATTTTATAAGCCACATGTTTCTCTATTCGGGTTACCAATACCCAGGGCGATTTGTCAACGATTTTACTGTAGGCAACATACTCAACACCCGCACTTCCTTGCATGTGCCAAATTCCCTCACCCAAATAAAACGCAGGTTTTTTAACATCGATGGAATCAACAATTGGTAATGATAAGGCTATGGTATCATCTTGTATAATACGATTCTTATTTAAAAAGAACATCGAATCGCCCTGCTGCCTCATCAATAATATTTCGGCCGTTTGTAAAGGAACAGGCCAATTTGCCAGCGTGGGGTAGATATAATCCGAGGGATATATACGAAACACGGCTACCTCTTCAAGCGATGATCCAAAGCCCTCGATATTTAGTGGAATTAACAGGCTTAGAAAAATATTTTCATTATATTCGTTCTGATAAAAATCTAGCAACATCACCTTTTTACTGGCAATACACTCGGCTGCCTTGGTAGAAACCATGCTGGAAATCGGAAACTTATTTTTGTCCTCAACAAAATCGACCTTACCCGTTTTACTCAGCAGAAAAAAATCGTAATGATGGTTGGCCTGCAGCTGTTTTACAAAACTTAGCAACCTGTTAGCAGCCACCGTATCGGATGGAGCCTTTAGATAGCTATCAACATACCGATGAAACTCCCTATTGGTTTGCACATAAAGAGCATCAGCCAAACGTTCGTTCCTCCATACCATGAGGTCATCGGCCACAAGATTGGCAACCGATTTCAGCTGATTGGCCATCATTTTTTTATAATTATGGCTGAAATTGACATAGCTATAATAAACCATTGCAATGGTTACCACCATTAGAAAGGATAGTATACCTATTAGCAACTTACTTACAAAAGATAAGTTTCTCATGAGGGAGGAAGATTTTTATCATCCTTAAAAATACGATAATATTTTTGCAATAAATGTTTTTAGGATTACAACCCACCATCTATTTTTTACCACGAAACGATGATCTAGTGTCAGATTACAAAATGGATGATTAATAATATTTCCACGAAATAATATCTGTCAAAAAAATAAGGTATATAGTCATTAATTACTTTGCTAACAATCAAATAAGAACTTTGTTTTAGCTCACCTTCATTAAACTGCTATTCACAAAAAATTCAATGATATCTATAATGTTTGTTACTTTTGTGGCCTTTAAAAACAATGCATGCCCCTTATGTTGTTTTGTAAACGCCTATTTAACCTTTTCTTTAGGCGAAAAGAACAACCATTAAAATCTTATGAAAAAGCACCATCAAAATATGATTGCTCTTGGCAATCAACCCATTGGAAAGCTGCTATGGCAATATTTTCTACCTGCCTTTGCCGGAGTAATCATCAACTCGCTATACAATATTGTCGATCGTATATTTATTGGGCAAGGCGTAGGAGCCATTGCACTTGCAGGACTTAGCGCGGTTTTTCCCATCATGCTTATTATGATGGCCTTTGGTATGCTCATTGGAATGGGGGCCGGTGTTCGAATCTCCATTAACCTGGGCCGGAAGGATTTAAAAAGGGCCGAGCTAGTGTTGGGCAATGCCTTTGTACTTATGGTGATCGTTGCCATATTTATTACCGGTCTTGGGTTTGCCATAAAGGATCCCATGCTGAGGATTTTTGGAACAGGACCGGATACCTACCAATACGCCAACCAGTATCTGAACATCATTCTTCTTGGAAGCATATTCAACATCGTTGGATTTTCCATGAACAACCTTATTCGCTCCGAGGGGAATGCAAAGGTAGCCATGTACTCCATGCTTATTAGTGCAGGAACCAACTTGGTGCTCGATCCCATCTTTATATTTGGTCTACACATGGGGGTAGCCGGAGCGGCTTGGGCAACCATTATTTCACAGGCAATACTGTGCATTTGGGTTATTGCTCACTTTACAAGTAAGCGGGCTGTATTAAAGCTTAGGCTGATTAATTTCAAGGTGAAAAAGGAGATAATCCTATACATTATCACCATTGGATTTGCCCCATTCTTTATGCAGCTGGCCGCAAGCGTAGTGCAAGGAGCATTCAACACCCAGCTGGTTAAGTATGGCGGCGATATTGCCATTGGAGCGATGGGAATTATCAACAGCGTATCCATGCTGCTGGTAATGTCCATTATTGCCATCAATATGGCGGCACAACCCATTATTGGATTTAACCATGGCGCAAAAAATCACCAGCGCGTAAAGGAAACGCTCATTATGAGCATTAAGGCAGCTACCGCAATTTGCCTTGGAGGCTTTCTGTTAGTGCAGCTTTTTCCCGGTGCAATTATTCGGCTCTTCAACACCGATAACGTGCAGCTGCTTCAAATTGGTCGATACGGTCTAAGAATATTTCTTGCCGCCATGCCACTCATCGGCTTTCAAATTATTACGGGAAACTACTTCCAGTCGACCGGAAAAGCGAAGACGGCTGCAATTTTGTCGCTACTAAGGCAGGTGCTTGTGCTTATTCCGGTGCTGCTAATCCTTCCTCATTACTTGGGATTAAGTGGAATTTGGCTAGCCGCTCCCATTTCCGATTTTATTGCTGCCGTCATCGTCTTTGTGTTGCTGATAAAGGAGCTTAAACGACTAGATAGGGCCATCGAAATAGAAAAAGTTAACCATCACGAAATTCCTCATACATAGGTTGGTTGGTAAATATCCCCGCTACATCTCCACGCAAAAAGGTGACGGAAAAAATGCCGATAGAAATTCACAAAAAAGGGTGTAAAAAAAATAGGAAACGCAATAGCTTACATCTCCTCAGATAGCTATATGCTTTTGTTGCGCAGTACTAGGTAATGGCCAAATCTTCGCTTCGCGATTGGGTTCTCTACCTACCTATCACTACTTTCGATCAATCTTAAACTCATTTCCACAGTTGAAGCAATGGTAACGCTTACGAAATGAGGGAAACGGAGCGGCGAGATAAAACACTAGGGTAAACATTAACGAAACAATAAATTCTACAGGACCTTGCCTAACCTTAGCTGAATAGCCAAAAGCGGTATTCTCTGAACCACAGTATGGGCATTTTACCTTGGGGTATTGAGCTGCATTGCGCTTATGGGAGATAAGATCGCTTTCGAGGTAAAACACCGTTGTCTTTGGACGGAAAAAGCAACCGAGAGTACCATCAAGCAACGATTTCCAAAACCCCTTACCCGAAGGTGTAACTTTAGCATTTTTTTGCTCGGTTTGCATAATTTCCATTACCTCCCCCTCACTGAGGTAGGTAACCTCCACCTTTGCCAATAGCTCGGGCATGGTTAGCTCCTTATTTTGCCGAAGAGCCTCCTTCAGCTGCAGCTCCTCCTCGGTACGAAGAAACTCCTCACTATTCTGCAGGTCAAACTCATTGGCCTCTATTTCGGCCAGAATTAGCTGGGCACTTTCAAAGTCGGCATCGTTCACCTCGAGCGTAGCACCACCCACCGCATGGGAATAAAATGGCTGAACCCCAAGCAAATTCTCATTCCCAATAAAGGAGGGTATGCCCTCTGCCTCAAGTCGCCCTTGGAAAACATATAGTTCCGAAGGGTAGGTTGCAACTTTTATGGTTTTCAAGATAATGCAATTTAAATTTCAGCAGGCAATATAGTAAAAAGAAGTGGCCATTTCAATGGAGACAATCGTCCAAAAATTGATCAAGAAACAGACAATTAAGATTCAGTGAATTGAGGAAGTAGGTGGTTAAATGCACATTCCAATACAAAAATTAGGAGATGTATCACCGCACTGCTCTACCGCTAGTTTATTTCGCCAATTTCGTAAGGGTGAAAGCTCCTTTTTACTCCTACTTTTCGACCTTCTTCTCATTAATGATTTCCAATAGGCAACGAAAAATAGAAGGTGGAACCTTTTCCTTCGATGCTATCGAACCAGAGCTTACCTCCCATCATCTCTACCAGAGCCTTGGAAATGGCAAGTCCGAGACCCGCTCCGCTAAACTGCTTCTCCTCCTTACTATAGAGCTGGCTAAAGCGCGTAAATACCCTTGTTTGCTCCTTTACTGAAATACCTATACCGGTATCCTTCACATAAAATACAAGATCGTTGCCCTGTACGCCCCAGCTGGCCTCCACCTCTCCCTCCAAGGTAAACTTAATGGCATTATCGAGCAGGTTGTAAATCACCTGCTGCACCTTTACCATATCGGCATACACGCTGGTCTCCACCGATGGATGGGTAATCACAATCTTTACATCGGGGCTTGGCTTACTCAAGGGGTAGAGCAGCTCCAGGTTAGAAAAGGCGGTGCCGAGTGTAAACTTGGTCACATTGAGCGAAAACTGCCCAGCCTCCAGCTTGGCAATATCGATTAAATCGGAAACTATCTTAATTAAATCGCGGCTACAACCATTAATTATTTCGCCATAGCGTTGCGACGATTCATCGGTAGGTATACGTTTTCGGAGCAGCTCCGTAAATCCAAGAATTCCATTCAGCGGAGTTCGAATTTGGTGCGACATGTTCGACAAAAACGCCGATTTTAACCTATCGCTCTCCTCCGCCTTATCCTTTAATTTTATCAACGTTTTCTTTTGCTCCAAATAGCTACTCAAGCTCTCCCCTATTCGCTGAAAATCGTGTCCATAGCGCGATAGCAACTGAGCCTTTGCAATATCCTCCTCATCGATGGCTTGCTCCACAATTCTGAGCGGATGCGTTATCCAATGGGAAATAATGAAAAAGAGTGCCCACATAATTATCACCGAAAACACCACTATAATTATGATCAAATTCATGGTGTAACGATTGTATTCGCTCAAAAAAGGGAAGTTCTTATTTACACAAAGGTAGTTTATGGTATCGCCAACGGCATTGGTTAAAGGAATGGTTACCTGTGTGGTTCCTTCCTTGCTATTTAAAGTTAGCCTCTTACTGGTGTGGCAAAGAGCAACCCTACCACCCACAATGCCGGCAATTTCGCGAGTAAAGTCGCCATTCCATATCTTTGCTACCACAAAGTAGCCATAGAAGTGTCGACTCCCTTTTTCGGAGATGGTGTGTTGAATGGTGGAACCAAACAATTCCACCAAATTATCATTTAGAAGAACAATGTCCTTAAAATATCCTCTATTCGACAAGCTATCGAGAAAGTAGGAAGGTAGCTTGAGGTCATTTAAAACTGGGTAATTAGGTGAAATATTGCTGTAGCGCACTTCCATGTCCAACGTATACACCTTAAAACCATTGGTGCCGTAGTTAGATAGGATGGGAGGTAAAAAATGCTCTGCCCATATATCATTTCCCGCCTCCATATACGATACAAACTCATCCCAATGAGCATAATCCACAACCCCCTGTTCTATTCCTAAGCGCTTAAGAGCAATTATATCCTTTGCCCCCTTTCGTAGCTGCGCAGCGTTGGAGTGGAGAAAAATATTGGTTTTTTGTGAGCTCATGTGGCTAGTAACAAGCACCAGCACTATAAGCACTATCAACAATCCAGAAAATAGCAATAAAATGATGCGGCGGGTTGTAAACTGTTTCATAGGTTGCGGTTGACGGCTAAATATAAACTATTTATAGAGTAGTTAACGGGGGTCGTTTTGCGAACAATCGAAAAGCAGTGACCAATAGCCCCTACCGGTTGACGAACAACCTTTTTGCAAAGTTTTAAGCTACGAACGCCCATTAAAGGCTATTTACCTGCACTATAACAACATGGGTGCAGCGTCAATAATTTTCGGAAGGTGAAATGGTGGTTAATTTCGGGTGCTTTTAACAACACTATCGGTGCTTCAATTTTCACCATGGCACCCTCATTGTTCTCTCCAACCAAAAAAAAATTAACAACCATTTTTGCATTTTAGTTCAAATATTCATAATTTGGTTTGCTGAATGCAAATTACCATTATGTGAATATGCATTTTATCATTCATACTGCTCACGGTAATTGCTTTCGCCAGCGTTCTTTGAAAAGGATGGCCAGGTAAGCTGCAATAGACCGGTATCCAATCATGTATATTACTGCAAAACGTTAACCCGGCCCCTGCAATAAGGCCTAGAAGTTCATAAAAAGCTCTTCGGGAACGCTGCAAACCTCTTCGGGAACGCTGCAAAGCTCTCCGGAAACGCTGCAAAGCTCTCCGGGAACGCTGCAAAGCTCTCCGGGAACGCTGCAAAGCTCTCCGGGAACGCTGCAAAGCTCTTCGGGAACGCTGCAAAGCTCTCCGGGAACGCTGCAAAGCTCTTCGGGAACGCTGCAAAGCTCTTCGGGAACGCTGCAAAGCTCTCCGGGAACGCTGCAAAGCTCTCCGGGAACGCTGCAAAGCTCTCCGGGAACGCTGCAAAGCTCTCCGGGAACGCTGCAAAGCTCTCCGGGAACGCTGCAAAGCTCTCCGGGAACGCTGCAAAGCTCTTCGGGAACGCTACAAAGCTCTTCGGGAACGCTACAAAGCTCTCCGGGAACGCTGCAAAGCTCTCCGGGAACGCTGCAAAGCTCTCCGGGAACAGCTTGGTTCAACTCGTTTTTTAAACCGTTGAAACGGTTTCGCACCCTATTCCCATTCCGTTTTCCAAGGTTAAAACCGTGGGCTATGGTTTTCGAATATAAAATAGCGTAAAACCATTTTACCGATTATTTATTGGGAATACCTAAAGCAAGCAGTGAAATACGATCCATGAATTCAAAAAACACCAACATAGCCCAAGGTTAAAACCGTGGGTAACATAAAATAACCCGATGGGGTGAATGGATTCATCCATTTACCATCGTCTCAACAAACACAATTTTTTTAACAGAACACCAACACGCTGATGAACAATTAATGCATTTTTCAATTTTCATATCATTTTTTGCTTTCTCAACTAATTATTAACCAACCTAAAAAACTGTTTAAAAATTATGGGAACAATTAAGAATGAGGAGGTTCTGCACTTTGCAGGCTTCGTCTTCAACAGCTACAAGCGCGATGTTGAAGATTTTAAGGCGTTCTCAACGCTTTTCAACGACGCCTTTACTGCCGAATTCGAAGGCAAAGTAAACGAGCTCAAAGAGCTCACCGAACCACAAACACTCACCAACGAACTAAAGAAAATCACCTCAGACCTCTACAACAGCATGGTAAAGATGCTGGAGCTAGTTGGCCGTCTCGATGCCTACATTGGCTTTGCCGGTAAGGAGAATATTTCCAAGCCAGGAGCCTTCAACCTACAGTTTGTACGCAAGTACTTGCATGCCCGCGACGTGGATGCCTTCTATAAGGCAGCTGCGGTAACCATCTCCCAAATGGAAACTCAGAAGGCCGAGCTGGCCAAGGGTGGAATGCCCGATACATTTACTGCCGAAATGGTGACGCTGAAGGAGAAAATTTTCAAGCTTAACCAGGATCAACAAACCAAGCTCAGCGAGCGTAAGCAGCTGGTAGCCGCCAACTCCCACAAGTTCGACGAGCTCATGAGCCTTGTATCGAAGATTAACAAGTTTGGCAAGCTCATCTACAAAAACACCAACCCCGAGAAGGTGGACGACTATACCATATCCTCGCTCCTAAGCCTCACCAAACGACAGGCACGAGCCGAAAACAAAAAACCCAGCATATAGCTGCACGACAAAGGCCACCTTCGGGTGGCTTTTTTTGTTTGGTAAACCGTGCTTGCAAGCTCGCCGAAGGCAATGGTGAAAAGTGAATAGATGGGAAGTGTTACAAAAAGTCGGAAGTGCTGCAGCCATTGACGGTCTAAATACTATTACTTCTTATCTGTGAAACTTGGTGATAACACCGCGAAACCCTTCGCAGCAAAAGAGTCGGAAGGGCCTTTGATTGATGCTATTGTATCTTGGTAAAAAAAGCCGTTCCAGTTTCCCATGAACGGCTTTAAAACAAAACCCAAATTTAATCTACATTTTAACTACACAATAGCTAGAATGTAGGTTACCTAGCTGAATCTGCACCAGGTAGGTGCCGCTACCTAATTTTTCCATGTTAGCAGTAGCTTGTTAGTTTACTATAGTCCCTCGCGCTACAATAACACCCGAAACCGACAGAATAGGGTAAGCCATCCGGAGCTTAGCGGTTAGAGCAGATGGTTGCTATTTCCAACGTATCCAAATTCCTTACAAAGGAACAGAGTATCGGATTCATACTATTTATCAATTCATACAAAGCGTTGTATGTAGCGATAAAAAGCGGTGAGAAACCCTCCATACTTTTCGTTCAATGCAAAGACAAATTCTGCTGACAGAAGGTGACGGAATTGTCATGCCTTTCAATAGATTATTATTGCAGCATTTTTATATACTGTTGAAATTATAAAGGCAACGGATACTTACTCCACAAGGAAAATTTAACCAAAAAGAATACAGAGAATGATATGCAGCAATAACTCTCAATTTTTCGAATAAAAAAAGGTGTCGGCTCCTCCTTGCCTTGCCTGAAATATATTACCAAAGGCAAAAAGATAGAGCAATAAACACAATTGCGCTTATTCAGCCATAAGCAACAAGGCTATAAAAAATAGCTGCTAACGAAAGTGCCATGCAACCTTGGTAAAAGCGGTGCTGCTTTTCAAGCCCGACAAAAAACGACCATAATATTTTTGTAACTAAAATAAGTCTTTACCTTTGTTCGTCAATTTACGAATAGCAATGAAAGTCAATATAGAATTAACAAAGAACCAGAGACAAACGGCTTACTATGCTAAGGCAATGCAACATCAGGTAACGATGTATGATTTCAAATTACCTTCAAATCGGCGTTATTGCTATAGCAACAATTGGGTTGACGAATTACTCATTGCAAAATCAACGTTAAGTCAACATGTAAAAGAATTAAAAGATGTAGGGCTGATTCAGGGAGAAGTTAACTCACTAAAATTAAAGCGTTGCATCAACAAAGAAAACTGGCAGGAGGTGCAACAACCCTTGAAACAGCTTCGGGATAATCAAAAAAAAATTGCAACTATTGTTCGTTGTTTTGCGAATTGCGAATAGGGTAGAAAACATCACGAATTGTTAAACATTAAAATTAGAGATCATGGAAAAGAAAAAAGTAGAAGTACCAGAATGGGCTTTCGAATTTCATGGACATAGATGTCCTGCAATGCCTATTGGCTATAGAGCAGGGTTAGTAGCAATGAAAAAACTTGGTGTTGAAAAAGCCAGCAACAAAGAGCTATACCTTTATTGCGAGAATGGACCAGCGCATGCCGCTGCTTGCTTTTTAGATGGAGTAATGGCTTCAACAGGCTGTACTTATGGAAAGGGAATAGTAGAAAAGCTAAATTATGGCAAGAATGCAATTGTTTTGGTTGAGCTAAAATCGAAACGAGCTGTTCGAGTTTCAACAAGACCTGAGTTTTTTGAAAAAGCATTAACCTCTGAATTTGTCAAGCTACGCAAACAAAAGGTCGAGCCCAAAGATATTAGTCCAGAATTGGTAACACCGCTTATTGAAAATGTGAAACAGATGGACGAAAATGTCATGTTTTCGGTGAGTGAAATTTTCGAGAAAGAGGTAGTGCTACCAAAAGGAACTTTTGATTGGCATAATTGCTCCAGGTGTAATGAGATTGTCTTTGACAATCAATCAAAAATTATTGATGGTAAAAGAGTATGCATTCCCTGTTCCGAAAAGTAATAATAGTAGAATGGTGAAATAGTATTTAACCACAATTACTTATTTGCTGCCCCTATTTTCTCTACTGGAGGTTTAAGGGCAGCAATTATTTTAATTCCAATTGTGGTTGTTCGGTTGAGATTCATTGTTTTAAATCAATAAAATATTTATAGATGGATTTTTTAATTGGTGGAATTTCCTTTATAGCGGCATTTATCTTTTCGCTTGGTGGTGTAGGAGCTGCAATTATACTGATGCCCATTTTGGTGTCGTTGGGAATTCCCATTGGAATAGCCAAACCTGTAGGCCTATTCTACAACACAGTGAGCTTAACCGGTGCAAGTGCATCAAATATTAAGAACAAAAGGCTTGATTTTAGGCTAGGTATACCGATAATTATTTTTTCGTTTTTGGCTGTCATTGTTGGTGCTTGGGTATCTCAGTTTATTCCTAAACAATTTATCCTAGTTCTTTTTATAGGATTCTTACTCTTTTCCGGATTCATGTTTCTATTTCACAAGAAGAAAGAACAGGAATCCTATCGGGAAGACAGGCCCTATGTTGCGCTATCGTTAATAGGTGTTTTTGCCGGACTTTTATCGGGTCTACTGGGAGTTGGTGGCGGTGGCGTAATTTCGCCATTAATGTTAATGCTAGGTTTCAACCCAAAGAAAATTACAGCAATCACGGCCTTTGTTGTTCCCTTTTCATCCTTCTCCGGATTTTTAACTTACTGGGCCATGGGTAGTGTCGATTGGCGATTGCTCGTAATAGTCTCCACGTCGGGATTTATAGGTGCAACATTGGGCACCATGTTTATGCAAAAAAAGCTTAACCCACAAACTGTAAAAAGAATTTTAGCCATTATTCTTTTAATCATGGCGGTGAAACTTATCTGGAATTTTATATAATCGAAAATAATTAAGGAAAAAACAAAAGAGCACTAGGCAATAGTTAAAATAACCAACAGAGACTACTATCAGCCTACCGCCTTTTCCCAGCGCCCCAGCGGGGTGCAATCTTAATAGAAAAGGCCGGATAGTAGGAGCAGGCGGTGCATGCTGGTTCGGTGTTCAAAGAACATTAGCTTCCATGCACCGCAATAGCCGAAAAGTGTTAAAGGAGACCGAAGCGTTGCAGATGAGTACCTACAGCCTATAGCCTATCAGCCTACAGCCTTTTCCCAGCGCCCCAGCGGGGTGCAATCTTAATAGAAATGCATGGATATAAAGAGCAGGCGGTGCACGCTGGTTCGGTGTTCAAAGAACATTAGCTACCATGCACCGCAATAACCATGAGGAAGTAAAAAGAGTCCGGAGACAGGAGCCGGAAGTCCGAAGCGCTGCAGCTGCGCAGCTACAGCCTCCTCTCCTAAACCCCTACCCCCTTTAAGAACAACTTATAGCTATATTAATTACATTTGGTGTATGGTATGAAGGAATGGTATAATACATACCAATATGGGCGGGTATAAACAGTTTATAAGACATATTAAACGAGTTACCTGCCATCATTTTAACAAAAAGACAATGACACTGCCGAAAAAACACATTATTGAAACGAAAAGACTTCTTAGAAAAGTATCCAAAGACATTATAGCAAAATGGCTTTTGGAAGAAGGTTATTTTCCAGAACAATATGTCATGCCTCCTTGTTTTCGAGTAAATCAATTTGATTTGAGAGCAACGCCATTTTTTGAAATAGATAATTCTGGAGTACAACCAAAATTTGAACCAGATAAATTTGAATTGTTAAATGTTTCTTTTCCTAAAACACAACTAACAGACAGAACATTTGGAATTGTAGCGCCAAAAATTTACCATGATATTGTTTGGTATTTGATAAATGATTGGGATATAATTCAAAAATCACTTTTTAGAGTTCAAAACAAAATATATTCATATAGTTTCCCTATTCCAATTACCGATACTAATATTGGATTTCTTGGTGATTTAAGAGCCGGAAGAATGATTTATGAGTTTTTAGAGATGGCTGAAAATGATTTAGTTGCCGAAGCATATAATTACAAATACATTCTTAAAACCGATATTAAAAACTTCTATCCTTCAATATATACTCATAGCATTGCTTGGGCAATTCATACAAAAGATGAAATTCGTAAGACAGGTAATAGAAGTGATTTTAATAACTATGTCGGACTTATTTTAGATAAACTTTTTCAATATTCAAATGATGGATGCACTAATGGAATTGCAATTGGACCAGCAATTTCAGATTTAATTTCTGAAATAATACTCGTTGCAATTGACACTGAATGTTCTAAAATAATAGAAGGAAAAAAAATAGATTTTTTAGGAGTTCGGTTTAAGGATGATTATAGGTTTCTCTGTCAGACAAAACAGGATGCTAACTTTATTATTAAGACTTTACAGAAACAGCTAGCATTGTTTAATTTAACTCTTAATGAAAGTAAATCTAAAATAGATGAATTACCTGAAGGACTTTTCAGAGAATGGACAGCTGACTATCAACAGTATTCATTAAGATATAAGAACAAGATTAGTTATAAAAGATTTGAAAATTCAATTCGAGGCACATTAAAAGTCGACCAAAAGTTTGAAGGTACTGGTGTTGTTGATAGATTTTTAAGCGAACTTTACACAACAAACTTCGATCTAAAATTTGATTTTAAGGATAAAGATTTATTAAAGGCGATTAGCTTATTGTTAATGCTTAAGGAAAGAAGAAATAAATCGTTTCCTCAAATTTTAGGTATAATAGAGCAGATAATAATAAATAACAAGGAAAAAGCAAGAACAATTTCCACAATTAGGTCTGTAATTGAAAATTTGATTAACGAAAAATTAAAAAATCCAGACGATAATCAATATGATATAATTTGGCTAGTTTATTTCGTAAGATCATTGGATTTATTTAAAATTAGTTACCCATCCATGTTAAAAAGTAAATTGATAATTAGTTTAAGGAATAATAGAGCAGAATTCTTTAAACCTTTATCCACAGATATCAAATTATTTGAGACGATAAAGAAACCATGGAAAAATATCGGATTGTTAGAACATTTAGCAATTTTTAAAAAAGATGATGAATAAAAAAAACGACAGGTTACACGTGATATAGCCAATAAGGGCTTCAGTGGTTTGCAAAGCGTAGTAACCTACAGCCTTCTTACACTAATTCTCTACCTACAAAAAGAACAATGCATTGCTATATTTATTACATTTGGTGTAAATGTGTAAGTGAGCAACACAATACATACCTTTATGGTCGGGTATATACTGTATTATCATACATATAAACTAAACTAGATACTATCCCAAAAAGTGTGTAAAGTGATATTTCTCTATATTTAAGGGGACGAAACTTTAAAATAATTTGCAAAAGTCATTGTCAATAAGAATAAAATCTAGTTGGGTATAAGTGAGTTTTTATACATAAAGAGACAACCAAATGAAGCGAATCTCAATAATCATTCTCATAACTGCAAGTATTGTAGTTATGACTTCTTGTTCCGAAAAAAGAGAAACAGAGAGCCAATTTGGAAAATATGCTTTGGATAAGTTGATTTCTAAATCAGATGCATATGATATTTATATCATGCCAAAAGACTCAATATTCACTCATGACACTTTATTAATCAGTTGGTTTAAAGAATTACAAAAATATCCAGTTGACAAGGAAAACTACATAAAACGCCAAAATGAAGAAATTAATGCATGGAGAAAAAAAGCCATTATCTTAAATTTAAAGAAGTCTAATGTTGAATATCTTAGAACTGTATTAGATACTGTTGATTCACAAAAAGATTTGACAATATTCTTCTTAATTGATAAGGAAGAGTATTTTTTTAAACTAATTGATGTTGATAGTTTAAATACGAAATGGGTTGCATTTAAGATTGAATTGCCAACAAATAAAGAGGAGCAAGCTAAATTAGAACTTGAAAAGAGAAAAAAAGAAGCAAAAGAACCATATCAACCTTGGGGGCTTGATTTTGCATCTTGCAACTGGGAATATAAGAATGCAGCACCAAAAAAATTTTCTAATTTTTTCGTTACATTAAAGAATTCAACCTCAAATAATTTTAAAAGAGTTCGTTTCAAAGTGACAATCTTTGACAATAGGGAATTTCCAAAAACAGAAATATTTAGCAAAACCATCGAAATGAATAAACCTGTATATTCGGGCGATTTAATAAGAATTGAGATTATTGAATTACGCAATTTTTATACAGGATTTAACATTAAGGATGAAAAGAATTTTGATTGGAATGCAGAAGTAATTGATGCTAAACCAAAACCTGGCTTTGAAGATTTACCCTATTAGAATGCATAATTAATTGGTTAATTGATTAATTCCTCAGCATTTCCAACTGCATTTCCAACTGCGAAAACTTTGGAAAGAATTTTATGAAAACAGGCTTGCAAAATATCACAAAATGGTAAGACTTATAAAGACTAAACCGAGAATTTTTTTACTAATGGCAATCGGAATGATACCGGTTTTGTTTTTTACCGTATGGCTATTAGCAAACATTATTGGACCAGAAGGAGCAATTTTTAATGTTCTCCTATTTTTTGGTGGTTTTATTGGTTTTTACCTGCTATGGATTAATACCATATGCCTAAGCCTTGATTTGGTTAACATAAAGCGTGGACTTCATAGTAGCACAAAAAAGAACAGGATTTTATTTATCTTACTTATTTCGACTTACCTACTAAGAATGATCATTTCTTTACAGTATTTTGAAGCAATAGAATCATTAATTGGAATACCTCTCAACATCTTAATTGGAGTAATAGGAATAATACTAATTACCTATTTGTTTTACAAGATTTCCGATGACTATATATACTTGGTTAAAAATAGAAATGCCAATCTATTCGATTATTATGTAATGACTTTTTATTTCTGTTTTTTTCCTTTTGGATTACTAATGCTGCATTCACATGTAAGATCATTGCTTAAGGACTACAATATCGTTCAAAATTAAAAAGACTGCTACCAGTAACAAGAGCAGGAGCTAATTCCACAGCCTCCCCCGCCTGCCTTACTTACAGCGAAGCCCCCTACCCTTTCTGCCATTAGAAATTGTAAAAGTTTTCCCAATTTGGTTTACCTTTAACACGGCAACGGGCAAAGTGGAAAAAGCCCTGCTTTAGGCAAGCAGAGCGCTACGCAAAACAGCAAGAAGTAAAACGCTAAAACGCCACCACAATGGAGCTGGAGGAGCTTGGATACAACGAGCATTTCAAACGGTTGAGGGAGGAGCACTCCCTCGGCAACGTGGATATGGGTAGGGTTATCGCCGAGCACAAGGAGCGGTATACGGTACGAACCGCCTCGGGCGATTTGGACGCCGAGATAACCGGGAACCTGCGCTTTTCGGCACGGGGGCGCGAAGATTTTCCCGCGGTGGGCGATTGGGTTGCCCTCAATGCCGTCGATCCAGACTTTGCCATTATTGTGGGCATACTGCCACGCACCTCAACCATAGCGAGGCAGGCAGTGGGTCAGCGTGGGGAGGTTCAAGTAATCGCCACCAACATCGATTACGCCCTTCTGGTTCAAGCCGTGGATAGGGATTTTAGCATCAACCGCCTGGAGCGCTACCTCACCATCTGCAATGCATCGAGGGTCAGCCCTATTGTGGTCTTAACCAAAACCGACCTGGTGAGCGAGCAGCAGATAGCGGAGATAACTTCCAGCGTAAACCAGCGCGTGAAAGGCATTCCCGTTGTGGCCATCAGCAACCAAACGCAACAGGGTTACGAGGCGTTAACGCAGCTTATTGAAAAGGGTAAAACCTACTGCATGCTCGGCTCGTCGGGCGTGGGCAAATCGACCCTGCTGAACAACCTTTCGGGACGAGATGTAATGAGAACCGATTCCATAAGCACCAGCACCAACAGAGGCCGGCACATTACAAGCCACAGGGAGCTCATTGTGCTGGAGGGTGGCGGCATACTCATCGACAATCCCGGGATGCGGGAGGTTGGCATAACCGATACCGCCGGTGGGCTGGAAACCACCTTCAACAGCATTGTAACCCTTTCCCAAAGCTGCAAGTTCCAGGATTGCACCCACACCAACGAGGTAGGCTGCGCGGTGCTTCAAGCCGTTGAGGAGGGCAAAATAGACAGGGCCTCGTACGAGAACTACCTAAAGATGGAAAAGGAGCGGGAGCATTTTGAATCAACCGCCACCGAGCGGCGCAAGAAGGATAAGGAGTTTGGCAAGCTCCTAAAAAACTACAAGAAGGACGTTAAGAAAGGTAGATACTAGGTTAATGGTGAGTGGTGAAGAGTGAAGAGTGAAAAGTGAAAGGAAATGCAGTGGCGTATCTACAACCTTTTCCCAGCGCCCCAGCGGGGTGCAATCTTCATAGAAAAGGACGGATAGTAAGAGTAGGCGGTGCGCACACCTCCGTTGTTCAATGCGCTGAACTTACCCCGCACCATGCATAGAAGGTGGTTCTTGAAATATCGATTTTGATTACCTTTACCCTTTGTAAACCAAAGCAGTTATTTGCAGAGTTACCTAATTTGCAGCCGTTTAGAGTTCATAAATTGGTTACACAAAAGATAGAAAGAATGAAAACCATCGAGTTTAAAGCATTTGTTGTTGATGAAAAAGATGGAGTCTTCAGCCGTACAATTCAATTACGTAATGTTGCTGACTTACCCGAAGGAAATTTGCTAATAGAGGTGAACTACTCTTCGTTGAATTATAAAGATGCTCTTTCGGCCTCGGGTAACAAGGGCGTTACAAAGGTGTATCCACATACACCCGGAATTGACGCTGCCGGCATTGTTGTAAGCTCAACAACAGATGCATTTAGGGTTGGCGATAAGGTAATAGTAACCAGCTACGATCTTGGAATGAATACTGATGGTGGATTTGGCCAATACATAAGAGTACCTGCAGCTTGGGCGTTAAAGGTTCCGGAAAATTTATCAATGCGAGAAGCAATGATATTGGGAACAGCAGGATTAACTGCAGGTATTTCGGTATTGAGGCTTTCTGAACTAGTAAAGCCCAGTGCAGGGGGGATTGTAGTTTCTGGAGCAACAGGAGGTGTGGGAGCCCTAAGCGTATCAATTTTGTCCAAATTGGGCTATAGCGTGCATGCTATTACAGGAAAAGATAGCGAACGGGAATATTTGATTGGCCTTGGTGCAAAAGAGATTATTCTACGAAAAGATTTTGAAGCAGCGGATAAACGACCACTGCTAAAACCCACCTATGCAGGTGCAATTGATACTGTTGGGGGCGTAATTTTAGATAATATTATTAAATCAACAATGGCAATGGGAGTGGTAACCTGCTGTGGAAATGTTGCTTCACCAAAACTTGATTTAACCGTTTTTCCGTTCATCCTTAGAGGGATTGCGTTAATCGGCATCGACTCGCAGAATTACCCAATGGAATACCGCGAGAGGGTTTGGAGAAAATTGGCCAACGAGTGGAAGCCAAACCACCTTAATGAATCATGTGAAGAGATATCGTTAAACCAGCTGAGCAAAAAAATCGATTTGATGCTCAACGGTAAAGTAAAAGGTAGAACAATCGTAAATATGCTGGGCTAACCAATAGCCCTAGAACACCTATAATTGAAACAAGGTGAGACAATATTTCTACATTCGTCTTTTTTTATCACTGTTGTCCGGTAACCATTTGTTGATCCCCTACAGGGAACTTGCATCAAATATTGGTATGCTGTTTTACAATACTTTATCCGCTACGCGGAAAATTCTCCGTAGGAGATTTAGTTTTGTAGAGAAAGTAACCCCTGTTTTTTACATACCTCGTAGAGGTTTAACAATTTTATGCAATACAGGAAAAATTAAGTTTTTTCCCCGGACAGTAGTGTTTTTTTATATTGCACGATGCGAATATAGATAGAGGTTTTTTTCGAGATTACTTGCTTGAAAATTCATGGGGTAATAACCAAAATCTACTCAATAAATAGAGCCCAATTTCACCACAATGGAGATAAAATTTGAATCGATAGGAACCATTCACACGCCATTCAAAACAGGCGAAGGAATGCCCATTCAATCAGTTAGCGCTGAGGGAGTAAAAGGAACCATTGAGCTAAATCAGGAGCTGGTAAACGGGCTTCTGGACCTGGATGGCTTTTCGCACATCATGCTACTATACCAATTTCACAAGTCAACCGGCTACAGCCTACACACAAAGCCGTTCATTCAAGAAACTCCTCACGGCGTATTTGCCACCAGAGCTCCTATGCGACCAAACTCCATTGGGCTATCGGTGGTAAAGCTCATCAGCATTAGCGGTAATGTGCTGGAAATTGAGAACGTGGATATGCTGGATGGAACACCGCTACTGGACATTAAACCCTATATCCCCCAATTCGACATCCATCAAACCAAAAAGAATGGCTGGTTTGAGAAAACCCGAGTCAACCTAAAGGTGGTTAAGTCGGACGATAGGTTTATGTAATCCAAATATACAAGCGCAAGGGCTATAAGAAAACATAATCTGATAGTTCATTGATAACCAACCATTTGCTAGCCACAAAATAGCGGTATAAACTTCTAGGCAATAAAATAAACATACCTCACAGAACTCTTTCGCCTACAGAAAAGGCCGGATAGTAAAAGCAGGCGGTGCACGCTGGTTTGGTGTTCAAGGAACATTAGCTACCATGCACCGCAATATCCGAAAAGTGTTAAAGGAGACCGAAGTGCTGCAGCTGCTTACCCATAGCCTATCAGCCTACCGCCTTTTCCCAGCGCCCCAGCGGGGTGCAATCTTAATAGAAAAGGCAGGATAGTAAGAGCAGGCGGTGCGCGCTGGTTCGGTGTTCAAAGAACATTAGCTACCATGCACCGCAATATCCGAAAAGTGTTAAAGGAGACCGAAGACAGAAGTCGGAAGACCAAAGCGCAGCAGCGGCGCACCTATAGCCTATCAGCCTACCGCCTTTTCCCAGCGCCCCAGCGGGGTGCAATCTTAATAGAAAAGGCAGGATAGTAAGAGCAGGCGGTGCGCACACCTCCGTTGTTCAACGCGCTGAATCTACCCCGCACCGCAATATCCGAGGGGTAAAAAAGGAGACAGAAGTGGCATTGCTGCGCACCTATAGCCAAAACATCGAATTAAGACCCCCACCAACCTCCCCCTAATAGGGTGAGGTGCTCGCTTTGCATGGCAAAGCGGAGGTATAGAGTTTCAAACTTCTTAGCCAGTCCCTTCCTCTTTCCTCTAACTTAATTTGCCAAAGTTTTCCTAATTTGGTTTACCTTTAACACGGCAACGGGCAAAGTGGAAAATGCCCTGCTTTAAGCAAGCAGAGCGCTACGCCAAACAGCTAGAAGTTAAACGCTAAAACGCCACTGGAACTTAAATCGCTAGTTAGAAAACAAAAAATAACTGGTTACAACATCTGTTAAGCAACTTTGATTATTAACAAACATTTAAATCATGTACAAAAAAATTATTTACTCAGCCATTCTTTCTTTAATAGTAGCAGGGAATTCTTACGCTCAAGATTCCAAAATATACTACGACAGTATTTGGAGAATAACAAATGAAACTAACGCTGACTACTATCGCGAATGTTCATTAAAGGATGGATACTTTTCTGGAGAGGTGAAGGACTTCTATATTACAGGAGAAATTCAAATGACTGGTTACTATACTAACAATAAAAAGGAAGGCGAATTTAAATTTTATTTTAAGAATGGGAATATTAAAGAGTTGGGGTCATTTGAAAATAATGAAAGAGTAGGAATATGGCTATACAACTATTCGAATGGAACTATTCAACAAAAAATAGATTTTAGCAAAAATGGTGAATTTAAGCTGTTGGAGTATAACGACAGCCTAGGTAATGCTATTCGGGAGAAGAACAAAGAAATAACCTGGAAAAATTCCTATTTAAATTACTTTTCAGATGAATATACACGATTTGGTCATTTCTATATTAATGGCTCGTTTAAAAATAATATGAAGAATGGAGAATGGACCTGTACAAATGAAAATGGAACGGTATTGTATAAGGAGCTATTCTTAGTTGGAAAATTTAAGAAAAGGACCTCTCACTCTGATAATTTCACATTTAAACACCCTGGAAACTTTTTGAATTCACCATTCAACAAGGAGGAAGAAATTTGCAATAAATTACCTCTTGAAAACAAGTTTTATCGAACTGAGAATTTCATCTATTCTCCAACTGTTTTAGTTGAAGATGCTAAATCTCAAATATTCTATGTTGTCGAAATTATGCCTACTGCCCTATTCACAAAAAAAACATCAAATTCGGTAGTTAAACAGATAAAACAAATTATTGCAGCAACCCATCCTGATATTAAAAACATAGAAATTACATACATCATTCAAAAAGATGGTAGCATAACGAATATTTCTATTGTAAACTTAGATGACAAAACTGTTTCAAATAATATACGAAGTATAATAGCCGAAAATATTCTCTGGACTCCTGGATATCAAAGACTTAAACCAGCAAGTATTTCAAAAACATGGAAAATAGAATGGTAGCATAAATAATGCCTAGCAGCAAACCTGCAGGCAAGGTTTTAGGGTTTGTTTGCTTGCCATATTTTATTCCTGCATAGGCGAACGTATCCTCAGTCTACTTCACACCGTAACCAACAAAGAAATGCAAAGCAATTGACTGCACGAGTTATTATCAGCAGCCAACCTTAAAAAACAAAACATATGAACATAGGACTAGAACTATATACCAAGGTAAAGCTCAGGGCGTAAGTATTAGGATTGAAAAAAGACTTTATTATAAGGCTGGCTCATTTAAAGGAAATCCTGTAAAAATTGAAGAGATGAAATATATTAGTAGGGGTATAGTAGCATTGACTAATAAACAGATTTGTTTTGCCTCTTCAGCAAAAAATTTCAAAGTTCCATACAATAAAATAGTGACGATTGCCCCATATGAAGTATTGCCGCATTGTTTTTCCCTTTACTTGGTATAGTTGTATTTTCAATTCTGTTAATAGAGAAGAAAATAGAGAGAAATGATCGGTAGCAGCATGAAGATATTTCATGCTATGTACTATTAAAATTAAATATTTTGAGGTTATTAATTGTTGATCGCCAATCAAGATTAGACTTCAACTGTTTGTATAATGAACTGCAATACCTTTCCTTGCCATCAGACAAGTTTAATTTTTTTATCTCCCTTGAGGTCTAAATTTCCCCCTTTGTTCTCTTTGTTCTCTTTCTTCCTACAAACCGAAAGCCTAAAACTCTACCGTTAAATTGTCCTAAAAGAAAAAAAGGAACCTCCAACGGTAGGGTATTTGGAACGAAACTTGTAATAGTAGCAAACCAAATTATAAACAGATTGCTATGAAAACAATGCTTCGATTATCCATAATGGCCTTTATAGCATTAGCTATGACCACTGGAAATGCCGAGAGTCAAAATGTGAGAAGAGAAAGACAACAAAAAAGTCACAACCGCGAGGTTGTTGCCGTTAGAAAATGGCATCACAGAGGACATAAAGTGGTAATTTTCCATCCGGTTTGGGGTCCAAGGTTAGCTTACCATCACCGTTGGGTTTACTTTCCACGCTACAACTTTTACTGGGATAATGTTCGAAGGGTATATGTTTACAGGAGCAACAACGTATGGATTGTAAACGAGACTGTTCCTGCATGCGCAATTAAGGTAGACTTAAATGCTGAGCAAAAGGTCGAACTACCCGATCAAGCCGACGACAATGACAGCATTCAGGATCAAAACAGTGAGCATGTATCACTTTACAAGGCACAGCAGCAACAGCAATAACACTAAAATAGTAGTTTTCATTAAGGTTAATTAGTTACTTCAGATTAAAACCCTCCATGGTAAAAGCCAATGGAGGGTTTTAATTTTGGTTAAAATGCAAAGCCAATCCTTAGTGCACCAACAAGCGCATCGGATAGCCATGTATCGGTTCCTGCGGGATGGATTACATACTCCATCGTGGGTTTAAGATAGATTGAACGCAGGAGTTGTACACGATAGCTACACTCAAGTGCAGTCTCCTCTCCCACTGTTGCATTATGAAACCCAGCGTACGCTAGGGCCACACCAAACTCATCCTTCCGTCGAGAAGGAAAGAACCCCTTAAAGGTAAGGCCAACACCCACATACCGATTGTTGCAATTCTCCTTTTTGGGACTTACCCCCAACTGTAAAAAAAAATTAATGCAACCACTACCATCGGTTCTGCGACGAATCTCTTGGTCGGCAATAAGGTAGAAGCCATAGTTCTGCTCGGGAAGAGCATCGCTGTCCACAACCGGAATACTGCTCTTATGGCTATGAAAATATCCTCCCATCTTCATGTAACCCTTATGGTTGCCAAGCCAAGATAGCTCACGGGTCAGTTCCGATACCAGTAGTGCACCATCGGTGGCATTGAGCTTCCACCGAACGTTGTATGGATTGGAGTCAACATTGTCGGGAAGACCATCGTATATGGCTATTTTCCAGCATGATAATGGCGTAATCTGCCAGTGAAGATTTGCACCCAAGGCCGTTAACGGGAAAAGAGGTGCCGGAATGTTATTGGCTATGCTGGACTGTATGCCAAAGGAGCTGTTGGTAAACAGCATAGCACTCTCGCATACGGCAAAGCTGGCGTTTAAATCTTGTAATCCGAGGGTAAGCAACAGCTGTCCCACCTGCTGCTCATACCACAACTCGTATAGAAAGGTGAGGTCACCAGCTTCAATATTCGAGACTCCTTGAAAATCACCAACCAACGTAGCCGAAGGTTCTCCTCCATGCGTATTTCCTAAATTCACCAGTAGCAGTCCACCCCTCCATAGTCCAGCCTTCTCGGTATCGAATCCCAATTTGAAGTTGGCAAGCCCCAGGTAGGTTGCCCCAGTCTTAATACCTCCATGCATATTGGCAACTGCATCGCCCACATACGAAGCTTCGAATGAAATAGCGTTGCCGAAACGTGTAGAATCGGGCTGCGAGTATATTGGTAATGAAAAAACGCTCAAAAAAAAGAAGACAAAAGCTTTAACGAAAAGAAGACGCATAACTCTATATGTTGGTATTTAAATCGGTGCAAAACTAAATTATGCCATGCATCGAGGCAATCACCAAAAGTTGGTATTTTAAAAGGCTCTAAATGGGTAGCATACCAAAAAGTTAATACTTATTGAATAATTAGGAGGGGTAGGTAAGGATTTATGCAATGGAAGAAGGCGGCTTACCGAGTCTCTATCGGTGCTATTAAACCACCGTGGAGATGCAATGCATCTCCACTCTCAACTATTCTTTTACTCCTTAATAAATAAACTACTTCATCAGAAATCCCGTTCCCCTCTCCTCCACTACAGCAATGAAGTTGGTTATGGAACGGTCATATCCTCGCTCCACATCGTCGGGGAAGTAGCAGGCTGGCAGTTGCCCCTTTTTACGATGATAAGCCACACACTGGCAGCAATTACCCTTACGGGAACATGGATAGGAGCAGTTGCACCCTTTCAGGTTTTGAGCATTTTGGCACTCCATATCTTCAAGAATTACCGTTTTACAATCTTATCGTGAATTTGTGTCCAGAGGTAACCGCCCAGCTTATCGGCTTGCCGTTTCATGGCATCAGCCCCTGCACTTGTACTGTTTAAGTTTGCAGCGGTGGTTCCAGCCAGCGATTGCGAAAGCAGCACATTTCCCTTGGAATCCTTCAACTGAAGGGTTCCAACCACCTCGGCATAAACGAGGTTCCCCGACTGGTTGCGCTGAACCGTTTCAGCCTGCACCTCCAGCAAAAAATCTGCACTTCGAGCATCTGAAGCAAGGTCAATGCCATCGCCATTGAGCAAGCTAATGAGCTTTGATGCAAGAGGGCGATCGGCAAGAATATTTCCTTGATTTATCTCCACCGAATTTACAAACACCTTTGGCTTTATAACCTCAATGGAGATGTAAGCTGGTGATTGATTAAATTTCTCCGACAACCGTCTAAAGTAATTTTCGGTGGTAGCTTCACTGGCCATGCTTGACCAATCAACCTCTGCGGTAAAGGTTTCAACCCCTTTTGCCGAAGTAATATTGTCGAGCGCGTAGCCTGCCTTTCCCAACTCATCGGTAAGCACTGTTGCATTGCGCAGCGGCTTAGCGGTAAAGGAAAATAACAGCGGAAACTGTTTAACAGGATTACCGCCAGTAGTGGCAGTGAATTGAAGTTTATCTGCAGGTAAACCATCTCCCGCCTTTACCAAAAGCGATTGTTGGTTAGCAGTAATTTTAATGCTATTTACCAAACCGTTAATGGCATCGAACAGCTCGTTACCCAAAAGAATAGACTTCCCATTATAGGTTGTTTGCAACGGCTCACCAAGGTAGGCTTTCATGCTCACCAATGCCTTTATGTAGCTAATGAAAGCACTTTTAACATCTCCGCTATTCTTGGAGCTGTTACCCCGTTCAAAGAGATCGATACCACTGGTCACTGCAGCATCTCTCTTCTTGGCTTGAATGTCGGCCCAGGTAACTTCCGAAAGGCGGTAATAGCTCCATACACTGGTATTATCCTCGTAGGTATCAACCAGCTCGAAGCCCTCCAAATCCTTTTGCGATTCGGCCTGTATGGTGGAGGTGAAATCATCGGAAAACCTCAGCGACGACTCAAACTGATGCAGCACTGAGCTGGTAGAGATCGATACCGAAATTTCGCTCGACATATCGGCCAGCGCATTATTCTTCGACGATTGGCGGTAGGAGTTCACATCACCAACCTTTGGAGCACGCCCCACCCCAACGTAGTAGCCAGGAATAGAAGGTTTACTCTGCACCCAGGTAGGTGGAGGTGGCACATTCTCACTTGCCTTTTTTGAGGAAGAACAAGCAAATAGGCCCACAAGAGCCACAATTAAAAATAGATTTACACGTATCCTCATAGCAATTCTGTTCTAGTGAACTTCCGGATTATAGGTATTGAGCTTGGTGGCCACGCTTTTGGAAATAAAGTTGGCAATCTCCCCCTTTAAGTCATCCGTGGTTCGCAGCTGCTGTCGGCTCTTAAACAGCGAGTTTAGCTGACTAATGCTATTCCTATTATCGTAAACGGCATCATCGGACATTGTCCTTTCCGAATATTTCCAGTAACCAGGAACCAGCTTATCCACATCACCATTGTAGATCGCATACTGCACCATATCCTTCGCAGTATAGTTAATCACGTCCGAAACCAATATCGCTCCGGTCTCAATAGAGATAAGCTGATACTGAAAAGTACAGGATACAGCAACTGTTTGAGTGTACTGTCTATAGCGCGATTTAACATAGTAAGGCACCAAAATATTTTTCTTTTGCGAGGTATCGTATTTGGTCACCATCTCTTTAATCCATCCGGGCATATCTTGCACCTGGACCTTCCCGGCATCGGTATCAACACTAACAAGCTTCCCGGTAAGAATGGCCTTAACACCTAGGAGATTCCCAACATCTATATTTGAGTTCGTGTTTAAGCTAATCATCTGCTCCTGCATAAGTGCTTGCCGATTTGCCTGATCAACCACTATCAAAAATGGATTATTCAATGCGTTTACCGAACTAGTAATAAGAGGAACTAGCAAGGTAGCAAATCCCGCATCGCTCATATATGATTCAATTGGCTTTATGCCTACGGTGATCAACGCCTTCCGTCGTGCCTCTGTTTTAAGATCATTACTGTTCTTATAGCTACCGTAAGTCTTTATAAGTTGATCAAAATCGAAGTATGCTTTCCTGTTTTGGCTTGTCTGCATCGATTGAATACCATCGCGATAAACCGGCTCGGCCATTGCGGTAATCAGTAACTCATTGCTCTTCTCGTATCCTGGTTCCAACCTCTGTACCTCCTGAAGTAACTGAGCTGCCTTGGTAAAGTTTTCATCGTTCAGCGCAAGCTGGGCCTCAGGGTAAATCTGCTTTAGATAACGAGATTTAGCATCGTCGAACATCGATTTATAACGCTCCGGTTGCTGTAAGTTTACCCCAACTCCTGAAACCTTGTTGGCATATGTCTGTGCATCGGTGTAATCGTACACTGCATCCTTTATGTTACCAGAATCATAAGCTTTGCTAAAATCGATAAATTTATGATCGAGCACCAGCTGTCCATTTTTCTTTAGACCAACAAGGGCATCCACGTTGTTATGATTTGCGTATGCCGATTGATAATAAGCATCGGCTGCCTGTTCATATAGTCCTTCACTTTCGAGTTTTGCGCCCTGTTTTGCTAAACGCTTGGAGGCACAGGAACTTGCAATCACGACAATTCCGAGCAGGACAATTGGTAAAAGTTTCTTCATAAGATATTTATATTGAGATTGGCTCGATAAATGTAGCACTTCTCCCCTAACCATGCAAAATAATTTATGGGGTGATAAATCAACTACTGACGATTAAGCCAGCGAAAGGAGTTGATTGGTGTTAAGAATTGAAAGTGAAGATACGGTTAAATCGGCAGCCGCTAAATTTTGTCCTAACGAAGAATCGGACTGAAGTCCCACACAAGTCATTCCGGCAGCTTTTGCTGCCCGAACGCCATTGGTAGAATCTTCAATAACCACACAGTTTGACGGATTAACACCAAGCCTTTGTGACGCCAAGAGAAACACCGCAGGGTTTGGTTTTGCCAATGCTACCTCCTCACCACTTGCTAATGCATTAAAATACTTACCAATGCTAAATTTACGAAGGACAAGGTCTATATTAAGCAGCGATGACGATGACGCCACTGCGATTTTAACTCCCTGGCTAAACAAATTTTTAAGTAGCTCCTCGGCACCGGGAATAAGCAAAACAGAATTACTTGCTGCCAAAGCCTCAAGATAACGCTCCTCCTTAATACCTACATAGTAACTAATCTCATAGGGGAGTTTAAATTCTACTTTAAGTTGCCTCCACATATTGGCGTTGGAGGTTCCGGTAAATTTATGCTGCCGCTCAGGTGAAATGGTCATTCCAAATTCGGTAAACATCTGCCGCTCCACCTCCTTGTGTAGCGGTTCGCTATCCACAATCACCCCATCCATATCAAAAATAATCGCCTTCTTCATTTTTATGATACTATAAAATTTTTATCAATGAGTAATCAATTTATTAATAGATAAAAATTGAATCACAGCAAGGAGTTTACAAAACGCACAAGGTAAAAAACAAGAACAATATAAAAACACTCTCAAACAAGAAAATGTAAGAAAATTCCTCAACAGGTAACACTATAGAATAATTGAAAATATTTAAACAAATATTCTACATAAATTACAGGAACTACTATCATAACTTGATGTATTTCTTGCTACAACCGAAAAAACAGGGTATCTTAAGTAAAATTTTTTAATCATTTTCTGTACCTTAATCCCACACCAAATTGATAATTATAATACGCTACAAATAAGATCATTAAAAACACTGCAGAAAGTAAACACCATACAATGAGCAAATTTTCTTCCATACAAAGAATTCTTAAAGAGAAGATACTCGTTCTCGATGGAGCAACTGGCACCATGATTCAGCGCCATAAACTAACCGAAAACGATTTTAGAGGGGTGCGATTTAGCACTCACCCTAAATCGCTCAAAGGAAATAACGATATTCTGGTGCTTACCCAACCACAAATTGTGGAGGGCGTGCATAGAGCCTATCTCGAAGCCGGAGCAGACATCATTGAGACCAACACCTTTAATGCCAACCGCATTTCGCAAGCCGATTATGGCTTAGAAACAGTAGTTTACGAACTAAACAAGGAGGCAGCACGCATAGCCCAAGGCATTGCGACAGAGTTTACGAACAAAGATACACAGAAGCCGCGCTTTGTGGCAGGTTCCATGGGGCCAACAAACAAAACAGCAAGCATGTCACCCGATGTTAATAACCCAGCTTTCAGAGGCGTTACGTTTGATATTCTTGTGGAAGCCTATGCCGAACAGGCAAGAGGACTCATTGATGGTGGCGTGGATATATTGCTCGTAGAAACCGTTTTTGATACCCTAAATGCCAAGGCTGCACTCCTTGCCATTGAACAGGTGCTTGATGAAAAGCAACTCCAAATTCCAATCATGGTTTCGGGTACCATTACCGATGCCAGTGGAAGAACACTATCGGGGCAAACGCTACAAGCGTTTATCAATTCTGTATCGCATGCGCCACTGCTCAGTATTGGATTAAACTGTGCAATGGGTGCAAACCAGCTCCTACCCTTCCTCGCTGAGCTTTCGCAGAATACAGAATACTTTGTGAGTGCCCACCCCAATGCAGGCTTGCCCAATCAACTTGGTGAATACGAGGAAACTGCACAGGAAATGGCAAACATAGTGGAGCAATACCTGCAACGTGGATTGGTAAATATTGTAGGAGGATGCTGTGGAACCACACCTGCCCACATTGCCCTTATTGCGGAACTTGCGCTAAAATACCCACCAAGAATTCCTGCTGAATTGCCAAAACGCTCTAGATTTAGTGGTTTAGAGCCGTTGGAACTTCGACCGGAAATCAACTTCTTGAATATAGGGGAACGAACTAATGTGGCTGGTTCCAAAAAGTTTGCCCGCCTTATTGCGGATGAGAAATACGAGGAGGCGTTATCCATAGCCCGTGAGCAAGTTGAAGGTGGGGCCCAGGTAATCGACGTATGCATGGACGACGCCCTCATTGAGGGTGAAAAGGCCATGACCACCTTCCTTAACTATGTAGCTGCCGAGCCTGATATTTCCCGTGTTCCGGTAATGATTGACTCGTCCAAGTTCAGCATTATCGAAGCCGGATTGAAGTGCGTGCAGGGAAAATCCATAGTAAACTCCATTAGTCTAAAGGAGGGTGAAGAGCAATTTGTTGCTCACGCAAAAACCATTCGGCGCTACGGTGCCGCCATGGTAGTTATGCTATTCGACGAGAAAGGTCAAGCGGCAACCACCCCACACCGAATTGAGGTTATCCAACGAAGTTATAAACTCCTTGTCGAAAAGGCAGGAATCAAACCGGAAGATATCATATTCGACCCAAACATTCTTGCCATTGGCACCGGTATTGCAGAGCATGCAAACTACGCTGTAAGCTTTATTGAAACCTGTAGGTGGATTAAAAACAACATTCCGTCTGTAAAGATTAGCGGTGGAGTGAGCAACCTCTCCTTTAGCTTCAGGGGAAACAACACCATCAGAGAAGCCATTCACTCCGTTTTTCTCTACCATGCAACCAGAGCAGGCATGGACATGGGCATTGTAAACCCATCTATGCTTATGATATACAGCGAAATTCCGGCTGACCTACTTCAGCTCACCGAGGACTTGGTGCTCAATCGACGGAAAGATGCAACGGAACGGCTACTTGCCTTTGCCGAGAATCTGCATGACGAAAAGCAGGAAAATGTAAAGCATAATGAGTGGCGAGATGCTCCTGTGGAAAAGCGATTATCTCACGCATTGGTTAAAGGTATTACAGAGTTTATTGCCCAAGATACAGACGAGGCACGGCAGCAATTTGCCAGTGGTCTTGACGTAATTGAGGGTCCGCTAATGGATGGAATGAAGATTGTTGGTGAACTTTTTGGCTCAGGAAAAATGTTTCTTCCCCAAGTAGTAAAGAGTGCCCGAGTTATGAAAATGGCCGTTAGCATTCTCCAACCCTACATTGAGGAAGAACGAAAGCAAGGTAAAACGATGCAGTCGGCCGGCAAAATTTTGCTTGCCACAGTAAAGGGTGATGTGCACGATATAGGTAAAAACATTGTGGGTGTTGTGCTCTCGTGCAATGGATTTGAGGTGATAGACCTAGGCGTAATGGTTCCTACCGAAAAGATTGTGGAAGAGGCAATAATGCAAAAAGTTGATCTTATTGGACTTAGCGGTCTCATTACGCCCTCACTCGACGAAATGACACAAGTAGCAAAAGAGATGGAACGACAGAAACTTGCCATTCCAGTTATGATAGGTGGTGCTACCACATCAAAGCTACATACAGCCTTGAAAATTGATCCAGAATATGGTGGTGGTGTTGTGCAAGTGAAGGATGCTTCACTTGCTGCCATGGTGGCTTCCAGACTTATCAATAACAAAACAAGGAAAGAATTCATTCAAGATACCCGCAACGAATACAAACGAATAGTTGACAACTACACTATTGAAAAGATAGAGTTTATTCCGCTTTTAACAGCAAAGAACAATGCACTTAAAATTGACTGGGAAGACTACAATCCTCCCAAGCCAGCGAGGATGGGAGTTTGTACCTACATCGATTATCCACTGGAGGAGATTCGGTCGTACATTGATTGGACATTCTTCTTTTTTGCTTGGAACATTAGCGGAAGATATCCGTCCATACTCCAGGATCCGGTTAAAGGAAAAGAGGCTCAAAAACTCTTTGAAGATGCCAACAAGCTACTTGATCAAATTGTAAAGGAAAGCTCCTTATCCGCAAAAGGCGTTGTGGGAATGTTTCATGCTAACTCAAAAGGAGACGATATTCTAATTTACAAAGATGACCTTCGAGACGAAATTGCAGTAAGGATACCCCAACTACGAAATCAGGAGAAAAAGACAAATAGTGAAGCCAACCTTTGCCTTGCAGATTATGTTGCTCCAACCGAATCGGGAAAAGAGGACTACTTCGGAACCTTTGCGGTGAGCATTTTTGGAGCCGAACAACTCGCCAAATACTACAAAAAAAGCGACGACGAATACAATGCCATCATGGTAAAAATATTGGCTGACAGGCTAGCAGAGGCATTTGCTGAAACACTACACCATAAAGTTCGTAAGGAGATATGGGCTTATGCCCCCAATGAAAAAGAGACCATCGATGAAATAATCAGAGGTCACTACCTCGGAATTCGTCCAGCTCCCGGATACCCTGCCTGTCCAGACCATCGAGGTAAAACTATAATATTTGACCTTCTTTCGGCTCAAGGGCATATTGGCATTAAACTAACAGAAAACTTGGCCATGATGCCTGGAGCATCTATTTCTGGTTATTACTTTTCCCACAAAGCAAGCAAATACTTTAATGTTGGGAAAATTGCCCCTGATCAACTTGCAGATTATGCCGAAAGATTCAATACGACTCAGGATGAGGTAATTAAATTTATGCCAACTTACATTTTGTAATTTCAACTTGACCATTTCAAATCCATGAACATAACAGAACATATCCAAAAAGCGAAATCTACGCTCTTCTCCTTTGAGTTGTTGCCTCCACTGAAAGGAGAAAATCTTCAATCAATATTCAATGCCATTGATCCATTGCTGGAGTATTCTCCGGCCTATATTAATGTAACATACCACCGAGAAGAGGTGGTGTATCAAAAGAAGACCGACGGGTCACTATTTCCCAAAGTTCTTAGGCGACGACCTGGCACAGTTGGCATTGCAGCCGCCATTCAGCACCGTTACAATCTCGATGTAGTGCCACACCTTATATGCGGTGGTTTCAGCATAGAGGAGACCGAAGATGCCTTGATCGATTTTGATTTTCTTGGTATTCAAAACATTCTGGCAGTAAGGGGTGATTCCGATAAAATTACCGGCAGGTTTGATCCCAAACCAGGCGGTCATCGACATTCTGTTGAGCTAGTAAAGCAAATAATGAGGATGAACAATGGGAAATATATTGATGAGAATATTGACGCGGCAAATCCGACAAGCTTTTGCATAGGTGTTGCAGGCTATCCTGAAAAGCATGCCGAAGCTCCAAACATGGCCACCGACCTAATGCATCTTAAGGAGAAAATTGATGCTGGTGCTGAATACATTGTAACCCAACTCTTTTTTGACAACAATAAATTCTTTCTCTTTGTAGAAAATTGTCGAAAAATTGGCATAACAGTCCCTATTATTCCCGGTATAAAACCAATCTCACTTAAGTCCCATCTCAACATATTGCCGCGCATTTTCAATGTCGATTTACCAGAAGATTTGGTTCATGAGCTCAACTTTTGCAAAGACAATAAGGCAGCAAGAGAGCTGGGTATTGAATGGGCAATAAAACAGACAAGAGAGCTAAAAGAAGCCGGAGTACCATCCATCCACTTTTACACCATGGGTAAATCGGACAACATTGCAAAAATTGCAAAAGCCATTTACTAAGGTAAAATTGCCATAACTAGAGTGTAGTTAAAGGAAAACATTCCTAAAAGGATAAACAAGATGCTTCATATCTGCTCACATTATATAATTTTAAAACACTCATTATCATACATTTACTTAACCATCAACCACAAAGGCAACGTACATTTAAAATAAGACTAGTTCCAAAGACTTAATAATTAAGTTGGCCTCCAATTTAAAATGATTGAATTTAAAGGGGAAAAAACCAAGAAAAAAAATGGTGAACCCTATACCAAATTAATTATCTTGGAAGCGCAAAACAAAAAACATAAGGCCATGATTAAAACGCTTTTAATAGCAGTAATACCTGTAGGCATTCTCCTCTCTGGATGTGGAATAAAGCAGGCAGAGGAAAATCAATCACCCAAAACAATGGATCAAAAAGTTGTTTCAAAAATCATTGACTCACTTGTAGTAAAATACGGTGACGCTCAGAAAGTCTTAATTGATAAAGGAGTAAAGCAGGTTTCGGCTCTTTGGCAATCAACCGATGGAAATGAAAAGGAATTCATCTCTTTCTGCATGAACTACTATGAAGGAAATACAGTATTAAGAAAAGAACTTTTTAAAAAACTATCACATGGTTTTGAAGTGCTCAATGGTAGCTACTCAGAAATTAACAAGGAGTTGCAACGACCACTACAGCTCGACCGAGGCGATGAGATCACTCCCATAGATGAACTTTTCGGAGCATTTAATCCTTCAGCCCATTTCACCGACGATTTCTTTAGCAACCGCATTGCCTTTATCACTGTCCTCAACTTTCCCTTCTATAGCCTAAAGGAAAAAACAGAACTTGGTCCATTGTGGAGCCGAACAGAATGGGCCTATGCAAGAATAGGTGATATGTTCTCCTCTAGAATACCTGCAGACGTGCAGCAAAACGCATCCGATAAATTAACAACAGCAGATACCTATATTTCCAACTATAACATATATATGGGTAAGTTGATTGACAAAAAAGGTAAAAGCCCATTCCCCTCAGATTTAAAACTAATTTCCCATTGGGGCCTTCGTGATGAATTAAAATCACAATACGCGAATAAGCAAAATGGGTTAGAAAATCAGCAGCTGATTTATGAAGTAATGAAAAGAATCATTGATCAAACTATTCCAACCCAGGTCATTAACCAAGACAGCTGCGTATGGAATCCTTACACCAATGTTCTGACAAAGCAGGGGGAAAAAGTTGAGCCAACACCAGAACTGGAGCGGCGCTACCAGATATTGCTAGACAATTTCCACGCCATGAAAGCCATAGATAACTTTAGCCCTGACTACCCCACCTACTTGCAACGCAACTTTGAACAACAAATGGAAATACCACAGGCTGATGTGGAAAAAATCTTCATCAATTTTATCTCCTCACCCACAATTAAGGAGATGGGAAAACTTATCAGCAAGCGCCTTGGACGACCATTACAACCATTCGATATATGGTACGATGGCTTTAAAGCCAGAGGTTCCATGGATGAGACCAAGCTAACAGCAAAGACCCAGAAGAAATATCCTAATACAGACGCCTTTCAAAAAGATCTACCCAACATTTTGAAAAAGCTTGGCTTTACTAAGGAAAAAGCAAACTACATCGCCTCGCACGTATTGGTTGAAAACTCTCGTGGAGCTGGCCACGCCTGGGGCACTGAAATGCCAGAAGACATGTCGCTACTTCGCACCCGAATTGGCAAAGATGGAATGGATTACAAGGGTTACAACATTGCTGTTCATGAATTTGGCCATACTGTTGAACAGACAATTACCATGGACATGGTTGACAACTACATGATGTCGCATGTGCCAAACACAGCCCTTACCGAAGCATTGGCTTTTATCTTCCAAAAACGCGACCTCGACTTACTTGGCATTAAGGAACAAGGAAAAGATAAGAATGATATGTTGGCGCTCGATAATGCATGGTCGTGCTACGAAATTATGGGAGTATCGTTGGTTGACATGAACGTGTGGAAATGGCTTTATGCCCACCCTGAAGCAACGGCAGCCGAACTGAAAAAGGCAACTATATCCATTTCAAAAGATATCTGGAATAAATACTATGCACCCATTTTTGGTACAAAAAATGAAACAATTCTAGCAATCTATAGCCACATGATAGATAGCCCACTTTACCTTAGTGCATATCCAATTGGATACCTAGCCGATTTTCAAATCGAGCAGCAGATTTCAGGAAAAAACTTTGCAAAAGAAATAATCAGGATTTATAGCCAAGGCCGGCTTATTCCACAACTCTGGATGAAAGGAGCTGTTGGATCAGAAATTTCGGGGGAACCAACCCTAAAAGCTGCAGAAATGGCTATGAAAAAAATTAAGTAGAAAATTAGAAGGGGCTGTTGAAACATCAGCCCCTTTCCTTTTTTATTTAAGGTTTAATCATTTTCTCTGTCCTCTAACCGTATTAATTCCGGCGTTTTCTTATCAAAATTTTCGGACTCTCGCTGAAATAACAAATGAGTAGCAATTAACAACCGCATGGCAGGCCGTTTTACATCAAGTTCAGGAAAATCTTGTGGAAACATTGCCAAAAGCGAAGGTGAAATATCTCGATCACGCATCAAAAAACCATAGTATTCTCTTGCAGCTTCGTTATCATCACTAAGTCTTTCAATAAGTTTAAAAAGTTTACCATTAATGTTAAATTCTAGGTTAGTCGATTTAACACTATCGCTCCGGTGCCTAACTATCCAAAATGACTGATACAGTCCATCCTTCTTCAATTCAGCAATCAGTGCATTAAATTTTGGCTCATTAAAAATCGCTGGTGTATATTTCAGCTTACTATACGCCTGATCCAGCTTACTACAATGGCATTTCGCAAATGCCGTACTATCCATGAACCAGATAATCCTATTTACTCCAACTATCTCCTCCGGAGAAAATGTTTGTTCTATTGCACTATCCGACAAGTTAAGCTTTGGTGAAGAGAAATTACCACAACTTAAAACTGATAGCATTAACAGGATACCCAGTATTTGCTTCTGCATATTTCAAATCTTTTATTTCTCAACGAATATACAAGCTTATTCACTTTTAAAAAATGGCAGTCTCATTTTTGTGTAACAAAATACTGCCCTTATAATTTCAAGATAGTAAAATTAGCATTGATCATGACAATTACATACGACATATTGACATTGTATTCGCAATAAAAACTAATGATATGTATATATTGTCATATCATAATAACTTGGCATAGTATTTATAGATGACACCTTGTAAACCAATATAAACTGTTTGCGAATTGAAATAATATTGTCAATGCTAATGAACTTCGCAACCAAGGTTTAGGGTAGTTAAAGTTATAAATCGGTCAATTTTCAGTGATAGTTAAAAATATTGATGGACTACGGTTCGAGTAATTTTCGATGAAATGCCTTGGTGAAACAATTTTACTGATTAACGACGACTAATGAAAATAGTCCAAATTGATGACAATCGCATGTTGAACATAAAATAAATAGTGAAATGATACAAGTAAATTCTCTCCAAAATTTCAGACAGCAATCCAGCGGTTTGAATAAATACTACCTACTCATCTACAAGAAGGGTACTGCAGTAAGTGATTGTGCTTACAACACGATTGCAGAGGCAGAAAAATTGGTTAAAGACACAAAAATATTTAGTGCAGATGCCACACAAGTTTCGGATGTTCATCCAGCCCTAGAAATTACATCAGCCCCATCACTAGTGGCTTTTGAAAAAGGTATAAAAAAAGATGTTATTAAAGGATGTAACGATGTTGAGTTCTTCAAAATGCTTTTTGAAAGAACAGCCATTATCTCGCAGAATGAAGCCCAACAAAAAAGTGTTACCGTATACTCCACCCCAACCTGTTCATGGTGCAATACTCTTAAAGGCTACCTTCAAAAAAATAGAATACCATACACCGATATCGACGTATCTAGAAACCAGGCTGCCAGCCAAGAAATGATAAACGCAACCGGACAGCGAGGAGTTCCACAAACACGGATTAATGGAGAATGGGTTGTAGGTTTCGATCAAGGCAAGTTGAATAAACTTCTTGGAGTTAATGGACAATGATCATCAATCTAGAACACACATAACAATGACAATGAAAGAGTTAGTGCCAGCAAACCAAAACATTATACTCAACATTACCCAAAATAATGAAGAGATCAGAACGGCTTCTGGCATCATTATCCCTGACACCGCTAAAGAAAACCTCAATGGGCAAAGGTGGTTGCCATTGGCAATATTGAAGGCGCAGGAATAGCAGTTGGAGATAACGTTGCTTTTAAGCAATATAGCGGCAACGAGATTGAACTAGATGGGAAAACGTTTTTGCTAATTCAATATTCCGAAATATTAACAAAAGTTGCTGAAACAGAAGCGTTGTAACAAAAGGATAGAGTATATAAAGAAAAACTCCACAAAATAAAAGTGGAGTTTTTTAATGTGCTAACTTTCAATCGGTAAATTTGGATAAGTAGAACATTAAAATAAACCATTCTAATCATAAACCATCTATTAAGTAACCAATTAAACAATGCAATGAAAAAGACCCTACTCGTAATCACACTCTTCGCCATCGGCATTGGAGCCATGGCCCAGGGGAAAATTGTAGTTCAGGAGTTCCTTCACATGGGACCTGTTGAACTAAAAAAGCCTGTATTTTCAGATGTTAAAAACACCAATGGTAAAGCATTTGAGATCCAGACGCTGCTTAAAACCAATGATTTTAAGGCAGACGAATCCTCCCCAAGAATAGGCTTATCAAATGGAGAAGGCCTACAATGGGAAGCTGTTAAAGTAGACACTACTGGCTGGATTACCATTAAACAATCAACATCCACGGCACTCCATACATTTGCTTTTTATATAGAGCCTAACCGATTTTTCCAAGGTAAGCTTACACTCCACACGCCCAACCGAGTGGAGGTTTTCATTGACGGAAAAAAGGTGGCCGACAAAAACACAGTGGAAAAAGATGCAATCAGTGCTAAATCGGTTGATGCCACACTAACACTTGAGAAAGAAAAATACCTCATTGAAATTAGGCTATTAAGTGCAGCCATCGACTCCAACTTAATTGGGATAATGGCAGAACTTTCACCAAATAAGGAGTATGACGCTAATGCATTTGCCATTTCTGTATTACCGGAACGTCCAATCACCCTTGACGATGCACTTAGTGCAGAACAATTATCCACCATCAACATATCACCATCGGGACAATATGGCATTGTTCGCTACTCCACATTTGGTCCAAAAGGAAAGAACAGCAGTAGGATTGAAGTTTTACAACTTCCATCTAAAAAGCTAGTTTGGAGCCTCCGTGAAAGCAAGCTTGGCTCCGTTGGCTGGACATCGGTTGGTAGCATACTTTACTACACCACCTCCACCGACAAAACCACCAACCTCTTTACTCTCGATCTCGATAATATGAAGGAAGTTGAGGTTGTACAAGGTATTGATGAGGCTAAGTATTTTACCTGGGCACCAGATAATAGCTATATTCTCTTCTACCAAAACGAAAAAGATGATAGTAAAGAGACTGGTTATAAATATTTTAACAGCATTGAAGATCGATGGCCAAATTGGAGGGATCGCTCCTTTCTTTACAAAGTCGATACCAAAACAGGCATTTCAGAAAGATTAACATACGGAAATCAGACCGCAGGATTAGAGGATATAAGCTCCAATGGTAAATACATTTTGGTTTCTACCTCTCAACCAGATTATACCCAACAGCCTTTCTCTCTTAATTGCGTTTATCAAATTAACCTTGAGACTTTGGCGGTAGATACCATCATCAAGAATAATCGTTTCGACCTATCGGTTAGCTACTCGCCTACCGCTGACAAAATTCTTGTACTTGCCGGTCCATCTGCGTTTGGAAAAGCAGGCGAAAACATAAAAAAAGGCCAAGTAGCGAACAACTTCGATACTCAAGCTTACATTTTGAATCTTCAATCGAAAGAGGTTGAGCCTATCACAAAAAACTTTAACCCAAAAATCATGAGCGGTTTTTGGAATCCGATGGATGGCAATATTTACTTTCAGTGCGAGGATGCTGAAAACCAAGACCTCTACAAATACCAAGTAGCCACAAAGCAGTTTTCCAAAGTAATCACCAAAGAGGAGAACTTGCTATCAATAACCTACTCAAAAGATGGGAAACAGGCTACATATGCTGCTCAAGGAACTAACAGCCCAACTGTTGCCTATTTACTTAACCTAACAAATGGTAATAATCAGCAAGTTGCCAGCCCAAACAAATGGCTAAGCGATGTTACCCTTGCTAAGGTTGAAAGCTGGAATTTTACAAATAAACGTGGCGAAACCATCGTTGGTCGAGTATACTATCCTCCATCATTTGACATCACCAAAAAGTATCCGGTAATTGTTTATTACTATGGAGGCACTAGCCCTGTGGGAAGACGCTGGGAAGGTCGTTATCCATTCCAATACTATGCCGCAAATGGTTACCTTGTATACGTTCTACAACCCGCTGGAACTACTGGTTTTGGACAGGAATTTTCAGCAATGCATGTAAATGCATGGGGAAAATACTCGGCTGATGATATCATTGAAGGAACACAGAAATTCCTTGCATCTCACCCCTTTGCTAACCCCAAAAAAGTTGGATGTATGGGAGCTTCATATGGTGGTTTTATGACCATGTATTTGCAAACACAGACCGACATGTTCACCGCAGCCATCTCCCATGCCGGTATTAGCAACATAACCAGCTATTGGGGCGATGGTTTCTGGGGTTACTCCTACTCCACCGTAGCCAGCTATAACAGCTATCCATGGAACAACCCAGACCTTTACATTAAGCAAAGCCCCCTCTTCATGGCAAATAGAATTAAAACTCCACTGTTGCTACTACAAGGAGCTGCCGATACAAACGTTCCTCCGGGAGAGAGCATCCAGATGTTTAATGCACTCAAAATTCTAGGCAAACCGGTAGAGATGGTTCATTTCGAAGATGAAGACCACTTTATTATAGATTTTGACCACCGAACACGATGGACAAAAACAATCATTGCTTGGTTTGACCGATATCTCAAAGACCAACCAGAGTGGTGGAATGACCTTTATCCACCAAAGAATTTCTAGCATAATGAAAGCCATCGAATAGATGGCTTTCTTATTTTCTCTCTCCACAAAATTTGTTAAACCATTTTGAATGGGAAATAGCAACCGTTAAAAATGCTATTTTTGCACAAATTTCAGTAAATGAGCCACGCCGAAGTATTGGGCAAAAATATTGATGATCTTAATCACCTATGCAATGAAGCTGGTTACAGTGTGACAGAAGCAAGAAAGTGCGCTTACTTCCTCTACCGTAAAGGAGTATGTAGCTTCATGGAGATGGAAACTTTACCAAAATCACTGCGCTCTCTTCTGGATAAAAAATATAGTATCTCTTGGCACTCGCCCATAAATCAAGAAATTTCAGATGATGGTACCAAGAAATACCTATTTAAAACAAAACAAGGTAATTCGATCGAGACTGCCTACATGCCTGGATATAAGCGAAACACATTATGCATATCTACTCAAGCAGGCTGCAGAATGGGTTGCTCATTTTGCCTCTCCGGTATAGAAGGCTTACTAGAAAACTTATCAGCAGGTGAAATTCTCAACCAACTAATTAGTATACCTGACCATCAATTGGTTAATCGAATTGTATATATGGGTATGGGCGAACCTCTCGATAATTTTGAAAATGTAAAACGAAGTTTGGAAATACTTACTGCAGATTGGGGTATGGCCTTTGGTGCATCGAATATTACTGTTTCTACAGTAGGATTTCCGGCAGAACTTGAACAACTTCTATTGGCTGGATTATGCAACATTGCAATTAGTCTTCACTCACCATTTTCAAAAGAGAGAAAGAGTATAATGCCCATTGAGAATAAATACCCAATCGAAAAAACAATTGCACTTGTTAAAAAAATTCCGCTGCCAAAACCACTACGTCTATCCTTTGAGTATATCCTTCTCAAAGGAATTAACGATTCACCGGCCCATGTTGTGCAACTCGCTAAAATATTGGAAGGCATTAAATGCCATGTTAACCTCATTCCATTAAACAGCCATCAAGAAACCCAATTTGTTGCCCCTACTGAAATTCAAGCACGAAGGTTTCAACAACAGCTCAATTCACTCGGAATTAGCACCACCGTGCGTTTTTCTAGAGGTCGCGATATTAATGCGGCCTGTGGTCAATTCTCAGCATCTGTAAAATCATAGAATTATGAACGACAAAACGAAGAAGATCCTCCGAAAAGTAGCTATGTGGTTAGCTATAGGTATTATAGCCATTCAAATTCTATTTTTTATTTTTCGAAATGTGATTCTCGAAGTCGCTTTCCATAAAGCAAACCAATATGCACTACATCAATATAATGTAGCATTGAATTGTAGCAGCATAAAATTCAGCGGCCTTTCCACCATCAAAATGGAGAATCTTTCTCTCCAACCAATAGGTTATGATACACTCCTCGCCGTTAAGAACATAAGTCTTGAACAATCCTACCTAAAGCTCTTTTTACTTGAACCATCCATTAAGACCATAGATATTCGCAATGCGAATATCAACCTTCAACGGACCGATACTTCAGGCAACTACTTCTTCATTTTCAAAAAACATTCTAACGACCTATCGGTTAGCGATTCAATAAGAAGCATAAATCTGGCAAGTCGCTACGGAAGGCTAATAAGATTCATGCTCGATTTACTCACGGCCGATACCTACCTCAGCAACATAAATCTCAACTACCACCATAAGGATTATGCATTATCGCTCAAACTCCCTGAGCTGATATCTCAAAATGGCATTTTTCAATCAAAAATTGTGGTAACTGAAAACGAAACCAGCGATACATTAAACCTTAAAGGAGAAGCTAACAAAAATAATACATTCATTGCCTACGACCTATTTAAGGAGGGAAAAAAGAAATTTCAAATTCCATTTCTTGAGCACAAGTTTAACTTACAGGTAATGTTTGATTCCCTAAACTTCAGCATGAAAGGGGAACGGTTTCAATCGAACGAAGCCATGCTAAAGATTTCAGGAAACATTTTTGGTGCAACCCTTAATAGTCCAAGACTTGCTCAGGAAACTGTTATAATCGACAGCATGAAAGGAGAGGCAAAAGTTACCCTTGGTAAGGACTATTTGGAGGTTGATAGCAGCTCCTCGTTTAGCCTCAATAAGCTAGCAACAAAATTTTACGCACGCTACCAACCAGGCAACCGACCTGTTGCTGACCTTAAAATATCTACGGGTGATTTTCCTGCTGAAAATCTTTTTTCGTCCCTACCTGAAGGCCTTTTTAATAATCTTTCGGGGATTATGGTTTCAGGAATGCTTAATTTTCGGCTCGTTACCCATATAAACATGGCACAGCTCGACAGCTTAACTTTCTCCTCAAATCTTTCCAGCCAAAAATTTAAAATTCTGAAATATGGTAGGGCCGATCTATCTAGGATGAATGATAACTTTGAATATACCGCGTATAACCACGGTATTCCAGTTAAAACGTTCATGATTGGTTCAGAAAATTCTGATTATAGATCCTTAGACCAAATATCAAACAACTTAAAAAATGCAATTCTTACATCAGAGGATGGTTCCTTTTTCTGGCATCGAGGTTTTAATGAGGAGGCAATAAGGGGAGCCATTATAGCAGACTTAAAAAAGGGCGGATTTGCCAAAGGTGGTTCAACCATTAGCATGCAGCTGGTAAAAAATGTCTATCTCAATCAAAATAAGAATATAGCCCGAAAATTGGAGGAGATACTTATTGTTTGGTTAATAGAAAATAATCACCTTGTATCCAAGGAGAGGATGTTTGAAACATACCTAAACATAATTGAATGGGGACCCAAAATTTATGGCGCACAAGAAGCAGCCAAATTCTACTTCAATAAGGATGCAAACAATCTAAGTCTAAGTGAGGCAATTTTTATGGCTGGTGTTATTCCACGACCAAGAACCTATGCCCACTTTTTAGACTCAACCGGACATCCAAGGCCATTTGTAGAAGATTACTATCGGCTGGTAAAAAAATTCATGCTCCGAAGAGGACAAATTACACAGGAAGAGTACGATGCAACGTTACCCATCGATAGAATTACTGGTCTTTCATTGGAGATGCTAAAAAAGCCAACAATGGAATCGGACTCCTCCCAAGTTGATGACGATGGCATGTTACTCATGCAAGAACCACAACCTCCAATTGAGAAATAACCAATCCAAATATTGAGCAATCTCAAAAAAAAATCTGTCAAGGACATTACCATGACAGATTTTTTATTTTATAATACTATTGTTACTTTCCGCTAGTTAATGTAGAAAGCTTCAACGCCCGGATAGTAGTATTTTTCTTTAGCAACTTGTTGTGGAAAAAGAAAGTATCGTATCTCTGCCTCAGAACAAAGCATATCATCCTTACTAAAAAGTTCTGCTTTAATGGTCACCAATCGTCGTTCGCGCTTTAGGATTCGAGCTTTCAATTTAACCTCCCCTCCATCTATAATAACAGGATTCTTATACCGAATATTCATGTCGGCAGTAACTCCAGAGGTCTTACATTTAACGTAAACAACCCAGCTGGCAATTTCATCAAGCAAGGTAGCTTGAATGCCTCCATGCAGCACGTTAGCATATCCTTCAAAAGCTTTGTCTGGAATCCAAAAAGCGATCATCTCCTCTTCCTCTTCATAAAACTCTAGATGCAAGCCAGTTTTATTAAACGGAGAGCATCCAAAACACCTATAGCTGTTTGGATCTTTGTTGATAAATGGATTATTAATCTTCTTCATTTTGGGGGCGGTTTCTCGCTTCGAAATTATCAAAATATTCTAATTACAACATGGTAACTATTTTTAGTAATACGGTATTATCCAATAAAAATTGGTATAGCTACTGATTAACATACAGTTATATTTTCACCAAATATTTGATATTATTTTAAAAAACATTAAGCCATCGAGAAATCGTCCGCATCCTTCCACGCTGGAAATTTGATTCTAAAAGCTACCAATTCACTTTTAGAAAATGTCGTAATCAAAACCTGCTCTGTATTATCCGAAGAGGCAGCCAGAATTTTTCCTTTGGCGTCCATCAAAAGCGAATCGCCCGAATAACATATACCAGCTCCATCGGTTCCTACCCTATTCACACCAACTAGGCAAGATTGATTTTCAATAGCCCGAGCTTTAAGCAGGGTCAACCATACATCACGACGGCTTTCCGGCCAATTGGCCACGTATATAAGCATATCGTAATTGTCGCTGTTCCTACTCCAAACCGGAAATCGTAAATCGTAGCAAACCAACGGCCTAATTCTCCAACCACGATAGTTTATCACTACCAGTTTTTCACCTCTACTGTAATGATTTTGCTCTTCTCCCATTCGGAATAGATGCCGTTTATCGTACAAATGAATATTTCCAGATGCCTCTGCAAACACTAAGCGGTTATAGTATTTACCACTTTCGAAAGCAATAAAGCTCCCCACAATCGCAACTCCTCTACGGCTCGATTCTGCAGTAATCCATGTCATTGTGGTGCCATTCATATCTTCAGCCAACTTCTCGGGATTCATCGAAAAACCAGTTGTAAACATCTCCGGAAGCACAACTAAATCAATATCAGACGATAATGTATCTAGTATCTTACGATATTTCTCCAGATTCCCTCCTATGTTTTCCCAAAGAATATCGGGTTGGATGGCAGCCACCTTCAATACTCTATTTATTTCCGTCATAAGAAAAAAGACTTAAATTTTCCATAACAAGCTTGTTATAGGCATCCCGAAGCCTAAGAAAGGTGGGATGAATGGTAGAAAATGAGCTAGTATCAATTGTGGAAATGGCAATCAAACCCGGTGACGTTCCTGTAAGAAATGCTGCAGGGTAGTTGGAGAGAATACTTACTGGGATAGCTGCCTCCACCACCTCTATGTTCAATTCCGAGGCCAGCCTTAACACCATCTGACGTGTAATTCCTGGAAGAACAGCGTTCAGCGATGAAGTTAATAGAGAGGCTTCCCCAACCAAAAAAAAGTTTGAACGGCTACCCTCGGTAACCTCTTCCTCTGTATTTACCAATAGTACTTCGTAAAAATAATTGGAATTCATCATTTCATCAGCTCGGCTTCTAACTGCTCGATTAAGAACCTTTGCATTGGGATTATTCCTTTCAGCATGGAGTAATCCAATTTTAACACCATTCTTATACTGAAATTCTGTTGGATAGTGGCTTGGAATAAGCATCATTTGGTAAAATTGCTCACTACCTTGTTTGCAAACCTCAATTTTAAGGTTGATGTTATTTGCAACGTTGGCCACAATCAGCTTTTTCAGAGCTTGCTTTACTTGACCGACTTCCCACTGAAATGGCAAATTGGCCAATTGACAAGAATTTTTTAATCGCCAAAAATGCTCCTGAAAAAATAGTGGTATACCTCCTACTAAACGAATTACTTCGTATACAACAACTTCTTTTGAGGAGAAGAAAAGCCGCGACGATGATGGGACAACCGCTCCATTAACAACGCAGTACCCGTCTTTCAATTCCATTTTTATTTCAAAGGTAGCAGTTTTCTTTTTCTTTGAATGGCTACGGAATCAGGTTTAACACAGCAATCCCTCAGTATTGACGATATTAGAGGACGGTAATAGTTGTCAAAAAACTTATATCCCAATGGTCTAAAGGAACAGGAAAAAATTTTATTTATAATGCTAGAACCCCACAATTTAGAGGTAAACATATACGATGGCGTATGTGCAAAATTTCCAGCAAAATAAAAAACAGGACCATTCAAATTATTGAAAACAGTTGCCGGAAATACCGTTGGAATTTTTTTGCTGTGAAGTAGTGCAATCCCCTCGCTAGTAAGATCTAATGAGTAGGTGCTATAGACCTTAAAATTTGTAGGAACATCAATAATCTCAAACCATCGATTAAAATTAACTACCGGATTAACATTGAAATGGTTAACTGCTTCTTCTGTAGAAATTACATTAACCGTAGATGTTTTTAAATGCTGTCCCGTGCATAATAGCAGCACATTTCCCTTTGGCCCAACTAATACAACTCCTCCTTTACTATTTGGCCAAGCATTTCCGGTGGAGTTCTGATAAAGATTAATTAGCCACCGAGGTGGTCTATCGGAGGCTAAAGAATCAAATTTTTCATAAGATCGGCCAATCCATCCAGTATAGGTAAAACCAAGAACACTAGCCACCTTATTTCTTACCAATCCACTGCCAAGATTTGAAAAAAGGTTATATTCAGCAATAATGGGTTTACCCCGTTCCTTCATGGCTTTTAGAAGAAGGTAATCGTTTTGATTTAAACCTCCATAGATTTTTTGGCCAAGAGTAGCCTCCCTATTGCTAGCCCAATTCTCAGAATATACCCCATAGCAATCGATATAGTATAGCAGATCAATACTATCAGCAAGATGTTCAATCTGGGAAATGTGAATGCTTCGAAAATCAAACGATCCCGTTGCAGGATCGATCGGATAGAATCCGTAGTAATCTTTAGTAAAATTATATTTACTACTATCTGGCTTTACAATGCGAAGAGTGTTAATTATCCAAAAAAAAGATTTATGTTCGGTGTAATCTCTTTTAGATACTGTTTTGTCAAGCACGTATATACTTGAAACTATCTTAGGTAATTGTTCCCATTTCAGGTATAAAATATAAAAGGAAACACCTATTAACAGTAGCACTCCAATAGTAACAAGAATGATCTTTTTCATTCTAATTATTAACCATAAAATATACTTCTAAACTATTTTATGTCAGCGTTCACGTGAACAAAAATGGTCACATTTAAAACTGATTCAAAAAATGTTTAAATAGAGTACAATTTACAAATATTTCAGAGATTACTTACTTTGGGTGGACTTTACCTTAATTGCATTAAGTGTTTCGAAAAGTTGGTCGATACTCGCTACTGGTTTAAAGCAACTTTTGCCATGACAAACAAAAATTTTATTTTTTGAAACAAAATGCTCTGGTTTAAGAACCGGTAACATTCCCGATGCAGTAGCGCAAGCAAAAATCATAGTTGGAAAATAGAATGAATTAATTCTAGCCAGATTTTCCGCGTCAAGTTCATTCGCAACTGCAACAACCACCGGTTTAAAAAGATGCCTTAAGTACAGTCGTGCCCAGTTTGAAGTATAGGGCCCAGCACCAGAAAGTTGCATTTTGAGGTTGTAAACCATTTGACGCGACATTTGGCAATAGCGCTCGTCTTGAAAATACTGTCCAATGGCTAGAAGCACATGCCCCAAGGTTGATGCTGCAGCAGGCATAACGCCATCAGTAAGTTCCATTTTACGTGTCACCACTTCGGGAAAATCTTTGGATGAATAGTAAAACATCCCACTTTTCTCGTCATAAAACTGCTCAATTGCATTTTCGACCAACTTTTTAGCTTGCAACAACCAATATTCATTCAAGGTTGTCTGGTATAAAGAGATATAGCCATCAGCAACAAATGCGTAGTCATCGAGAAACGAAACTTCCGAAGCACGTCCGGAAGTATAGCATCGAACCAACTTTCCCTCCTTCGCGTGAAGAAAATCTTCTACGAAATGTGCATTACTCTCGGCAAGGCACTTCAATTCTGAGTCGTTTAGGTATCTCGATACCTCCGAAAGAGCTTTAACCATCAACCCGTTCCAGCTGGCAATTTGCTTAATATCCAAAGATGGTTTTTTTCTCAAACTTCTTTTTTGAAATAACTTTTGAAGCAGCAATTTCAACCGATCCTGTTCTTCGGGTAAAAGTTGGGAGTTATGAAAATTTTCATTCCTTACCAAAACGCAACCATCCTTTAATTGTTCGCTTTTTTTTAGGAGCAACATCTGATGAAGAATAGGATAATCGTCGCCTGCTAACTCCTTTACTTCATCTTCATTCCAGAGATAAAATTTTCCTTCTGAACCATCGCTATCGGCATCGATAGAGCTATAAAACCCACCATTATCGGTCAATAAGTCACGAATAACAAATTGCAAAATTTCCTTGGCAACGCGAGCAAAATCATCGAAACCATAGTAAACAAATGCCTTAGCATAAACAATTGCCAGTTGAGCGTTGTCGTAAAGCATCTTTTCAAAATGGGGAACCACCCATTCCTTGTCAACAGAATAGCGAAAAAAACCACCTCCAAGATGGTCGTATATACCACCATTGGCAAGTTTTTTCAATGTCAGGAACAGATTGCTCCTAACAATTTCATCACCCGAAAGCCAAGCATAGTCAAGTAGAAATTCTAATGCAGGGGGCATTGGAAATTTTGGTGCAGCTCCCCAGCCACCATTTACCTTGTCGAATTTGCGCTTCCAGGGCTCCACCACCAAGCGTAAATCTCGTAATGAAAATTCTGAGGCATCGGAGCGCTCCTTTATAATCTCTGTATTGGTAACGCCTTGCCTCAGCTCAAGTGCTGCTTTCAGAACCTTCTCCCTGTCATTATTCCAAGTAGCAACCAATCCTTTAAGGATTTCAGCCCAATGGCTTGGTGGAAAGTAGGTACCACCATATATGGGACTTTTATCGGGCAAAGTAAAACAATTAAGTGGCCATCCACCGCTACCCGTAATAAGTTGAACAGCGCCCATATATACCTGGTCCACATCGGGCCTTTCCTCTCTATCAACTTTTATACAAACGAAATTTTCGTTCATAATTGCAGCAATCTCTTCATTCTCGAACGACTCCTTCTCCATTACATGACACCAGTGACACGCAGAATACCCAATACTCACCAGCACAAGTTTATCCTCCGCCCTTGCTTTTGCGAAAGCTTCATCGCACCAGGGATACCAGTGGACTGGATTGTGAGCATGTTGAAGAAGATACGGACTAGTTTCCTGAATTAGCTTATTTGGCATGAATCAATTGATTGAAAAGAGAAACAACAACAATAACAGAAACCCCACTTGTTTGTTAACTATAAAAGCAGAGAATATAAAATTTTCAATTATTGGTGTATTTTAATTCATGTCCATAAAGTTGACAGAAATAGCCGATTTTATAAAGGCTAAAGATGAAAATAGAGGGGTGACCGCCCACCAAATTTTTACGGAGAACCCGTAATGCAATCTTATAAAAAGCAACCACAAACAATCTTGCATGGAATCGTTGAATCAGGACAAACGCCTCAAGTAACGCAACATTGTTGATATTTACCCGAGGCGAATTTGATCGATAGAGCCGAAATAAGTTACGAACGGCTTCATCCGATTTAGCCAAAAAATCCAAAGCCGACTCTAAGCCATCGTGAAATACAGGATTATCGATATGAAGAATTGGAATTCTGAGCTTTGCTAGCTCAAACCCGAAGAGGGTATCTTCATGTCCATAACCTATAATAGAATTGGAAAATTTAATTTTGAGAAAAAGTGTTCTGCTAATGCAAAAATTTGCAGTCATAAAAGATGCATAAGGTTTTTCACGTCGCATCTTCAGGCTGATTGCTTCCCTTTTATGCCCATATTTCCAACGTAAATACATACTCTTATCAAAAGGAACTTCATCTCGGTATTTAATGCCTCCCACCGTAACATGTTTTTTGGAAGCAACATTAATGTAACGTTCAATAAACAAATCATCAGGCAAGGCAACATCGCAATCCAAAAATAGCAGTTGATCATAAACCGCCTCGTTGGCTAAAATATTACGAATTGCTGATCGACCAACATTTTTTTCCAACTCCACATACCTTACCTGAGGCAGTTGCTGAAGAACCCTGTTTGCCTCTCGAATAGACATTTCAGAACCATCGTCCACTAACACAATCTCAAAAGGAATGTCACAAGTCCTAAGTTGGCTCAGGAGGTTACCAACAAGATCTACAACAACACGCTGATAAACAGGAATTAAGACAGAAATCATTAATAAAATATTATTTAAGAGCCTAAATATTTAAAAATTTTAACAATAAACCAAAAACTATTTACGAATGGTATTGTAAATTTGCCCAATGTATTTCAACACCACAAAAAAAAGGATGATGAAGAAACTACTAATTTTTGTTTTAGCAAGCTTTATATCGGCTGGTGCCGTTGGTGCTAAAAAAGATGGATTTCAAATCAAGGTAAAAGTTGAAGGGTTGAAAGACACCACCCTACTTCTTGGTTACTATTATGGCGACAAGAAGTATGTTCTCGATACAACAAGGGTCGATAGCAAAGGGATGGGCGTTTTTGAAGCCGACACCTTGCTTAAAGGTGGAATATACATTGTCGTTCTTCCTGGAATGAACTATTTTGAAGTGCTGGTTTCTGGAAATCAACAATTTTCCGTTGAAACCCAAAAAGACGACATGCTCGACGCCATGAAATTTACCGGGTCAAAAGAAAATGAGGCCTTCCTAAAGTTTCAAAAGTTTAAACGCGATATGCAGGTCAAATCTGCAGCCATTCAGAATAATGCCAAATCGACCCAAAACAAGGATAGTCTGCAAATATTTCAAAATCAATTGATGGCAATTGATAGTGTAGGTAAGGCAGAGTTCAATAAAATTATTGCAAACAACCCCAATACATTTTTGGCCAACATTTTACGTGCCATTATGCCAGCTGAACAGCCGAATATTAGCATTCCAGAAGGCACTCCAAAAAGGGATAGCTTATTATGGGTGAAATCGTATCAGTATGGAAAAAACCACTTTTGGGATAACATTAACTTTTCAGACGATAGGTTATTGCGCACACCAATCATCGAAAATAAGATGAACGTGTTCTTTACCAAAATTTTATTGCAGATACCCGATTCTATTGATAAAGCAGCCGACAGCTTATTAGCCAAAATGAAGGAGAACAGCGAGTTTTACCAATATACTTTATCCTACCTGCTTAATCAGTTTCAAATCTCAAACATAATGGGCATGGATGCCGTGTTTGTCCATCTTGCAAAAAATTACTACCTCAACGGGAAAGCTCCCTGGGCCGATAAAAAGCTCCTTGGTAAAATTCAAGAGCTTGTGGATAAAACAGAGCCCAACTTGATTGGTAGAATTGCGCCAGAATTGATTATGGAAAACTCTGATGGAAGTGTTTCTTCATTGCACCATCTAAACGCCGCCTTCACGATAATGGTTTTTTGGGAGCCCGATTGTGGCCATTGCCAAAAGGTAATACCAGAGGTTTGGAGGCTTTATCAAAAGTATAAGTCCCAAAATGTTGATGTCTTTGCTGTTTACACGCAATATGATAAGAACAAATGGATAGATTACATTAACAAAAACAAGATATTTTGGACAAATGTTTGGGATTCGGAGTATAACTCCAACTTCAGAAACCTCTACAACATATATTCTACACCCACAATATACCTCCTCGACAAAGACAAGAAGATAATTGCCAAACGAATTGGTGCTGAGAGTTTGGACGATCTTATTGGAAAGTTGATAGACGGAACAATTAAAGAATAAGAATTAATATTACCGATAAGTATAAGGGGATTTGAAAGAATCCCCTTTTTTAATCGTTATTGATGAAAATGGTAAATCAGTAGCCACTATATAGTTAAAAAACCGGTGTAAATACCAATTCTATGAGATCCCAACAAAAAAGGTTGTCGCAGAATTGTTCACACCTTGAATTAAATTTTTGATTGGGATTAGACTAATACCTCGATTATCAAACGTCAATATTTGAAATAATCACGTAGTAGATATCAAAAATTCGAGTATTCGCAGGAAAAACAGCCTTCTAATTAAATGAATATATACGGAATTCAAGAAAATATTCAGTTACAATCTATTTTTTCTTGAATATAGGAATTGTACACTATCAGCAAAATCAGATGACCTTAGAATATGTTACGTATTCATTTTTAGCTTTTTATCAAAATATAATTTGGCTGAAAAATAGACTGAAGAAAAGATTAGGTCCTTCAAACTAGAGATACTGGTAATTATTTTTCTCTTTTGACGTTTTAATGATAATATATTCATTATATTTAAACACTTTGAAATAAATCTGGAGACCTTTAAAATCTTTTAAAGAACGTCGCAAAACAACGAAAAAATGGAAAATAAAAAGATACTGGTTGCCGAAGACGAAGAGGCCAACTTCCTATATTTAAAGGAAGTTCTTGACGAGTTTGATGTGGATATTATCTGGGCAAAGAACGGCAAAGAAACAGTTGAATTTACAAGAATTCACAAACCAGTTCTTTTGCTTTTGGATATTAAAATGCCCATCATGAATGGATTGGAGGCACTCCAAATTCTAAGATCCGAGTTCCCCGACATGCCTGTAATTGCTCAAACTGCCTATGCCATGGATGAGGAAAGAATCAAATGCCTTGAAGCAGGATGTAACGATTACCTTGCAAAGCCCATTCTTCCAGATCAAATTATTCAAATGGTTTCTAAATATCTGAAAAAATAATCTGAGCCACTGATGGCCATTGCTGTCAATCAATCCACTTAAGCGGAACAAATCTAGCAATCAAGCAGAATGGCAAACGCTTCTTTACGTCACGGCCTTCCGATTTGGGTAGCGATTTTTATATTTCAACTGGTTGCTGTTTCAGGCTTTTCCCAAAAAAGTCCGAACAAGGCAGTGGATCGTGGAATTCCCCACTCCAAACAAGTTCTAGATTCCATCGTCATTCTCAACAAGCAAGTTCTATATTTCGAAAAAAAGGGGGACTCACGAAATAAAATACTTGCACTACTGCAATGCAGCAATCTATACACCAAAACTAACCAACTCGACCAAGCACTGATATTCTCCAACAGTGCACTTATGGAATCACAGGAGTCAAATGATGATTATGGGAAAATGCGCTCCCTAATAGAGATGGGTAACTGCTACTACAATCTCAATTTTAAGGCAGAAGCGTTAGAATCATTTTTACAGGCATTCCAGCTAAGCAAAGAACTCAAGATTACCGATGCAACCTCATACTTAATAGCTCAGCTTGGTAAAGTTGAGTTAGAACTTGGCAGTTTTGTCAATGCCATGGATTATGCTCAACAAGCCATAGAATACTTTACTAAAAAAAATAATCTTGAAGGCCAAGCAACTGCCCATATGTTGCTCGGTAGTATTCACACCAAATTGGGAAATTTTGACCTAGCAGACAGCTATCTTAGTAAAGCAATTTTTCTTCTACAACGGCTAAATAGCCAAGCCTTACTTTCGCAAGCATATGTTAAATTTGGCCAACTAAGAATTGCCCAAAAAAAGAATAACGAGGCATTATCCTACCTCTCACAAGCTGCTAAAATATATGAAAAAGATAGCTGCTCCAACCAAAATTATGCGCAAGTACTTCGATACTATGCCGTTGCACTATCAGCAAATGGAATGAAACAAGAGGCCATCTCTATGGCAAACAAATCACTGGCCATTTTAAAGAATACCACCAATAATTTGGAAATTGCCAAAACGTGGTTAATTATTGGCGACATATACGCTAACGACAGTAAGTTGGTGGCAGCTCATGACGCCTATTCAACGGTTCTAAATATTGCCACCGCTGGTGAGCTAAAAGATGAAAAGCGATTGGCCTTTAAGGGTCTTGCTGACATATTGGAAAAGCAAGGAAAACCTGCAGAGGCATACTGGTTTCTTAAAAACTACAATAAAATAAACGATAGCATTCTTGGGCTCACACAATTAAGTAGAGTTACACAACTTGAAAATCAACTTATTACTCTTAAAAAAGATAAGGAGCTGGAGCAAAAGCACCTTCAAGTTCAACAACAAGATTTGGAGCTAACTCACCAAAGCAACAGAACCACCATACTAATTGCTCTACTACTACTCGCAACCGGTATAATATACCATGCCTATAGTCTTAATAAAAAGAAGAAAGAGGACAATGAAATTCTTCAAGATCAAAACGCCGAAATTGAGGCACAGGCAGATTCTCTATTGATGCAAAACAAATATGTAGAAAAGAGAAATAGAGATATGATAAGTAGCCTCGAGTATGGAGGTAGAATTCAGCGAGCCATAGTACCACCTATTCCCGATCTCAAAGGAATAATAAATTCTTTTGTTCTACATATTCCCAAGGATATTGTAAGTGGAGATTTTTATTGGTTTAAGCGCCGAGGAAACCTACTGTTTTTTGCTGTTGCCGATTGTACTGGTCATGGAGTTCCTGGAGCATTCATGAGCATTGTTGGCAACTTTGGTCTAAATAAAATTGTAAATGAGGAACAAATTACAAAACCCTCAGAAATTTTAACCTCACTCAACAGCCTATTCGTTAAAACCTTGGAGAGACGAGAACGGTATGATATTTTTGATGGTATGGATATTGGCCTCTGCCTACTGAACCTAGATACACTAGTGTTAAATTATTCTGGAGCGAATATCTCATTTCAGCTTACTCGAAATATTACCTTAGAAAACCCAATTCAAAATATGCCCACCATCCACTCCGATAAGTACAATCTATATATGCTGAAACCAAACAACCAACCTGTTGGGTCGGATGTTGAATCAAAACCATTCATCAATCACAAAATACAGCTATTACCAGGTGATACAATTTACATGTATTCCGATGGATATACCGACCAATTTGGTGGACCAAAACGTAGAAAATATCATACTCAGGAACTCAGAAGGAAAATACTCACCTTCCAGCATCGGACCATGCAAAATCAAAAAGAGATATTACTTAAGGAGTTTTACCGATGGAAAGGTGATAATGAGCAGATCGATGACATAACAATACTGGGCATTCGTATACCAAAGAATTACTCACTTTGAACCAACAACAAGTAATCCAACATTATCAAAAGAAGCATAAAAAATTTTACTGGATATAAATCTATTACAGTAAAAATCATACTAATCCACAGTGCAATCAATATATAGTACCGTTTTTTTGCTAGTCCTTGAACCAACTTGGTTTTCTGCTTCAATCGCCAAAAATACCTAGTCTGCACAAACAAATAAGGAACAAACGCAATAAATAACATAACCCGTCCAATTCGATAATTTACTAAATGGAATAGGGCTGCTATGGCAATAAGCCCAGCAGTCAGGTATATAAGATTTATGCTCCGTTGTTTATTCATCATGAAAAATTTTTCAAAAATACCATTTAATAGGGCGGTTCCACATTTTAAATGAACCAATTTTTTCTAAATCGGCTAATGAACATGAAATTCATATCTTTGCCAACAGGTGAATAAAATGAATTCTATGAACTCTACTTTGCGTATCGTAAGCATTGTCTTGATGGCCACGCTTGCCTCTTGCCAATCAACAAAGTTAACCAATCCGGATATTACTGAATTGGAACTCCAGCAGAGCATCCAATTTCTTGCATCCGATAGCCTCAAAGGGCGATTACCTGGCACCGTTGAAGATCGAATTGCCGCCAAGTATATTAAAGATAAGTTTAACAAGAATGGAATAAAACTACTTGGAGAACGTGGATACCAATTCTTCCAAATAATCAAAGAGCAACAACTTGGCACCAATAAAATTTATTTTGGTAATGAAAACCTATTCCAGCTGGGTAAGGACTTCACTCCTTTCCCTTTTTCAGCATCTGATTCGATAAGCGCACCGGTTGTATTTGTTGGATATGGTATTGAGTTAACAACAAAGAAAATTATGTGGCACGACTATGAACTTATCACGGCCAACAACAAGTGGGTTATGATATTGCGTGGCGTGCCCGGTAAAGATAGCCTTGGAAACCCCTTTGCCGACTATGCTGGCGATAGAATAAAAGCGCTAACGGCAAAAGATCAAGGTGCTGCCGGAATTATCTTCGTTTCAGGATCTAACTTCGATAAAGAAGATGCGCTTGTTGATCCGCTTACCAAGGATTATTCCATTGGAATCCCTGTAATTCAAATCACCAGAACATTGGCAGACAGAATTCTTTCCAAATCACAGCACACCATTGCACAGATTGAGAATATCACAGCACATCAAACCCAAGGCATGAGCTTTGAAACCGGTGTTGAAATCAGTGTACTTACTGCCATTCATAGCAAACAGGAAAAGACACAAAATGTGATTGCCGAAATTATTGGTTCCGATTCCACCCTAAAGCATCAGTATGTAATAATTGGTGCACACTACGACCACCTTGGCATGGGTGGACCCGGTTCCTCGAGCCGACGACCAGATACCATAGCCGTGCACAACGGAGCCGACGACAATGCCTCAGGTGTAGCAGCCTTATTAGAAATTGCTGAAAAGATGGCAACTCACAGAGATAGCATAAAACGTTCCGTTATTTTCATTGCCTTTGGTGGTGAGGAGATGGGACTGCTCGGTTCTAAAGAGTTTGTAAATGATCCCCCCATTAACCTTAAACAAGTGCAAGCCATGATCAACATCGATATGGTGGGTCGACTTAACAAAAAAAGTGATCTTCAGGTAAGCGGTGTTGGAACATCAGATTTTGGCGGTCAACTGCTTACAAGTATTCCTGACCCCGACAGTTTAAACATAATTACCAGCCCAGAGGGTTACGGTCCTTCTGACCACGCTTCCTTCTATGGAAAAAATATTCCTGTTTACTTTTTTACCACAGGTGCACACATGGATTACCATACCCCATTCGATGATGCGGATAAAATCAACTATATCGGTTTAAAAAAGTCAGCCGACTACATTTACCAACTTGCCATAACACTTGCTAATAAGAGCCAGAAATTAACATTTAAAGAGGCTGGTCCAAAAAGTGGTGGAGACTACAGCAGAGGAAAACGCTTTAAAGTTACCCTTGGCATTATGCCCGATATTTCAGGTCAATCGAACGATGGACTGCGTGCCGATTTTGTTACCAACGGAAAGCCTGCATACCGAGGTGGAATGCAAAATGGAGATGTTATTACCGCCATTGATGGTAAAGAGGTAAAAAACATCCAGGATTACATGGCTCGGCTAATGACACTAAAGGAGGGCCAAACCATTTCAGTGGAGGTGAGAAGAAACAACGAGCAAAAAATACTTATAATTAAGCTATAAGATGAAGAGAAAGTTATATTTCTGGATTATTGCAGTATTACTTACGCTTATTGCCGCAGTATACCAAAGGGTTACAGGACCAACATACCCAAAAAAAATTAAGATCACTCTTAATGCTCATGAAATTAAAGGGATGCTACCGAGAAGTGGTACCACGGGTGCTAACACTCAGATAGAACTTGGCAACGTACCCGAAAACATTACTGCTACCCTGTTTTACAAACGATTTCCAACCAACGATATTTACATCTCCGAACCCTTTGAAAAAAAAGGATCCAATATTGTTGCCTTTTTACCTTCTCAGCTGGCTGCTGGTAAGTTAGCCTACTATATTCAACTGGATGATGGGAAAAATCCAATTAATATCTTTGACAGACAACCAGTTGTGATTCGTTTTAAAGGAGATGTTCCTACTATTGTACTCATTCCACACATCTTTTTCATATTTTTCGCCATGCTCCTGTCGACCCTCGCGGGCATCTTTGCGCTCGGAAAAGTAGAATCATACAAATTTTGGAGTTGGATGGCACTATCTTTTCTATTTCTCGGGGGCATGATTTTCGGTCCAATTGTTCAATTTTATGCATTTGGCGAGGCATGGACAGGATTTCCCATTGGCTACGATCTTACCGATAATAAAACACTTATTGCATTTTTAGCTTGGTTAGTTGCACTTCTGCTGAATTGGAAAAAAGAACGTCCAATATTAATTGTTGGTGCAGCTGCTGTTCTACTGATAATATTTTCCATCCCTCATAGTGTCATGGGCTCCCAACTCAATTATGATAGTGGTAAAATTGTAACAGGTCTAATAAGTGTTTTACATATTCTATAGTCCCAATAATCACACAGAAACAAAAAAGGAGCAAAACAATTGCTCCTTTTTCTATAATTTAATATATCAACATTATATATCAAAGCGAAATCCTGCCTTAAACCACCGTCCAGGTTGCACAACGCTGCCAATATCAACATAGCTGCGGTTAAAAATATTTGAGGCTTCGCCAAAGAAATTCCAACTACCAACAACATAAAAAATGCCCAAATCACATATAGTGAATGGGGTGTAATTTATTTCATTACTGCTTGCATCGGTATAGTTTCCCGCTCTATCGCGATAGCTTATGGTGAAAGCAAACCCTACCTCACGGTAAAGCGTTGACGTAACACTAGCAACAAACTTTTGTCTAAGATAATCCAGGGAATAGGCAGAAATTAACCCTGAAGAGTTCTTCTCATTTTTGTAAAAACTATACGAAACTACAACTTTAGTGCTATTAGGTTTTTGGCCAAAATAGTCTCCCAACAAATAGGTTACAGCCGTTTCAAAACCATTGGTATTCACCTTGGTCAGGTTTCTGGTGGTGTATTTTATGTCGGTTGAATCCTTAATCCAGTCGATAATATCGCGTCCCTCCCTTCTAACAACCGACAGTTGAAATGCCAACTTGGAGTAATTGGCCTTTACACCCAACTCATAGCTAAGTGCATGTTCAGGCCTAAGGCCTGGATTTCCTTGGTTTTGAGGTCCAGAATAGTATAGATCGGTAAAGGTTGGCAATCTCAAGCTCTGGTTTATTGAACTATATAGGCGATAATTGTGACTAACTAAATAGCTGGCATCGATACCAAGCGTTTTATCCCATCCAAAGTCTGAATTCCAAAGCGCCATAATGCCACCAGAAACAATCAAACTTCTCAAGTATAAGGTTTGCTCAATATTGAAATTAGCATTACGTCGACCCTTGTGACGAGTAAAGAAACCAGCTGGATCGCAGTGATCACTTAACGTATCAGCCATTAAAGTCCCAAGCACATTGCTGTAGATATGCTCATAGCGCAGCTCTGCACCTAACGAAGTTCGACTTATAAAAGTCCGAAAGCTACCCATTATTTTACCGCCAACAACATCGGTAAGGTGGTAATTATGATTTATATACCAAGCTGGAGGATTATTTCTAAACAGTTCAAACCTATCGTGGTGCCGCCGCCAATACACTTGCGGATCAATTTCAAATTTTCCAAAGGTAGACGAATGAGTAAAAGCGGCAAAACACGCCTTTGTACGTTCATATTGATTGGGATAGAGTGGTGTATAAAAACTATTGGCACCAAAACCCTTGTCAGAAAATCCAGCTTGAATAATTGATTTTCCGAGTAGGGAAGACAGTTGACCCTGATAAAAAATGCTGCGAGTATTAAAATCGGTATTATCAACGTAACCACCGGAGCGTGAATGGGCAATGGAAATAAAATTCTTAAAATTCTTCTTTTCCCAGCGAGATGAAACATAGCCAGAAAAGTAACCATATTGACCAGCATTAGCCCCCACCGTTGCTCCGGTGCCATCTCGTTCGCCGGTAATTATATTTATAGCTCCGCTAAAGGCATTTGGACCATAAATTCTTGTTCCTGGCCCCTGAAGAATTTCGATCCGATCTACACTTTCAATATTAAGAGGAATATCCAAATTATGGTGTCCTGTTTGTGGATCGGCAATATTTACACCGTTGAGCAAAATCAACACCTGATCGAACGTGCCACCTCGTAGGCTTACGTCGGCTTGCACGCCAAGAACACCACGTGCCCTAACATCTGCGCCCAATACCTGCTCAAGCAAATCCTGGACTGAATGGATGGCCTGCTTGTCGATGTCATCCTTCTTAATGGTAATTACTATCCGCGAAAGCTCCGAGTAGACATTTTTTTTGCCAACCGCATTGACGACCACTTCATCCATATCCACATTTTTATTGACTGCAACGGTATCAGTTTGTGCAAAAGAGCACATTGGTAAGGCCAAAAGAGTATACACGGCCGATAGTCGTCCAATCTTAACCACTTTTTTTAAGCTATCAAATACCGCCCAACCTTTATTGGACCACCTTGAAAAGACAGCAGCAGGTCGCCTAAATGCATTTTTTTCTTTCATTGTTTAAGATTTTAGTTTAAAACAACGCAAAAGTAGCCTATTTTTATGAGCAGCAATTTGAATATGCTATAAGGCATTACCTCTGAGAATAGAGAATTTTTGCCGCTTAATGCAGCGATTGGTACCTACTAACGTATTTAGGAAAACAGATGGAAAGCACAGGAGTCGATAGAAATCTGCATCAGCACCTCATTGATAGGTGTCGTCAGGGCGACACCAGCGCACTGGAGGAAATTTACCGACTCTACTCAAAGGCGATGTATAACATAAGCCTTCGAATCTTAGGCACGGCGGCCGATGCCGAAGATGCAACGCAGGAAGCCTTTATAAAAGCTTTTCAAAAGATTGAAACGTTCGTTGAAAATTCGAGTTTTGGAGCTTGGTTAAAAAGCATAGTAATCAACACCTCGCTCGACATGCTGCGAAAAAGGAATAGGGGACCGCTTCTTTCCGAAGAAGTGCTAGCCTTTCAAGCAGACGAGGATCCTCGCGAAGAGGTGGAGAGAGAAGCGGAAATTGCACTCAACTATGAAAAGGTAATCAAAGCAATTAGTAACCTCCCTGAAGGTTATAAATTAGTGATCAACCTATACTTAGTAGAAGGCCTCGACCACGGAGAAGTTGGTGAAATATTGGGTATTTCAGAATCCACTTCACGGTCGCAGCTGGCGAGAGCAAAAAAGCGACTATTGGAAATTTTACAAAAGGGACATTAAACAATTAAGACATGGACAGCATTGATAGTTTTATAAATCAGAATCGTCACCTATTCGACGATGCCGACCCTCCGGAAGGCCATGAAATGCGATTTCATAAAAAGATAGGGCTTATGGCCCCACCAAGACGCAGATATTTAAACATTTGGGTAAACATGGCAGCATCCATTGCAATTATACTCTCAGTAGGTTTTTGGATGGCATCAATTACAAAATACCCCGCGTTAAGACAGATGTTTTCGCAAACAAACCCAGAGTTACAGGAGGTGAATATCTACTACCAGGGAGAGGTTATTTCAAAGATTAAAATGTTTGAAACAAGCAAAAAAGCATATCCCGGAATTGGAAAAGAGATACATAGTGAAATAAATGAGATAGAGCAAAGCAGACAGTCACTGTTGGAAAACTATCATTCCAACCCCGGCAATGAGAGAATTTTAAATGAAATTGTTAATAGCTATCGTCTTCAAATTGAAGTGCTTAATCAGGCCATCAACCTGCTACACCAAACAAAGAACGATTATAAAAATTCGAGCCATGAAAGCAAGGTATAGGAAAAGTGCAAGTTACATTACAGTACTGCTGTTGGCCAGCCTTATTACAACAACGCTGGTTGGTAAACCGAGCGAAAAATTTACCAAATCGGTGAGCAAAACCTTTCCGGCAACGGAAAGCACTTACCTACGAGTTGACAACAAGTTTGGCTCAGTAGCAGTAACCAACTGGGACAGACCTGAAATTGCCATTGATGTGAGCATTGAAGTGCAAACTAGCAATAGGCAAGATGCCGAGTCAACCCTCAACAGCATAACTATACGATTAAACCAAATTCAAGATACTATAATCGCCACAACTATTTTCGACGAAAAATCGGAAAAAATAAAGGGCTTTTTCAGCACTGGAAAAAACGTTAAGGAGTTTAGCATCAACTACTCCATCAAACTACCCAAGTATGCTAACGTAATTATTTCACAGCGATTTGGAGATATTAGCATTGAAGAACTTTCCGGTTATGCAGCGCTGAGTGTAAAATATGGTAATCTTAAGGTTGGTCGTTTAACCAGAGGAAATATCTCACCGTTAAACAGTATTGATTTAGGATATTCTGAGGGTAATATCGACAACATTAATTGGGGAACATTTGAGCTCAAGTTTTCAAAGCTCAATATCACCAATGCTAGAGCCATCGTCCTCATGAGCAAATACACCACCATCGATATCGAAAATGCATCCAGCATTGTTACCAAAAACAAATTCGACAACATAAAATTTGGCGACATAATAAACTTAGTTGGTGATGGCTCCTATACAGACTATAAAGTTTCGTCACTATCTGGAAAACTCTCCTTGGTGGGAAAATTTGGCGGGCTCAGGGTAGATGAGATTACCAGTTCCTTTAAGGAAATCAACGTTATCCTTGAACATGCAAGCGTTAGGCTTGGGATGCCTTCCGTATCGTATAAAATTAATGCCGATGCAAGCTTTGGTAGCATTAACCTGCCCAATAATGCCAATGTAAATAAGATAAGTAAAAATACGAGCACCCATGTCGATGGCGTGGTAGGTAGTAATGCAAAAGTTAGCCCAACCGTTAGGATTCAAACAAAATTTGGCGACATTAACCTCGATGATTAATACTCTGCTCAAATAGAAAAATAAGAGGGCATCATTTCGATGCCCTCTTTTTAAATTCTGAATCCTAGCGTTTCTCTACAGACCCTCAAAATCCTTATGAAAAACCTGGAAAGCGGCTTTACCATAGATCTTAACCGAATCGGGAGCATTACTACCCGACACAAACTTTTTGGCAAGGTTATCATACGAAACCACACTCCCATCCATGGCAAAGCCAAAACCATCATTATAGGTAAAGTAGGCCCAACCCGGTTGCACAGGACAAAGTAAATTCTTGCTGAATTTAAACTGACCATACGGAATGCCCAATTGCCCCAGCAATGTTGCAGCAATATCAATTTGTCCACCAGTTTTATCCACCACTCGGCTGGTTGTAAGCGCACCTCCCAGCCAAATCATCGGTATTCTAAACTTTTTAGGATCGTAAGAGGCAAGGTCAGCCGGAAGTCGATGCCCATGATCTGCAATAATAATAAACACCGTATTGTACCACCAAGGTTTTTTCTTTGCCTCCTCAAAAAACTTACCCAGCTGCATATCGGTATAGTAAACCGAATTTTCAAACTTTGAAGCCTCATCATCTCCTGAAATAACCTTTTTCATAGGCACCTCGTAAGGCTCATGACTGCTTAGCGTAAAACCTGAGTAAAAGAACGACCCCTTAGCCGTATCCATCATCTCCATCAGCTTGGGGAAAAAGTAGCCATCAGGAACGCCCCACTTAGAATTCTTCAACGAATCGGGAAAATCATCCTCGGTTACCAGCCGCTGATAACCCTCTGTAAGCAGGTAGGAGTGCATACTGGCAAAGTTGATATCGCCTCCATAAAGATAACCTGTATGATAACCCAAATCATCAAATATTTTAGCCAAGGAAGGTAAGCGCTGAATTTTGCTTGGAAACTTAATAACGGACGTTGTGGGTTGATCAGGGTATCCACTCACAATAGAAACAAGCCCCTTTTCGCTGCGCCACCCCGAGCTGTACATGTGAGAAAAAAGTATTCCCTCGCTTGCCAACCGGTTCAAGTTTGGCGTAATACCAGGAACGCCACCAAGCGGTTCAATTAAATTGGCAGTAAAGCTCTCCATAATAATTATCACAACGTTTGGACGCTGGCTTCTAATTACGGTATCGATTGTATTTGATGTGGTATATAGGTGGCTAAAAATCTTATCGGCATTAGCCTGAGGGAAAAAGTCGGGATAGGTTCGAATAGCTGTCGATTTGGAAAGAGTGTAAAAAACATTCCAAACCACATTTACCGCGCTCTTGTTTGCAAAATCGTTGGTGCTAAAGTAAACCGTTCCTGGATTCATGGGTGCAATCCCCACCCCACCACGAATGGGAAGAATCATTGAGCCCGTAAGCAGTATAAACCAAAAACTTGTCCAAATACCACCGGCGGGTGCATGATAAAGTGTTTTGCTTACATATCGAAAATAGCCCCAAACAAACGCACCCAAAAACAAAAGTGCTGCCAATACCCAAAGAATCTGCTGCCAAACAACCACCGAGGCCATGGCATCCTGTGGCGTTTTGAGGTAGAGAAATATGGTATTATCCATGCGAAAACCCCAGTTGCGGAATAGCTCAAGATCGGGTATGATTATTATGGTTGCGAGCGTAAGCAAACTGATGGATACGATGGCCATAACCAATGCAACAACCTTACCCTTTAAAAAGGCGGTAAGGGCAAGAACAATGCACGTTACTGCAAGCACGTATCCCAACAGCGATAAATCCATGTGCAAACCATGTAGAAAGATGCCGGCAACCATCGTAAAAGATGCATGCGAAAACTGCCCACTATTATAAACCACAAACAGTAAGCGTGCAAACAACATTAAAATCAACCACAAAATGGAATATCTAATTAGAAATGCCCCCCTGCTATAAAAAGCCCCCGATCTTCTTTTCATTTTACCTTTATATATAATCAATTAGAAACAATACCGCCAATACCATTGGCAACCAAACAACGAATTAACAAAAAATGTTAGAAATAGTAACCTTTTTAGTAAAGATTAACCTTTGCAACATAGCCATAATTAATACAATGCACGAATACAAGAGTCTGAATTTCACGCATAACATTAGCAGCAATGAAAACTATTAAAAAAAAGGAGCACATATCCCCTTGCTCCGCAACAATTTTTTCTACATTTGCAACCTCAAAAAGGAGAGTTGGCCGAGTGGTCGAAGGCGCACGCCTGGAAAGTGTGTAATCCTCAAAAGGGGTTCTAGGGTTCGAATCCCTAACTCTCCGCTGCTAGAAATTGCAAACAAAAACCTGTAAGTCAACACTTACAGGTTTTTTTATTTTGGTGAAAGAAGGCTATCAAAATAAAAATAACCTTTACTTCAGACCTAAGAAAGTGCTGAAAAATAAGCATAAATTGGTTTAAATTGTTTAATGAATTTATACCGGAATAAAGTTTATAAGAGAGATATTATCATGAAGTATAAAGAATTAGCGAAAACTGGAGAGGAATTATCGGTTGTGGGTTTAGGCTGCATGGGCATGAGCCATGCCTACGGGCAACCAAACGATACAGAGAGTATTGCAACCCTTGAATACGCGCTAGACCTTGGCATAAACTTTTGGGATACGGCCGATGTTTATGGCAGTGGCGCCAACGAAGAGCTGATATCCAAGGTTTTGGTACCAAACCGCGATAGGATATTTCTGGCCACAAAGTTTGGCTTTCGGGTAAAAGGCAGCACAGAAGGTGCCTTTACCGACAGAGATCCAACTCCAATGCTTTCCAAGGTTGAAATGGCTATGCCTGCGCGCTCAACTAAGGAACGAACAGATAACTTTCTGCGCAAATGGGTAAGGATTATGTTCTCACCTGAACGGGTGAGAATGCCTTTTTGCTTCTGAGTATAATTAGCTGCTATTTATTTCTTAACAATTGATATTTCATCACACAAATACCACCATCGACTGATATTGCATATATTACAAAAGATATTCTATGTTTACGCTGTACTACAATAGAAAATTGGCCCAAAACCAATCGCACGTAATAGCTCCTCCAAATTTTTCGAGAACACATCCAAGTGAAAAGAGAATTGAATATAAATAAGACCCTCTCCACACCAAAAAAGCAGACCTCGGCAGTTTCTTGTCGGGGTCTGTTTTTCCATGTAGTATTAAGTAAAGCAGCAGCCTTGGTACTACTTCACCTCCTCAAGTGTAATACCTGCCGTAATAAACTTATCCATGAGCAAATCGGGTGAAACAGGGCGACCATTCCGAATGAGCGCAGCAAAGATACGAGCCTCAAGAGCCACCTTCATATCGGCCTTGCGCACAATTTCCTGATCAAAAATCAGGCGTAAGTGTCCCCTCCTTCCCATCTTCAACCTCACCAAAAAATCGTCACCAGGCTTAAGCGACAACTTATACTCCAGCTCGGCACGTATCACCACGGCATCGATGCCATCGTTGTGCATTGTGGCAAAATCGAGTTCTACCGTATTAAGGAACTTATGCCTACAGTGCTCTAAGTAGTTCTGATACACCGCATTGTTCACAATACCCTGTATGTCGCACTCGTAGTCGCGAACCTGCATCTCCATCTCAAAATCAAACGCTTTCAACATCTCAATCTATTTTTCTGAAGAGTCCAATATACTACATTAATGCTTGTTTGGGCAAAGTTTTTGAAGCAAAGCAACACCAATACTCCGAAGGAATTTATTTTAAGCATCAAAGCAGAAATTTTTTCTCTGGCAAATTCTTGGTGCATTTGATGCCCTTTTCTAAGCCTCCACACAAAACACACGCAATGCGTCTTCCTCCAATAGCACCTAGTGCGGCAAAAAGCTGTAAACCAAAACCAGCAGCACCACAAGCGTAAAGGCAACATATAGGTAGTCCTTCTCATAGATAAAGGCAAATACGGAAAAGAGAACCCTGATAACGGGCGTAGCTATGAGCAGCAATACCCCGAGCTCCATTATGGAGACCGACCGGAGCGCGATGACACCGTTGAGCAAATCCCGGAAATCGGAAAAATTGAAGGGGTCGGCCTTGAAAATATGGTAGCTGGGAATCTCCATTCCGTGCCTTGCCAAGAAGAAGATGGCTCCAATAATAACCACGGCACCGGCAGCAATCACGCCAACACGGAGCAGGTTGCCCAGCGCAATTTCGATGCTCCTATCTAGATCGTTGGCTTTACCTTGTAGCTTACTCATTTCAGTCCGTTTTTAAGCATTTCGAAGGCCAGCACTAGGATAATTACTGTAAATACAACTTTCAGGGTTTTGGAGGACGCGGTGGTTAGCACCTTGGCTCCCAGAAAGGCACCGGTTAATACGCCCAGCATTACGGGCATTACAAGGGCAGCATGGATAAACCCATTTTTGAGGTATATGCCTGCACTTGCCGCTGCGGTTACCCCTATCATAAAGTTACTGGTGGTGGTGGATACCTTGAACGGTATCTTCATAATTCTATCCATGGCTATCACCTTTATGGCACCGCCGCCTATGCCCAGTAATCCCGACATTACACCGGCCAAGCTGGAAAGGCCAAACCCAAAAGGAACATTTCGCGCCGAGTAGCGCTCCATTCCGTTACCCGTGGGATACTCGCCATTTAACTTTAGTAGCTTGGCATACTTATCCTCTTCGGTATAGGTAACATTTCCCTTCCTTCTGAGAATGGATGAGAAAGCAGAGTATACAAGAATCCCGGCAAAAATAATTGAAATAGCGTTGGCGGAGAGTATACCTGCCAACAAGGCTCCAACAACCGCACCTATGGTGGTGGCCATCTCCAAAAACATGCCGATTCGGATGTTCGAGTAGCCCTCCTTAACGTAGGCAGATGCCGAACCTGAAGAGGTGGCAATAACCGAGATGAGCGATGCGCCTGCTGCAAAGTGAATATCCACCCCAAAAAGCACAGTAAGCATGGGAACCACCACCACTCCCCCGCCAAGACCGGTTAGCGAACCCAACAGCCCGGCAAAAAAGGAACCGATGTAGATCAGGAACGAAAAAAGTAGATTATCGAGATGTGGCATAGGCAGAGCGCATTACCAAAGATTTGGCAAATTTAAGAATAGTGGTTGGAATAAACCAGCGGTTGAGCTTGGTTAAACTTAATTTTTGGAGTGCTTGAATAAAAATCGGTAATCCCATCTCCGCAGGCGATAAACTTTTGTAGAAAACCTTTCTCAACCCTTCCTATACCTGGCCAAAACCTTACTGACATAAAACGCGAATATTTTAGTAACTTTAGAGAAATATAATATGGTGGGTAAAAAATAAGATTCAGAAGCTATTAACAACCCCATTGCCCAGAAAAAGCTGCCAGCAAAAGAAGAGCTGCTATGCCGCGAAGAGCATAGCAACAAAATGACATCACAATTAAAACTAAACTACAGCGTATGAAAATTGCATTTATAGCCACCTACCCTCCACGAGAATGCGGTATTGGCACCTTCACCAACAACCTCTTTAAGGCTATATTGAACAACGATAAAAGCAGAAAAAAGGGGAATGAGGGTTTCGTTGTTGCCATAAGCGACCACGATCTCACGTACGATTACCCTGAAGAGGTGAAGCTCGTAATACGGCAGGATAATCAAATAGACTACCTGGAGGCCGTAGAATACATCAATTTGAGTGGTGCCGATGTTTGTATCCTTCAGCATGAGTTTGGTATTTTTGGTGGTCAGGACGGAAAGTATGTGCTTCCCTTGCTACATAAGCTAAAAATACCGCTCATCGTCACTCTGCATACCATACTAAAAACTCCCTCCTTTAGCCAAAAAACCATTATGCAGGAGATATGCAAAATGGCTGACAAAGTAGTGGTCATGAGCCATAAGGCCATCGAATTTTTGGTGGAGATCTACAACGTGCCCAAGGAAAAAATTGCCCTATTCGAACATGGCGTTCCCGACATTCATTTTAGTCCGGAAAAGTGCCGCAAGGAGTTCAAACTCGAAAAAAAGAAGGTGCTGCTTACCTTTGGTTTTGTAGGTCGGAATAAAGGAATAGAAACAGTTATCAAAGCATTGCCGGCAATTGTTGAAAAACATCCCGAAGTGCTCTACATTATTTTGGGCAAAACCCATCCTAATGTAGTGCGCGAATCGGGTGAAGAATACCGAATTTACTTGATGCGTCTTGCAAAAAGCCTCCAGGTGGAAAAGAACGTGGTATTTCTCAACAAGTTTCTGGACGAGCAAGATTTGTTTAGGTACCTCTATGCCTGCGATATTTATATTACACCCTATTTAAATGAGGCTCAAATAACCAGCGGTACCCTCTCCTATGCAGTGGGAATTGGTGCAGGTGTGGTTTCTACACCCTACTGGCATGCCGCAGAGTTGTTGGCCGATGGAAGGGGACGACTCTTTGATTTTGGCGATTACAATGGCCTTTCAACAATATTAACTGAGCTCTTTGATAAGCCCAACGAATTAAAGGCGATGAAACAGAATGCCTACAAATATGGATTAGGCATTACCTGGCCAAAAACGGGAGAGAAATACCTGAAGGCTGCTGAAGATATCGTAAAAGATGAACCCAAGGTGGTTGAAAAAGCAGATGGTGAGCTGGATCTTTTGGTTTTACCCCCTTTCTCACTCAACCACATCAATCGGATGACAGACGATACCGGCATCATCCAGCATGCTCAATTTGGTATTCCTAATTTAAAGGAAGGCTACTGCATGGATGATAACGCCCGCGCTTTGCTGATGGTGATTATGGACTATCGGCAAATGAAAAAACAACGGGCGCTTGAGTTGTCAACCATCTATTTAAGCTACATCCATTACATGCAAAACCCCAATGGCACCTTCCGAAACTTTCTAAGCTTCAGCCGAAACTTTCTGGATGAGGTTGGTTCCGAAGATTCCTTTGGCCGTACCATTTGGGCCCTAGGTTTTTTGTTGGGCAATGCACCTAACAATGCCTTTTACCAGGCAGGACAGCAGATATTTTTTAATGCCGCACCCAATTTTGAAAAGCTAAAATCAATCCGAAGTATTGCCAACACTATCATTGGTATCTGCTACTATCTTAAAAGCGCCCCAGCCGATGAGAATATGATAGAGAAGTTGAGATATCTCGTCAACATACTGTTAAAGCATTATGACGAGAATAGCTCGCCCGACTGGCAATGGTTTGAACAGCTACTTTCGTATGATAATGGAATTTTGCCGTTGGCCCTTCTACATGCAGTGGAAATACTGAACGATGAAAAGATAAAAAAGACCGCTATCGAATCGATGAATTTCCTAACAAAAGTAACGTTGAAGGACAGCTACCTATCAATTGTAGGCAACGAAAACTGGTACCGAAAAGATGGCGAACGGTCTATCTTCTCACAGCAACCGGTTGATGCTATGGCAATGGTTTTAATGTTTCATCAGGCCTATCACATAACCATGGATAAGGAGTATATCAGTAAGCTGTATACTTGTTTCTTATGGTTTTTAGGCGAAAATGATTTAAAGGTGAACCTCTACGACTTTGAAACCAATGGTTGCTACGATGGTTTTGATAAAAATGGGGTTAACCGCAATCAGGGAGCCGAAAGCACGCTTGCCTACTTAATCTCTTATCTGGCTGTTTTACAGGCTCACGAAGAATTTAATAAGGAAGATTAAGCCTTCTCTGAGTTTTTCAGTTCGTTTAGCAGCTCCCTTAAGTTTACAGTGGCGTAGGTGGATGCATAATCGGACATGGCATAAGGTAAGATCAGGTTCTCGTTATGGATCATCGACCCACACGAATATACAACGTTAGGTACATAACCTTCTCGCTCCTCTGCATTGGCAGACAATAACGGATAACTTAACCTTCCTATTTCAATTTCAGGATTTTGAAGATCGAACAGAGATGCCCCTATGGCATACTCGCGCATGGGGCCAACGCCATGGGTAATTACCAGCCATCCCTCCTCCGTTTCGATGGGAGAACCACAGTTGCCGATTTGTACCAATTCCCAGGGGAATTTAGGCTGCTGTATTAGCTTTGCTTCACGCCAAATATTTATATTATCCGAAAAGGCAATGTAATTATTGAATCCATCGAGCCGGCAAAGCATGGCATACTTGCCGCTAATTTTTCGGGGAAACATGGCCATTCCCTTATTCTGAGCAATTTCACCATACACAGGCAAGCTTTTGAAATGGTAAAAATCGCTGGTGTCGAGTAGCTTTGGCAATATGGTGCTGCCATTGTATGCCGTGTAGGTGGCGTAGTATTTCGTTTCACCATTATCATCGGTAAACTTAACAAAACGGGCATCCTCAATTCCATTCTTTTCATTTATGGCAACCGGAAAAATCACCCTTTCCGAGATGTTGGTGTCTAGTGAAAACTGTATTTCGTAATGCGAGGAGGCCAGCCACATTATTTGGTTAATCAATATCTCCTTATCAGCAGCCAAATGAAGGCCACCTCTTACCTCTTCAACACATTTTCTGAGGTCTTCATAGGTAAATGTATCGCTTAGCTTATCGAGAATTAATTCGGGAGGCATAATAGAATGGAAATCCATCTCCTTCAGCTTGACGGTAAACGATTTTTTATTGTAGAAATGGCGTTGGATATTTTGAGCCTCCTCCAGCATTTTTCCAACCGGCTCAATGGTAAGATTGCTATTTATGTCTAAAATCCCAGTTCGGAATACGATTGACGAAATGTGTCCTTCTCCGGTAGCCCTTAAGCTTACTATTACCCTTTTTTCACCCGGATTTATCCCCGACTGATCGGGATGCTCAACTATGGAAGGATTAAAAAGGGCTGCGGAATCAACTGCATACTCCATGGTAAAGTAGGCACCAATTAGCAATTTCCGATTATAATCGAGCGAGTCAGGATTGGTCTTTATCTGTGCAAACAGATGGGCAATATTGCTAAAGTGCCTTTCAAAAATTGCATTAACATTACGATGTCGCAACGAATAATCTCTCATTACCCGACTTAAGCTCAACCGCGCTTCATTCTCCGTTAGGCCCACTACCGACCGTATAATACCTATTGCTCTTTCGTCGGTTGTATATAAAAAACGTGCGATTACTCTGGATGAATCTGGAAGAAACCTTATTTTATTCCTACTTACGGTAGTCTGCATAGTCCTTACTAATTTTCTCTAAAGGTAGTAGCATATAATGAATATGACCTATTTATTCGACTTATCTCGCCGAACTTTGGTAAGGAGATAGAATGCTAAAAATCAGTGGATACAACGAATTCCGGTAGAAATGATTGAAATGGCATTGGCGGAAAGTAATACCACAACCAAAGCACAAATATAGATTAAGAGCGAAAACCAAAGATTATTGAGGTGTGGCATTGGTTATTTTAATGAATCGTTGTCCCAATTTGCAGGATTATTTATAATGTAATCCGATATTTTCATATACGATTGTTCATCGCGAATAATGTGTTCGTGGTAATTACGTTGCCAAATTTTTTCGTCGAAACCCAATAAACCCAATTGTTTTGTAACCGATGATTTATATCCACGAACAATTGCACCAATTGTTTGCGATGGTGACCGTAGGGGCGTATCGCATACGCCCTGTTCATTGGGCGTTTCGCATTCCACCCGTTCATTGGGCGTTTCGCATTCCACCCGTTCATTGGGCGTTTCGCATTCCACCCGTTCATTGGGCGTTTCGCATTCCACCCGTTCATTGGTGTTATGGGGCGAATGCAATTCGCCCCTATCCAACAACCGGACAATTCCATGGATATGGTTTGGCATTATTACAAATTCACCCAATTCAACGTTGTTTCGTTTTTCGGTTGTTTTCATCCATTCGTTGTAGGCAATGTGCCCGCATTCGTTCAATATCATCCGCCCATTTTCGATTTTTCCAAACAAACATGCCCTATTTTGGCAGCACAGGGTAATAAAATACAATCCTGCCTGCGCATAATCGTATCCCTTAAGACGGATGCTACGGCGATGGTGTTTTGCAGGATTATAGGCCATTTTAAAATATTTTCTGGTATCGCAATTTCATCTACGGTTTAGCTTTCATTTTATCCAATATTGCTCCACCAAAATAGACCACAAGCAAATAGGGCGAAAGCATAACAAAAGCAAATATTGCCTTTACGGGCCAGCCAATCCCCACCGAGCTTTGGTAAAGCATTTTCACCTTGGCCAAATTTTCACCGGCAACATTTCTAAGACGCAAAGCCTCTGTCCAACCCTCAAAGTCATAGCCGTAATGAGAAAGTAGAATGGCATTGGATTCATCACCCCACCAGGAAAAAATAATAGCGAGCAGTGCCATTAGCAGTAATCCCAATAGAATATACTTCGTAAAAATTCCTTTTCTATTTCTGCGCTTGAGGCGAATTAGCAATAAAATTGGGGATAGGACAATCAAACCGAACAGGGTAAGATTAATGGCAATGACTAATGTTTCCATAATGGTTATAAAATAGCTATCCTTTTCTTGTAATAACTAAAACTAGTTGAATATAGTTTATAAAGGATTGCAGCTGTTTATCACTAATTCAATCTGATCAAAAAGCATTTTGAAATTGTTGAATTCATTTGTATTTAATGTTTGTACTATTTTCTCTGCAAAATTCGTTTTCGATTTATATTTAATTTCAAAAACTTCAGTATTTAAAATTTTGTCCCCTATAAGACTATGAGATTTTAAAATATTGTCGGAAAAATAGTGTTCTATTACAAAAAATCTATAAAGTAGATTACGATTATCAACAAATAATTCTCTTAATTTTGGAATTGGGAGAAGTATACCAAATACATTCGCCTTCTTGTGTTTCCTTTTGAGATTTGAAATTTTATATTCTTCAAATATTTTCTTATTTAGCCCTTTAAATTGCTCATTACCTTCTCTATCATTGTCGAATATTCCAATTATTATTTTTTCATTTGAAATTGACGACAAGAATTCAATAGCTCTTCTAACTTGCTCTGCATTACCTTCGCTTTCATTTTCATTTAAATAAATCCCAGAAGGAATAATGTCAAATGGGCAATCTCTATCAGTATTTAATTTACTCCATGCACAGTCTAATATCCATTTGTCCGTTTTTCCTTCAACTATCAAGACTGGTTTAGTACTTACATCTAATTTCCTTTTCAGATTATCTCTTTCGAAAACGGTTTGGCGGTATGTATCTATAAACTCTTTCTGAGCAGTAAGTATTCCTAATTCTTCATAAAGGTCAATTTTATTTTGATCCCTAAAAATATTATCAAAACTCTCAAAAATAGTCGCTCCAAGATTATTTTGATAAACTTTATATACTACTGGAATAACCTTTGTATTTATAGGAGGGTTAATAAATGCCAATGAATGACTTGTTAAAAATATTTGGTTTTCTACAGCATAATCGTTGAAATATAATCGAGCTAGCTTATCAGATAATCCAAATTCTAATGAGTTTTCTGGTTCATCTATTCCCCAAACAAAAAGTTTATTGCGATCGTTTTTATCTAACCATTTCAGTAATGGTGGAATATATTTACTTTTTATACCTTCCCCTCTATTAAGCAATGAGATGCTAAATTGTGATGGGTTTAATGGTTTATCACTATTTTTCCCTTTTATTTCATCATCAAGTTTCTGGAAATTTTCGTAAAGTGTATTAACTGATAATTTCTGCCAAAAATCGAAAAGTAAGGTAGGAAGTCCAAAACTTGTACCGATAGAAATTCCTGATGAATCTAAAATATCTTGGAGATCATTTGTTTTAATTTTTATACTTTCATTTAACCGAAGTATATCTGCTTCTGAAACTAATTCTTGCTCTCCAATTAAAGATAGAAGATATTGGATTACATCTTCTCCCTTTAAAGCAGGTATATAAATATATTTTATCTTATTTATTAAACGTGTAATTGCCGCCTTCTTTTTGTTTTCGTCTTTCGAAAATGATGGAAAATTTTCAGTTCTTCCTCCAAAACGATCAAATTGTCTTTCAAGAAATATTTGACCTGAGTCCTTTAAAATATTGTAAGTACTAGGTGGATTAATATAAAGTCTAATTTTAATTAATTGCTTTCCTTTGGAAGATCTAATAGCTTTTGCTCTTGCAATTTTATTGTAATCTTCGTCAAATTTTAATGGCTTTAGAAAGTCAGTCTGACTGTTAAAGAAAAGATTTAGAGCTTTAAGTATATTTGATTTTCCCACGTCGTTCGAACCGGAAAAAACATTTATCTCATGCGCATTTAAAGTCACATTCTCAATAGATCTAAATCCACTTATTTCTATTTTCTTTATTAGGTTATTCATTTCTTTAAATAGCTACTAACTCGTTTATAACCCCACCTTGAGTATGGTTATTCCTACCAAATTAGGTGTATAACCCGACCTTTTGGTGTAACTTACCACCATTAAAAGTAAAAATAACAATTTACATAACCACCAAATTATACATAAATTTCAATTTTTGTTGATAAATTAAGCTTCAGAGAAGAAGGGAGGCCACCAGACAAACATCGAAAACTATATGACAAAGAAGGGAGCCCACCGGACAGTCATCGAAGGGCATCGGGCAGAGAAGGGAGGTCACCGGACAGACATCGAAGGAGCGCCGGCAAAGAAAGAAGCCTTCCGGCAGACATCGAAGGAGATCTGGCAGAGAAGGGAGGTCACCGGACAGACATCGAAGAAGATCTGGCAAAGAAGGGAAGTCACCGGACAGACATCGAAGAAGATCTGGCAAAGAAGGGAAGTCACCGGACAGACATCGAAGAAGATCTGGCAGAGAAGGGAGACCACCGGACAAACATCGAAGAAGATCTGGCAAAGAAGGGAGGTCACCGGACAGACATCGAAGAAGATCTGGCAAAGAAGGGAGGTCACCGGACAGACATCGAAGAAGCGCCGGCAAAGAAAGAAACCTTCCGGCAGACATCGAAGGAGGTTTTGCATAAGCAAGCTGATCCTACCCATGAAAGAGATGGCCCAAGATGTTCTAAAATTTACAAATGACGAAGAGAGGACTCTAGCCGATGCCGCTATTCAGCAGTTCGGCTATTTCTTGTTTGAGATTTTTAAGGTCCTTGATTACGATTGCCCAGATAATATCTTCAAGCCAAGTTCGAACTTCCACTTCCATATATTTGGACTTTAGTTCGTTCAATTTCACCTTTCAAAAATTTGTTGCGGATGGCCTTTTGCTCGAGTAGGTCAATATGCCGCTTAAATATCTCCTCGAGCTGAAACTTAAGATTAAAGTATTTGTCAGTGTATGAAATGGGGTCATTATCATCAATATCAACCACCAAGTCTATATCGCTATCGGGACTGAACCTATCCGTAGTCACCGAACCAAAGGCAAACAGCGTCCTAACTTTGTTGGCCTCACAAAGTTGAATTATCTGCTTAATATTTTGGTCTATCACTGTCATACAGGTTCAAAGTTAGCGATTTTTTGTTGATAAATGGTATGACAGCCAACGAAGGAGGTTTTGCAAAAGCCATCCTCTCCTCCCATGACAAAGAAGCTGTAGATGTTGTATATTTAGCAAAAGTTTAAGGCAAGGGTTGGCCACGCAAGGTATAGGGCACCTCTCCAGCTAAGTAGGCGCTGTATGGCACAAGGGTGGCAACCCGTTACCATTTAAAAATCAGTATTGCCATGAAATACATTGGAGCACACGTAAGCGCTTCGGGTGGTGTGGAGAATGCACCACGCAATGCCGCAGCCATTGGGGCAAAGGCCTTCGCCCTATTCACCAAAAATCAACGTCAGTGGAAATCGGCACCGCTAACGCAGACCAGCATCGACAACTTTAAGACGGCGTGCAAGGAGCTGGGATTTAAGCCCGAGCACATCCTGCCGCACGACAGCTACCTCATAAATTTGGGCCATCCCGAGAAGGAGGCGCTGGAGAAGTCTCGGGAAGCCTTCCTCGACGAGATGCAGCGGTGCGAGCAGCTGGGTCTCGACCGATTAAACTTTCACCCCGGCAGCCACCTCAACCAAATAAGCATGGAGGCGTGCCTCGATTTGGTGGCCGAATCTATCAACATTACCCTTTCCAAAACCAAGGGGGTGATTGCCGTAATTGAGAACACCGCCGGGCAGGGCACCAACGTGGGCCACGCCTTTGAGCAGCTCCGCCACATTATCGATAAGGTGGAGGACAAAACCCGCGTTGGCGTGTGCATCGATACCTGCCACGCCTTCACCGCTGGATACAACCTCAAGGAGCTAGGTGAGTTCAACGAGGTTTTTCAGCGGTTCGACGAAACCGTTGGATTTAAATACCTAAAGGGAATGCACATCAACGATAGCAAAAAGGAGTTCGCCTCCCGGGTCGATCGGCACGATAGCATCGGCAAGGGATTTTTGGGCATCGACACCTTTAAGTATATTATGAAGGATTCGCGGTTCGACAACATTCCGCTCATTCTGGAAACGCCCGACGAAACCATTTGGCAGGAGGAAATTGCCATGCTCTACGCCATGCAAGCAAAGTAAAACCTAATCTATAAAGCCATGAAAAGGGTTCTTCTATTCGCATTTGCCATAGCCACGGCAACCATTTTGCCAGCACAGGAAAAGTGGGCCATTGCCATTCACGGTGGTGCCGGCAACATCATCCCCGAGCAGCTAGGCGCCGACTCGCTGGTCTACAAGGCTGCGCTGGATTCGGCCCTATCCATTGGTACTGATATTCTATCGAAAGGTGGAACCAGCCTCGATGCAGTGGAGCAGGTGGTAATTTATCTTGAGAATAATCCGCACTTTAACGCGGGCAAGGGTGCCGTATTCACCTCAGCAGGTAAGAATGAGCTCGACGCCTGCATCATGGATGGAAAAACACTGGAATCGGGTGCCGTGGCCGGTATAGGCGATATTAAGAATCCCATTAAAGCCGCCAGAGCAGTAATGGAGAAGTCAGGCGCCGTGCTGCTTGCCGGCGCAGGAGCCTCCAACTTTGCTCGTGCCAACGGCATTGAGATGGTGGACTCCTCCTACTTCTTCACCGAAAGAAGCTGGCAAAGCTACCTGAAGGCCAAGCAAATTCCTCCAACGGAAAAACACGGAACAGTAGGCTGCGTGGCCCTCGACATGAACGGTAATTTAGCGGCCGCAACCTCCACTGGTGGCATGACCATGAAGTTACCCGGAAGAATTGGTGACTCCCCCATAGTTGGCGCCGGAACCTACGCAAACAACAACGCCTGCGCCATTTCGTGCACTGGTCATGGGGAGTTCTTTATTCGCTACACCGTTGCCCGAAGCATTGCGGCAATGGTGGAATATCGCGATGTGGATTTGAAGGATGCCGTTGCGCAAATGGTATGGAAAACACTAAAACCCATAGGTGCCGAAGGCGGCGTAATTGCCCTCGATAGAAAAGGAAATATCGTAACCGACTTCAACACCCCGGGGATGTTTCGTGGATTTGCCTCCTCCTCCGGGAAAAAGATGGTTGGGCTCTTTGGTCGATAGCCATAGGCATAGACAATATGTTACCATAACCATGATTTAAAGCAAACTATAATTAGTTCTAAAAAAGCCCTCCCTAAATTTGGTGGGGGCCAATTTTTCCATAACTTTGCGTAAACATTGAGTAATGGTTCTATTGCTGCTTAGCATACTATCATCAACCACAATTCTGGTGATTTTCAAGCTTTCGGAGAAGCTTCAAGTAAAAAGTCTCCCCATTATTGCCCTCAACTACGCCGTAGCAACATTGCTCGGTTTTTTTTTGGCCGATAAGTCGCAAGTTTCACTTCAATCTGCTGGATACGAATGGATTGCCTTTGCACTGGGATTAGGCGTCCTCTTTATTGGCCTCTTTTTTATAGTGGCCCAAAGCACACAGCTGGCGGGCATTGCTCCCACCACCATTGCAACGAAGATGTCGGTCATTTTTCCCATCCTGCTATCGCTCGCCATTGAACCCAACGATAAGCTAACCCCGATAAAGCTATCGGGGTTTATTTTGGCCATTACCGCCCTACTCCTGAGCAGCTACCCGTCCAAAAAGGAAAAGAGCAACCGGAAGCTGTGGTTTCCCATCATCCTCTTCTTTGGCATGGGACTAATTGACTCGCTCATGAAGTTCTCCCAAGCAAAGTTCGTAAGCGATGAGCTCAAGCCCATCTTCCTAACCCTTCTCTTTGGAACAGCTTGTACCATTGGTTTTATCCTAGTGCTTCGCAGTAGAGAGAACCGTCGTGGGTTCCTAGAGTTAAAAACACTCGGCTTAGGATTGGCCTTAGGTGCAGCGAATTTTGGTTCAGCCTACTTTTTTATAGGTATGCTCAACTACTCCGCAAAGTATGGGTTTCTCGATAGCTCCACGCTCATCGGCGTAAACAACATTGGCATTGTGCTATGCAGCTCAGCCATTGGAGCCTTCATATTCAAGGAGAAGTATTCCAAGCTCAACATTGGAGGAATACTCCTTGCGGTAATTGCCCTCTATCTCCTTACCTACCTTGTGTCATGAGCAACGACACCTATAAAACCATAGCTGCCGCCACCGAACCGGAAGGAAACTTTCGCGATAGAGGAAGTAAATTCATTGGTCTGCTCTTTCCCATTAAAAATGAGGATGAGGCAAAAAACATTTTGCATACAGTTAAAAAGCAGTACTACGACGCCACGCATCACTGCTACGCATACCGTTTTGGACCAAAAGGTGAAAATTACCGTGCCAACGACGATGGTGAGCCATCCGGTTCATCGGGCAAGCCCATTCTCAACCAGCTGCTATCTGCTGAAATCACCAATGTGTTAGCCGTGGTTATCCGATACTACGGTGGAACCAAGCTGGGCATTCCGGGGTTAATTAATGCCTACAAGGAGGCAACTCGGCAAGCCATTAGTGAAGCAGAAATTGTTGAGAAAACGATAAATGACCGGTTTGAGGTGAAGTTTGAATACGTTGCCATGAACGACGTAATGAAGGCGGTAAAGGAGCTATCGCCCACCATTGTAAGCCAAAATATGGGGCTAAGCTGCCAAATGGTGTTGGAGATAAGGCAGAGCTTATCGGCCCAGCTGGAGGAGAAACTTTCCGGAAAAGAGATGATAACCATTGCATTAGTGGAATAGAGTAATTACCCTAATACGTTCAAAAATGAAAAGTAAGAGCCTGGTTTCAATCACCGATTTCACCAAGGAGGAGTATATAAAAATCCTCGACTTGGCTGAAGAATTTGAAAAGAACCCCAACCAAAAACTGCTGGACGGTTTTGTGGTGGCAACCCTATTTTTTGAGCCCTCTACCCGAACACGCCTAAGCTTCGAAAGTGCAGTAAACAGGCTTGGTGGTAGGGTAATAGGATTTACGGAGGCAGCAACCTCCAGCGTATCGAAGGGAGAAACGCTAAAGGATACGATCATGACGGTGGCCAACTACTCCGATCTTATCGTGATGCGCAACCCCATAGAAGGTAGTGCAAGGTTTGCCAGCGAAGTTTCAAAAGTTCCCATTATCAATGCAGGCGATGGAGCCAACCAGCACCCCACCCAAACGTTGCTCGACCTCTACTCCATCAGGAAAACTCAGGGTACGCTCAACAACCTTAACATAGTAATGGTAGGCGATTTAAAATACGGCCGCACGGTTCACTCCCTGCTCATGGCCCTCACTCACTTCAATCCCACCTTTACGTTTATTTCACCTGCTGAGCTTAAAATGCCGATGGAATACAAGCTCAACCTCGACAAGTTGGGCATTAAGTACAACGAACGGACCGACCTTGCGGAATACATCAAGAATGCCGATATCGTTTACATGACCCGTGTTCAAAAGGAGCGCTTCTCCGACCCCATTGAGTATGAAAAGGTAAAAAATGCCTATATTCTCAAGAACAAAATGCTGGAAGGATCGAAGGATAACATGCGCGTACTGCATCCGCTACCTAGGGTAAATGAGATTAACGAGGACGTTGACCCCAACCCAAAGGCCTACTACTTTACCCAAGCGCTGAATGGGGTTTACACCCGAATGGCCATTATATGCTACATTCTGGGACTTAAAAAATAATTCACTTCGAAGCAAATTATACTGCCATGAAACAACAAAAACAATTAAGCGTTAGCGCAATCGAAAACGGAACGGTTATAGACCATATACCAGCCCAGAGTTTATTCAACGTAATAAATATTCTCGGGCTCGACCACTGCAGCAACCAGATAACTTTTGGCACCAACCTCGATAGCAAGCTACTTGGAAAAAAGGCCATTGTAAAAATTGCTGATAAGTATTTCGAAAACGCCGACATCAATAAAATATCACTGGTAGCACCAACGGCAAAGCTCAACATCATTAAAAATTACGAGGTAGTTGAAAAAAAGGAGGTTGAGCTTCCTCAAATGGTAGAAGGCATCATTAGATGCGTAAACCCCAAGTGCATAACCAACAACGATAGGGTAAAACAAAAATTCACCATTGAATCGAAGGCGGAGGTGTCGCTGCGCTGCTTCTACTGCGAAAAGATCACCGACCAAGAGCACTTTGAATTTGTATAGACTAGGGATAAAAGAAGAAGTAATAGCAGTAAAGGAAGAAAAAGAATGTAGAGACGCACTGTTGTGCGTCTCTTTATAGATAAATTAATTGCATGTTGAGATAGGACCAATGGCTTCCAATAGTGCCCATGAATACATAAAAAAGGGCCCTCAAAATGAAGACCCCATCTATTTTTGATGCCCATAAGCATCGGAATATTCTAAGAAATGTTAACTAGCGCAACCTATCCATCGACCGAACTACAGCCTCATCACGTGCAATTCTACGAATAGCCATAAAAGTAAAGAAAGCCGCTACAAGAGGAAATACATCGATAATGGAGAAGTTTGCCGGAACATTCAGTGCACTTTTTACCTGATACATGTAGTAACCCCAAAGTCCCTCGAGACCAATGAGAAGGATAAAGTTCAGCACTGAAAGCCGTATTTGAATCATTCTTCTTTTGTAAAAAAATACGGTAGCCAAGGCAATTACAAACGTCAATATGGTCAAAACAAGCAATGGCCAAGTTTTTGCCATTAGTTTATCAGCCTCAGGATTTACCGATAAAATACCGGTTAACCGGAATAAATATTCATTACCCTCATATATAAATCGTCCCAAAGGGAGACGAAACCAAAAGGAAATTAAGGCAGCGACGCAAAGAAGATAGAGTGTTTGAATCCGTTGTATCATTATTCCAAAGTTTTCACAAAAGTAATACAACCACAAAATTTGGCATCAAAACCGGTAAGCTAAATTGTCTTAATCCAAAAAATAATCATCAAATATGAACTTACTATTCAAATAATAGAATCGAATCCATATATTAGCTGCTTGTTTTAAATCATAAATATTATGCGAATAATTGAACCATCAGAACTGATTCTCAACAAAGATGGAAGCGTTTTTCACCTACACATGCTGCCGGAAGATCTGGCAAAAGACGTTATCCTAGTAGGTGACCCTGGTCGAGTAGACCTAGTTGCCAGCTATTTCGACAAAATTGACTGTAGTAGAAGCAACCGGGAGTTTGTAACCAAAACTGGATACTACAAGGGAAAGCGAATAACTGTTCTCTCCACCGGAATTGGCACCGACAACATTGATATCGTTGTGAACGAACTCGATGCGCTAGCCAACATCAATCTAAAAGAACGCACAGTAAAACCAACTCATACAAGCCTAAACCTCATGCGCATTGGCACATCGGGTGCTTTACAAGGTGACATCCCAGTAGGTTCCGCTGTTCTTTCCCAAATGTCCATCGGATTTGATGGCTTGCTAAACTTCTACGCCCGCCGAAATGAAGTTTGCAATCTTGAAATGGAACAGGCATTCATAAAATTTATGAATTGGAACGAACAGTGCGCAAAGCCTTACTTCGTTGAGGCATCCCCCATTCTTTGTGAAAAGATGAAAGCATTCACCATTGAGGGAATCACCATTTCTGCTCCTGGATTTTATGGCCCTCAAGGTCGCGTTCTGCGTCTTCCCTTGGCCGATGCCCAGCTAAACGAAAAAATTGAGTCGTTCCGCTACAATGGTCGAAAGATTACCAACTTTGAGATGGAAAGTTCTGCCATTGCAGGTCTATCGAAGTTACTAGGACACCAAGCGGTTACCATGTGTGCAATTATTGCTAACAGAGTAACAAAAGCTGCATTTGACGACTACAAACCATCTATCAAAGCTTTAGTTGAAAACGTTTTAGAGAGCATTGTAAAGTAAATAATGGAAACAAGCCAACTTAAGGCACTACTTACACTTCTTGATGACCCTGATCGTGAAGTCTTTCGACATGTAGCCGAAAGACTTCTTGGTCAGGGAAAAGAAGTTATTCCCTTACTTGAAGAGGCATGGGAAACCAACTTAAATCCGCTTGTTCAAGACCGAATTGAAGAGTTGGTAAGTATAATTCAAACAGAAACAACCAAGCAAGGGTTAACCTCTTGGACCAATAGCTTAGATTTAGACCTACTCGAAGGAGCATACTGGATTAGCCGTTTTCAATATTCAGAGCTCGATAAAAGCCATATTTCCGACATCATCGAAAAGATTAAAAAGGATGTGTGGCTTGAACTTAACAAAAACCTTACAGCACTTGAAAAGGTTAAAGTGATAAACTACATCATGTACGAGGTACATGGATTTGCCAACCACTCTTCCAACATCTTCTCACTTCAAAGTTCATTTATACATCAAGTGGTAGAAACCAAAAGAGGAAATCCATACTCTCTGGCAATTATTTATGCAGGAATAGCCCAACAGTTAGGCTTACCCATTTATGGAGTTAATTTGCCACGAAACTTTGTCTTGGCCTATAAAGATACTCAACCATTGGAGCCTTCTAGCACAAAAAAAACAAACAACGTTCTATTCTATATCAATCCATACAGTAAGGGTACAGTACTCAGCTATAATGAAATAGATCACTATCTCGATCAGCTAAATATTGAGAAAAAAACAGAATACTTTGAGCCTTGCACCAACCTGCAAACCATTGCCAAGTTCGTAGAGCACTTGATTACCTCTTACAAAAAAATCAAATATGTGGATAAGGCCATGGGCATGGAGCAACTCCTAAATATTCTTCGGCCCAACAACGAATTAGAAGGGTAAACGGAGCTGTTGATTCTGCTGCCGCTCCTTCTCTAACTCCCGCTCCAAAATCACGTTAACTTCAGCCTTACACCGTCCACATCCAGTGGAGGCCTTGGTGACATTCTGAAGATCGGTGATTGAATTGATGGAAAATTTATGAATTGCCCTAATCAGTTGGGACTTGGTAACATCGTAACAAGTACAAACTTTCACTTAATCTCCTTTTCTGCAAAAATAAGAAAAAACCTCAAGCGAAAGTCATAAATGTTATTTCAGGTTTGGATATAAAGGAAAAAAGACTACTTTTGCACGCTGTTATTTAATCATTTAAACGCTAAATAGCTATGTTGAATCAGTACGAAACCGTTTTCATTGCCACTCCTGTACTCTCCGATGGACAGTTGAAGGAGTTGGTGACTAAATTCCGCGGTGTAATCACCGAGAACGGTGGGGAGATAGTACACGAGGAGGACTGGGGCCTCCGTAAGCTAGCTTACCCTATCCAAAAGAAATCGACCGGATTCTATCAAATGATAGAGTTTAAGGCTCCCGGGCAACTAATCGACACACTGGAAGTTCAGTACCGTCGTGACGAGCGTATTATCCGCTTTCTAACCTTTAGAATGGATAAATATTCCGTTGAATACAGCGAGAAGAAACGTGCGAACAAACAGGAAAAAAAGTTGGAGGAATAAGCCATGAGTCAGAATAATTCAGAAATCAGATACCTTACCCCACCTACGGTAGAAATTAAGAAGAAAAAATATTGCCGTTTTAAGAAAAACAAGATCAAGTATGTTGATTACAAAGATCCTGAGTTTCTTAAGAAATTCTTAAATGAACAGGGTAAAATTCTTCCTCGTCGCCTTACCGGTACCTCTTTGAAATATCAAAAAAAGGTTGCACAAGCGGTAAAAAGAGCTCGTCATTTGGCATTACTGCCATTCGTAACCGATTTGTTGAAATAATAAAATTGGAGGATCTACCATGGAAGTAATTCTTAAGCAAGATATGGCCAACCTAGGCCAAAAAGACGAAATTGTAAAGGTTAAGGATGGGTATGCAAATAACTACCTTGTTCCTCAACATTTTGCAATGTTCGCTACCCCTTCAGCCAAAAAGGTACATGCTGAAAATCTTCGTCAAAAAGCTCACAAGGAAGAAAAAATTAAGGATGATGCACTCGTAATTTCTAAGAAACTCGAGGGTGTAAGCCTTACCATATCTACCAAGACCAGCTCTACGGGTAAGATTTATGGCTCTATCAATACCATTCAAGTTGCAGAGGCTCTTGAAGCTAAAGGTTTCAACATCGACAGAAAGCAGATTGCACTTGCTGAAGACCAGATCAAGGAGATCGGCAAATATGTTGCAACCATAAAGCTGCACAAAGAAGTTAAGGTTGAAGTTCAGTTAGAAATAGTATCAGAGTAGTAATCAATACTCCGATTACCATATAAAAAAGGGTCCTTTTAGGGCCCTTTTTTATTGCTATGCCCTCCAAATAAAAACTACTTAACGGCAATGGTTTCAATTTCCACCATCACGCCAAGCGGAAGTTTCACTACACCGTAAGCAGCTCGTGCTGGCATATCCTTAGTGAAATAGTTGGCATATACATCGTTCATAGCACCAAAATTGTCCATATCGCCCAATAAAACAGTGGCTTTTACCACATTATCGAACGAATATCCAGCCTCCTTTAAAATAGCTGCAATATTCTTAAAGACTTGTTCCGTTTGCTCCTTAATGCCACCATCAACCACCTTGCCCGTCATCGGGTTTATTGGAATTTGGCCAGAAATGTAAAGTGTACCATTCGCTTCTACAGCTTGGCTGTAAGGCCCAACGGCCTTGGGAGCATGATCAGTATGTATTATCCTTTTCATGGTAACGATATTAGTTTCAACCTTTAAATTTCAATCTAAAACTGCTGATCAAGATTATCTGTCCACGACTTACGCTTATCATATTTTAAATCGCGTAAAAGTCCAGACTTAACGTTGATTCTAAAGCTATAACTTTGCCTAGGTCCAAGTGGAATCCATGTAAATGACATCTCCCAGCAATGCAAATCGCGGTTAATGCCCAACGATGTATAAGTAATCTCATTCAATTTAAAGTCCCAACCCGATGAGTATGTTAACTTCCATTTTGGTGTTAGGCTAAGCCCACCTGAAAAATTAACAGTTTGGTTCAATGTAGAGGTAAAGCCCGGTTTTGAGTAGCTTAAATTGTAATTAAGACTAATGTTCCACGGAACAGTAAAATCGGTATAACCCGCCTGAGGAATACCATAGGGAGTATTATTTTCGCTATACTGATTCTGAAATGTTTCCACCACTGGTGCAGTCTCTTGGAAGTTATTAAGTCCATTTTTGGGGACTCCAGCCTTGGTTGCTTGACTTTGGAATGATAAATTAAAAGAGGTTGTAAAACTTGTCAACCGTCCCAACTTCCCATTTTCCTTGTATAACCATTTATCAATCACCAAACCTTCCTGACTCAATGCATAGGGGTTAATTACTCCAGAAAAATTAAGAGCAAACTCTTTTGTTAAAGTTACCCGACCCGAAAAATTAAATGGTGCCAAGTTGAGTGAATCTGCCAGCAAATTATAGGACGAGGAAATTTGTAAATTGTCAAGCAACTTTATCGTTCTGGTTTTTTTTGTAGAATCGCGATCGCTCTTTACCTTCATCTCCAAAATGTTGGCTAACCCAAACCCAATAGATCCTGATCTGGAGGAACTGGGCCCACCCAAAACTCCATTTTGAAAGATAGAATATTTCTGTGTTTTACCCGTAGTATCTACTTGAACTGTTTTATAATACCCCCAATATGAGGTGGAAAAATCGGGATGGTAGGAAAATGAAACGGTAGGAGTAATCACATGCCGAATTGCCTGAATTTTGGAGTTCTTACTAAAGGTAAAAGTTCCATAAATTTTAGTAGACATACTAGCCGAATAGTTGTATTCCATGGCACGTTTAAACCCTGGAACAGTATCTGTAATCAAGCTATCGTTGCTAGAATCCCAATACTTTCGTATCGATTTAGTATACCAAAATTCAGTATAGTTGGCAGCAGGACTAATATTTAAGAACTTAAGCAAGGAAAAAGAAGTGGTAATAGGTATGATGTGCTTCATCCCATTTGACATTTTGTTTTCCCAATCGCCCTTAAAAAGATTATCCTCAAGAGCAGTATATTGATTTTGTAAACTTGAACTGTATGAAATACCAATCTTTTCAATCACATTCGGTTTACCCGTTGCATTCTTTGATTTAAAAGGATATATCGAACTCATGTTGAAGGTCATAACCGGTAAACTAATTGTTACCGATTTTGTGCTAGTCGATTGTGAATGGTTTGCGCTAAGGGTAAGACTAAATGGCGTACCCTCAAAAACACGGCTATAGGAAATACTGGAATTAATAGAACTGTTAAGATAGCTAGATGGATTGTAGCTGGCATAAGTATTATAGCTCGACTTGGTAAAGTTTACCGAAGCACCAAATGTGGAGTTTGGTTTAAACTTAGGATCCTGGCGATGATTCCATTGAATGCTATATGTTCCTTGGTCCATGTAATCGGAATCGCCCTTACTTCCGACCACCAATTTTACATAGGACAGATTTAGAGAACCTGAATATTTATATCGAACCCTATATGCCGACTTTCCATTCAAATCCCATCCTCCAAAAGAGTATACACTACCAGTAAGTGCCAAATCATAATAATCACTCATGCCAAAATAGTATCCTCCCTGTTGGAGATAAAAACCGCGATTGGTCTCTTCGCCGTAGCGTGGTATAAGTATTCCAGAATGTCGTCCTTTCCGATTGGGAAAGAAACCAAACGGTATGCCAATAGGAAGTGGGACATCCTCTATTACCAAATAGGCAGGTCCTGTAATAATTTGCTTATTGGGAATAACTTTCGCCTTTGTAAGATAAATGTAGAAATGGGGATGCTCAAGATCACAAGTTGTATACTCCCCACCAATAAGGTTTACGGTATTATCAGGCATTTTCTTGGTCATTTTACTGTGTAAGAAGCCCTCTCCTTGCTTGGTAATTACGCCATATATTTTTGCCTTCTTAGAATCAAAATTATAGTGGATAGAATCCATATTATAAACATCATTCCCCTCCTTGAAGATAGGCTTTCCCATCACCTTTCCAGCACTATCAAGACTACCGTAGGCAAAAGCCTCTTTGGTTTCCATATTAAAATCGATTCGAGCGGCAGTAAGCTCTAGCTTTTGATAGGTTACCTTAGCATTACCGAATAAATATGCCTTTTTCCCGTCCATCGAGTATATAATCGAATCGGATGCCGATGAATTTACCGGTCCATCGATAGGGGGTTTCGATTTCCTCTTTAAGGTATCGGACTTTGCACTATCGGACAACTCCTTAGTAGGCAACCCAAGTCCAGTATATCCTGCGCCTAGCGTTACACATACAGATAATCCAAAAAATATGGAACAAATAAGCCTTTTCAAGCGAAAGTTGGTTTAATATGAAGAACGAAAAGTATTTCGTGCTATTTTTGTATATTCTTTATGTGATCAAACAAAAGTCCAAAACTAGTTAAAATTTACAATTCAACCACTCAATATTGGATGGGATACCTGAAAAAAACATCGTTAAAGTACGTTATAACACTTCTGATTCTAGAGGTATTCTTAACGGAAAATATTCATTCTCAAGATTTCGTGACCAGTTACAAGCTTAAAAAAGTTGTGATTGACGCCGGCCATGGCGGGCACGATTCAGGGGCACTAGGAAAAAATACGAAGGAAAAGGATATCACCCTTGCAGTTGCGCTCAAATTGGGAAAGCTAATCGAGAGCAACTTTTCCGACGTTACGGTGATCTATACCAGAAATACAGATGTATTTATACCGCTCGATGAACGTACGGCAATAGCCAATAAAGCTGAAGCCGATCTTTTCATATCCATCCACGTTAATTCAAACCCAAATTCGCGCCCATACGGTGCCGAAACCTACGTAATGGGGCTTCATAAATCGGCCAGCAATTTGGATGTAGCTATGCGCGAAAACTCAGTAATCACCTACGAAAAAGACTATACAACTAAATATGAAGGATACGACCCTAAATCGTCAGAATCATTCATCATATTTTCACTCATGCAAAATGCCTACCTCGATCAGAGCTTAGATTTTGCCTCAAAAATTCAAAATGACTTTTGCGATAGGGGACAAAGAAAAGATAGAGGGGTAAAGCAGGCGGGCTTTTTAGTTTTATGGAAAACTGCCATGCCTTCGGTTCTCGTAGAACTTGGCTTTCTATCGAATCCTGAGGAGGAGAAATATTTGATGAGTGATGATGGTCAAAACTACCTTGCTTCCTCTATTTACAGAGCATTTAAGTCCTACAAAACTCGAATGGAGTTAAGAAGCAACTTTGTGGGTGAAAAGAAAGAGGACCCCCTCCCACCGGTGGCCAAGGTTGACTCTTCCCTTAAATTTCAAATCCAAATTTTGGCATCGTCAAAGTTGCTCCCAACCACTTCACCCGAATTCAAAAATTTAGACGGAATATCCATAATCAAAGCTGGTAATATCTATAAGTACACCGTTGGAAACAAGGACTCCTACGAAGAAATTCAGCAAATGATAAAAAGTATTAAAAATACTTTTCCAGAATCATTTGTTATTGCTGTAATGAATGGTGTTCAAATTCCACTTGATAAGGCGCTTAAACAATCACTATCTTCAAACCAAGCACAATGAAAATTACTAAAGAGATAAAAATAGGACTATTTGCAACGATTATGATTGCAGCATTAATTTGGGGAATTAACTTTTTAAAAGGTCGCCAAATATTTCAAAGCGCCCAGGTATACTATGGAGTTTACGATCGTATTGATGGACTGCAAGAAACCGCTCAGGTGCTATTAAATGGTTATAAGATAGGAGTTGTTGAAAAAATCACCTTACTCGATAAGCAGCAACCTCCCAAACTCCTTATTCAGTTTTCACTCAATAAGGATATCAAGCTACCCAAAAACACCATTGCCCAAATATATAGCGCCGACCTCATGGGAAGTAAAGCCATTAGACTCATAACGGCACCGGATTCTCTGTTCCACCACCAACTAGATACCTTGGAAACAAGCATCGAAGGCGACTTGAAAGAACAGGTAAGCATGCAAGTTCTTCCGTTAAAAAAGAAGGCTGAAGATCTTATGAGCGATATGCAGGAGAGCATTGAAATGATAAAACTGATCTTCAATGAACAAAATCGACAAAATATTCAAGGAAGTTTTCAGGATATTCGAATCACCATTGCAAATCTTGAAAAAACATCAAAAACCCTAGACACCTTAGTATCTGGGCAGAAAGGACGGCTAGAGAGAATAATCTTTAATGTAGAAAGTATTAGCACAAACTTTAAAAACAAGAACGCCCAGTTTTCCAATATTATAAACAACTTCTCTGCGATAACAGATACCCTGGCCAAAACCAGCTTTTCGAGCACATTAGCCGAGACAAATAAAGCATTGCAAAGTTTTAACAGCGTAATGGTGAAGGTTTCAAACGGCGAAGGAACCCTCGGTCAATTAATAAAAAACGATAGCCTCTATAGCAACCTTGATAGCGCAGCACTTCATCTCAACATTTTGATAAAGGATATTAATGACAATCCCGACAGGTATGTGCATTTCTCTGTTTTTGGGAAGAAAGAAAAGAAGAAAAAATAGATAACCGATTCATTCGTCACAATGTGTTAAATAATTAAAAAATTTCAAACCTTAATCTCAAACTTGAACTTTACCATTTCAATGGTTTAGCTAACAAGTTATTAACAATACGAAATAACGTATACATCTATGTATCAACAACATGAACGTTGGTCAAAAACGATAAAACTAAATCATGCAGAGAACAAGCCGATTGAATAATAATCGAAAAAGTCAATAGCAAAATCGTTTTTTTTTTATATATTTTTTTCCAAAATTTGTTTTCCTCTAAAAACCCTAAGGAAAATAGATTTTTGAAAATGAGTAAACATGGTGAAGTTTGGCATAACTGCCTGAAGATTATTCGGGATAACGTTCCATCGGCAAGTTTTAAAACATGGTTTGAGCCTATAGTACCTCTCAAGATTGAGAATAAGGTATTGACCATACAGGTTCCAAGCCCATTTTTTTACGAGTATTTAGAGGAGCAATACATCGATATACTTCGCCGAACCATTAGGAAGGAACTTGGCGCCGATGCTAAGTTGGAGTATAGTGTTGTAATGGATAATTCTGCGGTTGTGGCTGGAGTTCAGCTTCCCACAACAGTTAAGTTTCCAACACAAAGCAAAGGTGACCTTAAAAACAGACCCATATCTGTTTCCATGTCATCGACAGACAACCAAATAAAGAATCCCTTTATCATTCCCGGACTCAAAAAGTTACAAATTGATCCCCAACTCAACTCCGATAACTCTTTCAACAACTTTATTGAAGGTGAGTGCAACCGTTTGGCTCGTTCAGCCGGCTTGGCAGTGGCTAACAATCCCGGAAAAACAGCCTTTAATCCACTCTTTATATATGGGAGTAGCGGCTTAGGCAAAACCCATCTCGCCCAAGCCATAGGAATTGAAGTTAAGGAGCAATACCCCGATAAGGTGGTTCTGTATGTAAGTGCCGTTCACTTTCAGAATCAGTTTGTAGACGCCATCAAGAATAATTCGAAGAATGACTTCCTTCACTTCTACCAAATGATTGACGTTCTCATAATCGACGACGTGCATGATTTTGCTGGAAAGGAAAAAACGCAGGATACCTTCTTTCATATCTTTAATCACCTACATCAAACAGGAAAGCAGCTAATTCTGACATCAGACAAACCACCTGTCGAGCTACAAGGATTAGAGCAACGTCTACTATCTCGGTTTAAATGGGGGCTGTCAGCCGATTTGCAAACGCCCGATTTTGAAACAAGAATTGCAATTCTTCGGAAAAAAACATACAACGATGGAATTCAAATTCCCGATGATGTTATTGAGTATATAGCCTCACACATCAACTCTAATATCAGAGAACTTGAAGGTGCTCTTATATCCCTGCTCGCTCAATCAACGCTTAATAAAAAGGAGATAAATCTCGACCTAGTAAAGCAGATGATTTCTAAGTTGGTTAAAAATACCAGAAAAGAAATCTCCATCGACTATATTCAGAAAAAGGTTTGCGAATACTTCAACTTACCTTCAGACGTGTTGCAGGCAAAGACGCGAAAAAGAGAGATTGTGCAAGCCCGTCAAATTGCAATGTATTTTTCGAAAAGCTATACCAAGGCATCGCTATCATCCATTGGCTCTATGATAGGAGGAAAGGATCATGCAACCGTTCTTCATGCATGCAAAACCATCTCCAACCTCATCGAAACAGATAAGTCCTTCAAGAGTCAAATTGACGAAATAGAAAAGAAAATTAAGACGTTATAGCCTGTTGGGATAGAACAAAAAAAACGGCGAGAGTTTTCTCTCACCGTTTTTTTTTCGCCACAACCATTAAAGTGAAAGTGACAGTTGATAGTGCCCATTCTCATGGCCCATCTCAACAAAGCCCATTTTCTTTAAGTAGCGTAAATGGATATCATTACTAGTCTCTGCCACCAATTGCTTAATTCCCTTTGATTCAAAAAAGCCATTGTTGTTTTGGTAGACAAATTTGCCAAGTTTAAAATCGCGATATTCTGGAATAACAAAATCGAGAACAACCTTTAAGGTATCATCCGCTATCTTTTCGCCAACAAATACTCCTGCCACTGCCATATTACGAAGAACAAGCACGGTGGTAGATTTACTATAGGAGCTAGCCTTAAAATCGGGAAAAAATGCCTCGATATCTTGCTTATAGTAGTTTTGAAAAGCAGTAAAGTAACCATCTGCAGAATCAATGGTTTGAAGATTAAAAAATTCCTTCTTATTGTATATCTTAATAAGATAGTAAATATTTACAAAAACTATAAAACCGTTAAAAACGCCAACGGGATAGGCTGTTATAACAAATCCATAAATTGAAAATGCCAAAGATCCAAACAGGTTAAACCAGCGGAGCTTAATTATAGAGCTCATTAACAAAGAAATGGCGGTAATAACCGAGGCCGCATAGCCCAACCATTCTACAAAACTAATACTTCCCATTTATTCATTATTTTTATGTGGGTGGCAAAGATAAAAAAAAGAGCTTTCCATAAATCACTAGACACCAAATAAATCATTAAAAACTATCTTTGGTATTGTCCAAATAGGGAAATTAACTTCTGTGCCGTATTTTCCCATTGATAAACGGTTGCCCTCTCCAGGCCTTTTTTGGTTAAACCAAGCAGACACTTTTTATCTATTAAAATGAGCCTTCCTGCCTCCGATATTTCTACCTCATTTTTTGGATCAACCAAAATGGCGGCACCGTCAGCAACTTCGGCAAGGGACGATTGAATAGATGTAACAATTGGAACTCCAATTGAAATTGCATCCAGAATATTCAAACACCATTTATCATAGAAGGAAGGTGCTATGTAGGCCGATGCTCCAACAAATAAAACAGATTTTTCTGTCTCCTTCATCTGGTCAATAAGAAGAATCTTTTTGGAATGTTTGGTAAGCCACTCCTCACCCACCACTGTAATCACCATTTTTTTACTAGCGCCCACAATTACCAAAGGAACCTTCACCATCAGCACATCCACCATTCGTTTATAACCCAGCAGCACGCTTGTAATATTGCTCAATGGATTACCGTTGTCGATGGCTAGAATAAATCTATCAGGAAGATTATACTGTTCAACAAGCTTAATATATTGAGATTTTAAATCTATCTCATTAAAGTAATTAGTAATTCCGGCCTGAACTACAGTGAGCTTTTGGGAGTCTATTTCGGGCCAGTATCGCTGAACCAAATTATCCTTTTCATAATGGCTCGAAAGAATAAGTTTTGAACACTCTGTAATTAATCGTTTTGAAACGTAACGACTATAAAATGATAGCTTATCATTTTTAAAATCTATAACGCCATAAAGCTTATTCCACAAAAAACCACCCCAAAAAGAAGGTAGCAAGTATAGCTGTGCAATGTTCAACTTCAATGGACCAGTAAACCCCAAATTAAGCAATACCTCACAGTTATATCTATGTAAGGCTCTGGGTAGTTGAATTTGGTCACCAATAACATTTCCGAGGGATGAAATTTGGGCAAAATGAAAATTTTGCGCAAACGACAATCCTTCAGGGCGAGGATATTTTGAAAATAGGTAGTATTGATTTATGGTATCGACTTTTTGGAGAGCTTCAACCATTGCAAAGGTGACTCTTTCACGAACACTGCTGTTTGGCGAAAACAATTCAGCAGAAGAGATACCAATAACCATAGCTAAGTGAGATTAGAAACATTTATAACACATTTATAGAACAAACCAAGCAGATGAATAGTTTTACCACATAGTAGAATGACTAAAGTAAGATAAAAAAACGAGTGGATAGTTTACCATCCACTCGTTTTCTGTATTAAGTATGTTTATGCTATTTTATCTTTCGCTGGACCACAAACCATGGGTTCTGCAGCGCTTCCTTATTATACATTATGCGCGTTCCCAATTCATAATCAATCACCTCACAACCGGCAGCTTCTGCCACAGCCTGTCCTGCTGCGGTATCCCACTCCGAGGTAGTTGCAAGCCTTGGGTAAATATCTGCACTACCCTCAGCTACCATGCATAGTTTCAAGCTACTTCCACGTGAAATAAATGCCACTTTCCCATGCTTTGCTATGATTTCCTTAACAAACTGTTCTGTCTCTCTTGAAGAGTGTGATCGACTTCCCACCACCGTCATTAACGTTCTCGCCTGCATAAGGGGAAGTTTCTCCGATCGATTGAAAAGATCATCAATAGTTATGGACACTTCAGCATCGGGTTTAACATTTTTCATTTTAAATGCACCCATGGTGATATCGCCAAAATATAGTTCGCCAAGAACGGGAACATATACCACACCCATTATTGGGTATTGATTATATATTAAGGCAATATTAACTGTAAATTCACCATTCCGTTTAATAAACTCTTTGGTTCCATCGAGAGGGTCAACCATCCAAAAATACTCCCAGCCTTTTCGCTCCTCAAATAGAATATTTCGCCCCTCTTCACTAAGCACCGGAATCCTAGTTTTAGCAAGATTATTTTTTATTTCATCGTGGGCCTTGCGATCTGCAAGAGTAAGAGGAGTTGAATCTGACTTTAGATTGACCTGAAAATCATCGGAATTATATACATCCATAATTAATCCCCCTGCACGAACAGCTGCTGTGATAGCAGCAGAAGCAAGGAGTTTCAATTCTTTTTCCTGAATCATTCGGTTTTTTTTGCGGATCCTAATTTCACCACAAAGGTAAAATTTTTTAGTAAAAGAAAAAGGCTGTTCTTTACTACAAAACAGCCTTTAACATAATTTTCACTATCTATTTAAGTCTACTATTAAATGGTTCAAAAGTCATAAAGTCAGCATGATGGACAATATACGCCTCCGTTGTTCTCTTAACCATATCGCCCTCACCAGCATGAGTGGCAATGATATGGCAAACTTCAGGTGGTACACCGCAATGCTCGGCCAGAGAAACCCCTGAAAATGGGTGGCGCAGGTAAGCACCATACTTTCCTTGTTTTGATTTTCCCTGTTCATCTAGTTCATATTCGAGCAATTTACCAACATCGGCTAAAATAGCTCCAGCAACAAGAACATCCATGTTTACAGACAGTTCATCTTGAAAAAAATCATTCATTTTTTTTCCTGCATCAAAAGCAATATGTACCACCGCGCGCTTATGGTCCATGAAAGACACCTTTAAATTTGGACCGCATAAAAGGGTGAATGGAATAACCTTGAGATCATCTACCGAAAGAACGCTTCGTTCTAGGGCTAATTCCCATGTTTTTGCCGTTTTGCTACGCAAATCGGCATCCTTAATCCATTCCAACTCAGGCCAAAGTTCCATTACCTGTTTTGCAAAATCGTTTTTCATATCCTAGCTAATAAAATACAGCCAGGATCACTGGCTGTATAGAATTTATGTGGAATAACTATTTAAGCATTGAAATAATAGCATCTGCCATGTCAATGGTCGATGCAGCACCTTGCTTAATAGCCTCAGGACAACCCCGAAGTTTCATCATATCGTATGTTTTCACCTTGCCATTCTGAATTACCTCAGCAACGGCACGCTGGATTTTTAATGAAATCTCGGTCTCTCCCAAGTAATCCAACATCATACATGCTGATGCAACCATTGCAATAGGGTTAACAATTGATACCTCGTAATCGGCATATTTTGGAGCAGAACCATGGGTAGGCTCAAAAACGGCAACGCCACTTTCACCAAATTGTGCGCTGCAGGCAAAGCCAAGTCCACCAATTAGTCCAGCAAATCCATCCGAAATAATATCACCGAACATATTTCCGGCAACAATCACATGATAGTCCTCTGGATTTTTGGTGAGCCACATCATTTGCGCATCAATATTGGTATCCCGAACTTGAATATTTGGAAACTCCTTCTTGCTCAACTCCTGAGCCACCTTCAGCATCATTCCTGAGGTTTCACGAATAACGTTAGGCTTTTCACATACAGTAATTGCGTTATAACCCTTCTCTTTAGCATATTCAAACGCAGCTCGAACAATTCGAACGGTATACTTTTTAGTAAATATCCGGGTCGAAACAGCTAGTTCATCTTTTGGACACCAGGCAAAATTGTCGCGAAACTTTGAATGCGTCATGAGTGCATCATACACTGGTTGTGAAGGATTGGTCCATTCCACACCACCATACAACCCCTCTGTATTCTGCCTAAAAATCATGGTGTCAACCAATGGCTCCTCAATGGTATTTCCAGCACCACGACGAATAAAATTAAGTGGATTGCCTTTAAATGTTTTACAAGGACGCATGCAAATATCCAGGTTAAAGTGCTGACGCATGGCAACTATTGGGCTGTAATAAACTAATCCCTTGTTTTGTAGCGCAGGTATCAGTTCCGAAGCAGCTTTATCCTTAGGTTTTGATGTAATGGCACCAAAAAGGCCAATTTTATGCTGCTCTAAAAGTTTAATAGTACGGTCTGGAAGAGGATTCCCTTCTTTACACCAAAATTCCCATCCAATATCGCCTTGAACATAGTTGGCATGAAAGCCTGCAGCCTCGAGTACTCTTATTGCTTGGTCAAGTACGATTTTTCCGATACCGTCACCAGGCATGGCTACGATTGTTCTGTTTGCCATAAATTAATAGTTTATTAGGTTAAAAGTTAGTTTACTAGAAAGTCAAAAATAGAAAAAACATGCTACAAAACAACTGTAAAAAATCATACTCCAACTTGCAAAGCTATTCATATTCGTTTAGTTTTACCAATCGTTAAAAAAGATAATATTATGTCAACACTAGAAAAATTAACACCATCAGATATTTGGATGTATTTCGAGCAGATATGCCAGATACCTCGTCCTTCAAAAAAAGAAGAGAAAATAATAGAATTCTTACTCCATTTTGCTAAAGCCCATAAGCTCCAAGCAAAAACCGATGAAGTTGGTAACGTATTAATTAAAAAGCCAGCCACCAAAGGTATGGAAAACAGGGAAACGGTAACCCTGCAAAGTCATATCGACATGGTATGTGAAAAGAACAGCAATATTACCCACGACTTTAATGTAGATCCAATTCAACCTTATATTGATGGTGAATGGGTTAAGGCAAAAGGCACTACTCTTGGGGCTGACGATGGAATAGGTATTGCCGCTCAACTCGCATTACTTGCCTCCACCAATGTTCCCCATGGACCGCTAGAATGCCTCTTTACGGTTGATGAAGAAACTGGGCTTACTGGAGCCTTTGAAATGAAAGAAGGTTTCTTCGAAGGAAAATATCTCTTAAATCTTGACTCAGAAGATGAAGGGGAACTATTCATTGGTTGTGCTGGTGGAGTTGATACAATCATCACTTTCGATTATGAAAAGGAAACAATGCCAACTGGGAATGTAGCCTACAAGCTATCTGTTTCAGGATTATCAGGTGGTCACTCCGGCGATGATATTAACAAGGGCTTGGGTAACTCCATCAAAATACTCAACCGATTCCTTTGGCGGACAAATACCAAATACGACCTCCGATTAGCTATGCTGGAAGGTGGTAACCTCCGAAATGCAATACCTAGAGAAGCCTACACCGTGTTTACAATCCACCAAGATGACATTGAAAGCATGATGAAAGATTTCAAGGAATTTGTGCACGATGTTAAACAAGAACTCCATGTAACTGAGCCCAATATTAAAGTTACACTTGAACCAACAGAGAAACCGGAATTTGTAATTGACGAACCAACCCAATACGATTTACTCAATTCATTATACGCATGTCCTCATGGCGTAATTGAGATGAGCCGGGATATTCCTGGATTGGTGGAAACATCCACAAACCTAGCCTCGGTTAAATATATTCAGGATAACCAAATTTTAGTTTGCACTAGCCAGCGCAGCTCTGTGGCTTCGTCGATTAAGGATATCTCCTATATGGTTGAGAGCGTTTTTCGCCTAGCCAACTCCAAAATTGTACATTCCGATGGTTATCCAGGATGGGCACCCAATACCAATTCAACTATTCTGAACATATCTGTGGAGTCATATAAAAAGCAATTTGGGGTAGAACCCAAGGTTAGAGCCATTCATGCTGGTTTGGAATGTGGACTTTTTCTTGAAAAGTATCCCTATCTGGACATGATCTCATTTGGACCAACCTTGCGTGGCGTGCACTCCCCTGACGAACGTCTTGAAATTGCTTCGGTGACAAAATTTTGGAAACTATTGGTAGAAGTGATTGCCAATATTCCCGTTAAGAAACACAGCTAGGCTTATTACCTGCAATAGTAATCCCAATGAAATCGATTCGAGTACAAACCAATTTTCGTTGGTAATACATTGATGAATACCCGGTGGAACACACTCCAATCCACCGGGTTATCTTTTATAATATGGATTGGGTAAATAGTTATCTAAGTTATCTCCAACAGTCCTATTTGACTGGAAACCTTTATCATTGGGACATAATTGCCATTCTCATAATTGCAGGATTTCTAGTTGGCTTTATTAATACCATTGCAGGTAGCGGTACCGTTATTACCTATTCACTATTTATGGGAATGGGCATGCCTGCTAACATCTCAAATGGGACAATTCGATTGGGAGTTATCCTCCAAACACTTGCAGCAACACTAAATTTCAAAAAGCAAGGAGTTCTTGACTCCAAACGAGGGCTTAAACTTTCAATACCAGTGGCAATTGGGTCCATTATGGGTGCTCAAACCGCCGCCATCCTCGATACTAAGGTATTCGAAAAGTTACTTGCCGTCATCATGTTAACCATGATCTACTTCCTATTTAAAGATCCCAAGAAATGGATCAACGGGCAGGTAGATAAGGTGGAAAAAGAGATCACGTGGAAACCTTGGATCCTATTTTTAGCCATAGGATTTTACGGTGGATTTACGCACATTGGTGTTGGAATCTTTTTACTAGCAGGATTAGTTCTTGTGGCTGGATACGACTTGATTCGAGGTAACGCCATTAAAATTTTAGCCGTACTTATTTATAGTCCGCTAGCCCTATTAGTTTTTGTGCTTAATAATCAGGTTGATTACCGAATAGGGCTTATTTCAGCTATTGGAAATATAATTGGAGGAATTCTTGCTTCAAGTGTTGCGGTAAGTTGGGGCTCAGGTTTTATTCGATGGTTTCTTACCATTATTATACTTCTTTTTGCAACCGACAAGCTTGGAGTTTGGCACCTGATGCATCTCTTATAGTCGGTCTAATTGTCCAATCTATAAATATGTTTATATCTCTTGGGCAGAATTAGCTGTAGCCATAATGAAATAACTAGTTAATAAGGATACATAACACCACATCCCAACAAAATTACCAAGCTGTTCCGCTAGTCATCCATTAAAATAAAGTCAGCTTTTCGAACCCCACATATTGGACAACTCCAGCTATCGGGAATCTCCTCAAAAGGGGTTCCTGGAGCAACCCCGCTATCAGGATCACCAAGTTCTGGATCATAAACAAACCCACAAACACTGCATCTATATTTCATAATAACAATTTATTTACTCACAAAGATAAATAAACCTAAAATCTAGCCAAAGTAATTTCATTTTCTTAAATTGCTCCAATCGGTTTTTTTCTTCAGAAAGAAACCTATCAAAAAGAAAAGTGTAAATACTAATCGTGTTGTAATGAAAAAAATATTGTTCGTTCTATTGCTTTTTAGCATTGGGTTAAACCTTCAAGCACAGAACAAAAAGAAAATAAAAGAGGCAGCTATTCAAGAGAAAATCACCTGGAAGATAGATTACGTTTCAGGGAAAGAGATTAAGCATAAGGAAAAAGAGGAATACTATAATATAGAGGGAGAACTAAGCGAGATAAAAGAATTTGAAATCAATGGAACCATCAAATCGAATATTAAATATGAATATTCGACTGATGGAATGATAATCAAGGAGATATATCTTAATAAGTATGGGAAAGTAGAACAAACTATAATTTACAAATATGGCGGAAAGTTAAAAACCGAAAAGCAGGTAGTAGATGGTGATGGAAAAGTAATTGCTAAGAAATTTTACGAATATAAAAAGCGTTAACTCGGGTTCATATTACCATGGAAATAGTCGAATCAAATTTCGCAACAATGCAGAGCATTGCGCTTGACGAACTCAATACACTAGCGCTTTTTGATAGGGTCGACAAAAAGTTTGTTCTAAAACGAGCCCAACTTGATAGATTTATGGAATATATTCTAGACAATGAATATAAGATATTGAGAGTAAATAACTTATCAATCCAGCAGTATGAAACGCACTATATGGATACTCCTGATTTTCGATTTTATCTAGAACATCACAACCAACGTGCGAATCGATTGAAGATCCGTATGCGAACATACACCAATTCGGGATTATCATTTTTAGAAATAAAGCGAAGAGTGAATACGGGCGAAACCCAAAAAAAACGCATACTACAGTCGGAATCAAAATGCCTTAACGAAGAATCGTGCGCTTTCATAAGAAAATATGCTGAGATAGACCCTCTCCTACTACAGCCCACTGCAATAACCAACTTTAACCGCATAACCTTCATATCTGAAAAATTCCAAGAAAGATTAACTCTTGACTTCAATTTAAATTTTGCGCATAGAAATAAGAGTACATCCATCAACGACAGTTATATACTTGAAGTAAAAAAAGAAAAGGGTGCAGTAGCAGGAGGAGCAATCTATTTTTTAAAGCAGCATTCTATTAAATCATTGGGAATTAGCAAATACTGCTTAACAATTGCCGTGCTAAACAATGAAATTAAGCACAATTACTTTAAACCATTGATCCTCAAGCTAAATTTTACTCCCCATGGAAACCTCTATTAACTTTATTCAGAATTTGAGTCTATTTGGAATCCAGCTATTGGAGGCCAATGATTTTTATACCCTCCTTATAAAACTAGGCCTAAATTTAACCATGCTCATTATAGTAATACGTGGGCTATATTATCCATCAACTAAACGACAAGATTACTTTTTCACCTTTTTTCTCATAGGATTTTTAACCTTTTTGATGTCCTTTCTCCTTTCCAGTGTAAAGTTGCAACTTGGCTTTGCTCTAGGATTATTCGCCGTTTTTGGAATTATTCGATATAGAACAAACCCCATTCCCATTCGAGAAATGACCTATCTCTTTTTAGTGATTGCTATTTCACTAATTAATGCCATATCCAATAAGAAAGTTAGCTATGCAGAGCTTGTCATGTCTAACATTTCAATATTAGCAGTGACATTCATTCTTGAGCGCATATGGCGAAAGAGTCACGAAAATCAGAAAGAGATTATTTATGAAAAGATTGAACTTATTAAGCCCAGCCGACGAGAAGAACTACTTGCCGATATTAGAAACAGAACAGGACTTAATGTAACACGACTTTCAATTGGAAAGATTGATTTTATGAAGGACATTGCGCGGATTACCATTTTTTACGACAGTATTGACCCACAAGACTATCCAACATTGGAAGATTCGGATGATGAATAGCTAACCAACAATTTCGACCATTTTAAATGGAACAGTTAGCAAAGAGCCAAAATCTTTCCCTAGATTTTTAATGGTATCATCGTCTTCCTCAAAAAACCAGTTAATCACCACCGTATGTCCACCTTTGTGACAATCCTCCATTAGCTTGAGAATGGTAAATACGAAACGATTTGAGCCACTATTGATATATTCAAAACGAAAATCAACACGCGTAAGAAGTTCTGGAGCCTTTATATACTCCTCAATCCAAGAAATTATGGGCTGATAAAAGGCCAGCGCATCTTCCGGAATGGAACGACCAGATATTTTAAGTAATCCCCTTGTTAGAGAAATTCCAGGCGTTTTTGAAGTTTCCTTTAAAATTAAGTCGTTTGCTGAGGCCATGATTCTGTTTTTGTACCATAGAAAGATACAAAATAAAGCTATTTAAAGTATTCCACAAAGAAGAAAAAGCAAAAGTTAAAAAATGGATCCTTAATAAATAAAAAACTCCACCAATGGTGGAGTTTTTATATCATCAAAAATGATTAAACGACTATATTCCCAACTTCTTCCTTATGTCCATAGGAATGGCATTCTTATTTACCATTATGTTCATCGTCTTGTAAAGAACAAAAGCTTGTGATGCATAAAAATCGCCTTTATACTTACCCGATACGCCCCATGAATTCTTTACCATATAGTATTTATTCCCGTTTTGATCTTTTGCAGCTCCATAAATAAGCATACCATGGTCGTCGGTAGTTTCGTAATTATCAAAAGCAGCCTGTCTCATCTCCTGAGTAATTGTTTTTTCGAAACCTGGTTTGTCAAACTTATAAAGTTGTGCTTGACGCTCCTTTTCAGTAAGTTCAGACCATTTCAACTTTTCAGAGTTATTCATCTCAGCCAAATTAGCATCAGGTACAACAGCAACTCCATTGTTGTATGAGAATCCTTTTTCGCTTACATCAGCCCCCCATGCAATTGTGTATCCATTCTCAATGGAATAATCAAATACTCGTGCCAAATCTGCCAAAGGAATATTATAAGAATCAGACCATGCCCAATTATCAGGAACCTCAAGAATGAATTTCGAATAAAATGGATGGTGAGTATAGGATGTCAAAGAAACGTAATCATCTGGATTCAAACCAAGACTTTGAGTAAAGGTTTTAGGTGTGTAGTCCTTGCCATTGTAAACAAATTTTTCGGGTTTGGCTCCTAAGTATGCATCCAAAATACCATCAAAACCGTTATGCCAAGCAGTGGTTAGCTTCTTGTCAGGATCGGTAATAACTGCATCTACGTATGCTTTAAGTACTGCATCCAATTCCCCATGAACATGTTTAGATTCACCATAATTCAATCCATTATAAACGGTATCTGGTACCATACCATAGTTCTTATACACATTCATTACATCTTCAAAACTACCACCACCACCAAATTCAAGGCTTCCATGAAGCCGTATGTATTTGGTTGCTTTGTCAGAATAGGTATTCCGCACTACCCACATCTCCGAAAGATCATAAGCCGGCTTGCCAATTCGAAGGAGCTCCGACTCAATAAATGCAATGGTAGAAAAACTCCAACAGGTGCCAGACCGGTATTGGTCCCTAATAGGAGTGGTTTTAAGTTCTTTTAATGTCGTAAACTGATAGCCCTGTGACTTTGTTGTATCCTTTTCCTGAGCAGAAGCAGAAAACGCCAAAATACATGCAAGCACTATAAAAGATAAAAATCTTTTCATTGTTGTTGGATTAAATTAGTTACTAGGACAAATATGAATTGTTTAGATGAACTTTTGATAGCAAGAGATGCAAAAAGTTTAAAAATAAGATGGAAAACCTGTAAAAAACAGGATCAAATACTCATCTTTATTTTTGTTTTCAATATTTTTTAAGGAAATAAATCATGAAATTTACTTGCTTACATTCATGATATCAGCTGAATGTCATTTTTAAAAAAATAGATTAAAATTTCTTTTTAGAACTATTGACTTCATTCAATTGACGTATTACATTGGTCACCATATTCAAGTATCCCTAAACTATATTTTTTACTTAAAACTTTGCGTACATGAAAAGATTAACAATCTTAGTTGCCGCGCTATTTCTTAGCGTCGGACTTTTTGCACAAAAGGGTTACAAAAACCCTGCTGCAGCTTACTGCGAATTTTTAGGTTACAAGTATTCGGTTCAAGCCGATGCTCGTAACAGCGCTGTGGGAGTAGTTACCCTACCCAACGGAAAAACAGTTAATGCTTGGGACTTCTACCGGGGAAAAATTGGCCAGGAATATTCCTACGCTGCCCTGAAAGGCTATGAAATCCAGACCGAAGAGGTAACAATTGATGGTTTTAAGACCGAGCGCCCCGTTGCCGTTCGCACCGACAGAGGTGTTGAGCAGCGCATTCCGCTCGATCAGCTCATGGCCATGTTTGGTGACAAGCTGGAACTGGCATCAAAAGGTGAAGCCAACGATGTTTTTGAAACGGCCAAGATTGATCCCAACTTTAAGGCTTCCAGAAGCTTACCTACTTCCTTCGACTGGAGAAGCTACAATGGCCACTCCTACATTGGAAGCGTTCGCGACCAGGGTAGCTGCGGCGATTGCTACGCTTTTGGAGCAACGGCCTGTGCTGAGGAAACCTATAACTTTGCTACCGGTAAATATGACAGCAACACGGCCGATTTTTCGGAAGGCTACATAGCTTGGTGCTTAGGCAGCATGTCGGCCTACAGCAGCCACTTCAACGGTTGTGGTGGAGCTGATTATGACTATATGGAGCTTCAGGCACTTTGTGATATTGGGACAGTAAACGAATCCTACTTCCCCTATTCCCAATCTACGAGCCAAACTTGCCCAACGGCTGCTACCAATGCACCAAAAACGAAATTTACCGGTTGGTATCGCGTGGCTTGCTCCGACGAGAATGCCATCAAAACAGCCATCATGACCTATGGCGTTGTGGATGCTGCCGTGTATGTGTCAACTGCCTTCCAAAACTACACCGGTGGCGTATTTTCCGATGCCAGCACCGCCTGCTCGGGTAGCCCTTGCTACAACACCACCACCAATCACGCCATTTCCTTGGTAGGATGGGGAACCGATGCAACAAAAGGTGATTACTGGATTTTAAGAAACTCCTGGGGTAGCTCCTGGGGCGAAAGCGGCTACATGCGTATTGCCGTTACCTCGGCCCGCATTGCTTGCTCGGTTTGCTATATGACATACACCAGCACGACTACAGCTGCACCCACAGTTAGCACCAATAGTGTAAGTTCAATTGGTAATACTTCTGCAGTTTGTGGTGGTAATATTACCTCAAACGGAGGAAGTGCAGTTACTGCTAGCGGTGTGGTTTATGCAAAAACATCTGCTCCCACCCTATCTACGGGAACTGTAGTGGCTACCTCGCCAGTCGTTACCACCGGAACATATAGCATAACCATGAGTGGATTAACCGCTTCAACACTCTATTATGTTAGATCCTATGCAACCAACTCCGTAGGCACCACCTATGGTACGGCAGTATCGTTTACAACCACTGCAAGTGTTCCAACCATTCCTGCCGCTCCAGCTGGACTTGCTGCCTCCGCTATATCTACTACTGGTATGACCATTAGCTGGAGTGCCTCAAGTGGAGCAACCTCCTATGACCTCCAGGTTAGACCTTCGGGCGGAAGCTGGACAACCTACAACAGCACCACCACTTCGAAGGTAGTAACTGGACTAACAGCCAATACCACTTACCAATTCCAGGTTAGGGCAAATAATACCGCCGGCAGTAGCAGCTACTCCGCCATTGTTTCAGCTAATACTTTAAGCCAAACCGTTTCCTACTGCGCTTCGAAGGGTAGCAACGTAACCTACGAGTGGATTGACCTTGTTCAGCTGAACGAAATCAACCGCACCTCTACAAGTGATGGAGGCTACAAGGACATGACCAGCCTTACAGCAAATGTTGGCATTGGAGCATCTCAAACCATATACTTCAGCGCCGGATTCAAGAGCACTTCATACACTGAATACTGGGTTGTTTGGATTGACTGGAACCAAAATGGAACCTTTGAGGATAGCGAAAAAATGGTAACTGGTAGCTCCTCCAGCAGCAGCACCCTTTCCGGTACCTTCACCGTTCCCTCTACAGCAACCCTAGGCAAGACCAGGATGCGCGTTACCATGAAGTACAATGCAGCACCAACCGCTTGCGAAACATTCAGCTACGGTGAGGTGGAAGACTACAGCGTTAATGTGGTTTCAAACGACGTTAAGAGTCTAAACGAAAATCCAGCAGCGCTACAAATTGGTAATGAGGCACCTAATGCTGTTGAGGTTTATCCTAACCCAGCTACATCGTCGATTCATCTTAACATTCGCAGCGCAGAAGGTGCTATAATGGTACGAATCTACGATATGCGCGGTGCCTTGGTTAAGGAGGTTCTTCACCAATCCGACAACGACATCGACATTAGCAACCTACCTGCAGGCAGCTATATCCTTCGTGCTGATGAAGAAAAAGAACCGCTAACTATTCGTTTTATTAAGGAATAGCCTTTAATAATTAACTAACATATTTTAAAAGTAAAGCCCGATAAAGTCGGGCTTTACTTTTTTTGCGACGAGATAAATGATAAAATAGTTGCACTTAATGAAAAATAGATCGATAAGTTATCAACAGGCTACCATGTTGTATATCTATACTTTAAATTAATATTTACAAATATAACCCAATCAATTATTTCAAAAATACTTGACTTCATAGGTTTGACGTCATACATTGCTAGCCTTATTTTAATTGCCCTAAACCTAATTAATAACTTAAAACTTTGCGTACATGAAAAGATTTACAATCTTAGTTACCGCGCTATTTCTTAGCGTCGGACTTTTTGCACAAAAGGGTTACAAAAACCCTGCTGCAGCTTACTGCGAATTTTTAGGTTACAAGTATTCGGTTCAAGCCGATGCTCGTAACAGCGCTGTGGGAGTAGTTACCCTACCCAACGGAAAAACAGTTAATGCTTGGGACTTCTACCGGGGAAAAATTGGCCAGGAATATTCCTACGCTGCCCTGAAAGGCTATGAAATCCAGACCGAAGAGGTAACAATTGATGGTTTTAAGACCGAGCGCCCCGTTGCCGTTCGCACCGACAGAGGTGTTGAGCAGCGCATTCCGCTCGATCAGCTCATGGCCATGTTTGGTGACAAGCTGGAACTGGCATCAAAAGGTGAAGCCAACGATGTTTTTGAAACGGCCAAGATTGATCCCAACTTTAAGGCTTCCAGAAGTTTACCTACTTCCTTCGACTGGAGAAGCTACAATGGCCACTCCTACATTGGAAGCGTTCGCGACCAAGGTAGCTGCGGCGATTGCTACGCTTTTGGAGCAACGGCCTGTGCTGAGGGAACCTATAACTTTGCTACCGGTAAATATGACAGCAACACGGCCGATTTTTCAGAAGGCTACATAGCTTGGTGCTTAGGCAGCATGTCGGCTTACAGCAGCCACTTCAACGGTTGCGGTGGAGCTGATTATGACTACATGGAGCTTCAGGCACTTTGTGATATTGGGACAGTGAACGAATCCTACTTCCCCTATTCCCAATCTACGAGCCAAACTTGCCCAACGGCTGCTACCAATGCACCAAAAACGAAATTTACCGGTTGGTATCGCGTGGCTTGCTCCGACGAAAATGCCATCAAAACAGCCATCATGACCTATGGCGTTGTGGATGCTGCCGTGTATGTGTCAACAGCCTTCCAAAACTACACCGGTGGCGTATTTTCCGATGCCAGCACCGCCTGCTCGGGTAGCCCTTGCTACAACACCACCACCAATCACGCCATTTCCTTGGTAGGATGGGGAACCGATGCAACAAAAGGTGATTACTGGATTTTAAGAAACTCCTGGGGTAGCTCCTGGGGCGAAAGCGGCTACATGCGTATTGCCGTTACCTCGGCCCGCATTGCTTGCTCGGTTTGCTACATGACATACACCAGCGACAATACAACCACACCCACAGTTAGCACCAATAGTGTAAGTTCAATTGGTAATACCTCTGCTGTATGTGGAGGCAACATTACCGCAAATGGAGGAAATACCGTTACTGCAAGTGGCGTTGTATATGCAAAAACAGCTGGAGTGACCACTTCTAATGGAACTGTAGTAGCTACCTCACCAACCATTACTACTGGTTCATATAGCGTAACCATGAGTGGATTAACTGCAGGAACAACATACTATGTTAATTCATTTGCTACCAATTCCAAAGGAACCAGCTACGGTGCTGAAAAATCGTTTACTACAACTGGAACTGCTCCAGTTTCCTACTGCACCTCACAGGGAAATAGCTCATCCTACGAATGGATATCCAGTGTTAAGATTGGATCATTTACAAATACCTCAACTGCTGCTGGTTACACCGATTTCACCAGCAAGACTGTTAACCTTACAGCAGGAACTGGTGCAAGCATTACCTTAACCCCAGGTTTTGCCAGCACAACCTATGCTGAGTATTGGAAAATTTACATCGACCTAAATGGTGATGGAGATTTTGACGATTCAGGCGAAACAGTATACGATGCTGGCTCAACGAGCAAAACCGCTGTAACCGGAACAATTACCATCCCGTCATCACAGGCTGCCATTACAACCAGAATGCGCGTTAGCATGAAGTATAATGGTTCTCAAACACCTTGCGAAAGTTTCAGCTATGGTGAAGTTGAAGATTATACGGTAACCATTGCTGCCGGTAGTGCTCCAACCATTCCTGCCGCTCCAGCTGGACTTGCTGCCTCCGCTATATCTACTACTGGTATGACCATTAGCTGGAGTGCCTCAAGTGGAGCAACCTCCTATGACCTCCAGGTTAGACCTTCGGGCGGAAGCTGGACAACCTACAACAGCACCACCACTTCGAAGGTAGTAACTGGACTAACAGCCAATACCACTTACCAATTCCAGGTTAGGGCAAATAATACCGCCGGCAGTAGCAGCTACTCCGCCATTGTTTCAGCTAATACTTTAAGCCAAACCGTTTCCTACTGCGCTTCGAAGGGTAGCAACGTAACCTACGAGTGGATTGACCTTGTTCAGCTGAACGAAATCAACCGCACCTCTACAAGTGATGGAGGCTACAAGGACATGACCAGCCTTACAGCAAATGTTGGCATTGGAGCATCTCAAACCATATACTTCAGCGCCGGATTCAAGAGCACTTCATACACTGAATACTGGGTTGTTTGGATTGACTGGAACCAAAATGGAACCTTTGAGGATAGCGAAAAAATGGTAACTGGTAGCTCCTCCAGCAGCAGCACCCTTTCCGGTACCTTCACCGTTCCCTCTACAGCAACCCTAGGCAAGACCAGGATGCGCGTTACCATGAAGTACAATGCAGCACCAACCGCTTGCGAAACATTCAGCTACGGTGAGGTGGAAGACTACAGCGTTAATGTGGTTTCAAACGACGTTAAGAGTCTAAACGAAAATCCAGCAGCGCTACAAATTGGTAATGAGGCACCTAATGCTGTTGAGGTTTATCCTAACCCAGCTACATCGTCGATTCATCTTAACATTCGCAGCGCAGAAGGTGCTATAATGGTACGAATCTACGATATGCGCGGTGCCTTGGTTAAGGAGGTTCTTCACCAATCCGACAACGACATCGACATTAGCAACCTACCTGCAGGCAGCTATATCCTTCGTGCTGATGAAGAAAAAGAACCGCTAACTGTTCGTTTTATTAAGGAATAGCCTTTAATAATTAACTAACATATTTTAAAAGTAAAGCCCGATAATATCGGGCTTTACTTTTTTTAATTAGATGACGAATTAAATGACAAAAAAGTTGGACATCATACAAATTTTCACCAACTTTCTAACGAAGAAATATTCTTCAAACCACAGAAGAATAGAGGAACTCATCATCAAAACATTAGAGTAAACCTCATCTAATGCAGTTTACTACTGCTACCTATTAACCAAATAGTTGCCCGGCCGAGAGGTCGGGTTTTTGTTTTAGATCTCATATTCCTGACATTTTGACGGATATTTAAAAAACACGTACATTTTAAATCACTATGGTACGATAACATTTTTTGATCACTACAGGGAACCTGCATCGAATATATAATACTGTTATACAATGCGTTATCCGATATACGGAAAATTCTCCGTAGGCCCCATCAACCACCTAGCAAGGATTTAGTATTGTAGATACTGTAGCTCCAGATTGCTACATACCTCATAGTGCCTTAACAATGACAAGCGACACAAAAATTATTCATACTTTTCCCCTAACACCCATGATTATTAATCGTTAATCAATTCCCTAAACGTAGCGATATGCTGTGGAACAATTATTGATGTACTAAACATGTAAACAAATTTAAATATTAAATTATGGAAATAAGAATAACTCTTGAAGATGGCAAGAAAGTTAATGCCCACGTAGGAGAACAAGTGATCAAAACAGATCAATCGGTTAAATCGGGAGGAGAAGGGAGTGCGCCGGAACCATTTGCACTTTTCTTAGCATCCATCGGCACCTGTGCAGGCATTTACGTTAAGTTCTTCTGCGACCAAAGAGGCATTTCTACCGACAACATCTATTTAACCCAAAAATTGGATTTCAACCCCGAGAGTCACCTTTATGAAAAGATTGTTCTCGATATAAATTTGCCAACTAGCTTTCCCACAAAATACTTAGAAGCAGTAAAAAAAGCAGCCGATCAGTGTGCAGTGAAACGACACCTACTTAATCCACCTAAAATTGAGGTAAATACGGTTGTTGCTAAACAATAGAACAACAACCTATAAAAAAACGAGGATGTTTTAAATATGAACATCCTCGTATCCAAATTACGGCAAAATTTGAACTATATTAATATCAAAGGAAAACGAAACACTACTCTTTTCCATGATCCATTCGCTTAAGAATTTCGTCTAAAAAGTCAGTTTGAATGGATTGAATTTCCAATAGTCGTTGGGTTTGGTGATTAATAAGATGTTCAATCTTCTCATTTATTATACGAATTTCCAATTCTGACTTCAAGTTTACCTTATAATCATACTCCGACCTTTTTCTATCCTTATCTTCCTTTCGATTTTGACTCATCATTATAATTGGCGCCTGAATTGCTGCTAAGCTGGACAGGATTAGATTAAGCAAAATGAACGGATAAGGATCGAATGGTTTCGAGATAAGAATAACTATATTGACAGCCATCCAGGCAAATAAGAATACGAAAAAAGTGATAATAAAGGTCCAGCTACCACCAAAATCGGCAATTTTATCAGCAATCCTATCGCCATACGTTTGCTGTTCTTCAATAACTTCTCCTATATTTTCTGACAGAATGGTATTTTGGGAAATACTCTCAATTACCTCCTTCTCCATATTGGAAATATCGCCCAATTCGTCTAGTACCAGCTGTTCAAGGTGACGTTTTCGAAATTTACTTAACTCAGAAGAAGCAATAAATGATGCCTCCGAAAACAAGGGGTGCTCCTGCTGAATAAGAACTAAAACCGATTTACGTATTTGGTCGCCTCTATAAACCTCGTGCGCAGGAAATTCTTTTCCAGAAATGTCGGACCGTTGTAATTTCATAACTATTCGAATTAGTAGTGTACGAACAAAGTTGGTTAATATTTGCTTTATGTAAGTATGAAATCTATTAACAAGGATGAAATTAAGTTAAAAAAAACTAAATATTTGCAATAGCATTATTAGTTGATGTATATTGACACCGCATTATATATTACTTTTGATGCTAGATAGGAATACCAAAGGATACCAAAATATTGCAAGTGAACTAATGAAAAAAAAGCCTGACATGGTTAATGAACTAATGCTTCATCTTGAGAAAGTGATAGCAAGGCTTAATGTGCTTTATGGTGAGCCCGTCATATTTCCAAGTTTAGGTGTAGCCACCTTCAGTTCATACGAAGAACTAACTCGTATAATTCCATGTCCTAGTGATAACAAGGAGGAATTACTAAAGATTAGTAATGAACGATTAAATTAAAAATTACACCAAATAGAAAAAGGCCGATTTCAGATGAAACGGCCTTTTTTATTACCTTTAAATTAGTTACTTTTTCTCAGGACTAGTTGGTTTTTCAGTAGTTTTTGAAGCCTCCTTTTTATCACAACAAGCCTTTTTATCTGTGGTTTTTGCTTTATCGCAACAACCCACTTTTTTGTCCTTCTTATCAGAACACTCCTTTTTGGTCTCCTTTTTAGGAACTGGCTTATCGTTCTGTGCCGCTGCGGTTAATGTTAAGCCTGCAACAAGCATTGCTGTGGAGGCAAATAATACTATCTTCTTCATAAACCAATAATTTTAAGGTTAAACTAATTACTTACCAATAATTTTTGTCACTAATTACCTTTAGAAGGAAACGAGACTGAGAGTTTCTTCAATACCCCCAACGTAATGTAGACAAATTCTAAATAAGAACAATTCCCCTCGAGCTAATGTTCATGATAGCAAGTAAAATATCGCATAATATTTCATATTAGAAAATATTTGATCAGGATTATTTGGAAGCAATCCACTAAAGACACGAACCAAATTCACACCACGATGAGTTGACAAAAAAAAAGGTCTACCGCATTTAAGCGGTAGACCTTTAATTTATTACCAAAAAAATATTAATGTGAAAGATCTTTTGCCGGAGGTAAAGTTGTAGGCAAGTAATCCTTATAATCTTTCATCTCCTGCATGATTACCTCAATAGCCTTATCAAGCTGTTGATCATCTCCGTTATATTCGGCAGATGGATCATTCTCAACCATAATATCGGGGTCAACACCATGGCCTTCAATAATCCATTGACCTGTTTTGGAGGATATTGAAGTAAATTGAGGAATACGCAGGTCGCCACCATCAACAAATGGTAGAGAACCACTAATTCCCACAATACCACCCCAACTGCGGGTACCAATAATCTTCCCTAATTCAAGTTGTCTAAAACCATAAGGGAATAGATCACCATCGGAAGCAGAATACTTATCTATTAAGCAAACCATCGGGCCAACCAGCGTTTTAGATGGTACTGGGGATATTTGGTTTGAGTTTCTGCGCACATTGGCACGGTAAGCTACACGGCTCAAACGCTCCAGAATCATTGGTGAAACATTTCCGCCGCCATTACCACGGTCGTCAACAATGAGGGCTTTCTTATCCAGCTGTGGATAAAAATATTTGGCAAACTCGTTGAGTCCTTCCACTCCCATATCAGGAATATGAACATAGCCAACTTGACCATTAGTTGCCTTCTCAACCTTTCGAACATTGCCCTGAACCCAGTCATAGTAGTAAAGAGCCTCCTCTGAAGCAATGGGAACTACAATCGTTTTTATGGCCCCATCAAGTGTTGGTTTGGTATTTACCATCAGCTCAACCTGCCTATTAGCCATACCGGTAAGAAGCGAATAGATATCATTTACCGAGTTTGTAGGCACTTTGTCAACAGCAACAATGTAATTACCTTCAGCAACATTAACACCTGGTTCTGCGAGTGGAGAACGAAGATCGTTGCTCCAGGTTGCACCTTCGAGAATTTTATCAACCCTAAAGAAACCACTGGCATCACGACTCAACCTAGCACCCAAAAGGCCTGTTTTAATACGTTCGGGTTTAGGCATATCGCCACTATTTACGTAAGAGTGACCAACACTAAGTTCACCTATCATTTCACCGATAATATAAGTTAAATCGGCACGATGATTAACATAAGGAACTAATGCAGCATACTTATCATGAACAGCCTTCCAATCAAGTCCATGCATGTTGGATACATAAAAGAAGTCGCGCATCTGTCTCCAACTCTCGTTGAAAATCTGATTCCATTCCTGGTGATAGTTCACCCAAACTTTCATTCCAGAAAGATCAACATTCTTTTCGGTAGCAATTGGTCCTGACGGCAAATCAATCACCGAATAGGAATTGCCTCTAGAGGCCACAACCATTTTTTTATTATTTGCAGAAAGAGCATAACGATAGTCGCCAAGGTTAAATTCTTTCTTCTTCTTGAGGTCGTATAGTTTCAATCCATGCTCCCCTGTTTTTTGGGAATACATATAATAGTATACCTTTCCATCGATACAATTTACCCCATAATATCCTGATGGGTCGATTGGTAACTGCACAACTCTGGAAGCAATACCATCAATGTCTATTTTCACATTAACCGTTTGTGATTCCTCAGGAGCGGATACCTTTTTATCTGACTTTGATTTACCCTTAACCTCCGCTGTTGGTTTATTTGTAGTTGGTTCTACAGCCTTTACCTCTGTGTTTTCAGGGGCAAATGGCGATGGAGTGTCTTTTGAAAGCATTACGAGATAAACCTTGGACATATCAACATAAGCATGATTCCATTCCGTATTACTATAGATTGGATCAAAATCACGGTCTGAGGTAAAAAGAAGATACTTACCATCATTTGAGAATGTTGGACCAGCAGATGCATACCATCCATCGGTAACTGGATAGGTTTGTGCAGTGGCAACATTATAAAGGTAAACCCTATCCATATCGTTGGCAGCACCATCGGAAAAAGTAATCCATTTATTATCGGGGCTCCAAGCAAAATCACCAAGCTTACTGAACTCGCTTTTCCGAATCAACGTTACCTTTCCGGAAGCAACATCAACCATTTGCAAACGGCCCAATTGATCGTTCCAAATAATACTTTTGCTATCGGGGCTCCACAAGAATCCAAACTTATAGGTTTCACCACCAGTGGTAAGCATTTTTGGCTTACCTGATCCATCGGAAGGTTGAATATAAATCTCATATTCACCACTTGCATCGGAAAGATATCCAACCCAGCGTCCATCTGGGGACCAACTAGCTTGGCTATCATGAGCGCCACTCGAATTTGTCAAATTACGCGTAATGCCATCGGTTGCAGGAACAGAATATATATCACCACGTGCACTAAAAAGAACACGCTCCCCATTGGGCGAGAGGTCGAAAGAAAAAATGCGTTTAGATGCATCCACTAACTCGGTTCGTGAATTAACCTGATCATTACCAATAAGAACATTCACCTTATCGAGCTGATGATTCTTAACATCGAATTTATAGATAAAACCTCCATTCTCGAATACGATGAAGTTACTGGAGAAGGAAGGAAATTTCACATCATAATCGGTAAAATTGGTTAGCTTTTGTGTCTCCTTTGTGGTAGTATTGTATACAAAAAGATTCATGGTTCTATCCCGATCAGAAAGGAAATAGATTTCACTACCAATCCACATTGGATAAACATCCTGAGCTGAATTATTGGTTACATCAACCGTTGCTTTAGTGTTGAAGTCATAAATCCAAATATCGTCAGCCATTCCACCTTTGTATCGTTTCCATGTTCTAAATTCACGAAAGACTCTGTTGTATGCAAGCTGCTTACCATCGGGTGAGTATGAACAGAATCCACCCTCAGGAAGAGGCAACTGCTGCGAAGGTCCACCTGTTACAGAAACGGTATACAGCTGCCCTTTGAAGTCGTTAAAGGAGCAGTTACGAGATCTATAAACAATGCTCTTGCCGTCTGGTGTCCAACCCATAACAATATTATTGGGACCCATTCTATCGGAAACATCATCACGATTTAGTGTTGCTGTGTAGGTAACACGCGAAGGAGAACCGCCATCAGCAGGAATGGTAAAAACTTCAGTATTTCCATCATACTGTCCAGTAAAGGCAATGGTTTTGCCATCAGGAGAAAAACGGCTAAACATTTCAAATCCAATATCGGAAGTAATTCTTCGAGCAACACCACCCGTTAACGGAACAGTGTATAGGTCTCCTGCATAGGTAAAGGCAATTTCATTGCCACCTACCGAGGGGAAACGAAGCAAGCGCCCTTCGTCCTGTCCATAGGCTCCTATGAACAATCCCAAAGCTGCTGCTACAGTAAATAGTTTTTTCATTTATTTTGGTTTTGTGTTAATAATTGATGAATCAATAGTATGTTTTTGACTCCACCATTTAAATGTCGTTTAATCGGAAGATAGTCAAAATGAACAAAGAAAAATAGTCAGAGCAAAATAAAAAATTAAGTTGGCAATGGCAAACAGTAATGACTATATCAATTGACCATGCCATGCGTAAAGGAATTTAAATACAAACGATTACAGGCAATGCAGTATAAAAGAGATAGAATGGGAACTAATTATTCTGTTACAGCATGCAATTGAAGCCCCATACCAAAACCTACGAAAGAATATTACGATTGAATTTATGGCTAAGAATCAAGAGGTCTTGCTCCTGGTCACCGACAATGGCGATGGCGCTCCACCTAACATTGCTAAGCAAATATTTACCCCCTTTTTCACAACCAAGCCCCATGACAGCTGAATTGGTTTAAGCCTTGCATGCAAAATTACAAAGTTGCACAGGGGAACTATTTCTACAGTGAACAGACCTGAAAATACCAAAATGATGTGACGTTCAAAAATTATTATCAGCAAAAAAAATAAGCGATTAAGTTAAGCAAGTAATTTTTCTACTTTTGCCTTCCTAAATGCCACAGAATAGATGAAGCAGCAAAAGGTAAACAAGAGTTTATGGTCTGTACTAACTAACGTTGGACTCGACTGGTTTATTCTCGCCTTAATGGGCATGATTCTTTTGGCCTATCTTCTACCCTCACCCGGCGCGCAAAAGGGAATCTTCTCCCTAAAAGAACTGGCAAACTACGGCATTTCGCTTATCTTTTTTTTCTATGGTTTAAGGCTTAGCCCCCAGCGGTTAAGGGAAGGATTGGGCAACTGGCACCTGCACCTAACCGTGCAGCTAGCTACCTTTGTTTTATTTCCCCTTTTAATTCTCGGTATTATACACCTACTTCGCGTTGAAAGCACAAACCTTATTTGGCTAGGCATTTTTTTTGTAGCTGCACTACCATCAACTGTTTCATCCTCAGTGGTTATGGTTTCCATTGCTGGAGGTAATATACCCGGAGCCATCTTCAACGCCAGCATATCTGCATTAATTGGCGTTTTTATTACCCCAATATGGATGGGCATTTTCATCGCTTCGGGAAGTGGAAATATTGACCTCACGGGAATTATTCTAAAATTAATGCTACAAGTACTATTACCTGTTATACTTGGTTTATTACTACATTCCAAGTTAGGTACCTTTGCCGAAAAACACCGAAGGCAGCTGCGTTACTTCGATCAAACCACCATATTACTAATTGTATATACCGCATTCTGTGAATCATTTTCGGAACACATGTTTGCCAACCATACAGCCTCCGAAATTTTACTTCTTGGAATTGGCATGTTAGGCATTTTTGTATTAATGTTCAGCCTAATTACTCTTGTTGGAAAGCTACTTCACTTTAGTAGAGAAGATAATATTACAGCCGTCTTTTGTGGTTCAAAAAAATCGCTGGTTCATGGGTCGGTAATGAGCAAAGTTCTATTTCCAAATACGGCTGCAGCGGGCATAATTCTTCTTCCACTAATGATTTATCATGCGCTACAACTAATTACAGCAAGTATAATTGCTCAGCACATGGCGCGAAATAAGAGTTAGGCCATCCTTGTCAAACAAGGCAGTTCCAGCATATATCAACAAAGAAATTAAAAAACATGGTTATATGGTAAATGTTACCATGCATTGTAATTCGCGACTGGTTAGAATGGCGTAATTTCCTAACTAAATTACAAAACACCTAAGTTGGGTATTCTATCTGCCAAATCCTTCATAACTTAGTCCAAAACAAAACCCACTACCTATGCGACAAACTCTGATACTAGTAGTCATAGCCATTGCTGTTGTTGGCTGTGCACAAAAGAAACCCGCATCAAACAATCAACCAAAGAATATCGACACCATTGCAACTATAAATCGTGGCAATGTAGATTTCAAAACCTACTTCACCGATAAAACCATGCGGCTCGATTACTACCATACTGGAAATGAAAAGCGGGAGCATTTTGCCATTGACCAGGTTATGAACGATGGCGTATGGTCTGGAAGCGAGACGCAGCTCATCGACAAGTTGGAACTTGGCTCCTATTTCTTTGAGGTGGTTGATAAAGCCTCTAATATATTGCTTTATTCCAGAGGCTTTGCCAGTATATTTGGCGAATGGCAAAGCACTCCCGAGTCCAAATCGGTATGGGGGACCTTTTCCGAATCGTTAAGATTTCCATGGCCATTGAAGTCGGTAATTGTTAAACTTAAAAAAAGAGATGGCAACAATAAGTTTGAAACTATTTGGATCACCACCATCGATCCCACTTCACGACAGGTAAACCCAGCCGAAATAAAGCATACCGAAAAGGTGGACATTATTGCCAACAATGGAGCCGTTGGCAACAAAGTCGATATTGTAATTCTAGGAGATGGCTACGCCAAAACCGAAATGGAAAAATTCAGAAGCGATGCTAAAAGGCTCTCCTCTGCATTACTTGGTGTTGAGCCATACCGAAGCAGAATTAAGGATATCAATATTTATGCTGTAGAAACGCCAGCCGAAGAGTCGGGTGTAACCATGCCGCACCATGGTATCTACAAACGCAGTCCACTCTCAACTCACTATAGCAGCTTCGACTCCGAACGCTACGTGCTCAGCTACGACAACAAGACCATTCGAAACGTAGCCTCTTCTGTTCCCTACGATTTCATGGTTATTTTAATTAATGAGAGAACCTACGGTGGAGGAGGAATTTACAACCTCTACACTACGGTTGCTGCAGATAATCGTTTTTCGAGCTACATTATGATTCACGAATTGGGACACCATTTGGCTGCCCTTGCCGATGAATACTATACCTCCTCCGTTGCCTATGAAACACCCAAAATTATAGTGGAACCGTGGGAACCCAATATTACCGCTCTTTTAGATAAGAATAACCTCAAATGGAAAGATCTTGTAACCAAAGGTACACCTATCCCTACACCTTGGAACAAGGAGCAATTCGACAAATACGGCTACCATGTTCAAAAAACACGCGATAGCTTAAGAGCGACACATGTAGCCGAAAGTGTGATGGAAGATCTCTTCCTCAACCAAAAGAAAATGGAAGTGCAGCTTTTCGACAGTGAAAAATACAAAGATGTTGTAGGTGCATTTGAAGGTGCCGGCTATGTGGCCAAAGGACTCTACCGACCACAAATAGACTGTATAATGTTTACTCGACATGAAAAATTCTGCAAAGTGTGTCAACGAAGCATTAGCAATGTCCTTGATGAATACACCCGATAACAACATAGCAAGAGAGGCCGTTCATGTTATTAAACGACCTCTCTTGCTTTATTAAATAAGTTATCTTAATAAATCAACCATATTACATTATAGAAAGCAGTTGATTTTCGACCCAAGATCGATAGCAATTAGCTTTATACACAAACCATTTCTGACGTAAATCAATTGTTGTGCTTACAACACGCTTAAAGGTTCTAAATGGACGAGGCCCTTGCAATGCATCCAGAAGTTGCTGCTTCAGTATAGGATCCACTTCCTCCGTGGTAAACTTTAACATAACCTCACGTATTTTTGATGAGGGCATTCTAGCCACCTCAAGATAGCTTTCAGGGGCCTCCCTCACCGGACGCAATATCTCCTCCATCTCCTCATCCTCATCAAAGAACATATCATCCAAAACCGGCACGGTAATAATTTCACCTGTATCTTTTTGAATATAACACCTCATCCCAATTTCAAGATCGGAGGCAATGGTGAGCAACTGCGTTTGAGATAGGTTTAACATTTTTCTTTGGTTTAAACAAAACTACAAAAATGAAATCGATTGCGAAAATGTTATCGCTATTTTTTATTCTAAAAATGATTATAAAAACAGAGATTGATGACCTTAAAATTCTTTACTTTAGACCAATTTGTTAACCATTACGATGAAAACTATCTTATTAAAAATAATCTTCCCTATACTACTGTTCATCACGGTAATTTCACTATCGGTTCACTACCATCAGAAGGAGATTAATCGCTATCCATCCTTCATTCACGCATGGGCACAAGCTGACTACTATTCAATATCGTTGGGATTTACTGAAAACGGATTTGACTTCTTTCATCCACAGACCTATATATTAAATAAACAGTTTCCCGATAATTACAGTAAGCCCTATTCAAATAGAATAACGAGTATTGATTTTCCCATTCATCAATACATTCCAGCTCTTTTTATGGGAGTTACAGGAATATATTCACCGTTTTGGATGCGAATTTACAATCTCATGTACAGCTTGATTGGGTTACTTTTCCTATTTCTATTGGCACGTAAATTATCCTGCAATGTGATCACACCTTATGCTGTTGTTCTATTTGTAAGCCTATCTCCCATATTCATATACTATCAAGCCACTTTTATTCCAACCATACCCTCACTCGCCAACGCAATTGTTGGCTACTACTTTTTCTTTGGATACCTGATAAACAATAAGCTGAAAGAATTTTGGCTTGCCATACTATTTTTCACCCTAGCCGCCCTAGCTCGTACGCCGTTTGCCATATTCTTAATCGCAGCCATGTGCCATCAACTTCTGCTTGCTATAAAAAGTAAACGCATATCCTATCCAGCAATGATAGGATATATTGTCTCCTTTACAGCAATCGGTGGGTATTATCTTTACAACCTACATCTACGAAATGTCAATGGCTCCATTTTCCTTGGAAATCCATCGCCGCCCGATTCGTTACAAAATTTTAAAGACACATTTTGGGCGGCATATTACCAATGGAAACTCCACTACTATACTCACATCCATTACATTGCACTATATTCCATTTCCGTTGCATTTGCAGTAGCACTTATATTTAAAAAGATAACGTTAACGCCAAGCCAAAAAGCACTTGCAATCCAAACAGCCATTGCCGGCTTTGGTGCAATTCTCTATGCATTTCTCATGACTAAACAGTTTCGGGATCACGATTACTACTGGCTCGACTCTCTCTTTTTACCAATTGCGCTTCTATTCATACTCATGGTTGGTGCTTTTTCTGCCAAGAGTAAAAAAAGTATTGCGATTGGTATAATTTTGCTGCTCTCATTTACTGTCTTTGCCCAAAGGGAAGCACACAAAAGGTTGAATGAAAGACGCCAACAAGGAGATGATTCTATTCAGCTAACCGTAGAAAACTATGCCAACTCCGACCAGCTGCTCGACTCATTAAAAATTGGTAAGTATCAAAAAATTCTTGCCCTTGGCTCATACTCCACCAACATTCCCCTGTGTAGAATGCGACGGCAGGGCTACTCCGTTCTATATTTAAATCACGATTGCATTCAACAGGCGCTAACATGGCCATTTGACTACATCGCCGTTCAAAATTGCCTATTCATAAATGATGTGGTGAACAACTATCCTGAAATACTTTCGATGGTTGAGCGTGTGGGAGGCAACGAAAAAATCACTATTTTAAAACGGAGTAAGAATAGTGTTCAACGCTCAATTGATGAGTTACTGGGATTCAGTAATCGTAAACCTCGGCTGTCGGAACAAATCAATTTTGAAGGCAAGGCGGCCATAATTTGGCAGAACACCCGCTCAAAAGAAGATTTGACAAACCCGTATAACAGGGTTGGCTTTGTTGACTCAACCAATGAGTGGGGAGTTGCATTAACTCTTAAAGACTCCACTCTCCTCCAGTTACAAAGGACACAACCCGTGTTTAGGGCCCGATTTTTCTCGAAGGAAAAAGAGTGCAGTATTTTACTTCTTGCCTCTCTAAAGTCGGATAAGGAGCAATTGAGTAACCATCAGTATATGATTAATCTCCCCGCTGATAGTGGCGGTGTTTGGCACCAAATAGAGGTCGTTTTGCCCTCACTATATCCATCTTCCAATGGAAAAAACGAGTATATTATCTATTTATGGGATGTTGATAAAAGAAGCATTGCCTACGACGATATCACCATTGATTTCTATTGATAATCAAACCCGGTTCTAATTCTAAAGGGCAATTGATGAATCTCAAATTGCCAACAACAAATAGCAGAACAAAATAATTGTATCCTATAACATTCTTTACTCCTACCAGCATCGACTTGTAAGATGCTGCTAATTTTTCTGTTGGGTTAGTTGAGTCGATGCTAAATTAGGGACGATGAAGGTGTGTGCGGCTTCCAATGTAAAGAAAAAGCTGGTTCCTTCGTGCAGTACGCTGGTGGCCCAAATTTTACCACCATTAAGCTCCACAAACTCCTTACATAAAACAAGACCTAAGCCGGTACCTGCCTCGTTGGAAGTTCCCGGAGTGGTGAATATTTCACTACCAAATAGTCGACTCAAACTATCAGAAGCCATTCCCACTCCGGTATCCTTAACCTCAATCATCACGTTATTCTCAACCAAAGTTGCTGAAACATTAATACTGTCACCCGCTATGCAAAACTTCACAGCATTCGACATTAAATTGCGCAATACAAGCGCCACCATATCATAATCGGCATTCACCTTATAGCTAGATACCACGCTATTTTTTAACATAACACCTTTTGCCTGAGCTTGCTCCTTTAGTAAAGCTATCTTATCCTCAACTACATCACACAAGCTAACTTCCACCTTATTAACCTTAACACCCTGCATTTGACAACGTGCCCAATTCAATAAGTTTTCGAGTAATGAAGCGGTGTGGCTCACGTTTTCGCTTAGCGCACGGATGGCAATTTTAAAATCTTCATCGGAGATGTAACCAGAATTGGCAAGCTGAAGCAACGTTACAAGAGAACTCAACGGACTACGTAAATCGTGGGCAATGATAGAAAAGAGCTTCGTTTTTTGATCATTAATCACCCTGAGTTCCTCTGCTTGTTTATTAATCTCGGTATTTTGGCGCACAATTTCATCGTTTCGCTGCTGAAGCAAAATATTGGCTCGCTGTTTTGACCGGTAACCATAGTATATAAGTGAAGCGAACATTAGCGATACAATAATTATAAATATATAAACCCACATCATCAGGTTCTGCTTAGCAATAATGGCCTCTTTAAGAAGTCTATCCTTATTTAGCAACTCAATCTGCAGCTGCATCTCACGGGATACCTGCTCTGCCTTTTCCAAATTTTTTTGATTCTCGGCCAGCTCCTTTTCCGTTACCTGCTTTGCAGCCACCACTTCCTGCACCTTCTGATGTGCTTGCGCCACTTTTTGGTTAGACTCCGTTACGGTTTCGGACATCTGCTGCTGCTGAATTTTCTTCGTCACAGCAGAATAGAGTTCGAAATATTCGGCTGTTTTCTTTCTGTCGCCCAATTTTTCGGCAATACGACTAGAAAGGGAATAGCACGATTGCATAAGAGGCAAGCTATTGAGCTGAGTCGAAATAGAAGTAGCCTCCTCCGCATTTTGTTTTGCATCGGTATACTTTTCCTGTTCAAACTGAACGTTGGAAAGGCTAACTAACATGGTTACTAAATCAACTCTTCTACCAACTTTACGGGCAAGTTCAATGCCATCGGCAAAAGATTTAGAGGAAGCAGTTAAGTCGCCCTGCTCATACTTAAGCATGCCCAGCTGATTGTCGAGAATAAGTATTCCGTTGGTATTTCCAAGTATACGACTACATTTCAGCGCTTTTTCAAAAAGATCAGTAGCCTGTTTCTTCATACCATACATCAGGTAACCCTTGGCAGCTTGATTATATAGCATTACAGCTTGATTATAATCACCGCTTCCCTGCTTAACATTTGCCTGAGAAATCATTGATTGTAGCTCGTTCCCTCGCTCCTCCGACATCACTCCATTCTGTGCACATACCATCAAACTCATGGTTGCCAGCAACATTACGAACGATAATAACTTCCGCAGCATACTATTTAATATTTAGCATTACAAACACCCTTAAAAAATACACCGGCATAATTTCAAATAAAACATTCACAATATCCAGCCATCAATTTTATTCACATCAAAATTAAAAAACCAAAGAAACAAACCATGCTCACACAAAATTAATGACCATCATGACCGCCCCAAAAAAGCCTACACTAGTTCAATTTGCCACTTCTATATTTTGATACGGTAGTTCTTGCTCATCGTTTTATACGTTTTACCTACAGACCTTTGACAAGGATTAACCGTAGGTTCTTTTTGACTAAGCAATAGTAATTAGGCAGGAAGAGGACATTTACATTCTTGAGTAATCGAGTAATTCAAGCTACCATACAATGAGATTATGGCAAATGGTGCATGTTACTTTGGAAAAAAATAATATTGGAGGAGCAAGCCAACGAGAAATTGCCCAAAAACCAAATTTGTCTTTGCCAACATCGAAATAGGAGATACTATTTGATTGCCCTATTTTACAATTGCCACCTTGGGACCAAGAAAATGAGGCTGAGCGTTGAACCAAACATCGAGAAGGACTTTCACGCGAGCAAAATATTCCCTTGTCATCGTTTTAAATCCATTGTAAGCATCCACATCTTCGGCATTAAAGCCAATGGCAGTAATACCTTTGTACCGAGCAATGAACAGCGCTCGCTGGTTATGAAAACGCTGTGAAATGATGGTAATGCTGTCGAGGCCAAAAACCTCCTTGCTGCGTACCACCGAATCGAAAGTTCTAATACCAGCGTAATCGAGTATAATTACCGAATCGGGAACACCGCGACTGAGCAACGCTCGCCTCATCTCCCGGGGTTCGTTATAGCTTAGCTGGCGATTAGCGCCTGTTGCCAGTATAAAACGTATTTTATTGTGGAAATACAGCTTAGCTGCGGCATCGATTCGGTGAATGAAAAAATCGTTGGCGCGACCGTTGGAAAGGTGCGGCGATGTTCCCAGTAGTAATCCCACGCGATTATAAGGAACCCTATCCACATCGGAATAAAGCCGTGAACAGCTACCATGAACAACCACCCTACTAGCAAATACAATTACGAGTACCAGTGCTATTGTAAAACCAGCCAATAGTATCAAGCAACGCCTTCGAATGGTAAGTTTAGTTGATAATTGCATCAAGAATAATCACTACCTCATGTGTTTTACACCACTTTCCACCTCGGCAGCAAGTCGCTCATATACCTCCTGAAACGAGCCTATTCCATTAACTCGCTTTACGCCCACATTTTGATCGTATTTTTCAATAACAGGGAAGGTTTTGGTCTCATACTCCTGTAGCCGCTTAAGTATTTTTGTAGTCGATTTATCATACGCCATGGCTAAATCCGATTTTCCCCTGTCATCTAAACGGCGAAAAAGTTCGAGTGTTGGAACTTCTACCACAACATACTGCGAAATAAATGAACCATGCTTCTTAAGAAGACCATCGAGTATGTAGGATTGCACTAGATTACGTGGGAAGCCCTTAAAAAGAAAGCCTTTTACATTGCGGGTACTGGCTAATTTTTTCTCTATTAGCTGCACCACCACCTCATCGGGAATAAACTCTCCATTTTCGAACTGTTCTAAATACATGCGAGCTAATTCGGGGTTTACCTCCATTTCCTGCTGCAGCATTTCACCTGTAGCCACATACTCCAAACCAAACTCCTTGGCGATGGCCTTGCCCTGCGAGCTACGACCAGAACCCGGTGATCCAAATAGCACCACGTTGAACAACCGTTTGGAGAGCTCTTCCTGCACGATGTTATCTATTTGGAAGGTGACCGAATCGATATCCTCGCCACCATTCACCTCGTGGTAAATACCCTTATCCTTATAGAACTCCAACACTGGCAGCGTCTTCTCATTGTATTCACGAAGCCGAGTAAGAATAACCTTTTCATTATCGTCGCTGCGACCGGAGGTCTTGCCACGATTAAGCAAACGTTCCACCGAAACATCCTCGTCTACTTTAAGGCTGATAAGCGTACTCAGCGAGGTGTTGAGCTTAATCATCAATCCCTCGAGAATGTAAGCCTGAATATAGGTACGAGGAAAACCATCGAAGAGAAAACCATTGGCATCGGGATTGTCGGTAATGGTATTCTCTATAATCTGCACAATAATCTCATCGGGTACTAAACCACCAGCAGCAATAATGCTCTGCGCCTCCTGCCCCAACTTGGTGTTGTTGGCCAGCTCGTGGCGCAGCAAATCGCCGGTGGAGATGTAAAAGAGATTATACTTCTTAATGAGAAACTCCGACTGGGTTCCCTTACCGGCCCCCGGAGGGCCAAAAAGCGCAATGTTAAGCATAGGTGTAAGTTAGCTAACAATTTATTTGGCTGATTTCGTTACCCAAGATAGGAAATGATTTGCTGAATTGAAAATAGAAAAACAAGAAAATCGGGGTTGACTTGGGAAATGGGGCAATGAAACAATGGGCCAATAAGACAATTTGAAAATCCGGCAGTAGCCGGACAAGTTTTGACGATAAGACAATTAGAGGATTTGAAGATGAGACAATTTGAAAATTTTTATTCAGCTGCATGAACAACAATCATGAAGTGTTCTTCTTAAAAATCATTTGTATTTTTAGACATTTAATAGCCCTTGTTTTGAAGCCACGCAAAATGTAATTCATAACCTCTTTAAGAAATGCCAATGCGCGATAAAATCAACTTTCGCTTCTTGCTATTTGTATTTGCAACAACAATTTTTAGTGGCTTTGCTTTTACGCTGTCAAGCTATATACACCTATCGGTAGCTGGCCTGAAATATTGGATACTAACCATTGGACACTTCATGTTTGTAATGTTGGGATGCTTTGTGCTCTACTACTTTATGGCCATAAACAGGTATCTATTTGCCGTTGTTTTCCCAATAGTGGTTCTGGTAACATCCATTATTGCATACTTTGTCTACTTTCAGAATGTAAGCTTTACAACATCCATATTAGATGCGGCACTGCACAACGACCTGCGCACCTCGCTCGATACCATAGCCATTCCATTACTCCTCTTCTGTGCTGCTTCACTTGCAGTTTCAGCGGTTGCTGTAATCTACCGATTTAAGCTTGTGACGTATAAATTCAAGCTACTAGAGCTTACTGCCGTTTGCATAATCGGTCTATCGATATTTGAGGTGAACCAGCTGCGATATAAAACCATCTCCCACCGATTGCCATTTAGCATATACTATGTTTCAAAAAAATATATCGGCGAGCTAAAAAACGAAAACAAGCCGCGAATTGAAGTTGGCACCGATGCCTACTGCACCAGCGATACAATTACAGTAGTTTTGGTTATTGGAGAGGCCGCGCGTGCCGACCATTTTCAGCTGAATGGCTACAGGAGAGCAACCAATCCGCTACTGAATAAGCTACCCGTGGTGAGCTACCCACACATCTACTCGGAATGGACGCATACTAACCTCAGCTTGGCGCATTTCCTAACCCGTTCGGACAGTGTAAACCACGAACCTGCGGTCACCGAATGCTCATTTATCAACATTTTTAACCGCTGTGGATTTGCCACCACATGGATTGCCAACCAGGAGCCGGCACCCAGCTACATGCCGTTTGTAAAGGAGGCAAAGAAGGTGATCTACGTCAACCCCAGCTTCTCGGTATACAGCTATAACAAAAAGTGGCTCGATGCCGACGATCTCCCCTACCTCGATCAAGCCCTAAACAATACTGCTCCCCGCAAATTAATTATTATACACACCATTGGAAGCCACTGGTGGTACAACGACCATTTCACCGATAGCACCACCATTTTTAAGCCAATTCTGGAAACAAAAAATATTGCCTTGACAAGCAGTGATGAAATCATCAACTCGTACGACAACACCCTAGTGTATACCGACTATTTTTTGAGCAAGGTGATATGCCGTCTTTCTTTGCTAAATGCTTGCATGATTTATCTCTCCGACCATGGCGAATCGCTGGGCGAAAATGGAAAGTGGTTGCATGCGCAGGGTGACGAACCCGAAAAACATCCCGCCTGCGTGCTTTGGTTCTCAAAAAAATACATTAACCAGCAGCCAAAAAGCTACGCAAATATTGTTGCCAACAAGAACAAAAAATGGAGAACGGACTTTGTGTTTCACAGTATACTGAGCATTGGAGGAATTAATAGCCATTCGATGGTCGAGGGGACCGATATTACACACTTAAAGTAGAATATAACCAATGAAACCAACGACCATTGTTGCCAAATTCGTTGAATTATTTAACAGGTGTAACGCTACTGTGTTGGTAAAACTTTACCAACACAACCTTCAATAAAAGTTTATGGGCAACCACATACAAGATGGTACTAAACACCAGCCAACTACTTAACCTGCGAAAGAATAGCTGCCGATAGAGGTGCAAGAGATATAGCATTGCCGGTTACTGATTGACCATCGAGCAAATTGAAGTAGATACCCTTTTCCGGTAGTGTAAAAGTTTTGGTAGATGACTCCAAATTGAACAGAACAAAAATGGTGGCATCTTTATCATACCGCTTATATACCAACGTTTTTCCGGTAGCATCTATAAAATCAATATTGCCCGTAGCCAGCACCGGATGGCTATTACGGATAGCAATCAGCATTTTATAGAAATTGAACCATTGCTGGTTAAAGCCAACCGAATCGTAAAGGGCAGCTCCCTGCTGAATATTGTTTCTCGTTTCCGGTTGAAATGTAAACTCATTCCACCATAAAGGCTTTCTACAATCGGGATCGTCGGCACCCCACATGCCCATCTCCTCTCCATTCCATATATTTGGCGCCCCAACATTTGTAAACTGATGAACAAGGTAAAGCGTTAAACGCTGATAGGTTTCTTCGTCGGGTTTACCCGTTTTATATAGAGAATCCTCGTATGGTTTTGCTCTATATTTGTACTTCCCGTGATTATAGAAGCAGGTAAGCATTCTTGGTGTATCGTGCGTGGAGGATACATCCATCATGGAATATCGAAATGGCACCTCCACCCCACTCCATTGGTATTGTAAGCTATCTACCAGCTGGCGAGCATCAATGGCCATATCGGCACGGGAGAAAAAATTTCGAGCAGGACGATAAAGATGATAAAACATTACCGCATCGAAAACCGCCCCATTGGCATAGTACGCCGGAGGCATCATTTTGTCCATCCACCACTGTATTTCGCCAACAAGATAGGCATCACGCTTAATGCTCTTCACATAGGTACGGTAATCGCGCCAAAATCCGGACGGGATAAAGTCTGCAACATCGAGACGATAGCCATCAACTCCCTTGGTAGTATCGCCATTAGGAGCAAGCCAGCGCTTGGTTACGGCAAAAATATGCTGTTTGGCCCCTTCGTTAAGGTTACCTTCGTATGGATGGAACATATCTTTACCCGACAACACCCCTACTTTTCTAATTTCGGGGAGGTAATCGCCATACCATCCAGCATACTTGAATTCGTTTTTCGGCGTAATTGGATCATCGTAAGCGTAAACAGTATACCAATCTTTGTAGGCAGACTTGTCGCCATTCTTAATAATATCCCTAAAGGCCCAAAACTCTGTTCCCGTATGATTCCAGGAGTAGTCCATTATGATTTTCATCTTACGCTTATGTACCTCGGCAATAAGCTGTAAAAAAAGTTTGTCGGCAGCGGTCCACTTCCATGAAGCGGGGTTGGCAGGATCTTCCAACTCTATTATTTTATTATCCCCAACCGGATCGGGACCAAAGTTTACATCGACATGGTGGTAATGCCGCGCATCATACTTATGCAGTGAAGGCGCATCGTTAATCGGATTAAGATAAATGGCCGTAACGCCAAGGTCGGCAAGGTAGTCCAGCTTATCAATCACACCTTGCAAATCGCCACCATAACGTCTATCCTGCAAATTATCGTTAAATGGTTTTCCATTACCAGCAGCCCAGCGATCCAACGCATACCAGTTATTAGTCCAAGGAGTAATGGCCCATCCTTGGGGTGCTTTACCCGATAGAGCTACGTAGATATTTTCGGGTTTAGGATCGTTGGTAGTATCGCCATTGTAAAACCGTTCGACAAAAATCTGATACCAAATAACCTTTTTCGACCATTCGGGAGGATACGGAAAATGGCTGCTTTGAGCTTGACCTATTGAAGAAAAGAGCAAAACAGAAGCGATAAAAACCATTAACCTTTTTTCAAAAAAATCGGAATGAATATTTTTCATGGCAACCTTCATTTTACAATACAGCGGCAATAGATAAACAGATTGTATACTTGACAAAATTATCGGGTATTTGACTCAACAATATTACAAAACCTCCTCCGCTTTACGAAATTAAATCAAGCACGATGATAACAAATAAGCGTAACGAATTACGGCATAAAAACACCATATTATTTCGGTGGCCATTAACTAAAAATTAGGCAAGGCCAGGAAAGCCATCGTATGCCGCCACAAACACCAGCACTACACGGGGCAATTTTTAGCAATTCGCTGAAACCCTTTACTAGGGAGGGTAAATCTTGCTAAGAAGGGGTAAACCATTGCTAAGAACGCCCAAACCAACGCTAAAATCGCCTAAACCATCGCTAAGAACACCCGAACCTTCGCTAAAAATGATCAAACCTTGCCTAAGAAGGCCCAAACCTTCGCTAAGAAGGTGTTAAAACTCGCAAGGGGCACGCCAGCCAAGGGGTTGGGGTGGAATGATTATGACAATTGAACGTTATCCAGGAGAAGACAGCTCGGTGCATTCACGAGATTTACTTAACTTAGCCTCTGCAATTGCCTTCTTTCCATAAATTATATTGTTTTCCTTTCAAACGCTAATCTTTCGCTTGCAACAGCTGAATGTAAAACATATTCACCAAAAGATGCAAACCATTGTAACCCATCGAATCGTGCACCAGAATATGCCCCGGCTGGCGCTGGAATTTGCCTACGATGCGGCCCTCATAGAAAAGGTGAAGCAGGTGAAGGATGCTCGATGGAGCCAAACGTTGAAGGTATGGCACATACCTCTCACCATGGCTGCCTACGAGCAGCTGAAGGAGCTAACACTTGGCCTAGCCCAACTGCAAAAGGGTGAGAGCCGACTCCCTTTGGAGATGAAGCCACCGTTGGGCCAACCAACCCCAGAGATAGCAGCCACGCTCAACGACTTTACGCGCTACCTTGAGCAGCGCCGCTACAGTCCACGAACCATTCAAACCTACGAGCATTCGCTCAGGCAGTTTCTGCAGTGGGTAGCCAAGCCAACCGATGCGATAACCAACGCCGACCTGGAACGCTTTAACCACGATTACATCCTGGCCAACAGCTACAGCTTTGCATTCCAAAACCAGGTTATAAATGCGGTAAAGCTATACTTTAAAACGTTTTATGGCAGCCAGTTTAACGTGGAGAAGGTGGAGCGGCCACGGCGCGAGCACAAGCTACCCAACGTGCTGAGCAAGGAGGAGGTAAAGCAACTACTAGAGGCCCCATCAAATATAAAGCACCGCGCCATGTTAAGTTTAATATATGCTTGCGGATTAAGACGTAGCGAGCTACTCTCGCTCAAGGTCCAGAATGTGGACAGTAAAAGGGGGATTTTGTATATACTAAATGCAAAAGGTAAGAAAGACAGAATAGTTCCAGTATCAGAAAAGCTTTTAGAATTGCTCCGTGAATACTACAAAAGCTACAAGCCTACCGTTTGGCTATTCGAGGGTCAAAAAAAAGAGGAACCATATAGCGAAACGAGCTTACAGGAGGTACTGAAACAATCGTTGGAAAAAGCAAGAATAACCAAGAAAGTAACGCTGCATTGGCTTAGGCACTCCTATGCCACCCATCTACTTGAAGCAGGTACCGATTTACGCTACATACAAGAGCTATTAGGCCATAAAAGCAGCAAGACCACAGAGATTTACACACATGTAAGTACCCAAAGCCTAAAAAAAATTAAGTCGCCGTTTGACGATCTGTAAATTAATTATAGATTTGTGTATTATACGGTTAAAACCGCACAATACATACCAATATGGGTGTGTATATACAGTTTTTCCGTATATATAAACGAGTTGTGCACAATTAAGACCAACCGAATATGATATATAAATTCAGTAACAAAGAAATTAGGATTTGGAATTTCCAAAATAGCAATGAAAGGATATTACCCTTTAGCGAAACTGAAAGAATTTATAGAATATCCATAAATTCATCTCAAGACAAAATCGCAATACTCAGTGATACCTCTGAATCAAAATTGTATATCTATGACCTTAAAAGTGGGAGTAAAATCTATGAGTTGCCAGTTTTTAATGATTTTCATTGGCTTAATTCTGATTCGATTTTGTTTTCAGACGGGAAGACTGTTCACTTATTAAGTTTGACAGACACTAAAATCAAAGAGTTGTTCAAATTTAGTCGGATTAGAATGGCTCCAATTGAAATGACTATTTCTCCAGACTTGAATAAAATAGCGTACATCAAATGGAAAGGTAATGACAAGAAACTATGTGTTTATGATTTCGATAAAACAACTAATCAACAATTTAAACCATCACTCTACAGATATTCTTGGATTAATAATAATCAAATAGTATATCATTTAGGAGGTGGACTAAAGACCTTTGAAATTTCCAGTAATAAAAACATAGGATTGTTTAAAAATGTAAATGATATTCTTAAAAAAGCAGAGCAAAATGAAGATATTAACGATATTGCAAGTGTTCTTAGCGAATCGGACATTAGCATAAATGAGATAAACAATCCAATTTTAGGAAATAATAGATTGTTCTTTAAGTTTTTTATAGTATCAGAATTGAATAAAAGAGTGGGACTCTTTTCAACTGATTTAGAATTTAAGAAAAGTCAACTACATTATTGTTCTAAAATTGGTTTGTTGGAAAAATATTATGTAATGCCAGATAATGAAACCATTGGTGTGTATTTAATACCTAATAAGCTTAAAGGAGAAAATTTTGAAGCAAGATTGAATTATTATAAAAATGGTGAAGAGCTTAAAGAATTTAGTGATTATCAACCAATATGGAATCAGAATTTACCAACATAATAGAATAACTGTGCACAACACATGGTATAGTGCATGCGGGTTTCAGAGGTTTGCGAGTGTTTGTGGCTCGTAAAAAAGTTCGGTGTAAACTGATAGGAAATCGCTTCGTAATCCCGCACGACACCATACCATAAAACGTTATAAAGCCACATTTTCGCATCAAGAAAAATAGTTCTTACGTTCTTTCATTTATTGCGCTGACGATGTTTAAATCTTGGAAATCCCACTGTACAAAAGGGTTTTGAAGCTTTGTTGGCCGAAGGATCCTGCTCCGATTTAGCCCACTTTTTTGGTAAAGTGTTTTGTTGAAAATCATTTCCGGGCGACAAATGGAACGCGGAAGAGACTTCCTCTTTTGTGCAGTCGGTTTAGGGAATCACTTTTTAGACAGGAAGGCTAAAACTTCGCAGTAGGGCAGAAGTGCAAACTTCGGAGGAAAAAAAAGATCCGTCACATGATAAGTGGAAATTTGTTTGTCATTAAAATTGAGAAAAATCAGCGCTGGTTTGCAAGCCTTTGAAATTTTATATTTACATTGAACATAAATTTAACGGAACGTTAAGGCTCAATTTTATCGCCAAACAAATACGGGAATTGACATCTCGAATGATGATGAATGCGGCTTATAACACGACGCTAAATTCATTTGCCGTTTTCGTTCGGGAAACAAAGTGTCAAGCCCGCAAAAACCGCGGTGCGGCACGACAGGAAAGCAGCCCGCAATCGGCAACTAAACTTAGCGCAGTCCGTTAGCGGTAATGCAAGTTGAGTTCTCACAAAACCATAAACAAACTGGTATTCAAAAATATAATAGTTTAAAAGTATGGAAAATCATCGAACTTATAAAGATGTTAAGAAAGAAATGCCAATAGAGACAATTCTTGAAAATTTTGAAAATAAGATTTCAGAATTGAAAGGATTATTAGAATTGATAAACCATTCAGATAATAATGAGGAAAGAAAATTCATTGATTTCAGATTTTTAACAGCTACAATTAATGAAATACAAAGAATAAGAATAAATGAACTAAGTAATGACACTCTAGCTCTCTCGACAAGAAATGTATTTGAATTAAATTTGATATATCAATACACTTGTTTAAGTGAGGAAAATTTGAAAGAATGGATTGGAAATAAAGCAAAAGACGAAATTGAAATATTAGAAGGGATGTTAAAGTTATCGCAAAATCCTAATAGTGATGAAGAGAAAGTCGTAAAAGAAAGAATAGATAAAATAACTACAACAGCTGAAAAAAAGAATCTTGAAATTAAAAAACAATTGTCAACTAAAGTTATTGCTGAAAAAGTGGGATTGGTAGCAGAATATGATAGCCTATTCAAGTTGTATTCAAAGTTTATTCACCCTACTTCATACCTAATTAATTCAGCACCTAGCGAAATAAATTCCCTTCAATATAAAAATATATTTCTAATACAATTTCAGATTTATTTATATGATTTAGAATCTAGACTTCGTGATTTTTATAATTTTGACATTGAATAGATTGAACGATGTCACAAAAACATTTAATTGGTTGATAAAGAACAACTCAACAAGGTTTAATAATTTAAAGAGAAATTGAACGCACTACCGCTAAAAACGAGTTATGCACAAGCTTAAAAAAAGACACAGCATATGAAAAGACTTAACATTTTAATTTTGACAATTTTGTTTATTACATCTTGTCAAACAGGAGATACTGAACGATTGGTGACAGTTGAAAATAAATACTCAATTTCGTTACCTTCCTTTTTAGTTAAAGCAAGCACGACTTTAAATGCTGATGCTTCTTTACAGTATCTTCACACTTGGAAAGAATTTTATGTTATAGTTATTGACGAATCAAAATCAGAAATGCAAAAGGCATTGATTGACAATAATCTTATGGATAAATACTCAAATGATATTAAAGGATATTCCGATTTACTTTTAGTCGGTTTTGAGCAGTCAATTTCAATATCTCACAAATCTGATATGGTTGACACTTTAATTAATAATTTACCAGCAAGAGTTTTAACAATTAATGGACGAGCTGAAGGAATAGATGCTTTTTATTCATTTGCATTTATCGAAGGTAAAGAAAGATATTATCAAATTATGACTTGGACTTTATCAAGTAAAGAATATGAATACAAAGACAAAATGAGTAAAATTCTGTATTCACTTAAAGAACTTTAAATCAAATATAAAATGTTTGAAAACTCTTGGAATAATATAATAGATTGGTTTCGTGACAGAAGCGAAAGAGCAAAACTTGTAAGAAGTTTTAATGAATCAGCAAAAAATTCTTTTGTTGCAGGAATTGCACCGACACTTTTAAAAGCAAGCATTTCTAAAGGAGAAAGCTCATACAAACACCAGTTTTCAAATTGGTTAAATTCAGGATATAGAATTCAGGCTTTCACTGGCAGGATTTTAACCAAAGATGAACTAATTTATATTGGCAAGGTCATTCTTGCAGATAGTGTTTTGGTTCGCAAACTTATTGTACTTGGTTTTGATACATTAGAAATACACGGAGACGCAGGAACTTACGGTTGTAGATGGCAACTTAAAGATTATATACCACTACCAAAATTTAATGAAAATGAATGACACAGTAATTCAAGACAGCATTAAAATAGCAAGTAAAGCTATTTCAAAAATAACTGCAACAGGTGAGTCTACAAATTGGTGGATGTGGATAGCATTAGCCGAATTAGGAATAATTGCCTATTTCATATTAAAAGGAAATTTTAAATCAAAAGTTTCAACTAAACAGCAATTTAAATCTGAATATTTAAAGCAAGACATTGACTTCAATAACATAATTAATAGTTCATTTAATTCAGTCAAACTTTACGATGAATTAAAAGTTAAATGTCATCCAGACCGCTTTCCAATGGATAAAGAGAAGAACTTAATAGCAGAAAGTATTTTTCAGCAAATAACAAAAAACAAAACAGATGTCAAGCGTTTGCTTGAATTAAAAGAAGAGGCAATTCAGAAACTTAATATAAACTTTTAAATCTTAAAACTATGCAAATCGTAATTTGGCTAATTGTTTCAGCATTAGTTGCGTTGTTAGGTAACAACCGCAAAATCGGATATGGTTGGAGCTTACTACTGTGTCTTTTTCTTTCACCAATTATCGGATTAATAATAATTCTCTTTTCAAAGAAAGTTGATAATGTGGAATTTGTTGACGTAAAAAAGGAAAATGACCAAAACTAAAATCTTATGAAAACAACAGGAATAATTTTACTTGTAATTGGCTGTTTATCGACACTAGGCGGGATTATTGGAACAATTGGAGGTCGAGAACCAAATTTTGCTGGCTTAACTTTTGTCGTTATTGGTGGATTCTTAATGTACAGAGCAAACCAAAAAAAGGAAGAGGCAGAAAAGAAAAAACAATGGGAAGAAGGCAACTCAAACAAAGATTAACAAAAGCCAGTGCATAACACGCGGTAAAAATCATTGCGCAGAAAGTGCTATATTTGAACAGAATAACATTTAATCAGCGGCTTAACGGTTTGATAATTTTGTGCTCCGAAATGCGCAACGCTTCTTACCGCAATCCGTTAGCAAACACCTTATGACGGATATATTTAGTTCCAAAATAATTGATGATTGTACCAAGAAAAACCCTTGGAATTTAGGAAATCGTATATTGTATGACCTATGTTCAGAGAACTTTACTCATGAAACGGACGAAAAAATAATAGCAAAAGTATGGTTAATTGGACGCTCTTATGCTGCGGCAATTGAAAGGCGAAAGAATAAAGAAAAATCTAGTGATATTAATGATAATTTTTACACAAAAACTGTTGTAGAAACCTTTAAGAAATCAACGATTGACCAATATCTTTCTTTGCTTTCAAAAAAATCACTTGATGAAAATGAAATTCCAACTATACTGAAAACACATCGCTATCTTACCGACATAATTTATGATATTACCAAACTTGAAAAACGTTCCTTTAGTTCTAAATATTTACATTTTCACTTACCAGAACTTTTCTTCTTGTATGATACCCGTGCAGTAACTGCAATAAGACAGTTCAAATTAAAACTTCCGAAACAAATGAAAGAATTGACCGATAATGAATTTATAGATAAAGAATATGGAAAGTTTTTCTGTAAATGTTATTTATTGCAACAAGAGATTTATAAAAAAACTAAAACTCTAATTTCTCCAAGACAACTTGATAACTTATTGATTGGTATTGCAAATGATAGATTACAGAACAAATAGAAAGAAAAAAAGGCGTTTGCTAATCGAATTCTAAGACCTGACCAAATATATTAAAGAGAAAAATTTCTAAATTTACATTTGCCGAACAACAACCGATGGTGATGATTATACCGAAGGTCCTTGGAAAAGTGTGCTGGCATAAGCGCACTTTTCCTTTTTACAGGTATCGAACCTGTAAAAAGGAGCCGAACAGCTCCCTCTGGTTCGTATTGCCCGAAGAATGCTAGCCTGCTAGACGCATTTTAACGAATGGCGTCCCCCTCTTCACAACCGCAAAAACGCGCGTAATCAGCTTGAATTTGACCGCATTCATTATCACCCCATGCTCCTTCCCTTCTTTGGCCTTTCGGTCGTAATATAGCCGTAGCTCAGGGTCGTGCTGTATGGCGGAGCGTGCTGCATTGCTCAAGCTTACCTTAATTCGCCTATTGGCTAAATGGCTAACCCTAGTTTTGCCGCGAACGCTTGTTCCTGAAAGGTTCTCAAAGGGAGCGATCCCGCCGTAGCAAGCATACTTCCTTGCATCGGTGAACGCCTGAAAATTGCACGTGTATACAATAAACAAGGCCGAATTCACCAACCCAATGCCGACTACACTCCGGATCAGCTTGTAGCGCTCCGCAATGCTCGGGTCGGAGCCGATGACCTGCTCCATCTCTTGCTCAATACAAGCAATATCTGCTGAGAACATTGCGATTCTAGCCGCTACCCGCTTCATCGTACTGTCCGTATTGGCCTTCGCTAATTCGCTGAAAACAATCTTCTCCGACGTTTGCATTTTAACCAGCCGTTCCCGCTCATTGACCAACCCCTTGAGTTGCCTTATGGTCGCTAGCGGTAGCGTTTTTGGAGGCAGCTCATCCCGGTGTAGGTAGCAAAACCTTGAGATTTGGTATGAATCAACCTTGTCATTTTTGCCCCGCACAAGACCCAGTGAGCGCTTCATATGCAAGGGGGAAACCAGGGAATAAGCAAGGCCAGCATGCTCCAAGAACTCAGCCATGCCAACGCTATAAGCACCGGTGTGCTCCATGCAGAACAGCGCTTCCTTTGGATTGGCACCTTGCTTTTCCAGCCACCCAAGGATGCTCCGGTACCCACCATCGTCATTGCCAAATTGCTTATGGGGCGATTTATCACCTTGCTCCCGAAAAAACAGGGTCACATCCAGCGTCTTTTTTGAAACATCCGTTCCAACAAACCATTTAAAATCCATAATCCTACAGCTTAGTGGTTAGTAATTACCCGACACATTGAAAAAAACTAATACCTTTAGTAAGCCTGGTAGCTTAAGATTCTAATTGGTGCTTTTCAATGCAAAGAGTGAAAGACTAATTCGATTGATAGCCCTCAATGGACTGGAGTAGACCATAGTTCACTTCCACCCTTCTCGGTTAACTATAAAACTAACCTATTTGATAGCAAATAACAATTGCAAATCTAAAGGAGTAGACCGCCCCGCCAGCTAAGCTGACGGGGAGAGCCTCTCACACCACTGTACGTACGGGTTTGCTCATCCAATATTTATTTTTTTTTGGAATTCGCGAGGGCTTCGCCGTTCGTATACAGCGGTTCATTAAGATGTGGCGCAATTTTCTCGTAATAGCCAAGCATCGCCTCATACCCTCTCTTGCGTAAGCGTTCAAGGGTAATGGTCGTTCCCAAAATAGGGCTTTGGGCAACAGCCCAGCCCCCCATTCGCGTTCTACTCCATGCGTAGGCATGATCATAGTCGATCCCCAGCTGGATAAGGTTCTTCCTCTTCCGTTCGGGTATGTTACTCCCTTCGGTCGTGAGCTCGCAAGCTCGGTTCCAGTGGTGCCAGATGCAGTACCGTAAACGGTTGCGCAGCCAGCCGTCGAGCTCCTTGAGCTTGGCCTGCATACTTGCAATACGAAAGTATTGGAGCCAGCCCCGCTGAACCTCTTTTAGCTTTTGGATGCGCTCGTCGAAGGTGCTTGGTGTAGTTTTTCGCGTAATGGACAAAATATTGTAGAACAGCGTTTCCATATATAATGCCGTTCTCCCGTATAGGATCAACAATTTTTTACCGAACAGTAGTGATAAAAATACTTTCCCTTAATCCTGTATGAACAGCTATTGATTAGATACACTCCATGGTAAAGTTTCCAAATTAAATAAGTTTGATAACCAAACTTGGGTGGTTTGGTAAACAAGTTAGCTAATATTTTCAAGGAGCTATTGTGGTATCATGCAACTTCATTAAAGGCGTAACGTCTTATAAATAATAAAAATACAAAACATGAAAAAGTTATTAATACCCTTAATTGTAGCTATTTGTAATACTGCCATTGCACAGCAGAATGAAATTTTACCACAAACCGAAATAATGACATTGGGCGTTTTTCATTTTGCTTATCCCAACTTGGATGTCGTTACAACTGCCGATAAAGATAAAATATCAGTAATGGAAGAACCTTATCAGTCCGAAATTATTGCTATTTCCAAAGCCTTATGTGATTATAAACCAACTATCATCGCTGTAGAGGTTACACCAGACCAGCAATTCACAATAGATTCGTTATATTCATTATATAAGAATAATCAATTAATTTTAGGAAAAGGAGAAGTTTATCAGCTGGGGTTTAGAATCGGAAAAAATTTAAACTTGCCAACTATTTATTGTGTAAATGACTGGGGTAAACTATACGATAATGTTGAAGAGCTGTTTAAGGATACTTCGCGTGCTGCCAAATTTGAAGCATACTTTCTAAACTCACCCGATTCTATCTATAAAACTCCAATTTCGACAAAAAAAGTTTCAAGTATAATTAATGAATTAAATAGCCTAAATGAGCCCGATCAAATTAAGGAACGATTATCAGTGTATCTATTAAATCCATTTAAGTATGAAGAGCAGCCTGGCGATTTTATAGGGGCTGACTTTGAAACAGGTAGATGGTTCAACCGAAATTTAAGAATTTATCGAAATATTCAGAGAATCCCTCATCAGGCTGATGACAGAATTTTGCTGATTATTGGAAGAGAACACCTAAATCTATTAAACCTGTTTTTTAATGTCTCGAAAGAGTTTAAATTTGTTTCGCCTTTACCGTATTTAGAGAGTGCAAGAAATAAATAAAGAGATGTGCACTTACAACAGTTCAAAATAAGGGGATAGATTATGCGGATTTCACTATTTTTCACTACGTTAATTTCGATTTTGGGTGGTAATAAAGAGGGTAGCAAATAACTCCCTATCACAAGCAATCGACGAAACGTTGATTCAGCGTTCCTTGATACTAACACCACCGATTTTTAATTAAGCAGAAGGTCTGTTTTAGGATTGATTGACAAATGTTTAAGTAAGCGATATATTTACTACTATTCAGAATTAAAGCCATCAAGATGAGGTATTGGATTAATGAATTGCCTGGCAATGATAAACTGGTGATTTGGGATGGGATAAAATTATACAAAGCCAATCCCAATGAACAAAATTTAAGAGAAATTAAATACTCTTTGAACAAAAGCGACATACCAAAAGGTCTATTTTCAATTTGCAAATCGCAAATAACAATGGTTGAAATGGATGAAAGTAAGAAGTATATATGCATATATTTTGGTGCTGATTCCTATGAACATATTCGAGTATTAAACACCGAAACAAAAAATGAAATATTTGAAGAATTTTCTAAAACGGAAAATGCTATTACAACAGTTAAGGAATTAACACTTTCAGAAAAAACCAAGGTTCAAAAGAGGGCGTTAGTTGTCTTAACTATTCTTTTTCTTGTAGGATTTCTTTTTTCGATTATGATTGAGACAGGAGGCTTACCTGATGGTAATTATCCAGCAATTCTGCTTTTTTTAGGTAGTTTTGGAACAGTAAATATAATTTTGTTCTATTTGCTAATTGTTCTGATTATAGGGATTAAATATTATTTGTTAAGAAAACAAATAAGGATAATACATACAATAAAATTCAAGTAGTTGCCAATTGCATCCTAAGTTCTAACCATATTTTAAGGAGAATTTTTCTTCATTTACAATTACCCAACAACCAATTGTGGTTGTTATTCCAAAGGACTCATCAACCTGCCGCATAATTAAAGCCGCTTGGGACAATAGGTTGTTTGCCTACCAATGAATAAAATACACCAGTGTCCTAGTCAAAAACAAGAGCGAATACTGCCCTTTAATAGTTTCTGTTTTTTTTTAGTGTTTCAGACCTAATTTGATTAATCGGAACAAGTACCATTAGCTACCATATTTTGGCAGTAGGGCGTAAAATAAAAGCTATTGAAAAATAGCAACAGGGTAAAACCCTTCTTTACAGCAATATATTCCGAGTAAAAAGACTTAGGATAAATACAACTCATCTCAAAAATTATAACAAATGGCAGAAAAACGATAATTGCCTTCATAGAATTATTTATCTTTAAGCATCTGAAGGAGTTCTCATCAATGAATGAACCATAAAAGAAAAAAATGGGAAAACGTCTTCTTGAATGGATGGATATAGGTATAACGGAAGGAAAAAGACTTCTCCGACTTTTATGGGCCTACCTCCGATCATCGGAGACTGTCTTTTTACTTCTTTTTGCTAACATTATTGGTATTGGCGCAGGTTTTGGTGCCATTCTTTTCCGCTGGCTCATAGGGCTATTCAAGCAGCTCTTTTTCGTCCAAGGTCAGAGCATGCTCTCCTTCATGGGTCCAAATTCGGTGGTAGTAATTCCGGCTGTTGGGGGAATTATTGTGGGTGTACTTATTTACCTCTTTGCAAAGGAGACCAAAGGACATGGAGTACCGGAGGTGATGCTGGCGGTGGCAGCAGGCGGTGGAAAAATTCGCCCACGTGTAGCAGCCATGAAGGCATTGGTTTCGTCCATTTGCTTAGGTTCTGGTGGATCGGCCGGACGAGAGGGCCCCATAGTTCAAATAGCATCGGCACTTGGTTCCTCATTGGGACAGCTCTTCCGATTTTCTGCAGAAAAAAATAAGATACTCATTGCCTGTGGTGCTGCCGGAGGTATTGCAGCCACGTTTAATGCCCCGCTGGCCGGCATTTTCTTCGCTCTTGAGATCATTCTGCGCGAATATGGAATGCGCAACTTCTCATCTGTTGTTCTTTCAGCCGTAACAGCAACCGTAATTTCGCGAGCATTTTTGGGTGCAAATCCGGCATTTATAACGCCTCATTACGAAATACTCAGCAACTGGGATTTTCTCTTTTATTTCATTCTAGGTTTTATTGCAGCAGTAGTAGGTTGGGTATTTATTAAGGTGCTGTATAAAAGTGAAGACATTTTTGATGCTTGGAAAATTCCATCCTACATTAAACCGGCTATTGGTGGATTATTTCTAGGTGCCATTGGCCTCTATTTTCCGCAAATTTTTGGTGTGGGCTACGAAGCTATTGAGCAAACACTCAACGGTCATTTGGCTCCAATGCTGGTTCTTGGACTTATTGGGCTAAAAATAGTAGCTACCTCACTTACCCTTGGTTCGGGAGGTTCTGGCGGTGTATTTGCGCCATCACTCTTTATCGGGGTAATGTTGGGAAGTGCATACGGCTCTGCACTACACATACTATTTCCCGGAATTCCAATTTCCATTGGAGGATACGCACTGGTTGGAATGGGAGCCGTATTTGCAGGGTCAGCACAAGCTCCCATATCGGCAATCCTGATTCTTTTTGAAATGACAGGTGATTACAAAATACTAATTCCACTAATGATTGCCTGCGTTATTGCCACCATAATGGTAAGGAAGCTATCGAAAGAGTCAATTTATACACTTAAACTAATGAGAAAAGGTGTAGATATTGATGCCAACCAACAACAAGACCTTATGGAAGAGATTCTAGTAACCGATGCCATGTTTAAAAGGGTTATTTCCGTAAAGGAATCGGCTAAAGTTAAAGAGGCCGGCTTACTAATAAGAAATACAACTCACCGAGGATTCCCGGTTCTTAATGCAAACCACGAGTTAACCGGCATGGTCACGCAACAGGATATTAATAAGGCTCTCAGAACGGGCAAGGAGGATATTCCAATTAGCCAAATCATGACCCGTGATCTCATTTTCTGTTTCCCGAATGAATCGCTCAAAAAAGCACTTGAAAAGCTTGGAGAACGAAACATTGGTCGATTACCTGTTGTGGAGCAAAATAATCCAAAGCACTTGATTGGAATAATTACCCGAAAAGGAATAATAGCAGCCTATAATGCTGAACTACAGAGAAAAGTGAAATATGGATAGGCTTCTTAATGGAGAAGAAAAACTATTCTGATAACATCAGATAATTAAGAGAAGTAGTAAATAAAAATTTAAAGAGAAAACGATGGTAGTAAAAAACAAAATCGATAAGTCCTTTGGACCAGCTGGTTCCTTCGCAGGAATCATACTGTTCTGTGTAGGCATTATGGTTACTTTCTTCGATTTTACAGGCCTTGTGCTTGTTATAATTGGTGCTTTTGTGGGATTCACAGCCCGCTTTACCAAAGTGGACTACGATAAACGAAGAATGAAATCGACCACAATTTTTTTTGGTATTCTAAAATCCGGTAAATGGATTTCCATAGATCCTTCGATGAAGGTTGGAATTAAAAAATCGAACAGGGTTTGGCAAACCAACAGCTGGAGCAACCGCACCACTACTGTAATAAGTCACAACTACCTAGTATCGCTCTACAGCAGTACTAACCAACAACTAATGCCCATAAAAAAGGTCGATTCCATTGAAAAGGCTCGAAAAGAGCAAAATATTATAGGTAATAATTTAGGTTTATCATTCTTATAACCAATAACATAAAAAAGGCTGTATAAATTACAGCCTTATGTTTACGAATTCATTAGAATAGCATTCAATAATTTTACGCCTTAACAATGTTTTTTCCGTCGAAGCTGTAAAAAAGGGGCATTCCGGTTGGAATTTCATACTTTAAAATCTCCTCCTCCGACAGATTTTCGATGAACATTACGATAGATCGCAAGCTGTTGCCATGTGCCGAAATAAGTACATTCTTACCCTCCTTAAGCTGCGTCATCACAGCCTCCTTAAAGTAAGGAATGGTTCTAGCTGCCGTATCCTTCAAACTTTCGCCCTTAGGTGGAGCAATATCGTAGCTTCTACGCCACTGATGCACTTGTTCATCGCCATATTTTTGTGCAGTTTCGGCCTTATTTAGCCCTTGAAGTTGACCATAGTAACGCTCGTTCAGGTGCCAGTTAGTGTAAACGGGAATGGTATCATCGACCATGCTGCTGCCAAATATCTCGGTCCAATCCTTCATCTTTCCCTCCTCGTGAATAACCACTGGAGTTTTGGTACTATTTCCTTTTGCAAGTAGAATCATAGCCGTTTCAAGAGCACGAATCTGAACCGAAGTAAATACCACATCAAATGCAATATTGGCCAGCTCCTCACCTGCCTTCTGAGCCTCTGCAATTCCAGACTCCGAAAGAGGAACATCAACCCAACCTGTAAAAACGTTCTTTTTATTCCACATCGACTCTCCATGTCGAATCAAAACTAACTTTCCCATAGCGTTTCTGTTTAACGAATCAATAATCTAACCAAACAACAAAATGTCCACTAAAATGTTGCAGTTTTCAGTAATCAGCAGAAAAAATTACTACAAAGCAAAAACTCCTGCTCTTTTGAAACAGAGCAGGAGCCAAACATAACTAATTCAACAATAAGCTAAATATTAAAACTTACTTACCGTTCCTCATTTTACCGGCAATAATTTCGGCGGCTTTAATCAATGGATATCCAGCTGGCGATGCCGTTAAGCATGGATGGGTTCCAATTTGTGAGGTTAGCAGCGTATTAATAGTCATACGATTTTCGATTGCGAGGCCAATAACATTGGTTAACTCACCAGCGCTTAATCCTCCAATAACCTCTCCACCAATAATAACACCCGATTGGCGAGCAACAACCAATTTCACCATTTGCTTGTGAGCATCGGGTAAATTACCAGGGTGGCGATCGACACCTTCAAACAGACCGGTAATGGCATCAATATCTTCTTCTTTTGCTCGTGCTTCGGTAATACCAGCAGTTCCAAATCCAGTTTCACCAATGGCTGTAGAGTAAATAGCAATTGTACCACTAAAAGTTTTTACCACATGCAGACCAAAAAGGTTCATACCTGCAATACGTGCCTCAGCACAGGCGGTGGAGGCAAGCATTGTGCTAACTCTACTACGGGTAACAAAATCACGCTTTTGAGCGCAATCGCCAATGGCAAAAATATTAGCGCAATGGGTACGCATATACTCATCAACGGCAATAAATCCGCTTTCATCAACCGCAATACCCGAATTGCCAGCTAAGTCAGTATTGGGTTTGTATCCCATGGAAAGGATAACTGCATCGGCCTGTATTCGCTCGCCATTTTCGAGCACCACAGTCTCCACTGCATTTTTCCCTTCAATAGCACTAACACCCTTACCGGTAATTACCTGAACACCACGAGAAGCTAATAGCGCTTCGATTCGGGTAGAGAGTTCCACATCGAATGCTAAGCTAAGAATGTTCGGCAACTTTTCAACCAACACGACTTCAAATCCAGCCTTTTTCAACTCATCGGAAAACTCAACACCAATAAATCCAGCTCCAATTACAACAAGCTTCTTCTTCCCTTGTAACTTACTTTTCATCTCATCCAGATAAACCTTATCCTTAGGAATGATGAAAACATTTTCCTTATCTGCCCCCTTTAACCATTTTGGTTTTACGGGTATTGAACCAGTCGCAATAACCAGCTTATCGTAACCAATCACATCGCCACTAGCTAATTTTACAGTTTTTGCCTCCTTGTCAATTGAAACAACCTCATCAACCAACGATTCTACACCACTTTTGCCAAGAGCAGCATCTACAGGCATTATATTTTGCTGGCTACTTTCGAGTGTCCCAAAAATATAGGGAATACCACATGGAACCATAACATCCTTTTGCTTCTTTACAAGAAGGAATTTTTTTTCTGGCCAAGAAGATTTACCGGAAACAGCTGCCACCATACCGGCAGCACTTCCACCAATAATTAATACGTCAGTTTTTTTCATTTTCTTCTAATTTTAGTGGTAATTGGAACAAATTATAAACTATAAAACCATTAATTTTCAACAGTTAGTTCTCCACAACAGACATAACCCCTTCAACTATATGCTCAAAGGCAATAACCGCCTGTTTGTTAGTTTGAGAAAATACACTGAGCCCCTTTTCAGCAGCCTGACCAACTTCCAAAACAAGTGGAATTTGACCGAGCAGCGAAACCCCAAGTTCAGATGCTAGGACTTGTCCACCACCCTCACCAAAAATAAAGTAGCGCTCATCCGGGTGCTGTATTGGTGTAAACCACGACATATTCTCAACTACACCAATAATGGGAACATTCAGGTCGGGATTAGAGAACATTGATGCCGCCTTGCGAGCGTCATTCAATGCAATTTCCTGGGGTGTAGTGACAATTATGGCACCACACAATGACAATTTTTGGACTAATGATAGTTGGATATCACCTGTTCCCGGAGGAAAATCAATAACGAGGTAATCGAGATCATTCCATTGCGTATTTTCACAAAGTTGGATAATAGCATTAGCGGCCATTGGTCCCCTCCAAATTAGAGATTGTTTCTTCCCCACGAAGAAACCTATGGAGATCATCTTTACGCCATATTTTTCCACAGGAAACATCATCTCCTTTTCACCAATCACGGTAACTTCGGGTGCCACCTGCTCCATTCCAAACATTCTGGGAATCGATGGTCCATATATATCGGCGTCAACAAGTCCAACCTTAAGCCCATTTCGTGCAAGGGCAATGGATAGATTGACAGAAACGGTAGACTTTCCAACGCCCCCCTTACCCGAAGCAACAACGATAATATTTTTCACCCCTGGCAATGCAATTTTCTCGAAAAGGTTATTCATAAAATTGAAAGTTAACTTATTCTATTATAATATTTTGTAAAAAATTCTAATCTAATTCTGATTAACAATGGTCTCCAGCGTTAAATGTAGCAAAAATAGTTCTACATGCTAATTAAATATTTTGAATATTCCTCCATATTTCTCCCAACATTACACTGATTTCAGCATCTGGAAACAATTCGTTGATACTTTTATGGTTTACCATGGCTTCAACCACTCGTTTATCGAAAGGTAACTTGCCCGCAACGTTAATTCCTTTCTGAATACACCACTCTTCAATTTGCTGAGACATGCTAACATTAATATCGCTTTTGTTTATTATCACCTCCGGTTTAAGGTTAAACTTCTCCGTGATTTCTACAGCTCGTTCCAAGTCATGTTTACCCGATATAGTTGGTTCCGTAATAATCACCACCTTGTTTACACCCGTGATGGTTGAAATAACCGGACATCCAACACCGGGAGGACCATCCACTAGTATTGTTGGAACATTATGTTTTTCCGCTACCTCCTTTGCTTTGTCACGAACCATATTCACCAGCTTGCCCGAATTCTCCTCACCCGGAGCCAACCGACCATAAACCATGTGTCCATTTCGGAATAACCCTGAGTACATCCGACTTTTATCGCTAGGAACCATGTTAATTGCCGATGAAAGACAAACTCTAGAACACAAAAAGCAGCCATCACAGGAGGTTTCAGAAATGGTAACATGGCCATTAGACAGTGAAATTGCGCCAAAACGGCAATAATTCATACATAAACCGCAACTTGTACAAAGTCCATAGTCTATCACCGCTTTATGCCCGCCAATGTATACCTGTTCTTCATCCTGCGTTGGATTAAAGATCAAATATTGGTTCGCAGCATCCACATCACAATCGGCCAACACTACATGGCTACCCATGGTAGCAAAAGCAGCAGTAATACTCGATTTGCCGGTTCCTCCTTTACCGCTAATTACTGCTATTTCCATAATTATTCACAATTTTTTTGACCACATCCATCAGCTGAATGCTAATGGTAGGCATGGTATCGGTTATTAATTCACCCCGAGAATAAATCTCGGCAATAAGAGCATCGTATGGAATTTTAAGCAACAAATCAATACTATTCTCCTCGAGATAAGTATAAATGTCGCCATTGCCTAACCCTGCACGATTTACAATTACGCCATAAGGTTTTCCTATCTCCTTAAGCGTATTTACACTTTGCTTTAAATCGCTTAACCCAAATGGTGTTGGTTCGGTTACCAGTACAACATAGTCGGCTGCAGAAACCGTTTGGATAAACGGGCATGAGGTACCAGGCGGTGAATCCAATATGGCAAGTTCCACATCCGGTGAAATCTTAGCGACTGCCGCCTTAATTATAGAAACGGGCGACATAACGCCTACCTCCATTTTTGCCTCAATAAGGTTATGACCCAAATTGGTAGTATAGCTTACCACCTCTCCCAGCACAACAGGCCTCTCGGTAATGGCATTTGCATTGCATGCAACACTGCACGCCCCACAACCATGGCACAAATCATCAATTACCTTAATAACTTTTGCTGGTGGAAGAATAAAGATGGCATTATAACTACACCAATCGTGGCATCGACCACAAAACGTGCAGGCATTGGTATCAATTACAGGAACCATTTGTGTCACCACCTGCCTGTCGACTTCATGTACCTGAAAAAAAGCTATGGAATTAGGTGCCTCGGCATCACAATCGACCAACGCTACACTATTACCACTTTGCTGCAGCGAATGAAACATATTGGTTGCGACAAGAGTCTTTCCTGTTCCACCTTTTCCACTTGCAATGGCAATTTTTAGTGGAACTGTATGCTTAATCATAGCTTAACCTTATCTGCTCATTTGCTAAAGTCTGATCGAGAACACCCTTCTTCGATAAATTTTTCCACGTATTCAAAACACTATGAGTTGCGTAGTATTTTTGAGGAATAGGATGCGTACCAAATACTACCTCCATTCCATACTTCTCTGTAATAAAATCGCGGAAATACTCCATATAAGGACAAGGAGGATAACCCACAATAAAACCAGTAGCAAAGTGAATTTGAGTAACTCCATTCTTCTTCATCTCCTCTGGTGCATACTCAATATTGCCACCAGGACAGCCACCGCAAGTTGTAAATGCAGCAACCTCGACATCCTTTCCTTTGTAGCGAGCAAAAGCACCCTCTCTATTGTTAAGTGCTCTAAAACATTTGCCTCCGGCACACGTTCTATATCTATCGCAGATGATTATTCCAATCTTTGCCTTTTCCATAGTAGAGAAAATTTAGTGCTTGCAATGATCGTCAGCTTGCTCTTCATCATGGTTGCAGCAGTTAGCATTCAAGGTAAGGTTACCGGCTAAAAAATCAGTAACCAACTCCTTGGCCGATTTGGCAGGAGCACCAACAAAGACATCAATGCCCTGCTGATTAAAAAGTGTAATAGCCTGTTGTCCCATTCCTCCAGCCAATACAACCTTAGCACCTTGCTGGGCAATCCAACGAGGATAGAGACCAGGTTGATGCTCGGGGGGAACAATTTTTGTTTCTGACAAAATCTTATTGTTCTCCACTGTAACAAGTGCAAAATGCTGGCAATGGCCAAAATGCTCACTCAAAACTTCACCAACGAGAGGTATGGCAATTATCTTTTTCATGCTGAATTTATTTAGATATGTTAGTTAATCTTTTTTGTAACAAAAAATGGAATTGGCTAGAATTTAAATAGATAAATTACTGTTGACCACGTGATCCCATTCCTCTACCCATTCCTCTACCCATTCCTCGGCCCATTCCTCGGCCCATTCCTCGGCCCATTCCTCGGCCTCTGCCCATACCTCGGCCCATTCCACCGTTTCGCATTCCAGAACCACTAAGAACTCCATTCTCCTCGGTTCCTTGATTGGCAGAAGGATTATCTTGAGCACTTAAATTTCTATTTCGACCTGCACCAAAGTTAGTACACTTTCCCATCTTACGTCCAGTCATAGAGCCTTGCCCTACTGGACCAGTTTGATCAAATCGTGGCATAATATATTAATTTAAACGGTTAAACTATTTTTTTTCACTCCTGAGACGCTTTCCCTTTCCTTCACCGCCTCCCGCATTTCTGCGCTTAGCTAGGCCTTTCCCTAATTTGTCCAGCATTTCACTGGTTGTATGTTGGGCACACTCGCCCAAACCCCTACCTGTTTTTGCCCCTTCACCTTTAGGGCCTGTTTTGTTTAAATGTGGCATAATTAATCCTCCTAATGATTTAACATTTCAATGACATCATTAATGGTTTTTTCAGAGTCCTTAAGCACAATCAGCTGTATCTGTAAGCTATCGAGAATTGGCTTGATTTTAACACCAAATTCACCCGACACAATTTTACTTACCCCTTTAGAAGCTACCAGCTGTACAGCAGCGGGACCAGCTCCTTCCTGTGCATCACGAGCCGGATTCGGTATCACTTCAAACCCCTTTGATTCAATATCGTAGATTACGAAAAATGAACACCGACCAAATCGCTGATCCAACTTGCTATCGAGGCTATTACCACTACTTGTTATTGCAACCTTCATCTTATTCTATTTTTAAAAAGTTATGTTTCTACTTCAGTTAAATGCTCCAATCAACTCCCCTTTCTTCGCATTTGAACACCACAGGTGGGGCATATTTCATTTCTGCAAGGCTGTCCATGACGATGAGGCTTCTCAAATCCACATTTCTCGCAGTAACAATACTCATATGACACCTGCTCTTCCTCCTTGTCGATGGGAATAACATCACATACTTCAACTTTTGAGCCACCACAAAGTGGGCATTCTGCCACAGCCTCTGCCTTTAATGGATGGTTGAACCAGCATCTGCAATCGCTGCAATGAAACCAATCGCTATCGAAGTAAACTTTTCCTCCCTCGAAAACAATGGGTCTACACAAAACAAAAGCCTCTGCAACATTTCTCCTCGCGCTTTCATAAATACGCGTGAAAGTTGGTCTGGAAACACCCATTATCACCGAGGCTTCAGCTTGACCAAGTAAATCGTAATCGCAAAGTCTGATTGCCTCATACTCCTCATAAGGTATCAAAACCGGTTGCTGCTCGCTACCGCCTCCCACAGGGTGAAAACCAGCAAATTGCGGTGGATTAACCATTCTGCGAAGACGTTTTTGACGAGGCATCGTTATAAGCATTTGTTCGCTGCAAATATAGTGAACATTTGTTCATTATATTCATAATAAGTAGATATTTTACCTATTTTTAAAAATATTTTATCTCTATATTTCAATTTGATAGGCAAAATTATCCACAAAGAATCAACTATCTATACGATCGTTACAAGTTGTATATCTACCACTTAACTAATATTTCAAAAAATATTTAAAAAATAATGGCTGCGTTTAAATTCGATATTTTAAAATTATATTCCGTTTACGAAATATATTAAAGCTAATTGCACCTATTTTACTTACACATTGTAATCAATATATGATTTAAATATCTGGATTGTCTATATATAATGGATTTTGTCTGTTAAAAACTAAAGCTATATTTGACCCGATTTTAACAGAAGCAACTATAAAAGACATTACCATATGAATCCAAGGATTTCGACCATTTCGGCCTATGCACCAAATAAAGTGGTAACAAACCAAGATTTAGAGAAACAAATTGATACCACAGACGAGTGGATAAAAACGAGAACCGGCATTAGCGAACGTCACTATGCTTCAGAAATAGAATTCACTTCCGATCTTTGTGTTGCTGCCGCTCAGCAACTAATTAACGAACAAAAGGTAACCCTCGACGATACCGATTTCATTATCGTTGCCACCATCACCCCAGACCAAATATTTCCCAGTGTTGCCAGCCAAGTAGCCAACCGGCTTGGACTAAGTAGCGTTGGAGCCATGGATATTTCCGCCGCTTGTGCAGGATGGGTATACGGCCTAATCATGGCACAAAGCCTTGTTGCATCAGGGATGTATAAAAAAATATTGGTATTTGGAGGTGAGACTCTTACCAAAATTACCGACTTTACCGATAGAACTACCTGCATTCTCTTTGGCGATGCGGCTGGCGTTGCCATTGTAGAAAACGGTACAGAAGGTAAGATGTATAGAGGACTCACGGGAACCAGTGGTGAAGGAGGAAAGGACTTATACATGACCCACCTCTCTGATGTGGTCAACGGTGTTAAGGTACTTGACAACCATAAGATTGTGCAAAACGGAAAAGCCGTTTTTAAGTGGGCCGTTCAAACCGTTAGCGATAAAATTGGGGATATTTTACTACAGAATAGCCTTACCATTAGCGATATTGACTGGTTTATTCCACATAGCGCTAACTTGCGCATTATTGAATCCATAAACCAAAGCATTGGCATGCCCATGTCCAAAACCCTTGAGAGTATACAACTATTTGGCAACACCTCTTCAGCCTCCATCCCCTTGGCATTGTTTGAAGGAATCAAAAGTGGAAAGGTGAAAAAGGGACAAAAACTGTTACTCTTTGGTTTTGGTGGAGGTCTCACCTATGCCGGAACAATTATTGAACTATAAAAACAAACCTAACCCTAATACCTAAACCTTTATTTGCCTATCTAGCCGCCAACAAGTTGTTGGCGGTTTTTCTTTTATGCAGATTGAAATAGATTAATCATGATATAAAAAAAACTATTACAAGCCATGTCTTTCACTATTTTGTAATTGTGTTTCCCAGTGAAATGGAGAGTTGAATTGCGTTCAGCTGGTATTGAACTTCCGCATTCAGCAGTCCGAGTCTACTCTCCGAAACAGCCGTTTCTGCGTCGAGTAAGTCAAGATTGGTTAAGGCTCCTACAGTGTAGCTTACTTTAGCCAAGGCAAAAGCCTCTTCAGCCTGCTTAACTTGAAGTCGGCTCTGATCAAGTTTTTTGAGTGAAGCTTCAAGATTAGCCTCATTCTGGCTAACCTCTGCTGAGATATTACGAATTGTAAGGTCGTAGTCCTGTCGTAACTCATTTACATGTGACAATGCAATGGCTTTATTATAACGCATTCTATTGGCATCAAAAAGCGGAATACTAATTCCAATACCAGCAGTATAGTTGGCCTTTACCGCATTCAAATCGGGCACATAGCCATTCTTACCACCTGCCGATGCAAATGCATCAACCTTAGGACTATTGGTTGCAGCAACCATTTTTAATCGGAGATTACCCTGATCAATAGACTCCTTTGCAATAGCAGCCTCTATACGATGGTCAATAGCATATCCAACAAGTGTATCAACGTTCATGGAAATATCCACCATAGGGAGTTTTTCACCTACCACCAAATAGTGATTGATATTATTCCCCATTAGCATATTTAACGACGACTGTTTTTCCAACCGCATCGACTCAAGATCGACCTTTTGATTTTTAACCACCGAAAGTCTAACCTGGGTACTAAGCAACTCGTACTGAGTAGCGGAGCCAGTCTGCTGCTTTTTACGGATAAAGGATAAATGCTCTTCCAGGTTAGCAATTTCCTGCTCCTTTATCTGAATTGCCTCCTGAAGATACACCATAATAAAAAAGGCATTGGCAGTTTGGAGTGAAAGACCTTGCTTTACTTGGGTAAACCGACCCAATGCCACTGTACTTCCTGCCTTTTCTGCCGCAACATTTTTGGCTGTTTTGCCAAAATCGTATAGAGTTTGATGGTAATTAAGCGAAGCACCATAATTATCGGCAGAATTCATTTTAAATGTTCCCAAATTAGGAATACTAAACTCAGTAACTGGGCCCAATCGTGTGTAGCTGGCATTAAAGTCAAAGGAAGGTAGGTAGTCCGTTTTAGCCAAATCGACCCTACAGAGTGCAATATTTACCTCCTCCGTTGCTTTCACCAACGAAGGATGACTCGCCATAACATTCTGCAATACCTTCTCAAACGATAAGGTGTCACGGCTATTAACTTCGTTTACTTTGACTCCAATTTGTCCAAAAGAAAGCATAGGTAAGGAAAAAAGGAGGATTAATACAGTTGCTATTTTCGTTGTTTTCATGAAACCTCAATTTTGTATCATACTAAAGAGACCATAACTTTATTTAAGTGCTTTACTGATCACTCGCGATTGATGCCGCCCGTTTTAGCGCAGCTGCGATTGCCTCCTTTTTCTTGCGCGAGTGAAGAAAGAAGATGGGTATTCCACCTATCAAGGTAATTATTCCAGCAAGAAGAAAGTCGTCATTAACACCCTCGATAAATGCTTGCTTGTTGAGGTGAGCAGAGATAACATAGTTACTTTGTTGAGCGGCTTGAGAGGGACTACTTCCAATATTCTCTACCAAATAACCATTCACATGATGAACTACTTGTTGATATACCGGAGATATTGTATTTACCGACTCGGAAAAAACTTGTGAATGGAAGTCGACCCTCGTAGTTAGGACCGTTGCAAGAATGGCAACGCCAAAACTACCTCCAAGTTGCCGAATAACGTTAAATAGACCGGAAGCCTGAGCCATCTTCTCGCGAGGGATTTCGAGCAACGCAATGGCACTTAAGGGTGTAAACATTACCCCCATAGCGAATCCCCTAAGATAAAGGGCAAGCATAATGTAGCCATGTTCGGTAAGGAAGGAGAGCTTGCTATTCAAGAAGAAGCTAAATGCCAACACAATCACCCCAATTAAAATAGGAATCTTAGCATTTGTTTTATCTCCATATAATCCTGCCAGCGGAGCCATGGCCCCCTGAATAATACCCACCGGCAAGAAAACTGCTCCTGCTTGAATGGCAGTATACCCCAAAGAGTTCTGAAGATAAAGTGGTAATAAAAACGTGCTTCCAAACATGCCTATCCCAAAAATAAACATAATCAAATTGGCGTAAGCAAAGTTGTGATTAACCAGAAGCCTAAGATCGATAAGAGGCTCCTTTACGGTTAACTCTGCTGTAAGAAAAACAGCAAAGGCAACAAGAGAAATAGCAAAGCACACAAGGATATAAGGAGCCGACCAACCTGCAGAATTTGTTTGTGCATTCCCTTCCGACAGGGCATAAAGAAGGAAAGGTAAGAAGATGCTCACAGAGAAGAAGCCAACAGCATCGAAGGAGCGAATTTTTTTATTTATATACTCGCGCTGAATAACAATAGTGGCAATTAACCCAAAAACGCCGATGGGCACATTGACATCAAAAATGAGCTGCCAATTGAAGTTATCCACCAGATAGCCCCCTATCAACGGTCCAAACGAAACAGATGCCGCTGCAGCAATTGACCAAAAACCGAGAGCAATTCCTCGTTCCTCGGGTTTAAATTCGCGGGTCACAATGGCCATACCAACAGGCATAATAGTACCAGCGCCTAACCCTTGAATTACCCTTGACAGAATGAGCATGTTTTCGTTGGACGACATTCCACACAAAAACGAACCAAGGGTAAATGCGAACATCCCCCAGAAATACATTTTCTTGTAGCCAAACTTATCGGCAAGCCAACCAGAAGTGGGTAACATAACCGCCAATGCTAACATATAGGCAGTTAAGACCCACTCAATTTTATCAATACCTACACCAAACGAGGCCATAAGCTTTGGCAAGCCAACATTCACAATGGTTGAATCGAGCACTGCCATAAACGTGCCGATCATGATATTCCCCAGCAACCACCATCGGTATGCCCCACTGGTTGGGTGAAACGATGAGTTACGGCGACGTACAAACCGACGAATACGGTGCGACGGAGTTAATCGATTCCGCATCTACCGAACAATTTTAACAACCACGCTCATTCCAGCTAACAAATCAGGCATAGGTACTTCAACGCCATCCTTAATTACCCTACTAAAGGAGATTTTTATGGGAACTCGCTGTGTTACCTTGGTGAAATTTCCTGAGGCATTGCTTGGCGGTATTAATGAAAACTGTGATGCAGTGTTGGATCCTATATAAAAAACGTTTCCCTCAAACTCCAACTTGGGAAATGCATCCACCGTAAATATTGCCTTTTGTCCAATTTTAATTCCTGACAGATTTGTCTCCTCCAAATAGACCAACACCCACTTTAAGCTATCTTGCGTAATGGTCATTACCGATTGGCCTGGCTGAACCACATCACCAGGAAGCAGCCATCTGCGAGCGACCAAGCCACCATGTGGTGCATATACCTTTGTATTGCTTAACTGAACATCAACCATCTGAAGTTGGGCAGTAGCGGTTTGCACTGAAGCTTCGGCTGTCGATATAGCGCCTTTTGACACGTTCAGTTGGGCTTCTGCTGCATCAAGTTGCGCCTGAGCAGATTCAGATGCCTTTTTGAGGTGATCGTATTGCTCTTGAGTGATAACACCGCCCGTAAACTGCGCTGAAGCTCTTTTAAAATCATCCTTTGCCCGATCTCTAGCAATAACCAAAACAGTCAAATTCTTTTCATCGTAGGCAAATTTGTACTTCGTCTGATTAAGATTTGCAGTGGCAAAGGTCACCTGCGAAAGTACTTGTCGCCTTTGAGCAAGCAAGTCTGAGCTGTCCAACTCCACCAAAAGTTTACCCGCAGTTACCGTATCGCCCTCATTAACAAATAGAGTTACAATTCTCCCAGAAATTTTAGCACTTACCGATACCTTATTGGCATCAATGTATGCATCGTCAGTGGAGATGTATCGAGAATAATCTCGATACCAATAATAACCACCCGCTACAACAAATGCAATTACCAATCCAAGCGGCAGGTAAACCAAAAATTTACTCTTCTTGCCATCGGAGTTCACTCTCTTCATAAAGCTATTTTTACAGAATTATTTTAATCTTGAAATTCCTAAAATGAAAATATTCACAAACATGCGCATTTGCTCCTCCATAATGTCGTAGTCTTCCTGTGAAATGTAGTTGAGTTCCTTGCGCTTACTTACCACAATTCTTAAACCTTTAAACAGGTCAAGAAAAAGTTGGGCATACTTTGAACAATCATCTATATTAAAATCGCCATCCTCTTTTCCCTTGTGCATAATATCTGTCACCATCTCCAGCTCATGGGTTGCCAGCTCCTGAGATAGGTAGCCAAGCTTAATGTTATAGGTGGAGAAATCGCTTACCCTTAATTTACTGAGATTGAGGAATGTTTTAAAATAGCCCAATCTTACATTGGAGAATTCGTGTAACATATCCTCGGCACGTTGCAACACAGTAAGTTTATGATCTAGTATGTAAAAAAAATCATCCTGCTCCTTGCCTATTACTGCCTTAAAAAGGCTTTCCTTATCAGGAAAGTAGTAGTACAAAGTGGCCTTGGAAATAGCCATATCCGAGGCAATCTCCCGCATAGTCGTTTTCGCAAACCCATAGTGCCCAAATCGTTCCTGAGCAACCTTCAAGATCTCCGTAATTTTCTCTCTATTCTCGCCCCTATGCGTGATATTAACCATTTTGTTTCAAACTTTTATTAATATTGTAGCAATCCAACAACAGCACTTTGACCATTTTGTTCAAGGCGGTCAAAGTAACCGATTTTTTCACTCCCAAACCTCAAAAAAAAGAACAAAATTTAAAATTTTATGCATCTCACAATTGATGAACTTATTACCAATTATGAGAATTTATTTAACATATTCGTTAATAAGAAATATGCATCTATTTTTAATATTAAATCTCATGTAATAGCTGCAATAAAGGTATATTTGTAACCACAAAATGCTATTTAATATAATGCGCAAAATTTTAAGTGCGGCTATTCTGCTCACCCTATTTTCTATGGAGCTTGGAGCTAGTAAGCCAACCAAATTCAGCCCGAAACTCAATCCTATTCCATTTCAGTTAAACCCAACAGAAGCAAACCATTGGGTCGATTCTGTGATGGCCACGATGACCTTGGATGAGAAAATCGCCCAACTTTTTATGGTTGCTGGATATTCAGCTAAGAATCAAGATAATTCTGCAGATGTCCTTCTCCTAATTAAAAAGTATGGTATCGGGGGTGTTATCTTTTTCCAAGGTGGACCTAAAAATCAAATCAGTATAACCAACCGACTTCAAAAGGCCTCGAAAATACCACTTCTCATAGGTATGGATGCCGAATGGGGTCCCTCGATGCGACTAGATAGCGTCATTCGCTACCCTCGGCAGATGATGCTTGGTGCACTGCATAACGATAGCCTCATCTACCTCATGGGGAAAGATATAGCCAGACAGCTCAGACGCTTGGGCGTTCAAATAAACTTTGCTCCCGTTGCCGATATCAATAACAATCCCAATAACCCGGTTATTAATACCCGTTCTTTTGGTGAAAACAAATTGAATGATAGCAAAAAAGCTATTGCCTATATGCATGGACTTCAAGACAATGGTATAATAGCTTGCGCCAAACATTTTCCAGGCCATGGCGACACCGACCAGGACTCCCACGAAACACTTCCGACAATATCCTTTCCAAAATCGAGAATTGATACGCTAGAACTCTATCCATTTAAGCAACTCTTCAATGCTGGGGTAGCCTCGGTAATGGTTGCTCATTTAAAAGTTCCTGCCTTGGAAAATGGTAGAAAGGTGCCCACCTCCCTATCGCGACAAGTAGTAACCAATCTTCTTCAAGACAGCCTTGGATTTAAGGGCTTAATTTTTACCGATGCCCTTAACATGAAGGGAGTTAGCACCTATAGAAAACCACGTCGAGTTAATGTAATGGCCCTAGAAGCTGGAAATGACGTACTCCTTTTTCCTGGTGAGATTCCAGAAAGCATTGCCAAAATAAAACGATTCGTAAGCAAGGGTAGAATTCCGCTGACGGCTATTGAATCAAAATGTCGTAAAATATTGGTAGCCAAATACTATGCTGGCTTATCCACGTTCATACCTATCGATACTACCAATGTTGTTAACGACCTCAATACCACCGAATCGGAGTTGCTTAAGCGTAAAATTTCGCGAGAAGCCATAACATTAGTAAGTAATCACCACAATTTTATTCCCATTCAGCGGCTCGACACCTTATCAATTGCCTATCTTGAAATTGACCCCGGTATGGGAAGTAGCTTCATTGGCATGCTACAAAACTATGCACCGATTAAGTCTTTTAGCATTACACGAGACTCCTACCAGGGTCGAATTGATTCCATGATTCGACAGCTTAGAAAATTCAACACCATAATTGTAGGCTACCATAACATGGATGCTCGCCCGCAATTCGATTTTGGTATTAGAACGGAGATGGTTAATCTTATTGATACGCTTTCAGCAAGCCACAAAGTTATACTTTGCCTTTTTGGTTCCCCCTATGCACTCATGAAATTTCCAGCAACATCGATGCCCAATACCATATTGATAGGCTACGATAACAGCAACGAAATTCAGGAAATGGCAGCACAAATTCTTATGGGCGGAATTGGCGCACAAGGTAAGCTTCCAGTATCGGCCGGCGAACAATTTCCATCAGGTTTTGGAATTACAACCGAAGGAGGAATTAGAGTAAGCTATGTGCTACCCCAGGAGGTTGGTATTTCTACTGCAGCACTTAATCGGGTCGACTCCATTGCGAGCCTTGCAATAATTGCAGGTGCAACTCCCGGATGCCAAATTTATGCTGCCATCGACGGTAAAGTTTTTCTAAATAAAGGATATGGATGGCAAACATACAATAGCACCGACTTCCCCATAACACCAAACACTCAATACGACATTGCCTCCGTAACAAAGGTAACAGCTACCCTACCCGTTATAATGAAACTAAGATCAGAAGGAAATCTCTCCTTAGGAGATTCATTGGGTAAATTCGTGCACCTATCACGCAAAAACAGCAAAAACAAAATTAGAGTTTGGCAGCTGCTTATGCATCAAGCAGGGTTGAAGGAATACGTTCCCTATCAATTTGATTACCTAACCCCAATGCGGCCAGGCGACGTTGCATACAGCACTTCAGTAAGTGATACTTTTCCAATAAAAGTTGGCGCTGGAAAGTTTTTAAACCTATATACACAGCTAAACCCCTCCATATTTAGCAACCACTTTAGTCCCAAATTTCCAATATCTATTGCACAAAGCCTATATTCGGTTGATGGACTCAAAGACAGCATCTACAAGAAGATTGACGATTGCCCAACCTATAGCGATAACCAATATCGCTACAGCGATCATGGGTTTATCTACCTTCAACGAATAGCAGAGAACATAACCGGACAATCGTTGGATAGTTTAGCAACAAAATACTTCTACAATCCTTTAGGAATGAATAATACAGGGTATTGTGCTGCTGATAAATTTTCTCTCGACAGCATTGCCCCAACCGAATATGATTTTATATACCGGAAACAGGTTGTACGTGGTTATGTACATGACCCTACCGCCTCACTTCTTGGTGGAATTTCGGGAAATGCAGGTATATTCAGCAACGCTAACGACCTCGGTAAGCTGCTCCAAATGTTTCTGAACAATGGTTATTATGGAAAGCAACAATTGCTCGATTCTGCCTCCATTTCATTATTCACCAGCCCCTATAGTTTGGGAAATAGACGTGGTCTTGGTTGGGACAAGCCCGAAACAGATACAACAAAGGGTAACCCTGTAGGACCAACACCATCGCCACTTAGCTATGGACATAGTGGTTTCACCGGAACAATGGTTTGGGTTGACCCTGATACCAAGTTGGTCTATATATTTCTCTCCAATAGAGTATATCCCGAGGCCGAAAATTCCAAATTGGCTAAGATGAATATTAGAACCGACATTCTCGATGAGCTTGAAAAGGCTACAAAAGCCAAATAATCAATTCATAAAATTAAGAAGGCCCCGCAATGTGCAGGGCTTTTTTTATGCTGATTAACTTCTATATAAAGCTATTTAACCCTATGCTTTACATAGAGTGTATTTTGATCGAGGTTTTGCTCATACCCCTGAATTATGGCCTTGAGTCGGTTCGCCAAAAGACTTGCAGTATCGGGCAATGCATCTAACAGATTTTTTTTCAATAAGCTATCCTTTCTATAATTATATAGAGCAATAGGCTTTTCTCCATTAAACTGTAAGTCGTAGTCACCCTCAATTAGCTGATAAATTCCACTTATGTAATTAACGGCAAAGTGACGTGAATTGGTGTCAAAAAGCGAAGTTCCGTACCCAATAAATGGTCTTTCACATCCAACCAGTTGCAACACTGTGGGCATAATATCTGCCTGCTGTGCCACCGTATTGCTAATGCCGTGAAAAGTGGTATCGCCCGGGTAATAAAAAATAATTGGAATATCATAGTTTCCAATCTTATTGCCATAGTATTCGCCCATAGGTTGAGCAGTATGATCGGCCGAAAAAATAAAGAGCGTATGGGAGTACCAACTTGTTTTCTTTGCTGCTTCAAAAAAGCGACGGATGGAATAATCGGCATAAGCAATAGTCTGTAATATTGGCAACTTACCCGTTGGAAAAACACCCTCATACTTTGCCGGAACCGTGTAGGGATGATGTGACGAAAGCGTAAATACGGCGGTAAAAAAAGGTTGTTTAAAGGAGGTCAACTCCTTGGAAAAATATTGCAAAAATTCTTCGTCGTATATACCCCAGCCGCCATCTTCGGCATTGGGACCGGTGTACTCATTCTTACCATAGTATTTTTCAATTCCCGCTGCTGCTGCAAAAGCATCAAATCCCATGGTACCATTATGTCCCCCATGAAAAAAAGAGGTATTATAGCCCATCTCCCTTAAAAATTCGGGCAGCGTATTAATTCGATCCGATCCATATCTAGTGGTTATGTAAGGATCGTCAATAAGCGCAGGAATGGAGGCTAAAATAGAAGGAACCGCCTCAATGGATCGTTTGCCGTTTGCATAGGCATTTTGGAATGCCCAGCTATGTGCCGCAATTGAATCGAGGAAAGGGGTATAACCACCATTGCTACCAAAAAATCCGGTATACTCACTTGAAAAGCTCTCGAGAATAAAAATTACCACATTAGGTTTACTCCATCGGGCAGAAGCACTATCAAAATGCTGTTCAGGATTATATAGTGCTAAAAGATCGGCCTTGTCTTGAAAATAAATTTTACCCGATATCTCCTTCTTTTTCATTGTTTGCATTATGGTGAACGGTGAGTTCAACACAAGCGCCACATTCTGCGCCGAGGTATATGTTGCCGCAGTAATTATTCTTAAGGGCTTCATTTGAAATCCGCCTCGAGCAGATAGAACACCAACTCCTAGAATAAGAACTGCAACCACACCTTGTTTTAGATAATTAAGTGTTGTTACCACTCCGGGTGTATGACCTCGTTTAAGACGTGGATAGCACACCCACATTAAAGCCACCAACACCATCCAGGCGAGTATTATATACCAATAGTCTCTTATAAATTGAGGTAACATATTTTTAAAGTCACTACCCAACCAAACAGAGGAAAAAATATCGGAAGTAAGTCGCTTATGTTCAAAATCGTAGAACTTGGAATCAACAAAATTTGTGGCAAGAGCAAGCCCATTCACAATTATAAAATAAAGCTTAAGGAACAGCTGATATCCCCGAAAATCTTTAAACCTTCCAGGTGCGATATGCATAACCAAAAACAGGAGATTTAAATAGACAATTGCAGAAAGATCGAATCTAATTCCTGCAATAAAAAGTCCCGCACCTTCACCAAAACCAGCTATTTCAAAATTATGAATGTTAAGTAGATAAAAGAATAGCCGAGAAAGAGAAAAGGCGAAGAGGAGAAGCAATAAGCGAAGAAAGAGTAAACGTTGATGATAAAGATAGTGTCGCATTAGAGGTATATTTTCAGGAACAGACTCAATTAACCGATAATCTACAAAAGTAACCTTTTTAGGGAAAATGGTCTTAACCTCACATTACATGTTGTATAACAAGCTATAAATGTGCCATAAATCATACTTTTTTATTCGTTGCTAAAAATACTTAAAACTACTTTTGCAAAGACTCATAGGTAAACTAAGGGTGTTGGATGCATGGATTATTATTAAGTAACAATAATTCAAGAGTTTGTCAGTGCATTTTTGCCATTTTAATATAGAAACATTAACCATTTTTTAACAAAATAATTCACAAATGAAACCTACTCATATCGAACATGTCGGCATTGCCGTAAAAAGTCTCGAATTAGCAATTCCTTACTGGGAAAATGTCTTAGGCCTCAAATGCTACAGTGTAGAAGAGGTAAAGGAACAAAAGGTGAAAACTGCTTTTTTCATGGTTGGACAAACCAAAATTGAGCTGTTAGAATCGACAGATCCAGAAGGCCCCATTGGGAAATTTATTGAAAAAAAGGGAGAAGGCATTCACCATATGGCGTTTGCCGTTGAGGGTATCGAAAATGCACTTGCCGATGTTGAAAGCAAAGGCGTACAGTTAATCGACAAGACTCCTCGCCATGGTGCAGAAGGTTTAAGCATTGCCTTTCTCCATCCAAAATCAACTTTTGGTGTGCTCACCGAACTGTGTGAGAATAAGAATAAAAAATAAACACAATTTAACGTAACCTACAAACAACTTGAGATGAGCAGCAATCAGGAAAAAATCAAGGAATTAATCGACCTCCGAGAACAAGCCAAACTTGGTGGTGGACCAAAGAGAATCGAAACCCAACACAAAAAGGGCAAGTATACTGCTCGTGAGCGTATTGAGATGCTTGTTGACGAAGGAAGTTTCGAAGAGTTTGATATGTTTGTATCCCACCGTTGTATCGATTTTGGCCTAGAAAAGGAAAGTTACCTTTCCGATGGCGTGGTTACCGGTTATGGTACAATCGACGGACGTTTGATTTACATATTCTCACAAGACTTTACCGTTTTTGGTGGATCGCTTTCGGAAATGTATGCCGCCAAAATATGCAAGATTATGGATATGGCCATGAAGGTTGGAGCTCCTGTAATCGGCATTAACGATTCAGGTGGAGCTCGTATCCAGGAGGGCGTTAAAAGTTTAGGTGGTTATGCCGAAATTTTCCAACGCAATATTCTAGCATCAGGTGTTGTTCCCCAAATCTCCGCCATTTTTGGACCTTGTGCTGGTGGTGCCGTTTACTCCCCTGCTCTCACCGATTTTATCATTATGAGCAAGAACACCAGCTACATGTTTGTTACAGGACCCAAGGTAGTAAAAACAGTAACTGGCGAGGATGTAACCCAAGAGCAACTTGGTGGTGCCGTTGTTCATGCAACAAAATCGGGTGTTTCCCACTTTGTTGCAGAAAATGAGGAAGAAGGAATTATGCTCATCCGTAAGCTATTGAGCTACTTACCTCAAAACAACATGGAAGAACCACCAGTAGTTCCCTGTACCGATCCCATTGACCGTCTCGATGATTCACTAAATGATATAATTCCCGACAATTCGAACAAGCCTTACGACATCCTTGATGTTATACACTCCTTGGCAGATAATGGGGAATTTCTTGAAGTTCATCGCGATTTTGCCCCAAACATTGTAATTGGTTTCGCCCGTTTCAATGGAGTAAGCGTTGGGATGGTTGCCAACCAGCCAAAGTATCTCGCCGGAGTTTTGGATATTAACGCCAGCCGAAAAGCTGCCCGCTTTGTTCGCTTTTGCGATGCATTCAATATTCCAATTGTAACGTTGGTTGACGTTCCTGGATTCTTACCTGGCACCGGTCAAGAGTATGGTGGCATCATTCTCCATGGAGCAAAGTTGCTTTTTGCCTACGGAGAGGCAACAGTTCCAAAAATAACCATCATCCTACGCAAAGCATACGGTGGAGCATACGACGTTATGAGCTCCAAGCACCTGCGCGGAGACCTAAACTATGCTTGGCCAACGGCTGAAATTGCGGTTATGGGTCCTAAAGGCGCCATTGAAGTGTTGCTCAGCAGGGAGCTCAGCAACATTGAGGATGAAAAAGCAAAAGTTAAGATGCTAATAGACAAGGAACAGGAGTATCGCGAAAAATTTGCCAATCCATATGTAGCGGCTAAGTTTGGTTACATCGATGATGTAATTGAGCCACGAAATACTCGTTTCCGAATCATTAGAGCACTTCAAGCGCTATCCACTAAAAAGGATATTAATCCGCCCAAGAAACACAGCAATTTGCCACTTTAATCCCAAGTCAAGAATGATGAAAAGACTGAAAAAAGTTGCATTTCTCTTGGGATTGTTAACGGTAACCCAAATAGGATTTGCACAGAGCGCAAAAGACCTTAAGATAAACGAGGTGCTGCTCAACAATAAAACCAGCTATATTGATAACTTTGGATACAGAAGTGCATGGATTGAAATTTTCAACACCGCCTACAACAAGGTTAACATAGCCGGCTGCTACCTCACCGATGATTTGAATAACCCCAAAAAGTATCGGATTCCCAAATCTGATCCCAACACGGTTATTCATACACGCTCGTTCACCATATTTTTTGCCGACGACAGAACAACACATGGAACATTTCACCTGAACTTTGTGCTTGATTCCAATTCTCGATTTATCGCTCTTTTTGACGTAAATGGCAGAACCCTCATCGACAGTATGAGTCTACCACATCAAAATGCAGATATCTCTTTTGGCAGAATTGAGGACGGCGGTGAAACGGTTGGTTTTTTAAAAAAGACCACCCCTATGGCAACCAACTACACCGATGAAGTAATATCTGCAGGAGCTCGATTTGCAGCCTCAGATCCCGAAGGATTTGGAATGACGATAACGGCAATGTCGGTAGTGTTTTTTGCGTTAATTCTGCTCTATGTCGTATTTAAACATGTTGGTAAACGACACATTAGGGCTCAAAAAGGCAAGAATGACTCTGGCGTGGTTGGTGCTGAACAGACTAAAGAGATGTCAGGCGAAGAGATTGCTGCAATTTCACTAGCACTCCACCTCTACGAAACAGAGCAGCACGATCAGGAATCGACCATACTCACTATCAATAGAGTTGCTAAAGCATACTCTCCATGGAGTTCTAAGCTTTACGGCCTAACCCAAAATCCTCAGAAACAAAACCGTAAATCCCAATTTAATCGCTAGCAAATCATGAAAGAGTTCAAATTCAAAATAAATGGGAATGAGTTCAACGTTAACATCAACAATGTTGAAGGCAACATTGCCGATCTTGAGGTTAATGGAACCCCCTACAAAGTTGAAATCGATAAAGAGCTTAAGCCTTCTAAGACTCCTAAATTGGTTCGTCCGGTTGCTATTCCATCCACCGATTCACATCCTTCGGTAGCCAAAACACAAAGCCCTGGTAGAGCGACAGCAGGAGCAATTAAATCTCCACTTCCTGGTGTAATCCTCGATGTAATTGTAAAAGAAGGAGACTTCGTTAAAATGGGTCAGAAAATTCTTGTTCTAGAAGCCATGAAGATGGAGAACAATATCGATTCCGATAAGGAGGGCCACGTTAAGGAGGTCAAGATTCGTAAGGGTGATTCAGTTCTCGAAGGTGATGTCTTAATTATCATAGGAGACTAGCAATGGAAAATACAACTAGCTTCTTAACATTTTTACACGACAACCTACTACAGTTTTTTTCCTATACTGCCTTTGCCCACTTAACTGTTGGCCATTTGGTGATGATTGCTGTAGGGTTGTTGTTTATTTACTTGGCAATTTCCAAAGAATACGAACCACTACTTCTTATCCCCATTGGCTTTGGGATAATAATTGGGAATATTCCATTTGCCGAGGGACTGAAAATTGGGATCTACGAGGAAGGAAGCGTTCTCAACTACCTCTACTTTGGCGTTTCGCAAGGGCTATATCCACCATTGATATTTTTGGGCATTGGGGCAATGACCGACTTTAGTGCCCTAATCTCTAACCCTAAGCTGGTGCTCATTGGCGCAGCAGCTCAGCTGGGTATCTTCGGAGCTTACATGGCAGCATTACGACTGGGATTTAGCCCGGAAGAGGCAGGCGCGATTGGCATCATTGGTGGTGCCGATGGCCCAACGGCTATCTTCCTTTCCTCTAAGTTGGCACCCGACCTGATGGGGGCCATTGCGGTTTCGGCATACTCTTACATGGCTTTGGTACCGGTAATTCAGCCACCTATTATGAAGCTTCTAACCACTCGAAAAGAGCGTGTTATTCGAATGAAAGCTCCACGACAGGTTTCAAAAATGGAGAAGATACTCTTCCCCATTATTGGGTTACTGCTTACCACATTCATGGTTCCATCCGGCTTGCCTCTGCTTGGCATGCTCTTCTTTGGAAATATGCTTAAAGAGAGTACCGTGACGAAGCGTTTGGCCGATACGGCAAAAGGACCTCTCATCGACATTGTTACCATTCTTATTGGTCTTACGGTTGGAGCATCTACCCAAGCAACATCTTTCCTAACGCCTAAGAGCGTTGGTATATTTACCCTTGGTGCAGTGTCGTTTGTAATTGCAACCATTGGTGGAGTAATGTTTGTTAAGATTTTCAACATCTTCCTAAGGGAGGGTAACAAAATTAACCCACTTATTGGAAACGCAGGCGTTTCTGCAGTTCCCGATAGCGCCCGTGTATCGCAGGTTGTTGGATTGCAATACGATAAATCGAACTACCTACTTATGCATGCCATGGGACCAAATGTGGCAGGAGTTATTGGAAGTGCCGTTGCTGCAGGTATTTTACTCAGCTTCTTGGCATAAATTGAACATTTATCATTTTTTTAGAGGCCACAAATGTGGCCTCTTTTTTTATCGTCAATTGGTATTTCACAATAAGAAAAAGATCTCCATACAAATTGCCTTTAAGCTATAATCCAAAGCTAAAAAGTTAAATTTGTTCAAATTATGGCTGAATTATGTTGCCATTTTGTAAAAATCATTAGGTTTGTAAAGGCATCACAATGCTCAAAAACCATAAGCTACTAAACTTTCAAACCAATGAACAAGAAAATTGCATCAGCCGGCAATAATGGAGAAAAAGAACGATCCGACTGCCTGGTTACGATTGAACAAACCGATTCCGGTGGAATCACTGTAAACATGAAGAGCAAAGTAAAGGTGATGTATGGCAAATCTAACGAGCTGCTTTGCCGTCAATCACTCGAATTCTTTGGAATCAAAAATGCCATTCTCACCCTCGACGATAAAGGTGCTTTGCCATGGACCATTATGGCTCGCATCGAGGCAGCCGTTAAGCAGATTATCGATACTGAAAAGGAACTGCTGCCAGAGTTCATTCAGGAGAATAAATATAACAGTAGCAAAGACAAGTTTCGGTTCACAAGACTATACCTCCCCGGCAACAAACCAGCTATGATGCTCAATGCAGGATTACATAGACCAAACGGTATTATCCTAGATTTGGAAGATTCCGTTGCTCCTGCAAAAAAATTTGAGGCTCGATTTATTGTTCGAAACGCACTCCGCACGCTCAATTTTTATGGAGCCGAGCGAATGGTAAGAATTAATCAGTTTCCAAAAGGATTGGAAGATTTGAAATTCATTATTCCTCATAATGTGCACCTAATCCTTGTACCAAAGTGTGAAAGTGCCGAACAGATTATCATGCTTGAAAAAGAGATTGAAAACATTAAAAAGAATTTTAATATCGATCACCCAATATTCCTTATGCCAATTATCGAGAGCACGCTAGGAGTTGAAAAGTCATTTGAAATAGCCATTTCAAGCCCCAATATCGCTGCACTAGCAGTTGGGTTGGAAGATTACACCGCCGATCTTGGCGCACGCCGCACCAACGAAGGTCAGGAATCATTTTACGCGAGAACAAGGGTAGTTAATGCATGTAAGGCTGCCGGTATCCAACCCATTGATTCAGTATTCTCTGATGTGGCGGATATGTTAGCCCTGAAGGAAAATGTAAAAGTATCCAAAGGGCTCGGTTTCGAAGGAATGGGCTGCATTCATCCTCGCCAAATTCCGGTAATACACGAAGGATTTGCTCCAGACAGCATGGAGGTTGAAAAGGCAATGAAAATTGTGGATGCCTTTATTATTGCAACAGAACAAGGACTTGGCGTAGTGTCGATTGGATCGAAAATGGTAGATCCACCCGTTGTTAAGCGTGCAGAAAAGACGATTAATTTAGCCATTAGCCTAGGACTACTATCACAAAATTGGAGGGAGCAATACCATGAGTGTTAAATTTGTAAAAAATGCAGTAGGCCGAATGGTGCCAACAGAAATAAATGGCCAACCGGCAATTCCGTTTAAGGGTGATGGCAAGCACCGCCCAACCGGTAGAATGTATGCACCGATGATACCCACCGTATTGGATTACCCCGAAGATGGAAATAAGGTATTGACAAGCATAAAGGAGGCACTCATTAAGTGTGGATTAAAAGATGGAATGACCATCTCTACCCACCACCACCTCCGCGATGGTGACCTGGTAAGCCAAATGATTTTTGATGTAGCCCACCAGATGGGGATCAAGGATCTTGTATGGCTTCCCTCCGCCTCCTTCCCTTGCCACGACCCGCTAATTAAATATTTAGAAGATGGCACCATCAACCGCATTGAGGGCAGTATGAATGGCCCGCTGGGCCGATTCACCAGCCAAGGAAAAATGAAAGGCACAGCCGTGCTTCGTTCGCACGGAGGTCGCGTACAAGCCATTCAAGATGGGGAAGTGCATATCGATATTGCCATAATAGCGGCCCCCACCTCCGATCAGTTTGGAAATGCAAATGGCGTGAATGGCCCCTCAGCTTGTGGGCTACTGGGCTATGCCTTTGCCGATAGCCAGTTTGCCGATAGGGTAATAGTGGTAACCGACAACCTTGTGCCATTTCCTTGCGCCCCCATGCAAATACTGGGTAACTACGTAGACTGCGTGGTAAAGGTGGATAAGATAGGTATTCCCGAAAAGATAGTGTCTGGAACAACCAAAGTTACCTCTAGCCCCGACAGGCTATTGATAGCTGAACTAACTGCTAAATTTTGCGAAGAGGCAAATTTACTAACCGATGGTTGCGGCTTTCAGGCTGGAGCGGGCGGAACATCTCTAGCTATAGGAATCTACTTTCATGAAATGCTGAAGCGAATGGGCAGAAAGGCTCGCTTTGGCTTTGGTGGCAGTACGCAATACTTAGTTAAAATGCTCGAGGATGGTGTATTAGATTACATTTTAGACGCACAATCCTTTGATCTTGAATCGGTAAAATCGATCAAAGAAAACGCGAACCATCTCGATGTATCGGTATGGCACGCCTACAACTACCATAGCAAAGGAAATTACAATGGCATGACCGACATTGCAATTCTTGGAGCCACCGAAATCGATCTCAACTTCAACGGTAACGTGGTAACCCACTCCGATGGTTATCTACTGCATGGCATTGGCGGATGGCAGAATTGCCTCCACGCAAAAACGGTTATCATTCCCGTTCCGCTCTTCCGTGATCGTATTCCGGTAATTGTGGATGAGGTAACAACACTCTGCGGACCTGGCGAACTCATCGATGTAATAGTTACAGAGAGAGGAATTGCCATCAACCCTAAACGTACCGATCTGCTCGAAAAGATGAAAGGAAGCAAGCTTCCAATTAAAACCATTCAGGAGTTGAAGGATGAAGCCGACAAAATTTGCGGCATTCCCGATAAGCCAAAATTCACCGATGAGGTAGTTGCAGCCATTAAGTGGGTAGATGGAACGGTGATTGACGTGGTTAGGAAGATTGCAGAATAAAAATAAAGATTAAAACATTGCGGGGAAGGTGGTTTATTTTCGCCTTCCCCTTTATTTTTAATTTTACACATTCTCATTGGTTTTGTAGGGTATTACAATCGAGTGTTGTATGAAAAAAAAATTACTGAGGAAATGCAGCCTTAAAGCATATTATAACAACCTTCTTTCATTATAATCGTTAATAATTAATCCGTATGGTGCAACAATTTTAACAAATAAAACAAACAAATTAACAAAATATTTTTTTTTCAAAAAGTATTTTATTTCTATTGATTAGTCTTAATATTTTATAATTTCGTTTTGCTTTTAAACCAGCAGAATAAATGAGAACAGTTCTATTCATAGAAAAAAAATTTAAGGATGTAGCAAATATTCTTTTGCCTGCTTGGGTGGTATTTAACATCGATTTATTTTTAAGTTTCTTATCCATACTCATAGCCTACACCCTTCGCTACAATTTTATTTTCCCTGATGAAGTTTCGAATAACTTTTCAGTTGCTATTCTGCGATATCTCCTTATTAGAGGTGTAGTATTTTTAATATTCGGAATTGCACAAACACACATAAGGTATACTAACAGCAGAGAGTTAATTCGTTTACTTTTTGCCGTTTTAACAGGCACCATCCTACTAAGTATGGTAAGTTTCATTCGTCACATGCTCGGCCTCTCAGTTTACCTTTCGTTTTCAGTTTTAATCATCGACTTTTTCGTGGTAATCTACCTCTTAGCAGGTTTCAGAATCCTTGCCCGCTACATTGTTTATCGTATTAAAACAGGAAATAAAAATATAGACTTTAATGTGGTAATATTTGGGCATGATCATTTTGCTGTTTCCATTAAAACAGCCATAGAAACAGATATAGAAAATCCAAAAAAAATAATAGGCTTCATTCATAATACGCCAAAAATTTATCGTCAACGCATCGAAGGGGTAAGCATTTTTAACTTAGAGGAATTGGATAAACTCAAAGAGTCGTATGCTGTGAGAGAACTTATAATTACCGACAGTTTAATTACTGCTGAAGCGAAGAATTACCTCATTGAAAAATGTCTTAACCTAAACATTAAAATTCTAAACCTAAGAAACCATAAGGAACTCCTAAATAATGATTCTAACACACCTCAGCTTAACGAAATTAAAATTGAAGATCTACTGCAGCGTGAACCCATTAACCTAAGCATAAAAAACATAGCCCATTCACTTAAGGGAAAAAACATATTGATTACAGGGGCTGCCGGCTCTATTGGAAGTGAAATAGCACGACAAGTTTTCAACTTTTCACCAGGTAAACTTATCTTGCTCGATCAGGCAGAGACACCCATCTACTTTGTGGAGTTGGAAATGTTGGCCAAGTATAAATCGATGGATAGTAACGTGGAAGTTATTGTAGGTGATATCACCGACAGCATTCGGATGAACAAGCTATTTGAACAAACACCTATCGACATAATTTTTCACGCTGCAGCCTATAAACACGTTCCACTAATGGAGAGCAATCCAAAGGAGGCTGTTAAAAACAATGTATTTGGAACCAAAATACTTGCCGACCTCGCTGTTGCTTACAATGTGGAGAAATTTGTCATGATTTCAACCGATAAGGCAGTAAATCCGACCAACATTATGGGAGCCACCAAACGAATCGCCGAAATCTATACCCAATCGTTGAACGGACAAGCCAGAACCCAATTCATCACCACCCGATTTGGGAATGTTCTAGGCTCCAACGGTTCAGTAATTCCACTTTTTAAGCAACAAATTGAAAAAGGCGGTCCAGTTACCGTTACCCACCCGGAGGTAACCCGGTTCTTTATGACCATTCCGGAGGCATGCCAGCTGGTTCTTGAAGCAAGCGTAATGGGTCATGGTGGAGAGATATTTATTTTCGACATGGGAAAAAGTGTAAAAATAGTTGATCTAGCAAAAAACATGATTAGGCTTGCCGGATACCAGGAAGGTAAAGATATTGAAATTCACTTTACCGGATTGCGTCCCGGCGAAAAACTCTACGAAGAGCTTCTCATGAATGGAGAGAACACACTTCCAACCTACCACAAAAAGATAATGAAAGCCTCGGTTGTAAAAATGGACTACACCACGATTACCTCCCACCTCGAACTGCTATGGAATATACTCCAAACCGATAAGAATCAACTCTCGTTAGTGACAAAAATGAAGGAGATCGTTCCTGAGTATATAAGCCAAAACTCACCTTATTGTAAACTCGATATCCAAGTTAAAGAGGAGATAATAAAACAACAATAGACAGCCACCTTCAACCATTTTTTCAATTGAGAGAGTAAAAACGACCTAACCTCACAGCGCAATTTTATATCTTTGTAGTAAATATTTACAACATATGGACAATCAAACAACACCAAAGAGCAATACAAATGAGGAGATAGATCTCCTTGAGCTCTTCAATCGAATGGGAAAATCAATTCTTAAAGGAATTAGGTGGATGCTAGATATACTCTATAAACTAATTATTCTCATTCTTGGCAAGAGCATTTGGATTGGCTCATCTGCAGTTATTGGAATTATTATTGGAGTTGTTTTCTTCTTTATTACGCCTCGATTTTATTCCTCTCAAATGGTGGCAATTTCCAATTCAACAAACAACGACGTTGTGGTTAATTCATTAAACCAACTCAACGAACTCTGCCTTAACTCTAATCACCAAGCACTGGCAAATTACCTTGATATTTCGTTACAACAGGCCGAACAGATAAAATCCATTAAGGCCTTTTACGGTATCGATCTTAACAACGATAAAGTTACTGATTATATTGACTACCTTAATTCCTTTAACTCTAAGGACACTAGCATACACAGATTAAAAGACATCTTTTACTTGAAAATTGAGGTATTCAATGAATCAGTCTTCTCTGCAATTCGTGATGGAATTAAGCACTACATTTGGAGTAATCCATATATTGAAGAAAATAACCAAATTCGCAAAGGACAAATAACTGATATGATTGCTGCATACAGCAAGGAAATACAAAAGTTAGACAGTCTGCAAAAAGACTACTACTTCAACCAGCTAACCCAAAGAGCGGGAAATGGGCAAATTATATTTCTCAACGAAAAAGATGTGAAGCTCTTTCACAAGGAGATGCTTGAACTTGTGGCCCAAAAGCAACTTCTGCAGAAAGACATGACTTTAAATCCAGATCCAATTACCATTATTCAAGATTTCACTCAACTGTCACAAGCCGAAAACCCGTGGACTAAATATGTTAAATTCTGGGGGCTTGGGTTCGCAATTTTTGGCTTTGGTGCAGGAATTTGTTGGCAACATAAAAAATCAGTATTCACCTTCCTTCGCAAAAATATTTTGGACAAAAACTGATAGTTAACAATAAAAATCCCGCTCCTTAAAAGGGCGGGATTTTTTATTTTTTTTTAAAATGAATACTGAATAGTATTCGAGCAAATAATCTTTCACAAACTTAAACAACCATCTTGATTACCAACAAAATCGCCACTAACTTAATGGCTTAGCATTATTTACTGCAAGGTTCGATACCAGTATGGTATAAAAAATGGCAAAGAAACCAACCCCGGCAATGGAGTTGAGCATACTCTCGAACATAAAACTCATGCTGCATAAGCTCAAAAAGCCAACCACTAGCCAATCCCTTTTTTTAACTCCCATCCACAACGGAACAAACAACATGGCAAGCAAGGCGAAAAGACCAAAAATACCTGTACCAAGCCACGTTTCAAGATACTGATTGTGGGCGTTATAACGGAATATAACAGCTTGGCTCATTCCTCGTTTTTCATATTGCTTCTGGAGTTCATCCCTAACATCACCTGTTCCAACGCCAATAATCGGGTGATTTTCAATAACACTAAATGCTGACTTCCATATCCAAAACCGAATATTAGTTCCATCAATTTTATTAGAATCATTAATTCCAATATTAACCGAGTTTTCTAAAGATTTTGCTGTATATGCTAAACGATTAAACTGAGTAAAAACAAATAGAATAAAACCAGATATGGCAACTATTACTCCTAATCCTAAAATATATTTCCGTTTAACAAAAGTAAGGAAGAAGAGCCAGCCCGTGATTAGGAGCCCAAAACCAAGAATTCCTGCCCGACTCTGCAACATGATTAAAGAAGCAAAAATTAGCAAAGCAATAAACGAAACCACAATTTTAATGGCAATCCTTTTTGTCCACCAACTATTAAACTCCAATCCAATTATTAGTAGGGCAACCAAGTGATAGAGGGCTAAGTAAGAAGGGTGAATTAAGTAAGACAAATCATGACTTAAAAAGTAACTTGGACCGCCATAAACAGGAATCCTAGGATTAAATACTAAAACACCATTAATCAAAGAAAGAGAGCGATATGTGGCATACCCAAAATAGTAAAATGAAGCAGCACCGCAACCGACCACAAAAGTCCAAAGGAAAGTACTTCTGCTTGATTCATACATTTTTCGTCCATAAGGATACAGCAATGGAACCAGAAGCAATGATAGTTTCAACTGCATATCAAAAAAGGCACCTCTGGTATTAGCAGAAGAAACTAATCCAATAGATTGCAAACAGTAAAACAGAATAAGCAAAACAACCAGTTCCTTAAACCTATCAAAGGAGTAATCATGCTTAATAAAATAACTAAGAAATACAGCACAAAGCCAAACAAATAATATGGGGACAAAAATACTTTTCCCAAATGGCAACGAAAAAAGCAGTAAATAAAAGGCGAAGTAATCCAAATGAACTATAAAACGCATATTTTTTATGAGTAATAAACTGGATTGAAACAAACAAAAACTAAATGAGGACCAATAAAATAAATTGCACTTTATAAAAGTGATCTCAACAATTAGAATAGCCCGCTCATAAAGTTTGACTATCGATAAAAAAGAGAGATAAACATATACCCCGTTATAATCAAATAATTAAGAGGTTATGAAAAATCAATACTAACTTTGTAAAATTTCCTTTAAAGCCTTTGAAATTCTATTTCGTTCATCATCAGTTAAATTAGAGCCGGACGGGAGACATAAACCATCCTTAAAAAACCTTTCAGAAACGCCATTTAGATAGGATGAGCATTTGGTAAACACAGGTTGAAGATGCATTGGTTTCCAGAGGGGCCTTGTTTCAATATTAGCCTTCTCCAACGAAAGACGTATCCTTTCACGGTCAATATTTCGATCATTATTCCCAACAATAATAGAGGTTAGCCAATAGTTAGAATAATGGCCCATAGGTTCATTCTGAAAAGAGATATAGTCGTAGCCTTTTAATAACTCCCTATAGAAACCGTTATTTGCCCGACGCGCTTCTATACGACTTGGTAAAACCTCCAACTGACCTCGACCAATTCCAGCAACAATATTACTCATGCGGTAGTTATAGCCAATTTGAGTGTGCTGATAGTGGGGTGCATTGTCTCTTGCTTGCGTAGAAAGAAATCGCGATTTTTCAACATAATCAATACTATTCGAAACGAGAGCCCCTCCACCCGAAGTGGTAATAATCTTATTCCCGTTAAATGAAAGTATTCCAATTGTGCCGATAGAACCACAACCTTGTCCCCTATAACTGGAACCTAGCGCTTCGGCAGCATCTTCAATAACAGGAATTTCATACCTATTAGCAATGGTTAAAATCTCCTCCATTTTGGCAGGCATACCATAAAGATGCACAACTATTATTGCTTTAGGCTTTTTTTCCCTTTTAATACGATCAGTAATTGCCTCCTCCAACAAAACTGGATCCATGTTCCATGTTTCAGACTCACTATCGACAAAAACAGGAATTGCCCCCTGGTAAGCTATGGGGTTTGCAGAAGCCGAAAATGTAAACGATTGGCAAATTACCTCATCTCCACGCTGCACTCCTAGCATGATCAAAGCAAGGTGCAGTGCAGCTGTTCCAGAACTTAAAGCAGCTACTCCATTAGCAGAAAGATATGATGCAAGTTCTTTCTCAAATTCATTCACATTAGGCCCCAGTGGCGCAACCCAGTTAGTATCATAGGCCTCTTGAACATACTTCATCTCATTACCTCCCATGTGGGGAGAAGAAAGCCAAATTTTATTCATATATAAACCGTTAATTCTGATTAAATCATCTAAAAAAAGTTCTAAAAATAATCCTAAGATCACCGAAGAAAGAGTTATTATGGTAATACTCTAAGTTAATCCTTACCTTATCGGGGTAAATAACCTCGTCATTATATTTTTGTGGATTTGTAACTGATGCTAGCAACTCTTCCTCATTAGCATATACAATCGAAGCAGGACCAGTAATTCCAGGCCTAAGCTTAAGAATTAAACGGTGCTCGCCTACGAGTTTGTCGGCATATCCTGGAACATCTGGACGAGGTCCAACCATACTCATGTCCCCTATAAGCACGTTTACTAATTCTGGCAATTCATCAATTTTATATTTACGAAGAAAAGCACCAAAGGAAGTAATTCGAGACTCTCCTTTTACTGATACTGAACTACCGGTATGATTAATCAACATGGTTCTGAACTTAATCATCTTAAATAATCGACCATTCCTACCAACTCTTTTTTGAATAAAGAAAATTGATCCGTCAGGCATTCTAAATACATGAATAAGAATTATTACTAGAAGAAAAGGAAATAATAACACTATTCCAATAAAAGCCATCACTAAATCAAAAAAGCGCTTGATAAACGGTCTCATATTACCCTCTTTTTTATGGCATTAAAAGCATAGCCTAAAAAACAATACAAACTATAACAAAAAGATAATCCCTCAAATCTTCTATAAACTTGCCAAACATCGAAAGCGGCTCGACCCTTTTTTGCAGAATTAGAATTCCCTACAATTCGATAATATCCCAAAGTTTCATCAAGTCCATATGCATTATATCCTCTTTTTAAGATTAGAAGCCATAGTGCCATGTCATGACTCGATCGGATATTTGGCATTTCAAAATATCCGATCTGCTGTTTATCAACAACAACAGTTAGGCACCCAATAATTGTATTTTTAAGGTAACCAGAGTAACTAATTTTTCGAGGAGCGGTAATCTTCCTATTAGTCAAGATTCCATTTTCATCAATCACTCGATAAGAGGTGAAGGTAAATGAATAATTATTTGATACCATAAAGTTCAATTGCCTTTCAAGTTTGGTTGGTTCCCAAATATCATCACTATCTATAAATGCAATATATCTCCCCATTGCTAATCTTAATGCCACATTGCGTGCTTCGGCAGCTCCAACATTTTCTTTTAATGGAACAAGAATAATATTTGAATTGCTATTCAGAAATGGTTGTATTACTAGCAATGAATCATCAGTGGAGCAATCATCAACAATAATGAGTTCAAAATCTTGATAAGTCTGTTTTAAAACAGACATAATAGTTTCTGAAATGAATCTAGCACTGTTGTGGCAAGGTGTAATTATTGATACCATTTTATGATAGTTTTTTACAATCTCTTCGTAATTTTTCTTGAATCAAAAGAACATGTATCTTATAAAATAATGAGGAAAGGTTTTTAAGATAAAAAAAAACAGAATCAAAAGGATAAAGGGCATAAATTAGAATTAAAAATAGTGGCCTATAATAAACATTAAGCCTACAATTAACTTTTCGATAACCAAATTTTCGAATTAAATATTCCTGAACTCCACTCTTATGAGCGATAGATTGATACCCATCAAAAACAAAATCTACATTTCTTATCAGAATCAATTCCCTACCAATTTCATAAAATAGCAATTCAGAGATATTATTTTTTTGATAATCTGGATCAAACTTCACCACCTTAAGATCAAAAAAATTACCCTTGAAATAAATTATGCCATAAGCATATGCAACCAAAAGATTTGTCGATTTTTCTCTAATTCCAAATATCAAGACTTTATCGTCTAAATTATAAGACGGAATGTAATCTTTTTCCCATTCAATTGAAGATTTTAATTTAAGATAGGTATCATACAATTTAAACGACTTTTCATATACAGAATAGCCTTCTTTGATAAACTCATCAAAAGATAATTCAGAAAATGAATACCCATCTAGAGCGCGTTTAATCTCATATCGAACTTTGCTTTTTAACTTCGAGATATCAGTGAAATGATCTTGAATAACTGCATAAAAAGGATAATGCAATTTACTATCCCAATCGTCAATCCATCTAAGAATTGGGGCCTTTAATATTTTTGTAATTTGTACACATTGATCTTTGTTCGGGGAATCATGAAAAACAGGATTGTTAGGAACACCCATATGCTGATATACTTTCCAATTCATATTTCATTAATTACTTCGTGTCCTATAATGGTTAGTATAATAACTTAAAAAAGAGATGTGCCTCAATTGTTGTTGTTTATCAGCATCAATTTTACCAGTACTAACTTCATGAACATGAAACACTTGAATTTCTCGATCATAAAATATTGGAATACTATTACGATAGCACTTTTCTGCAAAAACGAACTCCTCGCCAAAGAGAAATACACTACTATCAAACAATTCTGAAAACTTTGCACATGCCGCTCTTGACAATATTATGAATGCCCCGTGCGGTGCATAAATTTGTTTCCTAACAAAACAGCGAACATATCGGTTACAAATCTTATTATACATACTTGCAACCGCCCAAAACAAATAACTTGAATATCTATGATGTATATACCATAGCCGGAGACCAACCCATGATCGGTAAGCAACATAAGGATTTTGCAGAACACCATTAATAGTAACGATACTAGGAGCTATTATGCTTTCAGTGCCCATATAACTTTTTAATCCATCGAGAGATATTATCTCAATATCTGGATTAGAAATGATGTAAAAATCAAATTGCCTATTTTCCTTTGCAAAGGAAAAGGCTAGGTTGTGCGCATGCCCAAATCCTAAGTTTTCCGATTTTAAAAGAATAAATCCATATTCCTTCGATAATTTAGTAATTTGATCAAGGCTCGAATTACTAAAAAAGTTATCAACTACGATGAATTCAACATCAAAATCCTTTAGTTTATCAATAAACGAATCTAAAGTTTTTTTAACCTCTGAAGCGCAATTATAATTAACAATAGAAATAAGTAACTTTACTACATTACTTGCCATACATAACAAATTTTGGGAATTTGACTAATTTGAGAACTAATAAGTGAGCGAAGATAAGAAACCAAACAAAAAATGTAACATTGTAAATGAAAAAAGAAATAAGGAAACTGTATAGCACAAAACAATAAAAGACTACTAGCAATAATAATGAATAAATTGACCCATGTTTTGTCCTATTATAAACAAAAGAAACAACTACCCCAGATAAAAAGGAAATAAGAAGCATCCCAGGAAAAGTGTAGTCCTGAATTAGCCCTCTAAATGCAGTATAAATATTAGAACTATTTGAAGCACTTAACCTATTCAGCTGAACAAAATCACTATATATCCCTTGTTCTCTATTATGAAATATTAAGTCGAACAAACCAGAAAAGGTAAACTTTCCATAAGAAACTCCACTAAAATCATAGTTATGCCACCAAATACTAAAAGCATCATAATGACCAAATATGTAAGGTGCAACATGGTTTATGAATGGTCTTAAATCAACATTCAAACTTCCTCCTCGTAAAATTTGTGCAAAAACTAGAAAGGCCAATAAGGATAATACACCCAAACTTAATATCACCACTACTTTTCTTAAACTTTTTACTCGTCCATTATTCCGATATACAATAACAGCAAAATAAGTTGAAATCCATATTGTTAAAGCAATAATAAAAACAGCACGTGTTGTATTAAGAATTGAAATTAACAGCATAACTAGAACAGGAAGTAGAACAACAACCTTCTTAAAATAAGACTCTAAATAATTAAATATTAAAGAACCAAAGAAAACACTGACATACACAAAAAGTTGAAACAACATTACTGTTTTATTTACTGTTTGATGACCAGTATATCGTAATTCAGTAATTCGATTAGCGATATGGAGAAGATCAGTAATACTCGTTAACTTTAAGTGTAAGAATAGCATCTGAAAATAAATTGACATTACACCACCAAGAATGGCGTAGACAATAACTAATCGATATATTAATCGTATTGAAAATGGAAATATATTCGTTTTGGTTTGAAACTTAGTATTTATATTTTTTAATTGGACATATCGATCAGCATACAAATATCCAATACTAAAAGCAACAACTGATAATAGAATAGGAATAATACCACTATAATAAAATCGATAGTCAAGATACAAGGATCCAATAATACAGAAAACAATCATTAACAACCAGTAATGCGCGAAAAAAAAGATAGGATGTAATATCTCCTTTTTGAAAAGATACTTAGCAATCAAAAGAGTACAGAATAAGATTATTACAAATATCGAAATTAGCATTAGATTCTAAACAATTTGTAAGTTAACAAACAACATAAAAATGCTTCAGAAACCAGGACCGCAAATGCAGCGCCTTCAACTTTAAAATACGATGATAATAAAATACACAAACCAAAATTGAGTATTCCTGTTGCAATTACTGAATTTCTAAAAAGGACCTCTCGCTTAATAGTGATTAACCCTAATACTCCAAAAACACTATTGATGGTTCCCAAAAGAATTACTGGACTCATTATTATAATGGAATTAACAATATGGTCATTTGATGACCCTGAAAGCAATTTTGATATATAATGAGGAAAAATAATCAAACCAGCTATTATGCCAAATATCAATGGTGAAGTATAAATAAGGACTTTGACTAATGTGCGACGAACCATTCTAATTTCTATTGTATGAAATTTGTGACTTAAAAATGGAAACAAAGCATCTGTTATCGGACTAATTAAATATCGAATACCCCTTACCGCCTTTTCTGAAATAGAATAATAACCTACAAAATCATTCCGTCCAGTAACAAGCCCTAAAACAAAAGCATTGGTGCTAAAATAAATATTAATAAAAAAATTTGAGAAAAAAATATCTTTTGAATATTTTAATTGTTTAAAAATATCAGAAAATGAGACTACACGAAATTTAAAGTCAAAAGAAAAATAAGCGTAAAAGAATCCTATCAATCCAGCAAACAAAAAACTTAAAGAATATAGTAGTGGAAAAACAAGAATATCTTCTTCGCTTTTAACCAGAAAAACAACGGGCAATAGTAACAATACCTTTGAAATAACATTTATAATAGCAAGTACTCTCATCTTCTCAACACCTTGGAAAAGCCAATTTGGGAAAATAGCATTTCCACCTACCATAAACAAGAAAACAAGATATACACTAGAATTTAATCGAAATCTTGGAATACTGAAGACAAGTATTGAAAAAATTAAAGATGCTATCAGAAATAAAAACAATTTAGCAAAAATTACATGCCAGAAAGTATCCTCAACAAAGTCTGAGTTTTTACGATTGGCTGAAATATCGCGAGTTGATGTATAATTAAAGCCGAAATCAACAAAAATTGTAAAGAAGGTTACAAAACTTAAGGCAAACATTATTAATCCGAATTCATCTGCACCTAGTCGACGTATTAGAAACGGATATAAAAATAAGGGTATGAGATAATTGGCAAACTGTAAAGTGGAAAGTGAAAGAAAACTTTCAATTACCGATCTATGTTTTGTACCAATATTTAGAATATTTATGACTGTCTTTTTTATCATATTTGCGATTCACAAAATGAATATTCAACAAATATTCAATTATATTTTTTAAAAAAAATGGATCAACTTAAAGAATACAAATATTGTTTGATTATTTTCTGTAGTGTTATTTTCTGTTACACTCCTTTACCAATCGCTCTAACCGTAAATCCAAGATTTGATAATTCACTTGATACTAAAATATTCCGCCCATCAAACAAGAATGCCGGCTTGTTCATTTCCGAATAAACCCTATTCCAATCAAGTGATTTGAACATATCCCACTCTGTAATAATTACAACTGCGTGTGCATCTTTACAAGCCAAATACGGATCATCTACAACTGTTACTAGTCGAGTATTTTCCTCAGGTTGTCTTGTTGACAAATAGTCAAGATCAGCAAAAATACGTGATTTTGGTACTTTAGGGTCAAACACCGAAACATTGGCAAGTTCATTTAGCAACATATCTGTGATATAAATGGCAGCAGACTCTCGTGTATCATTCGTATCCTTTTTAAAGGCCCATCCCAAAATTGCAATTTTCTTTCCTGAAACCGTATTAAATAGTGTGTGAATGATATTACTTGCAAATCGCCTCTTTTGATAATCGTTCATAACGATAACCTGATCCCAATAATCGGCAACCTCCGGTAACCCGAAATATCGGCTAAGATAAACAAGGTTTAAAATATCCTTCTGAAAACATGAACCACCAAAACCAACAGAAGCTTTTAAAAATTTGGGGCCAATTCGAGAATCGCTTCCTATAGCATATGCAACCTCATCGACATCGGCACCCGTTACTTCACAGAGGGCAGAAATGCTATTTATGGAAGAAATTCTTTGAGCAAGAAATGCATTAGCAACCAACTTCGATAATTCTGAAGACCAAAGTCTTGTTTGAATAATTTTCTTACGAGAAACCCAGTTGGCATAAATATCTGTTAATGCCTCAATAGCTTTTAACCCTTCTGGAGTTTGTTCTCCACCAATTAATACTCTATCTGGGTCATTGAGATCATTTATGGCGGTTCCTTCAGCTAAAAACTCAGGATTTGAGAGCACTTGAAAATTCACTCCATTGCCAGTTTCACTTAGAATTGCTCGTATTGATTCTGCAGTTCTGACTGGCAAAGTAGATTTCTCTACTACTATTTTATCTGTGGTTGCAACCTTTGCAATTTGGCGAGCACATAGCTCTACAAATTTTAAATCAGCGGCACTTCCTTTACCTATTCCAAATGTTTTTGTTGGTGTATTTACGCTAATAAAAATCATCTGAGCATTAGCAATCGCATTTTCAATATCAGTGGAAAAAAACAAGTTTCTTCCTCTAGCCTCCTTAACCGTTTCAAGTAATCCGGGTTCGTATATTGGTAATTCATCAGACTCCCAATCGGCAATTCTTTCAGCATTAATATCAACGACGTTAACCTGAATATGGGGACATTTCTGTGCAATTACGGCCATTGTAGGGCCACCAACATAACCTGCACCAATGCAGCAAATATTTGTTATTTTGTCCATTTGAATTATTTTTAAACTAATCTGTTGAGAAAGATTATTTTACTGGAAATTAATAAAATAATAAGTAATACAAAGAAAAATAATGCTCTGCAATATTAACATTAATCATACATCGCCTCACAATACTTTTAATCACCACTGATTACTCTAGATAGCCATTGCTAGTTCAAATACCAACTGACTTTAATACAAAGTATCCGAATAGTCAAATGCCACGGCATCCTCAAACAAAGGTAAAACCTTGTCCTTATCCGACAGAATTACCTTATTGGGATCTATTGGCCACTGAATATTTACCGTTGGATCATCCCACCTGAAAGCTCCCTCCTGGTTTGGAACATAGTATGCATCGCACTTATACTGGAAGATTGCTTTTTCGGATAGCGTTAAAAAACCGTGCGCAAAACCTCGAGGAACAAAAAGTTGCCTCTTGTTTTCATCCGAAAGCTCAACAGCCACATATTTTCCAAAGGTTGGTGAGCCTTTCCGCATATCCACTGCCACATCCAAAACCTTCCCTACAACCACTCGAACCAACTTCGATTGGGTGTATGGTGTTAGCTGATAGTGCATACCACGTAGAACTCCATACTGAGAATGAGACTCATTATCTTGAACAAAGGTGGTATTGCAAACCTTTTCAATAAATTGTTTATGCGAATGCGATTCAAAAAACAGACCACGGCTATCACCAAAAACTCTAGGCTCTATAATTTTAACCTCGGGAATTGATGTTTCAATAATGTTCATTAATAGTTACGAGTTACTGGTTACTGGTTACTGGTTACTGGTTACTGGTTAAAGGCTTTCCTAATGACCTAATAACCTAATAACCTAAACGGCTAATCACCTAATTAAGCATCTATTTCTTCGCCACCAAGCTAACCAGATATTGTCCATACTGGTTCTTAATCATGGGTTTTGCCAGTTCCAAAAGGCGCTCCTTGGTGATCCAACCCTTGCTGAAGGCAATCTCCTCGAGGCAGGCTATTTTTAGGCCCTGACGGTGTTCAATAGTAGCCACATAGTTACTGGCTTCGGCAAGAGATTCATGCGTTCCGGTATCGAGCCAGGTAAACCCACGCCCCATCAGCTCCACGCTCAAGCGATTTTGCTTAAGATACTCCTGATTTACGGTGGTTATCTCCAACTCTCCTCGAGCGGAGGGCTTAATGCTTTTGGCCACCTTAACCACATCGTTGGTATAAAAGTAGAGACCTACCACCGCATAGTTTGATTTTGGATGTTCTGGTTTTTCCTCAATGCTGGTAACCCTACCGCTGGCATCAAACTCTGCCACACCATAACGTTCGGGATCGTTTACCCAGTAGCCAAAAACGGTGGCATTGGCATTCTGCTCCACATTTTTTCGCGCATTTTGAAGCAATCCTGAAAAGCCATAACCGTGAAATATGTTGTCGCCCAGCACAAGGCAAACACTATCGGAACCAATAAACTTCTCGCCAATAATAAAGGCCTGAGCCAAACCATCAGGGCTAGGCTGCTCAGCATAAGAAAGGGATATCCCATAATCGGAACCATCGCCAAGCAGACGTTCAAAACCGGAAAGGTCGTAAGGCGTGGAAATAATTAAAATTTCCCTAATACCTGCAAGCATTAGCACAGATAAGGGATAGTAAATCATTGGCTTATCATAAATTGGAAGCATCTGTTTCGAAACTCCCTTTGTAATTGGGAAAAGACGTGTGCCTGCTCCTCCTGCCAATACAATACCTTTCATTGGGCTTGGTTTATAGTTATTGTTTAACAACCAATTGAAAATACCAGGAAGCCGACCTCCTCAGTCCCTCCTTAAAAAGACAAGCCGGGGTATAGCCCAAATAATTTTTGGCCTTTTCTATGCTAGCCAACGAATGAAGAACATCTCCCTCCCGCTCTTTACCAAATACCGGTACAATACTCTCGATTGCTGGATCAAACTCACTCAAAAACTCCTTTAGGTAGGTAACCAGCTGATTCAGCGTATTCCTTTCACCACAAGCCGTATTAAATACCTGATTTACGGCCTTCTGATTTTGTGTGGTTGCAGCAAGCAAATTCATTAAAACCACATTTTCGATATGGGTAAAGTCGCGTGAATGATTTCCATCGCCATTAATCACCGGTTGCTGATGCTCAATCAGCATTTTTGCAAACTTTGGAATAACGGCTGCATAGGCGCCATCGGGGTCCTGCCGTTTCCCAAAAACGTTAAAATATCGTAAACCAATGGTCTCTATTCCATATAGCTTGCTAAAATTCTCTGCATACAGCTCGTTTACATACTTGGTAATGGCATAGGGCGAAAGAGGCTTTCCAATGTTCTCCTCAACTTTAGGAAGAGCAGGATGATCGCCATAGGTCGATGAGCTGGCTGCATAGATAAAGCGCTTCACCCCCTCCTCTTTGGCCGCAAAGAGCATCTTCACAAATCCGCCAATGTTTACGTCCGTGCTGATAATTGGATCATTTATCGAGCGTGGAACACTACCCAGCGCTGCCTCATGAAAAACAAGGTCAACACCCTTTACCGCCCGTTGGCAATCTTCATAATTTCGAATATCTCCCTCAATAAGTGTAAACTTTGGATTCTCAAGAAATGAGGCAATGTTATCATGCTTGCCGGTGGAAAAATTATCGAGGCAGGTAACCCTATTACCCTGCCGAAGCAGCTCTTCACAGAGATTAGAGCCAATAAATCCAGCGCCGCCGGTTACAAGAATATTCTTAACTGTTAAAGATGGATAGGACATGATAAACTATTAAAAATAACTAAATTAGAGGTAGATAATGCTATTATATTCAATTTACTACAACAAAACTATCTTGTTTGATACAGCTTCGCCCTCTCAGTCACAATTATGGCCGTAAAAAGAAGATCAAAAGTACCTATAATTAGAGATAAATAAAACCAAAAAGAGTGAAATAAGATGACACCGAATGGTTATTTATATTAGAATTTGATTTAACAAAACGCAATATATATATACCTTATTTACAGCTTCGTTCAAATTTACCTTAGAAATAAACAAGAAAAAGTAATGGGCGTTGAATTAGGTTTCTACAAACTCCAGTAGATAAAAGAGTTTAGCCTATTTCTAAAAACCCCTTTCACATCCACAATAATACAGCTATCAGCCGCAAAACGTTGGAACCACTCCTCCTGTAAGCTCAAGTATTGCTTATGATTTACCGCAACGATAATGGCATCGTATTTTCCGGAAACCTCCTTAACCATTTCAAATCCATACTCGTGCTTCACCTCCTGGGCATCGGCGTAGGGATCAACCACATCAATATTATTTACGCCAAACGACTTCAACTCCTTGTAGATATCAACAACCTTGGAATTTCGGATATCGCTCACATTTTCCTTAAAGGTGATACCCATAATTAGAACTCTAGCGTTCTTAGGATTTTTGTCGGCACCAATCATCTTCTTCACCGTTTGTTTAGCAATGTAGCCACCCATGGAGTCGTTGATAAATCGTCCAGCACTAATAATTTGCGGATGGTAACCCACCTCTTTGGCCTTGTATACTAAATAGTATGGGTCAACCCCAATACAGTGTCCCCCTACCAATCCGGGGAAAAATTTCAGGAAGTTCCACTTCGTTCCAGCCGCCTCCAGCACCTCCATGGTATTAATTCCCATCTTATTGAAAATGATGGAAAGCTCGTTCATAAAGGCAATGTTGATATCGCGCTGGGTATTCTCAATAATTTTGGCCGCCTCAGCCACCTTAATGCTGCTGGCACGGTAAATCCCAGCCTGAATTATGAGTTCGTAAGTTTTAGCAATTTCCTCAGCCGATTCTGCGTCGCAGCCAGAGGTAATCTTCTTTATTTTCACTAAAGTGTGCTCCCTGTCACCAGGGTTTATTCTTTCAGGTGAGAACCCTACCTTAAAATCCTCAATATACTTTAACCCCGAAAGTTGCTCCAGCAGCGGAACGCAATCCTCCTCCGTGCAACCCGGATATACCGTAGATTCGTACACTACGTAATCGCCCTTCTTTAATACCTTCCCCACGGTTGCTGTGGCCGCAAGCAGCGGCTTCAGATCCGGTAGGTTGTGATCGTCGATGGGGGTTGGCACGGCAACCACAAAAAACTTGGCCTTTTTTAGGTCCTCAAGGTTGCTGGTATACTCTATTTCACAACCATTAAAAAAGGAAGACTCCAGCTCCTTGCTTGGGTCTATACCCTTCTTCATCAAGGCTACACGATCGGGCTTTATATCGAATCCGATAACCGCAATTTTACGAGCAAACTCCAGCGCAATTGGAAGACCCACATATCCGAGTCCAATCACAGCCAACTTTTCCTGCTTGGCAACTAGGTCTTGATATATCATCTTTTTAAAAATTAAAAAGTTAAACTATTTCTTACAGAATGGGTGATAATCGCCCACTAAACCAATTGGTTTAAAGTTGCGAATGGTGTAGGCTGTTTGAATGGATGGCTTAGCATCTTGAAGCCCAAACCCTTGTCCTGCAATTATCTGACGATAACTTTCGGTATGCAGGTCGGTAAATCCCTCGGAGAACTCAATCTCCTTGCCTTCCATCGTAATCGACCGAAAAGTTCGTTGACCCTTCTGCCTAATCTCTAACGGTATATCATTGGAGTCAACGCTTAAAAACCAACGCACTCTTGCCTTTTTCAACCGAAGATACCCAGCCGATTTATCTGCTTCTGCAAGGTGAACCACGTTCTCCTGAACTTCTCCAAAAACCCAGCTGAGCATGTCAAAAAAGTGTATGCCAATGTTGGTGGCAATTCCCCCCGACTTTTGCAAATCGCCCTTCCATGATACAAAATACCAGTGTCCACGACTCGTAATATAGGTAAGATCCACATCAAAAATCTTATCGGCAGGTGCTTTTGCCACTGCCTCCCTAAGTGCAATTATTGCAGGATGCAACCGGAGCTGCAGAATGGTATTTACCTTATGGCCGGTTTCCTTTTCTATCTCCTGCAGGGCATCCACGTTCCACGGGTTTAGCACCAGGGGCTTTTCACAAATAGCCTCTGCACCTTGACGGAGAGCAAACCGAATATGTGAATCGTGCAGATAGTTAGGAGTACAGATGCTAACGTAATCGATGCGGGTTCCATGCCGTTTCAACTTATCGAAGTGTCGATCAAAACGCTCATACTCCACAAAAAAATCAGCATCGGGGAAAAAACTATCCATAATGCCGACGCTATCAAATTTGTCCAATGCAGCCACCAAGTTATTTCCGGTATCCTTAATAGCCCTTAAATGCCTTGGCGCAATGTATCCGGAGGCCCCAATGAGACCAAAATTTAACTTTTTTGAATCTTCCATTACTCTATTTTTTCAACATTTCCTGAAATTAATCTATATTTCACGGCACTTTCGGGGCAAATAGCAACGCCGTCACCATTAAACTGAAGCTTGTGTCCGTACTCACTCATCCATCCCACATGGCGCGCCGGATTACCGACCACCAAAGCAAAAGGCTTCACCTCTTTAGTTACCACTGCTCCTGCACCAATAAATGCATACTGCCCAATATTATGACCACAAACAATGGTGGCATTGGCACCAATGGAGGCCCCTTTTCCAACGATGGTTTTTAAATACTGATCCTTACGATTAACTGCACTGCGTGGATTAATTACGTTGGTAAACACCATAGAGGGACCTAAAAAAACATCGTCCTCGCAAACCACCCCGGTATAGATGGAGACGTTATTCTGTACCTTGACATTATTGCCCAAAATAACCTCAGGGGAAACCACTACGTTTTGGCCAATATTGCATCCCTTGCCGACTATGCATCCCGACATAATATGGCTAAAATGCCAAATTTTTGTCCCCTTCCCAATAATGCATCCGTTATCGATTACGGCCGTTTCATGTGCAAAGTATTCCTTTTCCATTTTAAATTCAGTTCTTAAAATATACCATGAATTATTAACAGATGGTTACTCCAAAAAGTTAATGATTGCTTCGGCAATATACTCCTGTTGCTCTTTTGGCAACTCGGTATGCATGGGTATCGAAAATACTGTTTCACACAGCCGATCGGTAACCGGAAAATCCTTATTCCGTGCATGCTTTTGGTATTGCTCAAATGCCACCTGACGATGAAGTGGAACGGGGTAATAAATCATTGCAGGAATACCTTTCGAAGCCAAATATTTTATCAGTTCACCACGATTACCGTCCACTAGCCGTAAGGTATACTGATGAAAAATGTGATCCGAATGAACATTCCTAAATGGCGTTTTAACTTTAGCGCAGCTGGCAAAAAGCCGATCGTAGGTATCTGCCGCTTTTATTCGTTCCTGGTTATACTGGTCCAAATACGTCAACTTAACTCTGAGAATGGCAGCCTGAATGGTGTCTAGACGAGAGTTTAATCCAATTCGGTCGTGATGGTAACGAACCTTCATGCCGTGATTTGAGATCGATCGAAGTTCCTCAGCAATGGCATCATCGTTGGTGTATAGCGCACCACCATCGCCATAGCAGCCAAGATTCTTAGATGGAAAAAATGAGGTAGCGCCAATGTGCCCAATTGTGCCTGCCTTTACCAACTGCCCATTTGAAAACGTATAGTTGCATCCCATTGCTTGGGCAACATCCTCTACCACAAACAGATTGTGTTTTGTTGCAATGGACATTATTGCTTCCATATTGGCACACTGACCAAAAAGATGCACTGGAATAATGGCTCTTGTTCGAGCAGTAATGGCCGTTTCCAACTGGTCTACATTCATCGTGAAGGAATCGATATCTACATCAACCAACACGGGTGTCAACCCCAGCAGCGCAACCACCTCAACGGTAGCAATAAAAGTAAAATTTGGTGTAATAACCTCATCACCCGGTTTAAGACCAAGAGCCATGAGGGCGATTTGAAGAGCATCCGTTCCATTTCCACAGCTAATCACATGCTTAGCAGAAAGGTATTGACCAAGTTCGTCCTGAAAAGCACTAACCGGTTCACCTTTGATGAAGGCAGTGGAATCAATTACCTGTTGAATTCCTTTGTCTATCTCCTCCTTAATCTTAAGGTATTGTCCCTTAAGATCGCACATTACAATACTGTCCATATAAAGCCCAAATAAGAGTACGAAAATACAATATTTACTTGGAGGCTGTCCAACCTTTCGTTAAAAAAAGTTCGATTTGTTCCTAACATTGTAACGACCAAGTCGAATAAATATATGAATGTGGATTGCCAGATTGGCCGGACAAAAAACATACACAACCCAAACGACATAAAAGAAAAAAATGGAACCATCCAAATTGGACGGTTCCATTCGCAATTAAAAATATTGACTCAATCCGATATCTACTTAGCAAAGCTAATTGCCCGAGTTTCTCGGATTACGGTAATCTTCACTTGACCAGGATAGGTCATCTCATCCTGAATTTTTTGGGCAATATCGAACGAGAGACGCTCAGCCTCCTGATCGGTCACCTTTTCGCTACCTACAATAACGCGTAACTCTCTACCCGCTTGAATAGCAAAGGTTTTAAGTACACCGGGATAAGAAAGAGCAAGTTGTTCCATCTCCTTCAGACGTTTGATGTAGCTCTCCACAATCTCGCGACGAGCACCCGGACGAGCGCCAGAAATGGCATCACAAACCTGCACCAATGGAGCAATAAGTGTAGTCATCTCTACCTCATCGTGGTGAGAACCGATGGCGTTACAAATTTCGGGCTTTTCCTTATATTTCTCAGCCAGTTTCATACCCAGAATAGCGTGTGGAAGTTCCGGCTCATCGTCGGGCACCTTTCCAATATCATGCAACAGTCCAGCTCTTTTAGCCAACTTGGTATTTAATCCAAGCTCCGAAGCCATAATGGCACAAAGATTTGCCACTTCGCGGGAGTGCTGAAGTAAATTCTGTCCATAGGAAGAACGATATTTCATCTTACCTATCAAGCGGATAAGTTCAGGATGCAAGCCATGAATACCAAGATCGATAGCGGTTCGTTTTCCGACCTCCACAATCTCTTCTTCCACCTGTTTTTGGACTTTGCCAACAATCTCCTCGATTCGAGCAGGGTGAATACGTCCATCGGTAACCAGCTGGTGAAGTGCCAAGCGGGCAATCTCGCGACGAACAGGATCAAAAGCCGAAAGGATAATTGCTTCGGGCGTATCATCAACAATAATTTCGACACCAGTTGCAGCCTCCAGAGCACGGATGTTTCTGCCTTCACGGCCAATAATTCGGCCCTTTATTTCATCAGATTCGATATGAAATACGGTAACGGAATTTTCGATGGCTGCCTCCGTTGCCACGCGTTGAATGGTTTGAATTACCACCCGCTTAGCCTCCTTGTTTGCAGTCATTTTAGCTTCATCCATTGCCTCATTAATATAGGACATGGCAGCAGTTTTAGCCTCAGCCTTTAAATTCTCTACCAGCTGATTCTTTGCCTCCTCGGCCGACATACCAGAGATACTCTCGAGCCGTTCAATCTGGTTTTTGTGCATCTTATCCAGATCTTCAGATCTCTTTTCAACCAACTCAAGTTGACCAGTTAAGTTATCACGAATAGCGTCAATCTCCTTATTCTTTCGTTGAGATTCCTCCATACGTTGCGAAATGGCCGTCTCCTTCTGTTTTAAACGAGTTTCGAACTGAATTAATCGGTTATTCTTTTCGTTAATGACCTTTTCGTGCTCCGCTTTCAGTGTAAGAAACTTCTCCTTTGCTTGTAAAATCTTATCTTTTCGGATAACCTCTGCCTCTGATTCTGCTTCTCGAATTATCGTCTGTCGCTTTTTTCGAAGAACTAGATGAAGCAGCATATAGGATAACGCAAATCCACCTATAAGGGCAAGACCTGCAGCGACTATTGTATATACCATAAACGTAAAATATATTAATAAAACAAAAGATGCCCGCATAAGTTTCCTATTGTTTTTGAAACCCCAATGAACATGGGTGGAGCTGCCAAACAATCTCAACCTTCCAACGTCCCCCGAAGGGAATCCCAACCGAAGTTGGTACTAGGCCTGGTTTCGAAAATATGAGCTTAACTCCAAGTGTTAAAATGTTGAGTTTCGCCACAAGATATAGGAAACTATGCGGGCAATGCTATTTAAAAGAACCTATTTTTTTCTCTATAAAATCGTCCAATTCTCTTTCTACTTCCGATAAACCATCCATAACAGGATCAACATCCAACTTTTCCTCATGCTCCAGCAGCCGAATCACAAACTGTAAGGCCGCCATGGCCAAAAAGTCCTGTGTATCCTTATCAGTATAGCGCTGCTTATATTGCAGAACTCTGTCGTTAATCATTTTTGCAGCCCGCCGAATTTTCTCCTCATCGGCTCGCTCTATCTTCAAGGGATAGTATCGTTCGGCTACATTTACTTTTATTGATAGTTTTTCATCCATTTAGCAATCGGGCTATCGATTTAAAAGAGCAATACATTTGTCAATTTCCCGCACAATTTTGTTAATCTTCAACTTACCATCATGCGTATCTTCGCTCGATGAGACAAAAGATTTTGCAACAACCAACGTTTCAACCTTCCGTTCCAGCTGCTCAATAGTATCATCCTTTTCGCGAATAGCCTCAGTAAGCTTGTCCTTTTCAGCCAAAAGTTGGCTATTCACTGCTTGAAGCTTATCAAAAGCATCCATCACAACGGATAACTTATCTTTTAGTCTAATAACAACTGAATCGCTTACTTCGTTCATTCCTTTAAGTAGAAAATTAGCAATACAAAGTTAACACAGGTTCTTCAAAAAATCAAAAAATATTTTTTACTTCGGCTTTTCTAATTGAACTATTGATAGGTTTCTGAGTCAAACTCCCCAGAATCGTTGTATTTCTAAAAATAAAATGGACGCAAAATTATTTTTCACAACTCTTATTAGCGGTCTTTTCTTGCCAATAATGCTGCTATCCCAGAATCAATATTCTGGCTTTTCTAGCCCGCTACCGGGTAATACCGGCGTTTCTTCCGTATTTGGTGAACCAAGAGCTGACCATTTCCATTCGGGAATAGACTTTAGAACCAACAGCGATACGGGTATGGTTGTAGTTGCGCCCTACGATGGCTGGGTCTCGAGAATAAAGATTGGTAACACAGGATATGGCAATACAGTATACATTGATCATCCAAATGGTTACACTACGGTTTATGGACACCTAGAGCGTTTCTCTCAAAAATTGGAGCAATATGTGGATGATCTACAATATCAGCAGCAGAAATGGGACATTGAAGACTTTCCCAATCCCAACCAAATTTGCATACAGAAGGGGGATACCATTGGATACTCTGGAAACACAGGTGGATCGACTGGTCCACACATGCACTACGAGGTAAGAATAACCAAATCTCAAAACCCCATCGACCCCCTATCGCAAGGTTTTTTTGATCTAAAAGATGAAACTGCACCCCAATTTAAGCGGCTCATCATATACGAGGTGATTGGATATGGAGATACCATGCAGTTTAGAAGAATCAAAGGATTTAAAGTTGAAAAACAGGGTGAGAATCGCTATACGATTAACCTTGAGAAGGAAATAAATCTCCCAAAACGAATAGCGTTCGGCATTTTAGCAGATGATAGAATCGATGGTCAGAAGGGAACTTTCGACATCACTTTTGGCACCCTAAAGCAGAATGGTAGTGCAGTCTTCTCTTTTAACCTTACCGAGTTTAGCTATACTGAAACTCGATATGCCAATACATTTATCGACTACGAGGCTAAAGTCCTGAACTACGGAGAAATAATCAAGCTGTTTAACGAACGTAACAATCCTCTTTCGGTTTATTCAGTAAAGGTCAACAACGGAGTATTTATGCTAGATACCCAAAAGGCAAGCATCTTTGAGATAATTATTGCAGATCACAATCGCAATGTTTCCAGTCTGAAGTTTAGTCTCTCTCCAACAAAACTATATGATCCAAAACCGATAACAATTCAAAAATCGAAAAGTCGAATTCTTGTAAATCCAATGAAGTGGAGCCATTTAGAATTTGACGGTGTAAAAGTTTCCATTCAACCGAAAGCACTATATAGCCCAGCAATCATTGATATTGGCGACAGTGAATATCAATCGAACCAGTCGCTCTGCAAGGCATTTTTTATTGGTTCAACCGCCATAGCATTGCAAAAATCCGTTACAGTGGAAGTAAACTTAAAAAAGATGGGAGTCCACACAACCGATCGAATATATCTTGCCAGATTTTATAATGCTCGAAAGCTTACGTATGTTGGTGGAGATATCAAAAATGACTCTTTGCTTACAGCAGAAACCAGAATTTTTGGGGTATTTACTATTGCTCAAGATACCATTGCGCCGGTTTTAACTCCCATGAATTTTTCAAATGGGGACAATATGGCTGATGAGCAGTATCTCAAATTCAAAGCATATGACGCAGAATCGGGCATTGCTAGTTTAAATGCAACAATAGATGGTAGCTGGCAGTCATTATATTATGAACCGAAGGAAAAATTGATAAAAATACGACTCACGCCAAAACACCTGCAACCGGGAATCACGCACGCCATAGCTATTCAATGTATTGATTTATTGGGAAATAAAACAGAAAACCGGTATAGTTTTAATTGGTAAAAAAAATACTAGCCCTTAAAAAAACCAAAAAAAGACTACCTTTGATGGTCTAATTTGATTGATTATGAAAAAAGTTACGCTAACACTGCTCTCCGTTGCACTGGTTTTAACTGCTTTTGGCAGACCATCAACAAACTACAAGAACAAACAGCTAGCTATTTTCTCCTATGAAGTTACCATTGACCCCTCCGTAAATACCTACCTAGAAAAGTATAAAGATCTTTTTGAACCAGAAAAAAAGATAGATCCAATTGAAAAAGCGCTTAAGAACAACACCTACATGCAGATTGAGCAGCGCCTCCGACAGGAAATTGGAATGGACATACTTCCAATTGGAAGTTTTCAAGATCGCATTAAATACGATAAGTATAACTACCCCGACGATAACATTAGCAAGGTTATAAGAGTTGGGAACTCCAAATACTACTTCAAAATTACCATGATAATTACCGCGGTAGAGCCACGAAACGATGCATACAACTCATCGCGTCAAGGAATTAAAGCCCAAAAACAGTCGAACGACACAATCAGTGATAATTCCGAAGAGGGTTTTCACCCAAGTGTTAGTATTGTGATGACGGTTTATAACAACAAGGGCATTCTTCCCGTAGACAAATTCCAAGGTATGTCAAAAGCAACTGTTGCCCTGCCAACCGATGCAACATTGCTGAATGGAATTGTAAATAACGAACCATTCGAAGGAAAAGATAATTTGATGGGATTAATTAATGAGGCCATTACCGATCTCATCATAAATATGGCACACTAATCCTATCCATTTCATGGAGGAAATAGCAGTTCTAGGTATCATGTCTGGAACGTCCCTCGACGGGGTTGATTTAGCCTATTGCACCTTCTCCAAAAAAAGCAATAGTTGGAAGTATAAAATCGAATATGCAGAAACAATTCCATATTCTTCGGAGTGGAACAAACTATTAAGAGAAGCCAAAACACTCAGCTCCATTGATTTACTTACACTGCACAGCAAATATGGAAAATACCTTGGCGAAATTTCAAAAAAATTTATTCAGCAACAGAAGGCTGAACCAAGATTAATAGCTTCACACGGCCATACCATTTTTCATCAACCCGATAGAAGTTTCACCTTCCAGCTAGGTCATGGAAGCGCAATTGCCGCAATCACGGGTGTAGATACAGTTTGGGATTTTCGATCGGGTGATGTGCAGCTGGGCGGACAAGGAGCACCCCTCGTTCCCATAGGAGACCGCTATCTCTTTTCAAAATATGATGTTTGCCTCAACCTCGGGGGATTCGGAAACCTATCTTTTGAGGAAGCGGGTAAGCGTAAAGCCTATGATACCTCACCGGTTAATTTTGTCCTAAATCAGCTAGCTTCTGAAATGGGTCAGCCATTTGACCACAATGGAGACCTTGGTAAGCGAGGGCAATTAATTCCCGAACTACTAGAAAAGCTAAATCGATTGGAGTATTATAAGCAAGATGGTCCAAAATCGCTTGGACAGGAATGGGTGGAGAAAGAGTTTACTCCTATCGTAAACCTTTTTAGTCACCAGCCTGTCAGCGATCGCTTATGCACAATCTATCACCATATTGCTCAACAAATTGGTGCGTGTATTAGTAAAACCAATGCCAATAGCATTTTGGTAACGGGCGGCGGTGCAAAAAACTCTTTTTTAATTTCACTCCTACGTCAACAACAAAGGGGAACCATTGTCATTCCAGATATTTTAACAATTGATTTCAAGGAAGCTCTCATATTTGCCTTTCTTGGTGTTCTATACACAAATAATATTGAGTCATCTCTTACGTCCGTAACGGGAGCCTCCATCAATAGCATTGCCGGAGTACTGTCGAAAGGAACGAGGGTTTCCCAACGAAGCTAAACCAAAGAGTTTTCCACCAATCTAATGCATCATGTGATATCTCATTTTGAAGAGGTCACTTTTTTTATACATTTGCCCTAACCAAATTCTAAATCAATCTCCAATTCTATGAAGCATATAATTCTAAAAGCCTCACTGGCAATAACATTGGGACTTTTTTCTATCTCAACTGCTGCATTTGCATGCACCAATTTTCTAATTACAAAAGGAGCCTCCACAGATGGATCGACCATTATTTCATACTCGGCCGATTCTCATACGCTTTACGGCGAACTATACCACTGGTCTGCTCAAACCTATCCGGCCGGAACCATGATGAACATTTACGAATGGGATACTGGCAAACTTATGGGTCAAATTGCACAGGCTTCACAAACCTACAATGTAGTAGGTAACATGAACGAGTATCAGGTTACCATTGGTGAAACCACCTATGGGGGAAAAGAAGAGCTTCACGACACTACTGCAATTGTGGATTACGGCAGTCTGATATATTTGGCACTTCAGCGCTCCAAAACAGCACGAGAGGCCATAAAAGTTATGGCCGAATTGGTTGCCCAATATGGATATGCATCCGAAGGAGAATCATTTTCCATCGGAGATCCAAACGAAGTATGGATTCTTGAGATTATCGGAAAGGGTACCAACATGGTTAAGAACAAAAAGACCAAACAAATGTACAATGCCGATAAAGGTGCCGTGTGGGTTGCTATTCGAATTCCTGATGGTTACATCTCTGGACATGCCAACCAAGCAAGAATTCGCCAATTTCCATTAGAAGATCTCAAAACATCAATCTCATCCAATAATCTGGATAAAATAAACGAACCTGGTATCGCATGTGTATATGCTGCCGATGTTATCTCCTTCGCCAAGAACCACAAATACTATTCAGGAGAGGACAAGGATTTCAGCTTTTCCGATACCTATGCTCCAGTAAACTTTGAAAGTGCTCGATTCTGTGAAATTCGTGTTTGGTCCATGTTTAAGGATGTAGACCCCGACATGATGCAATATTTCGACTATGTAAAAGGTGAGAATCTAACACATCGGATGCCTCTTTACATCAAGCCAAATCGCAAAATATCGGTACATGATGTTATGACCTTCATGCGCGATCATCTTGAAGGAACAGAATTAGATATGACCAAAGATCTTGGTGCAGGTCCCGATGCATGTCCCTACCGCTGGAGACCACTTACATGGAAGTATAATGGACAGGAATACTGCAACGAGCGAGCCACCTCGACCCAGCAAACCGGCTGGTCGTATGTAGGACAAATGCGCAGCTGGTTACCAAGAGAAATTGGAGGAATTTTATGGTTTGGAGTTGATGATGCTAACTCTACCGTATACTCCCCAATGTATTGTTCTATGACCCGAATACCGGAAGCTTTTGCCGTTGGCAATGGAAACATGATGACCTACAGCTCTACCTCTGCATTCTGGATATTTAATCGAGTTTCGAACTTCGCATACCTTCGTTACGACTACATAATTAAGGATATCAAAAAAGTTCAAAGTGAACTCGAAAGCAAATATCTCGCCTATTCTGAGGCGGTGGATGCGGGAGCCAAAATATTGTACGACAAAGATCCAAAATTGGCTATTCAATTTCTTACCGATTACAGTGTTGAAACAGGAAATACAACCGTAAAAAGGTGGAACGACTTAAGCAACTACCTATTGATGAAGTATATGGATGGGAACATCAAAAAAGAGAAGGATGGTAAATTTCAAGATAATGGATATGGTGAAATGGCATCGCCAAACCAGCCCGACATGCCTGATTGGTGGAAGAAAAAGATTGTAGAAGATACAGGAGATAAGCTAAAAGTCATTGGTGAATCTCACTAACAAATAGATGGCAGAGTTTCCACTCTGCCATTTTTGTAACTACCAATTGAATAATTAAGAACTTAGGATATCGTTGTTTTAGAAAAAAGCGTATATTTGCGGCTCAATTCGGAATCTCTTACTAGAACCAAGGTATCGGTAATATTCCGTTAATGCTTAAAAATTAAAGAGATGGTTGATCTAATTAAAGTTGCTCAAGCTGCCTTTGTCAGTGAGCCTAAAAAGTTCCCTAACTTTAAGAGTGGGGACACCGTTACCGTTGAATACAAAATCCGAGAAGGAAACAAGGAACGTATCCAAGGATTTCGTGGTGTGGTAATTCAAAGAAAAGGCACTGGTGACACTCAAACTTTTACCGTTCGCAAAATTTCTAACGGTATTGGTGTAGAAAGAATTTTTCCATTGACCTCGCCATTTATTGATAACATTGAACTCAATAAAGCTGGTCGTGTTCGTAGAGCAAGAATTTTCTACCTCAGAGGACTAACTGGAAAGAAAGCTAGAATTAAGGAAAAAAGAATGAAAGCAGAATAAAAAAAAACCCGGATTAACCGGGTTTTTTTTACCACTTTTCCCAACAATTCTATCGCTGAGCCTAAGAATAACAGTTAAAGAATTAAGAATTTGATTTTTAGGTTACCAGCCACTTTGAAGAAAATTATTTTAAAGTCAAAGATTTAGAGATTGTCCATAAAACATTGCCTTTTTTATTACAAAATTTGGAAAAGAACAATCTTTGTTGCTATATTTGCATCCGCAAACAAAAACGGCCCCGTGGCTCAACTGAATAGAGCATCTGACTACGGATCAGAAGGTTACAGGTTTGAATCCTGTCGGGGTCACAACGAAGGGATAGACAGCAATGTTTATCCCTTTTGCTTTTTTAACAATTCATCGAACCGGATAACAGGATCATGAGCCAGTGGCGAGCTAATCCTGTCGGGGTCACAACGAAGGGATAGACAGCAATGCTTATCCCTTTTGCTTTTTTAACAATTCATCGAACCGGATGACAGGATCATGAGCCAGTGGCGAGCTAATCCTGTCGGGGTCACAACGAAGGGATAGACAGCAATATTTATCCCTTTTGCGTTAAATAAGAAGAGATTTCTTCGTCAATCATCACCACCTCTGCAATAACCTTAATATAACAGGATACTTCTTGAATATGGTCGTTTTCGAACACTCCCTGTACAAAAGCGATACACTCTACCAAATTTCCTACGGTATAAGCTGCAATACATATTGCTGATTATGTGAATGTTTTATTGTTAGGCACAACTAATGTAATAGTGAACTGAACTGTTAAATTCTGACGCTATGATTAATGCCGTAAATCTTACCAAAGTTTTTCGAACCGAAGAGGTTGAAACAACCGCACTGAACGATGTAGACCTACATGTAAAAGATGGCGAATTTGTTGCCATAATGGGCCCATCTGGATGTGGAAAATCAACTCTGCTTAATATCATTGGATTGCTCGATAATCCAACAGATGGAAGCCTAAAGATAAACGATATAGAGGTTGCCAAATTTACGGAGAAGCAACGAACCAATATTCGCAAAAACACCATTGGTTTTGTTTTCCAGAGCTTCAACCTCATTGATGAGCTCACCGTTTTCGAAAACGTGGAATTACCATTGCTCTATCAAAAGATTCCAGCTAGTGAGCGCAAGGTTCAGGTTGAAAAAGCACTCGAACGGATGGATATTGCACACCGTCGCAATCACTATCCGCAGCAGCTATCAGGAGGTCAGCAACAACGGGTTGCCATTGCCAGAGCAGTAGTTTCGAACCCAAAGCTGATTCTAGCAGATGAGCCAACAGGAAATCTCGATTCCAACAACGGGAAAGAGGTAATGGATCTACTTCAAGAGCTCAACCACGAAGGAACAACCATAGTGATGGTAACCCACTCCCCCTCTGATGCAAAATATGCCCACCGATTAGTTCGTTTATTCGATGGAAAAATATCGATGGAACAACCCGCAGTAACTTTTGCTGAACTTTAAATAAAACAACCAAGCATTAAATGGTCAAAAGCCTTCTTTTAATTGCTTTTCGAAATTTCAAAAAGCAAAAATTCTTCAGTCTCATAAATATCATGGGGCTGTCCATTGGATTGGGTATTGCGGTAGTCATTATTAACTTTATCGTATTTGAAGAAAGTTTTGATACGTTTTATCCATCATACCACCAGATTTATCGCGTTGCTCACGTAGGAGCATTTAATGGGAATAAAATCGATGCTGCAAATTCTCCGCTACCAGAAGCCCCTGCAATACTGGAGGACATTCCGGAAGTTGCTGTGGCAACGCGATTTTACGACATGCCTGAAAACACAATTGTAAAGGTAAAGGAATCGAAATTTTTAGAATCCGATGTATTTCTAACGGACTCTCTTTTCTTTAATGTTTTTGAAATTGCCGTAAATGGAGCAGATCCAAAAGCAATTCTTGGCACAACCAGCTATGCTTACCTTTCAGAGAATACAGCAAAACGCTACTTCGGTAATCAAAATGCCATAGGGCAAGTAATTGAAATACGAGGCAAAGCATTAACAGTGGCTGGAACTTTTCACAACTTCCCAGCAAACAGCCACTTTCACCCAGAGGTGATTACCAACCTTAAATTGCTTTTCTCTTCCCAGGAGTTAGAAGAGTGGGGTGCTTTTAGCAATTTAACCTACATAAGGTTAAAGGATGGAAGCAATGTTGATACGGTTCAATCAAAAATTCGAACAATGTTCTACAACCGTATTGGCAAAATGATGGCGACAATTGGGGTCACTTTTACTCCTTACTTGCAGCCAATAACAGATATTCACCTTCGCTCCTCTCTTATGGGGGAAATTGAACCAAATGGTGATTATGAAACCATTTACATTTTTAGCGTAATTGCCTTTTTAATTTTGCTCATAGCGATTGCCAACTATATGAATCTTTCAACTGCACGCTTTTCAAAAAGGGCCAAAGAGGTTGGTATTCGAAAAGTTAGTGGAGCCCGTAGGGGGATGCTCTCCATGCAATTTCTGAGCGAATCGATAATACTTGCATTCATCTCGCTTGGCATAGCACTTTATTTTGCCGAACTTCTTTCGCCACTGCTAGGTCAACTACTACAGCGCAAAATTTCAATTGAAATATTTACTGCATCTAAAGTTTTTAAATACTACCTTCCTATTGCTTTTGCCACTGGGCTTATAGCAGGAAGTTACCCGGCCTATTTTCTTTCCTCATTCAAACCAATTTCAACCCTAATAGGAAAAGTTGGCGACGCCAAACGTTCTGTTATGCTGAGAAAGGTGCTAACACTTAGCCAGCTATTTATCACCATCGGATTGATCATTTGTACAACCACGGTCTACAGACAACTTCAATATCTTAACAATAAAAACCTAGGTTTCAATAAAGAAAATATTTTAGTGCTAAGGCTCACCACCTCCGATGCTGTTCAAAAAGCAACCTTGTTGAAAGAAAAAATGATTGCTATACCGGGAGTAGTAAGCATAACAGCCACAAGTAGCTATCCCGGAGAGGTAAATCATGGAGAAGGGTTTGTTCCTGAAGGATTTGACACCACCCAAACTACGTTAATGTTCCGACAGGATGTGGATTACGAATATTTTAATACAATTGGCGCAACCATGCATTCCGGACGTTTTTTTTCCAAGGAGTTTCCCACAGATTCCAATGCGGCCTTAATCAATCAAACGGCAATGAAGCTTTTTGGATGGAAAGATGCTGTTGGAAAAACCATCCGATCAGCTGGTGGAAATTTACATACAACCATTATTGGTGTATACAACAACATGAATTTTCTTTCTCTTCACGATCCGGTTCAACCAGCTATTATTTTCTTAGACAAGCAACCTCCAGCATTTTTACTCATTCATATTAACGGTGATCCTACAGAAATCATAAAAAATGGTGAAAAAATTTGGAACAATCTACTTCCAGACAATCCATACCACTATAGCTTTCTGGACGAAGAGTTAGCCAAGAATTATCTGCATGAAAAAATGATGGGCAGAGCATTCCTTCTACTTACAGCATTGGCAATTCTAATTGCGAATATGGGACTGCTTGGATTGTCGATATTTAATGCCGAAAGACGTCGTAAGGAGATAAGTGTTAGAAAAGTCCTTGGAGCCAATAAACGCACCATTGCCATACTATTTTTAAAAGAGTATGGTATGCAAGTAGTATTTGCGAGCTTGGCATCGTGGCCCATAGCATATTATCTGATGCAACATTGGTTGAATAACTTCCCCTATAGAACAACACTTTCAGTATGGGCCTTTATTGGCTCTTCGGCAATTGCTAGCCTCACCGTATTGCTAGTAGTAGGATATACCATAGTTAAAGTTGCAAATACCAATCCCTCCGATAGCCTTAAGTATGAATAGCAGTCTTTTTCTTCAATAACAATACGAACCCCAATCGGTATATTTCATCGATTGGGGTTAATAGTTTTGAAATTATTTATCTTATTTAAAGACAATTATGTCAACAATAACCTCATCGAGTATTCAACTTTTGATAAATATATGATATCTTGAGCCAAGATTTCCGATCTAGTAATTTCTAACCTTCATGGTCATGAAAATAACGATGAATCTTCGCAGCAAAATTCAAATCTATGTAATTGGTGCAAGTGCACTAATATTTGCCGTAACGGTTAGCTTTATCAGCATAAATTCCAGAGAACAGGCAGCAGCCGATGCGAAGCAAATCATCAGGCTCCAAGCTTGGGAGGCTGCGCGACAGCTACAGACAAAGCTTGAGTCTGATTTTGCCATTATTCGGACTATGCGAACCAGCTTTCAAAGTTGGAAAATTCTTGGTTCTACGCTTCGAGACTCCGTAAACCTTAAAACCCAAAGGCTTTTACTGGAGGACAATCCTAGCCATATTTCGGTGGCCACAAGTTGGGAGTTAGAATATATCGATCCAACCTATACCAAGCACTATGGAAGACTTCTTTGGGGCTTCTATCGCGAAAAAGGACAGATAAAAACACTGAAAGGTATTAAGAATCTTCAAGGAGATGACAGTTCAAGTGTATACTACAAGCTAAAGACCTCCAAGAGCGACTATCTAGGTGACCCTGAACCTTACTCCTACACCGGAAAAAAGGAGGATGAGGTACTATCGGCCAACATTTCAATCCCCCTTATTACAAATGGAGAATTTATAGGACTTGCTGGAGCCGATATAGATCTATCGAGCTTTAGCGATATTGTTGGTAGCTTAAAACCTTTCAAAACCGCTAAAGGGTTTCTTATTTCCAATAACCTCAAATTCGTAGTTAATCCAAACCATAAAGCAGTAGGAAACCCAATAGCAGAAACGAACCCAGAAATTGTCGCCTTTGCCAAAAACATTACCAGAGGTGAAGAATTTCAGTCGGAATTTACCGACTCCTCCGGACACAAGCAATTCATGGCCTTTGTCCCAGTTAAGGTTAAAGGAATTTACACACCATGGTCCGTAGGTTTAGAGGTACCCATGGATGAAATAATGGCCAAGCCAAACCAATTTCTCTATCTCTCTATTGTTGTGGGCGTAATTGGCCTATTAATAATGCTCATTTTAGTTATTAGAATTTCAGCCTCCATTACCAATCCGGTAAAGCATATAACCAAGAATCTCCTGCTCATGGCACAAGGAAAAATCAAGGAGGTTACTATTCCTCAACTAAATACAGGCGATGAGTTGGAGGCCATGAATAACGCACTTGAGCAATCGGTTGCCAATTTAAGTCTAAAATCAGAATTCGCAAAAAAAATTGGAACAGGCGATTTAGAGGCCACCATAGAGCTTCCATCAACCGAAGATGAGCTGGGTAAATCGATGCTCGAAATGAGACAAAGCCTTAAAAAAGCAGATGAGGATGCAAAAGCAAGAGCAATAGAGGAGCACCAACGACAATGGGCTAGTGAAGGATTTGCCAAATTTGGGGAGCTTCTTCGTAAAAATTCCGATAATGTGCAAACTCTTTGTCAAGTCCTGGTAAAAGAACTTACTCGCCATCTAAACTTCAACCAATGTGGCATTTTTCTCCTAAACGACAACGATAAAGATAATCCAATACTAGAGTTAACGGCGACATTCGCTTATGATAGAGTTAAATACCTAAAAAAAGAGATTCATTGGGGTGAAGGGCTTGTGGGTGCCTGCGCTTTTGAGGGAGAAACAATTTACCTAACAGAAGTTCCACAAGATTACATTAAGATCACATCGGGACTTGGCGACGCCAATCCAAACTCTATAATACTAGTTCCTCTAAAGGATGACAACGGCATCGTTTTAGGCGTTATAGAAATGGCCTCCTTCGCCACAATTGTCTCCTACCAACAAGACTTTCTTGAGCAGCTAGGACGAAGTATTGCGTCAACGATTGGTTCAGTTAGAGTAAACCAACAAACAACTATCCTGCTTCAACAAACACGCCAACAAGCCGAAGAGATGATGGCTCAAGAGGAAGAGATGAGGCAAAACATTGAAGAGCTCCATGCCACACAGGAGGAGATGACGCGTAAAGAACACGAAATTGCCTGGACAATGGAGGCAATTAACAACCTAATTGCGGTTATCGAGTTCGATACCTCTGGCACCATTACGCATATCAACGACAAAATTACGGCGCTGTTTGGATACTCAAAACCAGAGTTGGTTGGCGCTAACTATAGTATTCTCTATGAGAAAAAAGAATTCAACAAAACCTTAGGATCCGATGCATTCTGGTTAGCCATGCGAGGTAACAAGGTTTATGAAACTACAGTTCATGTTGTCGATCAACGAGGATCCATCATTATCTGCAATTCGGCTGCTAGTCCTCAGCACGATAGCACAGGTAACCTTGTTAAAGTTATGCAAATGCTATTCCCTTAATCATCATTTTCAACCTAGGGTATGACCAAATTGGATCGAGTAATTCTTTATCTGATTATGGGTGGGGCACCACCACTTCTCCTAATGCTGATTAGTTGGCGTTTAAGCATGACTTTGCTATCAGGCCTATACCTTACCGAAATAACCATTTTAGGCCTATTGCTAGGATTAATTACCGATGTAATTATTGTTCCAGAGTTTGTTAAGAGAGCTTTTACGCTTACTGTATTTTCAATAACCACACTCTATGCCACGTATCTATTCCTTTTCTGGTTTATCAACATCACACTTCCATGGCAATGCATTTTTCCAGGATTAGGTGCTGGATGGTTTGCTGGAAGGAAGACATTCTACTTGGGTGGCGATCGAATTTTGTTAAAGCACTTAGCCAGAAAGGCAAATACCATATGCTTTATTGGCACTCTAGCAACCTTTGGAGGATCAATCGTCCTCGCAATCGAAGGCAAAGAAATAAGTTTCAAATGGGTAGAGAACCTACATCTCCACCCATACACCTCCTACGGGTTAACTGGCATAACGATAGTGGCTGTAGCCGTTATAACTCTTTTTGTTCAATGGATTTTAATTAGAGGTTTTGCACATATCTCCTACCGATATGCAACACCAACCAATATTTTAACATAAATGAAATAATGATGGTATATGGTGAAATTGTAAACTAACCAGAATTGGAGATTTCAAATTGGATGTGGCATTATGAATGAGTCCTATTTATAAACGGCATCTCCTATTGCGGATTTAATATAAAACTGATTAACAACAATATTGCAATTCAACTACAAAGTTTCCAAACATTTTTCTTTCGAACTTTTACTAAAACTTAAAAAGATGAAAAGCAATCACAAGGAGCAATCATCGCTCAAACCAATGGGGTTTGGACTCTCTCTCGTTTTTACTGGCCTCTTTATGGCAGCACTATGGATCGCATTAAACTATCTTTTACCAATGGTATCAAAAACCACCAATGCTCCTCCTCCTCTTGCTTGGTACAGCTCAACCACCATTGCCGTATTCTTACCCATGCTTCTGATTGCAGTTCTAATGCCAAAGTTAGAAAAACAACATTTCTCATTCTCGCGGTTAAAGAACAGATTAAGAATTAGGAAAATGACCGGAGAAGATTGGATTTGGATTTTTATTAGCATTATGCTTGCCGCAATTCTAACAATGGTGCTATTTTTCGTTGGAAAAAACAATATATCACACTTTTCAACCCAACCTGCATTGATGCAAATCTATCCTTTAGCCCCAGAGGAAAACTGGATACTGCTTGCATGGTTTCCTCTATTCTTATTTAACCTTTTGAGTGAGGAGCTTTTTTGGAGAGGTTATCTTTATGCGCGACAACAGGAAAAATTTGGAAAAAAGACATGGCTATTTAATGGTTTGCTCTGGTTGATCTTCCGTATACCATTGGGACTTACCTTCCTTTTGGTTGCTCTGCCATCGACCTTTCTAACTACCTATGCATTTCAAAAAACTCATAACCTTAAGGTTTCGATCGCGGTTAATGGTGCAATGAGTGGGTTAGGATTCATGGCTATTGCACTTGGATATATATAGCTAGATGAAACGGTCAGGGCAAATCTCAACAATTCTTCAATTTTGCCTCATTGGAGGGTTGTTGTTAATGGGCCCAATTATCACCTACAGCAATATTGCCCTGATGGTAGTTCAGGCATCGGGCATGGTTATTGGTATTTGGGCTATCCTTTTAGTAGGAGTATTAAATGTTTCCATTTTCCCAATTCCTCGAAAAGGATTGGTACTCCATATAAATGGACCATATCGATGGATTCGACATCCAATGTATCTGGCTGTTCTTCTCTTTTTTATCCCAATTGCGCTCCACCAAGCAACATGGCTTAAGAGGCTGTTGCTTTTAATGCTAATCGCGGACATTATCGTAAAAATTATAATAGAGGAAAAGTTACTCATAATGGCAATAGATGGCTACAATGATTACATAAAGAAGACATGGCGATTAATTCCTTTCCTCTTTTAACCGAAATAGTCAAACAAATGTAGCAACAGTAAAAATGGACACCACGGTCTCCATCAACTAAAATGACTATACCATGACTCTCATATTCCTTGCCTTTGTTATTGGTGGAATCTGGATTAGTTTAGCTACTATTCTATCCGAAAAACTGGGAAGCAAAACCGGTGGAATGGTAGCAAACCTACCCTCAACCATACTGGTATCGTTACTCTTTATTGGCATCAATCAAGGAGCAACATTTGCAGCGCAAGCCGCATCAGCCGTACCCATTGGCATGATCATCGATACCATATTCCTATTCATTTTTATTGCGCTTGTTGAAAAAGGGCTTATCCTTGCAACCATTATCGCCTTGGCCTCCTGGTTTACATTGGCAGCCATATCCTCCCCCTTGAAAGAATTATCCGTTTGGATTACCTCCCTAGCCTATTTGGGAATAGCCACTACAATTTTTCTTTTAACCGAATATAGGTTAAATATCCACTCTCTTCCGAAAACAGGAAAAGCCTATTCCAACATGCAGCTAATTACTAGAGCAATATTTGCCGGATTAGTAGTTAGCGGAGCGGTTACAATCGGGAGGACGGGAAATTCCTACTGGAGTGGGTTATTTAGCACATTTCCAGCGGTAATGCTTTCGTCGATGGTGATACTTACCATAAGTGCCGGAAGTCAATTTGCGAAAGCAACAGGCAAGGTAATGTTAATAACCTCCACCAACATTGTAGTGTATGGGTGGGCCGTAACCATTTTTTATCCATCTCTTGGGCTTTTTTGGGGAACAATATTGTCCTACATATTGGCCGCAATTTCTGTTTACATGCTCCGTCCAGTTGTGTCACGCATTAGGTAATAATCAACCACTAAGAACTAAAGTTTAAGAAAAGAGAGGGCATCGATTCTATAAACATTGTCGATCTACGTTTGACAACTCCATAGCAGCCAATAAGAGGTATTGCACTCAACTTAAAATATCCTTAAAAAAGATTTTTGGAGTTGGTGAACCTTTACCTACTTTTGTTGTCTATTGCTCATAAAGGATTAACATGGAAACAAGCAAAAAAGATTCACGCTACTCTCGCATTTATGCACAGCTGGAAGAGCTAGTCAAAAAGTCGGAAAATCCTACTGCAAGAATGTGCACCATCTCCTCCGTGCTCAAACACAAATTGGACTACTTTTTCTGGTGTGGTTTCTATTTTTTATCTCCCGAAGGTAAATTAATCGTGCGCACCTACCAAGGTCCTGTTGCCTGTATGGAGCTAAAAAAAGACGTGGGAGTTTGTTGGGCAAGCATCAACCAGAAAAAAATCGTGATTGTAGAAAATGTTGAACAATTTCCAGGACATATTACATGCGACTCCAGGTCGAAATCAGAAATTGTTGTTCCCGTTTATAATACCGAGAAGAATATTGTTGGCGTAATGGATGTGGATAGTAGCGAACTTGACTCGTTTGATGACATTGACGCAAAATGGCTTCAAAAGATTGTCACCCTCATATATAGTTAACCTACTATAGCCATATAGTATTATGAAAAAATTATTGATTTTAATTCCATCGAGGATGAATCAAAATTTTTTGTTGCTACAACCATTGTTAATGGTATAATTTTTGATGAGATTTGGAAGAACTTCAAACCCTAAAATCATGAAAAGAATCCTTCCTATTCTTGTTTTAGTTGCTATACTAAATACATCATGCCTTAACGATAATAGCTGCAAAAATTGCATCTCTTCACCTTTGGCATTTGCATTCACCCTCCTTCCGTCAGAAGATGGAATGAGCATGATCAACGATACAACATTTGTTCCCGACTCTATTAAACTCTACTACCTTAAAAATAATGTTAAAGAACCGGTAACCTTTGTATTCGGTGGCTCCTCCTATTTTGGAAACTACATATACACTGTTGACATTTCAAAGGTAAGCGCTGGCGATAGCATAAAAGTTTTTTATCTATACCTCAGCCATACCGATACCGACACAATCTATTTCGATTGTAATATTGTAAATGATGGTTGCTGCTCATACTACAGCTACGACAGCCTATCCTACAATGGGAAAAGCATGCCATATAGCTCAACCTATGGAATAAACTATGCAATTAAAGCGCGCCCATAATGTTATTTTTGACATCCAAAAAAACCGGCACAACCTTGCCGGTTTTTTTGTTAAGCGTCAATTATCCAACCGGCATAAAGCTGACGCATTTTATTAATTTTGCAAAAAATATCAATGCTTATGAAGCTATCCACGGAGGCACCCATCACCCTTTTCGACCTTGTTATGCAGAAATTGAACCTAGGGTCAAAGTCGAAAGCTAAAAAGATAGTTGAATACGCCACCATTCATATCAACGATAAGCCCAACAACAACCCAAGACAAATAGTTAATCCCGGCGACATAGTTACCCTTGAGAGGGAAAAACAGCCCGCTATGCGAGTTGCTCCACCCTACCCAATTCTGTACGAAGATAATGACCTGCTTGTTGCGTTAAAACCGGCAGGCCTACTTACCCATGGCGTTGGGGAAGAAAACAGAAAATCATTTGTTGGAATTCTCGGAAACTATTTCAATACCATATCAAAGGGTCGAGAACGAATTTATGTGGTTCATCGGCTCGACAGGGAGGTGGCTGGTTTATTGATTTTCGCCAAAAGCATTCCCATTCAGGAAAAGTTGAAGGATAATTGGAAAAGCGTTGATAAACTTTACTATGCACTTGTAGAAAGTTCACCTAAAGCTTCGGAAGGAGTTATAGAGAGCTGGTTGCATGAGCATCCTAAAAGTCTAAAGGTTTACTCAGGTAGAAAATCCCCAGAGGCAAAATTGGCCATAACAAACTATAAATTAGTAAAGGAAGTGGCCCCTTACTACTTGCTCCAAATAAAGCTCGACACCGGAAGAAAAAACCAAATTAGGGTTCATCTATCCGACATTGGCTGCCCCATTGTAGGAGATTATCGCTACGGTGCAAGCAGTAAAACAAAACGCCAAATCAGATTGTTTGCCTACTTTTTACAATTTCCACACCCCGCAACAGGCAAGATAATCAAGGTAGAAGCGGTATTACCAAAATCGTTTCTTCATCCCGAAGAAAAGGACGAAAATTATAAATAGAATTACTCCGGAAACACTTATTTAATTTAAACATATGTCTATATTTGCAATCTCATTTTGAGCATATGCCCAGAAAAAAGTGCAACAGGAGGATACAACGCGAACCCACTGTCTCAGGCTTTACACCCGTTGGTTGTAATAGAAAAAAGACATTAACCATACAACTTGAACGAGATGAACTCGAGGCAATTCGTTTAGCCGATCTAATGGGCCTTTACCATAAAGATGCCGCTGAAAAGATGGAAATATCAAGAGCTACTTTTGGGCGTATTTTGTCAGGAGCACGCTATAAAGTTGCCGATGCACTCATCGCTGGTAAAATTTTAAACATTCAACCACAACAGCTCAGCTGCCCTAAATACGATAATTCAGAGTGCAGCTGTCCAACAAGAATTGACGAATTAAAAAACTAACCATTCTTAATAAAAGTAATATGAAAAAAGTTGCTTTACCCTCCAGCGGGAATATGGTAGATGGGCACTTTGGCCACTGTGAGCATTTCACGGTTTACACCATCGACTCCAACAACAACATTGCCCAAAAAGAGGTTGTTCCTTCCCCTAATGGATGTGGCTGCAAATCGAATATAGCCAGTGTGCTTGCGGAAAAAGGTGTAGATACTATGCTTGCTGGCAATATTGGCCAAGGCGCCGTAAATACATTGCAAAAAAGCGGTATCACCGTTCATGCAGGATACAGTGGAAACGTTGAAACTGTACTTAATCAATTTCTTGACGGCGATCAAAAAGGTAGTGAAGCCAATTGCAACCATACTCACGAGGGCACTCATGACCATCATCATGAGAATGGCCACGCTTGTAGTCACAATTAAATTGAAAAGGGAGGCTACACCTCCCTTTTCAATTTGATTACTTCTTTAACGATCGATGTCGAACCACAAGAACCGGTATGCGTAGTTTTCTTCGAACAAAGTTAACGGTTTGTCCAAAAATAATTTTCTTAAGTTGACTGTGGCCGTGAGCACCCATAACAACCAGGTCGGCATTAAATTTGGTAACCAATTTTGGAATTTCATGTTTTGGACTACCAAAACCAACCAAAGTTTCAACTCGGTAACCTTTCAACTTTAGTTCCTCAGCGTAGCTCTCTAAATGGGCGGTATCTTGTTGGGTTTCCAAATCCTGAATTTCATTTCCAAAAACAAATGTTCCAGCAGACTCAACAATGTGAATAAGCAAATATTCTGCCTCTAACCTGCCTGTGCTAATTGCATAGTTAATAACATCAGCATCGGAATGAGTAAAGTCCAAGGAAAGCGCTATACGCTTAAATTCGGGTTTAAGCTCCAACTTAAGCGGAATGACCTCATGTGGTATAAGAGCCAATTTCTGACGATGTTTCACAAACAATGGACCAAAGGTAATAAATAGCATAATCAACCCAAAGAAGACAACCACCGGAACCACTGTTAACCATATTAGCTGTGGATAGGAGGATGTGGACAACCAACCCTGAATCTCGTCAAGGACCAACTTAATATTTAAGCTTAAGATTATTGCTGCAATCAACCAAGATATGATGACGACATATTTTTTGATAACAAATACACCCATTTTTTCCTTAGAGCTAACAAAATGGATCAATGGTACAACTGCAAATCCCAGCTGAAGGCTTAACACAACCTGGCTAAATACGAGTAACTTGCCAGTATAGCTCTCCCCCATAATCAGAAGAACCAAAACAGCCGGGATAATGGCCAAAGAGCGCGTGATAATACGTCGAAGCCAAGGGCGAATTCTAAGATTGATATGCCCCTCCATTACAATTTGTCCCGCAAGAGTTCCAGTTATAGTTGAACTCTGTCCCGCAGCAATCAGGGCAACCGCAAACAGAATTGGTGCCAGATGCGACCCCATCAAAGGTGCCAGAAATTTATATGCCTGCTCTATTTCGGTAACGTCAAAATGTCCATTTTTATAGAAAGCCGATGCTGCCAATATCAAAATTGCTGCATTTACAAAAAAAGCAAGATTAAGTGCAACCACCGAATCAATAATATTGAATCTAATTGCCTGTTTAATAGAAGCATTATCGCTATTAAATTTTCGAGTTTGAACAAGAGAAGAGTGCAAATAGAGGTTATGCGGCATTACCGTGGCTCCTATTATACCAATAGCAATATATAGAGCGGCATCGTTGGGTAATATGGGCACAAAGCCCTTTATCAGCTCACCTGCAGCAGGCTGAGCATAGATCATCTCCACCAAAAAGGCAACACCAATAACCATTATTAGAGCCAAAATGAAGGCTTCCATTACTCTCATTCCCTTATTGATCAAAAACATGAGAATAAAGGTATCGAGAAAGGTAATCAAAACTCCAAGTATAAGGGGTAAACCAAAAAGGAGGTTTAGACCAATTGCCATACCCAACACTTCTGCCAAGTCGCAAGCCACAATAGCTGTTTCGGCTAACCCATAAAGTATTATATTGATAAATGGCGGGTAGTATTCCTTAGAGGCTTGGGCTAAATCTAGGCCACGAACAATTCCCAATCGGGCACTCAATGATTGGAGTAGGATGGCCATGATATTGGACATAAGAAGCACCCAAATAAGGGTATAACCAAACTGGCTACCACCAGCTATATCGGTTGCCCAGTTACCTGGATCCATGTAGCCAACGCTTACAAGGTATGCTGGGCCTAAAAAAGCAAACAGCCTTCTCCAATAACCTTTTTTAATCGTAGTATCGATACTTGAGTGAACTTCACCCAATGAAACGCCAGTTTTATTGCTCATGCCCTATGCTTGCTAATCTTTAACAACGCTGATAACAAAGATAGAAAAATAAAGTTGAGTAAATGTAGTAGCTACGGTGCAAAAAGTCGATTTAAAACCACCAAAAAACCTTCACTATATTACCAATTACGACAATTAATTCATACGAGGATTAAACTTTGCTAGAGAAATACCATCTTTATTAAAAATTTCCACATGACATTTAACCTTTCGAAGAAACGGTGGCAATGGGCCTCCATGTTGTTTTTAGCTCTCACATGGGGAAGTTCGTTTATTCTCATGAAAAAGGGGCTTCAAGCCTTTACCGATATTCAAGTGGCCGCCATTAGGGTATTCTTCTCTTTTCTGATTTTAATTCCCGTTTTTCTTCGGCATATTCGCAAGGTTAATAGGCAGAATATCGTTCACCTTGCCATAGTAGGTTATGCTGGGATATTTTTCCCTGCCTTTTTATTTACACTTTCCGAAACGCAAATAACAAGTTCGTTAGCAGGAATGCTGAACAGCCTTGCACCGCTCTTTGCCCTAATTGTCGGCATTATGTTCTATCAAAGTAAGCCGGCAAAGAACCAATATATAGGCATTATTATTGGGCTCATTGGTGCCATTGGATTAGTGTCGGAAGGAAGGCTCGATTTCATAAAAAACGTAAACCTATACGGGTTGTATGTGGTAATTGCCACATTTGGCTATGGTATTAATGCCAATGAAGTAAAGTTTAAGCTAAAAGGGATGAATGGTATAGAGATCACTTCGTTGGCTTTTATGCTCATAGGACCGCCTGCTGGAATTATTCTGATCTGCACCAACCTAGCTGAAGCTTATCATTCACCTCACTTTTGGCCAAGCTTAGCAGCAACGCTTACATTGGCAACCTTTGGTTCAGTGCTCTCTCTCTTTATCTACAACAACCTAATAAGATATACCAGTGCACTATTTGCCACTTCGGTTACATACATAGTTCCTGTATTTGCAATATTCTGGGGCATTGCTGATGGAGAGACCATTACCCTCTTTGCTATTTTTAATATAGCCGTTGTGCTGCTGGGAGTTTGGTTGGTAAACAGGAAGAAAAAGCAGTAATAATCATCACCATATTACAATCAATCGTTGGTGCCTTCAATAATTGATTGACGCATTCGTGATGGAATAAGATGAATGAACAATTTTTGCGGGATAGTCAACTTTGCTCGCTCAATGGGAAGCCGCATCAAGAAAAAGGCAAACCAAACAAAAAGGACAACGCCCTTAACCACACTCGAGATGCTAATACTCCACCATGCTCCCGAAAGGCCAACAACGGCAGTAAGGGCTATGGCCAATGGTATTCGCAAACCGGTAAATAAAATACCAACAATGGATGGTGGCAGAGTTTTACCCGTTCCATTAAAAGCACCAGCAGTGGTTATTTCCAATATCATAAAGAGTTGAGATGCACCAAGAATTTTAAGGTAGATGCCCCCTTCATGCATGGCATTGGCTTCAGGAATAAACCATCCAAAAATGGTATCTCCAAAAAGCACAAAGGCCAGCGTTGTAAAAACACCAATGGTCATCGTAATACCAAGCGTTCTATAGTAACCCTGTCTAATCCGCTGGAACTGTTTCGCCCCATAGTTTTGTCCAATAAAGCTAGACAGCGCAGTGGAAAATCCACTGGCAGTCATCCACGATATTGCTTCAATTTGTGCACCAACACTTTGAACTGCAACAGCCAACGCACCCCAGCCAGAAACAATGCGCGCAATATTCATGGCAAAAAAGGCAAACAATCCGCTTTGAAGCATCACAGGAAAACCAATCTTTATCACCTTCCAAGCAACCTCACCATTGAGTTGAAATTTTCTAAACAGCTCGGGGAATGGCGATTTGCGATCGGATAAATTGACAACAAAAATAAGCGTTACAATGGCCTGTGAAATAAGGGTAGCCACAGCGGCACCAGCCACTTCCATGCGCGGAAAAGGTCCAAACCCGTAGATGAGTATTGGGTCTAATACAATATTAATTGCAAGCCCCGCCGCATTAGCATAAAAAGGAATTTTTGACTTTCCACTTCCATTGTATATCCCCGAAAAGGTGCCATTTAAAAAGGTAAAGAGCATTCCTGGAGCAATTATTCTTAAATAACCAATGGCACTGGCAGTTACCGATGCATCCGTGAACCGGAAGTAACCAATAAATGCATTACTTAGAGCTAGAAGTAATATGCCGTAAGCTATCGACATCAATATGCTGATAACCATCGACTGAGATGCAAATTGTGCTGCACGAATTTTATCCTTCGCACCTAAACTCTGGGAGATACCCACCTCTGCACCAACTTTGGTTGTATAGAACAATGAGTTCCCAAGCCATAGAAAAAAACCGGCAGCTCCCACCGCCGCAGCAGCCTTGCTCCCAACATGACCAATCCAGATCATATCGGTCATGCTGTAAGCCATCTGAATAAAGGCAGTTCCCATAATAGGCAGGGCCAACATTATTATTTGGCGACTGATATTACCTTTAGTAAAATCTTTTGTAGTCAACGATTTAATACTTAGTAACTTGAACAGAAATAGGCTTTTCCCTAATGGAAAAAGGGGTGCAAATGTATAAATAAATCAGATGTCATTACCATACAACTGTCATTTTTGACATACAATACATAGATATATGCATATAAATCACTTTTCTGAAATGCAAAATCATGAAAAGAGAAAATGGCTACTGGCGTTTAATGGAATGCCATCCACGAGTAGCCATAAAGTTGGCAAAATCCTCGTAACCCCTGCTTTTAATTAAGTTAAGACATGCATTACGATCTGTCTTAAAAATAAAACCAAAAACACGTGAAGCCACATTATTATAGAGCTTGCAAACCAACGGGTTGGTGAAAGATTTACAATCGGCACAAGAATGATAGCCATTCTCCAAGCAGCATTTACGAACCTTACACCAGGTGGCTTTTGCATTTTCTGTACATCCCGGACATTTTCCCTTTACAAAGGAGTGGCAGGCACCACAGTAAAGACCGCACTTGGCCACTAAGCTGCTATCGCTAACTATTTGTTTCATCTTTGAAAGTATATAAGATAGTGTATAATTGAGAATACGATTTCTCCTTTGTGCTATTAACAAAGGTTGATAACGCTCTACCTAAAATGTTAATTCTACAAAATTACTGCATTAATTGCAGTAACAATAGGATATAATGAAGCAACATTTTAGGTTAGTGCTTATTGCAGCGATTTACCAAACGATGCATGCAATATCGCAGTTGGAGGAACGCTTAAAACCACTATATGACTAATCATTCTGTGGAATATTCAGCATAAGATATTATCGCATCACGTCCCCGCCCTTATTGGACTTTTAGAATACCTATCCATGCATACGATAATATATTTGAATAAACTATAACATTAAATAATTAAATACTATCGTCTGCTAAACTAACTGAAAAAAAACATTTTATTAAAAGCATGAAGAATAGCAGCACTTTTCCTCGCGCGTATTTTACTATTAATATTTTATATATCACATTTTATTTAGATGTTTCTTATCATATTCAAATTACAAAAAAGGATATTTCATCTATTTGTAAATTCAAAAACCTTACCTGCTTTCGTATTGAATTTATTAACCCAACTAAATTAATTATGAAAAGAATTCTTTACACGCTACTATTTGTGGCTACCGTGCTCACAGTAAATGCACAAGACAACAAGTGGAACATTGGTTTTGGTGGTGGTTTTGCTTCCCCTCAAGGTGACTTAAAGAACATAGTTGACGGTGGTGTTGACGGTTACCTCAACTGTACCTACAACTTTACCTCAAAGTTAGCTGCAGGGTTGGAATACAACAGTTCTTCGTTTGTTGGTATTAGCGAATTAGGGACTAGTATCGATGCAACCAAAATTAATGCCATTCTGCTTAAGGGTGTATACTACATGACCGAAACCAAAGTGCGTCCTTACGCTGCTCTTATGACCGGTATGTATATGTCCAAATTTGGAGTTCTAGGCACGAACGACAATGGAGACTTAGCCTCAGAATACATTTCAAAAAATAAATTTGGTGGTGGATTTGAGCTTGGTCTTAAGATTAAGTGGTTCAACCTAGGAGTTGCTTACAACAATCTTGGCAAGGTAGAAGATGGTAAGATTTCTTACATGCAATATAACCTCGGCTTCAACATTGGCTTCTAGTCAAAATTTATAATAGAATGCAAAGAGGCTGTCCAAAAAGACAGCCTCTTTCTTTTAATATAAAGTCGTGTCCCTTCTTCAACAAAATACCAACCTCGTGATTTTGCATATTTATTACCTATAAAACGCAGTAATATTCATCTTGCAAATTTTTAAATGCAATATTAACACTATCGTCATATAATTAACAATCTATACGTTATAACTAACTTCATATAATTTAACACTAAATAAATAGTCGAAGTGAACCATATCAAAAAAAATACCTTACTATTGCATAATAATTCATAGGAACAATGATCACCAAGTTACAGAATAAGCGCACGTATATCCAACACACCATGCCTATAGCAGGTATGACTTATAAGGGTATGTATACTTCAAAAAAACGCGCTAAAATCTGCAGGCTTGGATGAAAATGTGAAATAATTTAGAAAACCACATATAAACAAGGGCCTGCAGGAAACTGCGGGCCTTTTTTATAAACCTTAATACTGAATGAGATCATGAGAGTGCTCAAGTTTGGAGGAACATCGGTTGGTAGCGCCGAAAGAATTAAAAGTCTCACCAATATTATTCCCGTCGGAGAACAGGTTATTGTTGTTCTCTCTGCCATGGCTGGCACCACCAACGATTTAGTGGAAATTGCTAACATGGCAAACAAGGGTGATAAGGAGAAGGCCCAAGGGCTAATTCTTAAAATGCAAGAAAATTACTTGAAGGTAATTAATGAGCTATTCCAGTCCGATGAGTATCAAAAAAATGCAAAACGCACAATTTCACTCATTTTCAATGATGCCATAACAGCCATTGAAGCAGAAACGGGTTCCATGCTGGAAAAAACAATTCTATCAATTGGCGAATTAATATCTACCAACCTTTTCCATCTATACCTTTGGGAAACAGGTATCCCTTCAGTATTGCTGTCTTCGCTAAACTACATGCGCATCGACAAGGATGGTGAGCCAGACATGTACTACATTTCTGAAAATATCACAAGGCTTATGGAAGATGCCAAGGAGATGGATGTATTCATAACTCAAGGATTTATATGTAGAAATGCCAAAGGCGAAATCGATAATCTTCAGCGAGGTGGAAGCGACTATACTGCGGCTATCATTGGTAATGCCATTAACGCAGAACAGGTACAAATTTGGACCGATATCGATGGCTTTCACAACAACGATCCACGCTATGTGAGCAATACCCAGCCCATTCGTAACCTCTCTTTTGATGAGGCGGCCGAGTTGGCATACTTTGGAGCTAAGATCCTTCATCCGGCCACCATTCACCCTTGCCGAAAAAAGGGCATCCCCGTGCTACTAAAAAACACCCTAGATCCGGAAAACCCAGGCACCCTCATCACCGCCAATTACCAAGCGTCAAATCTAAAAGCGGTAGCCGCCAAAAGTGGAATTACCGCTATTAAGATTAGGTCGTCGAGGATGCTGATGGCTCATGGATTTCTGAAGAAAGTATTTGAGGTGTTCGACACCTTCAAAACATCTGTAGATATGATTACTACCTCGGAAGTTGCCGTATCGCTGACCATCGATAATGACATCCAACTACCAGCAATTGTTGCCGAGCTCAAACAATTTTCGACAGTTGAAGTAGATATCAAGCAGGCCATCATTTGTATTGTTGGCGATTTTGTTGCCGAAAAGCCAGGAACTGCACTTAAGATTATGGAGGTTTTACACGATATCCCCATCCGAATGATCTCCTATGGTGGCAGTAGTCACAACATCTCCATACTGGTAAGCGAGGAGCATAAAATCCCTGCCCTTCGACTCCTCCAACCAATTCTGAATGAATCGGAACTGCAAAAACAAACTCACACAGAGGGATATGAACTAATATCGTAGTGAAAGAATATTAAAACAAAAAAAATGATTCCATTCGGCAATACAGAGGCGCTGCAAAACTTGCCAACGCCATTTTACCTATACGACATCACCCTATTAAGAAAAACGCTAGAGAAGGTATCCAGCCTAACCAAAAAGTTGGGATTCAATGTTCACTATGCCGTTAAGGCCAACGCCAACGAGCGAATCCTCCAGGAGGTTGCCTCCTTTGGTTTTGGAGCCGACTGCGTAAGTGGCAATGAGATTAAAGCAGCATTGGAGGCAGGATTTCCTGCTAAAGAGATTGTATTTGCAGGTGTTGGCAAAAGTGACAAGGAAATTAGCTATGCGTTACAGAAGAATATATTCTGCCTGCATTGTGAATCGGTGGAAGAGCTGAGAGTAATCAACCAAATTGCTGCTTATCAAGGCAAAAGAGCACTGGTTGCGCTGCGCGTGAACCCAAACATATCTGCTGAAACTCATTCACACATCACCACCGGTACACTCGACAGCAAGTTTGGCCTCTCCTCCATGGAGCTAAACGAAGCCGTTAATCTCCTGCCCACACTAAACAACGTTCGGTTAATCGGAATTCACCTGCACATTGGTTCACAAATAACTAAAATGGAGATTTTCCAGCATGTGTCGGAGAAGATTAACCTGCTACAGGAGCAATACTTCAAGAATAATTTTTTGCCCTACCTAAATGTGGGTGGTGGTTTAGGAATCTCCTACGAAAACCCAGAAGAGAATGAAATGCCCAACTTTGAAGACTACTTCAATACATTTAACAAGTCGCTCAACCTGCTCCCTGGTCAAAAAGTACACTTTGAACTTGGACGCTCCATGGTGGCACAGTGTGGGAGCTTAATTACCAAGGTACTATTTGTTAAAAATAATGGTACAAAGAATTTTGCCGTAGTAGATGCCGGTATGACCGACTTACTGCGACCAGCCTTATACAATGCAGTTCACAAAATAGTAAACCTCACCTCCAATGGCAAGCCGCAGATTTACGATGTGGTGGGACCAGTGTGTGAAAACACCGATTGCTTTGCTCATGCCTTTTCTCTTCCGCAAACATCGCGAGGCGACTTGCTTTCCATACTTTCGGCAGGAGCCTATGGCGAAGTTATGAGCTCCCGATATAACCTCCGCGAAAAGCCACTCGCTGTTTTTAGTGATGAGCTAAAAATTAGGCGATTGGAGGCTTGGCACATGTAGCCGTATTGAATAAAAGATAACAGAAAATGAGTGTTTGAGTTAGTAGTAATAGTGTTTTTGGCTTAGGTGTTTGCGGCGCATAATCCAAGCCTGTGTGGGGCAATGGATGTTGCGCCGCAATTTTTAATAGGCCTCACCACCAACCATCAAATCGATTAGGCTATCTTCGTAATAAAAAAATGGTGCGCAGTAGCACAAAAATATTCCCGCTTGATATAGCAACGTTTACCTATATCTCAATAACGGCCATTTTCATGAGCCTTTTCTCGTGGAAATTAAGCAATATTTGGATTCATTTACTCCTACGACTTGCCTTTGTGCTGGTTATTTGGTGGTTAATTATAATAGAGAAGAAAAGATCAAATACCGTATTGTCATTTATTAGAATGGCATACCCTCTGGCGTTTCTGGGATATTTCTACTCTGAGACCGATTACCTCAACAATCTTTTTTTCGACAATTTTGACCCTACAATATTCAACCTAGAGCAGTCGATATTTGGATTCCAACCCAGCATTAGCTTCTTCCATCATTTTCCGTTGCCGTGGTTCAGCGAGCTAATGAATCTTGGTTATTTCTCCTACTACTTTATAGTATTTGGTCTTACAGTTTGGCTATTTATTAAAAACCGGCAGAAATTCGAAAAATCACTCTTTGTTATAGTGTTTTCATTCTATCTCTACTACCTAATTTTCATTGCCTTCCCGGTTGCAGGACCACAATATTACCTCCCCGAATCATTGAGGCATATTCCCAACTCAGGCATTTTCCGAGAGATGGTGGTTTTAGTGGAACGGTTTGGAGAAGGACCAACAGCCGCCTTCCCCAGCTCTCATGTGGGCATGGGAATTATCCTAGTCATTCTATGCACCTTGTATGCCAAACCACTACTTAAGTGGATTACTCCATTGATTATAATTCTTTTCTTTTCCACCGTCTACATTAAGGCCCACTATGCCATTGATGCGATTGCGGGCTTCATTAGTGCTCCTATACTATTTTTTCTCGCGACGCAAACCTACCAATGGCTCACAAAATTTATTGAGCACCGTAGTTAAGCGCCCAAAAAATGTTCCACGAAGGACAACTGCAACGATAAGAATCTTAGCAAGAGGTGCTAAAAAACGAGCCTACAGGGCTAATTATCCACAGGTAACAGTATATTAGCGTTGAACAGGGAACATTGAAATAATATGACTATATGGTTGAACTGCGGGAAGTTATTACGCAAAAGGATCTAAAAATCTTCATCTATTTGCCTGAAAAAATTCATAAAAACCACACCAACTGGCTACCACCTATCTATGTTGATGAATGGTCGTTCTTCAATCCAAAAAAAAACAGGGCCTTTTCCACCGCCGACACCATAATGCTACTAGCTTTCAAAGATGGAAAAGCCGTTGGACGAATCATGGGAATTATTCACCATACGTACAACCAGCTTAGAAACGAGCACCATGCACGTTTCGGTTATCTGGAGTGCTTCAACGATACAGCGGTAGCCCACGCACTACTTGGCCGAATTGAGCAGTGGGCAAAAAACAAGGGAATGGTGAAGGTCGTAGGACCTTATGGCTTTTCTGATAAAGATCCTCAAGGTTTCCTCATCGAAGGTTTTGAGCACATGCCTATTCTCGACTCAGCATGCAACTTTCCCTACATGATTTCATTGGTTGAGGAGGAAGGTTATACCAAGGAGGTGGATTGCCTGATTTACAAGATAAGCATGGAGAAGAGCATGCCAATTCTCTACGAACGAGTGCAGCAGCGGTTGGAAAGTAGCAGCGGCTACTCCATTCATGAATTTACGAGTAGAAGGCAGCTGAAACCTTGGATTGTGCCCATTTTAGAAATAGTTAACAAGACCTATGGCCATCTCTATGGCTTTGTACCCATGGAGCGCCAAGAAATGTTGGACTTTGCAAACCGTTACATCGCTATTATTGACCCCAGATATGCTAAGGTCGTTTTTTCTGACAATGAACCAGTTGCGTTCATCATTGGTTTACCAAACTTTACCCATGGAATTCAAAAAGCAAAAGGACGAATTCTGCCATTTGGCTTTATCCATATTCTCCGGTCAATAAAACGGAGCAGGCAACTCGATTTAATGTTGGGAGCCGTTCTTCCAGAACATCGTGGCAAAGGGCTCGAAATTTCCATGACCATGAAGTTAATTGAATCGTGCAAAAGAGCCAACATAAATACCATTGAAGTGCACCTTGTGCTGGAGACCAATACCCGGATGCTTGCCGAGTTGGAACGCGCCGGGGCTAAATTCCACAAGCGCTTTAGAGTATTTCAAAAAATGCTATAACCTATTGTTGACAGTAGTTTGCAAAAAAAGATAGTCCCCAACCTCCTTGTTGTCCCACTTTTTTTTTTGCAAACGACACCGCTACCAAAAATCTGAATAAACTAAAGCATAAACGTTAACTTAACCTTGCCCCAGATACTATAAAATAAATAGCACCATAAAAAAAGTTGAAAAGTTGATTCATTGAAGGTAACTCCTGCTCTGACCGAAAAACTTCAAAAGTATAATTCACTGTTTTAGTTAGTTCGCATACCGTCACCAAACAGAAAGTCATAATGAAGGAGGCTGGAGCATTGGTTGACAATTTCAAGGAGGTTTAAAGCTTTCGGTAAACTAGGTATTATCTGCGGTAGAAGGCGCAGTTGCGGAAGCAGTTATCGAGTCAATCGCGTCTACGGTCGATGGTTAAACCGTAATTGATACCACCAAACCAATCAACGAAAAACCACCCCCATTGAACGACTCACAAGCGTTGGTGCATCCTCCAATTGAAAAAGACCAATAAAACCATGCATTTAAACTGCTTAAAATAATTAAGTAGCTATATACCATCATCCATCTTCGAAGGTAAATTTTCATTGCTCTGCACTTTAAGTAAAAATTCATGCCGTTTTCATTAAAACTAGGTTATTTCTACATTTGTAAAAACTGATAGCAGCATGAAAGCACTACAAAAAATGGCACCCCTATCGTGGTGGTTATTTCGAATTACCATCCTCATTTTTATTTTTGCAAGATATAACCAAGCAATTCGCCAGTTCGATTTTAACTCGGCCACCTTTTACATCTCTGCCCTATTTTTACTAAGTGCCAGTCTAATTGTTATTGGAGGATTTTACAAAAAAGGAACACTTGCTAGAGTGTCAGGCTTTTTACTTATTGTCGTAAGTGCCTACGAGGCATATCTTAACAGCACTCCATTATTTGGTTACACCTTTAGTCAGTATGCAATGCTATGCGCAATTGGGCTAATTTTTCTCACCCGAAAAGAAAATATCTAATAATTGCACAAATCATCTATTTAAGAAGCTGTCCAAATAACAATCGCTTTTCAAAACCGTTTAATTATCAATTAAACAGTTCCGTTAGTCGGGCTGTTGATTGTTTTTTCTAAATTTATGAGCAATTATTTTCTGCATGGCTCGATTTCTACTCTCTTTAGGACTCCTGCTTTTGCTTGTCACCACAAGTGGCAAGTCGCAACTCTTTTTCGAAGTTGAAAAGGTTGAAGATGCTCAGGTGAAGGTGTTTAATGTTGACAAGGCAGAAGACGCAGACTTTTACATATACTTTGTAAACACCAAGGAGGAGGTTACTAAAATTGGCTTGTGGATGGAGGTAGAGACCACCAAAGAGGCACAAATTCAGCTCATCTTTGTGGATGACGAAAAGTTAGCCGACTTCAAGGTATGTGCGGTAGACGACTCTTCTAAGGCCGGATGGAAAAACAGCAACGATCCTCGCAAGCATCTTCTAAACCTTAGCCCTCCACTTCAACCATAGCATACAGAATACAGCTAATCCATTTCGGTTTTTTAAGCATTAGCCATAGCCTTAACTACAATACCATTGATTAAGTAAGAGGTATTGGCGGATTGGATAAATCCAATAATAGAGCTATCCACCAACCGAAAAATTAAACCCTTTAACCTATCGAACGCTCTAACTGACACTACCAAAATATCAAAACCCATGAAAATCATAAATTTAATAGGAGCAATGCTTATGATTACAACAACCTTTGCTCATGGACAAGACCGCATCACCGGATTAAACTTTGCAACCCGCTCTGAAGTTCTCGCACAGCATGGTATGGCCTGCACCAGCCAGCCACTGGCAACCCAAGTGGCGCTCGACATTCTTAAAAAAGGGGGGTCTGCTGTAGATGCAGCCATTGCCGCCGATGCCATGCTTGGCCTCACCGAACCTACTGGAGCCGGAATTGGGGGCGATATTTTTGCCATTGTATGGGATGCCAAAACCCACAAGCTATACGGACTCAATGGAAGCGGACGCTCGCCCATGTCGCTTACTTTAGAATACCTTAAAAAGCAGGGTATTGACCACATTCCCCCATTTGGACCACTTCCCGTCTCGGTTCCGGGATGTGTGGATGGCTGGTATGAGCTCCACAGCAAGTTTGGCAAGCTTCCCATGGATCAGATTCTGGCACCAACCATTGCTTATGCTCGGGAAGGTTTTCCAGTAACAGAGGTAATTGCCTACTACATGCAACGCTCAGCCACTATTCTGGGAAAATACCCCGGCTTTAAAGAGACCTACATGCCCAATGGCAAGATGCCAGAAAAAGGAGAAGTCTTTAAAAACCCTTACCTAGCCAATACGCTTGAAAAGATTGCGAAAGGTGGAAGAGATGCCTTCTATAAGGGAGATATTGCAAGAACCATTGAGAAGTATATGAAAGAAAATGGTGGATTTCTCTCCTACGAAGACCTAGTAGCGCACCATTCCGAATGGGTTAGCCCAGTTTCCTCCAACTACAGAGGATACGATGTGTGGGAACTTCCACCTAACGGACAAGGTATTGCTACCTTACAAATACTCAACATTCTGGAAGGTTTCGACATTAAGAGCATGGGCTTTGGGAGCATCCAATACCTACACACATTTATTGAGGCCAAGAAATTAGCCTTTGAAGACAGAGCCAAATTTTATGCCGATCCAGCCTTTGCTAATATTCCTACTGCAGAACTTATTTCCAAGGAATATGCTGCCAAACGAAGAGCACTCATCAATCCTGACCATGCCGCTCGCAGAGTTGATGCTGGCGATCCCCACACCGATAACACGATCTACCTCACCGTAGCCGATAGCGAGGGAAATATGGTTTCGCTCATACAGAGTAACTATAGAGGAATGGGCTCCGGTATGACACCAACAGGCCTTGGATTTGTATTGCAGGATCGTGGCGAGATGTTCACCCTTGAGGATGGACACGCCAACTGCTACGCACCTGGTAAGCGCCCATTTCATACCATTATCCCATCCTTTATCACCAAAGATGGTGAACCATACATCAGCTTCGGTGTGATGGGTGGAGCCATGCAACCACAAGGACAAGCACAAATCGTAATTAACCTCATCGATTTTGGCATGAATCTGCAGGAAGCCGGAGACGCGCCGCGCATTCAGCACGACGGTTCATCGGAACCCACCGGTGAAAAAATGACCGACGGAGGTGAAGTTAACGTGGAAAGCGGTTTCCCATACGAAACAATACGAGGCCTCATGATGAAAGGACACAAAGTGACCTTTTCGCATGGTCCATATGGCGGATACCAAGCCATTATGTGGGATGCCAAAAACAAAGTTTACGTTGGTGCATCCGAAAGTCGAAAAGACGGTCAGGCTGCTGGATATTAAGATGTAAATCATTATTTCCAGTATGAAGCCGGGATATCCCGGCTTTTTTTGTGCCTATTTCCCTCTATATTCGATACTTCATTAATTCTTCCGAACAAAACGTTATTTTTATTTATAATTAATCTAAAAAAGAATAATTTTGTAGCCAAAACAAAACCAAAATGGATTTAATGATAGATACACGGTATTTCACCGTACAATCAATTACCAACCTCACCGATCACACCTTTATTGTAAAAGTGCCAAGAAGAGGTTTGAAGTTCAACGCTGGGCAACACATCTCCCTTGGTATCAAGGGCGACGATAACCTACGGGAATACTCTATATTCAGTGGAGAAAACGATAGCTTTATCGAAGTTTTGGTAAAGGAGATTAAAACAGGATACTTTACCCCAAGGCTTAAGCGAGTAAAAACAGGTCAACTTTTGGAAATAAATGGTCCTTACGGAAAATTTGGTATTTCAGACGATAGCAAGGAAACTCACAAGCATGTATTTATTGCCAGCGGAACGGGTATTGCACCATTCCATAGCATGGTGAGAACATACCCGGAACTTAACTACCACATGATCCACGGTGTGAAAAATGCATCGGAAGGATATGGAAGAGAGAGTTTCGACCCAAATCGCTACACCCTTTGCACCTCCAGCGATGCCTCAGGCAACTACGCCGGACGAGTTACCAAACTGCTTGAAAACATGGAGTTTGAGCCCAACACTCACTTCTACCTATGTGGAAACAGCAAGATGATTTATAACTCTCTCGAAATTATTAAGTCTAAGGGATTTAATCGAACAAACGTTTCTACCGAAGTCTACTTTTAAGCAAGCACTATTTCTGATAAACGAAAGAAGCCTGTAACTCGTAACTTGTAACTTGTAACTTTCTACTGTTGAAATACCATTTACTTACGCTTGGATGTCAGATGAACACCTCCGATGGAGAACGCGTTAGGGCGGTGCTCGATTGGGAAGGATTTAGCGAAACGCTTACCGAAGATGACGCTGATATTCTGGGCATTCTGGCCTGCTCTGTGCGCCAAAAGCCCATCGATAAGGTTTACAACAAGATTGCCGAATGGAATCGTGCAAAAAACCATCGTAACCTCATAACCTTTATTTCCGGCTGCGTGCTGCCCGCCGACAGGAAGAAGTTTCTAAAGCTGTTCGACTTTGTATTTCCTATGAGCGAGCTCAACCAGCTGCCCGAGATGATAAGGGGCTACGGTGTGGCAACGCCAGCTTCGCTTAAGCTGCAAGGCAACTCACCCATACTTCCCAACAACGAAAACATCTTCTCGCTATGGAACATTCGGCCCAAGTATAGCTCGGGCTTTGAGGCCTACGTGCCAATCCAGAACGGCTGCGATAAAATGTGCACCTTCTGCGCCGTACCCTACACCAGGGGGCGGGAAGTTTCGCGTCCATCGGCAGAGATACTGGATGAGGTGGAGCAGCTGGTAAAGCAGGGCTACAAGGCCATTACGCTGCTGGGGCAAAACGTAAACTCCTACGGTCTCGACAAGCCCAACGACGAAATCTCCTTTGCTGAGCTGCTGGAAAAAATTGGTTGGCTGGGTGACAGCTCCCACGAGGAGTTCTGGGTTTACTTTACCTCGCCTCACCCGTCGGACATGGATCCAAAGGTGTTTGAGGTAATTGCGCAACACCGTTGCCTGGCAAAACAAATTCATTTGCCCCTGCAGAGCGGCGACGAGAAGCTGCTCATTCGCATGAACCGCCGCCACGACGTGGAGACCTACCGCGAATTGGTTACAAAGCTACGGGCCACGCTGCCACAAGCCACGCTCTTTACCGACATTATTGTGGGATTCTGTGGCGAAACTGAGGAGCAGTTTCAAAACACGGTGGAGGCTTTCAAGGAGTTCAGGTTCAACATGGCCTACATTGCGCAATACTCACCACGTCCCGGTGCTGCAAGCCACCGCTGGGACGACGATGTTCCCATCAACATTAAAAAAGAACGCCATCTTCGACTTACCGAGGTGCTCAAGCGCATTAGCTTGAAGCACAACCTCAAGCAGGTAGGAACAACGGTAAAAGTGCTAGTAACCGGAACCGAGCAGCGTACTCCCTACCTCACCGGTTACACCGAGGGTAGGCTGGTTACCCGAATTCTAGCCACCGAAGGCTCACTGATTGGAAAAATAATAACGGTGAAGATCATCACGGCCAACGAACTTTCGCTGGCAGGAGAACCCCTTTTGGTCACCACCGCCATAACCGCATAGCATGAAAAAGAAGATATCGTTCAAGACGCTTGGTTGCCGACTCAACCAGTACGAAACCGACGCTCTCGCCTCCACCTTTACAAAGGAGGGATACAGCATTGTGCCGTTCGATCAGGAAGCCGATGTGTGCGTGGTAAACACCTGCACCGTTACAAACCAGAGCGACCACAAATCGCGAAATATAATTAGCCAGGCGGCACGCAAAAGCCCTAAAGGGCTGGTGGTGGTAACCGGCTGCATGGCCGAAAGCTACACTCCCGCCTTCTCAGCCGAAGAGGCACAGGTTTACGTGGTGGATAACACTCGAAAGTTCTCCATTCCACAGCTGGTAGAAGCTCACTACAGAGGCGAAACGTTTGCTCCCGAAAGGCAGCAGCAGAACGTATTTGGCTTTCGTCCGGTAGAGCATGGACTGCACACGCGCAGCTTCATTAAAATTCAGGATGGATGCGACAACTTCTGCACCTACTGCATCATTCCCATGGTGAGAGGCAAGGCGGTGAGTCGTCCCCTCGACAGCATATTGGACGATGTACGCCAAACGGTGGCCAACGGTTTTAAGGAGCTGGTAATTACCGGTGTAAACATTGGTCGCTACGACCATAACGGCCTCACCTTCGAAGATGTGCTGCAGCAAATTCTCGATGTTCCCGGCGACTTTCGAGTAAGGATATCGTCGCTGGAGCCCGATGGCCTAAGCCCCCGCTTTGCGGAGCTCTTCAGCCACCCCAAGATGTGCCCACACCTGCACCTCTGCCTGCAAAGCGGCTCGGAACGCATACTGCTCGAGATGCGACGAATGTACTCCGCTACACAATTCCGGCAAACGGTGCAGAAAATCCAAAATCAATTTCCCCACTTCAACTTCACCACCGACGTTATTATGGGCTTCCCCGGCGAAACGGAGCAGGACTTTGAGGATACGGCCAACATGGTGCGCGAGCTGGGCTTTAGCCATGTGCACACCTTCCGCTACTCACGACGCAAAGGCACCCGTGCCGACCGCATGGAAAACCAAATACCGGAGAAGGTAAAAGCTGCCCGAAGCGAGGCCATCAGGAGTCTTTCGGCAAAGAATAAGGAGGAATACTACCGTTCATTTATGGGTAAGGAGCAGGAGGTGCTCATTGAGCGGGTATCGCGGGGAGTTGGCAAGGGTTACGGCCAGCACTACATTCCAGTGGAGACGGCTGCTAGCCCTGCTGAGATAAACACCTTTGTAAAGGTAAGCATAACCGGCTTTAAGGGTGATGGCGACAAGCTGGTTGCCCAAGCCGAGCGAATAGCCTAAAAGCGCATAAAACCGCCGCGGCCATCGTGAATGCGGCCATTGGTGCTGCGCGAGGTGCGGCTGGCATCGGGGCTGGTGATGCGCGCCAGAAACCAGTAGGCCACCACCACGGCAAGCATGCGGAACAGCAGTTCGATTAGTGCTGCCCTCCAAGGCTGCTCCAGCAGCAGCGCCACCGCCGAATAGAGCACGTATGCTGCCGACACCAGCACCACTACCCACCCGGCAATGTGCACCGGACGGTAAAAAAATCCTTTACGTGTAAACCATACCAGCATTGCTACAACCGTTTTGGCAAAGATAGTAAGGGGATTTGAGAATTTGAAGAGTATGATGATAACGTTGACGCTATGGCCAGTAAAGGATTGCGGAGTTACGAACCTATCAACCGATACAAAAAATGATGCGGGTGATGAACTTCGCATACCACTAAAACCTTTATTGGCTATAGCGTGTGTTGGCGGTATGTGCTTTATTATCTTGTTTTTCTATTAAGTCAGTTATGTATTTCTCGTTTTCTTTCATTCGATTGCAAAATTCAAAAAAATTATCCGTATGCTGTGGAATAGATAAAACCCAAGTGTAAACATCGCCACCATAACCATTTAATTGACCAATTCGCATCTCTTTTGCGCCATATTCATTATTATCAGATGGAACAATAAAACCACCAATCTCAGCTCTTTTAACATACATATAAGAGATTATTTGATTCATGTCGTTTCTATCAACATTTTCAGCTTTTTTGTCTGCTAATCTTTTATACTTAGCATCAATTATAAAATTCTCTTTCCAGAAGTCTGGAAATCGTTTTCCCTTTGAGTTATTAAACAAATAAATTGCACCTTCAGAACTTTTGTTTTTTGGATGCTTAAAACCACAACTTGTCAAAAATGTATTAAGGTATTCTTCCCAAAGCCAAGCTCCGTCAAATAGCAAACCATAGACTTTATCCTTTTCTTTACCAAAAGTAATTTTCTCGTGTCGCAGAATTTTTAAACAGATTTTTTGCAAGGCTGAATACTCAGTAAAATATGGATGCGTAACTGGTTTTAAATTGGCTGTAATAATCTTTTGTCTCGAATTACCGTTGTATGTTTTATTAGTTACAAAAATAAATTTACTCACAATGTCTCTTAGTTCACTGTCACCTGTCAGTAATCCACTACCATAAGGGTGAGTTCTGATGAACTCAATTGTATGCCTAATTAGTTGCGTTAGATTATTATTATAGCCGTGTTCTCTTGTAGTGTAAGCTATTTTTCCTGTAAAAGGAATATTTCTAAGTATGTGGCGTTTAACATCAATACTTCCTTTAACGTTTGTGTCGTTGTATTCTTCCTTTTTGTAGGCTTTGTAGATTCCTTGAGAATAGGCTTTTTTGAGATAATATGGGAAAAGGTAAAGAAGAAAATCCCAAATATTCTCTTTATTCGGTGTTTGGTCAAATTTTAAAAGATTTATCGAAAAGACTTTTTGCAACATATAATGCAAAAAATAGTCGTTGTTGTCATCTTTTGCAAAACGAGATGAAATGGTGAGTTGTGTTGAATTTCGTCCAATAAACCCCATTAAATTATATGTCGTAAGATTTTTATTGTCAAGTGAGAAAATGTGAGACCTTTCAACATCGTCTTTGTATTTTCCAAATGAATGAGGAAAAACAAGCAAATCAGGATTTTCCATTTGTAAATCCAAAAGGTTTCTATTTGCTATTGCTGATAAATCTGCAATGTTTAAATTGTCGAATTTATCAATACTTTTTCCGCCATTATTGTCGGTTGTTCTCATTAGGCAGTAAAGGCATTTTTCAAAAGTTCAATTTTATCAATGCTGTCAGGCATTCCTCTCAAATATTCTTTCAGAAGTGGCTCGATTCGTAAATTCCAAATGTTGTCAATATCTTGTCTTGCATTGCCATTTGAATCTAAGAAGTAAGCCGCCCCAATGTGGTAAGAAGGATTAAGTCCATCTGTATCAGAAATTTGCTTGTTTAAGTTCAACATTTTTTCTTTAATGTCTTGTGGCAAGTCCATATTATCTGCACTTTGCTCAGCAGTTATTTCAATCCAAGTAAAACGTCTTCTCATTGCAAAATCAAAGCTTTCAACACTTCGGTCAATGTCGTTCATTGAGCCGATTATGTAGACGTTTTCAGGCACATAAAAAACCTCTTTTTCATCGTTGTGCAAGTTTGAATATTGCGTCTTAACTGAACCTTTTTTACCTCTATAACTTGGGTCAATGGAAAAGAAGAGTTCCCCAAATATTTTTGAAATTTCACCCCTGTTAATTTCGTCAATGACAAAAACATAGTTTTTGATGCCATTATTTGAACTTTCTTCTTTGTTTACAAATTCTACTAATCCAAAATTGTCTTTTAGATAATCCACAACATCTTCCATATCTTTTTGGAATGCACCTGAAGGTCTTGCTTGCTTTCCTTGGTAGGCATCATATACATTCTTTTTGGTGATAGTAAAATTGTATTGAGAAGGAGTGTTTACAGAGGAATATTTCAATGAGTCTTTTGAAGATAAGCCATAATCCCAAGAACCAATAGTTGTTAATACCCCTTGAGCAATATTATTTCTTACTGCCGTCAATAAACTTTCCCAAGCCACATCAAAATTGTCAACTATTTCGGAAAATTTTGCTTCTGAAGCTTTTTGGCAAAACGATTTGAAAATACCGTCTTTGATTTCAAAACCAATTATTCCGTTTTCATCTGGTGGAGTTGGTCTCAGTCCTTCAACAAAGTCTGTGTAGTCATAAGAAGGGTGAAATTGCACAAAATCAAATTGTCCGCTTTCTTCTAATTCTTCATCAGTTTTTACACCAATCAGTTGTTTTGCAATTTGTTTCGCTAAAAATGTTTTACCTGTTCCTGGAGCACCTGTAAGGATGATGTTTTTGTTTGTTTTTAGTAAGTCTACATACTTCTGTATGTCTTGTTCTTTTCTTGCCATTTCTAATTCTTTTTCGATGATTTCTACCAACCTTTTGTCATTCTCATTTCTATGAGGGTGTAATTGGTAAAGTGCAGGGATTTGCTTATTGTCACCATAGTAGGCTGTTCCATTGAAATCTAGATTGAGTTTTGAAACTCTTTCTTTTGTCAAATACGGATTAAGTTGTCTGCAATATGCACCGCTTGGAGTATTTTCAATTTCTTGCCATTCGCATTTGTCATTTAATGCTATACCTATTCCAAAAACGTGAGGTTTCCAATTTTTTCTTTGAGCATTAATTATTACATCACCCTTTTTAATTGTATTTATAAATGTGTTTCCAAATTGATTGTCTTCGTCCCAACCAATAAAAGAATAAGGGTTGTTTGAAAGAAAGTCTTTCCACCTATTTTCTTCCTCATTATTTTTTACGTTTGGGGATACTACCCAATAATTTCTATTTTTCATTACTGTCACTTTCTATGTGGTTGTCTTTTTACACTGTCTTGTCCTAAAATATGGCTACAAGTTAAACAATTTATTAAGCTGCATTTTCAAATACCATATTCGGCGTTTTATACCCTAAAGATATATGCAATCGCTTAGAATTGTAAATTTCGATTGCATTTTTTGCTGCGATGCTGGCAATTCTGGTGCTAAAGAAGCACTGGTCTAGGTAAAACTCATCCTTCAAAATGCCATTTACCCGCTCGGCAATAGCGTTTTCGTAGCAGTGGTTCTCCTCGGTCATGCTGATGCTGATTTGATGCCGCTTCAGCTGCTCCACATACTGGTTGCTGCAGTACTGTATCCCCCTATCGGAGTGGTGTACCAACCCGGCTGCTGGGCGGGCTGTCCGCAGAGCTCGTTTTAAGGCTCGCAAACAGCCCGCCAGCTCCAGCGAGTCGCTGAGGTCGTAGCCCACGATCTTACGGGAGTACATATCCGTAACAAGCGCCAGGTAGCAAAACCCCTTCACGGTGCGGATGTAGGTAATGTCGGACACCCAGACCTGGTTGCAAGCGGTAACCGCCATGCCCTTGACCAGGTTCTTGTACTTGTGGAAACGGTGGTAGGAATCGGTGGTTTTGCACGAAGCCCTCTTGCGCCTGACAAGCAAATCGTGCGTCCTGAGTATGCCAAACAGCTTGTCACGCCCCACTTTTAACCCGGAGGCTGCAAAGGAGGAGCGCAAGGTTCTGTGGAGCTTTCGGGTTCCTACACGGGGCTGCCCTATCCGCTCTGCCTTGACCAGCTCAAGCACCTGCGAGGCAACAGCGGCTTTCTGCTGCTTCCGCTTCTTCAGCTTGTAGCCAGCATCCCGGTGCAGCCCGTAGCATTGGCAGGCTTGCTCCATGCTGGCCTGCCCCGTGTGCCTTATCTTTTCCACGGTTTTCAACAAGCTTAGATGCTTAAGTTTTTTTTTAGCTCTTCTACGCTCTTGCAGCCCAGCTTTTCTGCCGCAACTTCCAGGTAGGAGTCTAAAACCAACCTGTCCAAGTCCTTTTTAATCAACAGCTCCTTGAGCTGCTTGATCTCCTTCTGTAGGGCTTTAAGCCGTGTCGTTTCGTCTTGGGTTTCCACGATTACTCTGGTGTTCATTAAATCTTTCCGATCGTACTTCTTTATCCATTCATTAATGGTAGTGCGGTTAATTCCGTAAATTTCACCAAGCTTTTTCTTGGAGTAATTTCCAGTGCTAAGTTCGGCTAAAATTTTGAGCTTAAAACCCTCGCTGTACCTTCGAACAAATCCATCATTTTTATACATAATTGCTACGTGTTGTGTAGCCTTTTTTTAGGACTCGTCACACTGACGCACAACGGATGGCGGTATGGTTAGTTGCCGATTTCGAAGCGCTTTCCTATCAAGTTACAACTACTTTTGATACGAGCTGTGCCACTCGAATACGCACTGCACCGGCAATTAACTATACCGCGTGTTGGCAACTGGTGTTCATTCATATCCGTCTGTTTGTCATTTATTTAGCTTTTATTTCTTGTCATTATCAAACTGCACCAACCTATCCACGAAGCACAAATTTATTTTGTTTTTTTGAGCGTGGGCAATCCTAAAACCGTCCTGAAAGGCGGTTACTCGGGCTGGCTTTGCAAGCTCTTTGACAAAGCTTTGGTTGAAGCGCTGGCTCGTGGGGCTTTGGCAATGTGCTTGCAAATGCGTTGGCTTATACATTCATGTTTTTTCTTCTTTCTTCTTCAAGTTTTTTAATTATTAAGAGTTTCTCTTTACCAAATTTTGTCTCGCACCAAAGTCTTGATTGGTCTAATAATCTTTCAATGGTCGTTGTTAAATACTTCATTTCCGCTTCATTGGTACACAAATATAGTTTACCTTCTGCTTCATATTGTTTAGCTTTCTCATTCCATCTTCTTTGGTATTCTTCGTCAGTCAGAAGTCCTAAATGCTCAATAATAACATTACCATATTCCGGTAAAACAAAGTCAGGTAATGCATTGGGAATATTGTCATCTGGTAGTTCGTATTCATACTTGATACCAAGTCTGAAAAATTCATTTGCAATTAGCATTTCCGATTTGGAACGCACTAATTCTCCATTATTAGTTTGGAAAACTCGACCATCACTGCGATAGTATCCTTTGTCGCTTATGTCAATTTTTGGTGAATTGATTTCAATCTCATATATGCTATTAGCTTCTTTCACAAGGTTGATATCATGTGAGAGGCCTAAAAAACTTGATTTTTCATAGGTTTTTGCATTCCCAAACAAGTTTCTATTTTTACTATTCGATATAACAAGATGATATTTCGCCCTTGTCATTGCCACATAGAAAATTCGTTTCTCTTCTTGAGTGTATATTCTTTCCAGGTCTTGATTGGTGATACTTGCTCTCCATGTTGCATGGCTTAAGCCTTGAGCAACTTTCCTCCATTCGATAAGGTGTCCATGACTTTTTGGTTGCTCATGAGGTGAATTACCTTCTTCCATTCCAACAACAAGAACAGTGTCAAATTCTTCGCCTTTTTGACTATGAATTGTGGAAAGTACTACACAAGTATTACCATTATCACCAGTATTAAAAGGCTTTAGGTTGCCTATCGGTTCTTCATTCAGCATTTCACATAAATCATCAAATTCAGTTTTTTCAATACCTGAGAAACCCACGTCTGTTTGTATTGATGCAATTTCTTTAAGCAGTACTCCTGCAAAATTGATTGTATTGTTTTTTATTTTCTGACCAATCCTTCCTTCCGCTGAATCACCAAACTCTTGACTTGACTCGATTCTAAGTAAAAGGTTTGCAGCCTGCTCTACAATTTTTCTGATTCTAGTGCTTGCCAATAATCCTCTTGCTGTATCACCTTCAAATTTGTATGGGATACCATTTTTAAGTAAAGCCCTTTCAATTGTGGATAGAAGGTGCCATTTACGAGCTAAAATCCCTACCGTGGCTTTCTTGGGCGGGTCTCCCGGTATTTCAAGAGCCAATGCTGTTTTTATTACCGCAGTAACTGTTTCAGCTTCCAGTGTATCATTTTCATTACTCAAGAAATATACACTTTGGTCTTCAGTTGATCTCTTGTGATCATATTCAACTCTTAGTCCTTGTTGTTCACCGGCTCTTTCCAAAAAGCCCTGTGACATTCTCACGAGTTTAGGGAAGCAACGGTAATTTTTTGAAAGATAATAACTAGCAGTGTTGGGAAAATCAACTTCAAATCTTCGTAAGTTATCCGGGTCTGAACCTTGCCATGAGTAAATGGATTGATAGGAATCGCCAACAACAAATAAATTTGCTTGTTGACCTAACAATTGCAGTAAAGTTGCTTGGGCAGGTGAAGTATCCTGATATTCATCGCAAAAAATCCATTTGAAACGATTACTCCATCTTTGAGCCTGATCCTTATTCTCTCTGAGAATGTTTATAGCTTTTACGATTGCTTCTCCATAATCAATTACATTGTTTTCACGTAACAACGAAACGTAAGTAAGATAAAACACGGCAAACTTTGCCATTAGAGGAGCAATCGCTTTTAATGCATCAATTTTTCCTTCCAGTTCACTTTCATTGATAAGACCATTTTGTGCATATCCAATTAGCGTTAAAGCATCTTCATCATTTAATGTATTTTTGTTTATGCCCGCTTTTTGTCTTGCTTTTTCAATAAATTCAAGTTGTAATGCTGGGTTTTTCTCATCCAGAAAATTTGTTTCCTGCTCCTTTTCCATATCATCCTGCCTGATAATCCTCATCGCCAGTTTATGATAGGTAAGAATATTTCTATGCATAGCATAAGCCTTATCACCTCCCAGTTCATTTTCAATCCTTTCATACATTACATTCATCGCTTTGTTTGTGAATGTAAGAGCAAGAACTTCCTCCGGCTTAGCATTGTGATTAAGGACCAATCTTATTAGCCTTTTTATCAGCACATGGGTTTTACCTGAACCGGCAGCAGCTCGTACTAAAATTCTTTTTGAAGGACTATCAACAATAGACCTTTGTTCAGGGGATAATTCATAGGAAGCATAAGGAAGTCCACCCCAAACGTATGATGATTCAATAGCTTCACCTGCCAAAAATTTTCTAACTACATCAACTACTATATCTCCTTTGTCAATAACTGTTGTGGTTTCAGGTAAACTATGAAGTAAGGATTTGCCATATCGTTTTGTGTATATTCGAGGGTCAGTAATGATGGTTGCTCCATAATCCTTTTCAGAACGAATGAGCCTTCCATACATTTGTCGTAAGTGTATAAAAGTGGCCGGAACAACATATTCTGCAAAGTAATCTCTGTCATGTCCACCGGCTTCATAGAATTTCTTTTTTGCGATTTGTACCGGGTGGTTGTGGTATTCAAATGGAAGACGTGTTACTACCAATGAGGACAGTGCTGCCCCCTGTATATCAACTCCTTCCCAAAATGAACGAACTCCAAGCAATACAATTTTCTCTCCTTTGCGTGGAGCATCCCTCAGTCTGTCCACCAAAGCAGATCGGTTTCCGTCTTTTTGAGAAATAACGCTAATGCCACTATCGTTTAACCATGCTTGCAACCTTGGTTGTATTTCTGTCATGATTAAATTCGATGTGAATAAAACCAACATTCTTCCATCGGAAACAATTGCTTGTTTGGCGATATGTTTAGCTTGTTCCTCAATGTAATATGGGTCTATTTTTAATTTTGAGTCAGCCAAAGGCATATCATGAGGGACAGCCAAAAGAGCTTGCTTCTTATAATCAAAAGGAGAGGGAAAAATACCCGTTACAGGAGCCGTATTAATATCTGATGAGTCTAATCCCAATCTGGTGCATAGCGGATCAAAACTTCCTGCCACGGTTAAAGTGGCTGAAACAAAGGCTTCATGTTTAAACTTTGGATGGAAATTCGTTCTTAACCAACCCGCAATATCAATTGGAGTGCTATGAAGTATAAAAATCCAATTAAAGTCTTTTGAATCATTTGTATTTCCTTTAGCTACTGCTTCACCCCAGTGTACCCAATCATTCTTTTTTTCAAACAAATCCGATAGCCCGGTATTATTTTCATTCAATCGCTGCTCAAATGAACCTAATGAGCCATGAAGTTTGGCAGGAATACCTGATAAGGTTTGGAATGCCTCGATAAGATTTCTGGTCTTGTTTGCCAATTTAGAAATGACTTCACTGAGAAGTTTGGCATCATCAAAAAGAGAGGGAATCCAAAAGTCACTTAATTCAAATGGTATCGGGTAATCAGGATCAGCATCAGTTATGTTGGTCAGCAAATCTATTAACCGTTTTAATGCATTACCACACCAACTATTTAAAGCAGTCTCATATTCAAAAAGTCCTTCATTAAAGGCTTTGATGAGCTCATTACTCTCTTTTTCTTTGTGCTCGGTCAGCGGTCTTAATAAGCCTTGAATCTTATCGTTTTTATCACGTTTTAATAAAGAATTAAGTTCTCCCTGAAGCTCAAATGGTTTGAAATGCTTCGTCAAAACTTCGGTAACAACATTTTCAATATTGTGTGCTTCATCTACTATCAGCGTATCAGGGCCTTCATTGTTTTGTCCAGAGCTTTGGGAAATTAAAACTACATAAGAATGGTTAGCAACAACCAAATCTGCCTTCGATGCAAGTACTTTTGCTTTATTGTGTGGATCAATATCAGACCATTCTCCACGTAGAGAAGGTGGAGCCATATCTCTGGAGAGTAAACGAGATAGTTTCCAATTGCCTAAATGTTCAACTTCACTCAACCATCCTGTTTCCGTTATCAATAACCAATGCAGAATACTTGCTAAATAATACCCATCGTTGGGAGATTCTATGTATTCATCAAATGAATCAAGTATATCAGCAAAAGATTGAAGGCACACATAGTTGCTCTTTCCCTTTATAATGGTTGCTGTTTTTTTCAGACCAATATGTGAAAGTGCCTCGAAAACAATCGGAATATCCTTGAACCATGCCTGGTCTTGTAATGACTTGGTATGCGTGGCAATAAAAGTTTTGTTTTTTGATAAAAGGGCAGGTACTAAATATCCAATTGTTTTACCAATACCCGTTCCTGCTTCCAACACATAACTATTCGAGGAATTCATACACTCCTCTATTTTCTGGCTAAATGCAATTTGTTCCTTGCGTTCAGCATATCCGAAACTACTAAGAATACTTAATACACCACCATTTTTCAAAATATCAAGAGTGATATATTTTTCAAAATTATTGCCTTCTTTTTCAGAGCTGGTGATTAGAACAGGGGCTAATCTTTCATGGTATGATTTAATAAGTTTAATTGCAGCAACCGGTTCATGATTTTGATTAGACGGAAAAAAAACATCAAGCCACTCATCTGAAATCCAGTCAGAATAAAAATTATCTGAGCTATCAATAAATAACTTGTTTTCTTTAATTTTTGCTTTTCCCTTAAGTATCTCTTTTAGTGCAAACCTTAATTCATCCGATAATTCATTTGAAAATTCTATGCAAGTATTTATAATTGATATCTCGGCAGCCAACGGACCGCCAAGTCCCATTTCATCAGCGAAAGTTATTCCTTTTTGTTTACAAAAGGAATCAGGAAAATCAGTTCTGTGCGTTAATGGGAAAAATACGTTTGACAGTTTCTCAAGGTCATAAAACTTGACTGAGTCAAAGATTTGTCCTTTCAGTCTATAATGCCATTGATTAATCAGGGGAAGGATTTTTTCAGTACCCCAAATAAAAGTTACCTGATTATTCAATTTTTCAATTAGTTCTTCTAGCAAATCTAACTCAGAGCCAAACACCTGCCAGTTCGAGTCGTCTTCGTAAGCAGGACTATTTTCAACACAGGCAGCAAATGGCTCAACTTTCCCTTCTCTGACAATTCCGAGCCAAACAGCATCAACACTTTCAAAATTTGACCCTTTTGGGCTGTATATACCTAGAATATTGAAGGGTTTAAATAATACTGACTGAACCCTTTCAGCATCTTTCCTGATCTGTTCAGGCAACGATGTTTTCGGAATTTCAACCGGTTTTATAATCTCAGGTGCATTCTTTTTTATTGCTTTTCGGAGGTCTTTAATCCATTTGTTGCAATTGGCATAGTCAGGATGATCAGGCTGTAGCTTTTCAATGCTTTGTTCAACTTCCCGTTTGGCATATTCATATTGACCTGCATCAAACAAAGCCTGAACTTTGTTGAAATCAACTCTTAGTATATTGGATTCAATATTTAATAAATCACCAACCTTTCTTAATGCTAATCTGGCTGTTTCAAGGTTGTAGCATTCCAGAATGTTCCAATTCTCTATGGTTTGCGGTTCATTATTGCCTTGCCTTATTCCTATTTTGTGATTTGGCCACGCAAAAAGAAAATTCAATTCAATTGCTGCTGTTGAAACTACGTGGCTTGTTTCCGGCTCCGGCAGTCCGAATTCCGGGAAAATATCTATTAAAATATCGAGCATATCATTCATTTTGTTTGCCTCCTGTGTAAGTTTCTATTTTCAGCAGTTTTATTATTTCATTGATAAAGGATGATGGATTCTCTTTGGAACTCACTAAATAAAGTGCTTCGGCCGACCTTGTCATAGCTACATAAAGTAAGGTTCTTTCTCTTTCCAAGGCAATCTCCGCTTCTTCATCATCTATGGATTTAATCGGATTTGGAAGAATACCATTGTGAAGCCCAATAATAAACACGACAGGGAACTCAAGACCCTTTGCTGAGTGAATTGTTAAAACTTTAATCCTGTCTTCCAGTATATCAAACTTTTCATCGTCTCTTAGTATGCAAGGAATTCCCAACTGATCAAACTTAGCCTTGACAGAATTGCATTGTTGTACTGTTGGACATAAAACCGCAAAATCTGATAATCGGAATTGATTGTCTCCTGCTAAGTCCAGTATTTTTTCTGCTATCGCTTTGGTTTCTCTTTCGGTTATATCACATTGTAATAAAATAGGCCATGGACCCTGTCTATTCGTAAATAGTGGATCAACATATTCTCCTGATAATTTTACATGCTGATTATAAGCGTTTAAAGCGGCAGAAGTTTCAGCAATCTGACGTGTGTTCCTAAAGTTTCTTTTTAAACTGTAGCTTCGGCCTTGTATCTGTAAACCTGCCTGTTTCCATGAAAAACCTCTTGAATACAAGGTTTGTGAATAATCACCTACCATAAAAATACTGGTATTGGCTGTTGATTTTCCTTTCATCAATCGCTGTGCAATTCTTACCTGTATGCTTGTCAAGTCTTGCGACTCATCCACAATAACATACTTGTATGGTTCATCAAGTGATGACTTGAACAATTCTTTATAAGCAATCAAACTCAAATCCTGCCAATCTATCCATTTATTTTCCTGTAGCTTTTGCTGATAGGCTTCATAAATCGCCCAAGTAGCTGACCTGGCTTTTCTTTTTAATGCTGTTTTTCTTCCGTATCGTGGAATTGCTAAATAATCGTCTTCTTTGGTTATACCGTTGCCTTTTATAACTCTTGCTATCTCATCTCTGAAAAAAGTCCATGGAAAATCATGCACATAGGAACGTTGATATAACTGAACACTTTTCAATACCGACAGAAATACATCCCTTTGCTCTTGGCTATTTATTAAAGTTACCTGATGGCGTCTGGCTCTAATAAAACGCATTATCCATGCATCAATATTACTTACTTCCAAATAAGGCGGTAATTCACCAATAAGTTCTTGGATTAATGTTTTAGCGGCTTTGGCAAGGGTTTTATTAAAGGTAAGGAAAATTGTTTTTTCTCCTGACATGGCAAAATTGATAGCTCTGTAAATAGCCACTGTTGTTTTTCCTGAACCTGCACAACCTCGAAGCAACAAGGCTTCATCAATTTTCATATCAACAAATACTCTTTGTTCTTCCTCAAGGTTAAGCATTAATCGTTTTAACTTCCCTTTGCAGTAACCTTCCAATTGATCAAGTGTTGTGCGGAAAAACAATCTGCCCGGATCGAATAAAACATCCTCCAATTTTGTTTCAGTAGCCAGTTCAAGCAACCAGAGTTTGGCTTGTTCTGTGAGACCTTGTATTTGCTCCAGAGAGTCAATATTTGGTGCTTTTCGAACAGCTTTTACCAAATGCGGTGAAACTCCCAGAATTCTTAAATGGCTGTAATTGAAATACTGGAAAGGATAGTCGGCTTCTTCCTGTGGCTTCGACCATTCTTCCGGAATTACAACTTCTTCCTTTTGATTTTCAATTTCATCTTCTTCTAAAAAATGTCTGAATGATGTATGAGCAGCGAAGGATAAAGTATGTACTTTGTCAATAATAGAGTGGTCGCCAATTTTCCATAATCGGATGACATCAGCCAATGGCTCGTAAATGATACGATATGCCATGTTGATATAACATTCCCATTTCCCTTCAACCTTTTTGATTTTATGGGCATTCAGTGATGGATGTGCAGGATTTTCAGCAAGTAGTTGAATTTTTCCCAATGCACGTTCTTTCAGGTCTGGAGTTAATTCATCCAAGCCTGTCAGGAAATCATCGCTTACTATTAATTCTTTTGCCATTAACCGAAAATCTCATTATCTGTAACATGCTTCCCAGTAATCTTCCATGCACTGCTTCCTGGATCCCAGCGACCGCCTGCATTTTTTATTAATTCTTTCACTGGGTAAGTATTGCCTGTAATTATTGTGTCGCTTCCTCTGTATTCGTAATTCAATTTGCCTTTGAAGTTGGCGGTATTTCCACCTGTTGAAGTGTTACCTGTTATCGGATTTTTAGCTACCTCAGCCACCTTTGGTACTTCTTCGTAAAGTTTATTGATATCAAGGTTTTCGTCTTTTATAAATTCTCTGATTTTTCCCTCTTTTACCCGATACACAGCTTTCAATACTTCATGTCTCTCTTTGATGGATTTGCCCTGAACATTCTGCAATAAAACTACCAATCCAACTTGCGGACGATCATCTTCAGACAGTAATTTTTGCAAAACCGGATTGCGTTTTACACCAAACAAATAGGATGCAACCACTCTTCGGTAATCCGGAAATTGCTTCAACATGGCAGGCATGAGTTGAATTTGCTCGGCAGTACCAATATTATTTGCCAGACAATGGGTTAAACGATTGGCAATTACCTCATCCACTATAATTTTACTTAACTCTGACGGTTTACCCCACGGAAGATTGGGAACCGATGAAGCGTGCATGCGTTTTTCGATTTCCAGCATGTATTCATTAAAATACTCATCCAGTTCACGGAGTTTGTTGTTCCAGTATTCTCTTTTATCAGGCTGTCTGTCCGGGTGATATTTTACTTTTAGCCGTTCATAAATCTGTCGAGCCGTATCGGGGTCAACTTCGTTTTCAATGGCTTGGGTTTTAAATTCACTCACTGGGTCTTCGGTGCGAAGTTCTCCCGTAGCAGTTTCTTTTTGCCCTTTTTCAAGGCGGATACCTTCCGCTTTGATTTCTCTGACTGTGCTTTTATCAGAAATAGGTTCAATGTATGCTTCCAATGCTCCTGAATCATTCAAAGCAATCTGTAGCTTAATCTTGATATTTCCTTTGCTTTCAGGCCGAATCACTGCATTCAATTTAGCTAAAAGCGTATTGCCAGTGGCACTAATATCATTGTCGCCTTCACGGATTTCTATTTCAATGATGTCCTGTAAATCTATACTGGTAGCCAGTTCAACTTGTCGGGTTACGGGACGGTCTTCACCTCTTACGATTACTTTGTGATAGGCATCGGTATTCTTTTCATTTACAACCCGCACACCAATGGATTTGGCTACTTTATTGGTAACTACCAATCCACCCAAACGTTTGATTTCTGCAAGACGGGCTGCACCTTTGGCTACGCTGGTGAGAGGGTCAGAATCATAAAGGTCGGCTCCCGAATCATCTGCGATTTCTTCAATGATGGTTTTCACCGATGGCATCAAAATCGGACCACCGGTGGCAATGATTTTGTCCACTCCGCTTTCCTGCCATTTAGCTGCTTTAAGTGCTTTGTCGATAAGCTCTTTAAACCTTTCCAATAAAGGTGTAATCAGATGTTCAAGTTCTGAACGGGTATATTTTATAGCAATGGAACTTGCATCATTCAATAAAATATTCTCTGCATATTCCTCCTTGCTACTGAGAGCAATTTTAATTTTTTCTATGGTGTAGGGTCTAAAAGCCTCTATCGGTTTTTGGTACTTCAGTACTATTTCTTTTTCAAGCAAAACATCAATATCTGAACCGCCCAGATTATTATCTCCTTCAACACAAACTACTTTTAAGTCTTTTGACCCTGATTTGCGCTCAATCATGGAGATATCGCAGGTGCCACAACCCCAGTCAATCACCATCCATTTCTCATTGGAGGTAGCGGACTCGGCTAGGCCGTGGTGTACGGCTGCTGCAGTAGGTTCATCCACTATATCCATCGAGGGCAACCCAATCTGTCTGCCGATTTCCATTAAAATGCTGCGATAGGCTTGTCCCGTATTGGCCGGACAAGTTAGCACTGCCTTGACAACCTTATCGGTTGTAGATTTTGTGTAACTATCAAAAACATATTTTAACCTGTGTGTAGCCAATTCGGTCAGGTAAGCGATAGCTTCCTGATCTTCCGCATCAATAGCGTTGAGCAACTTACGCTTAATAAATTTTTCAATCTTATAATCTGCTAAATTTAGCAGATTATGAACCGGTTGTAAGATAATTTGCCCTTGCTGATTGATAGCAATATCTGAGCAAACCAAGCCATTATTGCCAACCTGCTCATAAATTTTTGATTGAGTACCGTACCATTCTGCTAATACGGTGTTTCCTGTACCGAAATCTATTCCGATTGTATTCATTTTAATAAGCTTGGTGGATTTGATAGAATATTTGAACGATTTACTAGCCAGCCCGTTGGGATATAGCATATTGGCTGAGAATATGATCTTGGATAATGTGCTACAGTATCATATCTTTGGATGAATTCATAAGCCTCCCTGCCAGTACGCCACAATACTCTGCCGTCAGACATAACAGTAACAAAATACGTTTGAAATCCATTCTGCTCTAATTCTAAAAGCTCAACTAGCAAGTCTTCATCAATTCCGTTTAGAGAATTATCTCCATTACCAAAGAATTTAACTGCAAACTTTAATTTGTTATCTAAGTCAGCTGCACCACCAACAACATTTTCTCTAGGTTGAAATAACTGTTTAGAAAACTTTAGATGAAAAACTTCGCCCTCTTTAGTATAGAATCTAAAATTACCATAACGTTTTCTTAAAGTAAGGTCTTCGGTTTTAACTATTGAACCTCCTCTTGCTTGAATTAATCTAGTTAATTCAGCTTTGGCTTCATTGATGTTGGTGATTTGTGGCATAGTTATTCAATTATTTGTCCAACTTTATTGACAACTTTATATGTTATTTCGGCAAACTCATTAAAATGTGCTTTGCCGCATTTTATTTTCAATTGTTCATCCTTGCCCAGTTTTGCCAGGTCAACCATAGGAGTGCCGGTATCTTTTGTTTCAGTTACAAAATATATTTTGGCATCTCCCTCAAAAACCAATGCCCAGTCGGGATTGTAATTGCCTATTGGGGTAGGTATTTTGAACCAGTTGGGTAATTTGAAGTAGAATTTCACTTGTTCGCTGCTTTCACAATCTCTGGCAAATTGGCTTTCCACACCGGAATCAAGGGGTATAAATTCTTCGTAAATAGTTTTTGTTGGATCGTTTACTTTAAAAGAAAAATTGTTGAGATAAACTTCCAGTTCCTGTGCTTCAAATAAGGTCATTTCATATTTGGCATCTCCAATCCTTTGGTACTTGATTCCTTCAATCATCAGGTCATAAAGGGTACGTTGAATGGCTTGTGTTGCCAAATCAAGAAAGAGTTGAGGATTGACCAGAACATCACTCATCCTGCCCGATTTTTCCAAAATGTCTAAAAGGGTGGAACGTGTCAATTCCGTTTTGCTTTGAATGTACCCTAATACATCGGGAATTTTCCATGAATAGCCCGAGTATGATTCTACCTTTTCACCCACATAAAGGGTATCCACCCCTTCATCGGTCATGGTAATTCCGATTTTTGTAGAGCGGATTGATGGTGCTTTCGTTTCGGGCAAATCGCGCACTGACTTTGCTGCCTGTGTGATTAGTTCTGAGGTATCATAATTAACACGATAAGTGGTTTTTGCTTTAATTCTCTCCCATATTTCCAAAAAGCGTGGATCGGCTTCAAATCCTTTACGGTATTTGATGGCTGTACGCTCTCTTTTGTTTTTGATACGGCCTTTAAATTCAACACCACAGTCATCCTCAATTTCTTTCTGCAGTGCCTTGGCAAAATCATCGTACGACTCGTTGGCAACAACAGTCAAACGATTGATATTGGGGTCATAGGTCCGCTTACCGCTTTGGTCAACTGCTAAACGCAATCCTCTGCCAATTTCCTGACGCTTTTTAATGTCCGATTTGGTCTCATTCAAAGTACATATCTGAAAAACATTCGGATTGTCCCATCCCTCGCGAAGTGCAGAGTGTGAAAAGATAAACCGTAAAGAGTTGTCTAAACCCAATAGCTTTTCTTTGTCTTTCATAATCAGACTATAGGTATCATCATCGGCTTTGGTTTCGCCCGATGTGTCTTTTGCCTTGCCTTTATTATCCTGGGAAAAATATCCGTTGTGTATTTCTTCTATCGGAAATTTATTTAATTCCTTAAAAGCAGGCTTACTGATATACTCTAAGTATATTTCTTCAAACCATTGGGCAAATTTTCCTTTCACTGGATTACCTTGTGTATCGTATAGCCGATAGTTGGCAACCTTGTCAATGAAAAACAGCGACAGCACTTTAATGCCTATCTTGTTCAGGCGATTTTCTTTTTTCAGGTGTTCCTCAACCGTTTTTCGGATTTGAAATTTCATCACCTCGTCGGTAAGACCGCCCTGTGAGTCACCCTTGTATAATATATTGCCATTGGATAACGATATACATTGGTTTGCTGCATCAATTTCTTCAATGAGATAACCATTGGCGTATATTTCCCTATCGTTCGATAGTTTGTATAAATCATCACCAACTTTCACCGAAACGGTTTTCTTTTTAACCCCTCCTGTTTCGTTGCTGTAAATAGAAATACTTGCTATAACCTTAGTTTTTGTGGCTTTTATTGATTCAACCGCAACAAAGGCATCGTTATAGGTATTTTCTTCCATGATGGAATCTACCTCAATCTGCTTTACAAGTCCCAAATCATAAGCTTTTACTGGATTTAAGCTGTACGTAAGGTTGTACACATTTCGGTGGGTGGCAGAATAGCGTAAAGTGCAAAGGGAATTGAGGTTTTGAATAGCAACAATACGTTTTTCCGTTTCCATATTCTGTGGCTCATCCACAATCACAATAGGTTTGGCTGCCTGTATGAATGCCAACGGTTTTTGCCCGTTCAGCTTATCATTGGGTTTGTTGATGATATTTTCGTCTTTAGCAAAAGAATCGATATTAATAACCAATACTTCAATATGGTTGTTAGTAGCAAAGCCCCGCAAAGTAGAAACCCTTGTGCTGTCATATACCTGAAAATTCACCGGTACATTGTCGTACAAATTCTGAAAATGCTCATGGGTGATTTCCAGGTTTTTAAGCACTCCTTCGCGGATGGCTACCGAAGGAACAACAATGACAAACTTTTTAAAACCGTACAACTTGTTGAGTTCGTAGATAGACCGCAGATAAACATAGGTTTTACCTGTTCCTGTTTCCATTTCCACGGAAAAGTGCATGCCATTTAGCTTGCCGTCAACAGTGATTTCGTTACGTTTTTGGATGTTTTGCAGATTCTTTAATATTTGATCTTCAGAAATAACCAAGCGATTACCGTAGCTGTATATATGGGCATAGGTGTCCAATTCCGATATTTCGGATTTTATTGAACTGTCTTCCAAAGGTTGCCCTTCAAACAAATCGGTGATGGATTTGATGGCTTCCTGTTGGTATTGCAGATTGGATTCAAACGTTAATTTCATCGGCTTAAATGGTTTTGAATTCAATGCCCGCATCTTTCATTTGCAAAACCGTATTGGTTTTGAGCTGATCGTTGCCCTTAAATAGTTTGTCCAAGGCAATTACTTTTAGTGGCTTTATAGCTATTAATTTTTCGATAATTTCCTTATTCGCCACTTCGAGCATCAAAACCAATTCACCTGCATTCACCAAGTAAAAACCATCATTCAACTCGATTTTACTATTCAGGTCTTTTCCACTTTTCAGTATAAGTTCAAACACCATATTTTCGATGGTGGCTGATTCGGAAACTGGATCCACAAAAAGCTTCATTTGTTCAGCAAGGGCATTCACATCTTTTCCTTCAATTTGCTGCCATTGCTTAAAGTTGCTGGCTTCAAGTTTTAGAATTTTAATTCCCAAATCCTGGTTTTGCAACTGTTCAATATCCTTTTCCAATTTATTTATCTTTTCGAGAGTATCTGTTGTCGGAATTTCTGATTTAAATTTTGCAAGTTCTGTCTGGATTTTCACGACTTCTGTTTCAATTTCTTTCTCCACCTTCTTTCCAGCTCTTCTTACTCTCTCTTTGGATATATCTGCTATAGTAATGAATCCAGCCCTTGTAGAATCTGTGTTTTCTTCACACATTTCAGGTAATTGAACACAAATAAACTTCCTATGTGATTTGTCCTCTTTATTTAATTCATATATGGCTTGTGCTGTAGTGCCACTGCCTGCAAAAAAGTCTAAAACCAAATCACCCGAATTAGTAGCAATGTCTGCAAGGAATGAAATAAGTTTTGGCGGTTTGGGTGCTGTGAAATAAGCTGCATCAAACAAATTTGTAAAATCTGTTTTTCCAGTGCGTGTTCTTCCAAATCGATCTTCTAATAAAAGACTGCGTGCAATACTTCCTTCTTTTTGATAGTTTTTTGTGTAAATATAACCCTCCTTGAAAACCAATTCATGAAATCTTTCCTTAACAGTTTCTTTCCCCCATCTCCAAGAAGCATTAGGTTCATTAGGGTTTTTATGTGCAGGTTTATAAATTTTCCCCACCGAATCAACTATTTCATAATCTAGGCTCTTAGAATATCTTATTGATTGCTTATCTAATCTATCAAGTGCATATTTCCCTTTATCATCTTCTAAATTATATGATGTAGTAACAGTTGCATTTTTATCAAGATTGAAATTCAGATAATCAGCATGTTTGGCATAGCATAAAATATATTCATGATCTACAGCAATAAATTTGCTATCATTGGCTCCACCGCTTTTGCTTTTCCAAATGAATTCACAAATAAAATTTTCCTCACCAAAAATTTCATTCATCAACAATCGGAGATTATGCACTTCGTTGTCGTCAATCGAGACAAAAAACACCCCATCCTGTCGGAGCAGGTTTTTTGCCAAATACAATCGAGGCATCATCATATTGAGCCAGTTGCTATGGTATTGTCCATTTTCCTTGCTGTTTTTGCGGAACATACCATCTTTGGTCATGTAGCCCTCTTCGTCCTTGTCGCCTACACGTCTTTGGTATTCGTCCTTGGTTTCAGAAAACTTGTCAGGATAAATAAATGAGTCGTTGCCTGTGTTGTAAGGGGGATCAATATATATCATCTTCACCTTACCGAAATAGCTTTTCTGCAGCACTTTCAGCACTTCAAGGTTTTCGCCCTCAATGAAAATATTTTCTGTTTCATCAAAATTTACTGATTCCTCTTTTGCGGGCACCAGGGTTTTTGAAGTAGGCGTCTGCAATACTTTAAAGGCATCGCTTTTCCCTGCCCAGTTCAGAACATAGCGCTCATTACTGAAGTTGATATCCTCTCCGAGAGTAGCTTTCAGCTTTTCCCAGTCAATTTTGCCTTCGGTGAATACTTCGGGAAGTATTTCATGAAGGGTTTTTATTTTTTCCGTTTCGGTTTTGAGACTATGTCCGTTCATATTATCGTTCATTTCAATTTATTTATCAGTTTACCAATACCGTTTATTTAGGTAGGTTATCAAACTTCTGTATTTATTGTCAAAAATAAGGGGTTTTAATAACTTTTGAGGTGTAATTACATTGTATTTTTCAGGTTCTTTAAGTTGTGACTTCCATGCTTCTTCAATTCCAGTTTGAATAAATACAGGAGCAGGAACCTGATAACGTAATGTCAGATTATTCTCAGGAATCACATCTATATGCAACCAATCGTCGGCATTTAATTCATTGGCTTTGTTTTTTGTCATTTGCCAAGCCAATAAGGTTTGCCGCATGATTTGATAAAACGGCTCGTAATAAAAATTGTCAATACTTACGGTCCTTTTAATTGGCGAATCTTTGTCATCAATCAGAGCATCATATCTGTTTTTTCTTGTAGCTCCGCTTGTGCCTTCCGACTTATCAGATTTTGAGTACAGTTCAGTGTATTTCCATTCAATTAGAACCAGAATTTTCTTACCATTCTTTAAAATTCCGGTCATCATTGCATCAACCGAAGTGCAATTTGCTCCTCGTGTTTGCTCTTTTCCTTCTGCAACCTCACCCAAATAACTGCGTTTGCTAACCACTTCAAAACCGATATAACCATTTTCAAAATCAGGGCAAACCTCTACAAAGTAAGGATTTAGATTTTGCAATACCTTTAAGGCAGAATCCTTGTCATTTCTCAGAAAGAATAAATGATTTACACAAGAAACCTGCGATGATAGAATATGACCAGATGGTTCTGTTGAACCCGGCCACCAAACTATTTTATTATCAGCAAAATATTTAATGGCTTCTTTTCGGATTTTTGTCCATAGGTTTTTCTCTGCTTGCTCTAAAACAAAAGGATACTTAACTTTTAGGTGCTCACCATTGCCGGGGTCTTTGAAGAATTCATCTCTGATTCTAAGGGCTTTTTCTCGTTCGGATTCTCTATAATTCATAATACTTTATTCCATCGAAGTTTCTTCTGTGTGTCGGCAAGATTGCACTCTTTGACAAAGCTTTGGTTTCAGCGTTGGCTTGTGGGGCTTTGGCAATGTGTGCAATGTGGGTGGGGTTTCCTTCTTTTTTGTGGGAGGGAAGAAAAAAACAAAATAAATTTCCATCAAATTTGCACTGTCCTGTCATAAAGCTAAATCCTTTCTTATTTTTAATTTTGTCAATATCGTATCTGTCTGGTCGGCTGTCTTTTTACACTTGTTGCCAACTCATTTATATATACGGTTAAGCTGTATATACACACCTATATTGGTATGTATTGTGCAACTTTAGCAATACGATAACCAAATTTAAACTTTTTCCTAAGAACAACAACGGATAAAGCTCTTTTTCAGAATTATATGTTTGCCGTAAGACTCATCAATTTAAAGCTAAAAGGAGAGAGAGGTCGGCTCTGTAGCTGCTGTGCTTAATGTAAACCTACTTTCTACCATCTACGACCGTTTGCTATAAGCTACCTTTTTATACGCTATTTCATGCAGCTCTATTGGGTAGTTCTTATAGCTTGCATTTATACTTATTTTTATCCAGCCAAGCAGCATATTATCATCCTTTTCAACCATAAACCCTATATACTTATTTGTTAAGTCATGCCAATTTCCAGTGAAATGGGTAACTTCGTCACCACCACAAAATTCCGAAGTATTACTAGTGCTCAACATGTGAATTCGTTGAGAAATCCAACTACCAGATGACCGAAGAGTATCACCCAATTCAAGAATTGCAGGAGTTTGTAATGTGTCGTTACAAAGAATTTTGCATTTGTCTGTTAAACAATCAATTCTCATATCCGACATATAAATACACGGGCTGTAACAATAGTATATGTAAAAATCAAAATCATTAACTGAATCTGAGTCTATATCCATTTGATAAAGAACACTATCACAACGTTGGGCTGGATATATTAAAGTATCGAACAATTCAGCGCTTGTCCCTGCATTACCAATAACTAATAAAGTATCGAGTTGACCATCTATATTTTTAGCAGAATTATCCTTCTCGCACGAGGCTAAAAATCCAGCACATACCATTATCGATAACATTAAATACCTCATATTGCGTATCTTTTAAAGGTTGTTTACAGTTCATTCCTCATCGTTCTTTTTCTTCAGCATCGGGTTATCAAGATTCTTGGCATTTAGCTTTGTTACAACCTTCTTCCCCGTAGTTTTTTCCAATTGCAAACGAGCAGCCTTTGCTACATTTCCGCCTTTGCGAGCGATCACTTTGTTTTCATGCAAAGTTTTGGGTTCCTTTTGCTTTGATATTTCAGTAGTAGATGCCTCGGCTAACATGTTCAATACCAATTCTAGGTTAGTCATATGGTCGCGAAGGTTTTCCTTTTTTAGCTCCTTAAAAACTTTGTACTTCTTGGTTGTGAAACCACTCCATGCATTAGTTATCTCATCCGTTAAGATTGCATACTCCTGTCCTTTCTTTACACCTCTGTTCTCCCACTCATCCGTAAGTTCCTTACGAATTTCAATACTTTTAAGTCGTTGGTTTATCCATTCTTTGCTATATCCCTTGCGCAAGTACGTTTCCATTAACCTGTCTATACCAATTTCAGGGTCCTCAATTTCATCGATTCGCTCTCTTCCAACCTGTGCCAACCACATTTTAAATGGCTCTGCTTTGGGGGATGGAATACTTTGAATCAAGCGAAAAAGTTGTTCTGTATCAGCAACATCTGTCAATCGCATTTTGCCATCAGCAGCTTGCATTTTCAAAGCGTGACAATTCGTCACGGTTTCGTTTCCTTCCTCTTTTAACCTCTGTTTTAATTTTCTCCAATATGCTTGTGGATCAACACTTTCAGATAATACCCCAACCACATCAACAATTGAAAAATACCATTTCTCCTGCTCATCGTCCCAGTGGGTGCGAATTTGCCTTTCGTTGAATAGTTTTATGGCAGTTTCTTTTGTCATTGAATAAGGATTAATAAGTAAAAGTAGGAAAAACTTTCAGGTTACAATAGCAATATTAACGCTAGCAAAGTTTTCAATTAAGCTGGCATTACCCATCATTAACCACAAGATACTCAAATTTAATACTCTTTCCCAGACTAGCAGTAAGACGGATTAATCTTTTTATGTTAAGGTGCAAGGAATGAATTGATTTGAAAATTATGAATCATCTTTATTCCACTCAGTTATTGCGGTGCATGGTTATTTACGGTGTTTTGAACAAACCTATGCGCGTGCACCGCGCTCCCTGTAAACCATAACCTTACTAAACTCCAATCCAGTGCGGTTATCCAGGCTTACAACCTGTGCGGTTGCACTCCCTGAGCCCAGAAATAGGCATAACCCCGCCAAAAACCATATTCTACTCATTGCACCCAGTTTTAACTTAAATGGAAAGACGTATGGTAAATGCTTTCCATTTTCCATTCACTCTCAACAATTCACCAACTTTGTATGGGATAGTATCGTTGCTGGTGCCAAAAACCAGCTTACCCCACACCTCCTCGAACAAAACATCCTGACATTTGCATTGTGGCTCGTTTAAAGGTTCAGGAGATAAAGTTCTTTCAAAACCCACAAAATGTAGGCTGTCCAAGCTGCCATGCTCCTTTTCAAGGCGGATAGCAAAATCATAAAACTCCCGTGTTACCAATTGTATTGAGCTGTCAATTGCATGCGGATACTCCTTCAGCATTATAGGAAACCCTCGATATACACAACCCTTTTTCCGCATATACTCTGCCGTACTCTCGTCGGGAAGAATGGTTGCTACAAATTTCTCAATTTTAGCCTTGTCCTTCGATTTAATGGCGGTGATGCTTGCTTGATACAGCTCCTCTATGGTGTTGTAACCACGCGGCGATGTGCACCCTACCAATGCCATCAATGTGGTTCCAAGTATTGCTTGGGTTAATCGCTTGTTTACTTTCATTGCAGCTAGTTGAGGTTTGCTACTTTATTGTGCGGCTCTCAGGATTGTTGATGGTTAACGGTTTGTATAAGAATAGTAGCCGTTTGCGGGTTTCATCCCTGTCGAGTTGCACAAAAGTTGGAGCGGGCTGCAACACTTGATTTTACTACTGAACCGGCTATTATTTTTATACATGGTTAGCGGTAGGTTTTAATTCCTTTTTATCGATTCAATTTCTTTATTTTCAAAGCTGTCTAATTTATAATCAGCTATTTCACAATTAATATCCTGATTTCCGTTAGTATAAGCAATAACAGTCATACCGGCATTTTTTGCAGCCAACATACCTGTATAAGAATCTTCGATTACTATGCAATTTTCAGGTTTGGTCTCCAATCTTTCTGCTGCTTTATAATAAATTGCAGGGTCGGGCTTTCCTTTTTCTTCAAACTCGGCAGATATTATGGTATCGAATAGATGTAATATATCTAATTTATTTAAAACTACAGGAATAATCCTATTTGGTGAATTTGTCGCTAATCCAATTTTATAATTATTTGTTTTAAGTTTTTCAATAAATAATTTAACACCATTTATTTGGCAATTTCCAGTTTCAATGAGTTCAATAACTCGCGAGATAACCATCTGCTCTACAACACTTAAGTCTTTGTTTTTCCAAGGATATTTACGATACCAAAAATTAGTAACTTCAGAAGTTGTCATAGATTTAGTCTTTTCAGAATCTTCATTAGTTATTTTTACTCCTAAGGAAGAAAACACTTCATATTCTGCTTGTTTCCAATATTCTTCTGAGTCAATTATGACTCCATCCATATCAAATATAATTGCTTTCTTATTTTTCATATTTATTGTGTGCACATCTCTGTTTAACTTACCGCTAACGAGTGTATAAACACAGCTATAGCTGTTATTTCTGCCTTAGACAAACCCTCCTTATTTTGAAATTATCGCGTCGTTATGCGCGGTAAAAGGGAGTTCCACGGCTGGTTTATGCTATTCCGGCTATCCGTTCGTGTATCAAACTTACAAAAAAATGGAATAGTCCAGCTCTCCAAAAATCTTTTTATTTAACCAAAGCTCCCATAAGTAAGCTACTTAGCAATGGCGTAGTGTTTATTCCCTCCACAGGTGGAATAAACACCACTCCTAATCCCATCTCGATGCTTTGGAATTTGGTTACCCAAGGGAAGCGCCGTTCCATAGGTATGGGAAGAGTTAGGGCAAGGAAAGGCTGGTTAAGCAGTATCAGGAATACCGTTTAGTACGTAAGCTACAAAAAGGAATACTGTATCTTCATGTAAACTTAAAGTAGTTTTTAGTTAAAAACCTGTCAAGCTATTGTAGGAAGATACAGTTTGTACGAAGATTCTGTCCCTCCTTACGCAAGGTTTACCCCTTCTTAGCGATGGTTTACCCCTTCTTAGCGATGGTTTACCCCTTCTTAGCAAGTTTTACCCTCCCTAGTAAAGGGGTTCAGCGGGTTGCTAAAAATTGCCCCCTCCATAAATTACTACAAGCAGCAGGTAATACCCAATGCCTTGAAAGAGATACTGCCACCTCGCCTAGCAAACGCCGCCAACCAGCAAAAGGAAGATTTGTGGGAGGTACGCAATTGTGCAGATAATGAGGTAATCCGTTAAAGCAAATATTGAATTCAGGAACAAGAATAATGCTTAATCCTTCAAACAGCGAACAGAGAGTCCCGTAATGTAAGTTGAGGATGCCCTAAATATGCTGCTAGAATTATACGCCAAATACCGGTCGTAAGCAGCATTTACAATAAAAACATAATCGGTAGAACTCCACCATCCACAGTAAAGCCCAGCAGTATGAAAACCATCTTGAACACGATACCCTGAAGGGAGTGCCGTAAAGCCCGTTGCATTTCGTTTATTTGGATAGTCTGTATTACCAACCATGCCATCACCGTAATAGGGCATCCAATTGGTTGCAGAAGCAAGTGCTTTGGCGCAGTTGTTATCAGTTAATAAGCTATCATAGTTATAACCATTGGCAATAAGGTAATTTTCTAATGTGGCCCATTCTGCATCGGAGGGTATATGCCATCCTTGGGGACACAGCTTACCTGTTTTAACGGCATACCCATTGTATAGGAGCCCAAAGGCTTTTATGGTGTCGGTATTGGTTGTATTGTTGAAGGAACAGCTTGCGGCAGTTTCCAACGATGCCCATTCCCTATTGCTTGTAACTAAAGGTATTTTTGTACCATCGTTAAAATGAGTGGTTCTAAGGTTCTCTACCATCCATGTTTGAGAACCAATGGTTATGGTGTGATATACATTGCCATCGTAATCCAAAACACAATTTGGATCATTCTTATTTTTACTGCAGCCATTACCAAGTAGTAATGGTAAAACAACTAATATACAAGGAATAACAAATATCCTCTTTTTTAACTTCCCCACGGTATTACATCTAAACTAAATGCGTTCATTTAATTGAGTGTTGTTACTGAGAAACCAAATGAAAGGTAATTCCATTTTAATAATATGTCGTAAATAAATTTATGGCAATACAAAATTAATAATGTTTCCCATAGTAGCAAATGCGACAAAAAAATAGTTCTTCAAGTTATGTTCAAATATTACAATTATTTTTTTTAGATGATTTTGGGCTAAGGATATTTTGCCCCTACAATTGTTTAAAATTCTTCCTTGATAAAATATTAATTTGCCAAGGCAGTATGTGCGGTTTGCTGGTGTATTGGAAGATGCACGTTCGGGTGTCTCTACATTCTGTTCAATTCTCTGAATTCTTTAACCCCGCGTTGCGGGATCTTCGCTTCGCTGCAACTTCTTTTCTTCTTCCAATCTCCCTTTTGTGGTTCCGGTGCAGGGGTGGTAGGGTTATTTTTACACCCTATTACCGTGCACCGCTGGCGCTTGGCAACCTCCCTAACCCATGGCTAAAGCCATGGGCTACAATCATACAACCCCTCCGGGGTTGGGTATAGGTATAAGAAATTCTTTTAATTCTTTTAATTCTTCCTCTATTCCCCCGTTGCGGGATCTTCGCTTCGCTGCGACTTCTTCTAACTTCTTCTAACTTCCTCCCATTCCTATAACTTCCGCATAACTCCCGTTTAACGTCCGCTTAACTTCCGTATATCTCTCTTATCTTTGCTCCCATGAATACCTCGTGCGACATATTGCTGGTTACCCCACCGCTGCTACAGCTGAACACCCCCTACCCGGCCACGGCCTACCTTAAGGCTTTTCTGACTGCAGAGGGGTTCAACGTTGGGCAGGTCGACCTAAGCATTGAGACCTTCAATGCGCTGCTGTCGGAAACCTCCATGAGGAGAATTTTCGACATGGCCAATAACAGCCTGCTTCAAAAAAATAGCAACCTCAACCATATTTATCAGAACCGGGAGAGCTACCTGAACCTGCTTCCGTCGGTGCTGCAATTCCTACAAGGGAAACACCCGGAGCTGGCGCACCGCATAGCCTCACGACAACTACTACCCGAAGCCGAACGCTTTAGAGCCATTGCCGATATGGATTGGGCCTTTGGTACCCTTGGTGTGCAAGAGAAGGCTAGCCACATTGCCACCCTCTTTCTGGAAGATGTTTGCACCTTTATCCGCGAAACGGCAAGTCCACACTTTGAGCCTATTCGCTACGCCGAAAAGTTAGCAACCTACGCGCCTACCTTCGACAAGCTACAGGAGGAGATTGATAGACCTGCCGATCCGGTGATGGAGGCAATGGAGCAGCTGCTACGCAACCAAATGATAACGCAACAGCCGAAGATCGTAGGATTTACCGTCCCATTCCCAGGCAACCTTGTAGCTGCACTTCGTGGCTGTAGACTCATCAAGAAGGAGTTTTCCAACACCATAACCGTGCTAGGTGGCGGCTTTCCAACCACCGAGCTGCGCAGCCTCACCGACACCCGCATTTTTGCCTATGCCAATTACGTGGTGCTCGACGATGGGCTAAGTGCCATTAGAGCTATTGCACAGAGGCATATTAGCCACAAGGAAACCGCAAAACCCACCTCCACCTGGTATTTAGAAAATAACAAGCTGCAATTCTCGCCGGAGAATAAGGATGATGCAGTGAAGTTTGCCGAGCTTCCCTGCCCCGATTTTACCGACCTGCCGCACCACCTCTACCTAGGACTGCTGGACATGCCCAACCCCATGCACCAGCTATGGAGCAACGGTCGCTGGAACAAGCTGATGATGGCGCATGGCTGCTACTGGGCGGGCTGCACCTTTTGCGACACCACGCTACCCTATATTCAGCAATTTGAGCCACTCAAAGCCGTAGCCATTGCCAACCACATGGAGCAGGTGGCAGCACAAACCGGCAGCTGGGGCTTTCACTTTGTGGACGAGGCCGCCCCTCCACGGTTACTAAAAGAACTATCGCTGGAGATTATCCGCCGTAAACTGCCTGTAACCTGGTGGACAAACATTCGATTTGAAAAAACCTTTACGCCAGACCTCTGTAGGCTAATGGCCGCCGCCGGATGCATTGCCGTATCGGGAGGCATTGAGGTGGCCTCCGACCGTATTCTACAGCTCATCAACAAAGGCGTCTCTGTGGACCAAGCTACAATTGTTACGCGGAACTTCAGCAAAGCCGGCATCATGACCCACGCCTACCTGATGTACGGATTCCCCACCGAAACGCTGCAGGAGACCATCGACTCGCTGGAGGTGGTGCGGCAACTTTTTGAGGGAGGAAACCTACAATCGGCATTTTGGCACCGCTTTGCCATGACAGAGCATAGCCCAGTGGGTAAAAATCCAGAGAATTTTGGTGCCAAACGCGTGGCCTCCACTCAATGGCCATTTGCCAACAACGAAGTGCCCTTTACTGCCACATTTGACCATAACCTCCAGATGGTAGGTGAAGGTCTTCGCGTTGCCACCTACAACTACATGCAAGGGCTGGGCTTCGACCTACCTCTGCACAAGTGGTTCAGCGGAAAAATACCTCAACCAACACACCTGAAAAGTAGAATTAAGCAGCACAACCAAACCCCAGTTATCGACCTGCCAAATGAACATTCCAAGGTGATTTGGCTTGGTGGAGTTGCTCAAATAAGTTCAAAAGGAGAAGTAGAAATTGCCGGAACGAAAAATAGCCATTCTCTCCACTGCAACCCTAATCAGGCTCAATGGTTAGTAAGCACCATTACAGCAATCACCACCAAACCCGGCACTAGCTATGCCGATCTAAAGGAATCGTTCCAAAACGAAACTGGCGAACCGCTGGAACTCTTTCTGTTTGGGAAGCAGGGAACAGTGCTAAGAAAAGCAGGCCTGCTAATAGTGTAGCCAATGTGCCAATGTGCCAATGTGCCAATGTGCCAATGCGGCAATGTGCCAATGCGGCAATGTGCCAATGCGGCAATGCGGCAATGTGCCAATGCGGCAATGTGCCAATATGCCAATGCGGCAATGTGCCAATGTGCCAATGTGCCAATGCGGCAATGTGCCAATTAATCAATTAGACAATTTGGGAATTTGTGAATTTGAAGATGTGAAAATTTGAGAATTCATCATTAATATTGAAGGACAACATTATCAATGCATAATGGAGTTACTCTCCGTATGATATGGTTATATATCCCAGCAGCCTTCTTTACTTCGCCTGAAATATTCCTTACCTTTGAAAAAAGAAAAAGAGGGAAAAATGGACATTCAAGCAAGAAAACTACACCTTATCCAAGAAGTCCTTCGAGTTGCTGACGAGGAGTTGATCGCTAAACTTGAAAAGTTACTTCGAATTGAAAGAAAAAAGAGACTTGACAAGGAGTTGGCTCCTATGACCTTGAAAGAATTTAATGAAATCGTTGATAATTCTGAAGACGATTTTAAAAATGGAAAGGTTATAGAGGCACATAATCTGCTTAATCAGATTGATTCATGGAAGTAAAGGTTTTGTGGTCAGACTCCTCCCTTCTACAACTCCAAGAAATATATGATTACTATTGTTTTAGGGCCAGTGTCACTGTGGCTAAGAAAATAGTAAAAGCATTAGTCGTAAAATCAATTCTATTAGAGTCCAACTAAGGGCGAAGAAAATTTTCATGGCTATTGGATCTTGTCGTAAAATCAATTCTATTAGAGTCCAACCCATTAATTGGCACAAAAGAACTCTTGCTGACCGGAAGACCTTTCGATTATCGTTTTGTCGTTGAAGGCAATTACAAAATCATTTATCGTGTTAACGAAAATATTGTTAGGATAGTGTCGGTATTTGATTGTCGGCAGAATCCACGGGAAATTGAAAAAATAGAGGAATAACGTCAATTGATAAATGTGGCAATTAGCCAATTTGAAAATCACTACTGTCCGGGGAAAAAACTTAATTTTTCCTGTATTGCATAAAATTGTTAAACCTCTACGAGGTATGTAAAAAACAGGGGTTACTTTCTCTACAAAACTAAATCTCCTACGGAGAATTTTCCGCGTAGCGGATAAAGTATTGTAAAACAGCATACCAATATTTGATGCAAGTTCCCTATAGGGGATCAACAAATGGTTACCGGACAACAGTGATTTGAAAATTTGAAAATTCATCGCAGAACAACAACATCCTTGGAGGATAAATCCTACTCCCCTAATTCCCTAATCCCCCTATCAACCTAATCCCCTAAAAAAAACCCCGGCAGGCATTGGTTGTTTTTTGTAAGCTGCGAAAAAGGACTTTAGCGTCTAATTCGAAAACAACCGTTGCGCCACCGGGGCTATACTTTAAAACAAATATCTATTTAAAAAGAACCTCCATCTCTACCCTTCTATTTTTCATTCGTCCCTCGGCCGTAGCGTTGGAAGCAACAGGTTTGTCGGGACCATACCATGCGGTTACTATGCGCGATCCTTCAACACCCTGAGCTGTCAAATACTTCTTTACGGCTAGTGTTCTGTTACGCGAGAGGAAAATATTCATCGTTCTGTTACCCTGATTATCAGTATAACCCGTAAGCTTCAACATCCACTCCGGCTTTTGCTTGAGCAGACCAGCCAGCTGGTTTAGCGATGAGTAGGATTCAGCCAAAATAACATCCTTTCCCGACTGAAACTGAAGATCGGAGAATGCGGTATTCAACACGGCTTGCTCCTCCTTTTTTATTTCCGGGCAACCATGGTTCTCAATAGTTCCAGGGGTCAACGGACACTTGTCCTCCTTATCGATAATACCATCACCGTCGGAGTCGTTGTAGGGACAGCCCCTGTTTTCTATCGGTCCTGCGGCATTGGGACAGGCATCCTCCGAATCCTTAATACCATCACCGTCGGAATCGGCGTATGGACAGCCCTTATTTTCAATGGTTCCCGGTTGCGTTGGGCAGAGATCCTCATTGTCGTAAAGGCCGTCACCATCGGAATCGGGACAACCATTATGAAGAGAACTACCGGTAGAATCGGGGCAAGCATCGTCGATATCTGGCACACCATCGTGATCTCTATCGGGGCAACCATGAAGTGCTACGCTTCCCGAATCGTTGGGACAGCGATCTAAATTGTCGGGAATGGAATCGTTATCGGTATCGGGGCAACCCTCGAATAAGGCCAAACCCGGCTTATCGGGACATTTATCGTTTACATCGGGAATACCATCACCATCGCGATCGGGACAGCCCTTAAGAGCTACACTACCAGAATCGTTGGGGCAAAGATCATCCTTATCGGGAATACCATCCTTATCGGTATCGGGGCAACCCTTAAACTCAGCCAGTCCTGGTTGGTCGGGACACTCATCAACTTGGTCATACACGCCATCACCATCACGATCGGGACAGCCATGATTGGCAACCGTTCCCGGAACAGTAGGACAAACATCGTCCTTATCGGGAATGCCGTCACCATCGGAATCGGGACAACCATTAAACTGAGCAAGTCCTGGAATAAGTGGACAATCATCCTTTTTATCTGGAATCCCATCCTTGTCGGCATCCTTCGGTTTACGCCCAAAGGTGAATACCATACCGGCATGGATGTGAGCATTGGTTGCCGACTTGTAGTTTGGAAAAGCAAGAATATTATCGGTAGCAGCATATAGCTGCATTGCTCCTAAATTAAGAGAAATGCCAAGACCAACATTGTTATATGTCTTGTTCATAATACTATACGATGCTGAAAGGCCTACCATACGTCCCAGCTGTGAGTAGTAGGACAGCGACACTGATGGAAGCATCTTCTTATTGTAAAACTGGCTGTAGAATAGCAAGCCAACGGTGTTTTTGTCGTTAATATTATAGTCGCCACCAAGGTATAGCTTCATCGGCAAATAGGATTTATAGGCTTGCCCATAAACCGAATCCACATTAAATTGGTCCTTTAGGGAGTCTATTACCGCAGAAAAAACATCTCCAGAATTTGATCCATGATTGATAAAATTGTTGATATCGACCCCATTAAAGTTAACCGTTTCACCTGGTTTTTGACTAACCAAAGTCAGCAGCTGCTTTTTCCAGTTTATATAGCCAAGGTCGATTAGTGAAGCCGAAAAGGAAAATTGAGGATTTAGCTTGTAGGAAGCACCTAGGTCGATACCAAATCCCAAATTACCTGGAAAAATAAGATCACTTGCACTTTGATTGCTAAGGCTATCAATACCAGAGGTGTGGATTAGCAAGTCCGACTTCATCTGAAGATCGAAGCTGTTGGCATCGGTAAAGAGGCTTGCCTTACCCCTCTCTGTATAAACGTTAAATCGGCCATTGAGCACCTTCACTCGCATACCAACGGTCAGCTTCTCGTCAACATCCTGAGCCAAACCGAAAGAAAACTCATCAAATACCATGGCGTCAAAGCGGGTATCGAAATTCAGAGTTTGACCTAATCCAACCGCTCCGTTTCCTTTCCAAATAAAGTTGAAAAGATCTTTGGAATACATGAATCGGGAAATAGATCGCTCCCTGAAAGCAAAGGAGAGGTAGTAGCTATCGGCAACCCTAAATCCAAATGAAAGAATATCTATATCCAGATTGGTAAAGAGATAGTTGCTTGCGCCTAACTTGCCAAGCAGCTTATCAAAATCCAACTTCAACGAATCGCCATCATGGGTTATGAGATTGTTGTAGCTAAACGCATTGGATGCGTTAAAGTAAATTGAAGATACAAATGGATATCCAACAAAGGAACGAGCCTCTGGAACCAATGCAGGGTTTTGATACATCCTACTTGGAACTAATCGCATGTGGTAAAGTGTAAAGTCTTGCTGAGCCTTTGCACCGTAGGAAATCACTAAGAACGCAACTCCCAAAATCGCAATTTGAAGAATCTTTTTCATGGTTATTCTGATTTTGGGTTAAGGCTTAACATTAAGCTGCGCCTGAACAGCCAACTTCACCTGTAGGCGATAATTACTATATATCTTCACATTCTGGCTAGTCGAATTGGAGGTATTCATTACCGCCTTGACCAATATTTTTTCGGCACCAACAATCTTATTAATTCGGGCCTTATCGTAGTTAAAAGTGCTGATCTTTTCCGTTGCCTTTGTTACTGCACCAGTAGTAAGATTTACATCACCTGCCTGAACGATTACGGTATTATCGGTAACCAGTGAATCGAGAACATGGTAGCTATCATCGGTGAAAAAAATCTGCATCTTAGCATCCATAGGAAACTCATTAATGATATCGGAACGGATAAGCAGCTGTTGAACTTGATCAATATTATCCACTGTAAAGTCGAACGTATCCTGAACGGCAAAGTTGGCCACCTTACCATAGAGAGGTAGACCAAACTCCACATCGATATTGAAGCGGCTCGAATCACGTAAAAAATTCTCAGAAACCGCACCGTTGGGATTTGTCATAGCATTGAACATGTATTCGATGGTTCCTGGCTTTAGTAGGTTAATAAAGGTCGAAATTGCCCCACCCGTGGCAGTGTTATCCACTCTTAGCGTTGTCACCATGTTTTGGTTTATATCGTTATATGCCGGTGAAGTAATGGCAATGGGATTGGGAATACCCGAATTGCCAGCCAAGTCCAACGATTGTCCAGAGGATGAACTTGTTCCTTTTAACTCACCAATGCCAAGTCGAATGGGTAGACCTAAAGAGTTGGTAAAGGTGAAGTTGAAATATGGATTCACCAAGTCGAATTCTCCCGTTGAAAAAGCATTGTTGAAAAGGTTAATATACTCTTTCTGGGTGCCGCTAAAAAGATAAAAGCGTCCAAAATAGCCGGAAGCAACCTTCACATTGCCGGAGCTTTGAACAAATGAAAAGGAGATGTTATCCCCGGCATGAATATTTTGATCACTGTTCAACGCTAAGGTAGCATTTAGCCTTATGGTGCTTGGCTTTCCAGAAACCTTGGTTAAGTTGAAGGTGTAACCGCTCAAATCAACCACCGAAGTTCCACTGGCAATGGGGTTTATACCTCCTTGAAGCGAGGTGCCGCCCTTTTTTGCATCGGCCATAGAGAAAGTGAAGGAGCCACTGTTGGTAAAGGGAGCGCTTACACTTATATTCATACTTCCTAAGGTATAGGTAAGCGAATCAATTCTAATGGTATCGGCAGGTGTGAGGGTAATGTCCTGCTGAAAAGAAATAGAAATAGGACTACTTTGAAGCGTATTAGCCTCAAGAGTAGTAAAGGTATGGCTCAATACAAAACTTTGCTGCGGGATCGCAAACGACTCCATTGGGCGAACGGAAAACAATCGATCTTTGTAAACCAAAGTAACAAAATTGTTATTATCCACCACAAAGTTGGAGGAATCACCGGTTTGCTTTATAATGTCCATGATGGTCAAGTTGGAGGAGACTAGCGGTACTGCAAGGTTTGGATTCCACTCAATATCCTCCATTTTGCTAAAATCAAAGTCTTCGCTTTTGATGCAGCCAGAGAGTGGAATCAGCAGCAAAATTAGGGCAGAAGCGAAGTTTGCAACATTAATTCGGTTCATAGTATATTTGGGTTTGGGTATTTCAAAAGTAAACATTTTTAGATACGCTAGATCATCAAATTACTGAATGGTGCAGATTTATGAACTATATTTGGTGAATACCTAAAACTTGTGAACGATGAAAATTATTAAATGGTTACTTTTTGGAATTTTAGGACTTGCCGTATTAATGTTGGTAGTAGCCCTCTTTTTACCTTCCAACAAGCACCTCGAAGGTAAGATCGTTATCAAGGCACCCACGCGGGTTATCTATCCGCAAATAGCAAATCTCCGAAATTGGGAGAAATGGTCACCGTTCCAGGCTACCGACTCGGCCATGGTGTCGAACTACAACAGGCCGGAGATGGGTAAAGGTGCTCACACCAGCTGGACAAGCAAGATCAATGGCAATGGTAGCATGACCATTGTGGAGGTGGTTCCCGATGCAATGGTAAACACCAAGCTGATTTTTGCCGATAGCAGCGAAGCCATGAGCGACTGGATACTGAAGCCCTTGGTTGATGGCACAGAAGTTACCTGGACTACAGACCTTCCACATCTCTCCTACCCCATGGGTCGCCTTATGGGACTTTTAATGGAAGGAATGATGAGACCCATGTTCGACAAGGGACTTGCTAACCTTAAAACGCTATGCGAATCGCTACCTACCCACGCCAAAACCAGCGAAGTTACTCAAGTTACCATGCCCAAACGAATTGCCATCTTCATTGCCGATTCTGCACTCTCTGCCGATATGGGAAAGAAAATGAGCGAGCTGTACGGACAGCTTCAAATGTTCATGAAAAAGAATAATCTTCAGATTACAGGAGCACCTTTTGGCAAATATCCAGGATGGAACCCTGAGGGAATAAATCACTTTACCGTTGGCATACCGGTGAGCAATATGGTAAAACCCATTGGTAACATTATGGTTGATAGCATTCCGTCGATGGAGGCACTAATGGTTTCGCACTTTGGCCCCTATGAGACCACTGGCGATGCCCATGAAAAGATTGGCGCTTACGCCGAAATGAAGGACATTGAATTCAACGGACCCGCGTGGGAAGAGTACGTTACCGACCCCATGACCGAGCGTGACACCATGAAGTGGGAAACAAAAATTTACTATCCAATCAAGAAATAATTGCCCTTTGGCAATACGAAAAAATCTCAACTAATGCTGTTGGGATTTTTTTGTTACTTTTTCCAATTAAGTTCGATCATCATAAGGGTAGCAACCTTTACCCCTCCAACCTCCGCAGGCTGCCATTTAGGTGAAGCATAAAGCAACTTATGAGCCTCACGAGAAAAGGCAGGGTTGGTGCTTCTCACAATAAAGACCTCCCTTACCACTCCATCGCTGCCAATGGTAAAACGCACCACCACCTTACCGGGAATGGGCTTCTTACTCAACTCTGCAGGATAAACCAGCTTACTCTGAATATAATCTTCGAACGATTGACCGTTATTAAAAAAAACCGGGCGGGTAGCACTGCCTTTAGCTACCGACTTATCCAGCTCCTTACTGGAGATGTAACGCCTCTCAGGCTTGGTTTGAAGCGCAGTAATTCCATTGGTCACCGTCATATCCCGGCTACCCTTTTTTACAAAAACATAGCGTGCACCCACAAACAAAAGGGCAACAATAACCACAATTGCTAACGCCACAGAGATAGATCGAACCATAAGCCTAAACCCACCGCCCCTTGATTCGGCCAGAAAGTCGAGCGGACGAAGATGCGATAGCTTTTGTCGAACCTTACGCAACTCTGCATCGAAGTTTACATCGGTTGCATGAGGCGCTAGCCCAGTGATGGCAGCCTTGCAAAGTTCGCAACCAGCCAAATGCTCCCTTACCAGAGCTTGCTCTTGCTCGTTCATCTCACCCTGTAGGTAGCGAGTAAGACCATCCTCCGATATACATCCCGAAGGAGAAAATATGGATGAGCTATTCTTGGTCATCATCTTCGAGAATTATTTTCAAATTTCTTTTCCCATTCTGAACGTAACTTTTCACCTGTCCAAAGGTGTATCCGGTAGATTCGCAAATCTCTTGGTATGTCTTGCCTTGCAGGTAGAGCATATTCAGACAGATGTTCTGCTCCAGGCTAAGCATGTCGAGACCTGCAACTACCTGATCAAGCATCCGCTCCTTTTCCAATGGATCGGCCGTAGCCTCTTCAACGGTCAACCCCTCAACGGAAGCAAAGTTCACCTCATCGCTATCAAGGCTAATGGTTTTATGCTTTGTTTTTCGAAAATAGAGATAACACTCGTTGCGCGCTACCACCAGCAACCACGACTTTAAATTTCGTACCCCACTGCCAGCCACCGATTTTAGCAACTTTTCAAAAACAGTAATTACCAAATCACGAGCAATTTCGCCATCACGTACTATGCTCATGCACAAACCGTAAACCAAGTGGGAGTATCGATTAAAAATCTCCTCCATGGCAGCCTCAATCGCCTCCTCCACAAATAATCGCAAGAGCTCATCGTCGGGCAAGGTCGAAAAATCGACATCCCCTTCAACCAAATTCCTTTTACTGCGAAGCTTCAGAAACAAAACTCTTCTCGTTTTAGATGATTGGAAAATACGCTCTTTTCGTCAAACAGACAACACGCCACGGCAGATTTTTCATTTTATGCTCAACTATTTGAATATGAAACAATTTGAAATCAGGAGCCAGTTGACCGAAGATGTGCCTATAGCTAACCTATTGCCTTCTCTTCAGAAAAAAATCCATCATGCGTTATGGAATTGTCACACATCTAGCATCTTTTATGTAAGAAACGAGCAATTGTTTAACCCTAAAACTAAACGCTATGCTACCGAAAAAAACGAACAGAGCCAACCTTGAAAACAAGAAAACGCTCTTCTTTGAAATTGGTTTAATGATTACCCTCGCTGCAGCACTCGCAGGATTTGAGTGGAGTTCGAACTCAAGCTACAGCCCAATTTCCCAAACCGGCAATATTCAAGACCCTACCGATATGATTGAAATTCCTATTACGAAGCAGAAAGAGATTAAAAGACCTCCTGCCCCACCAAGAGTAGTTGAGATACTGAACATCACAAAAAACAGCACCCCAGTGATTGATAACGACCCAATAAACTGGGGTGGTGAAGACGATCCAAATACTCCTTCGCTATTTACCAGCTATGAAGCGGCAGATGAGAAGTTGGTAAACGACTCCATCGTTTATATTCCCTCAGAGTTCCCAACCTTTATGGGTGGCGGCACCGAAAAGTTTGTGAGCTGGGTAATGCAGCGTATCCACTATCCTCAAATTGCACAGGAAACGGATATCCAAGGAACCGTTTACATTAGCTTTGTGGTGAACAAAGTTGGTAAAGTAGATAAAATAAAGGTAGTTAGAGGCGTTGATGCCCTCCTCGACAATGGAGCAGTTAGGGTAATCACCAGCTCACCCAGATGGACCCCAGGCAAGCAGGGCGTTAGGACAGTAAATGTGGGATTCACCATTCCTGTCACCTATAAGTTAACCAACTAGCTCAAACAAACAGAAGGCCGTGGGCATAATGCTCACGGCTTTTTTAGTTAATTTCGTGTCACAAAATAGAATATGAATTCTCCTGACTATTCGCTCTTACCTCTGATGTGAGCCATCACATAGCGAAGTTCAGCGTAGCTGGCCCTGTCGCCAAAGTGCTCCTTGGCCGCCGAAATGGTCTCCATGCCGTTGGAATAAAAATAGCGAGCAATTTCATCCACCTTAGGAGATTCCATAAACTTTAAAATGCTGAGTTCACCTGCTTGGATAAGCCTAGCAAAATGCCCCTCGATGGTGGTTTTAGACATTCCTCGCAGCGCTGCAATCTCCTCAACCGACATACCATCCACGAAAAGTTTAAGTGTAGTAAGATAGGTCTCCCCCTTTTGCTTGGGAGCGGTTGGTTCCTTTTGCTTCTTAGTCCTTGGAACTTGCTCGAGTTCTGAATCCAAACGCGGGGCGGTGGCAGCAATACCAACCTCTGCGCAATAATCACAAATAATATCAAGGATATCCACACCAAACTGCGTAACCTTCTTCGCTCCCATTCCCTTCACCAGCTTAAGTTCGGCAGTAGTTTGAGGCAATGTGCTCACAAGAGCCGCCAGCGTTTTGAGCGGAAGTACCATGTACTCGGGACAATCGAATTCCACCGCTTTAGCATCACGCCAATCACGCAGCGTCAAGTAAAGTTTGGGGTGCTTTCCCTCTCCCTTGGATACTCCCAACCTCTTCATTCTAGTAGTAGATTTCTCGATGGATGCCTTGGCTCGTGCCAAGAGGTATTTTGCCACGTTAAATCCCTCCTTGCAGGCCGCTAATCCACCCTGCTTCTGCTCTATTTCCCGCTCCAGCAAAGCATACGAATCCGTTATAGATTTTCGAACCACCTTGTTGTCGCTCTCCAACGATAATTTTGCAATACCGGTAACCAGTATCGTAGCAATCCTCTCGGCAAAGTAGGATGAAGCCTTCACAACCCGCTCGTGCAACATCGCACTCTCCTGCAAACTGCCGGGCATGTTAAACAGATGAAACAACTGTCCTTTAAACTTTTCGGCCACATTGATCACATTCTCCTTTACCTGTAAAGCGATAACCCTCAGGGCATCGGCCAATCCGGGTGGAAGACTTTCGGCGTGCTGGTCCGCAATCTTAATGAGATAGAAGAGCCTACCGTTCAGCAACGAAAAGTTGAAGAGGTCGAGCAGTAGCGACTCCTCATACTCCCGCTTCGACCTATCGAGGGAGCTCCGCGTTGGTGGGTTCTGCTCAATTTCACGCGAAATGGCATCCACTGAAACGTCGCTCTTGATGCACTGATCCGAAATAGGGGAGCTGAGAACCATCCCCTCCAGCGTTTTGCAGCGGCTAAGTGCCACATACACCTGTCCATGGGCAAAGGCAGCCTTTGCATCAATCACCGCACGCTCAAAGGTCAAGCCCTGGCTCTTGTGAATGGTGATGGCCCATGCCAGCTTCAGCGGATACTGCACAAATTTCCCCACCGCTGTTTCCACAATCTCTTTTGTGGCATCATCGATGGAGTATTTATAGTTATTCCACTCCAACCGTCCAACCGGTATCTCCGACATATCGTCGGGGCACTTCACGTAGGCAATATCGTTGTCAATGTCGGCTATTACGCCAATCTTTCCATTGTAGAAAAGCTTTTCAGCAGAGGTATCGTTCTTTACAAACATCACCTGCGCACCCACCTTTAGCTGAAGGTCGTGGTCGGTTGGGTAGGAATACTCCGGGAACTCGCCCTCCACCTCCGCCGCAAAGGAGTGCAACTTTCCCTTGAGCATGCTAAGCCTACGCTGGTTCAACTCCTGCGATTGATAGTTGTGGGTGGTGAGGGTAATGTAGCCCTCGTGCTCCTCCTTGTTGAAGTTGGGGTCGTAGCGCCTGTTGAGCACCTCCAGCCCATGGGCATCGAGCCTATTCTCGCGCACCTGGTTGAGTATACTTATGAAGTGACCATCGCTTTGGCGAAACACCTCCTTTAGTTCAATGGAGACGTAGCCCGCATCACGGAGTGCTCTGCTGCCAAAGAAAAATGGGGTATCGTAGTAGTCCCTCAATAGATTCCAATCATCATCCTTAACCACCGGAGCCAGCTGCTGCAGGTCGCCAATCATGAGCAGCTGAACGCCGCCAAATGGACGATTTCGATCACGATACTTGCGTAAAACCTCGTCTACCCCATCGAGCAGGTCGGCCCGCACCATGCTAATTTCGTCTATTACCAGCAGGTCGATGCTCTTGATAATATTCACCTTCTCCCGGCTAAAGCGCTTCACATCTGCTCTCTCAACACCATCCATTTGGGGAATACGGTTAGAGGAATCGGCAGGAATGTGTGGTCCAAACGCCATCTGGAAAAAGGAGTGTATGGTAACGCCACCGGCATTAATGGCTGCCACCCCCGTAGGGGCTAGCACCACCATTCGCTTGGGTGATTCCCGCTTGAGATTGTGCAGGAAGGTGGTTTTTCCGGTTCCAGCCTTTCCGGTAAGAAAGATGTTCTTGCCCGTAAGCTGTACATAGTCAAAGGCGAGCTGAAGTTCCGGATTGCCAAATGGTTGCATTGGATAGGTGTTTTGAAGAGACAATAAAGGTAAGGAAAAAGTGGGAGGAATTCGGAAGAATTCGGAAGTTATTCGGGAGTTAAACAAGAGTTAGAGGAAGTTAGAGGAGTTAGAAGAAGTTAATGAATTAAGAGAATTCAACGAATGTAGAGACACACGATCGTGTGTCTCCTTTTTGCCGATAAATGAATTCAACCAGCTGTAAAGACGGAACATTTTGCGTCTCTGATGTGTCAAATAATGAATTCAGTTAGATGTAGGACGAAATATTTTTCGTCCTAAGGCTCAACACCTGAGGGGTTGAATGTTAATAGCCCATACATAAAAACAAAAAAGCCTTGCAATTCAATGAACTGCAAAGCTTTAATTTATGGTACCCAGGACGAGACTCGAACTCACACACCATTACTGGCACTACCACCTCAAAGTAGCGTGTCTACCAATTCCACCACCTGGGCATTTCAACTTGAGGTAAGAACGTAACGCATTACTGCGTTTTGTGGGTGCAAATATACAATAGTTTTGAGTTGTGGCAAGGGGGTGATGGAAAAAAAATGAAAAAAGAAGTTAGAGTAGATACAGTAAACGACCTGTCTTTTTCTCAAATAAGTTTTCTAAATAATTCGTTTGAAAAATCCTAAACCCACACCAATTTATCTCCTTTCGATTGTTGCCAAATATCAGGTTACTAATGGCTAAAAATGACTACTTCACGAAGTATTATGAGCCTGTTAGCCTTTTGAAAAATGTGGGGTAAATCAACAGTAAATATTGAGATAACTACAGAATAAATTTAAAAACCAATAGAGCCAAGGCAAATGCCCTGGCTCCATTACCATCAACTACTTAAACCCCAATATTTGTCGAATATCATCAGCTTGCTTTATATTCTTTACCTCAAAGTTAAAAGTATAGGCTGCATTGGCAACCAAGCGTAAGGAGTCTGCATTGATTTTGTTTTGCTCCGAAAGCGAGTAAATTCCCATCTGCTGGTTTGGCATCACCAAAAAGATTCTATGACCAGTAGCCGGATTAATTTTCATAATATCCTTCCTTTTAACTCTAACATAGCCGCTATTATCGCCTAGTATTAAAATCGCCTCATACTCATCAATGGGCTTACTGGATATAGCAAAGGTCGGTTTCACAATGATCCAATCCCTACTGTTTTTTAGTAAGCAATCGAAATTATAAAGTCCAAGCTGATTTATTTCAATGACCCTAAAAGTTTCTGCCATAAGGTTGACTCTAGCTTGCTCGGATTGCAACGAAACCATTGCCTCGTCGTATTTTTGTTGCCACTGCTTGGGAGGGAATTTCAGAATGGATGAAAGAGGAATAACTGCCTCCATAACCTTGGTGAAGGACTCTTTTCCATTCTTATAAGTAAACTGGTACTGATTGTTGCCTAAACCATGCATTTCGAAGTTTGAGATAACCCATTTCCCCTTGCTGTCCTTAACCCAGTCATATTTCATGTTACTTGTCCATTTAGGAATGGCTTTGCCATCGAGATCCTTCCAAAGCATCTCAGCGGGATGATAGTACCCTTTTAAAAATTTTATTTCGCCTTCAGCAATAGCGTTGTACAGCTTAAATCCGTAATCTTCCAATTTTCGCCTTATGGTTAAATCATGCTCCTTTTCGTATATCTCGCTATAGTCATTCTTCAGGTATATATCGAGGAAACGATTGTAGTTGAGTACGCAGTAGTTGTTACCCAGAAATACTTTTGGTAGTTTTTCACCAAGTTTTTGGGCAGCCTCTACCTTTTGCTGGTTAACCTCAGTTCTAGGGAAATCGACCCACTCCCAATCGGACTTTTCGGGGTTCAAATAAAAAAAACTGTAGTAGGCATCTTTGTACTTCGAAGCAAAACGGATTTGCATTTGCTTCCCATCTGCCATTCTCAACTTAACGCCATTTTGCTGGGCGTCGATATCAAACATACCCGCGGTTTGAAATATGCGCTTTTCACCCATTGACTGGTATTCCATGGGGATCCCAGCTAGGAAAATGTCGACCGCATCATGAAATTCACGATAGAGTAGCTCGTAATTTCCCTTCGTCGGAGTTCCGTCCTGCATCACAATGGCTCCGGCAGGGATGGCTATGGTGGTGCCGCTTGGCATCACAATGCTGGTATCCCTTTCAGCGTTGAGCATGAAGCTCGACATCTTGAGTTCCATGCCAGGGTATGGTGGATTTGCTTTCCACGTGTCTGAACTCTTTTTCTGGCAGGCACCTGCAAGGAGCAAGCTCGTTGCCAGCACTGCAAGCTGAATAACTCTTTTTGTTTTCATCTTTTTACAGTTAAGGTTAGATGTGCATGATGAGTATAGTAGTATTGGGAAACATCGTAGTAGGAGAAACGACCATTGATGATGGACCCGTAGGGGAAGGTCTTTTTTGTGGAGAGCAACTTTAGCTCACCATAGCTTGATACAATACCTCTATTGTAGGCCGTGGCTAGGATCAGTAGGCGATCCAGCGGGTTTGCCACTATCTCAGCGGAATATTGCTGCTCCGTTATTCGAATAAAGCAGGCTAGGTATCGAAGCTGCCAGCTGGTCTGCATCAGCCGATGAACGCGCTCTTGGCGAATCTCCCTATCCGAAAGAGAACTTGGGTAAGAGGCAATTTCCTTAAACCGCACGAAGAAGTTGGGATTTTGAACTACCTTTTGTTCCAATGCCTCTACAAAGGAAGGTTTCATCTGAAAGCGGCCTATGGAAAAATCGGCCACCGATTTACCACCCTGCACGTAGGCCAGCACCAAAGTGGTTGTTTCGGCAAAGTCGCGAAAGCGATTATAGCGTATAATCTCAGGAAAAACGACTGATAAGGCTTCGTTGGCATCCAGCCCATAGCCGTTAAAGAAGTTAACTAGCATATTGCTATTGCTCCGGCAGAATTCAGCTGCATCCACATAGGATTCGCCAAAGTATTGCTCCGGCGTAAGCTCTCTACCTGATCCCAATAGGCTAGATCCCATAAGCAGAATTAAACATGCCAACCCCAATATTCTAATGAAACCATCTCTCCTCCGAAGAAAGGAAACCTTGAACCTCGTTCGTTGCTTCTGCCGAGAATTGTCGGTGTTTATATAATCGGGGTCTGGATTCATTATGCTCATTGTTATTGGGAACATTTGATTGTTACAAAGATGTTCTACAGTGAAAAGAATGGATCACAAAAAACTTATCTTCTTATCTATTACAATATTTGGTAATGAAATTATAGGCCTCATTTTCACCTTGCTCACCAGCTTTACTCCATAAAATACAAGCCTGCTTTTTATCACCTCTCCTATAAGCAACTCTTCCCTTTAAAAAATAGGCATTAGCAATCTTTGGATTGAGCTGCAAGGCTCTATTAGCATCTTCAACACAGCCGTCATAATCATTCAAGTTGAATTTTATTTCGGAGCGACTATCATAGGCCACACTGTTTGTGCTGTCTAGTGCTATTGCCTTATTGGCATCAACGAGTGCTTCACCATACTTTTTCAATTTGAACTTTGCCCAAGCCATATTATTATAGGCCATCGAATATGTGGTATCAAGGGCAATTGCTTTCTGGTAGTCCTCAATAGCCCCATTCTCATCATTTAATTCAGACTTAACGCTCCCCCTGTTATAGTATGCATCACATGAGTTTGGCGCCAGCTCAACCTGCTTCTCAAAGTTATAAAGGGCACCGGTTAAATCTCCTGAATAGAATTTTGACCAGCCTCGAAATTTATATGAATCAACGTCTGAGGAGTCCAAACTAATTGAGTTTGAAAATGCGTTGACTGCCGCAGGGTATACATGAAGATAATAGTATGCCATGCCCATATTAAAGTAGGTTGCCATGTCAGGGCCATTTTCTCCCATAAATTTTTGATAATCCTTTATTGCTAACGAATAGTTGTCAATTTGGCTGTATGAAATTCCTCTAAAGTTGTATGCATATATAAAGGTGGAATCAATGGCTAACAGCTTGCTAAAATCCTCAATAGCATTAGTGAAATTTGCCTTTCGAAAATTAGCATAACCCCTATAAAAGAGAGATAGGGCATTACCCGGTTCTATTGCCAGCGCAGCTGTTAGGTCAGCAATGGCACCATCGTAATTTCTTATACTGGCATTGGCTTCTCCTCTGGCGCAGTATGCCTCCATATAGTTAGGCTTGAAGGCTAGTGCAGAGTCGCAATCCTCCATTGCTCCAAATGGGTTTGACAGGCTATTTCTCACATTGGCTCGGAATCGGTAGGCATCGGCGGTTGGATTAATTTGTAGTGAACGGCTGAAATCCTTCTCCGCCTCCTCATATTTTTCAAGCGCTATTAAAGTAATACCTCTAAATAGATAGGCTTGTTCATCGTTGGGTTGAAGGGTAATAGCCTTAGTTAGATCAGTAATTGAGGCAGTGTAATCATGAATAAGCTTCTCTTCAATGCCCCTATAAAAATATGCCGGAGCGTATTGTGGGTCAACTGCTATGGCCTTAGAGAACTCTTCAATTGCAGCTTCTCGGAGACCATCATAGCTTTTTAACCTCCCCCTTTGCACAAACTCCTCTGCCGTTTGGCCATATCCATTTACAAGAAGGATGGCAAGACTCGAAAACAATAGCAGCTTTTTCATGGTATTCATTTTAATATTCACTAAACCGTATTTGCAATTTATAGCCAAGTTAATAAAATAACTTCAATGAACATGCAGCTATTTGGTTAAATATAATTATGCTTAATAGCACTCATTAGATCATTTGGAAAAGAATATTAGGGGATATATCCATGTTCCGCTTCAATTTCCTCCTTCGTTGGCCATACCTTTTCCAGTATGTTTTTCCGATAGTACCACTTATTAAAAATTCTGATAAACTTGATTGCATACATAAATTCCTTTCGGGCCACCATGATATCAAACTGCCCGAATGAACCGGTACCAACATACAGGTCGTGCTTGGGGTTGTCGTAGCAAAATTCAGTGTCGGTATAGTCGTAAAAGAATTGCGAAAACGTGTCGCTTCCCAGCACCTCGTTGCGGAGCACCCACTCCCTTATCAGGTCAACATTTCCGTTCATAGAATCGTACCGCTTAACCTCCTGCTCCAGGTATGGCTCATAGGAAAAAAGAAAGCACAGCTGGTCAAGGGCGCGGTATAGGCTCCTAAAATGCTCCGCTTCGGAGTAAAGGGTCAACAGCTCTTTTAGTCCAGCAGTAGCGCCGTCCTGGCTAAGGTACCTGTTGGTATACTCATACTTACTGCGATGCTCCTCCACCCAATACCGTATGCTCTCCATGGTAAAAATCTTGCCATGGGAGTAGCCCCTCAGCTCCTTAATCGCATGGTTCAAGCTCGCTTTCATTGGTGGGTGCTTTTCTTATTTGATTAATTTTACTAAGGCTATCAATAGATAACCAGAGTTTTCTGGCCATTTATATGAATAAGGAAAACTCAATTCAGAGAATATTTTGCCTGAATAATCTAGATTTTGGATATTAAACTTGCCAAGCATTGCCTTTTTAATCGAGTGTAAAAAGGCCTGATTTAATTAAACTGCTTTTTTCCCACCTTGATTGCTTTCCATCCCCATTTATTTTTCTTTTTATTGAATGATAGTATTGCTCTTCCCTTTACCGGCTGACCGTCAGTTAACTTGCTATCTTCTATAATTTTAGGATCAATAAAGATGTCCTCTATAAAACCAAAGTTCTGTGGAGAAATTACCTTTATTGTTCCTTCAAAATCTTTCATTGCATCAGATGTCACATTAGATTCGGATTTTTTAGCAGTCAGAATTTTATAAAAACCATCTTGTCCGTCTCCATTAAAACGTACTTTTAAAAGGTCGCCAACTTGTGGTTTAGTCAAATTGCCTGAGTAATTGAAGAATCCAAATTTTCGCTTATCCTTTACAAAATTCAACATGCTCTTGTTTTCGTTCACAAACTCAACTGCAATTATTTCTTCGGGTATGTCCTGAAACAATATTTCCTCAGCTTGCTTGATGTGACTTGAATACAATTCAGAATTGTCTTTTTTTAATGTGGCAGTTTTATACCATTCTTGTTCTATCCATTGCAATATTTGGTTTGGTATCTTCCATTCGTGTTTCTCTCTTGTTGTTACAACTTTTTGGATTTCCGTTTTTGCTTCATTATACATTCTCTTTTCAGTGAGCATTTCAACAAAATTTTGTCTTAACTTAACTAAAAAGTCTTCGGGGGTATTCAGACTCAAAGCCTTACAATAGCAAGCAAATTGAATGTCTTTATCTTCTTGAAATATTTCTGCCATTAATTCCCAAACCCAAAAGTCATTTCTTTTCTGTTTTGCAAAAGGCAAAAATGCATAAAGAACATTTTCATCATTTCCTAATGCCAAAAGGAGTTTTGCTTTGAAATATTGGGGGTATTGATAGTCTGGATGTTTCTCAATCAAAGAATCCAGTTTTGGCAAAAATGATTGAATCTTCTCTTTGTCAATCACTCTTTGTTGTCCAAAAGAATCCAAAGGTTCACCTTCCAAAAGTTTCTTTGAGTAGGCGATATACGCCAGTTCGGCAATGGACATCATCTTCTTACCCTTGTATTCCTCTTTTAGAAAATCATCAGAACGAAGGTTTTCTAAATCCCACCACTCAGCAAAAGTTAGATAATTGGACCAGCTTTGATAGCCTTTGTGAAAAGCTTTGTAAATAAATGAATACGCTTCAGATGGCTTGGTGAAATGAAAGTCCCTGATAATTTCAAACAGCTCATTGATTTTGCCATAATCAACATGCTCTTTTTTCTGTAAGCCAAAAACCAAACTGCCGATGTGCCACGCACAATTGTCAAACACCATTTTCTCATCTTCTGGTAATTGCAAATCTTTAATCTTGATGAGATTATCCTTGAATGCTTCAAACGAATTAGGTTGAGCGTTTTTTTTGAGATAATCATAATACACCCACGCAGCAGCCCGCTTATTCCAAATGTTGTCTGGCTCTGCTTCCAAAGCCTGATTTGCCATTTGCAAAGCTTCATCAAGCTTTCCGGCTTGTCTAAGTTCTTTGATTTCTTTAAATGACATAATCTGCTTCTTTTAGGTTGCTAATAATGGATTTGATTTTGGCAAGAAGTTCAGAACTGTCGCACTTGTTCTCTAATGGTTGAACATTACCAAAAAAGCCAGCGTTATCATAGATAAAATCAATAACACAGGTTTGTCCGATTTTCTCAATAGAATATCTCTCCCTGAAAGGTAAATGCTGAATACTCGATATTTCTGCCCCATCTTTTAAACCCTTCCTTATTTCATCAAACAGATTTTTCAAGAATGGCTTTTCTTCTTCAATTGCTGCATCAAATTCAATTTGGGTCAGAATACCTTCAATGTTGTTCCTGTTTACTACAATCGGAGTAGCACACTCTAGTATTTTTGTGATAGTTCCAAATAATTCATCAGAATTGGTTTGTGCAGGTAGCTTTTGAAAATTGCTTTTAAAAACATTCTGACCATTAACCCAGTATTTGAATGCTGCTGTTTGTGCTTCTCTTTTGAAGATATATCGTACTTCATACCCAACTTTCTGCCAAGCTTCAATATTTATATAGTGCTTTTGTAGAATGTACCACATGTGAATGAAATGATCTTGGATGGTCAATGGTGCATCAGACAAACCAAATTTTTCCAATTCCGGTAATACTTCATTGATATTTATTTCAGCTGCTGGAATTTTTTGACCAGTTAGTTCATTAAATGTCTGCTGCACATTTACATCAATCAAATTCATTCCTGAAAATGATGAAAAGTAGGGTGGGTTGATACAAAATAGTTTCTTAGATGCCCTTGTTATTGCAGTATAAGCCCACCGATAAAAATCAGGATTGGTTTTACCAGAGCGATTGTGTTCAGAATTATAGAAATTAAAATCTTCTTTAACTCCCTTATCCCAAAACACAAAAGTCGTATCCCATTCACCACCCTGCGCTTTATGGCAAGTTACAGCATAGCCGTATTTCAAAAGTATGCAGTTAAAATAAGGGTCAGTTTTTATGGCTTCTTTAAATTCTTCTGTTTTTGGTTTTAGATTTGGATTCCGATTTTTAAAATCGACATACAAAGCTTGTTGTTCCTCAGGTTTTAAATAATTATCACCATTTAAGTAGTTTTCAAGCATATAACCGCTTACTGTTTTGCTTTCCCCTTTTTCATCAGGCATAAGCAATTCTATTTGTCGCCATGTGAGTAAAACCGAAGCTGTACCTCCATTTTTTCGATAAAAGCGGATTTCTCTTGTTGTGGTATTGGTATCAACATTTGATACTACTCCAAATTCACCATTCATTATTCCTAAACGGTAGTTATTGCCTCCAACAATGATAATATCGCTTGATTGTACTGTCAAATCAGCGCCGAACCTATCTCTTCGGATGGTTTGGTTTAAGTCAAGTGCTGTTTTGTTTTTGTAGGAGATTATTACTTTAGTTCCTTGCTGTGATTTGTAGGTAGGGAGAAAATCCTCAAATTTTGGGTTAAAAATATCTCTGCCGTTTTCTCTTAGGTCTAAATCGTTGAAAAAACCCGATGTTAAGCATTTACGAATTTTTGTTGCTGAGTTTAGAATTCCATTGTCAGCATTTTGACGTTTTACTTCCTTTATCTCTGCACCATCAATCTTTAAATTGTTTTTTTCGTTTAAATATTTCTTGTCTAAGGCTGGAGAAAAATTCATCCCAATTGGCGGTAACTGAGCAGGGTCGCCAATGAAAATTATTTTTGATGTTGAATTTGGAAAACCAATATGAGAATAATCAATCAAATCATTTAATAAATATCCACTCCCAAAACGAAAGAATTCTCCCTGACTTTGAATGTCAGAAACCATTGAAGCTTCATCAACTAAAAAGATAGTATTATATGATTCGGTATTGTTGCGAAGTTTGTAATAATAAATAAAACTCACATCACTTTTTTCTTCTTCCTTTATTTCAATTTCTTCTAATTCATCGAAACTATATATCCCTTTATGAATGGTAGTTGCTTCAAATCCGGTTTTTTGATTTATGACTTTTGCTGCCCTTCCGGTTGGAGCCATTAACTGGTACTTTTGTTCAATGGTTTGCAAGTAATCAACAATTCCTTTTAAGAGCGTAGTTTTACCACTTCCGGCATAACCTTGTAAAATGAAAACATTTTCATCGCTATTCAGAAAATCCTGAATTTTAACCAAAGCATTATGTTGGTCGTTACTCAGGTTGATATGTTGGAAATGGTTGAATATGCTCATAATTTCAATGTTTGATGCAAAATTGGATTATATGTGTGCAGTGGTTGTGCATAGCTATTTCTTTTCGTTCATTTTGTTTAATAGTTCTTGCAAAGCTGGGTTATTGGCACCAATTGTATTTTGCTTATCATCAATAATAATAGTTCTTTCGTCAGTTATTGAGATTGATTTTATATTCTTATTTATTGTTTTAACAAAGTCTTCTAAGAAACCATAAAATTTTAAATAATACTTTGATTCATTACCCCTTATTTTGTTTAGTATTTCCTCCTGGTGCGTTGTTGGAGAACTACCTCTGTGATTAAGGTTTCTCACTTGATAGATTTCATTAAAAGAATCAACTAATTGATTGAATTGTATTTGGGCTTTTATTGTTTTGTTAAAATAAAAGAAATATAATAATGCTTTAAATTTTACATTGATAAACCAATCCTTTGCGTTTCCAAATACAATTTCACTTACCGTCTTTTTTACTTGTAGATTTTTGTTTTTGTCAAAATATTGAATCGCAATTTTAGATTTTTCATTCTCCCATTCACTTAATATCATTCTATCAAATACATAATTCGTGATATTTTCAATTTGCTGAAAAGTGCAAAGTGAAAAATTCTCAAAATCATCTCTTCTTCTTTCATGCTCCATTTTTACAAAATCGAAAACAAGTTTAGAACTTATTTCTTCGAGTTTAAAATCGGAATAAAAATCGTTTGCTTGTTTAATAATTACATTTTCGATACAATGCTCATGTATGTCCTGAATTACAGAATGCTTTGATATTTCATCAAGGGATGATGTATTTTTTATCTTTTCCAAAATTGCATCTATAAGCCATTCATTGCCCTTTATTTTTAGCAACTCTTCGAAAATTTCTATTAACTTTTTTAATTTCTCTTTATCCTGCATAATTAAGAGCTTTTGTATTTGTCGTACAACTTTATTCCCTGTTCAAGACCTTTGTTAAGAATTGTGTCTATAACTGCATTCAAATCAACTTTTTCAGATTGAACTTTTTCCTTAATTTGAGTTAATTTGTCAAATCGCTTTTTCAAAGTTTTATAAGTTGAATCATCAGAGCCTTTTACCATTTTTAAAAATTCCAGTTTCCCATCCAAAACATTAATCAAATTGGGCTTTCCTTTCTTTACATGTCCTTTATCAGTTATGTAATCCCGTGTAAATATTTGTTGGGCTTTTTCGTAACCGTATTTTTCCCAATAATAAAGCCACATACGTATTTGTTTCACATACCGTTGCCTTACATTTACTTTGTCGTTAAGTATTAAGCCCGTTACTTCTTGTCGATAAGCAGATTTTTGCAATCGTGTTTTATCGGAATTGATTTTAAGTTGTGGTCCTATTTCTTTTTGTTTGCCGTTAATTTTCAATAAATTATCTTCAGAAATAATGCGTTCCAATTCCTTTTTAAAATCTTCATCATTGTAGATGTTGTGAGGCGATGAAAAAGTTATATCATCGGCATATCTTGTATATTTTGCACCAAAACGGTTGGCAAGTCCGGTTAATCGTCTGTCAAGTTTTTTGCATAAAATATTAGTAATAGTTGGAGAAGTTGGACTGCCCTGTGGTAAAACATTTTTTATTTCTCCGTTTACCTCAAATGGATGCGTGCATAAACTTGCAAGCAGAAATGCCAAGGGTTCTCGTTCACCATTTAAATTAAAAGGTTCGTAAATAAAACCCATTTTAACTCTGTTGCGGTCGAAGGAGTGAAAAAAATCTTTAAGGTCGAGGTTATAAACATAATGATTGCCAACATGTACCTTTGCATTATCAACAATTGATTTGTTCAACACAAATCCTTTTGCTGCATTATGAGGTTCATAAACACACTGCAGAATAAAATTCAGTGAGCGAAGGATAGATTTCAACCCGCTAACCGGAGCGTTAATAGTGCGTTCGCCACCCGATTTTTTCTTAACTGAAAATTTCGCATATCGCTTTTTACACAAATCAGGGTTTGCATAGTAGGTTAAGCTCTTTAATTCAAATGGCTTACATTCTTTTCCGTACAGAATATTCTTAGCATCACTTAGGAGTGAAACAAGGTCTTCCTTATTCTGCATTGAAGCAAATTTTTGGCGTATTTGGTCGATATGTTGTTGTTCTATCTTCATAATATTTTTGCATTAAGAACTTTGAAAATACCTGCCTGATACTCTTTATGTATGAACAATTCAACATTTCAATTGAATTCAATTCCTATCATCACTGAAAAATTCATCAATAACAACTTCATATCTTATAATAAATCTCTATTACAAGACAATAGCCGTTATCAATTCGTCAGGGACATTCATCCCGACCTGAGGTCGGGAAAACATGCCAATCATTGTTTCGTTGTCACCAACAAAACCAGCATGCACGAGTCAATATCTTTAGGCAAGTATTTCAAAGAACTGATGCAAATAAAAGCTCCATCTATGCAGCCAAACTGCACAGGTTAAATATAGTTTTTAATTAGGTTTTCTGCTTTCGTCTTCATAATATTTTTCAGTTCCTCTGGTTCTAGAACTGTAATTTCTTCTCCGTAGGAAATAATCACCGAGATGAACTCATAGTTAATTTGTAGGGACAATTCAATTGTAGCACCAATTTTATCTCTTTCTCTGATTTTTTGAGAACCATGAATGGGTTTGCTTTCAATGTATGGCAATAGTTCACTACTTATATGCAGGATGACCTTTGTTGGCTCCAAGTTCTCTATTACCGTTACCCCAACAATATCATCAAAATACTCTTCAAAATTAATAGAATCATTTTCAACATATATTTTTTTCCGCTCCTTAATCTCAACAATTCTATCAAGCGCTAGATTTGAGATAGAACCAACATCTTCATTGAGAGCGAATAAAAACCACCTATTATTGTATTGCTTCAGATAATATGGATGGAGGCATACTTTCACCGGTTTGGGTTGCTTAAAACTTTGATAAGTTACAATTAGAACCCTCTTGTATTGGATGGCATTATAAAGTTCAGAAAAGTGATCTAATCCCTTTAGAAATGGATTTTGTTCAAAACCAATAATAGGCTTGAGTCGAAATTTTTGGTTAATGGTAGTTTCTAATCTTACCAGTAATTCTTCCATCCACTCAAACTGGGGTATCCCGATGAATCGATTTAAAATGGTGACCATTTCTTTTAATTGCAGAGCCTCAGTTTCGTTAATTACTTTATTTTTTATCGAGAAATTTTTGTCTTCATATCTATAGTAGACCCTTTTCCCTTCTCTTATTTTGTTAAGACAAATAGACCACCCTTGCTCACTTTCCATGAATTTTATGTCTTCGAAAATTTGTCTGCGTCTTACTCCGTCTTCTTTACCAGTATACTCGTAGATCGCATTATTACAAGCTTCTATTAAGTCTTCTATAAAGAACTTCCGCCCGGAATTACTGAAGCATTGATCGAGTGCATGGTATCTTATTGTCGCATTTTTATTTGTAGACATACTTTAAATTTTTATCACTTCATTTTTTTACACCGGTTAAAACAAAAAAGTTCTTAATTTTTTCCTGTTCATTTCCATCTTTAAACATTATAATCAACCATCTTACTATCCAAATAAAATTTATCTAATATATTAAATAATTATTTTATAAAATCCTGAAACTTCACCTTTTGCGGATTCTTGGCTTTTTCAGTCCAAACAGCCGCGTATCAGCCCCAGTGATCTAAACCACGTGTTTGGTGTTCATCCTTTTGTCTAATCCTGAGGTGAAGCCATACATGTCAATTATTTTTGCTTTCGTATAATTTACCTTTGTTTTTTCTCCTGTCACGAAATCGTTTGTATATGTCTCTATTGATAGCTTGTCGACTATCTGCTTATTCGCTTCATAAAATGCTTTTATGTAGTTCAGGGATTTTAAGTTAACCCTTCTAAAACCACATTGCCCATCGGCTATTTCTCGAAATGTATTGCAGAAATAATTGTCAAAAGCTGGAATAAATCCAAAAACACCAAGTAGGGTCTTGGTTATTAGCGTTAAATCAGTATTTCCATCTGGTATGAGACGTTCTCTTGTTTCGTTGTAAATTTGGATTATTGTTTGAACATTCTTTTCAGTGTATGTATCAACGTCTATTGCCCACACAGACTTGTCTAAGGAAGCAATATAGCTAATTGTCGGCTCAAGGTGTTTTGCACTTTTTTCAAGTAAGAAGCTGGAGCCTCTTAACATTCCCCAGCTCGCTAAATAGAATCCGAGGGTCAGGCAACTTTTTTCAATATCTTTCTTCAAGTCGCCTGAGCTTGTTTTCCGGAAGTAGTTATAGCAATAATCAAACGAGGAGTACCTGTCTTCGGGTGCTGACTTGGCTTTAAACCCCCCGATGGTTGTCTCTATGTCCGTTCTTTTCATTGTCTTGTCTATAAATGTAAGGATATGTTGGTCATCATACAATGTGCGGTTATGGGCAGTATTTTTCTATTCAAGTGGTGGCGTTGAATCACGTTAAGATGTTTTCTTTATTACCCAGTCAACAAGTCCAGCCGAAATAGTCAGGTCTGCAATTTTGTCAACAAGGTAAAGGTTTGTATCTGTTTCGTTAATGTAATTGGTCAAAGTTTTTTCGGCGGAATGAACAACGTAGAAAAATTTATGATAATCGTTCATTATTGCAAAATCTTCTTGATACTTTTCAAACTCTTTTAAATCTGATTCTGATTTTATTTGAACGATTACTCTTTCTCCTGTTACTGGTGCATAAAGTTCAAGGTCTAACGTTTTTTGAGTTTTTCCTTTGTCTCCAACTCTTTGCCAACCTGCTTGTCTGAAAATCAAATCAACGAGAGTTTCAAAGTCCTTCCATTGTAGATGCTGAATAAGGGCGGTTAATTTAGTTTTAAGGTTGCCCATTGCGCTCTCAACCTCTAAAACTTCTTTTAGTTGTTCACCATTTATTTTTGCAAGCGCATATTTTTCTTCAGGAACTCTGCAGATTGTCCCTCTAAACCCTTGCGTCTTTAACAATTTACCGCTGATGCTGCTTGCGAGCAAAACATTTCCGTTAATGTCCTTGTCCGACCACTTACCAACAACAGGTCTTGTTTTCGTTTTGTCCGCAAGAAGTTTTATTTCTGGTTTTGAGAAGCACCACCAAAGCTTGTTTGCATAAAAAGTTATCCAAAGAGTGTCTTCGCCTTCCTCGTAAAACTGTTTGATTTGATTTGAATGACTTGTCGCAACAAAAGTCTTTGAGTTCTCTTCTGTCGTAAAATATTTGTGAACAGACGCCCAGTTCTGATTGATGCAGAGTTGGTGGTCAACAGCCCTATATCCAAGTCGCAAATTTTGGTCATTCTCAATGCAGTCCTTTTCATATTTGCCGCCTTCACCAAGCTTGATGAAAAGAATCTTTGTCGGTCTTATTTTAGTCATAATGTTGTTTTGCGTAGCGTTAGTATTATAGCCGCTAACCCATTTATACATAAGGGAAAGCTGTATTTGTTAATTTGGCGTGCGCTATTTCGTTCATTTTGCGCAAGCCCCGTTTGTTAAGAACGTGAACACAATCTTAAAGTAATCCAGCTTGGTTTCTTCATTTATTACGTGCTGTGAATAAAGCTGAGTAATACAGCCATTATTTATCGTTTTTGTAATAATAAGCTTGGCGCTTTCTTGGTTGTCTGTCCAAGTGCCGTTGTAAATTGTTCTTTTAACATCTCCAAATTCAGCATCATTTTCCTTTATTATTTCCTTCTTAAAATTTTTTATAACCCAAATTTCTCCATCATTAATAACAACTTTAAGTTCTTTCGTTTTTTCATTTATTGTTATTTTTCCAGAGTTTAAAGTTTGTTCCTCATTTTGGTAAACGGGAGTCCATTTTCCGCTAGGCATCATCATTGGGTGCTGACAAACCATTTTTTGGATTCCATCAAAATTAACGCTTAGAGTACCTTGTCCATAAACACTAATTTGTAGGACAATAGCCATAGAGATTAATAGTGTTTTTTTCATCGTTTCAAGTTTTGTTGTTTTTCTAACGAGGGGAAGCGGAATGCATGCACCCTATAAGCATGTGCTGTGCGGGTTTCCACAGAGCACCGCAATCCTTCACTACAGATCTTAAAGCGGCGGCTTAATATCACTAAAGTATATACTATTTTACAAATTTTCAAGAAAAGCCTCTCTTTTTTTAAGACCTAAGCATCTCGCAGCGGAGGTTGCTTCGCCCCGAAAGAACGGATAAAGGGACTGCAAACCATGCAACCCACCCCTAGACCTTTACAGTGCAAGCTCCGCTGGGACGAATGAATGGCAGCTCCACTTCGGCTACGCCTTCGTTCCGCTGCCATTCACGCTAACTAAAATAAAAAAATGATACCTTTGAATTTAGAAGAAGAGCACATTACACACAAAATGGGATACTACCATATCTTCATTTTATAATTAAAAACGATTTTGTTCCAGCCATTTCGGGTGCTTTTCCAAAAAAAATTCACAAAGAAAAATTTGACAATAATAAAAGGTACTCTCCATACCCAATTCAGAACATTCTTCATTTTTTTCATAACATTATTAGTTTTAAGTTAATGCTAGTGCAAGGTAGTTTTTGCTCTGAAAAATATTTTACCCCTAGCTTTACCCCATAACGCAAAAACGCCTTGCAAACTACTTAGTCTACAAGGCGTTATAAAATCTGAATGTGCCCAAAACAGGACTCGAACCTGCACATAATTGCTTATACTAGTCCCTGAAACTAGCGCGTCTACCAATTCCGCCATTTGGGCTTGCGAGAGTGCAAAAGTATAAAATTTCCCGAATTGCCAATACTCAGAATAAAAAAAAGCGAGGTCCAGCATTGCCAAACCTCGCCAATATCTGAGCGTTGCTCTACTACAAATTTTGAAGCACGTAGTTGTTCAGCTTGGTATAGAGGTGATAGCGGGTATTCCCACCGTAAATGCTATGGTTCTTGTCGGGATAAACCATCATGTCGTATTGCTTATTGGCTTCAATTAGCCTCGAAATTAGCTCAAAGCTGTTTTGCATGTGCACGTTATCGTCACCGGAGCCGCACACAATTAGCAACTTGGCCTTCAGCTCATCCACGTGATTAATGGGTGAGTTGTCGTCGTAGCCGGAGGCGTTGTCCTGTGGCAGTCCCATAAAGCGCTCGGTATAGATGGAGTCGTAGTAGCGCCAGTTGGTAACCGGTGCAACAGCAATCCCCATCTTAAACACGTCATTACCCTTCATCAGCGAGGTGAGGGTCATAAATCCACCGTAGCTCCAGCCCCAAATACCAATACGAGCAGAGTCTACGTAGGAGAGACTTTGCAGGTATTTGGCAGCCTCCACCTGATCGATGGTTTCGTACTTGCCCAGCTGGCCATAGGTCATCTTGCGGAACTCCTCACCACGAGCACCTGTTCCACGAGGATCTACGCAAGCCACAATGTAACCTTCGGAGGCCAGCACCTCGTCCCAGCCAATGCCCCAACGATCGAGCACCTCCTGAGAATCGGGACCGCTATACTGCGTCATCAACACAGGATAATGCTTGGTAGAATCGAAATTGGCAGGCTTTACCATGTAGCCATTTAGCACAACACCCTCTGCCGTTTTAAAGGTGTAGAACGTCTTGGCTGGCAGCACATATTTTGTGAGCAGCTCCTTGAGCTTAGCGTTATCCTTCAACACGCGAATCAACTTACCGTTGGCCGAGTGCAGCGTAACCAACGGAGGCGTGGCGATGGACGAATAGGTGTTGATGTAGTACTTACATCCGGTGGAGAAAATGGCAGAGTTAGTTCCCTCCTGCTCGGAGAGCTTGTGCTTTTTGGTACCATCCAGCTTAACTGCATACACGTTCCTTCGCAGTGGCGACTCCTCGGCAGCTTGGTAGTAAACCAGCTTGGCCTTGGGGTCGAAGCCTAGAATTGCCGTTACGTCCCAATTGCCAGCTGTAACCTGATACAGCTGTTTACCGGTGATGTCGTAGTGGTAGATATGCCTCCATCCGCTCTTCTCGCTGGTGATGATAAACTCCTTGGAGTCGGGTGTAAAGGTAAGGTAGCTGTCGTCCACCTCCTCAATAAAGCGTTCACTCTTCTCCTGGTAGGCAATGGTTGAAGCGCCATTATCTGGATCGGCTAGCATAATGTCGAGCTGATTTTGAAGCCTATTCATGCGAATCATGGAGAGTTTAGCGGCATCGGGAGTCCACTTAATGCGAGCGACATACTGATTGGTTTCCGGTCCCACATCCATCTGTACGGTTTTGCCATTATCGAGAGTGTAGACCTTGATAGTCACTATGGAGTTTTTTTCACCAGCCTTTGGATACTTAAAGGTGTAGTTGATCGGATAGAGCTTATGCTCATACATGGTCATGTTAAACAGGGGAACTTGAGATTCATCGAACCGATAAAATGCAATGCGGCGGCTATCGGGCGACCAGGTAAATCCCTTTGCAAAGCCAAACTCCTCCTCGTAAACCCAATCAGTTGCGCCATTAATTATCTTATTGTATTCCCCATCAGTGGTAAGCTGCTGCTGCTTTCCCGAGGCAAGGTCCACAAGAAAAAGGTTGTTATTACTCACAAAAGCTACCTTGCTACCATCGGGCGATAACGTGGCCAGCTCCTGCTTTTCTCCTGCGGAGACCGGTATAAGTATTTTAGTTTTTGTGTCGAAGATATAGTAAAATGCTTTGAACGAATGGCGGAAAATGGGCTCCGAGTTTGTGGTGATTACAATCTTACTCTCATCGGAGCTAAGGTCATAACCCTCAATGTATTTGATCTGAGCATCGGCGTCTACTTTTTTGTTCTCTGTTTCTACATACGGAGCATTAACAGAGAAAAGCGTATCAACCGCATCACCCGTTTTGAAGGAGTGCTTAACAATGAACTCACCATGACCCTCCACGCTGGTGTAGAATTCACCATCGTTCATGGAGTTAATACCGTAAACTAGCTGCGCGGTGAAAAGTCGTTTTTGAACAACATCTTCCAGGTTTAAGCTCTGCTTTTGAGCAACTCCCTGTAATGATAAAAGCGAAAGGATAAGCCCAAGGCCTAATCCCAATTGAATTTTCTTCATAGCGTAGATTTAGATAATGCCTATTGGAATAGAATTAGGTGCACAGGTTTAATGCACCCCGGCACAACATTACTAAAGAAAATGGAAAGTTGCAAATTCTAACTAGAGTTACTCATATTCTAGATTACTCTGACATCTAATCACTTTGAATAGCAATTCAATAACGTTATGCCTTACATTTGATTTCAGAAAAAAGAGAAGCAATCCTCATGTTGAACTAATTGAAAATAAATTTGCAAAATCTCAATGCCCTAACTAGTAAACTCAATGGCTATGAAAACAAAAACTATTTTAATTGGATTAGCACTATTGGCTTCACCGTTCTTAATGAAAGCACAAAACTGCGATACCTACTTTCCCTACAAGAAGGGACTTATCCTTGAACAGCAATCGTTTAATGCGAAAAATAAGTTAACCGGTAGTGTTAACCAAGTAGTTACCAATATCTCCATGACTGCTGCCGGTAAGAAAGTTGACCTGAAAAGCAACTTCTTCGACGAAAAAGGAAAAGCAGCAGGCACAGCCAACTACAGCATTACATGTAAAGGAGGCGTAATTCAAATCGACATGCGTAACTACATGGATGCGAAATCGAGGGAATCCTTTTCGGGTGCCAATGTAACAATTGAGGGTTCACCACTCGACCTACCAACTATTCTCACCCCAGGTCAGAAACTGGCAGATGGCAATATGACCATTAAAATGGCTGTAGAAAATTCCCCCATTGCCATGAACATGGAGATGAAGATATATAACAGAAAAGTGGAAGGCATGGAATCGATAACCACTCCAGCAGGAACCTTCGATTGCTTCAAAATCAGCTACAATGTAGATGTAAAAATGATGTTCACCATGACCACCAAAGGTGTTGAATACTACTCCAAAGAATTTGGTCTAATTAAATCGGAAAGTTATGATAAGAATGGCAAGCTCTCCAGCTACACCATTCTCAGTAAAATAGAGTAATAAGGCACCTACTCATGTATAGGCCCGATAACGCGGGCCTTTTTTTATGATAAAAAAAAATCGAAACACAAGGACTCAAATACAATAGTTAGAAGCAAACTACTATCTTTGTAGTTTTGATGCAAATAATTGGAACACTATGATAAAGATTACTTTTCCAGACAACAATGTTAGGGAATTCCCGGCAGGAGTTACCGGGATGGAAATTGCCAAGAGCCTAAGTGATAGGCTGGCAAAAGAAGTATTGTCAATTACCGTGAACGGGCAAGTTTTGGATCTAACCCGTCCAATCACCCAAGATTCCACCATTAAACTTCATAAGTGGGATGATGAGGAAGGAAAGCATGCCTTTTGGCACTCCTCCGCTCACCTCATGGCTGAAGCGTTAGAGGTTACCTTTCCTGGCGTAAAGCTTGGCATTGGTCCAGCCATTGAAAGTGGATTTTACTACGATATTGACCTTGGCGACAGGAGCATGACCGAAGCCGACCTCATAAAAGTAGAGGAAAAAATGGTGGAGCTCGCCCGCGAAAAGCAGGAGTATATTCGCCGCGATGTTTCCAAGGATGAGGCCCTAAAAACATACACCCAAAAAGGAGATCCATACAAGGTAGAGCTTATCAACGATCTGCAGGATGGAACCATTACCTTTTATACCCAAGGGCAGTTTACCGACCTTTGCCGTGGACCACACTTACCCGATACAAGCTACATTAAAGCTGTAAAGCTCCTTAGCATTGCCGGAGCCTACTGGAGAGGGAACGAAAAAAACAAAATGCTCACCCGTATTTACGGCATCACCTTCCCCCAGAAGAAGTTACTCGACGAGTATCTTGTAATGCTAGAAGAGGCTAAAAAGCGCGACCACCGTAAGTTGGGTAAGGAACTTGAGCTCTTCACCTTTTCATCGCGGGTTGGAGCAGGATTGCCACTCTGGTTACCCAAAGGCGCACAGCTTCGTGAACGTTTAGAGAATTTTCTCAAGAAGGTTCAGCGGAAGTATGGCTACGAGCAGGTTATCACCCCACACATTGGCAATAAGGATCTCTACGTAACATCCGGCCACTACGCCAAATACGGAAAGGATTCATTTCAGCCTATTCATACACCAGAAGAGGGCGAGGAATTTTTGCTAAAGCCAATGAATTGTCCTCACCACTGCGAAATTTATAAATTTAAACCTCGCTCCTACAAGGATCTTCCCATTCGTTTTGCCGAATTTGGAACAGTATACCGTTACGAGCAGAGTGGTGAGCTTCATGGTCTTACCCGAGTGCGTGGCTTTACCCAAGACGACGCACACATCTTCTGCCGTCCCGACCAGCTAAAGGAAGAGTTTAAGAAGGTTATCGATATCGTGCTCTACATTTTCAGAACGCTTGATTTTGCAAATTTCACCGCTCAAATATCGTTACGAGACCCCAACGATACTGAAAAGTACATTGGCACTGATGAAAACTGGCATAAAGCAGAACAAGCAATTATTGAGGCCTCAGCAGAGAAAGGCTTAACCACCACAACCAAGTTGGGAGAGGCCGCATTCTATGGTCCAAAGCTCGACTTTATGGTGAAAGATGCCATTGGACGCAAGTGGCAGCTGGGAACCATCCAGGTAGATTACAACCTTCCCGAACGCTTTGAACTAGAATACATCACCAGCGACGATAGGCGCGAGCGCCCTATAATGATTCACCGTGCACCATTTGGTTCCATGGAGCGTTTCATTGCAGTATTGCTAGAGCATACCGCCGGTAAATTCCCGCTTTGGCTAACTCCTGATCAGGTAGCCATTTTAGCGATCAGCGAAAAGTATAACGATTACGCAAAAAAAGTTTCATTATTCCTAAATAATTACGATATTCGCACCCTGATTGACGACAGGAATGAAAAGATTGGTAAGAAAATAAGGGACAACGAGTTAAAGAAAATCCCCTTTATGCTTATCGTAGGTGAGAAAGAGGAGGCTGACTCCACTGTTGCCGTTCGACGTCAAGGAGAAGGGGATAAAGGAAGCATGACATTGGAAGAATTTGCAAACTTTCTAACCAAAGAAGTGGCTAAGGAAGTTAAAGAAATATAAGTTTAACAAACGACGGAGGACTAAACATAGCACAACTATTCAGACCCGGAAGAGGCAATATGCCAAGACCTGGGCAGCAAAAGGATCAACAGCATGCCATCAATGAGGGCATTCGTGCTCCAATGGTTAGGGTTGTAGGAGAAAACATTGAGAATCCAGGTGTTTTCCCAGTTAAAGAGGCAGTACAAATGGCTCACGATCTTGAGCTTGACTTGGTGGAAATTTCACCAAATGCCGATCCGCCTGTTTGCCGAATTGTTGATTATCAGAAGTTTCTGTATCAACAAAAGAAGAAGCAGAAGGAGTTAAAAGCTAAAGCATCAAAGATTGTAGTTAAGGAGATTCGGTTTGGTCCGAACACCGATGAACATGACTACAACTTCAAGCTAAAGCACGCAGAGAAATTCCTTCAAGAAGGAGCCAAAGTAAAGGCTTTCGTGTTCTTCAAGGGTCGCTCAATCCTCTTCAAAGAGCAAGGAGAAATTCTATTACTCCGTTTTGCTCAGGACTTAGAGGAAATTGGAAAAGTTGAGCAACTTCCAAGGTTAGAAGGTAAGCGTATGATTATGTTCATCGCCCCAAAACCAGTAGTTGTTAAGAAAAAGTAATGGTGATTTAACAAATAAATATCCGACTTAAATGCCAAAAATGAAGACAAATTCCGGTGCAAAGAAGAGATTTTCTTTGACTGGAACAGGAAAGGTGAAAAGAAAGCATGCATTCAAAAGCCACATCCTTACCAAAAAGTCAACCAAGAGGAAGAGATTCCTTACGCATATAGACACGGTAAGCAAGGTGGATACCAAGAGAGTGAAAGCTCTTCTGGCAAAATAGCATGATTCCATTTTCAACTTAGCGAAATTTTACTTTAGTTTTAACCGAGTGAACTAGCAACTAAGTGCCCCAAAGGCCGCTAATCATTCAAAAATCGAAAAAAAATGCCAAGGTCAGTAAACGCTGTAGCGTCGAGAGCTAGAAGGAAAAAAATCCTCCATCAAACCAAAGGAAATTTTGGTGCAAGAGGAAATGTGTATACGGTTGCAAAAAATACCCTTGAGAAAGGTTTAGGATATGCATACCGTGACCGTAAGAAGAAAAAGGGAATCTACCGCGGTATCTGGATTCAGAGAATCAACGCTGCCGTTAGAGCTCACGGAATGAACTACTCCGAATTCATGGGATTGGTAACTAAAAAAGGAATTGCCATCAACCGTAAGGTATTGGCCGACCTTGCCATGAATCACCCTGAGGCATTTGATGCCATTGTAAAACAGGTAAAATAGGCACCTTACCTACGGCCCTGACCGTGGTAATAAAATATAGCAGCTAGCTTCGGTTAGCTAAAAAACGCAAAAAGGGCTTTGAGAAAGGCCCTTTTTTTTATCTTTAACAAAATTTTTGAAAAACATTTAGAATGAAGATAGCCCTAATTGGGTATGGCAAGATGGGTCGGGAAATTGAGTCCCTTGCCAGAGATCGGCACCATGAGGTGGTTATAATTATCGATCAAGATAATTTATCCGATCTGAATGCTGAAAAGCTTGCCAAAGTTGATGTAGCCATTGAGTTTACATCTCCTAAATCTGCCTTTCAAAATGTTATCACATGCCTTCATGCAGGAATTCCTATCGTTTCTGGCTCTACAGGATGGAACGATCGATATCCTGAAGCAGTTACCCTTTGCCAGCAGTTGCAAGGAACACTTTTCTACTCCTCCAACTATAGCATTGGAGTAAATATTTTTTTTCGAGTGAACGAGTTTCTTGCCTCACTTATGGGAAAAGTGTCGGGCTACTCCGTTGCGGTGGATGAGATTCACCATACACAAAAACTTGATGCTCCGTCTGGAACGGCCATTACTCTTGCCGAACTCATGGCAAAAGAGCTGCCCGGAAAAGATGGGTGGTTGCTTGCACCTCAAAAAGCGGACAACAAAATTACTATAACCTCGCATCGTATAGGCAGCGTTCCGGGTACCCATAGCGTTGTTTATTCATCCGATGCAGATTCAATTACCTTTACGCATGCTGCAAATAACCGCAAAGGACTTGCCATAGGAGCTATTTTAGCGGCAGAATTTGTAAAAGATAAAAAGGGCGTGTTTGGCATGAACGACCTGCTTAAACTCTAAGCATCCGCTCAATGAAACACAACCTAAGCAAGATAACAAAAGAAAACAATTGTCTGGATCACCATTTTTCCATACAAACATTTATCCAATATGATTATTAAAATTAGAATTGTAACTAACTGCCATACTCATGAAAAGCATTTTAGCCTTTCTTAAGACCAAGTATTTCAAGTTTAGCCTCACATCACTTTTTTTTGTACTGTGGGTTGTTTGGATAGGGAACTACTTCCTTCTTCTTGGGTTAGGAATTATTTTCGACTACTACATTACCAAAAAGGTAAACTGGACTTTTTGGAAGAAAAGAAACGTGGAAAAGGGAAAACGTAGTTCAGCGGCAGAGTGGGTTGATGCCCTTATTTTTGCGGCAATTGCAGCAACCTTAATCCGGATGTTCTTCATTGAAGCCTACACCATCCCCACCTCCTCCATGGAGAAATCGTTGCTGGTTGGAGACTATCTCTTTGTTAGCAAGGTGGCCTATGGTCCCAAGCTACCCAATACCCCCATCTCTTTCCCATTCGTTCATCACACCCTACCCCTGTCCAAAACAACCCCATCGTTTGTGGACTGGATCCAATGGCCATATAAGAGGCTAGCTGGCTTAGGAGAGGTAAAGCGAAACGATGTGGTAGTATTCAATTTTCCTGAGGGTGACACCGTACTGCTCGATGACCAAGCACGCAGCTATTACTCCTACTGCAGAGAGTATGGTCGCGATTACATGTGGCAAAACTATAAAAGTCGAATAGTATTCCGACCAGTGGATAAGTGTGAGAACTACGTTAAGCGTTGTGTGGCTATTCCGGGAGACACCATCCAGGTAATTCACGATGAGGTATACATTAACGGCAAGCCACAAATGGTAATTCCGGGTCTACAATACCACTACTTTGTGAGGACCAACGGAACAAGAATCAACGATATTTACCTCGATCAGATGGGAATTCCTGATGAGGAACGCTTATTTAACCCTAGCACATCCTCCTACGACCAGCTGCACCTCTCGGCCAAAAATGTGGAGCAAATGAAAGCCCTACCCAATGTAGTTTCGATTGAGAGATATGAGGATACCGCCATTGGTCAAATGAGTAAGGTTATTTTTCCGTTCAGCAGCGAATATCCTTGGACCGAAGACTTCTTTGGCCCACTTTGGATTCCCAAAAAAGGAGCAACCGTTGAACTTACCCTGAAAAACCTTCCCATCTACGACCGACTTATAAAGGTATATGAAGGAAATAAGATGGAGGTAAAGGACTCCTCCATTTATATTAACGGTGTGAAGACAAACCACTACACCTTCAAAATGGACTACTACTTTATGATGGGCGACAACAGGCACAACTCCGCCGACTCCCGCTTCTGGGGTTTTGTTCCCGAGGATCATATTGTGGGAAAGGCCTCCTTTATCTGGCTCTCCCTCAACAAGGATAAGTCGTTCCCTTCGAATATTCGCTGGAACAGAATGTTCAACATAATTCGATAGAGCGATAAATCATTTAAAAAAAGCACGCCCGCTTGGCGTGCTTTTTTTATACAATAGCAGAAGCATTTATTGATTCCTCACCAATAAAGTCCTCGTTGGATAGTATACTCCTCTTCTATGTTATTCCAACAGTAAGCCGCTGTATCGAAAATTTTAGTGTAAACCCTGCCAATTATCAGTGATGATTACAGGCTAGAACCATTAAATTCGGCTACATTTTCTGCAGTAAGTAGTGGCGCGATAGCCATACAACGATTAGTAGCTCTTTTTCCTAGCAATAGGAATGCTATTGTGGAAAGTTAAATAATACCAGCTATTTCAAGGCACTAATAAAGTCCTCAACTTTTATATACAACAATTACCCACTATATTTGCCAAAATTTTGAGTTACATTATGTTCAAAGAAAAAGCCATTAATCTCTTAATGTTTTTGCTAAAAAAAAGCAAGCAGGCATACTTCTACGTAAAAGAAAGATTTCGTCAAGCCAAGAGTTTCCCGCCATATAAAAAAGTTCTATTCTACACTTATGCCGGATTTATTGCACTTTTCCTCTTCCTCTTTTTGGTAAACATTAACCTATTCTGGCTCTTCGGTCATTCACCGAACATTGGCGATCTGATGAACCCAAAGCAAAATTTCTCCTCTGAACTCTACTCGGATAATGGTGAATTGATTGGAAAATACTTCATAGAAAACCGTACTCCTGTTACCTTTCAGCAGCTATCGCCCGCCCTCACCAACACCCTTATTGCTACGGAGGATGTGCGCTTTTACCATCACATTGGTATCGATTTCAAAGGAACATTTTCAGCACTCTTTTCTACTGTAAAAGGAGATAAAAGAGGAGGAAGCACCATAACACAACAGCTGGTAAAGAATCTATTTAATACACGCTCCGACTACTCCAAAGGATTATTTGGGTATATCCCAGGAGTTAAAGTAATTATCTACAAAATTAAGGAGTGGACTACGGCACTGCTCATTGAACTTTTCTATACCAAGGACGAGATACTTACCATGTATTTTAATACGGTAAGCTTTGGTAGCAATACCCATGGAATAAATACAGCTGCCGCAACCTTTTTTGGAAAAACGCCTGCTACACTGCGACAGGAGGAGTGCGCTCTGCTCGTTGGATTGTTGAAGGCGCCCTCCTACTACAGCCCACTACGCCATCCTCAAAAAGCACTGGAGCGTCGCAACATAGTACTCGACCAGCTAGAGAAGTATGGCTACATATCAAGAATGGTGCACGATTCGCTTGTTAATATCCCCATAAAACTCAATTTCAACGATAGTGAAAACATGGATGGCTATGCCAGCTATGTACGCGATGCGGTGAATAATTACCTAAAAGATTGGCTGAAAGAGAACGATGTGGACTTATACAGCGATGGACTTAAGATTTATACCACCATTAACATAACCATGCAAAAGGATGCAGAAGATGCAATGGCCAAGCAAATGAGCATACTTCAGCGTAAATTCTACGAACATTGGCAAGGTAAAAACCCATGGGTTGATGAACATGGAGTGGAAATTCCAAACTTTATTGAAGAGGCAGCAAGGCAAACCAAACGCTACCATTTGCTAGCTAAAAAATATAAAAGCAACCAAGACTCCATAATGTATTACATGAACAGGCCAATACGTATGAAGGTATTTACTTGGAATGGTGAAAAAGACACGCTATTTAGTCCCATGGATTCGCTGCGTTACTACAAAAAATTCCTTCACTCCGGCTTTATAAGCATGGAGGCCAACACGGGTTATATTAAGACCTGGGTAGGCGATATCAATTATAGCTATTTTAAGTACGACCATGTAAAGCAATCGAAGCGCCAGCCAGGCTCTCTATTTAAAGCCTTTGTATATTCTGCCGCAATGGATGCTGGCTATGGACCCTGCGACGATTTGGTGGATCAACCTGTTACTGTTAACTATGTGGAAAATGGAGAACAGAAAAGTTGGACCCCACACAATGCAAACAGCACATTCTCCATGGTTCCCATGACACTAAAGTATGCCTTTGCAAAATCCATAAACTCCATTGCGGTACAGCTTACTCAACAAATTACCCCTAAAAAGGTAATTGAGTATGCACACAAAATGGGTATTACCTCGCCTCTAGCAGATGTTCCTTCTGTTTGCCTGGGTTCCAGCGATGTTTCTCTCTACGAAATGGTAAATTCCTACTGCACCATCGTCAATGGCGGATATAAAGTTGAGCCCATATTGGTAACCAGAATAGAGAACAGTAAGGGCGAAGTAATTTATGATGCAAAGCAAGGAAAGAGTGCCGTACTCACCCCTGTTACTGCATTTTACATGCTTGAACTTCTCAAAGCTGGTTTAACCGAACCAGGTGCAACCACGCAAGCGCTCTTTGGTTTCGACATTTTTAGGGCTAATACCGATTTCGGAGGTAAAACAGGAACATCGAGCAACCAATCCGACGGTTGGTTTGTGGGAGTTTCACCAAACCTTGTATCCGGTTGTTGGGTTGGAGCCGATGCACGCTCCATTCACTTCAAAACCACCGCCACTGGAGAAGGGTGCAAAACAGCCCTCCCAGTTTACGGTTACTTCATGGAAAGAGTGATGCACGACAAGTCTCTCAGCCAATACCGTGGTCACTTTAGTAAGCCAACTTTCAATATTCCCAAAAACTATACCTGCCATACTCCATACATTCCCAAAGACTCCACACTTATATCTAAGGACTCAACCACTGCGGCAACTGACACCATTCCCATAGAATAAAAAAGGGCAAAAAACAGAAAATCATTAGGTATGCTGTGTATTTACTATTTTCTAAACAGGGAGTTATTACTCCTCGGTATGGGGAGAAACTACTCCACAATGCCGGGAGTTATTACTCCTCGGTATGGGGAGGAACTACTCCACAATGCCGGGAGTTATAATTAAATCGTTTTGTTAGTTGCTATTGTAAGATTTATCTAGTAAGCAAACAGGTGATGTTGCACTAATTTAGTCCCACACAGATCCTGTAAATAAAACCTCATTTTACTCTTTAAACTCGGGCTTCGTTCTATACTTTGTTGCCTGTTCATAGGCGTAGGCAATCTCTATCAGTGTTGGTTCACTCCAAGCCTTACCAATAAATGAAACCCCTACCGGAAGACCATCAATAAAGCCCATGGGTTCCGTTATAGTTGGATAACCTGCTATGGCAGCGTAGGAAGAGCTGCTTTCCAGAATATTGTCGCCGTTTACCTCATCGGTTTTCCAAGCCGGGCTTCCTGTTGGAGCCATGAGCGCATCGAGATTGTTGGCCTTCATCACCTTGTCGATGCCATCTTGCCGCATTGCTTTGAGCATGAGCGCAAGGGATTTCTTGTACTCCGGGCTGTTCAAATCACCCTTCGATTGTGCCATTAGCAATAGATGCTGGTCGAAGAACCGTAGCTCAACAGAATCGGTTTTGTTAAATTCGATGAGCTGCTCAAGACTTTTTACAGGTGCATTGGTGCCAAGCGATTTAAAGTAGCTGTTCAGTCCATCCTTGAACTCATAGAGCAAAACCTGAAACGATGCGGCCTCTACACTCCCATCGATGGGCATGTTTACCTCCACAATTTCAGCCCCTGCACTCTTCATATTCTTCACGGCCTTTTGCATCAATTCATCCACCTTATAGTGAAAACCCGATACATTGGTCAGCAACCCAATTCTCTTGCCCTTAAGCCCATCTTTCTTCAGAAATTGAGTGTAATTGGTATAGAACTTGGCATCGGGCTGAAGCGTTTTGGAATCGGAGGAGTCACACCCCACCATTGCACCCAGGCAAGCAGCAATATCTTCCACCGAACGGGCCATGGGTCCAGGAGTGTCCTGCGTAAATGAGATGGGGATAATGCCCGCTCTGCTAATAAGTCCAACGGTAGGTTTTAAACCCACTATACCGTTATTGTTCGATGGGCAAACGATGGAGCCGTTGGTTTCGGTTCCAATGGCAAAGGCGCACAAATTGGCCGATACGGCTACACCCGATCCGGCACTTGAACCGCATGGGTTCCTATCGAGCTCATAGGGATTCCTGGTTTGTCCGCCATATCCGCTCCACCCACTCGAGGAGAAGCTTGACCTAAAATTAGCCCACTCGCTAAGATTTGATTTTGCTATAATAACTGCCCCTGCTGCTCTCAGCCTGGCTGCAATCCAGCTATCCTTACCAACGAATGAACTTTTTAGAACCACTGCTCCTGCCGTTGTAGGCATGGAATCTTTTGTATCTATATTATCCTTTAAAATTACCGGAACGCCAAACAAAGGACCGCGAGGTTTCCCCTCCCTCATCTCCCTATCGAGTTCCTCCGCAATCTTAATAGCATCAGGATTTATGGCTATAATGGCATTTAAGGTTGGACCACTCTTGTCAATCATCTCTATTCTACTCAAGTAGTCGCGTACCACCTGCTTAACGGTGAACTTACCATCCGTGTAACCCTGCTGTAGCTGGGCAATGGTTACCTCCTCAAGGTAGGCAGTATTATCCTTTTTCGGTTCAGCTTTTTGATTGCACGATGTAACCATGGAGGCCATAAGTGCAGTAAACATAGCCATTACTAAAACGGTGGAGAATCTTTTCATGGTGCTTTGTTTTAGGTTTTGAGTATGACCAAGATACAATTATTATGGTTTAATACATCAAAGTCGGTTGACAGGCGTTAAGCCGGATGATATACAACGAATTTGTAATTGAGAATCGAAAAATGAAAAGTAGCCAAATTTCATTCAAAGATTGCGGTACACGGCTGGCAAATAGATTTTTTTACCCTTCCTGCGTGCATCTCTCACGCTTGGCACCTTTGGTTCCAAAGGTTGACACCTTCGACTACAAACATGCACTCCCGCTGAGGTTGGATATGGAGGGCGAGAAATATTGTGCCGATACAGGAAGATAAATGCATTCGTCGGAACTAGAAAAACGCACGATCGAGTGTATCTACATTCTTCCGTTTAACTTCCTTATTCCGCCAGTATAGCTTCTTCAAACTCCCTTTTTTTCCTACCTTCGAGGTGTAATTGCACATAGCTATGGCCAAGCGGCGAAAAACACCAGTAAGTAGAACGAGCAGAAAAAGAGGTAATCACAGTACAGTAAAGGAATGGGGATTGGCTCTACTGGTGGCATTGGTAGTTCTGCTCAGTGTTCGATTGCTATTTTTTGATGGAGCAATTGTAAGAGATAGCCAAATGCAAAACACCATCAAATCGGGCAAGTTTGTGCTGGTTAGCAAGCTAATTCCCGGACCAAGGTTGCCCATTACCCTGCTGAGCCTAAAACGGCCTTTGGATAGCGCAGGAAACTTCACCGGCTACCGTTTCACCCTTAAACTCCCACCACTTCGATTAAGGAACAAGTTGACTGATGCAGAAAAAGGGCGAGTATTTTACTTTAACGAACCCGATGAAAACGATAGTATTCCAATTGATAAAAAATTCACCTCGATTGGTAGAATGGCAGCCATTCCCGGAGAAACCATTTCAGCTACCGGAGGCATGCTGCTGGTAAACCACGTTGTGATACCCTACCCCACAAGTGCCATCTTTTTCTATCACCTTAAAGTTAAAAACAACCCACTACCCATTATTCAAAGTGCTAGAATTACAGAAGCCAAAATGGGGAAAAAAGGAAGCGTTGAGCTGTTTGCCACCAAGGAACAGTCCGCGTTGCTTAAAAAACAAGCCAAAGTAGTATCGGTTTCACATGAAGGGGTGACCACACATCATGACTTTATGCATCTGCTTTCAACTTATACAAATGGTTTTCGGCTACCCAAAAAGGGTGAAGTTATTTCCCTTAACAATCCTGATTCAGCAGCCTACCTACTCCTCATCCAAAACTATGAAAACGCTGCAGCAGAACAGCATACCGATGGTATTTATTTGAATGGACGGCGAATTACCACCTACAAATTTTCATACGGCTACTGTTTTATTCTGAAAGATAATGTCGACAATAGCATCGATTCACGAAGCTATGGACCCATACCAGATATTTACCTCATTGGAAAGGTGATTGGTAAATAAATTTCTCCTACTCAATTAAAAAACTGTATTAAGAGACAAATTATCCCAAGATTCTAACGCTATCGGGATTTGTTCAACATAAAAAGTAGAAGGCAATTCATCTCAATCAAATGAGTTTCAAAAAAAACCGTCCAAGGCAAAAACCCCGGACGGTAAAACCAATTAAATCAAAAACTAACTAATAAACCAAAATATTTATGCTGAATTTCGTCCGGCATTTATAATTCCATAGGAGCAGCGAACCACCAATGCGCCATAAATTTCGGCTCTCTCAGCCAAACCCTTCTCCATCGACTTATCGACCTCCTGCAGGGCATACTGCTGAATGAGTACCAAGGGGCGAATAATCGATTCCCTGAGCCCCACTGAGAGTTTATCCTTGGGGTTCTTCTCCATCAGCTGTTTCGATCCGGAAACCTTAAGCATGTATTCAATAGATTGCTCATACTCTTTACGAATCAGGTTCCAAATTTCGGAAAATCGCTCATCATTATTTGCAAAAGCGGTAATTCCAAAGGTGGATTTTTCCAACACCATTTGGCTATTTTCCACCAGCGTTCTAAAGAAGCGACTTTGGACATATAAGTTGGAGAAATCCTTCTCTCCGTACTTCTCAAAAATTTGCCGTAGAGCCTCACCGAAACCATAAAATCCGGGTACATTCTGCTTATTCTGACTCCAAGAACCCACAAATGGAATGGCGCGCAAATTCTCCAATTTAAGTGCACCTGTTTGGTTGCGCTTGTCGGGCCGGCTACCAATATTTGCCTTACCAAAAAAGTTAAGCGGCGAGTATGTCTGCATATAGGGAATGAAGTCGGGGCGATGCTTTAGCTCCGAGTAACTCTCCCGGCTAATCTCCATGATTTCATCCATCAACTTTCGAGTTTTTGGAGGAAACTCGGCGTTGTAGTTATTATCCAATCTATTCTTAATGGCAGCGCTCAACAGCTGCTCCATATTATATTGCGCCGACACGGGAGTACCAAAGTTAGAGCTAATGGTCTGCCCCTGAATGGTAAGCTGAATTTCCTTATTGGCAACGTTACGAGCCTGTGCAGAGTAGTATTGATGCGTTTTTCCACCACCTCTAGCAGCAGGGCCACCACGGCCATCAAAAAAGACTACCTTAATACCATACTTTTCCGATATGGCACTCAACTTCTCCTTTGCACTATATATCGACCAGTTGGCGGCAAAGTAACCCCCATCCTTGGTTCCATCGGAAAATCCAAGCATAATGGTTTGATTATTACCACGTCGATTAAGATGAGCTTTGTAGGTGGGATTTTGGTATAGCATATCCATCACCTCATCACACCGAGCAAGATCATCAATGGTTTCAAACAGGGGAATGAGATCAACGGTAAGCTGCTCTTCGGCCCAACCATTAATGGTGAATAGCCTATACAGCAACATCACATCGGAAGCACGACCACAGTTGGATATAATATAACGGTTACATCCCTTTTCTCCATTCAAAATCTGTATTTTGCGAATGGTCTTCACCGATAGGCAAGTTTCGGAAGCAATGTCCGAAAGGCCAGAGAAATCGATGGAGGATTGCTTCAGCTGCTCAAACCAGGCTACCAATTCAGCCTCACTCTTGGTATTCATAAGCGTGCCAAATTCTGGCACAAGCTCGGCAAATACATTGCGGTGAATGGTTGAATCCTGCCGAATATCAATGGCAGCAAAGTGTGTTCCAAAAATTTTAATGGTATTGATAAGTCGCCGCAGCTCGCTGGAGTAGAGGCCGGAATAGCTCTCCAAAACAAGAGCGTCAACCGCTTCAAACTGTTCTAGCAACCACTGTGCGCTCACTGCCTCACAACCATAGATGCAGCCAGAGAGAACTTTTTCGATATTTTGCAGCTCATCGGCCACACCACCAAAGGTCATGTGACGTTTTAGCTGCCGAACTGCATGATAATATTTTCGTAAAATTGCCTTGCGCAGCAACTCAGCCACCTTTTCGGTAATCTCAGCGGTTACAAACGGGTTACCATCACGATCGCCACCAGGCCAGAAGCCCAGCTCCACTAGGTTAAAGTTGATATATCCCTCCGAGGGAAGTATTTGGAAAAGCTCATCGTGAATGGCCATTACCGCATTGTAAAGCGAATTTTCCAGATACCACACAAGGTGCTGTGCCTCATCTAATGGTGTAGGCTTTTTATCGTTATAGAAATTTGAGTACGATAGCTGTTGCAGCAAATCGCTAATGGTATCGATATCGTTGTTGCGGATGGCCTTATCGAGAGCGGTAATAATGGAGAGAATGGCTGCCGAATAAAACTGTGTAGGGTGAGCTGTAAGCACCAACCGTATCTTCAGATCTCTAAAGGTGGCTATTAGCTCTTCGGTTAACCCCCTATTAAGAAAACTTTTGAGCACTATTTTAAGGGAGTTGGAGCCAGCAAGATCGTTAATCTTGTCGAAGGCCGAATCCTCCACTGCATCAAACACAACCACCTGACGCTCGATAATACCAATAAATCCAATTAAAAGAGAAAGTAGCTGCTCCTCACTAGCATCGGTATGATGCTCCTTCGAAAAACTTTCAATAATTTCGATAGGCGACTTCCCATTTTGAATACCTTTCTCCACATGAGCAACAAAGTGGCCTAGCAAAATACCATTGGTAGCATTAGCCGACAATCCAAGAAAAATACTGTTGTAAATGTTGAATCTACGTCTAACCCAACTCTCAAAATTCTGTAACTGATAGGTAGTATTCATGCAATATCAATGTATATTCTTAAAATAATTATGCATTAAGCGAAGTTACAAAAGTATACTAAATATAATAACAATGCGTCATGTAATGGAATCATTTATGCATAAATAACCGCAAACGAATGCAAATATGTTCGAATTATTTATTGGGGAGTGAATATGGGAAGGAAAAATGCAAGTGGGATTTCTGATACATCAGAAATCCCACCCAGCTGTGAAATTAAACTTCAACCCAATTTTTTATAGCGCAAAGAAGCAGAATTATTCTTCTTAAATACCAGTTATATCTGCTTACACTAATTTCGTATCGTTACTCCTATCGCAAACCATACTTGAATGACTAAAACGTTGTCATTTGTTGCAAGAAACAATCATTTAGAAATATGAACAATGATTTTTATCAGACAAGGTTTATATCCAATTGTGCTATATTTGAAAAATTTCAAGACGATGAAGAAGCTAGCAGTCTTTGCCTATTTAATTTTTGTTTCAGTAAGCTCGTTTTCACAAGCGGTATCGTTGGCCAGCGATTCCACGCTTTCATTGCTTTTTATTGGCGATGTAATGGGACATGGACCACAAATTAATGCGGCCTACGACAGCAACACCGATAGCTACAGCTACGACAGTGTATTTTGCCGAATGAAACCGGTATTTAACCTTGCCGATATTGCCATTGCCAATCTGGAGGTGACCCTTGCTGGAAAACCCTACACTGGCTACCCCCAATTTAGCTCGCCCAATGCCCTCGCCGAAGCACTAAAAGCCGCCGGTGTGGATGTGTTGGTGAACGCCAATAACCATGCTGCCGACCGCGGAAAGAGCGGAATCATTAAAACCATACAAACGCTCGACACCCTTGCAATACCACACACCGGAACATTTCAGGATGAGGCCGAGCGTGACACCACCTACCCGCTCATTCTGGTGAAAAACGGTTTTAGAATTGCCCTGCTCAACTATACCTACGGAACCAACGGCATTGAGGTGCCATCACCCGTAATTGTAAACACCATTGATATGGCCCAGATTCGCAAGGATGTAGACCAGGCAAAACGGGCAAATGTAGATGAGGTTATTGCATTTGTTCATTGGGGTATTGAGTATCAAAACGACCCCAACCGCGAGCAGGAGAGGTTGGCCAGCTACCTGCATGGGCTGGGTATTAGAATTGTTATTGGCTCGCACCCGCACGTTATTCAACGCATGGAGGCCAGCTACGACACCGACTCCACCACGGGCAGCGTGACCGTATACTCGCTGGGCAACTTTGTTTCCAACCAGCGCGACCGTTATAAGAATGGAGGCGCACTGGCCTACCTCACCCTAACCAAGCACAACGGTCGCTCAAAAATAAGCTCGGCAGGCTATATTCTCGACTGGGTGCAACGCCCGATACAGGATGGCAGAAGAATTTACCAGGTGCTACCCGTTTCGGAGTATGAGCAGCAGGAGGGCTACTTTTCTGGGAACGACAAGGCACTCTTCGATGAGTTTGCCAGCGACGCCCGAAAGCTCTATGGCAAGGAGAATGTTGGCGTTCCCGAAATCCGGTTTAATAGGGAGACCAATAGCTGGGAGGTGAAGAGGTAGAAGAGGAGGTAGAAGAGGTTGTTGACTGTAAGGTTAGAAGATTGGCTTCAGTTAATCCTTGATTTGCTGAAAATTAGCGATTGAATAGTTCAACTAGATTTGAGAATTAATCCCAATATTCGTATGTGTTTTGATATTTATACTTTAGTTGCCCCAGTTTGTAATATAACTCAGTTAAAATATTGCCATGGCGATCATAAGTATAAATTACTTTCTCTTCGCAATCGCCATTAAGTGAGTTGCTAATGCATACAGTATTACCAAACGAATCTTCTTTAAAATATTTAATGTTTTTCGAGCCATCTGCATAAGATACCGTAGTAGAAACGACCATATCATTTTGACGCTCAAAGGTTGTAACGCTTATAGTATCATTCTGTTTTATGCAGGTATTTTTAATTGTCTTTCCATCTCTATCGTTTAAATAGATTTTTTTGTCATATCCTTGAAAATTATTATAAAGTAAAATTTCTTGGCAAACTTCTTCGCAATCATCCAGTAGATATGTGAAATTGGTTATTCGGCTTGCTTTATTTTCTGTATAGAATGTGGAACTTATTAATTTACCATTATTGTCATACTGATATGAAATTATCTTGGTTGTATCTTTACCTGAAATATTCAAATAATAGATGACATTACCCTTTTCATTTAAGACATTTTCTTCAATGAAATCGTCGGATTTTTCTTTTATTATCAAATCGCCTTTATATTCGAATGTAGTAATATAATCTCCTTTTTCATAGTGTATTACGTCCTTTGTTTTATGCCCATTTTTATCAAAATAGGATGTAGTCCAATATTTTCTACTATTGTTGCACAACGAATCGTAACAGGTATATTCAATTTTATCACATTTCTTAATATGCCCTCTGTATTTATTAATAATCATCTGGTCCATAGCAATTCTGTCAATCGTGGAGGATTGACAAAAACCATCTATAGAAATTCCAAATATTAAAGTAACAAGGATTATTAACTTCATAATCTGTAGTGTAAATAGCATCCTGTTTATTCTGAAAGAAAATATTTTCATTCAGAATTGAAATTTTTTAAAGCAAGATTACCAAACCTCCACTAAATGTATCATTTATTATGGAAACCAAAATTAGTAGAGATCGTTTAATTTTTACTCCACAAACCATTGGGTTACTAGTATTTTTCATCTCTTTGCTTCTGCTATTTTCCCTGCATCGTCAATTTTGTAGTACTTTTCAACAAAGGATTTCACAACTGTATCTTTGCTATTCTTTTTGACATAAGCATCTTTGTAGTAGCAGTACACATTTAGGTTTTTATCCATTTTTAAACCGGTTGATTCACATCTATTATCCGAGTCATCCAAATCCGTCAATCTCTTCAGAGGCAAGTAAACTTTGCCTACTAATTTCGTCTCCGTTTAAAGTATAGGTTTGAATTATTTTCATGTCGCCGGATATTGGAGCAGAGTAAATGAGAACTACAAAATTCTTTCTCTCTATTTTCGCAATTGGTTGACCGAGTTCATCATCAAATTGGTATGAGCCAGATTCCGTTATCTCCTCACCGGTTAACGGCTTAAAGTTTATAGTACTCATACTACCTGATAGGGAAATATCCGGAATCTTATTACAAAGATCTCTAAATCCATTAACATCCTGCTTAATCAGCGTGTCTGAACTTGCACTACTGGAAGTGGCAGCACTCTTTTTGTTATCACCACAACTTATTACCAAAGCCAATAGGCAAATACCAAATAACACTCTTCTCATAGCCACCTAGATTTTTTAGAATATTACCATATCAGTTTAAAATCAAGAATTATCAACTTTTGCACATAATTGCTACTTGTTGTGTAGCCGTTTTTTAGGACGGGTCAGCATTACACCCAACGTTGAGTATAAGAATAGTAGCCGATTGCGTGGCACTTTCCTGTCAAGTTACACGAATGATGAAGCGGGCTACAACCCTTGAATTTACTGCTATTTCGGCTATTATTTTTATACATTGTTGGCTTTAGTTGTTTATTGGGTAGTGAATCTGGTTTGCTTTTAAAGTTGATTCAATTATTTCCTGCGTTTCGTTATTAAGTCCTAATATCTCAAAGATGATTTTATCAATATTAATTGCGTAACTATCAATTAATGAGTTATGTTTGAATATTTCATCTTCATAGTTATCTTTGCCGAGCTTAATTTTCAAAAAATCATTTTCTTTCAATAGAATAGCATCGAATTCATTCTCTAGTTTAATAACCAACTGCTTAATCTCATTTTTGCTAAAATCAAGCTTTGGAACAATTAATTCTCTAAAAATTTCTGGCTCGTAAAAATTTGTGTCATCATATTTATTTAATAAAAACCATAAAAAGAAAGATGACTTTAAGTAAGAACATAAAAATTTTGTAGAGTAATTATCCTTGTTTTCAATTTGCAATTGGATAATTGCTTGCCCTTTTATATTGAATTGTGGCATTGTTCTCTTAGAATAAAATACTCCACCACCAGGTACTAAATAAAGCGATTCAATGGTTTTACTTTCAAATTTCAAATCTTTAGAAAAATGTTTCGGAATAGAATATCTCAAAAAGGCATCTTTTAAACGAGGAGCAAACTCTTCTTCAAAAAAGAAGATATTTCCTTTGCTTTTACCATTGCCATTCTCTTGACCATACTCAATCAATGCTTTTTGTGCATGCACATCAAGTTTTTCTGACAACAATACTTTTGGCTCGTCAATAATTGAAACTAATGGTATAGACTTTTCCATAAATGAACTCAGAATTGGCAAAGACTTCAAACTTGTTTTAACCATAGATGTATGGGATTCTATTACTTTTAAGTTTTTAAGTATTCGCTTTTCTATATCATTAATCGTATTATTCTCAACAGTTCTCTGAATATTGGAGGCATTCAATATAGAAATAGTACAATCATTATATGAGTAGATTACACCATTGTTATCGATGTCAACTAATTTTCCATTTCTAAATATTCTAAACACTAGTAATAATTTTTCACTTAGTAATGGGTAAAAGTTAAAATCGAATTTAATATTTCCTTGTATTCGTTCGATGCTACTAAAAACCAAATCTAAAAAAGGCTCAAAATTTTCAAATTTATCATCTTTAATTTCTAAACCTAGGATTGTATTATGGTCATCAACTCCAAAAAGAATATACCCTCCTGTAGAATTATTTAACGCACAAATAGATTTTAAAAAAACTGCAATATTATCTTCATCAATTTTTGGGATAGTTAAATAATTTTCTTTTGTTAAAATATTATCTATGATATCTTGAATCTTAGGGAATGTAGTAAATATATATTCAGATGGATTTTCAAAGGCTTTTTTAAAGTTACTCCAATCAAGTTTTTCAAGTTTAAAGAATGATTTAGATTTACCAATATCATTAAGATTATGGGCATCAGAAGCTTTAATAAATGCTAAAGGTTTTTCTCTTGAATATTCTTGTGAAGTTTTTAAAGTGTTTTCTAATTGTTTCCTTTGTTTTTCATTTTTGTAACAAACACCAGACAAACTTGAATTTTTAAACGCATGTGCTCTTGTGTTTCCTTTCGGAATTGTATTTAAAATTCCTTTATCTGAATCTGTATGTCCGTCAATGATAATGCAATCATAATTTTTAACTTCTTCATACAAATCAAATATTGACCAATTGGATATTGTGTCAGACTTTTCAAAACCATAAGAATCTTGACTATATCCGCCATTATCTAAAAACTGCTTTATTCTTGTTATTGAAGTATTCGGATTAAATATAACCAGTAAGTGAATACCATTATTAACTTCAAACTCAACAGCTGGTAAAATTAGAATCCCATCAAAATGTGATAAAGTTTTTTTGAGTTCCTTAATTCTTTTTTGAGCTTGTTCAGAATCACTCAGCGTTGTAAGTGTTTCAATTTCAGATTGGATTTTACTCTTTTGTTCGATAATTTTTGAAAAACCTTCAATGCTATTATGGTCACTAATTGCGATAATATCAAGATTCTTTTTTCTTGCAGTTTTAATTATCTCAATATACTCAGAATCAAATTTAGAACCTTCATAACATTTTGATGCTGGAGTATGTATGTGAATATCTGCAGTAAATGTATTTAAATCTTTTTTCATAGTCTAATTCGGTTTCTTACAATTAAAGCCAACGAGCGTATAAACGTAACTATGGTTGTTATTTTTGCCTTAGACATAACCTTTTTTTTCTGCAGTCTGCATGCTGTAATATTAGGTAACTTTGGTTTTCCAAGGTCAAGCTCAGCAAGCGTTATCACCATACGCTTTACCAAACTTACACATTATTTTGTTTACCATGCTACCAAAGAGCATTTTTTGTTGCTTTTGTGCAATGGTCGAACCTATTTCCCTCCACTACCTCTCCAGCAGGGATGGTTCGGTCGCCTAATGGTGTTGGCAGGTAGGCAGTGATGTGGCCTATCTGGAAAACTGCAGGGGAATGGACTCAAGGCTCTCGGTAAAGCTTCCATATTGAATTTGTCTTTGCTGCATTTACTCGCAAAAACAATCTTTTGGTTATAATAACTAGGAATATAGCAAAGGTAACTGCCATAATCACTTCATAGTGTTTATTCCACTATATGGATGGATATACGCACTCAGAAGGGAAATAAACTTGTCTCCCTCCGTAGTTATTAGCTATGGGTCTCAGACATTCGTAGTTACACCCTCTCAACCAATAGCTTTTAAGCCTTTTTGTGCGGCTGTTTTCGCAAAACATCATCTGAATATCCGGAGCCCATTTATGCTAGCAAATAATTTCGTTTGGTGCTATACAGCTGCATATATGCCCTCTTATTTGTATCACTTAAGAATGAACGGCTCACCAAGGTTTCCATCAACAGCTGCTTTTCTAAAAATGGATTCAGCAATTTATCGGCTCTGCTTTGGGCTGCGCCTACTCTTTTTGCAAATTCTAAGAAATCACTCTTGCCCGGATGCCCGCTACTTTTATAGTGCTCACTTTTAAAACCATCGGCAAATAACCCTTTATCCAATGCAAAATCGGTGTTGTGCACATGCAGCTTTGTATTTACCAGGTCATAAGCAGGGCTTAGTAGGTAATCTCCTTTTGTTGATTCTAGCAGCGAAAAGTTTTTTAAGTGCGAATCACCATTCGAGAACAGGTAGTTGAAAACTACCAGCGAAAAGAATTTTTCAATCTCTACCCGCCAGGCCGGGACATATTTTCAAATTATGCAACTAAAATCACAACATAGTGTGATTTTGTGTAATATTTCAAATTTAGAAGCCTAAAGTGCTTGAAAAATCACATTATAATGTGATTTTATATTTTTTGCTTACTCCAATCATTCCTAGCATTACGCTTGGCAGCGTTGGGTAATTAGCTCAAGCTGTACCAGTTGATGTACCAATTCTATGCCACCAGGTGGAAAAATGGATATAAGTTATACCAAGGTCGTGGAACTGATAGAGGAAGAGCAATATGAGCACCCTAAATATTATCCGCAACAAAAGAGTCAACCGGGTCTTTGCTGTGGTGAAGCAACAAATTCCCTATGTCGATAAGACAACATTCGCAGCCTAATTTTTTCGAGAATTATCTTGCGGAAGTCTAAGAATGGGTGCTCATCTCAACCATTTTGGCGAATAGCTGTTATTAAAGGAAAAATGAACATGCGTCCAACCATATCCATTCTGCTTTTTGTGATGCTTGTTTTGGGAGTTATTTTTAAAGTTACCAAAGCCAGCCAGCCCAAGCACGAAACTAAACCAACGAGTATGACAACAAATGAGGTTAACGATACGGCCACCTTTGCGGGTGGCTGCTTCTGGTGCATCGACGCCATATACCGTGAAATTAAAGGCGTGATGGAAGTGAAGTCGGGTTACACCGGCGGCAAAACTGTCAACCCAACCTACAGCGAGGTTTGCACTGGTGAAACAGGTCACGCGGAAGCAGTGCAAATAGTGTATGATCCAAAAAAGGTGAGCTACGCTAAGCTGCTGGAGGTATTCTTTACCGTCCACAACCCCACCACGCTTAACCAGCAAGGTGCCGACGTTGGTACCCAATACCGCTCGGCCATTTTATACCACAATCAGGCTCAGAAGGAGCTGGCGGAGCTGGTTATAAAGCGGCTTACTGCCGAAGGAACTTACTCCAATCCCATTGTAACGGAGGTTGTGTCCTTCAAAGTCTTTTACGTGGCCGAAGGTTACCACCAGGACTACTTTGAGAACAACAAGCGCCAACCATACTGCCAAATGGTTATTCAGCCTAAGAAGGAGAAGTTTGAGAAGGCGTTTAAGGATTTGCTGAAGAAATAGAAACTGTTTAGTTGCAAAACAAAACAGGAGCGCTGCTGATCTTTTACTTAAGTGGTGAGCAGCGTTCTTCTAATAACACGACATGGTCAACTTGAATTGAATTGCCACCAAAACACCAAGACTCCGAGCAAACTCCAAACATAGAGCAGGTATCTCAAGGAATTGCTGAGTAGAGCTTCATTCAAGATGGAGTTTAAAATGCCTTTTCAAATGTTTTGGAGATATCCAATGCCTCAGGAATAACCTCGTCGGCATAGCTGTTAATTTGAAGTATTTTAATGGCATTTCTATCTAAAATTCTGGTTGTGCTAAATCTGCTCTGTGGCTGCGGTGCATGCATAGCAGGTAGATTTTTACATCCGATTACCGTGCACCGCACGATAATCGCACATTTGTAGCCGGGGGGTTGACACCCGGCTACAAACATGCAACCCCGCTGGGGTTTAGTATGGGGGCGAAAATTATTGTGTACCTAGAGTTGATATACTTCTTTTACTTCTTCCTCCATCCCTGCCTTCCGCTATCTTCGCTTCGCTAAGGCATATTTCAATTCCTCTAACTCCATCTAACTTCTTCTTCTAACATTTTCAAGGTCAACCCATCCTGTAATACACCTATATACTTCATTATATACTCATTACAAAACACATTACCAATTATTACAAAGTAAGTCTATACCACCTTTGTTTTAAGTAGCTGGTCTTAAGATTTGGTATGTTGTTTCTTCGCATCTGACAATCGACATAGTTGAAAACCACAACAGCAAACTAATATGAAGGAAGTAGTAATAGTATCAGCAGTACGAACGGCCATTGGCAATTTTAGCGGAAGCTTAAGCGGCTTTAGTGCCGTAGACTTGGGCGTAATTGCCGCAAGGGAAGCAATTGCCCGTGCTGGCATCAACCCGGCCGAGATAAACGAGGCCATTATTGGCAACATCCTCTCCGCAGGCCTCGGCCAAAATCCTGCCCGCCAAATCTCCATCAAGGCTGGCATTCCCGATACCAGCCCAGCCATGACCATTAATAAGCTATGTGGTTCGGGACTTAGAGCCGTTTCCATGGCAGCCCAGTTTATCATGCTTGGCGATGCCGATGTGGTGCTAGCTGGTGGAACAGAGAGCATGACCAATGCACCGTACCTGCTCGATAAGGCTCGCAGCGGCTACCGAATGGGCAATGGACAAATTATCGATAGCATGATCCTCGACGGGCTCACCGATGCCTTCAACCAATACCACATGGGCATCACTGCCGAAAATATTGCCGAGCAGTGGGGCATCAGCCGAACAGAGCAGGACGAGTTTGCCCTGGTAAGCCAGAACAGAGCCGAAGCAGCCACCAAGGCCGGACGCTTCAACGACGAGATTGTGCCCGTTGAAATCCCCCAACGCAAAGGTGATCCCATCCTCTTCAACAACGATGAGTTTATTCGGCATGGGCTCACCATGGAGCAGCTGGCTAAGCTCAAGGCTGCCTTCAAGAAGGAGGGCACCGTAACGGCGGGGAACGCCTCCGGCATTAACGATGGTGCTTCCATGCTCATTGTAATGTCGGCCGACAAGGCCAAGGAGCTTGGGTTAAAGCCATTGGTTCGTATAGTATCGTACGGCAACGCTGCACTCGACCCAAAAATCATGGGTTACGCACCGGTACCGGCAACTCGAGAGGCCCTGTTGAGAGCCAAAATGGCCATTAACGACATCGACCTCATTGAAGCAAACGAGGCTTTTGCTGCCCAATCCATTGCCGTTACACGCGACCTTAAACTCGACCTAGCCAAAGTTAACGTGAACGGTGGTGCCATTGCCCTAGGTCACCCCATTGGGGCGTCTGGAGCCAGAATTCTCACCACCCTAATCTATGAAATGAAGCGTCGCAAATCGGCTACTGGTTTGGCGACCCTCTGCATTGGAGGTGGTCAGGGCACCACGATTATTGTTGAAAACCTTTAAGTTGAATTATATAAACCATACAACCACATGAAACGCATTGAAAATAAAATCGCAATTATTACCGGCGGTGCCGATGGTATTGGAAAGGCCGCTGCCACTCGCTTTGCTCACGAAGGAGCTACCGTGCTTATTTGGGACATGAACGAGGCCAAAGGCGCTGAAACCGTTGCCGATATTGTCAAGAATGGAGGAACGGCCGAGTTTGCCAAGGTGAACACCGCCAAGTTTGAGGAGGTTGAAAAGGCTACCAACGATGCCATCGCAAAGCATAAAAAGATAGATATCTTGGTAAATAACGCTGGTATCACCCGCGACGCTTCCCTAAAGAAGATGACCCCTCAGCAGTGGCAGGAGGTAATTGACGTTAACCTCACGGGAGTATTTAACTGCGCCAAGTGCGTTAGTGGATTTATGGTTGAAAAGGGCTACGGCCGCATTATCAACACTTCATCGGTGGTGGCCCTTTACGGCAATTTTGGCCAAACCAACTATGTGGCCACCAAGGCCGGGCTCATTGGTATGACCAAAACACTTGGCAAGGAGCTGGGGCGAAAAGGAGTTACGGTAAATGCTGTGGCTCCAGGATTTATTGCCACCGACATGGTAAAAAAGATGCCGGAGAATGTCCTAAAAGCCATGGAGGAAAAAGTTCCGGTTGGACGATTGGGATTACCGGAAGAGATTGCTTCAGCCTACCTTTTTTTGGCCAGCGATGAGGCAGCCTACATCAATGGCACCGTACTGAGCGTTGATGGCGGCATAACTATTTAATATAACAAACCACTGTTCGATGTAATTGGAACAGTGGTTTTTGCTTAACTTTAAACATAAAACTTAGAAGTATGGCTACCGAAGGGCAAGTTTTAGGAACATGGATTCTAATAGCATTCTATGCTGTTGCAATCCTTTTCTTTGTTGTTAGGGGTGCGCTTAAAATAAAGAGCATGAACGATTATGCTGTGGGTAACGTAAGCTTCTCCCCCTACTTTGTGGGCCTATCGCTGGCAGCTGCTATGACCAGCGCAGCCACCTTTGTTATTAATCCGGGGTTGATTGCTCTCTACGGTATTAGCGGAATACTCTCATTTGGGCTGTTCTTTCCCCTTGCCTCTGTAGTATCGCTTGCGGTATTAACAAAAAGCTTTCGCCGCTACGGCGATTCAGTTAAGGCTGTTTCGTTGGCGAGTTGGATAGGCAAACGTTTCAACAACAAATCCTATGCACTCTTTATCGCCTTCCTTTCCGTGCTGCTCATCACTTTTATTGTTCTCATCCTGGTGGCACTTACCAAGGTGTTTGCCAGTGCACTAAACACCAACGAAATTTGGACGCTGGCCGTAATTGTCATCTTTGTTTTTGGCTATATGATGTTTGGAGGAGCCAACTCCATGGTTTACACCAACGTGATTCAGGCAAGCATCATGATAGTGGTTGCAGTTATTCTCATCTTTTCGGGGCTGCCCCACTTCGAAGGTGGCATTTCAGGATTCTTTAGCCAGCTGGCAGGCATAGATCCGGCACTGGTAAAACCCACTAATCCAAGTAGCCCTCTTTTCAGGGACTTCTATGAAATTGCTTTTGCCCAAATTGTTATAGGCATTGCAGTGGTTTGCCAGCCACATATAATCACAAAGTCGCTCCTGCTGAAAAATGAAGCCGACGTGAATAAGTTCCTCATAACCTCCATCGTGGTGGAGCTGCTCTTCTTCTCGGTAATTATTGCAGGATTATACGCGCGCTTGGAGTTTCCAGACCTTACCCTCAACGGTCAAAAGTTGGCAACCGACAGCATCATACCCAGCTACGTGGTTAAGGTTTTCTCCAACGGATTGGTAGCAACACTGGTTGGACTACTGGTAATTCTTGGATTGGTTTCTGCAGGCATGTCTACGCTGGAAGGGCTGATACAGTCGTTGAGCAGCAGCATTACCAACGACATAATTAAGCCTATGTGGGGTGACAAGAAGAGCTTTGCTGATAGAAAATACATAAAGTTTAACAGGGCGATAATTATAGCCTTAGCCATCGTTGCATTTGTAATGTCGCGCAACCAGCTACTTCACCCAAAGCTAAGTGTAGCCATTCTTGCCCAGAATGGAGTTTATGCCTACTTCTCCATCATCTTTGTACCAATACTGATGGGCATTTTCATCAAAAATGTAAAGGTTTGGATCCCCTTTGCAGCCTCCGTAGTTGCAGCCCTTACGCACTTTAGCGTTTACTACTTCTTTCCATTCCTCCACTCGCATGGCGTGAGCTTTGGATTTTATAATAAATACTTGGAAGGGATTGTTCGAAATCCGGCCATCGCGGCCTCTAGTGCCATTGTGCTCTCCGCTATTGTTGGATTCGGATTGATGTATTTGACCCGAGTGAAACCAGCAAAACAGAACCAGTAACATTTTGATTATTGAAAATAAGATTAAAAGAAATGAAAGATTACAACGCCACATATCGTAGCAAGCTAATTACCGCTGAACAGGTTGCCGAACTTATCAAGAGCGACACCGACATTATTGTGGCGCAATGCGCCTCGGAACCGCAGGGCTGCATGAGCAAATTTCACCTCGCCAAGGATAGGGTGAAGGAGGTAAAGGTGTTCTCGGTGCTCACACTAATGCCCTACGACTTTTACATGAAGCCGGAGATGAAGGGGCACTTTGAGCTCTGCAGCTGGTTTCATGCCCCTGGATCACGGCAGGCCATTGCTGAGGGTGTAGGCACGGTTACCTACGTGCCCAACATGCTCCACCGTTCGGCCACCGACAGGCTAAAAGTGCGACGTCCTCACATGTTTGTTGGCACCTGCACACCGCCCGACGAGTTGGGCTTTGTCTCCCTTTCGCTGGGCATCACCTACGAAAAAGATATTCTGGAGGCTGCAGAAATAGTGGTGCTGGAGGTAAACGATCAACTTCCCAGAACGCTGGGCGACACCCAAGTCCACATCGACGATGTTCACTACTTTGTGGAGCACTCGCAGGTTCCACCTACCCTTCCCTCCCCTCAACCCGATGAGGAGGCGTTGAAAATTGGAGAACATATTGCCAAATTGGTAGATGATGGCTCCACCATTCAGCTGGGTATTGGAGATATTCCCAACGCTGCGGCTCTATCGCTGCACGGCAAGAAGGACCTTGGTGTACATACCGAAATGTTTGTCGATTCTATGATGGAACTCTACGAGCTTGGGGTGATCACCAACAAGAAAAAGGCGCTGCACAACGGCAAGTTCATCTGCACGTTTGCCATGGGATCCGAGAAAATGTATCGTTGGCTGCACAACAATCCAGCGGTTGAATTTCTGCGTGGAAAATACGTAAACGATCCTTGCGTGGTGAAGCAAAACTCTCGCATGGTTTCCATCAACACCTGCATTATGGTTGACTTCACAGGGCAGGTTGCCAGCGAGTCCATCGGCACAAAGCAATACTCCGGAACCGGAGGCCAAACCGACACGGCCGTGGGTGCAGTGGAGGGCTTCGACGGGTTGGGCAAATCCATTATTGCCTGCCGTGCAACCGCCCGCAATGGTCAAATATCCACCATTGTGCCAACATTACCAGAAGGAACTGCCGTTACCCTGCACCGCAGCCACACCGACTACGTGGTTACCGAGTGGGGCTCCGTTCGGCTTACCGGGCTCACGGTGAAGGAGCGCACCAAGGCGCTTATTTCCATTGCCCATCCAAAGTTTAGGGATGAGCTTACCGCTCAGGCAGAAAAATTGGGTTACATTTAAAATATCAACTATGCTTCCAATACGAATCAAGGGAACCGGAATATATGCACCAGGCGAACCAATTGGCAACGAAGAGCTGAAAAAGCTGGCCGGTATTGATTTCGATGCCGAAAAAATTGAAATGAAAGTTGGCATCTCCAAGAGGCACATTGCCCATTTGAGAGGTATGGCCGAAACCACAGCCGACTTTGCCACCAAGGCGGCTCTCAACGCCATTGCCGATGCCCAAATTGACACCGACGATATTGGGTTGGTGATTGTGGCAACCGATACTCCTGAGTTTATTTCGCCCGCCACCGCCATTGTTGTCCAGGGACGGCTTCAGGGCAGCGAAAAGTGGAGCGCGGCTTTCGACGTAAATGCCTCCTGCGCCAGCTTCACCATTGCCTTTGATGCCGCAGCGGGTATGCTAGCTAGCAACCATGCCATAAAATATGCCGTGGTGATTGGTGTTTACAACATGCCGGCATTCATTCATAACAACGATGCCTTTGGATACTCCATTTTTGCAGATGGTGCTGGTGCCTTTGTCCTTGAGCGAGCCGAAAATAGAACCTCATCCTATATCGGTGGTACGCAGCTGGCAGATGGAACCCAGTGGGATTACATTGGAATATACGCAGGCGGAAGCCACAACCCGGTAACCCACGAGGTGCTCAACGCCAACGAACAAGGATTGCTGAGCCTTAAGCCACTTCCTGGCGACCGAAATGTTAGGCTCTGGCCCATGGTGGTGGAGAGGTTGCTCGCCAGTCACAGCGAGAATGTTAACAATATCGACCACTTTATCTTTACGCAGATTAACCGCTCGGTAATTGTGAAGGTGATGAACGAGCTGAAGCAACCGCTGGAAAAAACAACCATGGTTATGGACCGTTACGGCTATACCGGTTCCGGCTGCGTTCCCATGGCTTTTCACCATGCCGTAAAGGATGGCAAAGTAAAACGCGGTGATAAGATTGTTTTTGTTGCTTCGGGCGCAGGATTGGCAGTTGGTAGTAACCTCTTCGTTTACTAGCTCGCCATTTAATGTTGATAGTAATAATCTGAAAAACAGATTTTATGAATACTCTAGTAGGAATTGTTGGAACAGGAATATATATCCCCGAGAAGCGGATGACCGCAATGCAAATTGCGGAGGCTACTGGTGGAGCTTGGACCGAGCAGGCGGTTATCGAAAAGCTGGGGATCAGGCAAATAGTGGTTCCCGGTGAACACGATGGAACTCAAGAGATGGGTGTAAAGGCGGCTCAAGATGTGCTTAAAAATACCGGCGTAGACCCCAAGTCCATCGACCTCATTATCTGCATTGGCGAGGAGTGGAAGGAGTATCCGCTCACCACCTCTGGCATATACATTCAGGAGCAGATTGGGGCCACCAACGCTTGGGCCATCGATGTGCAGCAGCGATGCGGTACCGCTGTGGCCGCCATGAAGATTGCCAAGGACATGATGTTTTCCGACGACGACATCAACACCGCCATGATTGTGGGTGGCTACCGCAACGGAGACTTCATCGACTTCAAGGAACCTTCTGTATCGTTTATGTATAATCTTTCCGCGGGAGCAGGGGCATTAATCATGAAGAAAAACTACGCCCAAAACCTGCTGCTGGGAACCCATATTATGACCGATGGCTCACTGGCGCGGGCAGTTGGGGTGGAGTTTGGCGGAACCTGCAACCCAATCACGGCCAACAACGCTTTGGTTGCCTATAAATCGCTCAAGGTTTTCGATGAGAAGCAGATGAAGGATCGCCTCAACGAGGTATCCATGAAAAACTGGATGAACTGCATCGACAAGGCCTTTCAAAAATCGGGAATTGACCGCGACAAGATTGGCTATCTGGCATGTCTGCACTTTAAGCGCTCCATGTATGAACACATGGTGAACCAGCTTGGGCTAACCATGGAACAAACCGTTTATCTTGAAGATTATGGGCATCTTGGTCAGATAGACCAGATACTCTCCCTCCATCTGGGATTGCAGCAAAAAAGAATATCCAAAGGAACCATTGTATCAATGATTGCCGCAGGTATTGGATATGCCTGGGGCGCCAATGTAATTCGTTGGGGATAAATTTATTAGTCATGGCCACATAATTAACTATTATGAACCTGTCTTTTAACGTATTAACAAATTCAATGAAGCAATTATGAGCTAAAGTCAACCAATGGTTATTTTACATAAAGTTGACTACTCTCTACAACTTTTATTACTTGCTTAAAATATTCTGAACAGCAACCACTAATTCAAACTAAACTTTAAAACTATGAAAAACCTAATTGCACTAGCCCTTCTCTTTTCAGTTGTATTTATTTCCTGCGAAAAAAGTAGCGACGATAACACCACCGATCCTCAGAAAATTGGTATTGTAGGTGAATGGTACTCTTCAGGAACTAATGTTGCAACATTGCTCGGTTACCTTGGAATTGACTCCATCTATGCAAAATTCAACGATGATAACACCTACTTGGTAGAGTCGTTTGCCAGCGGAGCTAAGACCACCCTTACTGGAACCTACACTCAGGCAAAATCGGGTGTTGGTAATATTTGGACAATAACCTTGAACCAGGGTAGCCCAACATCACTAACCAGCGAAGGAATGTTTGAGATTGATGCAACAGCGAGCCCCTATACCATGAACTACGAAGTGGCCCAAACCGAACCACAAATTACCGGCGTAACTCCTCCCATCGCAACAAGTGGCTTTGGTAGCACAAGTGGCGGAGCATACGGGACTTCTAATGTTCAGAAGTACATCAAGATTACTAAGTAAAAAGTTGAATAAAAAAGAGGTTTGCGCTATTGTCGTAAACCTCTTTTTAAGCTATCTTTCCTAACATCATTTATTGGTATAATTACCATTACTTGAAAAAGTTGAGCTAGGAAGCAATACCTAAAACCGATACTGAAGGTTCCTTCTGACCCAAAAACCACACTACTGATGAGAAAAAGCTTGTTGTTTACATGTGTTGTGCTGCTCATGACGTTGACGCGGCTACAAGCACAAGCCCCATCCAACCAATACTTTTCCAAGGAGATTCCGGAGAAGGCCGATAAGGAGTTGCAGTTTTATGCATTCTTCATAAACCAAGGTGTTACCAGCAACATGTACGCCAAAAGCGAATTCCTTAAGGGACAGGTTGTGGGAAGATTATTTGGTGGAAACACTTCCTCCACATCCGACTCAATTACCTCCCGCTACTTCGAGCAGCGACTAATTCCATTTTTTGTTTACCAGCCAAAGTTATTTAACGGAAAGGCGACTCTAAGAGCATCCTTCGAAATAGACTGGACCTGGGGTGATGCCTCCTACGGTGTAGGTGGAAACCTTGGATCGGCCATCTCTGCTGACCAGGTTAATATACAGACCCAAAATATTGAAATTGAACTCAATCCATCAAAGGGTTGGTTTGTAAACCTCGGCTTACAACGGCTCTTCGATACCCCATATAATCCCTATCGAACTCTTTTCGATAAGATGACCACCACCGGCTACCGTTTAGCATACTGGGGCACCGATGGTGTGGGAATTTCTGTTCGCAAGGACTGGGACTTCTCTAGAATGAAATTTGGTTACTACCAGCTCTACGAAAATGCCATCGAGCAAAACGACGACGTTTCGCTACTCGAGTTTACCGGTGAAAAGGACATTACTAGGGCATGGAAAATTGGAGCATCTTCGTACTACCTCCGCGACAGAGCCTCAGGAAAGGGAGGCGTTTCCATCCTAGGTGAAGGGTTAAATAGCCTATTGGCCTCCTACAATGGAGCGTATCAGTTTAAGTATGGCGACGTTCCCTACAAGGCCGATATCGTTTGGCTAGGAACTTTCTTTGGTCGCAATACCGACCACTGGCTCGACCCTTGGATGGTTACAGGGTTTGTTAACTTCAACATTGGTAAAGTTGATACACTAGAAAATAAGGCTCTTTCGATCACAAAATGGAAGAAAGCCACCGATATTTTTGGCTATGCCGCAAACCTTCGGCTCTCATACCGCTATGGACAAACCCTCAGCGATAACGTAACCCTCGACATGCTATACACCTCTGGTGATGGCAATGGCCTGAAGGATGGAAAATACTCCGGCGTAATTACAGCTGACCAATGGGGTGCTCCGGGAGCGATATTCATTAGTTCTGGAGCCTACATACTTATGCCACAGGGCAACGTGGTTAACCGGTTCACTCCCGCCATTTGCGACATTTCCAACATGGGTTATGGTCTCTCAGCGGCTACCCTCACCTACTCCAAGGGACTTATTCCCAACAAGGTGAACGCCAAGGTTGGCAGTGCCATTGCATTTAGCAACATTCAACCTACAGGAGGGGGAACAAATATGGGGACAGAAATTAACGGCAGCATTGCATACAACTTCGGGCCATTTATGAGCCTTGAGCTACATGGTGCCTACCTCTTCCTTGGCAACTTCTACGACAGCAAAGAGAGCTCACACGGCAGCTCCATCAATGGCAACTCCGATACTCGTCCGGTTGATCCGTGGACAGCTTTTATAGTGTTTAAATGGTTAATGTTCTAAAGATTTGGCAATGAAAAAGCTTATATATATTGGCATTGTAACCGGATTATTCCTTATGAACGGTTGCAACACACCTTACAAGAGTATGACCAACATTAGCTCCATGGACGAGCTCTCCTATCCCTTCCCAGTTAAGAAGGTGCAACTTCCAACAAGTCACTATACCATCGCCTACACCGACCAAGGAACAGGCGATAAAACCATCATCTTTATCCATGGTCTTGGTAGCTACTCTCCGGCATGGGAACGAAACCTCTCGGAACTGAGCAAAAAGTATCGCTGCATTGCCATCGACCTTCCCGGCTATGGCAAGTCGAGCAAGCAACCTCACAGCGGTACAATGACATTTTATGCCAGCATAGTTAATGAGTTTGCTCAAGAGCTTAACCTCAGCAATGTATACCTCTCCGGGCACTCTATGGGTGGACAAATTTCCATGGTAACAGCGCTGCTATTTCCAAATATAGTTAAAGGATTGATTCTTGTTGATCCGGCAGGTTTTGAACGTTTCAACCCAGGACAAAGTCAATGGTTTCGTGATGTAATGACCACCAAAGGAGTTAGGCTTACCACCGCCGACGCCATTCAGAACAACCTCGCCACCAACTTCTACCGCGTTCCTAAGGAGGCCGAATTTATGATAACTGACCGTATGATTATGCGGACAGCCAACGATTTTGATGCCTACTGTTACTCCGTAGTTCAATCGGTTAACGGAATGATTGACCAACCCGTAATCGACTACCTAACGGATATAAAAGTGCCTACCCTCATATTCTTTGGTGAGAACGACAACCTTATACCCAACCGCTACCTCAACCCTGGCCGAACAATTGATATTGCCGAAGTTGGACATAAGGCCATTACCGGCAGCACGCTGATTATGGTTCCTAAGTGCGGACACTTTATGATGTTTGAAAAACCAGATGTTTATAATTCAGAGGTTACCAAATTCCTCGACCAGCAGCAGTAGCCATGGATGCCATTACAATTGGAACACACTGTGTTGTTCAACTGTTGGAAGACGTTCCCTGCATTATGATTCGGTGGAACGGACTACCATCAAGCGATGAGTTTCGCCAAGGCTGTAATACCGTGCTGGAGCTTATGGAGACGCACAAGATTTTTAAGGTTTTAACCGACAACTCACAGGCAAAGGTTTTCTCAGTTGAGGATCAGCGATGGCTCAACGAGGAGTGGCTTCCAAAAGCCCAAAAATTGGGCTACCGCCACTCCGCCGTGCTGGTGAGCAAGGACGATCCGTTTGTGGCGTTTGCCGTAAAGAACATAATGTCCAAAAGAGACCCGGCACAGTTTCAGGCCCGTTTCTTTTACAACTTCGATGAGGCTTTAGGTTGGCTAATAGGGGTTTAGTTAAGAGAACCGGCGTATGCCGGTTTTTTCTTACTTTGTAATGGCAAAATATTTCCTACTGCTGGTGATGTATTTAGCCAAAAATCCACAGGACGAGAAAAATATTTATCGCATTAAAACTCATTAAAGCTGTAATTTCAAAATCAACACCACGTGAAAGACAAGCTGGCATCGTTCGAAACCTTCACCTCCGAGCTCTACCCCCACGAGCTGGACTACCTCCTATCCATTCAGCAGTTCCAGAAGGAGTCGAACATGAAGATTCTAAACCTCATTCACCACAACAGCCGCAACCCCAAGAACAGGCTGCCCTTCGACAAAACGGTAGATAAACGCACCTACTCCTACCTGAAGACCTGGATTACCGAAAGCCTCCAGAAGGTGGACGTTGACATCTTCCACGAATGGGTGAGCAGGGTGGAGCACGATATAATGACCGACAATATCCAAACAACTGAGGAGAAGCGGCTACTCAGCGAAATGGGCAACATCACCCCGTCCAGCTACTACTTTATGAAGTTCTACCGGGTGCTGCAGCACTACCGCGACTACCTTATCGTGCGAAACCGAACGCGCAACTACACCTTTATTGGCGAATACCTCGACCGCTACAAGGGCAACTACCTGCAGTCGCAGTCGCTCAACAACAAGATTAACGAGGCTGCCGAAAAGGTTGTTTTTCGAAAGATTCTGGTTGCCGAGGAGTTCTCGGTATGGGAAACGCTCTTCTCCGAAATTTACTACAACGAAACCATCGACGGCTACACCCGCTACCGGGCGGTAATTAGGCTAACCATACTCTACTATACCAACCGCGAGTTCGACAAGCTCCGCATGGTGTACGACCACCTCGACCGCCAGTTTAAGACCTCGGTGTTCTACTGCAAGCGCATTCTGGCCAACTACTACGCCAACCGGGCCATGATGCACTCCAAGCTAAACCAACTCGACGATGCCGAAAAGTATGGCCTCCTCTCCATTAGGCACACCAACAGCGACTACCTCTTTTACCTAGTGAGCGTGGTCGATATCCTGCTCCGAAACAAGAAGCCGCACGAGGCGCTGCAGATTATGGTGGAGTCCTTCCCAGAACTCAAGAAGTCGGGGAACTTCTACTACAAGATTGGGTTTGCCTCCTACTACATCAAAACCCTGGTGGAGAACAACATGCTCGAAAAGGCCATGGATTACGGCGAGGTATTCCTCAACGGCTACAAGCGTGAGATATTTGAATTCCGCTGGCACCTCTTCTTCACCTCATACATCACCGCGCTGTTTAGGGCGGAAAAGTATTCGAAGATAATCTCGCTCGTGCGCCGCTACAAGCTGGCGGCCAAGGAGAAGCAGCTGCTGGGCTCGGCGCAGTACCTTCCGTTTATTCAGCTCTATATGGTTTCGTCCGAGTATCTCGAGGGGGTGGTCTCCTGCGACAACCTCAAGAAGTGTATAATGCAGCAGATATTCGACCTGGGGCAAAACCGCTTCCGCCACCGCAAGGTGATGGAGCTGCTGCAAACCCTTGCCCAGCACCTCCCCGACCTTATTCACGACGTAATGGTGGAGCTGCGGCTCACGGAGGGGTAGGGAAAATGTGGTGGATAGTTGAACGTTGGCTATAAGAATAGTTGCCGACTGCGTTGCTCTTTCCAGTCAAGATACAAGAAAGGAGCAAATTTCTTTATGTTTATTTCTTATTCTGGAAAACGTCCAAATTTTTTTATTTCTTCCAGCGACTCATCCCAACTTGCTCTATTTGAGGTAAAAATGTGTGCATTAGGTCGTTTTTCTAATTTAGTATCTAAACATCCTGCCGGAACTACTAATAGTTTACCATCCATTTGTAAATTGGGCAGAGCTGAACCACAATTTGTACAAAAGGCTTTCACATGATTACTCTTATGTGGTCGAAATATTTTGATTTCAGTCTTCGTTTTTATCCATTCTAGCTTAGCTGTTGTGGAAAACAAATTTGCAGCATGAGCAGACCCGGTGTCTTTCCTACAATATCTGCAATGGCATAAATAAAAACTCTCAAAGTCACCTATAACTCTAAATTTAATTCCTTTGCATAAGCAAGAACCCAAGTATTCCATATGATAAGTCACTCTTTAAAATTATGAAATTAGTTGAAATCCAGTTCCCGTATTTTCTGTTTCTTTTCTCGTTTACCTTTCCTATCTTTTCTTTAATAAACTCGCGTCTCTCTGTTTAAAATAAGCACAACTCGTTTATTTGTGTTATAAAATCACACAATACATACCCACAGAGTATATATTGAGTAGCGTTCCCATACTTTATACAAAATTAGAATTGTTTACCACATACCATCAAAAGGAGGTCGATATATTTCATGCTTTTGCCGAAGCCTTTTGCTGCAAACCCTTGCCCAGCACCTCTCCGACCTTATTCAAGGCAAGAGGAGAATTTGGGGAAGAAGTTGAACGGTGAAGCAGATATCACTCGATCTGCTCATTTACATCTCGAATAGCTGTTTCAAGTATCTCCTTTATCTCTAAAGAGGCTGTGCTTGCGAAATCCTCCATCATTTTCAAATTCATGCTGGACTCCGAACAGAAGCGCTGTATTTCGAGTTGAGATGATATACTACTGGAATATGTACTATCAAATACTACTTTCTTGTCTTCTAACAACTTAACCTCAATAGTGGTCTTTCCTAGTATAGGTTTTAATAGCCAGTTTTCTTTAGTATGTAGCCCATAACGGATTCGATCTTTATGATACTTTGCTGAAATCTGACAGTCGAGTAAGGTCATTTCAAGAATATAGTCAGATCAAAATGCTCTCTTCATTATTTTAAAATTTCCAGATCGACTAGCTTCTGTTTGCAATGAATTAGAAACGAATTCCAAGAAAGAAGGCACTACGCTTTTTTTTCCTAGAGTTACTGTGAAATCGCCTTTATAACCTCCGGCTATAGCTAATGGCACAACTAGGAATCCGTCGTCCTTTACCTTCGTTGTATCATTCATATTCAATTTATCAATAACTCTTAAGTAAATTGTTTTACCGGTTTTCAGTGTGTCTATCTTGGAATCAAATATATAGCCTAAAGGCATCTTGTATTCTTTCAGGGTGTGCTGCAGCATATATGGTCCTACACACGAGCTTAGTAAGACTAAAATCAAGAAACACTTAGGAAAGAATCTCATTATTTTATTTAAATAGTTTAAATTCCTTTCAAACCCAATCATTTGTTGGATTTTCTATGGTATAAAACTTACCTATACACAGGATAAAACAGTAAATACTAACAGATATAATCTATTTCATATCAACGCTTAAGCGCAGATGTCCACCAAGTCCTTCATTAATGATTCGCATCAGGGTTGAAAGCCTAATATCTGAAGAATTATTCTCGATTCTGGAGATGTAGTTCTTTGTTGTCCCACACTTTGCAGCAAGTTGCTCTTGGGTCAATCCTCTCTCCTTTCGCAATTCTTGTAGAATAACGCCAAGTTTAAACGCCTCAAACCCTTCCTCAAACCTTTCTCGCTCCTCTGCGCCTCTCACCCCATATTGCTCATCAAGATGGCTGGCAAACGAGATAAGGTTATTATCTGCTTTCTTTTTCATCGAAGTATTGTTTTTTTAGTTTCTCTGCCAATTCAATTTCATTTTTTGGAGTCCGTTGAGTTTTCTTCTGGAAGCCATTTACTAAAATCACCAACTTTCCTTTGTCGAAAAAGCTAAAAACTCTATAGATGTCACTCCCAACCTCAACTCGGATTTCATAAATTCCGGTGGTTCCTTCCATGTGTTTGAAAAACTTTGAAGGAACTCTTTCTAGGGTAGCAATCAACTTCAACGTCCAGTTGAACTTGTTCTTAACCTCCGGTTTAAGCAGGTTGAAGAAGTCCAAGTAATAGTTCTTGTAGTAGAATATATGCCTTATGAATCCCTCATCCATACCACAAAGTTATCGAATTAGGTAACTAATCCCAAATTTTTGCTCAAAAATATCTGCTTGATCAATTGTATGGCATTACTAATAAATCAATTATAGTCGAAATATAGTTGAAAAATAAGTCAGCAAATCAGTTAACAGATGAATGTTTCGTTTACCTAATGGTTCGCCTCCTTAAACTTTTGTAACTCCTCTAGCCCCCACTTTATAATTTCATTGAAGGCATTTGGGCTAAAGTTATGCCCTTCCATCTCCCAAATCTTTACAACAATGGTTTTGCCATCCCGCCTATCCTGATCCATGAACTGTTGAGTTCTTTCGGGGTCTATCTTATCATCGTCGTTTCCTAAAGCTACTATGCAAAGTTTGCTCCTTAGTCCGGTTAGTTTAGGCCGGGTTATTTCTCTCAATCTTAGAGATACCGCAGGGTTTATAATCAAACAGGGCAATCCCAACTCCTCACTCAACCAAAAGGCGAGAAACCCACCATACGAGGAGCCAACCAAAAACGCTATGGAGTTTTGAATACAATGGTCTCTCAATATTTCAAAGCTTCTCGGCTCACTACCATAGTCCAGGTGCAGCGCATCCACCTCTAAACCATGTGACCTCATGGTAGCAATTTTCTCTTCATTGGGTGAAGCGTTCATTCCATGTATCCAAAGGGTTTTCATGTTAACCTGATTTTTTCACCGCCTCCTAAACAAATGGACTATTGCAATGTAGGTGAAAACATGAATAGCAATGGATTCTAATTGGGGCTGTGGGTTTACAATAAATCTGTTTCCATCCTAATTAATATTTGTCTAATTCCTTTATAGGGTTTGCTAAGACTCACCAACAAACCATCTTCTCCTTTCTGAATTTCTTTTATTTTGGAGGCTGTTGTATACTTTAACTTTTTCACTGTAGTGTCAACATGATCCGGCAGTTGAATAGGTCGTAGGGGTATTCTAAATATGCCTAGGTCATAGGAATTGCCTAGGAGAACAATGCTTTTCCCAATAACCAGCTGCTCAAAGGGCTCAACTCTCGATTTAATTGGAACATTTACTCTGCCCCCTTTTGCTGGAACAGCATAAGCAACACTTTCAAAAGACAGCTCCACCTCAACGCGTCTTTGAGACTCAATTTTCGCAAGGTAAAACTCCTTAAATTTTATCTGAGAACGATATGTTGCATAGCCCATACTATTATACCCTACAAAGATTAATATTACTGCCAAGGGTAATCGCATCATGTATAGATAATCGGCAAATTCAGGGTTATGGATTTCCTGAAAATTAGCCATAATGCTGATCCCCGCTATCAATATGGTAGCAACCAATATGGCAATCCAGTAGGCCAATCCCTTTTTATCGTTGAATAGAAATTTCAGGTACGACATGGATTAATATTTAATAGTGGTATAAGATACAAAAATCATTTGCTAATAATCTTATTAAAGATCTTTATATAACCTATCCTTCTCCCATTGCACCACATTGTTTTTTATGTAATGCGTAACTCGTTCATACTCCTCCTGATTTCGGATTATGCGATCGTAATAACGAGGCTGCCAGGAAAACTCGATTCCATGAAAGGTGGCATATTTTTTCACCCCAATTTTATAACCACGTATTATCGATCCCAAATTTTTTGTTTGGGGGCCAAACGTATTGTTTACTTTCAAACGTCGGGTGGGTAACGGTACCTGTAGAGACGCAAAATTTTGCGTCTCTACCTCGTTCATTTCATTACCCTTCGTTATATCCAACCCGAAATTTTGCATTTCTGCCACATTCATTTCACTACAATCGGCATTATCCCTTCCGATAAAATTGGGTGTTCCATTTTTTTCAACAATTACTATCCCATGAATATGATTTGGCATAACCACAAATACATCCAATTTCACAAAAGGGAAATGTGTAGGTATTTCCATCCAACAATTGTGCGCCACCCACCCCAGTTCCGACAACCCCATCACCGCATTCACAATTTGTCCAAAATAGTGCACATCCCCAGCGGTACAGATGGTAATGAAGTAAATTCCGTCTGTTGAATAATCCCACCAAGCTGCTCGGGAGGATGCCATTCGAAACCGATCTTGAAACTTTTTCATAGCACAAAATCGAGTTGATAATCAATTGCAATGGGTTCTATGCCGCCCTAGTCAAACTGCTTGGCCTCCTCCCAAATCTTGTTCATCTCGTCGAGGGTCATATCTTTTAGGTTTCTTCCGGCCTTGATGGTTCGCTCTTCGAGGTAGCCAAAGCGCTTCATAAACTTCTGGTTGGTTCGCTCCAGCGCACTTTCCGGATCAACACCGTAAAGCCGGGCAGCATTCACCACAGAGAATAGCAGGTCGCCAAACTCCTGCTCGGTCTTTTCGCGATTGTTGTCGCTCACCTCCTTGCGCAGCTCGCGGTACTCCTCCTCCACCTTATCCCAAACCTGTGTTCGCTCCTCCCAGTCGAACCCCACGGCGCGCACCTTCTCCTGTATGCGATTGGCTTTAATTAAAGCCGGCAACGCCTTGGGCACTCCCGAGAGCACCGTTTTATTGCCATCCTTCTCCTTCAGCTTCAGCTGCTCCCAATTTTCCACCACCTCTCCTGCACCATTCACCGATACATCGCCAAACACGTGCGGATGGCGATAAACCAACTTATCGCAGAGGCCATTCATTACGTCGGCAATGGTAAACCGCTGCTCCTCGCTAGCAATTTTGGAGTAGAACACCACGTGCAGCAGCAGGTCGCCCAGCTCCTTCTTCATATCGTTATAATCCTTGCTAAGTATAGCACCTGCCAGCTCATAAGCCTCCTCCAACGTATTGTCCCTGAGGCTATCAAAAGTTTGCTTACGGTCCCACGGGCACTTCTCCCGCAACTCGTCCATTATGGTTAGCAGCCGCTCAAAGGCTTGCAGCTTATCGTTCATAATCTAGTTTATTATGTTATTTAAAAATTTCACTCTAACAGCAGAACCTATATCGAGGCTTAGCAGCTCTGCCGCTTTACCATTGTGAATGGCCACCTCCAGCAGCCCCACCGAGTTGAAAATGGCTAGCAACTCACCCGGAAGCGCATCGCTATAGGTGTTGCAAATGGTGGTGAGCTTGTTATGGAAGCTCTGTACATATATCTCAAAAGCGCGATTTTGCCCTACCCGCTCAAAAAGATCATTACTGATATTGGTTATCACGTTGTTGAAGGAGTCGATGTAGATTATGGTTCCATTGATAACCGAATCCTCGAAGGCTGCCCTCAGCGGAATCAGCTGCGTAATGCTAGTATAAGGTTCTCCCAACTCGTCGATAGCACCCCCATTAGCAAGATGGGCACCCGCAGAACCAAACACGTGTAGCGAACTAAAACCCGAAATGGGCTCATAGCTAAGCTTAATCACCTTATCAGGGTTTGCTCTAATGGCCAAGCTAAACACACCGGTATCGGCACCAAGAAAATATTGTCCATCGGCTTGCACGGCCACCAAAGGGTTCTTTGAGGTGGGTTCGCTATTAACCCCAATAATGTGAACCGTACCATTTGGGAAGTGCCGGTAGCTATTACGCACTACAAAGGCCGCCTGCTGCACATTGAAAGCGGAGATATGGTGGCTTATATCCACAATAGTGGCCGTGGGACAGCCATTCAGCAACTCCCCCTTCAAGGCTCCCACATAGTAGTCCATTCGTCCCCAATCGGTTGTAAGGGTTATGATGGCCATTCCCGCTCAGTGTAGATTAATACTTCAAATTTAGCAGCCTTTTTTTAATTTTCAGGACCCACTCGCACATTTAAGCTCTTTGGAATAATATATATATCACCAAAGTCCAAGTTTTCATAACATAAAAGCATTCATACTCAAAGAGATTCTATAATAAACGAAAGTAGAATAGTCCAAAGTAGGTCGATATGTAGTCTAAAATTAACACACACCTATTGCAAAAAAAGTTTAGTTTTGTATGTTTTCTTGCCTACCGAAAAATGTTGGTTGCACAGATAGATACTTAAGGTAGAAATTGTATCAAGCAACAATACATTATCTTTTCGGAAAGAAAAACATAAGCGCAAATAGGTTCGACAAATAATACCGATGTGCTTCCGTCAATAATATTTGGTGCAGGTACTAGGCAAATAAATGATGGCTAAAGTAAGATTGGCTAAATCTGCCTTGAGGTAGCGATTCTGATACTACTTTTGCATAACTGAACAATTATTTAATGACAGAAAAATTAATTCTGCTGGAGGGTATCGACCCTATGACCCTATATGGGGTAAACAATACTAACTACAACCAGCTGGTTGCAGCATTTCCCAAGCTGAAAGTGGTTGCTCGTGGACAGGAGTTACGAGTGTCGGGTGAACCAATCGAAATTGAGCGCTTCGAGGACAAACTTCTCGTTCTTGTTGAGTTTTATGGCCGTTACAATCGTCTTTCGGAAGATGATCTAAAAGGTTTACTGCAGGATGATGCCAAAGCCATGATGGATGCCGGCGAGGATATGGATGACGTGCTTGTTTGGGGTAACAACGGCAAGGCCATTCGTGCCCGCACCGTTAACCAACGCGTAATGGTCAACCTATACGATAAAAACGACTTGCTCTTTGCACTCGGCCCTGCCGGTTCGGGCAAAACCTATACCGCCATAGCCCTCGCTGTTAGAGCATTGAAGAATAAAGAGATTCGAAAGATTATTCTAACCCGTCCAGCGGTTGAAGCTGGTGAGCGCTTGGGCTTCCTTCCTGGCGATATGAAGGAGAAGTTGGATCCATACCTCCAACCGCTTTACGATGCGCTGCACGACATGATTCCAGCGCGAAAGCTCACCACCTTTATGGAAGATGGAACCGTGCAAATTGCCCCGCTGGCCTACATGCGTGGCCGGACACTCGACAACGCTTTTGTTATCCTCGATGAAGCCCAAAATACCACAATTCCACAAATCAAGATGTTTCTTACCCGAATGGGCAAGAATGCTAAATTTATCATAACCGGTGATATGACGCAGATTGACCTTCCTCGCCAGGTAGACTCCGGCTTGGTTAAGGCCATGCAGCTACTGCGTAACGTGGATGGAATTGGAGTGGTAGAGCTCGACTCGCGCGACATTATCCGTCACCGGTTGGTAAAGTATATTGTGCATGCCTTCGATAAAGATAAAGAATCGGCCGATGGCCATACTAACAATTAAAATCTCACACAATGGAAAAAGCGCTTGTTAGCACCAGCTTTCACTTTCCCGGACAAACCGACATCTACATCGGAAAGGTAAGGGACGTATACACCATTCGCAACGACTACATGGTGATGGTGGTTACCGATCGTATTTCGGCATTCGACGTTGTTTTACCCGAAGGTATTCCATACAAAGGCCAAGTGCTAAACCAGATCGCCTCCAAGTTTTTGGATGCCACAGCCGACATTGTTCCCAGCTGGAAAATTGCCTCTCCCGATCCCATGGTAACAATCGGGCTCCGCTGCGATTCCTTTCCCGTGGAGATGATTGTTAGGGCATACCTCTGTGGCAGCGCTTGGCGCGCCTACAAGAGCGGAGTTAGAGAAATTTGCGGCGTAAAACTTCCCGAAGGGATGCGTGAGAACGAGAAGTTTCCTACCCCAATCATTACCCCCACCACCAAGGCCGAACAAGGGCTACACGATGAGGATATTTCCAAAGAAGAGATTATTTCAAAAGGTATGGTCTCGGCAGAGGATTATGCACAATTGGAAAAATATACATTAGCCATTTTCCAAAAAGGAACAGAGATGGCCGCCGAAATGGGTCTCATTCTGGTAGACACTAAGTATGAGTTTGGAAAACGGAATGGTAAGATTTACCTCATCGACGAAATTCATACCCCCGACTCGAGTCGTTACTTCTACGCCGACACATACAAGCAGCTGTTCGACAAAAACGAACCACAACGTCAGCTCTCCAAAGAATTTGTTCGCGAATGGCTTATGGAAAATGGATTTATGGGAAAAGAGGGACAAACCGTTCCAACCATGACACCAGCCTTCGTGGAAAGCGTTTCGCAGCGCTATATCGAACTCTACGAGCACATTGTTGGTGAGCCATTTACAAAAGCTCCAGTCGATAACATTCAGGAACGAATTGAAAATAATGTGCTCAACTTGCTGGCCAGGTTGTAAACAAAGGTTTGGAAGATTAGGAGTTTAAAAATTTAGGAGTTACCAGAAATAAAAATAGAGACGCATAATATTGCGTCTCTTCTTCTATTTAAAGGTTTTATCCTCAACTTCTTATTAAAAGCTATTTCTTCAGTTTCGATACCATTTCAATTTGATTAATAACGGAATCCATCTGCTTTTTGGTTTCGTCGGCTGAATAGGTAAGAGCTTTACCTCCCTTGGTTAGGGCACTGCTGGCTTTAGCCTTTTGCATCATGGAGCATGACTTTAAGGCATCGGTTGCGGGTTGCTGTAGCGCTTTTAACTTCTCCACATTTTCGCTTTGGGTCTTAATGCGAACCTGCAACTCCTTTAGCTGTGCCAAAGCATCAGTACCCGAAATTGCCTCCCCCTTGCCATTGGTAACCGAAGTTGGTTTTCCATCGGCATCGGTCTTTACGTCTATAAGCTTAATGGCGTCAGAAATTTTAAGACTTTCATCGTAGGTGTCGAAACTCTTAGTGTTGAAGTCGTCAATAGCCTGAACGCCAACCTTAGCAGGGCGTTCCAACTTTTCCTGAGCAGTAACTGTTTGGTTTGCTGCAAATAGCATGGCGGTAGCCATCGTTCCAAATAGTAATTTTTTAATCATAGTGTAAAATTATTATCCAACCCGGTCATATGGTTAGTATTTTTGTTCAGGTTACTGGTGCTGACCTTTCACCAAACCCCTTTTTTATTGGCTTTCAACAAAACAACATTTATGCTCCAGCCACTCGGAACTAAAAGTAAGCCATTTAGACTACAAGGCCAACATTAATGCATAATTACTTAAATAATATCGTCAACCCTTAAGCACCAACGAGGTCATGGAGATGGTGCTGAGCTCGAAACCCTCATTAAAAAATTTTATCTCCTCATCTTTATAGAGCGCCAGTGTATAGAGTATCGGAATGAAGTGCTCCGGAGTGGGCACGGCAAGCGAAGATCCGGCAATGTGATCCAGCTCCAGCAGATCAGTAAACCGATGTTCTTCAATTCGCTGCCTAACAGTTCCGTCAAAGTCGCGCGCCCAGTCGTAAACCTGATCGCTACCCCACTGTGCCAATCGTAGATTGTGCACAATGTTTCCACTACCAATTATCAGCACACCCTTTTCGCGCAATGCGACAAGACTTCCCGCCAATTTAAAGTGCTCCTTCAGCGAAAGATTGTAGTCGATGCTCAGCTGGACAACAGGAATCACCGCCTCAGGGTAGATCCTACGCACTACCGACCAACATCCATGATCGAGCCCCCAGCAATGGTCGGGCTGAACAACCTGATCGGGATACTGTGCCATTACCATATCGGCCAAGGTAGGTGATCCAGGTGCAGGGTACTCCACTTCAAACAGTTCGCGAGGAAAGCCCCCAAAATCGTGTATAGTTCGTGGCGAAGCAGAGTAGGTAACCTTGGTTCCCTTTGTTTCCCAGTGGGCCGAAATACACAGTATAAAACGTGGTTTTGGCAGGGCTGTTGTCAACTCCTCCCATTCTCGACTAAACCGTGTATCTTGTATGGCATTCATCGGGTTTCCATGGCCAATAAATATGGCCGGCATTCGAAGTGTGCTCATTTCTTATTATTTTAAAACTAAAGTAGCCAAACCATGGCGGAATGGCTACCAGTGCTAAGATGAACTCGTGTGTTATACTCAATTACTTCCTATTCTTAGCCAACTCCACGTTAAGAGTAATGGTAACATCCTGCCCAACAGTAGCTCCACCCGCTTCGGTAAGGGCATTCCACTTTAAGCCATAATCAAATCGGTTAATAACCATTTTAGCCTTGAAACCCGACTTTGTATTGCCGTAACCATCTTTTACTGTTCCACCGTAGGTCACATCGAACTTAACGCGTTTGGTGACATCCCGAATGGTAAGGTCGCCGGTTAGCGCATACTTGTTGCCACTTACCTTGGTGAAGGAGGTGCTTTTAAAAGTCATCGCTGGGAACTTGGCCGCATTAAAAAAATCATCGCTCTTGAGGTGCTTATCGCGCATATCGTTATCGGTACTAATGCTATTAACATCCACGGTGAACGATATTTCAGCCCCAACAAAATCGGGAGACTTTGAAACCACCTTACCATCGAAACTTTTGAACTGACCATCCACCTCCGATATTACAAGGTGGGTAATGCTAAAGTTTACACTCGAATGTGCCTTATCCACACTCCAGGTGTCCTGAGCCTTTGCCGAAAACATTGCTGCAACAGCAACAGCAGTCAAAATCATTTTTTTCATACTATTTGAGTTTATTAATTGTTTTTGAAACCGAACTCAGCAGACCGAACATTTGAATCAGCCCCTCTGAAGTTTTACAATACAAATATCGGCCATAAAAAGGTGGAAGGAAAGGGATAATTTGGACTAACGATGGTTGATTTTGGACATGTTCTCCCTAAATCCAACGGGAGATACACCGTTGTGTCGCTTAAAGAACTTCACAAAGTTTGAAGGATCGTCGAACCCCAGCTGATAACCAACCTCCTTTGCCTGAATTTGACCATTAAAAAGCAATCGCTTGGCCTCAAGACTTACTCGCTCATTAAGCAGCTGGTTGGCCGTTTTGCCGGTAATATCCAAACAAATGCGACTTAGCTGCCGTGGGGAAAGATGCACCTTGTCGGCATAAACGGTAATGCTCTTTACCTCCCGATAAAGCACCTCCACCCATTCCATAAAAGCGAGAAAGCGTCCGTCGGGCTCCCTGAAGTGCTCTGCCTGCAGCTGTTGCTCCAAGAGGCGATATAGCTCTACCATCACCAACCGAAAATAGCTCACAACTGCTTGGGCACTCATCTTCCTGTTGCTATCCTGCTCCTCCTTCATGTGAGCTAACAAATTGGATAGTCTTGCAACTTCCTCCGTTGGAATTGTCAGCGCCATTTTACCTCTATTCTTGCAGAAAAGCACGTTTAGCGAGCTATCAATGGTATGCATGTAGTCTTTGGAAATTTCAACCAGCCATCCCTGCATGTTTACCTCCCGTAACGTGTCGAAGTGGTGAACGCTTTCCGGCGCTAGGAGATAGCATACGTTGTTGTGTATTTCCAACTGCTCAAAATCCACCACATGAACTCCGCTACCCTTCTCCAGAAAGATAATCTCATAGTAGTCGTGCCGATGTGGCTCCGAACGAGTGTGCCTCTCCTTTCCTTTAGGATTTAACCTAAACAACCTAATGCCTGACTCCTGCACGGCGCTGTTCAGTGGATGGAATACAATATTTTCCTGAGGAAGAAGCATATCGGTTTGCAATCAACCAAAACTAAACAACCAAACCGTGGCAATGTTTTCAGTCTAGGCATATTTTAGACAACTTCATCAACGTCGAAAAACATCGTGCAAGGTTAGGACGAATCTTTCCACCCACCCTTGAAAGGTAAAACAATAAGGAAACTAAAAGGTAAATATCACTGGAACTGGGAACAAGAAACAAGAAGCGAGCTTGCGGGTTCGACGTAGCCAAATTAGAACCTACCGAAGGGGGCTCAGCGAAGCCAAATAAGAAATTGGCAACAAGCAACGCTTCAAGAAAAGTAAAGCAACGTCAAAAATATTTCGGTATATCTTAACCAAGTAGCTCGTCGAGCAGCTCGCGATTTAAATCCTTAAGCGGGTTATTGGAATTAATGAAAGTATCGGCCAGTTTACTCTTGCGCTCCTGTAGCTCCATGATTTTCTCCTCAATGGATCCACTTGTAATGAAGCGGTAAGCAAAAACCTTCCGGTCCTGCCCCATGCGATGGGCGCGGTCGAGTGCCTGATTCTCGCTAGCAGGATTCCACCATGGATCGAGAAGAAATACGTAATCGGCAGCGGTAAGGTTAAGACCAAAACCTCCTGCCTTTAGCGAGATGAGGAAAACCTTTATCTTATCGTTATGCTGAAAGTTCTTCACCAGCTCCTCGCGGTTAAGGCTGCTACCAGTGAGCATTAGGTAAGGTATTTCATGTGCGTTAATCTCTTTCTCAACCAGCCTCAAATGCTTTACAAAAGAGGAGAATACTAGTACCTTATGACCCTCCGACACCACGTTATCGATCATGCGCACCACCTCTTCAAATTTACCCGAGCGTCCAGTGAATCCATCATTGAACAGTGCAGGATGGCAAGCGGCCTGCCGTAACCTAATAAGTCCTTGGAATATCTTCATACGGTTCCGCGAAAACCCATTAGGATCAAGGTTGGCTATGAGGTTCTGCCGAAAAGCTTCCTTCTCATTATTATATATTTCTAACTGCTCTTCGCTCATATCACAGTATACAATATTCTCAATTTTTTCCGGTAAATCTTTCGCCACCTCCTCCTTAGTCCTTCGGAGAATAAAAGGGGCAATAATCGACTTCAATCGCTTCTCCTGTACCACCGAAACACCCTCGTTTAAACTATTGGCAAATTGATCTTCATAGAACTTTAAACTTCCCAATATACCGTGGTTAATAACGTTCATTTGAGACCAAAGATCGATCAGCGAATTTTCAATTGGCGTTCCAGTGATTACCAACTTATTTTCGGCATTCAGCTGCATTGCCGCCTTATATCCTTTTGAATCTGGATTTTTAATCATCTGACTCTCGTCGAGAATTGCATAAAAGAAGTGAAAACGACTCAGCATCTCCATATCGTTCCGCAGAATTCCATAGGTAGTAAGAATCAAATCATACTTTCCCAACTGGTTAATCTCTCTTGTTCGACCAAGTCCCACATGCTCGTATACCGTAAGTGCAGGGGTAAACTTGCGTACCTCAGCTTTCCACGAGTGAATAAGCGAAGTGGGCATAACAATAAGGGAAGTAGGTGTTTTTCCAGAACTTCCATCCTTTTCCGTTGACTGAGCAAAAAGACTTGACTGCTCTGGTTGGTTTCCAACAGCCAGCAAAGGTTGACGTATATTTTGCTTACACCACAACAAAAAGGCTAAGGTTTGAAGTGTTTTTCCAAGCCCCATATCATCGGCAAGACAACCACCAAAGCCGTTCATTTGCAAGTACTTTAGCCAAGCAAATCCCTCCATCTGGTATGACCGCATGGTTGCATTCAGCCCCACGGGCAAGGTCTTAGCCACAATATTTGGCAATCGATCAAAACTTTTGAGTTTGGCAAGTTCCTCTTTTCCAACTTCCAGCGTATCATCAACCAATTGAAAATGGTGGCGACTAAGTTTTAATCCTCCATCTTCCTCCCGTCCAAAGTATAAAATTGGCCTTAACTTCTCAATTATATCATTGGAAAGATAAACCTCCAATCCTTCTGGTGTAACAATTTTTGCATCATCCTTTGAAAGCAACTTTTTGATGGTGGGAAGGGTTACCAACTGCCCATTTAAAAGTAAGCCTCCAGTTGTTAAAAAACCATCGTCATGAGAGGCAAAATGCAATTTAAGGTCAAGCGTTCCTAAAAAAAGTTGTTGGCCGTTCAGCTTCTGTTCTACCTTAATACCAAACTTAGCTAAGCTGGTCCAAATACTGTAAATGGTAAAAAGCAACTCTTGCAATTCATACTGTCCAATCTCATTCGAAGAGTGAAAGTAGGGACCATCAACATTGTGCAACCCCAAAGCCTCAATGGATGCAATCAATGCCTTCTCTTCGGCATACCGACGCTCCTGTTTTTCAAAAAGAGGAAGACCGTCCTTAAAGGTGATGAGCACCTTCGCTTCATTAATAGAATTGGCAAAGTAACTACTATTTCCATATAGAAATCGAAGACAACCCATCGGCTCACCAGCCAAATTCTCCTCAATGGAGAGGCTCACGGTAAAAGGGTTATCGCTTTTAATAATATCAAAACCAATCGCTTTTACCTGATACTTTTTAATGGTATTTAGCACAAAGGTTGAATAGTATTGCTTCTCGGAAGAACGAGCGATCGAGATAAAATCTTTTGAAAGAAATGGTTGCAACTTTTTTCCATCGGTATCTTCAACAGTAATTATCTGCTTCCCTATGTTGATTATGCAAGGAGAGTTAGTGATAATGGTAGTGAATTTACCCAATTTAACTATCTCCTGCTGAAAGGTTATTGCCAATGAATAGCGTGTTCCTTCCTCGGTACGCTCAAAAGTAAAAAGTGTTTGAGCAGGCTCCTTGTGCACCTCAAACTGCTCCTCCTCATAAAGATTATTAAGTTTGAGGCGCTGCTGGTAAACAGGTATATCCACCTCTTTCAATAGATAGAAGCACTTTAGCAACCTTTTTTCAATGTATGGACGAATGTGTTCAGCATACTGCTCAGGAGAAAGTTGCGCAATAAAATCCTTTTGAGTTTTCTGCTTGGAAAAGAGTTTAAAAAGAGACTTTTCACTATACTCGTTCACCAGCTTCAATAGTTGCTTTTCGGATGCAGATAATTCAATAGTCTTGGTCTGCTCTTTACCGTGCAAATTTTCGGCAATTTTGAGAATTGGCGAATCTGCAATTCTCTCTAATAAGTATGGCAAGAGAATTACACCCCAAAAACGGTGCTCGGTTAATCCTAGACCAAAGAAGATTTTCGACTGGTTTTGCATTTTTTAAAGCTGAGTTGCAAAAGTAGTTGATGAACCCACTCCATCAAAAAAAAATGGGGTATTTTAAGTAATTAATATCAAGGCGTCAACCAGCCAAGCACTTATACACAAAGTTTGAATGCAATAAGGTTGGCAAAACAATAAAACAAGCTAGCAACAACACCGATTCATCAACTTTCATGTATTATTTCAGGTGTAATGCTGCACAATTTTCAGCATGTAAGCTTTGTTTTTTACCTTTGCAAGGTATAATTAAAAGCAAACAGCTATACAATGATAAAGAAAATTCTAGTGCTGCTGTTAATGGCTGCATCCTTTTCTTCCTTTGGCCAAGTTCAGCCTGTTACACCAAATCAGGTTCAAAAGTCAAGCCAAAAGGTAAAAATTGGTGGAAAGTTTTACTACGTACATATTGTCCAAAAAGGGGAAACACTCTTTTCCATAAGCAATGCCTACGGAGTTAGCCAAGCCGACATTGCCGCCGAAAATCCCGATATTTTTCAGGGACTTAAGGCCGATCAGGCTCTTAAAATTCCAGCCTCTATTATCAAAGAATCAGATCTTAAAGGCGTTACGGAAGATGATGAATTTATCTATCACATTGTTAAAAAAGGGGAAACGCTTTCAGCCATCTCCCGACTTTATCAAGTTCCGATAGAAGTTTTAATGAAGAGCAATGTTGATCTCAACAATGGAATTCAGGAAAGCCAAGTGGTAGTAATCCCCAAAAGTGCACTACCAATGGTTGAAAGAAAAAAAGATTCATTAAGAAAAGAGGTAGGTAACTTCCCTGCGGATACTTCAGATATTATTGCGGGTCAATTCCTCTACCACAAAGTAATGCCCAAGGAAACCTTCTACTCCTTATCGAAAAAATATACCATTCCGCTCGACACACTCATTGCATTAAATCCAACAGCAGAGGGTATTCTTAAAGTAGATTTCAGCTTAAGAATTCCACTTCAATACCTGCAAGTGTCACCACAAAGCCCAAAACCCGCTACCGAAAGTTTGGCAAAAGAACAAGTGGACCAACCATGCAACTGCGGAATAGAGGCAAACAATTCCAAAAAAGATACTGTTAACCTTGCCCTTATCCTTCCCTTTAATGCTCAGAAATCGGAACCAAACAACAGCCTTTCAAAGGAGGATGTTGAGGTAAAATACACATCCGAACAGCAGAATTTTATGAATTTTTACCAAGGGGCATTGATAGCGCTAGAAATATTAAAGGATACTGGCTATAAGACTAATTTGCAGGTCCTTGACAGCAAACGAGACCCGATAAGAGTGAAAGATCAGGTAAAGAGGCTTAACCAAAACACGGAGTTAATTATTGGTCCAGTATACAACAATGAGATTAAGCCAATTGCGGAATATGCTCAAAAAAGAGGCGTATTTATGGTGTCTCCACTTTCAGCCATACCAAGTATGGTGGCCAAAAACCCCTACCTAATTCAAATCCGTCCATCCTACTCCGATCAAATCAATGCATTAGCCGATTATGTTTCTGAGAAAAAAGGTGGAAACGTAATCTTGATATATGAAGCGGGGCAAGATTCATCGGAACTAGTAAAGCATCTGCGCGAAAAGTTATCGTCCAATTTTTCTCAAAAGAGAAATGGTGATTCCATCGTGAGAACATTTCACCATATGGCATACTCCTCGGGGCAAACATTTGAAGCATTGTTTAAAATCTTCTCCAAAACATTCTCCGCTACTACCAATAATTTAGTGGTGGTACCTTCCGATAACGAAGCCTTTGTATCAGATCTACTTAGTAAGCTCAACAATTTAAAAATTGTATACAACAGACCCATTGAACTATACGGAATGCCTTCGTGGCAAAAATTTGAGAGTATCGACATCAATAGCTACTATTCAATGGGGCTGAGATACATTTCACCCTACTTTGTAGATTACTCATCACCGCTGGTAAAGCGTTTTGTTAAACTCTACCGCACTCGTTTTGAAACAGAACCAAACCAATTTGCATTCCAAGGTTTCGATGTAGTGTACTACTTTGTGCCCACCATCGCAAAATATGGTAAATCGTTCAACCAGTGCTTACCTTGCTACCAAGAAATGCTGATTCAGAGTGCCTACCATTTTAAAAAGGTATCCAGTGAGGGTGGATTTGAAAATTGCGGTATGTTTAAAGTTAGATATACCCCTGAATATGAAACAATAACTGAATAAATTCAGGTTAATCTTTTTAATCCCAAAGCAAATTTAGCTGGCTATCCAAAAAAGTAGAGAGTTGCGCTACCCGTGCCGAAGAAAAATTAAAATCGAGCCCGGCCTTGCTGTAAATTTCCTCCACCGTTAAAGACCCTCCTAGTTCTAACGTTGTCAAAAATCGATCTATCGATTCTTCGGGCGTTGAAATAAACTGCTGATACAGCTCTAATGCACCTAACTGAGCAATGGCATACTCAATATAGTAGAAAGGATCCTCAAAAATGTGCAGCTGTTTTTGCCAAGCAAAAACAAACCCCTCCTCCACTCCTAGCCAGCTAATTTCGTGACAAGCATACTTTCTATAAGTTTTAGTCCATGCACCATCTCTTTCGGCATGACTATGCTCGGGATGGGTGTATAACCAATGTTGAAATTCGTCAACTGCCGCAATCCAAGGCAAAGTAAGCGCAATTTCCTCCAGTAATCGAGTTTTGGCTCGCCTTAAATCCCGTGGATTATAGAAATAACTCCACCCCTGTGTTGAGATTAACTCCATCGACATGGATGCAAGTTCAGCCACCTCCATGGGAGGGTCCTTCTGAAAAAAGAATGGTAGCTTACTACTTAACTGCTCATGCACTGCATGTCCCATTTCATGCATAAGGGTGACCACATCATCATAGGTGCCAGCAGCATTCATAAAGATAAATGAGCTATGGCTAACCGGCAAAGGATAGCTAAATGCTCCAGGTGCTTTTCCTGTCCTGCTCTCAAGATCGAAATTACCGGCAGCGGCCATGCTATTTAGAAGATTTCCCAACCGAGGACTGATAACATTCAATGCAGAATGACCGTTTTCCAATAGCTGCTCTACCCGCTCAAACGGTTTAAGCGGTATGTATCCTTCAATATCAACATCTAAATCCCACGGTTTTAACTCATTTACCGCCATTAACCTCTTTCGACGTGCCATCACTTTATCGGCAATTGGCACAAAATACTTTTCAACAAGTTGATGTAGAATATGAACATCGGCAATGGAATAGCTAAATCGTTCCAACTCCATGTGCCGATAGTCGCGGTAATTTTTAAATCCCACATTCACCGCAATTTGATAGCGCAACTTCAACAGTCCATCCATTAACTCGTGCAACTTATCGGTAATAGAGAGTCGCTGCTGCAGCATACGCAAATAAATTTGATGCCTAACTTCCCTCTCTGTTGACTCCAACAAAGCTCCAGCCTCCTGCATTGTATAGCTTTTGCCATTGTATTCAACGGTAAGTGCCGCTACCAATTCAACGTAGTTCTGGCTCAATAACTCCTCCTCAGCAAATATGGCTAAATTGGTGCTTCGGTACAGGTCTACCCGTCGTTGAATTTGTGCTAAAAAGACTGGCGCTTTAGAATTCAAATACTCTCTGGCAGCATTGCTTTTAAGCAACATTGCGTCGAGTGCATTATCACCCTCCTGGGCAATAGGCTCAATCTCCTCTACGAAAAAGTCGAGTTGTTCCCGTGCCTTAGCATCGGTCGTATTTCGAGCAAATGCGATATACCGCTCGGCCATCTCCTGGCTCAACCTTTCTGAAATTGAAGTTCTAAGACCAAGAAACGTCTCTACCTCCCAGAAGTTGGTAATGGAACATTGTTGAAGTAATTGAAAAATATCGCCAACAGCATGAGGAGCAATTACCCCCCGTTCTATCTTTTTCCGTAAAGATTCTTCCATTGTAAAAGTTCAATTTTACAGTCTAAATTAAAAAAAAGCGCCACTTTTTAAAAAGCAGCGCCTTGCAAATACATTTTAAAGGAACTCAGCTATTCGGTCTTTTCCTCCTTAACTGCGTCTACCTCTGGTGCCTTCTCTTCCTCAATATCGATAAGATTAAGCAAATCGTGAGTATTCAGAAGATTAAACCATATAAGCATCTTTTTTATATCGGAGGCATATACTCGTTCGTGATCGTAATCAGGAAGCACCTCACCAAGAAAACCCTTAAGTTCTTCATTTGAAGATTTTGGGTCAATAATTGCGCCTCCGTCTTTTACCCTGTCGCGGATAGTTTTAAACACCTCTTTTAATGCCACCTCGCCTGTCTCCGTATAAATGGCAATATCACCCAAGGAGGAAACTTTTGCGCTGGCAGAAGCGTTCATACGCTTTTGATCGGACAATGATTCCACAATAATACCATTACGGCTTTGGGAAACGTATTTAAATAGTCCGGGCTGGCCAGAAATAGCGATAATTTTCTTTAATGTCAGTTCGTCTGTGCTCATTTTTTTCAACTTACGTTTTTCGGTGGATGGCAAAGTTAAATAAAAATTTCACGAAAATAATCTTACAAGTGCAGAATAACGATGTTGACAACGATTGACTATACCATTCCTCGCTCCTTTTTGATAAGACTGTATGCCTCGTTGACCTTTTGTATCTTCTCATTAGCAGCACGCTGCACGTCTTCACCCAGCTGACTCACCTTGTCGGGATGATATTTCAATGCCATTCGTCTATAAGCCTTCTTAACCTCATCGTTGGTAGCACTCCTCTCTATTTCCAATACCTGATAAGCCCATTCCGTATTATCCACAAACATGGCCTTGATGGAGGTAAATTCTGATGGTGAAATTCCAAGATAACCGGCAATATCTTCCACCAACTTAAGCTCTTCAGGAGCAACAATCCCATCGGCTTTTGCAATTCCAAAGAGAAAGTGAACCAGCTGTAGTCTTGCGGCATAATCCAAATTATCACGTATTTGGAAGCAAACATCCTGCACCGGCACTGGCTTCTTGAGCATATCACGAAGGAGAATCATTGCCTCTTGAGCCATATCGACACCAAAGCTGCGAACAAGAAAATCCTTTACAAAGTCGAGCTCCGCTTTAACCACTTTACCATCGGCCTTCATCATCGCCGAAACCAACACCAACAAGCTGACTATGAAGCCATCACGACTAGATTGCCCCGTATATATTTTTTGGCTTCCCGATTTGTTTTCAAGCAGCGCACCCAGCGCCAATGCGGCAATTCCGCCAATTGGTCCAAGAAAATACCACGCCAAGGCACCAGTAATCCATTTTGTGTATCCCATCTGTTAACTCTTTTTTGAAAGGCTCAGCAATTTTTTATGTAACTCAACCACTTGTGGCAAAAGCAATTGATTATTGTCGTTGTTGATCACAAAGTCGGCTTTTGTAATTCTTTCGCCATCCGATAGCTGGTGAGATATTCGTAGTCGAACCAGCTCTGAGCCTACACCATCACGGTCCATAACTCTAGCAATACGTACCTCCTCAGGAGCAACTACAACCACCAACTTATCCATTAATTTACTTACCCCACTTTCGATTAAAATAGCTGCCTCATGAATAACATAAGGTGATTGTGCGTGCTGCTTTAGCCACTGTTGAAAATGGCGTTCCACCACCGGATGAACAACCCTATTTACCTTATCAAGCATTTCTCGATCACCAAAGACCATAACTGCCACTTGCTTTCTATTCAGTCCAAGTGGTGTATATATCTCGTCCCCAAAAAAATGCTTATAAGCAGAAACAATGATGGGATCCACCTCAATCAACTTTTTTGCTTCAATATCGGCCTGATAAATTGGTACCCCAAATTCCGACAAGATTCTGGCTACAAACGATTTACCACTTCCTATACCACCGGTAAGGCCAACTGTTAACATGCTATTTTTTTTGAATAATATACTCCACAAAGGTAGGATTTACACTCACATTTGCCACAAAATCGGGTTGACCCTCAAAGTTCACCTTTAGCTTATCCGTCATCTGCGAAGAGATGCTATTGTAATCCACCAAAAGTTTAAATCCCGATGGAGTTACCTCCTTAAAGCGACTAAGCGCTACCATATAGGAAACGTTAACTTTTGCGGGTAATAGCATTAAATGTATTTCTGCAGGAACATTTATAACCTGAATCGGTACACTAACTACTCCCTCTGTAAATTTTTCTACCGGCACATTAAATTCAATTCGGCGAGTTGATGGAACAATTCCAGGTATATTTATTAGTGATAAAAATCCAGCAGTAGATTGTTTTAAATTTTCCATCTTTTTAGGCTTAGTCGGCCAAAAGGAAAGAGTATCCACCAAGGATGCAGGACCACTTACCACCACTGAGTCAGGTTCAAGCTGAGGAAAACCACTCAGCATGTATTGCTTTTCGCATTGAAGAATCAAATTCTCCTTAACGGCTACAACCTTTCGTTCCATTCGCGAAAGATCAACATATAGAGTATCGGGAGCGATAGACTCCAGCTGCATGTCTGGATTAATTTGATCGGCAAGCATCGTCTGTACCCTGGAGGAAAGCAGAAAGTAGGTAGTTTTTGAACCATTCAATCTACTCAACTTAACCTCCTTAAGGTCAATGTTAAGTGGAGCTAGTACTGAACTCATTTTGAATTTTAAAAGAGTATATCCATGAGCACGAACCTTCAAGGTTAGGGTAGCCTCCGACTCTTTTACAAAGACCCTATCGGAAGGTAGATTGGTAAATCGAACCGGATACGATAAATCAATGGTATATTCATGGTTCAACTTGTTGAGATACCAAAGGAAAGAAGCGAAGAAGAGGAAGAATAGGAATATTACTACCTTCTCATCTACCTTAATTTTCCGGGGCGTAAATGCTTCTCCAAACTGCTTAAAAAAACGGGTATCCACTTGTAATGACAGTTGATAAATTATGCTGCAAGTTAGAAATAATCTCGAATTGAACCATAGCTAATCATCCAGATGAGATAATGAAAAAAGGGTTTAGCGAATGCTAAACCCTCGTCCCTTCAAAGAAAATCAATTCTACTTTGAATTTTGCTGTAAGTCAGACGGATCGCGAAGAACTGCACTTTTATCGCAACGAATTTTTACATTTTCGTCAATTTCAATAATGATGTATAGATCGCGAACTTCCCATACTTTTCCATAGATTCCACCGGTGGTAACAATCTTATCACCTTTCTTTAGTTCGCTTTGAAACTTGCGAAGTTCCTTCTGCCGTTTGGCCTGTGGGCGAATCATAAAGAAATACATTACTACGAATACGAGCACCATCATAATGAGGAAAGAGAATCCTTGTCCTCCTGCCCCTGACTGTGCTGCTGCCTGACAAATAATTACGTTGTTAAACATGCCTATTGATTTAATGGTTTTACTTACTTAACTACATTTCCCTTTAGAGTGAGGCTTCGCGCGGCAAGGCCTCCATTGAACTTAAGAGTTACCTCCTTCATTTGAAGACCAAGCCACCCATCGCTATCGAACTGAAGCTCAATTTGTCCTCTTTCGCCTGGAAGAACAGGCTGCTTGGTATATTTTGGAGTAGTACACCCACAGCTGGGTATAGCATCCTTAATCATCAAATCACCATCACCCTCATTTTTAAAAAAGAAGGTATGAGAAATAATTTCGCCCTGCTTAATGGTTCCAAAGTCGAAATAATCCTGTTCGAATACAATTTTTGGATGGCCAACTACCACTTTTGAATCAGCTACCTCCACCGATTTCTTTTGTCCACAACTGGCTATAAAAGAGGCAGCAACCAATCCAGCTAACCACAACTTACTAATTTGTTTCATCTTTTCTTCACTTAATCGTTCACCTACCTGTGGGCCAATAACGAACGTTTCTCAATATATTTTGAATAGCACGCTAAAAGTCATTTTAAAGTGCTGGCAAGTTAGGAAATATCAGACTCTTCTCCAACCAACCCACGACCTTGCTTTTCAATTTTATTTTCAATTTTCAGTTGAGCAATAGCCTTGTCGAGAACGCCATTAATAAAAGAGGCACTGTTTGGTGTGCTGTAAAACTTGGCCAAATCGATATATTCGTTGAATGATACGCGTATGGGAATATTGGGGAACTCCATAATTTCGGATATTGAGGCAAGCATAATTACCGTATCCATAAAGGCAATACGATCTACATCCCAGTTGCTAGAAAATTTGCCTATCAATTCAAGATACTCCTCGCGTTTCAAAACCGATCTCCGCAACAATCGGGTGGCAAATGTTTCATCCTCCACCTCCTTATACAATGGTAGCAGCTTAGCGTTTTCATCGGATGAGTCTTTAAATGTCTTCACCGTTTTTAGGACCATACCAATGATGAACTCAATATCATCCATCCAAAACATGCTTTGATCTTCCAAACAAGTATAAAGATCTTCAAAGTCCTCTAGTTCCTTGGTGTAAAATTCAAGAATCAACTTTTTGTCGGTAGCAAAAGAACAATCGTCAGCCTTCAAATATTCCTGAAAATACTCGCGACTAACCAAGTTTTCGTAGAACTTTTTGATTAACCGAGGATAATCCACCCAGGATATTCTATTGCTCTGGTTATAATGGCCAAGTTCCAAATTACTACGCAGTAATTGAACAACGGCATTATCGACAAAACGAGTATTGGGGCTTAGTTCTTCAACGGTAGGGCGATGTTTCTGTAATCCCAACTCCATACGAGATTGCGAATAATCAGCCATATCAACTACCAGTGTCAGCAACAGATGGTACAGATCATAGAACTTTTGGATGCTGTGGAGTAATTCCTTTTCGGATTGGCCTAACGTACGGTCGGTTGATTGCAAATGTCCATATAACGTTTTTATGACCTTAATCCTTAGCAAGCGTCTACTTATCATACTGAACAAGAACCTATTAACAATTTTTACCACTCAAAAATGCCTTGCAAAGATACTCTTTTTGTTACGCTTCCAATAAGCATTACGAACACAATCCACCATTATGGCTGTGTTCCAAATAAAAAAAACCTTAGCAAAATAGACATAGTGCTATTATCCATTTAGTTGCCAATAGAATAAAAAAGATGGGATCTCCCTTGAAAAATATAAAATGTGGAAATGATTAAAATTAACCGGCTGGGAAAAAAATTTTTATATTTTTGGCAATACGAACTACCAATGTTTTACTAACAAACCAAATTGTAATGACGGACGATTTCGATAAGCACGAAGGGTATGACAAGGAAGAGAATAGCGAAATCTATTCCAAAGCTGTAAGAGCCGGAAAGCGAACCTACTTTTTTGACGTTAAGGCAACAAGAAGCGACGATTACTACCTTACCATCACCGAAAGCAAAAAAAAGATTGGGCATGACGGGCGTTTTTTCTACGACAAGCACAAAATATTTCTTTACAAGGAAGATTTTGAAAAATTTGCAGAAGGATTAGAAGAGGTTGTGGAATATATTCATTCTACGCAGGGAAAAGCAGTTCCTTACCATGCAGAACAATCGGAAGGAGAAAAGGAAGGATCGATTTCCGATGGCCTGCCAAATAATTTTGTGAACGTGGACTTTGAAGATCTCGACGAGAAATAAAAAGATAGCCGGTAATCACCGGCTTTTTTTATACTCGTATGCCGAGAACGGTAATGTCGTCGGTTTGAACGTCTGACCCTTTCCACTCAGCTATGCGTTTGAGTATCTCTTGCTGCTGCACCGAAGTGGGAAGTTCGCAAAGTTGAACAAACATTTCCCGTGCCAAGTTACGTGAGAATTTACGGCGTTCATGCTGCTCCAGTTGATCGACCAATCCATCGGTAAAGAGATATATCATATCTCCAGGCGAAACATCCAAGCAATGCTCCGTAAAGCGCCCTCGGAATAGAGGGTTACCTACGAGCCTTTTATCTCCATGCAATTCCAGCAGAGACGGAAATTCTGTTTCACAATTTTTTACGAGGAAAATAGGGCAATGCGCCCCGGAAAACCACAGCTTTCCTTCCTCTCTATTTAACATACAAAAAGCCACATCCATAGCAGTAGTTACCGTATCTGCAGGAGTAGTAATGCTCAGGGTAGTTACAATTTTTTGATGGACAGCCTCCAACACCGCTGCAGGTGAAACAATCCGCTGGTTAAGCACCACATCTTTAAAGGTAACAAGTCCAACCATGCTCATCAATGCGCCAGGAATACCATGTCCAGTGCAATCGACTACGCAAAAAACAACATTCTTGTCATCGTAAACTGAACTCCAGTAAAAATCACCTCCAACCGAATATTTTGGTTTATAAATCAAAAAATGGTCCCCACAAAGAACCTCCATCTCTAGTTTTCCTTGCAGATGCGAATCCTGTAGATGCTTTGCAAACTCAATACTTTCAGTTAACTGAACATTAAACTCCTGTATTTCAGCTTGCTGTTTCATCATCCTATCGCGCTGTTGTTGCAATTCCTCACTATGCGCAACCAATTCAGCAGTCCGATTCTTTATAGTGATCTCAAATAGCTGTTTCTCCTTGATCAAATTATCAAAATGAAACGTGACGATAACATAGGATAGATCAGCCACAAAAAAAACAAAAAAAAGGCCCAGCAAAAAGTATCGAAAAGAATTATCGGATGTGTCATTACTGGCGGATTCCACATTTCTGTTCAGGGTTGTTCCCTTTGGTGCCTTGAAATCATCCGTCTTACTTTGGATTACCCACTCAAAAAAAGTAAAAGAGATCTTTTCCATGTGGCATTGCCAAGAACATGTTACATCGGAGGCAGTGACAACGTCTACACGGCAATTTTCTTGATGCAGCCAATGACCATTTAAACAGAAAACAAGAAGAATAACATTACAAAACAATCGCATTCCCACTATTTTTCAATCACCTTTTACCCCACTAATTTACGCCATTTTTTTTAGTATTGACCATTTTGGGATATTGCACTCAATGATAATAAAATGACCAATTAACTATACATTGCTTGAGAATCCACCTTTCAAGAGAATATCATCAATGTCATCAACCGTGAGCCTTCGAACGTTGGTAATGATCATATCGTCACTCAGAAATTGCCCGAGCGAGTTGCAAGAATGAATGACATCATTAAACAGTGGCTGCAATGCAACATCGAGAGGAATAAGGGAGGTTATAGACACGCTTTTCCCATTAAACTGAAGATCCTCAACAATGGAATTTGACCGCTCCAAATAGAAGTGCAGCTCTTTGGTAATAACCTCCTCCTGTAGAGAGGTAAAATTGCCTGATTTGCTTAGCATTACGGTAAAGTAGCGCAATCTATCTTCGTGACCGCCCAATCCCGTGGAAATAAAAACCTGACTTTGATCAAGCAGTTGGCTTTCGAGATTCACACGACATTCGCCATACGCCAACACGGCCCAACCTCGATGATTTTGATCGACGCTATTTACATACTCCTCGAGCACGCGGAAGGCACTCACTTCTGGTGTAGCCGCAAGGCAGACCAAAGCAAGCCGAAGATCATTTTCATCAGGGTTTGTTGAAAATAGTAGGGTATGGGCCTCCTCCACCTCCTCCAACGAAAGAACCCGCCGATACCTCTTCGACATTTCGAAGTAACGCATCTGCAAATCAATATCAACCACCTCTTGAAGAATGCTAAAAGAATGTTCATCTCCAAGTATCTCCCTAATACGTCCTAAAATATTTTCCTGTTTTCCTGATTCGTCCATCAACCAATTTTTTTTGAAAAATACGATATTCCTAAAACATTTTCAGACATTAATGCTTTATCTAAATCAAAATACCAACATTTAGTGATACAACGCCCCGAAAATTGTTTTTAAGTTTGTGGTCACTAAAAAACGCCTAACCATTAATGTTATTTTACCGAGAAGTTGATAAAGCCATCCAATGGTCATTACAGATGGAGAAGTTTAAACAGGCTAATGCTGTAAATAACATTACATCACGAGGAGAGCAGAAGGATAATTAATTAATGACATTTTTTCAGAAGATATGAAGCTATCAGAGCTACAAAATGGTGAATGCGGCATAATCACGAAGGTAATGGGACGAGGAGCCTTCCGTAAACGCATCACCGAAATGGGATTTGTAAAGGGAAAAAAGGTTACTGTAATTAAAAATGCACCATTACGAGACCCCATTGAATACTCCATCATGGGCTACGATGTTTCACTACGACGCAGTGAGGCAGCTCTAGTTGAGGTGGCAACAAAAAACGAAGCGCTAAACCTCAGCTTTGAAGATTACAATGGAACCATTACCGAGGAGGATCTTCGTGTTTCGGCCAAAGTAATGGGTAAAACAATTAATGTGGCGTTGGTGGGAAACCCCAACTCAGGCAAAACAACACTCTTTAATTTTGCCTCCGGCTCCAACGAACGAGTGGGCAACTACTCTGGAGTTACGGTCGATTCCAAGGAGGCGCATTTTAGTCATAAAGGTTTTCTGTTTAAAATAACGGATTTACCTGGGACTTATTCCCTCACGGCTTACACCCCCGAGGAGGTATTTGTTCGCAGCTACATTGCCGAAACAATTCCCGACATTATTATAAACGTGGTAGATGCCTCCAATCTAGAGCGTAATTTATACCTCACCACCCAGCTTATCGACATGGACGTGAAAGTGATTATTGCGCTGAACATGTACGATGAATTGGAGAAGAGTGGCGACCAGCTAGATTACCCTATGTTGGGAAAGTTAATGGGTATTCCCATCGTACCCACCATAGGCAGCAAGGGTAAAGGAATAACAGAACTTTTCGATACAGCCATTAATGTATACACCGATAAAGATAAAACTACCCGTCATCTGCACATAAACTATGGAGATGAGGTAGAACGGTCGGTAACCAAAGTTCAGAAGTTACTAAAGCATTATGACAACTTAGCCGTCATTAGTAAATACTCAACTCGTTTTCTTGCAATCAAACTGTTAGAAAAAGACCGCCATTCGAAAAGGGTAATTGAAGAGTGTGCCAACAAGGAAGAAATTCTCAATAATGCGACGAAGGAGATTGCCAGGCTAGAATCGGCACTGGCCGAAGACAGTGAAACTATAATCACCGATGCCAAATACGGTTTTCTTGCTGGCGCGCTTAAGGAGACCTTTCACGAGGGAATTCACAATCGACGTCGTGCCACAGATGTAATTGATACGTTTCTTACCCATAAGGTTTTTGGTTTTCCCATCTTCATCTTCTTCATGTGGTTAATGTTTTACACCACCTTCACCCTTGGTGAATATCCCATGAACTGGATTCAGTATGGGGTTGATTTTATCTCCTCGATACTTCAAAATAATCTTCCGGGTGGAGCATTCAAAGATCTTCTTATTGGTGGTGTAATTGGTGGCGTTGGGAGCGTAATCGTGTTTTTACCCAATATTCTCATCCTGTTCTTCTTTATTTCGGTGTTGGAGGATACAGGATATATGGCTCGTGCGGCCTTTATCATGGATAAAATTATGCACAAAATTGGCTTGCACGGTAAATCCTTCATTCCGCTCATAATGGGTTTTGGATGTAACGTGCCGGCGATAATGTCGACCCGAACCATCGAAAACAGAAATAACCGACTGCTCACCATGCTCATCAACCCTTTTATGAGCTGCAGCGCCAGACTTCCTGTATACATTCTTATTATTGGTGCCATTTTTCCAACACATGCCGGTACGGTACTCTTCTCCATTTATCTACTTGGAATATTAATGGCCATTGGAGCGGCCCTTATCTTTAAACGCACGCTATTTCACGCCGAAGAGGTTCCGTTTGTGATGGAACTTCCACCTTACCGCATTCCCACCTTGCGATCGACGGTAAAACACATGTGGCTTAAAGGCTCACAGTATTTGAGGAAAATGGGAGGCGTTATTCTTGTGGCCGTAATACTAATCTGGGCTCTCGAATACTACCCCGAAAATGTGAACTACAGCAAACCCTATGACGCACTCATTAAGGCAAAAACATCCCAGATAGATGCAGCAACAAAGCAAGGAGAACCATTGCCACAACAACTTCAGGAAGAGATACATCACTTAGAAATAGCTAAAGACGCTGAACATCAAGCTCAATCATACCTCGGTCAAATTGGCAAGCTAATTGAACCGACAATTCGTCCATTGGGCTTCGACTGGAAAATGGGTGTTAGCTTAGTGTCGGGGGTAGCAGCCAAGGAAATTGTGGTGAGCACCCTGGGCGTTCTATATCAGGTAGATAATAGCGATAGCAGCAACAAGCTCATCAATAAGCTGCGAACGGAAAAATACCAATCAGGGTCGAAAGTTGGCCAAACGGTGTTTACTCCCATTTCGGCATTGGCCTTTCTGGTTTTTATCCTCATCTACTTTCCTTGCATTGCAGTTATTGCCGCAATTAAGAAGGAGTCCGGAAGCTGGAAATGGGCAGCATTTACCATTGTGTACACCACCGGTCTTGCCTGGCTCATGGCATTTGCCACTTTCCAAATAGGAAGTCTTATTTGGGGCTAAACCATACTCAAAATATGTTGTTACTTATATAAAATAGTCGACACCATGATACAAGATATACTTGCCCTCACAACCGTTTTTATTGCCGCCACCTACGCAGTTTACAATCTCTATAAAACAATAGTTGTAAAGCCACAACAAGGTGGTGGAGGTTGCTGTGGATGCGCTGCCGGAGCAACCTGCAGTGCAAAAGGGCTAAAAAAAGTAAGCAGAGCATAGAAGTCGAAGGTTGGACATTGGGGTTATCTACAGTCTTCTTCCAGCTGACTCCCATGCGACACCGCCAATGACCTAGTCTAAATTGGCAAGGTAAAGAAGAATGTTGACCCATGGTTCAACTCGCTGGTTAAGCCAATCTCACCACCATGCAGCGTAACTATTCTTTTTGCAATGGCTAAGCCTAATCCTGTGCTGGATTCCCCCTCGGTTGGAGTTGTAGTGGTAGTTTGAAAGTAGCTGAATAGCATCTCCTGTTCCTCTTTGGGAATGCCCTTTCCAAAATCAAATACTTCAGTCAATACTGTATCTTTATTGAACATTGATATTTTCAAGATAATTTCGCTATTCCGATAGGAATACTTTATGGCGTTAGACAATAAATTGTCTACCACTTCACTCATATAATGCTCGTCAAACGCAAGCATCATCTGTTCCATCTCAGGCTGAAAGGCAATTGAGATATTTTTATGTTTGGCAACCACCTGGCTCAATACTATTTGCTGCCTAGTAAAGGCAATCAAATCCTGCTCCTTTCGTTGCAATTCAACTTTTCCTGACTCAATTTTAGATACATCAAGTAAATTCTTCAGCAGGTTAAGCATTTTTTTGCTCAACGTTTTAATTAGCAGCAACGACTCCCATACTTTGGGATGCACATTATCCTTGTATTCATCAATAAGAAAATCGGACAAGGAAAAAATTCCACCAATGGAACTCCGTAAATCATGTGCCGCAATTCCTATAAATTTGTTTTTCTCCTCATTCAAAGCCTGCAAATGATCATTTGCCATCTTTAACTTCTTGTCCTTTTCTTTAAGATAAAAAATCAAAACACCTATTGCCAAAAACATTACAAGACTTACAAAACCGTTCCAAATAGGAAAGAAAACCATTGTATACTTCCTGCTATTATACTCGGCATAAAACCATAGCACGGCAGAAAAAACAGCGCAAATTATTACGGAGGAAACTTTTGTTCCACGGTATAATGCCAGCAATGATATGGGTATGAGGTAAAAGAATGAAAATGATAACTCGGGTCCGGTAACATAGTCGGCAAAGCCAATTATGGCAGTTATAACTAGAGCAATTACCAAAACAACATACCTGTTTTTTAGCTGCTGAATTACTAGCATATTAATCCTCCCTTTGTCAAAGGCAATTTATCTTTTCTTTTCTATCATTCTAGCAATCCAAACTACCATTTTTAAAAAAAGCGAAAACAATGAGACCTGAGCTTCATTGCCCATACCTACTAAGTTGGTCGTGCAATATATGTTTTCGAAAGGAGTAGTAAAAATGCCAAAATGAGGATAGACAAATATGGAATAGCTATTTTTTATTTTTAGGGGTTCATATAAATTGCTTGATATGCATTTCATTCCATCTTTTCAATAGTTCCCGAATAATCCTACTGCATAAATACAGCACAAGGAGATGAACCTTCAAAACAGCATCGCCACAGGGCATCCAACCTTAACTTACCTTGCCTTGCCTTTGCAAAGCATTTAGAAACGAAGAACTTTTTTTTCCAAAAAAAATCGGCTGCATAAAATGCAGCCGATATCAAAGAAATTATTACTTTTTTTCAAATGGGCTTGACATTATTATTTTACCGCCATTACCCTTTTCTTCTCGTTTAGCCGCCTTGGCAGCCCTTTTTTCCTTAAGAGTTAAGACAGGAGCCTTTTTACTCTGCTTTTCTTTTCCCTCTTTTTCGTGTGACATGATCGTATAAATTTATAGTGAAACGTTCATAGCCATAAAATGTTAAAAACTTAAAAAACATTCTGCAGGAGTAATCTTATCGTTTCCATACCATATCGATATAAATACTGACTACTAATGCACACCGAAAGGTACTACATCTATAAGAAAATTGTTCACCTTTAACAAAAAGTTCTATATGTTATAGGGCTAACTTTACCTCTGTTGCCTATATTAACCAATGAAAAGTTCGGAAGTCGTTGTGCCCCGGTTCAATGGTGTGCAACGCGGAGGTATTGCAATCGGCAGGAAATTATGGAATTATTGAAATCATAGAAGGACGGCAACTACCAACCCCATTTTAAGAAGGCCAGCACTCAACTTTTCGCGCTGCTCGGGAGTGATATCCTCCAAAATCTCAACCACTCCCAGATCGACCACCACGAAGCGTAGCCCCAGCTTCTCCAGCTCCTACTTTACCATCAACTTGCATCGAAGGCTAACCATGTATTTGATGTAAAGCTTCATATATTACCTCGAATAAGTATAATATGGTTAAGAGCGGTGAGCCAAGTAAGCGCAAAAGAGAAAGACCCTTAATGCACCTATTAATTGATGCAATATACGAATTAGATAACTCCTTTTCAAGTTTCTATGGCGTTGGATATAAACTCCTGCGGTTGCGAAATGTTCACTGGGACTGCATAGTAGAATAGTAGCTGGGTAAGGAATGGGTGCAAATAAGAAATGTGCTGAAACGGAAATGGCACCATAAATCTCCAATTTAGACCAATAGTAGCTGTTCCCCATAACAGCCTGTTGGTATTTGTAGTTGCAATAATAGCATGGTTGCCATCTATCTTTATAAGGTCATGGTCAAACTGTCTATTCACAACTGTAATAACCATGATAATTAGTACATCGGTTGACAGCCCTATTTACTTTGTTATGATAGCTAGGTAGTCAGAGTGTATAAAGTTTAACAAGCGTGCTAAAATCATTCATATAGTCTCTGGGGAGCGGTTTAATTCGGATTACAGACGCCGACCGAAACCGACAATAATTTCTTTTGCAAAGCAAATTGAGATAGCGATTCGATCCGAACTCAGCAAAATTAATTACCCAGACCATCAGTGTTAGCAAACGTTCTTGTTTTTTTCGTTATATACAATAGTTAGATCATTATCTTTATGTTAAATTAACTTTCAGAGAAGAAATTGGGTTCGTCAATAAACGTTTTGAGCGCATCGAGGAATTCTTGAAATTCAATGGTTATCTCGCCCAAATTTGTAATTGATCCAGGATATTCGTTACTTCCATAAATTCTCTTTTTATGCTTCAGGTTATTATATTGTATCGCCAATGACCATTGTACCCCATCCAATATATCGTAATTTACGTATTTCCTTTTCCATTGCTGAACTTTTAACTTATTGAGTTCAGATATAAACAATTTCAATGCAACTGCAGATACAGTTTTGGTCTGCCTTTCTCCCTCATCAAAGCGGTAAGGATCAGAGAAGAATGTTATGAAGTCACCAACGATTGTAATACTATAGTTGGTGGAAAAGAAGCCACCTATTTCGAACTCAAGATAGCGAATTGATTTTATTTCAATCATAACAAGCAATATTTTATTTTAATATTAATGGATACAAATATAATATTCCATTAATGAGTATCGATATAAATTGAATTATAAAATATCCTTTCAAATTACGGTCGGCTATTTGATTGTGTTTGGGAGCTTGGCTTCGCCCACCATTCCGACCCCTTGACAAAGCTCCCTTCTATCGGTCTAAACTGCTTTCTTATCTCACCTTAATGAAGCTACCAAAAAGCGTTAAGTTTACCAAAACATCATCAGCCCTAATAAATGTGTTTAAATCACACATACACAAATATACAAGTTAATAGGACGGCATTTATAATTTTATTGCTAATGGCTCAAGAACAAACAGAAATGGCAGGCCCCATTCCGGAGGCCTGCCATTCAACTATAATATTGTAACCGCTGCGTATTATTACTTCCAGGCAGCAGTGCGGTTCTATGCGCTACTACATGTTCAGCTGGTTCATTATAAACTCAAAAACAAAGTCCCAGTTATCGATGGACTGAGCAGTACTCTGCCCAGACCCATGGCCACTATCGTAGTCCATGTGCAGAATAATTGGACTTACCTGACCGGGATTGTTCTGCAGCGCGGCCACAAATTTCTTTGCATTCATTGGATCGACACGGCTATCGTGCGCTCCAGCGGTAACCAGCATTGCGGGAACATTAACGCCCCTTCGTATATTTTGGTAAGGCGAGTAGCGCAACAACCAGCGGAAATCCTTTTCGTTATCGGATGAGCCGTATTCTGGTATCCAGTAGCGGGCAATCAGAAACTTATGATAGCGGATCATATCGAGCAACGGCACCTCGCAAACAATGGCCTTGTATAGGTCGGGACGCTGAACAGCAATTGCTCCCATAAGCAAACCACCATTGCTTCCGCCCATGGCAACAATACGGCTGGGGTTGGTGTATTTCTCCCTTATCAGCCATTCGGTGCAGCTGTTAAAATCGTCGAAACAATTTTGCTTGTTGCCAAGCATACCACCCTGATGCCATGTTTCTCCATACTCATCACCACCCCTAATTCCGGCCTCAACTACAACGCCCCCACGATTGATGAATGCAGCATAGAATCCGTAATAGTGAGTCTCAATGCCAGAGTTAAAGCCACCGTAGGCGGTAATCAGCACCGGGTTGTTGCCATCGAGCTGCATATCCTTACGGTGAACAACAAACACGGGAACTCTTGTGCTATCCTTTGAGATATAAAATTTAATCTCCCCCACAATATTGCTCATGTCTACCGGAAGCTCACGCTGGTAGTATAACCGCCACTTAAAGTTACTGGGCGAGGCAACAAATGTTTTGGAAGTAGAGGTAAATGTAATTAAGCTTACATACACCGAATCTTCCTCGCGGTCGTAGCTAATGCCACCTACGTTACCAATTTCGGGTAGCTCAACTTGCTTAATTTTTTTCCCCGACAAATCGTATAGAGTGAGCCTACTTTGAATATCCTTTTTGTCCTGAACGATGATACCGTTTTTAGTTACCACATAGCTCTGCATTACAGTTCCACTCTCGGGAATGAGCACTTTCCAACTTTTGTATTCGGCGTTGCTCCTATCGGCCACCATGAGCTTAAAGTTGGGTGCATTGTCGTTGGTAAATATGTAGAGTTTGTCGCCAATGGCCTCGGGGTAGGCATTGAACTTTTTGCTCTCATAAATCAGGGCTCCTTTATCGAAGGTGCCGGTTTTACGCATGTACAAGCTGTTGGAGTAAAAATCACCCTCCCCGTAAAATGTTACATCGCTGTAGCGGCTATCGTAAATATAGAAGTTGTTCTTGGCATCGGTGGTGGTTCCAATAAAGGTGGCCTTATCGATGGGATCGCCCACCTTCCAGTAGTATGATTTAAGGGGCTGCTGCTGATCCACATCCTTTTGGCTTCGAACTGTAAAATATGCATGCTGCTGATCTTTGGTCCACTGGTAGCCATAAATATTTTTCAAAGTTGGGTAGAGGATTTTGCCCGTTCGGGTATCGACAATATAGGTTGACGAAATTTCGGCGCCACTTTTTTGAACACTAATAGCAGCACGCTCACCATCGTAGGTGTAGGCTATACTGCTGGTGGAGGTTTTACCTGTTGTGTCGAGTGTTACGGGGTCCCAAATCAATATCTTTTCACCATTGAGGATGGTGTAGAGCTTATACTGCTTGTCGCCCTTTTTCTTTACCGTCTGAAAAACACGCTTACCCTCCCTGCAGAGCGGCCCCTCGTAATCCAAATCGATATAGCGGGCAATATCTTCGCGCAATCCTGTATGCGTTTTCTGCGTTGCAGCAAGATATTCCATTCCATAATCGTGCTGAGCTTTGGTCCAGCTAACTACGCTAAAATCGGTTTTGTCTTCGAGCCATCGGTAGTCGTCGGTTAGGATTACGCCATGCAAGGTATCTACCACCGGGATGCTTTTGGTGGCGGGTGGATTAAATTTTGTTTGAGCATTAGCGGCAATGCAAAACATGGACAGCAAAATGGCTGTTGTTGAAATTTTCATGTTGTATTTTTTATAATTGTGTAAGTTGATTCAGTATAGAGATTATGTGGTACCGGTTGACAGTTTAAAATATGCTATTTTACAAAATTTTTCCCATATAACCAGCGAAAGTTCTGTGCAGAAGGAGTCGCTTGAGAGGTTGATCTATTAAGCATTCGTTATACCCCCGTATGCTATGTCGCTCGTTTCTATATTTCATTTAAATATATACTATTTGTTGCAAAACTATTTTATTGACCAATTTGCCCAGGTGCTATCTGCACTTGTACTGAAGCTGCACTGCGGTGTTTGTAATTTGCTATTCAACGCGGTTTCCTTCCTCACGCTGTTAATAACAAAATCGGCCAGTTCCTTGTAGGTAATATTGCCCTTGGTTTCCTGCAGCTTTTTTAGCAAGAAATAGGTCATGTATCCATGCTGCTTCTCCCGAAATACCCCCGACGATTCCTCGCCGATGCTCGACGAGAGCACAACCATATTACCACCAATCATGTTTTCCTTAGACCTAACCCTAACCCCTTTCATTGCAATTAATCCTTGGTTTCGTGCGCCACCACTAAAACAGGCATCGAGAAACACGGAAACCCTCTTTGCTGGATACTCATTCAGCTTCGCATACAAATCGGACAGCCTTATACCAAGCGTAACATTGTTCCCGCTGATGTCAACAGGCATCATATAGGACTCTTTGGTCTGCTCATCGGGCAAACCATGACCGGAGTAGTAGAATACCAGCTCGGCTTTGCCATCATCAATTTTGGCAAGGTTGCTTAACCAAGCTATACCCTGGCTCATTTGTCCGGCTGTAGCGTTGGTCAACAATTTTATCTGCTTTTCAGGAATACCCATCACGTTGATGCAGTATTCCTTAAATACCCGTGCATCGTTAATGGCAAAATCTACATTAACCTCGTTGCTTAGGCCGGTTTGAAAAGAGCTGTAATCCTCGTTGCCAATAATTAACGCATAGGTATTTGGCTTAACAGTTTTATTTACCGGAATATCGATATCAACATCCGATTTTACCGCCTCTTTCACTGTTTTGAAGCAATTCTATTTGCTGAAGTACAGGTATATCCAGCTATAATCCTGCGTCTGTGACCGAGCTTCATTGGTAATAGCAAGCAACGCTATTGCCAATACAAACAGATACTTTCTCATTGGATTTCCGGGTTATGCTTTGTAAAAATAAAGCATTTTATTCCTCAACAATCATTTGGCTATGACATAATTTTATGGGTTCAATATATTTCTAACTTATTTCTCAGGTAAAAATAAAAGGTAGCGGAATATTTTTTTGGGGCGTGTAAATTCTGCTATGGGCAGGCTTTGATCTATCTCGTTGAATTACTTTTCATCTCCTCCAGCATCTTAATTATTTTATCCAATTTTTCTATTTCAATGTTGTCCAGCTTCAATGTGAGCGCTTCTATCTCCAACTTTGCATCAACATTGGTCTTATAATCGGATAGCGCTTGAGCCCTGTCACGGTCATTTTGTCTAGAAAGCCACAGCAAAGTAAAGTTGGACTGGTTCACATAAAAAAGGAGTAGCAAAGGCTGCCGTATTTACATGCAGTCCTTGCTACTTCCTCAGGGTTCTACCCCTATTCAATAACAAATGGCGCTCCTACTTTGCCTCCGATTTTATGTAGTCGGGATCCATATCGGGTGTGCGGAGGCCTGCCACCTCATCGGCCATAAGAATAAATACATTCCAGCATAGCCCTCTTGTAGATGGCCACCAGCTTGCGATTGTAGTCCATTTGGTTGGGATAAACTCCTTGCTAAATGGCCATTGGGGATTGAGATAGATCTCTGCCCAAATTCGGTTTTCCATCAGCATGGGTGCCTTTTTCCAACCGTGTTTTAGGCCCACCACGTAGGCACAATATTCGGCCCGAAACCAGCTGCCACCATTGTAGTAAACCCCATCGCGCTGACCGTTGGCATAATTTTCCTCACCAAACTTTCCAAATGGTTGATAATCGGGAGAGAGGTAGGAGTACCCAGGTGCACTCTTTATCAATCTTACACAGATGGGTGCTGTAGTGCCATATTCCGGGTGCGGAGAGTTTGGCACCTTATTGAGTACGGGAATTTGATCCAGATGATTTTTCACCATTTCATCGGTCAGCATTGGCCTATTAAATAGCCATAGCGAGAAAAATTCAGGCTCCAGATCGGTAAGGGAAATAATGTCGGGATACTCCCTGTCGAAAAGCATGTGCTTTCGTATGGGATCATAAAAGTTTCGATATGCCGCCTCGGCTTTTTCGATATGGGCCTCTGTAATGTTAAATCCCAGCTCCTTAATCGTTCGTAATGCAATGGCCAGCATTCCTTGGTTAAGGCCAAGCCTATCCGTTTTAGGGTTGTAGTCCACAATATCAACCTGACCCAAGCAAAAATGTGACTTGCATATTCCATCTCCATTGGGATCAAACTCCTTGAGCACATAGTCAACGGCTCTCTTGATTTTCTCCTGCGGAAGCACTACGCCAAAGCGACGCTTATTCATCATTGCCCAGATAAGCCATTCAATGGTTGCTTCGTTGTCCTTAGCCTCCACCGATCCCATGAGCGGAGTTATAATGGTGCCAATGCCGCCTTGGGGCGTTTGTGTTCTGCCCCATTGAGCCCATATAGCCATGTTCAAATCTTTGTTGTACGATGCAATCGTGGAAAAGAATGAATCCCGGTTATACATATCGGGAGCATAGTTCATGTTGGGCACATTAAACGGGGTAAAGTCTTTTGTATCGGTAACCCAGGTGAGCATGTTGAAGTTGGCATACAGCATCTTTTCAATCAACGCCCCCTTAAACCCTTTTCCCTCGGCTAACCTCGACTGGGATGAGATTATAAACTGCTGGTGCGACACCCACGGTTCCACAAAAATATAGGTGGTTTTTACCGCCTTTTCACCAATTTGAAGCACGTTGTAAGGCTCACTCTGAGGGTGATTCTCCACAAACTTCAAATCCTTTATTTGGAGCATGCACTCTTTTCCCGATTGCGTACCAATGAACACCAATACACTATCCTTTTCAATATAGGGCACGAGTATGCTTCCCTTAAAGAGCGTCCATCCATTCTCCTCTGCAGGAAAGTTGTCGATGTACTTAACTCCATCTTCCAACTCAACAGTTCGTTGACCATTTTTAATTCTAAACAGCTTCAGGGCCACGCCAGCATTTCCTTTACACAAAAACGAAATGGTATATATCCTCTGATCTTTGAAGGGGGCAATAAAATCGATTCCCGCTCTACCTCCCGGATGGCCTTCAATAGTGATAAGCCCATCTTTTCTAGTTATCTCAGCATTGCCCTCCTTCTGATAGATGGCATCTGGTATTAACTCGGTATCTACACCAGCGTCGAGGTTATACATCTCGCCAAAGGTCTGCCTTATGTATTGGTTATTTTCGTTTCTTTCGGGTTGCGTTGCAACAGAAAACAGGTTTGGATCGGGCAATCGGCGCATACCCACAAACCCACCACCACGTCCGCTAAATCGGCGACGTGTATTGCGTGTAAACTGATTCTTATAACCGGCATCGGTTAGGAAACCTACCACGCTATTGCTGGGCGTAATAAAGCCCACCGCAGGATACATTTCGTGAACAAAGCCACCGGGGAAATTATCATGTTCGAAGGTTACAAAACGCTTTGGCTTTTCTGCAGGATGAGCGGTTTCTCGCAAAATATAGTACATCCCCGGCATGGAGGGCTGGAACAGTTCCACTGTCTTTTTTATAATATTTGCATTTACCACCTCATAGGTTATCAAAACCAACAAGTTGGCATCAAAATCTTTTAGGTAAGTATCTCTTGTTAAGGTTATACTCTTTTCATTTCCATTCCATTTCTGGCCGGTCCAATGCGGCAATTCTGCAACTGTACTTAAGTCGAGATTAAACATTTGTAGAGAGAACTCCTCCGTATTGGTCACTACCAATTGACTGCCATTGTATATATCGACACGATAACCTGCCGTTTCATCACCGGCAACTTTAAGGGATAGCTGCTGACTGAATCCAGATGAAGAGCAAAATAAAAAGGTCAAAAAAAGGAGTAAAACTGGCAGCCTATATTTTTGAAGTAACATAAAACAGGAGTTAAATTGTACTTTAAAATCTTTAATATTTTAGCTATTGAATAACAATTTTACGGTTAATCAACCGGCCATCAGCAAGCATTATTCTTAACATATAGATACCAGAGCAGGTATTAGGAATTCCAAGTTGAATACCAGAGCTTTCGACGTTAATACGACAGCCGGAAACCTCTCGCCCATCCATGGTAAACAGCGAAACCCGAGTTGCTTGTGCTATGCCTGTAAATTCAACATTTACCACATCTATTGCAGGGTTGGGAAAAATACGTGCAACCAGCTCGTTGTCGGCAATGCCGCTGGACAAATCCCATTCGGTTTTTAACTTTTCAACTTGGGATACCGAAATCTCCCTATCCCATAGCTTTACCTCATCTACGCTTCCAAGGAGGTTGTAGAGCGTTTCAACGTTATTCATGCGTCCAATGGTAATGGGCACGGTTGAGGGTTGAAGGGCTCCAGAAAAGGCTTTAAAGGTATCCAAAACACCATCCAGATAAAGTTCCATGGAGTATCCGGTATATTGAACGCATACATGGTAATATCGATTGAGTACAATTGGTGCAGAGCCATCGAGATCGGTCACACCGTTGCTCGTTTTTACTGTCCAACGTAGCACGCCATCGGGAGTAATGGATAGTTTATAGCGCTGCTGCCATGAGCCGTGTGAAATGATAAACCGTTCGGAACCGAGCTGATCGCATTTCACCCAGCAGCTGAGGGTCACCGCATCAGAAAAATTGAGGTCAGGGTCATTATTGGTATAGATGATATTTTGCCCCGAGGTAAATCGATATGCCAACGATGCCATTCCACGGGGATCTATTGTTTTAGTTGCTCCAACCACCGTGGCATTGAAACGATCGGATATCGCATTAAGAGTGTTCGAATCGAAAGGGTACCAAATAAGCGGTGTTTGATCGGCGATACTAGGGTCTTTTACTAATGCTCCTGTGGATACTGTGGTGGAAAGTTGATCCTGATTAGTTACAGTTACGGTAATATTGCCCACGACAGGAGTTAAAGGTGCCTGCCAAGTAACGGAACTTCCGGTGGTTTGATTCAGCGTGCCAACAGAGGCGCTCCATGCATACTGAAGCGTTTCACCCAGTGCTGGAGTAACAAGTGCAGTAAAGGTGCATTCGTCGCCAATATTGGTGAATTTTGAACTCGATTGGATACCGGTAACTGCCGGAGGAGTTGGTATGTGATCCACAATCGAAAGATGGAGCGTATCCACTGCAGTTTGGCTATTGGCGGTAATTATACACTTGAGAACCAATTGAGATGGAGTTGCAGGTGCGGTAAGCTGAACCTGCGATTGGGTTTGGCCACTAATTGGCACGTCATTAAGCAACCACTCAAATTGCACCGCATCGCCAACATTTATATTGCCCGGTGTGCAATATACCGTGTAGGTTGTATTCGTGGTAATGGGGTTATGATCGGTGGTTAGGGCTTTTACACGAAGGGTCGCTGTATATGCATATTGGTAGTGATAGTCGAGAATATCGGTGCCGGCATATAGCCTTCCATCGCGTGCATCCGGCGTGATCGACGATGAAAAAAGCCGTATCAGCCTTACCTCTCCCGCGGGAACAGTAACCTGGATAGATCCTATTGCGCTTGAGGAAAGAATGGTTTCGGTAATGGCATCGTATACCCCAAAGGTTCCAGATGGAAGCGCAACATCAACCTGCTGACTGGTCGTAGTTGGGTTAAAGTAGAGGTATGAAACCAAATTGTTTTCCCCGTAAAAATCGGTTTTATTGAGGTCGATCTGAAGAATTTGAGGAATATTGGTCGATTTTACCACCGAAGCAAGATACCCAACACTGGAACCGCTGTAGAGCGAAAGATTTGTGGCTGCCCATCCACCGCCCATTGCATCACCCGTGGCAAATGGAGTTTTCCCTGACAATACCTGTTTCATTGATTCATGAGGAATACAGGCAGTTGGGTCGTTGGTGGAAGCCCATGTGTAGGAATCCTGATTGTTTTGAGGAAGCGCATTCCAGTAGAACAAACGGCTAGCGTTGGTAACATTCAGAAGCCATTTGGCAATAGCGCGGGCGTAGCGCTTATCGTATTTGGGTAATGGAGCAAGTGCGGCGGCCTGTTGAAAGCCATTCATCACAAAGGCATAGTCGTTACCAGCATCGTTGGCCTCACCAATTAGGCCCGAAACGTCGTAGCCACCCCATGTTCCAACTATTGCACCCCAACCTCTCAAATCGCCCCTATTGAAGCACCAATCGAGCAATGTTTGCATGGGGTAACTAGTTCCCTCTACTGCGTTCATCCTAGCAGCAGTAACCGTTCCATAGGACAGTTGAAGCTCATAGGCTGGGTTCGATCCAAAGGTGGTTAAAAAGTCCATAGCCTGCTGAGCACCATCAAAATACTTCCGATTTCCAGTTTGGAGGTAGGCATTGTAGAGCAGCCACGAAATACTTCCAGCCGTTTCGGGCTCAGGAACGCTTGTGCTCAAGGGTAAACCTGTTACAAGGTTAAAGGCACGGTAGTTCATATTTGGAGCGGTCCACGGAGTGCTGCTACCACCCAGCTGGGTAACACAGCCTAGCCATCGATCAGCGATGGTGGTAAACTGACTGTTGAATTCAGGTGCAGCGTTGGGGTATAGCGATCTCAGCTGATAAAAGTAAACGTTGGGCATTACATCGTACCACCAATCATCGCCCGAAACAGTTGAGTAGCTGTTGAGATATACATTCTGGCCATTTTTAAGGTTGAAGAAATCCTTGGTCTTGGCCACCCAATTCACCCCGTTCTGATTACTTTTATCGACACCAACTAGGCTTGCGCCAACAATTGCCGGCAATATGTTTATGGCCTCCGCTTGATTCGAATGGTCAACCGAACCCACGTAGCTATCGAGAAAGAGTGGCGTATTATCGGCATAGTTAAATAGCCCTTGAGTGCCGATACTTACCAGCGGCAAATATTGCCCTGCTTTAGTAAGGTCGAATACGTAGGTGTCGTAATTTTGTGCCACGGTGCTCCAATCCCTAATTTGAAGCGGTGCGGGTAAATCGGGCATTGAATTGATGCGGGAAATAGTTAGCTGCCCTGTTTGAGCAAAAGCCGAAAAGGATAGAACAAAAGCGGCTATATTTAGAAGTAAACGTTTCATCGAGCAAGAAATTAGGTTAATAATACGGTGCAGTAATCATTGCAACACCATTGGTTTATTTAAACCATTTTCATCTATTGCCTATAAATCAAAAAACCATTTGATTCAAGTTCGTTACTGCCCAGGAGTATTTTTGCATTTGATGGTATTTCTATGTTCGTTTTCTTTCCAAAGTTAACAACTACTGTCACTTTAGCTCCAGCATAAGTGCGGGTAAACAGTATCATGTCGTCGATATGCTCAAGACGTTCGTAGTTCCCAAGCTGAAGGGCTGGCTCACTATTTCTCATAGTTATCAATTTTTTGTAGGTGCTCAAAATGGATTCGTTTTGTTGCAAACACTCCTGAACATTAACATTTTTGTAGTCTTCTTGAACTTTTATCCAGGGTTCGCCCATCGAAAAACCCGCATTGCGAGTTGTATCCCACTGCATTGGGCTGCGTGATTTATCGCGGTTGTACTTGTTGCCTTCTACAAGAGCTTCTGTTGGTGTCATTCCATTGTGAAGAGCCATTAAATAGTGAGTTTTTCCCTGAATGTCAACCATTTCAGCATAAGTATTGGCCACAATGTTTTGCATTCCAATCTCTTCGCCATAGTAAACAAAAGGGACGCCTCGCGCAGTAAGCATAAGGGCGGCAAGGGCCTTTGCTCTTTCGGGATTACCATCGGCAAGTCGGTTCATCAGCCTTGGCATATCGTGGCTACCAAAAAATAGAGTAGGATAATCGCTCATGCTTTTCTCCATATTCTGCAGCTCGCTAAAAATTCGGTCAACGGAAAATTTTGGAATGCTTCCAAAGTTAAAGTTGAAAACAACATCCAATAGGTTTGGAGTTTGATACTGACTAAGCACATCTAGCTTGTCGCTACCAATTTCACCAACCACAAAGCGGTTGGGATATTCGTTAATGGTAGCTTTAATAGTTTGAATGGACTTTTTCACACTCGGCTGATTAATGTCGAAAATATGCTCCTGATTTCCATCCTTTACCGGATTGTCAGCCAAAACCCCATCCGTAGTGAGGAAGTTTATTACATCCAACCTGAAGCCATCAACGCCAAGGTTGAGCCAGTAGCGAAGTACCTTCTGAATCTCAGTCACCACCTTTGGGTTCGACCAATTAAGATCGGCCATCCTTACGTCAAACTTGTGGTAATAGTATTGGTTGGTGAGGCTGTCGAGCTTCCATGCGCCTCCGCCAAAAAATGATTCCCAGTTATTGGGTTTATCACGCCAAATATAGTAATCGCGGTAGGGACTGTCTTTGGATTTACGCGACTCTTGAAACCAGCGGCAGTCGGTGGAGGTGTGGTTCACCACCATATCCATAATTACCTTGATTCCTCTCTTGTGGGCAGCATTCAGAAATATTTTGAAATCGTTAAGAGTGCCATAAATTGAATCAAGCTGATAGTAGTCGGCCACATCATAGCCGTTATCCACTTTTGGCGATTTAAGAAATGGGGTAAGCCAAATCCCTTTAACACCTAGCGACTGCAGGTAATCAAGCCTCGCAGTCATTCCCGTAAAATCGCTATATCCATTGCCATCGCTATCCTGATAGGAGGGCATGTAAATCTGGTAAAAAACTGATTCGCGCCACCATTGATCCGGAGTTGATCGCTGCACACGTTGAGCCGAAGCAGCTAAAGAGCTGAATAATAGCATGTATATTAGGATATTGCGAACCATAGTATGCGTATAATGGTGATCCTATGCCTAAAACAATAATGATATTAGTATTCAACCAATGTTTCCGAGAAGTCAAATAAAAGGAAAGGCTCAATATCCTTCCAAATGTGATGCAGAAAGAATTGAGCCTAACCCATTAACCTAACAAATAAACCTAAGCACCTAATTACGGTTTTTCGTCATTGTACAGCTTCGAAACTTGTCCATCAGTCAGAGCAATGCTATAGATTCTTAATTCATCGATAGCTCCCATGAAGTAGCCAAGGTTATCAACAGTGGTCCAATCCATGAAATTGGCAGCAATTTCAGCATCAGTTGCCACACAACCAATAATAAATGGCTGAGGTGAAGGAGATAGAGTTGTGGTGAGTGGAGCAAGACCCTTGTTGGCCTCTGTCCACGTTTTTGTGAGGGTACCATCAACATATATCTTCATCTCTAAGGTTGTGCTATTCAACGTAACAACTATGTGATTCCACACATCCTTTTTAATGGAGTTGTCCGTTTCGTTGTCGGCATTAATATTCGCCCCCCCTGTTGTTAGGTAAGTAAAGAAAGGCTTTCCGCCACCTTGTGTCTGCAGTTTATATCCATTCCAGTAGTTCTGTGAAATGATATAGTTGTTCTCATAAATAGAGTCAGGCTTAACCCAAACGGAGATAGTTAAATCGGTAGGTAGAAAATCCGATGTATAAGGAACTTCTAGGTGAGCACCCTTATCAACATGGATAGCATATCCACCCTTTACTCCAGCTACCCATGAAGGCATTTGAGCTGCTGAGCCAAAAAAAGTAGCGTCTCCCAAGGTGAAAGTTCCCACGTGCTGAGCGGTTGAGAAACCAGTTGCTGTAGTACCAGTTCCTTCGTCGAAGTGCCAGCCAGCTTTTAAGTACATGGCGTCGTCAACATAGCCATAAGCTGCAGCATTAAAGGTAGCCATGGCTTCGGTAAGCTGTGTAACAAGGTTATTAATTTGAGTCTGTGTAAGATTAGTTGCAGCAGCGGCAGTTTTAACGGTTTGTAATGTTGTTGTAAAATTGTCGATTGCAGCTTGAGGATAATCGTTAGGGCTTGCAGCAGCAACAAGCGCATCGGCTTGGGCAATTAACGCAGTAAGCGCTGTTTTGTCTCCCGCAACCACAGAAGTACTGTCGTCCTTCGAGCACGATCCAAGGACCAATGCTGCACCAACAACGAACATAAGCATCATTGTTGGGAACTTCTTCAAATTTGTCATTTTCATAACGTTTAGATTTAAAGGGTGAATAAAATAGGTGAACTTAATTTGTACTTTACTTACTTATATTTTCATTGGCATCAATCTCCGCCTGTGGAATTGAGAGATACCGTTTGGTTTCGTATTTAAAATCGGAACCAAGCGCAGCCTCAGCCACCGTTTTTCCCCAACGCATTAGGTCAAAATAGCGGTGAAACTCCTGTGCCAGCTCAACCCTACGCTCATGCTGGATGGCAATTCGGAGTTGACCCTGATTTGAGGTGGTGATGTCGTTTAGCAGATCGGTTGGTGGTGTTCCGTTAAAGCTGGCCAAGGCTCTATTTCTTACCTTATTGAGATTTACTTTAGCGGAGTCGGCGTTGCCAACTTCGTTGAATGCTTCGGCCTTCATCAACAGGAGATCGGCATACCGGAAGTAGATATAGTTGAGGCCACCATCACCCTTCATACCCGCCGAAACTTGGGAAAGTGGCTGCTGGTGCTTTTTGGTAAGATAACCGGTAGCCGGTGACCACGATGCGCTATAAATATCGCCATCCAACCACGGTTGACCATCGCGACCAATGGATGCATCCAAGCGAGGATCAACGTCACCAGTGGAAGTACTTACCTCAAAGGCATCCACCAAACTTTGGGTTGGAGCATCGAAGTAATATCCTCCGTCTACGGAAGGGGCAAACCATTGGTTTAATTCACTCCCTTCACCAGCAGGAATTTGGCCAGAGAGATGCTGAATCTCAAAAATTGATTCGCTGCTGTTTTCGTATGCCAGCTTAAAGTTATCGGCATAGCTTGGCAAGAGGTGATAAATACCAAGTGCCTCAACCTGATGAAAATATCCAATGGCAGCATCCCAATTCTGTTGATACAAGTTTACCTTTCCAAGCATAGCGAGAGCCGCACCGCGGGTTACTCTACCTACATCTGAGGAGGTATATGAAACAGGTAATACCATTGCTGCGTCCGATAGATCGGTCTTAATTTGAGCATAAATATCGGACACATCGCTCAACGGAACATGAATGGCCGTTTGGGTAGTTGGAGGAAGCAACTTTAGGGGTACCCGTCCAAAAACATTTACTAGGTTAAAATAACTATAGGCTCTAATGAACTTAGCTTCTCCAATTATTCTACTTTTTAAACCATCATCCATGGTCACGGCAGGTACATAGGCAATTACATTATTGGCACGAGTAATGGCTTCGTAGGCAAAACTCCAGTAATTACTTATAATGCCATTGTTTGAATTTGCATTAAACTCATCAATAAAGGTAATCTCCGCCTGATCGCCAGGGTTCCCCCCCTTTACGGCATCGTCGGAAGCCACGTCACCAAAAACCCAAATATCATTATTAGATGAAGTAAACGTAATGGCCTGATAAGCACCATTTATGGCCTGAAGTGCCTGTTGGTCGTTTTGGTAAAAGGTTTCTGAGGTAAATTGACCTTTAAGATCTTCCGTTAAAAAATCGGTACAGCCGCTGAGTATTACCACTGATAGAGACGATAAAACGAATGTTTTACGGCATTTAAACCAGCAGTTAGCCTCGCTAAGCACACTTTTTAACTGGTGACGAACTGCACCTGAATTAATTCTATAGTTCCATTTCATAATCCAATGTCATTAAAATGTGAGATCTAGTCCAAACATTATAGTCCTAGCCGATGGATAAGTTCCCCAATCGATACCATTAGCTCCATCTCCTTCGCCTTGAGAGTTATTGCTTACGGTCATTTCTGGGTCAAGGCCCGAATACTTTGTGAAGGTGAGCAGATTACTTCCTGATACATAAACACGTGCCGACGACAACCCAACCACCTTAAGAATTTTGGGTGCGACAGTATAACCCAACTGTAAGTTTTTCAAGCGGAGGTAAGAGCCATCCTCAAGAAAACGGGATGAGGGCATGGCGTTATTCGCCTTGGCACTCCACGAAGCTCTTGGCTGCGTATTCGACGTGCCCTCCCCTGTCCATCGTTGATCAAAATAGCGTTGGGTTACAGGAAATCCACGGTAGAATCCTTCAATATCTTGGTTTATCTGTGAATAAATTTTACTGCCATAGGTACCCTGCAAGAAGAGACTCACATCAAAATTTTTATAGTGAGCAGCAAGGTTAACCCCAAAGGTCATTTTTGGGATGGCACTACCTAAATCTACCCTATCCTTATTATCAATACGTCCATCCTCGTTTTGATCTTTAAATTTCACATCGCCCGGTCTAATGTTATTTCCCTGATATGCAGAGAGCAATACTTCGGATGCATTTTGAAAAATGCCATCCATCTGGAGCAAATAAAAGGAGCCAATTTGCTGACCCTCAACTATCCTAGTTGCATCAATTCCTGATTCAACACGGCCTTTTGTACTAATTGCATCCACCTTAAAAACTTCGTTATGCATGAAAGCAACATTTACATTAGTAGAAAATCCCCAATCTCGCTTTGAATGTCGATAGGACGCTTCCAATTCGAGTCCAGAATTTAATACCGATCCATTGTTAATCCATGGTGCCTCCTCATAGCCAACCGATGGTGGGTTGGAGGCACGAACTAGCATATGCTGCGTTATTTTGTAGTAGTAATCAACTGAAAACGCAAAGGCACCACCCCAAAGTTCAGCATCCAAACCTCCGTTATACTGGTAACTCGTCTCCCACTTCAGATTCGTATTACCAAGGTCCGATTGTGCGTATCCGCTATTGGATATCCCTCCGAATGGATAGTTATAATTTGCAGACATCTTACCAACATTGGCATACGGTGTAATGTCTTGGTTTCCAACCGCGCCATAACCTGCACGAAGTTTAAGATTGCTAAGCCAGGAAATATCCTTAAAAAGAACCTCCTGTTTAAGAGCCCAACCGGCAGATAACGAGTAGAAGGTTCCCCACTTGTTATCCTTAATAAACTTTGATGAACCATCTCTTCGTAAGGTTCCAGAGAAGAAATACCTTTGTTTGTAATTATAATTTACTCTTCCGAAAAACGAGGCCAAAGTATAGGCTGATGTGAATTGGTGGTCAGACATATTTCCAACGCCAACTCCATTTCCTAAGAAAACGACATCACTCTGTTGTATTGGAAAATTTCTATCGCTAGCATTGAAGCCTCCATCACTATTCTTAATGGCTTCAAAACCCACCATTGCCGAAAATGTATGTGAATCTCCAAATGTGGTTTCATAATTGAAGAAATTATTCATGGTTATGTTAGCAATTCGTTCATTACCAACATCTAAACTATTCACATTATTTATGCGATCAAAGGTTCCCCATGAAGCATTAAAACGGCGGGTATTGGTGGTGCGATAATCGATTCCAATGTTGGTGGTAAATAGGAGGCTTTTGGTTATTTTGGCTTTAAAGAATGCTGTACCTAAAAAGGTATCATCTTTTCGATTATTATCGTTATATGCCTCCATCCCAATGGGATTATAGCCATCACCAAGGAAGGAATCATAAATCTGAGCCCCAAAATAAGCAGATGGTTTATCCACAAAAGTTCCATCCGGGAACCTGACTGGGATAGCGGGGTTTCGAAAGAAGGCATATCTTACTACACTACCACCATTGCCACCTGCACCATCGCCTGAACTTCCAATTATATCGTTGCTCGAAAGTCCTGCAAGCATACTTAGGCCAACGGTAATTCTTTTATTGACTTCGGTATTCAAATTAAGTTTGACCGTTCCTCGAGTATAGTCGGTGCTCTTTATAATACCCTTCTGATTAAAATAAGAGGTTGAAATCATATAGTTGGTCGTTTCATTTCCACCTGAAATGGAGAGTTCATGGGAATTGATTGGTGCTTTTTGAAACAGTTCTTTCACATAGTTTACATTAGCAAAATTTGCAGCAGCGGAAGAAGTTATAAGCTGCCGCTGTAAACCTGTTGGTAGAAATGCATTGTCGTTCGTAGCGGCCTCATTATAAATGGTAATATAGTCAGTGGTATTTACCATTTTAGTGAGTCGACCTACCTGCTGAAAACCTGTTTGTCCATGATAGGTAACCTTGGCTTTGCCTTTTTCTCCTTTTTTGGTAGTTATTAGAACTACTCCATTATTGGCGCGAGAGCCATAAATTGCTGCGGACGATGCGTCTTTAAGTACAGAAATATTTTCGATATCACCGGGTGATATAGTATTGAGAGCATCGGACATTGCAATACCATCTACAATATAAAGTGGATCATTGCCTGAGTTGATGGAGCCAATACCACGAATACGCACTGATACTCCCTCGCCAGGAGCACCCGTAGTTTGTGTAACCTCAACCCCTGCAACCCTACCTTGCAAAGCCTGAGCGACCCCCGCTACTGGCAATTTATTAAGATCATTACTACTAACTTTGCTTACGGCACCCAGCACATCGCGCCTTTTAGCCGATCCATAGCCAATCACCACCAGCTCATCCATCATAACTTGGCTTTGGTTAAGCTTTACATCTATCGCTGTGCGGTTACCTATAACTTCCTCAACGGAGGTATATCCCATATAGGAATATACAAGTACCGATTTGGAATTTAGCTGCTCCGATACCAGATGGTATTTACCATCGAGATCTGTAATAGTACCCGTTGTGGTTCCCTTAATTTGAACCGTCACGCTTATCAGGGTTTCTCCTGTTTTGGCATCGGTTACTGTTCCTTCCACCGACTGTTGTGCAAACAACGTTACGGAAAGTGAAAGGAGCATCACAAGAAATACCAGTCTTTTCATAGTTTAGGTTATTGAATGATTTCACAATTCTGCTACTGCTCAAATTATTTATAGGCAATTACAACATCGCCAGCCGTAATTCTCGTCCCATCGTTCCTTAAAATTGTACCGGCAGGAAGAACCACAATTAGCGATGCTTGGTTGGCAGGTAGCACAATGCTTACCTGTCCGTCAACACCATTAGCCATGTATTTCTTCGAAATAATATCGAACAAATCAACGCTGGCGCTTGAGGTATAGGTCACGGTTTTAACTTCGCTGTATGGATTATAGTAGAGGAACACCGGATATTTGTTTACCCCGTAAAAATCGGTGGCATTACAATCGAGGGCCAGTATTCCATCAACATCGGTTTTATGAACAATTGCCCCAAACACACCAACAATAGAGGTGCTGTAAACGCTGAACATCGACTCCTTGGGTTGACCAGTAACCCACTTTGGTCCATCGCCAATGGATACAGGAGAAATGCCCTTAAGTATGGGTTTACCGTAATCATCCATTTTGCGTAGACCTTCGTACCCAATTATGCCGTGAGTAATATTTTTCATTTCAGGCAACCACTGATGAGCATTGTCAACCTGATCGGGATAAAAGAGGCGTGAGGCATTTACCGCATTTAGCATATACTTGCCTATGGCCGTTGCATACTGTGGTTCGTATTTTACCATGGGAACTAAAGGCCAAGCCATGGCTACGGAATTCATAAAAAATCCATAGCCACCACCATCGGTAATGCTACCCACGAGGCCATCGACATCGTAATCGCCCCATTTTTCGGCAATAACACCCCACCCGTAACGGGCATTCTTATCTTGGCAACCATCAAACGTCCAGTTTAGCAGCTTGGTAACATCGTAATGGGTTCCTTGCTCCGCATTGAGTCTTGCAGCGGTATAGGCTCCAAATGGTAAGAGAATTTCATAAAAGCGACTCTCCTTCTGGTTAAGTAAGGCTTCCGTTGCACTTTTAGCTGCCTTGAGGTAGCGCTTATCACCAAATTTTTGATAGGCCGAATAGAGTACCCAGGCATGACCCCCAGCAGCATCCTGCTGCCATGGAACCTTGCTGCTCATTCCTTTCATTTGGGCATAATCGAAAAAGGAGTAGCTATAGTTACCGTTCAAAACGGAGTCGGCACGATAAAATTGGTCTGCAACGCTTTGAAGGATAAAATCGGTGTTGTTAACCTTTGGATAGAGGGCTGCCACCGCGTAATATAACACGTTGGGATAAACATCATACCACCAATCACGTCCATAACCGCCACCAGCCATGGCAACTGTTGGATTGGTATTGTTCATAACGATGTTCCACTTCGTGTCGCTGTTGAAGTAGTTTTGCACCATCTTCACAAAGTTAAATCCATGATTATTCGTTTCATCGATCCCCATAAGCCCCGTGCTTATCAACGAGCTCAGCGATGTTAGTGCCTCATGAAACTCCCCATTGTTTTTCTTTGGTCCTTGGCGTACATCACCAAGCACAGTATAAAGCCCGAAAGTAACCTGGTTGATGTTCCTTCGAGAGCTATCGAGCCAAATGAGTGAACCGTAGGAATCCTTATTATTCAAGTTGAAAATAATGCTATCGAACTGCATCGTTTTCATCCTCCAGTCGATTATATTCAATGGCTGTGGGATATCCGGCATCTGATCGATGCGAACGATGGACGTTTGAACTACAGGCTCTCCCTTCTGTGCATTACAGGAATAAAAGCCAGTAAACAGTGTAAAAACAACTATAATGAAAACAGACTTTTTCATTTCTCTCTAGAATAAGAATCCTTCATAATATTTTTTGCAAGCGGTATCGACAGCATCTGAATGAGTGCAACAATCACAAGCGAATACCTTAGAGCAAAATCCTTGGAGACATAAAAAGCTAAACCAATGAATAGGACAAGCCCAAAGAATCGACCCACATAAAGTCCAAACTCATGGTTGAATATGTATGCGTATTTGCTACGATTCTCCTTTACCGACAAAATATCTATTACCTGCATCTGAATTGGGAAGTAAGCAATATCGTGTAACGGCATAAAAAGAACTTTACATAGAACAAAAACAATAACCCCTACTGCCGAAAAAAGTAATTGGTTAGTTAGAGCACCTATAAAGAAAACTGTCATGCCAGCCGCAAAGATGTAGATTCGATGTTTGGGTTTTGTAGTTCTTCCCAGAAAATAGAGAATAAAAGCGGTTAGTATTCCGCTTACACTTTGAATGGTACCCAACGTAGCCTCATTGCCGACCAAAGTCATGATTAGAATGGCGGGAGCCGTAACCAGATACCCCTGAACCATCCCCTTTAGAGAAGCAAGAACCAGCATCTTCTTCCATAACCTGTCGAAGTGCAGGTAAAGAAACTTCTTCTGCTTAGGATTTCGAAATGTATGCTGATGAATTACAATGCTGGCCAATATAGTGAGCACAAGAACCACTGCTGTAACAACCTTATAGGCACCCACAATGTTGCCACCAAACCAGCCTTGCATGGTGCTTCGTATCAGGAACCAACCAACTACAGCAGGCACAACAATAAATGTTAAGGTGTAGAAGAATGTCTCCACACCGTAGTAGTAGTTTCTGTTTGCATCGTTGGTGGTATCGAGTGTCAAAAAATCGCGATTGGCCCAGAAGAAACCGAATGAAGCACCCATGATAAATCCTGCTATGGATACCCCAACCATGTTTATACTGCTGAGTGTCATCATAAAAATCATGGAAGCACCACTTAGCAGCATGCCAAAGCTGTATAGATGTGATATTTTTATCTTATTCAGCAGAAATCCATTAATAAGGAAAGTAAAGGGGATTCCTGTATAAACGCAAAGTTGATAAACAGCAACCATTGATGGGTCGTTGGAGCTCCTCATAATATAAGCACCAACAAAAATATCAATAACAGGTATTACAAATGCATAAATCATATTGGTAATAAGCACAAGGCGCATATCCTGAGGCATGGACATGAAAAACCGGAACTCTGTCATTATTTTATTCTTCATACAATAGCTATTAGCAAAATTGATTATTCGATTTAATTTCGTTGTGCTTGCTTTACTCTATCAATGTTTTCAATATTTTCTTTATCGAAAACTTGGCGCCACAAATCACTTCATCGCTTGCACCGTAATACATATAAATGTCATCGCCTTTAACATAGTGCCCATTAGTAAATACCACATTCCCAAAGAAACCGGTCTGTTCGTAGGCTTCAATTGGCTCCATAATAGGGTCAATACTCCTAGCAAGAACCTTGGAAGGATCGTTAATATCTAGTAATAGGGCACCTAAGCAGTAACGGTTGTCGCTGTTAGCACCGTGATAAATTTCGAGCCATCCCCTTCCCGTTCTGATAGGTGGTGCGCCTGCTCCAACCCGTTTTGAATCCCACATGCCGGGGCGCGTGGTAGCAATGCACTTATGATGTCCCCAGTGAATTAAATCAGGTGATTCTGCAAGCCAAATATAGTTTCCACCAAGTTCAGGACTGCTGGGGCGATGCAGGGCAAAATAGAGCCCATTGATCTTTTCCTCAAAAATGGCACAGTCCTTATTATGGGGTGGAAAAATCATTCCTTCACGGCTGAAATTCTTCCAATCCTTGGTTCGCATAAGCCCAACCCCAACTCCAAATTCCGATACCTCTGTATACGAAAGGCTATAGCCATCAGCCATGGTAGCCACGCGGCAATCCTCAACGCCAAAAGTTTCGAGCAATCCCTTGCCGAAGATGGATGGATAACCTTCCGGCTCATGGAATTTAATTCCATCCTCACTGCAAACCAGACGTAAATATGAGAGTGTAGTAAGGTAATCCTTCTTTTTATAGTTTATTATTCTAGGATCGGAGGTATCCAAATCTGGATCGTTTTTATCAAAACTTAGTATTTCAATTACTCCTTGACTATTATATACAGGAAAGCTGATTTTGCCATTAATTTGCTTGGGTCTTTCTGCAACCCGGAGCAAGAGCCATATCTTTCCATTAAATTGAAAAACGCCCGGGTTAAGCAAGCAAACTATCTCCATTCCCTCAATTCCTGATTTCAAATCAGCTGGACGAAGAAGCGGGTTTTGAGTGAATCGTTGTGCGATATCCATAGTAGTAAATCTTAACAAAAGCAAATTTACAATCGATTGCACAAAGGGGTGTCCGCTCTATTCCCAATCTTGTCCGGTATGGTGCAAAATGGCCGTATTTAAGATGTGTTTTACCAAAATCGAATACTATTTGCACAAAGAGAGCAATTTTGAAATTCAAAATGCAATCGTTTTCGGAGAGAAGCGAATATTTGCGGTGAGGGCTAAATGTCTACGTTAGGGAAAATAATAAAAAGAGGGAGTTACTCTCTATAAATGGTTTGAGAGCAAACTAGGCCCAGCCTAGCATCAAAACAGAAACGGAGCTATAGCATAAAACTTATAGCGGGAGATAGGTTTAACCACAACATATTCTTCCATTAAAGGCGCAATTGCACGTCACTTTCCAGTTGGTTTGGACCGATAATCTGATGGAGAACAACCATATGCACTGCTGAAGAGTTCATAGAAATGTGTTCGGCTAGCAAATCCCGTTTGGTTTATTACTTCGCTCACGGTCATGGTAGTAGATTTAAGCAATATGGCAGCTCTGCTTAAACGGCGCTGGTTAATAAGGTTATGAGGGGTAGTACCAAGCACCGATTTGGTTTTATTATAGAGCGAAGACTTGCTGATAGCGAACTTTTCGCAAAGCTTCTCCGATGAAAGAGCATCATCTTCGATGTTCTCATCAATATAGCTCAGCAACTTTTGAAAGAACGGATCAGGAATCTCCTTAACCAGTGCTGGGTTGTCATCGACCTTTCCAAATTGATTTCTTATACTAGCTCTAAGCTGAAGCAACTTTTCGATACGAACCTTTAAATGTTCAGGGTGGAAAGGCTTCGGGATATAAGAATCGGCACCAGCCTTCAATCCCACAATGCGATCCTCAATTTCAGCTTTAGCCGTAAGAAGAATCATAGGCAGGTGGCTAGTGTCAAAATTTTCACGAATCTTGCTACAAAACTCAATCCCATCCATTTCAGGCATCATCACGTCCGATACAACCAGGTCGGGCTTGTAGGATATAACTTTTTCATAAGCCTCAATGCCATTGGCGGCAAAGATGGTGTTATAATTAGCCTTTAAAAGATCGCTAAGCAACACCAGTATTTCCGGCTCATCATCAACCAGAAGGATGAGTGGCTTCCCCTCCAATAATTTTGGATTTCCAACAGGTTGATTAGGCTTAGCCTCATCGATAAATCCTATATCATTGTTTTCAAAATCCCCCTCCTTAGGCAACGCACCTACGGTTAACTCTTGCACATCGGGAAAGATGCAGGTAAACTTAGTCCCCTCACCCAGTCTACTTTCAAACGAAATGGTTCCCTTGAGAAGTTCAACCAACCCTTTTGTAACAGCAAGGCCAAGACCCGTTGATCGGTATCCTGGGAAACTCCCCTTACGCGTTGCCGACGATATTCCAAAAGGTTCAAAAACCTTTTGATTAAATTCCGGTTTGATTCCCACTCCACTATCTTCAATTTCCACCGTTAGTGATACCTCATCGCGTGAAATAGAAGCCGTAACAAATCCACCTTGTTTATTATATTTAATGGCGTTTGAAATAAGATTAGTAACAATTCGCTGAAACTTGTCAGCATCAGTATTAAAGGTAAGTTGGGGTTCAGAAGCGATGACTTTGCACTGAATATTCCGTTGCTGCACTAACAAATCGAAATCAGAAAACACTTCCCGGATAAGCTCCACCGGTTTACTAAGTTGAATATTTAGTTGCTCCTTCCCCTTTTCCAACTTTCGGAACTGCATAATTTCAAGCACCAATTTTTGTAGTTTGATGCTGTTGTTGTAAACTTTTAAAAGTCGAGGATTTACATTGGGATTTCGTGTATCTTCCAACATCGCATGTATGTGAGAAGTAATAAGGGTAAGTGGCGTTCTAAACTCATGGGCTACGTTTGTAAAAAATTCGATCTTATAACTTTGGAGCTCCTCCCCTTTTTTCTTTTCGAATTCCAGCAGTGCTGCCTCCTTCTTTCTGCTTTCGCGTTTGCGATATGCTCTTAATATGAAGTATTGTATTCCAATAATAATCAGGATATATCCAATGATTGCCCAAATAGTACGCCAAAATGGAGGTTTGATGGTAATCTCAACTTCTCGAATATTCTTCGACCAGTTACCGTTCTCATCGCTCACCCTAAGCTGTAAACGATAGGTTCCTGGTGCCAAATTGGAAAAGTTGATTGGCTGATTTTGTATATTGGTAATCCAGGTATCATCAAAGTTTATTAGGCGGTAAGATATACGATGGCGCTCCTGCCCCCAATATGCGAGGGGTACAACATAAAAGGTAAGAGAATTTTGATTGTAATTTAACCTCAAAGTTTTTTGGTAGTTTATGCGACTGGAAAGGATATCGTTTTTACCAATTTCCACCGGTAAATTTCGAATCAGCAGCTTATTGATGGCGATTGGAGGAAAATATGAGGTGAACTTAATCTTGTCTGTCTGAATAATATCCACCCCCATGGTACCTCCAACGTATAGCTTACCTGTTTTTTTATCAAAATAGGAAGCGCCATCGCTGTATTCAAAGTTAATTAGCCCATCGTTTGTATTGAAGCTCCATATATTCTTTCTACTAGGGTCAATTAAAGAAAGCCCTTCGTTAGTTGTTAACCATAACCCATCCTCGTTATCGAATTGCAATGTATGAATACTCGTATTGGAGAGATAGGACTGGGCATTTAGGGGATTCACGATCACAGAGTCGGATGAAATTGGTAGTAGGTTAAAGATGCCATTGCTGCTTCCCACCCATATATACCCTGTGGAGTTAGTCTTAAGTGAAAGAATATCGTCATTTTTTATTAACGACGGATGCGACGAAGTTGAATACTGAGCAATTACCCTTTTTGTTATTGTATTATAACGGTAAACCCCCAAGCCTCGAGTTCCAATCCAAATTGTTCCAGGCTTTTCTTCGGTAAGAGAATAAACTATTTGCTTTTGTTGACTTTGTGGCACAATACTCTTATCAAGAATAAGCTGTTCGCAACTAATTGGCGATAGATATCCTTTCTTGTTAACTTCGATCATAATTACACCAAATCCACTGGTTCCAAGGTAAATTCGTTGATCGCTGTCTTCCATTATTCTATACACAGATGCAAAATTCAAGGAGCTTGGACACCTATAGTCGCGCGGAAAATTCTTAATCGTCTTGTAATCTGGAGAAATAATATCAACCCCCGTTCCATCGGTACCAACCCACACAGACCCATCACTACGCTCAAGGAACGATAGTACCGAATTGTTGCTTAAGCCATCCTTCACCGATATTTCCCGAATATGTTTACCGTTGGCATCAAATACGTCAATACCACCTCCTTTTGTACCTATAAAAACATCATTTTTCTTTGTTACCAAAATACTCCTCACTATGGGATATGCCAGCTGATTGGAGGATAAACTCTTATTTGGAAATTCAGTTAACTTAAGAGTATACACTCCGTTACCATCCGTTCCAATCCACAGAATATCGGAGTTGGTTTCATCGATGCTTAATATTCGCGTAGCTATTGGATTGTGTATAAACTGATTTGGAAGGATATTTAATGCTTCAAAGTTACCGTTTAGCAAATTTAAGCTATAAATATTACCCTTTTCCGTTCCAACCCAAACACGTCCATTAGTGTTTGAATGGGCTACGGCTGTGATCAAATCGTTTGCAATTTTAAGGGGGTGAACCTCTTTTTCCTGAAGGTTAATCAACAGAGCAGCCCCGGCACGTTGAGTGATTAACATGTAAGGACTACCTTTAACTATTGCTGCAATTGTTGACAATATTGGTCCAGTTATGGGAAGCTGCATAATAGCATTGAGTCGATGGCCCGAAATTTTCATCAACATACCCTTTACGGTAATGCAGTATGCTTGATCTTCAACAAAATATATTCGCTGAACACTCAAGGCAGCCTTTTGTGACGCTCTATCAAAAGCTATTTTACTAAATTGACCTGTTTTGCTATCGAATCGAAAAATACCACGGCCCAACAGTGAGACGAGCGTACCATACCTATCCGAATGACAGATTGCAATATCGTTCTCATAGTTCATTTGCTCCGACTCCTTTGCAAAGAAGGAGGAAAACTGGTCATGAACATTGTCATACAATCCAATGCCCTTGTTAGTTAGAATCCAAATAGGACCAGAGGCAGTAGGAAGAAGTTCTCGAATAACATGGTTGTGAATGGAGTATGAATTACTTCCAGGCAGGTAGGTAATAATATTACTCCCATCGTATCGATCAAGGCCATTCCATGTTCCAAACCAAATGTAACCTTCCGAATCTTTCACAATTGTGTTCACAGCACTGTTCGAAAGGCCTTCTCTGCGTGAAATGGAATGGACCGTGGTTCTATATTCCGCACTGAGGGAGTGAGATAACAATATGAAGAATAAAAGATTAATAAATTTCCTCGCCATTGTTATTAACTAATAAGTAACCAATCCTTAGTTAGTAAATATAGAAAAATATGGTAACCGTGAAAACAGTAACCAAAAAGATATGGTAAATAAAAATATTTGAAGGAATGAACCCACCTAAGAATGAACTGGAAAAGAATAGAAGAGGTATTACTATTTACTTCACTATTGATTCCCTTCTAATTTTCTAGTAAAAATTATGTAGAAACAATAGAGCTACTCCTGCAACACATTCTTAATCAACTCAATTAAATGACTTTGCTTGATTGGCTTGGAAATGTAATCGTTACAACCTGCCGCAATGGACAACTCCCTATCGGTAACCATCCCAAAAGCTGTTTGCGCAAAGATGGTTACCTTTTTATTAAATTTCCGTATTTCTCTGGTAGCCTCGTACCCATCCATTACCGGCATTTTAATATCCATGAGAATGAGGTCGATATCAGAATGTTGTCGGCAAAGCTCAACTGCCTCAACCCCATTGGTTGCAAATAAGAGTTCATTTGCGTAAGGCTCTACTAGCTCCGAGAGCAGTATTGTCGAGGCTGAATCATCTTCAACAATGGCGATTTTCAACTTCTTGCATTTTATGCTTTCAGCTGCTTTAAAATCTTCAAAATCGACATTGGTTGCTTCGTTTTGGGTATTGCCTTCAAATGGAATAGTAAAATAGAAAATGGAGCCCAATCCAACCTCACTTTCCACCCATATCTGTCCACCCAGCATCTCCACATAGGCCTTGGAAATTGATAGCCCCAGTCCGGTCCCCTCATAGCTTCGGTTTAACGATTCACTTCCTTGCCGAAATCGCCCAAAAATAATACTCATATTTTCGAGAGGAATACCACCGCCGCTATCTTTGACGTAAAACTCTAAAAAACGCCCCCTCTGCTCATATCCCAATTCAATAGTTCCTTCGCTAGTAAACTTAATGGCATTTTTAACCAGATTGGTTAATATAGCATAAAGCTTTTCCTTATCGGTTTTTATAATCGACTGTTCGGTTTTCAAGAAGTTATAGTGTGTAATCCTAATCCCCTTTTTCTCCGCCTCGAGCTTAAAGAAACTCTTTATCTCCTCCAGCAACTCGTTGATATTGGTCTCGCCAATTTTAACAACAGATGTTCCGGACTCTATCTTCGAAATATCAATAATATCGTTGATAATACTAAGTAAGCGCTGACCACTCTTCTCAATAATTTCAACATACTTCACCTGCTTTTCCAACGTAAGAGTTTTAACTTTGAGCAAATTGGTAAAACCGAGAATACCGTTCATGGGTGTGCGAATCTCGTGGCTCATATTAGCCAGAAAGGCTGATTTAAGCCTATCGGACTTCTCTGCTTCATGCTTAGCTCTTTTTAGAGTTTCAATCATGCTCTCGCGTTCTGACATTCTCCAGACTGCGTCCATTAACAGGGTAAGCTGCCTTATGTCGATATGATTATAATCCTCCTCCTTATTGGCAACCCCAACTACGGCCACAATGTTTTCCTGAATAAAGACGGGAATGGTTAAAAATTTATGCAGTTGCACATGTCCCTCCGGCGCACCCTTCTTCAAGGGATTCACTGCACCGTAGTTATTTATTATGATGGGCTTTCGTTGCCTAACCGCCTCACCCCAGCACCCAGTTTGTTCAAGGTCATACTCCACCTGAGGATTCTGAATCGCACAATCATTCATTACCCCCTTCGACCAAGTATTGAGCGTAAAACGTTTGGTAGCTTCGCTGTAATAATATATATAGCCTATCTTGCTATTAGTAAGATCAATTGCCTCCTTTAAGGCATAGTCGAGCAAATCCTGTCGCGACCTAGGTTGATAACGAGAAACGCGCAGCAGACCCTCTAACCGTTCGTTGTGCTGCTCTATTTCAGACTTCTGCTGTTGGGTCTCATTCAGCAGTTCCTTCTGCTTCTCGTTAAGATAGATAAGCTCCTCGTTGGTTTGTCTTAGCTCCTCGTTAAGCGTTTCAAACTCCTCATTTTGCTCCTTAAGAATATGTTCAGTTTTCTTATTCTCTGTAATATCCTTATTGGCAGCCTTTCGCCCAGCATATATTCCATCCTTAGTATAAACCGGACCACAGGTGTGGCGAATCCAACGAATATCCCCATTCTTAGCAATAATTCTGAAGTCAATGTCCTCCTCATGAAAATCACCTGAAACCGCCTTGGTGTGGTTCCTTATCAGCTGGCTATCGTCCGGATGGGTAATTTTCTCAATCAGGTGAAGGTTTTGCTCAAATTCCTCCAATGTGTATCCGGTGATATGTTCACAGGAAGGAGAGTTAAAGACTAACTTCCCATCGGGCGATATCCAGTAGACCCAATCGAAGGTATTCTCGGCAAGTAGTCGGTATTTCTGCTCACTCTCGGTAAGCGCCACTTCGGCTGCAATCCTATTGGAAATATCGCGTGCAAAGCCAAGTACCGCCTTTCGTTGATGATGTATTATTAGGCTAACTCTAACCACCACAGGGAATGTGCTGCCATCCTTTCGTTGATGCAACGTTTCGAGCGTTACTGGAGTATCAACAAGTAACTTACTCCAACTGTTGGTTGTATCCTCTTCGCTGATGGAGTGATGATCAACATCCATCACCTGCATGGCAAGTAGCTCCTTCTCGGTATAACCCAACTTTTCACAGGCCATGTGGTTAACTCTGATTATCATTTTTGTGTCAAAATCGGCCAAAAACATGGCGTCACCGGCCGAATCGAAAATCATTTGCAACTCCTCCTCCCTACTTTTAACCTCCTCCTCTGCGTGCCTTCGTTCTGTAATATCGTGAACTATGAGTGCAAGAACAACCTTATTTTCTAAATTCAATTTACTCTGAAAAACCTCTACATCGCGAATGGCCCCAGTGGCTAGTCGGTGTTGAAAAACAAAATAGTTCTGCTTGTCTTTAATGGCTTCAGCCATTTTGCGCTTAATCTCATTTGGCGGTAATGTGTTTATGGCATGAACAGTTTTTTGAAGTAACTCCTCCCTGCTCCATCCATAAAACTCAACAGCCGCATCATTGGCAAAAACAATCCTTGCCGTGGCCGGATCAACAAAAAGAATTACTGCATCGCTTTCTTCAATAAAAGATCGAAAATGCTCCTCGCCCTGCCAACTTGAATACGTTGAATTGGACCGCTCATCGTTACGAAGCGGCTTCTCTACCTCGGGAATTACCATAGAAGGCGTAGCTCTTTGAGAATTTTTCTCCCCAATGCAATCCTCAGTCTTTTGACGCAGCTTACGATTTCCAGACTTCTTATCCTCTTTGCTCATATGCAACTCAGATTAATAGCTCGTTATTCCTTTAGTAATAAATCTTCCACAGAAAAGGTTACCTAGTTCTTTTCAGCTCAATTTCGAGTCGTTTTGCCACCGAAATATCGGTAAATGTAATTACAAGTCCATCAATTCGGTCATCCATTGTTCGGTAGGGCATAATTCGAACGCTGAACCATCTTCCATCGGCTGTTGAAATTGATGTTTCTAGGGTGGTGAGCGTCTTGATTACCCTATTTGCATGAGCCTCCATTTCGGGATACCTCAAATCGGTAACAAGATCGGTAAACGGCCGTCCAATATCGGTGCTGCGCAGCTTAAAAATTGTGGTTGCTTGATCGGTGTATCGCCGTATATTCAATTTTCTATCTAGGAATAGCGTTGCAACCTCGATGCTGTTGAGCAGGTTCTTCATGTCGTCATTTGCTCTCAGATAGTCGTTAACTTTGCTTTGCAGCTCAATATTAACCGTTTGTAACTCCTCATTCAGGCTCTGCATCTCCTCCTTTGAGGTGGTAAGCTCCTCGTTGGTCGACTGCAGTTCCTCATTGGTTGATTGCAACTCCTCATTGATCGATTTGAGCTCCTCCTGTGAGGTTTGCATCTCCTCGCGTGTGCCTTGCAACTCCTCGTTGGCACGTTGCAGCTCCAACTCCAGCTCTTCAATACGCTTGTTCGGCTTCAATTTTCCTAAGCCCTGAGCAATCTTTAAATTGGACTTTGATATGGTTACCTCATCAAAAACAACAATTATCATTCCCTTAAGAACACTGGGTGAATCTAGTCGTTGTATGGTAATATTCACAATGCGTTGGATATCTCCATACCCTATTTTAATATTTTCCAGTACTAGAGGAGCGTAGCTCTGCATTGCTCTTCAAAATGCACCCGGTAGCACCTGTTTAAATCCATCCTTAGCCATGGCGTGAATATTCCAATTTGCCTTTCCTGCTGCCGGTTCCAGATAGCTACCGGTTCGTCCGGTTATATAGAGAATATCGCCATTTTCATTGACCAAAACGCTAGCTGGGGAAAATCGCTGGAGTAAAACCTGATCGGCAACACTCTGTATATTATCAACTTCCCTCGCTACTGGTTTTTCATTCTTCCCAACAATAGCTCTGTTATGATAAAACGATGATGGAAAATCGATAAGTTCGTTCAACTTACCACCTGGTTTTTTTTTAAAAATCTTTAACTTACCTTCCACCTCACTAAAACCGCTTATTAGATTACCAATGGTCTCCGCTGAACCCAGAATCATTAACCCACTGCTATTTAAGCTGTAGCCAAATAGTGTTATTAATTTTTTCTGCAACATCGGTTCCATATATATCAGCATGTTTCGACAGGAGAGAATATCGAGTTTGGTAAAGGGTGGATCCTTAATCACATTCTGCGGTGCAAAAACAATCATCTCTCTAATTGCAGAAGAAATACGAAAACCCTCGCCCTCATGTATAAAAAATTGGCTAATTCGTTGGGGTGAAACCTCGGCCACAATATTTGAACCAAAAAAGCCTCTTCGAGCCTTTTCAACTGCATCGTGGTCAAGATCGGTGGCAAATATTTGAAGCGTAATATTCTTTGGCTTTTTTAGCTGCTCCATTACCTCCCTAAACACAATGGCCAAGGAGTATGCCTCCTCTCCTGTGGAGCAAGCCGGTATCCAAGCCCTTAACACGTATCCGTTTGGTAACGTATTTACCAAATCGGGTAGAATCTTGTGCTTAAGCATGTCCCATACAGCGGTATCGCGAAAGAAGTTGGTTACGCCAATCAGCAGCTCCTTGAAAAGGATCTCAACCTCGCTGGGATTCTTCATTAAGAAGTCGACATATTCACCTATCCTCTCAATCTGATGTATTCCCTTTCGTCGCTCAATTCGACGAAACAAAGTATTCTTTTTGTAAAGAGAAAAATCGTGCCCAGAAAATTCCCTAAGCAGAATTATTATTTTATCGATATTGCTCTTATTGCTCAACTCCATATCCGAAACAGGGTCAACCAAGGGCATAAAATTTAGGTATTCGATGAGTTTTCTGGGAAGCTGCTCAGCCGGAGCAACAATGTCGGCAATAACGGCATCCACAGCACTACTTGGCATGCCATCAAACTTCGCCGTGACCGGGTCCTGCACTAATACCACTCCATTCTTCTCCTTTATAGCTTTAACACCAAGGCTGCCGTCCGATCCCATTCCCGAAAGTATTACACCAATGCTTCTATCTGAACTATCAGCTGCCAATGAACGAAAGAAAGTATCGATGGGTAATCGCAAACCATGAGTCTCCAGTAGGTCGGACAGATGCAAAGATCCCTTAACTATTGTCATGCTCTTATTGGGAGGAATCACATAAACACAATTTATCATTAACTTAATCCTATCGGTGGCTTGAAACACCTTCATGGTAGTCATTCGTTGAAGAAGTTCCGGCATTATGCCAATACGGGTAGGATCAAGATGCTGAATCACCACAAATGCCATCCCGCTATTTGGAGGCATATTCTTAAAAAACAGTTCAAACGCCTCAAAGCCACCTGCTGATGCACCAATACCGACAATTGGAAATTTAGAAATGGGCCTTCTTGTCCCTACCTTTTTTTTCTGAGATTCCTTTGACTTGTGCTCAACCATTGAAAACAGATTTGAAACCTTGATTCTTAGCAAATATAAGCTACAATTTACATAAAGTCATGTTCTGTTTTCAACTATAACCAAAAAATAAGAGATATAAATTAGTGATTGGATGGATGAAATAAAAATCTGAAATCCAAAAATGTACACTACAACCTAAATTCCAATGCCTCACATGATACCTAAACGAGTTATCATTTCAGTGAATCTGCGGGATATTAAAAGCAGCCGGTACACAATGGAATGGTGTTCATGGCACATACACACCCCATTCACCTGGTGTGAAAAAAGTTGAAGCTAACCTTGCTCATGTAGTCGGAAAATACATAGGTAGTACCACTTCCGTCGGAACGGTGAACCACTGAAATGGCTAAATTGGGAAGGTTGGCCGATGGATTTAGAGCCGTAAGCCGTGGGGCGTTCCACTTAGTGATTTTACCAAGAAAAATGTCAGCAATCACATCGGGGGTGAGCTTCAGCTCAGGATTTCCACTCAAGTTGTAGGTAATCATTAAGGCACCAAGGCAGGTTGGAATGTGGATGATTGGAGATGGCATTGATTTCATCTCTTCATCGCTTAGAGGTGCATCGGAAGCACCAAAATCAACGGTTTTGTTTTGTAGCTGCTTTATTCCGCCACCCGAACCAATGGATTGGTAGTTAATTCTTACACCATTTGCCTTGTTATACTCATCGAACATCTTTGAATATAACGGATAAGGAAAGGTTGCTCCGGCACCAATCAATTCTTGGCTTCCGCTATTATTAGTTTTTTGATTCCCAGAGCAGAATGCCAGGGTTAGCACTGCGGCTAAACCCCAGAATAATTTGTTAATTTTCATCTGTCTCATATTAGTGTGCATTTATATTTCATTACTTAAAAATAACATAGAAGGTAAGTCTCACTGTCATGTCATAATTGCTCTTGACTAAGCCAGAAACATTATCCAGCTTGCTCTTGTAGGTATTCAACCAAACGTTGGGCATAAAATGGACATTCTTGGTAGGGGTAAAATCAAGCCCACCAGTAAAAAATTTCTCGGTGTAAAGGTTAACCGTATATGGCTTAGCTACAGGGTAACGATCGGAACTGCTATACTTGGTATCGGGATTATAGCTATCGTAACGGGCAAAAGAGTTCAACTTGTTCTTAATGATTTGTCCCTTGACAAAGGCACTGAAGGCAAATGGAACAACATTTGCATTTACCCGTGCACCATTTACTGAGTCCACTTTGTAGTTCTTCTGCAGTTGATTAACAACCTCGATGCCAACAGTTATAGGATCTGTTTGGTATGCAACAAACCCTTTAATGGTTGTTTTGGATTGGGTTGGGGAAGAAATTTCATGGTCGCTTGTAAGATCAAGGATTATCTTTTGATCCATCAGCTTGGCGTATACCTCACCGTAGAACTTTTTATACCTGTTATACTCCAACTTCTGGCCAGTGCCATTACCAATCATAAGGTTGTAGCCATAGCTGCCTTTATCATCGATCTTTCCCTGCCATGCAACGCCCATGTCGTTTGAACTACCGAATCCTCGCATATCGGCAACTGTTTTTTCAATGCTGCGGTAGCCCCAAACCTTTTCCGACATCATGGCAAAAATGGGTGTGGCAGTTTGCCCAATAACCAAGTCGTTGTTGTAAACAATGTTTTTCCAGCGTAGGTTGGCCGCCTTAACATAAACCATACGGTCACCACTTACATCAACAACATCACCCTCGTGTGCCAGTATTAACTCTGTGGAGAAATTCTCGCTTATGTTGTAGCTGTAGCCAAGGTAAATCCTACGAAAATCAAAGGCATTAAAATTTTGTGGGTAAAGTTCCCCTGCATACTGTGTCTTTCCTCGGTTGAGGGAGTCGGCATGTGTTTTCAGATAGTAATCACCAAATGCATAACCTCACACCGTCCCCGATGGTTTGAACTCAGAAGTTGTTGTATAGGTAGCTGGCTGTTGAGGAGTGGTAGTCTGTGCTTTAGTAAGTGTTGTTGGTAACATAAAAATAGTTAGGGCAACTATCTTTGTTTTGGATTTTTGGGGCATACGTTCTTTAAAAAATTTTCATACAATGAGTTGGGCGGATTAATTGGGTGCAAAATTGTGGTTAACGCATTAACTGAATATTAAGCACCCATGAAGTAATTCTGAATTATTTAAGACAGAATAATATGGAAAATCCTCAAAAAAGGCATGCCCAGCGAGGCAGGTAACATTCGCTTAATATATGAAGGTGAAAGTTTGAAGTGGTGCGTCAGCAACCTTTTTTCCTAAAAACCCAGTATCCTAAACTGCTAATTACCTGTCGAGTGACGAAAAAGTGACGAGTTACAGGTTGCAAAAAAATGGAGGAACGAAGTTGAGTAGTATGTCTCGTCCTGAAAGCTACCTGCAACAGGTACTTGCCTAGGCACTCTTGCTGAGCACTAAGGAAATGAACTACAGTGGGCAAATATTAATACAATCCTCCGCATTTTATTAATAAGTTTGCAGCTTCGTTTTCCATGCGTCAACGCCATGAATGAGAGGATATGGAATAAAGATTTGATATTCCTGATACTGTCCAACTTTTTGATGTACATCACCTACTACGCCATACTGTCGGCCCTGCCCATCTATTTGGTAAACAACCTCCATGCCTCAAAAGTGCAGGTGGGTGTGGTTGTTGGGGTATATACCATTGCCTCGGTAATGGTGCGCCCATTTTCGGGTTTTACGCTCGACCGATTTGGGCGTCGCACCATCTTCCTACTGGCTCTAATAATTTACACCTTGCTATTTGCGGGCTACCTGGTTGCCATAACCATTACATCCATAATTTTGCTTCGGTTTGCGCAGGGCCTTGTTTGGGGATTTACCACCGTTTCGGGGTCGACCATTGCGGTTGACATTATTCCGGTGGCCAAAAGGGGCGAAGGCATTGGATACTTTGCGCTATCGACAACCCTAGGAATGTCCGTTGGCCCAATTATTGGGCTATTTGTATGCCACCACTGGGGCTACATGGCCATGTTTGTCTCGGGGTGTTTTATAAGCGTTGCAAGCCTTGCGTGTGCCTACGGTGTTCACCTGCGAAAGCGGTTTGTGGTTGGCAAACGGATAGCGCTAAAGTGGAACAGCCTGTTCGATAAAAACTCCATCCTACCGTCGATAAACGTCTTTATAACCATGATTGCCTACGGTGGATTGCTTTCGTTTATTGCCCTTTACGGCCAGGAGATAGGCATTAAGAACACCTCCCTATACTTCCTCATTTTCTCCATTGGTATAGCTGCGGCGCGGCTTACCGCCGGAAAGGTGTTCGACCGAAATGGCCCACGAAAGATTATTACGCTATGCCTGATTCTGCTTATGATAGGATTTCCCATGCTGGCCATGGCAAAAAACCCGCTGCTATTCTTTCTCTCGGCCATAGTTATTGGATTTGGCAATGGGGTAATATTCCCAACCTTCCAGTCGATGGTGAATAACCTCGCCGATTCGGTGCACCGTGGAGCAGCCAACTCAACGCTTTACACGGCTGTAGACCTCGGAATGGGACTTGGAATGATTATGGCCGGGCTAATAGCCGAACACATCTCCCTCTCATTTATCTTTTGGGTAAATGCCGCAGTGGGCGCCGCCGGGCTACTATTCTTCAGGCTCTTTGTGCTGAAAGCTTACGAGAGCCGATACAAGCAATAAAGATGGGACTTCGGTGAAGGTGTTTTTTAGGACTGGTCATAATTGCACACAACGGTCAAGTATAAGCGTAGTGCGGGATTTTGGAGCGATTCACTACCCACCCACCGCTAAGTTTCTTAGGAGCAAAAATGCTCAATTTTAGCTGTTCAGCCCGCATTGCGCTTATACAATGTTGGCGTTTCGTTTTTCTAATTTCCTTTCTAATTATCGTCGGATTTACCACTTTTTGTTCTTGCTTCAATAACTGGAATTATTATCCCAATTATTATAGCTAAGCGGAAAGATGTTTCCCAGTCGATTTCTGCCGTTTCGTGTAAGCCTAAACTATAAAGATAGGTCACTAAACTGCTAACAACTAAGGTAATCGCAAACCCGATAACAAAACTGATTAAGACTTTTTTAAAATTCATAATTAATTCTCCTCTAATTTTAATTTGAAATATTTTTGGGTTCTAACTTTCTTTCAAATGAACGCCAACTCGTTTATATATGTGATAAAATCCTACAATACAGCTCCAATTGGTATGTAAAGTGTAGCTCTTGCCACACGTTACACCAAATGTAGGAAAAATAGGAATACAAAAAAGGAAAGCCCGAGTATCTTGGCGGCGTGATGCAGCAGCATTGCCACCCACCACCTTTAGCATACAAGTATAAAAGAGATGGGCCCGCCAGAGTTGGCGAGCCCACATTGATGCTATGTTCTTGTGCTACTACTTAGTTAAAATCAATGGACAATAAACTTTAAAAGCACAGCATGGAATAGCAAGTCATGAAAATAGACCTGCAACTCAATTTGTAAGGCTGCCTCAGCTCACCTCGTCGTACCCACTCTTTATCACTGTAGAAATCATTTTAAACCGCACGTTGGCCACAATCGTATTGTACGAATGTGCCGGAATAATGATGGACTGGCCCGTATCGAGATGGTTCGATGTTCCATCAATAATAACCTCCGCCCTTCCATCTATTATCTGAATAAAGTTATCAAAAGGCGATGATCTATCGGTGAGTGTTTCGCCCGAATCGAACGAAGCGGCACTTACCTTGCCCGTGGTTTTCTTTATTATGGTTTTAATAACCACCGAATTTGGAACGTACTCAATGATTTCCACTATGATAAAAGTTTTTGACTTATCTACATCAACGTTGTCCATTATTCCTCAACATTTCACCTCGTTTAAGTTGAAACCTTAGCATTCGCTAGCTCCTGTGCCTGCCCAATCCAATTATCCCTTTTGATTCGGTCGGGAGAGATATCCAAGGCTTCAGAGATGGATTTAACGTCATCTGCCGTTAGCCTACCGATTTGGACAAAGGTATAAATGTCAATCAGGTTAAGCCTCTCCTCAATCCATAAGCTAATTCCTTTTATTAAAGTTAAGTTATTGGCTTGATGCTTAAGAGCAGACCCAATTCTGGCATAGGAAATTTTATTTTTCTGTTCCTTAATTTTATTAATAAGAGCGGCCTTTTTTCCTTCAATTTTCACGAGCTCTTTCGCTTGAGCAATCCAATCATCCCTTTCAATTCGTCCGGGAAAATACTCAATGGCTTCGGTAACCAGCTCAACATCCTCGTCGTTAAAATTTGCTATCTGCCGAAAGGCAAAAATATCCAACGCGTTAAGTTTTGCCTCAATCCAACCACCTATCCCAACAATGGAAGTAAGGTCGTTGGCTTCTTCCTTGTGGGCAATCCCAATCCTTTGAAAATAGATACGGGTTTTTCGAGCTCTTATGCGCTCCAGTGCTTCCTCCCTTACCTTTTCATCTTCCATAAGTTCCTTTGCCTGCGAAACCCATTCATCGCGTTCAATCCTGCCAGCGAAGTATTCAATAGCAAGGTTCATTTTTTCAATATCCAGCGGCTTAAATTTACTTATCTGCCGAAACGAAAAAATATCAACAGCGTGCAGCCGTTCTTCAATAAATGGCCCTATACCGCTAATCATTTGAAGGTTATCCTTTTCCTCCCAAGTAGCGGTTCCAAAACTATTGTAGTCCAGCAAATGCTTACGCTTTCCAATTTGAAACAGAGCTTCATCTTGATCCTGCAGCTTCTGTTCAGCATTGGCATTTTTTTTAGTAAGGTTCTCATTTTCAGTTTCTTCTTTAGCATTGCTTATGTTAAGCGTTTTTACCTTCTCTGTAAGCTGTACCAACTCACCCTTGCTTTCGCTAATGCTCTTTTTCAGATTACCGTTCTCAGTCGCAAGTCGGATATTTTGGTTTTTCAACTCCTCCATTTGTAATTTATGTGCCTTGCAATCAGCCCTATAGATGGACTTTAAGTAAAGCCATGCCGTTACGTACCCAATGATTGCTGCTCCCAGCAATAAGGCTAAGATGATAAAGGTCGCTTCACCTCTTGTTTGCACTAGCAATACGATAAATGCGCTCATATTTTTATTTTTTAAGAGTTACTGCAGCTCTCCTGTTGTTAGCTCTACCTAAAATGGTAACATTATCGGCGATAGGTTCATTTTCGCCCTGCGATTCAATGCTAATTCTGTCGGCAGACATGCCCTTGCCTTCGAAATATCGTTGCATGGTTTGGGCTCGTCGATAACCCAAAGCCTGGTTATACTCGTCGGTTCCAATGGCATCGGCATAGCCCACTATGCTAAGCTTCGCCGTTGAATCTTGTTTCATATAAGTTGTTGATTCGTCGAAGTAGCTGTTGGCTTCTTCGTTCGCGTCAAATTCAGAATTATCAAAAGCAAAGTGGACCACCAAATCTTGCGGAAGTAATGCTTGCTTTGGAGCTTCAGGGAGGGCTGCAATGCTATCGTTCTGGCTCACCGCTAACGCAGTAATTGTTTGCTGCTCATTGCAAAGCCCCTTTATTTTGCACACATAGACATACGTTGAGAACGCAGACCAGCAGGCAAATGCAATAAATCCAATGGATAGAATTCTCATGGCTATGAATTATTTATTTTTAACAAAGATTGCATTTTAGGTACCTTACTACCTGATATGCCGAAAATCCATCAACGTAAAGCCATCAGGATCATCGTTGGTAACCCTACGGGAGTTATAGTAGTAGAGATTCCCCTCCACATCGAAAATCATCTCAAAGCATTTTCCTACACCCATATTCTTATTTGGCCCAACGTGTAGGAGAAATAGTGCATTCTTTGGATTTGCGTCAATGGCTTTCTGCATTTCAGCAACAGTGAGTAACTTCACAAAGTTGGGGTAAACGGCGCTTATCTTCTCGGATGTATTGGCATCGGGTGCCAAGTTATCCTTGAGTATAAGAAGCTCCTTATCCTGAAACCCCGACGAATTATAGTAGCTTAACCCGCTCAAGGAGATAAAAAATCGTTTCTTTTCGAGATTCTTTGCATGTATCTGCATAAACTTAACAATTGCGGGAATGGCATAGCTGTAGTTCAATGAACCGTCGTCGGAGTATAAAAGTGGAATGCTACATAGCTCCGGCATTTTGGCCATGTCCGTTGATTTATCGCCCAGAACTAGGCTGATGTAGCTGTAGCTAACGCCACCGGGATCAATCCCAAAAACATTTTTCATCAGCACTAGAAACGAATACTTTGAATCGAACCTCCGGTTCTCAAACTCAGTTGCATCGATAAACTCGTATGGAGTAGATTTCCAATACTTCTGCACCGCATCCTTTATGTAGGCATTGTAAGGATCTGTTCCATTCTCAAGCACAACACAAGTAGTTGAGTTAATAAACATCCCTATCTCCTTCTGTGAAGCCAGAGGAGATTCTGCCATTGCCACCACGCTAACAAGCATCAGCGCAACAGCAAGTGTATGCTTTTTGGAATTGATTCCAGCCAGAAGCACCTTTAAGGCATTGGCAATATGTTGTTTCTTCATGGTTTCCCTTTTAGTGGTGGTTTGTAGTAATCCAATCCTGAAAAACTTCGTACAGCTTGTGTATAGTTTTCCTAGAATACAAAGGTGCGACAGTTACTAACCAAAATAGTTACACAACTCTTGCTAAGAGTTACATAAATCACACACTCCGATAAGATTTTGGTAGCAATAGCTGTAATGAAAAATAGCGAGGCTGCGAAAAAAATGCTGTATAAATGAAAAAAACTCCCCTAAAATAGCTTCTCCCGTTTATTAAGAGTACACTATTGAGCAGGTTCGGTGATTGCATTGCCATCGAGGACAACGGCGGTTTGTGCCAACGCTCTCCCATTCATTGATGCACCGGTTTGGAAGGTAATACCCGCCATCGACAATATTATTCCGTCAAAATGCGAAGTGGTGCCGAATATAGCTTGGCCTGCAACCTGCCAGAAAATGGCTATATCCAAAAAAAACCAGAGAGGGCAAAAACGCACCTTCTCTGGAGATTATCACTAATTTCTAGCATAATTAATGATATATAGTGCTGTGAGAGGATATTACGTGCTTAAAATATGTAACGTATTGAAATAGCACCATTATCGCCCCAAAAACCGGAATATCCAATAAAATTCAGCTCCGGTTTCCAATCAATACCAATATTAATAGGCACCTCTCTGAAGTTATACTCGAGTCCCAGAATTCCGTCAAGACCTACAACAGTATAGGACTCGCCTTTGTCTCCCCAATTGGTATGATCGCCATTCCAAAAGCCTACGTGGCCTCCAAATCCTATGAACCAATCCAACCGATTGGTATTAAAAGCGCGATTTTGAATCTCGTAAAGCCCGGTTATCTCAACACCGTTCCATCGGCTTGAGAGGATTCCCTCCAAGGCCACCTTGCTATCGATAAAATGCTTAACAGTTAACCCGTTAGAATAGCCAGCCCGAAGCCCAATTCCTGTGTTGTAATCCTGTGCATTGCTATATGAAAACAGGCACATTGCCAACACAATTGTAATTCCTATTCGTTTCATTAGTCTGTTTATTAATTTTTCCTACTCGTATGGCTTTTCAGCTTCGCCCCAACATTTTTTTCCTAAGTTGGAAAAATATTATTAGCTTATGCTATCAATTTTCGGTGAACAATAGTAAAAATTACCAGTCACTCTACTTTAAGGAGTTTATTATGACTCTTACCTCTTCTTCCGATTTACCAAGCTTATAGCCAAGCAATTCCACCATCTCCTTTTCCTTACCTTCACTAAAGCACAAATCGTCGTCGGAAATGGCTGGATATTTCTGTTTGAGCTTCTCCTTCCGTTCATTCCAAAATCCAACAATGGTTTCCTGCATAGAGTTAACTTTTAGTGAAAACATAAATTGAATAATAAAACAAATATACCATGTAACCAGAACACATCTGTTACACAATTAATTAAACAATTTGCATAATTCACAGGTAAGGCTTTCTATGGAAAGTCCACTAATTATTTTTCATGCTTCCCGGCTGTCCTGTGGTTTCGAGAACATTCCACCACAGTTCACCCTCTACATCAATCTCCTTGCGTTTGGAAACGGAAATTGGTATTGGGAGAAGAGTAAAATGGCTATTCCAATGACCAACAACAAAATCGGTTTTGCCAGCCATTGCTGCATGAACGGCATTTTGCGCAAGAAGCCCACAAAATTTGCTGTCGTTAGCATTGGCAGGTGCACTGCGGATAATGTAGCTTGGATCAATGTACTTAAGAACAAAAGGGAACCCTTTCGCTTCAAATTCCTCCGTTATTTTTTCTTTCAAATACAAGCCAATATCCTTATTCCGAATATTTCCCGAAGCATCCTTTTCTAAGGTGGTGCTATCGAAAAAGTGTTGACCCGCCCCTTCGGCCACCACGATTAGGGCATGATGGCGATTTTCGAGCCGGTGGCGTAATACATTCAAAAAGCCATTGGGCCCATTCATATTGAATGTTAATTCGGGAATGAGCACAAAGTTAACTTCATGCACCGAAAGGGCCGCGTGAGCAGCAATAAACCCAGAATTGCGGCCCATGAGCTTTACTATAGCAATCCCGTTGTATGCTCCAATGGCCTCGTTATGGGCAAAGCGGATAATGTCGTTGGCAATAGTAAATGCCGTTTCGAACCCAAACGATTTATCGATAAAGCTGATGTCGTTGTCGATGGTCTTAGGAATTCCTGCGATAGAAATAGGTAGGTTCCGGCGCAGTATCTCCTGGTGTATGGCATGTGCCCCGCGAAGGGTACCATCGCCACCAATGCAAAATAATATGTTTGCATTTAATGCGCTTAAGGTATCCACAATTTGGACTACATCCTGCTCTCCTCGCGATGTTCCAAGAACTGTTCCTCCAAAAAAATGAATTTTATCTATGCTTTGTGGGGTAATATCAACCACCTTATGGTCATACTTGGCAATAAAGCCTTCATAACCGTAACGAATGCCCACAATCTTGTTTACGTGATACCGATAGTATAGCTGGTTTACAACACTTTGAATAACGTTGTTTACCCCAGGACATAATCCACCACACGTAACGATGGCAACCTTTGTATCGGCCGGATTAAAATAAAGATATTCGTGCGGTCCGGCCATTTCAAACGAAAGAGGAGTTTCCCCAACTTCCGACCCCTGCTTATAGCTGTCGAGCGTGGTATTGAATAATACCCTATCGTCGTTTTTAACAAAACCAAACGACAATTCATTGGTTGGAGAAGATGGCGACAGCTTCGATTTAAATTCTCCGGGACCTAACGTTTTAACTTTAAAATCGTCGTGAGTCATGAATCGAAAATTTACTTTATAAAATAGGAGGGCAAAATACTGCCGTGGACTCTCCTGCTTTTTGTTTCACCGCTCCTCACTATTTACACAACAACAGCCGGCAAAAAATAATGGTTCAATGCCCTATACACCACTATCTCTTTCGTGTTGGCACTATGAACAGCGGGATGGTGGTATGCTGCATAATCTTCTCCGTAACGCTCCCCATTAACACATTTTCCATCCATTTGTGGCTATGCGAGCCCAATACAATTACATTAGCATGCAGTTCCTCTGCCGTCTTCAAAATTGAATCCCCAAAGTCACCCTCCTTTACTAAGGTCAGAATGTTCCTGTCCCCAAGGTGCTGCCTAGCTTTATCAAGATATTGCTGGGCTACCTTTTTAAGGGCACTTTCGCCATCAGTTTGCAACATACCCATTTCCGTTTGAGGATAACCGGCAAACCCCATCACCGTTACATGTCCCGTAGATGTATAATTTACTGGCTCCAGTATTACATGAAGAAGTGTAACCTCAGCATTCATTGCCTTTCCTAAAGAAAAGCCAACCTCAGCAACCTTTTGTGCCGTTTGATCAAAATCGAGAGCAATCAGCACTTTTTTCCTGTTCGTTGTATCCATAGTTGTTGTATATTTTAAAAATAAGTTACTAACAAAATGCTAGTAACTATTTGCGCTTTACACTGTCGACCAGATATTCCGAATCGCCATGCCAAAAAAGAACTCCGTTTTTTTGGTTATAGTGCACAATTACCATTTGCCCTTGAATAGTATCGAGTTGCATGGCCAACTTTTTGTCGGTAACAGAGAACAAGAACTTCTCGGAGGCAATGGCAATATTCGCATTACTGACTACGCTACTGAGGATCATCTCCCCTTCGTAGGTTTTAACAATATTTCCCTTGTGCGAAAATTTCTGCAGCAACCCTGCCCTGTATCCATCGCTGTAAGTATAAAAGAACTTCCAGTAGATGAATAGTCCAATCAAAATAATGGTTATGGCAACAAACCATCGAAGCGCATTTCTCATTGTTCGCTTCACCCCAGTCCATTTTGAAACTGCGGTCTCAACTGATTTTGTGTCGGTTGTCATACTGTTAATGTTTATTGATATTAAGCAACATTTCAGAACGTGTATGCACCCTTACACCCTCTTAGAAACGAACCATCCCAGCACGAAACCGACACCAAGACTAATTAGAATCTGAGTCCAGTTCCAATGACCGTAGTCCATAGACATACGCCCGTGCATCCCGTTTAACCATCCAGCACCACCAAAAAGCAGCACTAATAATACAATAACTGCCACCACCAGAACGTAAACCAATGTTTTGTTTGACGTTTTTAATCTCTTAGCGCTCATGATAATCCTCCCTTTGAAGTTAGTTTTAGAAAACTCACCTATTTCTGTTTTCTGTCGATTGGTACTATACCAGCCATTTCCCCAATTATGTTGACCAATTCGGTGCCAGTAGGAATTACTATCTTAGCATTAGACTGGAGCGAATTTTCCAATGCTTCCAACTTCCGTAAAAGCTGAGCATTGCCAATGAAGTATTTGTCGGCAGCTTCGTTTACCAATCGAATGGCTTCGGCTTCTCCCTCAGCGTGCAATATTTTCGACTGTTTATATCCTTCGGCCTCCTTAATTTTGGCACGTTTAATACCATCGGCAACCGTCTCGGCAGCAGTAGCGGAATCAATAGCTGCAATCTTTTCGTTCTCGGCTTTCACCACCTTATTCATGGTTTCCTGCACATCTCGTGGTGGATCAATCTCCTTTAGCTCGGTTCGCACAATCTCAATGCCCCAGCTCTCCGTTTCCATATGCAGTGTTTTGTAGAGATCGGCATTAATTTTTCCACGCTCGCTGTTGGCCGACTTAAGGGTAAGGGTGCCAATAATATTACGCAGGGTTGTACGGGCAAGATTTACGATCTGCCATGTGTAATTATTCACGTTGTAAGTTGAACCTTTTACGCTCTCCTCATCCGACTTTACCCTGAAGTAAACCTGAGCATCTACACTGGCGTTCAGGTTATCATTGGTAATAATCTCCTGTGGTGTAGCATCAACCATTTGCTCGGTAACATTAACCAAAAACAGCTTATCTATTATGGGGATAATCCAATGAAAACCTGGTTTGGCAAACTTATTGTATTTCCCAAGTCGTTCGATTAAGCCGCGCTGTGTTGGCCTTACTATTCTTATTCCCCAAAGGAATAATAGAAAAACCAAAATAATGATATACAGATAGGACATGTAATTTTCCCCTTTTTATGATTTGTTAAAATGCATGAATGTCATCTAAAGTCCCCGTGAACCATTTTTTCGATAGCTCCTCGCTACTCTCCATAACCAAAAGGTGGAGGAATAGCTAGTAAACAAATCTAAACCCAGAAACGTTCAACCTCGTATTCCTTTGACCCTATTGATGCAAAGAAGGGAGATTTTTGTTATTAACAGTTACTACAAAAAGTATGGCTGATATCCAGCCAATTACTTCTTCTTTTCGAAGGGATTAGCGACAGTAATTTTACCGTTACCTCCCTTTTCGTCGCGTTTGGCCGCCTTGGCAGCACGTTTTTCCTTTAAACTTAAGAGTGCAGACTTTTTACCTGTTTTCTCTTTTCCCTCTTTTTCGTGTGACATATTCGTGGTTTTTTGGTTTGAAAAATCTTTAGCTGTTCAAATTAAAGGACACCTCATCCTCTAATCAATCTCAACAATACTGCTATAAGAGCAATAACGAGCAAAATGTGAATAAGGACTCCTGCGTGAAAACCTAAATAGCCCACTGCCCAAAGGATAACTAGAATTACTGCAACTATATACAAAAGACTTCCCATGATTTATTTGTTATTAGTGGATATTTAGTTTGTAACATTTGCTAATGCTAAACTTAGAGAATCCTTCTCCCTTGAATTAATCTTAATAACACTGCAATAAGGGCAATAACAAGCAGAATGTGAATAAGGCCTCCTGCGTGAAAACCTACGTAACCCACCGCCCAAAGGATAACTAGAATTACTGCAACTACATACAAAAGATTTCCCATGATTTCTTCGTTATTTGAGGATATTAGGTTTGTAATATTTTATAGTGCTCAACTTAGAGAACACTTTTCCCTTGAAAAAGTCTGAACAATATTGCAATAAGAGCAATAACCAGCAGAAGGTGAATAATGCCGCCTGCATGATAACCTAGGTAACCTACTGCCCAAATGACAATTAGAATGACTGCAACTGCATACAAAAGATTTCCCATGATTTCTTCATTATTAAGTGTACATAGCTAAAAAACAAAGGTCATCATATTCAAGCAGGAATGTGTTACACAACTTCAGCTATTAGTTACATTATTCACAGATTCTAAAGGGGAAGAAACTGTTGTTGCACAGGCTCACCAACCGAATGGAATATGCAGCAACCAACTTTTATTGCCAAACAGAAGGGGGCTCAACAGTTCCGCAAAACCAGCGAGACATTAGAATAGAATGCTTGATTTTAAAGCTATGCCAATCCGAACCACATTGAGTCGGCGGCCAAAATAAATATTGTAGTAGTCCTGCCCGTAGTAGTAATCCACAAAAATTACCCCATCCTTTAGAAATGCAGGTTTAAAAGAAACGATATAGTTGAAAATCAACCGTTTTACATCCAGCGTTTTAGCATCATTCAGGTCGCCAGCCAACCATCCCATTCGTATGGATTGATCAAAAATGTAGTGCCGATTATTATCCTTCTTCGGCACAATTATTTTAAAAACATCTGAGAGTTTTACAGTGCTCTTGACGTTAACAAAAAAACGTAATCGGCCATAAACGCGATTCAATTCCGCATCTTGATTATAGCTATAGTCCACATAAAACTTAATATAGTTAGTAATAAAAATTAACTGACTATTGGGACGCGAAAGAAAAAAACCACCCTCTAACCAATTGGTAGAAAAGCTGCCATTTAGCGTATTAATAGTTGTGCCATCGGCCATGTAAAAGTTGCCATCCTGCCCGTTTGAATGATGCAACAGTGAAAAGTAGGCAAACAAATCGCTATGCCCCTTCTCCCTATCGATGAACTGGTAAAAAAAGGTCACCCTAGGCATATAGGAGGGTGTGCGAACCGGGTGCGAGTGGCTGTCGTACATCCGCATGAGAATGCGTGGCGAAAGCTCTATTCCCCACCTAACATTTTTGTTCAGGCTTATCATGAAGTAGGGAATAATGTCGGCCTCAAATACCAAAGGTTCCAAGTTACCTAGCCCACTACCAAACATTATGTAGCTTGGCTCACGAAACATGTTGAATGTTGAAATGGCAGTGGCTTTTACTGCCTTATAATCTGCTATTATGCTATCGGCACGATTCTTTTGTGCATAGTTTTTCCCAATTGCTCCAAAAAGAAGGAGCGCAAGAAGCACAAATTCACATAATTTTTTCAATTCGATAAGTATAGATGAACCTTAATTTCCCCAATCAGGAGATCTCTGCTTTCCTTCAAACTTTTGTTAGCAATACTCTTGCATTTAGCTCTACTACAATAACAAGGTCGCTTACATTGCTATCGTATAATTCCGATACTGTGGTCCCAAAAAATAAAAGGCTGATTCTGCAACCAGCCTTTTGAAGGTGAAGTGAAGTGACTACTTTTTGTTGTCAACGGTGAAATCTTTCAGTGCCTGTCCAAGCTCATCCATGTCGTGGTTGAACTCGGTTTTGAATGATGCCCACTTATCCTTTCCGTCCTCCTTATAGTCCTTCAACATATTTTTCATCTCGGTATTCTTTTTCTCCAGCTTGGCTATTTGCTTTTGATAGCCAACTTTTGTTTTACCCGTTACCTTGGCAACTTTTGCCTTTAGCTCGGCAATTTGCTGGTCGTAGGTTACCGTTTTTGCTTCCGACTCCTTTTTAAAAGCTTCAACTTCGGCAAGGTACGCTTGGTTTGCCTCATCCAGGTCTTCCTTTGCTTGGGTAACATTATCCTTTGCATTATCAACCTTTTGTGCTGAATTGGTACAACCAGAGAATGGCACCGCTGCTACAAAAGCAAGTGCCACCAATACTAAAAATGTTTTTTTCATATTAACAATGTATTAAAATGATTAAATTCTTAATGCTTATTTATAGCTGGCAATGAAGCGAGTGACGAAGCTACCGCTTCTTCAACCCAAATAAAAAGATGCCTCCACCAACTGCCATTACCACAATTCCAGCAATGGGTGACCACGCTATGCTATGATTCTTGTTTTTTGATACCTGTAGGTCGCCTAAGTCCACCACCTTCTCTCTGGTAACAAAGTTAAACCCAGTAATAAGGGTAATGGCCAAGCCAAGTACCATAACAATGATTCCAACCTTCTTCATACGGTCTGTATAAAACGATTTAAGAGTGATCAATAATTCTTACGGTAAGCATTGAAGTTGCTTACAGTAAAACAATAAGAAGAATGATAATGATGATTGCACCGGCTCCAGAAATGTATATCCCGCCACCATTGCGCATGAGTTCGCTTCTTATGGATTTTACCTCCTTGCGAAGACCCTTCTTTTCGGATGAGCTTAAGTTTGACTTATCCATGCTCTTAATCTCGTTCAACCGGAGGAGCAGCGCGTCGTTTTCTGCGGTATTCGCAACGGCAGGCTCTGCTACCAAAGTTGTTGCGTTTTTTGGAGCTGCATTCACTGGTAATGGAGCTACTGCTAAAAGCATCAAAGCTACCATTATGCTGACAGTTACCTTTTTCATGTTACAAGTTTTAGTGAGTCAATTTTGACTATACAAAGGTGTACCTATAACATGCTGAAAGAGTTACACAACTATGGGAAAGAGTTACATCTTTCACAGGTTCTCCAAATTTTTGGAGCGCTTCGCCTTGAGCTGCTTGAAGAAGGATGGGGTAAGTCCAGTAATTTTCTTGAACTGGTTGGATAGGTGGGCAACGCTGCTGTACTGCAGCCGGTAGGAAATTTCGGAGAGGTTGAGCTCATCGTAGAGCAGCAGCTCCTTTACCTTTTCAATTCTATGCAGAATTATGTAGTGCTGCAGCGTAATGCCCTTTACCTCGGAGAAGACGTTAGAAAGGTAGGTGTAGTCGTAGCCCAGCTTTTCGCTGATGTAGTCGGAGTATTTAATTTTTGGGAGCTCGTCGGCGTAGTGGATCATTTCGATAACTACGTTCTTAATCCGCTCAATTAGTATGCTTCGAGTATCATCGAGCAGCTCCAGCCCCATTTTAAGAAGGCCAACCCTCAGCTTCTCGCGCTGCTCTGGAGTGATATCCTCCAAAATCTCAACCACTCCCAGATCGACCACCACGAAGCGTAGCCCCAGCTTCTCCAGCTCCTGCTTTACCATCAACTTGCATCGAAGGCTAACCATGTATTTGATGTAAAGCTTCATATATTACCTCGAATAAGTATGAGATGGTTAAGAGCGGTGAGCCAAGTATGCGCAACAGAGATAGACCCTTTATGCACCTATTAATTGATGCAATATACGAATTAGATAACTCCTTTTCAAGTTTCTATGGCGTTGGATATTAACGCCTGCAATAGCGAAAGGTTCGCTTTGGCTGCTTAGTAGAATAACCAATAGGTGTGGAATTAGTGCAGTAAAGAAACGTGCTGAAGCGGAAATGGCGCCATGAATCTCTTACGAAAAACCAATGCTGTAGCGGCGTACAACGCCACAATTTTTATACATAGTTGCTTAGCTATTTTTTGGACGGGGCTGTTCTGGTAAATGTTAGCAAGATATTATTCTTCGAATCGATTTTATTGGATAAAAAATTAAAAATGAGAGTCCCAAAATTTTTGTTTCGGGACTTCTATTTTATGAATGTGGCTTGTTTGTCATCAAGATCAAACATTATGCTTTGACTGATTTGATAAAGTTGCCTTTTGAGTCAAAGATTAAATCAAAACTACTTATTTCAACTTTATAGGTTACGATGCCTTTTGCATCAGTAACTCTTAATGTTTCTGTAACTTCTTCTTCCTTGTAATTTTTCAATATATACTCCATCACTCCTTGAGGAAGAGAGGAAACAGAAATTTCCATCTCGGTTTCAATTAGTTTTCCTTCCGCAGTGTAGGTAACTGACATATCAACCTTGTTTACATCGTATTCCGCTACAAAGCTGTTTCCGTCCATACTCCAAGCTACATCATTTATTGTTGGATATGCCTTCTGAAAAGCATCTTTAACTACTGTTGGAACATCTATGGTTACTACTTCTTGTGCCTGAACCTGCATAAATAGCCCCATGATAGCGAGTAAAAAGAGTAATTTCTTCATTTTATTCATTTTAATTGTGAAATATTTCACCTACCAAAGGTGAGCCAAATGAATCCAAAAAGTGTTACATACTTTAGTAAAAGAGTTACACAATTCACATATTGCAGCTCGTTAGCAACGAAATGCATGCTTTCGTCTTACAACTTTCTCGTTAAAAACCGTATTCCGAATAATTCTATTTTGCTTATCGAAGAACCCTCCTGCCCATTCCTAACATACCATTACCAAAGATGTACCAGCCACCCAAAGGAATGCCGTTTTTATTACGGAACAGATTACTACCTAACGGTCGGTGGTTTGGGCTGCTTGGGAGTTAAGAGCCAGCGGCGTCATCACCCGCTAAACCGAAACTAAATTAGTAATATTTTTTTAGTATCTGCATCATCAGCCCCAGTGAAAGTAACTGCCTGTTAGGCTTAGTATTTTATTTCAATATTCATTTCTTTTCGTAATCTATCAATTTCCGACTTATCAATAGGATTGCCAGTTAAGATTATAACTTTTAAATTGTTAAGATTTTTTAGATTTTCTAAAGAAAGCTTTGATATTTTATTATTAGTTAAATCAATCTCTTCAAGATTCCTCATTTTCCATACTATATCAGGAATACTTGTTATGTGATTATTTCTAAAACTTACTTTTACATATTCTTTTAGTATGGATTCACCACCCAATTTAACGTTCTGCTCTAAGGTTGGGATTGTCAAATAAAGTGTCGATGAAGTTGTTGTATTCGCATCAATAACAGTTTTCTTTTCAATACTAATATTGTCAGTTTGTTTATCCTTTTTGGAAAATGGATTATATCCCAAATACATCGTAGAAAATATAAATACTCCATAAAGTATCAAACCAATTCCTGCTAATCCACCAAAAATTCTAGTCCCTTTTTCTCCTATTGTTTCTCTAATTATTTTATAAACCAATCTTCTAGGTGTCATATCCTTTCCCCAGTTCTTAATAACTGCAATCAAAATAAAAACACCGAATAAAATTGGTAATAGACTTACAAATAAAAATACACTTTTAGATTCCATATTTGTCGTTTTTAAAGATATTAAGCCTAACGCTTTCCGTGGCAAGAAATTGTTGGGAAGTTAAGAACCCGTTATTTCGTCTCACGATAAACTTTTACTAAAGTACTAAAAACTCGCATATCTGCATATTTACCACAATATCATTTGCTACTGTTATGTGCTGGCAATTTATTCTTTCGTTTCATTTCCCTATCTTCGTTTTTGTTATCTAACAGGTTGTCTATGCATAAATACACTGCAAATCCTGATGAAGGTGAGTTATTGCCCAATCTATTAAACTTGATTAGTCGAGAGGATATTGATAAATCTGAATTCGAAGGCTTTCTATATGCAGAACTGACACTAACATCAGAATTGTCTTCCCGAACCAAGTTTAGTTCAAAATACATTCAGCGAATCCACAAACTTGCATTAGGTCATTTATATGCTTTCGCAGGAAAGTATCGTACGGTAAACATGTCTAAAGGTGGTTTTCTATTCCCAACGGCTCAATTCATTCCTCAGAATATGAATGATTTTGACAAGGAAATTCTTTCTAAGCTACCAAACAAATACAGTGATAATAATTTACTAATCAAAGATATTGCAAAGGTTCATGGTGAGTTTCTCTTTATTCACCCGTTTCGAGAGGGGAATGGCAGGACTGCAAGAATGCTAGCTAACTTGATGGTCAGGAAACAAGGTTTCGAGGGGTTACACTTTGAATTAATAGATGACAAAGTTTTTCAGAAATACGTTTCAGCAGTTCAGATGATTGCAAGAAGGAATTATAAACCAATGGAGGAAATAATAGAACTTATTTTTTAAGTCTTTTTTTTACTTTCTCGTAGATTTCGTGCGCTGTTGTTTCTGATATGTTAATGCTTTCAATTCTGAAAGATGCAATCATTGATTTAATGATGTTTTCTCTCACCATTTCATTATCAATCGTTATCGTATTCTTTACTGCAGTTTTCATATTGCAAATTTACAAATTTTCCATTACAAAGAACACACTTCGGAGTATTATTTGCTAACACATAACTCGTTTATATGTTTGACTAACTATCACTTACACAAATATATTAATTAATCGGCAAGATTGGTTTCCTAGCAATTTATACAGCTAATATTCATGCGGCCAAGCTCAATAGGCTGCTCACCTGCATAACACTAGGTAGAGCATACACAACGCATATCAATTGGCTATTCCCAAGTAAACTTATTTCATTATTGGTGCCCTACTCCCTTTTGCCTAGGAAGCCACAGCTAAGCACGGTTGGAACGGGGTTACTGAAAAACGAAGTAACAAGGGCTGCCGCATTTACATGCATCCCTTGCTACTCCCTCAGGATCTACCCCTATTCAATGACAAACGGTGTTCCTACTTTGCCTCCGATTTTATGTAATCGGGATCCATATCAGGGGTGCGTAGGCCTGCCACCTCATCGGCCATAAGAATAAATACATTCCAGCACAGCCCTCTTGTGGAAGGCCACCAGCTTGCGGTTGTGGTCCATTTGGTTGGGATAAACTCCTTGCTGAATGGCCATTGGGGATTGAGGTAGATCTCTGCCCAAATTCGGTTTTCCATCAGCATCGGTGCCTTTTTCCAACCGTGTTTTAAGCCCACCACGTAGGCACAATATTCTGCTCACCATGCCTAATACATCAGGTTGAACATAAGTAGTTCCAGTAGGTAGCCAATTTTTAGATGAAATTAATTTTTGAGCTGGTTAAGCAGATAATGGTTATCTTCTGTTCAGAAAAGAAATCTTCAATTAGCATAAAATTAGAATCCTCATTTTCGGCGATTAAAAATGTTCAACATTTTTTCGACTCAATGTTTTGGATATTAACAGAATGATTGTCAAATAAATTGTTCAACTTTTTCTGCATGTAAGGAAGAGTAAAATAGAACACGCTACCTTTATCCAACTCGGAGACTAACCAAATTTTACCGCCAAGCATCTCCACATATGCTTTTGACAAGCACAACCCCAACCCTGAACCGCCGTATGTGCGGGCCGAGGCGATTTCAACCTGACGAAATCGCTTAAATATCTCCTCATGCATATCGGGAGAAATCCCTATTCCGGAATCTTCCACATAAAATTCCAGCTCGTTCTCATTTACCGTATATCCAAAATTCACATGACCTTGATGGGTGAATTTAAGCGCATTGCCCACAAGATTGGTCAGTATTTGTTTAAATTTGGTTTCATCGGTTACTATAGTTGCTTTATCGTCAGCTAGGGAAGCTTGGAACCGAAGGGTAATATTGGGGTTAGCGGATTTAAGGCAGAATTGATCTTGAATAAACTTGCCAACTAAGTTGACATTAACCTCACTTTCCGAAATATTTTCCTGCCCTGCCTCAATGGATGCAATGCTAACTATATCGGAGATGATAGAAAGCAGCTGTTCGCTACTTTGTATAATTATATCGGTATACTGCTTACGCTTATCGGGAAGCAAATCGGGGTCATCAAGAAACCTAGCAAAGCCCACAATGGCGTTCATGGGAGTTCGAATTTCGTGCGAAATATTGTGCAGGAAAGCAGTTTTTAAGCGGTCACTCTCTTCGGCTTTATTCTTGGCATTTAACAGCTGCTCCTCAGCCAACTTGCGCTCGGAAATATCACGAATATTGCATTGAATAACCTTCTTATTATCGGCCAGATAAACATTACTAATGAATTCAACGCTTATTAACTTTCCATCCTTTGTCTCCAGCGGCATATCATCAAAGCGGATATATTCCTTTTCCTGCAATTTAACAAAACCCTCCACTGAAGCAACAATATTTTTGAAAGCACCTATTTCCCACAGCTCTTTTCCCAATAATTCATGGTGACTATACTGGAGCATATTTGTAATGAACGGATTTACATCAACAATCTCTCCGCTAATGGCATCAAGAATTAAGATGCCATCCTTTGCCGCCTCAAAGAGGCGTCGGTAACGAAGTTCAGAGGCATGCAACTTATCATCGGCACGCCTGCGTTTGGTAATGTCTTTATTCATCACTGAAACTCCAATTATCCGTTGATTATCGTCGTAAATTGGTTTGTGTCTTAGCTCTGAATAGGTCCGGGTTAGCTGTAATTCTCCAGTAAATGATTCTTCGACTAAATGCTCCCCATTTAAGGCTCTTGACAGGTTTTGCATCATCCTTTCGCGATCATCTTCCTTTGTTACATAATCCAATATACTATGCTCAAGCTCAATATTGGCGTTATACAGTAGCTTCATTGCCGAGGCATGCGCTTTGCTAAAGGAGGTATACTTAAAAGCCTTATCAATTGAAAAAAAAAAACCATTTACAGATTCGGAAATACGTTGAAGAACTGTCAACTGCTCTTTGAGTTTTTGGAGTAAGATATCCTGCTCTACCACACGATTATGGTGGCCAAAGAAATCTTCATTTTTTAGATGGGATCTAATGAGCTGCTTAATCTTTCCAATGCTCCTGCGAGTAAATCCTTCTGTACTATTCATCACAATGAAGTTTTGATGGTTTATAGAAAAATTAAAGAAACCAGTAAAGCGCTATGCATAAACATTAAGTTAAGCTACTATCCCTGTGTTGCACTGGCCATTTATCCATTGCCAATGCGCTTAAGGATATCGTTCATCATCTCGATCTGCACTTTATGCACCTCCAAAATGTCCTGCTGCTGGTTGACAATAAGATGGTCAATCTTCTCATGCAGCATCCTAATTTCCAACTCCGACTTAAGGTTAATCATGTAATCCTTTTTCCCTCGCTCTCGGTCCTTCTCCTCCTGCCTATTTTGGCTCATCATAATTACGGGTGCCTGTATGGCAGCCAAACTCGACAAAATAAGGTTTAAAAGAATGAACGGGTATGGGTCGAACGCCCTGTTTGCAAGCCACAAAATATTTATGGAGATCCAAACCAGCAGAAATAGTCCAAACGAAATAATGAAGGTCCAGCTCCCACCAAAAATGGCAACCTTGTCGGCAATTCTTTGCCCAAAGGTCATGGCCTCGTTTTCCTCAGCATCTATCTTGTCCGTTAATGTGGTGTTCTTCATTAAGGAGGTCATTACCGTTTTTTCGAGTTTGGAAATTTTGCCAACCTGTTTCTTGAGAAAGTGCTCAATGTAGGCCTCCCTGTAATGATCCAGCTCGCTCCTCGACAAAAAGTTTTCGACGGTAAACTGAGGATAATCCTTCTGAACTAAGCCCAATAGCGATGACCTTAACATCCGTCCCGATACTCTCTCTGAAATCGGACATTCACTATTTGACAAGTCACTCTTGAATGTTTTCATTGGATCAGCTATGTTATGGTTTGAGTTCAAATTAAGCAATAGAAAGGATGTTCGTCCCTAGGTCTTGCTTTCGTAAATGGTAGTTCTCCATGGTTAGCCGTGCCATAAGGTAGCTTACCGTTGATTCAGCACCTTGATTTAGGTTCACATGCGTTTCCTCAAGACCATCGTAGCAGCCGCCAGTACAAGGGTTATAAATGATTTGATGCAGTCGGTTATTACCCAAAAACCAGCTAAAGGCCGTCTCCATTTTGTGACGGTAGCGTTTATCCTTAAAAACGTCGTAGAATCTGCTCAGCGTCATAATGGTGTAAGCCACATCAATGGGTTGCTCGCCATAACGTTCTGGTTCCTGACCCCTTAGAAGCCATCCTTTGTTGGAGATAACCTCAATCCCATTCTCATTAAAGGTTTTAGATAGGAGAAAATTAAACGATGAAATGGCGATCTCCTTATACTCGTCATCGTGAAGCAACAACCATGCGTAAACCAGCGACTCTGACAGTATGCTATTGGCATAGGTAAGATATCCCTCAAACCATGTCCACTCGGCACTCGATTCGTGCTTATACATCTGCACCAACCGGTTGGCAAACGCAGCTATGAGATCGATATTTTTTGCAGATTTTACCACAGTTTGGTAGTAGTAAAGCCCCTTAATGGTAAATGCCATTGCCCTTGTAGAGTGCACGTTAGCAATATGCTCCAACGCCTTTTCCATAATGGCCGATGCCTCCGAAATAATCTCTATAGGAAGGGAATTCTTGCACGACACTAAATACCCTAGCGCCCAGATGGCTCGCCCATTGGCATCGTCGAGGTTGGTGGTAGAATTTTGCTCCGTAAAGTTACCGTCTCTATCAAGGTAGTTTAAAAAGTTACCCCCGGTTTGCTGACAATACTTAATAAAGTTCAGGTATTTATGAATATCGGCAACACTTTTTTCATCACCCCTAAGCTTATGGTACATACAGGTAGCCACCATGGCTCTGGCGTTATCATCGATGGTAAAGCCTGTGCTGATATCGGGTTGATCGTTCTTTGAAAACTGGATAATACCAAAATTGGTGGTCATATTTTTAATATGATTCAGGCTGAGTGCCGGCAAGTTATAACGTAACAGAATCTTGCTACTGGCAATTCGCTCGAAAAGCATGGCATGGGCTACGGCAGAATTCTCCCAAGCTGTAGAGACTATCTTCTGCAAGGTGTTGGAGCTAATACTTCTGCGCAATGGCTCGTTACCGAGTAACCGAATAACCCCATCGGCCAGCTGCTTGGAATTAAGAAAATCGAATATTATTCCAGTATCCGGGGTTAAAATCTCCTTGGCATGAGGAATGGGCGTAGAAATAATGGGACAGGCGCAACTCATGGCATAAACAAAGGTTCCGCTTACTGCCTGATTAGGATCGTTGGTGGTAAATAGATATACATCGGTAAGCTGAAGGTACTCGAGTAATTCGGGTAGTGCTAAATAGCTGTTTATAAACTTAACATGCTTCTGAAAGGAGTCCTGCTTGACTTTTGCTTCCAGCATTTGCCGATACTTCTCACCTTCGGCCTTTACAACCTCTGGATGTGTTTTCCCAATAACCAGAAATATCACCTCGGGGCTCTGCTTAATAATGGCTGGCAGTGCCTCAAAGGTTGTTTCAATGCTTTTTCCTGAGCTAAGCAGACCAAAGGTTGTGAGCACCTTTCGTCCTTTGAGTCCATACTTCGCCTTCAAGGTGTCTGCGCTTAAGTGAGGAACGAGGTGTGTTCCATGGGCAATAACCACAATTTTTTGAGGTGCAACACCGTAATCGTTCATAAGTATTTCTGCCGAATTGTGGGTCATCACAACTATAGCCTCACATTCAGCGGCAATTTTCACAACCTTGTGCAGCAGCGCGTCATCAGGAAAAGGCAGCACGGTATGAAAAACAATGACCACTGGCTTTGACACCTCCTTCAAAAAATATAGAAATGGTATCTCCTGTTTACTATAAAAGCCAAACTCATGCTGAACTAGCACAATTTTAATGTGCCGATCCTTATTGATTACTTTGGCAGTTTGTCCAAAGGCCTCGGCGTTGGAAGTATCGAGGGTAAGCTTAACCTCTGAAGGATAGCGATAGCTCGCATTCCCCGATTCCAAGGCACAAATTCGTATGGATAGCGAGTTGCTAAACTTATTGTTGAGCGCCGCAATCAAGTCTTGCGAATAAGTTGCAATGCCGCACTTCCGGGGGGGATACGAGGTGATAAATAGGATTTCAGCCAGCTGCTTAACTTTAGGCGGATTTAGCTTTTGAATGCCTAGTTTAGGCTGGCTCCCAGCATATGTTGATCTTTTTCTCTCAGACAGCTCAGGCAAAGCAAGAATATCCTCATCAAACCCGTTGAAACTTCCATTATCTTTCATCCTTTGAAGTATAAGTTAACAATTCAGCAACTAACTCATCCAGCTTCACCGTGGTACATGCAATTCACGAATCTGCGGCCCCGTAATAAATAAGGTGTTTCCAAACAAGGTTGTACCCGTAGGAAAAACCACATTATTCACCTTCTCTTTCAGGTCCCAAGCATACTCAGGTGGAAAAAGCGGGTAAGGCAAGCGTGCCAATAATTTTAGCTATGAGCAGCTATGAAAATGAAAACTGACTGACGCTTGTTTAGAGTACGTTTTCCTTAATTTCGGTGGTGTTTTTGGCAGATTTCGAAGTTCCTTTCTCCTCCAAACTTTGGGTGGCAATCCTTATACTTTTGGTGGCAGCCTTCATGCTTTTCATAGCGGCGTTCATGCCTTTGATGGCAGCCTTCATCCTCAACTTGTCTTTTCCCTCTTTACCTCTTGCCATAATGATTAGAATAAAATGAAATGTAAAGGTGAGGCTATTAATTCCGCCAAGTGTTACATGATACAATAAAAGAGTTACATGTTTCACACATTATCTAGCGAGATGCAATGTTTAGGGAATAGAGTGATTCGTTGAAGGGGTGAGGCACGCTGGTTTGGTCTTCATGGCACTAAACCTCACACGCACTGCAATCACATAGGGTTGAAAAAATCGGAAGATAGATGTTGTGTGTAGTCTACAACCGTTACCCTGTGTAACCCAGTGAAAACATTGTGAACCTCTGTGTTACAAGAGCCGACCGAAGGGAACTCCGTCATATGGAAGGGCAGGTCGGCATAGCCAACTCAGAAATGGCGAAGTGGAATATCCTAATGCAAACAATATAAGCCTAGATCACAAACCCCAGCGACAACCTCGTTAAATCGAAATCGCTAAGCATTGACTTTGATGTTTTTTTTAGAAAAGGTTCAGACTATTGATTACCCAAATTAGCAACCTCAACATCTTTAAGTATGCTAGTCAAATCAACTTGAATTATCACTCTTTTAATATTTTGCCTATTCCCTTTCAACAATGCAATAGTGGATTGGTGGTCAAGAGTCACCTCATCTATATTGAAGGAAACGATAATTGGCGGAAGATATCTACGGGGTTTTAAATCCCTCCAAGGGAAAAGAAACAGAGAATCGTTCGTAAATGTACTGCCCTAGGCAAAATATCGCCGCTTAAACCCAAAGGCCACATTCACCAGCCCAATCATCACGGGAACCTCCACCAGCGGTCCAATTACGGCGGCAAATGCTTCACCGGAACTTATACCAAACACGGCAATGGCAACGGCAATAGCCAGTTCGAAGTTGTTGCTGGCAGCGGTGAACGATAGCGTTACCGATTGCTCGTAGGTGGCCCCCACCCTTTTGCTCATGAAAAATGAGGTCAGAAACATCACCAGAAAGTAAATCAGCAGAGGAATGGCGATGATAAGCACATCAAGCGGAATCCGCACTATATACTCGCCCTTGAGCGAAAACATCACCACTATGGTAAAGAGCAGGGCAATAAGCGTAAGCGGAGTTATGCGTGGCACAAACTTGGTGTGGTACCACTCCTTGCTCTTCACCCTGATAAGGATAAACCGAGTAAGAAATCCAGCAATAAAGGGTATTCCAAGATAAATAAATACGCTCTCTGCAATCTGGCCAATGGTAATAGCCGCCACCGCATCGTTCACCGGTAGCCCAAACCACCCGGGCAGCACGGCAATGAAGAGATAGGCATACACCGAAAAAAAGAGCACCTGAAAAATGGAGTTGAAGGCCACCAGCCCAGCGGCATACTGGGTATCGCCGCGGGCCAAATCGTTCCACACAATAACCATGGCAATGCAGCGCGCCAGACCAATGAGAATGATGCCATACATGTAGGGTAAATTGGCGTTATTCTCGCCCGGAAAGAGCTTGAAGAATAATACAGCAAGGCCAAACATCAGCAATGGTCCCACTACCCAATTCTGCACCAGCGAAAGGCTCAGTATTTTTGTATTCCGGAAAACATCACCCAGCTCCTCATACCTTACCTTAGCCAAGGGAGGATACATCATCACAATAAGCCCAACGGCAATGGGTATGTTGGTAGTTCCGCTGGACATGCTGTTCCAGAATTGTGCTATTGCAGGACTAGCCCATCCGGCAAACACCCCAACAAACATGGCCAGAAATATCCACAGCGTGAGATAGCGATCGAGGAATTTTAGACGAGTTCGCATATACAATTTGAAAATTTGAAAATTAACAATTTGAATATTAATATTTTACAAACATCAACTTCAAGAACAATCAAGTCCGTTTTGATGTGCTAACTATTTTCGAAAGAATTTTTAAAATAGCGTTTACTTCCATCAACAACTCTTCACTAAATGGATAGGACGGAGTATTTTTACAAATCAAAAGCCAATACTCTGTCTCCTCCACTTCCTTGAGTGCTATCTTGAATTTATGGATAAAATCAGCCTTACTCTCTGCGTTTTGAGCTTCCCTTACATTTGCTCCAATTGAAGTTCCAGAACGTAACAATTGCCTTGCAACAACACATTTCTTATTCTCCTCAAGCAATTCACAATACTGTACTATCTTGATTGCAAATTGAAAAGTCTTTTCAACAATAAGATTCTCCTTGTCGTTTCTCATAATCTTCAACTTTGCATTGGCAGCAATTTTCAAATCCTCAAATTAATCAATTTTCAAATTACTTTCCACACTCATGTATCCCAAGCACTTGGCTGCGGTAGAAGGAGAGGAATGCCTCGCGAATCTCGTCCCTCACCCGTCGAAACTCACTCCAGATAAACTCCTCCGAGCCAACAGCGTGCGAGGGGTCGTCGAAACCAATGTGCCAGCGATGCTTAACCTTTCCAATAAATGTAGGGCAGCTCTCGTTGGCTCCCCCACAAACGGTAATTACATAGTCCCACTCCTCGTTAAGATATTTTTCTACCGGATCGGAGGTATGGTGGCTAATGTCAACACCAACCTCCTTCATTACGGCAACGGCTTGTGGATTGAGATTGCCGTTAGCTGCCGTGCCGGCCGAACAAACGGTAATATCCTTGTCGAACGATTGCAAAAAACCTTGTGCCATCTGGCTTCGGCAACTATTTCCTGTGCAAAGAATTAGAATCTTCATTGTATAATACGTTTATTTAATGTTGTAAAAAAAGTCAAGTTTTGTTCAATATAGAATGTCAACAAACATAAAGAAAAAAGGCCGGAATATACTCCAACCTTTTTTACAATTATTGCGTTTCGACTTTCCTAAAAGTCGTGAAATTTCCTTATAAACCACCCCTTAACAACCTGGGTTAGCAAGGCATACGAAACCAAGATAATCAGAAGAAAGAGGAAGTAAAGTGGCGGAAGAGGCTGAAGTCCCATTGCTCCTGCCCAAGGCATCATGGGAATTGCAATGCCAATGGTCATAATGAGCAGCGTAAGCAGAATTACCGGTGGGGTGGCCCAGCTTTGGAAGAAGGGAACCCTACGGGTGCGAATTAAATGCACAATAAGCGTCTGGGAGAGCAGCCCTTCCACAAACCATCCGCTCTGGAAAAGGCTTTGATGCTCGGGTGACGAGGCCTTGAAGAAGAAAAACATCAGGGCAAAGGTGGCGTAGTCGAAAATGGAGCTGATGGGCCCGATATATAAAATAAACCGAGTTATCCCGGAGGTGTCCCACTTCCTTGGCCTATCGATGTACTCCTTGTCGACCGTATCGAGCGGTATGGCGATTTGGGACATATCGTAAAGCAGGTTCTGCAACAGCAGCTGGGCCGGCAGCATGGGTAAGAATGGTAGAAAGATGCTGGCGCCAAGCATGCTAAACATGTTACCAAAGTTGCTGCTGGCGGTCATCTTAATATACTTCAGAATATTGCCAAAGGTACGCCTGCCGTATACAATCCCTTTACGAAGAACGGTAAGATCCTTTTCGAGCAGAATGATGTCGGCACTCTCCTTGGAGATGTCGGTGGCGGTATCCACCGAAATACCAACATCCGCCACACGGAGTGCTCCGGCATCGTTTATGCCATCGCCCATAAAGCCAACGGTATGCCCAATTGCCTGAAGGTTCTGCACCACCCGTATTTTTTGGTCGGGACTCAGCTTGGCAAATATGCTAATCCCATCGATTCGCTCCCGAAGAGCGCTATCGGTGAGCTGCTCCAGCTCGCTACCCAGCATGATAGTATTGACGGGAATACCCACCTCACGGCAAACTTTACCTGTTACAACCTCGTTGTCGCCGGTGAGCACCTTTACGCTAACCCCAAGCTCCTGTAGCGATTCAATAGCCTCCTTTGCAGTAGGCTTAGCAGGATCAAGAAACCCAACGAGACCAATAAGCAGCATGTCCTGCTCATCGGCTACCGAGTAGTTCAGCTCTCGGTCATCAAAAAACTTAACCGCAATCAGGAGAACCCGCATACCATCCTCGTTGAGCTTTTTGGCCTGACGAAGAACCCCATCCCGAATTTCATCTTCGAGAGGAACCACCTCGTCGGAGGCAATCTGCAATTGATTATCGTCACCCGGGTCATACACCAAGCTACATTTGTCCAGCATCTCCTCCACTGCTCCCTTGCAAATTAACAAGTGCTTACCATCGTTCTGGCGCAAAATAACGGAGAGACGCCGCCGCATAAAGTCGAACGGTATCTCATCCAGCTTTTCGTAACGCTCCTCCACCATGGTATCGTTCAATTCCACATGCTGCAGAATGGCCATATCGAGCAGGCTCTTGAGCCCTGTTTGGTGATAGCTGTTGAGGTAGGCCCACTTCAGCACCTCATGGTCGTCGTAGCCCATCACGTTGAGGTGGCGCTCCAGCACAATTTTATCGAGGGTAAGGGTTCCGGTTTTGTCGGTGCAGAGCACGTCCATGGCACCTAGGTTCTGAATGGCATTAAGGCGTTTCACAATCACCTTTCGCTTGCTCATGTTCACGGCTCCCTTGGCCAGATTGGCCGTAACAATCATGGGTAGCATTTCGGGCGTTAAGCCCACAGCCACTGCAATGGCAAAAAGCAGCGCATCGAACCAGTTTCCCTTCACCAAGCCGTTGATAAGAAAGATGAGCGGCACCATCACCACCATAAAGCGAATAAGCAGCCAGCTGATTTTCTTAATACCCTTGTCAAAGCTGGTTTCGGCACGCTTACCGAACAAGGTGCTGGAAATACGACCAAAGTAGGTCAGATTTCCGATATTCACGACAATTGCCGTGGCTGTTCCGCTCTCCACGTTGGTGCCCATGAAGCAAAGGTTCGTAAGTTCCAATGTAGCCAATTTACTGGTCACATCCATCTGAGAATCGCACTTTTCCACCGGCAAGGCCTCACCGGTAAGCACCGACTGGTTTATAAAGAGATCCTTCGACTGTAGAATGCGGCAATCGGCCGGAATCATATCGCCGGCGGAGAGGAATATGATGTCACCGGGAACTAGCTCGCCTATTTCGATCTCCTGACGTCCCAGCGGTTGACGATACACCGTTGCAGTGGTTTTTACCATGCTCTTCAAACGTTCCGCAGCCCGACTACTCTTGAACTCCTGCACAAAGCGGAGCATAGAGCTAATGAGCACCATAATGGAGACCACCACCACCGTTTTATACTCCTTCTCCTCGGGTGGAGCCAGCCACACATCAATAATGAACGAAACAACGGCAATGAGCACCAAAATGCCCACAAAGGGATTTATAAAGGCATCGAGCAGCTGCCGGTACCACGTCGGCGGCCTGTCGTGCCTCACGTCGTTGAACCCATACTGCTCCTGCTTTAACTCAACCTCCTCGACAGTTAAACCATCAGGGTTAGTCTTAAGAAAGTCATAGATGTGTGAAATGGAAAGTTGGGCTGCTTGCCGCAACCGTGCAATTGCCTCCTGATTTACCCCACCTGCGTTGGAAAAGGTGGAGCCAATTTTTTTTGCAACTTTAATCATTGGTAATGCCTCTATTAATGCACCAAAAAGAGAGGCAAACCGTTACTCGCCCCCTATTGATGCGTGATTGTTACTGCATTCTTTCTACTAAAAGGGCCATCGTCCATAAAAAGTGAGAATTAATTTGCGCCGTAAAAGTAGGCTAATTTTATATTACAGTGTTGCTGATTGATTTCTTAAAATAGGTTAAAAGAAGTAAGAGGAATTAAAAAAAATGACCGTAAGTAGGAACGAAATATTTCTTAGCCAAAAATCATTCAAAGAACATACGTAGCCCATAGCTTTAGCCATGGGTCAGAGGTTACCCCAAGCGCAAACGGTGCACGCCAATCGCTGTTCAATGTGCTGCAATTGTCTTGCACCGCAACAGTAAATGGGTGTTAGCTACACAATTGCCTGACCCCTTCCAACCTCCCCCTAACAGGTAAAGGCGTTCACTAGGCATGGTAAAGGAATGTTCACCACCGTAATAATATTAACACATACCTTCCCCTTGCAGGGAAAGGGCAGAATGGGGTCATGGAAATGATATTTAATGTGGTCGGCGTCTCTAATGCATCAAAGAATGCAATTCAACCCTATGTAGGGCCAAAAGATTTTTTGCTCCAAACCCAACCTCGGAGAGGTTGCATGTTTGTAGCCGGGGGTGGTAACCCCCGGAAAGGGAACAACCCAAGAGCACGCGGTGCACGCTGGGATGGTATAAAAATTTATTTGCCTGCTATGCACCGCAACCACGATAGGGCAAGGAAAAGAAGACGTAGCAAAGCGAAGATCCCGCAACAGAGTGGTTAGAGGAAATAAAAGGAATATGACCGTAGGTAGAGGCAAAAAAATTCTCACCATAAATTCATTCCAAGAACATACATAGCCCATTGTTTAAAACCATGGGTTACAAATGGATGGTGGAATATGGAACCCGTGTCAACGGTTTATCTACCAACCATTATTTCGGCGATTACTGCATTGGGATCGCTGAGTAGGTCCTGTTCCTTGTGGCTGAGCTCCAAATCTTTTATAGCCCTCTCCATTGTTGGTTTCAGGGTAAACAGATATGCGATGATTAATGTTCCAATCCCAAGGAATAATAGATCACCCGTTACGAATGACAAAATGATTGCAAAAAAGGCAGGACCCTCAATGATTGCATACCTAAGAATGGTTGCTGAACGATAATCAGCCATCTTTTCAAATAAGTTCACTTTACCACTAGTCGCTTGTATCTTCCTTTTAAAAATTACATTCCCGAAAAGAAAACTACCGATTGAAAGAACCGCTAAGACTCCTAAGTATGTATTTTTTAGAAATTCATCGAACGGTTGCATACCATCGTTTAGATATAAAAACAAAACAATTAAACAAAAAGAGAAGAGCCCAAATAACAAGGCATAGTAGATCATTCTCATCGATTGAAAATATTCCTTTGAAGTTTGCTGCTTAGTAGTCATATCAACATTTTTAGTGGTTTATGGAAAAGATTTGGCTAACCAATAAAGCGGCGAACCAACAACCATTGCTAAAGTAAAATTAGAATTTTATCGTGAAGTATACCACTATTGTCAACATAAAAATAGCAGAATGGATGATTAGAGTGGAGAGATTTGGCTTCGCCGAGCTCCCTTCGGTCGGTTGGCTTCGCCGAGCTCCCTTCGGTCGGTTGGCTTCGCCGAGCTCCCTTCGGTCGGTTGGCTTCGCCGAGCTCCCTTCGGTCGGTTGGCTTCGCCGAGCTCCCTTCGGTCGGTTGATAACACTGAGGTCTTCAGCTACTGACGGATCGGTTCTAGTTTCACAGAGCTACACAGGGAGTTTCACTGAGTTTCACAGAGGAACGAATGCTTTAGATAGCAGCCGCACAACTTCGGTCTTCGGACTCCGGACTTCCGACCTTTTTATAACCTCGATTAATCGGCCTCACCGACTTGTAACTTTGTCACTTCTTGGTCACTTGTCACTGTCTCAGAAGATAAAGTTAAATAGATACCCCACCACCATTATGCCAAAGGCCACAATTCCGGCAAAGGTGAGAATAAATGGGAGCTTGAGCACCTTCCGTAGGATTATCATCTCCGGTAGAGAGAGCGCAATAACCGACATCATAAAGGCTAAGGAGGTTCCCAGGGAGGCACCCTTTTCGAGCAGCACCGAAACAATGGGGATTATCCCGGCAGCATTGGAGTAGAGCGGTACCCCAATGAGTATGGAGAGCGGCACGCTATACCACGCCGACTTACCCATGAGCGCAGCCATAAAATCGGCCGGCACATAGCCATGCGCTGCCGCACCAACGCCTATGCCAATTGCAACGTAAATCCAAACCTTACCCACAATTTCGCGAACGGCGTCGTAACCAAACCGAATGCGAGTAGTTAAGCCATCTACCTCCTCCTCCCCGTTCATCTCTCCAAGATGGGTTTGAAAAACCCAATCCTGCACCCACCGCTCCAGTTTTAGCTTGCCAATGGTCCATCCGGCAGCAATGGCAATTACCAATCCGGTAACCACGTATATCAAGGCTACCTTCCAGCCAAACAAGCCAAACAGCAACACCACCGCCACCTCGTTAATCATGGGGGCTGCAATTAGGAACGAGAAAGTTACGCCCAGTGGTACCCCCGACTCCACAAAACCTAAAAAGAGCGGAATGGCCGAACAGGAGCAAAATGGCGTAACAATACCTAGTAAGGCTGCCAGCACATTTCCTGTAAACTCCGACTTACCCTCCAAAATTTTACGCGTTCGCTCTGCCGAAAAGTAGGAACGAACAATGCCCACAAAGAAGATGATGAGCGTAAGCAGCAACAGCACCTTTGGCAACTCGAAAATGAAAAACCTAAGCGTTTCAGTCAGGTGTGTTCCCTTCTCCAGCCCAAACACCGAATCGATGAGCCAATCGGTCATAGGTTGAAGATAGTGGTAGACCAGAAACCAAATCGGCAGCAGCGCGGCCGGAACCCAAATACTCTTTTTCATTTCAAATCAATATTTTATGTGGGGCGATGATTACCAAATACCCCAGAACGCATGCATAATGTAGTAAACACCTACCACCAGAAACAGAAGGGCTACTACACGTCTAAACCAGAGCTCAAAAGCTTTGATGCGCCGGTAAACCGTTCCCACCTCAGAAACCGCAAAAGCGAGAATCCATGCAAAAACGATTACAGGAATACCTGTGGCTACGGCAAAAATGAGAGGAAGGAAAAGTCCTGAGGCACTGGTGACGGTCATGGGCACCAAGATGCCAAAGTAGAGCACCCCGCTATACGGACAAAAAGCTAGGGCAAAAACAACCCCAAGAAGCAGCGAATCCCAATAACGCCAACCGGTTCTATTCTGAAACTTTTCGGCATAGCGCCCTGTTCCCCTCAACGACAAATGAATAACATCGAGCATCAGCAACCCAATGAAGATGAGAACTGGCCCAATAAACTTCTCCCCATACCGCTGAAAGAAACCGGAGAATTGGAACTGATTCGCACCCAGAAAAATGAGAAGAGGAATAACTGTATAGGTTATCGACCGGCCTAGCGTGTAAAACACCCCATTGAGGAACACCCGGTTTCGACTCTCCAAATCCTTACCAATGTATCCCACAGCGGTAATGTTGGTTGCCAGCGGGCATGGGCTAATGGCCGTCATCAACCCAAGCACCAGCGCCGATAGCCAAGGAGCCATACTCCCATCCAGAATGCCATTTAAAATATCGGACATGAACTATGGTGAAATTTGAAGATTAACGAATTTGAAAGTTTTATTACTAGACGGCCCATCTATTTCAGCAAGCCATCCAACTTCTGCTTAATAATCTCCTTGAGCTTATCGGGATTCGACTTCGCGTAGAGAAATCCTTCGTTGGTAAGGTCCACCCTTTGACCTCCGGCCACAAAAAGTAAGGTTTGTCCCGAAACCTTCTGCTTTTCAGCCAACGATTTGCTGGAAGCATCATCCAGATTGATGGACTTAAAGGTGATGGTGCCATTTTTCACCAATGCAGGGTAAAGAGCATTGATGTCTCCCTCTGTCTGCGCTTCAACGGCAAGGCACGTTGCACAGCGAGCAGTAAAGTGAAAATAGTATACTTCAATAGTCGGTGTTTTGGCAGGTGTCACCGTCCTTACATTTTGTCCATTGCTCGAAATAGCAGCGGCAATAAGAGCAAAAAATAGAATTACTTTAGTTGCTTTCATTTTTGGAATTGGATTAAAATCAAGACAAAGAAACTGCTCTTGCATGGTCCAGAAATTACTTCATCAATGGAAGCCACCAATGCACTCCAAATGCCCACGGTTATTTACTGATTCTTCGAAATAATCTCCTTTATCTCCGATAGCGAGGGCAATCGACCACTGAGCACCACCTTTTCGTTGATAACCAATGCGGGAGTTCTCATCACTCCGTAGCCAATAATCTTCTGAATATCCTCAACCTTTTCAACCTCAGCGCTAACACCCATTTCGGCAATAGCTTCAAGGGTAACCTTCTCGAGCGCCTTACACTTGGCACAACCTGTACCTAACACCTTAACGTTCATAATTCTATTTGTTTTTCGTAGTTCGTAAAACGACGAACTGTTTAGTTAAAAAAATATTAGAGTTGCAAAAAATGCCTAAACAATTCCTGCGCCTCTTTCCAATTTTCACGATTAATACAATAACGAATTCGTGGGGCTTCAATTTCCCCCTGAATTAGTCCTGCATCCTTTAGCTCCTTTAAATGTTGCGAAAGGGTGGACTTTACAATGGGAAGCTCCTCCGAAAGATCGCCGCTATAGCAGCAATTTTGCTTCGATAGCAACTCCAGCACGTACATGCGAATGGGATGCCCCATAGCCTTGGCATAGCGTGCCATCTTTTGCTGTTCGGTAGTTAATATCTCCTTATTACTCATTTGTTGTTCGTAATTTCACGAACAAAGATAGTGAACTTTTTAATTGAACAAACCTTCAGCACAAAATTTTATGGTAACTTCCGGCCACGTACAGCAATCCAAAGGCCATACCACTCCTCCCGAGTGAGCTGGGTGGTGGTTGCCCAAGTGCAAGCCAGAATACGGTCAACCTTTGTGGTGCCAATTATGGGTTGCACATTCCCAGGAATCATCATGAGCCAGGCAAGCACAATAGCCGTAGATGTGGTGTTATACTTATCTGCAAGATGTGCAACCATCTCTGCTACTGCGCGCTGTGCTGAGGTATGCTGTGCCGAAACAGAGGTGTAAATGCCCTTGTCGAGCGCGCTCCAAGCCTGAATGGCTATATGATGCAGCTGGGCATACTCCAGCATTCCCTCCATACCACCATCGAAAGCATCCAAACGAGTGTTAACAGAAACGGCCTGATCGAGCACAAGGGTATGTCCCAAGCTCAGCTGCAGCTGGTTAGCCACCAACGGCTCAGTCCAGAAATGCTGCAGGTAGGTTACCTGGCTAACGCTCATATTGCTTACGCCAAACCGGTTTACCATTCCCTGCTGCTTAAGGTAGGCAAAGGCCTCGGCCACCTCTTCCCCTCTCATCAGCACATCGGGTCGGTGCAGCAGCAGGGTATCGAGATGGTCGGCGCAAAGACGCTCCAGAATAACCGCAACCTGTTCTATAATGTAGCTACGGCTTAAATTATAGATGTTGGTTCCATCGGGAGCACAGCCCTTGCAAATGCCAGTTTTTGACTGTAGCACCATTTTTGAGCGCAGCTCGGGACGGCGCTTCAATACCCGTCCAAACACCTCCTCGGCTTTCCCGTTGGTGTAAATATCGGCGTGGTCGAAAATGGTTATTCCAATGCTTAACGCAGCTTCAATGGCTGCCTCTGCCTGCTGCTCATCGGCAGCAGTAACGGCGTTGCTGTTCCAACCGCCACCAAGCCCCATGCATCCGTATATCAACTGTTTAGTGTGTAAATAATCCATTGCACTTTTTGAATGCAATTTAGCGGTATATGGCTAAACTCTGAGAAAATTTTAAAGTAAATTGAAAAAATCGGGTTTAGTTTTGAAACGAACCGCTATTGAAATAACAGATTATTAAAGCGTGAAATGCTTGTATAGCTATGAGTTATGAGCAATGAATTATGAATTATGAACTATGAGTTATGAACTATGAGATGTAAACAATGAGCTATGGTAGATCTGTAAATTGCTGAATAGTGTTGACTGATTTATCGAGGTTGTGAATGCGACCCTAACTCAATTCATTTCCGCTACCTATTTGCCAACCTCTTTTTGCATCTTGGGTAGCAGAAAATTCTTAACCCAGTCGAAGTTGGGAGCTATGGCAAGCGCCTTACGGTAGGTGGCCTCCGCATTGGCATACTGCCCCATCTTTTCGTAGCAGGTGCCAAGGTTGGCCAGCGCATTAAGGTAAACCCATCGGCACGCCGAAGGGTCCATCCGCTCGAAAGCAGCTATTGATTTTTTATAGAAACCCACAGCCTGATCGTAATCACCGCCAAATATTCCTGGGGTGAACTGCTTTGCGTTGGCCTTGTCGATGAGCACATAGGGATTATCTCCGGCAATCTTCATGGCATCATCGATATACTCCAAGCTGCGAGGGCCAATGAAGGGTCCCATGTAGGGACTAATGGCAATACGAAATGCGGTGAACGAGGCCTTCAGCGCCAACGCTTCGGCATTGGATGGGTTGCGGTTTAGTAGCTGTTCCACCTCCGCTAAGCCCTCCTTTAAATAGCCTTCGGCTTTATCCTCCTTTTCCTCGTTAATCAAAAACGCCACCAACCCATAGTGGGTGCGCGCTATCTCCAAAAGAAGGGCATCGCTCTTGGTTTGCTCATAGGTCTGCTTCATTGATGGAAGCAACCGTTCCCAATCGCTAACCTTACCATTAACGTAGCTGGAATAAATAGCACATTGATAGTTAGCTAATTCGGAATTGGTGGGTGATGCTAGTGTTGCTGATGAAAATGCCAACAAGTACGCTAACGCTAAGCCGATAAATTTCTTCCTTTCCATTCTGTTTTTCCTCTAATTTTACTGGTTAACGATTTTACAACCATTTGCAGAAAAGCAAATTGTTGAACAACTATACTACAAACGTTAAACACAGCAGATTGTTCAGCAGCAAAGGAGACCATCACTCGAAGAACAAGCACCAAAAGCAGGTAGATAAAGCCAAAAATAGGTGATAAAAAAAGAAAAACGATTACTACGCCGAGGGTGGAAAAGAGGCTAAAGAGCAACATAGCCAAATGGCTCTCACCAAAAAAAGCGCAAACACTGCGAGAAAGCCCAGACACCGCTTCGGAATAACTTCCATACATTCTGCAGTTAACCTCACCCCTACTCAGCAGAGTGGCCATTCTCAGCCTTGCTCCCTTTACCAGCCGCGCAATGGCAATATCCTCCACCCTAATGCTTTTTACCTGCTGGTGCCACTGACACGTCCTGTAAGTTGCTGCATCAAAAAACATGAGCTGGCCATTGGCTGCCGAGAGCGAAACTTTTCGGGTGATCCGAACCAATAAAAGGGGCAAAAAGCTGACCAATATCCAATGCATCACAGGCACCACCATCTTCTCGCCAAAGGTATCCATGCGCTGATAAGGAAATATGGAAATGAGGGCCAATTTCTCCTTTCGCATGAAGGTAACCAGCTTTGGAATAAGGTCAGGTTCAACCGTTACGTCGGCGTCTAAAAAGAGGAAATAATCGCCCATTGCTTCCAGAGCAAGGAAATGGCATGCATGGCTCTTTCCCAACCATCCTGCAGGTAAGGTGGTTCCCTCAATTACCCTCAACGGGAATGGGCGTTTGAAATTTGAAACTATTGCGGCGGTTTCGTCGGTAGAGTCATCGTTGTAAACCAGCACCTCTAAATTGGCATAGCTCAACGCTGCCAAACTTTTAAGGAGATGGGGAATATTGTTAGCCTCATTTCGAACTGGAATCAAAATGGAAACCATTGGCTCATCAACTTCTGCTCTTGCAGGAAGATAGGGTTGCGTAATGAAGTTGAAAATTGCCACCCCAGAACGGAGGGCGAGGAGGCCGAAGGCAAACCAAGCAAGGTAGACCATTGCGCTAGCGATAAAGTGAATTCTGCCGTTTAACGGCCCGTTGGAAAAAATCGTTGTAGTCCTCCTCCACCGTTTCAATCTCGGGAGTTCCCCAATCTACGTATTCCTCCATGGCCAGGGTAAGCGATGGCTTTGGATGAGAGTAGTAGTCGACTAAAGCGGCCACAAAAACCAGCTGCAGCGGCGAAGCTGACCTATTTAAAATAAAGCGCAACCCCTTCTCAAACCTGAAATGGGAGGTGTAGGCGCTCTCTATCTCCCCCTGCGGAAAGAGTGCTACCAAGTTATCGGGATACTTACATTGCTCCACGGTGTATGCCAGCGACTCCACCACCGACTTGGACCCCGGCTGAATGGAGAAGGCACCGATGCGCGAGAGAAACATCCGCGGACGGAGCTGCTCCTCCAGCATCATAACGTATAGCTTCCGATGAAAATGGTGTTGATTGAGGTAGTAGATAAAAAATCCATCCCACCAGCTAAAATGGTTACCAACCATCAAAACCGGCCGCCCCTTCGGCTCCACATGTCCGGTAACGTTTATCTTCCTAAAGTGGCGCTTGAGGATAAAATTGATATATCTACCAAAAAACCACTCATACGATCTGCTATGGTTAGCCTTTATCATCGATAATTATGTTGAAATTCCAGCAATAGCACTTTCAAATATTGATCCAGTTCATAATAATTGCTTAAATAAACAAAAACATGGCCGATAACAATCCAAAAAAGCAGAGCTGAATTACAAAAAGTGGGAGCGCCAATCGGTTTTGAAACTTTACATCCTTATGAATAAAAAAAAGATGGGCAACTGCCGCAACCAAGAGCCATCCCACAAAATTTTGATAGCCGGGTGCTCCATCAAACCAATGCCACATGTTGAGCCGTTCGGCAGGAATCTCCAGCAAGAAGTCGTAGCCAACCATGAGCAGTGAACCCACCACCACCTGCATGGCCCTGTAGGAGACCAACTTTTGAGCAATGACCTTGGTAATGTAGGTCAGCATCAGCCAGTTTAGACCAATAATGAGTGGCACAGCAAAAACCTTAATACCAAGCGAATTGCCATAGTAGTAGTCGCCAAAGAGGTTACCCGTTTTCACGCCATATACCTCGGCACCAAAGCCAAGCAAAACCACTGCAATGGATGGTAGTAGCTGATTCCATTCGAACTTTTGATGAAACAGGGCCAAAAGCAATATGCTGCCTATCAAAAAAGCCCAGCTTACTGAGAAAACTTCTGGGTTTTTCAAACACATTGGAATCCCAACTAAACCTACCAAATGACCTATGATGAGAGTAACTATTATGCTCTTCAAAATTTTTGGATCATCCACCATAACTCGCAAATCCATCGATTGAATTATTTTAATTACAAACTTAGCTTTTATTCACTGGCGACAATCTTATCCACAATTTTTGCCGAGGCCAAGCAGAGTGGGATTCCGCCACCCGGATGCACGCTACCACCAACAAAATAGAGACCCGGAATACTCTTTCGGTGGTTGGGATGCCGACTAAAGGCAGCCATCATGCCGTTGGAGCTAATACCGTAAAGTGCACCTCCAAACGAGGAGGTATTCCGTGCAATGGTAGGAGGATCAACCACCCTTTCAAACTCGATTTTCCCGGTAAGATCGATGCCCAACATGGTCTTTATTTTAGCCTGAATGTTTACCCGGCTCTCCTCCACCAAATGGGGCCAACTCTGGCCGGTATCGGGCGGAACATTGATCATGGTAAACCAATTCTCACAACCATCTGGTGCATCACTGTTTACCATTCGAGAACTAATGAATATGTACACTGTAGGGTCACAGGAGATTCTTCCCCGCTCCATCTCCCCAAACTCCTTACGGTAGTTCTCTGCAAAAAGTATGTTGTGCAAATCCAACTCAGGATGGACACCCTTTACTCCCCAATAGAAAATCATGGCCGAGGTAGAGGGCTGCTGCCGCTTATAAATCCAAGGTAACGTTATGTTTGGTAGCAGTTTTGGGTAAGCATAAAAGATATCGGTATCGTTAACCACCACATCAAACCTAACCTCCTTGCCACCAGCCACTAAACCATAAGCACCACTCCTGCCAACCAAGATTTTTTCGACTGGTGTGCAGAAGTGGAAAGTCACACCCAAATCGAGGGCCAACCTCTCCAACGCATCCGAAATTTGGCGCATTCCCCCTGCCGGAAAGTAAGCACCAATGTTGTGCTCCAGGTGGGGAATCATGGTTAGTGTACCTGGTGCCCGATATGGATTGGAACCATTGTAGGTGGCATACCTGTCAAACAGCTGCACCAACCGCTTGTCGCTAAAACTTTTTCGATTTACCCTATGCATGGTGGTAAAGGCACGTAACTTCCCGGGATGCGCTGCTAGCTGCTTTGCCTCAGGGCGCTTAAAAGCCTCCTTCGATGGAAAGGGTGAAAAGAGAAAGAGATTGGCAGTGGATTCATACAAATCACGGCATGACTCCAGGTAATTGATGATATTTTCTGAAGGCTCTCCAACCTTATCACTACACTCCTTGGCAAATTTTTTAGCCGAGGAGTATGCATTCAGGACAAGACCATCGGGATAAAAGTAGCGAGTTACCAAATCAAGCTGGTGATAGTTAAAGTAATCCTCCCTCCGCTTACCTGCAAGTTCAAAAAGTTCATCAACCAAATTGGGCAATGTAAAAAGCGATGGCCCGGTATCGAATCGGTAGCCGCTACCTAATAGCTGGTTAAGTTTTCCCCCTACCACGTCTCCCTGCTCAAAAACCTCCACAGTATTTCCCGCCACCGCAAAACGTATGGCCGAAGCAAGACCGGCAATACCACCTCCAACAATCCCAATCCGTTTGGCTATCATATTATTATCTAAATAGAAATTCCTAAATTTAGGAAATTGGTTTGAAAATAGAACCTTCAATCAGTAACAATTGTTTAACAATTAATATTAAACAATAAACGTTTATCTTTGTTAATATAGTAATTGGAACACGAACAGGTTAATATACAGAAACTAAAAGATAAAAGTAGGATGCAAAAAAAAGCATTAATTGTTGGAACAGGTCTTGGAGCTCTTACCACCGCGTTGCGACTTGCCGTGAATGGATACCAGGTAGAGATGGTTGAAAAGTATAAGCAGGCAGGTGGAAGGCTAAACCAGCTGGAAAAGGATGGCTTCACCTTCGATATGGCTCCCTCCTTTTTTAGCATGAGTTACGAGTTTACCGAATTTGTAAACTACTGCGGTATAGAGATGCCATTTAAGTTTATTGAGCTGAACCCTCTCTATTCCGTAAATTTTGCTGGCAACAACAAAAACTACCTTATATATAAAGATTTAGCCAAGTTGGCCAATGAGTTCAAGGACATTGAGCCCAACTTTGAGGCGAAAATGGCACGCTTTCTGGAAAAGGCCGGCACTCTGTTTCACGATACCGAGGACAAGGTTATCCGAAGGAATTTTAGGTCGCTACCGCACTTTCTGGCCACCCTCACCACCGTTCCCATTAAGCATGCCCCCATGATGCTGCGGAGTATGTGGAGCGAGCTAAATCGCCATTTTTCATCCTATGAGGTTAAGGTAATTTTTTCGTTGGTGGCATTCTTTCTTGGAGCCACGCCCTTCGATACCCCAGCAATATATAGCCTGCTGACCTACACCGAGCTGGTGCACGATGGCTACCACAACGTGGAGGGTGGAATGTATCAAATTGTGGTGGGCCTGCTCAAGGAGCTGGAAAAGTTCAACATACACATTACCTACCACACCGAGATTGTTGGTTTTGAGGAGGAGAAGGGAGAACTCTCTGCACTAGTTGACCAACACGGCAAACGCTGGGAGGCCGACCTCTTTGTAATCAACAGCGACGCAGCCTTTTTCAGGGGTAAGGTTTTTGGTCGCAAGGAGTTTTCGACGCAGAAGCTCGATAAGCAAAAGTGGACGTTGGCCCCCTTTACCATGTACGTTGGCGTGAAGGGCAAGATTGAAAATATGGCCCACCACAACTACTACCTGCGCAACAATTTTGAGGAGTATGCCGGAAAGGTGTTCAAGAACTCCATCAGCCTAAATAAGCCATACTACTACGTGAACGCCAGCAGCAAGAGCAACCCCAACACCGCTCCCGAAGGACACGAGAACCTCTTTATTCTATGTCCCGTGCCCGACCTACGCTACAAGCCCGACTGGAGCGATCGCGACCAGCTGGCCAACGATATCCTAAACGACCTCTCCCTGAGGGTAGACTTTGATATTCAGAAGCACATGGTAACCAAAACCATTCTGGACCCCACCGATTGGCAAAACATGTTTAATCTGTACCAAGGAAGCGGCCTTGGATTGGCCCACGACCTCAACCAAATTGGTGCCTTTCGTCCACGCAACACCGACGAGAAGTTTAACAACGTATTTTACGTTGGAAGCAGCACCGTTCCCGGTACTGGACTACCCATGGCCGTAATCTCCTCGAAGCTTGTAACCGAACAAATTGTTGAACGATATGGAACTGTACGATAAAACTTGCCTCAAAATGAGCAAGGTAACCACCAGAGCCTACAGCACCTCATTTTCCCTAGGAGTGCGGATGGTTGCACCAAAGTATCGTGACGATATTTACGCCATCTATGGCTTTGTGCGCCTTGCCGACGAAATTGTGGACAGCTTTCTTGATTACAACCAATCCAACCTCTTCTATCGCTTTAGGGAGGAGACCTACCGTGCGCTGAACGAAGGTATAAGCACCAACCCCATACTACAAAGCTTTCAGCTGGTGGCTAACCGCTGTGGCATCGACCGGGAGCTGATTGACGCATTTCTAAACTCCATGGAAACCGACCTGCAAAAGAAGGATTACAATAGCAATGAAATAAGCGACTACATATACGGATCGGCTGAGGTGGTTGGGCTGATGTGCCTGAAGGTTTTCTACAGCGACGATGCCGATGGCTACGAATCGCTTAAATATCCTGCCCGTAAGCTGGGCGAGGCCTTTCAAAAGGTGAACTTCCTGCGCGACATTAGGGCCGATTACCAGCAGCTGGGCCGGACCTACTTCCCGGGTGTGGATTTCACAAACTTCACCGAAGAGGCTAAGGAGCGCATCGAGAAGGATATTCAGCACGACTTCAACGAGGCCTACAAGGGAATTGTGGCGCTGAAGTCCGGTGCCCGATTGGGTGTTTACCTCGCCTACCGCTACTACCTGCAGCTCTTTAAAAAGATAAAGAGGGCCAACGCGCGCGAGGTGGCCAAGCAGCGCTACCGCATTTCGAACCTCACCAAGGCCACCCTGCTGGCAAAAAGCTACCTGCGCGACCAAATTGGCATTGTGTAGAGCATAAGCAGCTTAACAAAGCAGCCGCTGTTGCGTTTCTCCCATATTTGATGGATATTGGGTGTACTAAATACTGGCCTATGAAACGCAAAACCCTACTCTACCTCTACACCTTTCTGGGTGTAGGATTCGTGGTGTTTATTGTCGGTTTTACCGGAATAAATATCTCCCTTCGCTACATTGAGAACAAGTATGTGAACCTGCAGCTCGACGTAAACAAGCGGCAGGCCCAGAGCACGGCGCGGCTCCTGGAGAGCGAGCTGGCCAACGGCATGCCCATGGACACCGTGCAGAAGCGATTCCAGCAAACCATTCAGGGAACGGAGTTCGACCGCGGCTTTCTCTGCATGTTCGATACGCAAAAGGATAAGCTCGTATGCCACCCCGACGCCAAAATGGTGGGGCTCATGATTCCGGCCGACTTCACCTTCGACATTGATAACCGAAAAAACGTGGCTGCCGCCGTGGAGATGAAAACGCCGGGTCCCATTGCCGGAATATTCACCCAGGGGAAGATGCGCACCGACATTGCCTACCTGGAGCGGGTTAAGGGAACACCGTGGCGCATTGCCGCCCACCAGAACATTAACCTGATGCGAAACGAGCTGGCCATGATTCGGCGCAACTACATATGGGGTTCGCTTATCCTTGGCCTCATACTCGCCTTTGCCGCCTCCTTTATTGCGCGGCGCATTGGGCAAAGCTACGAGCACCAGATTGAGGAGAAGAACCGGGAGCTGGCCGAGAGCTACGCCAAGCTCAAGGAGCTGCACGAGGAGGTGAACGCCCAAAAGGAGGAGATTGAAGCGCAGCGCGACACCGTTACCTTCCAGCGCGACCAGATTGCCAAGCAGAACAAGGACATTGTGGATAGCATAAACTACGCCCGCCAGATACAGCTTGCCCTTCTCCCATCGGCGCAGCTGCTGAAGGAGCAGATTCCCTCCCACTTTGTGTTTTTCCACCCCAAGGATATTGTGAGCGGCGACTTTTACTGGTGCAAAACGGTGGACCAAACCACCTATCTTGCCGTGGCCGATTGCACCGGCCATGGCGTACCCGGCGCCTTTATGAGCCTGCTGGGCATTACGCTGCTCAACGAAATTGTGGGACAAGCGTGCCACTGCTCACCCGCCGAGGTGCTCAACGAGCTCCGCACCCGCGTAAAGCTGGCCCTACGGCAGAACGAGCGGGAGGTTACCGCCCGCGACGGTATGGACATAGCCCTTGTTACCATAAAGGAGGGAGCCGAGGAGCTCCACTACGCCGGGGCCTACAACTCGCTGGTAGTTATCCGCAACGGCGAGATACTCGAGGTGAAGGCCGACCGGATGCCCATTGGCATACACCCCCGCGAGGAGGCCCGCTTCACCAACCACACCGTGGCACTTGCCCAAAGCGACACCATTTACCTCTACTCCGATGGCTTTGCCGACCAAACCGGCGGAGATAGCGGCCGAAAGTATATGTCGAAGAACTTAAAGCAGCTGCTGGCCACCATTGCCAACGAGCCCATAGAGCAGCAGCACGCCCTGCTAAACGATGCCCTAAGCCGCTGGATGGGCAGCAATACGCAGGTGGACGATATTACCGTGGTGGGGTTTAGGAGGTAGAGCTACGCCATTTTCAAGAATTGAACAGGGACTTGAGCAGTAAAAACAGCCAAATTAGACACCATATAGATGAATAAGTATCTTGAAAAAAAGAGACTTATGTTGAATATCTGTGAAATATGTTATACATTCGATAGAAAATAAACCACACCAAAAGGTGTGGTTATCCACCCAAATTGGTAGGGATAACCCCACTAAAGGTGGGGTTATAAACGAGTTGTGCGTCAGCTTAAAAGACAAGACCCCGATAATGGAAATACCACCTTAATATAAAAGAATTGATTATGAAGGGTGGAACTTTTCAGGAACAACTTTCAGCATTTCAAAAAAACAATCTTCCCATTGACTTGGAGATAGATTCACGATTTTTAAGTTCAAATTAATTCCAAATTTTTCGGAAATCTCATTAACCTGACTTTTTCTGAATATTAATTTTAAAGCCGTTCTGACAGGTAAATTAGGTTTTTGTAACAGAAAGGATAGAAAATTTAAATATTTGACTTTCTGATTAAAATCAATATGTAAAGGTTTTCGTTCAATTTTAAGAAAAGCAGACTTAACAGTTGGAGGAGGTATAAAACTATTAGGATTTATTTCGTAAACTATCTTCAAACTATAAAATGTATGATATAGGATAGTGTAAGGATTAAAGATTTTGTCTACAAATAACTTTTTAGCAGGTTCTAATTGCAGGAAAATTGAACCGCCCTGAAAACTTTCCATATTTTCAAACATCAATATTTTTAAAATTTCTGATGTTATACCAAATGGTATGTTAGAAACAACCTTAAACGAAAAATTAGGAATTTTATAATTTCTGAAATCACATCCAAAAACTTGAATGTTTTGAGTTTGTTTAAATTTGTGTTTTAGATGCGTTATTAACTCAAAATCATTCTCAATCGCAATGACTAATTTTGCCTTTTGTAGTAGATGTACAGTTAGAAATCCTTTTCCTGCACCAATATCTAAGACCGTATCGTTTTGATTAATTCTTGATTGTTTTATTGCATCTTCAATTAGCACTTTGTCAATTGTAAAGTGCTGACCCGTATATCTTACAGGCAATCTATTTTTATTCATTATGACTTCTTACAGGTGAATACTTGAATTCAAATCGTAGTGATGTGAAAGACAGTATTACCTGACAGAGCAACTATGACAAAGCAATGCCTTCATTAAAAATGACGACACACTAAAACATAGACTGTTTGTCTTGCCAAAAAGATTATGGGAAATTTATTTGGGACTGTCTATCACTTAGATAGTCGTCCAAGGTCTGCTGTAATACATAATGAAAAAAATCTAAATAATTGACTGCAAAATTAGTAACTTAGCTCCAATTTACAATAAGATGATGAAAAAAATAAAAGCCGAACGCACAACATCGTATATAAAACATTTGGCAGTCAGTGCGTTATCGAGCATTTCAACCCGTGTCAAAAGTGCTTGTAACTTGACAGGAAAGTGCTTCGAAGTGCCAAACGTTTCATATACGTAACCGTTGTGCGCAAAGCTGACGAGTCCTAAAAAAAGGCTACACAACACGTAGCAATTATGTATAAGAATGATGGATTTGTTCGAAGGTACAGCGAGGGTTTTAAGCTCAAAATTTTAGCCGAACTTAGCACTGGAAATTACTCCAAGAAAAAGCTTGGTGAAATTTACGGAATTAACCGCACTACCATTAATGAATGGATAAAGAAGTACGATCGGAAAGATTTAATGAACACCAGAGTAATCGTGGAAACCCAAGACGAAACGACACGGCTTAAAGCCCTACAGAAGGAGATCAAGCAGCTCAAGGAGCTGTTGATTAAAAAGGACTTGGACAGGTTGGTTTTAGACTCCTACCTGGAAGTTGCGGCAGAAAAGCTGGGCTGCAAGAGCGTAGAAGAGCTAAAAAAAAACTTAAGCATCTAAGCTTGTTGAAAACCGTGGAAAAGATAAGGCACACGGGGCAGGCCAGCATGGAGCAAGCCTGCCAATGCTACGGGCTGCACCGGGATGCTGGCTACAAGCTGAAGAAGCGGAAGCAGCAGAAAGCCGCTGTTGCCTCGCAGGTGCTTGAGCTGGTCAAGGCAGAGCGGATAGGGCAGCCCCGTGTAGGAACCCGAAAGCTCCACAGAACCTTGCGCTCCTCCTTTGCAGCCTCCGGGTTAAAAGTGGGGCGTGACAAGCTGTTTGGCATACTCAGGACGCACGATTTGCTTGTCAGGCGCAAGAGGGCTTCGTGCAAAACCACCGATTCCTACCACCGTTTCCACAAGTACAAGAACCTGGTCAAGGGCATGGCGGTTACCGCTTGCAACCAGGTCTGGGTGTCCGACATTACCTACATCCGCACCGTGAAGGGGTTTTGCTACCTGGCGCTTGTTACGGATATGTACTCCCGTAAGATCGTGGGCTACGACCTCAGCGACTCGCTGGAGCTGGCGGGCTGTTTGCGAGCCTTAAAACGAGCTCTGCGGACAGCCCGCCCAGCAGCCGGGTTGGTACACCACTCCGATAGGGGGATACAGTACTGCAGCAACCAGTATGTGGAGCAGCTGAAGCGGCATCAAATCAGCATCAGCATGACCGAGGAGAACCACTGCTACGAAAACGCTATTGCCGAGCGGGTAAATGGCATTTTGAAGGATGAGTTTTACCTAGACCAGTGCTTCTTTAGCACCAGAATTGCCAGCATCGCAGCAAAAAATGCAATCGAAATTTACAATTCTAAGCGATTGCATATATCTTTAGGGTATAAAACGCCGAATATGGTATTTGAAAGTGCAGCTTAATAAATTGTTTAACTTGTAGCCATATTTTAGGACAAGACAAGCTGGAGAGACCGTGCTAACAATGAAAAATAAACTATGATTATAAACTATATTCACTGGAACCCTGACCCTGAGATTGTAAATATCTTTGGGATTTCGATTAGATATTATGGATTACTCTTCGTAAGTGGATTGATTATAGCTATCTACATGTTGGGTTGGATTTTTAGGAAAGAAAATATTCCATCAAAAAACTTGGAGAAATTAACAATCTACGGCATGATTGGAATAATTGCAGGGGCACGGCTTGGACACTGTTTATTTTATGAGCCTTCCTACTATTTATCACATCCGCTAGAAATGATTTTACCAGTGACATTTCCTCCCGAAGGTGGAATTAAGTTTACTGGTTACCAAGGCCTGGCAAGTCATGGTGGAGTGCTGGGATTATTGATTGGTTTATATTTCTATTCACGAAAGACTAAACATTCTATGATTGACACCCTTGATTTGATTGCTGTAGTTGTTGGAATAAGTTTGGGTTTCATTAGACTTGGAAACTTTATGAACTCTGAGATTATTGGGATGCCTACATCACAACCATGGGGTGTGATTTTTGAACGAGTTGACAATATACCAAGACATCCAGCACAATTATATGAGGCGTTTTCTTATTTTATAATTCTCGGTATTATGTTGGTTCTCTATTTGAAAATGAGAGATAGATTTAGAAACGGAATTTTATTTGGACTTGCAACTGTTTTATTTTTTATAGCAAGGTTTGTTATAGAGTTTTTAAAGGAAGACCAAGTAGGATTTGAAGATGGAATGATATTTAATATGGGACAACTTCTAAGCCTACCATACATTTTAGTAGGAATTGGATTTATTATATACGGATTATGGAAGACAAAAAAGCTCAGCGCACAACACATGGTATAGTGCATGAGGGTTTCAGAGGTTTTCGAGCGTTTGTGACTCGTAAAAAAGGTCGGTGTAAACTGATAGGAAATCGCCTCGTAATCCCGCACGACACCATACCATCAACCGTTGTGTGCAACCCTGACGAGTCCTAAAATATGGCTACACAACACGTAGCAATTATGTATAAGAATGATGGATTTGTTCGAAGGTACAGCGAGGGTTTTAAGCTCAAAATTTTAGCCGAACTTAGCACTGGAAATTACTCCAAGAAAAAGCTTGGTGAAATTTACGGAATTAACCGCACTACCATTAATGAATGGATAAAGAAGTACGATCGGAAAGATTTAATGAACACCAGAGTAATCGTGGAAACCCAAGACGAAACGACACGGCTTAAAGCCCTACAGAAGGAGATCAAGCAGCTCAAGGAGCTGTTGATTAAAAAGGACTTGGACAGGTTGGTTTTAGACTCCTACCTGGAAGTTGCGGCAGAAAAGCTGGGCTGCAAGAGCGTAGAAGAGCTAAAAAAAAACTTAAGCATCTAAGCTTGTTGAAAACCGTGGAAAAGATAAGGCACACGGGGCAGGCCAGCATGGAGCAAGCCTGCCAATGCTACGGGCTGCACCGGGATGCTGGCTACAAGCTGAAGAAGCGGAAGCAGCAGAAAGCCGCTGTTGCCTCGCAGGTGCTTGAGCTGGTCAAGGCAGAGCGGATAGGGCAGCCCCGTGTAGGAACCCGAAAGCTCCACAGAACCTTGCGCTCCTCCTTTGCAGCCTCCGGGTTAAAAGTGGGGCGTGACAAGCTGTTTGGCATACTCAGGACGCACGATTTGCTTGTCAGGCGCAAGAGGGCTTCGTGCAAAACCACCGATTCCTACCACCGTTTCCACAAGTACAAGAACCTGGTCAAGGGCATGGCGGTTACCGCTTGCAACCAGGTCTGGGTGTCCGACATTACCTACATCCGCACCGTGAAGGGGTTTTGCTACCTGGCGCTTGTTACGGATATGTACTCCCGTAAGATCGTGGGCTACGACCTCAGCGACTCGCTGGAGCTGGCGGGCTGTTTGCGAGCCTTAAAACGAGCTCTGCGGACAGCCCGCCCAGCAGCCGGGTTGGTACACCACTCCGATAGGGGGATACAGTACTGCAGCAACCAGTATGTGGAGCAGCTGAAGCGGCATCAAATCAGCATCAGCATGACCGAGGAGAACCACTGCTACGAAAACGCTATTGCCGAGCGGGTAAATGGCATTTTGAAGGATGAGTTTTACCTAGACCAGTGCTTCTTTAGCACCAGAATTGCCAGCATCGCAGCAAAAAATGCAATCGAAATTTACAATTCTAAGCGATTGCATATATCTTTAGGGTATAAAACGCCGAATATGGTATTTGAAAATGCAGCTTAATAAATTGTTTAACTTGTAGCCATATTTTAGGACAAGACACCCTAAAAGACGACATGACCGACTGAAAATGAACAGAAAATGAAAGACAAAATGCCAACGCTTCAGCAAAATCAAAAGAGCTACAACCCAGCCCACAAGCCGACACAGTTGCAGCACATTTGCTTTTGCCCAAACCGCACCGAAAAATAGTAAGCCGAAATGACCTTAAAAGAAACATTTTCAAAATACACGCTGACATCAGGACAAAGTTCTCTTATTGAAGAGTTGAACAAATTCTTTTCTGACAACTCAACTTGTTTTCTATTGAAAGGTTATGCGGGAACAGGAAAAACTTTTATGATGAAAGGTCTTACCGATTTTCTAACAGAAACCAAAAGAAGTTTTAAAATCGCTGCACCGACAGGACGAGCAGCAAAAGTGATTTCGCAAAAGACGAAACGAAAGGCTTATACTATTCATAAAACGATTTATTCAAGTAAAGACTTAAAAGAGTTCAAAACAAAAGACGAAGACGGAACTGAAACTTTCAAATTTTACTACGAACTTAAACATAATGAAGACCCGACCAATACAATCTACATCATTGACGAAGCATCAATGCTTTCAAATGTATATTCGGAAGGCGAATTTTTCAGATTTGGTTCGGGCTACCTACTCAAAGACTTGATAAACTATATCAACTTTGATAATAACGACCATAATAAAAAAATAATATTTATCGGTGATAATGCACAGTTACCACCTGTCAATATGAATTTTTCTCCTGCACTTGACGGAAAATATTTGCAAGAAAACTGCAATCTTGTTTCAAGTGAATTTGAACTTACAGAAGTTGTAAGGCAGAAATTAGAAAGCGGAATATTACACAATGCAACCAAACTACGACAATCATTAAAAGAAAACATTTTCAATCAACTTGAAATTGAAACTAATTTCAAAGACATCAACAACACAAAACACGAAGAGTTATTGTCAAAGTATCTTGAAGCCAGTAATAATACTATTGATGAAGAAACAATAATCGTAGCATATTCAAACTCATCAGTAAAGGAATACAACGATTTTGTGAGAAATCATTTTTTTCCGAACCAAAACACGATTACAGTAAGCGACAAAATAATTTTAGTTAGCAATAATTACAATTATCCACAAATGGAACTTTTAAATGGGGATTTTGGAATTGTAAACGAAGTATTGCCAACAAGTGAAAGCCGAACAATCAAATTAAAACGTAAAAATAGAAGAAATGAAACGATTGAAGTCAGCGTTCCGCTGACTTTTCGTAACGTTACAATTACATTTACAGACGAAGATTTTAAGAAACACGACATTGAATGTAAAATCATAGAAAACTTACTATACTCACATCAAAGAGATTTGAGTTCAGATGAATTGAAAGCTCTTTACATTGATTTTAAAATCCGAAATCCAAAACTAAAAGCAGGGACAAAAGAATTTAAAGACGCTTTGCGAAGTGATAAATACTTTAACTCTTTACGAATAAAATTTGGCTATGCTGTTACTTGCCACAAAGCACAAGGTGGAGAATGGACTAACACATTTTTGAATTGCAAAACAACAATGGGATATTTCAATTCAAGCTATTTCCGTTGGCTTTATACAGGAATTACTAGGGCAAAAGAAAATTTATTTACTCTTGACGAACCGCATTTTAGCATTGCAAGTAATATTCAACCGCCAAAAATTGAAAACATAAAACCAAGAGAAGATATTCTAGCGTTAAACACAGAAATTGCGGAAATAGAATTGCCGTTTGATTTTTCAAATCAAACGAATTTTGTAAAACATATTTACCTTACAATTAGCGAATGTTTAAAGGATGAAAATGTAAACATCAGCGACATTCGTCACACAAATTATTTAGAACATTATACTTTTTCACAAGGAAATGAAATTGCTATTTTTAAAATCCATTACAATGGACAAAACAAAATCACAAGAATAGAAAAGCCAACAAATTCAACGGATTTTATTGAAAGTGTTTATTCAAAACTTGTTAATCTTCAAAACAAGACAATCATTATTGCAGAACCCGAAATAACCGAAACGGAATTTGAATTTGAACAAGCGTTTCAAAAAGAGTTTTACGAAAATTTAAAGGCAAAATTAGAACCCTTCAATTTTCAAATTGCGAAAATTGAACACAAACAATATCACGAAATTTATGAAATAAAGAAGAACGGTTTTACAGCGACTTACAAATTTTGGTATGACGGAAAATTTAAGTTCAAAAAAACGGAAATCATTCCGTCAAGAACAACAGGTTTGGTCGAAGAAATAAATGAAATCTTATTAGAAAAAAATAATTAGATGATATAATGAAGAACATTGAAGATATTTTTTTTAACGAAGACTGGAATAGTTTTCTTAAGGCAGTAACCGAGAATAAAGATATTATTTCAACCATAGACCCTGCCGACCTTGCTTGGAAGCGGTTTCAATATCAGTTATCAGAAAATGGAAAAACAGATTTAGTTCCACCGTATGGTAATTTTACAGAACTTTTAAAAGTAATAGAATATTGTAAAAACAATGGTCTTTTGGGTCTAACAATTTCACAGGCAACAGCATTTCAGCAAATTGAGCAAATCAAATATTTATTATCACAAGGACTCAATATTGACGAACAAGAGTTTGGAGAAACAACAGGACTGTTAATTGCAGCTGCGCTAAATGATTATGACCTTGTGAAATTTTTTATTGACAATGGTGCATTAGTTTCATTTTACGACCAAGACAATTTTGAGGCAATTGATTTAACTGTTTCAAATGATATTGTTCAATTATTGAAACAGTGTGGTGGTAAGACAAAAGAACAAAGACAACAAGACTATGATGAATATTGTGAAGCAAGAGAAAATTTGAATATTCTAAGAGAAATAAACCTTTTATTTATGAAAGGAGCAGAAACAGGAAATCTTCGACAAATGGAAGAAGCTTTGCAAAAAAGTTCAATTGATTTTTTGACATTAAATTTTGCATATCCTGTCAACGGCTGGACTGCATTACATTATGCAGTTAAGAACAATGACAAAATTGTTTTTAATTTTCTAATAAACAAAGGAATAGATACTGCAAAAAAGAATTTAGACGGTTTAACTGCAATGGAATTAGCAAATAATTTAGGTCATATAGAATTATTAAGTTGAAAAATATTTTATTATGGACTCTAAAACCGTTTTTGAATTACGAAATGACGCAAAGGATTTATCAGGAGTTGAAAAACAGAATAAATTAAACTATGCTTTAAACATTTCACGACAATTATATTTAGAAGATAGTTCAGATGAATGGATTCAAAAAGCATTTGCGTGGGTTCTGATAGATTTATGTAAATACTACATAGCAGATAAAAACTTAAATCAAGCAGGAGTTTGTTTTAAAGAACTAAACACAATAGATTTTCAAGGTTACGAAGACGAAATAATTGAAAATCAAAAAAACTTTCTTCGCCCAAAGATTGATACCAATTATTCGGAAGTTCAAAAGGCAGAAGAATTAAGCAAAAATGGAAAACAACAAGAAGCATTAACGATTTTCAAAAACCTTATTTCTCAAAACAGACTTACAGAATTACATCACGAGGCTTATGGTTGGATAATTTACAGATACATTAAAGCCGAAGAAAACAGCCTTTCATCTGTTGATGTGCGAACGTTTTTGAGAGATTATATGAACTTAAAGAATGAAAGACCGTCAATGCTTCATTCTATGATTTTGAATTTTTCTTTAAACTATTCAAAAACACACAGTGACTTTAAGTTTTATAACTTTTTCCTTTTGTGGAATCCTGACAATCTTCGTTACGAAGATTTGCACGATGGATATAAAGACGGAAAAGATATTCCTTCGCTTATATCACGCATTTGCAGAGAGTTCGTAAATTCAAACACCGAAACAAACATTGAAGAATTTTTAAGCAAAATTGACCTTAGCAAAGAAACAGTTTTAGACTTTTTTAGAGAAACCATTTTTTGGAATATTTTCAATGCTCATAAGGAAAACAAATTTTCCGACTTGTGGAATTTATTTGAACAATACAACGCCAATTATTCAAAACACGGACAATCAAAATGGCATTCCGAAATTCTAAATCTTGCTGAAAGGTTTATGAAAGAAAATGATGAATGGCGTTTCCTGAATTTCTTCAAAAATTGGAATCCTGAAAATTTAAGAAATGATGATTGGAAAGAAACCAAGAAGGACGAAAATACATACAAGCCATTAGCAACAAAAGCAATAAAAAAGGCTTTTGAAATTCTGAAAACTCAAACATCTGAACAAAATTTGTCTTGGCTTATTCATTCTTATGAAAAAGCAATCAAGTTATTTCCTGATGATGAATGGCTGTTGCGAGAGCAAGCCTTGCTACATTTCAAAAACAACGAATTAGAATTAGCAATCAAAATATATAAACAACTTGTTTTGGAACTTGGAGACAAACATTATGTGTGGCAAGAGTTTTCAGATTGTATTATTTCCGATAATTCTTTAAAAATAGGAATGTTGTCAAAAGCATTGAGTTTAGAAAAAAACGAAGATTTCTTAGGCGATATTCATTTGAATTTAGCAAAGGTTTTGATTGATGAAAATCTGTTAGAAAATGCACTTATAGAACTTGAAGCATACAAGAACCATCGGGAAATAAAAGGATGGAAATTGTCATCAGTATTCGATGAATTATACAAAAAAGCGAGTTCAGTTAAACGAGGCTTAAAAGACAATCAGGAACTATTCAAAAAATACATTCCTTTTGCTGAAAACTTTGCTTATGCTGATTTTAATTGGACGGAAGTGGTTTTAGCGGATAAATGGAAGGACGATAAAGGAAAAGAACGTTTGACTTTTACTGACGGTAAAACAATAGAATTTGCAATCGGTAAAAATCGTTTTGAAGTTTTAAGACAATCGGAATTAGGACAGATTTTTAAATTCAAACTTCACAAACAAGTAATAAAAAAAGAAGTTGAAGCAAAATTCGCTTGGCATGGAAATACTGTAGTTACAGAAAACAAGTATATTCCACTTATTGTGGAAAAGTCAGAAAAAAAACAGTGGGAGATTTTGGAAGATACTTTTGCTATTGTTGATTACATCAACAAAGAAAAAAACATCATTCACGCAATTACAACAGATAGCAAAGAAGTCTTTTTCCCTCAAATCAAAAGTGAACTACAGATTGGAGATTTTCTAAGAGCAAAGAGTTACACAAAAAAAGTAAAAGACGAAGACCGAACAGAATTGCGGCAAATTCAGAAAATTGACAAAAATTCTGTTATATCAAAATTCCAAACTCAAATTGCTATCGTTGATGGAGTAAACGAACAAAAACAATTATTTCACTTTGTAATTTCTTTCAAGTTACAAGGAATTGTAAAATTCACAGAAACTAAACTACGACCAAACGAAGGCGACTTTATCAAACTTTCATTCGCTACAAAAACTGACAAAGACAAAAAATTACGAGTGAAAATCTTATCGATTGAGTTGACAGAAGAAACAAATCCAAACTTACGAAAAGACATTACAGGAATTATGGAAATGAAATATAAAAATTATGATGAGGATAGTCCTGACTTTGCATTTATTGGTGATTACTACGTTCCAAAATATCTTTTGGAGAAACACAAAATAACAGATGATTGCAGAGTAAATGCAAGAGCAATTTATGCAGGCGACAAATGGAAAGTAACAGAAATTGAAAAAATATAATTCCAACGCTTTTGGTGGCACATTTGCATTTTTTCCAACACTCAAAGCCAAACGAAAAATGCAAAAGAGCCACCAAGCCAACGCATGGCAAAAACAGACACTAAATGACTGATAGACAAAATAAAATGAAAGAAGGGCAGCACACAACATCGTATATAAAACATTTGGCAGTCAGTGGGTTATCGAGCATTTCAGCCCGTATCAAAAGTACTTGTAACTTGACAGAAAAGTGCTTCGAAATGCCAAACGTTTCATATACGTAACCGTTGGCTGTGACTTGGACCAGATGGAGAACCCCGCCTAAGCAGGGTTCTTTTTTTGGGGGAATGGATATTGGGGTTACTATTGGTTGCTGCTGCAATGCCCTAAGTAGGTAAGGAAAACATTTCTGCGCTATCGTTGCATTTTAAGGCCAGGGCAGTGGAGCCAAAAATAATAACACCACCGGTTGACCACTTGTAAAAAATGTTACTTTTGATGTAAAGGATGACTACCGTCAGACCTATACAACCCAAAATGGGTGTATAAGGATGATTTTGTCAGGCCTATAAACGAGTTGGCAGCAAGGCTATAAAAAAAATAAATTCAACAATTTCAAACTGACAAATTATGGAAGTGAAAATTTACAAAGCATTTATCGCCTCACCCAGTGACACGAATGCTGAAAGAATTTTATGTGACAAAATATTTGACGAAATCAATTCTGGCCTAGGTGACATTTTCAAGTTTAGAATCGAAAGTTTAAAATGGGAGAATGATATAAGACCATCGATAAAAGATAAAGATGGACAGTCAATTATATTTGAACAAATTGGAGAAAACTTCGAAATCTTTATTGGAATAATGAACAAAACATTTGGTTCACCAACTCCAAGAGCAGGCTCCGGTACCGAAGAAGAATTTAATGAAGCATTTAAAAGATACAAGGAGAAACATGACATTGAGATAATGTTTTACTTTAATGAAGAACCTCCTAAATCAATGAATGAAATAAAGGCATCAGAACTATTAAAAATAGAAGATTTTAGAAAAAAATTACAGCCGAAAGGCATTTATGGTTTTTACAATGGTGCTTCTGACTTTGAAGAGAAATTAAGGAAACATTTAACCAAATTATTCATTGAACAATATAAAAAGAAAGAAAATACTCCTTTAAACGCTCAACAACTAATTAATAAAGAAGCATTAAGAAAGTTATTCAAAAAAAGACTTAATGACTCACTAAAAGGGTTTGATGACCAGCCACAAATTTGGATAGAGCCCGTCATAAGTAGGACAAGCGAGTTATCACAGAATCCAGATGAAAATTATAGCCAAAGAGTTCTGATTGAAGAAATATTACTTTCAGATAAATCATATTTCATTAACGCTCCATCTCAATTTGGATTAACCACTCTAGCACATCATCTTATTTGTGAAGCATGGGAAAATGATGAACTTTGGGTTTACCTTGATAACTCAACATTAAAACCACATTTAATAAGTAAGTCAGTTAGAAATGAAGCAAATTCACTTGACCAAAATCCGGAAAATGTAAAGTGTATTGTTTTGGACTCGTTTTACAATACTGACAAAGTATCATACAAAAAGCTTAAAGATTTAATTACAGCAAACCCAGAAAGCAGAATTATAGTACTTAATACTTTAGATGAGCAATTATATATCAGTAAAGAAGATAATGAAAAAATAGACGAAAAAGAAACCATAATCGAGAGAGAATTTGATTTTTTACATCTAATTGCTCTACCACGTACTCAGATTAGAAATATTGTGCGACAATATAATCAAGAAAAAAACATTGGCGAAGAAACATTGGTATTAAACAAAATAACTAAGGAATTAGAATGCCTGAATCTTCATCGAACTCCTTATAATGTAATAACAATATTAAAAGTCTCAGAAAAGTATTTTGATGATAATCCAGTAAACAGAACTAAAATGATTGAAATGATTCTGTTTGTTTTATTTGATATGGGTGAAATACCAAGATACAAAACAATGCCTGACCTTAAAGATTGCGAATATGTATTAGGTAGATATTGTGAAACTATGTTACGAAATGAACGATTTACCTTCTCTAAATCAGACTTTATATCAGAACTTAAATCATTCTGTACGGAAAAATATATCGAATTAGATATTGAAGTTGTATTTGAGATACTCAATAACAACAACATAATAATAATGGATAGTGATAAATTTCGTTTCAAATCAACGTTTTGGATATATTATTTTGGAGCTAAAAGAATGCACTCTGATGAATCTTTTCGAAAGTATATCTTTAGCTCAAATAAATACTCTTCTTATCCTGAGATTATTGAATTCTATACAGGTATTGATAGGAATAGAGATGATGCTTTAACTATTTTACTTCAAGACATAGAATCAACAAGAATTATTGTTGAAGAAAAATTGGGTATTAAAGGAGAGATTAATCCATTGAACAATGCCAAATGGAATCCTTCAGAAAATGAAATAGAAATAATACATGCAGAAATAGGTGAAAATGTTCTTACTTCTAATTTGCCCGATTCGGTAAAAGACCAGTTTTTAGACAATAACTATAATCAAATACGCCCTTATAATCAATCCATTCAAAAAATATTCGAAGAATATTCGCTTGTAAATTTAATGCAACAAATTAAAGCTTCATCAACAGCATTAAGGAATAGTGACTATTCTAATCCAGCAATAAAAAAGAAGTTGTTAATTGAAATTTATAGTTCTTGGAAACAATTGTCAAAAGTATTATTCGCACTATCTCCAATTATGGCAATTAAAGGGAAAGCCACATTTCAAGGAGCTGCATTTGAGTTATATGGGGATTTTGGGGAAACATTCGAAGAGCGATTAAATACAATTGTTCAAGTATTACCCACAAATATAGTTGGCTATTTCCAAGATGATTTATACTCTCCTAAAATTGGACCATTGTTTTATGATTGTTTTAATGACGAAAAGAATGAGTTAATGAAACATCACCAAGCACTATTAATTATTTTTAAAAGACCAAAAGGGTGGAAAAACCAAATTGAAAACTATATAACTTCAATAAATAAGAATTCTTATTATTTATTTGCCACAGTAAATATTTTACGCGCAAAATATCGTTTTGATTTTGCAAGTCAAGACGAGTTGAAAGACATTAAGTATTTAGTTAAGTTAGGACTTGCAAAGCATCATTTCGGTGGCACAAAACCTGGTTTATCTCAAATATTAAAAATAGATGATAGTAACTTACCCAGAAGGGAACACTTTGACTAAAAGCCCGGCAGCTAATCGAGTAGGCTGCTCCGCCAGCAAAGCTGACGCGTAGCCCTCACCACCTACCCCTCCAAAAAAATTCAAAAAAATTTGCGTCGTATTACAAAATATCCATAACTTGTTTACCGTAAGCTTGTTCGGTAGCGCTTCGGACGGGTGTACTCTGCTCATGAAGGGCTCACATGATGGGTATCGTGTATGAAAAAACAAAACCCAACACATTGATTGGATAGGTGCTCAGCTGATAGGTTGGTGCAGCTTGAGCAAAATTATTTTAGCCTGTACTCATAAACTCAAAAGAAATGCAGCCCACAAAACAACCAATTTGTAAACCGCGGCAAGCCAGTCCCGCAAACCAAAGCTTGCAAAACAGTTGTTTTTTGCAATACGCTCCAAAAAATTTTCTATATATCGGATTGCAATATATTAGATGTATTTATATATTTGCAACATGATAGCAAAAGAGTTATTTAAAGGAACCATAAGGACTATTGTTCTGCAGCTGCTGGCAGAGCATAGGAAAATGTATGGTTATGAAATAATGCAAACCATTGAGAAGAAATCGGATGGAAGGATAAAGCTTACATTCGGTAGTCTTTATCCAATCCTGCATAAGTTGGAATCAGAAGGCCTAATTTTTTCAGAGAGTGAAACCATTGGAAAAAGGGTTAGGAAATACTATATACTCACTGACCAGGGTGTGAAGGAAAAAGAAAGCAAAGTTCTTCAGATTAAAGAGTTTATTAATACCCTAAACCAATTGCTTGATAGTGGAGGAGTCATTCATGCATAATTTAAGCGATTTGCAGGTTGATATCGTCAACGAAAAGATCAAGGAGCAAAAGTTGAAACCGTTTGCCTTCTCAGATGAGCTGCTTGACCATGTTTGTTGTCGAATAGAGCAATTCATGGAAAATGGAAGCTCATTTGAAAGTGCACTCAAGCAAACCTCTTACCTATACCAGAGAGATGAAATAAAAAAAATCAACAAGAATTTCAAGATTTTCCTTAACTACAGTGGATTCATCAATTCATTCATTATTTATGCAAGTCTTCTATTTTATTTGAGTAGTTGGATATTTCATTGGGGACAAGCTGATTGGATAGGCCTGGTGGCCTATATTCTTATTTCCACGTTACTCCTCCGCTACACTCTACTTTTTAACTCCGATAAAAACCTGAAATTCAAGAAACCATTAGTAATTCTTTCGACAATTGGATTTATGCTCTTTTTCGTAGGTTGCTTAAAAAGATTTCTATGGTTAAACTATGGCTTTATTGGGGAGAATGTCATGCCGTTAATGTTATTCTCATGGTTGACTATTTCAATTGTCGGCCTTATTTACCTAAAAGCACTACTTCCTTTAAAACGTAGCAAATCCTTGTTTTTAATAGGGATAATGCAGGTTGTTCTGGCATGCTTGAGCCTTTCCACGTTTATATTTCAATTTACCATGCACTACATTCCGATATATGCCACCATTATTATATTCATCAACACATTGAGTTTTCTGCTTCTGTATATGATAAAAGCCAAGGGAAAAAGTTTCCTGAGGCTAATTATTGTTAGCTCAAGCTTCATGGTTTTTATATATACACCCCACAAAGCGATAGCCGGTGGAGGTAATTATAAAGTTCAATTTGAAGTAATGGTAAAAGAGGAGGTTCCGTATTCTAAGCTTTACCTTTACCTGAATTACTACAAATATGGTAAAGAGACACTGGTCCTTTACAAGCAGGCTGATTCACTTTTCACCTCCCAGGTAATAAATTTTTCTGGTGGTAATTTGACAATTTCCTATGCAGTTTTAAAGGATTCGTTAAACATACAAAGTGTTCTACATAATTCGAAGATTGAAAAAAAAGAGTTAATCCTTGAAAAGGCAGATACCGTTTTTTCTTTAAAATATGACTCAAACTTAAATCTATGAGAAGCTTTATTTACATATCCGGTATTTTAGGCGGATTATTATTGGCGATACGTCTAATGGGGACAATTACCAATTTTACTTACAATGATGAATTTTTAATTTCCGGATTAGCATTGATAGTGCTGATATTTATCCCTTTATCGATAGTAAGCCGATACAAACAAAATAAAAAGATTGACAAAATCATTGCTTCGTACAAAGGAACGAACAAAGAAACTATTCAATTTGAGAAGGGAAAATCACAAACCGAGGGATGGGGAATGAATAATTCGCCTTTCAGAGAACGTAAATCTGGATTGACATGGGGTGGAGGAAATATCAAGGGTGCCAATGCCTCAAGAGGAACAAGAAGATCATTCCTAAAATAGGTAACTGCCATGAAAGCAACTAAATTATTTACCCTACTCATTCTAATTTCAACCCTTTGTTATAGTCAGGAAAGACACAAGTTATTGGACAGTCTTTTTACTACAATGAACCAACGTGGACAATTCTATGGCAACGTCCTAATTGCAGAACACAATAAAATTGTATTTTCAGAATCGTATGGATATGCGGATAGAGAGAAAAAGGTTTTGCTAAATGAACAGACACTGTTCAATGTTGGTTCTGTTAGTAAGGCATTTACTGCCATTGCAATACTGCAACTTGCTGAGCAAGAGAAACTAAAGCTATCGGATAATGTTGTAAAATATCTACCCGATTTCCCATATCCAGAAATAACCATTCATCATCTTCTTATACATGCAGGAGGCTTACCAAGCGATTACGACTTGCTGAAAAACAGTAACTGGGACAATTCAAAAATAGCTACTAATAAAGACATAATGTCAGCATTAGCTGAGCAAAAACCAGCGTTACGATTTACGCCTGGTGAAAGGAGTGAGTATAGCAATTTGTGTTATATAATTTTAGCGGAAATAGTAAAACAAGTATCGCAAACTGATTTCAAAGAATACTTGCAAAGTCACATTTTTAAACCTGCAAACATGGCAAGGACAAATATCTATGATGCCAATGGAATAAAGCATGTTGAGAATGTTGCCAAAGGATATGTGCTATATCCTTTTACTGGAAAATACGAAGAGGCAATGAAGATTCCAGAGTTTATTTCGAATTATGTTACAAGTGGATTTCAGGGTGATGGAAATGTTTATTCGTCAACAATTGACCTCTATAATTTTTATAAAGCTCTGTCAGATAATATTTTGATAACAGAAGAATCACTAAAAGTTGCATTCCAAAAACATATTCCTGCTAAAATGGAGGGAACACCCGACTTTGGCAATAGCTATGGTTATGGCTGGACGATTATAAATGCACCAGTGCAAGTGGTACAGAGAGGAGGTGAATTACCTGGATATGTGTCAAATACAATTTGGAATATATCTGATGATCGATTAATAATATACCTTAGCAATGATTATTTATCGTATACGTCGTATCAAAATCAAATACCTTATTCAATAGGAGCCATATTTTACAAAAACAGAGTACAGATACCTAAAATGACTGCAAGCGTTGAGTTAATAAAGATTGTGGTCTCGAGTTCCATAAAATCATTGACTGATAAGATTAATGAAATAAAAAACAATCCTGATATGTATCAAGTTGATTTACCAGGATTGAAATTCTTAGTAATGAAGCTGGAACAAATAGGGAATAAAGAAAAAGCAGATTTGGTTAAAGATAGCTTTGAGCCAGAATAAACTTTCAGTATTTGTATGGTATGGAGAAATCTATAACATCGGAGAAGAATTCATAATTACAGCGATCATTAGATAATTTAGTAAGGCGTTACAATGTCAACCATATGGCTGAGTGGTAGCCTAAAAAATATTGGCTCCCCATTCAACCATTTACAAATTAGTTGTAGATTTGTGTATTATACGGTTAAAACTGCACAATACATACCAATATAGGTGGGTATATACAGTTTTTCCGTATAGATAAGTGAGTTGTAGGTCATTAAAAAAAACGAACAAAAATGGACAAGTCAAAAAGAAATTTATTAATTGTTTTAATAGGATTTCCACTAATTTACTTTATGTACAGCCTGACCCCTTGGGCTAACGAACTATTTGTGAAAGGGAATAGCGATTTATTTATCCCTTTTTGGAGCGGAATAATTGTTCTGCATTGGATAAGTGTTTTTCTCGTCAAAGCATTTCTGAAACAAGAAGATAGAACCTTTCGTGATATTGGGTATGGGTTAAATACAAAAAAGACCATAATTCTCGTGCTTTCATACCTGATTGTTGCATTGCTTGTGTTTGGCTTCACAGAATGGTCTTTGAAGTATGTTTCGATAGACGAGAATAAATTGGCTGGACTATCGAACTTCTTCCCCAAAACGACACCGCAAAGAATCTTTTTTATCATAGCGGTTTTTACCGCAGGATTTTGCGAAGAAATAGTTTATCGAGGTTACGCAATTACCAAGTTGATAGACGTAAGACTCAACAAATGGTTAGCAATAATACCGGCAGGAATAGCTTTTGTGCTTACTCACGGAATAATAGCCGTAACGGCATATAGCCAATTCTTTTTTTACTTTGCTTTCGCAATAGTTTTTGGAGTAATTTTTGTATCGAGCAAACGACTACTGCCTAATATGATAATACACTTACTGTTTGACTTGACGGCAATGATGGCGATTTTTCAGGCAATAGGAGGATGATAAAAACGACCTACAACACGTGCTCATAAATAATTGCCGTTTAGTTGGTTATTTAAGGTTTGTAGCCCGCATTAAGTTTGGTGTAACTGGATAGGGAAGTAACCCGCAATCGGCAACTATTCATAGCACCACCGTTATGTGTGATTTTATAGTACCGAACCAACAACAGGAATAACAATGAAATATGAACATACCAGAGGGGGCGAAATTGAAGGACATTTAGATATTTTTGTGTCGCACAATGAAGACAACTTTGAAGGAGAAATATCAAAGTGGGAAGAGATTTTAATACATGGAGATCCTGAAGGACTGAGATCTTTTGCGAAACTATTAAATGATATCGCAGACCTAAATCAAGAAGAAGTTGATGACAATGACCTTCCAATTGGTGCCAGAGAACATTTTCATTTAAGACCAAAATTTGAACTAGCAAACAGCTCTGACACAGTAATTGTAGGACGACTTGACGCTAAAGGAACTGGTGTTTTTTACGACAGATTTATACCCAAAGACAATTCAAAGTAAATTAGACAAACCAATGAGCAATATATCAAGCTCGTCGGAAAGAAAAACCACACATAATCGAGTAGGTTGCCCAGCCAACTAAGAAAACAGGCCCCCTCCCCCAACATCAATAGCACGCTGTTCACTACCGTTCCGGTTGCTGCTACCAACGATACTCCTTAGAAGTTTTACCAAAAGTCGTCAACGCTTACTTTAAATCATAGGCAAATTTGCTGGCTAATGATAAAAATCCCTGTAAAAAATGAGGTTCTGCTTGATCAACTTTAAAAAAGGATATACTTTAGTAAAACCAAACCTCACCTTTTGGTTTGTATTTAAGCGAGTTAGATACTATTACACACAATGAGTAGTCAATTGAACTTACCAATGATGACAAAAGAAAAAAAGACAGATATAATTAAAAGATTTGCCACAAAAGGATTATTTCCCCATCAATTTGCATTTACCTTATTGATTCCGGTAAGAAATATTTTTCTTTCACCGAAACAATTGATAGAGAGGCTTGAACTGAAGAACGATTTACAGGTAATGGAGGTTGGACCAGGGCCAGGTTATTTTAGTCTTAAAATTGCTAAAAAACTTTTTCGAGGGAAACTTGTCTTGGCAGATATTCAGCAAGAAATGCTAGACTATGCAAAAAGACGCATTGAAAAAAAAGGTTTGTCTAATATTGATTACTACCTATGTGACGGGAAGTTCTTTCGTTTTGAGGATAATACATTTGACAGAATCTTTATGGTTACTGTGTTAGGAGAGGTTGAAAATAAAGAAGATTATATGAAAGAATTATATAGAATTCTTAAAAAAGGAGGTATTTTATCCATCTCTGAACTTGCAGGTGACCCAGATAAAATGACGATAAATGAGATAAAATACTTGACTGAAAAACACGGTTTTCAACTTTACAATATTTTTGGAAAAGAGAAGAACTTTACAATAAATTTAAAAAAATAATGAGGCATTATAAATAGACCTATGTGCTGTTCTTACCACCAGGTAACGGGTTCGTTATAAGCTAAATCCAACCACCTTACAGCAGCAACCAAATTCAAACCAATAGCCAGGCCTAAAAGTAAGGCTACCGGCTCAACCAAATGGTCAATGCCGGTAGCTTTTGTATGATAGCACTTTGTAGTAAGAGCTATTCCAGAACTACTTTGTAGGTGCCACATCCAAAACCACAAATGTACCAGGCTTTATTGCAGGTCGTTTATGACCTTCAGTGGGTGCTGCCTCGTATTCCGCTACGGAGAGGTAAAGGTGGTGACTTCCCTTATCCACGGCAATGGTGCGGGCACCGCGTTGAGTTGGGATGGTCTCCATCACCTTAAAGGTGTTGGCATTCTCCTCCTGCACCACAGTAATGGTTCCATCGCCATTGGAGCTGTAGGCACGGCTTAGCATAGGGTCAAAAGCAACACCATCGCAGTTGTCGCCAATGGGCAGAGTTGCTACAATCTTACCCTCAATGGCATCGGAAACCACCATCAGCTTGTTACTGCATACGCTAAACAGCCGATGAGTAATATTATCGAGAGCCAAACCACTGGGCTCTTCACCCGGTGCTATGGACCAGCGCTGAACAACTTCAAAGGTAACTGAACTAATAACGTTTATAACGCTTTTATCCTCAATGTTTACATAGATTTTTCCGGCTCCATCGGTTACCGAAAACTCGGGTTTTCCATCCAGCGGAACGGTTGCAACCACTTTGTTGGTTTTGGCGTCGATAACCGTAGCGGAGTTACTACCGCCATTAAAGGTAAACACCCTATGCGAGAACTGGTCGTAGAGAATGGCGTCGGGATTTCGGGCAGGGATCTTCACCGTTTCCATTACCTCAAGAGTGGTAAGGTCGAAAACCGTTACCGAGGAGTCGCGACCGTTACTGGTAAAGCCCTTGTTCAAATCATCGGCAATGGCAACACCGTGAATACCCTTGGTGTCGGGAATGGTGCCAACCACTTTGCCCGTCTTAAGATCGATAACCTGCGCCATAGTAGCATGCGAAATAAATAGCCGACCATTAGCTTGGTCTACCGTGAGATAGTCCCAGCCACCATCGCCTTCAACTGGAATTTTATTCATCACGCTGTAGGCAGATTGAGCACTGGCGCCGATACCACAAAGCAGCAAAGCAGCAAATCCAAGAGCAATAGAAAAGTGTTTCATTGTATTGTTTTTAGGAATTATTAGGTTGAAATCAATTGTAATATTAGGCAATCGTAAAGTAAAATAATCCTGCAGCTCAGCTAATTAATTTTAAAAGTTACTATAAATGATCATTCAAAAATTGAAAACAAAAGCACATTAACCGAGATTTCAAACTCTTACATAAAACAAAAATCACAAAGGAGCAGGAAGAAAATCACCTAGCCTCTTCAACTATTTCAATTTTATTACTACCTCCATGCCTTTATATTTAATTCCATTCAATAATTCTAAATTTATAAAATTAACATGCAAATCTGAGGAGAACCTGAAGTTTAAAAATAACCAATTCCATATTTCCAAAAAGATTGTGTAGCTGTGTTATAAATGATCAAACGCTTTTACCAACATTTGAAGTATCAACTTTAATAGCATATATTTGCCATTAGTCCCTAAAAACGAGGTTGATGGCAACCTACTGCAAGTAACTTTTGTTATCCCTAAAACTCAGTTAATATGGAAACAAACTTTTCCTCCATTCAGAATGAGCTCAAGCTACAAGCCAATAGCCTTGCTGAGCAGATAGTTGAAATGCAGTATAGCGCCAATCCAACCTATTGGAACAGATTTGGAGCAAAGGGAAAGTTGCTAAGCATAAGGGATGCAAACTACCATATTGACTACCTCTCTGAAGCAGTGGGATCCAATTCACCTGAAATTTTTACCAGCTATGTAGCTTGGGTTAAACAGCTGTTTACCGGACTTAGACTCGAGGATGATGTGATGCTCAAAACATTAGAGGTAACAAGGGATGTGATTCAGCAAAAAATGCCAAAGGAGATAGTGGACATAATAAGCCCGTTCATTGATGCTGGAATTGTTGAGCTTCATAAACCCATATTGGCATCCTCATCCTATATCTCCCTTTCCGATCCCCTAGGTTACCTTGCCACCAGCTATACTCAGGCCCTTCTATCGGGCGATAGGCGCACCGCGAGCAAGTTAATCATGGATGCTATTGAAAAGGACACACCCATTAAGAGCATATACCTTAATGTATTCCAACAGTCGCAATATGAAATCGGACGTCTATGGCTCGAAAATAAGATTTCGGTGGCCAAAGAGCATTTTTGCTCCGCTGCCACGCAACAAATAATGTCGCAAATCTATCCGCTCATTTTCGCGCAACAACGAATTGGGCAATCGTTTGTTGCTGCCAACGTAGGTGGCGAGCTGCACGAAATAGGAATACGGATGGTCGCCGATTTTTTTGAAATGGATGGTTGGGATACCTACTACCTCGGAGCTAACGCACCTGCATCAAGCATTATAGCGGCCATTAAGGAGAACAACGCAACCATGGTGGGACTATCCATTGCCATACCCCACCACCGAACCGCACTTAAGGAAACCATTATTCAAATAAAGGAGGCAACCCAAGGGAGAGTAAAGGTTCTAATTGGTGGCGTAGCCACTAACAGTAGCCCTAAAACCCTCTACGAATTTCAAGCCGATGGCTATGCTCCCGATGCCCAAGGAGCAGTGGATATGGCAAAAAAACTTATGGAGGTATAGTGCTATGAACAAAAATTTTGGATGTGCCTTTTTATGTAATGAAAATGGAACCATTGAGCAGGTGCTAAGAGATGACTTCAACCTGGTTAGCAAGATTGGGGGTGGGTCGATGTTTTCATCACTTTTTATTCCGCAATCTCAGACGAATGCACTTGATTTGATGCTGGAAGCCAAAGTCAAAAATATTGCCTTTGGCTACGGGCTTGATGTTCTAGTGGAAGGGGATTCCAAATCGCTCTATTTTTTTGGTGTTCAGCTCAATTCTAAGCTACTTCTTATTGGAGCCGAGAACCATGAAGAGGCGGTGGAGTTTGCCGATCATCTACAACAAATAAACAATGAGCAGGCAAATTACATTAGGCAACTTCTAAAAAGCAATGCAACCATAAGCCAAAGCATTAATTTTCAGAATGAACTAAATTCGGAGGCCGAAACAGAAAAGTTGTTCAATGAACTTTCGGCAGTGAATAACGAAATGGCCAACCTGCAACGGGAACTCAACAAGAAAAACATCGAACTAAACAATCTGAATGAACTAAAAAATCAGTTTATAGGTATTGCTGCGCACGATTTGCGCAATCCCTTAGGCATCGTAGCAACCTACTGCGAAATTCTCATGGAGGAGATGGATGATAGCCTATCAGAAAAACATCGACGCTTCTTAACCGCCATCTACTCCTCCACCAAGTTTATGCAATACTTGGTGGAAAATCTGCTCGATTACAACAAGATAGACGCAGGAAAACTAAATCTCAACTTGGAATCCTTCAATCTATTAGAACTAGTTACAACCATCAACAGCATGATGGGAGTAATTGCTGAACAAAAGAAAATATCATTGCACCTTGATTGCAATGATACTTACATAAAAATTATTGCTGACAAAGGAAAGATTGAACAAGTAATCAACAACCTTTTAACCAACGCTATAAAGTTTTCTTACCCCGAAAGTGAAATCCGGCTTACCTTAGCGGACAAAGACTCATCGATTTTATTAACCGTTGAAGACCATGGTAAAGGGATAAGCACTGCCGATCAGGAAGAGCTGTTTACCCCATTTCAGAAGAATGCTTCCAAGGGCACATCGGGTGAAAAGGGAACGGGGCTAGGCCTCTCCATTGTAAAACGAATTGTGGAGGAGCATAATGGCCGAATTTGGGTTCAAAGCAAAGTGGAAAAAGGAACAACGTTTCATATCTCTATTCCCAAAGGGGTGGCATAAAAATGATAACAAAACCGCAATTATGGTTGTGAAAGAGCAGTAATTCAGCAATACAATCAACTAAGGCAAAAAAGGGTGACATATATTTTGAAGAGAAACAAAAAAATGAATTTCATTCATAGCATTTAAATGGCAGCCCTTTATCGGTTCAGAAACAGAAATTGAGACATGCACTATTCTTGGCAACCAATATCTTGCTCCATCATCTGCTTTATCTTTCGACGATAATGAAGTCATAAAACTATTTTATTGTTTCTAAAATGTGAGAAAAGATATAACCTGGAGTTATAATTATCAGACATCGACATTATGTTACTGGTTTTCAATCCGCTTATTAAGTTGTATCAATACAAACATCTCTTGAATGAATTTATAATCATAAAAATTGTTAAAGCAGTAACTATTTTTACAACAGTCGAATAGCATTGCCAAAAAATACGTTCCTTTACATCGTTTTTCAGTGCAACAATTCGGACTCAATTTACTGTTAATCAAAACACTAAATGAACAAAAAGAAGATTGCCGTTGTGTTTGGTACGAGACCAGACACCATAAAAATGGCACCCATTATTCTGGAATTACAAAGAAATTCCGATTTTTTTGACGTATTACCCATTGCAACAGCGCAACATAGACAGATGCTTGACCAGGTGCTAGAGGTTTTCAACATCAAACCCAGCTACGACCTCAACATCATGGCACCCAAGCAAACGCTTGCCAGCCTAACAGCAAAAATTGTAACGGGGTTAGACGAAATTTTTGAGAAAGAGCAACCTGACATGGTACTAGTTCAGGGCGACACCACCACCACCTGTATTGGAAGTCTCGCTGCCTTCTACCGTCAAATTCCGGTGGGACACATCGAAGCTGGTCTCCGCACCAACGACAAAAATAATCCATTTCCAGAGGAGATTAACCGCAGAATTACGGGCTGCATCACCGACCTTCACTTTGCCCCCACCGAAACTGCAAGGCAGTCGCTTCTGCTCGAGAATACTAATCCCAAAAACATTTTTGTGACAGGAAATACGGTTGTTGACGCGCTCGAGTATTCTGTTCGTAAAGGCTATGAGTTCGCAGTTCCCGAATTGAAGTCCATCATGGACGAAAACAAAAAGATTGTGCTCATCACCATGCATCGACGTGAGAATTGGGGTAGCCCAATGGAAGGAGCAGCCAGAGCCATTAAGCGATTGGCAATTATGTATCCTGAATTGAACTTTATTTTCCCGCTACACAAAAATCCCATTGTAAGGGAGGCTGTAGTTCCCATACTAAAAAACACAAAAAATATTAAGCTCATTGAGCCACTTGATTACCTGGACTTTGTGAACACCATGGCTAAGTCGTTCCTCATTCTAACCGATTCCGGTGGTGTACAGGAGGAAGGTCCTCACTTCGGCATTCCAATTCTTTGTCTACGCTCGGTAACCGAACGACCAGATGCCGTTACGTTTGGCACCGTTAAGCTAGTTGGGCTCGACGAGGAGGTAATATTTAATACCGCCAACATGCTTATTAAGGACAAAGATGAATACGCCAAAATGGCCAATGCCACCAATCCTTATGGCGATGGTTTATCAGCAGAAAGAACCATTAAAATTATCAAAAACTACTTCGGAATGGCAAATGAAACCGTTGAGGAGTTTAATCCTGCTAAATGATTGCTATTAAAAAACAAAGTCCCAAACAACTCAATATTACTATGAGAAAACTGCTCCTGTGCCTCATCATGCTTCTATTTACAGGAAGTATGTTCACCGCTTATGGACAAAACATAGCTACTAAAAAAGTACTTGTTCTAACAGAAGGCAAGTATGATTTAAAAACTGTACCCACCGCCATGGGTAGAGAGATGGCACAGCTGCTTGGTCACTTCAAAACAGTGGTAACCATTAACGGTACAGCCACATACAAAGCACATGACATTGATAAGTACGACTTCGTATTTTACATTGGATACAGTGCTAACGACCAAGTGCCACAGGCTTTCAGCAACGATGTGCTTACCTCAACCAAACCAGTAATATGGATTAACACCGGATTTAAAAATTTCTCACAAAATCCGGCAGTTGCTAAACGCTACGGTTTCACCGTTTCTGACTATGTGGAATCATCGCCCTACACCATAGTAAAGGCAGGTAACGACATCTTCACCAAAGGTACCAACGACATTAACATAGTTAAGATTACCGATAAGAAAAAAGTGAGCGTGTGGTCAACGGCAAATCCAGAAAAAGGAAGAATTGCCCCTACCCCATATATGGTAAAGTCGGGAAATCTAACCTACGTGGCCGACTTGCCATTTCTGGGTGCTACCGAGACCGACCGCTACCTCTACTTTGCCGATAAGTTACATGACATTCTTGGCGAGAATCACCCAACTAATCACCAAGCCATTATCCGAATTGAGGATGTTACCGCACTCAACAACCCCAACCAGCTACGCGACATTGCCGATTACCTCTCCGAACAGGGAATTCCATTTCTCGTGGGTGTTGTTCCCATCTACGTAAATCCATCAGAAGGAAGGTATGTAAGGCTCTCCGATCGGCCCGAGTTGGTTGATGCACTCAAGTATATGGTTCGTAATGGAGGTTCCATCGTAATGCACGGAGTAACCCACCAGTATAAAGGGGTTTCCACCGATGATGCTGAGTTTTGGAATATGACCGCCAATCAACCAATTGTGGGTGAAAACGTTGAAGATTTTTCCAAAAAGATTGAGCTCGGTCTAAACGAATTCTACAAGAATAATCTCTTTCCCATTGCGTGGGAAACGCCACACTACATGGGAACCATAAAAGCCTATACAGCCATTTCTAAATACTTTGGCACCGTGGTGGAGCAGCGCATGGTGATTGATAATTTTGATTACGGTCAGTACTATCCGTTCATTATACAGAAGGATATTTATGGTGAAAAGATATACCCCGAAAATCTAGGCTATGTTCCATTAAGCCCTTCTATTGATACCAGCATGGTGGCGGTTAACCGCATCATAAAAAATGCTAATGCCATAAAGAAGGTAAGAGATGGCGTTGCCTGTGCCTTCTTTCACCCATTTTTGGATATCTCGCTCCTGAAAAAGTTGATTGGCGGTATGAAAGCCGAAGGATTTAACTTTATCGATCTGAGGGAGGACAACAATTGGGTTAAAGTTCCAGATAAAATTACCATAACAGGTCCAGGGTCAAAATCGTACGATCTCATGCTCAACGAGTCGTTTCTCAACGAACGATACTTTAACGACCGATCGGAGATTGTTAAGCAGGTCACCAGCGACCGTCGATTTAGTGGAAAAGTTACAAAAGATGTAACCCTTACTAAAGGTGAACTTTACGTTGCCGAAGGTGCGGAGTTTCACCTGAAGGAACCTACCTTTATGGACAAGGTTATTCAAAAAACAAAATCCTATATTGCCAGCACAGGGAGTAACGATAAATGGAAAGAGGCCCGAGTTGGAGTATGTTGGAATCCTCAAGCCCGAGGAGCATTCTACAACGATCAATCTTCCCTTATCTCCATTTTCAAAAGTTTAAATATCAATGTTGATACCATATTTGTTGGTAAAAACGATATTCAATATAACAGTCAGAACCTTCTGGTGGTTCCATACATCTCGGTCGATTCACTTTCATATTTCGAGAAACAGAACATCCTCCATTTCGTTGAAAATGGAGGTACCGTTATTACGGACGGAAAGAATAAGCTTATAGAGGCACTAGGATTCTCTTTTCTTAACTCCGATATTCCAATCCACCAGATTAGGGATAGCTACTATCCGGAAGAGATAATTAACTGGTATGAAGGCGTAAGGGCACCCAAGTTTGAAACCACCGACGATGATGAGATATTCTCAGAAGATGCGGTTTCAGGGTTACCTGTAGCCGTTGGTCGGAAAATTGGGAAAGGTAAGGTCATCTACTTTAGCACACTCTTTGACCCACTCTCCGCAGAAGGATATAGCCACTTTCCATTTGTAATGGAATATATCAAACGTTTCTTCCAGCTGCAACCGGTGTTTAAGAGAGAAAACCTTGATGTTTACTTTGATCCAGGGTTACGCCAGAACAGCAGTGTAGAGAATCTCATTAAAATGTGGACAAAGGAGGGAATTCGAACCATCCACATTGCCGGATGGCACCAATATCCAAAATACAACTACGATTACAAACGCATAATTCGCCTTGCACACGCCAACGGCATGCTGGTATATGCATGGCTGGAACCACCCCAAGTAAACCAGAAATTTTGGGAACAACACCCTGAATGGCGCGAGAAAAATTACCTCGGTAAAGATGTCCGCCCATCGTGGCGTTACCCCATTGCCCTTACCGATGAAGCGTGTCTTAAAACGGCCATTCAGGATTATATAGACTTTTTAACCGAATACGACTGGGATGGCGTAAACCTAGGTGAGGTATACTTTGAGGCAGGGAAAGGTTTTATGGAACCAGAAAAGTTCACACCAATGCACCCGTCGGCACGTGCCGAATTCCAAAAGAAGTATGGCTTCGACCTCAGACAAGTTTTTAACAAACAGTCGGAATACTACTGGCAAACCAATCCAACGGCAAAAAATGACGTGGTGAACTATAGGGTGAATAAGATTGCTGAAATTCACGAACGGTTTCTAAAAGCTATTGACAATTTTGCCAAAAAGAAAAATGGTTTTGGTGTAATTGTAACCTTCATGGACACCTACTTTTCTCCCGAAATAATGGTTTACCATGGAGCCAGCTCCGAAAAGATGATAGCATTGCAGAAAAAATACCATTGCTATCTGCAGCCAGAAGACCCTCAGAGCATGTGGTCGACAGACCCCCAACGCTATGCCAATTTTGGAAAATACTATGCCGCCCGCATGGCCGAACCGGAAAAGTTACTTGTCGACCTGAATATTCTGCCTTTCAGGGATAAAAATCATTTAACCCCATTCCCTACGCTTGTTCAAACGGGTATAGAAGCATTCCAAATGGTAAACTCTTCAGCAATAGGAGCGCCAAGGTTTACAATCTATAGTGAGGCAACTTGCAATCCTCAGGACATGTCCTATTTTTCGTATGCCAGTTCAGCACAAGTAAATTACGAATATACCCCTAATGGCTATAGCGTAAACTCTCCATATTCCTTTGTGCTTCAACTGCCCAGCAGCATTAAAGTAATTCAGGTCGATGGTGAGGATGTAATTGGTTACCGAGAGAACAATTTTCTAGTGCCAGCAGGAAAGCATAACATTACCGTTTCGGCAAATTCTTCCCAGTTTTCAACGGTGGCTCTCCAACCCCAGCTACTCTCCTTCACGGGTAACTTGCTCGACATAAAGTACGACATGCGACAGGTAAACTTTAGCTACAATAGCTACGAGCGTGCCTACGCCATGTTTAATCGGGAACCAACAGCCATAACCCTTGATGGGAAAAAGTATAGCTTCGAAGTTCTAAAGGGGAACGACGGCTTCTCGGTGATGCTACCCAGCGGTAATCACAAGGTAGAGGTAGTTACAGGTGATAAGTTTACCTACAACATTAACCTAACTAGCCTCTGGTCCATCAGCGCCATTGCCGTTTATGGATTTCTGGCTGTATCGTTGCTAGCCATCATGTATTTAGCGCTAAAATTAATGCGCAGAAGATTGGAAAAAAATTGATTTAAAAAACGCCCTAAAACATAATCTATGTCATTTATTGAGGTAATATTCCTTGTAAGCGTTATTCTAATCTGGTTCATGATTGCCTACCAGTTTATTTTTAGCGTTTATGGGTATATCAACTATGTGAAGTCCTTACTGGAAAAGAAAAAAATAGACAATGAAGAGTATACCGAATTCCCTTCCTGCACCATTCTTATCCCGGCACATAACGAAGAGAAGGTAATCTCCTACACCATTGAAGCCATGCTTAACCTTAAATACCCAAAGGATAAGCTCAAGATTATGGTGATAAACGACGGTTCGAAGGACCGCACCAAGGAGATCATTGAAGAGTATGCCGCCAACGACTCCCGCGTCGTACTTTACAATGTACCTTTGGGACAAGGAGGTAAAGGCAAATCACGAGCACTCAACTTGGCCATTAAACAGGCCAAATCGGAGGTGATTGCCATTTACGATGCCGACAACACTCCCGACCCCCTGTCGCTGCACTATTTGGTGGTGAACCTATTGTCGAACAAGGAGTATGGTGCCGTAATAGGAAAGTTCCGTACCGTAAACAAGGCACGTAACCTGCTCACCCGCTTCATCAACATCGAAACACTCAGCTTTCAATCGATGCTGCAGGCCGGACGCTGGCAGATGCACAACATTGCCACCCTTCCGGGTACCAACTTTGTAATGTGGAAGTGGCTGATAGATGAGCTCGATGGCTGGGATGAGGAGGCACTAACAGAGGATTCCGAGCTCAGCATCCGTATTTACGAATTGGGATACAAAATTAAATTTTGCCCCTACGCCGTAACATGGGAACAGGAACCCGAAACGTGGAAGGTGTGGATAAAGCAGCGCGTTCGTTGGGTAAGAGGCAACAACTACGTAATTGCCAAATTTTTCAGGAAGATTCCCCACTTTAAAAACAAGCGATTGGGACTCGACCTGTTCTATACCATGGCACTCTACTACATCTTCTTCTTTGCCATCATTATTTCTGATATTCTATTTGTGCTCAGCCTGCTCAGCATTATCACCATACCGCTACCCGGACCTTACTCCGTAATTTGGGTGATGGCCATAGTGCTGTTTATGTTTGAGATTACGCTGGCCATATCGTTCGATAAGGAGGATACACCGCGGAATATTGCCCTAATTCTGATAATGTATTTTACCTACTGTCAATTGTGGATATTCATCATGTTCAAGGCTTTCTACATCGATAACATTAAGAAAGAAGGTAACGTGTGGGATAAGACGGTACGGTTCGACGTACAACCCAAAAAGAAGCCAATTGCAAATGCATAAACGGTAGCGATATCGAAATCGAGACAAGAGCCAGCTCACGCTTTACATGTTAAAGCGGGGCTGGCTTTTTTTGTGATAAGGAACTCGTGACAAGGTTACTGGTTACTGAAGATTACCTTCAGACTACAGCCCTTTACCCTGTATTACCACATGTAAACACCTTGAAAATTTGTGTATTGCCAACTCAGGAAAGTGCTCTGCATCGCCAACTCGTTAACCTATTAAACACTTCTTTACCAACAGAGAAATTCAACTTTTAAAATCGATGTATTAAAAAAATTATTAAATTCGTTTACTCAATCCACATTAAAAATCGAACTTCAACCTATCTATGAAATGAATTCGTTTACAATCAAACCGACCTACCTCCTTACTTTAACGACCTTCCTCCTACTAAGTAATTTTGTGAGCGCCCAAATGATTACTCCACTGCCCGATACAACGACAGCGAAAGCTAAAAATCACCCCGCTCCTGCCACACAAAGCGACACCGTTGGCAATACCATTACCCTTGATTCCAAAGACTTCAACCAGGGTTTTATTGTATCGCCGGAGGAGCTAATCCTGGGAAAGGTAGCCGGCCTAAGAATAACCTCCAACAGCGGAAAACCGGGTGACGGATTTACCATTCAAAACCGGGGCATCAGCACCTTTTTAACCGACAATAGCCCGCTTTACATTGTGGATAATGTTCCCATTGTAAATGGCTATATCAACATAAACCCCAACGACATTGCTACCGTTACGGTGATGAAGGACGCTTGGGCCGTGGCACTCTATGGCGACAGAGCGGCTCATGGAGCTATTGTAATCACCACCAAGAAGGGAGATGGAACAGCAAAAGTTAGCTACATTGGAAAGGTAGGCATTTCATTCTTGCCCAAACAAGTTGACGTTTTTTCAAGCGATGAGTTTCGGAAACTAGTAAGTGATCGGTTCTCTAGTTCCCCTACGATTTTAAGTCTCCTTGGAAACGCCAGCACGAACTGGCAAAGTGAAATTTACCGAACAGCCATTAATCAGGATCACCACATAGATTTTTCAGACTCTATTAAGATAATTCCATACCGTATTGCATTTGGTAGCACCGACCTTAAAGGTATTATTAAAACTTCAGGAAACAAACGCAACAGCGTATCAGTAGCGCTTACCCCGAGTTTTTTCGACAACCACATGAAGGTTAATATAACCCTAAATGGACTGTTTACAGAAGAAAGCTTAGTAGATGAAAATATCGTTCAATCTGCAGTATATGCTAATCCAACACAACCAGTAAAAAACAGTGATGGTTATTACTATTATCCAACAGGAAATAGCTCTGCCATAGATGGAACCCCTGTTGTAATGCTCAACACTCTCAACAACAAGTTGAACTCTGATAGATACATTGGTAATGTATTAATTGACTATAAACTTCATTTTTTCGAAGCTCTACGAGTAATTTTAAACTATGGAGAAGATTATCTTAAAACTAACAACCATGAACTTTCTATTTTGTCTTTAAATAATAAAAGGGCTAACCAAAAAGTAAAAAGTAAAAATTTGGATTTATCGGCCAACTATTTTAAAAACATTGAATCCTTATCGAGTAACATTAATGTTGCAATTGGCGTTACACAAAACGACTACTCAATTTCCGATACAAGCATACAATATATCTATTCTCCAGATATTTTATTTACCTCCTCGTCCTTTGAATCAAGATCAAGGTCAAGGACTATTTATATACGAATAGGCTATTCCTTTAAAAACAGGTATTGTCTTAATTTTTCAAATCGTCAGCAAACTACTAATATAGCCGATAACAACGCTAAAAGGAAGATTTCTTACGCCACCACGCTAAAATGGGTCGTAAAGAATGAGATGTTTTTGAAAAATAGCCGCACCATTTCTACCCTGAATCTAAGAGCAGAGTATGGCGTATCAGGTGCTAATTCAAAACTCAACAACTCCTTCAATGATTTCTTTGAAACTTATTCATCACCTGAAAATATTACAGCAAAATCGTTGGGAGTTGACTACGGATTTTTCCAAAATAGAATTTTTGGTTCACTTGAATTTTACTCCAACACGAGCGATAATCTCTTTTTTAGGTATTATAACTGGAGTACTGACAATAACTATACTGAGAATAATGGTAAGTTGAAAAACAGTGGAATAGAGGCAAGTATAAATGCTATTCCCCTACTCGACAAAGCTTGGCATTGGGAAATTGGATTCAACACCGCCTTTAACAGGAACAAGATTGAAACATTAAATCCTGGTTTTTATGAATCGGCAGATTACTCGACAAATTTGGGATCACCCATTTTAATACAAAAGGCTGGCAATCCAATAAACTCCTTCAATGTAAAGACACAAACATACGATAACCAAGGAAACCCTATTGAGGGCAATTACACAACCGACTCTAGACCATACCATAAGGCTCAACCCGATTGGATAATGGGGCTATCCTCCCAGTTAAGCTACAAAAAATGGGATTTCGGTTTCTCTGGTCGCTTAAGCCTAGGTAATTACGTTTACAACAACGTTGCCGCCGATAGCTATTACAACATGATTTATAAAGGCTTCTACCTTTCAAACATTTCCAAATCGGTTGATAAAACAAAGTTTGTACATCGGCAATACCAGTCCGATTACTATGTAGAAAATGCCTCCTTCTTCCGCATGGACTTCATCACGCTGGGATGCTCCTTTAAGAACTTATGGAATGGTAAGGCAGATATCCGATTGGCTGCTTCGATTCAAAATGCATTTGTAATTACCAACTATAGTGGCATTGATCCAGAGGTGGCATCAGGTATCGATCAATATGGCTATCCCCGACCAAGAATATTCTCGTTTGAAATAAATATAAACTTACACTAAAAGCATCATGAAAAAATGTCGTTTAATTGGTATCAAACTATGCTTCATACTAATACTAAACATAACAAACTACGTTACCATCTATGGACAAACAGATACTACTGCATCACTTTATGAATCGATGCCGCTTAGCAACGCCGATAATGCTATTACACTTGACTCTAGCCTATTTAACCAAGGATTTATAGTAATGCCCGAAGAGTTATTCTTGGGTAAGATACCAGGCATGAACATTATCTCCAACAGCGGAAAGCCAGGTGACGGCTTTACCATTCAAAACCGCGGCATTAGCTCCTTTCTCACGGATAACAATCCGCTTTACGTTGTAGACAATTTGCCGATTGTAAACGGATACCTCAACATAAACCCCAACGACATTGCCACCATTACGGTGATTAAAAATGCTTGGGCCGTAGCGCTCTATGGCGACAGAGCGGCTCATGGAGCTATTGTAATCACCACCAAGAAGGGAGGTGGAACAGCAAAAGTTAGCTACATTGGAAAGGTAGGCATTTCATTCTTGCCCAAACAAGTTGACGTTTTTTCAAGCGATGAGTTTCGGAAACTAGTTTATGATCAATATAATGCTTATTTCCCAGAGGACATACCAATGTTAGATACCCTTCTTGGGCATGCCAACACTAACTGGCAAAGTGAAATTTACCGAACTGCCATAAGCCAAGATCACCATGTTGCCATTTCAAATTCCATAAATAGAATCCCCTACCGTATTTCGTTTGGGCACACCAATCTTGAGGGCATTATTAAAACCACCAGCAACAAACGCAACAGCCTATCGGTAGCGCTTACCCCAAGTTTTTTCGACAACCACCTGAAGGTTGAAATGACCCTAAATGGATTGTTTACAGAAGAAAACTCAGCAGACAAATATGTTGTTCTCTCAGCAGTGATGTTTGACCCCACACAAGCGATAAGAAATAGTGATGGGAGCTATTATAAAACTGGGTACTTTTTTATTGATAATCCTGTTGAAAAACTAAACCTTACCAATAACAATTTATGCTCCGATCGATATATTAGTAAGGTTTCTATTGATTATAGGTTACATTTTATTCCCGATCTACGAGTAATTTTAAACTATGGAGAAGATTATCTTAAAACGGACAACCGCGAAACTGAAACGTGGTATTATACCTATGATGAACTAAAAGACCAAAAATTAATAAGTAAATATTGGGATTTATCGGCCAACTATTATAAAAATATTGAAGCCATATCAAGCAACATTAGTTTTGTAATTGGCATTATCAAATACAACAGGTCAAATTCAAGTAAAGATTTCCTATATGTATCACATATATTGAATAACGCCACTATCTTTGATTCAAAGTTAAAGTTGAACACTACCTATATGCGGATAGGTTACTCCTTAAAAAATAGGTATTGCCTTAATTTTTCAAATCGCAAAGAAACTGCCAGTATATCTGACTACAACAATCGAACCAACCATGTCTACACAGCTACGCTAAAATGGATTGTGAAAAACGAGCCATTTTTAAGTAGTAACCGTACCATTTCCACCCTGAATTTAAGAGCAGAATATGGTATATCCGGCGCTAACCCAAAGATGAGTAACTCTTTAAATGATTTAACAAGGGTTTATTCATCACCAGAAAAAATTACAGCAAAATCGTTGGGGGTTGACTACGGACTTTTCCACGATAGGATTTATGGTTCTATTGAATTTTACTCCAATACGAGCGACAATCTCTTTTTTAGGTATTATGCCTCAGGCGTTAACTTTGTCGATACGAGGAATAATGGTAAGTTGAAAAATAGCGGAGTAGAGGCGAGCATAAATGCTATTCCCCTACTCGGCAAAGCTTGGCAATGGAAAATTGGATTCAACGCCGCCTTCAACAGAAACAAGATTAAGGCATTGAATACCAGTATAAACGGATCGGCAGACTACTCGACTTACGACGGATCGAGTATTTTATTACAAAGGGAGGGCCATCCTATAAACTCTTTCAACGTAAAGGCACAAGCATACGATAGCCAAGGAAACCCTATTGAAAGCAATTATACAACTGGCACTAGACCCTACCATAAGGCTCAACCCGATTGGATAATGGGGTTATCCTCCCAATTAAGCTACAAAAATTGGGATTTTGCGTTCTCGAGCCGCATAAGCCTTGGCAATTACGTTTATAACTATGTTTCTACCTTTGGTTGTTACAGCAGTATTACTTCCTTAAATAACGCTCCTAAATCACTAAACAAGACCAAATTTAGCAAAAGTCAACGACTTTCAGACTACTACGTTGAGAACGCCTCCTTCTTTCGGATGGACTTCATCACGTTGGGATATTCCTTTGAAAATGTATGGAACTGCAAGGCTTCAATTAGGCTCTCGGTCGCCGTCCAGAACGCCTTTGTAATTACCAACTATAGTGGTATTGATCCTGAGTTGGCAACAGGAATAGACAATTTTGGCTATCCTCGTGCCAGAACATTCTCGTTGGGGCTGAATATGATCTTTTAAGCGTGTAAAAACAGAATAAGATGAAAACTATTGGACTAATTGGTGGGATGAGCTGGGAATCGTCGCTGGAGTATTACCGAATTATTAACGAAAGGGTGAAGGAGAAGCTGGGTGGCTTGCACTCGGCCCAGTGCCTGATGTACTCCGTGGAGTTTGACCAAATTCAGCATCTTCAGCATATTGGCGATTGGGACAGGCTCACCCAAATTATGGTTGATGCCGCCCAACGGCTCGAAAAGGGCGGTGCCGAATTCGTGGTAATATGCACCAACACCATGCACCGTATGGCCAATGAAGTTCAGGCAAGCATCAGTATTCCCATTCTGCACATTGCCGATGCTACGGCTCAGAAGGTAGCCGCAAAAGGCATTACCAACGTTGGGCTACTGGGAACAAAGTTTACCATGGAGCAGGATTTCTACAAGGGGCGCCTTACCGAAAAACATGGTATTGCCGTGACCATCCCCAACGAGGAGGAGCGTAACAGCGTCCATGGTATTATTTACAACGAGCTATGCCTAGGCCAAATCAACCAACCATCGAAGGAGCGCTACCTGCAAATTATTGATAGTCTAGTTTCCCATGGTGCTCAAGGAGTAATTCTGGGCTGCACCGAGATTCCACTGCTGGTGCATCAATCCGACGTTGCCGTTCCGGTATTCGACACCACCCGTATTCACGCCGAGATGGCGGTGGAGTATGCGTTGAAGTAAGTGTTTTTGCTCTTGAGTCAGCATCATTGTATCAATAGAATAAAGAGACGCACAGCCGTGCGTCTCTTTATTCTATTGAATTCGTCTATCATCTTTTTTACTCATACTTAATGCTCTCCACCGGATTCTGAGCCGCCGACCGGTAGCTTTGGTATGCAACCGTGAGGAAGGCAATCACAAGAACCATCGCCGCTACGGCTCCAAACACCCACCATGGCATGGCAATTCGGTAGGCAAAGTTTTGAAGCCAACCCTTCATAAAATACCAAGCTAGCGGTAGAGCCAGTAAGTTCGATACCAAAACCCACTTGGTAAAGTCGTAGGAAAATAGCCCTACCAAATTCCCAACTGAGGCACCCAAAATCTTCCGAACCCCAATCTCCTTGGTGCGCTCCTCCGCCATAAAGGATGCCAGCCCAATAAGTCCAAGCGACGAGATTATGATTGCCAGCACGGAGAAGTAAAGCAGTATGGTCATGGATTTCTTATCGCCCGCATACATTTTGCTGAGATAATCGTCCACAAAGAAGGTGCTCACCGGAAAGTCGGGATTCTGAGCGCTGCACACCCGCTGGATGGTTGCCAATGCCTGAGTTTTGTTCATAGGATCTACCCTAACAAAAAGGTAATTATAATTGCCTCCATTGGCACTAAACATCATTAGGGGACCAATCTTCCGACTTACATGGGTAAAGTTAAAGTCCTTTACCACCCCAATAACTCGATAGCTCACATCACCATTCTTTATGAGCATGCCAATGGCAGAACCTTTGGTTATCATCTTTGCAAAGGTCGCATTAATAACCACGGCATTGGAGTCGGACTGTTGCGTCATTTCTGTAAAATAGCGCCCCTCAGCCATTTTAATTTTGTATGTTTTAAAAAAGTTAAAATCAGCATTCATGTAGGTTACCAACGGATTGTCGTTTGGGTCCTTTCCCTCCCAGTCGTTACCCCAACCGTTGGTGTAGGCCTCACAGGGAATATGCGAGGCAAACGATGCCGTTTGAATGGAGGGATCGTCCTGCAGCTGCTTGCGAATGAGATCGCTCTTTTCGGCCATGCTACCAGTAAGAGGCACGGCAACTACATTGTGAATATCCATTCCCATATCCATATTTTGAAGGTATCGTATCTGAAAGCTAACCACCAGCGTAGAAACCACCAGTGCAATGGAGAGCGTATACTGCAACACCACCAATATTTGCCTAAAGCGAGCACCGCTCTTGCCTCGGGTAGAATCTCCCTTCAGCACGTTGATGGGTCGAAAGCGGGTGAGATAAAATGCGGGATAGGCGCCGGCGAGGACTCCGGTTACCAACGTAACTCCCACCACCAATATCCAGAAGTTGGAGCTGGAGTAGTCAATTTCCAGATTTCGGTCCATCATGGTGTTAAAAATGGGAAGGGATAATCGGGCCAGCACCAGTGCAAAGTTCACTGCAATAAAGGTTACCAGCAACGACTCGCCCATAAACTGCGCTATCAGCCGCCAGCGGGAGGCACCAACTGTTTTTTTCAACCCAATCTCCTTAGCTCGCTTGGCCGCCCTTGCGGTGGAGAGGTTCATAAAGTTGAAGCAGGCAATGAGCAAAATAAAGATGGCAATAATTGAGAACATCCCAACCTGCTTCATCTGCGTTGGCGTCCCGTCGTAGTAGTAGAGATGCACCTTATCCACCGGGAATAGAAATAGGGAGCGCAAGGTATCCGATTTATCCACATAATCGGTAAAGAATGAGCTCATCTTCTTGTTGAGCGAGTCCACGTTTACCCCCTTGTTTACCTCGGCAAACCCAAAGTAGCTATGGTTTCCCCACGAATCGCGGAGGTAGGGGTTTTGCTGACGAAGAAACTCGAAAGGAACCAGGCAGGAATAGTTAAAAATGGTGTTTTCTCGTGGGTTTTCCATTACACCCGTAACGGTAAGCGGTGTTTTGTTATCAACAGTAATTATCTTTCCCATGGGATCGTCGTTCCCGAAGATTTCGGTGGCCATTTTTTCGGAAAGTATGATGGAATGCGGATTGGAAAGAGCCGAGCCAATGCTACCCTTAATGAGATGTATGGAGAATATTTTCAAGAAATCGGGGTCGACATGGTTTACCGAAATGAATCGTTCAAAGTTATTGTAGCGCATGAGCATCTTCTGCCCAAAGGTGTTGCAGTTGGCAGCCATCTTAATTTCGGGATACTTCTCCTTTACCACATCAATAAGTGGTCCTGGAAGATTGGGAATTGGATGCTTGCCACCATCCCATGTCTGAAGCGACACCACCTCGTATAGCTGCTTGGTGTTGGGGTAAAACTTGTCCCAGCTGAGCTCAAAGCTGACCCAAAGCAGCAGTAGTATGGTGGTGGCCATACCAATAGCCAGCCCAAAAATGTTAATAAAGCTGTAGCCTTTACTCCTGAGGAGATTTCGGAAGGCAATTTTAAGGTTTGTTAGTATCATGGCTAACCCTGTTTATGGATGTTGGAAAAAACTTCTTCTGCCATTAAGCAACTGCTGTGCCACAACAAAATGGTTGCTGATTTTCAACACAATAAACGAAATATGAAAACACCGGAAGAAACCATCTGTTCCAAAATCATCCAACACATGTGTTAGAATGGGACAGGGGAGAAAAGAGGAGGTAAAAAGTCCGAAGTCGGCTGTCGGGAGTCAGAAGTTGTGCAGCTGCTATCTACATCCTTAATTCCCCTGTGAAACCCTGTGAAAACACCTTGATACTCTGTGTAGCAAAAAAGTCCAAAGTCCGAATTCCCAACAAGAAATCCTTAAAAAGACTAACTTGCAACCTCATAAAGCAGAAACATTAAATTATCGAAATATGGGAACACCCCCCATGGGCACCATACTTATTGTTGATGATAACAAGAGCGTGCTAGGCTCGCTGGAGCTCTTCCTGAAGCACAAGCTTTCACGCGTAATTACCTGTAGCAATCCCAACCAAATTCCCTCACTCCTTCGAAGTGAGCAAATAGATTTGGTGCTGCTCGACATGAACTTCACCGCCGGCATCAATAGCGGCAACGAGGGGCTTTTTTGGATGCGGGAAATTCTGAAAAGCGATCCACAAATGGTGGTAATTCTCATTACGGCCTACGGCGATGTGGAGCTGGCGGTAAACGCCATGAAGGAGGGTGCCACCGACTTTGTGCTCAAACCCTGGGACAACCAAAAGCTGCTGGCCACCATCCATAGCGGTCTCGCCCTTCGAAAAACACGGAGAGAGCTGAAGGAGGTCAAAGGACAGCAGCAACAGCTGCAGGAGGATGCATCGCACAATCTGGGTGAATTTCTGGGAAAATCGCCAGCCATGGAGAGCGTGTTTAGCACCATTAAAAAGGTTGCCGCCACCGAGGCAAGCATTCTTATCCTAGGCGAAAACGGAACGGGCAAGGAGCTGGTGGCCCGCGAAATTCACAGGCAATCGACCCGCGCAGGCAAGATATTCCTAGGCGTAGACCTTGGCTCACTGAGCCAGACGCTCTTTGAGAGCGAACTCTTTGGACATGCCAAGGGAGCCTTTACCGACGCCAAGGAGAGCCGCACCGGCCGCTTTCAAACGGCCTCGGGCGGAACGCTCTTCCTCGACGAAATAGGCAACCTCTCCGCAGCCATGCAGGCCAAACTACTTGCCGCCATTCAAAACCACGAGGTGACTCCACTGGGCGAAAGCCGACCTGTTCCGGTAGATGTTAGGCTGATTTGCGCCACCAACAAAAACCTTCGCGAGCTGGTTCAGCAGGGAGAATTTAGGGAAGACCTGCTCTACCGCATCAACACCATAGAGATAACCCTCCCACCCCTGCGTGAACGGGGCAACGATATCCTGCTCATTGCCAACCACGACCTGCAAAAATTCGCTACAAAGTACGGTAAGCCAAACCTCACGCTTGGAGCCAAGGCCGCCGAACAGCTGCTGCAGCACCCCTGGCCGGGCAACGTGAGGGAGCTCAAGCACGCCATGGAGCGAGCCGTGATACTGTGCGACCGCAGCGTGCTGGAACCGGAAGATTTCTTTCTACAGGAGCAGGGCGAAATGGTTGAATTCGGGAACACTCCCATGAGCCTTGAAGAGGCCGAAAAGTTGCTGATTGCCGCCTCCATCAAGCGCCACAAGGGAAATATATCCAACGTAGCTCGGGAACTCAACATTGGCCGGCAAACGCTCTACCGGAAAATTGAACGGTATAAATTGTGAGTTGTGAATTGAAAATTAGAAATTGGAAATTAGAACCGATCCGTCAAAGGCCGGAGAGTTCGGCGTAGCCAAATTAGGAATTAGAAACTAGAAACTCTACCATGCTACTAAAGAGATTCTACATAAACATCTGGATACGAGTTGTGGGGATTGTGACAAACAGCCTACTGCTGGCGGCATGCATGCTCTGGATGCGCGACATGCTGATTATAGCCAACGTAACGCTGCTGCTGGCCATTCAGGTATTCCTGCTTGTTCGAAGCCTCAATAAGCTGAATAAGGATTTGGAGTCGTTCTTCGAGGCCGTTCACAGCCAGGACTCCAGCCTAGTTTTTTCGCACAGGAAAAGCCATTCAGCCTTTTCGAACCTCTACCAGCAGCTGGACAACATTAACAAAACCATCCAGCAGATTAAAATCGAGAACCAGAACCAGAACCAATACTTTAAGGCGCTGGTGGAGCACATAGGCATTGGCATTATCGGCTTCACCGACGATGGCAAGGTTACCCTTTTCAACAGCGCCGCCTCGGAGCTGCTGAAGAAGGCAAACCTGTTCCGCATTACCGACCTCGACACCGTAAAGCCCGGCCTCTCCTCCCTACTCCGGCAGCTAAAACCCTCGGAGCCAAGGTTGGTAAGCCTCTACCAAAGGAGCGAGCTGATGCAGCTCTCGGTAAAGGCCACCTGGATTCGCATACTCGACCAGAAGATTACGCTGGTATCGCTACAGAATATCCGCAACGAGCTCGACGAAAAGGAGCTGGAGAGCTGGCAAAAGCTCATTCGCGTGCTCACCCACGAGCTGATGAACTCCGTGGGTCCCATGAGCTCCACCATTGCTACGCTTGGCGAATTCCTTGTGAACACAGGCGGTAGCACCAAAAAGGCCGATGAGCTTACCGACGATATAGTTGCCGACATTGCCACCGGGCTGCACATTCTGGAGGAGCGAAGCCACGGCATGGTCGATTTTGTTACGCGGTTCCGCAACCTCACCCTTCTCCCCCAGCCCGTGTTCACCACCTTTAGCATTGGAGAGCTCTTTGGCAGCATTCAGCGGCTCTTGGCCGAAAAGCTGCAGCAGAGTAATGTAAAGTTGGAGGTGAAGGTGGCGAGCGAAGCCGTGCGGCTCACCGCCGACAGAGGCATGGTGGAGCAAATCCTCCTGAACCTGGTGGGCAACGCCATCTATGCCCTCGAGGGAATGGCCAAGGGCAGCATACTGCTCATTGCCCAGCTGGACGACCACAACCGGCTCACCGTTACCGTGGCCGACAATGGCGTGGGCATACCGCCCGAGCTGCACGACAAGGTGTTTATCCCCTTCTTCTCCACCCGCAAGGATGGCTCGGGCATTGGGCTCAGCCTCTCGCGCCAGCTGATGCGGCTGCACGGTGGCACCATTACGCTAAGCTCCACACCGGGCGAAGGCACCGTGGTTACGCTACGGTTTAGCGAGGGGGAAATAGAGGGTTAGCATGTTAGGGAATTAGGTAGTTAGGCATGGGCTTGCAAAATGGCCTAAAACTTTAGGATTGAGCACTGATGGAATAAATAGTTCGGTTTATTTAGTAATTGTTTGTTTGGAAAAAAGTAAATTGGGGTGTAGTTGCCTTTCCGTACCTAATAAAGGCAAATAAGCATGGATTCATATAAAATTCTATATCTACGACTAACTTATCCACCGTTAGTAGTAAAAGGTAAATGAAACGAGTAGAACAGAAAAGTTGATATTAGATTTTGAAGAGTGAAATCTCATGAACGAGAAGCCTCAAAATAGGGACATTTATCAAATGCTGGTCGACTCCATCGGAGTTACAAATTCAAACAGCCAGGATGCGGGCCGTTCAAGCCGTAAATAGTGAACTATTAAGAGCAAATTGGGAGATTGGGAAATACCTCATAGAGTATGAGCAGCATGGTAATGAGAAGGCGGAATACGGAAGTTCCTTGCTGACAAATTTATCCACCGACCTAAAAAGACGATTTGGTAAAGGATTCAGCAAAAGCAACATCTACCTAATGAGACAGTTTTATCTGAAATATCCAATTTTCCAGTCAGTGACTGGAAAATTAACGTGGACTCACTATGCTGAATTGTTGGGTGTTTCTGATGACAATGCAAGAGGATTTTATGAGAAGCAAGGCATTAATGAGAATTGGAGCGTCCGGGAACTAAAGCGACAAATAAGATCATCCCTATTTGAAAGATTGGCCTTGAGCCAGGATAAGGCTGGAATTTTAAAGATGTCGGAACATGGACAGATTATATCGAAACCAAATGATATTGTAAAAGACCCATATATTTTAGAATTCCTTCAAATCCATGAGGAATATCAAATGACTGAAAGTAAGTTGGAGCAAAAAATAATAGATAACCTTCAAACCTTCTTGCTTGAATTGGGGAAAGGGTTCTCGTTTGTTGGGCGACAATTTAGGATAACCATTGATAACGAGCACTACTATGTGGATTTAGTGTTTTACCATAGAATTCTTAAATGCTTTATTTTGATTGATTTAAAGACAAAGCATGTTAAGCATCAAGATATTGGGCAGATGAATATGTATCTGAATTATTTCAAAGCTGAAGAAAATACAAATGGAGATAATTCCCCAATTGGTATTGTTTTGGTAGCCGATAAAAATGACATTTTAGTTGAGTATGCCCTAGGAGGTATATCAAATAATATTTTTGTTTCTAAATACCAGCTCTACTTACCTGACAGAAAAGTTTTAGAACAAAAAGTGAAAGAGTTGATTGCAGAGTAGAGATCACCTAGGAATTTAGGCAACTTTTGGGGTTGCAAATTTGTCATAAACAGTGAATCCAAACTGAGTTATCGGATATATTAAGTTGGCAACAAGAACGAAAATTACTCATATGAAAAAGGCCTACTTTGTACTAATTATTTGTTCATTAATTCTCTTCATTACGGGGCTATATACTTATGGACTTTTTTTTCACTTTAGCTTACCTGAATACGGAAACCTAAACATATTTAATACTTCCTTAAATGAACATTTCAAGAATCATATATTCTTTAGTATTTTTCTTGGACTTTTACCTACAGCACTCTATGCGACTTGGAAGTTAGGCAAGATTGTCGACAGAAATAAAAGGATTTTATCAACATTAATAATTTTAATATCCATTGGACTCGCAATACCAATTAGATATTACATGATTCACTTAGCTACTAGATTTGTTGGAAGTGAAATGGTAATAAATACTACAATTGTTGAAAATTTACGATACGCTCAATTTATGTTGGGTGGACTTTTTTTTGGAATAATAGTTTCTTGGATGCTTTTTAGAAAGAAGACAATAAAATAACAAACGCTAACACGTAGTTCCTCCATCTATGCCAGCTAATACATACACGAAAGTTTTCACTACATTAGTATGTTTTTACGTGGGATGAGATAGCTGCCGTTACTCCCCAACTCTCCCTCCCACAAAACCGTTATACATCACGCTACATACCGACTACCACGCATAAAAAAATTAAAAAATGGAATTCATAGATTATTACAAAATACTAGAGCTAACCAAATCCGCTTCTCCGGAGGAGATAAAGAAAGCGTATAGGAGGCTTGCCAGGAAATATCATCCCGACCTGAATCCAAGTAGCAAGGAGGCCGAAAAGAAGTTTAAGGAGATAAACGAGGCGAATGAGGTATTGAGCAATCCCGAAAATCGGAAAAAGTACGATCAATACGGTAAGGACTGGAAGCACGCCGACGATTTTGAAGCAGCAAAGAAGCAGCAAAGCCAATCACGGCGAAGTTCAGGTCATCAATTTCAGCAGGAGGACGGTGGTGATTTTTCCGATTTCTTTGAATCGATGTTTGGGGGGCAAGAGCGGCAGCAAAGCCAGTCGAGGTTTAGAGGAAGGGATGTGAATGCCGAAATGCACCTCCGGTTGACCGAGGTATATAAAACCCAAAAGCAGGTGGTGACCGTAAACGGCAAGAGCATTCGCCTTACGTTTCCGGCAGGTATTGAAAATGGGCAGATTATTAAAATTGCGGGGCACGGAACTGCCGGTTTAAACGGTGGTCCAAGCGGTGATTTGTATATTACGTTTACCGTTGAAAACGACACCAGCTTTAAGCGCGACGGCAGCAACCTTTATAGAACGGTGGACCTAGACCTCTATACCGCGTTGCTTGGGGGTGATATTTTGGTGGATACCTTCGATGGAAAGGTAAAGATGAAGGTTGCTCCAGAAACCCAACCGGGAACCACCGTTAAGCTAAAAGGGAAAGGATTCCCCGTTTACAAGAAGGAGGGTGAGTTTGGCGATTTATACATTAGCTACCAAGTAAAGCTTCCCACCCACCTCACCGAAGCAGAAAAAGAGTTGCTTTCAAAATTAAAAACCATTAGAACCAATGAAAACAAGTAGCTTAATTCGTATCGAACAGGTGTGCACTCATTGGAAAGTTGATGAATCTTTCATTCAAACCCTGCACGAGCTTGGCCACATAGAGCTGATAGTGGATGGTAGCAGCTACTGCATTACCGAGGAGCAGCTAAAACCACTGGAAAGCTTGATATTCTTCCATACCGAGCTTCAGATAAACATAGAAGGGATAGATGCCATTGCCCACCTGCTGAAAAAGATTGAACACCTACAGCACGAGCTGCTGGCTGCCAACAATAAGCTGAGCCTGTTGGATAGCTACCAAACCAAGGCCCCAAAATAGGCTAGATGTGGAATACCAAAACAAGCTGGGTAATGCCGGGAGAAGGCATGGTGGTTAGGCTGCTGATCCCTCGATTGAAGCAGCAAATTCCTTTAACTTAGCAAAAGCAAGAATTTCAAATACCAAACATAAACAAGCCATGAAAAAAGCGGAAGTAATAGTTGCGGCGCTTTCAGTGATTGCCTTACTTTTCAATATCTTTTTAATTCCGGGCGGCGGAATATTAACAGCCATTACGCTATCCTTACTCGCATCCCTCTATTTTTACTTTGGTTTTGCACTATTCAATGGCATTAAGCTTAGATACATTTTCAAAAAAGAAAGCTATAAAAGCAGTAACAGCTTAAGATTAATTGGAGCAGCCATTACTGGAGCTTCTCTTTCCATGATCATTATTGGAATACTCTTTAAAGTTATGTTATGGCCAAGCGCCGATATTAACATAAACACTGGTCTTTGGGGTGTATTGGTTATTGCCATTTTTAGCATGGTTAAATACCAAAAAAGCAGGTCCGAATATTATGCTCGAATACTTATTTGCATAGCAGTTATTGGAGGAGTTGGCTTGCTGATAATGCTTACCACCACCAACAGATGGATTGAATTCAAATACAGAAACCATCCGGCTCTTGCCACAGCACTAAAACAAGCCATAAGCGATCCAAACAACACGGCGCTTTGGGGTAAAGTAAGAGAGGAGCGCCAAAAAATAGACAACGAGCACTAGAAACCCTCCAGCAGAGGTATATAGCCATTTAGGAATTTAGGTAGCGAAGATTAGGCTTGCAAAACAGCCTAAAACTGTGGTGTTGAGCACTGCTGCATTAAAATAGTTTGGATTTTTATATACTGTGTGATAGGAAAAGAGTAAATTCGAGTTTTATACGGTAAAGGCTGTACAATACATACCAATATGGGTGTGTATATACAGTTTTTCCGTATATATAAGTTAGTTGTAAGCCATTTTAAAAAGACACATCGACATTAGAAAAATAAATTATGAGTGAAGAATTAATTCAAAGAGGTTTAACAGAAGCAGGTTTGACTTTTGGAAACTATCAATATTACAATATTGGCAATACAAATATTCGAAGTTTAAGAGCTTACGAAATAATTCCCAATAAATCATATGAAGAAGAAACTCTAAGAAAAAAACCAGATGGACTTCTTGTTGACAGACGAAATAAGAATAACATAAAAGTTATTGCTGTAATTGAGCATAAGACTCCTGCTGAATTTGATAATCAGAAAAAGAAAAATGCTGCAATTAATCAATGTGTCATTGATTATTGTAAACCGTTAAAAGCGAAAATTGGGATTGTTACAGATGGTACTGACTTTATTTGGATAAATCCACAGCCAAAAGGAAATAAATGGTCTGAAATATTGCGAGAGGATGACTATCCACTTCACGTTCCTTTTCTTTATTCTGATTCAGAAGAAATCAAACAAAGTTTGGATATAATTGAAAAAGTAACAAGTGATATTTCAGCTACAAATTCGAAACTTATTAAAAAGGATTTGCAAAATCCTTCTGTCTTGGCAGACAAAGTTTGGCAAACGATTTGGTTAGCGTCAGGAGAAAATCCTGATGCTTGTTTAGCAACTTTCGTTGAAACTTTTATTTTCAAGTTTATCAGTGACTTGGGTGTATTAACTCAGAATGAAAGTGGCGTAGGTGTAAGTTTCTCTGATACTATTCAAAAAGATAGAGATAAATGTTTAAGGTTCTATTTTGAATACGTACGTCCTTACATTAAATTAATTTTTCCACCAGACACAATTGATGGTACTTCGGTTATTAATGGAACGGTTTTGAAACCTGAAGTGAGCGAACACAATATTCTATTTCATAATATTTTAAAAGAATTTCAAGATTTTGGCGAGTTGACGCATATTGACCCTGAATTTAAATCAAGACTTTACGAACACTTTTTAAAGAAAAGTATAAGTCAAAAAAATTGGGGACAGTTTTTTACTCCTCGTAACATCGTAAAGGCGATGATTGAAATGAGTCAAATTGAAACTTTACCAAATGGGGCTAAAGTTCACGACCCAGCATGTGGTGTTGGTGGTTTTATTCTCGAACCAATATTAACAAAAAGGACAAGAGATTATACTTTCACTAATGGCAGATTAAATTGCAAACTTGAATATAGTGGTCATGACAGAGATTTAAAAACAACAATATTAGCAAAAGCTAATATTCTAATCCATCTAAATGAATTACTAAGAGTAAACAGGGGAAATCCACAACAATTTTCGGAATTATTTAATAAAACTTTTAAATCTTTTCATACTTCAATTTTAGGTTCTTTGTCCGATATGAGTATTGATAAATATGATTTGATTTTAACAAATCCTCCATTTGTTGTTACTGGCACAAGTAAATTTAAAGGCTTTATAAAGGAAAACGGACAATTAAAAAATTATTACAAAACAAATGGAATTGGAGTCGAAGGCTTGTTTTTAGAAAAAATTATAAATAGTCTTAAACCTGGTGGAAAAGCTTTAACAATTGTGCCAGATGGAATATTAAACCGATTGGCAGATAAAAAGCTAAGAGAATTTATACAAAAGAAATGCTTTATAGATGCAATTATTTCCTTACCTGAAAATGCGTTTTACACCACTCCTAAAAAAACTTACATTTTAGCAATCACAAAAAAGGAGGATGAGAACATTATCCAAACAGATAAAGTTTTTTCATATTATATTCTTAAAACAGGTGAAACACTTGATGCCAATAGATTTGATGATTTGAATGATTTGCCAGATATGGTAAAACTCTTTAAATATTTTAAGGCAGACAAAGATATTTTCATTTCTCCGCATTTAAAATGTAAAGTTTGGGATTTTAAAAATTTTAAACCTGAAAATCATTGGAGTATAGACAGATGGTGGACAGAAGAGGAAAGAATTGAACTTGGTATATCAGAAAAAACAAATGCCACCACAATCACTGATTTTACCAACAGACTTGAACAAGAAAAAATAAATCTAACTCAGGACATTGAACAACTTAACTTACTAAAAGAAGAATTGCCTAAACCTGAAAATACCATTAAAATTAGATTGGATGACGAGAAATATTTTGACCTATTTATTGGGAAAAGAGTGCTAAGGAAAGAATTAATTTCATCTACTGGCGAAATACCAGTTTTTAGTGCAAATGTAAAAGAGCCTTGGGGTAAATTATCTGATTCTAATATTGAAAATTTTGATAACGATTTTGTTTTGTGGGGAATTGATGGAAATTGGGAATTTAACGTAATCAAATCCAATACAATGTTCAGGACAACCGACCATTGTGGTGCAATTAGAATTAAACAAAACTCAATTTCAGCAGAATATTTATTCTATTATTTAAATTGGATAAAAGCAAAGGAAGGACTTGATAGAGGTTTGAGAGCCAGTATAACAAACATGAAAAAATTAGAAGTTGAGTTTCCTGTTAAAGTAGATGATGACGATAATCCAAAAACTATTGTGTTAACAAATGAAGATGGAAGTTCTTTAGAAATCTTTGACCTTGACTTTGAAATTCAAATAGAAATATCAAATTTTTACCAAACATTTGAAGAAGTTAAAGAGCGCATTACTGAAAGGATTAGAGAATTAAAAACTATGGAAATTCCACCGTTGAATTAAAAAAACGGCTTACAACAATGTGTATAAATCATTGGGCGGATAGTGCTAGTTATAAGTGCGTTACATATAGTAAAATTTGTAGCGTTTTGACAGGAAAGTGCTTCGAAATGCCCAACGCTTCATACACCAACCGTTAGGCACAAGTTTGACGAGTCCTAAAAAATGGCTACACAACACGTAGCAATTATGTATAAGAATGATGGATTTGTTCGAAGGTACAGCGAGGGTTTTAAGCTCAAAATTTTAGCCGAACTTAGCACTGGAAATTACTCCAAGAAAAAGCTTGGTGAAATTTACGGAATTAACCGCACTACCATTAATGAATGGATAAAGAAGTACGATCGGAAAGATTTAATGAACACCAGAGTAATCGTGGAAACCCAAGACGAAACGACACGGCTTAAAGCCCTACAGAAGGAGATCAAGCAGCTCAAGGAGCTGTTGATTAAAAAGGACTTGGACAGGTTGGTTTTAGACTCCTACCTGGAAGTTGCGGCAGAAAAGCTGGGCTGCAAGAGCGTAGAAGAGCTAAAAAAAAACTTAAGCATCTAAGCTTGTTGAAAACCGTGGAAAAGATAAGGCACACGGGGCAGGCCAGCATGGAGCAAGCCTGCCAATGCTACGGGCTGCACCGGGATGCTGGCTACAAGCTGAAGAAGCGGAAGCAGCAGAAAGCCGCTGTTGCCTCGCAGGTGCTTGAGCTGGTCAAGGCAGAGCGGATAGGGCAGCCCCGTGTAGGAACCCGAAAGCTCCACAGAACCTTGCGCTCCTCCTTTGCAGCCTCCGGGTTAAAAGTGGGGCGTGACAAGCTGTTTGGCATACTCAGGACGCACGATTTGCTTGTCAGGCGCAAGAGGGCTTCGTGCAAAACCACCGATTCCTACCACCGTTTCCACAAGTACAAGAACCTGGTCAAGGGCATGGCGGTTACCGCTTGCAACCAGGTCTGGGTGTCCGACATTACCTACATCCGCACCGTGAAGGGGTTTTGCTACCTGGCGCTTGTTACGGATATGTACTCCCGTAAGATCGTGGGCTACGACCTCAGCGACTCGCTGGAGCTGGCGGGCTGTTTGCGAGCCTTAAAACGAGCTCTGCGGACAGCCCGCCCAGCAGCCGGGTTGGTACACCACTCCGATAGGGGGATACAGTACTGCAGCAACCAGTATGTGGAGCAGCTGAAGCGGCATCAAATCAGCATCAGCATGACCGAGGAGAACCACTGCTACGAAAACGCTATTGCCGAGCGGGTAAATGGCATTTTGAAGGATGAGTTTTACCTAGACCAGTGCTTCTTTAGCACCAGAATTGCCAGCATCGCAGCAAAAAATGCAATCGAAATTTACAATTCTAAGCGATTGCATATATCTTTAGGGTATAAAACGCCGAATATGGTATTTGAAAGTGCAGCTTAATAAATTGTTTAACTTGTAGCCATATTTTAGGACAAGACACAACCAAAATCAGCAGCAGATTACATGCCTACGGTTCAGCGGTTATTGCCTTTGGATGAAAAATGGAGACAATCTATTACAGCACTTAAATGGCCAACAAAACTCATTCCACAGGTTGTCGGAGAGGCTAAACCAACCTTACTGGCACTCATCCATGCCTATCTTTTTACATCTTTATTCAAAGCCTGTGCCGAATCATTGGCCAGCGAAAACGCAAGCCGTCTGGCCGCTATGCAACGCGCCGAAAAAAACATTGATGAATTGCTGGATGAGCTCAGCCATAAATTCCATAGCTTGCGCCAAAGCTCAATTGACGAAGAGTTGTTTGATGTAGTATCAGGGTTTGAAGTAATGAAAGATAATCATTAAGATATTTAACCATTACATTACAAAGTTATTTCTACGGTATAACTCCAGAATAACTTCTATTTTCGGTAGTATCCCATTTTGTGTGTAATATGCTCTTCTTCTAAATTCAAAGGTATCATTTTTTATTTTAGTTAGCGTGAATGGCAGCGGAACGAAGGCGTAGCCGAAGTGGAGCTGCCATTCATTCGTCCCAGCGGAGCTTGCTCTGCTCCGCGTCTAGCTTCGGTATCTTTCGCTGGTAAGCGGGCCTATCCATGGCCACATACCCCAGCAGGAGGATGGTGGCCTCGGGGCTGGGCAGCGCTCCCCGCATTCGGGTGGTTCGCTTGTAGTCCCTGTTCAGCCGCTCTATCCAGTTGGTGGAGTAGAGCATGCTCTGAACCCGGTAGTCGTAGCTGAGGTAGGTGAAGTAAAGCTTGTACCGCTCATCCTCGGCCATCCGCCTTATGGAGGGGTAATACCGGCCCCACTTGCTGCAAAAGTGCACCCAGCGAGCCCACCCCAGCTCCCGGCTATCCTCCCGCTCCCCCGTGCGAAAAACATCCTTCAAATCAGCCGCCACCGGCGCTTTATCCTTGGGCTTAAGGTGCTTGCCTACGTTGCGCTGCAGGTGCACGGTGCACAGCTGAACTTCCGCCCCCGGGAACTGCTTCCAAATGGCACTTTCAACGGCGGTCAAGCTGTCGCAAACCACCAGCCCCACCTCCCTAACCCCCCGCTCCTTCAGGGACTGCAGCGCGGCCTCCCAGGCGCTGGCGCTCTCGGTTGGGAAGTTGACGATGGCCAGCACCTCGCGAGTTCTATCCGCCCGCACGCCCAGCACCGTGTAGTACCCCTCCTTGCTGACGTGGTCAACCCGCCGGGTGTAGATGAAGGTTGCATCGATCATCACGGCAGGGTAGTAGGGCTCCAGCGGGCGCTGCAGCCAGGCCTGAACATCGCTCCGGGCGTAGTCGAACATCCGGCTGATCTGGCTCGTGCTGTACTCCTTTCCGTAGATATCGCCAAAGATTTGCCCTACCTGCCCGGTGGTGAGCCCGGCACCGTACAGGTTGAAGGCCAGCTTGCGGCACTCCTCCTCCTGGTCCCGCAGCAGGCTCAGCAGCACGGGGTAGAACTGCCCGTTCCGGCTGCGGGGAACCCGCAGCTCCAGGATCTTCCCCCGGCCGAACGTCCGGCGCGGCCGATACCCGTTGCTCATGTCGCCATGGGAGGCGTTGTGCTCCTCCCGCTCTGCCCGCATCATGGCCTCTAGGCTCATCTTTTGCAGCACCTCCAACCCGTTATCCTGCATGGCGATTTCTTCCAAAATCTTCGTAACTTGCTCTTGTGTAAAGCGTAGGTTTTTCATCTCTTAAATTTTAAAGTTTTGCAACCTTAAATTTAGAAAAATCTCACTTTACACACTTTTTGGGACAGTATCCTATTTTCACCCCTTTTGCTATTGCGGTGCATGGCAGCTGCAGCACGTTGAACAACAATTGTGCGTGCACCGCTTGCGCTAGGGGTGTTCCCTTTCCGGGGGTTGACACCTCCGGCTACAAACATGCAACCTCTCCGAGGTTGGGTTTTGGGCGAAAAATCCTTCGCCCAACATCGGGTTGAATTCATTTATCGGCATAATGGAGACGCAAATCCTTGCGTCTCTACATTCGGTTGCA